>FWPV01000002.1_pt1 | contig 1325550 bp, 1245 predicted proteins | sample 2228371 | NCBI WGS metagenome assembly FWPV01 (sample SAMEA103939776, study PRJEB20133) | metagenome | reverse complement strand
GCTCCATCAAGCCGCACACCCACTTCACCGGTGAGGTGTACGTGCTGAGCAAGGACGAGGGCGGCCGCCACACCCCCTTCTTCAACAACTACCGTCCGCAGTTCTACTTCCGCACGACGGACGTGACCGGCTCGATCGAGCTGCCCGAGGGCAAGGAGATGGTGATGCCGGGTGACAACGTGTCGATCACGGTCAAGCTGATCGCGCCGATCGCCATGGAAGAGGGTCTGCGCTTCGCCATCCGCGAGGGCGGTCGCACCGTCGGTGCCGGCGTCGTCGCCAAGATCATGGAGTGATGGTTTCGTAGGGGTATAGCTCAATTGGCAGAGCGTCGGTCTCCAAAACCGAAGGTTGTAGGTTCGATTCCTACTGCCCCTGCCACCTGACCCGCCTTGAGCGGGTTTCAAGCCCGCCACGGCCCTGGCGGGCTTCAGCGTCTAAAGAGGCGCTGTGTGATTGAGTCAGAAGCGCAAGCGGATTGGGAAAAAATGGCAACGTCTGAAGTTGAAACGGTCGGTAGCGGGGCGGACAAGCTCAAGCTGGCGGTGGCGGTCGTCCTGTTGCTGGCCGGGCTGGCGGCCTTCTATGGTCTGGACAAGCAAGGCGCGCTCGCGCAGTGGGGTGCTCTGCTCGCCGGTCTCGTGGCGGCCGTCGTTGTCTTTTTCACGGCGCAGTCGGGGCGCGACCTGCTGGCGTTCGGCCGTGATGCGTGGCGCGAGATGGGCAAGGTCGTCTGGCCTGCCCGCAAGGAGGCGATCCAGATGACGGCCTATGTATTTGGCTTTGTCGTCATCATGGCCCTGTTCCTCTGGCTGACCGACAAGACGCTCGAGTGGGTGTTCTACGATTTGATTCTGGGGTGGAAAAAATAATGACTGATGTTGTAGAGACCTCGTCTTCCCCTGCGCCGGCCGGCAAGCCTGCCAACCCGGATCTGCGCTGGTACGTGGTGCATGCCTATTCCGGGATGGAGAAGGCGGTCGAGCGCAACATCATCGAGCGCATCAACCGTGCCGGGATGCAGGACAAGTTCGGCCGCATCCTGGTGCCGATGGAAGAGGTGGTCGAGGTCAAGAATGGCCAGAAGCGGACCACCGAGCGCAAGTTCTTCCCCGGCTACGTGCTGGTGGAAATGGTGATGGATGACGACACCTGGCACCTGGTGAAGCACACCAACAAGGTGACGGGTTTTGTCGGCGGTGCCAAGAACCGCCCGGCCCCGATCTCCGAAGAGGAGGTCATGAAGATCGTCAACCAGATGCAGGAAGGCTCCGACAAGCCGCGGCACAAGGTCGAGTTCGAGGTGGGCGAATACGTGCGTGTCAAGGAAGGCCCGTTCACGGACTTCAACGGCACCGTCGAGGAAGTCAACTACGAGAAGAGCAAGGTGCGCGTGGCCGTCACGATCTTTGGTCGTTCGACGCCGGTGGAGCTGGAGTTCTCCCAGGTCGAGAAGACCTGAGGCGCTGCTCAAGGATTGGATTTCGCGCTTTTCGACTCGGCGCGAATGTTTGAAGTGAGTCGTCAACCCCGGGGAGCCGAGGCAGTCAGCCAAGGCGTTTTCACCCGTAAGGAGTAAAGCATGGCGAAAAAAATCGTCGGTTTTATCAAGCTGCAAGTGCCGGCTGGTAAGGCCAATCCCTCGCCGCCGATTGGCCCCGCTCTGGGCCAGCGCGGTCTGAACATCATGGAGTTCTGCAAGGCGTTCAACGCCCAGACCCAGGGCGTCGAGCCCGGTCTGCCGCTGCCGGTGGTGATCACCGCCTTCGCGGACAAGAGCTTTACCTTCATCATCAAGACGCCGCCGGCGACCGTGATGATCAAGAAGGCCATCAAGCTGGACAAGGGTTCGTCCAATCCGCTGAAGGACAAGGTCGGCAAGATCACCCGCGCCCAGCTCGAGGAAATCGCCAAGACCAAGATGAAGGACATGACGGCCGCCGATCTGGATGCCGCAGTCCGCACCATCGCCGGTTCTGCCCGTTCCATGGGCGTGAATGTGGAGGGCGTGTAAATGTCCAAGCTCACCAAGAAAGCAAAAGCCCTGCAGGGCAAGGTCGACAGCAACAAGCTGTATCCGCTGACCGATGCGCTGAAGATCGTCCAGGAATGCGCCACCGCCAAGTTCGATGAGTCCATCGACGTGGCCGTGCAGCTGGGCATCGACGCCAAGAAGTCCGACCAGGTGGTGCGCGGCGCCGTCGTGCTGCCGCACGGCACCGGCAAGACCAAGCGCGTGGCCGTGTTCGCCCAGGGCGCCAAGGCCGAGGAAGCCAAGGCAGCCGGCGCCGACGTGGTCGGCATGGACGACCTGGCCGCCCGCGTGAAGGCTGGCGACATGCCCTTCGACGTGGTGATTGCCGCTCCGGACGCCATGCGCGTCGTGGGTACCCTGGGCCAGATCCTGGGTCCGCGCGGCCTGATGCCCAACCCCAAGGTCGGTACCGTCACCCCCGACGTGGCCACGGCGGTCAAGAACGCCAAGGCCGGTCAGGTGCAGTTCCGCGTCGACAAGGCCGGCATCGTGCACAGCACGATCGGCCGTCGCTCGTTCGACGCTGCCAAGCTGCAGGGCAACCTGGCGGCGCTGGTGGAGGCCCTGAACAAGGCCAAGCCGGCTTCGAGCAAAGGTATTTATCTGAGGAAAGTGGCGGTCTCGTCCACGATGGGTGTCGGTGTCCGCGTGGACACGCAATCCATCACGGCGTGATCGCGAAGTGATTGGGAGGTTCCCTTGGGAACCCCCGGTGGTGGGCTGGTCCGGCCTTCAGGCCGGACCAGGTCATCCAAGACCGCTGGTGCACAGGCTGCCTGTGCTTAATCAGTGAAAACCAGCGCAGATGGCGATCCCGCTGCTGATGGATTGAATTCCGTAACAGTTGGTCGCTGCAATGAGGCGTGTCCGGGAGCTCAGGCGAACGGACACATATTGAAGGAGTAGACCTTGAGTCTGAATCGCAGTGAGAAAGAAGCGGTCGTCAATGACGTGACCGGCCTCGCCGCTAAAGCTCAAACGCTCGTGATGGCGGAATACCGTGGCATCACGGTCGCCGACATGACCAAACTGCGCGCCACCGCACGCAGCAGTGGTGTGAGCCTGAGCGTGTTGAAAAACACGCTGGCCCGCCGCGCTGTGGCAGGCAGTCAGTTTGAAGTTGTCGCCGACCAGATGACCGGCCCGCTGATCTATGGCTTCTCCGTCGACGCCGTGGCCGCCGCGAAAGTGGTCGCCGATTTCGCGAAAACCAACGACAAGCTGGTGATTCGCGGCGGCGCCTACGGTGGCAAGGCCCTGGACGTCAACGGCGTGAAGCAGCTGGCAAGCATCCCTTCCAAGGAAGTCCTGCTGGCGCAGCTGTGTGGCTTGCTCATGTCGCCCGTTTCCCGCACCGCCGTGGTGCTGGGTGCCCTGGCGGCGAAAAAAGGCGAAACGGCCGCTGCCTGAAGGCGTGCGGCTTGCTAACCAACCTATTGGAATTTAAAGGACATCAAAATGGCATTCGATAAAGACGCATTTCTGACCGCGCTCGACAGCATGACGGTCATGGAACTCAACGACCTGGTGAAAGCCATCGAAGAGAAGTTTGGCGTGAGCGCTGCCGCCATGGCCGCTCCGGCTGCCGGTGGCGCCGCCGCCGGTGGCGCCGCCGCCGCCGAAGAGAAGACCGAGTTCAACGTGATGCTGCTGGAAGCCGGCGCCAACAAGGTGGGCGTGATCAAGGCCGTGCGCGAGATCACCGGTCTGGGCCTCAAGGAAGCCAAGGACCTGGTGGACGGCGCTCCCAAGGCTGTCAAGGAAGCCATGCCCAAGGCCGACGCCGAAGCCGCTGTCAAGAAGCTGGTGGAAGCCGGTGCCAAGGCTGAACTGAAGTAATTCAGTCCCGCTCGAAGGCTGGAGTGTCTGAAAGGGCCTCCAGCCTTTGGCGCTTACAGAGCGCACCCGAAAGCCCCCTCTCAAGAGTGCTTTTGAGTGTCTTCTGACCCGACTGCAGAAGACGCCTTGGTTCGGGCCGCGTGCAATGCGCGGCCGTCCGCCATTGGTTGGTAGCGGCCAACCACCAAGCCTGCTGGGCGTGATGCCCGGCGCGCCAGTCGCCAAAGACCTCATAGCCCGGAGATCTCATGGCTTATACCTATACCGAACGCAAGCGGATTCGCAAGAGTTTCGGCAGCCGCGACAGCGTGCTCGAAATCCCCTACCTCCTGCAGATGCAAAAGGATGCCTACACGGCCTTCCTGCAGGCCGACGCTCAGCCATCCAAGCGCACCCCTGAAGGTCTGCAGGCTGCCTTCGAGGCCGCCTTCCCCATCGTCTCGCACAACGGCTTTGTCGAGATGAAGTTCCTCGAGTACAACCTGGCCAAGCCCGCCTTCGACGTGCGCGAGTGCCAGACCCGTGGTCTGACCTTTGCCTCCGCCGTGCGCGCCCGCGTGCAGCTGATCATCTATGACCGTGAATCCTCGACGCCGCAGAACAAGGTGGTCAAGGAAGTGAAGGAGCAGGAGGTCTACATGGGCGAAGTGCCGCTCATGACGACCAAGGGTTCCTTCATCATCAACGGCACCGAGCGCGTGATCGTCTCGCAGCTGCACCGCTCGCCGGGCGTGTTCTTCGAACACGACAAGGGCAAGACCCACAGCTCGGGCAAGCTGCTGTTCTCGGCCCGCATCATTCCCTACCGCGGCTCCTGGCTGGACTTCGAGTTCGACCCGAAGGACATCCTGTACTTCCGCGTCGACCGTCGCCGCAAGATGCCGGTCACCATCCTGCTCAAGGCCATCGGCCTGAACCCCGAGTCCATCCTGGCGAACTTCTTCGTCAACGACAACTTCCGCCTGATGGACAGCGGTGCGCAGCTGGAGTTCGTTGCCGAGCGCCTGCGCGGTGAAGTCGCCCGCTTCGACATCACCGACAAGGCGGGCAAGGTCGTCGTCGCCAAGGACAAGCGCATCACCGCGCGCCACACGCGCGAGCTCGAGCAGTCGGGCACCACCCACATCAGCGTGCCGGAAGACTTCCTGGTTGGCCGCGTCGTGGCCCGCAACATCGTCGATCCCGAGACCGGCGAGATCATTGCGAAGGCCAACGACGAGCTCAGCGACGCACTTCTGAAGAAGCTGCGCAGCGCCGGCGTCCAGGAACTGCAGTGCATCTACACCAACGAACTCGACCAGGGTGCCTACATCTCGCAGACCCTGCGCATTGACGAGACGACCGACGAGTTCGCCGCCCGCGTGGCCATCTACCGCATGATGCGCCCCGGCGAGCCGCCGACCGAGGACGCCGTGCAGGCCCTGTTCCAGCGCCTGTTCTACAACCCGGACACCTACGACCTGTCACGCGTGGGCCGCATGAAGTTCAACGCCAAGATGGGCCGCAACGACCCGAACGGCCCCATGGTGCTGACCAACGAGGACATCCTTGCCGTGGTCAAGATCCTCGTGGACCTGCGCAACGGCCGTGGTGAGGTGGACGACATCGACCACCTGGGCAACCGCCGCGTGCGTTGCGTCGGCGAACTGGCCGAGAACCAGTACCGTGCCGGCCTGGCCCGTATCGAGAAGGCCGTGAAGGAGCGTCTGGGCCAGGCGGAGCAGGAGCCCCTGATGCCGCACGACCTGATCAACTCCAAGCCGATTTCCGCGGCGCTCAAGGAGTTCTTCGGTGCCTCGCAGCTCTCGCAGTTCATGGACCAGACCAACCCGCTGGCCGAGATCACCCACAAGCGTCGCGTCTCGGCCCTGGGCCCGGGCGGCCTGACGCGCGAGCGTGCCGGCTTCGAGGTGCGCGACGTGCACGTCACGCACTATGGCCGCGTCTGCCCGATCGAGACCCCGGAAGGTCCGAACATCGGCCTGATCAACTCTCTGGCCCTGTACGCCCGCCTGAACGAGTACGGCTTCATCGAGACGCCCTACCGTCGCGTGGTGGACGGCAAGGTGACCAACCAGATCGACTACCTGTCGGCCATCGAGGAAGGAAAGTACGTCATCGCCCAGGCCAATGCTACTCTGGACAAGGAAGGCCGCCTGACCGGCGAGCTGGTCTCCGCGCGTGAAGCGGGTGAATCCATCCTCGTGAGCGCAGACCGCATCCAGTACATGGACGTGTCGCCGGCCCAGATCGTCTCCGTGGCCGCCTCGCTGGTGCCCTTCCTGGAGCACGACGACGCCAACCGCGCGCTCATGGGCGCCAACATGTCGCGCCAGGCCGTGCCCGTGCTGCGCCCGGAAAAGCCGCTGGTCGGCACCGGCATCGAGCGCGTCGCGGCCGTGGACTCCGGCACCGTGGTGACGGCCAACCGCGGTGGCGTGGTCGACTACGTCGACGCCACCCGCATCGTGGTGCGCGTGAACGACGCCGAGGCCGTGGCCGGTGAAGTGGGCGTGGACATCTACAACCTCATCAAGTACCAGCGTTCCAACCAGAACACCAACATCCACCAGCGTCCCATCGTCAAGAAGGGCGACAAGCTGGCCAAGGGTGACGTGATTGCCGACGGCGCTTCCACCGACCTGGGCGAGATCGCCATCGGCCAGAACATGCTGATCGCCTTCATGCCCTGGAACGGCTACAACTTCGAGGACTCCATCCTGATCTCCGAGCGCGTGGTCGCCGACGACCGCTACACCTCGATCCACATCGAGGAACTTGTGGTCATGGCGCGCGACACCAAGCTGGGCGCCGAGGAAATCACCCGCGACATCCCCAACCTGTCCGAGCAGCAGCTCAACCGCCTGGACGAGTCCGGCATCATCTACGTCGGCGCTGAAGTCATGCCGGGCGACGTGCTGGTGGGCAAGGTCACGCCCAAGGGCGAGACCACGCTGACGCCGGAAGAGAAGCTGCTGCGCGCCATCTTCGGCGAGAAGGCCAGCGACGTGAAGGACACCTCGCTGCGCGTGGACCAGGGTTCGCAGGGTACCGTCATCGACGTGCAGGTCTTCACGCGTGAAGGCATCCAGCGCGACAAGCGTGCCCAGCAGATCATCGACGACGAGCTCAAGCGCTACCGCCTGGACCTCAACGACCAGCTGCGCATCGTCGAGGCCGACGCCTTCGACCGCATCGAGAAGCTGCTCAACGGCAAGGTCGCCAACGGTGGCCCGCAGAAACTGGCCAAGGGCACGAAGATCGACAAGGCCTATCTGGCTTCGGTCGAGAAGTTCCACTGGTTCGACATCCGTCCGGCCGACGACGAGGTCGCCAGCCAGCTCGAGAGCATCAAGAACTCGCTGGAGCAGACCCGCCACAGCTTCGACCTGGCTTTCGAAGAGAAGCGCAAGAAGCTCACGCAGGGCGACGAGCTGCCCGCGGGCGTGCTCAAGATGGTCAAGGTCTACCTTGCCGTCAAGCGTCGCCTGCAGCCGGGCGACAAGATGGCAGGCCGCCACGGCAACAAGGGCGTGGTCTCCAAGATCGTTCCGGTCGAGGACATGCCGCACATGGCCGACGGCACCCCCTGCGACATCGTGCTCAACCCGCTGGGCGTGCCCTCGCGCATGAACGTGGGCCAGGTGCTGGAAGTGCACCTGGGCTGGGCGGCCAAGGGCATTGGCCAGCGCATCGGCGACATGCTGCAGGCCGAAGCCAAGGTGGCAGAGCTGCGCGCGTACATGGACAAGCTCTACAACGGGTCCGGCCGCAAGGAAGACCTCAGCAAGCTGACGGATGCGCAGGTCCTGGAAATGGCAGCCAACCTGTCCAACGGCGTGACGTTCGCCACTCCGGTCTTCGACGGCGCCTCGGAAGAGGAAATCCGAGAAATGCTCAAGCTGGCGTATCCGGAGGACGTGGCCAAGGCCAAGGGCCTGACCGCCACCCGCACGCAGGCACAGCTGTACGACGGCCGCACTGGCGACGCCTTCGAACGCCCGACCACGGTGGGCTACATGCACTTCCTGAAGCTGCACCACCTGGTGGACGACAAGATGCACGCCCGCTCGACCGGCCCGTACTCCCTCGTCACCCAGCAGCCGCTGGGCGGCAAGGCGCAGTTCGGCGGCCAGCGTTTCGGCGAGATGGAGGTCTGGGCGCTGGAAGCCTACGGCGCCTCCTACACGCTGCAGGAAATGCTCACCGTCAAGTCCGACGACGTGCAGGGCCGCACCAAGGTCTACGAGAACATCGTCAAGGGCGAGCATGCCATCGAAGCCGGCATGCCCGAGTCGTTCAACGTGCTGGTCAAGGAAATCCGTTCCCTGGGCCTGGACATCGAGCTCGAGCGCTCCTAATTCGCAAAGGATAGAGTCACATGAAATCCCTACTCGACCTGTTCAAGCAGTTCACGCCGGATGAGCATTTCGATGCCATCAAGATCGGCCTGGCTTCGCCCGAGAAGATCCGCTCCTGGTCCTTCGGCGAGGTGAAGAAGCCCGAGACCATCAACTATCGGACGTTCAAGCCCGAGCGCGACGGCCTGTTCTGCGCCAAGATCTTCGGCCCCATCAAGGACTACGAGTGCCTGTGCGGCAAGTACAAGCGCCTCAAGCACCGCGGCGTGATCTGCGAGAAGTGCGGCGTGGAAGTGACCCAGACCAAGGTGCGTCGCGAGCGCATGGGCCACATCGACCTGGCCGCGCCCTGTGCCCATATCTGGTTCCTGAAGTCCCTGCCGTCGCGCCTGGGCCTGGTGCTGGACATGACGCTGCGCGACATCGAGCGCGTGCTGTACTTCGAAGCCTATGTGGTGACCGATCCCGGCATGACCCCGCTGAAGAAGTACAGCATCATGTCCGAGGACGACTACGACGCCAAGGTCAAGGAATACGGTGACGAGTTCACCGCCAAGATGGGCGCCGAAGGCATCAAGGACCTGCTGCAGAACATCGACATCGACCAGGAGATCGAGCGTCTGCGCGGCGACCTGACCGGCTCGGAGATGAAGGTCAAGAAGAACGCCAAGCGCCTGAAGGTGCTGGAGGCGTTCAAGAAGTCCGGCATCAAGCCCGAGTGGATGGTGCTGGACGTGCTGCCCGTGCTGCCGCCGGACCTGCGTCCGCTCGTGCCGCTGGACGGCGGCCGCTTCGCGACCTCCGACCTGAACGACCTCTACCGTCGTGTCATCAACCGCAACAGCCGCCTGCGCCGCCTGCTCGAACTCAAGGCGCCCGAGATCATCGCGCGCAACGAGAAGCGCATGCTGCAGGAAGCCGTGGACAGCCTGCTGGACAACGGCCGCCGTGGCAAGGCCATGACGGGCGCCAACAAGCGCGCGCTCAAGTCCCTGGCCGACATGATCAAGGGCAAGAGCGGCCGTTTCCGCCAGAACCTGCTGGGCAAGCGCGTCGACTACTCGGGCCGTTCGGTCATCACCGTGGGCCCGACCCTCAAGCTGCACCAGTGCGGCCTGCCCAAGCTGATGGCCCTGGAGCTGTTCAAGCCCTTCATCTTCTCGCGCCTGGAAGCCATGGGCATCGCCACCACCATCAAGGCGGCGAAGAAGGAAGTCGAGACCGGCACGCCGGTGGTCTGGGACATCCTGGAAGAGGTGATCAAGGAGCACCCGGTGCTGCTGAACCGCGCGCCGACGCTGCACCGCCTGGGCATCCAGGCCTTCGAGCCCATCCTGATCGAAGGCAAGGCCATCCAGCTGCACCCGCTGGTCTGTGCCGCCTTCAACGCCGACTTCGACGGCGACCAGATGGCCGTGCACGTCCCGCTGTCGGTGGAAGCGCAGATGGAAGCCCGCACCCTGATGCTGGCCTCCAACAACGTGCTCTTCCCCGCCAACGGCGAGCCCTCCATCGTGCCCTCGCAGGACGTGGTGCTGGGCCTGTACTACACGACCCGTGAGCGCATCAACGGCAAGGGCGAGGGCATGGTCTTCGCCGACACGGCCGAAGTCCAGCGTGCGCTGGATGCCGGCCAGGTCGAGCTGACCGCGCGCATCAGCGTGCGCCTGACCGAGTGGACCAAGGACAAGGACTCCGGCGAATTCGTGCCCGAGACCAAGCTCGTGGAGACCACGGTCGGCCGCGCCCTGCTGTCCGAGATCCTGCCCAAGGGGCTGCCCTTCTCCAACATCAACAAGGCGTTGAAGAAGAAGGAAATCTCCAAGCTGATCAACGTGTCCTTCCGCAAGTGCGGCCTCAAGGAGACCGTGGTGTTTGCAGACAAGCTGCTGCAGAACGGCTTCCGCCTGGCCACGCGTGCCGGCATCTCGATCGCCATCGACGACATGCTGGTGCCCAAGGAAAAGCACGAGATCATCGAATCCGCCGAGAAAGAGGTGAAGGACATCGAGCAGCAGTACGTCTCGGGCCTCGTGACCGTGGGCGAGCGCTACAACAAGGTGGTGGACATCTGGGGCAAGGCCGGCGACAAGGTCTCCAAGGTCATGATGGACCAGCTGCGCACCGAGAAGACCACCGACCGCAACGGCAAGACCGTGGACCAGGAGTCCTTCAACTCCATCTACATGATGGCCGACTCCGGTGCGCGCGGTTCCGCCGCGCAGATCCGCCAGCTGGCCGGCATGCGCGGCCTGATGGCCAAGCCCGACGGCTCCATCATCGAGACGCCCATCACGGCCAACTTCCGTGAAGGCCTCAACGTGCTGCAGTACTTCATCTCCACGCACGGTGCCCGCAAGGGCCTGGCCGACACGGCGCTGAAGACCGCGAACTCGGGCTACCTGACGCGTCGCCTGGTCGACGTGACGCAGGACCTGGTGGTGACGCAGGACGACTGCGGCACCAGCGAAGGTTCGCTGATGCGCGCCATCGTCGAGGGCGGCGAGGTGATCGAGTCGCTGCGCGACCGGATCCTGGGCCGTACCGCGGCCGAGGACGTGCTGCACCCCGAGACCCGCGCCGTGCTGGTGCCGGCCGGCAACATGCTGGACGAGGACGCCATCGAGGAGCTGGAAGCCGCCGGCGTCGACGAGGTCAAGGTGCGTACCGCGCTGACCTGCGAAACCCGCTACGGCCTGTGCGCCAAGTGCTACGGCCGCGACCTGGGCCGCGGCGGCCTGGTCAACATGGGCGAGGCGGTGGGCGTGATCGCCGCGCAGTCCATCGGCGAGCCCGGCACGCAGCTGACCATGCGGACCTTCCACATCGGTGGTGCCGCCTCGCGTGCGGCGATTGCCTCCAGCGTGGAAGCCAAGTCCAACGGCATCATCGGCTTTAACGCCACGATGCGTTACGTGACCAACAGCAAGGGCGAGCTGGTGGTGATCGCCCGCTCCGGCGAGATCGTCATCCATGACGAGCACGGCCGCGAGCGCGAGCGCCACAAGGTGCCCTACGGTGCCACGCTGACCGTGAAGGCCGACCAGCAGATCAAGGCCGGCACCATCCTGGCCAACTGGGATCCGCTGACGCGCCCGATCATCACCGAGTTCGCCGGCAAGACCCAGTTCGAGAACGTCGAAGAAGGCCTGACGGTGGCCAAGCAGGTGGACGAGGTCACCGGCCTGTCCACCCTGGTCGTGATCGATCCCAAGCGCCGCGGCTCGGCCAAGGTCGTGCGCCCGCAGGTCAAGCTGATCGACGCCTCGGGCAACGAGGTGAAGATCCCCGGCACCGACCACTCGGTGACCATCGGCTTCCAGGTCGGCGCCCTGATCCAGGTGCGCGATGGCCAGGACGTGGGCCCCGGCGAGGTGCTGGCCCGTATTCCGGTCGAAGGCCAGAAGACCCGCGACATCACGGGCGGTCTGCCGCGCGTGGCCGAGCTGTTCGAAGCCCGTTCGCCCAAGGACAAGGGTGTGCTGGCCGAGATGACCGGTACCGTGTCCTTCGGCAAGGAGACCAAGGGCAAGATCCGCCTGCAGATCACCGATCCGGATGGCAAGGTCTGGGAAGAGCTGGTGCCCAAGGAGAAGAACATCCTGGTGCACGAAGGCCAGGTGGTCAACAAGGGCGAGAGCGTGGTCGACGGCCCGGCCGATCCGCAGGACATCCTGCGCCTGCTGGGCATCGAGGAACTGTCGCGCTACATCGTCGACGAGGTGCAGGACGTCTACCGCCTCCAGGGCGTGAAGATCAACGACAAGCACATCGAGGTGATCGTGCGCCAGATGCTGCGCCGTGTCGTGGTCGAGAACCCGGGTGACTCGGGCTACATCGCCGGTGAACAGGTGGAGCGTTCCGAGATGCTCAACACCAACGACGCACTGCGCAAGGACGGCAAGATCCCCGCGACCTACACCAACCTGCTGCTGGGCATCACCAAGGCCTCGCTGTCCACCGACAGCTTCATCAGCGCCGCCTCCTTCCAGGAGACCACGCGCGTTCTGACCGAAGCCGCCATCATGGGCAAGCGCGACGAGCTGCGTGGCCTGAAGGAAAACGTCATCGTCGGCCGCCTGATCCCGGCGGGTACCGGCATGGCCTATCACGATGCCCGCAAGGCCCGCGAGAACATGGACGAGGCCGAGCGCCGCGCCATCGCCGAAGCGGAAGCCGCCGAACTGGCCCAGGGCAGCGAGGACGCCGCCACCGAGTAAAACCGGTCGCATCCCCGCGAGCCATGCCCCAAGTGCTGCCGCGCCTGGGGCATTTTTTTGCGCCATGATCGGCAATCATGAAGACGACAAGGAGCTCGCCATGAACGAGACCGCCCTGGCCCCCCCGCTGTGGCGCCAGCTGCAGGCTGCCGCCGAGACGCTGGCCGCCATCCGCGCCGGGACCTCGGGGACCGCCGCGCTGGCGGCGGTCCCCGCCGGCCTGCGCCCCGGCGTGCAGGCGCTGGTGTTTGCCGGCCTGCGCCAGCTGGGCCGGGCCGAGGCCCTGCGCCGCCTGCTGGCGCCGCGCAAGCCGCCGCCGGCGGTGGACGCCCTGCTGTGCCTGACGCTGGCGCTGGGCTGGTCCGAGGCGGGGGCGGACTACGAGGCCCACACCCTGGTCAACCAGGCGGTGGAGGCGGCCAAGCACAGCCCGGCCACCCGGGCCCAGAGCGGCTTCCTCAATGCCTGCCTGCGCCGCTTCCTGCGCGAGCGGGCGGCCCTGGTGGCGCGTACCGACTCCGACCCGGTGGCGCAGTGGAACCACCCGTGCTGGTGGATCGAGCGGCTGCAGCGCGACGCGCCGGACCGCTGGCAGGCCATCTTGGCTGCCAACAACCGGCCACCGCCCATGACGCTGCGCGTCAACGCGCGCCAGGGCAACGTGAGCGGCTACCTCGCGGAGCTGGCTTTGGCCGGCATCGCGGCGCGGGCCAACGGCCCCTACGGCGTCACGCTGGCCACGCCGCTGCCGGTGCCGCAGCTGCCGGGCTTCGGGCAGGGTCGGGTCTCGGTGCAGGATGCGGCGGCCCAGCTGGCCGCGCCGCTGCTGCTGGGGGGGCTGAAGGCCACGCAGGGCCTGCGGGTGCTCGACGCCTGTGCCGCGCCCGGCGGCAAGACAGCACACCTGCTGGAGCTCGCGGACTGCGCGGTGACCGCGCTGGACATCGATGCCGTGCGCTGCGAGCGGATTGCGCAGAACCTGCAGCGCCTGGGACTGCATGCGAGGGTGCTGGCCGCGGACGCCGGCCAGCCGCAAACCTGGTGGGATGGAGAGCCCTTCGGGGCCATCCTGCTGGACGCGCCCTGCACCGCCTCGGGCATCGTGCGCCGGCATCCGGACGTGCGCTGGCTGCGCCGCGAGAGCGACGTGGCGCAGCTCGGGGCCCAGCAGGCCCGGCTGCTGGCGGCGCTGTGGCCGCTGCTGGCGCCGGGTGGGCGGCTGCTGTACTGCACCTGTTCGGTTTTCCGCGCGGAGGGCGAGGCGCAGGTGCAAGCGTTTCTTGCGCACAACACCGAGGCCCGATTGCTGCCGTCGCCAGGCCATTTATGGCCCTCTTTGGCGCCCGGAGGCGATGCCGTCACGGACAATCCCATCAGTGACCACGACGGCTTTTATTACGCACTGCTGGAGAAGGGCGCGGGCTGACCTGTCCGCGCTGCTGGCCTGCACCCTGCTGGGGCTGGCCTGGCCGGCCGGCGTGCTGGCCCAGCCGGCCGCGCCGGCCGAGGTCACCCAGCTCGAGCTCAGCCGCCAGGGCAGTGACATCGCGCTGAGCGCGCTGGTGCGCTTCGCGCTGCCCAGCGCCGTCGAGGATGCCCTGCTCAAGGGCGTGCCGGTCATCTTCGTCGCCGAAGCCGAGGTCTATCGCCAGCGCTGGTACTGGTACGACAAGCAGGTCGGTGGCGCCCAGCGCCACATGCGCCTGGTCTACCAGCCGCTGACCCGCCGCTGGCGGCTGTCCGTGGCCTCCGAACCCATCGGCAGCAGCAGCGAGCTCGGGGTCGCGCTGAGCCAGATCTACGACACGCTGGAGGAGGCGCTGGCCGTGATCCGCCGCCTCTCGGGCTGGCGCGTGGCCGCACTGGCCGACATCGATCCCGATGCGAAGCACCGCGTCGAGTTCCGCTTCCGGCTCGACGTCACCCAGTTGCCGCGGCCGCTGCAGATCGGTGTGCTGGGCCAGAGCGACTGGAGCCTGGACGCCCGGGCCAGCCAGCCGCTGACGCTGGAGCCCAGGAAGTGAAGCGCGGGGCTGCGCCGGCCAGACTGGGCGCGCAGCATTCCCGTGCCGTGCGCTGGGCCATCGGGGTGGCCCTGGCGGCCGTGGTGGGCATCGGCCTGGTGCTGCTGTTCCTGCTGACGCAGGCCACCGGCAACCGGGAACTCTACGAACGCAACTATGCGCGGCTGTTCGCCCTCAATGTGGTGGTGGCCATCGCGCTGCTGGCCGTCATCAGCTGGATCGGGCTGCGCCTGCTGCGGCGGCTGCGCCAGGGCCGCTTCGGCAGCCGGTTGCTGGTCAAGCTCGCGGCGGTGCTGGCCCTCTCGGGCTTCGTGCCCGGCGTGCTGATCTACGTCGTGTCGTACCAGTTCGTTTCGCGCTCCATCGAAAGCTGGTTCGACGTGCAGGTCGAGGGGGCGCTGGAGGCCGGCCTGGGCCTGGGCCGGGCCACGCTCGACACCCTGTCCACCGATCTGGCCGGCAAGGCGCGCGCGGCTGCGGTGCAGCTGCAGGACACGCCGGACGTGGTCGCCGGGCTGATGCTCGAGCGCCTGCGCGAGCAGCTGGATGCGCGCGACCTCGTGCTCTGGAGCGGGGGTGGCCAGCCCGTGGCCAGCGTGGGCAGCACGCGCTTCCAGCTCAATCCGGAGAAACCGGCCGCGCAGTACTTCCGCGCCGCCCGCGGCCAGCGCCCGGTCACCTGGACCGAGGGGCTGGAAGACGCCAGCGCGGAGTCGCCGCCCAAGGCCTACATCAAGGCCCTGGTCATGGTGCCCAGCTCGGAGCTCGACATCCTGCTGGGCGAGCCGCGCTTCCTCATGGTGACCAAGCTGCTGCCCGAGGCGCTGGTGGCCAATGCCCTGGCCGTGACCGAGGCGCACCGCGAATACCAGGAACGGGCGCTGGCGCGCGAGGGCCTGCGGCGCATGTACATCGGCACCCTGACGCTGGCCCTGTTCCTGGCGGTCTTCGGGGCCGTGCTGCTGGCCATCATCCTGGGCAACCAGATCACCCGCCCGCTGCTGCTGCTGGCCGATGGCGTGCGCCAGGTGGCCGCCGGCGACCTGACGCCCAAGGCCGCGCTGCAGGGGCGCGATGAACTCGGCGGCCTGACGCGCTCGTTCGCCGACATGACGCAGCAACTGGCCGACGCCCGGCGTGCGGTCGAAGTCAGCATGGAGCAGGTCACGGCCGCGCGCGAGAACCTGCAGACCATCCTGGACAACCTGACCGCCGGTGTCATGGTGCTCGATGCCAACGGCGTGATCCAGTCCGTGAACCCGGGCGCCACCCGCATCCTGCGCCTGCCGCTGGCCGCCTGCGAAGGCCGGCGCCTGGCCGACATCGAGGGCCTGGAGGAATTCGCCCGCAACGTGCAGCAGCAGTTCGACGCCTTTGCCGAGGAGCGTGAGGGCCGTGCCATGGACCACTGGCAGCAGTCCTTCGAGCTCGGGGCGCCCTCGGGCAGCCCGGCAGCCGGACGCGGCGGCGAGGAGACTCTCACCCTGGTGGCGCGCGGCGCGGCGCTGCCCGGCAACGCCTGGCTGCTGGTGTTCGACGATATTTCCGAGATCGTCTCGGCCCAGCGCGCGCAGGCCTGGGGCGAGGTGGCGCGGCGCCTCGCGCACGAGATCAAGAATCCGCTCACGCCCATCCAGCTCTCGGCCGAGCGGCTGGAGAAGAAGCTGACCGGCAAGGTGGAGCCGGCCGAGCAGACCGTGCTCACCAAATCGGTCAAGACCATCGTCGACCAGGTCGACGCCATGAAGCGGCTGGTCAACGAGTTCCGTGACTACGCCCGCCTGCCTGCGGCCGAGCTCAAGCCGCTGGACCTCAATGCGCTCGTGGGCGAGGTGCTGCACCTCTACCCTGCCGACCACGCCCGGGTCCCCGTGCACGCCGAGCTCGATGCACGCTGCCCGCGCATCCTGGGCGACGCCCAGCAGCTGCGCCAGGTGCTGCACAACCTGCTGCAGAACGCTCAGGACGCCACCGAGACAGCCGGGCGTACGGGGGATGAGAACAGCGTCATCGTGCGCACGCAGTGGAGCGAGTCCCGCAACCGGGTGCGCCTGAGCGTGCTCGACCATGGCACCGGCTTCACCGACGCCATCCTCAAGCGGGCCTTCGAACCCTACGTCACGACCAAGGCCAAGGGCACCGGCCTGGGACTGGCGGTTGTGAAGAAGATCGCGGACGAACACGGCGCCCGGGTCGACCTCTCCAACCGCAGCACGGACGACCAGATCGTGGGGGCGCAAGTATCGTTATCATTCGCGGTAGAGAACACGGCTCCGGCCTGACACCCTTCAGCTAATCGAGAGACCCAGCGTTCAAATCATGGCAAACATACTGGTGGTCGATGACGAACTCGGCATTCGTGATCTGCTGTGGGAAATCCTGAACGACGAGGGGCACACGGTCGAAGTGGCCGAGAACGCCGCCCAGGCCCGCAGTGCCCGCCAGCGCGAACGGCCAGACCTGGTCCTGCTGGACATCTGGATGCCCGACACCGACGGCGTCACCCTGCTCAAGGAATGGTCCACGGCCGGCCTGCTGACCATGCCCGTGATCATGATGAGCGGGCACGCCACCATCGACACGGCCGTGGCCGCCACCAAGATCGGCGCCCTGGCCTTCCTCGAAAAGCCCATCACGCTGCAGAAGCTGCTCAAGGCGGTCGAGCAGGGCCTGAGCCGCAGCGCGCCGCGCAAGCCCGCGCTGCCGGGCCTGATGCCCGCCGCCGAGAGCCTGCCCGAGCCGGCCGGCGAACCAGGGCAGGCCGGTGGCGCGCCTGCCGAGGCCGGACCGCAGGCGCAGCAGAACTTCAAGCTCGACAAGCCGCTGCGCGAGGCGCGCGACGAGTTCGAGAAGGCCTACTTCGAGTACCACCTGGCGCGCGAGAGCGGCTCCATGACCCGCGTGGCCGAGAAGACCGGCCTGGAGCGCACCCATCTCTACCGCAAGCTCAAGCAGCTCGGCGTGGACCTCAGCCGCGGCAAGCGCAGCGGCAGCTGAGCGGCGTGCCGCAGCCCTCCTGACTGCTGCTATAATTCCATCTATGTTGGCCCGGTAGCTCAGTTGGTAGAGCAGCGGATTGAAAATCCGCGTGTCGGTGGTTCGATTCCGCCCCAGGCCACCAAAATCTCTCAGAAAGCCATCCTCGGGGATGGCTTTCTTTTTTCCGGGACCCGGTTCCCCGGCCAGCCGGCGGGGCCGTGCTTCTCCCGCCTCAGCCCATGCTGCGCATGCCAGGGCATGCGCGCCAGCCTCCGCGTGACGGCCCTTGAGTGGCCGTTCACACCCTGCATCTGTACCCCTGCGGATCGCCCGCCGCGGTCCGGATACCCCCGGGCTCGCGCCCATCCACCGTGAAGGATTCCCCCATGACCGCTGAACACAATGCGCATCAGCACGCCGAGCTGGTCGCCCAGGTCGTGAACGGCCTGTGCACCCGCACGCTGAACCACTTTGCCGAAGAAGCCAGGCTCAATGCCGAGAGCCTCAGGGATGCATTCGAGCGCTACGAGATCGACTACGCCTGGCACGTCCTGGGTTCGGACCGGATGCGCGACGCGACCGTCTCGTCCCTGGAGGCCCGGCTCCAGCGTGCCGTCACCGAGGAGCAGAAGGCCCGGGTGGCCGACATCCTGCGCTCGGCGGCGGCGGCCCAGGCCCCCGAATTCCTCATGAGCTTCGACAACGATGTGCCCGAGCAGCTTGCCGGCTGGGTGCATGCGCTGTGGGCCGAAGCGCCTGCGCGCGCGCAGGCAAACTGACCGGACAGCAGAGCCCCTTGCGAGGGGCTTTTTGCGGGCGGCGCGCGCGCAGGGTAGAGTGGCGCCCGGCACAGACAACCCGGGGAAACACGATGGACGAGAACCCGAAATACCAGGCCGGCCTGGCCGTGCGCAAGGCCGTGCTGGGTGAGCAGTACGTGAACCAGTCGCTGGCGAACGTCGACGCATTCATGGCGCCGCTGCAGCAATACCTGACCGAGCAGGTCTGGGGCGGGGTGTGGACGCGCGAGGGCCTGACGCACAAGACGCGCAGCATGCTCAACCTGGCCATGCTCACGGCCCTCAACCGCCCCAACGAACTCAAGCTGCACATCCGCGGCGCCATCAACAACGGCGTGACGCAGGAGGAGATGCGCGAGATCTTCCTGCAGTGCGCCGCCTACTGCGGCGCGCCGGCCGGGCTTGACGCCTTCAAGCTCGCCCAGCAGGTGTACCGCGAGCTGGCGGAGCAGGGCACGCCCGGCTGAAGTACCGGCGCCCGGCCTAGAAGTCCACCAGGCTCAGTCCGACGCTGAAGGTGGTGCGGCGGAAGTTGTAGTCGAGCAGCGAGTCGCCGTAGCCGCTGAACAATTGCACATGCAGGCGCAGGCCGCTGGCATTGGCGTCGCGCATCCGGTCGCCCAGGGCCTGCAGCCATTCGAGCCGCCAGGAGCCATTGGCGTCGCTGCGCAGCGAGTGGCGCAGGGTCAGCGCCAGGCTGTGGTCGGCGTCGATCTGCCAGGAGCCGGTGAGTTCGGCGCGGCCGATGTAGTCTTCGATGTCGGGGTTGTCGTCGAGCGAGTTGATGTCGCCGTCCCCGTCGCCATCGCTCATCCGGTTCCAGATCCGGCCGGTGAGCATGTAGCGCTCGTCCTTCTCGAAGCCGGCCATGAAGATCAGGCGGTTCCAGCTGCGCGACAGCGGCAGCGTCTGGCCGTTGGACTGGTGGTTGATGCTCAGGCCCGAGTAGCGCATCCGCCAGCCGCCGGGCAGGTCGGCCGGCGTGGGCAGGATGTAGAACAGCTCGGGTTCATGGTCCGTGGTGCGGAAGGGACGCGAGAGCTCCTTGTTGAACAGCTGCCAGTAGGACTGCTGCGTGTAGCCGAACCAAAGCGAGTCCCGTGCGTCGGGATCGCCCGTGGAGATGAAGCCGGTGCCGACCTTGGTGCGGACCGAAAGCTGGATGCGCATCTCGTTGCGCATGTAGGGCTGTGCGCTGGTGACCGTGCGCCCCTCCGTGGGCGAGCTCGGCGCGACGTTGACCTGGTCGCCGTGGACCCACGACAGGCTGATGGGCTTGTAGCCGCGGATCATGAAGCGCCCGCAGTCGCTGCCCGCCTCCAGTTCCCAGTAGCGCGACATCGGCGTCTGCGGGCCGCTGCGGCAGTCTGGCGGCGGGGGCATGGGCTCCGGGGGTGGCAGCCAGGCCGCGGGGCTCTGGCCCTGCACCCAGCGGTCGAAGCAGGCCAGCCGGGCCTGGGGGTCGTCGCTGAGCTGCTCGCACTGTTGCCAGCCGCTGCGGGCATCGGGCGAGGCCGAGGCTGCAGCAGGCGGATCCTGGGCCAGGGCCGGGCCCGCCAGCAGGGCCAGGGCCAAGGGGACCATGCGGGGCGTCATGCCGAACCGGCCGCCAGGGCTTGCGCCGCGGCGGTCTCCTGAGACTTCTTCGCGAACTCGGCGCGCAGCGCGCGCAGCTTCTCGCGCGGGTCTTCCTTCACCGTGGCCTGGTTCAGCGCCATCTCGGCGATGAAGCGGCTGGGCTGGGTGCTGACCATCTCTCGTCCTTTCTTGCGCTTGCGGGGCCAGCTGACCGCCAGCGTGCGCTGGGCGCGCGTGATGCCCACGTACATCAGGCGGCGCTCTTCCTGCAGGCGCTGGGCGATGTTCTCGTTCACGGCCTCGTGCTCGCGCTGCGAGCCGCCGAGCGAGTCGCCGCCTTCGTCGAGCTTGAAGGGCAGCATGCCTTCGGTCACGCCCACCAGCATCACGTGCGGCCACTCCAGGCCCTTGGCCGCGTGCAGGGTGGACAGCGTCACCACGTTCTGGTCCTGCTCGCGCTCGCTGATGGTCGAGAGCAGGGAGATGGTCTGCGCCACTTCCAGCAGGGACTTCTTCTCGCTCGTGAGCGTGACGCCCGCCGCGTCGTCGATCTGGCCGCCGCAGCGCTTGGCCATCCAGTCGCAGAATTCCATGACGTTGGTCCAGCGGGAGGCGGCCAGACGCTCGTTGTCCTCGCTGTCGTAGAGGTGCTTCTCGTAGCCGATCTCCTTGAGCCAGTCCATGAGGAAGGCCAGGGCGTCCTCGGCCCCCTCGGTGTGGCGGGCCCGGTATTCGAGGTCGTTCACGTAGCGGCCGAACTCGTGCAGGCTGCCCACCGCGCGCGCGTTGAGCACCGAGGGCAGGGACGACGAGAACAGCGCCTCGAACAGGCTGAGCTTGTACTGGCTGGCGAAGGTGCCGAGCTGCTGCAGCGTCTGGTGGCCGATGCCGCGCTTCGGGGTGGTGACGGCGCGCAGGAACGCCGGGTCGTCGTCGTTGTTGACCCAGAGTCGGAACCAGGCGCAGAGGTCGCGGATCTCGGCGCGGTCGAAGAAGCTCTGGCCGCCCGAGACCTTGTAGGGAATCTGGGCCTTGCGCAGGGCCTGCTCCAGCACCCGGGCCTGGTGGTTGGCGCGGTAGAGCACGGCGAAGTCGCGCAATTCCTTGTGCTGCGAGGTCGAGCGCAGGCTCTGGATGCGTGCCACCATGCGCTCGGCCTCGTGCTCCTCGTTGTCGGCGTCGACCACGCGCACCGGCTCGCCTTCGCCCAGGTCGCTCCACAGCGTCTTCGGGAAGAGCTTGGGGTTGGGGCCGATCACGTTGTTGGCCGCCTGCAGGATGGCGCCGGTGGAACGGTAGTTCTGCTCCAGCTTGATGACCTTGAGGCTGGGGAAATCGACTGGCAGCTTCTTGAGGTTGTCCAGCGTCGCGCCGCGCCAGCCGTAGATGGACTGGTCGTCGTCGCCCACGGCGGTGAAGCGCGCCTGCTGCGGATCGTCCGGCACCAGCAGCTTGAGCAGCTCGTACTGGGTGGCGTTGGTGTCCTGGTATTCGTCCACCAGGATGTGGCCCATGACCTTCTGCCACTTCGCGCGCACCTCCGGGTGGTCGCGCAGCAGCCTGAGCGGCAGGCCGATCAGGTCGTCGAAGTCCACGCTCTGGTAGGCGGCCAGGCGTTCCTCGTAGCGCGCCATGATGCGCGCGGTGATGCGCTCGTTGTCGTCGGCCGCCTGGGCCTCGGCCTGGGCCGCGTTGAGCCCCATGTTCTTCCACAGGCTGATGGTCCACTGCCACTGGCGTGCGGTGGCCGCGTCGGTGCTGCCGCCGGCGTCCTTGAGGATGCTGGTGACGTCGTCGGAATCCAGGATGGAGAACTGCGGCTTGAGGCCCACGGCCTCGCCGTCCTCGCGCAGCAGGTGCACCCCCAGGGCGTGGAAGGTGCAGATGCGCACTTCCTTGGCGGCCCGGCCGATCAGCCCCTTGGCCCGCTCGCGCATCTCGGCCGCGGCCTTGTTCGTGAAGGTGATGGCGGCGATGCGCCCCGGCTCCAGCCCGGTCTGGATCAGGCGGCCGATCTTGTGGGTGATGACGCGCGTCTTGCCGGAGCCGGCGCCGGCCAGCACCAGGCAGGGGCCGTGCAGGAAATTGACGGCGTCCTGCTGCGCGAGATTGAGACCGTGGGTGAGGGAGGACGACATGCTGGATGGGTAGCCTATCGGGGGATGATAACGAGGGCGCGTTTCACACTGCGGCGACAATACGGCCCGTGCTGCAAATCCTCTCGGTCACCTTCCCCTTCTTTGCCCTGGTCCTGTGCGGTTACGTGGCCGCCCGCCGCCGCATGCTGCCGCTGGAGGCCATCCCCGGCCTCAACGGCTTCGTGCTCTTCTTCGCGCTGCCGGCCATGCTCTACCGCTTCGGCGCCACCACGCCGATCGCCCAGTTGCTGGACTATTCGGTGTTCTTCATCTGGCTGCTGTGCGGCCTGATCATGGTGGGCTTCACCATCGCCGTCACCCTGAACGAGCGCATCCGCTGGAACGATGCGTCCTTCGGCGCGCTGGTGGCGGCCTTTCCCAACACCGGCTTCATGGGTGTGCCGCTGCTGGTGGCGCTGCTCGGGCCCCTGGCAGCCGCGCCCATCATCGTGGGCATGCTGGTGGACATGGTGATCACCACCTCGCTGTGCATCGCACTCTCGCGCCTGGACGGCGCCGACAAGCACGGCATGGCCGTGGCCCTGAAGAACGCGCTGCGCGGCATGCTCACCAACCCCATGCCCTGGGCCATCCTGCTCGGCGGCGTGGCCTCCTACGTGCAGCTCGAGCTGCCGGGGCCGGTGGGCAAGACCGTGGGCCTGCTGGCCGATGCGGCCTCGCCCGTGGCGCTGTTCACCATCGGCGCGGTGCTGGCCCGCTCGCAGATGCTCACGGCCCAGCACAACCATGCCCCCATCCCGCTGCGCGACTACGTCCCTGTGGCGGTGTTCAAGCTGCTGCTGCACCCGCTGCTGGTGCTGCTCGTGGGCCTGGGGGCCATGCAGCTGGGCGCGCCGCTCTCGCGCTTTGCGCTGACCGTGATGGTGCTGGCCGCGGCCCTGCCCAGTGCCAGCAACGTCTCGCTGCTGGCCGAGCGCTTCGGCGCCGACAACGGGCGCATCGCGCGCATCATCCTGGTCTCCACGGCCGTGGCCTTCCTGAGCTTCTCGGGCGCCGTGGGCCTGCTGACCTGATCCCCTGGTAAACCCTAAGACTATCGAAGTGTGGATAGTCACGCGCTATTTGATAGATATTTCAAATCAAATAGACCGTTGGATAGTAATTTTCTAAAGTCTGGGCACGTTCACGCAAGGAGTGCCATCATGAAACCGTTCCTCCCCCTCGCCAGCCAGCGGGTCTGGATCGAATGCCTCGCGGCCCTGGCGCTAGCCAGTTGATGCCTTTCTTGCCTGAAACCCCATCCCAACCCCCCAGGAGAAACGCCATGTCCAACGAAGCCAAATGCCCCTTCCATGCCGCCGGCGGCGCGCGTGCCACGCACGGCGCGCAGTCCAATGCCGACTGGTGGCCCAACCAGCTGAACCTGTCCATCCTGCACCAGCACCAGCCGGTGTCCAACCCCATGGACCCTGACTTCGACTACGCCGAGGCCTTCAAAAAGCTGGACTACAAGGCCCTGAAGAAGGACCTGGCAGCGCTCATGACCCAGTCGCAGGACTGGTGGCCGGCCGACTGGGGCCACTACGGCGGCCTGATGATCCGCATGGCCTGGCACGCCGCCGGCACCTACCGCACGGCTGATGGCCGCGGTGGCGCCAACACCGGCAACCAGCGCTTCGCGCCCCTGAACAGCTGGCCCGACAACGGCAACCTCGACAAGGCGCGCCGCCTGCTCTGGCCCATCAAGCAGAAGTACGGCAACGCCATTTCCTGGGCCGACCTCTTCATCCTGGCCGGCAACGTGGCCATGGAGACCATGGGCTTCAAGACCTTCGGCTTCGGCGGCGGCCGTGCCGACATCTGGGCCCCGGAAGAGGACATCTACTGGGGTGCCGAGAAGGAGTGGCTGGCCACGAGTGACAAGCCCAACAGCCGCTACAGCGGCAAGCGCGATCTGGAGAACCCCCTGGCCGCCGTGCAGATGGGCCTGATCTACGTGAATCCCCAGGGTCCGGACGGCAAGCCCGACCCCGTGGCCTCGGGCCGCGACGTGCGCGAGACCTTTGCGCGCATGGCCATGAACGACTACGAGACCGTGGCCCTGGTGGCCGGCGGCCACACCTTCGGCAAGATGCACGGGGCCGGCGACGCAGCCCTGGTCGGTCCCGAGCCCGAAGCCGCGCCCATGGAAGAGATGGGCTTCGGCTGGATCAACAAACACGGCAGCGGCAAGGGTGGCGACACCACCACCAGCGGCTTCGAAGGCGCCTGGAAGCCCAACCCGACCCAGTGGGACATGGGTTACCTCAAGGTGCTGTTCAAGTACGACTATGAACAGATGACGACCGCTGCCGGCGCGATCCAGTGGCGCGCCAAGAACGTCGCGCCCGAGGACATGATCCCCGACGCGCATGATCCCTCCAGGAAGTACCCGCCCGTGATGACCACGGCCGATCTCTCGCTCAAGTTCGACCCGGCCTACGAGAAGATCGCGCGCCACTTCCTGGCCAACCCCGAGGAGTTCGCCGACGCCTATGCCCGCGCCTGGTTCAAGCTGACCCACCGCGACATGGGCCCGAAGTCCCTGTACCTGGGTCCCGAGGTACCGGCCGAAGAGCTGATCTGGCAGGACCCGATCCCCGCCGTGAATCACCCGCTGATCGACGCCAGGGATGTCGCCGCGCTCAAGGCCAAGGTGCTGGCCAGCGGCCTGAGCGTGAGCGAGCTGGTGTCCACCGCCTGGGCCTCGGCCTCCACCTTCCGTGGCTCGGACCGTCGCGGCGGTGCCAACGGCGCGCGTATCCGCCTTAGCCCCCAGAAGGACTGGGAAGCCAACCAGCCGGCCCAGCTGGCCAAGGTGCTCAAGACACTCGAGGGCATCCAGGCCGGGTTCAACCAGAGTGCATCCGGCGGCAAAAAGGTGTCGATGGCCGACCTGATCGTGCTGGCTGGCAACGCCGCTGTCGAGGCCGCCGCCAAGGCCGCCGGCCAGGCCGTGGAGGTACCCTTCGCGCCCGGCCGCATGGACGCCACGCAGGAGCAGACCGACGTCGAATCCTTCGCCGTGCTCGAGCCGCTGGCCGATGGTTTCCGCAACTACCGGCAGAAGGCCTACAGCGTCTCGCCCGAGGAGATGCTGGTCGACAAGGCACAGCTGCTCACGCTGTCCGCGCCCGAAATGACGGTGCTGGTCGGCGGCCTGCGCGTGCTGGGCGCCAACCACGGTGGCAGCCAGGCCGGCGTGTTCACCAAGCGCCCGGGCCAGCTGACGACGGACTTCTTCGTGAACCTGGTCGACATGGGCACGGTGTGGAAGCCCACCGGCGACAACGCCTACGAAGGGCGCGACCGCAAGACCGGCGCTCCGAAGTGGACCGCCACCCGCGTGGACCTGGCCTTCGGCTCCAACTCGCAGCTGCGCGCGCTGGCCGAGGTCTATGCCCAGAGCGACAACGCCGGCAAGTTCGTGCGGGACTTCGTCAAGGCCTGGACCAAGGTGATGAACCTGGACCGCTTCGACCTCAGGAAGTGATCCCGCCCCGGCACGTGCCGGGCCTGGTCATGGCACAAGGGGTAGCGGCCGTCACAGCGCAGCTGTGGCGGCCGCTTTTTCATGCGGGAGGCCTCTCAGATCGTCAGCGGGTCCACGTCCACTGCCCAGCGGATCAGCCCCCGGCCCTCGGGGCCCTGCCGCACTTGATGCAGCACGTCGTGCCAGCCATGCAGGAAACGCTGCAGCCCCGCGCGCGTGGGGCTCTCGATCAGCATCTGGGCCCGCTCCACATTGGCCACGCGCTGCACGCTCATGGGCACGGCCGGGTAGACCGTGACCCCGAGTTCGAGCGCGGACGCGCTGCCCAGTGCGCTGGCGGCGTTGAGAAAAGCCTGGGCGGTTTCCTGCGTGCGCGCCTCGGCGCGCACCAGGGCCTGGAAGCTGTAGGGCGGCAGGCCGGCCTGTTCACGCTCCCGGAGCTGCTCGGCCGCGAAGCCCGGGTAGTCGTGCTTCTTGAGGTTCTCGTAGAGCGGGTGCGTGGGATGGTGGGTCTGCACCCACATCTCGCTGCGGGCACTGATGCCGGCATCGCGCCCGGCGCGGCCGGCTGCCTGCATGAGCAGGCTGAAGAGGCGCTCGGGGGCGCGGAAGTCGCTCGAGAACAGCGCGCTGTCCGGGTTGGCGGCGGCCACCAGGGTGATGCGGCGGAAGTCGTGGCCCTTGGCGATCATCTGCGTGCCGACCAGCACGTCCACTTCGCCGCTGTGCACCTGGGCGAGTTGTGCTTCGAGCTCGCCCTTGAGCTTGGTGGTGTCGGCGTCGATGCGCGCGATGCGCACGGGGCTGCCGTCGGGGCGTCGCACCGCGGCGAGCAGCTCGGCCAGCTGTTCCTCCAGCTTTTCGGTGCCGCGCCCCATGGGGCGGATGTCGGGGCTGCCGCAGGCCGGGCAGGCACGCGGCACGCGCTCGGTGAACCCGCAGTGGTGGCAGCGCAGCGTGCGGTCGATCTTATGGAAGACGCGGTAGGCGCTGCAGTGCGGGCACTCGCTCTTCCACTCGCACTCATTGCAGTGCAGCACCGGCGCGTAACCGCGCCGGTTCAGGAACACCATGCTCTGCTCGCCGCGGGCGATGCGCGCGGTGATGGCGTCGAGCAGCGGGGGCGAGAAGACCGCGTGTTTGGGCTGGTGGTTCATGTCCACGCGCCGCACCAGGGGCAGCGCGCCGCCATCACCGATGCGGCTGGGCATGTGCAGGCGGACGTAGCGCCCGCCCTCGGCCGCCGGGCGGCTGTGGTACCACGACTCCAGTGAGGGCGTGGCCGAACCCAGGAGGACCCGGGCGTCTTCGAGCCTGCCGCGGTAGACCGCCAGGTCGCGCGCCGAATAGCGCGCGCCTTCCTGCTGCTTGTAGCTTGGGTCGTGTTCCTCGTCGACGACGATGAGGCGCAGCTTCGGGCAGGAGGCAAATACCGCCATGCGCGTGCCCAGCACGATGCGCGCCGCACCGCTGTGCGCGGCCAGCCAGCTCTTGAGGCGCTGCGGGTTGGTCATGCCGCTGTGGATGGACACCACGGCGTCGGCACCGAAGCGTGCGGCAAAGCGCTCCTCGAGCTGGGGCGTGAGGTTGATCTCGGGCACCATGACCAGCGCCTGGGCGTCGGGCTCGCGCTCCAGCAGCTGTTGCACGCAGCGCAGGTAGATCTCGGTCTTGCCGCTGCCGGTGGCCCCGAAGAGCAGGAAGGGGCCCACGCCGGCCTCGATCTGCGCCATCACCCCGGCCTGTTCGGCGCTCAGCGTGGGGGCGGGGGCCGGGGCGGCTGCAGTCGCCGGCCGGGCCGGGCGCTTCAGGCGGCGCGCGAGCTGCTCGCTGCTGAGCTCGCGCAGCTGGGGCGGCAGCGCGGCCAGCGCCACCTCGCCGGCGCTGCGCTGGTAGTAGCGCGCGGCAAAGGCCACCAGCTGGCGCCAGGCCGGCGTGAGCGGCGCCAGCCCGTCGAGCACGCTGCCGATCGGGCGGATGCGGGCGGCGTCGATGGCCTGGCCGGCGTCGCCCGCCTCACCGTCCCAGACCACGCCCAGGGTCTCGCGCTTGCCCAGCGGAACGCGTACCAGTGTCCCGGCCGCCAGTGGCAGCTCACTTCGGTAGCTCAGTGCGCTGGCCACCTGACTGTGCGCCGGCGTCTGGACCAGAACGGGGAGCAGCACGCTCATGGAATGGTTGTTTGGGCCGATGTTTTGAAGTCAAGTTCCGAAAAAGCCGCTAAGTGCTTGATTCGGAAAGGCTTTGAAAGAAATCCATGATTCTTGTGGATAACTTTGTTGATATGCTGCCGTCGGCGCGTCCAAACCCTTGTCAATCAAGGCTTTCGTCAAAATGCCCGCAAAAAAAGCAGAGAACAAAACTCTTATAAATCAATAACTTGCAATCGCTATTGGTTTTATAGCAACAGTCGACCCGCAAGGCATCCATTGGCGCACCGCAGCACGCTTTTTGTGCATAAGTGAGTCTGCACTGAGCTTTTTTGGGGCCTGCCGACAGCGGGCGACGGAATTGGGGAAATCCATGACGGCCCTGCCTTGACAGCGTGGCGCAGGGGCTCAGGCCCGCAGCCTACGCGAATGGGTGTGCACGGCCTGCACCAGGGCGGCGACATGGTCCGGTGGCGTGTACTGGCTGATGCCGTGGCCCAGGTTGAAGATGTGGGTCGGGCCTTGGGTGGTCTTGTCGGTGTGCGGGCGGCCGAAGCTCTCGAGCACCTTCACCACCTCGGCCTCGATGGCCGCGGGGGGGGCGAACAGCACGTTGGGGTCGATATTGCCCTGGAGCGCCTTCGTTGCGCCGACCAGGGTGCGGGCCTTGCCCAGGTTCATGGTCCAGTCCAGGCCCAGCACCTCGCAGTCCAGCTGACCCATCTGCTCCAGCCAGAGCCCGCCGCCCTTGGTGAAGACGATGCGCGGCACGATCAGGCCGTCCACGCCGGTGCGCTTGAGGCCGGCGAGCACGCGGGCCGTGTAGGCCAGGCTGAATTCCTGGAAGGCGCCGTCGGCCAGCACGCCGCCCCAGGAATCGAACACCATGACGGCCTGCGCGCCGGCGTCGATCTGGGCGTTCAGGTAGGCGGCAACGGCGTCGGCGTTGACCTGCAGGATGCGGTGCATCAGGTCCGGGCGGCTGTAGAGCATGCTTTTGACCAGCCGGTAGTCGTCCGAGCCCGCGCCCTCGACCATGTAGCAGGCCAGGGTCCAGGGGCTGCCGGAGAAGCCGATCAGCGGCACGCGGCCATTGAGCGCCTTGCGGATCGAGGTGACGGCGTCGAAGACGTAGCGCAGCCTGTCCATATCGGGCACTTCGAGTTTCGCCACGGCGGCCTCGTCGCGCACCGGTGTGGCAAAGCGCGGGCCCTCGCCCTGGGCGAAGGACAGGCCCAGGCCCATGGCGTCGGGCACGGTCAGGATGTCGGAGAACAGGATGGCTGCATCGAGCGGGTAACGGTCCAGGGGCTGCAGCGTGACCTCGGTGGCGTAATCCACGTTCGTGGCCAGGCCCATGAAGCTGCCGGCCTTGGCGCGCGTGGCGCAGTACTCGGGCAGGTAGCGGCCGGCCTGGCGCATCAGCCACAGCGGGGTGTAGTCGGTGGCCTGGCGCAGGCAGGCGCGCAGGAAGGTGTCGTTCTGCAGGGGGGCAAAACCGGAGGCATTCGGGGTGGAACTCATAGCCCCCGATTGTCGCAGAGGGCCCGGGCCTTCCCCGGCGCCGGCGCCTCAGCGCGCCAGCCGCACTTCCATGATCTCGTAGTCGATCGCGTCGCGGTAGACCTTCGGGTCCGACAGCGCCAGGTGCAGCAGGATCTTGCCGGCCTGGTGGCTGATGAGGCGGTGGCCGACCACGCCCAGCGCCACCATGGCCAGGCCCGCCCAGGTCGAGCCGGTGATGGCCAGCGCGGCACCGATGCCGATCAGGGGCAGCAGGATGAAGGTCAGCAGCAGGCGGTGCTTGACGTAGCGGCGCGCCTTCTGCGGATTCACGATGACGCGGAAACGCCCGGCCGGCAGGCCGCTGCGGAACTCCTGGTGCGTGAACGCAATGAAGTCTTCGTCGGGCTGTCCGTCGCCGGATGTGCCGCTGGGTGCAGTCTCGCTCATGGATTTGGAATGTTGGCGTGGTCGATCATCAGGCAACGATTCTGCACCACGTGCAGGCCGGCTGCACGCGCCCGGGCGGCCGCGCCGGCATGTTCCACGCCGAGCTGCATCCAGAGGGCCGGCGCGCCGATGGCGATGGCCTCGTCCACCAAGGGCGGGATGTCGGCGCTGTTGCGAAAGCAGTTGACCAGGTCGATGCGGGCGTGGCGTGCGGCCTCGGCCAGGCTCGCGTGGACCGGCTCGCCCAGAATGGTCTGGCCCGCGGCCACGGGGTTGACCGGCACGATGCGCCAGCCGTGCGCCTGCATGTAGCGCGCGACCCGGTAGCTGTCGCGGTGGGGTTTGGGCGACAGGCCGACCACGGCCACCGTGCGGCAGTCGCGCAGGATGGCGCGGATGTCGGCGTCCTGGTCCATCAGCGGTACTTGATCGAGCAGCCGTAGGCCGGGCTCGTGGGGCGGCTCAGGGGCTGGCCGGCCAGGGCCTCGCCCAGCGCCACACGCACGTGGTTGGTGGCGGCCGGGATGTCCTCGGCCCGCGCCGAGGGAATGCTGTCGATGCCCCCGGCGTAGACCAGCCGGCCCTGCGGATCGATCAGGTACATGTGGGGCGTCACGCGCGCGGCATAGGCGCGGCCGACCCGGCCATCCTCGTCCATCAGCGTCGCGGTGGCGGCGGCCTTCTGCCCGTCCATCCAGCGCTGGAGCTGCGCGGGCGCGAGGTAGTCGCCGTGACCGGTCCCGGTGGAGTTGATCACCAGCCAGGCCACGCCCCGGCCGGCAGCGTCCTGCTGCAGCGCCTGCATGTTGCCGCTGTCGTAATGCTTGCGCACGAAGGGGCAGCCGGGGTTGGTCCATTCCAGCACCACATGCCGGCCCCGGAAGTCGGCTAGGCGCACGGTCTTGCCGCGGGTGTCGGTGAGCGTGAAGTCGGGGGCCGGCTGGCCCGGCACGGCCGCCGCTGCGCTGCCCGCGGTCAGCAGCAGGGTGGCGGCCACGGTGCCGAGGTTCAGGGTGCGACGCAGCATGGCGGACTCCTTTCTTCCTGGGGAGGGGGCAGGACCTAGAGGCGTGCGAGCGCGCCGCGCACCTCCTCGACGCTGAGCACCTCGGACAGCACCACCGGGGCCTGGCCCTGGCGGTAGAAGACATAGACCGGCACGCCGTTGCGGCCCAGCTGCGCCAGCGCGGCGGTGATGGCCGGGTCACGCCGGGTCCAGTCGGCGCGCAGCATGACGATCTGCTTCGCGTCGAAGTCGGCCAGCAGGCCGGCGTCGGCCAGCGTGGTCTGCTTGTTGTACTGGCAGGTCACGCACCAGGCCGCGGTGTAGTCCACGAAGACCGAGCGGCCCTGGGCGAGCAGTTGCTCGGCGCGCTGCGGGCTCCAGGGCTGCCAGCGCTCGCCGGCCGTCGCCGTGGTGGCCACCGCGGCGTCCTCGCGCACCTGCAGGTAGGGCGCCAGTGCCCACAGGGCCCAGGCCGAGACGGCCAGCAGCAGCGTGGCGATCACTGTGCGCAGCCGGCCCTGCAGCGTGAAGGCCCAGATCACCGCGCTGAGCGCCACCAGCAGGGTCAGCAGCGCGCCGGCACCGTCGACGCCGTTCTGGTGGCCCAGCACCCAGACCAGCCAGACCACGGTGACGAACATCGGAAACGCGAGCAGCTTGCGCAGCGCGTCCATCCAGGCCCCGGGCCTGGGCAGCAGGCGGGCAAAGGCCGGCACGAAGCTGGCGGCCAGGTAGGGCAGGGCCAGGCCCACGCCGATGGCGGCAAAGATCAGCAGCGCCTGCAGCGGCGGCAGCGTGACGGCCAGGCCCAGCGAGGCGCCCATGAAGGGGGCCGTGCAGGGCGAGGCCACGGCCACGGCGAGCACGCCTGTGAGGAAGGAGTCCACCACCGGATGACGGGCCTGGAAGGCCGCCAGCGAACCCGGGGCGAACTGGCCGAACTCGAACACGCCGGCCAGGTTCAGGCCGATGACGGTGAACAGGGCGGCGAGCCCGGCGACCACCAGCGGGTTCTGCAGCTGGAAGCCCCAGCCCAGACTCTCGCCGGCGGCGCGCAGGCCCAGCAGCAGCAGGCCCAGCAGCACGAAGCTCACGACCACGCCGGCCGTGTAGGCCAGGCCACTGATGCGGTGGCTGCGGTGGTCGTCGGCATGGCGCGTGAAGCTCAGCACCTTGATGGCCAGGACCGGGAACACGCAGGGCATGAGGTTGAGGATGATGCCGCCGATGAGCGCGCCCAGCAGCGCGAGCCAGAAGGTGGTGGCGGGTGCGGCCGCCGGCGCCTGGGCTGCGGCGTTGGCGTCGAGTGCGGCCTGCAGCGCGGGCGACACCGCCACGGGCGCGGCGGCCGCGGGCCAGGGGCCCTGGACCGGCAGCTCGGCGCGCCAGCCCTGGCCGCCCTGCGTCAGCACCACCGGCAGCATGGCGGGGCTGGCGCTGCGCTGGGCATAGAGCGGCAGTTCGGCCGTCCAGCGGCTGCCCTGCCAGGCCTGCTTCCAGGGCGCCGAGGGGTTGATGACCTCGGCCGTCTCGGGGAAGGCTTCCAGCGTCTTGCCCTGCAGCGAAGCCGGCAGGTTGGACAGGCTCATCTTGAGGGTCTGGCCCTCGAGCGTGATGCGGTTGTCGGGGTGGGCGGCCAGCGCGCGGGGCCGGGCGGCGAAGGCGGCTTCGAACTCGGCGGCGTGCAGGGCCGTGCTGCTGCGCAGCGGAATGCGCAGGGTGTACTCGCCTTCCTCGGGGATGCATTCGGTGCGGCAGATCAGCCAGCTCGCGCGCAGCTGCACGGTCAGCGTGTCTCCCGTCAGCGGTGGCCTGAAGTCCGGCGTGATGGTCAGCGGTACCGGCAGCAGCAGGGTGTCCTCGTAGCCGTAGTTGACCAGCGGGCCGACCTTGAGCTTCTTCGGGGTGGGCCAGGCAATCTCGCCGGCCTGCACGCCCGGCGGCAGCGTCCATTCGAGCTGGGTGGGCAGGCCGGAGTCACCGGCGTTCTTCCAGTAGGTGTGCCAGTGCGGCTGGTGCTCGATGCGCAGGCCGAGCCAGACGGCCTGGCCCGGGGCCACGCCTTGGGGCGCATAGGCCAGAAGCTCGGTGCGGGCCTGTTCGGTGGTGACGACCGCACCCGGCAGGGAGAGCTGGGCGTGGCTAAGGGCGGACAGACCCGTGAACAGCAGGGCGAGGCAGGCGGAGCGCAGGGCGGGCAGGAGTCGGGTCGGACGCATGGGGTGCAAGCAGGGAAGGAGCCGGTGGGAGTGGGCCGCGCGGGCTGAAGTTCCCTGCGGCGGCCCCGGCGGGGCTGGCCATGAATATAAGTCATGGCTGAAAGGCTTGCATCCGCCTATGGCGCTCATAGACACTATCTAAGCTGCGCGGCCCCGATGGCCCGAATAATGCATCTGTTTCCGCATGCCGGCCGGGCCGGTCTGTTCATGACTTGTTTGTGACGGAGGAAAGCAACGATGGCGAGCTTTGAAGCGGCGCTGACCCCCTGGGTGGCGCAACTCAGATCCCGGACCCAGCTGCCCATCCTGGTGCAGTGGGGCGAGAACCCGGCACCCGGCTCGGGCCTGCGGCTGGGGGACTTCAGCACGCCGAAGGTGGTGATCCGGGTGCGCAAGGCCGCCGCCGTGCCGCTGCTGCTCTCGCCCACGCTCGACAGCCTGGGCGAGGCCTATGTCGAGGGCCTGATCGACGTCGAGGGCAGCGTCGACGACATCCTGGACATGGCCCACTCCCTGGCCGCGGCGGGCAGCCAGACCGAAAGCCGCCTCACGCGCATCGTGCGCCATTTCCAGCACACGAAGAAGAGCGACCAGGAGTCCATCCAGTACCACTACGACGTCTCCAACGCGTTCTACCAGGCCTGGCTCGATCCGCGCATGGTCTATTCCTGCGCCTACTTCGAGCACGGGGACGAGACGCTGGAGGAGGCCCAGCTCAAGAAGATCGACCACATCCTGACCAAGGTGCAGCTGCAGCCCGGCCAGCGCCTGCTCGACATCGGCTGCGGCTGGGGCGCGCTGGTGATCCGCGCGGCCGAGAAGTTCGGTGCGCGCTGCCTGGGCATCACGCTCTCGCAGCGCCAGTTCGAACTGGCCACCGAGCGCGTGCGCGCCGCGGGTCTGCAGGACCGGGTGGAGATCCGCCTGCAGGACTACCGCGACGTGCAGGGCCCGTTCGACCGCATCACCAGCGTGGGCATGTTCGAGCACGTGGGGCTGGACTACCTCACCGAATACTTCGGCCGCATCCGCCAGCTGCTGGCCGACGACGGCTGGGTGCTCAACCACGGCATCACCTCCACCGATCCCAACGACGGCGAGACGGCCTATGGCGGCGGGCGCTTCATCGACCGCTACGTCTTCCCCCAGGGCGAGCTGCCGCACATCAGCACCGTGCTCAAAACAATGCAGGACGGCGGCCTGGAGGCGCTGGACGTGGAGAGCCTGCGCCGCCACTATGCCCGCACCACGGCGCTGTGGAGCCAGGCCTTCGAGGCCGGCGGCGAACGGCTGCGCCAGATGGTCGACGAGAAGCGCTGGCGCATCTGGCGCGTCTACCTGGCCGGGTGCCAGTGGGCCTTCGAGCACGACGAGATCTCGCTCTACCAGGTGCTGTGCCGCAAGTCCGGCCGCCCGGCGCGTGGCCTGCCCTGGTCGCGGCGCTGGATGTACGCGCGCTGAGCCCGGCCCGGATAATGGCGGCATGGGTGACCCCGCCGCCACGACTTCCGAGATCGTCCTGTGCACGCTCAACGCGAAGTACATCCACGCCTCGCTCGGCCTGCGCTACCTGCTGGCCAACATGGCACGCCACGGCGGTGCCGGCCTGCGTGCCCGGACCGTGCTGCGTGAATTCACGATCGCGCGCGAACCCCAGGCCATCGTCGACGAGCTGCTGGCGCTGCAGCCCGCCATCGTCGGCTTCGGGGTCTACATCTGGAACGTCACGCAGACCGCCGAGGTCGTGCGCCGGCTCAAGGCTGCGCGGCCCGGGCTGAAGGTGGTGCTCGGCGGGCCCGAGGTCAGCCACGAGGTGCAACAGCAGGAGATCGTGCAGCTGGCCGACCACGTGATCACCGGCTGGGGCGACGTGAGCTTCCCGAAGCTGTGCCGCTCGCTGCTCGATGGCCCGCCGCCCCTGATGAAGGTGATTTCCGGTGAACAAGCGCCACTGGACCAGATCGTGCTGCCTTACGCCGAATACAGCGACGATGATCTCGCGCACCGCCTGCTCTACGTCGAGGCCTCGCGCGGCTGCCCCTTCAAGTGCGAGTTCTGCCTGAGCTCGCTGGACAAGACGGCCTGGGCCTTCGACCTCGACGCTTTCCTGTTGGAGATGGACGCGTTGCACCGTCGCGGCGCGCGCCACTTCAAGTTCGTCGACCGCACCTTCAACCTCAAGGTCGAGGCTTCGGTGCGCATCCTGCAGTTCTTCCTCGACAGGATGAGCGAAGACCTTTTCGTGCACTTCGAGGTCATCCCGGACCACCTGCCCGAACGCCTGAAGGAAATGATCGCGTGCTTTCCGCCGGGCGTGCTGCAGTTCGAGGTCGGCATCCAGAGCTTCAATGAGGAGGTGCAGCAGCGCATCTCGCGCCGGCAGGACAACGCGAAGACCGAGGCCAACCTGCGCTGGCTGGTGCACGAGAGCCCGGCCCACCTGCACGCCGACCTGATCTTCGGCCTTCCGGGCGAGACACTGGCGAGCTTTGCCGCCGGCTTCGACCGCCTGCATGCGCTGGGGCCGCACGAGATCCAGCTCGGCCTGCTCAAGCGCCTGCGCGGCACGCCCATCGCGCGCCACACGGCCACGCACGGCATGGTCTACGACCCCGATCCGCCCTACACCGTGCGGCAGACCGGCGCGGTGGATGCGGCCACGGTGCAGCGCTATGCGCGGCTGGCGCGCTACTGGGAGCTCATTGCCAACTCGGGCCGCTTCCCGCGCACGCTGGCGCTGCTGCTGCAGGGGCCCTCGGCCTTCGCGGCCTTCCTGGCCTTCAGCGACTGGCTGTGGCAGCAGCGCGGCGAGACTGCCCACCTCACGCCCGAGCAGCTGGTCGATGCGCTGCACGACTACCTTGCCGGGGTGCGGCAGTTCGACGCCGCCGCGGTGCGTGCCACCCTTGTCGCTGACTACCTGGCCAGCGGTGCGCGGGCCCGCCCCGCCAGCCTGCACGCCGTGCTGCCGCCCCAGGGCGCGCCGGTGCCGCGCGCCGCGCGCCAGCGGGCCGAACGCCAAGCCCGACATGCCGGGCGGGTCAACGATGAAGCCCTAAGATAGACCCATGGCCCCTCCCTCCCGCTACTGGTCCGACCTCACCACGCGCGACTTCGCGCAGCTCGACATGACGCGCACCATCGCCGTGCTGCCCGTGGCCGCCACCGAGCAGCATGGCCCGCACCTGCCGCTGAGCGTGGACACCGACCTGGCCGACGGCGTGGTGGCCGCCAGCCTGCCGCATCTGCCGCCCGACCTGCCGGCGCTCTTCCTGCCCACGCAGGCCGTGGGCTACAGCCCCGAGCACCAGGCCTATGCGGGCACGCTCACCCTTTCCTCGCACACACTCATCCACCTGTGGACCGACATCGGCGAGTCGGTCGCGCGCGCCGGTGTCAAGAAGCTCGTGCTGCTCAATGCGCACGGCGGCCAGGTGGGCCTGCTGGACGTGGTGGCGCGCGATCTGCGCGTGCGCCTGGGGCTGCTGGTCTACAGCGTCAACTGGTTCAACCTGCCGCTGGGTGCGCAGGTCGAGGGCCAGTTCAGCGCCGAGGAGCACCGCTTCGGCATCCACGCCGGCCAGATCGAGACCGCCATGATGCTCGCGCTCAAGCCCGGGCGTGTGGCCATGGAACAGGCGCAGCACTTTGCCTCGGCCTCGCAGCAGCGCGCGCAGCAGTTCCCCATCCTGGGCAACGGCAAAAGCGCCAAGCTGGCCTGGCAGATGCAGGACTACAACCCGGCCGGGGCCGTGGGCAACGCGGCCGCCGCCACGGCCGCGCAGGGCCGCGCCGTGCTCGACGCCGCGGGCCGCGCGCTCGCCGCCCTGCTCGCCGAGATCGACCGGCTGCCGCCGGATACGCTGGCGTCCGCGACAGGCGGCCGCTGAGATGAGCCAGCCCGGGGACGCGCCTGCGACGCCGGAGCTCCAGCGGCTGCAGACGCTACAGCGTTACGCCATCCTCGACACCCCGCCCGAAGCCGGCTTCGACGACCTCACAAGGCTGGCCTCCGACTGGCTGGGCGTGCCGATCTCGCTGGTCAGCCTCGTCGACGCCGAACGCCAGTGGTTCAAGTCGCGCGTGGGCCTGCAAGCCAGCGAGACGCCGCGCAGCGTGGCCTTCTGCAGCGTGGCCATCGAGCATCCGCAGGAGCTGCTGGTGGTGCCGGATGCACAGCTCGACCCGCGCTTTCGCGACAACCCGCTGGTCACCGGCGAGCCGGGCATCCGCTTCTACGCCGGGGCCCCGCTGCTGATGGCGGACGGCCAGGCCCTGGGCACGCTGTGCGTGATCGACCGCACGCCGCGCGAGTTCACCCCCGCGCAGCGCCAGACCCTGGCGGTGCTGGCGCGCCAGGTGGTGGCCCAGCTGGAACTGCGCCGCCAGCAGCACGAGCTGCAGCTGGCCGTGGACCGCTACCAGAAACTGTTCGACCACACCCTGGACGGCGTGTTGCAGACCCGCCCGGGCGGCGAGATCCTGGCGGCCAATGCGGCCGCCTGTGCCATGCTGGGCCTCAGTGAGGCCGAGGTCTGCGCGCGCGGCCGTGCCGGCGTGCTGGACCTGTCCGACACGCGGCTGGCGCCTCTGCTGGAGCGGCGCCGCGAGACCGGCCAGGCCCGCGGCGAGCTGCGCATGCGCCGCGGAGACGGCACGCTGTTCGAGGTCGAGCTCACCTCGGCGCTGTACCAGGACCGTGACGGCCAGGATCTCAGCAGCATCGTGTTCCGCGACATCACCGAGCGCCAGCAGTGGGCGCAGCGCCTGCAGGCCCAGGTCGACCTGCTGCACAACCTCGCACAGCACGTGCCGGGCGTGCTCTACCAGTTCCGCCTGCAGCCCGACGGGCACCTGAGTTTCCCGTTCGCCAGCGAGGGCATCCGCGAGATCTACGAGGTCACGCCCGACGCGGTGCGCGAGGACGCGGGCCGGCTCACGCAGATCATCCATCCCGAGGACCTGCAGGGCGTGCTGGACTCGATCCAGGCCTCGGCCGCGGCGCTCACCCCCTGGCACCACGAATACCGGGTGCTGCTGCCGCGCCAGGGGCTGCGCTGGCGGCTGGGCAACGCCCAGCCCGAGCGCCTGGGCGACGGCAGCACGCTGTGGCACGGCTTCATCACCGACATCACCGATCGCAAGGCGGCCGAGGCCCAGACCTTCCGGCTGGCCTACTTCGACGCCCTCACCGGCCTGCCCAACCGCAGCCTGCTGCGCGACCGCCTCGAGCAGGCGCTGGCCCAGGCCCAGCGCAACCAGCAGCACGGCGCGGTGATGTTCCTCGACCTCGACAACTTCAAGCAGATCAACGACGCGCGCGGCCACGCGGTGGGTGACCAGATGCTCACCGAGGTGGCGCGGCGCCTGGCCGGCCTGCTGCGCGGCGAGGACACGGTGGCACGCATCGGCGGCGACGAGTTCGTGCTCCTCGTCACCGAGCTCGGGCGCGACCTCGATGCCAGCGCGCGCGCGGCCATGGCGGTGGCCGAGAAGGTGCGCGCCGCGCTCGACCGCCCCTACCTGATCGGCGGCGCCAGCTACGGCAGCAGCGCCAGCATCGGCATCAGCCTCTTTCCCAAGGCCGGCCAGCGCATCGACGACCTGCTGCGCGAGGCCGACACCGCCATGTACCGCGCCAAGGCGGCCGGGCGCAACCGCATCGCCTTCTTCGAGCTGGCCATGCAGCAGGAGGTCGAGGAGCGGCTGGCGCTGGAGCAGGACCTCAAGGCGGCCGTGGCCGCGCGCCAGCTGCGGCTGCACGTGCAGGGGCAGTTCGACGCCGCCGGCCGCGAGGTCGCGGGCGAGCTGCTGCTGCGCTGGCAGCATCCGGTGCGCGGCGCCGTGCCGCCGGCGCGCTTCATCGCGCTGGCCGAGGAGACCGGCCTGATCCAGGAGCTCGGCGAATGGGTGATCGAGCAGGCCTGCGTGACGCTGCAGGGCATGCGTGCGCGGGGGCTGCCACAGGCGCTGGCGGTCAACGTCAGCTCGCGCCAGTTCCGCAGCGAGGAGTTCGTGGCCCGGGTGCAGGACATCCTGCAGCGCACAGGTGCGCCCGCGCAGCAGCTGGTCTTCGAGGTGACCGAGAGCCTCTTCATCCAGGACTGGGAGCATGTGCTGGAGCGGATCTTTGCCCTCGTCAGGCTGGGGGTCCGTTTCTCCATCGACGATTTCGGCACCGGCTACTCCAGCCTGGGCTACCTGCAGCGCCTGCCGCTGTTCGAGCTCAAGATCGACCGCGGCTTCGTGCAGGACACGCCGCACGACGCCAACGGCACTGCCATCGTGAGCTCCATCCTCGCCATGGCGCGCCACCTGGGACTGGAGGTGGTGGCCGAAGGCGTCGAGACCCGGGCGCAGGCCGACTTCCTGCTCGCCAGCCACTGCGACCGCCTGCAGGGCTATCTGTACGCGCGGCCGCAGCCGCTGGAGGACTGGCTCGCCGGGCTGGGCCGCCCCGGTCCGGCCCCCGAACCGGCTGTTTGACAGCCTGCCCGGGGCTGCCGATACTGTTTGCATCGCATGCCGCCGGAGCCGATCTTGCCCACGCCGAACAACCGCCGCCAGTTCCTGCGTTCCGTCTTCCATGCCCCGGTGCGCCTCACCCAGGCGGGGCAGGACAGCCCGGCCCTGTTGCACGACGTCTCGCTGCGCGGCGCGCTGGTGGAGACCGCGGGCGACTGGCACGGCCGGGTCGGCGACGCCTGCCGGCTGCGCCTGGCGCTGGCGCCGGACGCCGTGATCCGCATGGAGACCACCGTGGCGCACATCGAGGGCCGGCACGTGGGCCTGCACTGCGAGCACATCGACCTCGACAGCATGACCCACCTGCGCCAGCTGGTCGAGCACAACGCCGACGACCCGGCCCTGCTCGAGCGCGACTTCGCCAGCCTGATGGCGCAGCGCAGCGCCCTGGCCTGAGCCATGCGCCGGCGTCCCCTGCTGCTGCTGCCGGCCGCCCTGCTGGCTGCGCCGGCCGGCGCGACGGAGATCGGCGCGGCGCTGGCCGACGGCCGGCACGTGCTGCTCATGCGCCATGCCTACGCGCCCGGCGTGGGCGATCCGCCGGGCTTCATGCGCGGCGACTGCGCTACGCAACGCAACCTCGACGCCGCCGGCCGCGAGCAGGCGCGCGCCATCGGACGCTGGCTGCGCGGCCAGGGCGTGGCACGCGCGCAGGTCTATTCCAGCCCCTGGTGCCGCTGCCTGGACACGGCGCGGCTGCTGGGCTTCGGCGCCGTCACCGTGGAGGAAAGCCTGGCCTCGTTCTTCGCCGACTATGCGCAGGCCGACGCGCAGACGCAGGCGCTGCAGGCCTTCGTCGCGCGGCTGCTGGCCACGCCTTCGCACCGCGCGCCCGTGCTGGTCACGCACCAGGTCAACATCAGCCGCTACGTGGGCGGCGGGCTGGGCAGCGGCGACATGGTGCTGGTGCGCGTCGATGCACAGGGGCGCCCGCTGGCGCACACGCGCCATGCGGCACCATCGCCGGGCTGAGCCGGCGCGCCGCGGGCCTCAGTAGTGCGGCGGCAGGTCCTCGCGCAGGCTGCGCAGCACCGGCGTGCTGCCCTCGGGCAGCTGCTGGCGCAGGCCACCGACTTCGCGCAGCAGCAGGTCGATCTGCTGCTGCTGGCGGTAGATCGTGGCATTGAGCTGCTCGAGCAGGTCCTCGGCGTAGCTGGCCTTGATCTCGAGCTCGGTTAGGCGGGCTTCGGTGTCGTGCATGGCATTCATGGGGGTATTGGACCCGAAATCCGGCCCGCGGGAGCGGCCCCCTGCGTGCCGCGCGAGTGCATGAAGTGAAATCAAGAGGGAAATTCAGGAGGCCGCCGGGGTGGCGGGGGCCGCCGTAGCTGGTATGGTTCGTGCAGGATCCTGCCGCCATGTTCCGATTCTGGAAAAGACCCCCTCCTGTTGCCGAACCCGTCGAGGTCGTGCCCGTGCTGGCGCGCACCCTGGGCTACCGGCGTTTCTGGCGCTCGGTCTTCCAGGCGCCGGCGCGGCTCAACCTGGGCGGCCAGCTGCGCGAGGTCCGGCTGCTCGACGTCTCCTTCAAGGGCGCGCTGGTGGAGCTGGGCACGGCGGCGCCCTGTGCCCTGGGCACGCGCGGGCGCCTGCGCCTGCTGCTGTCGCCCACCACCTTCATCGCCATGGACGTCGCGGTGGCGCGCGTGCAGGGCCGCCAGCTGGGGCTGGAGTGCATCCACATCGACCTCGACAGCGTCACCCACCTGCGCCAGCTCATCGAACACAACGCCCTGGACCCGAGCCTGCTCGGGCGCGACCTCGCGGTGCTGATCGGCAGCGCCTGAGCGGCGGCAGGCGCAGGCCATCCGGGCTGCGCCTGCCGTGCGGTTGCCGAGGCGCTCAGTCGGCCTTGAAGCCCGTGGCCGCCACCGCCTTGCCCCAGGTGATGGTGTCGGCCGCGATGATGCGCGCGAAGGTCTCGGCCGTGGTGCCGGTCACGCGAAAGCCTGCCTCCTCCAGCTTGGTGCGCATCGCGGGGTCGGTCACGGCCTTCTGCACATCGGCGCTGAGCCGGGCCAGGATCTCGGGCGGCGTGCGCGACGGCGCCACGATGCCGAACCAGGAGCTGAACTCCAGCGTCGGGTAGCCCTGCTCCTTGATCGTGGGCACATCGGGCAGCGCGGCGGCGCGTGCCGGGCCCGTGGTGCCCAGGGCCAGCAGCTTGCCGGCCTTCACATTGGGTGCGGCCAGGCCCACGCTGGCGAAGACCCCGTGCACGTCGCCGCTGAACAGGCCGCCCAGCGCATCGGCCGTGTTCTTGTAGTGCACCGCTTCGGGCTTGACCTTGATGGCCTCGCCGAACATGAAGGCACCGAAGTGGCCCGGCGTGCCCGCGCCGAACGTGGCCATGAACAGGCCCTTCTGCTGCTGGGTCCAGCGCACGAATTCCTGCACGTTTTTCGCCGGCACCTTCTGCGGGTTGACCAGCAGCGCGAAATCGGCGCTGACCACCTGGCTCACGGGGGCGAAGTCCTGCGCGGGGTTGTAGGGCAGCTTGTTGTAGCTGCTGGGCGCGATGCTGAGCTGGCCGGTCTCGCCCAGCATCAGTGTGTAGCCGTCGGGGGTGGCGCGTGCCGCCTCGCTCGCGGCGATCAGGCCGCCGGCGCCGGGCTTGTTGTCCACGATCACGCCCTGGTTGCCCCAGCCCTCCGAAAGTTTTTGCGCCAGCAGGCGCGCCACGATGTCGGGGCCGGTGCCGGCCGGGAAGCCGACGATGATGCGTACGGGGCGGTTGGGGTAGGCGGCCTGGGCCTGGACGCCCGTGGTGATGACGCAGGCGAGCAGGGCGGAGCCGGCCAGCAGGGCACGGCGCAGGGTGGAGGGGCGGGTCATGGTGAGGTCTCCTTGTAATGATTCGGGGCGTTTCAGTTCACGGTGAAAAACTGCATCTCCACACGCTCGGGCCAGCGCACGCCGCTGCCGATGAAGATGCGTTCGGCGATCCAGCCCAGCGCGGGCGAGGCGGTCTCGAAGCTCGGGCTGCAGCGGAAATACACCAGCGCCGGGTCCACCGGCTCGCCGCGCAGCAGGCGCGCCGTGACTTCGGGCGCGGCCGCGCGCAGCGCGCGGTTCTGCACATAGATCAGGTCGCCGGCATCGGTCTCGAGCACGTAGCGCGCGTCGAGTTCGGCCAGGCGCGGGCTCACGATGAGCTGGTAGTCGGCGCCGCCGGGCAGCACACGCGCCGTCCAGCCGTCGCCGCGTGCCTCACCCCCGAGGATGGGGATGAGGCGGCGCTGGCCGTGCAGGGTGGGGCCGACTTCCTGCGGTACGCCGACGCGCACCGACAGCTCGGCAAAGAATTCCAGGGTGGGGGCAGCGATGGACATCCCCGCAGCTTAGGACGGGCGCGTGTTCTGCGCTGTCATCCCTTAAGATGACAGAACAAGACAAGCAGAGCGAGGAGACGCATGCGCAAGTGGACCTGCACAGACAGTGCCGGCGGCACGGGCCGTCATGCCCAGCTGCTGGCCGGGCTCATCACCCAGTTGGGGCAGCCACGCTTCCGTTCCCTGCTGCTCGAAACCCTGCAGCCCCTGGTGCCCGCCGCCTCCTTCTCGGTCTACCGCACGGGGCGGCATTGCGTGCCGCAGCTTTTCCTCTCGGGCAGCCTGGGGGTGCCCGACACCACGCGCGACTGCTGGCAGGCCTACCTGTCCGGGCCCTACCGCAGCGACCGCACCCTGATGAACGAGACCCTGGACGATGAACAGCCCCTGCTGTGCCACCTCACGGCGCAGGAGGTGCCGGCCCAGCACCGTGCGCGCGTGTACGAGGCGCACGGCGTGGCCGAGCGGGTGTCGGTGGTGCAGGCGCGTGACGACGGTTTGTTTGCCGTGAACTTCTACCGCCACCAGCATCAGGCGCCGTTCAGCGATGCCCAGGTGGCGGACTTCGAGGCCCTGGCGCCGGCCCTGCTGGCGCTGGCGCGCAAGCATGTGGTGCTGGAGGGAGTGGAGGCGCCGTCCGAGCCCGTGTCGCAGGCGCAGCGCCTGCTGGCCCTGCAGCCTGCGCTCACGCCGCGCGAGCTGGAGGTCTGCGTGCGCCTGCTGCGCGGCATGACCTATGACGGCATTGCCGCCGACCTGGGCCTGAGCCTGCCCAGCGTCAAGACCTACCGCAACCGCGCCTTCGACCGCCTGGGCATCCACTTCCGCAACGAGCTCTACGCGCTCATGTTGCGCGCGCCGGTCACCCGGCACTGATCGGTCTCTCAGGCGTAGGTCACCCAGTCCGCGAGTTCCGGCGCATCGAGGTGCGGCAGGGTGTTGAAGCTCAGCAGGCTGTGGCGCTTCGGGCTGTAGCTGAACTCCGTCACGGCGCTGTTGCGGATGCGCAGGTTGAGCTCGATGGCGGTCTCGGGCGTGGTGCCCAGCACATGCCCGACGGCGGTGGCGATCGGCCCGCCGCTGGAGACGATGAGCACCTGGCCGCCGGCGTGCTGGCGCACCCGGTCGAGCGCACCAGTCACGCCGGCGAGGAATTCGGGATAGCTGGGCATGCCGCGCGGGCTGACCACGCCATTCATCCACTGGCGCAGGCCGTCGCGCAGCAGGCGGAAATGGTGGCGGTAGCGCTCGGGCGTGTCGGGCTTGGGCAGCGGCTGGGGATGGATGGCGGCGATCACGGCCGCGCTGTCGTACTCGTCCAGGCCCGGCAGGGCCAGCGCCTCCTGGGCGTAGCCCGCGCCTTCGGCGATGCCGGCCCAGGTCTGGGCGTGGCGACGCAGGGTGCCGGTGAGCACGGCGTCGAAACGGATGCCGCGCGCGCGCCAGTACTGGCCCAGGCGCACGCTCTGCCGCACGCCCAGCTCGCTGAGCTGGTCGTAGTCGTCCGCGCCGAAGGAGGCCTGGCCGTGGCGCACGAGGTAGAGGGTTCCCATGCCCGGGATTGTCGCCGCAGCGCCTGCGGCGGTTTGTCACCGCCGCGACGGTGCTATTGAATCAGGAGCTATCCGCTACAGCAGCACCTCGCCGCGCAGGCAGGTCTGCACCTGCCCGCCGACCCAGACCTGGCCCTGCGCGTCGCGCTCGAGCAGCACGCGCCCGGCGCGGCCCAGGCAGGTGCCCTGCGCGGCCAGGTAGCGCGCCGGCACATGGCCCTCGGCCATCAGCCACTGCGCCAGGCTGGCGTTGAGGCTGCCGGTGACCGGGTCTTCGTTGACGCCCACCGGGGCGGCGAAGGCGCGCACCTCCAGGTCGGGGCTGGCCAGCTGCGGCGCGTCGCCCGCATGCTCGGCAAAGGCCCGCGCCTCGCGGCTGCTGCGCGCGATCAGCTGCACGCCGCCTTCTTCCTGCATGCGCGCGGCCACGCCCACCTTCTGCTGCAGCGCACGCAGGCGCGCGTGGTCGGGCGCCAGCGCCAGCACGGTGTCCGCGCTGTCGAGCAGCAGCCCCAGCCACTGCGGTCCGTTGTCCAGCGCCTGCGCGGCCAGCACCTGTGACGGCGCGAGGCCCAGTGCCTGGATCACCTGGGCCAGCAGTTCGGGTGCGGGTTCGGTGCGTTTGAGCGGCGGGGCCGCGAAGGCCAGGTGCTGGCCGCTGCGGCGGATGCGCACCAGGCCGACGGCGCATTCCTGCACGATCACGTCGTCCCGGGCGGGCCGCCCGCCGGCCTGCAGCCAGGCATGGCAGCTGCCCAGCGTGGGATGGCCGGCGAAGGGCAGCTCCATGCCCGGGGTGTAGATGCGTACCCGGTAATCGGCCCCGGGCTGCGTGGGCGGCAGCGCGAAGGTGGTCTCGGAGAGGTTGGTCCAGCGCGCAAAGCGCTGCATGTCCTCGTCGGACAGGCCGCTGCCCTCGAGCACCACGGCCAGCGGGTTGCCGTAGTAGGGGGTGGCGGTGAAGACATCGACCTGGGCGTAGGGGCGGTGACGGTGGTTCATGGGGCTATTCTGGACGGTCCTGCCACCGGGAACGGGTCCTAGCGGCGCGGCAGCGGCGTGACCAGGCCGCCGAGCGTGCGCAGCAGCGCGCGGTTGACGTCCTCGGCATGCAGCTCCAGTGCCTCGATGCACTGGCGCGTGGCCGCGGTGTCCTGCCCTTCGAGCCGCTGTGCGAGCCGCAGGGCATCCGCATAGGGGCCGGTGTGCTGCAGCAGCGCCTCCAGCACCCGCTCGGACAGGGGCAGCCGGGCCAGGGCAGTCTCCAGCGGCTCGCCGAGCTGCTGGTCGATGTGGGCCAGCAGGCCGCAGAGATGGACCTCGCGGCGCAGCTCCTCGGACTCGCCGGCATCGAGCAGGTGTTCCAGCAGCCGCGCGCGCGTCACCAGCTGGCGCCGCACGGGCAGGTGGTCGGCTTCGGTGCCGGCCGTGGCCAGCTGCGTGCGCAGCCAGGCCTGCAGCGGGCCCAGGCCCAGCACCATCAGGCCGCGGTAGACCGATTCGATGGCACCGTGGCGCCCGGGCGGGGGCGTGTTGACGTGGCACAGGAAGCGGTAGGCCAGCACCGGCTCGTCGCCGATGCGGTGCTCGATGGCCTCGAGCGAGGCGTCGTGGTCGATGGCCTGCAGCAGCCGGGTGATGGCCTCGCGCCCCGGCGGCAGCGGGATGTCGCTGTAGACGCTGAGCACCTCGTCCACCGGCCAGCCGGTCACGGCCCAGGCCTGCTGCTGGTCCAGCGCGTGGCGCACCAGGGCACGGCTGGCCAGTCCCTCGTAGATCACGCCGGCCCGCACGGGACTGGGCTCCGTGCCCTGGCCGCGCGCGGCGCGCAGGGCCTGCAGGGTCTGGGCCTCGTCGAGCTGCAGCATGGACTGCTGCACCAGCGCGGTCTCCATGGCATCAGGGTGCTGGCCGGGTGCGCCGTGCCAGACCAGCCGCAGCCCGCGCGTCTTCGCCCGCTGCGCGAGCCGCAGCTGCTGCAGGCTGGCCAGGCCGTCGTGCGGCACGCGCACCCAGGGGCCCTCGGCGCTGCCGTGCAGCAGCATGTCCTCCAGCAGGGCGGCGTTGCGGATGGCCAGGATCAGCGGCGGGGCCTGGGCGGGCCAGAGTTCGGCCAGTGCCTGCTGCAGGTGGCGCGCATCCACGCCGTGCGCCACCGCATCGGTGTCGACGAAGAGTTCGACGGCGGCGGGCTCGCGGGCCCGGTTCCACAGCAGCCGGTAGCCCAGTGTGAGGTTGCCCAGGACGGTGGCGGCGGTCATGTGCGTGTGCGGTCGGTGGTCAGGAAGGCGTGCCGCCACACTCTAACCCCGTTGGGGCGCGGGCGGTAGCACTTTCTGCCGGGCCCGTGCTGCCGGTGGCCTTAGCTGATGTAGTTGAACAGCGACATGCGCTGGATCTGGGCGTAGCTCTGCAGCGCGGCCTGGTAGCCGGTCTGCTTGAGCTGGAATTCGGAGATGCCCTCGATCATGTCCATGTCCTCGGCGCGCGAGCGGTCGGCGGCGAGCTGGATGCTCTTTTCCTCCTGCGTGCCTTCGATGATGTCGGCGCGCTTGAGCAGCTCGCCGGCCTGGCTGCGGGCGGACTGCACGCGCTCCATGCCGCTGTCGATCTGGGCCAGCGCCAGCGAGAGGTCCTGCGCCAGCTGGTGGCCGTTGCCGGCGCCGTCGATGGCGGCGATGGTCTGGTCGAGCACGGCAAAGAGGTCGCTGCGCGTGCTGGGCGTGACCGCCACGGTGTCGCCGTTGGCCGGCACGCCGCGCGCGACGAAGGAGATGCCGTCGAAGGTGATGTCCTGCCCGTCGGTGTAGGGCTGGGCCGTGAGCACCGGCGTGGCCGTGGTGGTGTTGACCACGTCGTAGGTGGTCACGGGCGGCACGGTGGCGCTGACGCTGAAGGTGATGCTGTAGTCATCGCCGGTCAGCAGCGAGGGGTCGATCACCTGGCCGACATCGGTCCAGAGCTCGCCGGTGTTGGCGGCGCCCAGGCCCAGGTTGTAGACGCCGTTGCCGGTCGGCACGTTCATCCACACCGCGCGCCCGTCCATGGTGCCGGGGATGGAGACCGCCGTGGCGCTGCGCTCGCCCGGCACGCCGTTGTAGACCACGCCGCTGGTGACGTCGACGAAGGGCTGCGGAGCGCTGGCCAGGCCGCCGAACAGCGGGATGCCGTTGCTGTCCTGCTTGTTGGCGTAGCTGAAGAGCTGGTCGCGCAGGCCTGCGATCTCCTGGGCGATGCTGCGGCGGTCCGAGGGCTTGTAGGCGGCGTCGCCGGCGCTGACGACCAGCTGGCGGATGGTCTGGATCAGGTCGATGCTGTTGCCCAGCGTGCCTTCGGCCATGGCCACGGAATTGCGCTGCAGGTTCAGCGCGCGCACTTCCACGTCCACGCGCGCCGAGCGCGTCATGGCGCGCTCGGCCTGGGCGGCGCCGGTGGGGTCGTCGCTGGCGCGCACGACCTTCTTGCCGGCCGAGAGCTTTTCCTGCATCTCGGCCAGGCCGGCCTGGCGCGCGGTCAGGTTGGCCAGGGTGTTGTCGTAGGTGTTGGCGGTGGCGAGTCTCATGGAACGCTCCTCGTGTGCGGCGCTCAGCGCGTGAACGACGCCATCAGGGTGTCGAAGATGTTCTGCGCGATCTGCATCATCTTGCCGGCAGCCTGGTAGGCCTGCTGGTACTGGATCAGGCGGGCGGCCTCCTCGTCGAGGTTCACGCCGGCCACGGCAGTGCGGTCACGCTCGATGCTGGTGGCGATGTTGCCCGAGACGATGGAGGACTGCTCGGCCCCCTGCACCCTGGTGCCGATCTCGGCGATCAGGCTGGCATAGCCGTCGGTGAGCGGGCCGCCGTCGAACATGGCCAGGTCGCGCAGGTTCAGCATGGCCTGGGCGTTGCCCGCGTCCAGCGTGGGGTAGGGGTTGGCGTCCACGGTGTAGGTGTCCCCGGCCTGGGGCACGCCCTTGAGCGTGAGCGACCAGCCGGTCTGCGGCGTGGCCGGCGGCACCGTGTACTCGATGGGCTGGCCCGGCACGTAGGTGTAGACCGTGGCGCCCGTGTCCGAGCGCGTGTAGGTGCCCGGCCCGGTGAAGGTGAGCGTCACCGCCGGCGGGATAGGCACGGTGCGCACGCTCAGGCCCTGCAGCGTGAGCGCACCCGTGTTGTTGGCGCCGGCACTGGCCACGATGGGGCTGGCCATGGCCAGCTCCTTGGGCGAGGAGAAGGCGGTCGTGATGGTGCTGGCCGCATCGCCGAAGGGCGTGAGCAGGAAGCGGTCGCCCGCATTGGCGGCCAGGGCCGCGCCCTGGATCTCCAGGCCGTCGATCAGCACCGGGTTGGTGGCGCCGAAGTCGAAGGCCTGCTGCACGCCGTCGGACAGGCGCGTGATCACGCCGGTGGTCGCGGTCGTGAAGGCAAACTCGTAGTTGCTGGCCAGGAAGGACGTGGTGCCCGAGGGGTTGGCCTGGATGCCGACGGTGAGCGTCGCGGTGCCCGTGTTCAGGGCCGACGCCCGCACGTTGGGCAGTGCAGCGATGTTGAACAGCGGGTTGCCGGGGTTGCCGTTGAGGTCCAGGCCCAGCGCCTGCTGCTCGTTGAGCTTGGTGCCGATGGCCAGCGCCATGCGCCCCAGCAGGTTGGTGGCGTTGACCAGGTCGGTGTTCTGGAAGCGCAGCAGGCCCGCGACCTCGCCGCCGCCCAGCATCGACTCCTCGATGACGCGCGGCGGCGGCGTGTTGCCGATCAGGATGCCGAGCTTGACCTTGGCCGGATCGCCGTATTCGTCCTCGATGATCGACACCGGGGAGACCGACTTGCCCAGCACCAGCGGCTGGCTGCCGGCCAGGAAGATGCTCAGGCTGCCGTCGTCGGCCGGGATGCTGGTGGTCTGGACGAACTGGTTGAGCTCGCGGATGAGCTGGTCGCGCCGGTCCAGCAGGTCGTTGGGGGTGTGGCCGCTGCCGACCGCCACGGCGATCTGCTCGTTGGTCTTGGCGATCTGGGCGGCCAGGCTGTTGATGGCCGAGGTGCTGTTCTTGAGCTGGGCGGTGGTCCCCAGCTTGAGTTCGTTGAGCGCGGCAGCGGTGGCGCGGAAGCGTTGCGCCATCTCCTCGGCGCGCGCCAGCACCACCGAGCGTGCGGTCAGGTCCGTGGGCGCGTTGGTGATGTCGGAGAAGGCGTTGAGCATGTCCGAGACCGCCGCGCCCAGCCCGTTCTCGCCGCCGGGAAACAGGCCCTCGAGCTGCTGCATGTAGGCATAGCGCGTGGCATCGGACGCGGCCACCGACTCCGAGGTGGCGGCCTGGCGCGTCAGGAACTCGCTGTAGATGCGCTTGACCGTGACGATCTCCACGCCCTTGCCGTAGTAGCCGCTGCCGGTGAACTGCCCCGGGATGTTGGTCTGCACCACGGCCTGGCGCGAATAGCCGGGCGTGTTGACGTTGGCGATGTTGTTGCTGATCGTCTGCAGCGCGTTCTGGTTGGCGGTCAGGGCGGACACGCCGATGCTGATGATGCCGCTCATGACAGGCTCCCGGAGGCAGAGGCGCGCTGCAGCTGCAGCGTGGTGTTGATGGCGCGGCTGAGCTTGTCGGCGTAGGCCGGGTCGGTGGCATAGCCGGCGTCCTGCAGCCCGCGGGCCCAGCCCTGCACCGTGCCGGCCTGCTCCAGCGCGCCTGCATAGCGCGGGCTGCGGGTGATCAGCTGCGCGTAGTCGCGGAAGGACTCGGCGTGCGAGTCGTAGGCGCGAAAGCGCGCCACGGTCTTCTGAGGCACGCCGCCCACGTACTCGGTGGTGGTGACCTCGGCGACCTTGCCCTTCCAGTCGCCGCCGGCCTTGATGCCGAAGAGGTTGTGCGAGGGGCTGCCGTCGGCCATGCGGATCTCGTGCCGGCCCCAGCCGCTCTCGTGGCCGGCCTGGCCCAGCAGGTAGCTCGCGGGCAGGCCGCTGGCGCGCTGCACGGCCTGGGCGGTGGCGGCGTGCTGCTGCACGAAGCTGCGCGCCGCGTCGGACACGGGCACGGGGGCCGCCGGCGCCGCGGCTGCGGGCTGGGGGGCGGCTGCGGCGGGCGTCTTGTCCTGCAGCCCCATCTGCTGCATGAGCTGGCGGGCGATGACCTCGGACAGCCCGCCGGGCTGGCCCGTCATCTGCACCGCGAACTGCTGGTCCAGCAGGTCGCGCCCCAGGTTGCCCTGGGGGCTGTCGAGCAGGCCGCTTTCCAGCGTGGCCGAGGCCTCGCGCATGCTCTTGAGCAGCTCGCGCATGAACAGCGCCTCGAACTGCTTGGCGGTCTCGCGCACGGTCTCGGGCGTGGCCTGGCCGGCCTGGAACTTCAGGCGGTTCAGGCTGGCGCCGTCGGCGGCCAGCGACTGCTGGGTGGAGAGCATCCCGGTCTGCATGTCAGATGACTTCCAGCTCCGCGTTGAGCGCACCGGCGGCCTTGATGGCCTGCAGGATGGCCAGCAGGTCCTGCGGCGTGGCGCCCAGCGCGTTGAGCGCGCGCACCACGTCGGCCAGCTGCGGCGCGGCCGGCAGCTGGATCAGCATGCCCGGCTCCTGGCGCACCTCGATGCTGGCCTGCTCGGTCACCACGGTCTGCCCGCCCGACAGCGGGCCGGGCTGGCTGATGACCGGCGTGGAGCTGATGCTGATCGACAGGTTGCCGTGCGCGATGGCGCAGGCGCCCAGCGTCACGGCCTGGTTGAGCACGATGGAGCCGGTGCGCGAATTGATCACGACCTTGGCCGAGGGCACCGAGGCCTGCAGCGGCAGCTCCTCGAGCTCGGCGATGAAGCTGATGCGCTCGTTGGGCTCCAGCGGCGCGCGCACGTCCACCGTGCGTCCGTCCAGGGCGCGGGCCACGCCGTCGCCGAAGCGGGTGTTGATGGCCGCGGCCACGCGGCGCGCGGTCTGGAAGTCGCTGGCCTCCAGGCCGAGGCGCACGCTGTCGCCCTCGAGCAGCGGCGTGGGCACGCTGCGCTCGACCTGCGCGCCGCCGGGAATGCGGCCCGCGCTCAGGTGGTTGATCTGCACCTTGCTGCCGCCGGCGGAGGCGCCGGCGCCGGCCACGACGAGGCTGCCCTGGGCCAGCGCATACACCTCGCCGTCGGCGCCGCGCAGCGGCGTGGAGATCAGCGTGCCCCCCTTGAGCGACTTGGCATTGCCCATGGACGAAACGGTGACGTCCACCGTCTGGCCCGGGCGCGCGAAGGCCGGCAGCTCGGCCGTGACCACCACGGCCGCGACGTTCTTGAGCTGCAGGCGCGAGAGCGCAGCGGCCGGCAGCGTGATGCCCATCTGCTGCAGGTAGTTGCTCAGGCCCTGCGTGGTGTAGGGCATCTGCGTGGTCTGGTCGCCCGTGCCGTCCAGGCCGATGACCAGGCCGAAGCCGGTGAGCTGGTTGCTGCGCACGCCCTCGATGGCCGCGATCTCCTTGATGCGCGAGGCCAGGGCCGGGCCGGCGGCCAGCAGGCCGGCGGCCAGCAGCAGCGCGGCGGCACGCCGCAGCCCGGTGCAGGAAAGGAAGGTCTTGCCGAGGTTCATGGTGCGGGGCTCAAGTTCTGCCGTGGACGGTCGAAAGCATCGATAAGCAATTCTGGGATGCCTCAGAACGGCGAAATATTGAAAAAGAACCGGGTTAGCCAGCCAACTGTCTGCGCTTCGTGCTGCGGGCCGCGGCCCCGGGACTCGACGCGCACGTCGGCCACCTGGCTGGAGTTGACGGTGCTGCCCGGCAGGATGGCCCGCGGGTCCACGGTGCCGGTGAAGCGCAGCACGTCCACGTTGTGGTTCACGCCGATCTGCTTCTCGCCCGTCACCAGCAGGTGGCCGTTGGGCAGCACTTCGGCCACGGTGGCCGTGATGGAGCCCGAGAAGGTGTTGGCGGCCTGGGTGCCGCCCTGGCCCGAGAAGTCGGCCTCGCTGGAGGCGCCGATGCCCAGGCGGCTTTCCGCCACCGTGGCGGGGAACTTCAGGCCCGGGATGGCCGTGATGCTGCCGTCGATGCTGCTCGTGCGGTTGGCGGTGGAGCTGGACTTCTGGCTCGCGGTGACGTTCTCGACGATCACGATGGTCAGCGTGTCACCGACCAGGCGCGCACGGCGGTCCTCGAAGGCGGGCCGGAAGCTCGTGGTCTGGTACAGGCTGCCGGAGGCGCCGCGCGTGGCCGGCTGCACGGCCGCGGGCTGCGCCAGGCGCGGCTGGGCGAAGTCCACCTGGGCCGGCTTGGGCATGGAGGAGCAGCCTGCGAGTGCGGCGGCCGCCAGGAGCAGGGCGAGGCGCTGCATCACAGCTGCCCCAGCTTCTGCAGCATCTGGTCCGAGGTCTGGATGGCCTTGGAGTTCATCTCGTAGGCGCGCTGGGTCTGGATCATGCTCACCAGCTCCTGCACCACGTTGACGTTGGAGGTCTCCAGGAAGCCCTGCATCAGCTGGCCCAGGCCGTTGGTGCCGGGGTTGCCGGTGTTGGGCTGGCCCGAGGCCGGGGTCTCGGCGTAGAGGTTCTGCCCGCGCGGCTCCAGGCCCGCGGGGTTGATGAAGCTCGCCAGCGCGATGGTGCCGATGGGCTGCGGCGCCACCTGGCCCGGGATGGTGGCCGTGACCGAGCCGTCGGCGGCGATGCTCACGTTGGTGGCATTGGCCGGCACCGTGATGCCGTTGGCCACCGGCAGGCCGTTGGAGGTGACGATCTGGCCCTGCGCGTCGACCTGGAAGGCACCGTCGCGGGTGTAGTTGATGGTGCCGTCGGGCATGGTGATCTGGAAGAAGCCGTTGCCCTGGATGGCCACGTCCAGGTTGTTGCCCGACTGCTGCAAACTGCCCTGCGTGAAGCTGCGGCTGGTGGCCACGGTGCGCACGCCCAGGCCGACCTGCAGGCCCGTGGGCAGCTGCGACTGCTCCGAGGTGGCCGAGCCGACCTGGCGCAGGTTCTGGTACATCAGGTCCTCGAACACGGCGTGCGAACGCTTGAAGCCGTTGGTCGACGAATTGGCCAGGTTGTTGGAGATGACGTCCAGCTGCATCTGCTGGGCTTCCATGCCGGTCTTGGAGATCCAGAGGGAATTGAACATGGGGCTGTCCTTTCAGGGGGGAGGCGGCATCAGCCCTGCAGGCTGAGCAGCTGGCCGGCGGTGCGGTCGTTGGATTCGGCGGTCTGCAGCAGGCGCATCTGCACCTCGAACTGCCGGGCGGTCTGGATCATCCCGACCATGGTCTCCACCGCGTTGACGTTGGAGCCCTCGAGCACGCCGGTCATCATGCGGGCGTTCGCGTCGTTGGCCAGCGGGTTGCCCGACTGCGCACGGAACAGCCCGTCCTCGCTGCGCCTGAGCGGGTCCGCGGGGTCGGGTGTGGCCAGCTTGAGGCGGCCCACGTTGGTCGGGGGCTGGCCGGGCGTCTTGGCGCTCACGGTGCCGTCGAAGCCCAGGCTCACGACGGCATCGTTGGGGATGTTGATGGGCGCGCCGCCGTCGGAGAGCACGGGCAGGCCGCTGCTGGTGACCAGCACGCCGGCGGGCGAGATCTCGAAGCCGCCGCCGCGCGTGTAGGCCTCGGTGCCGTCCAGTCCCTGCACGGCAAACCAGTGGTTGCCCGTGGGCATGGCGTCGAGGTCGCGGCCGGTGCGCATGGAGGGGCCGGGCGCGTCGCGGTGGCCGGCCGTGGCCTCGAGCGCGAACACGCGCGTGGTGGCACCGTCGCCGCGCAGCGGCACCGCGCGGTAGGTCGAGAGCTCGGCGCGGAAGCCCTGGGTCGAGACGTTGGCCAGGTTGTTCGACAGCACGGACTGCCGGTGCGCGGCGGCGTTGGCCCCGGTCATCGCGGTGTAGATCATGCGGTCCATGGCGGCGCTCCTTCAGTGGCGTGGATGGCGGGCTTCAGCGCAGGTTGACCAGCGTCTGCAGCACCTGGTCCTGGGTCTTGATGGTCTGGGCGTTGGCCTGGTAGGCGCGCTGCGCGGTCATCATGTTCACCAGCTCCTGCGTCAGGTCGACGTTCGAATCCTCCAGCGCGCCGGCGCGCAGCGTGCCGAACTTGCCCTCGGAGGGCGCACCCTGGATGGGCTGGCCCGATTCGAGCGTCTCGATCCAGTTGCCGCGCCCGGTGGGTGCCAGGCCCTGCACGTTGCGGAAGTTGGCCATGGCGAACTGGCCGGCGGCCTGGGTCTCGCCGTTGGAGTAGCGCGCCAGGATGACGCCGTTCTCCTCGATCTTCACGCCCACCAGCTCGCCGGGCGGGTAGCCGTCCTGGCTCAGGTCGGAGACCGCGAAGCGCGCGCCGTACTGCGTGACGTTGGGCACCGACAGCGACACGTTGAAGGTGCCGATGGCCGGGTTGGGCGAGGTGATGGGCAGCGTGATGGGCGCTGGCACCGTGGAGGTCAGCAGACCGTTGGTGCCGAAGTTCAGCGTGGCCACCGTGCTGGCGGTGGCGGTGGCGGGCGAGGTGGGGTCGGTGTAGACCTCCCACTGGTCGTTGGCGACCTTGCGCATGTACATCGAGACCGGGATCTCCACGCCCTGCGAGTCGTAGGCCGTCAGCGAGGTGCCGTAGGTCGTCAGCGGCGTGTTGGGCGTGACCGAGTTCCACACCGGGGCCGTGGCGTCGAGGTTGAACTCGGCCGTGATGGCGGTGGTCTGGTTGGCGCCGATGGGCGCGGCCGTGGGCAGCTGGATCGGGTTGGTGGCGAAGCTCAGGCGGTTGCCCGCGATGTCGGTCTGGTAGCCCAGCACCTGCGCGCCGGCATTGGTGACGATGTAGCCGAAGCGGTCGAGCTTGAGCTCGCCCGAGCGCGTGTAGGCGGCCGAGCCGTCGGGCATGCGCAGCTGCAGGAAGCCCGCGCCGTTGATGGCCACGTCCAGGTCGTTGTTGGTCACGGTGATGTTGCCCTGCGTGAACTGCTGCGAGACCGTGCTCACCTCCACGCCCAGGCCGGCCGAGCTGCCGCCGCCGGTGCCCAGCGAGGAGGCCACGAGCTCGCCGTATTCGGCGCGCGAGGCCTTCATGCCGGTGGTGTTGGCGTTGGCGATGTTGTGGCCGATCACGTCCAGGTTGCGGCTGGTGGCGTTCAGACCGGAGAGACCTTGTTGGAAGCCCATGATGTGTTCCTTTGGCGGATGGCGTGTGGGTTAGAGGATGGCCCGGATGGCGGTGTAGTCGATCGGTGCGCGGCCCTGCAGCTGCACCTGCATGACGCCGTTTTCGGCGCCGACGGCGGTGACCGTGTTGCGCACCAGCGGCTCGGCCGCGATGGCCTGGCCGGCGCGGGTGGCGACGATGCGGTAGCTCGGGTTGCTGCCGCTGTACTGCGAGGCATCCCAGGCGAACTCATGGCGGCCCGCGGGCAGCGAGCCCATGGCCACCGTGTCGATGATCTGGCCCGCGCCGTTGAGCACCTCGATGCGCACGTTGTCGGCCGTGCCGTCGATCTCGATGGCGCCGCGCGCCACGCCGTTCTGCGGCACCAGCACGTTGCCGCCCACCAGCACGTCGTGGCCCACCAGCGCCGCGCCCTGCAGCACCTGCATGGCGGTGAACTGCGCGCTCATGCCCTCCATGGTGGTGTTGAGCTGCTGGATGCCGTTGACGGTGTTGATCTGCGCGATCTGCGTCGTCATCTGCGCGTTGTCCATCGGGTTGAGCGGGTCCTGGTTGTTCATCTGCGCCACCAGCAGCTTGAGGAAGCGGTCCTGCATGACGGTGGGATCGCTCGTGAAGGTGCGGCTGGCGCCGCCGGACGTCGGGGCCGCGGCGGTGGTGTTCATGAGGCTGTCGATGGCCATGGCCGGGTGCTCCTTACTGGCCGAGCTGCAGCGTCTTGAGCAGCAGCGACTTGGCGGTGTTCATGACCTCGACGTTGTTCTGGTACGAGCGCGAGGCGGAAATCATGTTCACCATCTCCTCCACCGGGTTGACGTTGGAGTGGGTGATGTAGCCCTCGGCATCGGCCGAGGGGTGGGTGGGCTCGTAGACGCGGCGCCCCGGGGTCTGGTCCTCGCGGATGCTGCTGACCTTGACGCCGGCGGCGGCCTCGGAGTCCATCAGCACGGTCTCGAAGGTCACCTGCCGGCCCTTGTAGGCCTGGCCGTCGGGGCCGGCCACGGCATCGGCGTTGGCCAGGTTGCTGGCCACCACGTTGAGGCGCTGCGACTGCGCGCTGATGGCGCTGCCGGAGACGTTGAAGATGGAGAACATGGACATGATGAGGATCCCCGTCGCGGCCTTACTGGCCCTGGATCGCGCTCAAGATCGTGCGCGAGCTGCCGTTAATGAAACGCAGGGTCGATTCGTAGCGCACCGCGTTGTCGACGAAGTTGCCGCGCTCTCGGTCGAGGTCCACACTGTTGCCGTCCATCGCGGGCTGGGTCTGCACCGCATAGCCCAGGCGCGCACCGCTGCCCAGGCTGCCGGTGCTGCTGGCCACGGGGATGTGGCGCGCATGCGTGGCGCCGGCCTCGGGGCGGACCACGCCGGGGCGGCCCGAGGTGCCCAGCGCATCGCTCATGGCCTCACGGAAGTTCACGTCGCGCGCGGCGTAGCCGGGCGTGTCGGCGTTGGCGATGTTGCTGGCAATGGTGCGCTGGCGTTCGGCGCGCACGACCAGGGCCTTCCCGTGGAAGTCCAGTGCGCTGGTGAGTCGATCGAACATGTGACACCTCTGCTTTCGTTGTGGAGCGTCCCCTCTGCCGGCCGGTGGAGGGACCCCTGCACGGAAATTATGGAAAGAACTTGAATTTCCGAGCCCGTGAAATGCGGGGGGAAAAGCCGTCATTTGCCGCCTTTGCCCAGTGCGCCTGTACCTATAGTCGGCAATGTGGGTGGAGTCCTGAGGGATTTTTTGTAACACCCTTGTGTCCGCAGGAGCGATGGCTATGCAAGCAATGGAACGAACCGCGAAGCACCCCCTGGCCCGCTGGCTGGGCCGCGCCGTCGGCGCCGCCTTGCTGGGCCTGTGCGCGCTGGGCGCGCAGGCGCAGGCCCAGAGCGTCAACCAGGCCCAGCTGCCCGAACTGGCCCGCGCCTGGCTTGAGCGTGAGCTGGCCACGCAGTCGGCCCGCAGCGAGCGCCCGCTGCGCCTGCAGGCCACGCTGGGCCAGCTGGATGGCCGCCTCACGCTGGCGCCCTGCGCCCGCGTCGAACCCTATCTGCCACCGGGCAGCCGCCTGTGGGGCCGCACCCGCGTGGGCCTGCGCTGCCTGGACGGCGCCAGCCGCTGGAACGTCTTCCTGCCCGTCACGGTGACGGCCACCGGCACCGCCTGGGTGGTGCGGCGCGACGTCGCGCCCGGCACGGTGCTGGCCGAAGGCGACATCATGGCCGCCGAGGTGGACTGGGCCGAACAGACCAGCCCCGTCGTGGCCGAGCGTGCCCAGTGGCTGGGCTGGGTGGCCGCGCGCGGCCTGCGCACCGGCGAGCCGCTGCGCGAGAACATGTTGCGCGCCGCCCAGGTCTTCCCGGCCGGTGCGCAGGTGCGCGTGGTCGTGCAGGGCGGCGGTTTCCAGGTCAGCGCGGACGCCCAGGCGCTGTCGGCCGGCGTGGTGGGCGAACTCGCCAGGGTCCGCATGGCCAGTGGCCGCGTGATGTCCGGCACGGTGCTGGATGCGCGTACAGTCCGGCTGGCCATGTGAAGGCTGTTTTTTCGGGGAAATGACGCGAAAACCCTCAAGTCGGTCATGATGCTGCCGATACCCAACGTACGGGACTCTATCCGTGCAGCACTGGAGAACACGATGAAAGTAGGTCAACCGGCAGACATGCCCAAGGTTTCGACGCCGCCGGCCGCGGCGTCAGGCGCCGCTGCACCTGCGAAAAAGGAAGCGGCCGCCACCGCCGCCAGCACGGCCAGTTCGGCCGGCGTGGCCGTGACCGTGTCCACCTCGGTGCGCACGCTGGAGCAGGCCAACCGCGGCGAGAACGCCGACATCGACACCGACAAGGTCAACGCCGTGCGCCAGGCCATCGAGGATGGCACCTACGTGGTCAATGCCGAAGCCATCGCCGACAAGCTGCTGTCCAACGCGCAGGAAATGCTCAACCGCACGCAGAACTGATAGTCCACTCTGGAGAGTCCCATGCTGAGCGCCAACATCGAGAAACCCCTGGCCCTGATCGAGCTGCAGTGCGAGGCCGTGGCCGCCGCCGTGGCCAGCGGCGAGCCGCAGGCGCTCGAGTCGGCCAGCAACGCGCTGCGCCAGGCCGCGCTGGACTTCTCCGAATTCATGCAGCGCCTGGGCGGCGTGCAGCAGGCCGGCCCCGAACTGCGCACCCGGCTCGGCAAGCTGGCCAGCCAGCTCAACTTCCAGCGCGAGAACCTGATCCGCCGCACCGTGGTGGTGGAGCGCGCCCTGCACGCCATGGTGCCGGCCACGCGCAAGAGCACCTACTCGGCTCCGGCCGGCCGCGCCGGCAGCTACAAGGCGTTCTCGGCCTGAGCCGTACGATCTCCATCAGAAGGGCTGCCGTGGGCAGCCTTTTTGTTGCGGCGGGAAACCTTGCGGGGTTTCGCGGTTTGTGATGCGTTCGGGACTGCGCTATATTGGCCAGAATTCTTCAAACAAAACAAGCACTTAGCTTGCAGCAGGGGAGGCGCCAGGATGACCATCCGTCCATGTTATTCCGCACTTTTGCGGTCCATATCACGTTAGGGGCGGCGATGACACAGTGCTTCTCAACCGCCGTAAGAGCGCTCCTACCCTTCGTTGCTGCCGACCTGGTATCGCTCACCCTGCACTGGTTTGTCGTTCCCGAGGGTTCGTGGCTTACCTGGGTCTTGTCGGCAATTTCGCTTTTGGTTCTGCCGTTGTTCGCAGCGGCGGCCCTGACCCGGGCATCCTTTAAGGCAGGTGCCGCGGTCTTGTCTGCGCTGATCTTTGCGGCGCTTGGCCTCGTTTGGACCGCGTGCGCGGCAGCGCTGGGCTACGCAGGTAGCGACTGGCCAGCCTACTTGGGCGGAGCGCTAATCTCGACCCTTCTTATCGCAGCGCCGCTTCAGTTGCTGGCCGCATACATCGGAACGCGCTATGCACGTTACAGCGTCAAAGCTGCCGCCTAACAGCGCGTTGTTGACCGACGCCTTTAGCTTGCTACGCTGCGCATGCGACGCGGCAAAACGCGAACGTTGGGCATCAGAAAAGCATGCGTAGGTTTGCGGTCTGGTTTGTTGCCGCTGCCGTTCCAGCGCTTACGCTCTGGTGCCTCGTGTACTACGACGTAACGCACCACATCTCAGATACGCAGATTGCCATGGGCCCGCCGGAAGACGTCATCGGCTTCGGCCGTGTGCAGATGCTGATCACGGTTGGCATCCCCACGGTGCTGTGGGCGTTTCTGATCTGGAAAGCCAAGAACATCGCATGGTCTACTGCACAGAAGGCACTATGCCTGGTGCAGGTTGTGATCGTCGTAGTCGCAGTTGGTGAACTGGCAGCGCACTACCGTGAGCTCGAGAAGCGTGTGCTCAGTCAGTCGAACGCTGGCACCCAGCAAGCGGTTCCAGAGGCGGCGTTGCGCAAATGAAGCCTGGCTATATTCGCTTCCTTGCAGTACTCCTCGGAAGCCCTGCGCTGTCTTTGCTTGTTTTGTTCGTAGGCTGCGTTGAACCCTGGCAGCTTCTCGGAGTTATGTGCGGTCACAATTCCCCGCTCACTCTTGTACTTTTCTCCGTGATTGCCTGGTTCGTACTCGGCGTAGGTTCGGTCATCGTGACTTCTTGGAAAGAAGCGCCATGGAAGCGGTAGTCTGCGCATGGGAAAATTTCTGACTGCCGCAGCTATCCAAGTCCCCCTTAAGAGATATGAGCAATCCAAAGTTCACGTTGACAGATTTGCTGAAGATCCAGCTTGTCATAGGTATCTCTTCCACCCTCATCGCTTACCCTTTCATTGCGGCCTACTGGCTTGTGCGTAATGGTGTTGGCGATTTTTCTCTCTCTGGAATAGTGTCTGAGTTGTTCACGCTTGCCTTGTGGGCGTGCGCAACAGGGCTTGGTATGGCGTTCGTGACGTTGGTTGCGTATCCAGTTCTAAAACTGGCATACCAAAAAGGTTGGTTGACTTGATTAACGCGGCAGCAATGTCGACCCACCTAAAGTCACCTGCTGAGAGCGGATCGTCTGCGGCTCCCACTTGTTTCAGATGTTGAGCACCCGCGCTCGTACGTCGCGACCTCCCACAACAAGCTCCAAGCCGAACCATCCCAACAAAAAACCGCCCGAAGGCGGTTTTTTGCTGTGAGGTGGAAATGCTTCAAACCAGCAGCGCATTCACCCGCTTCACATACGCCGCCGGGTCTTCCGGCAGGCCGCCTTCGGCCAGCAGGGCCTGGTCGAAGAGGATGTGGGCCAGGTCGTGGAAGTGCACCGAGCCGTCGAGCTTCTGCACCAGCGGGTGCGCCGGGTTCACTTCGAGCACGGGCTTGGTGTCGGGCGCCTTCTGGCCGGCGGATTTCAGCAGGCGGGCGAGCTGCAGGCTCATGCCGCCGTCCTGCACCACCAGGCAGGCCGGTGAATCCACCAGGCGGGTGGTGACGCGCACGTCCTCGGCGCGGTCCTTCAGGGCTTCCTTGAGCTTGGCCAGCACGGGCTTGAAGGCTTCGGCGGCCTCCTCGGCGGCCTTCTTCTCGGCCTCGTCCTGCAGCTTGCCCAGGTCCACCGCGCCCTTGGCCACGCTCTGCAGCGGCGTGCCGTCGAACTCCTGCAGGTGGCTCAGCGCCCATTCGTCCACGCGCTCGGTCATGAGCAGCACCTCGATGCCCTTCTTGCGGAAGACTTCGAGCTGCGGGCTGTTCTTGGCGGCGGCCAGGGTGTCGGCGGTGATGTAGTAGATGGCCTCCTGGCCTTCCTTCATGCGGGCCTTGTAGTCGGCCAGGCTCACGCTGGCCGTGTCGCTCGTGGTGCTGGCGAAGCGCAGCAGCTTGGCGATGCGCTCGCGGTTGGCGAAATCCTCGCCCAGGCCCTCTTTCAGCACGGTGCCGAACTCGGCGTAGAACTTGCTGTACTTGCCGGCGTCGGCCTTGTCTTCCTCGCTCGCATCTTCGGCGGGCACATCGGCCTTGGCCAGGTTCTCCAGCAGGGTCAGCACGCGCTTGGTGTTGCCGTCGCGGATGGCGCGCACGTCGCGGCTTTCCTGCAGCAGTTCGCGGCTCACGTTGAGCGGCAGGTCGGCGCTGTCGACCACGCCCTTGACGAAGCGCAGGTAGCTGGGCAGCAGGGCCTCGGCCTCGTCCATGATGAAGACGCGCTTCACGTAGAGCTTGAGGCCGCCCTTCTTGTCGCGGTTCCAGAGGTCGAAGGGGGCCTTGGCCGGCAGGTAGAGCAGCTGGGTGTATTCGGTGCTGCCTTCCACGCGGTTGTGGCTCCAGGCCAGCGGGGCCTCGTAGTCGTGGCTGATGTTCTGGTAGAAGGTTTCGTACTCTTCCTTCGTGATGTCCTTCTTGGGGCGGGTCCACAGGGCGCTGGCCTTGTTGACGGTCTCCCACTCATCGGTAGTGACCATCTCGCCCGGCTGGTCGTTCTCGCCTTCCTTCCACTCTTCCTTGAGCATCTGGATGGGCAGGGAGATGTGGTCGGAGTATTTGCCGATGATCTGCTTGATCTTCCAGGCGTTGAGGTACTCGTCCGCATCCTCGCGCAGGTGCAGGATGACGCTGGTGCCGCGCTCCGCGCGCGTGATGGCTTCCACCTCGAAGTCACCGGTGCCGCCGCTGATCCAGCGCACGCCCTCCTCGGCCTTCAGGCCGGCGCGGCGCGATTCCACAGTGATCCTGTCGGCGACGATGAAGCCCGAGTAGAAGCCCACGCCGAACTGGCCGATGAGCTGGCCCTGCTCCCTGGCGTCGGCCTGCTTGTCGGCCTCCAGCCGGCTCATGAAGTCACGCGTGCCGCTCTTGGCGATGGTGCCCAGATGGTCGATGGCCTCGGCCGTGCTCATGCCGATGCCGTTGTCGGTGATGGTCAGCGTGCGGGCTTTTTTGTCCAGCGCAATGCGCACGCGCAGCTCGGGGGCGTCTTCGTACAGGGCGCTGTTGTTCAGCGCCTCGTAGCGCAGCTTGTCGCAGGCGTCGGAGGCGTTGGAGACCAGCTCGCGCAGGAAGATCTCCTTGTTGGAGTAGAGCGAGTGGGTGACCAGGTGCAGCAGCTGGGCCACTTCGGCCTGGAAGGAATGGGTTTGCTTGCTCATGGTGGCGGTGTCGGTCATGGTTCGAACGGATCGGACTAACAGTTGAAGGAAACCCGGGGCGCCGTGAGGGCGCGGGCAAAACCGGGAGTTATGGGCGGCCGGCGCGGTTTCAAGGCCCCGGCAGAGGTGTCAGAACTTCTCGTGCGGCGCCAGGTAGCGCCACTGGCCCACGGGCAGCTGGCCCAGCATGACGCGGCCGATGCGCACGCGTTTCAGCCCAACCACCTTCAGGCCCACCAGCTCGCACATGCGGCGGATCTGGCGCTTCTTGCCTTCGGTCAGCACGAAGCGCAGCTGCTCGGGGTTCTCCCATTCCACGCGGGCGGGCTTGAGCGGCTGGCCGTCCAGGCTCAGGCCGTGGCGCAATCTGGCCAGCTGGGCGGGGGGGAAGACGGCCTGCACGTTGGTGGAGACGGGGTCGTCGTCGTCAATGCGGCTGAGCTGGGTGGGGGCGTTGGCCGCCGCGGCGGTGCCGGTGTAGACCACGCGCACCAGGTATTCCTTCTCCATCGTCGAGTCCTCGCCGATGAGCTGGCGCGCCACGCGGCCGTCCTGCGTGAGCACGAGCAGGCCGGTGGAGTCGATGTCGAGCCGGCCCGAGGGGGCCAGGCCGCGCAGCTGGGCGCCGTTGAAGCGCATGGGGGCGCGGTCCTCGCGCCAGCGGTTCTGCGGCTGGATCAGCACCACGGCGGGCTCGTGCCCGTCCTCGGCCTGGCCGCTGACGTAGCCTATGGGCTTGTTGAGCAGGATGGTGACCTGCGTGGCCTGCTGGTTCTGGGCCTGCCGGTCGACCTCGATCCGGTCGCTGGGACTGACCTGCTGGCCCATCTCGGCCACGCGGCCGTTGACCTTGACCCAGCCCTGCTCGATCCAGGCGTCGGCCTCGCGGCGCGAGCACAGGCCGAGCTCGGCCATGCGCTTGTTGAGGCGGCTGGTGGCGGCGCTGCCCTGCGGTTTGGCGCCTTCGGGGCGCGGCGCGCGGCGCAGGGTGGCCGGCGGCTTGCCGGGGGGGGAGGTGTCATTCATCGAAACCCGATTGTAGGTTCCGCTGCAGCTGGCCTCACTCGCGGAAGTTGGCCAGGAAGTGCGCCAGGTCGTCGAGGTGCTGGTTGTTCAGGCCGTAGAGCGCGGCGCTCATGGCGGTGTCGCGCCCGGGGCCGGGCTTGTCGCGGTATTCCTCCATGACCTCGCGCAGGAAGCGCTCGTGCTGGCCGGCCAGGCGCGGGATCTGCTCGCGCCCGGCGTAGCTGGCCAGGTGGCAGGTGCCGCAGAGCATGCTGCGCGCCAGCGCCTGGCCGCGGGCGTAGCGTTCGGCGTCCACCGGGCCCACGGGCGGGCGCGGCGCCTGCGCCGCAAAGTACTGCGCGAGCACGGTGAGGTCGGCGTCGGCCAGGCCGTCGAGCGAGCCTTTCATCTGCGGGATGTCGCGCAGGCCTTCGCGGATGAGCACGAGCTGGTTCTCCAGGAAGATCTTCGGCTGGCCGGCCAGCGAGGGGATCTGCGGGTTGGTCGAGTTGCCCTGCGGGCCGTGGCAGGCCACGCAGAGCTCCAGCCGCTGGGGCTGCTGGGCCGGGGCGCCGCCGGCGGCATACAGCAGCACGAGTGCGGTGAGGAAGGGCAGGAGACGGGACATGGCGGATCCGGAAAAAAAGCAGGGCCGCTTGCGGCCCTGCTGTGACGGGAGGGCCCGGTTCAGGGCCTGGAGTAGGAGATGCGGTAGATGGCGCCGTTCTGCTCGTCGGAGACCAGCAACGAGCCGTCGGGCATCTGCAGCAGGTAGGCCGGGCGGCCCCAGAAGGTGTTGGCCGCCGGGTCGGCAAAGCCGGTCATGAAGGGCTTGACCTGCACGTTGCGGCCGTCCTTGTCGGTCTTGACCACGACGACGTCGAAGCCGATCTTGGTGCTGCGGTTCCACGAGCCCTTGCGCGCCACGAACAGGGCGTTCCTGTACTCGGCCGGGAACATGCTGCCGGTGTAGAAGTGCACGCCCATGTTGGCGGCGTGCGGGCCCATGGTGGTGACGGGCAGGGTCACGCCGGCGCAGGGGTTGTCCTTCTTGATGTCGGCATCGGGCACGCCCTTGGCGTGGCAGTAGGGGAAGCCGAAGAACTGGCCCGGGCGGCTCAGGCGGTTGAGCTCGTCCTCGGGGGTGTTGTCGCCCATCCAGTCGCGGCCGTGGTCGGTGAACCAGAGCTCCTTGGTGACCGGGTGGAAGTCGAAGCCCACGGTGTTGCGCACGCCGGTGGCGATGACTTCCATGGACGAGCCGTCGGGCGTGTAGCGGCGGATCTGCGCGTATTCGGGCGTGGGCAGCTCGCAGATGTTGCACGGCGCGCCGAAGGGCACGTAGAGCATGCCGTCCGGGCCGAAGCGGATGTATTTCCAGTTGTGGTGCTGCAGCGGGGGCAGCTTGAAGTTGGCCGTCAGGTCCACCGGGGCCACGTTGGGGTTGGACTCGATGCCGTCATAGCGCAGCACCTTGTCGATGGCCATGACGTAGAGCGAGCCCTTGTGGATGGTGACGGCGGGCTGGTTGAGCTTGTCCACCACCACGCGGCTGGTGCGCTGGCCCGCGCTGTCGGTGATCTCGTAGACGCGGCCCAGGCCGCGCGTGCCGCCGTAGACCTTGCCGCTGTCGCCGCGCGAGATGGCGCGGATGCCCGGCGTGCCGGTGGACCAGATCTCGACCTTGAAGCCCGGCGGCAGCTTGAGCTGGTTCAGCGGGATGTCGGCCGCGGCGGTCACGGTGTTTTTGCCGGGCAGCGGCGCGAGCTTGGAGTCGGCCATGCTGGCCGGGCGGCCCTGGGCCCAGGCGGGGGGCTGCGGCGCGGGTGTGGGCGTGGCCGCCGGCGCGGGGGCTGCGGCGGCCGCAGGGGCAGCCGGTTGCGCGGGCGTGGCCTTCGGTGCGCTGGCCTGCGGGGTGGAGGGCTGGCTGGCACAGCCGGCCAGCAGGGCCGCAAGCAGGGCGCCGGCCAGGGAGAGTTGTCGGTTCATGGGCTGGGGTCTCCGCAAAGGTTTTCTGTGTTCGAGTGGGCCGCTGTCGATGCTAGTCCTGCACGCCTGTGTATGCGCTAGGGTTTCCACGGACGGGTGGATTCATCACCGTGCATCGATATAAGAGCGCGTTGATGCACACAGCAAGCCAGGGTGCAGTGGCTCAAAATTTGACAGACGGTTTAGGGGCTTTCCCTCGACGCGGCCATGGGCACGACGCCGCCGCTTGCAATCCGCCTGGAAGGTTTGCCTAATGGGCGCTCCAAATTCTTCATTTGGAAATCAAGCAAGAAATCAACAATCAAGGAGCAGGAATGAAGACGGAAAAACTTTGGGCCGCCCTGCTGGTGGCGGGCCTCGCCACCGGAGTCAGTGCACAGTCGGGCAAGGACAACCTGTCCACCCTCAAGCAGATGAAGGTCGCGACGACCGACCTCAACATTCCGCCGGTGCCCCAGGAAGGGCGCAATGCCGACGCGATCCGCGCCAACCTCAAGAACGTCAAGCTGCCGCCGGGCTTCAAGATCGAGCTGTTTGCCGTGGTGCCGGATGCGCGCCACATGGCCGTGGCGCCTTCGACCAACATGCTGTTCGTGGGCACACGCAAGACCAAGGTCTGGGCCGTGACCGACCGCAACGGCGACGGCACCGCCGACGAGGTGAAGGCCTTTGCGCCCTCGCTGAACTTCAAGGTGCCCAACGGCGTGTGCTGGACCAAGGACGGCTTCCTCATCGTGGTCGAGCACAACCGCGTGCTCAACTTCCCGGCCGCCGAGTTCTTCTACGAGGGCCCGGACGTGGCGGTGATCGAGGTGGTGCCGCAGGGCCAGCTGATCCCGCCGGAGGAGGAGTCCTTCAACCACGGTGCGCGCACCTGCCGCGTCAGCGACGACGGCAAGCTCTACATCACGCTGGGCCAGCCCTACAACGTGCAGCCCAAGGAGAAGGTGGCGCTGTACGAGAAGCTGGGCATCGGCGGCATGATCCGGCTCGACCCCTTCGACGGCTCGAAGCGCGAGGTGGTGGCCGTGGGCGTGCGCAACTCCGTGGGCATGGACATCAACCCCAGGGACAAGACGGTCTGGTTCACCGACAACCAGACCGACGGCATGGGTGACGACATCCCGCCCGGCGAGCTCAACCGCATCACGCAGAAGGGTGGCGAGCACTTCGGCTACCCCTACATCCACGGCAACAACGTGAAGATCGCCGGCACCGCGGCCGCGCCCGACCTCAAGGACATGAAGGCGCCGGCCAAGTGGACCAAGCCGCAGGTCGAGTTCCCTGCCCACCAGGCGCAGCTGGGCATGACCTTCTACAACGGCAAGATGTTCCCGGCCAAGTACCAGGGCGGCATCTTCGTGGCCGCGCACGGTTCCTGGAACCGCACCAAGCCCAGCGGCGCGCTGATCGACTTCGTGGCGGTCAATGCCGACGGCACGGCCGGCAAGCACGAGGTCTTCGCCGACGGCTGGCTCGACGCCAACGGCGTCTACAAGGGCCGGCCGGTGGACGTGGCCGTGATGAAGGACGGCTCGCTGCTGATCTCGGACGACTACGTGGGTGCGATCTACCGCGTGACCTACAGCAACTGAGCGTTGCCACGGGCACCGCGCGGGGCCCCCGCGCGGTGCCGGCACAACCGGACGGAGATCGCTGCGATCTCCGTCGTTTTTTGAGCGAGGACGTTTCAAATGAAGAAGTTCATCCTGGGAGGGGTGTTGCTGGGGCTGTCTGCGGTGGCCGGTGCCGACGTGGCCGCCGGCCGGGCGCGTGCCGCCGCAGCCTGCGCGGTCTGCCACGGGCCGCAGGGCCTGTCCATGCAGCCCAACGTGCCGCACCTGGCCGGCCAGCCCGAGATCTACCTGGCGGAGCAGCTGCGCAACTACCGCAGCGGCAAGCGCGCGCACGAGGTGATGGCGGTCATCGCCAGGCCCCTGACGGACCAGGACATCGAGAACCTCGCGCAGTGGTACGCCTCGCTGCAGATCCGGGTGGAGGCGCAATGACCGTGACGCACACGTTGCACCGCCGCAGCGCGCGGCGGCGCTGGGCCCGCACGCCGCTGGCCCTGCTGGTGGCGGGCCTGGGGGGCGTGCCGGCCTGGGGCCAGGCGCTGGAGGAAGTGGTGATCTCGGCCTCGCGCGCGCAGCAGCGCAGCTTCGACGCGCCGGCGGCCATCCAGTCGGTCGAGCGCGAGACGATCCAGGACGCGGGGCCGCAGGTCAATCTGTCCGAATCGCTCAACCGCGTGCCGGGCCTGACCATCCTGAACCGGCAGAATTACGCGCAGGACCTGCAGCTCTCGATCCGCGGCTTCGGGGCGCGCGCGGCCTTCGGCATCCGCGGCATCCGCCTGCTGATCGACGGCATCCCCGCCACCACGCCCGACGGCCAGGCCCAGGCCTCTTCGGTGGCCCTGCCGTCGACCGAGCGCATCGAGGTGCTGCGCGGCCCGCTGGCCCAGCTCTACGGCAACGCCGCGGGCGGCGTGATCCAGGCCTTCACGCGCGAGGCGCCCGCGGTGCCCGAGTTCGGCGTGCAGGGCTACACCGGCTCCTACGGCCTGCGCCGCACCGACTGGCAGTACGCCGGGATGGTGGGCAGCGTGGGCCTGGTGGCCGACTACGGCACCTTCCAGACCGACGGCTACCGCGACAACAGCGCGGCCGAGCGCCGGCAGTTCAACGGCAAGCTCAGCTTCGGCCCGGGCGCGGACACGCGGGTGAACGTGATCTTCAACCAGTTCGACATGCCGCTGGCCGAGGACCCGCTGGGGCTCAACGCGACGCAGCTGGCCGCGGACCCGACCCAGGCCGGCGCCAATGCCGTGGCCACCCGCACGCGCAAGATCACCTCGCAGAACCAGCTGGGCACGGCGCTCACGCATGAACTCGACCGCGACCGCGCCGTGACGGCACGGCTCTACTACGGCACGCGCGACAACCTGCAATACCTGGTCTCGAACAGCTGGGTGGGGCTGGACCGGCATTTCTACGGCGCCGGCCTGCAGTACAACGTGCAGTCGCGCCTGGGCGGCACGCCCGTGCGCTGGGCCGCGGGCTACGAGTTCGACCGCTCGGTCGAACGGCGCCAGGGCGGGGCCGCGCTGGATGGGGAGAAGGTGCCGGGTTCGCTGACGCGCGACGAGGACAACCAGGCCGAGAACAGCGATGTGTTCCTGCAGGGCACGGCACTGCTGTCGGAGCGCTGGTCGCTGACGGGCGGCCTGCGTCACAGCACGGTGCGCCTGCTCAGCGAGGACTACCTGCTCACCAACGGCGACGGCTCGGGCAGCGTGCGCTATTCGGCCACCAACCCCGTGCTGGGCCTGACCTGGCATGCGCGCGACAACCTCAACCTGTACGCCAACTATGGCCGGGGCCTGGAGACGCCGACGCTGGTCGAGGTGGCCTACAGCAGCACCGGGGCGCCGGACTTCAACACCGATATCCGCGCCTCGCGCAGCCGCCAGTACGAGGTGGGGGCCAAGTGGCTGCCCGACGCGCGCACGCGCGTCGACCTGGCGCTGTTCCACGTCCGCAGCACCGACGAGATCGTCGTGGCGGTGAGCAGTGGCGGCAGCACGGCCTACACCAATGCCCCTGGGACCCGTCGCACCGGCTGGGAGCTCGCGGGCAGCACCCTGTTCACCCCGCAGCTGCGGGGGGTGCTGGCGGCATCGGCGATCGACGCCGAGTTCACGCAGACCTTCGTGAGCAATGGCAACACCATCGATGCCGGCAACAAGCTGCCGGGCATTCCGCAGCATTTCCTGTACGCCGAACTGCTGTGGGCCAGCCGCCCGCTGGCGGCGGGGCGCGGGGTCCCGCGCCTGGGAACCCAGGCGGGGGTGGAGTGGGTCAGTGCGGGCCTGATCCACGTGAACGACACCAATTACGACCCGGTGGCGGGCACCACCAGCCTGGCCGGCAACTACGACGTGATCAACCTCAAGGCCAGCCAGGCCTGGCGGCTGGGCGGCAACCACCTGACGGCCTATGCGCGGCTGGACAACGTGAGCGACGAGCGCTATGTGGGCTCGGTCATCGTCAACCAGGCCTTCAACCGCTTCTACGAGCCGGCCCCGGGCCGCAACTGGACGCTGGGCGTGCGGCTCAACGTGCCGCTATGAAGCTCCCCCAGGCGGCGTCAGCCGCTCTGGGGGGGCTTCATATGCCTCAGGCCTTCGAGGTCGAGCACGCGCAGCCCGCCGTACTCGACCCGGATCAGGCCCTGGCGTTCCAGTGTGGCCAGCGCCTCGTTCACGCGCTGGCGCGACAGGCCCACGAGGTAGGCCAGTTCCTGCTGCGTGATGCGCAGCACCTGGCCCACGCCGGGGTAGAGCGCGGGGTTGAACAGCGCGGCCAGGCTGCGGGCCACGCGCAGGTCCGGGCTGTTCATGCGGTCGATCTCGCGCGCGGCGATGAACTGGCCCAGGCGTTCGTTGAGCTGGTTCATCACGAAGCGGTTGAAGCCCAGGGACTGGTCGAGCAGGCGGTGGAAGGTGTCCACCGGCAGGCCGGCCACCAGGCTCTTGCGCAGGGTCTGCACGTTGTAGCGGTAGGCCTCGCGCTTGAGCACCGTGCCCTCGCCGAACCAGCCGCCCGGCGGCAGGCCGGCGAAGGTCATGGCCTGGCCGTCGGCGTTCTCCCCGCTCATCTTGAGCAGGCCGTCGACCACGCCGAACCAGTAGGTGACCGGGCGGCCGATGCGGCAGACCAGGTCGCCGGGCAGGGCCTCGGTGACCTGCAGCTCGGCCACGGCGATGGCGCGTTCCTCGGGCGTGAGCCGCGCCAGCCAGGGAATGCCGGCCAGTTCGGCCACTGTGGGCGCGCGCCGGCGCTGGTAGAGCGCGGGTTCGCGGGGTGTACCGGGACTGGACATGGGAGCGGCCTCGCAGGCTGGGGAAGGGAAAGTACCACCTAGGGATTCCCCTCGATTGTCGTCACAACGACAACATGACGTCAAATCGGGTCCTACCATGACTGCAAGCGTGACCCATAGCGGCCACAGGTGATCAGTACGGCGAGCAGCGAAGGACAGGGGATGCAGACGACTTTTCCGCGACTTCTGATGCAGCATGCGGCGCAGCGGCCCGAGGCCCCCGCCATGCGCGAGAAGGAATACGGCATCTGGCAGACCTGGAGCTGGGCGCGGGCTGCCGAGGACGTGCGCCTGATGGCCTGCGGGCTGGCGGCCCTGGGTTTCCGGCCCGGGCAGAACCTGGCCATCGTCGGCGACAACCGGCCGCACCTCTACCAGGCCTTCATCGCGGCACAGAGCCTGCGCGGCGTGCCCGTGCCCATGTACCAGGACGCGATCGCCAGCGAGATGGCCTTCGTGCTGCAGGACGCGGACATCCACTACGCCTTTGCCGAGAACCAGGAGCAGGTGGACAAGCTGCTGGAGCTGCGCGAGACGGTGCCGGGCCTGCTGCAGCACATCGTCTTCGATGACCCGCGCGGCCTGCGCAACTACCAGCACGAGGGGCTGATCAGCATCGAGCGGCTGTTCGAGCTGGGGCGCCAGTACGAGCAGCAGCACCCGGACTTCTACAGGAACTCGGTCGAGCTGGGGCAGCCCGGCGACGTGTCGGTCATCCTCTACACCTCGGGCACCACGGGCCGGCCCAAGGGTGTGTGCCAGACGCATGAGAGCTTCATCCGCGCCGCGCAGGGCGGCGTCGAGGTGGACGGCCTGGGGCCGGACGACAACATCATTTCCTACCTGCCGCCGGCCTGGGTGGGCGACCACCTGTTCTCCATCGCGCAGTGGCTGGTGGCGGGCTTCACGATCAATTGCCCGGAATCCGCCGCCACGGTGAGCATCGACCTGCGCGAGATCGGGCCGAGCTACTACTTCGCGCCGCCGCGCGTGTTCGAGAGCATGCTGACCTCGGTCTCCATCCGCATGGAGGACGCCGCCGCCCCGAAGCGCTGGCTCTACAGGCAGTTCATGGACGTGGCGCGGCGCTGCGGCGCCGAGATCCTGGACGGCCACCCGGTGCCGCTCACAGACCGCCTGCTCTACGCCCTGGGCAACGTGCTGGTCTACGGGCCGCTGCGCAACGTGCTGGGGCTCTCGCGCATCCGCGTGGCCTACACGGCGGGCGCAGCCATCGGGCCGGACCTGTTCCGCTTCTACCGGTCGATTGGCATCAACCTCAAGCAGCTCTACGGCCAGACCGAGACCTGCGCCTACGTCTGCATCCAGAAGAACGGCCGCGTCAAGCTCAACAGCGTGGGCGAGGCGGCGCCGGGCATCGAGATCAGGATTGCAGACAACGGCGAGGTGCTGGTGCGCGGCGTGTCGGTGCTCAAGGAGTACTACAAGCGCCCGGACGCCACGGCCGAGGTGATGGACTCGCAGGGCTATTTCCACACGGGCGACGCCGGCATGATCGACCACGACGGCCACCTGCACATCATCGACCGCGCCAAGGACGTGGGCAAGATGGCCAGTGGCGCCATGTTCGCGCCCAACTACATCGAGAACAAGCTCAAGTTCTTCCCGCAGATCAAGGAGGCGGTGGTGTTCGGCCACGGCCGCGAGCAGGTCTGCGCCTTCCTCAACATCGACTTCGAGGCCGTGGGCAACTGGGCCGAGCGCCAGGGCCTGCCCTACAGCGGCTACGTGGACCTGGCCAGCAAGCCGCAGGTGCTGGACATGCTGGCCGAGTGCGTGCAGCAGGTCAACGCCGACCTCGCCGCCGAGGAGGGCATGGCCGACACGCAGATCGCCCGCTTCCTGGTGCTGCACAAGGAGCTGGACCCCGACGACGACGAGCTCACGCGCACGCGCAAGGTGCGCCGCGGCTTCATCGGCGAGAAGTATGCCGTGCTGACCGAGGCGCTGTATGCCGGGCGCAGCGAGCAGTTCATCGAGACGCAGGTGAAGTTCGAGGACGGCCGCACCGGCATGGTCTCGGCCACGCTGCCCATCCGCGACGTGAAGCGCTACCCGGCCGTGGCCGTGGCGGCTTGAGAAAGACTGAGGCGATGAAAGAACGCAAGCTCGGCGACGTCATCCTGGACGTGCAGAACATCTCCCTGGCCTTCGGCGGCGTCAAGGCGCTGACCGACATCTCCTTCAACGTGCGCGAGCACGAGATCCGCGCCATCATCGGCCCCAACGGTGCGGGCAAGAGCTCCATGCTCAACTGCATCAACGGCGTGTACACGCCGCAGCACGGCACCATCACCTTCCGCGGCCAGACCTTCCACCACATGAACAGCCGGCAGGTGGCCGAGATGGGCGTGGCGCGCACCTTCCAGAACCTGGCGCTGTTCAAGGGCATGAGCGTGATCGACAACATCATGACCGGGCGCAACCTGAAGATCAGAAGCAACCTGCTGCTGCAGGCGCTGCGCATCGGCCCGGCCCAGGCCGAGGAGATCCGCCACCGCGAGTTCGTCGAGCACATCATCGACTTCCTGGAGATCCAGGCCTACCGCAAGACGCCCGTGGGCCAGCTGCCCTACGGCCTGCAAAAGCGCGTGGACCTGGGCCGCGCGCTGGCCATGGAGCCGCAGGTGCTGCTGCTCGACGAGCCCATGGCCGGCATGAACGTCGAGGAAAAGCAGGACATGTGCCGCTTCGTGCTCGACATCAACGACGAGTTCGGCACCACCGTGGTGCTGATCGAGCACGACATGGGCGTGGTGATGGACATCAGCGACCGCGTGGTCGTGCTCGACTACGGCAAGAAGATCGGCGACGGCACGCCGGACGAAGTGCGCAACAACGAGGAAGTGATCCGGGCCTACCTGGGCACGAGCCACTGACATGAAGAACTACAACCACCCGTTCGGGCTGAGCCTGTCGAAGCCTCTGCAACAACGGTTCATTGCGCCAGGAGCCCAACGACCGGCTCAGGGCGATCGGAGCTAGGACATGGCATTCTTTCTTGAGACTCTGCTCAACGGCCTGATGGCCGGCATGCTGTATTCGCTGGTGGCCCTGGGCTTCGTGCTGATCTTCAAGGCCTCGGGCGTGTTCAACTTCGCGCAGGGCGCCATGGTGCTGTTCGCAGCCCTGGCCATGGCGCGCTTTGCCGAATGGATTCCGCAGTGGACCGGCATCGAGAGCAAGCTGCTGGCCAATGCCGCGGGCTTCGTGCTGGCCGGCGGCGTCATGTTCCTGGTGGCCTGGGGGGTCGAGCGGCTGGTGCTGCGCCACCTGGTCAACCAGGAAGCCGCCACGCTGCTCATGGCCACGCTGGGCATCACCTACTTCCTCGAGGGCCTGGGGCAGACGATCTTCGGCAGCGAGATCTACAAGATCGACATCGGCATGCCCAAGGAGCCGATCTTCGCCTTCGGGACCGTCTTCGAGGGCGGCGTGCTGATCAACCAGGAGGACCTGATCGCCGCGGCCATTGCCGCGGTGCTGGTGGCCGGCCTCTCGCTGTTCTTCCAGAAGACGGCCACCGGGCGTGCGCTGCGCGCCGTGGCCGACGACCACCAGGCCGCGCAGTCCATCGGCATCCCGCTCAACCGCATCTGGGTCATCGTCTGGTGCGTGGCCGGCGTGGTGGCGCTGGTCGCCGGGATGATCTGGGGCTCCAAGCTCGGCGTGCAGTTCTCGCTGGCGACCGTCGCCCTGCGCGCGCTGCCGGTGATCATCCTGGGCGGCCTGACCTCGGTGCCCGGCGCCATCATCGGCGGCCTGATCATCGGCGTGGGTGAGAAGCTGTCGGAGGTATACCTGGGTCCGTATGTGGGCGGCGGGATCGAGATCTGGTTTGCCTACATGCTGGCACTGGTGTTCCTGCTGTTCCGGCCGCAGGGATTGTTTGGAGAGAAGATCATCGACCGCGTATGACGCGGGCGATGACCTTCCGGTGAAGGCTAACTTGCGCAGCAGGTTAAGCGAACGAAGTGAGCGGCTGAAGCCACAAGATCATTGATCGGTAGTTGATATGTTCTACAGAGAAAACGGCCAGTTCAAGACGAGCTACGCGGCGGACCAGCAGATCTTCCCGATCGCGCAGGACCGCTGGGCCATCCTGGCCCTGCTGGCCTTTGCCTTCGTCGGCGTGCCGCTGCTGGCCGACGAGTACCTGTTCCGCGCCATCCTGATCCCCTTCCTCATCCTGGCGCTGGCCGCGGTGGGCGTGAACATCCTGGTGGGCTACTGCGGGCAGATCTCGCTGGGCTCGGGCGCCTTCATGGCGGTGGGCGCCTATGCCGCCTACAACACCTTCGTGCGCATCGAGGGCATGCCGCTGCTGTTGGCGCTGCTATCGGGCGGCTTCTTCGCCACCCTGGTGGGCATCTTCTTCGGCATCCCCAGCCTGCGCGTCAAGGGCCTGTACCTGGCGGTGGCCACGCTGGCGGCGCAGTTCTTCTGCGACTGGGCCTTCCTGCGCATCGGCTGGTTCACCAACAGCAGCACTTCGGGTTCGGTGGCCGTCTCCAACCTGCAGGTCTTCGGCCTGCCGCTGGAGTCGCCGCTGCAGAAGTACCTGTTCTGCCTGGTGCTGCTGCTCGCCTTCGCCCTGCTGGCCAAGAACCTGGTGCGCAGCGCCGTGGGCCGCGAGTGGATGGCCATCCGCGACATGGACGTGGCCGCGGCCGTGATCGGCATCCGCCCCATGTACGCCAAGCTCAGCGCCTTCGCGGTGAGCTCCTTCATCGTCGGCGTGGCCGGCGCGCTCTGGGGCTTCGTGCATCTGGGTTCCTGGGAGCCGGCGGCCTTCTCGGTAGACCGCTCCTTCCAGCTGCTGTTCATGGTCATCATCGGCGGCATGGGCTCCATCATGGGCAGCTTCTTCGGCGCGGCCTTCATCGTGGTGCTGCCCATCGTGCTCAACCAGCTGCTGCCGGCCCTGGGCCATCTGTTCGGCGTCGAGATCTCCACCGCGACGGTGGCGCACGTCGAGTTCATGATCTTCGGCGCGCTCATCGTCTGGTTCCTCATCGTCGAGCCGCACGGGCTGGCCCGGCTGTGGAGCATCGGCAAGCAGAAGCTGCGCCTGTGGCCCTTCCCGCATTGAGATGCCTAGAGTTTTTCCCGCGTGCTTCAACCATAAACCTACCTAGGAGACCTACCATGAAGCTTCGTCAACTCGCCCTTGCGGCCTCGCTTTCGGCTGCGGCCGTCACGGGTGCGCTTACCTCCACGGCTGCGTTCGCGCAGGCCAAGGAGCAGTTCTTCCCGGTGCTGTCCGGGCGCACGGGGCCTGTGGCACCCAATGCCACGCCCTGGGCCAATGGCCACAACGACTACATGAAACTGGTGAACGCCCGTGGCGGCATCAACGGCGTGAAGACGCTGGTCGAGGAGTGCGAGACGGCGTATGCCACCGACCGCGGCGTCGAGTGCTACGAGCGCCTCAAGGGCAAACACGGCGGCGCCACCGTGTTCCAGCCGCTGTCCACCGGCATCACCTTTGCGCTGACCGAGAAGATCCCGGCCGACAAGATCCCCATGATCACCTCGGGCTACGGCCGCAGCGACTCTGCCGACGGCGGGATCTTCAAGTGGAACTTCCCGCTGATCGGCCACTACTGGGTGGCGGGCGATACCCTGATCCAGCATCTGGGCAAGCTCGAAGGCGGGCTGGACAAGCTCAAGGGCAAGAAGATCGCCGTGGTCTACCACGACAGCCCCTTCGGCAAGGAGCTGCTGCCCATCGTGCAGGAGCGCGCGGCCATGCATGGGTTCACGCTGCAGCTGTTGCCCGTGCCCGCACCGGGTGTGGAGCAGAAGGCCATCTGGCTGCAGGTGCGCCAGCAGCGCCCGGACTACGTGATCATGCAGACCTGGGGCGTGATGACGGCGACGGCCATCAAGGAGGCGGTGGCCACCGGCTACCCGCGCGAGAAGATGTTCGGGACCTGGTGGTCGGGCGCCGAGCCGGACCTGAAGGACGTGGGCGCCGGTGCCAAGGGCTACAGCGCCGTGATGATGCAGCACGGTGCCGAGTTCGGATCCCAGGTCGTCAAGGAGATCCTCGAGAAGGTGCACGCCAAGGGCCAGGGCACGGGACCGAAGGAAGAGGTCGGCTCGGTGCTGTACATGCGCGGGGTGGTCGGCGCCATGCTGGCCGTCGAAGGCGTGCGCGCGGCCCAGGAGCGTTTTGGCAAGGGCAAGGTCATGACCGGCGAGCAGGCGCGCTGGGGGTATGAGAACCTGAACCTGACCCAGGCCAAGCTCGATGCGCTGGGCTTCAAGGGCGTGATGCGGCCGGTGTCCACGAGCTGCGCGGACCACATGGGCTCGGCCTGGGCGCGCGTGCACACCTGGGATGGCAGCAAGTTCGTCTGGAGCTCCGACTGGCTGCAGGCTGACGAGCAGATCATCAAGCCCATGGTCAAGAACTCGGCCGAGAAGTACGCGGGCGAGAAGAAGTTGCAGCGTCGCACCCCGGCTGACTGCCAGGCTTGAAGCCTGACGGATCAGCCTTAGGCTGTTCTGTCGGCAACCTCCTCAACCCCTCCCCCAGCAATGGGAAGCGCCGCTCAGGCGGCGCGGGATTGGGCAGCGGCTCCACCTGGAGCCGCCAGATGAAAGGGCCGCTCGCGCGGGTCTTTCATCTGGTCTGAAGGACACGGCATGGAAAAACCGAACATCGTTTTGAACGTCAACGGCATCGAGGTCATCTACAACCACGTGATCCTCGTGCTCAAGGGCGTGTCGCTGCAGGTGCCCGAGGGCGGCATCGTGGCGCTGCTGGGGGGCAACGGCGCGGGCAAGACCACGACGCTGCGCGCCATCTCCAACCTGCTCCGGGGTGAGCGCGGCGAGGTGACCAAGGGCAGCATCGAGTTGCGCGGCGAGCGCATCGAGAACCTCTCGCCCTCGGACCTGGTGCGCCGCGGCGTGGTGCAGGTCATGGAGGGGCGGCACTGCTTTGCCCACCTGACCATCGAGGAGAACCTGCTGACGGGTGCCTACACCCGCAAGGGCAAGGGCGAGATCGCGGCCACCCTCGAGAAGGTCTATGCCTATTTCCCGCGCCTGAAGACGCGGCGCAGCTCGCAGGCAGCCTACACATCGGGCGGCGAGCAGCAGATGTGCGCCATCGGCCGTGCGCTCATGGCCAACCCCAGCATGGTGCTGCTGGACGAGCCCTCCATGGGCCTGGCGCCGCAGATCGTGGAAGAGGTGTTCGAAATCGTCAAGGACCTGAACCAGAAGGAGCGCGTGACCTTCCTGCTGGCCGAGCAGAACACCAACATGGCGCTCAAGTACGCGGACTACGGCTACATCATGGAGTCGGGCCGCATCGTGATGGATGGCGCAGCGAGCGACCTGGCCAGCAACGAGGACGTGAAGGAGTTCTACCTCGGCATGGGCGGGGGCGAGCGCAAGAGCTTCAAGGACGTCAAGAGCTACAAGCGGCGCAAGCGGTGGCTGGCGTGAACAAGATGCGCCCCCGTGGCGGCCCGGAGGCCGCCTCCTCCCTTGAGGGGGCAACGCCAGCAGCCCGGCAAAGCCGGTTCTGCGGCGTTCCCCGAAGGGAACGTTGCGGGCGCGACGGGCTTGCGGAACAGGGAAGTCAGAGATGAACAAACACTACGACGCGCTCGAGACGCGCGAGCCGGCGCAGCGCGAGGCGGCGCTCATGGCGGCCTTGTCGGGGCACGTCGCCCGGGCGCAGCGCGCGGCGCCGGCGTTTGCGGAGATCCTGCGCGGCGTGGACGCGGCGGCCGTGGCCAGCCGTGCGGCCCTGGCGAAACTGCCGGTGACACGCAAGCACGAGCTGCTCGAGCGCCAGCAGGCGGCGCGTGCTGCGGGGGGCGACCCTTTCGGGGGCTTTGCCGCCATCGGCTGGCGCGGGCTGCTGCGCGGCAGCGGTGCGCGGCGCGTCTACCAGTCGCCCGGGCCGATCTACGAGCCCGAAGGGCAGGCGGCGGACTACTGGCGCAGCGCGCGCGCGTTTGCCGCGGCCGGCTTCGAGGCCGGCGATCTGGTGCACAACTGTTTCAGCTACCACCTCACGCCGGGTGCCTGGATCATGGAGGCCGGCGCGCAGGCGTTGGGCTGCACCGTGTTCCCGGGCGGCACGGGCAACACCGAGCAGCAGCTCGCGGCCATGGCCGACCTGCGGCCGGTGGCCTATGCGGGCACGCCCAGCTTCCTGAAGATCCTGGTCGAGAAGGCCGGTGAAGCGGGACAGGCGCTGCCGATCACCAAGGCCCTGGTCAGCGGCGAGGCCTTCCCGCCCAGCCTGCGCGACTGGCTGGCCGGGCGCGGCATCACGGGCTACCAGTGCTATGCCACCGCCGACGCCGGCCTGATCGCCTACGAGACGGCGGCGCGCGAGGGCCTGGTGCTCGACGAGGGCGTCATCCTGGAGATCGTGCGCCCCGGCACGGGCGACCCCGTGCCCGAGGGCGAAGTGGGCGAGGTGGTGGTCACTGTGCTCAACCCCGACTATCCCCTGATCCGCTTCGGCACCGGCGACCTCTCGGCGGTGCTGCCCGGCGCCTGCCCCACCGGGCGGACCAACACCCGCATCAAGGGCTGGCTCGGCCGCGCCGACCAGACCACCAAGGTGCGCGGCATGTTCGTGCACCCGTCCCAGGTGGCCGAGATCGTGCGCCGCTTCCCCGAGATCGCGCGCGCGCGGCTGGTGGTCAGCGGCGAGATGGCCAACGACCTCATGACGCTGAAGGTGGAGAGCGCCTGCAGCGGCCCGGACGGGCTGGCCGCGCGCGTGGCCGAGGCCATCCGCGACGTGACCAAGCTGCGCGGCGAGGTCGAGGTGCTGCTGCCCGGCCAACTGCCCAACGACGGCAAGGTCATCGAGGACGCGCGCAGCTACAAATAATCCCCTTCGAGCGGGGCGTGTAAGTAGTTTCCCGCGCTGCGTTTGAGCGTGCGCGTCCTAAACTGCGGACATTCTTTGTGAAGGAGACCTCATGAAACGCCTGCTCATTCTTGCCGCGGCTACCGTGGCAGCCTTTTCCGCCCAGGCCCAGGGTTACCCGGGCAGCAAGGCCGTCACCATCGTGGTGCCGTTCGCTGCCGGCGGCCCGACCGACCGCGTCGCGCGCGACCTGGCCGAAGCCATGCGCAAGCCCCTGGGCGGCGCCACGATCGTGATCGAGAACGTGGCCGGTGCCGGCGGCACCATCGCCGCCAACAAGGTGGCCAAGGCCAACCCGGACGGCTACACCCTGTTCCTGCACCACATCGGCATGGCCACCGCCCCGGCCCTGTACCGCAAGCTGCCTTACTCGGTGGAGAACGACTTCACCTACATCGGCATGGTCAACGACGTGCCCATGACGCTGATCGGCCGCCCCACGCTGCCGGCCAACAACTACAAGGAACTCAGCGCCTGGATCAATGACAACAAGGGCAAGATCAACCTGGGCAATGCCGGCCTGGGCGCCGCCTCGCACCTGTGCGGCCTGATGTTCCAGAGCGCGCTGGGCGTGGAGATGACCACCGTGCCCTACAAGGGCACCGCCCCGGCCATCACCGACCTGATCGGCGGCCAGATCGACCTGCTGTGTGACCAGACCACCAACACCACGCCCCAGATCGAGGGCAAGAAGGTCAAGGCCTACGCCGTGAGCACGGACAAGCGCCTGACCACTCCGGCCCTGAAGGACCTGCCCACGCTGCAGGAATCCGGCCTCAAGGGCTTCAACGTGAGCATCTGGCACGGCCTGTACGCACCCAAGGGCCTGCCGGCCGACGTCGTGACCAAGCTCAACGACGCGCTGAAGGTCGCCCTCAAGGACGCCGACTTCATCAAGAAGCAGGAAGGCCTGGGCGCCGTGGTCGTGGCCGACAAGCGCGTCGAGCCGGCCGAGCACCAGAAGTTCGTGGCCGCCGAGATCGCCAAGTGGGCGCCGGTCATCAAGGCCGCGGGTGTGTACGCGGACTGATCTCCAGCGCGCTTCACCGCTGCGGATGAAAGGCCACCTTCGGGTGGCTTTTCTTTTTTTTGCGTTCTGGCTTGCGTGGCTTGCCGGGTCTCGCCCCGGTGGCGTGGTTTGTGTCGGGATATGCGCCCGACAGCGCACTTACTTTCTTTGTCTCGCCAAAGAAAGTAAGCAAAGAAAAGCGACCCTGGTGTCTGTGACCCCGGCGTAGCCGGGGCACCCTGCGGTGCTCGCCCTGGATCCGTCCAGGTCTGCGCGCCTCGGCACAGACACAAGGGAGTGAAGGCAGAACCCCGAAGACAGAAGACCCGCAGGCCCGCGTGTCTTCTGCCTTCGGTTCCCCTGTTCCCCACCGCCGTGTGCGGAGGCGAGTAGCGCAGGACAGCGCGGAAAGAGAAGCGCAGATGTCTGAGCCCGCAGGGCGAGTTTCTGCGCTTCCCGCGCTGGCCGAGCAACGCAGCGTGCCCTGCGCGCAGCGCAGGGACGACGCACCCGGCTCGCCTTTCTTTTGGGTACTTTTCTTTGGCGAAGCAAAGAAAAGTACCTCGCCCGCCGGGGCGAGACCCGGCAAGCCACGCAAGCCAAAAGCATGGCGAGTATCCAAGGTGACAGCACAGCCCCCCGTCTGGAGGCAAACCCTAGGTCACAGCCCGCCAGTGCCTCCCTACACTGGGGCGACCAAGCCACCGAGGAGACAAACACCATGCGCATGCAGTCCATCCTGAATCGCCGCCAACTCATCGCCACCGCCTTGCTGGCCTGCGCGCCGGTGGCCTGGGCGCAAAGCGCCTGGCCGAACAAGCCGGTCAGGATCGTCGTGCCCTTCGCCCCCGGGGGTACCACCGACATCCTGGCGCGCGCCATCGCGCCGGACCTGAGCAGGGCCTTCGGCCAGCCTTTCGTGGTGGAGAACAAGGCCGGCGCCGGTGGCAACGTGGGCGCGGACCTCGTGGCCAAGTCGCCCAACGACGGCTACACGATCTTCATGGGCACGGTGGGCACGCACGGCATCAACAAGGCGCTGTACAGCAAGCTGCCCTACGACCCGCAGAAGGACTTCGCGCCCATCACCCTCGTGGCCGGGGTGCCCAACGTGATGGTCATGAATGCCGAGCGCGCCAGGGCGCTCAACATCCACACCGTGCCGGACTTCATCCGCTACGCGCGCGCCAACCCCGGCAGGCTCAACATGGCCTCGAGCGGCAACGGCACCTCCATCCATCTCGCGGGCGAGCTGTTCAAGTCCATGACGGGCACCTTCATGACGCACATCCCCTACCGTGGCTCCGGCCCGGCGCTCATGGACATGGTGGCCGGCAACATGGACGTGATGTTCGACAACCTGCCGTCCTCCATGGCGCACATCAAGGCCGGCAAGCTCAAGGCCTTTGCGGTGACGAGCGGCCAGCGCTCGGCCACGCTGCCCGAGCTGCCCACCATCGAGGAGGCCGCCGGCCTCAATGGCTTCGAGGCCAGCAGCTGGTTCGGCCTGCTCGCACCCGCCGGCACCGACCCCGCCATCGTGGGCCGCATCCAGCAGGAGGTGGCCCGGGCCCTGGCCACCCCGGCCATGCAGGAGCGCCTGCTGGCGCTGGGGGCCATCCCCAGCGGCAACACGCCGGCCGAGTTCGCGCGCTTCATCGACGCGGAGCACGTCAAGTGGGCAGGCGTCGTCAAGGCCTCCGGGGCGAAGGTGGATTAACTCAAGCGCCGCGCTGACGGTGCTGGGTCTAGACGCCCCAGACGATGTCCTTGCCGGCCTGGTCGCAGCGGCGCAGCATCTCGATGAAGGGCGTGGCGCGCTGGCGCAGGGACACGCCCTCGGGTTCGGGCAGCGCCTCGCCCTTCTCGGCCGCCTCGGCTTCGGCCGCGCGGCGCGCCGCCTCTTCCCGGGCGATCGCGGCTTCGAGCGCGGCGATGGCGGCGGGCATGTCGGCCGGCTGCAGGATGCCCTGCTTCGCCTCCACCGGCTTGCCGATGAGCTGCAGCACGCGCCGGCCGTTGGGCTCGAGCATGATGAGGTCGGGTGCTGCGCGGGACTTGAACTTGTAGAGCATGGCGGTGTTCCAGGAGGAGGCCGCCCGAGGGTAGCATGCGGGTCATGCAGACTCAAGACAACACACCCCGTGGACCGCTGGTGGGCCTCAAGGTGGTGGAGATGGGCCAGCTGATCGCCGGCCCCTTTGCCGCCAAGACCCTGGCCGATTTCGGCGCCGAGGTGATCAAGATTGAACCTCCCGCCGCCGGCGACCCGCTGCGCAAGTGGCGCATGCTCAAGGACGGCACCTCGGTCTGGTGGCAGGTGCAGTCGCGCAACAAGCGCTCGCTGGCACTGGACCTGAAAGATCCCGGGGCGCAGGACATCGTGCGCCGGCTCGCCGCCGAAGCCGACGTGCTGATCGAGAACTTCCGCCCGGGCGCCATGGAGGGCTGGGGCCTGGGGCCCGAGGTGCTGCAGGTGCTGAACCCCGGACTCATCATGCTGCGCATCAGCGGCTACGGTCAGACCGGCCCCTACCGTGACCGCCCCGGCTTTGGCGTGGTGGCCGAGGCCATGGGCGGCCTGCGCCACCTCACGGCCGAGCCCGGGCGCGTGCCGGTGCGCGTGGGCGTGTCCATCGGCGACACGCTGGCCTCGCTGCACGGTGTCATCGGCATCCTGCTGGCCCTGCAGCACCGGCATGCGACGGTGAGCCCCGAGGCGCCCAGGGGGCGCGGCCAGGTGATCGACGTGGCGCTGTACGAGGCCGTGTTCAACTGCATGGAGAGCCTGCTGCCCGAATACAGCGCCTTCGGCGCCGTGCGCGGGCCGGCGGGCAGCGCCATGCCGGGCATCGCGCCCACCAACGCCTACCGCTGCAGCGATGGTGGCTACGCGCTGATCGCGGGCAACGGCGACAGCATCTTCAGGCGCCTGATGCACTGCATAGGCCGCGACGACCTGGGGCAGGACCCGGCGCTGGCCGACAACGCCGGGCGCGTGGCGCGCGTGCAGGAGCTCGACGCCGCCATCGGCGCCTGGGCGGAAAAGCTGCCCGTGGACCAGGTGCTGGCCGCGCTCGACGCGGCGCAGGTACCGGCCGGCAAGATCTACACCGTGGCCGACATCGCGGCCGACCCGCACTACGCGGCGCGCGGCATGCTGCAGACGGTGACGATGGAGGACGGCGCCAGGCTCATGGTGCCGGGCATCGTGCCCAGGCTCTCGGCCACGCCGGGGGGGCAGTGGCGCAATGCGCCCGCGCTGGGGCAGGACAGCGAGGCCGTGCTGCGCGAGGTGGGCCTGACGGATGCGCAGATCGCCGCGCTGCGCGCGCGCGGCGTGGTGGCCTGATCAGGAGGGCGAGGACATGGCGAACATCCACATGGTGCGCGAGCATCCCCTGGGGCTGGCGGGTGCGCGCAAGGCGGCGCAGGGCTGGGCCAGGCAGGTCGAGGACAAGCTGGAGATGCGCTGCACCTACGAGACCGGCCCGGACGGCGACCATGTGCGCTTCGAGCGCTCCGGCGTCACGGGCACCCTGCGGGTCACGCCCGAGCGTTTCGAACTCGACGCCCGGCTGGGCCTGATGCTGGGGGCCTTCAAGGGCCGCATCGAGGCCGAGATCACCAAATACCTAGACGAGATGCTGGCCGCGGGGACGGGCCACCATAAGGCGCAGCCCGGCAGGAAGGGCCGGGCCGCCTGAGGGCTCAGCTCAGGGAGTCGATCAGGTCGATGTAGTCCTGCATCGCCTCGTCGGCGCTCTTGTCCTTGATCGCATTCCAGGCATCCCACTTGGCGCGGCCCACCATGTCGGAGAAGCCCGGGCGCGGATCGGTCGGTGCGCCGGCGGTGGCCTGCTTGTACAGGGCGTAGATCTTGAGCAGGGTCATGTTGTCGGGGCGCTCGCTCAGCTCCTTGGAGGCGGCAACGGCGGCTTCGAAACGGGCTTTCAGGTCACTCATGGGGAGACGGCTCCAGATGCGGTGTCGGGTTCATAGGCGCGCAGCAGCTGCCGCAGATGGGCCTGCTGCGCCGGAACCAGATAGGGTAGCAGCATTCCGAGCGCATGCCCGGTGCCGCGCAGCACCGCGGCCTGCTGGCGCCCGGGTTCCAGGGCATGGCGCGGGTCCAGCGCGTAGTCGAAACTCAGCCAGTAGCTCAGCAGCAGCACCTGGCGCGTGGCCAGGTCGGCCGCGTCCGTGGCCTCGATGTGCAGCGCGCCCCCGTGCTGCAGGCCGCCCAGCAGCGTGGCCAGGGCGGCGGTCTGGTCACGCAGGCACAGCGGGATGCCGGCTTCCAGCGCGCGGTTGCGGCTCAGCAGCAGGTTGAGGTCGCGGTAGAGGAAGCGGTGGTCCCAGATCTGCTCGCACAGGCTGTGCACGAAGAACCAGGCGTCCTCCACGTTGCGCACCCCGCCGGCGGCCGGCAGCAGTCCGTCGAGCGCCAGCCGGTACTGCGCGTACAGCGCGTTGACCAGCCCGTCCTTGGCCGGGTAGTGGTAATAGAGGTTGCCGGGGCTGATGCCCAGCTCGGCGGCGATCTGGGCGGTGGAAACGTTGGGTTCGCCGTAGCGGTTGAACAGCGCCAGCGCCGCCGCCAGGATGCGCTCGGCGGTGCGGCGTGGCGCCTTCTTCGCCATTGGCGGGTTACTTGCGCGCCGGGGCCTTGCGGGCCGGGGCCTTCTTCGCCGCCTTCTTCGCGGGGGCCGCCTTCTTTGCCGCGGGGGCCTTGTGCGACGCGCCGGCGCCGAGCTTCTTCTCGATGGCGTCGAGCCGGCTGGCGATGTCCTGCACATCCCACACCGAAGGCATGCCCAGGCGCTGCAGGGCCCGCGCCACGCGCTCCTCGAACAGGCCCTCGAGCTTGTCCCACTGGCCGGTCGCGCGGCTGCCGATCTCCTGCGCCAGGCTGCTGACCTTCTGGCTGGCCTCGCTCAGCTTCTCCTCGGCCGTGGCCTGCGCCTTGCGCTGCATGGCCAGACCCTCCTGCACCAGGGCGTCGAACATCTTGCTGCCTTCCTGCTGCGCCTTGGTGAAGGCGCCCAGGCCAGCGAGCCAGATCTCGTGGGCCGAGTCGCTGATGGGGCCGGTCTGCGTGGCTTTGCCGGAACGGGGCGATTTGCTGCTCATGCTGCGGTCTCCTGAAGGTGAGGCGGGCGTTGATGATGGTCACCACTTTACGCCCAGATGCGGCGCTGCGCCAGCCCCGCCGCAGGGGCGGCGCGCGGGAGGGCATGGGATAAACTTGCCCGTTCACACACCGCCTCGGGCCGGCATCGCGCGGGTCACGGGGCAGCGGGGGATTGCATGATTCTCGTCACCGGCGGCGCAGGGTTTATCGGCGCCAACTTCGTGCTCGACTGGCTGGCGCAAAGTGATGAGCCCGTGCTCAACCTCGACAAGCTTACCTACGCCGGCAACCTGGAGAACCTGGCCTCGCTGCAGGGCGACGCGCGCCACGTCTTCGTGCAGGGCGACATCGGCGACAGCGCGCTGGTGGAGCGCCTGCTGGCCGGGCACCGGCCGCGTGCCGTGATCAACTTCGCCGCCGAGTCGCACGTGGACCGCTCCATCCACGGCCCCGAAGACTTCATCCAGACCAATATCGTCGGCACCTTCCGCCTGCTCGAGGCCGTGCGCGCCTGGTGGGGGGGGCTGGACGATGCGGCCAAGGCGGCCTTCCGCTTCCTCCATGTCTCCACCGACGAGGTCTACGGCTCGCTCGCACCCGATGAGCCGGCCTTCACCGAGCAGCACCGCTACGAGCCCAACAGCCCCTATTCGGCCAGCAAGGCCGCCAGCGACCACCTGGTGCGCGCCTATCACCACACCTACGGCCTGCCGGTGCTCACCACCAACTGCAGCAACAACTACGGCCCCTACCACTTCCCGGAGAAGCTCATCCCGCTGATGATCGTCAACGCCCTGGCGGGCAAGCCGCTGCCGGTCTACGGCGACGGCATGCAGATCCGCGACTGGCTCTACGTCCGCGACCACTGCAGCGCCATCCGCTGCGTGCTGGCCGCCGGCCGGCTCGGCGAGGTCTACAACGTGGGCGGCTGGAACGAGAAGCCCAATATCGAAATCGTGCAGACCCTGTGCGCGCTGCTCGACGAACTGCGCCCGCGCGCCGACGGCCAGAGCTACGCCACACAGATCAGCTACGTGAAGGACCGCCCCGGCCACGACCGGCGCTACGCCATCGACGCGCGCAAGCTCGAGCGCGAGCTGGGCTGGAAGCCGGCCGAGACCTTCGAGACCGGCATCCGCAAGACCGTGCAGTGGTACCTCGAGCACCCGGAATGGGTGGCACATGTGCAGTCCGGCGCCTACCGCGACCGGGTGAACCAACACTACGCATGAAGATCCTTCTCCTCGGCAAGAACGGCCAGGTCGGCTGGGAACTGCAGCGCGCGCTGGCCGTGCTGGGCGAGCTGGTGGCGCTGGACCGCCAGGGCGCGGACGGCCTGTGCGGGGACCTGGGCGATCTGGCGGGCCTGGCGCGCACGGTGCAGCGGGTGCAGCCGCAGGTCATCGTCAACGCCGCGGCCTACACGGCCGTGGACCAGGCCGAGCGCGAGCCTGATCGCGCCCACGCCCTCAATGCCCTGGCGCCCGCCCTGCTGGCGCGCGAGGCTGCGGCACTGAATGCCTGGCTGATCCACTACAGCACCGACTACGTGTTCGACGGCCGCGGTGACCGGGCCTGGCGCGAGGATGACGCCCCCGCGCCACTCAGCGTCTACGGCCGCACCAAGCTCGAAGGCGAGCAGGCCATCGCCGCCAGCGGCTGCCGGCACCTGATCCTGCGCACCAGCTGGGTCCATGGTGCGCGCGGCGGCAACTTTGCCAAGACCATGCTGCGACTGGCGGCCGAGCGCGAGGAGCTGCGCGTGATCGACGACCAGATCGGCGCGCCCACCGGGGCCGATCTGCTGGCCGATGTGACCGCGCACGCCATCCGCCACGCCCTGCCGCCCATGCGGCGCAACGATCTCACGCAACCGGGCATCTATCATGTGGCCGCAGCCGGTGAGACGTCCTGGCATGGCTACGCGCGCTTCGTGCTGCAGCAGGCACGGGCGGCTGGCCGGCCCCTGAAGGCCGGGCCCGGCCAGGTGCGCCCCATCCCGACGTCCGCCTACCCCACGCCGGCCCGACGGCCGCACAATTCACGCCTGGATACCACCCTGTTGCGCAACACCTTCGGTCTGAGCCTGCCGCACTGGGAAACCGGGGTGGCGCGCATGCTCGACGAGATACTTTGAGAAGATCACCATGACACAGCGCAAGGGCATCATCCTCGCCGGGGGCTCCGGCACCCGGCTGCACCCTGCCACCCTGGCCGTGAGCAAGCAGCTGCTGCCGGTGTACGACAAGCCCATGGTGTACTACCCCCTCACCACGCTCATGCTGGCGGGCACGCGCGACATCCTGCTCATCAGCACGCCGCAGGACACCCCGCGTTTCGCGCAGCTGCTGGGCGACGGCAGCCAGTGGGGCCTGAACCTGCAGTACGCCGTGCAGCCCAGCCCGGACGGCCTGGCCCAGGCCTTCATCATCGGCGAGTCCTTCATCGGCAACGCCCCCAGCGCCCTGGTGCTGGGCGACAACATCTACTACGGCCACGATTTCCAGGGCCTGCTGCGCGCGGCCGATGCGCAGACCCAAGGCGCCACGGTCTTCGCCTACCACGTGACCGACCCCGAGCGCTACGGCGTGGTCGCTTTCGATGCCCGGGGCCAGGCCAGCAGCATCGAGGAAAAGCCCGGGGTCCCGAAGAGCAACTACGCCGTCACCGGCCTGTACTTCTATGACGACCAGGTGGTCGACATCGCCAAGACCGTCAGGCCCAGTGCGCGGGGTCAACTGGAGATCACCACCGTCAACCAGACCTACCTGGAGCGCGGGCAGCTCAGCGTGCAGATCCTGCGGCGCGGCTATGCCTGGCTCGACACCGGCACCCACGACAGCCTGCTCGAGGCCGGCCAGTTCATCGCCACCCTGGAGCACCGCCAGGGCCTGAAGATCGCCTGTCCCGAGGAGATCGCCTGGCGCCAGGGCTGGATCGGCAGCGAGCAACTGGAGAGGCTGGCGCAGCCCCTGGCCAGGAACGGCTATGGCCAGTACCTGCTGCGCCTGCTGAAAGAACAGCCCGCCTTCTGACGCCACGCCCATGCAAGTCATCCCCACCGCCATCCCCGACGTGCTGATCCTCGAGCCCAGGGTCTTCGTCGATGCGCGCGGCTTCTTCTTCGAGAGCTACAACGAACGCGCCTTCCGCGAAGTGACGGGGCTGGAGGTGAGCTTCGTGCAGGACAACCACAGCCGCAGTCGGCAGGGCGTGCTGCGCGGCCTGCACTACCAGCTCCGCCAGCCGCAGGGCAAGCTGGTGCGCGTGGTGCGCGGCAGTGTCTTCGGTGTGGCGGTGGACCTGCGCAAGAGTTCACCCACGTTCGGGAAATGGGTCGGCGCCGAGCTCAGCGAGGACAACCGCCGCCAGATGTGGGTGCCGGCCGGCTTCGCCCATGGCTTCCTGGTTACCGGCGCATCGGCCGATCTTCTCTACAAGACCACCGACTACTACGCCCCCGAGCACGAGCGCTGCATCGCCTGGGACGACCCGGCCGTTAGTATCGGGTGGCCGCTGCAGGGTGCCCCTGTCCTGTCCGCCAGGGACCAGCAAGGCGCCGCACTGGCACAGGCCGAGGTATACCCATGAGCACAACAGATTCCTTCATCCATCCCGTCATCCTCTGCGGCGGCAGCGGCACGCGCCTGTGGCCGCTGTCGCGCAAGGCCTTCCCCAAGCAGTTCATCCCGCTGCTGGGCGACAAATCCCTGCTGCAGCTCACGCTGGAGCGCGTCGCCCCGCTGGCCAATGGCGTGCCCGAGGCCATCACCTGCGTGGCGGCCGAGGCGCACCGTTTCCTGGTGGCCGACGTGGCCGCGCAGGCCGGCTTGAGCGTGCGCCAGATCCTCGAGCCGCAGGCCAGGAACACCGCCGCAGCCATGGCACTGGCCGCGCTGGCAGCGCCGGCCGATGCGCTGCTGCTGTTCTGCCCGGCCGACCACCACATCCCTGACGGCGAGGCCTTCGTCGCCATGGTGCGGGCCGCAGCCCCGGCCGCCCGGGCCGGCCGGCTGGTGACCTTCGGCGTGCAGCCCAGCTTCCCCAGCACCGCCTATGGCTACATCCAGAAGGGCGCGGCCGCGGGGGGCGGCTTCGAGGTCGCGCGCTTCGTCGAGAAGCCCGCGCAGGACAAGGCGCTCGAGTTCCTCGCCAGCGGCCAGTACCTGTGGAACGCCGGCATCTTCCTGCTGCGCGCGCAGGACCTGCTGGACGCGCTGCAGGCCCATGCCCCGGACATCCTGCAGGCCTGCCGCCAGGCCATGCAGCAGCCGCAGCGCGACGGCCTGTTCCTGCGGCCCGATGCGCAGGCCTTCGGCGCCTGCCGCAGCCAGTCCATCGACTACGCCGTCATGGAGCGCGCCGGCAACGTCAGTGTCTTCCCCTTTGCCGGGGTCTGGAGCGACGTGGGCAGCTGGAACGCCGTGGCCCAGCTGGCCGAGTCCGACGCGCTGGACAACCGCGTGGGCGGGGACACCCGGCAGGCCCACCACATCTATGCGCGCAGCACCTACATCCACGCGGGCGGGCAGCGCCCGGTCGTGGCCCTGGGAACGCACGACCTGCTCGTCATCGACACTCCCGACGCCCTGCTGGTGGCCGATGCCGCCCATGCCGAATCGGTGAAGGAGGTGGTGGCCCAGCTCGAGGCCCTCGACGCGGCCCAGGCCGTGCAGCACCGGCGCGTGGCGCGCCCCTGGGGCTGGTACGACAGCATCGACCTCGGGCCGCGCCACCAGGTCAAGCGCATCATGGTCAAGCCCGGGGCCTCGCTGTCCCTGCAGATGCACCATCACCGGGCCGAGCACTGGGTCGTGGTCAGCGGCACGGCCGAGGTGACCAATGGCGACAAGGTCATGGTGCTCAGCGAGAACCAGAGCACCTTCATCCCCATCGGGCAGGTGCACCGGCTGGCCAACCCGGGGCGCGTGCCGCTGGAGATCATCGAGGTGCAGAGCGGCAGCTATCTGGGGGAGGACGACATCGTGCGCTATGAGGACAACTACGGGCGGACCGGGGCAGCATGAACATCACGGTCATCGGTACCGGCTACGTCGGCCTCGTCACGGGGGCCTGCCTGGCCGAGCTCGGCAACAGCGTGTTCTGCCTCGACGTCGATCCGGCCAAGATCGACCTGCTCAACCAGGGGGGCATTCCCATCTTCGAATCCGGGCTCAAGGAGCTCGTCGACCGCAACCGCGCTGCGGGCCGCCTGCAGTTTTCGACCGACGTGGCCGCCAGCGTGGCCCACGGCGACATCCAGTTCATCGCCGTCGGCACCCCGCCGGACGAGGACGGCAGTGCCGACCTGCAATACGTGCTGGCCGCTGCGCGCAACATCGGGCGCCACATGCGCGGCTTCAAGGTGGTGGTGGACAAGTCCACGGTGCCCGTGGGCACCGCGGAGAAGGTGCAGGCCGCCATCGCGCAGGAACTGGGCTCGCGCGGGCTGGCCGATCGGCCGGAGTTTGCCGTGGTCTCCAACCCCGAATTCCTCAAGGAGGGCGCCGCGGTGGAGGACTTCATGCGCCCGGACCGCATCGTCATCGGCGCCGACGACAGCACGCCGCAAGGGCTGCGCGCCCGCGAAATGATGGTGCGGTTGTATGCCCCCTTCACGCGCAACCATGACCGCATCCTCACCATGGGCGTGCGCAGCGCCGAGTTCACCAAGTACGCGGCCAATGCCATGCTGGCCACGCGCATCAGCTTCATGAACGAGCTGGCCAATCTGGCCGACCGCGTGGGGGTGGACATCGAGCAGGTGCGCAAGGGCATCGGCTCGGACCCGCGCATCGGCTACAGCTTTCTCTATGCCGGCACCGGCTACGGTGGCAGCTGCTTCCCCAAGGACGTGCAGGCCCTGGTGCGCACCGCCGCCGAGCACGGGCAGGCACTGGAGATCCTGCAGGCCGTGGAGAACGTCAACCAGCGGCAAAAGCGTGTGCTGGTGGACAAGGTCCTGGCCCGGTACGGCGAGGATCTGCGTGGGCGCACCTTCGCCTTGTGGGGGCTGGCCTTCAAACCCAACACCGACGACATGCGGGCGGCACCCAGCCGTGTCATCGTGGCCGAACTGGTGCGCCGCGGCGCCCGCATCCGGGCCAGCGACCCCGTGGCCATGGACGAGGCCCGGCGCAGCCTGGCGCTGGACCTCCCGGCGCAGCAGCTGGCGGCCGTGTCCTTCCATGCGCAGCCCATGCAGGCCCTGCACGGGGCCGACGCGCTGCTGATCGCCACCGAGTGGAAGGCCTATCGCAGCCCGGACTTCGCCGCCATCCGCTCGGCTCTGCGCGAGCCGGTCATCTTCGACGGGCGCAATCTCTACGACCCGGCCGAGCTGCGCGAGGCAGGCTTTCTCTATGAGGGCGTGGGGCGTCGTGCCTGAACGATCGCACCGCCAATCCCCCTGGGCCGCCGACGTGCGCGGTTCCTCGGTTCCGCGCCAAGGCGCCGGCGGTCATGTCTAGTCTGTTCCGCAATGCCTCATGGGGTGGCGCCGCCGCCGCCGTGCGCCTGGTGTTCGGCTTGTCCAATCTGTTTCTCTCGATCCGGCTGGTGGGCGTCGAAGCCTATGGCTATCTGGCTCTGATGCTTGCGGTGGCGGCGTTTTACGTGGCGCTGGTCAACAGCGTGCACACCATCGCGGTCACACGTGCCGTCGATTGCCGGAAGTCGGCGCAGGCGCCGGCCCTGCTGCTGCAGCTGTTCAGTGCCGTCTGGGCCGTGACCCTGACTGGCGCGCTGGTGCTGGTGCTGGTCGTCGCGACCCTGGGCACGGACTTCGTGCGGGCTTTCGTCTATCGGGGGGATGACGCCGTCGTCCTGCAGGCACTGTCCACGCTGGTGCTGCTCGTCGCCGCCCAGGCAAGCTGTCAGCTACTGCTCGGCGGCAGCGTGGCGGTGATCGAGGGATTGGGGCGCTTTGATCTCGCGGCCCGGGCGCAGATGGCCGGCCCGCCCCTGACCTTTGCGCTGGTGCTGTCGGCCTTTCTCATGGACAACCGGCCCGGTCTGCTGTACGTGGGCTGGAGCTATCTGACGGGCGCGGGTCTCGAAATGATCATCGCTGGTGTGCTGCGCTGGCGCCTGGGCTACCGCCGTGCACTGTGGCCCGCCCCGGGAGCGCTGGCCCAATGGCCCGAACTGCTGCGCCATGGCCTGATGCTGCAGGGGGCCAGCATGGTGAACATCTTCTTCGACCCCTTCAACAAGTTCCTGCTCAACCATTTCGTCGGCCCGGCCAGCGTCACCGCCTACGAAATCGCGACCAAGATCGTGGCCGGCATCCGCGGACTCTTCGCCGGGGCCTTCCGCGCCTTCCTGCAGATGGCGGACAAGGCGGGCGCCGATGGGGGGGAGGACTATCGCAAGGTGCTGCGCTACGGCATGGTGCCGGCCGTGCTGATGCATGGCGCGGGCGGTGTGCTGCTGGCCCTGCTGTCGAGGTTCTGGCTCGGGGGCGAGGTCGGCGAACTCCTGCTGTTCTATTTCCTGCTGATCCCTTCCAGCCTGGGCATCATCTTCGCGGCGCCCTTGTACAGCACCCTGGTCGGCATCCGGGACCTGGCCTTCATCTTCCGCATGCACGTCAACCTGGCGCTCATGAATCTGGCGGCGTCCTCGCTGCTGATCCCTCTGCTGGGGCTGTATGGCGCGGGGGTCGGGCTCACACTGACCACGGCCTACAATGCGGCCGCAGAATACAAGAGGTATCTCAGGATGATCGGGCCGATACGCGGAGTGAGGGAGGTGGCAGTGCATCTGCGCGGGCGCTTCGCACTGGCGGCCCTGCTCGCACTGGCGGCCCTGCTGGCCGGCTACGTGATTGCGGCGGCGTCCATCATGCTGCTGGTCGAACTCTTGCTCCTGGCCGGATTCGCTGCCTTGTTCCTTCGGGAGCCCCTGACGGCCAGGCTTCTGGATGCCGTGCGACGCAGGCGCGCGGGCACGCACTGAGGCCGCTCAGAGAAGATGGACCCCCTGTGAAGCCCGTCAAGATCTACCTGATATCTCCCCGCGAGCCCTCCGGCGCGACCTGGCTCATCAACTGCTTCCTCGAACTCGGCATCAAGACCTACCGCGAAACCCTGGGCGAGATGTGGATGCCGGCTGCGGGCGGCGGGCACGTGCTCAACCCGGTCGAGAACCACCTCAGGAAATGGTTGCCCATGCTGAGCCGGCAGAAGGTTTTCCATTTCCGTCCCGACATCGAGGTGGAGTGGGCGCATCACTGGCCGCAACGGCAGCATGCCGGCCATCGCATCGTCTATTTCGTGCGGGATCCCCGCGATGCGCTGTTCTCGCGCTACCGCCGCGAGTCCCCGGATCTGTCGTTCCAGGAGTTCCTGGACTTTCCGGATCCCCGGACCCTGCTCGACAAGGCGACGAACTGGTGCCTGTTCAACGAGGCCTGGCTCAGCCAGCCCGACATCCGCGCGTTCCGTTTCGAGGACTACAAGCAGGACGCGCGGCGCACGCTGGAAGATGTGCTCGGCTACCTCGGCCTGCGCGTGGACGAGCCAGCCCTGCTGGGCGCACTCGAGGCCTCCACGTTCGAAAAGGCGGCAGAGGCCGAGAAGAGATATCGCGCCGAGAACCCAGAGGATGTCCAGCTGATCAACCGCGCCAGCCAGGTTGGCAACTGGCGTGCGTCCGATGACGCGGCCAGCATCGCCGGCATCGCGGACAAGGCGGCCGCACTCCTGGCCCGCTTTGGCTACGAGGCGCAGCCGGGCGAGGCAGGGTATGGCGGCCTGCCGCAGGCCGAGGTGCTGGGGTTCTTCCGCCGCCTGACGGTCGACGATGCGTTCTGGCGCCGCTTGCGCGAGGCGCCCCGGGCGCAGGCCATGGCGGAGGGACAGGTGCAGCGGTTGCACGACTTCATGCGCAGTCTGGATGACACGTTGCTGCGGCGCTCGGGGCTGAGCCACCATGAGATCCACACCCTGCTGTGCAGCCTGGACGAATTCGCTGCGGCCTGCCCCGGCGCCAGACTGGCGCATCTGGATTGGCCGCGCCAGCACCGCCTGGCCCGGCTGTGGTGGCGCTGGGCCGACTTCAGCCGCGCCCGGGGTTTCCGGCTGCCGGCCTGGGCCCGGCGGGGTTTCTGGCGCCTGCGCGGCCAGTTCCGGAATAGGATGCTGAAAACATGAGCAATGGCGCGGTGTACTGGATCACGGGCCTGTCGGGGGCTGGCAAGACCACGCTTGCCTTGAAGCTGGTGGAGCGCTTGCGTGCCCGCGGGCTGCCCGTCGTTTTTCTCGACGGCGACGAGTTGCGCGAGGTCTTCGGGGCAGCGGCCGCGAATGCCCAGAACCATGGCCGGGAAGGCAGGCTGGCGCTGGCCCTTCAGTACGCGCACCTGTGCCGGGTGCTGGCCGCCCAGGGACTGACGGTGGTCATCGCCACCATTTCGCTGTTTCGCGAGGTGCACGCCTGGAACCGGGCGCATCTGCCCGGCTATTACGAGATCTACCTCAAGGTGCCGGTGACCGAGCTGCGCCGGCGCGACCCCAAGGGCATCTACCGGCGCTACGATGCCGGGGAGCTCAGCAACGTGGCCGGACTCGACCTCGTCATTGACGAACCGGAGGCACCTGACTGGGTGGCCGAGTTCGCGCCGGGCAAGGGCGCGGAAGTTCTGGCTGACGAATTGATGGATTTTTTGAAGGAAAGAGCAAGGATATGACGACGACCCTCAAGGCTGGCGACTTCACAGGCTTGGCGAAGGACTACTCCCAGCATCGTCCTGACTATTGCCCCTCGGTGCTCAAGGCGCTGATCGGCTTGATCGACAAGCCTGTCAAGGAAATTGATTTCGCCGATGTCGGTGCCGGGACAGGAATCTGGACTCGCATGGTTCATGCCCAAGGCGTCAAGTCTGTCAGTGCAGTCGAGCCGAATGACGACATGCGCGCGAATGGCATGGCCGACAGCGCCGGAACGGGCATCCGCTGGCTGGCAGGTTCAGCTGAAACCACGGGGCTGGCAGATGTGTCTTGCGACTGGTTGTCGATGGCTTCCAGCTTTCACTGGGCCAATTTCGACATTGCGACACGTGAGTTTCACAGGGTGTTGCGCCCGGGCGGGCGATTCACGGCCTTGTGGAATCCGCGTCTCATCGAGGTCAATCCCCTGCTGGTCGAAATCGAGGCCCATCTCGACACCTTGCGGCCGAATATCAAGCGGGTGTCATCGGGGCGCTCGGGCATCACAGAGACCCTGACGCAACAGCTTTGGGCTTCCCCGTATTTTGAGGACGTGGTCTACCTTGAGGGGCGGCATGTGATTGAGATGACCCCGGAGCGCTATCTGGGGGCATGGCGCTCGGTCAACGACTTGCGCGTGCAGTTGGGGCCTGAGAAATTTGACGCCTTTCTGCGATATGTGGAGCAGCGAATTCGTGGACTCAAAGTGATCGAGGCGACCTACTGGACGCGCGCCTGGTCTGCCCGTCGCAAAGGCTGAAAGTCAATGCCACTTGCATTCGCCACCAAGGCCGGCACCCTTGCCCTGCTGCAGGGGCGGCTGCGTTCGGCCCGCATTGCGCCCCTGGTGTGTTTCCGGGTGGTGGACTGGCGGGCGGACCGGGCCGGCTGCCTGGCCCGGGTGGCGCCGGCATTGGGTGGCGCGCCCTGGATCGTGCGCTCCAGCTGCCTGCGCGAGGACGGCCAGACCACGTCGAATGCGGGCGCCTTCCTGTCCGTGCCGGATGTGAACCCGGCGGGCCTGGAGGCGGCCGTCGAGGCGGTGATCGCCTCCTATGGCGAGGCTGCCGACGGGGACGAGGTGCTGGTCCAGCCCATGCTGCAGGGGGTGCTGCGTTCGGGAGTGGCGTTCTCGCATGACCCGAACACCTGCGCGCCCTACCGCGTGGTCAACTGGAGCGAGGGGGGCGACACGACGACCGTGACCGGCGGGCTGGGCGGGCGGACCTGGCAACAGGCCGCGCAGTCGCCGTTGCCGGCGCCGCCGGCGCTGGCCGCAGTGGTCGAGCTGATCCAGGAACTGGAGCGCCTGTTCGGCGGCCTGCCGCTGGATTGTGAGTTCGCGGCGACGCGCGAAGCCGCGCAGGAGGTCCTGTGGCTGCTGCAGGTCCGTCCGCTGGTGCTGCCGCGTCCGCCCGAAGCGGCCGATGCGCAGGCCGCGCGGCTGGCCCGTATCCAGGACAAGGTGGCGCGGGGCATGTCGCCGCATCCCTTTCTCATGGGGCGGCGCACGGTCTACGGCGTGATGCCCGACTGGAACCCGGCGGAGATCGTCGGGGTGCGGCCCAAGCCGCTGGCGTTGTCGCTCTATCGCGAACTGATCACCGATGCCATCTGGGCCTACCAGCGGCACAACTACGGCTACCGGAACCTGCGCAGCTTTCCGCTGATGCCGCACTTCTTCGGGCTGCCGTACATCGACGTGCGGCTGTCGTTCAATTCCTTCATTCCCGCGGACCTGGAGGAGGGGCTCGCGGGGCGGCTGGTCGACCACTACATCGACCGCCTGCTGGCCGAGCCCACCCTGCACGACAAGGTGGAGTTCGAGATCGTCTTCTCCTGCTACACGCTCGACCTGCCGGAACGGTTGCGGCGGCTGGAGGAGAGCGGCTTCACGGCCCAGGAGTGCGACACGATCGCCGCGAGCCTGCGCCGGCTGACGCAGCGCATCGTGCATCCGCAGGACGGCTTGTGGCGTGGCGACGCGGCAAAGCTCGAGGTGCTCAACCGGCGCCGCGAGGAGCTGCTCGCGGCCAGCGCCGATCCGCTGGAGCGGATCTACTGGCTGCTCGAGGACGGCAAGCGCTATGGAACGCTGCCGTTTGCCGGCCTGGCGCGCGCCGGCTTCGTGGCGGTGCAGATGCTCAAGTCGCTGGTCGCCGTGGGTGTGTTCTCGCCGTCCGACTATGACGCCTTCCTCGCCAGCGTGTCCACCGTCAGCGGCCAGCTCGCGCGCGACCGCGCCACGCTGGACCGGACGACCTTCCTCGCGCGTTACGGCCACCTGCGTCCGGGCACCTATGACATCCTGTCGCCGCGCTACGACGAGGCCCCGGAGCTCTATTTCGACTGGAGCCACCGCCCCGAGGCGCCCGAACCGGCCCGACCTTTCTCGCTGACGCTGCCGCAGATGCGCGAGGTCGGCCGCCTGCTGGACGCCCACGGCCTGCAGGCCGACCCGGTGGGCTTGTTCGATTTCCTGCAGGCGGGCATCGAGCTGCGGGAGCTGGCCAAGTTCCATTTCACGCGCAACCTGTCGGACGCCCTGGCGCTGATGGCCGAATACGGTGCGCGATGGGGGTTTTCGCGCGAAGACATGGCCTACTGCGATATCGCCGCGTTCCGCGAGCTCTATGTGGGGGCGGCCGATCCGCAGGACGTCCTGCGCCGCAGCATCGAGCAGGGCAGGGCGCGCCACGAGGAGACGCTGCGTGTCTCTCTGCCGCCGCTGATTGCGAGGCCCGAGGATGTCTGGGCCTTCGAGTGGCCAGAGACGGAACCCAACTTCATCACCCAGAACCAGGCGACGGCCGCGGTGGTGTCCTGCAGCGACCGCGACCGCCTGGCCGGAGCCATCGTCTGCATCCCGAATGCCGATCCTGGCTTCGACTGGCTGTTCGCCTATCCGATCGCCGGCCTCGTGACGGCCTGGGGCGGAGCGAACTCGCACATGGCCATCCGCGCCGGCGAACTGGGCCTGCCGGCCGTGATCGGCGCCGGCGAGGTGCTGTACCGCCGCTGGTCGGCCGCGCAGCGCCTGCACATCGACTGTGCCGGTCGCCGGGTGGAGGTGCTGGCGTGAAGGCGGTGGCGGTCAGCCAGCGGGTCGATGTGCATCCCTCGCGCAGCGAGACGCGCGACGCCGTCGACCAGCGCCTGCTGCAATGGCTGCTGGCGGCCGGATTCCTGCCGAACCCGGTGCCCAACGTGCTGCCCGAGGCGGCGCTGCAGGAGTGGCTGGCGCGGGTGCGGCCGGGCGCCGTCGTGCTTTCCGGCGGCAACGACGTGGGGCAGAACGAGGCGCGGGACCGTACCGAAGCCCACTTGCTGGACTATGCGCGGGCGCAGAGCCTGCCGCTGCTGGGCATCTGCCGCGGCATGCAGATGATGGGGCACTGGTTGCAGGTGCCGCTCAAACCGATCGAGGGCCACGTTGCGACCCGGCATGTGCTGACCGGCGCGATCGCGGGGCATGCCAACAGCTATCACAACTACGCGCTGGCGGTCTGCCCGCCCGGCTTCCGTGTCCTCGCGCGCAGCGTCGATGGCGAGATCGAGGCCATCGGCCATGAGGCGCTGCCATGGGAGGGCTGGATGTGGCATCCCGAGCGCGAAGACTCCTTTCTTGAGCGCGACATCCGGCGCTTGCAGGATCTGTTCGGTGCCTGAACTGCTCGAGCTGGCTGTCATGGCGGCCCGCCGTGCCGGAGCGGCGATCCTGGCGCAGGATGTCCTGCCTGGGGAGGTCGAGCACAAAGGGGACGGTTCTCCCGTGACCCGCGCTGACCGGCTCGCGCACGAAGCGGCCGGTGCCGTCCTGGCAGGCAGCGGGATCGCGGTCGTGTCGGAAGAGGGTGCTGATCTGCTGCTGGACGCGGACGAATACTGGCTCGTGGATCCGCTCGATGGCACCAAGGACTTCCTCGCCGGCAACGGCGAGTTCACGGTCAACATTGCCCTGGTGCGGCAGAAGGTGCCTGTGCTCGGCGTCATGCTGGCGCCGGCCCTGGGCGAGCTCTACGTCGGTGCGCCGGGGCAGGGATGCTGGGTGGAGGAGCGCGGCGGTCAGCGCATGGCGGTGGCCGCCAGGCCAAGGTCGGATGCCTGCCGCATGGCCGTGAGCCGCTTTCATGACCATCCCGACGTGGAGCTGTTCGCGCAGGCCAACGGCATCCGTGAGCGCGTGGCCGTGGGCTCGGCCCTGAAGTATGGCTACCTCGCCCTGGGGCGGGTGGATGTGTTCCCGCGTCTGGTCGGAAGCGCCGAGTGGGATACTGCGGCCGGACAGGCCGTGCTGGAGGCGGCGGGCGGCGCGGTGCTGGACTGGCATACGGGCCAGCCCCTGCGTTACGGCAAGCCGGGGCGTCGTAACCCGCGCCTGCTGGCCCTGCGTGCGCCCTACGAGTACAGCGATTTCACCCTGATGCACTACCCACCGGGACTGTTATGAAAGCCATCATCCTTGCCGCCGGTCGCGGCAGCCGAATGAAGAACCTGACCGAGGAGCGCCCCAAGTGCCTGGTCGAACTGCACGGCCGGCCTTTGCTGGCCTGGCAGCTCGAGGCGCTGCGCGGCGCCGGCATCATGGACATCGCCGTGGTCACGGGGTACCGGCGCGAGCTGCTGGCGGATCGCGGCCTGGTGGAGTTCCACAACCCCCGCTGGTCCGAGACCAACATGGTGGCGTCGCTGGCCTGTGCCGCCGAATGGCTGCAAGGCGGCCCCTGCATCGTGAGCTACTCGGACATCTTCTACGACGCCGCGGCACCGCGCCTTCTGATGCAGACGCAGGCCGAGCTCGCGATCACCTATGACCCGAACTGGCGGGCGCTGTGGGAAAGCCGTTTCGAGGATCCGCTGTCGGATGCGGAAACCTTCAAGATGGATGCCAGCGGGGTGTTGCTGGAGATCGGCCAGAAGCCCACGCGGATCGAGGACATCCAGGGGCAGTACATGGGCCTGCTGCGGTTCACGCCGGCGGCCTGGCAGCGGGTCGAGACGCTGCGCCGGTCGCTGGAGGCGCCGGTGCGCGACCGGCTCGACATGACCGGCATGCTGCAGCGTCTGATCGCGGGCCAGGGCGCGCGCATCCAGGCGCTGGCCTACGAGGGGCGCTGGGGCGAGGTGGACAGCGCCGAGGATCTTGCGGTGTACGAGAGGAAGCACTGAAGGCCATGGCCACGGATCCGATCCCGGTCGACAACCACCTGCGGCACGAGGTTTGCCCGCTCTGCCGCTCGGCGCAGATCGATGGCCTGGGGCCGCTCGACTACCGGGGGCGGGCCCGCTTCTCCACTTGCGACGTCGAGCTGAGCCGTGTGCCGGAGCTGTGGCGTTGCCGGGCCTGCGGGTCGGGCTTCGTGCAGAACGCCCTCGACGAGGCCACGGCCCGGCGCCTCTATACGGCGGGCGAGGCGGGGGACCGCTGGTCCACCCAGCCGTTTGCCCGCAACAAGACGCGCCGCGTGGTGCAGACCCTGCAGTCGCTGTTCCGTCCCGGGGCGCGGCTGCTGGATGTCGGCGCCAACACCGGGGAGCTGCTCGATTTCGCCCGGCAGGCCGGCTGCGAGACGGCGGGGCTGGAGTACTCCGAGAGCAGCCGGGCCGTGCTGCGCGACAAGGGCCATGCGGCCCACGCGTCGTTCGGGGAGGCAGATGCCGGCTACGACATCATCACGGCCTTCGACCTGATCGAGCATCTCTATGACGTTCCGGGCTTTCTCCAGACCTGCCACGACAGGCTGGCCCCGGGCGGGCGACTGGTGCTGCTGACGGGCGACATCCACGCGCCTTCGGCCCGGCTGGCCGCCCGGCACTGGTGGTACGTGCAGTACCCCGAGCACATCGTGTTCCCGTCCCGCGCCCATCTCGGGGGGCTGCCCCAGTTCCGGCTGGAGGCGCTGCATCGCACCTACGCTTCGGTCGGCTACCAGCGGCCGGCGCTGCTGGGGGTGGCGCAACTCCTGCGCAAGCGGCTCCAGGGGCGCCACTACAACGGCCTGCCCTCGCTGGGGCCGGACCACATGCTGGTCATACTTCACAAGAAGAGCAGCGGCTGATCCCCCAGGCGGCAGATTTCCAGCGAACTCGCACATCCTATGGTTGATTCTCCCAGGCTTACTGAAGACCACGCTGCCTTTGAAGCGCAGCTCCAGCGACTTCGAAGTCGCTGGCCCTGGCCAGACACCCCGCCCGGGGTGGAGCCGGCCGAGTGGCCGCTGGACGGCGGCGGCAGGGAGCTGATCACAGAATGCATTGCGCCGGATGCGCCCTTCCTGATTCTGGAAATCGGGTCATTCCTGGGCTCCTCTGCGCAGAAGTGGTTGAATGCCTCGCCGGGTGCTTTTGTGATCGCTGTTGATCCTTGGGAGGGGAAATGGTGGGCAGACTATGCGATGAAGCATGGCCGCGTCTCCCTGGCGGAACAGTTTGCATTGAAGGATGGGCCCTTCCTCACCTTTCTTGCGTCCAACTGGAAATTCAAGGACCGCCTATTCCCGTGCCGGGCAACGTCGCCGGATATCCTCCACGTTCTGGCCGGGATGGGCGTTCAACCTGATCTTGTCTATTTCGACAGCGACAAGTCCGGCGCCGACATCGAAACTGCACACAGACTCTTCCCCGGGGCTTTGCTGACGGGTGATGATTGGACCTGGCGCCATGAGCATGAGTATCCAATTCGCAAGGCGGTCAGGGAGTTCGCCCGCGCACATGACTTTTCGGTCGTTGCGTACAAGGCAACCTGGGTTCTGAAAAAGGACAGGCTCAGTCTGAAGGATCACTGGCGCAACCTGAACAGTCTTTTGAGGGATCTGGTCAGGGCCGCGCGGGGCAGACTGGCCTAGTGCCCTGTCTGGCATTTACAGGGATGGATCGACTGACGATGAACTTGACCCCGGGAGTTTCTGTGGACACGACGAGTCGTTGCCCGGTATGCGACGGTACCGAGCACGTCAGATGGCGCGACATCTTCGACGACCGTTATGGGCACCCGGGGAGTTTCCAGCTGGCGCAATGCCGGCAATGCGGGCATCTCATGACCCTGCCGCGTCTGCGGGAGGAGGATCTGCCCCATCTGTACGGGACTTACTACCCACGCAAGGCGCTGACGGCGGGGTTGGTGGCCCGCCAGGCCGCGCAGGCCCAGACCCGCATGGCGCGCCTGGGCCGCTGGTGGATGGGCGGCGACAACCAGGGGCAGTTCGATGTGCGGCCGGGCGAGAAGATGCTCGACATCGGCTGTGGCAGCGGCTTTTCCCTGCTGATTGCCAGAAGCCGGGGTGCCGAGGCCTATGGCGTGGAAGCCGATCCCAATGTGCAGGCGCTGGCCAGGGAGCTGGGCCTGGCGATCCACCAGGGCAGCATTCATGACCACCCGTTTCCCGGGGTGTCATTCGACCTGGTGGTGCTCAACCAGGTGATCGAGCACATACCCGAGCCCGGGCGGGCGCTGGAGGTGATCGCCGGCAGGCTGGCCCCGGGCGGGCGGATCATCCTGGTGTTCCCGAACCGGGCCTCGCTCTGGCGCAGGCTCTTCGGGGCGCGTTGGATCAACTGGCACATTCCCTACCACCTCCATCACTTCGACAGGCGCGGGTTCCTGCGCCTGGCTGCGCGTTGTGGCTTGCGCATGGTGCGGGCCCGGACCATCACCCCCAATCTCTGGACGCTGCTGCAACTGAGGGCGGCGCTGGCGCGGCCGGTCCAGGGGCAGCCCAGCCCGGTGTGGCGCGTTGCCGAACGCGCGCCGGGGGAGAGCCCGGGGAGCGGGAGCCAGTCCGTCCGCCAGCGTGTGAAAGGGATGATCCTTGCGCTGCTGCTGGGAGGGTTCGGTGCGTTCAACCGCTGCGTCGACTTGCTGGGCCTGGGGGACTGCCTCATGGTGGAGCTCAGGCGGGAGCAGGAGTCGTGACGGTTCATGTGCTGATGCCCGTGTTCAACCGGCTGGCGATGACGCGGACCATGATCGAACAACTGCGCGGACAGGTTCTGGATGAAGCCCTGGCGATCACGGTGGTGGACGACGGCTCCACGGACGGCACGGCGGAGTTCCTGCGTGAACAGCAGGATGTCCGGACGCTGACGGGTGATGGCAATCTCTGGTGGGGCGGCGCGATCGACCTGGGCCTGCGTCATGTCCTGCCCATGGCAGGGGAACAGGACTGGGTGCTGTTCGTGAACAACGACACCGAGATCCGCGCGGATTTTGTCCAGCGGCTGCTTGATGCAGCGCGCCGGCATGCACCGGCCGCGGTGGGCAGCGTGGTGCGCGCCATCGAGCCGCCGCACCGGCTGCTTTCGGTCGGCCCCCGCATCGATCCCTGGCGCTTCGCCGTCGTGGATGCCGGGGCTGCGGCGATGGTGGAAAGCGGGGTGGTCGGGGTCGACGCCTTGAGTGGCCGCGGCGTCATCTATCCGGTGGCGGCCTTGCGGGCCGCGGGAGGGATGCGGCCGCGCTGGTTGCCGCAGTATCTGGGTGACTACGAGGTCTCGCTCAGGGTGCGTGCGCACGGCTGGCGCCTGCTCGTGGCGGGCGATGCGGCAGTCTATTCGCCGAACGAATTCGGCAGTGCCTATCGGCCGCGCAGTCTGCGCGAGAGGTTCTTCTCCGTTCGCTCGCCGACCTACCTGCCGGCGCAGCTCGCGTTCTGGTGGCAGGCCAGCGGACTTCTCGGGCGGATCACGCTGCCCCTGCGGCTCGTGGTGCATTTCCTCGGGCGGCAGGTTCGCGCGCAACTGAAAAAGGAGAGGCAATGAGCGGTCTGGCCCCGGTGGTGATCTTCGCCTATCGGCGGGCCGCTCACTTGCGCAACACGCTGGAGAGCCTGATGCGTTGCGAGGGCTTTGCGCAGAGCCCCGTCATCGTCTACGGCGACGGGCCTCGCAATGCCGAGGAAGTTGCCGCCGTGGAGGAAACCCGCGCCACGGCGAAAGCCCTGCTGGGCGATCGCGCCGAATACCGCTTCAGCGAGGCCAACCAGGGTCTGGCGCGGTCGGTCATCGCCGGCGTCGGCGAGGTCGTGGCGCGGTTCGGGCGTGTCATCGTGGTCGAGGACGACCTGGAACTGGCGCCGGCCTTCCTGGCCTACATGAACCGTGCGCTGGATCGCTATGCGGATGATGCGGCGGTCTATCAGGTGTCGGGCTACATGTTCGACGTGCCGGAGCTCAAGGCCCGGCCCGAGGCGGTGTTCCTGCCGCTGACGGTTTCGTGGGGCTGGGCGACCTGGAAGCGCGCATGGGACGAATTCGATCCGCTGGCGGCGGGCTGGCAGCAGCTCGCGAGTGATCGGGCGCTGCGGCGCCGGTTCAATCTCGATGGGGCGTACGACTACGCGACGATGCTGGAGCGGCAGATGAGCGGTCAGCGCGACTCGTGGGCCATCCGCTGGTACTGGACGGTCTTCAAGGCGAATGGACTGGTGCTCTTCCCCCCCGTCACGCTGGTGAACAACCACGGCTTCGACGGCAGTGGTTCGCACGGGCGGGGCCTGCTGCGCCGTTTTTCGGCAGCGGGGTCCCCCTTGGGCGAGGGCGTTCCGCGCATGCCCGGCGCCCTAGAATGCCGCGAGGATGTCTGGTTGTGCACCCGCGATGCCATCCGCCGCGCCAATGGTGGCTGGAAGGCTCGCCTGGTCGACAGGCTTCGTCGCTTGTTCGGGCAATGAAGGTCATCATGCTGTTTGAAATCAAGGAAGCTCTGGATCGTCTGGCGGTGCCGCTCTATTTCGGGCGTGGTCGCAAGCCCTGGGGCCCGGGCTATTACTCCGTCAAGAAGAATTCGATCGTCAGGGGCATCGATGGTGGCGTGATGGCTGCGTCAGCTCAGTTGCCGCATGGGTATGGTCGTGGGATAGACGAGCGGGTGGTCGAATATCCCTGGCTTTTCTCGCAGCTGCCGCAGCAGCCGGGGTGCGTGCTGGATGCCGGCTCGGCGCTGAATCACCGGTTCCTTCTGGACCGCCCCCCGCTGCGGGACGCGGAGCTGACGATCATGACCCTGGCGCCGGAAAAGCGCTGCTTCTGGAACCGTTCGATATCCTATGTGTACGGTGACTTGCGCAAGACCATGTTTGCCGACGGCGTCTTCGATGTGGTTGCCAGTGTGTCGACCATCGAGCACATTGGTCTTGACAATACGCTGCACTACACCGCCGACGCATCCAAGAAGGAAGCGGACGAGCTGGGCTTCATGCCGGCCGTCCGGGAGTTCAGGCGCGTGTTGAAACCGGGCGGCTTGTGCCTCATCACCGTACCCTTCGGCCGCCGCGGGGTGCATGGCTGGTATCAGGTGTTTGACAAGGCCATGGTGGAGAAGATCGTCGAAAGCTTTGGTCCCTCCCGGCACTCGGTCGATTATTTCGGCTATTCGGCCGCAGGCTGGCAGAGAACAGGTGCGGCGGAGATCGCAGATGCGGAGTTTTTTGATGTGCACGCAGGGCATGCGGTGGGCGCCGATCTGGCCGCCGGTGCCCGCGGGGTTGCCTGTCTGAGGATGGTTGCGTGAACCTCGACTTCTGGCTTCGACGACTGGCTGGCCGGCGCACCTGTGTTCTGGCGGCAGGCGCCCGCCTGACTGCTTCCGCCCGGATTCGCAACATGCGTGACGATGACGGGCATATTCAAGTAGGCCGGTCCTCGCTGGTGGCCGGGGAGCTGCTGGTGTTCGCTCACGGAGGGGGGATTTCGATAGGCGAGTGGTGCTATGTCGGCGAGGGGGCGCGGATCTGGTCCTCCTCGTCTGTGCGCATCGGCGACCGCGTCCTGATATCCCACAACGTCAATATCTTCGATTCCATGACGCATCCAGTCGGAGCGCGGCAGAGGCATGAGCAGTTCAGATCCATCATGACCAGCGGGCATCCGAAGGTGATCGACCTGGGCGAGCGGCCTGTTGTGCTGGAGGACGACGTCTGGATCGGCGCGGCCGCCAGCGTCTTGCGGGGTGTCACGGTGGGTGCCGGCTCTGTGGTGGCGACCGGGGCCGTCGTGACGAAGAGCGTCCCTCCGAGAGTCATCGTGGCCGGCAACCCGGCTCGAATCGTCCGGGAGTTGCGACCTGATGAGCTCTGAAAGCAGATTTGGCTCCTGGGAGGATGCCGTTCGCTGGCTGCGCGGGCAGCCGCAACAGGCGCAGCTGGTTCGTGACTGCTATTACGACGATCCCTTGATGGACGCTGCACGTCGCTACCAGGCGGGGGCGGAGTGGCAGGCGATTCGCGCCATCCTGGCCTCGCGTTCGGGCAAGGCGCTGGATGTGGGGGCGGGCCGGGGCATTGCCAGCTATGCCCTGGCGACCGAAGGCTTCGAGGTGACGGCGCTGGAGCCGGACGGCAGCGACCTGGTGGGCGCGGGAGCGATCCGCGCCCTGGCGGCCGATTCGAACTTGCCGATCCGGGCGGTGGAGGAATTTTCCGAGCGCCTGCCTTTTCCGGATGCCAGTTTTGATGTGGTGTTTGCACGCGCTGTGTTGCATCACACGCGTGATCTCGAATCTGCGTGTCGCGAGTTTTTCAGGGTGCTCAAGCCGGGCGGGCTGTTTCTTGCGGTTCGCGAACATGTGATTTCGAAGCCGGGTGACCTGCCGCGTTTTCTTGCGCAGCATCCCCTGCACCATCTCTACGGCGGCGAGAACGCTTTTCTGCTCGGGCAATATCGGGCCGCCATCGTGCAGGCGGGCTTCACGGGGCCCATCGTGCTGTCGCCATGGCGCAGTCCCATCAATTACGCACCCCATACGGAAGCGACACTCAAGACCGGGCTGGCTTTGCGGGGCGGGCGGTACCTGCCCGCAGGTGCAAGGCTGATTCGCCTGTTCCTGGGATTGCCGGGAGTCTGGCCACTGGCATGTCGTCTGCTGGAGAAGTTCGACCAGCGCCCGGGGCGGCTGTATTCCTTTGTGGCGGAGCGGCCCTGATATGCGTGCCTGGATCACCGGAGCTCACGGCTTCATCGGTCGGCATCTGGCCCGGCACCTGGCGCGCAGCGGCTGGCAGGTGGCGGGGGTGGGGCATGGGGGCTGGCCTGCCACGGAGGCGGCGGCCTGGGGTGTTTCCAGCTGGCTGAACGGCGATGTATCCGCCAGCAATCTCGAGCATCTTCGCCAGGCGCATGGCGCGCCCGAGCTGCTGTTCCATCTGGCCGGCGGCGCATCCGTTGGCATGGCGATGAGCCACCCGCACGAAGACTTCATGCGCACCGTCCAGAGCACCGCGGACCTGCTCGAATGGCTGCGGCTGCATGCGCCGGCAACGCGTCTGGTGGCGGTATCGAGCGCGGCGGTCTATGGCGCGGGCCATGCGGGGGGCATCGCCGAAGACGCGCCAGTCAGGCCGTTTTCCCCCTACGGAACGCACAAGTTCGTGATGGAGGAGCTCTGCCGGTCTTACGCCGCGAACTACGGGCTGCAGGTGGCGCTTCCCCGGCTGTTCTCGGTCTATGGCGCGGGGCTGAAAAAGCAGCTGTTGTGGGATCTGTGCGGAAAGATCGGGGCCGGCGGTGCCATCGAGCTCGGCGGCACGGGCGACGAACTGCGCGACTGGATCGAGGTCCGGGATGTCGCGGCGGCCCTGCTGCGGGTGGCGCAGATGGCGGATGGCAGTGCGCCGGTGGTCAACCTGGCCTGCGGCGAGGCGACATCGGTGCGCGAGATTGCCGGCCTGGTACTGCAGGCCTGGTTCGGCCAGGGCGGCGAACGGCCCGCGGTGGTCTTCAGCGGCCGCTCCCGGCCGGGCGATCCCTTCAGCCTCGTGGCCGATGTGGCGCGGATGAAGGCCGCCGGCATCGGGTGCAGCATTGCCGTGGGGCGGGGTATCGCCGATTACGTGGACTGGTATCGCCGTCAATCGGGGGTGGCTGTCTGATGCGCGTCGGATTCACGCTGATCGGCGGCAAGGACTGGACGGGCGGATCGAACTACCTGTTGAATCTGCTCAGGGTCCTGGGCCGCTTCCAGGCGCAGGCGCTGACGCCGGTGGTCTTTGCCGACGAAGCGCTGCCGCAGGCCGAGCGCCAGGAGCTCGCCGGCATCCCCGGCGTGGAGGTCGTGTTCAGCCCGGTCTTCAGTCCCGCCCGGCGGCGCGCATCGCTGCTGCAGGCGATGGTCCTGGGCCGCGATGCGCAGCTGCTGCAGCTTTTCAGGGCGCACGGCGTGGACGTGGTGTTCGAGGCCGCGCAGTTTTTTGGCTGGCGCCTGGGGCTTCCTGCCATCGCCTGGATTCCGGATTTCCAGCACAAGGTGCTGCCTCACCTCTTCCCGGGCCTGTCCTGGTGGCGGCGGGAGATCGGTTTCCGCTTCCAGGTGGTCGCGGGGCGCACCATCATGCTCAGCAGCGAGGATGCCCGTGGCGCGTGCGAGCGCTACTACCCCCGTACGCGGGGGCGGACCCATGCCGTTCCGTTTGCCGTGCTGCCCGGGGAGGCGGTTGCGTTTGAGCAGGCGCGGCAGGTGGCGGATGCCTACGGATTGCCCGGGCACTTCATCTTCCTTCCCAACCAGTTCTGGCGGCACAAGAACCACGGCCTGGTCCTCGATGCACTGGCCATCCTGCGGGAGCGCGGGCGGCCGGTCGTGATCGCCGCATCGGGCCGCCAGTCGGACCCGCGTGACCCGGGCTACTTCCCGGCCCTGCAGGCGCGGATTGCCCAGGAGGGGCTGGGCGACGCGTTTCGCCTGCTCGGCATGATTCCCTACCCACACCTTGCGGCCCTGATGCGTGCGTGCTCGGCGCTGTTGAATCCTTCGCTGTTCGAGGGGTGGAGCACCACGGTCGAAGAGGCGCGCAATCAGGGAACGCCGATGATCCTGTCCGATCTTGCCGTGCACCGCGAGCAGATGGGCACGCAAGCGGTCTATTTCGATCGTCATTCGGCAGGGGCGCTGGCGGATGCGTTGCAGGCCGTCGTGCCGCAGGTGCCGTCCGAACGTGATGTGCTGGCTGCAACGGCCCTGCAGGAGGCGCCTCGCCGCGCCGAGGCGTTTGCAGGGAGCTTTGCGCACATGGCCCGTTCGGTCCTGGCGCGCAGTTGAGAAGGGGAACCTCCTGAAGATCAGCATCATCACGGTGGCTTTCAATGCCGGCTCCACGATCGATGATTGCCTGAGGTCGGTGGCGGCGCAGACCTATCCGGACATCGAGTACATCGTGATCGACGGCGGCTCGACCGACGACACCCTTGCACGTGTCCGCGAACTCGGGCGTCCGGGGACGGTGCTGCTCTCCGAGCCGGATCAGGGCATCTACGATGCCATGAACAAGGGGTTGCGCCTGGCCACGGGCGATCTGGTCGGGTTCCTCAATGCCGACGATGCGTTTGCGGATCCGGGCGTGATGGCCCGCCTTGCAGAGCTGGCCCGGCAGGAGGATGCCGACCTGCTGTACGGGGACCTGGTCTACGTGGCGCGCAGCGATCCGCAGCGGATCGTGCGCAGATGGCAAAGTGGCCGCTTCACCCCCGGGCAGTTGCGTTGGGGCTGGATGCCGCCGCACCCGACCTTCTATGTCCGGCGCGCGCTCGTGGGCCGCCTCGGGTCGTTCGACAGCCGGCTGCGGATCGCCGCCGACTATGACTTCATGCTGCGCTATCTGGGGGCGACCGGGTTGCGGGTTGCCTACCTGCCGCAGGTGATGGTGAAGATGAAGACGGGGGGCGCGAGCAACCGCTCGCTCTCTGCCTTGCTGCGCAAGAGTCGCGAGGATTATGCGGTGCTGCGACGCAATGGTGTCGGAGGCGTGGTGACACTGGTATGCAAGAACCTGCGCAAGTTGCCCCAGCTTTTCTAGCCTGCCCGGCCGGCGGCGCGCAAGCCTCCGGCGGCATCCGGCGCGGATGCCAGCGCACCTGCGGAGCGGCCGGAGCCGGGGCGGTCTGCCATCGGGTTCCGGCGATGGTCGGCGGCCCGTCCTGCCCCCATAATGGAAACGGGGGGCAACGATGATTCTTCTTCTGCTGGTCAGTTGCGCAGTGGCGTTCATTGCTTCCGCCCTGCTTGTCCGCCAGACGCGCAGACATGCGGGCCGCTACGATGCGGACAAGCCGCAGCGTTTCCATGTGGGCGATGTGCCTCGGCTGGGCGGCCTGGGTGTGCTGGCCGGCATGCTGGCCGGCTGGCTGGTGGCTGGGGCTTCGGCGTCCGGGATGTTCGGTGCAGAGCGGGATGCCTTGAATGCCCGGCTGGACTGGGGCCTTGCTGTTGCCTGGACGGTCTTGACGTTGCCGGCCGTACTGGGCGGCGCCTACGAGGACGTCACGCAGCGGCTGGCCGTGCGCTACCGGCTGATCCTCACGGCGGTTTCGGCTGTCCTGGCCTGCGTGCTGCTGGGCCTTGCGGTTCCCCGCCTGGCCCTGCCCGGGGTCGACGGGCTCCTGCTGGCGTTTCCCGCGTTCGGCATTGCCTTCGCGATCTTTGCCATCTGCGGCCTGCCGCATGCCTTCAACATCATCGACGGCTACAACGGGCTGGCCGGTACGGTGGCCGTCCTGATCGGGCTGGCGCTGGCGCATGTGGCGCTGCAGTTGGGCGACCGGCAGCTGGCCGCGGTGCTGCTGTGCATGGTGGGGGCCACGGCCGGCTTCCTGGTCTGGAACTATCCGCGCGGACTGATCTTCGCCGGGGACGGCGGGGCCTACCTCTGGGGGGTGGTGATCGCCGTGGCGAGCATCGCCCTGGTGCAGCGCCACGAGCAGGTCTCGCCCTGGTTTCCCATGCTGCTGCTGATCTACCCGGTCTGGGAGACGGTGTTTTCCATCTACCGCAAGCTGGCACGCGGGGTGTCGCCCGGGGTGGCCGATGCGCTGCATTTCCACCAGCTGATCTACCGGCGCATCGTGCGCGGCGTTTTCCATGACGATGCCTCGCGCCGCATGCTGATGCGCAACAACCGGACTTCGCCCTACCTCTGGGGCTTCACCTTGCTGACCGTCCTGCCGGCGGTGCTGTTCTGGAACAACACGCCGGTGCTGATGGCCTGCTGCCTGCTGTTCGTGGTGTCCTACGTCCTGGCCTACCTGATGCTGGTGCGCTTCAAGGTGCCACGCTGGCTGCGACGCTGAGCGCCCCTGTGCTTGCGGCACAATGCGCGCTAGCCGACCCGACCCGACCGACCATGACCGACACCACCCACATCCCCGCGCGCGACAAGGCCGAGATCCTGTCGCAGGCGCTGCCCTACATCCGCAAGTTCCACGGCAAGACCATGGTCATCAAGTACGGCGGCAACGCCATGACCGACCCGGCCCTGCAGGCAGCCTTTGCCGAGGACGTGGTGCTGCTCAAGCTGGTGGGCATCAACCCGGTGGTGGTGCACGGCGGCGGGCCGCAGATCGAGATGGCGCTCAAGCGCCTGGGCAAGAAGGGCGAGTTCATCCAAGGCATGCGGGTCACGGACGCCGAGACCATGGAAGTGGTGGAGTGGGTGCTCGCTGGCGAGGTGCAGCAGGACATCGTGGGCCTGATCAACCAGGCCGGCGGCAAGGCCGTGGGCCTGACCGGGCGCGACGGCGGCCTGATCCGCGCGCGCAAGCTGCGCATGGTGGACGCCAACGACCCGGGCAAGGAGCACGACGTGGGGCAGGTCGGCGACATCGTCGGCATCGATCCCAGCGTGGTGAAAGCCCTGCAGGACGACCAGTTCATCCCCGTGGTCAGCCCCATCGGCTTCGGCGAGCACAACGAGAGCTACAACATCAACGCCGACGTGGTGGCGGCCAAGCTGGCCACCGTGCTGCAGGCCGAAAAGCTGCTGATGCTCACCAACATCCCCGGCGTGCTGGACAAGCAGGGCCAGTTGCTGACCGAGCTGACCATGAAACGCATCGACGAACTGGTGGCCGACGGCACCATCTCCGGCGGCATGCTGCCCAAGATTGCTGGCGCGCTGGATGCAGCCAAGAGCGGGGTCAATGCGGTGCACATCATCGACGGCCGGGTGCCGCATGCCATGCTGCTGGAGATCCTGAGCGATCAGGCCTACGGGACCATGATCCGGTCCCATTGACCGTCTCCGGGACGATGCACCGAACCCGGTTCGTGCGCTCCGGAGTGGGTGACCACTGAGGAAAAACCCTAGGCAACCGTGTGCGAAAATCAAACAAACGGATCAGCGAGCACCATGTCTGAAGCAGAAACCTCCACCCCCTCGGCCCCCGCTGCAGAAGCTCCGGCCCGCAAGCGCCCCAAGCCGGGCGAGCGCCGCATCCAGATCCTGCAGGCCCTGGCCAGCATGCTGGAGCAACCGGGTGCCGAGCGCATCACCACCGCCGCGCTGGCGGCCCGGCTGGAGGTCAGCGAGGCTGCCCTGTACCGCCACTTTGCCAGCAAGGCCCAGATGTTCGAGGGTCTCATCGAGTTCATCGAGCAGGCCGTCTTCAGCCTGGTCAACCAGATCGCCGAGCGCGAAGCCGGCGCCACCGACCCCGCCGCCGGGGCCCGCCACGCCGGCAAGGTGGTCACCATGCTGCTGCAGTTTGCCGAAAAGAACCCGGGCATGACGCGCGTCATGGTCGGCGATGCGCTGGTGTTCGAGAACGAACGCCTGCAGCAGCGCATGAACCAGTTCTTCGACAAGATCGAATCCACCCTCAAGCAGTGCCTGCGCGATGGCGCGACCGCTTCGATGACGCCCACGGCCGACGCCCAGGTGCAGGCCTCGGTGCTGACCGCCTTCGTGGTCGGGCGGCTGCAGCGTTTTGCCCGCTCGGGCTTTCGCCGCCTGCCCTCGGAGTACCTCGAGGACAGCCTGGGGCAGATGCTGCGCTGAAGCAGCCCGCGCCCGCAGCGTCATGGCTCCCTATCGTCTGCAGGACACCCCATGAAGCTCGTGCGCTATGGACGGCCGGGCCGGGAAAAGCCGGGGCTGCTCGACGCCGCCGGCCGGCTGCGTGACCTCAGCGCCGTAGTGCCGGACATCGGCCCGGCGCAACTCGGCGACGCGGTGCTGGCAAAGCTGCTCAGGCTGAAGACCGACCGGCTGCCGCTGGTGCGCGGCAGGCCGCAGGAAACGGTGCGTCTAGGCTGCCCGGTGGCCGGCATCGGCAAGTTCATCGCCATCGGCCTGAACTACAAGGACCATGCCGAGGAAGCCGGCATGCCCATCCCGAAGGAGCCCATCGTCTTCACCAAGGCGGTCAGTTGCATCCAGGGCCCGGACGACGACGTCATGCTGCCCCGCGGCTCGGTCAAGGGCGACTGGGAAGTGGAGCTGGGGGTGGTCATCGGCAAGCCGGCCCGCTACGTGACGCAAAAGGCCGCGCTGGACCATGTGGCCGGCTACGTGCTCTCCAACGACGTGAGCGAGCGCGAGTTCCAGCTCGAGCGCGGCGGCCAGTGGGACAAGGGCAAGGGCTGCGACACCTTCGGCCCGCTCGGCCCCTGGCTGGTCACGAAGGACGAGATCCCGAACCCCCAGAAGCTGGCCCTGTGGCTGGACGTCAACGGCCAGCGCATGCAGACCGGCAACACGAAGACGATGATCTTTTCCGTGGCGAAGATCGTCAGCCACCTGAGCGAGTACATGACGCTGCTGCCGGGTGACGTCATCATCACCGGGACCCCGCCCGGCGTGGGGCTGGGCATGAAGCCGCAGCGCTTCCTGAAGGCCGGCGACGTCATGACCCTCGGCATCGAGGGGCTGGGGACCCAGACCCAGCGTGTCGTGCCCTTCAGGCGCTGATCCTGTCCAGGCCGGCTGCCCGCCGGCTTTTTTTGGGGGCCGGCCCGGCGGCGGATTGACGGTCGGGATTTTTGGTGCAAAATAGCACGACCGTTCGTTTTTATTCCCCCCTCCATGTCCCTCGCCTCCTCCGCCAGCAAGCCCCAGCAAAGTTCCGCGCGCGACGGGCGTGCCCTGCACAAGGGGCAGCAGACCAAGCTGGCCATCGTCGATGCGGCGCTCGGGCTGGCTTCGCAGATCGGGCTCGAAGGCCTGAGCATCGGCGTGCTGGCCGAGGTCACGGGCATGAGCAAATCGGGCGTGTTTGCCCATTTCGGATCGCGCGAGGAACTGCAGATCTCGGTGATCCGTGAATACTTCAGCCGCTTCGAGCACGAGATCTTCTACCCTGCCATGCAGGAGCCGCGCGGGCTGCCGCGCCTCAAGGCGCTGTTCTCCAACTGGATGCAGCGCGTCACCGTGGAAATCCAGTCCGGCTGCATCTTCATCAGCGGCGCCGTGGATTTCGACGACCGGCCCGGCCCCGTGCGCGATGCGCTGGCCAGTTCGGTCAAGACCTGGCTGGCCGCGGTGCACCGCGCCGTGGTGCAGGCCAAGGAAGAAGGGCACCTCGTCGCCGACGCCGATGAAAGCCAGATCGGCTTCGAGATCCACGGCCTGATCCTGGCCGTGCACTACGAAGCGCGTTTCCTCAAGACCCCGGGATCGATCGCACGAGCCAACAAGGCCTTCGAGCAGATCCTGGCCCGCTACGGCAGCGAGCCCCGGGCCGCCAGGGTGCCGGCGGCCAAGGCCGCCCCTGCCAAGACATCCCGCAAATCCACCCCCAGATCCAACCAGGAGTAAACCCCATGCCTCAATACACCCCGCCCCTGCGCGACATGCAGTTCGTGATGCATGAAGTGCTCAACGTCACCGAGCAGCTCAAGCAGATCCCGCGTCATGCCGACACCGATGCCGACACCATCAACGCGGTGCTCGAAGAGGGCGGCAAGTTCGCGGCCGAGGTGATCTTTCCGCTCAACATCAGCGGCGACGCCGAGGGCTGCATGCTGGACAAGGCCACGCATGAAGTGAAGGCGCCCAAGGGCTTCAAGGAAGCCTACGCCCAGTACATCGAGGGCGGCTGGCCGGCGCTTTCCTGTGACCCGGACTATGGCGGCCAGGGCCTGCCCTTCGTGGTCAACCAGTGCATGTACGAGATGATGAACTCGGCCAACCAGGCCTGGACCATGTACCCCGGCCTGTCGCACGGCGCCTACGAATGCCTGCACGCGCATGGCACCGACGAGCAGAAGAAGTTCTACCTGCCCAAGCTGGTCAGCGGCGAGTGGACCGGCACCATGTGCCTGACCGAACCCCATTGCGGCACCGACCTGGGCCTGCTGCGCACCAAGGCCGAGCCCCAGGCCGACGGCAGCTACAGGCTCAACGGCGCGAAGATCTTCATCAGCGCGGGTGAGCATGACCTGGCCGAGAACATCGTGCACCTGGTGCTGGCCCGCCTGCCCGACGCGCCCAAGGGCAGCAAAGGCATCAGCCTGTTTGCCGTGCCCAAGTACCACGTGAAGGCCGACGGCTCCATGGGCGAGCGCAACGGCATCTACTGCGGCGGCCTGGAGCACAAGATGGGCATCCACGCCAACTCCACCTGCCAGATGATCCTGGACAACGCCGTGGGTACGCTGGTGGGCCAGCCCAACAAGGGCCTGCAGGCCATGTTCGTGATGATGAACGCCGCCCGCCTGGGCGTGGGCAACCAGTCCCTGGGCCTGACCGAGGTGGCCTACCAGAACGCCCTGGCCTATGCCAAGGACCGCATCCAGATGCGCTCGCTCTCCGGCGTCAAGGCCAAGGACAAGGACGCCGATCCCATCATCGTGCACCCGGACGTGCGCAAGATGCTGCTGACCGCCAAGGCCTATGCCGAAGGCGGCCGCGCCCTGGCCTGCTACTGCGCCATGCTGCTGGACCAGCACCTGTACCACCCGGATGAAAAGGTGCGCAAGGACAGCGACGAGATGCTGGCCCTGCTGACCCCCATCATCAAGGCCTTCCTGACCGACAACGGCTTCCAGGCGGCGGTGATGTGCCAGCAGGTCTACGGCGGTCACGGTTACATCAAGGAATGGGGCATGGAGCAGTTCGTGCGCGATGCCCGCATCAACATGATCTACGAAGGCACGAACACCGTGCAGTCGCTGGACCTGCTGGGCCGCAAGGTGCTGGGCAACAACGGCGCCACGCTCAAGAAGTTCGGCAAGCTGGTGGCCCAGCTGGTGGAAGCCGAGGGCGTGAACGAGAAGATGGCCGAGTTCATCAACCCGCTGGCCTACCTTGGCGACCAGATGACCAAGTTCACCACCGAGATCGGCTTCAAGGGCTTCCAGAACCCGGACGAAGTGGGCGCCGCTGCCGTGGACTACCTGCGCGTGGCTGGTCACCTGGTCTTCGGTTACTTCTTTGCCCGCATGGCCTCGGTCGCGCTCAAGGAGATCGCTGCCGGCAATACCGATCCCTTCTACCAGGCCAAGCTGCAGACCGCGCGCTTCTACTTCGCCAAGCTCTTCCCCGAGACGGCGTCGCTGATGCGCACCGCGCGTGCCGGCTCCAGGGTCCTGATGGACACCGACCTCGCGCTGGCGTGATGATGATTCCCCCCCGAAGCGCCTGCGGCGCCCGACACGCACAGCCAGAGGCTGTGGCTCTTCGGGCTGTCCAAGCCTGCGCAGGCAGGCTTGGAGCCGCAGCCCTCAGCCCCCAAGGGGGGCGCACCCAGTGGCCCGGCAAAGCCGGTTCCTCGGGTGCCCGCGGTTGGACTCTTGGCGCGCTACTGGTACTTGCTTGCTCCGTCGCGGCGGCACAGCCCACCCCCGTGGGGCTGTGGCGCAACATCGACGACCAGACCGGGCAGGCCAAGGCCGAGATCCGGATCCGCGAGAGTGGCGACGGCGTGTTGACAGGGGTCATCGAGAAGGCCCTCGTCGACTCGCCGCAGCCCAATTGCGATCTTTGCACCGATGACCGCAAGGGCAAGCCCAAGGTGGGCCTGGAGATCATCCGGGGGGCGAAGAAGGCCGAGGGTGAGGAGGCCTGGACGCACGGCAACATCCTCGACCCCGAAAACGGCAAGACCTACCGCCTGCGCATGACGCCGCTCGAAGGCGGCGCGAAGTTGCAGGTCCGGGGCTATATCGGCCCCTTCTACCGGACCCAGGTCTGGGTTCGTGTGCAGTAAAAAGGAAGACAAGATGTCCCGATTCCAAGTCAGAAAAGTCGCCGTGCTCGGCGCCGGCGTGATGGGGGCGCAGATCGCCGCCCATCTGGTCAACGTCAAGGTGCCGGTCGTGCTGTTCGACCTGCCCGCGAAAGAGGGGCCGAAGAACGGCATCGTCACCAGGGCCATCGACAACCTCAAGAAGCTCAAGCCCTCGCCGCTGGGCGTGGCCGATGACGCGAGCCTGATCCAGGCCGCCAACTACGAGGAACACCTGGACCTGCTCAAGGACTGCGACCTCGTCATCGAGGCCATCGCCGAGCGCATGGACTGGAAGCTCGATCTCTACAGGAAGATCGCACCGTTTGTCGCCAGACACGCCATCGTGGCTTCCAACACCTCGGGCCTGTCCATCACCAGGCTGTCCGAGGCGCTGCCCGAAGAGATCAAGCCGCGTTTCTGCGGCATCCACTTCTTCAACCCGCCGCGCTACATGTACCTGGTGGAGCTGATCGCCACGCCCACCACGCAGCCGGCCATCCTGGACCAGCTCGAGACCTTCGTCACCAGTGGCCTGGGCAAGGGCGTGGTGCGCGCCAAGGACACGCCCAACTTCATCGCCAACCGCGTCGGCATCGCCGGCATGCTGGCCACGATGAAGGAGGTGGAGAACTTCGGCCTGACCTACGACGTGGTCGATGACCTGACCGGCAAGAAACTGGGGCGCGCCAGCTCCGGTACCTTCCGCACCGCGGACGTGGTGGGCCTGGACACCATGGCCCACGTGATCAAGACGCTGCAGGACACGCTGGACGAGAAGAGCGACCCTTTCTACGCCAGCTTCGGCACCCCCGCCGTGCTCAAGACCCTGATCGAGATGGGCCACCTCGGGCAGAAGACCAAGGCCGGTTTCTACAAGAAGGTCGGCCGCGACATCCTGCGTTTCGACCTCGCGGGCAAGGACTACGTACCCGGCGGCGAGAAGGCCGATGCCGTCTACGAACGCATGCTGAAGAAGCCCGCGGGCGAACGCCTCAAGCTGCTGCGCAACGCCGAGGGTGCACAGGGCCGCTTCCTCTGGGCCATCCTGCGCAACAGCTTCCACTACGCGGCCGTGCACCTGGCGACCATTGCCGACACTGCGGCCGACGTGGACCTGGCCATGCGCTGGGGCTTCGGCATGAAACAAGGCCCCTTCGAACTCTGGCAGGAAGCCGGCTGGCTCGAAGTGGCCCAGATGATCCAGGAGGACATCGCTGCCGGCAAGGCCCTGAGCAAGGTGCCGCTGCCCAAGTGGGTCTTCGAAGGTCCCGTGGCGAGGGCCGGCGGCGTGCACACGCCCGAAGGCTCCTTCAACCCGACCACGGGCAAGTTCCAGCCGCGTCGTCAGCTGCCGGTCTACGGCATCCAGTACTTCCGTGAGAGCCTGCGTGGTGACGGTTCGCCCGATTACAGGACCGCCGGCAAGACCCTGTTCGAGGACGACGCGATCCGCCTGTGGACGCTGGACGAGAACCGCGAGGCCGCCACGGGCAGCGTGCTGATCGCCAGCATCAAGAGCAAGATGCACGCCATCAGTCCCGCCGTGGCCGAGGGGCTGGCGCGCGGCGTCGAACTGGCGGAACAGGAATACCAGGGCATGGTGATCTGGTCCGGCGACGAGCCCTTCAGCGTCGGCGCCGACCTGCAGGCCATGCTGCCGGCCTTCATGGTGGCCGGCGTCAGCGCCATCGAGGGCGCCGAGCAGGAACTGCAGAACCTCATGCTGCGCATCCGCTACGCCGGCGTGCCCGTGGTGTCGGCCATCCGCGGCATGGCCCTGGGCGGCGGCTGCGAACTGGCCGTGCACTCGGCACGCCGCGTTGCCGCGATGGAAAGCTACATCGGCCTGGTCGAAGTCGGCGTGGGCCTGATTCCGGGCGCCGGCGGCCTGACCTACATCGCGCGTCGCGCGGCCGAGAACATGGCCACCTCCACCGGCAAGGACCTTCTGCCTTTCCTGACCGAGGGCTTCACTGCCGCGGCCATGGCCAAGGTGGGCACCAGCGCGCTGGAATCGCGCAAACTGGGCTACCTGCTGGACAGCGACATCGTCGTGCCCAACAAGGACGAGCTGCTGTACGTGGCGCTCAACGAGGCGCGCGCCATGTACCAGGGCGGCTGGCGCGCGCCGCACCGCCGCCTGTTCCCGGTGGCGGGCCGCAACGGCCTGGCCACCATCAAGGCGCAGCTCGTCAACATGCGCGACGGTGGTTTCATCAGCGCCCACGACTTCCACATCGCCAGCCTGATCGCCAACGTGGTCTGCGGCGGCGACGTCGATGCCGGTACGCTGGTGGATGAGGGCTACCTGATGGCGCTGGAGCGCCAGGCCTTCTGTTCGCTCATCGTCCATCCCAAGACCCAGGAACGCATCATGGGCATGCTCTCGACCGGCAAACCCGTGCGCAACTGATCGGCAGGAAAGGAATCATCATGAAACAAGTTCAAGACGCCTACATCGTTGCCGCCACGCGCACGCCCATCGGCCGCTCGGGCCGCGGCTTCTTCCGCAACACCCGCCCCGACGACCTGCTGGTCGCCGCCATCAGGAGCGCGATGACCCAGGTGCCCACGCTGGACCCCAAGGCGATCGAAGACGCCATCATCGGCTGCTCCTTCCCCGAGGCCGAGCAGGGCATGAACATGGCGCGTATCGCCGTGGGCCTGGCCTTCAACCACCCCATCGGTGGCGTGACCGTCAACCGCTTCTGCGCCTCGGGTGTCACCGCCATCCAGATGGCGGCCGACCGTATCCGCGTGGGCGAGGCCGACGTGCTGATCGCCGGCGGTGCCGAATCCATGAGCCTGGTGCCCATGGGCGGCGTGAAGCCCTCGTTCAACCCCGAGGTGTTTGCGCGCGACGAGAACGTCGGCATCGCCTATGGCATGGGCCTGACGGCCGAGAAGGTGGCCCAGCAGTGGAAGGTCAGCCGCGAGGCGCAGGACGCCTTCGCGCTCGAATCGCACATGCGCGCCATCAAGGCGCAGAAGGCCGGCGAGTTCACGGCCGAGATCACGCCCATCGACGTCATCGAGCGCACGCCCGACCTGGCCACCGGCGAGGTCAAGACCCGAATCCGCACCGTGAGCCTGGACGAAGGTGCGCGCCCCGACACCACACTGGAAGCCCTGGGCAAGCTCAAGCCGGTCTTCGCCGCGCGCGGCAGCGTGACCGCCGGCAACAGCTCGCAGACCAGCGACGGCGCCGGTGCGCTGATCCTGGCCAGCGAGAAGGCGGTGAAGCAGTTCGGCCTCAAGCCGCTGGCGCGTTTCGTGAGCTTCGCCGCCCGCGGCGTGCCGCCCGAGATCATGGGCATCGGCCCGATCGAGGCGATTCCCGCCGCGCTGCGCTACGCCGGCCTCAAGCACGAGGACATCGGCTGGATCGAGCTCAACGAGGCCTTCGCCGCGCAGTCGCTGGCCGTGATCAACAGCCTGGGCCTGGACCCGTCCAAGGTCAACCCCATGGGCGGCGCCATTGCCCTGGGTCACCCGCTGGGCGCCACCGGTGCCATCCGCGCGGCCACCGTCGTGCATGCCCTGCACCGCCACAACCTGAAGTACGGCATGGTGACGATGTGCGTGGGCACGGGCCAGGGGGCGGCAGGCATTTTCGAGCGGGTCTGAGGCCATGCCCGAGCCGCAGGAGCGCAGCCTGCCGCTGGACGACGGCGGCACGCTCGCGCTGCGCGCATGGGAGCCCGCGGGCGAGCCGGTGGCCAGCGTGGTCATCGGCGGTGCGATGGGCGTGCCGCAGGCCTACTACGCGGCTTTTGCCGGCTGGCTTGCGCAGCAGGGCTACCGGGTCTGGACTTTCGACTACCGCGGCCACGGGGCCTCGCGCCCGCCCACGCCGCGGCACACCCTGCGGGGCTACCAGGCCGATCTGCTGGACTGGGTGCGCGACTACGAGGCCGTGGTGCGCACGGCCAGGGAGGAGTGTCCGGCCTTGCCCCTGTACCTGATCGGCCACAGCCTGGGCGCGCAGCTGCCGGGCCTGTTCGAGCAGCCGGAGCGCATCGACGGGCTGCTGAGCATCGCGGCCGGCAGCGGCTACTGGCGCGACAACGCACCGCAGCTGCGCCGTCGTGTGCTCTTTTTCTGGCACGTCATGGTGCCGCTGGCCACGGGGGTGTGCGGCTATTTCCCGGGCAAGCGCCTGGGCATGGTCGGCAACCTGCCGGCCGGTGTGATCCGGCAGTGGCGGCGCTGGTGCCTGCACCCGCGCTACAGCGCGGCCGAAGGGCCCGAGGCCCTGGCGCGCTATGCGCGCGTGCGTTACCCGGTGCTGGCCTGGTCCTTCAGCGACGACGAGATGATGACGCTGCGCGGCACCCACAACCTGATCAAGCTCTACAGCAATGCCCTGCGCCGCGTCGAAAGCCTGCAGCCGGCCGAGGCGGGCGTGCGGCGCATCGGGCACTTCGGCCTGTTCCGCGAGTCCTTCCGTGACACGCTCTGGCCGCGCACCCTCGCGGGTCTTCGGAGCCTGGCGACCCGAAGGGTTTCCAGCGTCCCGGACAGGACTGACAATGGCGTGCCACAGCGCGACACTGCAACCTCATGAGCCTGCACGCCCTAGACACCGCCCTGAAGCTCGACGCCGTCGGCCCCGGTCGCTACGCCGGCATCACGAGCGCAGCCTACTGGAACATGGTCGGCCCCTTCGGGGGCACCACGGCGGCCACGGTGCTGGCGGCCGTCCTGCAGCATCCGCAGCGCCTGGGCGATCCGCTGTCCATCACGGTCAACTACGCCGGTGCGCTGGCGCAGGGGCCCTTCGAGGTCCAGCTGAACCCGGCGCGCACCAACCGCTCCACGCAGCACTGGACGGCAGCCATCGTGCAGCAGGACACGCAGGGCCAGCCGGTGATCGCCACCACGGCCACGGCCATCACGGCCGTGCGGCGCGAGACCTGGGGCCTGTCGGATGCGCCCATGCCGCCCGTGCCCGCGCCGGCAGCAGTGCCGCCCATGCGCTACGACCCGGCCATGGCCTGGCTGGACCATTACGAGCTGCGGCCCGTCACGGGCATGATCCCGCAGACCTGGGACGGCCGGGAGCAGGACCACAGCGTCTCGCAGCTCTGGATGCGCGATGCGCCGCCGCGCGCACTCGACTTCTGTTCGCTGCTGGCCCTGTCCGACATTTTCTACCCGCGTGTCTGGCTGCGCCGTGCCACGCGCGTGCCGGCCGGCACGGTGTCCATCACCACCTATTTCCATGCCGGCGTGAAGGAACTGGCCGAGACCGGCTGCGGCTACGTGCTGGGCCAGGCGCGTGGCCAGGAATTCCGCAACGGTTTCTTCGACCAGTCCGCCCAGCTCTGGAACGAGGCCGGCACGCTGCTGTGCACCTCGCACCAGATCGTCTACTTCAAGGAATGACCATGAGCCCCCACGTTCATCACTTCGTGTATTCACTGCCCCCCGAGGGGGCGCAAGCCTCCCTTGGGGCGGCCCGGCAGGAGGTTTGATCATGAGCGACATCCTCGTCCACACCGAAGACAGTGTGTGCACCCTGAGCTTCAACCGCCCGGAGCGCAAGAATTCCATCACGGCTGCCATGTACGCCACCCTGGCCGGGGCCGTGACGCAGGCCGCCACGGACGCCGCCGTGCGCGTGCTGGTGTTCCAGGGCCACGAGACGGTCTTCTCCGCCGGCAACGACATCGGGGATTTCCTGAATGCGCCGCCCTCCGACCAGGACGCGCCGGTCTGGCGCTTCATGCGGGCGCTGGCCGCTTTCCCCAAGCCGGTGATTGCCGCGGTCAGCGGCCCGGCCGTGGGCATCGGCACGACGATGCTGTTCCACTGCGATCTGGTCTATGCCGGCGACAACGCGGCGTTTTCCATGCCGTTCGTGAACCTGGGCCTGTGCCCCGAGTTCGCCTCCAGCCTGCTGGTGCCGCAGATGTTCGGCTACCACCGGGCCGCCGAGGCCCTGCTGCTGGGCGAGCCCTTCATGGCCGAGGCGGCGCTCGAGGCGGGACTGGTCAACCGCGTGCTGCCGCCGACCGAGACCAATGCCTATGCCCAGGCGCAGGCACGCAAGCTCGCGGCCAAGCCGCTGTCGTCCCTGATCGAGACCAAGCGTCTGATGAAGAAGGGGCAGGCCGCGCAGGTGATGGCGAGCATGGCCGAGGAGGGGCAGAGCTTTGGGCGCATGCTGCGCGAGCCCGCGGCGCGTGAAGCCTTCGGCGCCTTCATGGAAAAGCGCAAACCGGATTTCAGCCGGCTCTGATGAGATCCGCCGCCCCGTTTCCGGCCAGCGGCTTCGAGCCCGAGTTCGTCGCGGCGCTCAAGGACATTTTCGAGCAGCGCATCGCCTTCAACCGCGTACTGGGCCTGCAGATCACGCACATCGCGCCCGAGCGTGTGACGGCGGTCATCGCCATGAAGCCGGAGCTGATCGGCCACTTCGGCCACCAGCGCATCCACGGTGGGGTCATCAGCGCCGGGCTCGACGCCATGGGCGGGTTGGCGGTGATGGCCGCCATCGGCGCACGCCACATGGACGAGTCGCCGCTGCAGCGCCTGCAGCGTTTCGGCAAGCTCGGCACCATCGACCTGCGCGTCGACTACCTGCGTCCGGGCATCGGCGAGGCCTTCGCGCTGCGGGCCGAGGTGCTGCGCCTGGGCTCACGCGTAGCCTCCACGCGCATGGAGTTTCTGGGTAGCGACGGCATGCTGCTGTCCAGCGCGGCGGCCGCCTACATCGTGTCCTGATCCGGGGGCGGTTGCACGCATCCCGGAGAACGCGTGTGAGCGGGCCCTACGCCGGGCGGTGCGGCACCTCGCGCGGCTTGCCCTGGTCGTCGATGGCGACGTAGGTCAGGTTGGCTTCCGTCACCTTGACGAACTGTCCCTGGGTCTGGAAGCGCTCGGCGTAGACCTCGACCTTGACCGTGATCGAGGTACGGCCGATGCGCGTGAGCTTGGAGTAGAAGGACAGGATGTCCCCCACGCGCACCGGCTGCTTGAAGATGAATTCGTTCACCGCCACCGTGGCGATGCGCCCGCCGGCATAGCGCGCCGGGATCACCGAGCCGGCCAGGTCGACCTGGGCCATGACCCAGCCGCCGAAGATGTCGCCGTTGGCGTTGCTGTCGGCCGGCATGGGGATGACCTTGAGCACCAGTTCCTCGTCGGACGGGGGCTGGATGGCACCGGGGGGGAGGTAGGTGGACATGGGCGACAATCTCGGCAGTCAAACAACCAGCGGATTGTCTCATCCATGCGTGGCCGCGGCGAATACATTCCCATGCCCCCCGGCGCGGCGGTGGCCGCGGTGCCGGCGCAGCCGCGCTCCGACTGGGCCACGCTGCGCCGCCTCTTCCCTTACCTCTGGGCCTACAAGTGGCGCGTCATGGCGGCGCTGGCCTTCATGGTCGGCGCCAAGCTCTCCAATCTGGGCGTGCCGCTGCTGCTCAAGGAACTGGTCGACGGCATGAACCTGCGCCCCGGCGACCCGCAGGTGCTGTGGGTGGTGCCGGCGGCGTTGTTGCTGGCCTACGGCGCGCTGCGCTTCATGACTTCGCTGTTCACCGAGCTGCGCGAGCTGGTGTTCGCCAAGGCCACCGAGGGCGCCGCGCGCACCATCTCGCTGCAGGTGTTCCGCCATCTGCACGCCCTGAGCCTGCGGTTCCACCTGGAGCGCCAGACCGGCGGCATGACGCGCGACATCGAGCGCGGCACGCGCGCCGTGCATTCGCTCATCTCCTACTCGCTCTACAGCATCGGGCCGACGCTCATCGAGTTCGCGCTGGTGCTCACCCTGCTGGCGGTGCGCTTCGATGCCGGCTTCGTCTGGATCACGCTGGCGGCGCTGGTGGCCTACATCGCCTACACCGTGACGGTGACCGAATGGCGCACGCGTTTCCGCCGCCGCATGAACGAACTCGACTCCACGGCGCACACGCGCGCGGTGGATTCGCTGATCAACTACGAGACGGTCAAGTACTTCAACAACGAGGAATTCGAGGCGCGCCGCTACGACGAGAACCTGGAGAACTACCGGCGCGCGGCCATCAAGAGCCAGGCCAGCCTGAGCCTGCTCAACACCGGCCAGCAGCTCATCATCGCCACCGGCCTGGTCGCCATGCTGTGGCGCGCCACGCAGGGCGTGATCGACGGTCGGCTGACGCTGGGCGACCTGGTCATGATCAATGCGCTGATGATCCAGCTCTACATCCCGCTGGGCTTCCTGGGCGTGCTCTACCGCGAGATCAAGCAGAGCCTCACCGACATCGACAAGATGTTCCTGCTGCTCGAGCGCGAGCGTGAGGTGGCCGATGCGCCCGGCGCGCCGGCGCTCCAGCTGCCGCCAGGGCAGGTGGATGTCCGCTTCGAGGCGGTCAGTTTCGCCTACGACCCGGCGCGCCCCATCCTGCACGACCTGAGCTTCGAGATCCCGGCGGGCAAGACGGTGGCCGTGGTCGGCCCCTCGGGGGCGGGCAAGTCCACGCTGGCGCGCCTGCTGTACCGCTTCTATGACGTGACGGGCGGGCGCATCACGATCGCCGGGCAGGACATCCGGCACGTCACGCAGACCAGCCTGCGGCAGGCCATCGGCATCGTGCCGCAGGACACCGTGCTGTTCAACGACACCGTGGAATACAACATCGCCTATGGCCGCCCCGGCGCCAGCCGCGCCGAGGTCGAGGGGGCCGCGCGGGCCGCACACATCCACGGCTTCATCGCGTCCACCCCCAAGGGCTACGAGACCATGGTCGGCGAGCGCGGACTCAAGCTCTCGGGCGGCGAGAAGCAGCGCGTGGCGATTGCCCGCACCCTGCTGAAGGACCCGCCCATCCTGATCTTCGACGAGGCGACCTCGGCCCTCGATTCGGCCAACGAGCGTGCCATCCAGGCCGAGCTCAGGAGCGCGGCGCAGGGCCGCACCACGCTGGTCATCGCGCACCGCCTGTCCACCGTGGTCGACGCGCACGAGATCCTGGTGCTGGAGGCCGGCCGCATCGTCGAACGGGGTGCGCATCCGCAGCTGCTCGCGCGCGGCGGCGCCTATGCCCGCATGTGGGCGCTGCAGCAGACCCACGAGTGAGCGGCGCATGGACACCAAGTGGCTCGAGGACTTCGTCAGCCTGGCCGAGACGCGCAGCTTCAGCCGTTCGGCCCAGCTGCGCCACGTGACGCAGCCGGCTTTCTCGCGCCGCATCCAGGCGCTCGAGGCCTGGGCCGGCACCGACCTGGTGGACCGCAGCGCGTACCCCACGCGCCTGACGCCGGCCGGCGAGACCTTCCATGGCCAGGCGCTGGAGATGCTGCAGGCGCTGCAGCACACGCGCAGCATGCTGCGCAGCCAGACCGCCGCGGGCGCCGACGTGATCGATTTTGCCGTGCCACACACGCTGGCCTTCACCTTCTTCCCGGCCTGGGTGGCCGGCCTGCGCGGGCAGTTCGGCCCCTTTCGCAGCCGGCTGATCGCGCTCAACGTGCATGACGCGGTGCTGCGGCTGACCGAAGGCAGCTGCGACCTGCTGCTGGCCTATCACCACAGCGCGCACCCTTTCCAGCTCGACGCCGGGCGCTACGAGATGATCGCCCTGGGCCAGGAGACGATCGCGCCCTACGCCCGCCCCGATGCCCTGGGCCGGCCGCAGTTCCTGCTGCCGGGCAGCAGCGTGCAGCCCTTGCCCTACCTGGGCTACGCCCCCGGCGCCTACCTGGGGCAGGTGGTGGACGCCATGCTCAGGCAGTCCGGCATGGCCCTGCACCTGGAGCGCGTGTACGAGACCGACATGGCCGAAGGCCTCAAGGCCATGGCGCTCGAAGGCCAGGGCCTGGCCTTCCTGCCGCACAGCGCCGTGCGCAGCGAACTGCGCAGCGGGCGCCTGGTCCGTGCCGTGCCGGCGGGGCTGGCCGGGCTGGAGCTCACCCTGGACGTCCGGCTGTACCGGGAGAAGCCCGGCGGGCGGTCCGCCCCCAAGCCGCTGGTGCAGGCCCTGTGGGCGCATCTGCAGGCGGCCGGCCGGGCCGCCTGAGCCGCCGCGGCGGGCTGGCCGAGTTTTGGGACAATAGGGCATGAGCTCCAACGCCTCCGCGCAAATCACCCTCACCCGCCCCGACGACTGGCACCTGCATGTGCGCGATGGCGCGCCGCTGGCCACCGTGGTGCCGCACACCGCGCGCCAGTTCGGCCGCGCCATCATCATGCCCAACCTCAAGCCGCCGGTGACCACGGCTGCCGAGGCTGCGCACTACCGCGCGCGCATCCGCGCGGCCGTGCCAGAAGGCGTGTCGTTCGAGCCGCTGATGACGCTGTACCTGACGGACAACCTGCCGCCCGAGGAGATCGTCCGGGCGCGCGAGATGGGCGTCGTGGCCTGCAAGCTCTACCCGGCCGGCGCCACCACCAACAGCGACGCCGGCGTGACCGACATCCGCAAGACCTACCGCACGCTCGAAGCCATGCAGCGCGAGGGCCTGCTGCTGCTGGTGCACGGCGAGGTCACCAGTCCCGAGATCGACCTTTTCGACCGGGAGGCCGTCTTCATCGAACAGCAGCTCAAGCCGCTGCGCCGTGACTTCCCCGAACTCAAGATCGTGTTCGAGCACATCACGACGAAGGAGGCTGCGCAGTACGTGGCACAGAGCGACCGCTACACCGCGGCCACCATCACAGCCCACCACCTGCTCTACAACCGCAACGCCATCTTCACCGGCGGCATCCGGCCGCACTACTACTGCCTGCCCGTGCTCAAGCGCGAAGTGCACCGGCAGGCGCTGGTCGCCGCGGCCACCAGCGGCAACCCGAAGTTCTTCCTCGGCACCGACAGCGCGCCGCATCCCGTGCACCTGAAGGAGCACGCCACGGGCTGCGCCGGCTGCTACACCGCGCACGCCGCCATCGAGATGTACGCCGAGGTCTTCGACGCCGCCGGTGCACTGGACAAGCTGGAAGGCTTCGCGAGCTTCTTCGGTGCCGATTTCTACGGCCTGCCGCGCAACCGCGGCACGATCACCCTGCGGCGCGAGCGCTGGACGCCGCCGGAGAGCTTTGCCTTCGGCGATGCCGAGCTCAAGCCGCTGCGCTCGGGTGAATCCCTGCCGTGGCGCATGGTCTAGACGGCATCGACTGGTCGGTGCCCTGGCTCGCGCCCTATCGTGCCGCCGGGGAGCCGCTGGCGCGGCAGGTCGAGGCCGGCCGCAGCTGCTGCGAGGTGCTCGACGCGGCCGGCGCGGCGGTCCGCTTCGTGCCGCAGGCCGCGCTGCCCGAGGGCATGGCCTACGAGCAGTTCATCTTCGAGCAGGGTCGGGTGCCCACGCGTGACGGCCTGCACGACTACTTCAACGGCCTGGTCTGGCTGCACTTCCCGCGCACCAAGCGCCAGCTCAACCTGCTGCAGGCGGCCCAGATTGCGGCCGCCGGCGTGCAGCCGGTGCGCGGGGCGGTGCGCGACGCCATCACCGTGTTCGACGAGAACGCCGCGCTGCTGCAGGCGCCCGAGGCGCTGTGGACGGCGCTGGCCGCGCGCGACTGGCATCGGCTGTTCCTGGGGCTGCGGCCGCTGTGGGCGCAGGCGCGGCTCACGCTGTTCGGGCATGCCCTGCTGGAGAAGCTGGTGCAGCCGCGCAAGGCCATCACGGCCCATGTCTGGCGCGTGCCGGCCGGGGTCGGGGATCTGGATGCCTGGCTGGCGCAGGATCTGACGGCCGCGCGCCTGGCCGCCAAGCCCTTCGCGCCGCTGCCGGTGCTGGGCACGCCCGGCTGGTGGCCGGCCAACGAGGATCCGATGTTCTATGCCGATGCACAGGTGTTCCGGCCGCCCCGTGCCGCCAGCGCTGGCTGATGCTGCATATCGCCACAACTGATGCGGAAATTGCACCCGGCGCTTGAATCCACCGGTTTCGCCCTTACCATTCGCGGCATCGGCCCGCCTGTGTCGGGCTGTCTCTGAAGGAAAACATGAAACGCATCATCCTGTTTGTCATGACCAACCTCGCCATCGTGGTGGTCCTGGGCATCGTTGCCAGCCTGCTGGGCGTGAACCGTTATCTCACGGCCAACGGCCTGAACCTGGGCGCGCTGCTGGGCTTCGCCCTGATCATGGGCTTCGGTGGTGCCTTCATCTCGCTGCTGATCAGCAAGCCGGTGGCCAAGTGGAGCGCGGGCGTGCAGATCATCGAGCAGCCGCAGACGCCGGACGAGGCGTGGATCGTCAACACCGTGCGCAAGTTCGCCGACCAGGCCGGCATCGGCATGCCCGAGGTCGGCATCTTCGAGGGCGACCCGAACGCCTTCGCCACCGGCGCCTTCAAGAACTCGGCGCTGGTCGCCGTGTCCACCGGCCTGCTGCGCAACATGACGCGCGAGGAGGTCGAGGCCGTGATCGGCCACGAGGTGGCGCACATCGCCAACGGCGACATGGTCACCATGACCCTGATCCAGGGCGTGATGAACACCTTCGTCGTCTTCCTCAGCCGCGTGATCGGCTACGCCGTGGACAGCTTCCTGCGCAAGGGCGACTCGGAGAATTCCGGCCCCGGCATCGGTTACTGGGTGACGACCATCGTGCTCGACATCATCCTCGGCTTCCTGGCCGCCATCATCGTGGCCTGGTTCTCGCGCCAGCGCGAGTTCCGCGCCGACGCCGGTGCGGCCCAGCTCATGGGCCGGCGCCAGCCCATGATCAACGCGCTGGCCCGCCTGGGCGGCCTGCACACGGCCGAGCTGCCCAAGAGCATGGCGGCCCTGGGCATTGCCGGCGGCATCGGCCAGCTGTTCTCGACGCACCCGCCGATCGAGCAGCGCATTGCCGCGCTGCAGAACCTGAAGGGCTGAACACGCAGCACCTCGCAACCCCGGGAGGACACCGATCCCCCGGGGTTTTTTCATGGGCGGTGCGGCTTGCGCCGCCGGCGGCTGGAGCCCACAATCGGCGTGGCGCATGTCGGCAGGGCCACATCGGCCACGGGCCACAGAAGGAGATTGAATCCATGAAACGCAAGACGCTCGCGATGGTGACGGGGTTGCTGCTGGCCGCCGGAACGGTGCAGGCGCAGCCCAGCTGCGAGCAGGCCTGGGCCGACTACAACGCGTTCAAGGAACGCAACGTGATGGAGCCGTCCGAATACCCGTTCACGGAATACGGCAAGGCCGTGCGCGAGGCTTGCGGCCCCGAGGCGCTGCCGGTGCCCAAGGGGTCGGACACGCCGCACCGCCCGGTGATCCGCAAGCGTCCGCCGCCGCCCCCACCTCCGCCGCCCCCGCCGGGCAGCAACTGAGCGCTGCCCGCTTCAGGCGAGCATGGCGCGTGCCACGGCCTCGGCGACCTTGATGCCGTCCACGCCGGCCGAGAGGATGCCGCCGGCATAACCCGCACCCTCGCCGGCCGGGTACAGGCCGCGCACGTTCAGGCTCTGGAAATCCTCGCCGCGCGGGATGCGCAGCGGTGAGGAGGTGCGCGTCTCCACCCCCGTCAGCACGGCGTCGTGCATGTCGAAGCCCTTGATCTTCCGGCCGAAGGCCGGCAGGGCCTCGCGCATGGCCTCGATCGCGTAGGCGGGCAGGGCGCCGGCCAGATCGCCCAGATGCACCCCGGGCTTGTAGGACGGCAGCACGCTGCCGAAGTCCTGCGAGGGCTTGCCGGCGAGGAAGTCGCCCACGAGCTGGCCCGGCGCCTCGTAGCTGCTGCCGCCCAGCACATAGGCCCTCGCTTCCAGGCGGCGTTGCAGCACGATGCCGGCCAGGGGGTGGTGCTGCGGGGGCTGCCGGCGGGCCATCTCGGCCGCCTGTGCGGCATAGCGCGCGCCGTCCTCCGGGCCGAAGGCGGCTTGCCAGTCGGCCACGTCGTCCAGGCCGTCCGGATAGTCGGCGGGGTCGATGCCGACCACGATGCCGGCGTTCGCGTTGCGCTCGTTGCGCGAGTACTGGCTCATGCCGTTGGTCACGACCCGGCCCGGCTCGGAGGTGGCGGCCACCACCGTACCGCCCGGGCACATGCAGAAGCTGTAGACCGCGCGGCCGTTCTTCGCGTGGTGCACGAGCTTGTAGTCGGCTGCGCCCAGCAGCGGGTGGCCGGCATGGCGGCCCCAGCGCGCGCGGTCGATCAGGCCCTGCGGATGCTCGATGCGAAAGCCCACCGAGAAGGGCTTGGCCTGCAGGGCCACGCCGCGGTCCCATAGCATGGCGAAGGTGTCGCGTGAACTGTGGCCCAGTGCCAGCACCACGTGGCGGGCCGCGATCTCGTGCGTCTGGCCGCTGGCCTGGTCCAGCACCTTGAGGCCTTGCAGCGCCCCGTCGCGGATCAGCACGTCCGTCACGCGCTGCTCGAAGCGGATCTCACCGCCGAGCGCGATGATCTGCTCGCGGATGCTTTCGACCACCTTGACCAGCTTGAAGGTGCCGATGTGCGGATGCGCCTCGACCAGGATCTCCTCGGGGGCGCCGGCCTTCACGAACTCCTGCATGACCTTGCGGCCGAGGTGCCGGGGGTCCTTGATCTGGCTGTAGAGCTTGCCGTCGGAGAAGGTGCCGGCGCCCCCCTCGCCGAACTGCACGTTCGACTCGGGCTGCAGCACCTTCTTGCGCCACAGGCCCCAGGTGTCCTTGGTGCGCTGGCGCACCGGGCGGCCGCGCTCGAGCACGATGGGCCTGAAGCCCATCTGGGCCAGCAGCAGGGCGGCGAAGATGCCGCAGGGACCGAAGCCCACCACGACGGGACGTTCCCCAAGATCCGCCGGTGCCTGGGCCACCGGGTGGTAGGCCAGGTCTGGACTGGGGCCGATGTGCGGATGGCCTGCGAACTTTGCCAGCAGGCGCGCCTCGGTGTCGGGCGCGACCTCCACGTCGACGATGTAGACCTGCAGCAGCTCGGCCTTGCGGGCGTCGAAGCTGCGCTTGTAGATGTGGTGTTGCAGCAGTTCGCCGGGGGCGAGCCCCAGGGTGCGGGCGATGAGCGCGGGCAGGGCCTCGGGGCCATGCTCCAGCGGGAGCTTGAGTTCGGTGAGTCGGATCATGGCTTGTGGCGATCAAGCAGAGAAGGGCGCCATGATACGCGCCGCGGGGAACTCCCGGCCCGGGGGATAATCCCACCCGTGAAGTCGGCCAGACCGCCGCTGGCGCAAGGTCCCGAAAGGGCGCGCTGGAGGAACGTCCGGACTGCACAGGGCAGCGTAGGAGGTAACACCTCTCCACCGTGAGGTGAGGATCAGAGCAACAGAGACGAGTCACCCTGGTGCCGCACCGAGGGCGCAAGCCCGAGGTACGAGCACCCAGGGTGGGTGAAACGGGCAATCTCTACGCGCAGCAATACCAAATAGGCACACGCTGACGGGGCCCCCCGAGTGTGCGGGTAGGTAGCACCGAGCCGGTGGGGCGACCCCCGGCCCAGATTAATGGCGGTCACACCGCGGGCAACCGCGGCGCACAGAATCCGGCTTATCGGCCGACTTCACACTTCTTCCGGCGGGCGCCTGACAGGCGCCCGCTTTCTTGTCGCCGGTTCAGCGCTTGCCGGCCAGGGCGCCGGCCAGCGCGAACACCGAGTTCGGCGCCGTGGTGCGCGGCCGCTCGGGCTGGCGCTGGACGTAGACGCCGCGCCGGCTGGCGGGCCGCGGTTCGACCTGCACGCCCTTGGCGAGTTCGTCTTCGCACAGCCGTTGCAGCGTGATGCCCTGCAGGTGTTCCATCATCTTGCTGTTCAGGCCGGCCCAGAGGTCCTGGGTCAGCTGCCAGCCGGCCTCGCCGGTCTCGGCGCTGTCGCTGGCCTGCAGCACGCGCGCGCCCTCGACCGCGCTGATGATGTCGGCCACGCTGATGGCGCGTGCCGGCCGGGCCAGGACATAGCCGCCGCCCGGGCCGCGCATGCTTTCCACCAGCTCGTGCTGGCGCAACTTGCTGAACAGCTGTTCCAGGTAGGAAAGCGAAATCTGCAGGCGCACGCCGACCGTGTTCAGCGGCACGGGGCCGGCGCTCTCGCGCAGGGCGAGGTCGATCATGGCGGCAACGGCAAAGCGGCTCTTGGTACTCAAACGCATGGCGGGTTTCCTTTCCAGGTTGGACGAGCCAGACCGGCTCGTACCCGGTTAATGTAGGGTTATTGATTGTTCCGGTAAATTCGAATTTTCATTCAAAACAATTCGAGATAATCGAATCATTGAGGCTGCCATGAACTTCAAGCATCTGCACTATTTCTGGGTCACAGCAAGATCTGGCGGCATCGTCAAGGCTGGTGAGCAGTTACATACGACGCCCCAGACCTTGTCGGGCCAGATCAAGCTGCTGGAGGAGCGGCTGGGGCGCGCGCTGTTTCGCAAGAGCGGCCGCAACCTGGAGCTCACCGACGATGGCCGCCTGGCCCTGGGTTACGCGGACGAGATCTTCACCCTGGGTGCCGAGCTGGAGGCGGCGCTGCGCCAGCCGCAGGGGGGCGCGCGGGTGCTGGATTTCCGTGTCGGCGTGGCGGATTCGGTGGCCAAGTCCGTGGCCTACCGCCTGCTGGAGCCGGCCATGAGCCTGGACGTGCCGGTACGCCTGATCGGTGTCGAGGGCAAGTTCCCGGACCTGCTGGCCCAGCTGGCGCTGCACCGGCTGGACCTGGTGCTGGCCGACGAACCCATCACCCGGCGCATCAGCGTCAAGGCCTACAACCATGCCCTGGGGACCTCGCCCATGAGCTTCTTCTGCGCGCCGGCGTTGCGCAGCAGCCTGCAGGGGCCGTTTCCCCAGTGTCTCAACGGCGCGCCCATGCTCATCCAGGGCGCGGCGTCCTCGGTGCGCCAGCAGCTCGACGGCTGGCTGGCCCGCCACCAGCTGCAGCCACGCATCGTCGGCGAGTTCGACGACGGCGCCCTGATGACGGCCTTCGGCCGCGAGGGGCGCGGCGTCTTCATGTCCCCGAGCGTGCTGGAGGACGAAACCGTGGCGCACTATGGCGTGGAGGTCATCGGCCGCAGCGACGAGATGGTGGAGGAGTTCTACGCCGTCTCGGTGGAGCGGCGCATCAAGCATCCGGCGGTGGCCGCCATCACGCAGGCCGCGCGCAGCCACCTGTTCCACGACTGAACGCGGCGCCTGTGCGCTTCAGAACGAACAGGCTGCCGCAGCGCCGGCCCTGAGCAGGGCGGCGCGCTGCGGCGTGGCCGGGTGCGTGCTCAGCCAGTCGGCCCAGCCGCCATCCTTGCCCCGCTCTGCCGCAGCCGCGGGGGATGCGTCCTTGTTAGCTGGCGTGGCGGACAGTCCCAGCAGCAGGTCGGCCATGGGACCCACCGGGCGCTGCGCGCGTGCCAGCAGCCGCACGGCGAAGCAGTCGGACTCGGCCTCGTGCGCCCGCCGGTAGGCCAGGCCGGTCACCAGGGTGCCGGTCATGGCGACCACGCTCGAGACGTCGCCCAGCGCCAGCCCCAGGCCGATGTTGAGCACGCCCTGCTCGACCACCAGCCGCGTGCCGTGGCGGTGTTCCACGTGGCCGATCTCGTGCGCCAGCACGCCCAGCAGCGCGTCGTCGCCCAGCCCGGACTGTTCGGCCGCCTCGACCAGGCCGTCGGTGAGGACCAGCGTGCCGCCGGGCAGGGCGAAGGCATTCGCGCCCATGCCACGGCGAAACAGCAGGGTGTAGTGCGGGGTGTAGGACGGGTAGCGCTTGAGTTCGGGCCCCAGCTGTGCGAGCAGGGCCTCGAAGCCGGCGCGCAGCTGCGCCTGGCGCCCGGTGCTCAGGCGGCTGGGCTCGAGCCAGTGCTGGTCGACCTGGGCCATGGCCTCGTGCGCCAGGTCCTGTTCCCAGCTCAGGGGGACATGGCGGCTGAGCTGCGCGGCGGCCCAGGGCGTGCCCCAGCGAAAGAAGGCGCTCAGGGCGAGGACGGTGAGCACCAGCACGGCCAGCAGCACGGGCCAGTGCGTCTGCATGCGCTGCGCGAGGCCCGGGCGTGCGCCGGCCTGCGCCAGGGCCGCCTGCCAGGCCGACGGGTCGTCGATCTCGAGGCTGCCGTGGTCCTGCAGGTTGACGGTGACGCGTCGCGGCGCGCGCCCGGCGCGCCATTGCGGCGGCCACTCGACCTGCCCATGCTCGAACAGGCGCGAGGCGGGGTGGGGCAGGTCCAGCACGTGCAGCTGCAGCGTCGGGCCCTTGCGGCCGGGGGCCAGCGCCACCAGCACGTCGCGGCCGCGGCTGCTGCGGCCGTTGAACCATTTGGCCCGCAGCAGGGCGGACCCGGCAGACGTCGGCGCCATGGTGCTCAGCCGACCAGGTCCAAGCCGGCGACGTCCGCCAGCGCGTCACCCAGCGCCTGCTGCTGGCGGCTGAGCTGGCCCACCAGCTGGTCCAGCCCGCCCTTGACGTGCAGCGTGACCGAGTCGACCTTCATGCGGTATTCGCTCACGCGTGCAAACGGGCGGTAGAGGCCGAGGGTGAGCAGGGTCAGCAGGACGTTGCGGATGCGCAGGCGCACATAGGCCCAGGGCCGCAGGCCGGTCTTGAAACGCGCGATCTGGCTCAGGCCGACGTTGTTCCAGATCAGCTGGAACATCCGGGCCTCGCGGTAGGCGCGTGCGGGCGCTGACGCGGCAATCATCAGCACGAAGGCGCCGATGAAGGCTGCGATGAACAGGACCATCATGCCGGGCCCGCCGCGGCCCTGGGCCGCGAGCGCGACCGTGCCGCCGAACAGCAGGGCCAGCACCGCGACGAGCACCACGACGACGGCCAGGAACAGGCCGATGGTGGCCACCCAGATGCGTACGAAATCAGCGTACACCGGCTTCCAGCGCCCCCGCTGCTCGCCGATCCCGCCGCGCAGCACCAGCAGGCTGCGGTAGTTGAATTCGATCCGGACGATGCACAGCAGGCTGAGCACCACGCCGAGCGCGATCAGCCCCCACATGCCAGGCGTGACGTATGCCAGCGGGGAGCCCGGTGCGTCGTCGGCGGAGGGCGTGGCGGGCACCGGGGCCATGCCCTCCAGCGCGTAGTTGATGCCCAGCCACAGCAGCGCCATGACAAAGATCGGCCAGCTCGCGAGGTAGACCTCCTTCCAGCTGGCGGAAAAGTTCAGCTGCAGGCCGCGCCAGCGCGTGCTGGCCAGGCGAAAGCGCATGGCGCTGCCCCAGATGTAGGGGGCCAGCAGGGCGGCGGCCAGGATGAAGAGCGAGACGGCGGTGGTCTGCCCGGTTTCCGAGGCGATGTTGAAGGCCGCGTAGAGCAGCACGAAGAGGATGAAGCTGAACACCATCTTGCGCAGCGGCGCAGTGAACTCCAGCGGGCTGCCGGCGACCTGGGTGTGGTCGAAGAAGTAGCGCGCGGTCCGCCGGCGCGCCCAGGGGGTGTACAGGCCCAGCGTCACCACGGACAGCAGCACGTTGACGATCCAGACGCGGAAGTATTCGCCGCCCGTGCCGGAAAAATGCAGGCGATGGGCTTCGATGCCGTGCCGCTGCGGCGTGTGCTCCATGGTGCTCCCCGTGGTCTTTGTGCGTGCCAGTTTAGCCGAGCGCGGCCGGCCTAGAAGCGCTCCTGCGGCTGCAGGTAGCGCCACTGGCCGGGCGGCAGCTGGGCCAGGGCGACGCGGCCGATGCGCAGGCGTTTCATGGCCAGAACCTGCAGGCCGGCGCGGGCGCAGAGGTCGGCGATCAGGCCGGCGCGCGCGCCCTTGATGGCAAAGCGCAGGAGGCTGCGGGCCTCACTGCTGCTGCTCAGGCTGGCCTTGACCTGCAGTCCCTGCGGGGTCTGGCGCTGCAGCGCGGGCAGGGTGGAGGCGGGCACGGCACCCCGGACCTCGACCATGAACTCGACCTCGACCAGGTGCGCGTCCTGCGTGAGCTTGCGCACCATGCGCCAGTCCTGGCTGTAGACCGCCAGCCCGCCGGCTTCGTCTTCCAGCGGCAGCAGCGGCGTGAGCTGCTGGAAGTGGCGCCTGAGCACGCGTTGCGCTGCGGGGTCGGCCGGCCAGTGCGTCGCTGCGCTCAGGAGTGCCGGCGGCGCAGGCTGTCCCGCGGGCTTGTGCAGCAGCAGGGTGACCGGCGGCTGCGCCATCAGCGTGGCCCCGGGGTCGAGGGTGACCTGCTGGTGCAGCACGCGGAACTGCGGCTCCTCGACCACCTGGCCGTCCACGCGCACCCAGCCCCCTTCGATGTATTGCTCGGCCTCGCTGCGCGAGCAGGGCACGAGCGCGGCTACGCGCTTGGCCAGGCGGACCGGCTCGTTCATGCTGCGACGTCCGGCAGGGTGCGCAGGCGCTCGACATGGGCCAGCAGCGAACGCTTGGCCAGCGGCCAGATGCGCTCGGGCACGTCGTCGTAGGCCAGGGCCACCCAGTCGTCGAGCGTGCCTTGCGGCAGGGCCTGCATGGCGTGCCGGACCTTGGCTTCGCGCGCCAGCCGGTGGGCCTTGAGCCGGGCGATGGCAGCGCGCGCCTGGCCCATCACATGGCCGTGGGCCGGCAGGATGTAGCCGATCTCCAGCGTGGCGCAGGCGGCGTCGAGCGCATCGAGGGCGTCGAGGTAGGCGCTCATGTTGCCGTCGGGCGGGTCGATCACGGTGGTGCTGCCGTTGAGGATATGGTCGCCCGAGAACAGCAGGCCGCCGGCTTCCGCCGTGCCGGGCAACAGCAGGCACAGGTGGTTGGCCGCGTGGCCCGGGGTGTGGATCACCTGCAGGCTAGCACGCGGGCGGCCGTCCGGGGCCTGCAGGCCGAGCCGTTCGCCGTCGGCCAGGGCGCGGTCGGGCTCGAAGTGGCTGGCGGGCCGGGCCGTCGGGGCCGAGGGCAGGCCCAGCACGGGCGGGGTGGCGTGCCGCCGGCCCTGGTCTGCGGCCCGCTGCAGGCACAGCGCCTGCAGCGGCCGGGCGGCCGGTGCGTGGTCGGCATGCGAATGGGTGCAGACGATGGCGCGGATGTCGCCGCCGCTGGCCTGCCACAGGCGTTCGATGTGCCCGGGCTCCTGCGGCCCGGGGTCGATCACGATCCAGCCGCAGTCTGCACCGCCCACAAGGTAGCTGTTGGTGCCCGGGCCGGTCATCACGCCGGGGTTGGGCGCGGTCAGGCGCAGCACATCGGGGCGCAGCGGGACCGGCTGTTCGCATTGCCAGGGTGGCTCGGCCAGCAGGGGGGCGGCTGCGCCATGGGGTTCTTGCGTATGGGCGGCGGGAGGACGGGGTCTTACCATGGGGCCATTCTGCACAACCCGGAGGAGAACCATGATGAAGAAGCGTGCAACCCTGCTGCTGGCCCTGGCCGGCGCCGCCTGCCTGGCCCTGCCCCAGGCGGTCCTGGCCCAGGCCTGGCCGACGAAACAGCCGATCAGGCTGGTGGCGGTGTTCCCGCCCGGCGGCTCGGTGGACCAGGTCTCGCGCCTGCTGGCGCCGCACCTGCAGCAGGAGCTGGGGCAGAACGTGATCGTCGAGAACAAGGGCGGCGCCTCCGGCTCCATCGGCGCAGCCCAGGTGGCGGCGGCCCCGGCCGACGGCTATACCTTCGCCGTGGTGTTCGACACCCATGGCGTCAACCCCAGCCTGATTCCCAACCTGCCCTTCGATTCGCGCAAGGACCTGACCACCGTCATGGTCATCGGCACCTCGCCCATGGTGCTGGCCACGCATGCCGGCTCGGAGTTCAAGACCTTTGCCGACGTGGTCGCGGCTGCGAAGACCGCCAAGGGGGCAAGCTTCGGCTCCATCGGCTCGGGCAGCCTGGGCCACCTGGCCATGGCGCTGCTGGGCAGGAACGGCGGCATGAACTTCACCCACATCCCCTACAAGGGCGGCGGCCCGCTGATGAACGACGCCGTCGCCGGCCACGTGCCGCTGGCCATCGGCTCGGTGTTCGTGGTCAAGCCGCACATCGACAGCCAGCGCATGCGCGCCCTGGCGGTGACGACCTCCACGCGGGCGGCGCAGCTGCCCAATGTGCCGACCATCGCCGAGAGCGGCTTCGCCGGCTTCGACGCCCCGGCCTGGTGGGCCGTGCTGGCCCCGGCCAGGACCCCGCCGGAGGTCGTGCAGCGCATGAACGCGGCCCTGGCCAAGGCCATGCAGAACCCCGACGTGGCCCAGCGCCTGCAGGCCCAGGGCATCTCGGTGCTCGGCGGCACGCCGCAGGACGGCCAGGCCTTCGTCGAGCGCCAGATGGACATCTGGGCCAAGGTGGTGAAGGACAACAACATCAAGCCGGATTGATGTGGCCCCCACGGTCGCTCACTGACGTGTAGCTCCCTGGCCCCCGAGGGGGCTGCGTTTTGCCTTGGGGCGGCCCGGCGGCAAAACCGGTGGCCCCCACGGTCGCTCACTGGCGTGTAGCCCCTGCCCGCACAGGGCGGGCTCTGTGCCCCATCGCGGAACGCCGCGGAACCGGCTTGGCCGGGCCGCTGGCGTTGCCCCCTGCAAGGGGGAGGGCGGCCTCAGGGCCGCCACGGGGGTGTGCCTATTCCTCTGGTGTGATCTGCAGCGCCACCAGGAAGCGCGCCACCATGTTGTAGGTGGCGATGGCGCTGGTCAACTCAACGATCTGAGTGGTGTCGAAATGCCGGCGCAAGGCGTCGAAGACCTCGTCGCTCACCCGCACGTCCAGTGTCATCTGCGCCGCGTAGCGGATCACCAGCGCCTCCAGCGCGTCCAGGGCGGGATCGCTCGGCACGCCGTGCGGGTCGGCTTGCACGAAGGCGCCGAGCGCATCGAGCTGGGCCTGTGTGCCGCCTGCGGCCAGGAAGTCTGGGGCGTGGTGGTGGTATTCGTACTGTGCGCCGGTCAGCAACGCCACGGTGCAGATGCCGAGCTCGCGCAGCTTGCGGCTGGTGGGCAGTTCGGTGCGCACGGCGCGCAGGTAGGTGTTCCAGCCGCGTGCCAGCGGTTCGCTCCACAGCAGGGCCTTGTCGAGGTTGATCAGGGCGCCGCCGCGGCGTGCCAGGATGGCGTCCACCAGTTCCTGGGGCTGGGGCTTGCGGTCGGGGGTCCAGTCGGGAATGCGCATGGCGGGCCTCGTTGTTTTCTCGTCGGGGTCAGGCAGAAGTGCCAAGGATATACGCGGAATGCGCCGATAATTTTGGCCATGCGTATCCGCTTCACCAAGATGCAGGGCGCGGGCAATGACTTCGTCGTGCTCGACGAGACCCGTGGCCGCCTGGGCCTGAATGCCGCCCAGTACCGCTGGCTGGCCGACCGCCATTTCGGCGTCGGTGCCGACCAGATCCTCACCGTGCGCCCGGCCCCCGCGGCCGGCCTCGATTTCGAATACGTGATCCACAACGCCGACGGCGCCGAGGTTGAACAGTGCGGCAACGGCGCGCGCTGCTTTGCACGCTACGTGCGCGACCAGGGCCTGACTGCCAAGGATGCCATCCGCGTGCAGACCCTGGGCGGCGTGATCGAGCCCCGGCTCACGTCCGACGGCCGCGTGACCGTGGACATGGGCGCGCCCGTCTTCGAGCCCGGGCGTGTCCCCTTCGATGCCGAGGGGCTGACGCCGGTGCCCAGCGGAGCCTGGCAGACCTGGCCGCTGGCGGTCGAGGGCACCACCGTGCAGGTCGCCGTGGTGTCCATGGGCAATCCGCACGCCGTGCAGCGGGTGGCCGACGTCGAGACGGCTGCGGTGCGCACGCAGGGCCCGCTGATCGAAAACCACCCGCGCTTCCCGCGCCGCGTCAATGCCGGCTTCCTGCAGGTGCTGGACCGCACGCACGTGAAGCTGCGCGTGTGGGAGCGCGGTGCCGGCGAGACCCTGGCCTGCGGCACCGGGGCCTGCGCGGCCGTGGTCGCCGGCATCCGCCTGGGCCTGCTCGATGCGCGCGTGGACGTGCAGACGCGCGGCGGCGTGCTGACCATCGAATGGGCCGGGGGGGGCAGCCATGTGATGATGACCGGGCCGGCCACCACCGTCTTCGAGGGCGAGATCGACGTGCCCGAACTCAACTGATGCAAGCAAAGACCGCCATGACCGAACACGACATCGCCAACTACCTCGCCGCCAACCCCGAATTCTTCGAGCGCGAGGCCGATCTGCTGGCCGCCATCCGCCTGATCAGTCCGCACAGCCGGCGCACCGTGAGCCTGCAGGAGCGCCAGGCCGAGCTGCTGCGCGAGAAGATCCGCATGCTCGAGAGCCGGCTGATGGAGATGATCCGCCACGGCAGCGACAACCTGCTGCTGTCGGACCGGCTGCTGTGCTGGGCCCGCGATCTCTTCCTCGAGCAGGAGGCCGCCCAGTTGCCCGAGACCATTGCCGGCTCCATCCAGCAGCAGTTCGCCGTGCCCCAGGTGGCGATCCGTGTCTGGGGCGTGTCCCCGGACTGGGTGGATGCCGACTTTGCCCGTGGCGTGAGCGAGGACGCGCGCCTGTTTGCCAGCTCGCTGCGCGAGCCCTTCTGCGGCGTCAACTCCGGCTTCGAGGCCACCAGCTGGCTGGCCCAGCCGGCCCAGGCCGTGTCGCTGGCGCTGCTGCCGCTGCGCCCGCTGGAGGCGGCCAGCACGGCGCCGGCCTTCGGCATGCTGGTGCTGGCCTCGCCCGACGCCCAGCGTTTCACCAGCACCATGGGCACCGAGTTCCTGGCGCGCATCGCCGAGGTGGCGAGTGCGGCGCTGACGCCCCTGAGGTAGACCTTGACCCCGTCAGGCGCGCTCGCGGCAGAAGATCAGTCTCTGGTCGAACGTTATCTCGAGCACGTGCGGGTGGAAAAACGCCTGGCGCAGCGTACCGTCGAGCTGTATGCGCTGGACCTGCAAAAGCTCGGCGAATTCGCGACCCACGCCCAGGTGCCCCTGCTTCAGGTGCACAGCGCCCATGTCCGCCGCTGGATCGCGCAGATGCACAGCGGCGGGCGCAGCGGGCGCGGCATCGCGCTCATCCTCTCGGGCTGGCGCGGCTTCTACGCCTGGCTGGGCCGCGAGGCGCGGGTGGCCAGCAACCCGGTGCAGGACGTGCGCGCGCCCAGGGTGGCCAAGCCCCTGCCCAAGGCGCTGAGTGTCGACGATGCGGTGCAGCTGGCCGGCTTTCGCGCCGAAGCGCACGATCCCTGGCTGGAGGCGCGGGATGCCGCCATGGTGGAACTGCTCTACAGCAGCGGTCTGCGCGTGGCCGAGCTGACCGGCCTGGACGTGGCGGCCAGCGCCGCGGCACGTGGCTGGATCGACCTGCAGGCCGGCGAGGCCCATGTGCTGGGCAAGGGCAGCAAGCGGCGCAGTGTCCCGGTGGGCGCAGCGGCCCTGGCGGCGCTGCAGCGCTGGCTGCAGGTGCGGGCGCAGGCGGGTGTGCCGGCGGAGCAGGCGGCGCTCTTCATCGGACGCCAGGGTACGCGCCTGACGGCGCAGTCGGTCTGGCAGCGCCTCAAGCGCCGCAGCCTGCAGGCCGGGCTGGCCACGCCCGTGCATCCGCACATGCTGCGCCATTCCTTTGCCAGCCATGTGCTGCAGTCCAGCAGCGACCTGCGTGCCGTGCAGGAACTGCTGGGTCATGCCAACATCAGTACCACGCAGGTCTACACGCGGCTCGACTTCCAGCACCTGGCCAAGGCTTATGACGCGGCGCACCCGCGGGCCCGGGCCCGCGGCGAGCGCAAGCCCTGAGGTCTGTCTAGAACGTTTCCCAGTCGCCGTCGTCGCCGGCGGCCGGCTTGCTCAGCCGGGGCGTGGCGGGTGTGGCGGGAGCGGCGGCCGCAGGCTTCGCCAGGCTGTGCCCGGGGACGGATGGGCGAGGGGACATTGGCGCGGCCGGTGCCCGCGCTGGAGCCGCGCGGGAGACCGGCGCGGCATGGGCCTGCCCCGTATCGCCGGCCAGCTTGAACAGCGCGACGGTCTGCACCAGATCCTGCGACTGGCTCTTGAGGCTGGAGGCCGCGGCGGCCATCTGCTCGACCAGCGCGGCGTTCTGCTGCGTGGTCTGGTCCATCTGCGTGACGGCCTCGCCCACCTGGGCCACGCCGGCGCTCTGCTCGCTGCTCGCGGCACTGATCTCGCCCATGATGTCGGTCACGCGGCGGATGCTGGCCACGACTTCGGTCATGGTGCTGCCGGCCTGATCCACCAGCGCACTGCCCTGCGCGACGCGGCCCACGCTGTCGGTGATGAGCTGCTTGATCTCCTTGGCGGCGTCGGCACTGCGCCCGGCCAGCGAGCGCACCTCGGCTGCCACCACGGCAAAGCCGCGACCCTGCTCGCCGGCGCGTGCGGCTTCCACGGCGGCATTCAGCGCCAGGATGTTGGTCTGGAAGGCGATGCCGTCGATGACCGAAATGATGTCGGCAATCTTCCTCGAGCTGTCGTTGATCCCCTTCATGGTGTCGACCACCTGGGCCACGACCTCGCCGCCCTTGACGGCCACGGTGCTGGCACTCTGCGCGAGCTGGTTGGCTTGGCGGGCGTTGTCGGCGTTCTGCTTGACGGTGGAGCCCAGCTCCTCCATCGAGGCAGCGGTCTCCTCGAGCGCGCTGGCCTGGCTCTCGGTGCGGGCGCTGAGGTCCTGGTTGCCCTGGGCGATCTCGGCGCTGGCCGTGGCCACGCCTTCGCTGCCCTGGCGTACCCGCGTGACCAGCTGCGCCAGATGGATCTGCATGTCGCGCAGGGCGTGCAGCAGCGCGCCGATCTCGTCGTTCGTGTTCGGGTTGATGGACGAGCTCAGATCGCCCTGCGCCACCTTGCGCGCCAGGCTGGCCGCATAGCCCACGCCGCCGGAGATGGCCTTCGTCAGGGTGCGGGCGATCAGCAGGCCCAGCACGATGGTGACCAGCAGCGCGCCGAGGTTGCCGACCATCACGCGCGTCTGCAGGGCGGCGCTGGTGCTGCGGGCCTGGCTGGCGCCTTCCTGCGCCAGTTGCGACAGGTCGCGCAACTGGCTCATCATGGCCTCGAAGGTCTGCAGCGACGCCCCCTTGAGGATGTCCATGGCCTCCTCGTCGCGGCGCTGGCGCGCCAGGTCCACGATCTCGGCCTGCTGGGCCTGGTACTTCTTCCATTCGGCGTCGAAGGCGTCGAAGCGTGTCTTTTCCTGGCCCGCACGGATGACCGGGGCGAAGGCCTGCATCTCGGAGCCCACGGTTGCCTTCAGTTGCTCCATCTGCTTCTCGAGCGCGCGCCGGTCGTCCTCGCTGAAGCTCAGCACGTGCTGGAACTGCGAGGCCCGCAGGCGGCTGACCTGGGTGCCCAGGGTGCCCGTGTAGAGGGTGCCGGGCAACCAGTGTTCGGCAATCTCGCCCGAGTTGTCGTTGAGCTCGCTGGCGCCGTAGACGGCATACAGGCTCTGGGCCGCGGCCAGGCACAGCACGATGACGAAGCCGCCCATGAGCTTGGTGCCTATCTTGACGTCTTTCAATCGCATGGGGGCTCCTCCGGGTATGTCTTTCTGTTCGGGGACACTCTAGCCGAATTCGGGCCGCGGTGACAGCCGGAAAAAGCCCGACAATCCCGCTCATGAAAACGATACGCATCAAGGAGGGCAAGGAGCGCGCCCTGCTGCGCCGCCATCCCTGGATCTTCGAGTCGGCGATTGCGAGGGGCGGCGCCGATGCCGGCGAGACCGTGCGCGTGGAGTCGCACGATGGCCAGTTCCTGGCCTGGGTGGCGTTCAGTCCGGAGTCCAAGATCCGCGCCCGCGCCTGGAGCTTCGACGAGGCGCAGCGCATCGATGCGTCCTTTTTCCGGGCGCAGCTCGCGCAGTCCATCCGTGCCCGTACCCGCTTCGACATCCGCAGTGACGGCGTGCGCCTCGTGCACGGCGAGGCCGACGGCCTGCCGGGGCTCATCGTCGACCGCTATGGCGACACGCTGGTGGCCCAGTTCCTGAGTGCCGGCGCAGAGCGCTGGAAGAGCGTGCTGGCGGACGCCCTGCTGGCCGAGACCGGGCTGACGCGGCTTTACGAGCGCTCCGACGCCAGTGCGCGCGGCCTGGAAGGCCTGCCCGAGGCCACCGGCTGGCTGCGCGGGGAGGGCCTCACGCAACTGGTGCTGCAGGAGCACGCGTGGCGCCTGGGCCTGGACATCGCCCAGGGCCACAAGACCGGCTTCTACCTGGACCAGCGTGACAGCCGCAAGCGCTTTGCCGACTATGCGGCGCGCCTGAAGTTCCAGCGCGTGCTCAACTGCTATTGCTACACCGGCGGCTTCACGGTGGCGGCGCTGGCGGGTGGGGCGGCGCACGTGACCTCGATCGACTCGTCGGGGCCGGCGCTGGAGCAGGCGCGGGCCAACGTGGCCTTGAATGGCTTCGAGCTGGCGCGCTGCGAGTTCCTGGACGCCGACGTCAATGCCAGCCTGCGCCGTTTCGCCCAGGAGGGGCGGACTTTCGATGCCATCGTGCTCGATCCGCCCAAGTTCGCGCCCACGGTGGCGCACGCCGAGCGCGCGGCGCGCGCCTACAAGGACATCAACCGCCTGGCCTTCAAGCTGCTGGAGCCCGGCGGCGTGCTGTTCACCTATTCCTGCTCGGGCGGCATCAGCGCCGACCTGTTCCACAAGATCGTCGCCTCGGCCGGTACCGACGCCGGCGTGGATGGCTACATCCACGAACGCCTGGGCGGCGCCCCCGACCATCCCATGACCATCAACTTCCCCGAGGGCGAATACCTCAAGGGCCTGGTGGTGATGCGCAAGGCCTGAGGGCCGGGGAAGCCCCCGGGCCAGCCGGCCCTTGAGCCTGCGGCTAAACTCCCCATCTGTTCTCCCATCCTGGCCGGCCGCCCGCTTGCGCCCTGCAAGTTGGCGGCCACTCCTTTTGAAGATCTCACCATGGCTCTGATTCCTGCCACCATCCTCACCGGCTTCCTCGGATCCGGCAAGACCACCCTGCTCAAGCGCGTGCTGCAGGAAGCGCACGGCCAGAAGATCGCCGTGATCGAGAACGAGTTCGGCGAGGAGAACATCGACAACGACATCCTGGTGGCCGACACCAACGAGCAGATCATCCAGATGAGCAACGGCTGCATCTGCTGCACCATCCGCGAGGACCTGCGTGCCACCCTGCAGCTGCTGGCGGCCAAGAAGCGCAAGGGCCTGCTGGACTTCGAGCGCGTGGTGATCGAGACCACGGGCCTGGCCGACCCCGGCCCGGTGACCCAGACCTTCTTCATGGACGACGAGATCGCCGAGAGCTTCCTGCTCGATTCCGTTATCACCCTGGTGGACGCCAGGCACGCGGCCCAGCAGCTCAACGACCGCCAGGAGGCGCGCCGCCAGGTGGGTTTTGCCGACCAGATCTTCATCAGCAAGACCGACCTGGTCACGCCCGGGGAGCTTGAGGCGCTGCAGCACCGCCTCAAGCACATGAACCCGCGCGCCCCGCAGAAGGCCGTGCATTTCGGCGAGGTGGCGATCAGCGAGGTGTTCGACCTGCGCGGCTTCAACCTCAACGCCAAGCTGGAGATCGACCCGGATTTCCTCAAGGACGAGGACGACCACAGCCATTGCGACCATGACCACGGGCATTGCGAGCACGGCCATGCGCACGAACATCACGACCACGCGCACGGCGAACACTGCGACCATCCCTCGCACCAGCATGGCCATGGCCACCACCACCATCATGACGACGACGTCAAGAGTTTCGTCTTCCGCTCCGAGCGTGCCTTCGACCCGGCCAAGCTGGAGGACTTCCTGGGCGCCATCATCAACATCTACGGCCCGCGCATGCTGCGCTACAAGGGCGTGCTGTACATGAAGGGCACCGACCGCAAGGTCATCTTCCAGGGCGTGCACCAGCTCATGGGCAGCGACCTCGGGCCCGAATGGGCCGCGGGCGAGCAGCGCCTGAGCAAGATGGTCTTCATCGGCATCGACCTGCCCAAGGACATCCTGCTGCAGGGCCTGGAGCAGAGCCTGGTCTGAAACGAAGGCGCCCGTCGGGGCGCCTTCGGCTTTCATGGCTCGCCTGTCCGGAGCGCATCCGGAAAGCCTGTACACTCCGCGCGCCGGAAAAATAGTCGGCAACCCGCCGTCGACAGGCCGGCAATGCGGGTATAACAACAGGCCAGAAATCCCATCACGCAGGCCCTGCCTGCGAGGAGACAAGAAGTGAAAGCCAAACCAGGAAAGGTAGCCGTGTCTTCCAAAGCCAAAACCCCGGCCGCCAAGGCCAAGCCGGCGCCCAAGAAGACGGCCACCAAGCCGGCCGCCAAGGCCAAGCCTGCGGCCAAGGTTGCCAAGCCTGCGGCCAAGGTTGCCAAGCCTGCGGCCGGCAAGAAGCCCGCGGCCAAGCCGGTGGCCAAGAAGTCCGCTGCCAAGCCCGCGGCCAAGAAGGTTGCCGCCAAGCCAGTGGCGAAAAAAGCGGCGGCCAAGCCGGCCGTGAAAGCCAAGCCGGCGGCGAAGAAGCCGGCGGCGCCGGCGAAGGCGCCCACCAAGGCTGCAGCCAAGGCGCCGGCCAAGGCCACCCCGGCACCGAAGGCCGCCCCCAAGGCAGCCAAGGCCCCTCCGGCAGTGCCGACGCCGGCTCCGGTGGCTGCGCCTGTGGCGCCGGCCGCCGTGCCGGCCCGCAGTTCACGCGCTTCCGCCCGGCTGGCGCAACTGACCGTTCCCTCCATGGCCCAGACGGTGGCCAGCACCGCCGTCAAAGCCAGTTACACCTCCACCATGTCCCCCAATCTGATTGCTCCCCCCCTGCCTTCGTCTGTCAAAAAAGATCCCAAGCTCGCCAACAACTGGAAAACCAAGCCCGGCGAGGCCCTGAGCGACGCCGAGCTGATGGCCATGCCCGACAGCGAGTACATGAACGACAAGCAGCTTGCCGCTTTCCGCGCGCGCCTGCAGCAGCTCAAGCAGGACATCCTGAACAATGCCGGTGAAACCACCGAGCACCTGCGCGAGGACACCGTCATCGTGCCCGACCCGGCCGACCGCGCCACCATCGAGGAAGAGCACGCGCTGGAGCTGCGCACGCGTGACCGCGAGCGCAAGCTGCTCAAGAAGATCGAGCAGTCGATCGCCCGCATCGACGCCGGTGACTACGGCTACTGCGACGAGACCGGCGAGCCCATCGGGGTGGGCCGCCTGCTGGCCCGTCCCACGGCCACGCTGTCGCTCGAAGCCCAGCAGCGGCGTGAACTCAAGCAGAAAATGTTCGGAGATTGACGCCACGCCCCTTGCGTCAGACCTTACACACCGCATAATCGATCCATGGCTGAAGGCGAGACCCGATCCTCTGGTTTGTTGTCCAAGGTGGCCAAGTTCGTGCGCAATCCGACCAAGGATTGGTCCGAGCTTGACCAGAAGGAGATCGATGGCGACAGCGGCTACAGCAAGGAGGCGCTCAAGGAGATGATCGAGCGCAAGCGGCAGAACGACTTCGTGCGCAAGCGTGAATTCGACCATCTGCGCAAGCTGCGCCGCCGCGAGCCCCTGGTCAATGTCGACCAGGCCGCGCGTCCCTCCTTCTTCCAGAGCAGCCTCAACACCAACCACGACGACCGCGCCGAGACGCTCAAGAAGATCGACGAGATCGAGGCGCAGATGTCGCGCCAGTGGTGGAAGGGCAAGGAGGGCGCCTCGCGCGCCGGGGCCTTCCCGGTCTCCTCCAAGCCGCCGTTGCGGCCCGAGGCCGGTCCTACCCTGCCGCCGACCGACCCCGGTGCCATCGCGCCGGCCGCTCCTGCGTCTTCCTCCTCCCGGGACAGCGCGTTCGAGCCCACCGAAGCTTCCGAGCTGCGGCCGCACAGTTCGCAGTGGGTCGACGCGCAGCCCGAGTACCAGGCCACGCAGCTCGCCGAAGGGGCCGCGCCCACCCAGCCCTCGGCCCTGCAGGCCGGCGAGCCGGCCCCGCCCGCGCGGGCCATGCCCGGCTTCTCCATCAGCCGCTCGCAGCCGCTGCAGGTCATGCCGCGTGCGCCGCAGGGAGCCGGTTTCTCGACCCAGCGCCTGTATGCCGCCGAGCTGGCCGACACCCTGACCGACCCCGACCTCGAGGAGGCGGCCATCCGTTTCGCCAATGGCGACAACGCCGGCGCCGAGGAAAGCCTGCTGGCGGCGCTGCAGGGGGACAATCTGCGGCCCGAACTGGCCGAGGCCTGGATGTCCGCGCTGTTCGACCTCTACCGCGCCACGGGCCAGCAGGAGCGCTTCGACAGTGTGGCGCTCGAGTTCGCCAACCGCTTCGGCCGTTCGGCCCCGGCCTGGTTCTCCACGCCCGAACTGCTCGTGCGCGCCCAGGCGGGCGGCGCCCCGGCGGCGCGGCCCCGGGCCTCCACCGCCGCCAGCGAGGCCGACTGGGTCTGCCCTGCGCGACTCACGGCCGCGGGGCTGGAAGACCTGCGCCAGCTCTCCCAGGTGGCCGGGCCGCTGGTGCTGGACTGGCAGCCGCTGCTCGACATTGGTCCGGACGCGGTGCCCCTGCTGGCCGAGCAGGTGACGGCCTGGTGCAACCGCCCGGCGACCCTGGTGTTCCGCGGCCACCAGAGTCTGGAGCGCGCGCTGCAGACACTCACCCCTTCGGGGGACCGCACGGTGGCGCCGCTGTGCTGGCAGCTGCGCATGGACGCCTTGCGCGTGATGCGGCTGCAGGATGCCTTCGAGCTGGTGGCGCTTGAATACTGTGTCACCTTCGAGGTGTCGCCGCCGTCCTGGCAGGACCCGCGTTGCAGCTGCGAGCTGCAGGATGGCGTGGGTGGCGCCGAGGCAGCCGACGACCTGCGTTCGAGCTGGGACGACGCGCCGCATTCGCGCTGGGACGATCCGGCCCAGGCCATGACGGCCCTGGCCGGCATGGAAGACCAGCCCATGGCCGTGGTGGAACTCACCGGAGAGATCCTGGGCGACGCGGCCGATGCGCTGGCGCGGCTGGAGGCCGGCATGGAGGGGGCGAGCCGCATGGTCATCTCCTGCGCGCGCCTGATCCGGGTCGACTTTTCGGCGGCAGGCAGCATCCTGAACTGGGTGGCTGAACAGCAGGAAAAAGGCTGCCTGGTGCAGTTCCGCGATGTCAACCGCATCGTGGCTGCCTTCTTCACGGTCATCGGCATCAACGAGCACGCGCGCGTGGTGCCGCGGGCTTCGTAGATCGGTCACCCCGAAGGGCCCCAGCGGTCGCACCCATTGGCCCGGCGAAGCCGGTTCCACGGGTGCCCGCAGATTTGTCCCTGGTCCTCTGCGCGGCCCATGGATGCCGGACAATACGGCCATGGAACAATTTCACGGCACGACCATCGTCAGCGTGCGGCGCCAGACCGCCGAGGGCCTGCAGGTGGCCATCGGCGGCGACGGGCAGGTCACGCTGGGCAACATCGTCGTCAAGGGCACGGCGCGCAAGGTCCGCAAGCTCTACCACGGCAAGGTGCTGGCTGGTTTTGCCGGCGCCACGGCCGATGCCTTCACGCTGTTCGAGCGCTTCGAGGCCAAGCTCGAAAAACACCAGGGCCATCTGCAGCGCGCGGCCATCGAACTCACGCGTGACTGGCGTACCGACCGCGTGCTGCGCCGGCTCGAGGCCATGCTGGCCGTGGCCGACCGCGAGTGCTCGCTCATCATCACCGGCAACGGCGACGTGCTCGAGCCCGAGAACGGCGTGGTCGCCATCGGCTCGGGCGGCGCCTACGCGCAGGCAGCGGCCATTGCACTGCTCAAGCATTCCGGGCTGGGTGCGCGCGACATCGTCAGGCAGTCGCTGGAGATCGCCGGCGAGCTCTGCATCTACACCAACCTGAACCACACCATCGAGACCCTGGACTGACCATGTCCGCCATGACCCCGCAGGAGATCGTCTCCGAACTCGACCGCCACATCGTCGGCCAGGCCGAAGCCAAGCGTGCTGTGGCCATTGCCCTGCGCAACCGCTGGCGCCGCCAGCAGGTGGACGCTGCGCTGCGCCCCGAGATCACGCCCAAGAACATCCTGATGATCGGCCCCACCGGGGTGGGCAAGACCGAGATCGCGCGCCGCCTGGCCAGGCTGGCCGACGCCCCCTTCATCAAGGTGGAGGCCACCAAGTTCACCGAGGTGGGCTATGTGGGCAAGGATGTGGATTCCATCATCCGCGACCTCATGGAGGTCGCCGTGAAGCAGACGCGCGAGGCCGAGATGAAGAAGGTGCGTACGCGCGCCGAGGACGCGGCCGAAGACCGCATCCTCGACATCCTGATCCCGCCGCCGCGCGCCGACTTCGGTGCGTCCGAGCCGGCCGAGAGCAAGGACAGCACCGCGCGCCAGGTGTTTCGCAAGAAGCTGCGCGAGGGCCAGCTCGATGACCGCGAGATCGAGCTCGACGTCGCCGAGCCGCGGCCGCAGCTCGAGATCATGGGGCCGGCCGGCATGGAGGAGATGGCCGAGCAGCTGCGCGGCATGTTCGGCCAGCTCGGGGCTGGCCGACGCAAGGTGCGCAAGCTGAAGATCGCGGAAGCGATGAAACTGCTGGTCGACGAAGAGGCGGCCAGGCTGGTCAACGAGGACGAGATCCGCGCCCAGGCCCTGCACAACGCCGAGCAGAACGGCATCGTCTTCATCGACGAGATCGACAAGGTGACCTCGCGCAGCGAGGGCAGCGGCACGGCCGAGGTCTCGCGCCAGGGCGTGCAGCGCGACCTGCTGCCGCTGGTGGAGGGGACCTCGGTCTCCACCAAGTATGGCGTGCTCAAGACCGACCACATCCTCTTCATCGCCTCCGGCGCCTTCCACCTGAGCAAGCCCAGTGACCTGATCCCCGAACTGCAGGGGCGGCTGCCGATCCGCGTCGAGCTCCAGTCCCTCTCGGTGCAGGACTTCGAGGCCATCCTCACGCAGACCCACGCCTCGCTGGTCAGGCAGTACCAGGCGCTGCTGGCCACCGAAGGCGTGACGCTGGAGTTCGCGCCCGAGGGCATCACGCGCCTGGCGCACATCGCCTTCGAAGTCAACGAACGCACCGAGAACATCGGCGCGCGGCGCCTGGCCACGGTGATGGAGCGGCTGCTCGAGGAGGTGAGCTTCAATGCCGCGCGGCTGGACGGCCAGAGCGTGCGCATCGATGCCGCCTTTGTGGACGCGCGGCTCGCCGACCTCAGCCGCGACGAGGACCTGTCGCGCTACATCCTCTGAACCGGGGCGCCGTTACACACTGCGCCCCGGCGTGGCCGGTTTGCTGCATCCCCGCGGCCTCGCCATGCTTCAAGCATCACATGCATAAGTCGCTCTAAGTGCTTAATTTAGAACGATATTTCTCCCTGCATTTTCTTCGAAATCGATTCTAAGTCCTTGATTTCATTGAAATTTTTCGTGTAACTCCTCTTGCCGTCCTGGTTTTTGCTGATACAGTGCAAAAAAGTGGAATTAAGTGGTGAAAAGTGCGCGTGTGCTTTTCGCCCTCGCCTGTTGGTGCTGAAAAGGGGATGTGCGCGTGTTTCAAGGGGCTTCGTCGCTGAGTCTGGATGCCAAGGGACGGCTGTCAGTGCCGACCCGGCACCGTGACGTGCTCAGCGCCACGGCGGCCGGCCAGCTCACCATCACCAAGCATCCGCACGGCTGCCTGATGGTCTTCCCGCGCCCCGAGTGGGAGAAGTTCCGCGAGCGCATCGCAGCGCTGCCCATGGCGGCGCAATGGTGGAAGCGCATCTTCCTGGGCAATGCCATGGACGTCGAGATGGACGCCACCGGCCGCGTGCTCGTCTCCCCCGAATTGCGCACGGCCGCCGGCATCAGCAAGGAGACCATGCTGCTGGGCATGGGCAACCACTTCGAGCTCTGGGACAAGGCGACCTACGAGGCGCAGGAGGCCCAGGCCATGCAGGGCGACATGCCCGACGTCTTCAAGGACTTCTCCTTCTGAAGGTCGACGGTGGAAACCTCCCCATGGACACACACCACCGTCTTGTTGAACGAAGCGATCGAAGCCTTGCTCAACAAGCCGCAGGACCTGCCGGGCGTACCCGCGCAGGAGCCGGCCGACGGGACCTACGTGGATGCGACCTTCGGCCGCGGCGGGCACTCGCGCCTGCTGCTCTCCAGGCTGTCGCCGCAAGGGCGGCTGATCGCCTTCGACAAGGACCCGGCCGCCATCGCCGAAGCGCAGACCATCACCGATGGGCGCTTTGCCATCCGCCACCAGGGCTTCCGGCACCTGCACGAGCTGCCGCCGGCCAGCGCGTCCGGTGTGCTGATGGACCTGGGCGTGAGCTCGCCGCAGATCGACGACCCCGCGCGGGGCTTCAGCTTCCGTTCCGACGGGCCGCTGGACATGCGCATGGACACCACGCGCGGACAGAGCGTGGCGCAGTGGCTGGCAACGGCCGAAACCCGGGACATCGCGGAGGTGATACGTGACTATGGCGAAGAACGGTTTGCTGGCCCAATTGCAAAGGCGATTGTCGCGCGCCGACAGGCGCGGGGCCCAATTTCAACCACCGGCGAACTGGCCCAGCTCGTGGCTGACACGGTCAAAACCCGCGAGCCGGGCCAGAACCCTGCAACGCGCACATTTCAGGCTCTTCGGATTTTCATCAACGCCGAGCTTGAAGAGCTGCAGGAAGCGCTGAGCGCGAGCCTGGATGTCCTGCAACCCGGAGGCCGACTGGTGGTGATCAGTTTCCATTCGCTGGAAGACCGCATCGTCAAGCAGTTCATCGCGCAGCATGCGCGCGAGGTCTACGACCGCCGCGCGCCGTTCGCCGCGCCCCAGGCCATGAAGCTGCGTGCGCTGGAGCGCATCAAGCCCTCGGCCGCCGAGGTGGCGGCCAACCCGCGCGCGCGCAGCGCCATCATGCGCGTGGCCGTGAGGACTGCAGCATGAACACCGCAGTCCGGATAATGCCGACCGTGGGGGTCACATTCCCATGACCCGGATCAATCTCGTCCTGCTGCTCGCGGTGCTGGCCAGCGCCCTGTACCTGGTGAATGTCCAGTACGAGTCGCGCCGGCTGTTTGCCGAACTCGACCGGGCGCTGCTGGAGGCGCGCCGCCTCGAGGGCGAACGCGAGCGGCTCGAGCTCGAGCGACGCCAGCAGGCGACGGCCCAGCGTGTGGAGAAGCTGGCCCACGAGAAACTGGCCATGCGCGTGGCCACGCCCGCCATCACCAACTACGTGCGCCACCAGCCCGGTGGCGCAGCGACCGTGCTCGGCCCCGAGGCGGCGCCGGCCGGCGGCAGGAGCGCGCCGTGAAGCACCGCGGCATCCTCTATACCTCCAGCCCCCTGCTGGCCAGCCGCACGCCGGTGTGGCGCAGCAAGTTCGTCGTGGCCGTTCTGGCCCTGAGCTTCGTGGTGCTGGCCGGGCGTGCGGCCTACATCCAGGTCATCTCCAACGACTTCTTCCAGAAGCAGGGCCAGGTGCGCTTCGCGCGCACGCTGGAGCTGCCGGCCAACCGCGGCCGCATCCTGGACCGCAACGGCCAGATGCTGGCCACCAGCGTCCTGGCGCCGAGCATCTGGGCCATCCCCGAAGACGTGGAGCGCGACCCGAAGCAGCTGCAGCGCCTGGCGAAGCTGCTCGACATGCCGCTGGCCGAACTCAACCGCAAGCTCGAGGACGAGGACAAGACCTTCGTCTGGCTCAAGCGCCAGGTCGACGAGCCGGTGGCCCGGCAGATCGCCGACCTCGGCATGAAGGGCATCTACCAGCGCAAGGAGTACAAGCGCCGCTATCCCGAAGGCGAGGCGGCGGCCCATGTGGTGGGTTTCACCAACGTCGAGGACACGGGGCTCGAGGGCGTGGAGCTGGCCTTCAACAGCACGCTGGCGGGCAAGCCCGGTTCGCGGCGCGTCATCAAGGACCGGCTGGGCAGCGTGGTCGAGGTGGTGGGGGCGCAGGTGCCGCCGGTCGATGGCCGCGACGTGCAGCTCTCGATCGACAGCAAGGTGCAGTTCTATGCCTACCAGCGCCTCAGGCAGGCCGTGCGCGAACACGGGGCCCAGGCCGGCAGCGTGGTGGTGCTGGACGTGCAGACCGGCGAGGTGCTGGCCCTGGCCAACTACCCCAGCTACGTGCCCGGCCAGCGCCAGAGCCTGCGCGGCGCCGCGCTGCGCAACCGCGCGCTGACCGATGCCTTCGAGCCCGGCTCCACCGTCAAGCCCTTCGTCGCCGCGCTGGCGCTAGAGAAGGGGCTGGTGACGCCGAACACGCGCATCCAGATCGGCGGCGGGCGCCTGACCATGACGGGCGGCACGATCAGCGACACGCACCCGCACGAGGTGCTGACGGTCAGCGAGGTGATCCAGAAGTCGAGCAACATCGGCATGGTCAAGCTGGCCATGCAGATGCAGCCTCGCGACATGTGGGAGATGTACAGCCAGGTCGGCTTCGGCCAGCGCCCGCAACTGCCGTTTCCAGGCACGGTCAGCGGCCGGCTGCGCGCCTGGAAGAGCTGGCGCCCGATCGAGCAGGCGACCATGAGCTACGGCTACGGCCTGTCCACCAGCCTGTTCCAGCTGGCGCACGCCTACACGGTGTTCGCGCGCGACGGCGAGCTCATCCCCGTCACGCTGCAGAAGGCCGGGGGACCGGCCGCGGGTGTGCGCCTGGTGCAGGCACGCCATGCGCGTGCGGTGCGCAGCATGCTGCACCTGGCCACCGAGACCGGGGGCACGGCCACCAAGGCGCAGACCATGGGCTACTCCGTGGGGGGCAAGACCGGTACCGCGCGCAAGGTCGAGGGCCGCGGCTACTCGGACAAGAAGTACCGCAGTTTCTTCGTGGGCCTCGCGCCCATGAGCCAGCCGCGCATCGTGGTGGCCGTGATGGTCGACGAGCCCGACGGCAAGAAGTACTACGGCGGCGATGTCGCCGCGCCCGTCTTCAGCGACACCGTGGCGCAGACGCTGCGCGTGCTCGGCCTGCAGCCCGACATCGCGGTCACGCCGCAGATCGTGGCCCAGCTGGCCGCCGGGGAGATCCACTGATGGTGGCGCTGCACACCCACGCCGAGGCCGCGCAGTGGCTGCGCGGCCGCGTGCGCGGCCAGCTGCACACCGACAGCCGTCGCGTCGGCGACGGCGACGGCTTCATCGCCTGGCCCGGGGCGGCGCGCGACGGCCGCCAGTTCGTGCCGGCGGCGCTGGCGCAGGGCGCGGCGGCCTGCCTGGTCGAGCGCGCAGGCGTCGAGGCCTATGGCTTCGAGGGCGCCGCGATCGCCACCTATGCCGGGCTCAAGGCCGCCAGCGGGCCCATCGCGGCCGCCTACTACGCGCAGCCCTCGCAGGAGATCGAGGTGCTTGCGGTCACCGGCACCAACGGCAAGACCTCGACCAGCTGGTGGCTGGCGCAGGCCCTCTCGGCCCTGCAGCCGGCGCGGCCCTGCGGCCTGATCGGCACGCTGGGCGTGGGCCGCGTGCCGGCGCCGGGCTCGGGGGCGGCAGCGGCCGTGCAGAGCACCGGGCTGACCACCCCGGACCCCGTGCTGCTGCAGCAGACCCTGCGCCGCTTCGCCGACGAGGGTCTGGTGGCCTGTGCCATCGAGGCCTCGTCCATCGGCATCGCCGAGCGGCGGCTGGACGGCACGCGCATCCGCACGGCGGTCTTCACCAATTTCACCCAGGACCATCTGGACTACCACGGCAGCATGGCGGCCTACTGGCAGGCCAAGGCCGAGCTGTTCGACTGGCCCGGCCTGCGTGCGGCCGTCGTGAACCTGGACGACCCCAAAGGCGTGGAACTCGCGGCCGCGCTGGCGACGCGCGATCTCGACCTCTGGACCGTCACGTGCCATGGCGTCCCCGGCGCGCGCCTGAGCGCGCAGGGCCTGCGCATGGGTGAGCACGGCATGCAGTTCACCGTCTGCGAAGGCGGGCAGCGCATCGACCTCGCCACGCAGGCCCTGGGCGACTACAACGTCAGCAACCTGCTGGGCGTCATCGCCACGCTGCGCACGCTGGACGTGCCGCTGGCCGATGCGGTGCAGGCCTGTACCGCGCTGCATCCGGTGCCGGGGCGCATGGAGTTCCAGGGCGGCGACGGCCTTCCGCTGGCGGTGGTGGACTATGCCCACACGCCCGATGCATTGGCCCAGGTCCTGCAGGCGCTGCGGCCGCTGGCCGCCCAGCGCGGCGGGCGCCTGTGGTGCGTGTTCGGCTGCGGGGGCGACCGCGATCCGCACAAGCGTCCGCTCATGGGCGCAGCGGCGGCTGCGCATGCGGACCGGATCGTGCTGACCAGCGACAACCCGCGCGGCGAGGCGCCGCAGGCCATCGTCGCGCAGATCCAGCGCGGTGCGAGCGGGCCGGCGCCGGTGCAGGTCGTGCTCGACCGGGCGCTGGCGATTGCGCAGGCCCTGGGCGAGGCCGCCGCGAATGACGTGGTGCTGGTCGCCGGCAAGGGCCACGAGGACTACCAGGAGACGGCCGGCGTGCGCCTGTCGTTCTCCGACCGCGCCGAGGTGGCGCAGGCACTGCAGGCGCGGGGCAGGGAAGCCGGGAGGGGGGCATGAGCGCGTCCCCCATGTTCACCCTGCAGCAGGCCCTGGCCTGGCTGGGCAGCGCGCAGCTGCTCGGCGACGGCGCCGTGGCGGTACAGCGCGTGCACAGCGACACGCGCACGCTGCAGCCGGGCGACCTGTTCGTGGCGCTCAGGGGCGAGCGCTTCGACGGCAACACCTTCCTGGCCCAGGCCCGCGCGGCCGGCGCCGTGGCGGCCCTGTGCAGCGATGCGGCCGCCTTGCGCGCCAGCGGCCTGCCGGGGCTGGTCGTGGCCGACAGCAAGCTCGGCCTGGGCCAGCTCGCCAGCGGCTGGCGCGCGCAGTTCAGGCTGCCGCTGATCGCCGTGACCGGCAGCAACGGCAAGACCACGGTGACGCAGATGATCGCGAGCATCCTGCGCGCCTGGAAGCCGCAGGCCATGCTGGCCACCGAAGGCAACCTCAACAACGAGATCGGCGTGCCGCTCACGCTGCTGCGCCTGCGCGCGCAGCACGAGGCGGCCGTGGTGGAGCTGGGCATGAACCACCCGGGCGAGATCGCCGTGCTGGCTGCCATGGCCCGGCCCTCGGTGGCGCTGGTCAACAACGCGCAGCGCGAGCATCTGGAGTTCATGGCAACCATCGAGGCCGTGGCCCGCGAGAACGGGGCCGTCATCGAGGCGCTGGGCGCCAGCGGCACCGCGGTCTTCCCGGCCGACGATGCCTGGAGCGGCCTGTGGCACACGCTCGCCGGTGCACGCGCGCGGCTGACCTTCGCCGTCGGTGACGCCGCGGCTGCCGACCTGGTCTGCAGTGCACCGGTCTGGACCGGTACGGCCTGGCAGGTGCAGGCGCGCACGCCGGCCGGGCCGCTGCACTACACGCTGCAGGTGGCCGGCCTGCACAACGTCAAGAATTCGCTGGCCGCCGCTGCCTGCGCACTGGCCGCGGGCGTGCCGCTGCCGCAGATCGCCCAGGGCCTGGCGGCCTTCGAACCGGTCAAGGGCCGCTCGCGCGCACTGGCGGTGGCGCTGGGCGGGCGCACGCTGACCGTGGTGGACGACAGCTACAACGCCAACCCCGACTCCGTGCGCGCGGCCATCGACGTGCTGGCCGGCCTGCCCGGCCCGCAGCTGCTGGTGCTGGGCGACATGGGCGAGGTCGGCGACGAAGGGCCGCGCTTCCATGCCGAGGTCGGCGCCTACGCGCGTGAGCGCGGCATCGCCCGGCTCTACGCGCTGGGCGAGCAGTCCGCGCAGGCGGCGCAGAGCTTCGGCGCCGGTGCGCGCCACTTCGGCGAGGTCGAGGCGCTCAATGCCGCCGTGCTGCAGACGTTGCCGCAACTTGCCAGCGTGCTGGTCAAGGGCTCGCGCTTCATGCGCATGGAGCGTGTGGTGCAGGCGCTCACGGCCCGCGCGCAACAGAACAAGGAAGAACAACATGCTGCTTAGCCTGGCCCAGTGGCTCCAGACCCTGTCGCCCGAATTCGGGTTCTTCCGGGTCTTCCAGTACCTGACCTTCCGCGCGGTCATGGCCGCGCTGACCGCGCTGCTCATCGGGCTGGCGGCCGGGCCCTGGGTGATCCGGCGCCTGACGGCGCTCAAGATCGGCCAGCCCGTGCGCGGCTACGGCATGCAGACCCACCTGGCCAAGAGCGGCACGCCCACCATGGGCGGCGTGCTGATCCTGCTGGCCATCGGGATCTCGACCCTGCTGTGGTTCGACCTCTCCAACCGCTTCGTCTGGATCGTGCTGCTGGTCACGCTGGGCTTCGGCGCCATCGGCTGGGTCGACGACTGGCGCAAGGTGGTCAACAAGGACCCCGAGGGCATGCGCTCGCGCGAGAAGTATTTCTGGCAGTCGCTCATCGGCCTGGTCGCCGCCTTCTACCTCGTGTTCAGCATCTCGGGCACCAGCAACCAGAGTGTGTTCGAGCTCTTCATGACCTGGGTGAACTCCGGCTTCAGCGTGGACCTGCCGGCCAAGGCCGGCCTGCAGCTGCCCTTCTTCAAGCAGGTCAGCTACCCCCTGGGCGTGATCGGCTTCGTCGTGCTGACCTACCTGGTCATCGTCGGCGCGAGCAACGCCGTGAACCTGACCGACGGCCTGGACGGCCTGGCCATCATGCCGGTGGTGATGGTGGGCTCGGCGCTGGGCGTGTTCGCCTATGTGACGGGCAGCGCGGTGTATTCCAAGTACCTGTTCTTCCCGCACATCCCGGGCTCGGGTGAGGTGCTGATCTTCTGTGCTGCCATGGCCGGCGCGGGGCTGGCCTTCCTCTGGTTCAACGCGCACCCGGCCCAGGTCTTCATGGGCGACGTGGGTGCGCTGGCGCTGGGCGGCGCCCTCGGGACGATCGCTGTCATCGTGCGCCAGGAAATCGTGCTGGCCATCATGGGCGGCATCTTCGTGGCCGAGGCGCTGTCGGTGATGCTGCAGGTCACGTACTTCAAGTACACGAAGAAGAAATACGGCGAGGGCCGGCGCATCCTGAAGATGGCGCCGCTGCACCACCACTTCGAGAAGAGCGGCTGGAAGGAGACGCAGGTCGTGATCCGCTTCTGGATCATCACCATGCTGCTGTGCCTGGTCGGCCTCTCCACCCTGAAATTGCGATGAACGAGAACGATCCCCTTCCTCCAGACGACGTGCCGGTCACGCCGCCCCAGGCGGACGGGCCGCAGCCCGTGCCGGATGCAGTGCCTGCGGACGCCGCCGGGCCGCAGCCGCCGGTGCCCGAGGTGCCTCCGGCTGCGCCAGCCGCTGCGGCCGGCAAGGGGGCGCCACGGCCCCTGCCCGAGACCCTGACTGCCGCGCGCGATGCCGCGGCCTTCGTGGCGCAACTGTTTGCCGAGGTGAGTGCGCCCGAGGCCGCGGCCCCGGCCGAGAGCGGGGCGGAGCAGGTGCCGCCGGACGGCGGCGAGCCGGCGCCCGCTCAGCAGGCGCTTGCCGCCGCTGCAACGGCGCCCGAGCCGGTGGCCTCGCCGCTGCAGGGCCAGCAGGTGCTCGTGCTGGGCCTGGGCGCTTCCGGGCTGGCCATGGCCCGCTGGTGCGCACGCCAGGGTGCGCAGGTGACCGTGGCCGACACGCGCGAAGCGCCGCCGCAACTCATCCGCCTGCGCAGCGAGCTGCCGGATGCGCACTTCGTCAGCGGCCCATTCACCGCGGAGCTGGTCGAAGGCCGCGCGATCCGCGCCGTCTTCCGCAGCCCGGGCCTGGCGCCCGCGGTGGTGGCACCGGTCTGGCAGGCGGCGCAGGCCATCGGCCTGTGGGTAGGCGGCGAACTCGACCTCTTTGCGCGGGCCCTGCGGGACCTGCAGGCCGAACGCGGCTATGCCCCCCGGGTGCTGGCGGTCACGGGCACAAACGGCAAGACGACGACGACGTCTCTCACCGGCCAGCTCGTGGCCCACGCGGGCAGGCGCGTGGCCATGGCGGGCAACATCGGCCCCAACCTGCTCGACGTGCTGACCAGCCACCTCGAAGCGGGCACGCTGCCCGAGGTCTGGGTGCTGGAGCTCTCCAGCTTCCAGCTCGACGGTGTGCAGGGCTTCGAGCCTACCGCGGCCACGGTGCTGAACCTGACGCAGGACCACCTGGACTGGCACGGCAGCATGGAGGCCTATGCCGCGGCCAAGGCGCGGATCTTCGGCAGCCAGGGCCTGCTGGTGCTCAACCGCGACGATCCGGCGGTCATGGCCATGCTGCCCGAGCCCACCCGGGTCAGACTGCAGAAGCCGCAGTACCGTGACTACGTGACCTTCGGTGTCGACATGCCGCAGCGCCCGGGCGACTATGGCATCGAGATGGTCAACGGCATGGCCTGGCTGGTGCGCGCCATGGAGGCCGACGAGACGCAGAAACGGAAGAAAGGCGAGGAAGAGGAGATCTTCATCCAGCGCCTGATGCCGGCCGGTGCCCTGCGCATCCGCGGCCGCCACAACGCCACCAATGCGCTGGCGGCGCTGGCCCTGGCCCAGGCGGCGGGCTGCCCGCTGGGCCCCATGCTCTACGGCCTGCGTGAGTACCGCGGCGAGCCGCATCGCGTGGAGCCCGTGGCCATCGTGAACGAGGTCGAGTACTTCGACGACAGCAAGGGCACCAACGTGGGGGCCACCGTGGCGGCGCTCATGGGCCTGGGGGCCGAGCGCCGCGTCGTCGTCATCCTCGGCGGCGACGGCAAGGGACAGGACTTCGCGCCGCTGTATGGCCCGGTGCAGCGTTACGCACGTGCCGTCGTGCTCATCGGGCGCGATGCACCGGCCATCCGCGCCGCCGTGCAGGGCACCGGGGTGCCGCTGCTGCAGGCGGCGACGCTGCCCGAGGCCGTGGCGCTTGCGCAGGGCCAGGCGCAGCCCGGGGATGCCGTGCTGCTGTCGCCGGCCTGCGCGAGCTTCGACATGTTCGACAACTACGAGCACCGCGCACGGGTCTTCGTCGAGGCCGTGCAGGCCCTGTCGGACGAAGGGGGGATGGCGTGAGCGCCGCCGGGCCGTCCCAGGGCGCGAAGGCCCCCATGGGGGGCAGCGCAGTCCACGCAGTGACCAGCGTGGGGGGTGCTCCATGACGGCGTTCGCCCAGCGCATCCGTGGCTGGTTCGGCGGCGCGCCTGCCGACGCGCTGCCCGTGCGCCTGGGGCCCGCCGGGCTGGGCCGCAGCGGCAGCCAGCCCGTGCGGCTGTCGGACTTCGACCATACGCTGATCTGGGTCGTGGTGGCGCTGCTGGCCTGGGGCCTGGTGATGGTGTATTCGGCCTCGGTCGCGTTGCCGGACAACCCCCGTTTCTCACGCTACGCGCACACGCATTTCCTCACGCGCCACCTGCTGTCACTCGTGGTGGCCTTCGTGGCCGCGCTGATCGCGTTCCAGATCCCGATGGCGAGCTGGGAAAAGCTGGCCCCGTGGCTGCTGGTGGCCTCGCTGGTGCTGCTGATCGTGGTGCTGATCCCCTTCATCGGCAAGGGGGTCAACGGCGCACGGCGCTGGATCTCGCTGGGGGTGATGAACTTCCAGCCGTCGGAACTGGCCAAGCTGGCGGTGCTGCTGTACGCGGCGGACTACATGGTGCGCAAGATGGACGTGAAGGAGCATTTCTTCCGCGCCGTCGCGCCCATGGGGGCGGCCGTGGCCGTGATCGGCCTGCTGCTGCTGGCCGAGCCCGACATGGGGGCGTTCCTGGTGATCGCCGTGATTGCCATGGGCATCCTGTTCCTGGGCGGCGTCAACGCGCGCATGTTCTTCCTCATCGCCGCCATCCTGCTGGTGGCCTTCGTGCTCATGATCGCGCTGAGCGACTGGCGGCGCGAGCGCATCTTCGCCTACCTCGACCCCTGGAGCGAGAAGCACGCGCTGGGCAAGGGCTACCAGCTCTCGCATTCCCTGATCGCCATCGGGCGCGGCGAGATCTTCGGCGTCGGCCTGGGCGGCAGCGTGGAGAAGCTGCACTGGCTGCCCGAGGCGCACACCGACTTCCTGCTCGCCGTCATCGGCGAGGAGTTCGGCCTGGTCGGCGTGCTCACGGTCATCGGCCTGTTCATGTGGCTCACACGCCGCGTCATGCACATCGGCCGCCAGGCCATCGCGCTGGACCGCGTCTTCGCCGGCCTGGTGGCGCAGGGCGTGGGCGTGTGGATCGGCTTCCAGGCTTTCATCAACATGGGCGTGAACCTGGGCGCTCTGCCGACCAAGGGCCTGACCCTGCCCTTCATGAGCTACGGCGGCTCGGCCATCCTGATGAACCTGGTGGCGGTGGCGATTGTCTTGCGCATCGACTACGAAAACAGGCAGCTCATGCACGGAGGGCGCTCATGAGTGAGATGACCCTGAGCAACGTGATGTTGTCGGAACAAGGCGCCCTCCCCCGGCGGGGGGAGGGGTCGGGTGGGGGCGTGCCCCATACGGCTCAGAGAGCAGCGCCGAAGGCGACTGCTCTTGTCATGGCCGGCGGCACGGGCGGGCACATCTTCCCGGGCCTGGCCGTGGCCGAGGCGCTGCGCGCCAAGGGCTGGCGTGTCCACTGGCTGGGCAACGAGAGCGGCATGGAGGGCCGGCTGGTGCCGCCGCGCGGCTTCGCCTTCGAGTCCATCGACTTCGGCGGCGTGCGCGGCAAGGGGCCGCTCACGCTGGCCCTGCTGCCGCTGCGCCTGCTCAGGGCCTTCTGGCAGAGCATCCGCGTGATCCGGCGCGTCAGGCCCGACGTGGTGATCGGCCTGGGCGGCTACATCACCTTCCCGGCCGGGATGATGAGCGTGCTGCTGGACCGGCCGCTGCTGCTGCATGAGCAGAACTCGGTCGCCGGCATGGCGAACAAGGTGCTGGCCGGCGTGGCCGACCGGGTCTTCTGTGCCTTTCCGCAGGCCCTGCCCAAGGCGCAGTGGGTGGGCAATCCGCTGCGCGCGGCCTTCCTGCAGCAGCAGGCGCCGGCGGCGCGGCTGGCGGGGCGCAGCGGTCCGCTGCGCCTGCTGGTGGTGGGCGGCAGCCTGGGCGCGAAGGCACTCAACGACACCGTGCCGCGCGCGCTGGCCCTGATCCCGGCCGAGCGGCGGCCCCAGGTGCTGCACCAGAGCGGCGCGGCGCAGATCGAGGCGCTGCGCGCCAGCTACGCAGCCGCCGGCGTGCAGGCCGAACTCACGCCCTTCATCGAGGACACGGCCGCGGCGATTGCCGAGGCGGACCTCATCGTCTGCCGCGCCGGCGCCAGCACCGTGACCGAGATCGCCGCGGTCGGCGCGGCCGCGATCTTCGTCCCCTTTCCCGCCGCCGTGGACGACCACCAGACGGCCAACGCCCGCTTCCTCGTGGACCAGGGCGCGGGCCTGCTGCTGCCCCAGAAGGACATGACCCCCGAACGACTGGCCGACCTGCTGCAGAACACCGGCCGCGACACGCTGCTGCACTGGGCCGCGCAGGCCCACCAGCTCGCGCGCACCGATGCCACCGAGCAGGTGGTGGCCGCCTGCGAGGAGCTTGCACGATGAAACACGCCATCAAGAAAATCCACTTTGTCGGCGTCGGCGGCGCCGGCATGTCCGGCATTGCCGAGGTGCTGCACAACCTGGGCTACACCATCTCGGGCTCGGACCTCGCTGACAGCGCCACGCTCAGACGCCTGGCCGCGCTGGGCATCCGGACCTGCGTGGGCCACGCGGCGGCGCACATCGCCGGCGCCGACGCCGTGGTGACGTCCACTGCCGTGAAGCCGGACAACCCCGAGGTCGTCGCGGCGCGCGAGAAGAAGATCCCGGTGGTGCCGCGCGCGGTGATGCTGGCCGAGCTCATGCGGCTCAAGCGCGGCATCGCCATCGCCGGCACGCATGGCAAGACCACCACCACCAGCCTGGTGGCCAGCGTGCTGGCCGAGGCCGGGCTGGACCCGACCTTCGTGATCGGCGGGCGCCTCAACAGCGCCAACGCCAACGCGCGGCTGGGCAGCGGCGACTACATCGTGGTCGAGGCCGACGAGAGCGATGCCTCCTTCCTGAACCTGCTGCCGGTGATGGCCATCGTGACCAACATCGACGCCGACCACATGGAGACCTACGGGCACGACTTCGGCCAGCTCAAGCGGGCCTTCGTCGATTTCCTGCACCGCATGCCCTTCTACGGCACGGCCATCCTGTGCACCGACGACGCCGCCGTGCGCGAGATCGTGCCCGAGGTGAACTGCCCCATCACGAGCTACGGTTTCAACGAGGGTGCCCAGGTGCGCGCCGTCAACGTGCGCGCCGAGGGGGGGCAGATGCACTTCACCGTGCAGCGCCGCAACGGCGTGGTGCTGCCGGACCTGGACGTGGTGCTCAACCTGCCGGGCCGCCACAACGTGCTCAACGCGCTCTCGGCCATCGCGGTGGCGGCCGAGCTCGACGTGCCGGACGCGGCGCTGCTCAAGGCCCTGGCCGAGTTCAAGGGCGTGGGCCGGCGCTTCCAGCGCTATGGCGAGGTGAGCGCGAAGGACGGCGGCACCTTCACCGTGATCGACGACTACGGTCACCACCCGGTGGAGATGGCGGCCACGCTGGCTGCGGCGCGCGGCGCCTTCCCCGGGCGGCGCCTGGTGCTGGCCTTCCAGCCGCACCGCTACACCCGCACGCGCGACTGCTTCGAGGATTTCGTCAAGGTCATCGGCGAGGCCGATGCGGTGCTGCTGGCCGAGGTCTACGCCGCGGGCGAGGCGCCCATCGTGGCCGCCGACGGGCGCAGCCTGGCGCGCGCGCTGCGCGTGGCCGGCAAGGTGGAGCCGGTGTTCGTGGACGACATCGCGGCCATGCCACAGGCCATCCTGGACAACGCGAAGGCCGGAGACGTGGTGATGTGCATGGGGGCGGGCTCCATCGGTGGTGTCCCGTCCAGGGTGGTTGAACTGCAGGGAAAGAAGTGAGCAAGGATCAGATGAACCTGGGGAAAGTGGCGGTGCTCATGGGCGGCTCGTCCGCGGAGCGCGACATTTCGATCATGTCGGGCACGGGGGTGCTGCAGGCGCTGCAGTCACGCGGCGTGGATGCCCATGCCTTCGATCCGGCACAGCGCGACCTGTCCGAGCTCAGGCGCGAGGGTTTTGCGCGCTGCTTCATCGCGCTGCACGGCCGCTTCGGCGAGGACGGCACCGTACAGGGCGCGCTCGAGCTGCTGGGCATTCCTTACACCGGTTCGGGCGTGATGGCGTCCAGCATCGCGATCGACAAGGTCATGACCAAGCGCATCTGGCTGGCCGAGGGCCTGCCCACGCCGCAGTGGCGCAAGGTGGCCAGCGCCGAGGCCGCGCGCGCCGCCTTCTCGGCGCTGGGCGCGCCCATGATCATCAAGCCCGCGCGCGAGGGCTCGTCCATCGGCCTGAGCAAGGTGATGACGGCCGACGAGTGCGACGCCGCCTATGCCAGGGCGGCGCAGGTCGACGAGCAGGTGCTGTGCGAGCAGTTCATCAGTGGCGAGGAGGTCACGGTGCCCGTGCTCGGCAGCGGGCCCCAGGCGCGTGCGCTGCCTGTGATCCGCATCGTGGCGCCCGGCGGCAACTACGACTACCAGAACAAGTATTTCACCGACGAGGTGAAGTACCTGGTGCCCTGCGGCCTGCCCACGGGCGAGGAAGAGCAGATCCAGCAGATCGTGCTGCGGGCCTACCAGGTGCTGGGTTGCCGCGGCTGGGCCCGCGCCGACGTGATGATCGACGCCCGCACGCGCAAACCCTATCTGCTGGAGATCAACACTTCGCCCGGCATGACCGGACATTCGCTGGTGCCCATGTCGGCCAAGGCCGCGGGCATCAGCTACGAAGACCTGTGCGTGCTGCTGCTGCAGGCGGCCACGCTCGACCACGCGGAGGCACGCGGGTGAGTCCCTCTTTGCCCATCCCCCTCGACGTCCGCCTCATGCGGCTGACGTCCAACCTGCTGCTGCTGGGCTTCGTGCTCGGCGCGCTGGGGGTGGGCGCGGGCTGGATCGCCAACCACCCGGTGTTCGCGATCCGCGGCCTGACGGTGCTGGGCGACATCAGCCACACCAGCGCGCTGACCCTGCGCGCACACGTGGGGCCGCACCTCAGCGGGACCTTCATCACCGTGGACCTGCACGCCGTGCGCCGCGCCTTTGAGGCGGTGCCCTGGGTGCGCCGGGCCGTGGTGCAGCGCGAATTCCCGAACCGGCTGCGCGTGGTGCTGCAGGAGCACCAGGCCGTGGCGTACTGGGGCGAGGAGGGCGAGTCCACGCTGGTCAACAGCTATGGCGAGGTGTTCGAGGCCAATCCCGGCGAGATCGACCAGGAGAGCCTACCGCGCCTGGACGGCCCGCGCGAGCAGTCGGCCCAGGTGCTGGCCCTGTACCAGCGGCTGCAGCCGCTGTTCGAGCGGCAGGGCCAGCAGCTCAGCCAGCTGGTGCTCACGGGGCGCGGCAACTGGCAGCTCGAACTGGGGTCGGGCGCGGACATCGAGCTGGGCAGCGGCAGCGATGACGAGGTGCTGGCGCGGGCGCAGCGCTTCCTCGACACCGTGCCGCAGGTGGCGGCGCACCACGGGCGCCGGCTCGACGCCCTGGAGACCGCCGACCTGCGCTACGCCCAGGGCTATGCCCTGCGGCTGCGCGGCGTGAGCACGGTGCAGCCGGCCCCCGGGCAGAAGAAACAGTAGATACAAACAGGACAGGCAGAAACAGCAGGACTGCGAATATGGCAAAAGAGTACAAGGATCTGGTCGTCGGGCTCGACATCGGCACCGCCAAGGTGATGGTGGTGGTGGGTGAGGTGCTGCCCGGCGGCGAGCTCAAGCTCGCCGGCCTGGGCGTGGCGCCGAGCAACGGCCTCAAGCGCGGCGTGGTCGTGAACATCGACGCCACGGTGCACAGCATCCAGCAGGCGCTGAAGGAAGCCGAGCTGATGGCCGACTGCAAGATCTCGCGCGTCATCACCGGTATCACGGGCAGCCACATCCGCGGCTTCAACTCCAGCGGCATGGTGGCCGTGAAGGACCGCGAGGTCAGCAGCGCCGACGTGGCGCGTGTGGTGGAGACGGCCAAGGCCATCAACATCTCGACCGACCAGCGCCTGCTGCTGGTCGAGCCGCAGGAATTCATCATCGACGGCCAGGACGTGCGCGAGCCCATCGGCATGAGCGGCATCCGGCTGGAGGCCAAGGTGCACATCGTGACCGGCGCGCAGAGCGCGGCCGAGAACATCATCAAGTGCGTGCGCCGCTGCGGCCTGGAGGTGGACCAGCTCATGCTCAACCCGCTGGCTTCCAGCCTTTCGGTGCTGACCGAGGACGAGAAGGAGCTCGGTGTGGCCTGCGTGGACATCGGTGCCGGCACCACGGACGTGGCCATCTACACCGGCGGCGCGATCCGCCACACCTCGGTGATCCCGATCGCGGGCGACCTGATCACGAGCGACATCGCCATGGCGCTGCGCACCCCGACCAAGGACGCCGAGGACATCAAGGTCGAGAGCGGCTACGCCAAGCAGCTGCTGGCCGACCCCGACGTGCAGGTGGAGGTGCCGGGCCTGGGCGACCGCGGCCCGCGCATGCTCAGCCGCCAGGCCCTGGCCGGCGTGATCGAGCCGCGCGTGGAAGAGATTTTCTCGCTGGTGCACCAGGTGCTGCGCGATTCGGGCTGCGAGGAGGTGCTGTCCTCGGGCATCGTGCTCACGGGCGGCAGCTCGGTCATGCCCGGCATGGTGGAGCTCGGCGAGGACATCTTCCTCAAGCCGGTGCGCCGCGGCATCCCCAAGTACAACGGCGCGCTGGCCGACATGGTGGCGCAGCCGCGCGCGGCCACGGTGCTGGGCCTGCTGGAGGAGGCGCGCCTGGCGCGGCTGCGCGGCTACAAGGTGGCGGCCAAGCACGGCTCCATGAAGACGGCCCTGGGGCGCGTCAAGGACTGGTTCATCGGGAATTTCTGAACATGAACGACAAGCTCTGGCTGGCACGGGGGAGTCCCCATCGGCGACGGCGGTGCACCGGACCGCCGGGGCGCCCATGCGGCATGACATCGGAACGAATCAAGGCAACTGCATTTAAGGAGAAACAACATGGACGGCATTGAAATGTTTGAAGACGCGGCTTTCAACCTGGGCACCCAGATCAAGGTGATCGGCGTGGGCGGCGGCGGCGGCAACGCGGTCGAGCACATGATCGAGCGCGCCGTGCAGGGCGTGGAGTTCATCTGCGCCAACACCGATGCGCAGGCGCTCGCACGCAGCAGCGCGCACAAGGTGATCCAGCTCGGCGGTACCGGACTGGGCGCCGGCAGCAAGCCCGAGAAGGGACGCGAGGCGGCGCAGCTGGCCGAGGAGGACATCCGCGCGGCCATCGACGGCGCGCACATGCTGTTCATCACCGCCGGCATGGGCGGCGGCACCGGCACCGGTGCGGCGCCCGTGATCGCGCGCGTGGCCAAGGACATGGGCATCCTGACCGTGGGCGTGGTGACCAAGCCCTTCGACTGGGAGGGCGGCCGCCGCATGACCAACGCCGACGCCGGCCTGGCCGAACTCGAGGCCAACGTGGACTCGCTGATCGTGGTGCTCAACGAGAAGCTGCTCGACGTGCTCGGCGAGGACGTGACGCAGGACGAGGCCTTCGCGCACGCCAACGACGTGCTCAAGAACGCCGTGGGCGGCATTGCCGAGATCATCAACGTGCCCGGCCACGTGAACGTGGACTTCGAGGACGTGCGCACCGTCATGGGCGAGCCCGGCAAGGCCATGATGGGCACGGCCGCCGCCAGCGGCCCGGACCGTGCGCGCATCGCCGCCGAGCAGGCCGTGGCCTGCCCGCTGCTCGAGGGCATCGACCTCTCGGGCGCCAAGGGCGTGCTGGTGCTGATCACCGCGGCCAAGGGCAGCCTCAAGCTCTCCGAGTCCAAGCTGGCCATGAACACCATCCGCGCCTACGCCTCGCCGGACGCGCACGTGATCTACGGCACGGCCTACGACGACGGCCTGGGCGACCAGATCCGCGTCACCGTGGTGGCCACCGGCCTGTCGCGCCACGGCGCACGCCGCACCGCCCCGCCGCTGCAGGTGCTGACCACCACGCTGCGCACCGGCACCGACAACGTGCCCTTCCAGGTGCCCACGCTGAACAACCCGGTGGCCGGCAGCACGCCGCAGGCGGCAGCCCCGGTCATGGCGGCGCCCGGGGTGGCGCAGCCGGACTACACCAGCATGGCCACGCCCAGCGTCTGGCGCACGCGCGACCGCACCCAGGCGGCGGCCAAGGTCGATGCCCTGTCCTCGGGCGGCATGGACGACTTCGAGATCCCGGCCTTCCTGCGCAAGCAGGCCGACTGAGGCCGGCCATGCCCCGCGCCTGCCGCAGGACGCGGCCTGGGCCAGGAGGCATGCCCGTGCGCGCATCTGCGCGCACGGGCGTGCCGTTCCCGAGGAGTGCACCATGAAGATCCCCCATCGTCTCCGTCTGCTGGCGGCTGCGGGCCTGGCCCTGCTGCTGTCGGCCTGTGCCGTGAATCCGGCCGACCCGGGCCGCAAGCTCCGCGAAACGGTCCATGCCGTGACCGAGCGGCATGAGCTGATCCGCTTCCAGGCCGGCCGTCCCGGGCAGGTGCTCGAGCGCCGCCCCCTGGGCGGCCTGCTGCCCGGTGACAGCCTGCAGGGCATCGACTACCGGGTGGCGCGCGGCGTGCTCTACGCCCTGGCCGACAGCGGCCGGCTCTACACCGTCGACACGGTCCAGGCCCGGCTGCAGCCCGTGGCGTCCGCGGCCCCCGTGCCCTGGCCCGTGCGCGGTGGCGTGACGGGGTTCGACTTCAATCCCACGGTGGACCGCATCCGCGTGGTCAGCGGCAGCGGGCAGAACCTGCGCCTGCACCCCGAGACCAATGCCGTGGTCGACGCCAAGCCGGACTGGCCCGGGCTGCAGCTCGATGGCGCGCTGCATTACGGCGCCGCCGACCCCCATGCCGGGCGCAGGCCCGAGCTCGCGGGCGTGGCCTACAGCTACAACAGGCAGGACGACAAGCTCACCACCAACTATGCGATCGACCGCGCGCTCGGCGCGCTGCTCATGCAGGGCTCGGCCGAGGGGGCGCTGCCCATCGTCTCGCCCAACACGGGCGAGCTGCGCACCGTGGGCCTGCTGGGCACGGGGGCGCTGGACGAGGCCCACTTCGATCTCTCCGACGTTGCCAACACGGCGCTGCTGGCAGCCCGCCCCGCAGGGCAGACGCAGACCCGGCTCTACCTGCTGGACCTGCCCAGCGGCCGTGCCACCCCGATCGGCGTGATCGGCAGCGGCGAGCGCCTGCGCGGCCTGGCCATCGAGCCCTGAGATGCGTCGCTGGAGTAGCCTGTTCCTCTGGCTGGCGGTCCTGTCCGCGGAGGCGGCGCCGCTGACGCTGGCGGTGCAGGACGAGGCCGGGCGGCCGCTGGCCGGCGCGGTGGTCTTCCTCGAATCCGCCGCGGCGCGCCGCCAGGTGCGCCCGCTGGCGCAGGCCGAGATGGGGCAGCAAGGCAAGGCCTTCGTGCCGGACGTGCTGGTGGTGCCGCTGGGAACCGCGGTGGATTTCCCCAACCGTGACACGGTGCGTCACCATGTCTATTCCTTCTCGCCGGCCAAGAAGTTCGAGCTCAAGCTCTACATCGGCACCCCGGCCAAGCCGGTCGTGTTCGACCAGGCCGGGGTCGCGGTGCTGGGCTGCAACATCCACGACCACATGGTGGGCTGGGTGGTCGTGGTGGACACGCCCTATTACGCGCAGACCGGCGCCGATGGCCGTGCCGTGCTCGACGCGCCGCCGGGCCGCTACCGCCTGCGAACCTGGCATGCGGGCCTGCCGGTGGGCGCGCCGGCGCTGGAGCAGGCGCTGACCCTCACGGACGCGGCCCAGGCGGCGTCCGTGCGCATGAGCGGCGTGCGCCCATGAAGCTGGCCCTGGACCGCCGCAGCCTCATCACCCGCCTGGTCGGCCTGTCGCTGCTGCTGCTGCTCTTCGTGCAGCTCGCCGGCTTCTTCGTGGTGCGCGACAGCATTGCGCGCAACGCGCGCATGCAGATCGCGCGCGAGTTCGACACCGGCGAGAAGGTCTGGCTGCGCCTGCTGGACCAGAACGCCGAGAAGCTGCGCCAGAGCGCGGCGCTGCTGGCGGCCGACTACGGCTTCCGCTCCGCCGTGAGCTCCGACGACCTGGAGACCATCGGCTCGGCGCTGGAAAACCACGGCCTGCGCATCGGCGCGGCCATGACGGCGCTGCTCGACACCCAGCTCGGGGTCCGCGCGGTCAGCACGGAGATGCCGGGCGCCGACCTGCCGGCCACCCTGGCCGCGCTGGCGCCGGCCCTGGCCGGGCAGTCCCAGGGCGGGCGCATCGTCGTGCTCGCCGGGCGGCCCTACCAGCTCGTCATGGTGCCCATGCGTGCGCCGCTGGTGGTGGGCTGGGTGCTCATGGGCTTTCCCGTCGATGCCCCGCTGGCGCAGGAGATGCAGCGGCTGCTGGGCATCCAGCTGGTATTGCAGGTGCGCCAGGACGACGGCCGCCTGGCGGCGACGGTGAGCACGCTGGACCAGGAGGCGCTGGCGCAGCTCCAGCGCATGGAGGCGCCGGTGCGCGAGGTCGAGACCGGCGAGGGGACCCTGCTGGTGCGCAGCATCGAACTCGTTGCCGGCGGCGGCGAGGCCCGCGTGCTGCTGCTGCGCTCCATGGACGGCGTGGTGGCGCCCTATCGCCAGTTGCAGATCCTGCTGGCGGCCATCACCGCCGGCGGCCTGCTGCTGTTCGGGCTTGGCAGCGGGCTGATGGCGCGCCGCCTGGCCATGCCCCTGCGCTCGCTGCTGGCGGCCACGCAGCGCCTCTCGCGCGGCGACTACAGCGTGCCGCTGGAGGACGTGGGACGGCAGGACGAGATCGGCGACCTTGCGCGCTCCTTCGACCGCATGCGCGTGGACATCGCCGCGCAGCAGGACGAGATCCGGCACCTGGCCTACTGGGACCGCCTCACGGGCCTGCCCAACCGGGAGAACTTCCGCGATGCCGTCCAGCAGGCCATGGACCGCCAGGCGGGGCGCAGCGAGGGTGGCGAGGCGCTGGCCGTCATCACGCTGGACCTGGACCGTTTCAAGCACGTCAACGACGTGCTGGGCTATGCCTTCGGTGACGAGCTGTTGCGCACCGTGGCGCGCAAGCTCGCCGGGGTGCTGGGGCCGGACACGGGCGTGCTGGCGAGGCTGGGCGGCAACGAGTTCGCCCTGCTGCTGGCACCGGGCAGCCCGGCGCAGGCCGGCGAACTGGCCGCGCGCGTGGCGCACAGCCTGGAGCAGCCGCTGGCCATCGCCGAGCAGACCGTGGACCTGAGCGCGGGCATCGGCATCGCCTGCTGGCCCGCCGATGCGCAGGACGTGGACACCCTGCTGAGCCGCTCGGAGATCGCCATGTACGTGGCCAAGCGCAAGCTGGAAGGGCCGCTGCGCTACGACCCGGCCTTCGATTCGGCCAGCACCCAGACCCTGTCGCTGCTCACCGAGCTGCGCCGCGCGGTCGACCAGGGCGAGTTGCGCCTGTTCCTGCAGCCCAAGGTGCATCTGGGCGACGGCCGCACGCATGCGGCCGAGGCGCTGGTGCGCTGGGAGCATCCGCAGCGCGGGCTGGTGCCGCCCCTGCAGTTCATCCCCTTTGCCGAGCAGACCGGCTACATCCGCCAGCTCACGCTGTGGATGTTCGGGCAGGCGGCCCGCCTGCTGGCCACGCCGGCAGCCGCAGGCCTGCGTATCTCGGTCAACCTCTCCACCCGCGACCTGCTCGACCTGGAACTCAGCGCGCGGCTGGAGCGCCTGCTGCAGGCGCACGGGGTGCAGCCCGCGTCTTTCTGCCTGGAGATCACCGAGAGCGCCATCATGGACGACCCGCAGCGCGCCGAGGCCATGCTCAACCGCCTCTCGGAGCAGGGCTTCAAGCTGTCCATCGACGACTTCGGCACCGGCTACTCCTCGCTGGCCTACCTCAAGCGGCTGCCGGTGGACGAGCTCAAGATCGACAAGTCCTTCGTCATGGGCATGGAGCAGGACGAGGGCGACGCCATCATCGTGCGCTCGACCATCGACCTGGCGCACAACCTGGGCCTGAGCGTGGTCGCCGAGGGGGTGGAGAACGCCGCCATCCTCGAGCGGCTGCGCGCGCTGGGCTGCGACGAGGTGCAGGGCTACCACATCAGCCGCCCCATGCCCGCACCGGCCTTCATGGAATGGCTGAGAAAGTAAAATCGCATCATGCTGCAGCAACGTACCCTCAAGTCCCTGACCCGTGCCGTCGGCGTAGGCCTGCACAGCGGCCAGCGGGTCGAGCTCACGCTGCGCCCGGCCCAGCCCGACACCGGCATCGTGTTCCGGCGCGTGGACCTGCCGCAGCCGGTGGACATCCCGGTCTCGGCCCTGGCCGTGAGCGACACGCGCCTGGCCTCCACGCTGTCCAACGGCGGCGCCAAGGTGCACACGGTCGAGCACCTCATGTCGGCCTGCGCCGGTCTGGGCGTGGACAACCTGTACGTGGACATCACGGCCGAGGAGGTGCCCATCCTCGACGGCTCGGCCGCCTCCTTCGTCTTCCTGCTGCAGAGCGCGGGCATCGTGACGCAGAACGCGCCGCGCCGCTTCGTGCGCGTGACCAGACCCATCGAGGTGCGCGAGGGCCAGGGCGCCGGCGAGAAGTGGGCGCGCCTGGAGCCCTACCACGGCTACAAGCTGAGCTTCGAGATCGACTTCGACCATCCGGCCGTGGACTCCACGGGCCAGCGCGTCGAGTTCGACATGAGCGTGCACAACTACTCGCGCGACATCGCGCGCGCCCGGACCTTCGGCTTCACCAAGGACGTGGAGATGATGCGCGCCAACGGCCTAGCCCTGGGCGGCGGGCTGGACAACGCCATCGTGATGGACGACTACAAGGTGCTCAATGCCGGCGGGCTGCGCTACGACGACGAGTTCGTCAAGCACAAGATCCTCGACGCCATGGGCGATCTCTACATCCTGGGCAAGCCGCTGCTGGCGGCCTACACGGCCTTCCGTTCCGGCCACGCGCTCAACAACAAGCTGCTGCGCGAGCTGCTGGTGCGCACCGACGCCTGGGAGACCGTCACTTTCGACAACGAGCGGCTGGCACCCAAGGGCTTCGCCCTGCCGGCGCGGGCCTGGTGACATGGCCACCACGCTCCGCCGTTGCACGGGTCGCTGCCCCCCCAGGGGGCTGACTCGCCTTGGGGCGGCCCGGCGACGAGTGGCCCGCGCGAGGTAGGCCCATGCTGCTGTTTCGCTGGCTCATCTTGTTGCTGCTGATCGCCGCCGGCGTCTGCTTTGCCTTCTACGCCGGCACCGGCCAGGCCCGCTACAAGCGCTGGGGCCTGCTCACCCTGAAGTGGACCATCCTGGCCGCGCTGGGCTTCTTCGCGGTGCTCATCCTGCAGCGCATCGCCTGAGGCGCCGGCCCCATGGCTGTGTTCAGGTGCCGCGCTTGCGCACGGCGGAGAACGGGTCGGCCTTGTCGAGTTCACCCGGACGGGTCTCGCGCGCGCGCACCGACTCCAGCGGGTTGAAGTTCGAGGGCATCTGGCTGTCCTGGAACGCCACCGAGTCTTCCCACAGGGCCCAGTCGGAGTCGAGGTTGCCTTCGGACACTTCGGGCAGCGGGGGCGGTTCCGGCGGCAGGCCGGCCGCCTTGCCCGTGCGGGCGGGCGCGGGGCGGGCCGGGGGGCGGGCCGCCGCCACCGGCTTGGCCGGCTCGGGCGGTGTGCGCTTGAAGAACTTCAGCATGTGAGGGGTCCAGGACGCGGCGTGATGGCCGCAATTTAACGCCCAAGGGCGGGCCATGACAAGCCCGCTGCGCGCCCGGGACTGTGCAGGAATGCCCGGGAAGCGGCCTTTTTCAGCGCGCGCGGCCGGCGCGGTAGGCGCCGGTGGTCCTGCGCGTGAGCACGGTGGCCTGCGCCAGCCGTCCCAGGGCCTGGCCGGCGTGGGCGTGCGTGATGGCCAGGCCCAGGGCGTCGGCCGCATCGGGCCCGGGCAGGCCGGGCAGGCCGAGCAGGCGCCGGACCATTTCCTGCACCTGCGCCTTCTGGGCCCGGCCGTGGCCGACCACGGCCTGCTTCAACTGTGTGGCCGTGTATTCGGCCACCGGCAGGTCGCGCGTGACCAGCGCGCTGAGCGCCGCGCCGCGCGCCTGGCCCAGCAGCAGCGTGGACTGCGGGTTGACGTTGACGAAGACGATCTCCACGGCCGCGGCCTCGGGCTGGTAGCGCGTGATCACTTCCTGGATGCCTTCGAAGAGCACCTTCAGCCGGGCCGGCAGCTCACCCTGCGCCAGGTGGGTGGTGCTGATGGTGCCGCTGGCCACGTAGCTCAGCTGCTGGCCGGTCGCGTCGATGACGCCGAAGCCGGTGGTGCGCAGGCCGGGGTCGATGCCCAGGATTCGCATCGGCCTGGCCTCAGGGCAGCTCGGCGCGCCACAGCCGGCTGGCGATGACGGCTGCACGCTCGGCCAGGTAGGGCGAGTTGGGCAGCTTCTCGAAATGGCGCGGACGCGGCAGCATCACGGCCAGGCGGGCTGCCTCGGCCGGCGTCAGGCGCGCGGCGGGCTTGCGGTAGTAATGCTGGGCGGCCGCCTCGGCGCCGAACACGCCCTCACCCCACTCGACGTGGTTGAGGTAGAGCTCCAGGATGCGCCGCTTGTCGAGCATCAGTTCCAGCAGGTAGGTCAGCACGATTTCCTGCCCCTTGCGCAGCAGGGTACGCTCGCCCGAGAGCAGCAGGTTCTTGGCCAGCTGCTGGGTGATGGTCGAGCCGCCGACGATGCGCGGTGGGCGCACGCGGCGGCCGCTGGCCGCCTGGGCCTCGGCGCGGGCTTCGGCGGCGGCATTCTTCTGCCAGGCCTGCTCGAGCGCGTTCCAGTCCACGCCCTCGTGCCAGGCGAAGCTGTCGTCCTCGGCGGCGATGACCGCACGCTTGAGGTGGTCGGAAATCTGGTCGTAGTCCACCCACTGCTGACGCCAGCGCAGCTGGCCCTTCTCCTGGAGGAGGCGCCAGGCCTCCGAGCGTTCGAAGGTGGTGGACTTCGGGTTGGCGACCGCCATGAGCGCGATGCGGCCGACGAAGAAGAGCTGCAGCGCCAGCACGGCGATGACGGCGAGGGCGAACCAGCGGAGCAGGGCTTTCATGATGGCGTGTCGGTGTCAGGGCGCGCTGACCTGGGTCTGCAGGGTGTCGCTGCGCGAGAAGTTGAAGCGCGAGACCACGACGATCTGGTCGGCCTGGCTGCGCATGGCCTTGCTGAAGCGGCCGTAGGGGCCGGCGCTGCGCGCGATGTTCTCGGCGCGCCGGTCCAGCAGCCGGTTGCCCGAGCTCTCGAGCACTTCGGTGGCAAGGACGCGGCCGTCGAAGTTGACCGTGACGCTGACGGTGAGCTCGCCGTAGAGCTTTCTGCCACCCGAGGTGGGGAAGTTCTGCGTGCCCTTGTCCTCGATGGCACGGCGCAGGCGGTCGTAATAGATCGCATAGATCTCCTCGCGCGTGGACGGGCCGATGTAGCGCTTGCGCGGCTTGGCGCTGTCCTGCTGGATGCGGCGCTCGATCTCGGCCAGCTGCTTGAGCAGCAGGCGGCGCTTCTGCTCCTGGGCCATCTGCTCGCGGCTCAGGCTGGCCTGCTGCGGATCGGGCACCGGCAGGGCGGCGAGCTGGCGTCGTACCTGTGCCAGCAGCATGGTCTGCTGGCGCTGCATCTGCTGCATCCGCCTCTGCGCTTCCTCCTCCAGCGTGTCGCCCGGATCGCTGAGCTGGGTCGAGGGCAGGGGGCTGGTGGCGCGCCCGCGCTCGGCCTCACCCCCCCCGGCCAGACTGCTCTGCGCGATGGCGCGCGCCTGCTCGGGCCGCTCGTTGCTGCGCGCATTGACCAGGATGACTTCCAGCGGGGTGTCCTGGAAGGCGCGCTCGAAGGCCTGCGGGTCGACGAAGCGCACCGTCAGCAGTGCCGCATGCACGGCAACGGAGATGCCGAGGGACAGCTGCAGGGTGCTGAGGTTGCGCAGTTTCACGACGCAGGATTATCGCCCGACGCTCCCTCGGGCTCGTTGACGTCCACGGCAATCGCGATCGGGCCGGCGGCCAGGTGTTCGGCCTCGGCCTCCTCGGGCTCCTCCTCCCCGGCCGGCGCCGGCACGCTGTCCAGGCGCTCGAGCACGGTGCCGCTGATGTCCAGGGCCACCTCGTCGATGGCGCCAAGCTTCACGCGCACGCGCGCGCCGCGCGGCAGGCCCTGGGCCCCGAGCACCGGCAGCACCAGCGGCAGCTCGTCGGCGCGCGCCAGGTTGTCCTTGAACACCGTGGCCACGAGTTCGGTGATGCCCTGCTGCTGCAGGTGCTTGAGCGTCCAGTAGCGCTCGATCGTCGCCTGGTAGCCGTTGTAGGCGCTGTAGGCGGCGTCGAAGGCCGAGATGATGGAGAACAGGTCGGCGTCCTTGGGTTTGAAGGGCGCGGCCAGCGCGGCCGTCCTGCCATGGCGGGCGCAGGCGATGATCTGCCACTGGTTCACGAGGTCGGTGTAGCGGCGCAGCGGCGAGGTGCTCCAGGCATAGCTCTTGACGCCGATGCCGGCGTGCGGGGCCGCCTTGGTGCCCATGCGCACCTTCACGCCCGGCGCCAGGCTGGCCTGGCTGCGGTAGATGCCGGGGACACCCAGCTCGGCCAGCCACTGGCCCCAGGTGCTGTTGGCCAGGATCATGGCCTCGGCCACCATCAGGTCCAGCGGCGCGCCGCGGCTGCGCGTGCCGATGAGCACCTGCTCGCTGCCCTGCGGCTCCGCGTCCCCGTTGCCCACGAGCTTGAAGGTGTAGTCCGGCCGGTTGAAGGTCTCGGGCTTGCCACGCACGACTTCGCGCTGGGCCTTCAGGTGCCGCGCCAGGCGGTAGAGAAAGGCCAGTTCGGTGCGCAGCGCCGCGTCCAGCGGGGCCGGGTCGGGCGCGGCATGGCGGAAGGACGGGTCGTCCAGCCATTCGGCCGTGACCACGGTGTCGAGCTGGTCATGGCGCAGGTTGCGCGCGATCGGCACCCGCTCCAGCCGCGTGTCGTGCCCCAGGATCTCCAGCGTCTCCTCGCTAAACGCCACGTAGAGCGAGACCGCCGGGCAGGCGCGCCCTTCCTGCAGGGTGTAGCGCTGCACCACCTCGTCGGGCAGCATGGTGATCTTGTAGCCCGGCATGTAGACCGTGGAGAGGCGGGCACGGCTCACGTTGTCCACCGGGTCGCCGCGCTGCACGGCCAGGCCCGGCGCCGCGATGTGGATGCCTACCGTGACCGTGCCCGTGCCCAGGCCCTGGACCGAGAGCGCGTCGTCGATCTCGGTGGTGGCCGAGTCGTCGATCGAATAGGCCTGCACGGCGGCTTCGGGCAGGTCGTCGCGGATCTCGGGGGCGTCGAGGGCCGGGAAGCCGTGGCCCTTCGGAAAGTTCTCGAACAGGAAGCGGCGCCAGTGGAACTGGTAGGGCGAGTCGATGGCGCCGGCGCGCTGCAGCAGCTCCAGCGGCGCGGTGTGGGTGGCGCGCGCGGCCTCGACCACCGCCTTGTATTCGGGCGCGTTCTTGTCGGGCTTGAACAGGATCTTGTAGAGCTGCTCGCGGATCGGTGGCGGGCACACGCCGCGGCCGAGCTCGGCGGCCCAGTCGGCGATGAGCTGCTGCAGCACGCGCTTTTTCTCGATCGCGGCCAGCGCCTGCTGGATGATCTCGGCCGGCGCCTTGCGAAAGCGGCCCTTGCCGGCGCGGCGGAAATAGTGCGGGGCCTCGTGCAGGCGCAGCAGCGTGCCGGCCTGCTGCTCCAGCGTGGGCGGGTCCTGGAAATAGACGGCCGCCAGGTCGGCGAAGCCGAACTCCTCCTCGGGCGCGAATTCCCAGGCCAGGTCCAGCTCGATGCCCGAGCCCAGCTGCTGCGCGGCTTCGAGCAGGGCCGCCGGGGCCGGCTTGTCGAACCTGAGCAGGATGTTGGCCGCCTTGACCTTGACGCGCTTGCCGGATTCCAGCTCCACCTGGGCCGAGGCCTCGGCCTCGGACAGGATGCGCCCGGCCAGGAATTTGCCGGCTTCATCGAACAATACAAACATGGGCCCGATTGTCCCATGGCGCCCCGTGGCGGGTGCGACGGCCGGGCGCCGTGTTCAGCCGGCGAGGTCCAGGAAGGCCAGCACCTCGTCGAGGTAGCTCGGGAAGTCGCCGATGGCGTGGTCGCTGCCTTCGAGCAGCCGCAGCTGCACCCCCGGATAGTGGCTGACCATCTCGCGCCAGTCCAGCACCTCGTCACCCTTGGCGATCAGCGCGTAGTAGCGTTCGGGGCGGCTGATGGCCGGGACTTGCAGCTCGCGCAGTTCCTCCACGTATTCGGGCCGGAAGAAGAACGTCTCTTCGGGATCGTGCCAGCCGGCCTGCTCGCCGATGTACTTCGCGAGGTCCCGGGCCGGGTGCACCGCCGGGTTCAGCACGGCGGCGCGGCAGCCCGTCTGCTCGGCGATCCAGGTCGCGTAAAAGCCGCCGAGCGAGGAGCCGATGACGGCCATGCGCTCGCGCGGCCAGCCGCCGATGCCCTGCATGACCGCCTGCATGGCCAGGCGCGGCGAGGGCGGCAGCTGCGGGCACCAGAAGGTGAGCTGCGGGTGTTGCGCCGCCATGCGCTGTGCCACGAGGCGGGCCTTGGTCGAGCCCGGCGAGGAGCGGAAGCCGTGCAGGTAGAGCAGGTGGGTGGTGGGCATGCAGGAATTATCCGGGCATGAAAAAGCCCCGCCGGGGCGGGGCTTGGGGCCTGGGGTCACCGGGATCAGGGTAGTTCGTACATCGCGTAGAAGCTCGCGTATTCCCGCCCGGTCGGCTCGATGGCGCGCAGATGGAGACCGTTGAGCGCAGCCGTGAGACCGTACGGACCGGTATCGCCGACGTCGACCGCCGTCTGGCAGTGAGCATCCCCGGCCGTGGCTTTGGTGCAGTAAATGGTTCCGGTCCGGGCGGTGGACAAGACGGCCGCTGCATCATTGAAGCTGCCGCTCCCACCGGTGTAGCTGCCCCAGACCATCAGCTGGGTCGGTGGCAAGGCGCCCGTGGGAACCGTGTAGCCGATGGAGATCGAGGGCGCATCGCCAACCGGGAATTGGCCCGGGCGGGGCCCGCCCGTGGGATTCGCACCGCTCTGGAAGGTGGTGATGTCGGCGTCACTTAGCACCGCCAAGCCCTTGGTTTTCAGTTCGGGGATGGTCAGGGCGCGGGCGCGGGTCTTGTAGTGCTGGGTGGCGGCGAGCGTGGCCGGATCACTGGCCAGGTAGTACTCGTACTTCCAGACGGCCTGCATCGGGATGGCGGCAATCGCCTCGTTCGTGAAGACCGTGCGGTCGGCGAAGAACATGGTCGTGTCCTTGAGGGCCGGGTCGGCGGTGTTCGCGGCATCGACATACTCACTGTTCAGACGGACGAAGCTGGTTCCCGTCTTGATGTCGGCGCCGCCCGGATCCTTGACCAAGACCAGGTAGGAGGAGCCGGCGGTGGGCTTGAGCGTCAGCATGGTGCCGCGGGGGGTGGTGACCACCACGCGATCGAAGACCGGGCTGCCACCGCTGGTGAGGTTGGGCACGTTCAGGTTGTAGCCCGTGCTGTAGTAGTCCCATCCGGACTGGTTGAGGGTGATGAAGCGGCGCAGCTGGTGGTAGGCGGCAATGCTGCCCGGAAACTGGTACTGGTTGCCGATCAGTTTCAGCTTGTCTCCATCCGCGGCATCTTTGCGGACGACGAAGGTGTCGAACACCTCGGCGCCGCCAGCGCTCGTGCGCTTGTAGCTGATGACGATGTCGCCGTTGGCACGCGTGAATTCGTAGGCGCCCTGGCTGTAGGTCAGGCCGGTTGCGGTGCTTCGGAACAGGCCGAAGAACGGGCGGTCGGTTACGGCGCTGATCGTCGCGCCGTTGTGCTTGAAGAGGATGGATCCACCCCCGTCCTGGATGAAGGCATCCCGGCATTCCGGCGCAATGATGTTGCTCTCGTTCGGGCTGGCCAAGGTGGGGCTGGCCGGGTCGGGCGTGTCAACGCGTTCTGCCACGGGCAGCGCAAAGCAGGTGTTGAGCTGGGTCAGGAGCGCGGCGATCCTGGTGGCCGTGCCCTCTTCGATCAGATCGCCCGGGTCGATCGCGGGCAGGTCCGGGATGCTCGCCGGGTCCGTGTCGCTGGTGAACTTGATCGCGACCGGATCGGCATCATCGGCCGTTGCCTGCTTGACGGCCACCTCGATATTGGCCGCAGTGTCGCTGTACGGGATGATGGTGACCTTGATCGAGTCGAGCAGGCGGTCGTAGCCCGTGCCGTCGGTGCTGAAGCTGCCGGTCAGCGGGTCGGTGGCGGTCGTGCCGGTGGCTGTCAGTAGCGGGCCGAGGATGTCCTGAACTTCCTGGACCTTGGCGGTGACAGCCGCCTCGGTGACCTGGGTCGGGTCGGCTGCGAGTTCGTCGGCCAGCTTCAGCGGATCGCCCGAGTCGGCGAGCCGGGAGGCGATCAGATGGGTGATCGGCGTGATGTTGGCCGTGGCCGAGGTGCCGCTGAGGGCCGGCACCACGCTGACCAGCGATTCGCTGGCACCATCGGCCGAGGTGCGGGTAGCAATCAGCACGAACGGTGCCGTGGCGCCGGCATCCAGGGTGATGGTGTACTGGCCATCCGCGCCGACCGCACTGCTGGTGCCGACCGTCGCGCCGGTGCTGTCCTTGACGACGATGGTGGCGCCCTCGAAGCCCGCCCCGCTGGCGGCCACGCCGGACACCGTCGCCGTCGGGGTCGGGGATGTGCCGGTCGAGGTGCCGCCGCCCCCGCCGCAGCCTTGCAAGGCGATGAGGCCTGCGCTGGCAAGTGCCAGGGCCAGTTTTCTGAAAGAACTGCTCATGTAGTGCTCCATGGATGTGTGACATTCGGACCCGGAGTTCACGCGCATCCAGCCTGTGCGTGCTCCAGGCGTGCCGAGTCTCAAGGGATCGGCGGAAGTTTTCATCCCATGTTCATGGGATCAGGGGTAACCGGGGTGTGAAAAACTTCACATCGCCAGCGCCGCTCCGGGAGGGCGGGATCGGCCCGCGCGACGGGGCCGCAGTGCCGCAGCGGCCATGACTTCCCATATTCATGGGATGCGGCGGCAGGCATGCCGTGGAGTTCTGCGGCTATGCTTGCGCCGAAGGGGAGCACGACATGAAGGATCACCGCAAGTGTGGCGCGTACTGATCGTTGAAGACGACCCGCAGATGCGGGATTTTTTTGCTGCCAGCGTGGCACGCTGCCCGCAGCTGCAACTGGCGGGCAGTCTCGCAACCGTGGCCGAGGCCCGGGCCTGGCTGGATGACGATGCCAACCTGATCGACGTGCTGCTGACCGACCTGGGCCTGCCCGATGGCAGCGGGCTGGAGGTGATCCGCCACGCGACGCGCCAGCACCCGCGTTGCGAGCCGCTAGTGATCTCGCTCTTCGGCGACGAGGACAACGTGCTGGCCAGCATCGAGGCCGGGGCCCTGGGCTACATCCACAAGGATTCGGCGCCCGGGGACATTGCCCAGACCATCCTCGAGATGAAGGCCGGGGCCTCGCCGATTTCTCCCATGATCGCGCGCAAGGTGCTGGCCAAGTACGCCAGTGCCCGGGCACAGCCGGCGCCGGACGTGGCGGCTGCGCCCGCGGCAGGTGCGAGCCGCCCGGTCGATGCCGGGGCGGCCCAGGAGAAGCTGATGCTCTCGACGCGCGAACAGGAGGTGCTGTCCCTGATCGCCCGGGGGTTCTCCTACGCTGAGATCGCGCGCCTGCAGGGCGTGACCGTGCATACCATCCAGACGCAGATCAAGAGCCTGTATTCGAAGCTTTCGGTGCATTCCAAGAACGAGGCTGTCTTCGAGGCGATCCGGCTGGGGCTGATTTCTCTGGACACATGAGCAGCCTGCCGGGTCCTGTCCGCGAAATGCACCGTCGTTGGATCCGGTGGGGCGTGGGCCTGCTCTTGCTGGCCTGGTCCCTGGGCGGCGCGGCACAGGTGCTGACGCTCTCCCAGGCGCAGGTGACATTGCGCCATGAAGGGGAGCGTGCCGAGACGAAGGCGGACATGCCGCTGCCCTTCTTCTGGGATGGCGTATTCCAGGGCCAGCGTGGCTGGGCCACGTTGGATCTGACCTTCCGCTACGATGCGGCGCCCGACCGGCTCTATGCCCTGTACTTCCTGCGCCTGGGCAACGCCTATGAGGTCTGGCTCAACGGCATCCTCCTGCAGCGCTCCGGCGCGATGGCTGATTTCGACACCTCGGATTACTCCAAGGTGCCGCGCTTCATGCCGCTGGCCGCGCAGCTGCTCAAGGGCGACAACCAGCTGCGCATCGTCATCCGGGCCGACGCCGGGCGCCGCAGCGGCGTCTCGCGCATCGTCTTCGGGCCGGAGGAGGACGTACGGCCCATGTACGAGGCCGATGCGCGCTGGCGGGAAGACGGCTCGCTGGTGGTGGCCAGCCTGTCGGCGATGGTGGGCGTGCTCGGGCTGTTCCTGTGGTTCACCCGGCGCAGCATCGAAGGTGTCAACAACCACCGGCTGGATCACGTCTATCTCTATGTGGCACTGGCCGAACTGAGCTGGGCCCTGCGTGTCGGCGATGCACTGATCGAACAACCGTTCCTGCCCTGGCCCGCCTGGAGCGTGCTCATGACGCTGGCCATGTCCGGCTGGTTCTACTATCTGTATTCCCTGTGCGTCACGCTGGCCGGATGGGACGAGACGCGATGGAGCCGCATCCTGCAGCGCCTGATCCTGGTGGCCGTGATGCTGGGGCCCGTGGCCTCCTATCTGTCGGTTGCGGGCCAGATGCGGGGGCTGCTCACGGCATGGTACGGCGCGATGATCGGCCTGTACCTCATCTTTGCCGTGATCTATTTCACCCATGCCATGCGCAGCCGGGACCTGGTGCAGCGCATGCTCGCGTGGGCGGTGGTAGCCAACGTGCTGGTGGGCGCCAGGGACTGGCTGGTCTTCCGGTTCATGGATTCCCTGGGGGCGAACACCTACACGCGGTACTCCTCGCTGCTGTTCGGCCTGGCCATGGCCTACGCCGTGATCGTCCGCTACCGTGCGGTCGCCAGCCAGGTGCAGGACCTGATGGGCAACCTCTCCGAGCGCATTGCCCAGCGGGAGCGGGAGCTCGCTGCGAGCTACGCCACGGTGGAACGCCTGGCGCGCCAGGAGGAGCGGGCACGCGAGCGTTCCCGCATCCTGAGCGACATGCACGACGGGGTCGGGTCGCACATCAGTGTGGCCATCCGGATGGTCGAGTCGGGGCAGGGGACTTCACCCGAAGTGCTGAAGACCCTGCGTGAATCCCTGGACCAGCTCAAGCTGTCCATCGATGCGATGAACCTGCCCTCGGGAGACCTGACCGCGATGCTTGCGAGCCTGCGCTACCGGCTGGAGCCGCGCTTCAAGGCCTCCGACATCGCGCTGGTCTGGGATGTGGGCCTGCTGCCGCCGCTGGCGAGGCTGCACGGCAAGGCCATGCGGCAGCTGCAATTCATGGTCTTCGAGGCCCTGTCCAACGTGTTGCAGCACGCGCACGCCAGCGAGTTGCGGATAGAGCTGCAGCCCTCCCCCGGAGGTGGTGCCCGCCTGCGCGTGATCGACAACGGTCGCGGCTTCGATCCCGAGCGCGTGCAGCGCAAGGGCCTGGCCTCCCTGCGCGAGCGCGCCGCGGCCATCGGCGTCGGCCTGGACATCAGCAGCGAACCCGGTCGCACGGTGGTGGAAATCCTCATCGCCTAGGTCTTTGCCCCCGCAATGGCGGGATAATGCACGCCATGGCGGTTGTATTCGAGAGGCCCTCCCTGCGGCAGCGGCTCGTCCCCTGGTTCCAGGGCTTCGACGGGCCGCTGGCCTTTGCTGTCCTCATGCTGGCCGGCGCCGGCCTGCTGATCATGTATTCCTCGGGCTACGACCACGGCACGCGTTTCGTGGACCACGCGCGCAACATGCTCATTGCCGCGGGCATCATGTTCGTCGTCGCCCAGGTGCCGCCGCAGCGGCTCATGAGCCTGGCCGTGCCCCTGTACGTGCTGGGCGTGGCGCTGCTGATCGCGGTGGCCCTCTTCGGCATCACCCGCAAGGGCGCGCAGCGCTGGATCAACGTCGGCGTGGTGATCCAGCCCAGCGAGATCCTCAAGATCGCAGTGCCGCTGATGCTGGCCTGGTGGTTCCAGAAGCGCGAGGGCCAGTTGCGCCCGCTGGATTTCCTCGTGGCGGGCGCGCTGCTGGTCGTGCCCGTCGGGCTGATCATGAAGCAGCCCGACCTGGGGACCTCGCTGCTGGTGCTGGCCGCCGGCCTGGCCGTGATCTTCTTCGCCGGCCTGAGCTGGAGGCTGATCGTGCCGCCGGTACTGCTGGCGGTGCTGGGCATTCTTCTCCTGGTCGTCTTCGAGCCGGAGCTGTGCGCCAAGGGGGTGCGCTGGCCCATCCTGCACGACTACCAGCAGCAGCGCATCTGCACCCTGCTCGACCCCTGGCGCGATCCGCTGGGCAAGGGCTTCCACATCATCCAGGGCATGATCGCCATCGGTTCTGGCGGCGTGCTGGGCAAGGGTTACATGCAGGGCACCCAGACCCATCTGGAGTTCATTCCCGAGCGCACCACCGACTTCATCTTCGCGGCCTATTCCGAGGAGTTCGGCCTGCTCGGCAACGTGGTCCTGCTCGGCGCCTTCCTGTTCCTGGTGCTGCGCGGCCTGGCCATCGCGCTGGAGGCACCCACGCTGTTCGCGCGCCTGCTGGCCGGCAGCCTGACCACCATCTTCTTCACCTATGCCTTCGTCAACATGGGCATGGTCAGCGGCATCCTGCCCGTGGTGGGGGTGCCCCTGCCCTTCATCAGCTACGGCGGCACGGCCATGGTGACGCTGGGCCTGGCGCTGGGCATGCTGATGTCGATCGCCAAGTCCAAGCGCCTGGTGCAGACCTGAGGCCGGGGCCCGGCCCCCCGGGTGCAGGGGACATGGCCCCGCCCTACAATGAATCCATGATTTCCCGCGAACCCACCCTGGAGCGCCTGGCCATCGCCCGCGAGCTGCTGCTCACCCCCTACGGCCTGGACGAGACCCACCTGCTGCGCGCCCTCTCCGAGATCCGCGCGCACCGCGTGGACGACGCCGATCTGTACTTCCAGTACACCCGCAGCGAGGGCTGGAGCCTGGAGGAGGGCATCGTCAAGACCGGGTCCTTCTCCATCGACCAGGGCGTGGGCGTGCGCGCCGTCAGCGGCGAGAAGACCGCCTTCGCCTATTCCGACGACATCTCCGAGGCCTCGCTGCTCGATGCCGCGCGTACCGTGCGCAGCATCGCCAGCGCCGGCAAGTCCGCGCGCGTGAAGGCCGCGGCGCGCAAGATCGCTCCCTCGCGCACGCTCTACCCCGGCCTGGACCCGATCGCCACGCTCGACAGCACGGCCAAGGTGGCGCTGCTGGGGCGCGTGGAGCAGCTCGCGCGCGCCAGGGACCCGCGCGTGGTGCAGGTCATGGCCGGGCTGGCCGGTGAATACGACGTGGTGCTGGTCGCCCGCGCCGACGGCACGCTGGCGGCCGACGTGCGCCCGCTGGTGCGCCTGTCCGTGACCGTGATCGCCGAGCAGGCCGGCCGCCGTGAAATGGGCTCCTCGGGCGGCGGCGGCCGCTTCGGGCTGGCCTATTTCGACGACGCCATGATCCGCCAGTACGTGGAAGAGGCCGTGGACGCGGCCCTGACCAACCTGGACTCGCGGCCGGCTCCGGCCGGCGAGATGACCGTGGTGCTGGGCCCGGGCTGGCCCGGCGTGTTGCTGCACGAGGCCATCGGCCACGGACTGGAGGGCGACTTCAACCGCAAGGGCTCCAGCGCCTTCTCCGGCCGCATCGGCCAGCGCGTGGCGGCCAGGGGCGTGACCGTGCTGGATGACGGCACGATCGCCGACCGGCGCGGCTCCCTCAACGTGGACGACGAGGGCCAGCCGACCCAGCGCAACGTGCTGATCGAGGACGGCATCCTCAAGGGCTACATGCAGGACGCCATGAACGCGCGCCTGATGAAGGTGCGCCCCACCGGCAACGGCCGGCGCGAGAGCTATGCCCACATCCCCATGCCGCGCATGACCAACACCTACATGCTCGGCGGCGACCGGTCCCCCGAGGAGATCGTGGCCAGCATCAAGAAGGGCCTGTACGCCACCAACTTCGGCGGCGGCCAGGTCGACATCACCTCTGGCAAGTTCGTGTTCTCGGCCAGCGAGGCGTTCTGGGTCGAGAACGGCAAGATCCAGTACCCGGTCAAGGGGGCCACGCTGGTCGGCAACGGCCCCGATGCGCTCACGCGCGTGACCATGATCGGCAACGACATGCGGCTCGACAGCGGTGTGGGGACCTGCGGCAAGGAAGGCCAGAGTGTGCCGGTGGGCGTGGGGCAGCCCACCTTGCGCATCGATGGCCTGACGGTCGGGGGTACGGCCTGACATTTTCCTGTGCTATATTGCGCGTCATGGTTTCGACCCGTTCCTACTTTTTTGGCTACTTTTGGTTCTCAAGCGCCGCCGGCGGAAGAGAGTTCTGAACGTACCCAGCAGAAACGTACCGAATTCCAAGAAACCGCCGGCCCCGCCGGCGGTTTTTTTTTGACCGGACAGCCCACCCGAATTCCCAAGGAGCGACACGATGACTGCCAAAGCCCAGCCGACCAGCACCGATGCCTGGTATGCGCATCCCGGTGACAAGACCAGCCGCACCGACGACGAACGCATCAAGGACATCACCGTGTTGCCCCCGCCCGAACACCTCATCCGCTTCTTTCCCATCAGTGGCACGCCTGTCGAGAGCCTGATCTCCCACACCCGCCACGTCATCCACAACATCATGCACGGCAAGGACGACCGCCTGCTGGTCGTCATCGGCCCGTGCTCCATCCACGATCCGGCCGCCGCGCTGGAGTACGCGCGCCGCCTCAAGGCGCAGCGCGAGAAGTACAAGGACACGCTGGAGATCGTGATGCGCGTGTACTTCGAGAAGCCGCGCACCACCGTGGGCTGGAAGGGCCTGATCAACGATCCCTACCTGGACGAGAGCTTCCGCATCGACGAGGGCCTGCGCATCGCGCGCCAGCTGCTCATCGAGATCAACCGCCTGGGCCTGCCCGCCGGCAGCGAGTTCCTGGACGTGATCTCGCCGCAGTACATCGGTGACCTGATCTCCTGGGGCGCCATCGGCGCGCGCACCACGGAAAGCCAGGTGCACCGCGAACTGGCCTCGGGCCTGTCGGCGCCGATCGGTTTCAAGAACGGGACCGACGGCAACATCCGGATCGCCACCGACGCCATCCAGGCCGCGGCGCGCGGCCACCATTTCCTGTCGGTGCACAAGAACGGCAAGGTCGCCATCGTGCAGACCAACGGCAACAAGGACTGCCACGTCATCCTGCGCGGCGGCAAGGCCCCCAACTACGACGCGGCCAGCGTGGCCGCGGCCTGCAAGGAGCTGGAAGCCGCCAAGCTGCCGGCCACGCTGATGGTGGACTTCAGCCATGCCAACAGCAGCAAGCAGCACGAGAAGCAGCTCGATGTCGCGCGCGACATCGCCGGCCAGATCGCCGGCGGTTCGCGCAGCGTGTTCGGCGTCATGATCGAGAGCCACCTGAACGCCGGCGCGCAGAAGTTCACCCCGGGCAAGGACGATGCCGCCAAGCTGGAGTACGGCAAGAGCATCACCGACGCCTGCCTGGGCTGGGACGACTCCATCCAGGCGCTGCAGATCCTGTCCGACGCGGTCAAGGCCCGCAGGAAATAAGCCCAGTCCAGGCTGCGCCTCTGGCCGATTCGAGCCTGGGCAGGCAGGCTCGCAGCCGTCGGCTCAGCCCTGCAAGGCGTCGAGCAGCTTCTGGTGCACGCCGCCGAAGCCGCCGTTGCTCATGCACAGGATGTGGTCGCCCGGCCGGGCCGCGGCGACCACCAGGCCCACCAGCTCCTCGATGCTGTCGGCGACCCGGGCGCGGGCAGCCATGGGGGCCAGCGCCTCGCGCGCGTCCCACCCCAGCCCGCCCGCGTGGCAGAAGGCCAGATTGGCGTCTTCCAGGCTCCAGGGCAGCTGCGCTTTCATGGTGCCCAGCTTCATGGTGTTGCTGCGCGGCTCGAACACCGCCAGGATGCGCGCTTGCGGACCGACTTTGCGGCGCAACCCGTCCACCGTCGTGCGGATGGCGGTGGGGTGGTGGGCGAAGTCGTCGTAGACCGTGATGTCGCGCACCGTGCCGCGCACTTCCATGCGCCGCCGCACGTTCTGGAACTTCCCCAGCGCCCGGGCCGCGACTTCGGGATGCACGCCGACATGCTCGGCCGCCGCGATGGCGGCCAGCGCATTGAGCTGGTTGTGCACGCCGGTCAGCTCCCACTGCACGCGGGCCACCGGGCGGCCCTGCTGCAGCACTTCGAAGTCGTGCGGCTCGCCGCGCGCGCTGAAGTCGCTCACCGCGGCGCCGAAGCTGCGCACCTCGCTCCAGCAGCCAGCGTGCAGCACGCGTGCCAGGCTTTCCTCCAGGCCGTTGACGACGATGCGGCCCGAGCCCGGCACGGTGCGCACCAGGTGGTGGAACTGGCGCTCGATGGCGGCCAGGTCGTCGAAGATGTCGGCGTGGTCGAACTCCAGGTTGTTGAGCACGGCGGTGCGCGGCCGGTAGTGCACGAACTTGCTGCGCTTGTCGAAGAAGGCCGTGTCGTACTCGTCGGCCTCGATCACGAAGAGCGGGCGTTGGCCGGCAGAGGCTCGCGTCGCCGGGCCGCCCCAAGGCGCAAGGGCTCCCTCGGGGGGCAGCGAACCGCGCGCAGCGGGGAGCGTGGGGGCCACATTCCCCCCGAGGCGGGCCGAGATGCCGAAATTCATGGGCACGCCGCCGACCAGGAAGCCGGGCTGCCGGCCGGCAGCTTCCAGGATCCAGGCCAGCATGGAGGTGGTGGTGGTCTTGCCGTGCGTGCCGGCCACGGCCAGCACGTGCCGGCCCTGCAGCACGTGCTCGGCCAGCCACTGCGGGCCGCTGGTATAGGGGGCCCCGGCTTCGAGGATGGCTTCCATCAGCGGAAACTTCGGGCTGCCGTCGGGCGCACGGGCGCGGCTGACGACGTTGCCGACCACGTACATGTCGGGCTGGAGCGCCATCTGCCCGGCGTCATACCCCTCGATCAGCTCGATGCCCAGGGCGCGCAGCTGGTCGCTCATGGGGGGGTAGACGCCGGCATCGCAGCCGGTGACCTTGTGGCCCGCTTCGCGGGCGAGGGCGGCCACGCCGCCCATGAAGGTGCCGCAGATGCCGAGGATATGAATATGCATCGGCCGATTCTAGGGGCTGGCCTTCGCGGTCCTTCCGCACCAGGCGCACAATGGCGCCCGTGAGCGCTCAAGAGGAAATTGCCGCCGTGGCGGCCCAGATGGTGGTGGAGGAGGGGCTGGAATACGGCCCGGCCAAGCGGCGGGCCGTGCGCCAGCTGGGGCTGCCGCCGCGCACCGCCCTGCCCGGCAACGACGTGCTGGAGGACGCCGTGCGGGAATACATCGCCGTGTTCTGCGGCGACACCCAGCCGGCCGAGTTGCAGGCCCTGCGCCGGCTCGCGCTGCTCTGGATGGAACGCCTCGCGCAGTTCCGGCCACACCTGGGAGGGGCCGTCTGGCACGGAACGGCCACGCGGCTGTCGGACATCTATCTTCACCTGTTCTGCGATGATGAGAAGTCGGCCGAGATCGCCCTGATCGACCTGGGCCTGGCCTACTCGGCGCGGACCGTGCCTGGCCTGCACCAGGAGCCGGTCGAGGCGCTGAGCTTCCATGCCCGCAGTCCGGAACTCGGCGAGACGGTGGGCATCCATCTGCTGGTGCATGATCTCGATGACCAGCGCGGCGCCCTGCTGCGGGATGGCAAGGGTCGCGTGCCCCGGGGCGACTTGCCGGCGGTTCGCCGGCTTTTGGCTGAAATTGAAAATACTTGAGGAATTTTGTGTCGACAAATCAAAAACCTGCCGCCGGCCGCCGGCGTGCCTTGTATGCGGCCGTCGGGGTGGCCGCCGGTCTGGGCGGCGCCGGCCTGGCCTGGTGGCGCTTTGCGCCCGCAGAGATGGAGCCGGCTGCCGAGGCGGCAGTCTGGGGCCTCAGCTTCGAGACGCCGGCCGGTGACCAGCTGGCCATGCAGGGCCTGCGCGGCCGACCCTTGCTGCTGAACTTCTGGGCCACCTGGTGCCCGCCCTGCGTCGAGGAAATGCCGCTATTGGATGCCTTTTACAAGGAAAATTCTGCCAATGGCTGGCAAGTCCTGGGGCTTGCTGTCGACAAGCGCGAGCCCGTGCAGTCTTTCCTGGCCCGTCAGCCCATGAGTTTCCCCATCGCACTGGCAGGGTTCGATGGCCTGGCCTTGAGCAAGATGCTGGGCAATCGTGCCGGTGGTTTACCATTTTCCGTACTGTTCGGTGCAGATGGCACTGTCCTGAATCGTAAAATCGGCAAGCTGTCCAGCCAGGATCTGGCGCAGTGGCGGACCCTGAAATAGTCCGCAGGCGGGCCCGATCGCGTATGATGCCGGGCTGGCCGCGATGTGTTGGTCCCAGTACATTTCGCCGGAGTTGGCTGGAAATTGACCTGATTTATTCTAAATTGAGTCAATCTTTGTAAAAGATGTTGGAGATCCCATGGATTTGCGAAAACTCAAGACCCTGATCGATCTGGTGTCTGATTCGAACGTGTCGGAACTGGAAATCACCGAGGCCGAGGGCAAGGTGCGCATCGTCAAGGGCGGCCCGGCGATGGTCCAGGGGTATGCGATGCCGGCCCCGATGGCTGCACCCATGGTCGCCGCCCCGGCTGCGGCCCCCGCGGCCGCGCCAGCGGCTCCCGCAGCGCCGGCCGCGGCTCCGGCTGCGACCGGCCACACCGTGAAGGCCCCCATGGTCGGCACCTTCTACCGCTCCGCCTCGCCCGGCGCCAAGCCCTTCGTCGAGATCGGCTCGGTGGTCAAGGAAGGCGAGACCATCTGCATCATCGAGGCGATGAAGATCCTCAACGAGATCGAGGCCGACAAGTCCGGCACCATCACCCAGATCCTCAGCGAGAACGGCAAGGCGGTCGAGTATGGCCAGCCCCTGTTCGTCATCGAATAAGGCCTTCCCTTCATGTTCAAGAAGATACTGGTGGCGAACCGCGGCGAAATCGCCCTGCGGATCCAGCGCGCCTGCCGCGAGCTGGGCATCAAGGCCGTGATGGTCTATTCCGAGGCAGACCGCGAGGCCAAGTACGTCAAGCTCGCGGAGGAAGCCGTGTGCATCGGCCCCGCGCCCTCCGGCCAGAGCTATCTGAGCATGCCGGCCATCATCTCGGCGGCCGAAGTCACCGACTCCGAGGCCATCCACCCCGGCTACGGCTTCCTGAGCGAGAACGCCGACTTCGCCGAGCGTGTCGAGCAGAGCGGTTTCCAGTTCATCGGCCCGACGCCCGAGTCGATCCGCATCATGGGCGACAAGGTCTCGGCCAAGCAGGCCATGATCAAGGCTGGCGTGCCCTGCGTGCCGGGCTCGGAGGGGGAGCTGCCGGATGATCCGGTGCAGATCCGCCGCATCGCCAAGGCCATCGGCTACCCGGTGATCATCAAGGCCGCGGGGGGCGGCGGCGGGCGCGGCATGCGGGTGGTGCACACCGAGGCGGCGCTGGTCAATGCGGTGCAGATGACCAAGGCCGAGGCCGGTGCCGCCTTCAACAACCCGGCGGTCTACATGGAGAAGTTCCTCCAGAATCCGCGCCACATCGAGATCCAGATCCTGGCCGACAAGCACCGCAATGCCGTCTATCTGGGCGAGCGCGACTGCTCCATGCAGCGCCGCCACCAGAAGATCATCGAGGAGGCGCCCGCACCGGGCATCCCGCGCCGCCTGATCGACAAGGTGGGCGAGCGCTGTGTGGCCGCCTGCAAGAAGATCGGCTACCGCGGCGCCGGCACCTTCGAGTTCCTCTACGAGGACGGCGAGTTCTACTTCATCGAGATGAACACCCGCGTGCAGGTCGAGCACCCGGTGACCGAGATGATCACGGGCGTGGACATCGTCAAGACGCAGATCATGGTGGCCGCCGGCGAGAAGCTGCCTTTCACCCAGCGCGACATCCAGATCCGCGGCCATGCCATCGAGTGCCGCATCAACGCCGAGGACCCCTACAAGTTCACGCCCTCGCCGGGCCGCATCACCATGTGGCACGCGCCGGGCGGCCCCGGGGTGCGCGTGGATTCGCACGTCTACACCAACTACTTCGTGCCGCCGAACTACGACTCCATGGTGGGGAAGATCATCGTGCACGGCGACACGCGCGACCAGGCCATGGCCCGCATGCGCACCGCGCTGGCCGAGACCCTGGTCGAGGGCATCAGCACCAACATTCCGCTGCACCGCGAACTCATGGCCGACGCCAAGTTCATGGCCGGTGGCACCAACATCCACTACCTCGAGGAGTGGATGGGGCATCACAAGAGATAACCCCCTGAGGCGCTGACGCGCCTTCCCCCTGAAAGGGGGACGCTCCCAGTGGCCCGGCGAAGCCGGTTCCACGGGAGCCCGTGGATTGAACCCCTGGGCACGTTATGTACGAACTCCGTTTGCTCTGTCCGCAGGACCGGGTCGAGGTCCTGGGCGAGGCGCTCGATGCACTCGATGCGCTGAGCGTCAGCGTCGAGGATGCCGATGCGCAGACCGATGCCGAGCAGGCGCTGTTCGGCGAACCGGGCATGCCGCCGCCGGCCGAGGGCTGGCAGCGCTCGCGCATCATTGCCCTGTTTCCCACGCAGGCGGCGGCGGGCGATGCGGCCGCCCTGCTGCAGGCGCAGGACTTCTTTGATGGCTGCCGTGTGCTCGGGGTGGCCGAGGTTCCCGAGCAGGACTGGGTGCGTCTGACCCAGTCGCAGTTCACCCCGGTGGACATCACCCCCGACTTCTGGATCGTGCCGACCTGGCACGAGCCGCCGGCGCAGGCGCGCACCATCATCCGGCTCGACCCCGGGCTGGCCTTCGGCACCGGCACCCATCCGACCACGCGCATGTGCCTGCGCTGGATCGCGCGCCATGCGCAGGACCGCGGCGGGCTGGGGCGGGTGCTCGATTACGGCTGCGGCTCCGGGATCCTTGCGATTGGTGCCGCCAAGTTCGGCGCCCGCGACATCGACGCCGTGGACATCGACGATGCCGCGGTCGAGTCCACCCGTCTCAACGCCGAGGCCAACGGTGTGACGCTCAACGCCGGCCTGCCCGAGCTCGCCCGGGGGCAGTACCAGACGGTCCTGGCCAACATCCTGGCCACGCCGCTGAAGGTGCTGGCGCCGCTGCTCTGCTCCCGGGTGGCGCCCGGCGGGGCACTGGTGCTCGCCGGCATCCTGGAGCGCCAGGCCGAGGAGCTGCAGCAGGCCTATGCCCCCCATGCCCGCCTGCAGGTCAGCGATGCCGAGGACGGCTGGATACTGATGACCGCCACCTTCTGAGCGCCGGGGCGGGGCTCTACAATCCCTGATCCATGAGCCTGATCACACGCTGCCCAGCTTGCCGGACGATGTTCAAGGTCGTACCCGACCAGTTGCGCATCTCCGAGGGCTGGGTCCGCTGCGGGCAATGCGAGGAGATCTTCGACGCCTCGGCCCACATGCAGGAAGACCTGCCGCCGCCGGCCAGCCCGGAGCTGGCCAGCGTGACGGAACAGGAACCTGCGATGGCGCAGGTGACGGCCGAGCCGCACGCGTGGGACACGCAGGATGCGCCGGCGCCCGGTGAGGCATCCCCCCCTGCGCCGGCAGAGATCGACCTCGAGCTGCTCGAGCCTGCGCCGGCTGGCGGCAGTCCGCTGCCCGATGACTCCGCTGATGGCCGAACCGAACCCGTGCTGTCGACGGAGGTGGTGGTGCCGGCGGAAGTGTCCGAGCCCGAGGCCGTCACGGCATCGTCCCCGATACCGCCACTGTCCTTCATGCGTGACGCCGGCAAGCGTTCGCGCTGGCACCACCCGCTGGTGCGCGCCAGCCTGATGGTGCTGAGCCTGCTGCTGCTCGCCGGCCTGCTGCTGCAACTGCTGGTGCATGAGCGCAACCGCATCGCGGCGATGCACCCGGGCCTGCGCCCGCTGGTCGAGGAGGTCTGCCTGCTGGCCGGCTGCGACATCCGTCCCCTGCGCCAGATCGAGTCGGTGGTGATCGACAGTTCGTCCTTCAGCAAGATCAAGGGCGATGTCTACCGCCTCAGCCTGACGCTGAAGAACAGCGCCCCCATCGACCTGGCCATGCCGTCCATCGAGCTGGCGCTGACCGATACGCTGGACCATCCGCTCATGCGGCGGGTGTTCGCACCGGCCGAGCTCGGTGCGGGCAGCGGCGTCATCGCCGCGGCCTCCGAAACGCAGGCCACACTGGTGCTGACCGTCAAGGCCAACGGCAATGGCGAGCGCATCGCGGGCTACCGCCTGCTGGCTTTCTATCCCTGACTTCCTGGAACCGATCCCCCATGGCAACTCTCATCTGCGGCTCGCTCGCCTTCGACACCATCATGAACTTCGAGGGCCGCTTTGCCGAGCAGATCCTGCCCGACCAGCTGCACATCCTCAACGTCTCCTTCCTGGTGCCCACGCTGCGGCGCGACTACGGCGGCTGCGCTGGCAACATCGCCTATGCGCTCAAGGCCCTGGGTGGCCAGCCCCTGCCCATGGCCACGGTGGGCAATGATGGCGCGGGTTACGTGCAGCGTTTGCGTGAACTGGGCATCGATACCCGCCACGTGAAGGAGATCACGGAGACCTTCACGGCGCAGGCTCTGATCATGACCGACCGCGACAACAACCAGATCACGGCCTTTCACCCCGGCGCCATGATGCAGGCCCATGTCACGCGCATCGAGCGCCACCCCGATGTGAAGCTGGGCATCATCTCCCCCGATGGGCGTGACGCCATGCTGCAGCATGCCGAGCAGTTCAAGGCGGCCGACATCCCCTTCGTCTTCGACCCGGGCCAGGGCCTGCCCATGTTCGACGGCCGCGACCTGGCGCGCTTCGTCGAGCTCTCCAGCTGGGTCACGGTCAACGACTACGAGGGCAAGATGCTGTGCGAACGCACCGGCTGGAGCCCGGCCGACATCTCGCGCAAGGTGCGGGGCCTGGTCATCACCCTGGGGCACGAGGGCAGCGAAGTCTGGATCGACGGCGACAAGACGCTGGTGCCGCCCGTCACGGCGGCCGCCGTGGTCGATCCCACGGGCTGCGGCGACGCCTACCGCGGCGGTCTGCTGTACGGGCTGGAGCAGGGCTGGTCACTCGTGCGTGCGGCCGAACTCGGCAACCGCATGGGCTCGCACAAGATCGCCCACCGCGGGCCGCAGAACTACGCCGTCGACCGGCCGCTGCTGGGAATGTAGCCGCTTCAGTCGGCCGGCGGCCTCAGGTTCTGCCAGCAGGCCTGTGCGGCCTGGGGTGCTGCCACGCGCAGCTGCTTGCGCCGGGCCGTGTCGCCACGCAGCAGTTCAACCGCGGTGCGTGCAATGCCCAGCTGCTCCGCAAGCCAGGCCTGCAGCGCCAGGTTGGCCTTGCCGTCGACCGGCGGGGCCTGCAGGCGCACGCGCAGGGCGCCGTCGTGCAGGCCCTGGATCCGGGTCCTTGCCGCATTGGGCATGACGTGGACATCGACCACGACCGCGCCATCTTTCTGCAGGCGCAAAAAAGGCCAGTCGGGCAGCGGTGTGCTCATCGGGTCGGGATCTGAAAAGGAAAAAGCCCGATGCCTTGCGGACATCGGGCTTGAGGTCAGCGTGCTGACTCAGGGACGGCTGGCCGTGGGGAAGGGCCAGGCAGCCTGCGGATTCAGCGTCGTCTGTGCCACCGGTGCCGCAGCGGCCGGGGCAGCAGCAGGCTTCGCAGCGGCCTTTTTCTTCGCCGGCTTCTTGGCAGCCTTCTTCGCAGCGGGCTTCTTGGCAGCCGGCTTCTTCGCGGCGGCCTTCTTCGCTACCTTCTTGGCAGCCTTTTTCGCAGCCGGCTTCTTGGCGGCTGCTTTCTTGGCAGCGGGCTTCTTCGCTGCGGCCTTTTTCGCAGCCGGCTTCTTGGCGGCTACTTTCTTGGCAGCGGGCTTCTTCGCTGCGGCCTTTTTCGCAGCCGGCTTCTTGGCGGCTACTTTCTTGGCAGCGGGCTTCTTCGCTGCGGCCTTTTTCGCAGCCGGCTTCTTGGCGGCTACTTTCTTGGCAGCGGGTTTCTTCGCTGCGACCTTCTTCTTCGCGGGGGCCTTCTTAGCGGCCGCTTTCTTTGCAGTTGCCATCATCTTCTCCTTGATCAAGTTACAAAGAGCACTTCATGCGTTTGTTGGAGTGCATGAAGCGATTCATGTGGCTGGGCCGCTGCCCAACATCATGAACACGGGTGCACAGGCCGGCGCCGCTCTCTGCGGAGCGATCGGGGACCTGTGGAATTCTGGAAGCCATAGATTGATTAATTTCAGTCCCAGGAAAGCGCGCCGCCCGACTGGTACTCGATGACCCGGGTCTCGAAGAAGTTGCGTTCCTTCTTGAGGTCGATCATTTCGCTCATCCAGGGGAAGGGGTTTTCCTCGTTGGGGAACAGCGGCTCCAGGCCGATCTGCGTGGCCCGCCGGTTGGCGATGTAGCGCAGGTAGCCCTTGAACATGGAGGCATTCATGCCCAGCACGCCGCGCGGCATGGTGTCCTCGGCGTAGCGGTATTCGAGTTCGACGGCCTTCTCGAACAGGGCGCGGATCTCGGTCTTGAACTCGGCCGTCCACAGCTGCGGATTCTCCAGCTTGATCTGGTTGATCAGGTCGATGCCGAAGTTGCAGTGCATGGACTCGTCACGCAGGATGTACTGGTACTGCTCGGCCGCACCGGTCATCTTGTTCTGCCGGCCCAGCGCCAGGATCTGCGTGAAGCCGACGTAGAAGAAAAGGCCTTCCATCAGGCAGGCGAAGACGATCAGCGACTTCAGCAGGGTCTGGTCGGTCTGCAGGGTGCCGGTGTGGAAGTTCGGGTCCATGATCGCGTTGATGAACGGGATCAGGAACTCGTCCTTGTCGCGGATGGACTGGACCTCGTGGTAGGCGTTGAAGATCTCGGACTCGTCCAGACCCAGCGACTCCACGATGTACTGGTAGGCGTGGGTGTGGATGGCCTCCTCGAAGGCCTGGCGCAGCAGGAACTGGCGGCACTCGGGCGCCGTGATGTGGCGGTAGGTGCCCAGCACGATGTTGTTGGCGGCCAGCGAGTCGGCGGTGACGAAGAAGCCCAGATTGCGCTTGACGATGCGGCGCTCGTCCTCGGTCAGACCGTTCGGGTCCTTCCACAGCGCGATGTCGCGGTTCATGTTCACTTCCTGCGGCATCCAGTGGTTGGCGCAGGTGGCCAGGTATTTTTCCCAGGCCCACTTGTACTTGAAGGGCACCAGCTGGTTGACGTCGGTCTGGCCGTTGATGATGCGCTTGTCAGACGCCTTGATGCGGTGCGTGGAGGTGGCGGCAACCGCAGCGGGTGTGGCCGCTGCCGTTGCGGGGGCGGCATGCTGCATGGTGCGCAGCGCGGGGGAATGCAGGGGAAGCTCCGTCGTGCGGCTGCTGCTAGCACCGCCGGCAAAAGGCATTTGCGATGTGGGCTTGACTTCTTCGTCCCAGTTCAACATACGAGGTTCCAATCAGCGAATTATGGGAGCGGCGGCATGAAATGGAAAGTATTCATTCACATCGCCGCTCATTTGTGTTGCTCAATAGCATCGCGTTGCACGCGATGCTGCTCCCGGTTTACTGGCAGGCTTCACAGCCCGGATCGTCGATCGCGCAGAACTTGATGTCCGTGGCCGCAGTGGCCATCTGTGCCTGCGCCGCCGCCGCTGCGGCATCGAGTGCGCTCATGCCGCCGGCTGCGCCGCTGCCGGACGAGACGGCGTTGAGGCGGCCGGCCGAGACGGTGGACTTCTCCGCCTGCGTGGCCGAGGTGGTGCGCAGGTAGTAGGTGGTCTTGAGGCCACGCAGCCAGGCCAGCTTGTAGGTCTCGTCGAGCTTCTTGCCCGAGGCGCCGGCCATGTAGATGTTGAGCGACTGGGCCTGGTCGATCCACTTCTGGCGGCGCGCAGCGGCTTCCACCAGCCACAGCGGCTCGACCTCGAAGGCCGTAGCGTACAGGGCCTTGATGTCCTGCGGCACCCGGTCGATGGGGGCGAGCGAGCCGTCGAAGTGCTTGAGGTCCATGACCATCACGTCGTCCCACAGGCCCAGGCGCTTGAGGTCGCGCACCAGGTAGCCGTTGATCACGGTGAACTCGCCCGACAGGTTGGACTTGACCGAGAGGTTGCCGAAGCAGGGCTCGATCGACGCGTCCACGCCGATGATGTTGGAGATGGTCGCAGTCGGGGCGATGGCCACGCAGTTGGAGTTGCGCATGCCGTCGGCGGCAATCTTCTTGCGCAGCGCGTCCCAGTCCAGGGTGGCGGAACGGTCCACCTCGACGTAGCCGCCGCGGGCCTGGGCCAGCAGGTCCAGCGTGTCCAGCGGCAGGATGCCCTGGTCCCACAGCGAGCCGCGGTAGCTGGAATAGACGCCGCGCTCGCGCGCCAGCTCGGTCGAGGCCCAGTAGGCGTAGTAGCAGACGGCCTCCATGGACTGGTCGGCGAACTGCACGGCGGCGTCGCTGGCGTAGGGGATGCGCAGCTCGTAGAGCGCGTCCTGGAAGCCCATGATGCCCAGACCCACGGGGCGATGCCGCAGGTTGGAGTCACGTGCCTTCTTGACGGCGTAGTAGTTGATGTCGATCACGTTGTCCAGCATGCGCATCGCGATGGCGATGGTGCGCTTGAGCTTGTCGTGATCGATCCGGCCGTCCCTGACGTGCTGGCGCAGGTTCACCGAACCCAGGTTGCAGACGGCGGTCTCGGTGTCGCTGGTGTTGAGCGTGATCTCGGTGCACAGGTTGGACGAGTGCACCACGCCGGCGTGCTGCTGCGGCGAGCGCACGTTGCAGGCGTCCTTGAAGGTGACCCAGGGGTGGCCCGTCTCGAACAGCATGGTGAGCATCTTGCGCCACAGATCGGTGGCCGGAACGGTCTTGCTGGGCTTGATCTCGCCGCGCTTCGCCTTCTCCTCGTAGGCCACGTAGGCCTTCTCGAAGGCGGTGCCGAAGAGGTCGTGCAGGTCGGGCACGTCGGACGGCGAGAACAGGGTCCACTCGCCCTTTTCCATGACGCGACGCATGAACAGGTCGGGGATCCAGTTGGCCGTGTTCATGTCGTGCGTGCGGCGGCGGTCGTCGCCGGTGTTCTTGCGCAGCTCCAGGAACTCCTCGATGTCCAGGTGCCAGGTCTCCAGGTAGGTGCAGACCGCGCCCTTGCGCTTGCCGCCCTGGTTCACCGCCACGGCGGTGTCGTTCACCACCTTGAGGAAGGGCACGACGCCCTGCGATTCGCCGTTGGTGCCCTTGATGTGCGAGCCCAGGGCGCGCACGCGCGTCCAGTCGTTGCCCAGTCCGCCGGCGAACTTGGACAGCAGGGCGTTTTCCTTGATGGACTCGTAGATGCCGTCCAGGTCGTCGGGCACCGTGGTCAGGTAGCAGCTCGAGAGCTGCGAGCGCAGCGTGCCGCTGTTGAACAGCGTCGGGGTGGACGACATGAAGTCGAAGGAGGAGAGCACCTCGTAGAACTCGATGGCGCGCGCCTCGCGGTCGATCTCGTTGAGCGCCAGGCCCATGGCCACGCGCATGAAGAAGGCCTGCGGCAGCTCGATACGGGTCTTGCGCACGTGCAGGAAGTAGCGGTCGTACAGGGTCTGCAGGCCCAGGTAGTCGAACTGCAGGTCGCGCTCGGCCTTGAGCGCGCGGCCCAGGCGCTGCAGGTCGTACTGCAGCAGCTCGGGGTTGAGCAGCTCGTTGTCCACGCCCTTCTTGATGAAGCCGGGGAAGTAGTCGGCATAGGCCTCGGCCATCTCGGCCGGCTGCACGTCGCGCCCCAGCACCTCCTTGGCGATGGTGTGGAAGAGCAGGCGTGCGGTGGCGTAGGTGTAGTCCGGATCCTTCTCGATCAGGGTGCGGGCGGCCAGGATGGAGGCCTTGTACACCTCGTCGATCGGCACGCCGTCGTACAGGTTGCGCATGGTCTCGGCCAGGATGGGCTCGGGCCTGATGTCGGCGCCCAGACCGGCACAGGCGCTCTCGATCAGGTGCTGCAGGCGCGCGAGGTCCAGGGCCACGCGCCGGTCGCCGTCGGTGACGTGCAGCTGGGGCGCGGCCGGCGCGGCCTGGCTGGCCGCCTGCTGGGCGCGCTCCTGGGCGCGGCGCTCACGGTACAGCACGTAGGCGCGGGCGATCTCGTGGTGGCCGCCGCGCATCAGGCCGAGCTCGACCTGGTCCTGCACGTCCTCGATGTGGAAGGTGCCGCCGCCCGGGCGCGAGCGCATCAGCGCGCGCACCACGTTCTGGGTCAGCTGGTCCACGACTTCGCGCACGCTGGCCGAGGCCGCACCCTGGGTGCCATGCACGGCCAGGAAGGCCTTCATCATGGCCACGGCGATCTTGCTCGGCTCGAACGGCACCACTGCACCGTTGCGGCGGATGATCTGATAGTGGTTCAGGGTGCTCAGGCTGGCGCTTTCCTGGGGTTGCTGGCCGAGCATGCCGGTGTGGAGGGTGGGGGCGGTGTTCTGGGCTGTTTGCATCATTTCCTCTTGCAGCAAATCTGTGGGGTGTTCCTGGCTCAAGTCGGGCTTGGAGAGCGGCTTTTGCGAGTGTGAGGGTCTCAACACGCGGCGGGCAGGGGACACTATATATGGGGTGTCTCGTGAATACAAGACACTACCGGTAGTGTAGCGCGCTGCAGACGGTGAGCGCGCCCGCGATGTGGAAAAAACACGCCGCATCCGTGCATCACGCAGCCGTGCATGCATGCACCGGATGCGTGCGCAGGCGCTGTCATTTCGATATCTGTCTGCGCCATGCAAGCAATGACGCGGCCTGTCCCGGCATTTGCCCTTCAGGGCCGCATGAAAACAGTGCGTGGTGCACGCGCATGCCGCGGGCGCGCTGCGTGCGTACTCAGGCCAGGCCTTCGGGAAAATACTGAGGCGGGAAAGCCAGTGCCTGGCGCACGCGCAGCCATTCGAAGCCCGGCCCGGGGTCGGCCTTGCGGTCCGGTGCCACGTGTTCATGCCCGGCGATGTGGCGGATCGGGTAGTGCTGGGCCAGGGCGGCGCACAGGCTGGTCAGGGTCTCGTACTGCGACTCCTCGAAGGTGTCGCCTTCCAGCCCCTCGAGCTCGATGCCGACCGAGTCGTCGTTGCAGTTCTCGCGCCCGCGGTAGCTGGATACGCCGGCGTGCCATGCGCGGTCCTCGCAGCTGACGAACTGCCAGAGCTCGCCGTTGCGGCGCACATAGAAATGCGAAGACACCTGCAGGCCCTCGATGCTCTTGAAGTAGGGGTGTGCGTCCCAGTCCAGCGTGTTCGTGAACAGGCGCTGCACGGCATCGCCGCCGTACTGCCCCGGGGGCAGGCTGATGGAGTGGATGACCACCAGGTCGATGGAGGCGCCCGCCGGGCGCGGCCCGAAGTTGGGCGAGTCGAGCCGGCGCGCGTGGCGGTACCAGCCGCCGTCCCACAGGGCGTCGCGAGGCGGGGTGGGGGCCAGGCTCATGGTCGGCCCATCCGGGTGTCTGTGGCGCTCATGCGGCGGGATCGTTGCCCTGGGGCGTGTCGATGTTCAGTCGCGCGATGCGGTAGCGGATCTGGCGCAGGCTCAGGCCGAGCTTGGCGGCCGCGGCCGTACGGTTGAAGCCGGTTTCCTGCAGGGCCTTGATGAGGATCTCGCGCTCCTGCTGGTCCAGGTGGCCCTGCAGGTCGGCCGGAAGCGGGGCCGCAGCCGGTGCCGGCGTGGTGGCGGGAGCGGCGGGGGAGGACTGTGCAGCGAGGAGGGATGGCACGGTGGGCACGTTGTCCTGCGAGCGCGCCCGGGGGGCGGGCTCCGGCAGGTCGAGCTGCAGGTCGCCGCCGTCACTCAGGGCCACGGCCCGGTGCAGCAGGTTCTCGAGTTCGCGCACATTGCCCGGCAGGGGCAGCTGGCCCAGCTGCGCCAGGGCCTGCGGCGTCAGGCGCGGTGCGGGCAGGCCCGACTCGGCCGCGATGCGCGCCAGCAGGGCCGCGCACAGGGCCGGCAGGTCCTCGCTGCGCTCGCGCAGCGGCGGCAGGTCGATCTCGATCACGTTGAGCCGGTAGTACAGATCCTGGCGGAAGCGGCCGGCCTGCACCTCCTGCGCCAGGTTCTTGTGCGTGGCGCTGACGATGCGCACGTCCACCGCCTCCTCCTGCGTGCTGCCGACGGGGCGCACGCAACGCTCCTGGATCGCGCGCAGCAGCTTGGACTGCATGGCCAGCGGCAGGTCCCCGATCTCGTCGAGGAACAGCGTGCCGCCGCGCGCGGCCTGGAAGAAGCCCTCGCGGTCGGTGGTGGCGCCGGTATAGGCACCCTTCTTCACGCCGAAGAACTCGGCCTCCAGCAGGTTCTCGGGGATGGCGCTGCAGTTCACCGCCACCATGGGCCCGCCGCTGCGGTGGCTGCTGGCATGCAGGGCCTGGGCCGTGAGCTCCTTGCCGGTGCCGGATTCGCCGCACACCAGCACCGGTGCCATGCTGCGCGCCACCTTGCGGATGCGCTCGCGCACCTGCTGCATGGCCGGCGACTCGCCCACCAGCCGGCACAGTGCGGCCTCGGCCGAGGAGGAGGCGGGGGCGCCCGCGGCGCGGCCGGCCCCGGCGGATGCGGCCGGCGCCACGCCATTCGCGGCGTTCTGCGCGCCCTGCACTGCCGAGGCAATGACATGGCGGAACTGGCGCAGGTCGACGGGCTTGGTGAGGTAGTCGAAGGCGCCGGCCTTGAGCGACTCGACGGCGTTTTCCGCCGAGCCGTAGGCTGTGATGACGACGCTGCGCTCCGGGCGCTGCTGGGCGCGCAGCTGCTGGATCAGTTCCACCCCCAGGCCGTCGGGCAGCCGCATGTCGGTGATCAGCACGTCGTAGCGCCCGGCCTCCAGCCGGGCCCGGGCCTCGGCCAGGTTGCCGGCCACGTCCACCCGGTAGCCCTCGCGCAGCAGGGTCAGCTCGTACAGCGTGCGCAGGTCGGGCTCGTCGTCCACGACCAGGATCTGCGCAGCGTCGCTCGGGTGGTTCAGTGCCATGGTGTGTAGTGTCGGCTGGTGGCCGCGGACGCCAGGGGCGTGCGCACCGGACGCAGGGTGACGACGAACTCATTGCCGGCCACGGGCTGGCCGCGCGCCATGCGCTGGGTACGCTGGTAGGCAATGGTGGCGCCGTGCCCTTCGCACAGCTCCCGGCAAATATACAGGCCCAGGCCGCTGGAGCGGCTCTCGGAGGAGAAGAAGGGTTCGAACAGGTGCTGCTCGACCGACTGCTCCATCGGCGCGCCATCGCTCCAGACGGCCAGCAGGGCCATGCCGTCGGCGCCCAGCTGCAGGGAGACCTGGATGGACTCGGCCTGCCCGCTGGCGTAGCGGCGGGCGTTGTCCAGCAGGTTCACCAGCACGCGGCGCAGGTGCTCCGGCTCGAAGCTGACCCGCAGCGGCACCGCCGCCGGATTCAGCCGCAGCTGCGCGGTGCTGTCCGTCTGCTGGGCCCAGTCGCGGCAGATGCGCGAGGTCACGTCGGCCAGCTCGATCAGCTGCGGCGCCAGGGCCGTGGCACGCTGGCCCACGCGCGAGACGTTGAGCACATCGTCGACGATCTTGCCCAGCCGCTCGGCGTTCTGTCGCACCATCTGCGTCAGGCGCCGCAAGTGCGGCTCGCTCAGGTCCTCGTCCAGCAGCGCGTTGGCCTGCGCGATGGCGGCCAGCGGGTTGCGGATCTCGTGTGCCACGGCGGCCGACATGCGCCCCATGCTGGCCAGCTTCTCGGTGCGCATGCGCGCTTCCATCTCGCGCAGATCCTGCAGGAACATCACGCACAGGGGTTCGCCGCCGCCCCATTCGCTGCCGGTCATGCGGGTGCGCACGCGCATGCGGCGGTTGCCCTGCCCGGCGTGCTGGATGCTCAGGTCGGCCTGCTGCGCGCTGCCGCGCCCCGCGAAGGCCTGGAAGGCCAGCTCCGCCAGCGCGTGCCAGCCGGGCTCGCCCACCAGGTTGAAGGGGGCACCCTTGAGCGGCCGTTCGTCGGCCTGCAGCAGCTGGCGGGCTGCCGGGTTGGCGGCGTGGACGGTGCCGCGCACATCCACCACCAGGATGCCGTCGCTCATGGACTCGATCACCAGGTCGTTGACCTGCTGCTGGATGCGCATGGCCTGCTGGCTGCGCCGTGCGCGCTGCTGCTCGCTGGCCAGCCGCGACGACAGCTGGTGCGCCAGGAAGGCGATCACGAAGCTGCCCGCGCCCGTCAGGGCCGACTGGATGAAATACGGCGTCGCCTCCGACGGGCCGCTCAGCGAGAGCCAGAAGCCGTGGGCCAGCAGCAGCAGGGTCACGCTGGCGGCCGTGCCCATGGCCAGCGGCAGCGTGCCCAGCACGGCGGCCATCAGCACCGGCAGCGCATACAGCGGGGTGTAGTTGATGCCGCCGCCGCCGTGCAGGAACTGCAGCAGCGTGAAGGCCAGCACGTCCACGCCGATGGTGGACAGCCAGGGCAGGTCGAAGGTATGGCCCAGCCGCCGCGTGCGGCCCCTGGACGTCACGCGCACGAGCAGCGTGGCGGCGAAATAGACGCCGCAGATGAGCAGCAGCCACAGCGAACTGCCCTGCCCCAGCACCTGCAGCGCGATCTGCAGCAGCAGCAGCACCAGGCCCAGGGTCGCGCGGGCCGTGGTGAAGCCCAGCCAGAGCCGGCGGAACTCCTGCTGCTCCTCCGGGTCCTCCACGCGCTCGTCGAGCAGGGTCGGCCCGAACCAAGACTGCGTGCTGTCGCGCTGGGACATCAGGGCTCCGCGCGCTGCCGGTGCTCTGCGCTGCAGTACAGGCCCACGCGGCCGACCACCGCATCGGCCTGCGGCAGGTGCACGCCGCAGTGCGCGCAGCGCACCATGGTCTGGGGGCCGGGCGGCGTGGTGGGGTGTTCTTCCTGGCGGGGCAGTTCCTCGTCGCTGCGCCGGCCCGAACGCCAGACCCAGACCACCAGCAGGGCGACGACCAGCAGGAGCAGGAATTTCATGATGCCGTGCGTCCCAGGATGATCTCGATCACGAAGCGCGAGCCCACGTACGCCAGCAGCAGCAGCCCGGCGCCCGTGAAGAGCAGGCGCGCGGCGCGCCAGCCGCGCCAGCCGAAGCGCGCGCGCCCGAGCAGCAGCACCGCAAAGACCGCCCAGGACAGCACGGAAAACACCGTCTTGTGGTTCCACTTCCAGGCCGAGCCGTAGAGCTGCTCGTCGAACAGCAGGCCAGCCAGCAGCGTGGCCGACAGCAGCACGAAGCCCGCACCGGCGAAGCGGAAGGTCAGCCGCTCCAGCGTCAGCAGCGGCAGGCCGCTGCGCGCATCGGCCGCCTGGCGGATGCGCTCCTCGGTGCGCAGCATCAGCAGGGCATGCACCACCGCCACCGCAAACAGGCCGTAGGAGGCGATGCCCAGCGCCCAGTGCAACGGCAGCCAGGCCGAGGCGCTGGCCTGCAGCGGCTGGCCCGGGTAGACCAGGGCCAGCACCACGGCCCCCGTGCCCAGCACGAACAGCGCCCAGCGCGTGCGCAGCTGCGGGTAGAGCTGGCTCTCGATGGCATAGACAGCGGCCACCAGCCAGACCGTCACGGACAGCGCCGGCGCGAAGCCGAAGCGCGGCGCGTCGCCCAGCAGGCCCCAGCCCAGCAGCAGCCCGTGCAGCAGCCAGGCCAGCACCACGGCGCGCCGCGCCGCCTCGGGCGAGAGGCGCGCCGCCGCCGGGGCGGCGTAGGCCAGCGCAGCGGCGGCTGTCAGGGCCAGGCTGGTGGTGGAGGCACTGGGTAAAATCATGCGCACAGTTTAGCGTTTCGCCTTCTTGACTTCCTCCCGGTTGGCGCGCCTGCAGGACTTGCTCTTACATCTGCTTACCGGAATACCGCCATGGCCTCCGCCCTCACCGACAAACTCAGCCGCCTGGTCAAGGAAATCCGCGGCCAGGCCCGCATCACCGAAGCCAACGTGGCCGACATGCTGCGCGAGGTGCGCATGGCCCTGCTGGAGGCCGACGTCGCCCTGCCTGTCGTGCGCGACTTCATCGCCCGCGTCAAGGACAAGGCCCTGGGCCAGGAGGTGCTGGGCTCGCTCACGCCCGGCCAGGCCCTCGTGGGCATCGTCAGCCGCGAACTCGCCGCCACCATGGGCGAGGGCGTGGCCGACATCAACCTCGCGGCCCAGCCGCCGGCCGTCATCCTCATGGCCGGCCTGCAGGGCGCCGGCAAGACCACCACCACGGCCAAGCTCGCGCGCCACCTGATCGAGAAGCGCAAGAAGAAGGTGCTCACCGTCTCCGGCGACGTCTACCGCCCGGCCGCCATCGAGCAGCTCAAGACTGTCACCGCCCAGGCCGGGGCCGAATGGTTCCCCAGCACGCCGGAGCAGAAACCGGCCGACATCGCGCGTGCCGCGCTCGACTATGCGAAACGGCACTTCTTCGACGTGCTGCTGGTCGACACCGCCGGCCGCCTGGCCATCGACGAGGCGCTGATGAAGGAGATCCGCGAGCTGCATGCCGTGCTCAATCCGGTCGAGACGCTGTTCGTGGTCGACGCCATGCAGGGCCAGGACGCGGTCAACACCGCCCGGGCCTTCAAGGAGGCCCTGCCGCTGACCGGCATCATCCTGACCAAGACCGATGGTGATTCGCGCGGCGGTGCCGCTCTCTCCGTGCGTGCCGTCACCGGCGTGCCCATCAAGTTCGCCGGCACCAGCGAGAAGATCGACGGCCTGGAGGTCTTCGACGCCGAGCGCCACGCCGGCCGCGTGCTGGGCATGGGCGACATCGTGGCCCTGGTCGAGCAGGTCACCGCCGGCGTGGACATGGAGGCCGCGCAGAAGCTCGCCGCCAAGGTCAAGAGCGGCGGCGGCTTCGACCTCAACGACTTCCTCGCCCAGCTGCAGCAGATGAAGCAGATGGGCGGCCTCGCCAGCCTGATGGACAAGCTGCCCGCGCACCTGGCCGCCAAGGCCGGGCAGGTGGACACCGAGCGGGTGGAGAAGGACGTGCGCCGCAAGGAGGGCATCATCAACAGCATGACCCCGCTGGAGCGTCGCAAGCCCGAACTGATCAAGGCCACCCGCAAGCGCCGCATCGCTGCCGGTGCCGGCGTGCAGGTTCAGGACGTCAATCGCCTGCTCAAGGAATTCGAGCAGATGCAGGAGATGATGAAGAAGATGAAGGGCGGCGGCATGATGAAGCTCATGAAACGCATGGGGGGCATGAAAGGCATGCCCAAGATGCCCTTCTGAGCGTGCTCAGGCCGCGACCGTCACCACCTCGCCGCGCAGCGAGTGCGGGTAGGCCAGGCTGATCTTCACGTCCACCATCTGCCCGATCAGGCGCGCCGGCGCCTGGAAATTCACCGCGCGGTTGCATTCGGTGCGCCCCATGAGCTCGCCCGCATCGCGCCGCGACGGGCCTTCGACCAGGATGCGCTGCACCGTGCCCACCCGGCTTTCGCTGATGCGCCGCATGTTGCCGTCGATCATGGCCTGCACCTGCTGCAGCCGCTTGAGCTTCACCTCGTGCGGTGTGTCGTCGGGCAGGTTGGCGGCCGGCGTGCCCGGGCGCGGGCTGAAGATGAAGCTGAAGGAATTGTCGAAGCCCACGTCCTCGATCAGCTTCATCATCTTGCCGAAATCCTCGTCCGTCTCGCCGGGGAAGCCGACGATGAAGTCGCTGCTCAGGGCCATGTCGGGCCGGATGGCGCGCAGCTTGCGCACCGTGCTCTTGTATTCCATGGCCGTGTAGCCGCGCTTCATGGCCATCAGGATGCGGTCGCTGCCGTGCTGCACCGGCAGGTGCAGGTGGCTCACGAGCTTGGGCACCTTCCCGTACACCGCGATCAGCGAGGGCGTGAACTCGTTCGGGTGGCTGGTGGTGTAGCGGATGCGGGCTATGCCCGGGATCTCGGCCACGTACTCGATCAGGGTCGCGAAGTCGGCGACCTCCGCCGTCCCGCCCATCGGGGCCCGGTAGGCATTGACGTTCTGCCCCAGCAGTGTCACCTCCTTCACCCCCTGGTCGGCCAGGCCGGCGATTTCCACCAGCACGTCCTCGAAGGGGCGGCTCACTTCCTCGCCGCGCGTGTAGGGCACCACGCAGTAGCTGCAGTACTTGGAGCAGCCTTCCATGATGCTCACGAAGGCGGTGGCGCCTTCCACCTTGGCCGGCGGCAGGTGGTCGAACTTCTCGATCTCGGGGAAGCTGATGTCCACCTGCGGGCGCTTCTGCGCCTCGCGCGCGGCCAGCAGCTCGGGCAGGCGGTGCAGCGTCTGCGGGCCGAAGACCACATCCACATAGGGCGCGCGGCGGATGATCTCGGCGCCTTCCTGGCTGGCCACGCAGCCGCCCACGCCGATCTTCACGCCCTTCTTCTTCAGGTGCTGCACGCGCCCGAGGTCGGAGAACACCTTCTCCTGCGCCTTCTCGCGCACCGAGCAGGTGTTGAAGAGGATCAGGTCCGCCTGTTCGGGGTCGTCGGTCGGCTCATAGCCCTGGGCCGCGCCCAGCACGTCGGCCATCTTGTCCGAGTCGTACTCGTTCATCTGGCAGCCGAAGGTCTTGATGAATACTTTCTTGCTCATGGTGGAGTCCTGTGGGCCATCGCGGCGATGGCCAGAGCGCCGCCGGGCGGCGGGTCGGTGAGGGGCGGCGGCCGGTCCCGGCGCCGGCGGCTTCAGTAGGCGGGGGGCAGCGGCTTGGGCGGCGTCATGGCCGCGATCTCCGCCGCGGTCAGGATCCACACCTCGTGCACCAGGCCCAGCGGATCACGCGTGTAGCGCACCTTCAGGTCTTCCCCGACCAGGGCGCCTGAAAGCACCAGCAGGTTGTTGCGGTCGCGGATGCGCGCGCCCGGCGCCAGCCGGGCCGGCTGGCCGTCGAGCAGCACCTCGGGCGGCGCCGTGATGCGCAGCAGGCCGGGCACGGCCGTGGCGGCCATGGGCGGGATGCGCTGAGGCTGGTCGTAGGCCTGGGCAGCGGCCGGCGGCAGCGTGAGGGACAGGCTGGCGAACAGCAGGGCCAGCACCAGGGCCGGCTTGCGGGGATGACAGCGGTTCATGGTGTATATCCAGAGGCTGTGGAAAATTGTTACGTAACTATAAGCGACTATACGTTCATGCCGTCGATGACTCGGCCATAGGCCGACTTCCAAACATCGGCCATGGCCGTGTCGGCATAGTCCTTGAAGCAGGGCGTGCCCAGCGTGTAGTGGATCAGTTTGGCCTGCGGGTTGTCCGGGTATTCGATGGCCAGCCAGTTCCATTCCCTGGGCAGGGCGCCGATCTGCTCGTCGCCGAGCCAGCTGAAGCGGTGCAGGAAGGCGCCGTTCTGTTTCTGGATGAACTCCGGCGTCAGCACGCGGTGCGCCGGATGGCCGCAGTTCCACAGGATGACGCTGGACCAGTTCTTGCGCGGGTAGTTCTCGTTCTTGTTGCCCAGGTACTTGGTGTGCGCCTTGGTCTGGTAGTCGTGCTGCACCACCTGCACGGCCTTGGACTCGTCGCGCAGGTCCCAGAGCTGCCTGATGTCGGCCTGGCAGATCATGTCGCCGTCGGCAAAGATGGCCCAGCCGCTGAAATCGTTCAGGTAGGGCGTGAGGAAGCGCGAGTAGATGAAGCGGTTGCTGCCGTCCGTATGCGTTTCCTTGTAGCCCGCCAGCGTGTTCTCTGCCAGCGGGATGAACTGCACGGGCAGCGAGGCCTTTTCGAGCACGCTCTGGCAGAAGGTGTGGTAGGCGATGGCCTCGCGCTGGTCAAAGCCGACGACGAGGGTGATCTTGTTCAGTTCCATGGATGCTTTTCGAGCTGCTGACTGAGCCTGCGGAGCGAGTCATCCCACTTCCCCGCCTCCGTCTGGGTACAGGAGTGGATGGACGGATACCAGAGGTTGCGGCCATCATACTCAAACCAGTACCACAGGCGGCCCTTGCCCAGGGGCAGCAGCAGCCAGGTTTCCTTGCCCAGCGCGCCGGCCAGGTGGGCCGTGCTGTTGCTGGTGGTGAGGACGATGTCGCAGGCCTGGATCAGCGCAGCCAGGCCGTCGATGTCGTTGAAGTTGTCCACCTCGTCCACATGCTGCACGGCGATGCCGTGCTCCTGTTCGAGCTGGCGGCGCTCGGCAGCCGTGTCGCCGTACTGCAGGTCCACGAAATGCAGCGCATCGCACGCCAGGGGCGCGAGCATCTGCGCCAGGCCGATGCTCTTGTGCTGGCCCAGGCCCTTGCGGTTGCTGGACCAGGACACGCCGCAGATCTCTTTCCCGGGGCGCGCAATCTGCGCGCGCAGCGCGGCCGCGCGAGCGGGGTCGGCCTGCAGGAAAGGGTGGCGTGCGGCGGCAAAGCTGGCCAGGTCGGGGCGGAACAGGCGCGGCAGCGAGCCCAGCGGCAGCTGCTCGGCGAAGTCCAGCGCATCGCTGACGGTGGCCAGGTCGATGAACTCGAAGCCGGGCATGGAGCGCTCGAACAGCGGGAGCAGTCGCTTGTCCAGCGCCACGTACTTCTTCTGCGGCAGCGCTGCCAGCTCGGGCAGGATGCTGGCGTACAGGATCTGGTCGCCGATGCCCTGTTCGCCCCATAGCAGCAAGGGGCGGTCCGCGGCGTCGCCTTCCCACCGCGGACGAACCGTGGGCACGGGCGTCGGGGGGGCATCGCTGGCTTGCCAGCGGAACTCGGTCTTTTCCCAACCCTCCCGCCAGCGGCCGGCCGCGATGAACAGATGCCCGAGCGTCAACTGCGCATCGGCATACTGGGGATTGATCCGCACCGCCTGTTCGTAGCAAGCCATTGCATCGGCATCGCGGCCGAGTTGAACCAGCGCACTGCCTTTGTTGTTCCAGGCCCGCGCATGGAAGGGTTGCAGGGCCAGCACCCGGTCGTAACAGTTCAATGCCTCGTCGTAGCGACCCAGACCGGCCAGGATTGCCCCGCGGTTGTTGAGGGCGTCAAGGTGATCGGGCTGGAGCGCAAGCGCCCGGTCATAGCTTTCAAGGGCGCGTTCGGGATGCTCCATGGCATCCAGTACTACCCCGCGGTTGTAATGAGCTTCGACCAGAGCGGGCTGAAGCTGGAGGGCTCGGTCGAGCGCCTGCAATGCTTCACTGTGCCGCTGCAGCTGGCTCAGCACCAGCCCCTTGTTGTTCAAGGCATCGGCATAGTCCGGACTGCGGGCCAGCGCTTCGTCATAGGCTGCCAATGCGTCTTGCGGCCGCTGCAGTCGCGCCAGACTCTGTCCGTAACCCAGCCAAGCCTGGACATGGTCCGGCGCAAGCCGGGTGGCTTGCCGGTGGTGTGGCAGAGCTTCCTCGTCGAGCCCTGCTTCCGATAGCGCCTTGGCCAGGTTGAAGTGCAGGAAGTTGTTGTTTTTGTTGATTGCAAGTGCCTTGCGAAAGAGTTCAATCGCGGCACTGGTTTCGCCTTGCAGACCGCGGACCACACCCAGGATATGGAGGGCATCGAACTGCCGCGGTTGCGCGGTGAGCACTTGCTCGAGCAGACGCCGGGCAGGTGCGAGTTCGCCCTGCTGGAAGTGCTGGACGGCCCGTTGGAGCAGGGTCGGAATTTGCGGGAACAAGGCAGGCTCTGCTGGTTTCAAGGTGCCGGACCCGGTGCACGGAGGAGCGATATGGCAAGCGGTGCTCCTGTCGGCGGAAAATCGCTCGGTTCGGACCCCATCATGGGTTCAGTCGGTATTTGTCGTGCCGATGGACCGCGGGCTGCGTCCATGTCAGGACGCACGGCACCATCGACTTCCGGTTGGAAGGATTCTAGTCCCGAGGCGCGCAGGGCCAGGCGTAGTGGCCGGGAATGTGGCTATAATTGCGGGCTCGACGGTTCAGGCCGTCGAAGGTTTCCGGAAAGCCCTTGTGCCATCCCCGTGGCCAAGACGTCCCGAAGCCCTCGGTTTCTGGAGGTATAGCTCAGTCGGTGAGAGCGCAGGATTCATAACCCTGAGGTCGGTGGTTCAAATCCACCTACCTCCACCAGATCAGGCCCGCAACCATACGGTTGCGGGCTTTTTTCTTGCCTATCACCTATCACCGGTTCTGGAAATCCGGCTTGCGCTTCTCCACGAAGGCGGCCATGCCTTCCTTCTGGTCGGCCGTGGCGAACAGGGCGTGGAACAGGCGGCGCTCGAACATCACGCCGTCGCTCAGAGAGCCCTCGAAGGCCCGGTTCACGGATTCCTTGGCCGCCATGGTGGCCAGCTGCGAGTAGCCGCAGATCATCAGCGCCGCGCCCAGCGCCTCCTCCATCAGCTTGTCCGGCGCCACCACGCGGCTCACGAGCCCGGCGCGCTCCGCCTCGGCGGCGTCCATCATGCGGCCGGTCAGCGCCAGGTCCATGGCCTTGGCCTTGCCCACGGCGCGCGGCAGGCGCTGGGTGCCGCCGGCGCCGGGGATCACGCCCAGCTTGATCTCGGGCTGGCCGAACTTCGCGTTGTCGGCGGCGATGATGAAGTCGCACATCATGGCCAGTTCGCAGCCGCCACCCAGCGCAAAGCCGCTGACCGCGGCGATCACCGGCTTGCGGATGCTGCGGATGGTTTCCCAGTTGCGGGTGATGTAGTCGCCCTTGTAGACGTCGGCAAAGCTGTAGTTCGCCATGGCGCCGATGTCGGCGCCCGCGGCAAAGGCCTTCTCGCTGCCGGTGATCACCATGCAGCCGATGGCCTCGTCGGCATCGAAGGCCTTGAGGGCCGCGCCCAGCTCGTCCATGAGCTGTTCGTTCAGGGCATTGAGCTGCTTGGGCCGGTTGAGGGTGATGATGCCGACCTTGCCGGCTTCGGTGCGGACCTGGATCAGTTCGTAGCTCATGTGTGTCTCCTGTCGGGTGGTTCTTCAGGCCTGCAGGAACATGCGGTAGGCCGGGTTGCGGGTTTCCTCTACATAGGCATAGCCCAGGGTGTCGAGGAACTTCGCGAAAGCCTTGTCGTCGGCCCTGGGAACCTGGATGCCCACGAGGATGCGGCCGTAGTCCGCGCCCTGGTTGCGGTAGTGGAAGAGGCTGATGTTCCAGTTGGGGCGCATCAGGCTCAGGAACTTCAGCAGCGCCCCCGGCCGCTCGGGGAAGATGAAGCGCAGCAGCCGTTCGTCCTTCGCCAGCGCCGAATGGCCGCCCACCATGTGGCGGATGTGCTCCTGGGCCAGGTCGTCGTGCGTCAGGTCCAGGGTGGCGAAGCCCTGCTTGCGGAAGCTGGTGGCAATGCGTGCGCTCTCGCCCCGGGCCGAGGTGCTCAGGCCCACGAACACATGGGCCTGCCGGGCGTCGCTGATGCGGTAGTTGAACTCGGTCACGTTGTGCGGCCCGCCGGGCAGGGTGCCGATGAGCTCGCAGAAGCGCCGGAAGCTGCCGCGCTCCTCGGGAATGGTCACCGCGTACAGCGCCTCGCGCTCCTCGCCCACTTCCGAGCGTTCGGCCACGAAGCGCAGGCGGTCGAAGTTCATGTTGGCGCCGCACAGGATGGCGGCATAAGTCTGCCCTTTGGCCTTCTTGCTGGCCACATACTGCTTGATGGCGGCCACCGCCAGCGCCCCGGCCGGCTCCACGATGGAGCGCGTGTCCACGAAGATGTCCTTGATGGCCGCGCATACGGCGTCAGTGTCGACCTCGATGTACTCGTCCACCAGCTTGCGCGTGAGGCGGAAGGTCTCCTCGCCCACCAGCTTCACGGCCGTGCCGTCGGAGAACAGGCCCACGTCGGCCAGCGTCACGCGCTTGCCCGCGCGTACCGACTGGATCATGGCGTTGGAGTCGTTCATCTGCACCCCGATCACTTTCACCTCGGGCCGCACGGCCTTGATGTAGGCCGCCACGCCGCTGATCAGGCCGCCGCCGCCGATGGCCACGAAGACCGCGTCCAGCGGGCCCTGGTGCTGGCGCAGCATCTCCATGGCGATGGTGCCCTGGCCGGCAATCACGTCCGGGTCGTCGAAGGGGTGGACGAAGGTCAGCCCCTGCTTTCTCTGCAGGGCCAGCGCTTGGGTGTAGGCGTCGGAATAGCTGTCGCCATGCAGCACCACCTCGCCGCCCAGTGCCTTGACGGCGTCGATCTTGAGCTGCGGCGTGGTCGTGGGCATCACGATCACGGCGCGCGTGCTTAAGCGGTGCGCGCCCAGCGCCACGCCCTGGGCATGGTTGCCGGCCGAGGCGCAGATCACGCCCTTTTTCAACTGCTCGGGCGTCAGGTGCGCCATCTTGTTGTAGGCCCCGCGCAGCTTGAAGCTGAACACGGCCTGCTGGTCCTCGCGCTTGAGCAGCACCTTGTTGTGCAGGCGCCGGCTCAGCGCACGGGCCGGCTCCAGCGGGGACTCGATGGCCACGTCGTAGACGCGGGCGGTGAGGATCTTCTTGAGGTAGTCGGCGGGCTGCAGGGGCTTGTTTTTCATGAGGGCTTGGCGGTCTGGGGATAATTTGCGCCAACCCCCATTTTGACAAGGAACAGAACATGGAATGCACAGTCAGCTGGACCGGCGCCACCGGCGCCCGTTCGAACATGGGCTTCGTGGCCGAAACCGGCAGCGGCCACGTGCTGGTGATGGACGGCGCGCCCGACGCGGCCAAGCCCGAAAACGGGGGCCAGAACCTGGCCCCGCGCCCCATGGAAACCGTGCTGGCCGGCACCGGCGGCTGCACGGCCTACGACGTGGTGCTCATCCTCAAGCGCGGCCGGCACGACGTGCGCGGCTGTTCGGTGAAGCTGACCAGCGAGCGCGCCGGCGAAGATCCCAAGGTCTTCACGAAGATCCACATGCACTTCACCGTCACGGGCAAGGGCATCCCGGCCGGCGCCGTGGAGCGCGCCATCGCCCTGAGCCACGAGAAATACTGCTCGGCCAGCATCATGCTGGGCAAGACGGCCGAGATCACGACCAGCTTCGAGCTGAAAGAAGCCTAATGATGTCAGGGTGGCGAAAACTGGTGAAGAAATCGCCGCGATCGGGACGCGCAGTAGATTTATTTGCCAGTTTTCAGACGTAGTGCGCGGTTGTGGTCATCACCCTGGCCGCGGCCTTCATCAGGTTCTGTACCGGTGCCGGCAGTTCCATGGCACCGGCCTTCTGCGCGTCCAGCGCATGGCCGGCCTCGTCTCGGGCCATCTGCGCCACGATGGCGCGCGAGGCCGTGTCGCCGGCGGGCAGGCGCTCCATGTGGCCCATCAGGTGGGCTTCCACCTGGCGCTCGGTCTCCACCACGAAACCCAGGCTGACCGCATTGCCCAGCCGCCCGGCCAGCAGGCCGATGCCGAAGGCCCCCGCGTACCACAGGGGGTTGAGCACCGAGGTGCGCGAGCCCAGTTCGTCCAGCCGCGCTTGAGTCCAGGCCAGGTGGTCGGTCTCTTCGGCGCAGGCGCGCATGAAATGCGCGCGCAGGGCCGGGTCGGGCGTGGTCAGGGCCTGGGCGGTGTAGAGCGCCTGGGCGCAGACCTCGCCCACGTGGTTCACGCGCATCAGGGCGGCCGACAGGCGCTTTTCTTCCTCCGTCAGCTCCGTGGCCGGCTGGGCCGGTTGCGGGGTGGGGTGGCTGGCATGCGGCGGGGCGAACAGGGTGCGCAGGGCGGTGTCGGCGGCGGTGAGCAGGGCATCGATCATGGCGGGGGCTCTTCGGGGTGGGGTGCGCGCGGCGGGGGCGCCAGGGCAGACTGTAATTCCTCCCGCAGCACGGCGCGCAGCGTTTGCGCCAGCGTGGCCCGGTCCATGGCCTCGCGCAGCGCGGCGTTGATCAGCGTCTGGTAGCCACGCCCGCCGGCCCGGGCCCTGAACCAGGCAATGACGTCCGGATCGAGCGTGATGTTGATCTTTTGCTTGTTCAAGCGGGTTGGGCCTTGGTTTATCTCCATGATTATGAAGATAACAGGGTGCTGCCCAAGGCTTGAGCAGCCGCTGAGACACTTTGTTGCACACCCACAACGAAAGCCGGCCATCTTGCCCGGGGCAGGGGACTTTCCTTTGACCCGACCGGCCGCCTCTGGTGCAATAGCCCCAACTTCCTTGCTAGAGGAGGTTGGCCCGGGGACCGAATGCACATTCCCTTCGGGACCCTTGTTTAACCTTTGGAGAACTTTCAATATGAAAAAGACCCTGATCGCCGTGGCCGCCCTGGCTGCCACCGGTGCTTTCGCCCAAGTTTCCGTCTACGGCCGTCTGGACGTGGGCTACGCTCAGACCACGAACGAAGCCACTGTCGCCGGCGTGACGACCGAGACCAAGGCCGACGGCGTGAATTCGCACAACTCTGCCTCCAGCATGTGGGGCATCCAGGGTTCTGAGGACCTGGGTGGCGGCATGAAGGCCTTCTTCAAGCTCGAGCAGGACGTGTACCCGGCCAACGGCAACACCGGTTCTTCCGGTTCCAACGGTGGCGTGCCGAATGCTTCCGGCTTCAACCGCACCTCCCTGGTCGGCGTGTCCGGTGGCTTTGGCGCCATCGCCTTCGGTCGTGACTACACCCCGCTGTTCTCCCTGATCGGTTCTTCCGACATCCACGCTCTGAGCCGTCTGTCGACCGTGCAGACTGCCGCTGCCGGCGGTGGTTCCACCCTGCCGAACCAGATCATGTACACCTCGCCCAACCTGAGCGGTTTCGTTGTGCGCGCCAGCCTGGTGAACACCGACACGTCCACCACCGTTGGTGCCGTGACGACGGATGCAAAGGTCAAGGGCCACACCCTGACCGGCGTGTACAACAACGGCCCCCTGATGGTTGGCGCTGGTATCGGCCAGCAAGAGACCACCGCTGGTGCTGCCGTGACCAAGGTTGAAGGCACCGCCATCGTGGCCGGCTACGACTTCGGCACCTTCTCCCTGAAGGGCAACTATGTGACCAGCGAAGCCACCGCTGCTGGCGTTAGCGCCGAGTCGACCGAAATGAACATCGGCGTTGTCATGCCCATGGGCAAGGTCAAGCTGATGGCCCAGTTCGGTACCAACGACCTCGAGTCCTCCGCCGCCGCGACCGATGCCGACGGCAACGATTTCGTGATCGGCGCCGAGTACGCCCTGAGCGCCAAGACCGCTCTGTTCGCCAAGACCGGCACCTACAACAAGCTGAGCGGTACCGTTCTGGGCGTCGACGCTTCCCAGAAGTCCACCAGCACCGCTGTGGGCATCCGCACCGTGTTCTAAATCCGATGCCGGCGCAAGCCGGTATCAGAGTCTGAACGCTCAAAACCCTGCCGGGGCAACCCGGCAGGGTTTTTTCATGGGCGGTGCCAGGGTGCCGTCAGGCGTAGCGCTTGTTGCGCAGGTTGTTCTTCATTTCCTTGAGCAGGGGCTGCAGGCGGTTGCCGCCGATGCGCAGCGCCACGCAGGTGGCCAGGATGTCCACGATCATGAGGTGCAGCAGGCGCGAGACCATGGGGCTGTAGCGGTCGTAGCCCTCGGGATGGTCGGCGGCGAGGTGGATGTGGCCGGCGGCGGACAGCGGCGAGCCGCTGGCGGTGATGACGATGGTGGTGGCGCCGTTCTTGCGCGCGATGTCGCAGGCGTCCATGAGGTCGCGGGTGCGGCCGGAGTTGGAGATGACCACCAGGCAGTCGCCCGGGCCCATGAGCGAGGCGCTCATGACCTGCATGTGGCCGTCACTGTAGGAGACGGTGTTGACGCCGAGGCGGAAGAACTTGTGCTGTGCGTCCAGCGCCACGATGCCCGAGTTGCCCGCGCCGATGAACTCGATGCGCTTGCCGGTCTTGTAGGTGGCGGCCAGGGCGGCGGCGGCCTTGTCGATGGCGGCGGTGGAGGCGTCGTTGCGGTATTTCAGGAAGGCGGCCACAGTGTTGTCGATGACCTTGACGACCACGTCGCTGGTCTTGTCGTCCACGTCCACGCTGCGGTGGATGAAGGGCACGCCTTCGCTCACGGTGCCGGCGAGCTTGAGCTTGAAGTCCGACAGGCCGTCGTAGCCCATGCTGCGGCAGAAGCGCACGACCGTGGGCTTGCTCACATGCGCGCGGTCGGCCAGTTCGCTCACGGGCAGCTTGGCGAAGGCGCGTGCATCGGCCAGCACCAGCTGGCCCACACGCTGTTCGGCCGGGGCCAGGGAGGGCAGGGAGGCGCGGATGCGGTCGAGCATGGAAACTCCAGTAGCGGCCACGAGCGGGCCGTTGGTTACAGGGGAAAGCGTCAAAGCGTAATTTTATTTCACTCATAATTCAAGCCCATGAACCAGCTCGACGCGCTCCGACAGCACACCACCGTGGTGGCCGACACCGGCGACTTTCACCAGCTGGCGGCCTTCCGGCCGCAGGACGCGACGACCAATCCCTCGCTCATCCTCAAGGCGGTGCAGAAGCCCGAGTACCGCCCCCTGCTGGAGCAGACCGTGGCGCAGTTTCGCGGCCGCGCGCTGGACGAACTCATCGACCGGCTGCTGGTGCGTTTCGGCTGCGAGATCCTGTCCATCATTCCGGGCCGGGTCTCGACGGAGGTGGATGCGCGCCTGAGTTTCGACACCCAGGCCACCGTGGTGCGGGCCGAGCGCCTCGTCGAGCTCTACGAGGCGCAGGGCATCCCGGTGGACCGCGTGCTGATCAAGATCGCCTCGACCTGGGAGGGCATCCAGGCGGCGGCCCAGCTGGAACGCCGCGGCATCCACACCAACCTCACGCTGCTGTTCTCCTTCTGCCAGGCGGTGGCCTGCGGGCAGGCGAAGGTGCAGCTGATCTCGCCCTTCGTGGGCCGCATCTACGACTGGCACAAGAAGGCCGCGGGCAGCGCCTGGGACGAAGCGGCGCGGGCGGGCGCGAACGACCCGGGCGTGCAGTCCGTGCGCGCCATCTACAACCACTACAAGCGCCACGGCATCGCGACCGAGGTGATGGGCGCGAGCTTCCGCAACACGGGCCAGATCCTGGCGCTGGCCGGCTGCGACCTGCTGACCATCGCGCCCGAGCTGCTGGCCCAGCTGGCGGCCAGCGAGGCGCCGGTGGCGCGGGCGCTGGATGCGTCAGCGGCGCGCGCGCTGGACCTGCCCTACGTGCAGTACGACGAGGTGGGCTTCCGCTACGCGCTCAACGACGATGCCATGGCCACGGAGAAGCTGGCCGAGGGCATCCGGGCCTTTGCTGCGGACACGGAGCGGCTCGAGCAACTGGTACGCTCGGCCTGATGGAGAGAACCCGCTGTGATCGCACGCCGGCCTGGATGGCCCTGCGTGCGCTGTACGACGTGCAGGGCCGCGCGCTGGACCTGCGCCAGGCGTTTGCGGCCGATGCGGGCCGCTTCGCGCGCCTGAGCCTGCAGGCGCCCCATGTGTTCGCCGACCTTTCCAAGAATCTGATCGACCCGCCGATCCAGGCCGCCTTGACGGAGTTGGCCTCCCAGTGCGGGCTGGAGGCGCAGCGTGACGCCATGTTCCGCGGCGAACACGTCAACCGTACCGAAGACCGCGCGGCCATGCACTGGCTGCTGCGCCACCCGGCCCAGGGGCTTGCGTTGCCGCCGGCCGTGCAGGCCCACCTGCGCGAGGTGCACGCCGTGCTGGAGGCCATGCTGGCCTATGCGCAGGCCGTGCGCGACGACGCAGCCATCACGGATGTGGTGAACATCGGCATCGGCGGCTCCGACCTGGGGCCGCAGATGGCGGTGCTGGCGCTGGACGAGTTCGTGAACCACGGCAAGCGCTATCACTTCATCTCCAGCGTGGACGGGCACGAGCTGAGTGCGGTGCTGCGCCAGGTGCGGCCCGAAAGCACGCTGTTCCTGGTGGCGTCGAAGTCCTTCACGACGCTGGAGACCATGACCAACGCCCGCTCGGCCAAGGCTTGGTTCGAGGCGCGGGGTGGGCGCGACATCGCACGCCATTTCTGCGCCCTGACCAGCAATGTGCAGGCGGCTGCGGAGTTCGGCATCACCACCACCTTCGGCTTCTGGGACTGGGTGGGCGGGCGCTATTCCATGTGGTCGGCCATCGGCCTGCCGATCGCCATCGCCATCGGGCCTCAGCGTTTCCGTGAACTGCTGGCTGGGGCCCATGCCATGGACGAGCATTTCCGCACCGCGCCGCTGGCGCACAACCTGCCGGTGCAGCTGGCCCTGATCGACATCTGGTACCGCAATTTCCACGGTTTCGGCAGCCGCAGCGTGGCGCCTTACCACAGCGGGCTGCGCCGCATGCAGGCCTATCTGCAGCAGCTGGAGATGGAGAGCAACGGCAAGCGCGTCGATGAGACGGGGCAGGCCCTGCCCTACGCCACCTCCCCCGTGATCTGGGGCGAGCCGGCCGCCAACGGCCAGCACGCCTACTTCCAGATGCTGCATCAGGGCAGCGACGTGATCCCCGTGGAGTTCATCGCCGTGAAGCAGGTGGCGCACGACCTGCCGGAGCACCATCACAAGCTGCTGGCCAATGCCCTGGCGCAGGCCCAGGCGCTGATGCTGGGCCAGCCAGACGCCGGCGGCCACCGGCACATGCCGGGCAACCGGCCCAGCAGCTTCCTGCTGCTGGAGTCACTGAGCCCGGCCAGCCTGGGCGCGCTGATCGCCCTCTACGAGCACCGCGTGTTCTCGGCCGGTGTGCTCTGGGGCATCAACAGCTTCGACCAGTGGGGCGTGGAACTCGGCAAGGTGCTCGCGAAGGCCATCGAGCCGCGCCTGGACAGTGGCGACGTGACGGGGCTGGACGGCTCCACGGCCGGGTTGCTGCAACGCTTGCGTCAGCACTGAAGTAGTGTCCCCCGGGAGGCCGGGGTAAATGGCGTTGTCGCGGGCGAAGGCGCGCGCTCTGGGCGAGCATCCGGGGGCTTACACCAACCCTCAACAGGAGATGTTTCATGCTCAAACGCCGTGACCTGCTCGTCGGCGGCAGTGCCGCTGCGGCGGCCTACCTGGCCGGTTCCTTCATGCCCCTGGTGGCGCAGAATGCGCCCAACTTCGGCGCGCCCAGCGTGGTGCAGGTCGGCTGGCGCAAGCAGAAGGTCGGTGACATGGAGGTCATCGCGCTCAACGATGGCGTGCTGCGCCGGCCGCTGGCGGCCGAGTTCGTGCGCAATGCGCCGCTGGACCAGGTGCAGGAGCTGCTGCGTTCGCAGAACCTGCCCACGGAATACGTGGACGTGCCGTTCACGCCCTTCCTGATCGTGGCCGGCAACCGCCGCGTGCTGATCGACACCGGCTTTGCCGACAACGGCCCGGCCACCACCGGCCGCCTGCAGGCCAACCTGAACGCTGCCGGGTTCAAGGTGGAGGACATCGACACCGTGGTGATCAGCCACCACCACGGCGACCACATCAACGGCCTGCGGACCAAGGCGGGCCAGCTGGTCTTCCCCAAGGCGAAAATCATGGTGCCCAGCGTCGAGCACGCCTTCTGGATGGACGACGCCAGGATGGCCGCCGCGCCCGAGGCGATGAAAGGCTCCTTCCAGAACGTACGCCGCGTGTTCGGCGGCCTGGGTCCCGAGCAGCTGGTCCAGTTCCAGGCCGGCCAGGAGATCATGCCGGGCGTGACCACGACGGCGGCCTACGGCCACACCCCGGGCATGGTGACCGTGACCGCGCAAAGCCGCGGTGAGAAGTTCATGTACCTGGCCGACCTGACCAACGTGCCGCAGCTCTTCGCCCGCAACCCGGACTGGGCCGTGGTCTTCGACATGGACGCCGAAGCGGCCCGCCAGACCCGCCGCAAGGTGTTCGAGATGGTCGTGAACGACAAGGTCATGGCCGGCGGCTTCCACTTCCCCTTCCCGGCCTTCGGCCGCATCGAGAAGCTGGGGCAGGGCTACGACTTCAAGCCGGTCGCCTGAGAACTTGTGAATAAATCTACTGCGCGACCCGATGGCCGCGTTGGGCGGTGCTCGGAATCCTCACGTACCTGAAGTACGTTCCGGTTCCTGCGCTCCGTCCGCCTTGCCCTCGGGCCGCTCGCTACGATTTCTTCAGAAGTTCTGGGGGCCAAGCCCAAAGAAAAACCCCGCAGTGTTTCCACTGCGGGGTTTTTTGTTCTGGGTCGAGTGGCGAGGTGCCACCCGACGCAGCATGGCGATTCAGGGCTAGGCGCGGCGGCGCAGACAGTACGTTTGTGTACGGCAAGCCGCCGCAACGACGCCCTGGATCGTCAGGCAAGGAGCAATTACATGCCCATGTCGCCCATGCCGCCCATACCACCCATGCCGCCGGGCATGCCGCCAGCCGGAGCCTCGTCCTTCGGGGCCTCGGCCACCATGCACTCGGTGGTCAGCATCAGCGACGCCACGGAGGCGGCGTTCTGCAGGGCGGTGCGGGTCACCTTGGTCGGGTCCAGGATGCCCATCTCGATCATGTCGCCATAGGTGTCGTTGGCGGCGTTGAAGCCGAAGTTGCCCTTGCCATTCAGCACGGCGTTCACGACCACGCTGGGCTCGCCGCCGGCGTTGTAGACGATCTCGCGCAGGGGAGCCTCGATGGCCTTGAGCACCAGCTTGATGCCGGCGTCCTGATCGGCGTTGTCACCCTTGATCTCGCCGGCCGCCTGGCGGGCGCGCAGCAGGGCCACGCCGCCGCCGGCCACGATGCCTTCTTCCACGGCAGCGCGGGTGGCGTGCAGGGCGTCCTCGACGCGGGCCTTCTTCTCCTTCATCTCGACTTCGGTGGCAGCACCGACCTTGATGACGGCCACGCCGCCGGCCAGCTTGGCCACGCGCTCCTGCAGCTTCTCGCGGTCGTAGTCGCTGGTGGCTTCCTCGATCTGCACGCGGATCTGCTTGACGCGCGCCTCGATGTCAGCGGCTGCGCCGTTGCCGTCGATGATGATGGTGTTTTCCTTGCCCACTTCGACGCGCTTGGCCTGGCCCAGGTCGGCCAGGGTCACCTTCTCGAGCGACAGGCCCACTTCCTCGGCGATGACCTTGCCACCGGTCAGGATGGCGATGTCTTCCAGCATGGCCTTGCGGCGGTCGCCGAAGCCCGGGGCCTTGACGGCGGTGACCTTCAGGATGCCGCGGATGGTGTTGACCACCAGGGTGGCCAGGGCCTCGCCCTCGACGTCCTCGGCGATGATCAGCAGCGGACGGCCGGCCTTGGCCACGGATTCCAGCGTGGGCAGCAGGTCACGGATGTTGGACACCTTCTTGTCGTACAGGAGCACGAAGGGGTTGTCCAGGATGGCAGCCTGCTTCTCGGGGTTGTTGATGAAGTAGGGCGACAGGTAGCCGCGGTCGAACTGCATGCCCTCGACCACGTCGAGTTCGTTCTGCAGGGACTTGCCGTCTTCCACGGTGATCACGCCTTCCTTGCCGACCTTGTCCATGGCATTGGCGATGATCTCGCCGATGCTGGTGTCGCTGTTGGCGGAGATGGAGCCGACCTGGGCGATTTCCTTGGAGGTGGTGGTGGGCTTGGAGGCCTTCTTCAGCTGCTCGATCAGGGCCGTGACGGCCTTGTCGATGCCGCGCTTGAGGTCCATCGGGTTCATGCCGGCGGCCACGTACTTCATGCCTTCGCGCACGATGGCCTGGGCCAGCACGGTGGCGGTGGTGGTGCCGTCACCGGCGTTGTCGGAGGTCTTGGAAGCGACTTCCTTGACCATCTGCGCGCCCATGTTCTGCAGCTTGTCCTTGAGCTCGATTTCCTTGGCCACGGACACACCGTCCTTGGTCACGGTGGGGGCGCCGAAGGAGCGCTCGAGCACCACGTTGCGGCCCTTGGGGCCCAGGGTCACCTTGACGGCGTTGGCCAGGATGTTCACACCCTCGACCATGCGGGCACGGGCGTCACCGCCGAAAATTACGTCTTTAGCTGCCATGTGTATTACTCCAGATTCAAGTTCAAACGATTAAGTCGGATGGATCAATCGCCTAGCGATTTACTTCTCGACGACGGCAAACAGGTCTTCTTCCTTCATGACCAGCAGTTCGTCGCCATTGACCTTGACGGTCTGGCCGCTGTACTTGCCGAACAGGACGCGGTCACCGACCTTGACGTTCATGGCCACCAGCTCACCCTTGTCGTTCTTGCGGCCAGGACCCACGGCCAGCACTTCGCCCTGGTCGGGCTTCTCGGCGGCGCTGTCGGGGATGACGATGCCGGAGGCGGTCTTGGTTTCGTTTTCCACGCGCTTGACAATCACGCGGTCGGCCAGGGGGCGCAGTTTCATCAGGTCTCTCCTTGAGTCAGAAACAATGGGTTGAACACGTCGAGCGTCAAATGTTGGCGCTCATTAACTTCTGTGGGAAATGGTGCTGTTAGCACTCAATTCCTGCGAGTGCTAATCATAAGGCTTTTTGACCGCCTTTCAAGCGCAGGGCTGCTCCGGACTTGCCGGGAAAGGCTTGGCGGATAATCCCGGCATGTTGTACGCAAACCGCATGGGGCGGCTGGCCGTGCTGCTGGGGTGTGCCTTGCTGGCGGCCTGCGGCACGGTGGCGCCGGGAACCGAGGAGCCGCGCGCCCGCGTGCAGGCCCAGGAAATCGAAGCCCAGGCCGAACGCAGTCTGGCCCAGGGCGACCATGCCGCCGCGGTGCGCCAGTTTGCCGAAGCGGCGCGGCTGCGCCTGAGCATGGACGAGCGCGAGGCCGCAGGACGCAACCGCCTGCGCCAGGCCGAGGCCGAACTGGCCCGCAGGCAGCCGGAGGCGGCGCTGGAGCTGGCCGGGACCGTCAACGACGCCAGCCTGGCCGAGCCGGCCCTGCTGCTGCGCGTGCAGGCCAACCTGGCACTGGGGCGCGTGGATGTGGCGCGGCCCTTGCTGAACCGGCTCGGGCGGCTGTGCGCCAGCGGCTGCGAGCGCCGTGGCCATTACCTGCTCCTGCGGGCCCGGATGGCCTGGATCGACGGCAACATCCAGGCCGCGCAGCGCGATGCCGAAGCCGCAGTCCCGGCCCTGCGCGCGCCCCAGGACGAACGCGATCTGGCCAATGCCTGGCGGCTGATCGCCGCGGCGCGCCTGCAGACAGGCAGCGCCGCCAGTGCGCTCACGGCGGCGCAGACGGCACTGGAGCTGGACAAGCAGCTCGCTGCCTCCGAAAACATCGTCCGTGACTGGCTGCTGATCGGCGACATCCTGCGCCGGGCCGGCAAGGCCGAGGCCAAGACCGCCTACCTTCGCGCCCGTTCCGTGGCCGAGGCCGCCGGGCTGCCAGAGCTGGCGGCGATCGCGGAACAAGCCCTTGCGCAGGAGGCCCGGTGAGGCCGCCCCGCCAACGCCCGTGCTGCGCTCACTGAGCTCCGTATTGCAGCGGCTGGACCAGCGGCGCGTGCTGCGCTGGGCCCTGGGCCTCGGGGTCTGCCTGCTGCTGCTGGCGCTTGATGCCGCACAGCGTGCAAGCCAGCCGGCCCCGCCGCGGGCCGCCTGGCCTGCTGGCCAGGCAACGCTTCCCGCCACCGGCTGGACGCTGCAGGCGAGCGGACACATTCCCATGCCTGACGGGGCACCTTCGGCGCATGCCAGCGCCCTGCTGGCCCTGCCGCCGCAGGACCCGGCTGCGCTGCAGGCCTACTGGTTCGCCGGTTCGCGCGAGAGCGGGCCCGACGTGCAGATCGCGACCTCGGCGCTGGACCGCGCCACGCAGCAATGGGGCCCGGCACGCTATGTGGTGAACCGCCACAGTGCGGGCGCGGCGCTGGGCTTCGGCCTGCGCCGCCTGGGCAATCCGGTGGCCTGGCGTGACGTGCAGGGGCGCATCCATCTGTTCGTCGTGGGCACGGGCCTGGGTGGCTGGGCGGCCGGGCGCATCGTCCACCTGCGGCAGGATGGGCCGCAGGCTCCCTTTGAGCCGCTGCGGGTGCTGCCCCTGTCCTGGCTGTGGAACACCAGCCATCTGGTGCGTGCCATGCCGCTGCCGCTGGCCGATGGCGGCATGGTGCTGCCGGTGTACTTCGAACTGGGCCTCAAGTACCCGCTGGCGCTGCGCTTCGACGCGCAGGGCGAGATCCGTGGCATGGTGCGCATGTCGCAGCAGGCCGATCTGTTGCAGCCCACGCTGCTGGCGCGCAGCGAGACCGAGTGGCTGGCCCTGATGCGCGACAACCGGTCCGACCGCCGGCTGCGCGCGGCGCTGACGCGTGACGGCGGCCGGCACTGGGAGGATCTGCCCGATCCCGGGATGTCGAACCCCGATGCCTCCGTGGCGGGGCTGGCGCTGCAGCCGGGGCTGCAGTTCCTCGCCCACAACCCACGGCCCGCATCGCGCGCGCAGCTCATGCTGAGCCAGTCTACGGATGGCCGGCAGTGGCTGCCGCTGCAGATGCTGGCGCAGGGCGAGGGCCGCAGCGAGTTTTCCTATCCCTCCATGGCCTGGGCCGACGGCAGCCTGTGGGTCAGCTACACCGAGCAGCGCCGGGTCATCGCCTGGCAGCGCTTCGGCCCGGCACCGCGTTGAGGCCACCATGATGGACTGGACATTCTTTTTCAGTGCCGTGACGACGACCGAGACCCCGCTGCTGCCGGCGCCGGGGCTGGTGCGGGCTTATCTGGCGGCGAGCTGGGCACTGGTGCTGGTGGCGCTGGCGGCCCGCCTGCTGCCGCGGCGCGCCTCTGGCCCGCCGCGCTGGCAGTACGTCGCTCTGCTGGCACTCGCGGTCTGGACGCTGTGGCCGGGGCCGGCATCACCGGCCTACTGGCTGGGGCTGGCCTTCCGCGCGCCCAGTGTGCTCGCCGTGCTGCTGTGTGCCTGGTGGTTGGCGCACCGGCTGCGCCCGGGCCTGCAGTGGCCAGGGCCGGACACAACCGTGCGGCAGATCGCGCTGGCGGGCAGTGTGCTGGGATGGGTCCTGCTGCTCGACACACTGGCCTTCTGGCCGCAGGCGATTTACGCCTGGGGCTACAGCCCGCTGCTGCTGGGCGGGCTGGCACTGGCCGCCTGCCTGCCCTGGCTGGGGTTCGGCGCCGGCCATCCGGCCGCCCGCGTGAGCCTGCTGCTCGGGGGCGTGCTGCTGCTGCACGTGCTGTTGCGCCTGCCGACGGGCAACGTCTGGGATGCGGTGCTCGATCCCTGGCTGTGGCTCGTGCTGCAGATCGTGCTGCTGCGCAGCGCCGTCGGCTGGCTGCGGCGGCGCCGCGCCTAGCGCGACGGACTGCGCACCAGCAGCCACTCGCGCCGGAACAGCCACTGCTGCGGGTACCAGAGATTGCCGAGCGTGACGTCGCCCGGCGGCAGACGGCTGCGGAGCATCCAGCGTTCGCCCAGGACTTCGCAGCCGGGCCGGCAGGGCGGCGCAGTCGATGCGGCATCGGACTGGATCCAGACCACGCCGTCGTGCGTGGCCAGCAATGCCGCCAGTTCCTCGGCGGGTGCGGGTGCGGGTGCGGGTGCGGGTGCGGGTGCGGGTGCGGGTGCGGGTGCGGGTGCGCCCGGGGCACGGCGGCCGAGGGCGCGTTCGCCAGTGGCATAGGGCTCGAACGCGTGGTCTCCCGGCAGCAGGAACTGGAAGCGCTCGAACTGGCTGTTGAAGCCGTTGGGCACGGCGATGCGGCCCGCCGGCGCGGCGGCGATGGTCGCTGCGTCGTAGCGGCCGCGCGGACCATCCAGCGGCGCCACCGCGAGGCTGTAGGTGAGATAGACCAGCAGGCAGGCCAGCACGGCCGCGCCGCGCGTCCAGGCCGCGCGCCAGAGGCCACCGAGGATCACCGCGGCGGCCAGCGCCAGGGCCAGCAGCACCGAGGCGAGGGCGAGGGAAGAGGACAGATCCAGTTCATGGACGACCCAGGCGATGCGACCCACGACCAGCAGCGCCAGGGCCGACAGCAGCAGCGTGGGCACGAACCAGGCGCGCGGGATGTCGCGCCAGTGCAGGGCCAGCAGCATGGCGACGGCCGGCATGGCCGGGATCACGTAACGTGCCGAGCGCTGGCTGGGGAACATGAAGGTCAGCAGCCAGACCAGGGCCCAGGCCAGCAGGATGCGCTGGTGCGCGGGCATGCCGGCCAGGTGCTGCCCCAGGCGTGGCAGCCGGCGGATACCCTGCCAGCCCAGGCCGAGCACGGCGAAGAACAGCAGGCCGGCATTGACCGGATAGGCCAGCAGCTGTGACCAGATGCTGGTGCCGCTGGGTCGCAAGGCCACGGACCACCAGCCTGGCCCCTGGGCGAACTTGCCGGCGTTCTCGGCGACGACGAATTCACGCCAGACGGCCTGCGGGTCGGGGTCGAGTACGAACCACAGGCCGAACACGCCCAGGGCCAGCACGGCGCTGAAACCGGTGCGCAGGCTGTGGCGCAGCAGCACGCGCCAGTCCAGCCGCGCCTCGCTGGCAACCAGGGCGAGCCACCAGGCGGCGGCGGCCGGGGCGATGAGCGCGAAGGACTTGTAGGCCAGGCCCAGGCCCAGGCCCAGGCCGAACAGCGCGTGCAGTCCCCAGCCTGGACCGGCCGCCGGCTGGCGCGCGCGCTGCCAGAGCAGCGCGAACAGCGGCAGCCCGAGCCAGAAGGTTTCGGGCGCGCTGGTGAGGTAGGCGCGGCCGTAGCGGAAGGTGCTGAAGAAGGCCAGGAAGACGACGGCGGCGAGCAGGGCCTCGTGCCAGCGCTGCGTGATCCGGCGCATGCAGCCGACGATGGCCAGCGTGGTCAGCAGGAGATAGAGCAGGCTGGGGGTGCGCAGGGCGTCCAGGGTCCAGCGCGCGCCCCAGTCGCCGGCCACCATGGCCTGCCAGAACAGCAGCGGCGGCTTGGTGTTGCGGGTGTCCGCCAGTTCCGAGGCCAGTGGCAGCCATTGGCCGGTCTCGGCGGTCTCGCGCGCAATGTGCACGTAGACCATTTCGTCGCCATTGGTCGGGATGTACTGGCCGCCCAGGCCGAACACATAGGCGAAGGCGGCAAGCAGCGCGAGGGCCAGCCAGAAGGCAGTGGCGCGGGGGATGGCGGACGGGGAGGCGTGTTGCATGGCAGGGAGGGTGCCGGTGGGGCCCGGCGCTGCCTGCGATTATGGCCGCTGACGCTTGTGGCGGAAGGTCCAGCGGTCGTTGGCGATGAAGTTGCTGACGCTGGCGATCACGATGGCGCTCACGTTGGCGAGCAGGTAGTGCAGGCCCAGGTGCGTGAGCCAGAGCGTGAGCGCGTACTGCAGCAGGATGCCCAGCCAGGAGGCCGTGGCGTACTGGCCGAGCTGCGCGAGCAGGCTGCGCTTGCGCAGGCGCTCACCTTCCTCGACGGCCGTGGCGTGCTGCCGGTCGGACCAGGTCCACAGCCGGTTCCAGGTGAAGTTGTTGACCGTGGCGACGGCAATCGCCAGGGCCAGAGAGAAGTAGGGCTTGCTGCCCGCGGGCTCGATGGCGCGGAACAGGTATTCGTGCGCGAAGTACAGCACCACCAGGTTCACGACGGTGCCGCTGGCACCGACGATGCCGAAGCGGATGTAGCGAAAGCCGTGCAGCCAGTCGATCAGCTGCCACACGCGGTCGCGCAGTGTCGGTGCGCTCATGCAGCGGCCGGTCCTTCGCGCAGGGCCTGCAAGGCATCGGCCAGCACGGGGTCGGGGGCGATGCGCTTGAGGCACTGGTTGTCGCCGTCGCAGAAGGTCAGGCGGTGGTTGTAGGCCGACAGGCAGGGCGAGCAGGCGATGCCGGACTCGTAGACCGTGGCCTGTGGCCCCAGGCCGGGCAGCGGGCCGTAGAGCCGGCCGGTCTCGGGGCCGAAGAACATCAGCGTGCGGATGGGGGTGAGGCTGGCGAAGTGGCCGGGGCCGCCGTCGTTGGTCAGCAGCAGGTCGCAGGCATGGAACAGCATGAGCAGTTCGCGCAGGCTGCGCGTGTAGCCGGTCAGGGCCACGCAGTGCGCGCTGCCGACCTGCTCGCGGATTGCGTTGGCCAGCGCCGTGTCGTCCTTCAGGCCGATGAAGGCCACGGCGTGGCCGGCGTCGCACAGGCCGCGGGCGACGCGCGCGTAGTGCGCCGCGGGCCAGGCGCGCTCGGGCAGGATGCCGCCGCCCGGGTACATCAGCACGATCCTGCGTCCGGCCAGCACGGGATGGTCGCGCAGCACCTGTTCACGATAGGCGCGCAGCTCCTCAGTCGTGAAGGGCACCGAGAGGCCGGTTTCGGCGGGCAGGTCGCGGATGGGCGCGGCCTTGTGGCGCGGCATGCCCTCACCCTCGAGCGCATCGACCAGCGAGAGGAACTGCTTGCTGATGTGCTGGTAGGGGTTGTAGGGAATCGCGCGGTTGATGTAGCTGCCGCGGTACAGGCCTTCCTGCGTGTGCGGCGTGAAGCCGGCGCGCCGGGGTGCGCCCGTCAGGTAGCACAGCAGGCTGCTCACGCGCGAGAACAGTTCGCAGTCGATCACCGCGTCCAGCGGCAGGCGGCGCATGGCCACGCTGACGCGCCAGATGTCGCGCGCAAGCTTGAAGGGCGAGCTGTCGTCCAGACCGTGGAAGTGCGCGTCCTCGGTCAGGCGCAGCATGCGTGCGACTTCCTGGTTCTTCCTGAGCTGCAGCACGTGCAGCGTGGCGCCGGGATGACGTTCGCGCAGCGCCTTGAACATGGGGCCGGCCAGCACGATGCTGCCCATCTCGGACAGCAGGATGACCAGGATGTGGCGCGGCGCCTGGCTGCGCTCGAACCTGGGTTCGCGCGCCCCCGTCAGGCGTGCCCACAGCGAGACTGCAGCGCACAGCGCCTGCCCGACCCAGCGGTCGATCCAGCGTTGTGTCTGCAGCTTCATGCGCGCGCCGCTTCCTGCTTACTTCAGCCCGGCCGCTGCACGCAGCGCCTGGGCCTTGTCGGTGCGCTCCCAGGTGAACTCCGGCTCCTCGCGGCCGAAGTGACCGTAGGCGGCGGTCTTCTCGTAGATGGGGCGCAGCAGGTCCAGCATCTGGATGATGCCCTTGGGTCGCAGGTCGAAGTGTTCGGCCACAAGGGCGGCAATCCTGTCGTCGGGGATGACGCCGGTGCCGTGCGTATTGACCGTGATGTTCATGGGCCTGGCCACGCCGATGGCGTAGGCCACCTGCACCTGGCACTTCTTCGCCAGGCCCGCGGCAACCACGTTCTTGGCGACGTAGCGCGTGGCGTAGGCGGCGGAGCGGTCCACCTTGGACGGGTCCTTGCCCGAGAAGGCGCCGCCGCCGTGCGGGCAGGCGCCACCGTAGGTGTCGACGATGATCTTGCGCCCGGTCAGGCCGCAGTCGCCCTGCGGGCCGCCGATGACGAAGCGGCCGGTCGGGTTGACCAGGTACTTGGTGTCCTTGAGCCATTCCTTCGGCAGCACGGGCTTGATGATTTCCTCGATCACGGCTTCATAGAAGCTGGCCTTGAGCCTGGTGGCGGTCTCGGACTGGTCCGGGCTGTGCTGGGTGGACAGCACCACGGTGTCGATGCTGTGCGGCTTGCCGTCCACATAGCGCATGGTGACCTGGCTCTTGGCGTCCGGGCGCAGGAAGGGCAGGCGGCCGTCCTTGCGCAGCTGGGCCTGGCGCTCGACCAGGCGGTGTGCATAGTGGATGGGCGCGGGCATCAGCTCGGGCGTCTCGTCGCAGGCGTAGCCGAACATCAGGCCCTGGTCACCGGCGCCGATGTTGAGATGGTCGTCGCTGGCGTGGTCGACGCCCTGGGCGATGTCGTTGGACTGCTTGTCGTAGGCCACCAGCACAGCGCAGCCCTTGTAGTCGATGCCGTACTCGGTGTTGTCGTAGCCGATGCGCTTGATGGTGTCGCGTGCGACCTGGATGTAGTCCACGTGCGCATTGGTGGTGATCTCGCCGGCCAGCACCACCAGACCGGTGTTGCACAGGGTCTCGGCGGCCACGCGGCTGCGCGGGTCCTGCTTGAAGATCGCGTCGAGGATCGCGTCGGAGACCTGGTCGGAAACCTTGTCGGGATGGCCTTCAGAGACGGATTCGGACGTGAAGAGATAGTCGTTCGCCATGTCAAAAACTCCAAAGTTGTTTTCAGGCGCGTTGCCTGAGCGGGAGCTTCGGCGAACGCTTTAGCAGATTCGTCAGGATTGACGGCACAATCGGCACCTTTCGGGTGCCGCCTGCGGGTGTCGCCCTGCAAGTAGTTCCATAACTCAGCGACCCGCGCATTTTATCCGATGAGCATCCTGTTCCGTCTGTTGTCCGGCCTGCCCCTGTGGCTGTTGCATGGCCTGGGCTGGGTGCTGGGCTGGCTGGTGTACGCACTGTCGGCGACCTACCGCGGCCGCTTCGTGGCGAACCTGCGGCAGGCGGGATTGGGTCGGGCGCAGGCGCGCGGTGCCATCGGGCAGGCGGGGCAACTGGTGACGGAGCTGCCGCGCCTGTGGTTCGGCCGGCCTGTGGCCATGGACTGGGACGGTGCACGCCACATCGAACAGGCACTGGCACAGCAGCGCGGCATCGTCTTCCTCACCCCGCACCTGGGCAGCTTCGAGGTCACGGCCCAGGCCTATGCGGCACGTTTTGGCGCGGCCCAGCCCATGACCGTGCTGTTCCGTCCCTCGCGCCAGCCCCGCCTGCGGGATCTGGTGGCCTCGGCGCGCCGACGGCCTGGCCTGCACACGGCGCCCACGAGCCCGGCGGGGGTCAGGCAGTTGCTCAGGGCGCTGCGCCAGGGGCAGTCCGTCGGCCTGCTGCCCGACCAGGTGCCGCCGCAGGGGCTGGGGGTCTGGGCGCCGTTCTTCGGCCGCGAGGCCTACACCATGACCCTGTCCGCCCGCCTGGCGCAGCAGACCGGCGCGACGGTGCTCGTGGCCTGGGGCGAGCGCCTGCCCCGGGGCCGCGGCTATCGCATCCACGTGCGACCGCTGGGGGCGGACCTGCCGCAGGACGCGGTGGCTGCCGCGACGGTGATCAACCGTGCCATGGAGCAGGTGATCGCCCAATGCCCGCAGCAGTATCTCTGGGGCTACGCCCGCTACAAGCAGCCCAGGGTGGAAGCAAGCTGATGCAGCATCCCGGCATCCTCTTCATGCGCCTGATCGCGCCGCTGCCCCTGGGCTGGGTGCGGGCCCTGGGCACCCTGGTGGGCCTGCTGCTGTATGTGCTGGCCGTTCCGCGCCGCCGGGTGGTGATGGCCAATCTGGCCTTGTGTTTCCCGCAACGCACGCTGGTCGAACGCCGGCGCTGGGCGCGCCAGTGTTTCGTCTATTTCGCGCAGGCCTGGTTCGACCGTTCCTGGCTCTGGCATGGCGACCCGCAGACGCTGCGCAAACGCCTGCGCATCGTCGGGGCGGTGCAGGAGCTGCAGGGCAACGCGCCGACCGTGATCTTCGCGCCGCACTTCTTCGGTCTTGATGCCGCAGGCACGGCCCTCAATGACCAGATCCGCCGGCCCATGGTGAGCATCTACACGCCCCAGCGCAGCGAGGCTGTGGACCGCTGGCTGCACGACGGGCGCCGGCGCTTCGGCAATCTGCAGCTCTTCTACCGCGATCAGGGCGTCAAGGGCATCGTCGCCGCATTGCGCGAGGGCGCGCTGCTCTACCTGTTGTCGGACATGAACTTCGGCCCCGAGGAATCCATCTTCGTGCCGTTCTTCGGCGTGCAGGCCGCGACGGTGCCCTCGCTGCCGCGGTTCGCGCGGCTGGGCCGGGCCAAGGTGGTTCCGGTGACGGCCCGCATGACCGCGCAGGGCTACGACATCGAGGTGCATCCGGCCTGGGCCGACTACCCCGGTGCCGACGTCGAGGCCGACACGGCCTACATGAACCGCTGGCTGGAGCAGGTGATCCAGACCATGCCGGCCCAGTACTACTGGGTGCACAAGCGCTTCAAGACCCGGCCCCCGGGCGAGCCAACGGTCTACTGAGGCGCGCCGGCCGAGAGGAACTGCGTCAACGCGTCGATCACGCGCCGGGGGTGCTCGTGCACCAGCCAGTGCGTGGCATCGGGCCAGGTCCGCAGCGTGAGCTGCGGCACATAGGCGTCCAGGCCCTCGACGAGCTCGGCGGGCAGGGCGGTGTCACCCAGGCCCCAGAGCACCAGCGTGGGCACGGTGATGGTCAGCATTTCGATCGGCAAGTCGATGCTGCTGGCCGCCGGGTCCCCGGGCCTTGACGGGCGCAGCGGTGAGGCGCGATAGTAGTTCAGACCGCCGGTGAGTCCGCGATCCCAGACCGCACGGTAGCGGGCCTTGAGGTCGTCGGTGAGCCAGCCGTGGCCGGTGCCGTCCGCACGCATGCCGGCACCCATGCCCAGGAAGAACTCCCAGAGTCGCCGGTAATCGTTCTCGGCCAGCAGTTGCTCGGCGTCGGGCCGGATCAGAAAATTCATGTAGGCACTGGCGGCCTGCTGCTTCGGGTTGCTCTTGAGCTCGCGCAGGAAGGTGCCCGGATGCGGCGAGTTGAGGATGGCCAGCCTGCGCAGCAGCTGCGGCTGCTGGTTGGCCAGGCTCCAGGCGACGGCGCCGCCCCAGTCGTGGGCGACCAGGCCAGCCAGCGGGGCCTGCGGGGACTCGATCGCGGCCAGCGCGGCGATGTCCTGCACCAGGTGCCTGGCGCGGTAGGCGGCCGCGTCAACCGGGGCGCTGGAGCGCTCGTAGCCGCGCAGGTTGGGTGCGACGCAGCGGTAGCCGCCATGTTCGGGCCGGGCGAAGTGTTCCAGCAGCTCATCCCAGACGAAGGCCGCCTCGGGAAAGCCATGGAGGAACAGCAGCACCGGCCGGCCCGGCTCGCCCGCGGCCCGGCAGCTCAGGGTGATGCCGTGGGGCAGGTCCTGCAGCCGGGTTTCGATCATGCGGCCGGCTCGAGGTCCGGATGGGCCCATTGCCACAACAGCATGGCGACGTCCTCGATGCCGGTGCGCTTGGTGGCCGAGAACAGCCGCACCTCGCCGCCACCGGCCTGCAGCTTCATGATGGACAGGGCCTTGGCGGCTTCGCTGCGGGTGAGCTTGTCGGCCTTGGTCAGGATGACGAGGAACTTCAACCCTTCCTCGACCCGTGGCCGGACGACTTCGAGCAGCACTTCGTCGAGCTCGGTCAGGCCGTGGCGCGGGTCGCACAGCAGCACGATGGCCTTGAGGTTCTCGCGCGTGACCAGGTAGTTGGCCATGACCTGCTGCCAGCGGATCTTGTCCTGCTTGGGCACGGCCGCGTAGCCGTAGCCCGGCAGGTCGGCCAGCACGGCGTCGGTCGCGCCCTGCTTGCCGAGGGCGAAGAGGTTGATGTGCTGGGTGCGCCCGGGCTTCTTGGAGGCGAAGGCCAGCTGTTTCTGCTGCGTCAGGGTGTTGATGCAGGTCGACTTGCCGGCGTTGGACCGGCCGACGAAAGCGATCTCGGGCACGTCCAGCGCCGGCAGGAAGCGCAACTCGGGGGCGGTGGTGAGGAACCTGGCCGTGTGCAGCCAGCCCAGGGCCTGGACCGCCTGCGGCTGGGCCGGGGCGCCGGCGTGGCGTGGCGCAGGGGCCGCTTTGGGGGAGTTGGTCATGGATGCTTGGTGGTTGGCCCGGACCTGCATTGTAGAATCGGACCGATCTGCTTCAACTACACCTCGAATCACCATGAAGTTGCTTGCTCCCCTGATGATGGCTGCCCTGCTGACAGTTCCGGCTTTTTCTTCTGCAGCCGAGGAGGCCAAGGCCGCCAAGCCGAACCTGGTCCAGGGTGAAGCCAAGTATGCGCCCATCTGCGCTTCCTGCCATGGCGCAGACGGCAATTCGGGCACCCCGGCCAATCCCAAGCTCGCCGGCCAGCATCCCCAGTATCTCGTCAAGCAGCTGCAGGAGTTCAAGTCCGGCAAGCGTCCCAGCGCCGTGATGAAGGGCTTTGCTGCCGTGCTGAGCGACGAGGACATGGTCAACATCTCCGCCTGGCTGGCCAGCCAGCAGCCCAAGCCCGGTGCTGCCCGCGACAAGGACCTGGTGGCCCTGGGCGAGCGCATCTACCGCGGTGGCATCCCCGATCGCCAGGTCGCGGCCTGTGCCGGCTGCCACAGCCCGAATGGCGCCGGCATCCCGGCCCAGTACCCGCGCCTGAGCGGCCAGCACGCAGACTACACCGTGGGCCAGATGGTGGCCTTCCGTGACGGGGTGCGAGCCAACAGCGTGCAGATGACGCAAGTCGCTGCCAAGATGAACGACCGCGAGATCAAGGCCGTGGCCGACTACATCGCCGGTCTGCGCTGAAATACACCGATCGTCTGGCGGGTTAAGCCGCTTTTTAATAAGTGCAGGGTGATGTTTGGGCCACAATCACCGGTTGTGATCCGCTGACGGAACTCGGCCCCTTCCAGGCACTCCATACCCAGGCGGGTCTTTGCAAGAAGACCTGCCTTTTTTATTGACATCGCCCCTGCTACCGATCTTCCATGACAGTTTCCACCCAGGGTCTTGAACTCCAGTCGTCCTCGCGCACCCTGCGCGCGGCGGTGGAACTGCTGTCGTCGATGCGCTTTGCGATCTCCCTGCTGACGGTGATCTGCATCGCGTCGGTGATCGGCACGGTGCTCAAGCAGCACGAGCCGCTGAACAACTACATCAACCAGTTCGGGCCCTTCTGGGCCGAGGTGTTCGGCCTGCTCGACCTGTATGCGGTCTACAGCGCCTGGTGGTTCCTGCTGATCCTGGCTTTTCTGGTGCTCAGTACCACGCTGTGCATCGCGCGCAATACGCCCAAGATCATGGCCGACCTCAAGGCCTACAAGGAGAACATCCGCGAACAGAGCCTGCAGGCCTTCCATCACAAGGCGCAGGCCGATCTGGCTGAGCCGCCCGAGGCGGCCGGCCAGCGCATCGGCCGCATGCTGGCCGCCAGCGGCTGGAAAGTGCGCCTGCAGCAGCGCGACACGCCCGCCGGCCCGGGCTGGATGGTGGCGGCCAAGGCGGGCGCGGCCAACAAGCTGGGCTACCTGGCGGCGCACAGCGCCATCGTGCTGGTCTGCATCGGGGGGCTGCTCGATGGCGACCTCATCGTGCGCGCGCAGATGTGGTGGGGCGGCAAGACGCCCTACCAGGGGGGAGGCCTGATCGCCGACGTCAAGCCCGAGCATCGCCTGAGCGAGCGCAATCCGACCTTCCGCGGCAACCTGATGGTCGCCGAGGGCACGCAGTCGAGCACGGCCATCCTGAACCAGTCGGATGGCATCGTGCTGCAGGAGCTGCCCTTTGCCATCGAACTGAAGAAGTTCATCGTCGAGCACTACTCGACCGGCATGCCCAAGCTCTTTGCGAGCGAGATCGTGATTCACGACAAGGAGACCGGCGAGAAGAAGGAGGCGCGGGTCGAGGTCAACCATCCGGCCAGCTACAAGGGCATCGAGATCTACCAGTCCAGCTTCGACGACGGTGGCTCCTCCGTCAGGCTGCGGGCCCAGCCCATGCAGGCGGCCACCCGTCCCTTCGAGATCGAGGGCGTCATCGGGGGCTCCTCCCGGCTCAGCAACGGCAGCGAGCAGCTGACCCTGGAATACACCGGATTGCGCGTGATCAACGTCGAGAACTTCGACAACCGTGCGCTGTCGGGCGTGGACGTGCGCAAGGTCGACCTGCGGACCTCGGTCCAGGAGCGGCTCGGGGCAGCCAACAAGCCCGACGCCAAAAAGACGCAGCGCAATGTCGGGCCCAGCATCACCTACAAGCTGCGCGATGCGGCTGGCCAGGCGCGCGAGTTCCACAACTACATGCTGCCGGTGGACCTGGGCGACGGCGTGCCAGTCTTCCTGCTGGGCGTGCGCGAGACCCCCGCCGAGCCCTTCCGCTACCTGCGTGTGCCGGTTGACGATCAGGGCACGTCCGACGACTTCTTCCGCCTGCGCGGCGCGCTGGCCGAGCCGTCCCTGCGGGCGCAGGCCGTGCGGCGCTATGCCGCCAAGGTGGTCGATGCCTCACGTCCGGACCTGCTGCCCCAGCTCAGCGCCTCCGCCGAACGTGCACTGGCCCTCTTCGCCGGCGCCGAGACGGTGGCCGGCAGCAATGCCCCGGGCGGCCTGCAGGCCGTGGCGGATTTCATGGAGAGCAACGTGCCCGAGTCCGAGAGGGGTCGTGCCGGCGAGATGCTGGTGCGGATCCTGAACGGCACGCTGTTCGAGTTGATGCAGGTCGCGCGCGAGCGTGCGGGTCTCAAGCCGCTGGATGTGGGCGATGCCTCGCAGGCGTTCATGGCCCAGGCCGTGCTGGCGCTCAGCGATGCCTATTTCTATCCGGCGCCCATGGTGCTGCAGCTCGCCGACTTCACCCATGTGCAGGCCAGCGTGTTCCAGGTGGCGCGTGCGCCGGGCAAGACCATCGTCTATCTTGGCTGTGCCCTGCTGATCCTGGGTGTGTTTGCCATGCTGTACGTGCGCGAGCGCCGCCTGTGGATCTGGCTGGCGCCGCATGAGCAGGGCAGCCATGCCAGCATGGCCCTGTCTGCCAACCGCAAGACCCTGGATACCGACCGCGAATTTGACCGGCTGCGCGAGAAGCTGCTGGAGAGCAAGGAGTAAGACATGAACACTGCGACGACCACGCTGACTCTGGAAGAGGGCTACTTCGCCCGTCGTACCGTCTTCGACTGGGTGTTTGCCGCCCTGGTGGTGGCCGGCGGCCTGTACGCCTTTTCGACCTACAGCCATGCCATGGACGTGTACGAGAAGGGCATCCTGCTGCTGTGCATCCCATCGGCGATTGCCTTGGGCTGGTTCTGGCGGCCGTTGCGGGCCTTGATGCTCGGTGTGGCCGTGTTCTCGCTGCTCGGCATCCTGTCCTACCAGGGGCCCGGGGGGGCGAGCCTGGCGCGGGCCGAGAACGTTTTCTGGCTCAAGTATTTCCTCTCCAGCCAGTCGGCCATCCTGTGGATGAGCGTGCTGTTCTTCATGAGCACGCTGTTCTACTGGATCGGGATGTTCGGTCGAGGCCAGGCCGCCACCATGGAGATGATCGGCTCGCGCATGGCCTGGGTGGCTGTCGTGATGGCCCTGATCGGCACCATGGTGCGCTGGTACGAGAGCTACCTGCTGGGCCCGGACATCGGCCACATCCCGGTGAGCAACCTGTACGAGGTGTTCGTCATGTTCTGCTGGATGACGGCGCTGTTCTACCTCTATTTCGAGGAGCAGTACCGCACCCGGGCGATGGGCGCGTTCGTCATGCTGGTGGTCAGCGCGGCCGTGGGCTTCCTGCTCTGGTACACCGTGGTGCGTGAGGCGCACGAGATCCAGCCTCTGGTGCCGGCCCTCAAGAGCTGGTGGATGAAGGTGCACGTACCGGCCAATTTCGTGGGGTATGGCACCTTCGCGCTGGCGGCGATGGTGGCTTTCGCCTACCTGATCAAGGCCCAGGCCGCCGAGACGCGCTGGTACAAGCTGGCGCCGCTGTGGATCTTCGGCATCGTGCTGTGCTTCGTGCCGCTGGCGTTCCGCCAGAGCTCCTCGGCTTCCGGCGGCAGCTACTGGCTGGTCTATTTCATCGTTGCCGCGCTCATCGTCGGCGGCATCCTGATGGGGCGTCGCCGCATCGCCGAACGCCTTCCGGCAGCCGAGGTGCTGGATGACGTGATGTACAAGTCCATCGCGGTAGGCTTCGCGTTCTTCACCATCGCCACCGTGCTCGGGGCCCTGTGGGCGGCCGAGGCCTGGGGGGGCTACTGGAGCTGGGACCCGAAGGAGACCTGGGCCCTGATCGTCTGGCTCAACTATGCGGCCTGGCTGCACATGCGCCTGATGAAGGGGCTGCGTGGGACCGTGGCCTCGTGGTGGGCGCTGGCGGGCCTGGCGGTCACGACCTTTGCCTTCATCGGCGTCAACATGTTCCTCAGTGGCCTGCACAGCTACGGCGCGCTGTAAGCAGTAACCGCAGACCTGCGGTCTTCGGGGAACTTTGTAAGCATGGCCGCCGTCCCACGACTCATCCGCTCAGGAGGGCAGTGCCATGCTGATCAAGACCCGCGACGACGGTCGCGTTCATCCGATTCCCAGTGAGATCACACCGGCCGCGATCTACCGGCAGCGCCGGGAACTGCTGCGCCTGATGGCGGGGGGCGCGGCCGGTGCGGCCCTGGCCGGCTGGGCCGCCCGTGATGCCCGTGCCGGCCAGATTCCGCGCCCGGGCAAGCTGGCGACCCTGCCGGGGCGCGCCTCCGGCGTGGCGGGAGCGACGACGATGGAAATGCCCACTGCCTACGCGGATGCCAGCGGCTACAACAACTACTATGAGTTCGGCATGGACAAGGGCGACCCGGCCCGCAATGCCCATACCTTGCCGATCGCCCCGTGGACGGTGGCGATCGAGGGCCTGGTGAAGAAGCCCGGCAACTACGCCCTGGAGGACCTGCTCAGGCTTGGCGCCATGGAGGAGCGCATCTACCGGCTGCGCTGTGTCGAGGGCTGGTCCATGGTGATCCCCTGGGTGGGCTATTCCCTGGCCGAGCTGATCCGCAGGGTCGAGCCGCTTGGAGATGCCCGGTATGTCGAGTTCGTGACCCTGGCCGACCGCAAGACCATGCCCTATGTCAGTTCGCGCATCCTGGACTGGCCCTATCGGGAGGGGCTGCGCATGGACGAGGCCATGCACCCGCTGACCCTGCTGGCGTTCGGCATGTATGGTGAAGTCCTGCCCAAGCAGAACGGTGCGCCGCTGCGGCTGGTCGTACCGTGGAAATACGGGTTCAAGAGCGGTAAGAGCCTGGTGAAGATCCGTTTCACCGACAGGCAGCCACTGACTGCCTGGAGCCAGTCCGCGCCACGGGAATACGGCTTTTACTCGAACGTGAACCCCGAGGTCGCGCATCCGCGCTGGAGCCAGGCGACCGAGCGGCGCATCGGTGAGGATGGCCTGTTCACCAAAAAACGCAAGACGCTGATGTTCAACGGCTACGAGCCGCAGGTCGGCCAGCTGTATGCCGGGATGGACCTGAGGAAGTATTACTGAGCGATGTGCAGGGTGCAGCGCGCATGAACCGCCTGCTTCTCGGTCCGGCTGTCAAGCCGGTCATTTTCATCGTCGGCCTCATGCCTGCTGCCTGGCTTGCGTGGGCCGCGGCCTTCAACCTGCTCGGTGCCAATCCGGCCGAGGCGCTGATCCGCAGCACGGGGGACTGGGCCCTGCGCATGCTGTGCGTGGTGCTGGCCGTCACGCCCTTGCGCGTCCAGTTCGGACTCACCGCCCTGGCCCGGCTGCGTCGCATGCTCGGGCTCTACGTCTTTTTCTATGCGGTGCTGCACCTGTTGTGCTACGCCTGGCTCGACATGGGTTTCGAGGTTTCAGAGATAGTGGTTGACATCGGCAAGCGCCCATTCATCCTGGTGGGGTTTGCAGCGATCGTCCTGCTCGCGGTGCTGGCAGCGACGTCGTGGAACCAGGCCATACGCGCTCTCGGTGCGGCACGCTGGCAGGCTCTGCACCGGTTGGTGTACGCAGTGGCGCTGCTGGCGGTGCTGCACTTTTTCTGGATGCGGGCCGGCAAGAACGACTTTGCCGAAGTGCAAGCCTACGCTGCCCTCCTGGGCAGCCTGCTGGGCTGGCGTCTCTGGCGTTACGCCTCAGCCCAGCGCGGCCGGGCGGCTGTTCGTCAGCCGGGGATCGATCAGGGCCTTCGGTAGCTGGTACATGCGATCGTCGAACAGGTCGATGCCGCATTGCAGGTTCTCGATCCAGTCGAAGAATGCCGGGATGGCCGGACCGGCCAGCGGCGCCCCGTGTTGCGGGACCAGCATGGAGATGTCCAGCTTGCGGGCCATGGCAGCCCAGAGCCGCAGGATCTTGTTCGACACCATGTAGCGGCGGTGGAAGCCTTCCATCAGGGGCACATGGCTCTTGAAGTCGGTCACGGGCTTTTGAGCCTGGGCACCCGACATCATCGAGACACCCAGGTCACCAGTGAAAAGGATCTTGCTGATGGGATCGTAGAAGTGGAAATTGCCTTCCGAATGCATGAAGTGCGCCGGCAGCAGATGCAGTTCGCTCGCGCCCAGCGGCAGGATGCCGCCGCTGTCCGGCACGCCGATGACGCGCCCCTGGGTCTTGCCGGCCTTGGTGAAGTGCGGCACGAAGCGCTCCCAGACCCGCGAAATCACGAGTTGTGCCGGCGTGGAGGTGAGCCAACGGTCCAGCGAGGCGATGATGTCCGGATCGGCGTGGGAGGCAATCAGGAAAGACAGGTGCTGCGGGGTGAAAAAACGCGAACTGGTCAGCAGCAGCTCGTTGAAGGCCAGGTTGCCACCCGGGTCGATGATGGCGCCATGGTCATGGTCGACGATCAGGAACTGGTTGGCCTGGACGGCGTTCCCATCCTCCTCCACCAGATCAGTGAACATCAGACAGACGTGGTTCGGATCCCGGTAGAGCTCAATCGACATGGCGGCCTTTGTGTGGTGTGCAACAGCAAGGCGCGACTATAGAGAATCCTTACCCCGGCGAATTTGATGTGAGTCAAGTTCCAGGGGATTGGCGGACTCAGATGAGCTGTTCGTGACTAAACGTGTCGGCGGCAGTCTCGCGTCGCCGGATCAGCTGGGCCTTCGCTCCGTCGACCAGGATCTCGGCCGCACGTCCACGCGTGTTGTAGTTGCTGGCCATGCTCATGCAGTAGGCGCCGGCCGACAGCACGGCCAGCCGATCGCCGGGCTGTATGTCCAGTGCGCGGTCACGGCCCAGCCAGTCGCCGCTTTCGCAGACCGGGCCGACGACGTCCCAGGTCGTGCCCGTGCCGTTGCGCGGTGACAGCGGCACGATCTGGTGATAGGCCTCGTACATGGCCGGGCGCGGCAGGTCGTTCATGGCCGCGTCCACGATGCAGAAGTTCTTGTGCTCGCCCGGCTTGAGGTAGAGGACTTCGGTCAGGCAGACGCCGGCATTTCCGACCAGCGAGCGGCCGGGCTCGATCATGAGCTGGCGATCCCCATAGCCGCGGGCATCCAGTTTGGCCAGCAGTTTGGCCCAGAGCGCGTCGGCAGCCGGCGGAATCTCGCCGTGGTAGTCGATGCCCAGGCCGCCGCCGAAGTCGATGTGGTGCAGGGGAATGCCGGCGGCTTCGATGGCGGCCACCAGGTCGAGCACGCGGTCCATGGCATCCAGGTAGGGGCTCTCCTGCGTGATCTGCGAGCCGATGTGGCAATCGATGCCGACCACCTTGAGGCCGGGTAGCGCGGCCGCCCGCTGGTAGGTCGCCAGGGTGCGTTCGTGGGCGATACCGAACTTGTTGCCCTTGAGACCGGTTGAAATGTAGGGATGGGTCTTGGGGTCGACGTTGGGGTTGACACGGATGCTGACGGGCGCGCGTTTGCCGGCGCCCAGCGCGACCTCGTTGAGCACGTCCAGCTCGGCCTCGCTCTCCACGTTGAAGCAGCCGATGCCGGCGTCCAGGGCCTGTCGCATCTCGGGGCGCGTCTTGCCCACGCCCGAGAAGATGACCTTGGCGGGGTCGCCGCCGGCAGCCAGCACACGGGCCAGCTCACCACCGGACACGATGTCGAAGCCGCAGCCGGCGCGGGCGAAGACCTGCAGCACGGCCAGCGAGGAATTGGCCTTCATGGCGTAGCAGATCTGGGCCTTGCGACCCGCGAACCCGCGCTGGTAGGCGCCCAGCGACGCCAGCATGGCCGCCTTGGAGTAGACGAAGAGGGGAGTGCCATGCCGTTGCGCCAGATCGTCTAAACGCACGCCTTCGATGAAAAGTACGTTGTCGTGGTAGCCGATGTGGGGCTGGCCCGGGAGGTGGGAAACGTTCATGGCTCGTTGGCGGGGTCGGAGGGCGGGGGGGATTCAGCGGGGATCTTGCGCAGGCCCGGCAGCACGGTCTCAGGAAGGGTGGCGCGATGGGCGGCCGCCGGCTCGGTGGGAAGATAGAGCGGCCCGGTCTGGCCACAGGCGGACAGCAGCAGCAGGCCGCCGGCAATGACAGCAAGGCCAGCAAGGCTTAGGGCCCTGACTAGAATTCGGCTGGTTTCCAACATCACGGAATTGTAATGACCGACACCGAATTCATGGACCGCGCCGAGTCGGTTCTGCGCGCCATCGAAGCAAGCTGCGACCAAATCAACGAGCAGAGCGATGCGGACATCGATAACCAGCGTGTGGGCGGGATGGTGACCCTCGTGTTCCGGGATGGCAGTCAGATCGTGGTGAACCTGCAGAAGCCGCTGCACGAGATCTGGCTGGCGGCACGTTCCGGCGGCTACCACTACAAGTTCGACGGCCGCCAGTGGCAGGACACCAAGGGCGCCGGCGAATTCTTTGACAACCTGTCACGTTACGCGAGCGAACAGGCACGCATGCCCCTGCGCTTCGGTGCCTGAGTGCCGGTCTTTCAGTTCTTGAAGAGGTCGAGGATCTTCAGCTTCTCTTCCGGTTCGGCGTCCGGGGTGGTGGGCGACAGCGGCGGCGGCATCTGCAGCAGATCGGTCGACGGCATCACGGTCGGCATCTCGTCCAGCCCCAGTGACAGCACGCCGCCATCCTTGGCATACTCCTCGTAGATCCAGTCAATACCGGCATGAACCACGCCTTCGGGCGGCGGCAACTCCTGTACCGGCACATCCTTGAGTGCGTGTTCCATGTAGCTGATCCACACCGGCAGGCTCAGTCCCCCGCCCGTCTCCCGGTCGCCAAGCTTGCGTGGCGTGTCATAGCCGATCCAGGTGACGGCCGTGAGCGTCGGGTGGTAGCCCGCAAACCAGGCATCCATCGAGTCGTTGGTGGTCCCGGTCTTGCCATACAGATCGGGTCGCTTGAGGGCAGCCTGCGCCCGCATCGCAGTGCCGGAGCGGGTGACCTCCTGCAGCAGCGTGGAGATGACGAAGGCGTTGCGGGCATCGACGGCACGCAGGGACTCGTCAGGTACCGGGGGCTTGGTTTCCACGAGGACCCGGCCCTTTTGTTCCGTGATCTTGCTGATGAGCCAGGGGTCGACACGGTAGCCGCCGTTGGCGAAGACCGAATAGCCTGCGGCCATCTGCATCGGGGTGACAGAGCCGGCGCCTAGCGCCATGGTCAGGTAGGGGGGGTGCTTGTCCGCATCGAAGCCGAAGCGGGTGACCCAGTCCTGAGCGTAGCGGGAGCCGATGGCATGCAGTACGCGGATGGAGACCATGTTCTTGGACTTGGCCATGCCGCGGCGCAGAGGCATCGGTCCCTCGAACCCGCCGTCATAGTTCTTCGGCTCCCAGGGTTGGCCGCCAGTCAGCTCCGGCTCGAAGAACAGCGGCGCGTCATTCACCACTGTGGCCGGGGTGAAGCCCTTTTCCAGTGCGGCTGAATAGATGAAGGGCTTGAAGCTCGAGCCGGGTTGCCGCCAGGCCTGCGTGACGTGGTTGAACTTGTTCTTGCTGAAGTCGAAACCACCGACCAGGGCCTTGATGGACCCGTTGCGTGGATCCATGGACACGAAGGCCCCCTCGACTTCGGGCAACTGGAGGATTTCCCAAGTGTTCTTGGGCGTTTTCATGATGCGGATGATGGCGCCCCGGCGAATCTTGACCTTCGGGGGCGCTCGGGAGAACAGGCCGGCCTGCGCCACGCGCAGTCCCTCACCGGTGATTTCTATCAGTTCGCCACTCTGCCGCGTGGCCACGACCTTGCGTGGGCCCGCTTCCAGCACGACAGCTGCCAGCAGGTCGCCATTGTCAGGATGTTCGGCCAGGGCATCGTCGATTGCCTCCTCGCGTTCGGACGGGTCGGCCGGGAGTTCGATGAACTTTTCCGGACCCCGATAGGCCTGTCGCCGTTCGAAGTCGAGGATGCCTTTGCGCAGCGCGTTGTAAGCCACCTCCTGGTCCCCGGAGCGGATGGTGGTGTAGACATTGAGGCCCCGTGTGTAGGTTTCGTCACCATATTGGGCATAGACCAGCTGACGCACGGTTTCAGCCACGAAGTCCGCATGGCCGCGCGAGGGGTCACGCTGGCCGTTGCCTGACTTGATCTTGAGCTCCTGCTTCTTGGCTTCGGCGGCCTCCTCAGCCGTGATGTAGCCGTTTTCCAGCATGCGGTCGATGATGTGAAGCTGTCGCGCACGTGCACGCTGAAAATTGCTGATCGGGTTGTATGTAGACGGGGCCTTGGGCAGGCCGGCAAGCATGGCCGCCTCAGCGGTAGTGATCTCCTTGAGGGGTTTGCCGAAATAGGTGTCTGCGGCAGAGGCGAAGCCATAGGCCCGGTTGCCCAGAAAGATCTGATTCATGTAGATCTCGAGGATCTCGTCCTTTGTGAGCAGGTGCTCCAGCTTGTAGGTCAGCAGGATTTCATAGATCTTGCGGGTGAAGGTCTTTTCCGAACTCAGGTAGACGTTGCGGGCCACCTGCATGGTGATCGTGGAGGCACCCTGGCTCTTCGCGCGACTGACGTTGGCCAAGCCGGCCCGGACGACACCGACGTAGTCCACACCGCCATGCTGGTAGAAGCGGGCATCCTCGATTGCCAGCACGGCATCGGTCAGCACCTTGGGGATTTCCTTGATGGGAGTGAAATTGCGCCGTTCCTCTCCGAACTCGCCGATCAGATCGCCTTCGGCTGAATAGACGCGCAGGGGAAGTTTGGGCCTGTATTCAGCCAGATCGGAGATGTCCGGAAGATTCGGGTAGGCAAGGGCCATCACGATGGCCAGTACCATCAGCAGGGAGAAGGTGGCGGCCAGACCGATGCCCCCGACCCAGAAGCCGATCCGAAGCAGTCGCTTGAGTGTATTGGGGTGAGGGGATTTGCTGATGCTTGCCTCGCTGGGTGAGGTTTCGTTTTCCGGGGGGGTATCTGCAGACATGAAATTGGCGCGAGGTCTTGGAGATTATAAAAATGTGTCGGTTCGTCGGTTTTTCCAGCGACCATTTGATTGTCCGATGAGGGATGCTTGCATGTGGCCCGCTTGACAGGCTGTTGCAAACGCATACAAAACGTCTGGTTTTGACAACGTTCACAAAGATTCGTTCCAGGAAAAATCATTGCAGAACAAGGACCTTACTGCTAGCATTGAAGTGAAATCTTAAGTTTGCCGGTGCCAAACCGGTTCCTTACAGGGGATACCTCTTGATCTCTTTGGGGTCGTTGTTCAGTCGCCAGCCCGAGCCCATGCTCGGTCTGGATGTCAGTTCCTCCAGCGTCAAACTGGTCGAGTTGAGCAAAAACAAAGCCGGGCAGTACGTGCTTGACCGGTGCGCAATCGAGCCGTTGGAGCGCGGCTGGATCACGGACGGCAACATCGAGAAGTTCGACGAGGTTGCCGAGGCCGTGCGGCGTCTGGTCAAGAAGAGCGGCACGAAGACCAAGAATGTGGCCATGGCGCTGCCGCCATCAGCCGTGATCACCAAGAAGATCGTGCTGCCCGGGGGGTTGACCGAGGCTGAACTCGAAATGCAGGTCGAGGCGGAGGCCAATCAGTACATTCCCTTCCCGTTGGATGAGGTCAGCCTGGATTTCTGCGTGATCGGTCCCAGTGCAGCGTCGCCAGGAGATCTGGATGTGCTGATCGCCGCTTCGCGCCGGGAGAAGGTGCAGGATATTCAGGGTTTGGCCGAATCTGCGGGCCTCAAGCCGGTCATTGTTGACGTTGAGTCCTATGCTTCGCGGCTGGCTGCCAAGCGGCTGATTGCCAATCTGCCAGAGCAGGGTGCAGGCGCCATCGTGGCGCTTTTTGAGGTGGGCGCCTTGACCACCAGCATGCAGGTCATGCGCGATGACGAGGTGCTCTATGAGCGTGATCAGGCCTTCGGTGGTGCCCAGCTGACACAGTTGATCGTCCGGCAGTACGGGTTTTCCCTCGAGGAGGCGGAAGCCAAAAAGCGCAGCGGAGAACTCCCTGACGACTACGAGAGCACGGTACTCAGGCCCTTTATCGAGAGCATGGTGCAGGAGATCGGGCGGGCTTTGCAGTTCTTCTTCACCAGTACGCCGCACCACAAGGTGGACTACATCCTGCTTGCCGGTGGCGCCGCCGCACTTCCTGGGCTCACGGATGCCGTGACGCAGCAGATCACTTTCCCTTGCAGTCTGGTCAACCCGTTTGATGGCATGGAGATCGGTGATGGCGTGCGGCTGAAGAAGATGACGCGTGAGGCACCTTCGTATCTCACTTCCTGCGGACTGGCCATGCGGAGGTTCCTGCAGTGATATTGATCAATCTTCTGCCTCACCGGGAGGCTGCGCGCAAGAAGCGCCAGGACATCTTCAATCTTTCCCTGGGCGCCTCGGCCATGGCGGGGGGCTTGATTGCCGGGATCGTATTTCTCTGGATCCAGGGGCAGATTTCTGCGCAGGAGCGCCTCAATGCCGTCCTGAGCCAGGAAATCCAGAAACTGGATAACCAGATCAAGGATATTGCAGCGCTCGAGTCCGAGATCGCTGCTCTGCGAGCTCGCCAGCAGGCGGTGGAGGATCTCCAGGCTGACCGCAACATGCCGGTTCATCTGCTGGGCGAGCTTGCGCGTCAGTTGCCCGAAGGCATCTTCATCAGCAGCATGCGTCAAAGTGGTCAGTTGGTCACCTTGCAGGGATCGGCCCAGTCGAATGAACGTGTCTCAGAACTGCTGCGAAATTTGTCCAACAACTCCCAGTGGTTCACCAAGCCGGAACTGGTCGAGATCATTGCGGCCAATGTGGCTCTGACGACGAAGGATCAGCGGCGCGTGGCGAATTTCACCATACGTGTGCGTCTTCTGCGTGCCAGTGAGGTGCGGCCGGCTGCTGCTGCCACTGCGCCTGCGGTCGCAGCGCCAGTCAAGAAATAACGGAAGACAGCGATGGCAACTCGACTTCCTGCTTTCAACTTTGCTCACCTGAAGGAGCAGTTGCAGGGCCAGTTCAGCAATCTGGATCCGAAAAATCCAGTGGTCTGGCCTGCGCTTCCGCGCTATGCGCTTTTCCTGGCCGTCGCCGTGGTGGTGGTGGTGGTTCTGTGGTTCCTCTGGCTCAGCGGTGAGGACGACCTGCTCAAGCAGGAGCGCGAAAAGGAAGTCCGACTTCGCGAGGAGTACAGGACCAAGCTGGTCAAGGCAGTCAATCTGGAGGCGCTTCTGAAGCAGCGTGAACAGGTGCTGCAATATGTGACGCAACTGGAAAAGCAGCTGCCGAGCAAGGCCGAGATGGATGCCCTCTTGTCGGATATCAATCAAGCGGGATTGGGGCGCAGCCTGCAGTTCGAATTGTTCAGGCCGGGTCAGGTGGCGGTGAAGAACTACTACGCGGAATTGCCGATCGCATTAAAGGTCAGCGGTCGCTTTCATGATATGGGCTCCTTTGTCTCCGACGTGGCTCATCTGTCCCGCATCGTCACGCTGAACAATCTCACGATTCTTCCGCAACAGCGCGATGGAGCGCTGACGATGGAGGCCACTGCCAAGACATTCCGCTACCTGGATCAGGACGAAATCGCAGCGCAGCGCAAGCCGCCGGCCAAGGGAGGTCGGCGATGAAACACGTTCATTGGGGCGGAGTCTTGTTGCTGACATTGCTGGTGACGGGTTGCGGATCGTCGAACGAGGACGAGTTGCGTGCCTGGATGCTGGAGCAGAAGAATCAGACCCGACCGCGCGTGACGCCTATTGCCGAACCTAAGCAGTTCAAGCCGCAGGAGTACGCCGAGACGGGGGCCATGGATCCCTTCAGCAAGGAAAAACTGACCCGGGCGCTGCAGCGCGATGCGGCGCAGCCGGTGTCGACCACGAGCGCGTTGATCACACCAGAATTGGCGCGCCGCAAGGAAGCCCTGGAGGCTTACCCGCTGGATGCGATGACCATGGTCGGCAGTCTTATCCAATCGGGGAAGCCGGCCGCTCTGATCCGCGTGGACAACCTGCTGCACCAGGTACGTCTGGGCAGCTATCTGGGCATGAATTACGGTCGCGTGGTCAAGATCACCGAGACAGAAGTCACCTTGCGCGAGATTGTGCAAGACGCAGTGGGAGAATGGATTGAACGCCCGGCTACGCTGCAGTTGCAGGAGAAACTGAAATGAATGAACAGATGACATGGGGCGGCCTTCCTGCACGGTGGGCGCGGGGCTTGGGCATGGTTTTCCTCGCCCTTCTGGCCAACTCGGCCCTGGCGCAAGACCAGACTCAAACGGCCGCACCCTCTGCTCAGCCCATCATCGAGTCGGTCAGTGGCTCCCTGCAGAGCGGCGCCGAAGTCGTGAAGATCGATTTGTCGCAGCCGCTCACTGCCGTTCCCAATGGTTTTTCGATCAAGTCTCCTGCCAAGATTGCACTCGATCTTGCTGGCGTGGGCAATCCGACGGGGCGCTCCACCATTGAGGTCAATCAGGGAAATTTGAGATCCGTCAGCCTGATCCCGGCCGGTGATCGCACCCGTGTCGTTCTCAATCTGAAACAGGCAACCAATTACAAGGCGGAACTCCAGGGAAAATCCCTGCTGGTGACGCTGGATCCTGTGGCATCGATGGCGCAGGTTGCAGGGGCGTCCTCGACCTTTGCCGAGAACAAGAACCGCGATACCCTGCCGATCAAGGATCTGGACTTCCGCCGTGGTGTCAGTGGTTCGGGCCGGGTGGTCGTGTCCCTGCCCAATAGTCAGGTGGGTGTCGACATCCGGCAGAGTGGGCAGACGCTGGTTGTTGAATTCATGAAATCCAGCCTGCCCGAAGGGCTGCGCCGCAAGCTTGACGTGACTGATTTCGGCACGCCTGTGGAAACAGTCACCGCATTCCAGGTCGGGGATCGGGTGCGCATGGTGATCGAGCCGAAAGGTGCCTGGGAGCATAGCGCCTATCAGAGCGACGATCAGTTCGTGGTCGAGGTGAAGCCGCAGCGTGTCGACCCAGGCAAGCTGACGCAGGGTGCAGGCTACAACGGACAGAAGCTATCCCTCAATTTCCAGAACATCGAGATCCGCTCATTGCTCCAGGTCATTGCCGACTTCACCAATTTCAACGTCGTCACATCGGATTCGGTCGCCGGCAACGTGACGTTGCGCCTGCAGGATGTGCCCTGGGACCAGGCTCTGGACATCATTCTGCAAGCCAAGGGCTTGGGCATGCGAAAGAACGGCAACGTGCTGTGGATTGCGCCCAAGGATGAGATCATGGCCAAGGAGAAGCTCGAGCGGGAGTCGAATGTTGCGCTTGAAGGGCTCGAGCCGCTGCGCACGCAGTCCTTTCAGCTGAACTACGCAAAGGCACTGGAAATACAGCGGGGGCTTATTGGAGTAGGCGGTGGGCCAGCTGGAACAACCTCTCGTATTCTGAGCCCGCGCGGCAGTGTGATCGCGGAAACGCGGACCAATCAGCTCTTCGTCACCGATGTGGGGAGCAAGCTGGAGCAGATCCAGGACTTGATTGCCAAAATCGACGTGCCGGTGCGGCAGGTGCTGATCGAGGCTCGCATCGTTGAGGCGGCCGACACGTTCGGCAAATCCCTTGGCGTGCGCCTGGGCGGTGGCATGAATGCCGCTACCGACTCGACCGGCGCCGGCATACAGTTCGGACCGAGCTATAACGCGACCTCCGCCGGAACGACGTCCGGGACTTTCGTGAATCTGCCGGCAACAGGCCAAGGGGGCTTCAATGCCTCGACCTTTGCGGTATCGATCTTTGGCGAGAATGCGGCGCGCTTCCTGAATCTCGAGATCTCAGCCTTGGAGGCAGATGGCAAAGGCAAGGTGGTGTCCAGCCCGCGGGTCGTCACGGCCGACAAGGTCAAGGCTGTGATCGAGCAGGGTACGGAACTGCCCTACCAAGTGGCGTCGGCCAGTGGTGCGACGTCGATCGCGTTCCGCAAGGCGAACCTGATGCTCGAGGTGACACCGCAGATCACGCCGGAAGGCAACGTGATTCTGGAGCTGGATATCAACAAGGATACAGTGGGGCGTTCCACGCCAGCTGGCTTCGCGATCGATACCAAGCATGTCAAGACGCAGGTGCTGGTCGAGAACGGGGGGACTGTCGTCATCGGCGGCATCTTCACCCAGGAAGAAGCCCAGGATACGACCAAGGTGCCGTTCTTCGGCGACCTGCCGGGCATCGGGGTACTGTTCCGGAACAAGGTTACCCGGTCCGAGAAGCGCGAGATGCTCGTTTTCATCACGCCCAAGGCATTGACAGATCGGGCAACCCTGCGCTGAATGACAGGTTGGGTCCCGCACTCTCTCCAAGCCAATTGCTGATCAGTCTGGTTGGTCTGCCGGGCTCGGGAAAATCGACGGTCGGGCGTCAGCTCGCCCGTCGGCTGCAGCTTCCCTTCGCCGATTCTGATCACAAGATCGAGCAGCGAGTGGGGTGTTCGATCCGGGAGTTTTTCGAGCGTGAAGGTGAAGACCGCTTTCGCGACGTCGAGGAGGAAGTCCTGGACGAGCTCACTCGGCACGAGGGCGTCCTCTCAACCGGCGGAGGTGCCGTACTGCGGCCCATCAACCGCGATCGGCTGCGTGCGCGGGGCAAGGTGGTTTACCTCAAATCAATGCCTGAGGAGCTGCTGCGGCGTCTGCGACATGACACCCAGCGCCCCTTGCTCCAGGTGGCCGATCCCCTGCAGAGATTGCGGGAGCTGTATACCAAGCGCGATCCCTTGTATCGTGAAACCGCGCATTTCGTGATTGAAACGGGCCGACCGTCGGTAGCAACGCTGGTCAACATGATCGTGATGCAACTCGAGCTCGCGGGTGTCGTCCCCGGGAGCTGAACAGAAAACGTCAGGGTTCGGGCACAGGGCCGGGAGTCGAGTGCCCTAAACTACAGGCATGGCTTCTCAAACCGATAGGGAAAATCCGGTCCAGGGCGAAATCCGCATCGATTTCGGTGAGCGGGGTTATGCCATCCGTATCGGTAACAGGTTGTTGGGTGATCCCCGCAGCTACGAGGGCCTGCCGCGTGCTGCACAGGCCGTGATCGTCTCCAATACCACCGTGGCGCCCTTGTACGCAAAGACGCTGATGGGAGCACTGCGGCCGTTGTATGGGCGGGTGCATCTGGTCGAGTTGCCGGACGGTGAGGAGTTCAAGACCTGGCAGACCCTGAATCTGATCTATGACGCCCTGCTGGAGCAGGGCTGTGACCGCAAGACGGTGCTGTACGCCCTGGGCGGCGGCGTCGTGGGTGACATGACGGGCTTCGCTGCTGCAAGCTTCATGCGGGGGGTTCCCTTTGTCCAGGTGCCGACCACCTTGCTGGCCCAGGTTGACTCCTCGGTCGGCGGAAAGACAGCGATCAACCATCCGCTGGGCAAGAACATGATTGGCGCCTTTTACCAGCCGGTGAGGGTGCTGTGTGATCTGGACACGCTGGGAACCCTGCCCGCGCGTGAATTCAGTGCCGGGCTGGCCGAAGTCATCAAGTACGGGCCGATCGCCGACATGGCATTTCTGGACTGGATAGATGCCCACCTGGCAGATCTGCTCACCAGGAAGCCGGCGGTCCTGGCCCACGCCGTACGCCGCAGCTGCGAGATCAAGGCCGAGGTGGTTGGCCAGGACGAGCGTGAAGCCGGGTTGCGCGCGATTCTGAACTTTGGCCATACCTTTGGCCACGCCATCGAGGCAGGTCTGGGCTACGGTGCATGGCTGCACGGGGAAGCCGTTGGCTGTGGCATGGTCATGGCGGCCGAGTTGTCGCATCGCCTCGGCCTGGTGGACGCCGGCTTCGTGCGACGACTCACGAGTCTCATAGGCAGGGCCGGACTTCCCGTTGTCGGCCCCAGGTTGGCGGAAGCGGACAACGCATCGCGCTATCTGGAGCTGATGCGCGTGGACAAGAAGGCCGAGGCCGGAGAGATCAAGTTTGTCGTGATCGAGTCACCCGGTCGGGCTGGCGTGCGCGGGGCGCCCGACGCGCTCGTGCGTGAGGTCATCGATGCTTGCTGCGTACGCAAGTGACCCCTGGCGCTCGCGCGGGCGACGATTTCCGGAATCGCCTGCACCCACCCGCACGGATTACCAGCGGGACCGCGACCGTATTGTCCACTCGACGGCCTTTCGGCGCCTGGTCTACAAGACGCAGGTTTTCCTGAATCACGAAGGGGATCTGTTTCGCACGCGCCTGACGCATTCGCTGGAGGTCGCCCAGCTCGGGCGCTCCATCGCCCGCTCGCTCGGGCTCAATGAAGACCTCGTGGAGGCGATCGCTCTCGCGCATGACCTGGGACACACTCCGTTCGGACATGTCGGACAGGATGCGCTCAACGACTGCATGGCCGCTCACGGTGGATTCGAGCACAACCTTCAAAGCTTGCGTGTGGTGGACCGTCTCGAGGAGCGCTATCCCGCGTTCGACGGATTGAATCTGACCTTCGAAACGCGCGAAGGAATTCTCAAGCATTGTTCGCGTGCACACGCCGAGGAACTGGAGGCCGAGGAGCCGGGGGGGGTGGGGCGGCGTTTCCTGGACCGTACCCAGCCCAGTCTCGAGGCGCAGTTGTGCAACCTGGCTGACGAGATCGCCTACAACGCGCATGACATCGATGACGGGGTACGTTCGGGCTTGATCAGCCTGGAGCAGCTTGAGCAAGTCCCTTTGTTCGACGACTATCGCCGGCAGGCGCTGCGCGACTTTCCGGAGCTGGGGCGTGTCCATGCAGGGCGTCGCCTGCTGTACGAGAGCATACGGCGCATGCTGAGTGCGCAGGTCTACGATGTGATCGAGGCGACACTGGACGCATTGCGGCACAGCCAGCCCGGGAGTGCCGATGAGGCGCGTGCCCTGCCGGTTCAGCTGCGCTTCAGTCCTGAGATGCGCACGCGCTCTGTCGCCTTGAAGAAGTTTCTCTTCCAGAACCTCTACCGGCATCCTCAGGTCATGCAGACCATGGGGCATGCACGGCGAGTCATCCAGGACCTTTTCGGCTGCTACCGCGAATCTCCACGGGAAATGCAGGCCGGCTTCGCAAGCCGCGCGCAAGCCGCACTCGAGCACGCCGATGATGGAAGCGCCCTGCTGCGTGTGGTGGCGGACTACATCGCGGGCATGACCGACCGCTTTGCCGGTCGTGAGCACGAGCGCCTCACGGGCAGGAGGCTCTGGGCATGAGGTCGCAGGCAAGCGGCAGCGCCGGGTCTATTGCGTCGGGAAGTCGGCACGCACGACAAACGCTGTCGCCGGCCTGGGTGGTGATTGCTGCAGGCGTGGCGGCGGCACTGCACGTGGGCAAGCTGTCACCGGCGCTGCCTGCGTTGAGCGATGCACTGGGTGTGACCCTGGTTCAGGCCGGCTTCCTGCTTTCGCTGGTGCAACTGGCCGGGATGGCACTCGGACTCGTTGTCGGACTCAGCGCCGATTCACTGGGGCTGAGGCGGACCCTGGTTACCGGCCTGCTGTTGCTGACGGGAGCTTCCCTGCTGGGCGGCTGGGCGCGCGATGCACAGAGCCTGCTGGTATTGCGCGCGGTGGAAGGCCTGGGTTTCCTGCTGGTCTCCATGCCGGCGCCGGGCCTGATCCGACAGCTTGTGCCCACCGCGCGCATGAGCGTCATGCTGGGGCTGTGGGGCGCCTACATGCCCTTGGGCACCGCCACTGCCCTGTTGTGTGGGCCGTTGGTGATTGCGCTCGCAGGCTGGGAGTACTGGTGGTGGCTGCTGGCAGGCCTTACCCTGGGCGTGGCCGGGTGGGTGGTGCTGGTGGTGCCGGCAGATCACCATCATGCCACCCGGCATACAGCTGCGGCCGTTGTGCGTGAAGGCTGGATGACACGACTGCAGCAAACGCTCAGCTCGTCGGGGCCCTGGCTGGTGGCGCTGAGTTTTGCCATGTACTCCGGGCAGTGGCTGGCCGTGATCGGTTTTCTGCCGACCATCTACGCGCAGGCCGGCGTCGCAGGTGCTGCGAGTGCGATCCTCACCGCGCTGGTGGCGGGGGTCAACATGGTCGGCAACATCGCGTCCGGCCGGCTGCTGGGGCGCGGTGTGCGTGTGGAAATGCTGCTGTACACAGGGTTTGGGGTCATGGGTGTCGGAGCCCTGCTGGCCTTCTTTGCCTGGCCTCTTGCTGAAGGAGGGAGCAGTCTGCCGTGGGCTGTGCGTTTCGTTGCAGTGCTGCTGTTCTCCATGGTCGGTGGCATGATTCCCGGCACCTTGTTTTCGCTTGCGGTGCGGGTGGCGCCAGGCGAGGGCACCGTATCGACAACCGTCGGCTGGATGCAGCAGTGGGCTTCCATGGGCCAGTTCGCGGGTCCGCCGCTGGTCGCCTGGGTGGCGAGTGCTGCCGGCGGCTGGCACTGGACCTGGGCCGTCACCGGCGCGTGTTCGGTGGTCGGCTTGTGGCTGGCCACGCACCTCGGTCGCAGGAGCAGGGCATGACACAAGACTCGACACAGGTGCTGCCCCGAGATGTCGCGCAAGCCGTGCAGCAGGACATGCAGTTGTGGCTGGAGCGAGCGGTCATCGGGCTCAATCTCTGTCCTTTCGCCAAAAGCGTGCATGTCAAGGGACAGATTCACTGGGTTGTGAGCGCGGCAACCGATACGTCGGCCCTGCGCGTCGACTTGCGGCGCGAACTGCTTGACCTCGCCGCGAGCGATCCCGCCCTGCGGGACACCACGCTGCTGGTGGCGCCGAAGTGTCTGGAGGAATTTCTCGACTTCAACGACTTCCTGGCCGAGGCCGATGCCACGCTTGAGGAGCTGGGCTTGCAGGGCGAGCTGCAGATCGCCAGCTTCCACCCAAGGTTCCAGTTCGCCGGGACCCGCGTGGATGACATCACCAACTACACCAACCGCGCGCCCTACCCGACCCTGCATTTACTGCGGGAGGCCAGCATCGACCGTGCTGTTGAGGCATTTCCCGAGGCTGAAGCCATCTACGAGCGCAACATGCAAGTGCTCGAGGAGCTGGGACAATCGGGATGGGATGCGCTGGGCATCCGTCGCAGTCCCAGGGAGTCCGGCCCGGCGGGCCAGAATGGAGAGGGGTCATGAAGAGCGGGGCGCAAAGGCGGCACAAGTCTGGCGGGATGGCCGAGCCGAATGGCCATGCGGATGTCGCGGGGCTGGACCTGCGGCCAGGTCAGTCGCTGGACCTGCTCAAGGAACTCCACATCCTGACACGCGACGGCCGGCTCAACCAGGATTCCCGGCGCAAGCTCAAGCAGGTCTACCATCTGTACCGATTCATCGAGGAGCTGCTTCGGGAGCTGGAAATGCAGCCAGATGCACATGAGCGGGGCATCAGTCTTGCCGACCACGGTGCGGGCAAGTCGTATCTGGGTTTCATCATCTACGACCTGTACTACCGGCAGCGGGCGACGGGGCATGTATACGGCATCGAGACCCGGGCGGAACTGGTCCAGCAGTCGCGTGAGCTGGCCCGGCGGCTGGGGTTCGCGCGCATGTCCTTTCTGCAGCTCAGTGTCGCTGACGCCATGCTCTCGTCCGAGCTCCCGGAGCACATCGACATCGTCACCGCCTTGCATGCCTGCGACACTGCCACCGACGATGCCATCGCGTTCGGCTTGAAGAAGCACGCCCGGTGCATGGTTCTGGTCCCCTGTTGCCAGGCCGAGGTAGCGCGGGTCCTGAATTCGGGCAAGGCGCTGTCTCTGGCACGCACGCCGTTGGCGGAACTCTGGCGCCATCCCCTGCATACACGTGAGTTGGGCAGCCAGATCACCAATGTGCTGCGTTGCCTGTATCTGGAAGCCATGGGTTACCAGGTGACGGTCACGGAACTCGTGGGCTGGGAGCATAGTCTCAAGAATGAACTCATCATTGCCCGCCATACCGGCCGACGCAAGCGGTCCGCGGCGCAGCGCCTGACGGCCATCCTGGAGCAGTTTGGCCTGACGGCACTGCTGCAGACGCGCTACCGCCTGCCCGAGAGTCAACCGGATGCAGCAGATGACGTTGCTTGAGGAAGAGAATGCTGCCGTAGTGGTGGCTGCTATTGTTTGTCTGGCGGAAGGATAGGAATCATGAATAAGCTGTGGATGCTGAGTTTGGTCGTGGCGCTGGCGGGCTGTGCCAGCAGCAGCCCGGATGTGATCCAGCGCGGGGATGCCCAGCGGCTGTCGACGGTGGTGGATGCGGTGGTGCTGTCGGTGCGCACGGTGACCGTCGAAGGCAGCCAGTCCGGTGTCGGCGCGGCCACCGGCGGTGCGGTCGGCGGTATTGCCGGCTACAGTTCTGGCGGCAGTCAGAGCCAGTCCCAGATCGTCGGTATCCTGGGTGCGGCCGCGGGTGCGGTGGCGGGCAATCTCATTGAACGGGCGGGTACACGCGAGGAAGCCTACGAGATTCTTGTCCAGTTGAAGAACGGGGACCGGCGCGCTGTCGTCCAGGCCAAGGGCGAAGAGGTGTTCCAGCCCGGCGAATCGGTGCTGCTGATCACCAGCAGCGGCAAGGTGCGGGTCACCAAAGCACCCAAATAACCTCAAGCGCTGGGGGCGGATTCGCCTAGGATCTGCCGCAGGCAGGAGCATCATGGCGCGATTACCCCGGCTCAGCGTTGCGGGCTACCCGCATCACATCATCCAGCGCGGCAACAACCGGCAGGCCATCTTTCTGGCCCCGGAGGATCGTGCGTTCCTGCTCGAGTTGCTTGGCGAGAGCGCTCGCACGCACGGCGTGGCGGTGCATGCCTATGTATTGATGGACAATCACATCCATCTGCTGGTCACTCCTGACGGTCCGGATGGCGTACCTCGGATGATGCAGGCCCTAGGCAGGCGATACGTGCGCTACTTCAATAACAGGTACGGGCGTACCGGAACCCTCTGGGAAGGACGCTACAAGTCCACGCTGATCGAGGCCGAGCGCTATCTGCTGGCCTGCATGGCCTACATCGACCTCAATCCCGTGCGCGCGGGATTGGTTGTTCAGGCGCGCGACTTTCCCTGGTCCAGCCATGGCCATTACGTGGGCCTGCGTGCGGATCGTCTGGTCACGCCGCATCCGCTTTACTGGGGGCTGGGCAACACGCCGTTCGCCCGAGAGGTCGCCTACGCCAACCTGGTCCAGACCGGCGTGAGCCCGACTCTGCAAGACATGCTGACCCAGTCCGCCTTGCATGGCTGGGCCTTGGGCGAGTCGGACTTCATGGCCGAGCTTCAGAAGAAGACTGCACGCCGGGTCACCAAAGCAGCAGCCGGCCGGCCCCCATTGGCTGCCAGCCGCAGCGCGTGATGACCACCTGATGCCCAAGCGTCCGACGTTTGGTGCGGCGCGACAGTTAGAGGAACTTAAATATGTCCCCAATTAATTTTCAGTCAATCGGAGGTGCCATAAATCGTTATCTGACCCCGATTATTTTTCTTGGAATCTGTGCTGCGGTGCACTATGCTTACGACCCCTGTGAAATATTTAGGAGTGCGCCATGACCACGGCTGCCGAGATCCAGCATCTGCAAGAAAACGGTTTGTATTCGAGTGCCAGCGAGCACGACGCCTGTGGTGTCGGTTTCGTGGCCCATATCAAGGGTGACAAGACCCATGAAATCGTGCAGGGTGCGCTCAAGATTCTCGAGAATCTCGATCATCGCGGCGCAGTGGGCGCTGACAAGCTGATGGGCGACGGCGCCGGCATCCTGATCCAGATCCCGGATACCCTGTACCGCGAAGAAATGGCCAAGCAGGGTGTGATCCTGCCGCCGCCCGGCGAATATGGTGTAGGCATGATCTTCCTGCCCAAAGAGCACGCGTCGCGACTGGCCTGCGAACAGGAAATGGAGCGCGCGATCAAGGCCGAGGGCCAGGTACTGCTGGGCTGGCGTGACGTGCCGGTCAATCGTGAGATGCCGATGTCGCCCACCGTGCGCGAGAAGGAGCCGGTGCTGCGCCAGGTCTTCGTCGGCCGCGGCAGCAACGTGATCGTGCAGGACGCGCTGGAGCGCAAGCTGTACGTCATCCGCAAGACCGCCAGCGCCGCAATCCAGAACCTGCAGCTCAAGCACAGCAAGGAATACTACGTGCCGAGCATGTCCAGCCGGACCGTGGTCTACAAGGGCCTGCTGCTGGCCGACCAGGTGGGTACCTACTACCTGGACCTGCAGGATAAGCGCTGTGTCTCGGCCCTGGGCCTGGTGCACCAGCGCTTCTCCACCAACACCTTCCCGGAGTGGCCGCTCGCACACCCCTATCGCTATGTCGCGCACAACGGCGAGATCAACACGGTCAAGGGCAACTACAACTGGATGAAGGCCCGCGAAGGCGTGATGTCCTCGCCGGTGCTGGGTGAGGATCTGCAGAAGCTGTACCCGATCAGCTTCGCCGGCCAGTCCGACACCGCCACCTTCGACAACTGCCTGGAGCTGCTGACCATGGCCGGCTATCCCATCAGCCAAGCCGTGATGATGATGATCCCCGAGCCCTGGGAGCAGCACACCACCATGGACGAGCGCCGCAAGGCCTTCTATGAGTACCACGCCGCCATGCTGGAGCCCTGGGACGGCCCGGCCTCCATCGTCTTCACCGACGGCCGCCAGATCGGCGCCACGCTGGACCGCAACGGCCTGCGCCCCTCGCGCTACTGCATCACCGACGACGACCTGGTAATCATGGGCTCCGAGTCCGGCGTGCTGCCGGTGCCCGAGAACAAGATCGTGCGCAAGTGGCGTCTGCAGCCGGGCAAGATGTTCCTGATCGATCTGGAACAGGGCCGCATGATCGACGACGAGGAGATCAAGTCGAATCTGGCCAACAGCAAGCCCTACAAGCAGTGGATCGAGAACCTGCGCATCCGCCTGGATGACGTGGTGCAGCCGGTGGCCGGCGAGGCCGAGGGCAAGCAGGTGATGGTCGAGGAGTCGGCCGTGGCCGGCCTGGAGCATGTGGCGCCGGCGCTGCTGGATCGCCAGCAGGCCTTCGGCATGACCCAGGAGGATATCAAGTTCCTGATGGCCCCGATGGCGCAGAACGGCGAGGAGGGCATCGGCTCCATGGGCAACGACAGCCCGCTGGCCGTGCTGTCCGACAAGAACAAGCCCCTGTACAACTACTTCAAGCAGTTGTTCGCCCAGGTGACGAACCCGCCGATCGACCCGATCCGCGAAGCGATCGTGATGTCGCTGGTGTCCTTCATCGGCCCCAAGCCCAACCTGCTGGACATCAACCAGGTCAACCCGCCCATGCGCCTCGAGGTGAGCCAGCCGGTGCTGGATTTCACCGACATGGCGAAGCTGCGCAACATCGAGGCCACCACCCAGGGCAAGTTCCGCAGCCAGACGCTGGACATCACCTATCCGCTGGCCTGGGGTCGCGAGGGCGTGGAGGCCAAGCTGGCCTCGCTGTGCGCCGAAGCCGTGGACGCCATCAAGGGGGGCACCAACATCCTGATCCTGAGTGACCGCGCGATCAGCGCCGCCCAGGTGGCCATTCCCGCGCTGCTGGCGCTGTCCGCCGTTCACCAGCACCTGGTGCGCGAGGGTCTGCGTACTTCGGTTGGCCTGGTGGTCGAGACCGGTACCGCACGCGAGGTGCACCACTTCGCCGTGCTGGCCGGCTACGGTGCCGAGGCCGTGCACCCCTACCTGGCCATGGAGACCCTGGTCGCCATGCACAAGGACCTGCCGGGTGACCTGAGCGCTGACAAGGCCATCTACAACTACGTCAAGGCGATCGGCAAGGGCCTGTCCAAGATCATGTCCAAGATGGGCGTGAGCACCTACATGTCCTACTGCGGCGCCCAGCTGTTCGAAGCCATCGGCATCAACAGCGCGACGATCGAGAAGTACTTCACCGGCACCCCCAGCCGTGTCGAGGGTATCGGCGTCTTCGAGATGGCCGAGGAAGCCATCCGCATGCACAAGGCCGCCTACGGCAACGACCCGGTTCTGGCCACCATGCTGGACGCTGGCGGCGAATACGCCTGGCGTACGCGTGGCGAAGAGCACATGTGGACGCCCGACGCCATTGCGAAGCTGCAGCACAGCACGCGTGCCAACAGCTTCAGCACCTACAAGGAATACGCGCAGATCATCAACGACCAGAGCAAGCGCCACATGACGCTGCGCGGCCTGTTCGAGTTCAAGGTCGATCCGAGCAAGGCTATCCCGCTGGACGAGGTCGAACCCGCGAGCGAGATCGTCAAGCGCTTTGCCACCGGTGCCATGTCGCTGGGTTCCATCTCCACCGAAGCCCACGCCACCCTGGCCGTGGCCATGAATCGCATCGGCGGCAAGAGCAACACCGGCGAAGGCGGCGAGGACCCGGCACGCTATCGCAACGAGCTCAAGGGCATTCCGATCAAGAAGGGCGAGACGCTCAAGAGCGTGATCGGTGCCGAGCAGGTCGAGGTGGACCTGACGCTGCAGGACGGCGACTCGCTGCGCTCCAAGATCAAGCAGGTGGCTTCCGGCCGCTTCGGCGTCACGGCCGAGTACCTGAGCAGTTCCGACCAGATCCAGATCAAGATGGCGCAGGGCGCCAAGCCGGGTGAGGGCGGGCAGCTGCCGGGTGGCAAGGTCTCCGAATACATCGGCCGCCTGCGCTACTCGGTGCCGGGCGTCGGCCTGATCTCGCCGCCGCCGCACCATGACATCTACTCGATCGAGGACCTGGCCCAGCTGATCCACGACCTGAAGAACGTGGCCCCGCACTCCAGCATCAGCGTCAAGCTGGTGAGCGAGATCGGCGTGGGCACCATCGCCGCAGGCGTGGCCAAGTGCAAGAGCGATCACGTGGTGATCGCCGGCCATGACGGGGGCACCGGTGCGTCCCCCTGGTCGTCCATCAAGCACGCCGGCAGCCCCTGGGAAATCGGCCTGGCCGAGACCCAGCAGACCCTGGTGCTCAACCGCCTGCGTGGCCGCATCCGCGTGCAGGCTGACGGCCAGATGAAGACCGGCCGCGACGTCGCCATCGGCGCGCTGCTGGGCGCCGACGAGTTCGGCTTCGCCACCGCGCCGCTGGTGGTCGAGGGTTGCATCATGATGCGCAAGTGCCACCTGAACACCTGCCCCGTGGGCGTGGCCACCCAGGACCCGGTTCTGCGCAAGAAGTTTTCGGGCAAGCCCGAGCACGTGGTGAACTACTTCTTCTTCGTTGCCGAGGAAGTGCGCCAGATCATGGCCCAGCTGGGCATCCGCAAGTTCGACGACATGGTCGGCCGCGCCGACCTGCTGGACATGCGTAACGGCCTGGAGCACTGGAAGGCCCGCGGCCTGGACTTCTCGCGCCTGTTCGCTATGCCGCAGGTCGCGGCCGACGTGCCGCGCTTCCACGTGGCCGAACAGGAGCATGGCCTGGAGAAGTCGCTGGACAACGTGCTGATCGCCAAGTCGCGCGCTGCGATCGACAAGGGCGAAAAGGTCCAGTTCATGGAGGTGGCGCGCAACGTCAACCGTTCGGTGGGTGCCATGCTGTCGGGCGCGCTGACCAAGGTGCATCCTGAAGGCCTGCCCGACGACACCATCCGCATTCAGCTCGAGGGCACGGGCGGGCAGTCCTTCGGCGCCTTCCTGGCGCGCGGCATCACGCTGTACCTGATCGGTGATGCCAACGACTACACCGGCAAGGGCCTGTCCGGTGGCCGCGTCGTTGTGCGCCCCAGCCTGGACTTCCGCGGCGTGGCGACCAGCAACATCATCGTCGGCAACACCGTGATGTACGGCGCCACCAGTGGCGAGGCCTTCTTCAGCGGCGTGGCCGGCGAGCGCTTTGCCGTGCGCCTGTCGGGCGCCACGGCCGTCGTGGAAGGTACCGGCGACCATGGCTGCGAGTACATGACCGGGGGCACCGTGGCCGTGCTGGGCAAGACCGGCCGCAACTTCGCCGCCGGCATGAGCGGCGGCATTGCCTATGTCTACGACGAGGACGGCCAGTTTGCCGCCCGCTGCAATACCGCGATGGTATCCATGGAAAAGGTGTTGCCCGCGGCCGAGCAGGAAGCCAAGCTCGACAAGGCGATCTGGCACCGCGGACAGACCGACGAGGTGCAACTCAAGAAGCTGCTGGAAGACCACCACCGCTGGACCGGCAGCAAGCGCGCGCGCGAACTGCTGGACAACTGGAGTGAATCCCGCGCCAAGTTCGTGAAGGTTTTCCCGAACGAGTACAAGCGCGCCCTGGGCGAGATCAACGCCAGGAAGGCCGCCCCGGCCAAGGCTGCCGGCAAGAAAGAAGCCGCCCCCGCCAAGTAAGAAGGACGAAGGAATACATCATGGGTAAAGTCACCGGCTTCATGGAGTACGAGCGCATCGAGGAGGGCTACGAGCCCGTCGCCAAGCGCGTCAAGAACTACAAGGAATTCGTGATCGGCCTGAGCGACGAGCAGGCCAAGGTCCAGGGCGCGCGTTGCATGGACTGCGGCACGCCGTTCTGCAACAGCGGTTGCCCGGTCAACAACATCATCCCGGACTTCAATGATCTGGTCTACCGTGGCGACTGGCAAAACGCGATTGAGGTGCTGCACAGCACCAACAATTTCCCGGACTTCACAGGCCGTGTGTGCCCGGCGCCTTGCGAGGCGGCCTGCACGCTCAACATCAACGACGATGCGGTGGGCATCAAGTCGATCGAGCACGCCATCATCGACAAGGCTTGGGCCCAGGGCTGGGTGCAGCCCCAGCCGGCCGCCGTGAAGACCGGCAAGAAAGTGGCTGTCGTCGGTTCCGGCCCGGCGGGCATGGCAGCAGCCCAGCAGCTGGCGCGCGCCGGTCATGCGGTGACCGTGTTCGAGAAGAACGACACCGTCGGCGGACTGCTGCGTTTCGGTATTCCGGACTTCAAGTTCGACAAGGCGCACATCGACCGGCGCGTCCAGCAGATGGAAGCCGAGGGCGTGGTGTTCAAGACGAACACCATCGTCGGTGAATTGCCGAAAGGGTCCAGGGTCACCAACTGGGCCAAGGAGACCATCAGCCCCGAGCAGCTCAAGAAGGACTTTGACGCGGTGCTGCTGGCCGGCGGGGCCGAGCAGTCGCGCGATCTGCCTGTGCCTGGCCGCGACCTGGCCGGTATCCACTTCGCGATGGAATTCCTGCCGATGCAGAACCGCGTCAATGCGGGCGGCAAGGTCAAGGACCAGATCATGGCGACCGGCAAGCACGTCATCGTGATTGGCGGCGGTGACACCGGCTCCGACTGCGTGGGCACCAGCAACCGCCACGGCGCAGCCAGCGTGACCCAGTTCGAGGTCATGCCCATGCCGCCTGAGCAGGAGAACAAGCCCCTGGTCTGGCCCTACTGGCCGCTCAAGCTGCGCACCAGCTCCAGCCACGAGGAAGGATGCCAGCGCGAGTTCGCGATCTCCACCAAGGAGTTCATCGGCAAGGATGGCAAGGTCACCGGCCTCAAGACTGTCCATGTCGAGTTCAAGGACGGCAAGTTCGTCGAGATCCCCGGCACCGAGAAGGAATACAAGGCCGATCTGGTGCTGCTGGCCATGGGTTTTGTGAGCCCGGTGGCAACGGTCCTCGACGGCTTCGGCGTCGACAAGGACGCACGGGGCAACGCCCGGGCCAGCACTGACTTCACCGGCGGTTATGCGACGAGCGTGCCCAAGGTCTTTGCGGCTGGCGACATCCGCCGCGGCCAGAGTCTGGTGGTGTGGGCAATCCGCGAGGGCCGCCAGGCCGCGCGGGCTGTCGATGAATTCCTCATGGGCTCCAGCGCGCTGCCGCGCTGAGCGCCCCGGCCGCTCGCCCTCCAGCGCACAGCGGCCGTGCGGGACCACTTTGCCTTATGATGCAGAAGCCGGAATACGCCGGCTTTTGCTTTTTTATGGTCGACTTCTCTGACACACCTCTGGTCGAGCTGCGCAACGTCACGTTTGGGTACAGCGATCGCGTCATTCTGGACGACATCAGCCTGAACGTGCCGCGCGGCAAAGTCACGGCCCTGATGGGCGCCTCCGGTGGCGGCAAGACCACGGTGTTGCGCCTCATCGGTGGCCAGTACCGGGCCCAGCAGGGCCAGGTACTGTTCGACGGGCAGGACGTGACGGCCATGAGCTACACGCAGCTCTACGAGGCGCGGCGCCGCATGGGCATGCTGTTCCAGTTCGGCGCCCTGTTTGCCGACCTGAACGTCTTCGAGAACGTCGCCTTTCCCTTGCGTGAGCACACCGACCTGACCGAAGCGCTGGTCCGCGATGTCGTGCTCATGAAGCTCAATGCAGTCGGCCTGCGCGGTGCGCGTGACCTGGCGCCCAGCGAGATCTCCGGCGGTATGGCCCGCCGCGTGGCCCTTGCGCGGGCCATCGTGCTCGATCCCGAACTGGTCATGTATGACGAACCGTTTGCGGGGCTGGACCCCATCTCGCTGGGCACCGCCGCCCAGTTGATCAGGCGCCTCAACGACGCCATGGGGCTGACCAGCATCGTGGTCTCACACGATCTCGAGGAAACCTTCCAGATCGCCGACCAGGTGGTGATCCTGGCCAATGGCCGCATCGCAGCCCAGGGCACGCCGGAGCAGGTCAAATGCTCCACCGATCCCCTGGTGCAGCAGTTCGTGCAGGCGCAGGCCGAAGGGCCGGTGCATTTCCATTATCCCGGCCCCACGGTGGAGCAGGATTTCGGCGTGGAGCACGCATGAGCTGGTGGCGTCCTTCCGACGTGGGGTATGCCGTGCGGCGCAAGCTGGGCGACATGGGTTATGCCGCACGCCTGTTCCTGCAACTGGTGCGGCTGGCCGGCCCGAGCTTCAGACGCTTCGGTCTCATACGCGACCAGGTGCATTTTCTGGGCAACCATTCGCTGTCCATCATCATGGTTTCGGGCCTGTTCGTCGGTTTCGTGCTCGGGCTGCAGGGCTACTACATCCTGGTGGACTACGGATCGACCGAGGCCCTGGGCCAGATGGTGGCGCTGAGCTTGGTGCGCGAACTCGGCCCCGTGGTGGCGGCCCTGCTTTTCGCGGGCCGGGCCGGCACGTCACTGACGGCCGAGATCGGCCTGATGAAGGCCGGCGAGCAGCTCAGCGCGATGGAGATGATGGCGGTGGATCCGATCCGCCGCATCCTGGCGCCGCGTTTCTGGGGCGGCGTGATTGCCATGCCCCTGCTGGCTGCCGTGTTCAGTGCCGTCGGCATCATGGGGGGCTGGCTGGTGGGCGTGGTCATGATCGGTGTGGACCCCGGTGCCTTCTGGAGCCAGATGCAGGGTGGCGTCGATGTCTGGCAGGACGTGGGCAATGGCGTGGTCAAGAGCATCGTGTTCGGTTTCACGGTGACCTTCGTGGCGCTGTTGCAGGGATTCGAGGCGCAGGCTACGCCCGAAGGCGTGTCCAGCGCCACCACGCGTACGGTCGTGATGGCGTCACTGGCTGTTCTGGGTCTGGATTTCATCCTGACCGCGATGATGTTTACGATTTGAGGAGAGTGTGGTGCAACGCTCAAAAAACGATATCTGGGTGGGCCTGTTCGTCCTGATCGGCGCGGCTGCCATCCTGTTTCTGGCCCTGCAGGCAGCCAACCTGCTGAACCTCAGTTTCCAGTCCACCTACCAGGTCGAGGCGCAGTTTGACAACATCGGCGGCCTCAAGCCCAAGTCCGCGGTGCGCAGCGGTGGCGTGGTCGTGGGCCGGGTGGAGGCCATCCGCTTCGATGACCAGTCATTCCAGGCGCGGGTGACCATGGCCCTGGAGAGCCGCTACAAGTTCCCGAAGGACAGCTCGCTCAAGATCCTGACCAGCGGCCTGCTGGGTGACCAGTACATCGGCATCGAGGCCGGGGCCGACGAGGCCAGCCTGGCAGCAGGCGACGTCATCACGGCCACGCAATCTGCCATCGTGCTGGAAAACCTGATTGGGCAGTTCCTTTACAGCAAGGCGGCCGAAGGCAATTCCAGCACGCCCGCCAAGAAATGACTCTCTGTGCCCTGATGGCCCGCGGGCCGTTGCGCCAGCGTTGGCTGCGTCTGCTGGTGCTCGCGCTGGGTCTGCTGCTGTCTGGCTGTGCCACCGGCCCCAACGCCCATCCGGCGGATCCGCTGGAGCCCTGGAACCGGGGCGTCTACAAGTTCAATGATGCGCTGGATCGTGCCGTGCTCAAGCCCGTGGCCGAGTCCTATCAGGCGAATGTGCCGGACCTGCTGCGCCAGGGCGTGGGCAACTTCTTTGCCAATCTGGGGGACGCCTGGACCTTCGTCAACAGCGCCCTGCAACTCAAGGGCGAGGCAGCCGGCGAGAGCCTCACGCGTTTCTGGGTCAATACGCTCATGGGGCTAGGCGGCGTGCTCGACGTCGCCACCGAAATGCAGATCACGCGACACAACGAGGATTTCGGCCAGACCCTGGGGTACTGGGGCGTGGGGCCCGGCCCTTACCTGGTGTTGCCGCTGCTGGGGCCCTCCACCGTACGGGACACGGCAGCCCTGCCGGCTGACTGGCAGGGCGATGCCATGAGCCGCGTGAGCGATAGCGGCGTGCGCACGACCGGCATCGCGCTGCGCGTGGTCGACCGGCGAGCCCGGCTGCTCAAGCAGGAAGCCTTGCTTGAAGGGGCTGCACTGGACAAATATACTTTCCTGCGCGACGCCTATCTTCAATACCGGCTCAACGCCGTGTACGACGGGGAGCCACCGGAAGAGCCCATGGAGGATGATTACGTGCCTGAAGAAGAGGCGCCGAAATGACTGGACCGCTCTCACGCCTCGACGACAGTTGCACCTTCACTCTGCCGGTCCCGGGGATTGCATTTCCGGGCCCCGCCCCCCATGTTGCATCATGCTGAAAGGTTCCATCATGCACCGACGACATTTCCATCGCCTGCTGGCAGCCGGTGCGGTCGCCAGCCTCGTCATGGCGCAGGCACTCGTCCCGGCCCAGGCTGCGGACGAGGCGGCCGACGCCATGATCCTGCAGCTTTCGACCGAAGTGCTGGACGCCATCAAGGCCGATGCAGCCATCCGCAATGGGGACCTCAATCGCCTGATCGCGCTGGTCGACAGCAAGATCATGCCCAATGTCAATTTTCAGCGCATGACGGCCTCCTCCGTCGGCCCCGGCTGGCGCAAGGCGACGCCCGAGCAGAAGAAACGCCTGCAGGAGGAGTACAAGACGCTGCTGGTGCGCACCTATGCGGGCGCCCTCTCGCAGGTGAACGATATGGTGGTCTCGGTCAAGCCCATGCGCGCTGCGCCTGAAGACAAGGAGGTCGTGGTGCGCACCGAGGTCAAGGGCAAGGGCGAACCCATCCAGCTCGACTATCGCCTCGAGCAGACCCCGGGCGTGGGCCGCGGCTGGAAGATCTACAACCTCAATGTCATGGGGGTCTGGCTGGTGGAGACCTACCGCAGCCAGTTTGCGCAGGAGGTCAACGCCAAGGGCATCGATGGCCTGATCGCCTCGCTGGTAGAGCGCAACAAGGCCAACGCCAGTGCCAATACCAGCGCTGGCGCACAGAAGGGGTGACCGTGCTGGTGCTGCCTCCCGAGCTCACCCATCGCCAGGCCTCGGCATGCCTGCGCATGCTGGTACAGGGCCTGCCATCACAGACCGGGCCGGCCGTGCAGGTGGATGCGGCCTCGCTCAAGAATTTCGACTCCTCGGCTCTGGCCGTGTTGCTGGAGTTCCGGCGTGCCAGCGTGGCCCTGGGCAAGCAGTTCGAGATCCGCGGTCTGTCGCCCCGCTTGGTCGATCTGGCCCGGCTGTACGGCGTGGACGCCCTGCTGTTGCCGGCGGCCTGAGCCTTCCCGGGCACCGGTGCGAGACCGCTAAAATGGCGGTCTCCCATGCCAGCCATTTCCTTTCAGTCGGTTTCCAAGCGCTACCCCTCCCCGCGCGGGCCCAAAGGGACCACCTTCGCCGCGCTGGATGATGTGAGCTTCACCATCGAGCAGGGCGAATTCTTTGGCCTGCTCGGCCCCAATGGCGCCGGCAAGACCACCCTGATCAGCATCCTCGCGGGCCTCGTGCGGGCCAGCCAGGGCAAGGTGGCGGTGCTGGGCCACGACGTCCAGTCCGGATACGCACAGGCGCGCAAGCTGCTGGGCGTGGTGCCGCAGGAGCTGGTGTTCGATCCCTTCTTCAACGTGCGCGAGACCCTGCGGATCCAGTCCGGCTATTTCGGCGTGAAGAACAACGAGGCCTGGATCGACGAGCTTCTCGAGAGCCTGGGTCTGTCCGACAAGGCCAACGCCAACATGCGCCAGCTCTCTGGCGGCATGAAGCGGCGCGTGCTGGTGGCGCAGGCCCTGGTGCACAAGCCGCCGGTCATCGTGCTCGACGAGCCCACCGCCGGGGTGGACGTGGAGCTGCGCCAGACCCTGTGGCAGTTCATCTCGCGGTTGAACAAACAAGGCCATACGGTGCTGCTGACCACCCACTACCTGGAGGAGGCCGAGGCCCTGTGCGGCCGCATCGCCATGCTCAAGAGTGGCAAGGTGGTGGCGCTGGAACGTACCAGCGAGTTGCTCAAGGCCGCATCCAGTCACGTGTTGCGCCTGAAGATCGACGGCGAGCTGCCGGTCGACCTGGCCGTGCAGGCGCGCGTGACCGGACGCATCGTGCAGTTCCCGGCGCATGACGCGCGCGAGATCGAGAGCTACCTGGCTGCCGTGCGCGAGGCCGGCGTCGTCGTGGATGACGTCGAGATCACCAAGGCCGACCTTGAAGACGTGTTCCTTGAGGTCATGGGGAACAAGAAATGACAGGCTGGCAGACTCTGCTGTACAAAGAGGTGCTGCGCTTCTGGAAGGTCAGCTTCCAGACCATCGCTGCACCCGTGCTGACAGCGGTGCTGTACCTGCTGATCTTCGGGCATGTTCTGGAGGATCACGTCAAGGTCTATGACCGCATCAGCTACACCGCCTTCCTGATTCCCGGACTGGTCATGATGAGCGTGCTGCAGAACGCCTTTGCCAACAGTTCGTCCTCATTGATCCAGAGCAAGATCATGGGCAACCTGGTCTTCCTGTTGCTGACGCCGCTGTCGCACCGGGCCTGGTATCTCGCCTACGTCGCCTCGTCCGTGCTGCGGGGCCTGGCGGTGGGCACCGGCGTGTTTCTCGTGACCTTCTGGTTTACCGATCTGAGTGTGCAGGCGCCGCTGTGGATCCTGGTGTTTGCCGTGCTGGGTGCGGCCCTGCTGGGGTCGCTGGGCCTGATCGCCGGCCTGTGGGCCGAGAAGTTCGATCAACTGGCGGCGTTCCAGAACTTCATCATCATGCCCATGACCTTCCTGAGTGGCGTGTTCTATTCCATCCATTCGCTGCCGGACTTCTGGCAGGACGTGAGCCACCTCAATCCCTTCTTCTACATGATTGACGGTTTCCGGCACGGCTTCTTCGGCGTGAGCGACGTCTCGCCATGGCTGAGCCTGGCCATCGTCGGCTCCGCGCTGCTGCTGGTGGGCGGGCTGGCCTTGCACCTGCTGCGCATCGGTTACAAGATCCGGGGCTGAAACCACATGACTGCTGAAGAACTGAAGTCCATCATTGCCGCCGGCCTGAGCTGTGAGTACATCGAGCTCACGGGCGACGGCCGCCACTGGTACGCCACCATCGTCTCGCCCGAGTTCGAGGGCAAGCGCCCCATCCAGCGCCACCAGCGCGTCTATGCCACGCTGGGGCAGAAGATGCACACCGACGAGGTGCACGCGCTGTCCATGAAAACCTACACGCCGGCCGAATGGGCGGCGCAATCGAACTGAGTCTCCATGGATAAATTGCTGATCCGCGGCGGTCGCCAGCTGCGCGGCGAGGTGCCGATCTCCGGCGCCAAGAACGCGGCCCTGCCCGAGTTGTGTGCCGCCCTGCTGAGTGCGCAACCCGTGACGCTGCGCAACGTGCCGCGCCTGCAGGACGTGGCCACCATGCTCACCCTGATCCGCAACATGGGTGTGCAGGTCGCTCAGGCTGCCGATGGCACGGTGCGCATCGACGCCTCGACGCTGACCTCGCCGGAGGCGCCCTACGAACTGGTCAAGACCATGCGCGCTTCGGTGCTGGCCCTGGGCCCCTTGCTGGCACGTTTCGGCGAGGCCACGGTCTCGCTGCCCGGGGGCTGTGCGATCGGTTCGCGCCCGGTAGACCAGCACATCAAGGGCTTGCAGGCCATGGGAGCCGAGATCAGGGTCGAGCACGGCTACATCCTGGCCAAGCTGCCCAAGGGTCGCCAGCGCCTGCAGGGCGCGCGCATCACGACCGACATGGTCACCGTCACGGGAACCGAAAATCTGCTGATGGCGGCGACCCTGGCCGAGGGCGAGACCATCCTGGAAAACGCCGCACAGGAACCGGAGATCCCGGACCTGGCCGAGATGCTGATCAGGATGGGGGCACGGATTGAGGGCCATGGCAGCAGCCGCATCCGCATCCAGGGGGTCGAGGCCTTGCAGGGCTGTGAACATCAGGTGGTGGCCGACCGGATCGAGGCCGGCACCTTCCTGTGCGCCGTGGCTGCCACGGGCGGCGACGTCGTGCTCAGGCACGGTCGTGCCGACCACCTCGATGCCGTGATCGAGAAGCTGGTCGCGGCCGGGGCGATCGTGACCGCCGTGCCCGATGGCATCCGCATCCAGTCGAATGGCCGGCTGCAGGCGCAGAGTTTCCGTACCACCGAATACCCGGGTTTCCCCACCGACATGCAGGCCCAGTTCATGGCACTCGACTGCATCGCCCAGGGCACGGCCAAGGTCACCGAGACCATCTTCGAGAACCGCTTCATGCACGTCAACGAACTGGTGCGCCTGGGGGCGAGGATCCAGATCGACGGCAAGGTGGCGGTGATCGAAGGCGGGGCACAACTTTCGGGTGCGACCGTCATGGCGACCGACCTGCGTGCTTCGGCCAGCCTGGTCATCGCCGGCCTGGTTGCCGAGGGCGAGACCGTGGTCGACCGCATCTACCACCTCGACAGAGGCTATGACCGCATGGAAGCCAAGCTTGCCGCGATCGGTGCGGACATCGAGCGTATCAAGTGAGAAAATAACCAGATGATCACGCTCGCCCTCTCCAAAGGTCGCATCTTCGACGAGACCCTGCCCCTGCTCAAGGCGGCCGGCATTGAGGTGCTGGACGATCCCGAGAAAACCCGCAAGCTCATCCTGGCGACCAACCAGCCCGATGTGCGTGTGGTGCTGGTGCGCGCTACCGATGTGCCGACCTATGTGCAGTATGGCGGTGCCGATCTGGGCATCACCGGCCTGGACACGCTGATTGAACACGGCAGCGATGGCCTGTACCAGCCGCTGGACCTGCAGATTGCCAAGTGCCGCGTGAGCGTGGCCGTGCGCGAGGGTTATGACTACGCTGCCGCCGTGCGCCAGGGCGCGCGCCTGCGCGTGGCCACCAAGTACGTGGCCATCGCGCGCGAGTTCTTCGCCGCCAAGGGCGTGCACGTGGACCTGATCAAACTCTACGGCAGCATGGAGCTGGCCCCGCTGACCGGCCTGGCCGACGCCATCGTCGACCTGGTCTCCACCGGCAATACGCTCAAGGCCAACCACCTGGTGGAGGTCGAGCGCATCATGGACATCTCCTCGCGCCTGGTCGTTAACCAGGCCGCGCTCAAGCTCAAGCGCGAGCCCATCCGTCGCATCATCGACGCCTTCGGCCAGGCGCTGGAGGCGGCATGAGCCTGCAGTCCTGCCCCCTTCGCCTCTCGACGGCGCAGCCTGATTTCGAGCAGCGATTCAAGGAGCGCCTGCACTGGTCGGGCGAGACCGACGCAGCCATCGAACAGCGCGTGGCCGAGATCCTGGCCGACGTGCGCCAGCGCGGCGATGCCGCGGTGCTCGACTACACCGCGCGTTTCGACGGCGTGCAGGCGGCTACGCTCCAAGACCTGGAGTTGAGCCAGGCCGAACTCAAGGCCGCCTTCGACGCCCTGCCGGTTGCCCAGCGCGAGGCCCTGATGGCCGCCGCCCAGCGGGTGCGCAGCTACCACGAGGCACAAAAGCGTGCCAGCGGCGAGAGCTGGAGCTACCGCGACGCCGACGGCACCCTGCTGGGCCAGAAGGTCACGCCGCTGGACCGCGTCGGTATCTACGTGCCGGGCGGCAAGGCGGCCTACCCGTCGTCCGTGCTGATGAACGCCATCCCGGCCCACGTGGCGGGCGTCGGCGAGATCATCATGGTGGTGCCCACGCCGCGCGGCGAGAAGAACCCGCTGGTGCTGGCCGCCGCCTACGTCGCGGGCGTCACGCGCGCCTTCACCATCGGCGGCGCCCAGGCCGTGGCCGCGCTGGCCTATGGCACGGCCACCGTGCCGGGTGTGGACAAGATCACCGGCCCGGGCAATGCCTATGTGGCCAGCGCCAAGCGGCGTGTCTTCGGCCAGGTCGGCATCGACATGATCGCCGGCCCCAGCGAGATCCTGGTGCTGGCCGACGGCAGCACGCCGGCCGACTGGGTGGCCATGGACCTGTTTTCCCAGGCCGAGCACGACGAGCTGGCGCAGAGCATCCTGCTGTGCCCGGACGCGGCCTATATCGAGGCCGTGGAGCGCGAGATCGACCGCCTGCTGCCCACCATGCCGCGCGCCGAGATCATCGCCAAATCCCTGAACGGACGCGGCGCCCTGATCCACACCCGCAGCATGGAAGAAGCCTGCGCCATCAGCAACCGCATCGCGCCCGAGCACCTGGAGGTCTCCAGCCGCGACCCGCACCAGTGGGAACCGCTGCTGAAACACGCCGGCGCCATCTTCCTCGGCGCCTACACCAGCGAATCGCTGGGCGACTACTGCGCCGGCCCCAACCACGTGCTGCCCACCAGCGGCACGGCGCGCTTTTCCTCCCCGCTGGGCGTGTACGACTTCCAGAAGCGCTCCAGCCTGATCGAGGTCAGCGAAGCCGGTGCCCAGACGCTGGGGCAGATTGCCTCCGTGCTGGCGCATGGCGAGGGTCTGCAGGCCCACGCCCGGGCGGCCGAAATGCGTCTGAAAGAGCCGAAGCAATGACCGCCCTCGATCCCAAGCTGCAACGCCTGATCCGGCAGGACGTGCAGGGCATGCACGCCTACGCCATCCAGGATTCGGCGGGCATGGTCAAGCTCGATGCGATGGAGAACCCCTACAGCCTGCCGCCCGAGCTGCAGGCCGAACTGGGGCAGCGCCTGGGTAAGCTGGCCCTGAACCGCTACCCCGACGGCCGCGTCAACGACCTGCGCACCGCACTGGCCCGCTACGCCGGCATGCCCGAGGGCTACGAGCTGATGCTGGGCAACGGCTCGGATGAGCTGATCTCGCTCTTGGCCATGGCCTGCGACGTGCCGGGGGCCTCGATCCTGGCGCCGGTGCCCGGCTTCGTGATGTACGCCATGAGTGCGCAACTGCAAGGTCTGGCCTTCCATGGTGTGCCGCTGACGCCCGATTTCGAACTCGATGTGGTGGCCATGCTGGGCGCCATCGCCCGCCACAAGCCAACCATCACCTACATCGCCTACCCGAACAACCCCACGGCCAATCTGTGGAACGACACGGCGATCGAGAAGGTCATCGCCGCCGTCGGCGAGCAGGGTGGCTTGGTCGTGATGGACGAGGCCTACCAGCCCTTTGCCTCGCGCAGCTGGATCGAGCGCATCCGCGCCAGGCCCGAGGCCCATGGCCACGTGCTGCTGATGCGCACGCTCTCCAAGTTCGGGCTGGCCGGCGTGCGGCTGGGTTACATGATGGGTCCTTCTGCCTTGATCGCCGAGATCGACAAGGTCCGCCCGCCCTACAACGTCAGTGTGCTGAATTACGAGTGCGCCCTGTTCGCGCTCGATCATGCCGACGTGTTTGCGGCGCAGGCGCAGGAGATCAAGGCCCAACGTGCTATGATTTTGGAAGCGTTGGCGTCCCTGCCCGGAGTGCGGGCCTGGAAAAGCGACGCCAATATGATCCTGGTCCGCGTGCCCGACGCGGCCAAGACCTTCGAGGGTCTGAAGGCGCGCAAGATCCTGGTCAAGAATGTGTCCAAGATGCACCCCCTGCTGGCCAACTGCCTGCGCCTGACGGTGGGTACCCCGCAGGAGAACCAGCTCATGCTGGCCGCCTTGAAAGAATCGCTATGAGCACCGCACGCATTGCCGAGGTATCCCGCAACACTGCCGAGACGCAGATTACCGTCAAGATCAACCTCGACGGCACGGGCGCCTCGCGCCTGTCCACCGGCATCGGTTTCTTCGACCATATGCTCGACCAGATCGCGCGTCACGGCCTGATCGACCTGGACATCCAGGCCAAGGGCGACCTGCACATCGACGGCCACCACACGGTGGAGGACGTAGGCATCACCCTGGGCCAGGCCGTGGCCAAGGCCGTAGGCGACAAGAAGGGCATCCGCCGCTATGGTCACGCCTACGTGCCGCTGGACGAGGCGCTGTCGCGGGTGGTGATCGACTTTTCCGGGCGTCCCGGCCTGGAGATGCATGTACCCTTCAAGAGCGGCATGATCGGCACCTTCGACACCCAGCTGACCTACGAGTTCTTCCAGGGTTTCGTGAACCACGCCTTCATCACCCTGCACATCGACAACCTCAAGGGCGAGAACTCGCACCACCAGGCCGAGACGGTGTTCAAGGCTTTTGGCCGTGCCTTGCGTGCCGCGCTGGAGATCGATCCGCGCGCAGCCGGCACCATTCCGTCCACCAAAGGCTCCCTGTAGTTTCATGACTTCCGGATTTCCGGCCAAGACTGTCGCCGTGGTCGACTACGGCATGGGCAACCTGCGCTCGGTTTCGCAGGCCGTGCAGGCTGCTGCGGCCGGTAGCGGCTGGCATGTGCTGATCACCGCGCGTCCGGACGAGGTTCGCGCTGCGGCGCGGGTGGTGCTGCCCGGCCAGGGCGCCATGCCGGACTGCATGCGCGAGCTGCGCGACTCCGGCCTGCGCGACGCGGTGCTGGAGGCGGCCGCGAGCAAGCCCCTGTTCGGCGTCTGCGTGGGCATGCAGATGATGCTGGACCACAGCGCCGAGGGCGACACGCCGGGCCTGGGCCTGATCCATGGCCAAGTCGTCAAGTTCGACCTCGCGGGGCGGACGCAGCCCGACGGCAGCCGCTACAAGGTGCCGCAGATGGGCTGGAACCAGGTGCTGCAGATGGACCACGGCCAGGGCCGGCATCCGGTCTGGGCCGGGGTGCCCGATGGAAGCTACTTCTATTTCGTGCACAGCTTCTATGCACGACCGTCGGGTGCGCGCCACAGCGTCGGCGAGGCCGATTACGGCGGGCGCTTCACGGCCGCCATTGCACGCGATAATATTTTCGCCACCCAATTCCATCCCGAGAAAAGTGCTGCCCACGGTCTGGCCCTTTATCGCAACTTCCTCCACTGGAATCCCTGATTCCCTCGTCCTGCAACGGACCCGCCTGTTCAAATCTCCGCTCCTGCAAGCCCCATGCTGTTAATCCCCGCCATCGATTTGAAAGACGGTCATTGCGTACGCCTCAAGCAGGGCGACATGGACCAGTCCACCACCTTCGGTGAAGATCCGGCTGTGATGGCCCGCAAATGGGTGGACAAGGGCGCGCGCCGTCTGCATCTGGTCGACCTCAATGGTGCCTTTGCCGGCCAGCCCAAGAACGAGCAGGCGATCCGCAGCATCCTCAAGGCGGTGGGCAGCGAGGTGGACGTGCAACTCGGCGGCGGCATCCGTGACCTCGACACCATCGAGCGCTACCTGGACGCCGGCCTGCGCTACGTCATCATCGGCACGGCCGCGGTGAAGAACCCAGGTTTCCTGCAGGATGCCTGCACCGCCTTCGGCGGCCACATCATCGTCGGCTTGGACGCCAAGGACGGCAAGGTGGCCACCGACGGTTGGAGCAAGCTGACCCGGCATGAGGTCATCGACTTGGGCAAGAAGTTCGAGGACTACGGTGTCGAGTCCATCATCTACACCGATATCGGCCGCGACGGCATGCTCTCGGGCATCAACATCGAGGCCACGGTCAAGCTGGCGCAGGCCCTGACCATCCCGGTGATCGCCTCGGGCGGCCTCAAGGGCATGGCCGACATCGAGGCCCTGTGCGCGGTCGAGGACGAGGGCGTGGAGGGCGTGATCTGCGGCCGCGCCATCTACACCGGCGATCTCGATTTCGAAGCCGCCCAGATCCGCGCCGACGAACTCAATGGCTGATGCGGCCGGCGGCCTGGTGCCGTTCCATGGCCTGCCGTCCCTGTCCCTGAACCTCCCCAATGGCGACGCAGTGCGCGTGCTGCTGCATGGCGCGCACGTCGTGTCCTGGATCGCGGGTGGCCGGGAGCGGCTTTACCTGAGCCCGCGCAGCCGGTTTGATGGGCGATCCGCCATCCGTGGGGGCGTGCCGGTCTGCTTCCCGCAGTTCAACCAGCGCGGCCCGCTGCCCAGGCACGGCTTTGCCCGCAACCTCGGCTGGCAGCTGCAGGCGCCGGCTACCCTGGCGGGCGATCTGGCCCGCCTGTCGTTGCGCCTGTCCGACAGCGAGGTGACCCGCGCCCTCTGGCCCCAGGCCTTCGAGGCGACCCTGGGCCTGGAGTTGCGCCCCGGCTCCCTGCGGCTGAGCCTGGCCGTATACAACACCGGGCACGTACCGCTGGCTTTCTCCGGGGCCTTGCACACCTACCTGGCGGTAGACGACATCGCCACCGTGCAACTCGCGGGGCTGGAAGGCCAGCCGGAGTGGGACGCGTTGAGCGACCGGCAGGCGCGCGCGACCGGCCCCCTGCGTTTTGACGGCGAGTTCGACCGTGTCTACGGGGCGTCAGCGCGGCCGCTGCTTCTGCAGGACGGCAAAGAGCGGCTCGCCATCGAGCAAAGCGCCAGCTGGGCCGAGACCGTGGTCTGGAACCCGGGGGCGCAAAAGGGTGCCGCGCTGGCCGATCTGCCGGCGGATGGCTACGCGCGCATGCTGTGCGTGGAAGCGGCCCAGGTCATGCAGCCCATCACCGTGCCCGCGGGTGCCCAGTGGCAAGGCTGGCAGCGCCTGACGCTGCGCTGAGACCTACAATCCGGGCATGCTGGCCAAAAGAATCATTCCCTGCCTGGACGTGACGGGCGGTCGCGTCGTCAAGGGCGTCAATTTCGTCGAGCTGCGCGATGCGGGTGATCCGGTCGAGATCGCTGCGCGCTACAACGACCAGGGTGCCGACGAGCTGACCTTCCTCGACATCACCGCCACCAGTGATGGCCGTGACCTGATCCTGCACATCATTGAAGCCGTGGCCTCCAAGGTCTTCATCCCGCTGACCGTGGGCGGTGGCGTGCGCACCGTCGAGGACGTACGCCGACTGCTCAATGCCGGGGCCGACAAGACCAGCTTCAATTCGGCGGCCATCGCCAACCCCCAGGTGATCCGCGAGGCATCGAGCAAGTATGGTGCCCAGTGCATCGTGGTGGCCATCGATGCCAAGCGCCGCTACGGCGACGACCTGTTCGCGCGCGGTGAAGGCTGGGACGTCTACAGCCATGGCGGGCGCAAGAACACGGGGCTGGACGCCGTGGCCTGGGCGCGCCAGATGGCCGAGCACGGCGCCGGCGAGATCCTGCTGACGAGCATGGATCGTGACGGGACCAAGTCCGGCTTCGACCTGGCGCTCACGCGTGCGGTCAGCGATGCGGTGAGCGTGCCGGTCATCGCCTCGGGTGGCGTGGGTAACCTGGACCATCTGGTGGATGGCATCAAGCTCGGGGGCGCCGACGCCGTGCTGGCCGCGAGCATCTTCCACTACGGCGAGTACACCATCGCCCAGGCCAAGGCGCGCATGGCCCAGGCCGGCATCCCGGTGCGCATCGAAGCCGCCTGATGGGCGATTCGCAGGACAATAGCGCCATGAACTGGCTTGACGAAGTGAAATGGGACGCGCAGGGCCTGGTGCCGGTGATTGCCCAGGAGCAGGGCAGCAATGATGTCCTGATGTTCGCCTGGATGAACCGCGAGGCCCTGCAGAAGACGGCGGAACTGGGCCGTGCGGTCTATTTCAGCCGTTCGCGTGGCAAGCTCTGGTTCAAGGGCGAGGAATCGGGTCATGTCCAGACCGTGCACGAGATCCGGCTGGACTGTGACAATGACGTCATCCTGCTCCGGGTCACCCAGCTCGGCCACGAGCCGGGCATCGCCTGCCATACGGGCCGGCACAGCTGCTTCTTCAGCGTCTACCGGGACGGTGCCTGGCGCGCCGTCGACCCGGTTCTGAAAGACCCTGAAACCATCTACAAGTGACGCACATGCCAGCCTCCCCCAACTCTGCCGATGCACTGGCCCGTCTGGCGGCCGTGATTGAGAGCCGCCTGCCGGCCCGGGGCGGCGACCCCGAGAAAAGCTATGTCGCCCGTTTGCTGCACAAGGGCCCGGATGCCTTCCTGAAGAAGGTGGGCGAGGAGGCGACCGAGGTTGTGATGGCGGCCAAGGATGCCGATCACGGGGGCGATCGCGGCAAGCTCGTGGGCGAGGTGGCCGATCTCTGGTTTCACACCATGATCGCCCTGGCCCACTACGGCCTGAAACCGGCCGACGTCATCGCCGAACTGGAGCGCCGGGAGGGTACCAGCGGCATCGAGGAAAAGGCGCTGCGCAAGGCGCTGACGCGTGAAGGGACGGAGAAATGACGCCGGTGGACGAGGTGCAACGGTTGCAGTCCCTGGCGACCTGGGGGACGGTCAGTTACGTGCTGCATCTGATCGTGGCGATCGGCGCGCTGGTGCCCGGGGCGCAGATCAGCCCGCTGCTGCTGGTGGTGGCCCTGGTGCTCGATGGGGTCAAGCGCGGCGATGCGGTCGGCACCTGGCAGGCTTCCCACTTCCGCTGGCGCATCCGCACCGTGCTGATCGCAGCCGTGCTGTACATCGTGACGCTGCCGCTGTGGTTCTTCTTTGTCATTCCGGGCTGGATCGCCTGGCTGGGCATCTCGGTCTGGTTCCTGTACCGCATCGTCAGCGGCATGATGAACATGAACAAGGGGCTACCCATGGAGTTTTCCGCATGAGCACCGCGCAGCACAGTGATCCCAACTGCATCTTCTGCAAGATCGTCGCAGGTCAGATCCCGTCCAGGAAAGTCTATGAGGACGAGGAAATCTACGCCTTCCACGACATCCAGCCCTGGGCGCCGGTGCATTTACTGCTGGTGCCCAGGCGTCACATTCCTTCCATGGCCCAGGTCGGCCCCGAGCATGCCGCCCTGCTGGGTCGCATGATGGCATTGGCCCCGAAACTGGCGCAGCAGGAGGGTTGTCGCCCCTATCCGGAGGGCGGCTTCCGCATCGTCTGCAATACCGGGCTGGATGGCGGGCAGGAGGTGCACCATCTGCACATCCATCTGATCGGTGGCCCCCGCCCCTGGCTGAAGGGTTGATATTGCGCAGGTTGGGCCGCAAGTGCCCCGGACGTTTAGAATTGCTTATTCCTTAGGAGAGAAACATGGGTACCTTTTCCATTTGGCACTGGCTGATCGTGCTGCTGATCGTGGTGATGGTGTTCGGCACCAAGAAGCTCAAGAACCTGGGCAGTGACCTGGGTGGCGCGGTCAAGGGCTTCAAGGACGGCATGAAGGACGGCGGGACGGCCGGCACCGAGGAGAAGCCGGCCGCGCAGGTGGCAAACAACACGGCGGCTCCGGCGGACAAGACCACGATCGACGTCGAAGCCAAGACCAAGTCCTGATCGACCGCATCGCAGTCGGGCATGATCGATCTCGGACTATCCAAGCTGGCGCTCATCGGGGCGGTGGCCCTCGTGGTCATCGGGCCGGAGAAGCTGCCGCGCGTGGCGCGAACGCTGGGAACCCTGCTGGGGAAGGCTCAGCGTTATGTGGCCGACGTCAAGGCCGAGGTCAACCGCTCGATGGAGCTCGAAGAGCTCAAGAAGATGAAGAGCACGGTGGAGGGCGCGGCCAGGGAGGTCGAGAATTCGATCCAGACCACGACGTCCGACTTCGAGAAGGAATGGGCCAGTGCCACCTCCGGCCTGGAGTCGGCAACCGATCTTTCCTCCAGTCTGACGGCCTATCCCGAGTACAAACACCCGGGCAAGAACTGGCGCCTCAAGCGTGGCAGTACCCCCAACTGGTACAAGGCCCGCAGCGGCGTGCGCACCCGGGCGCTTTCGGGTGCCGCGAGGGTGGCACGCTACCGGCCGCAAAAATTCAACTGAGGGCCGGGCGACACACGCAAGCTCCCGTGAGGGGGCCCTGCACGGCCCCTTCCGGCAATCGATCGACGACGCATGGCAGACCAACACAACAAGGATGACGAACTGGCAGGGAGCGAGCAGCCCTTTGTCCAGCATCTCGTCGAGCTACGCGATCGTCTGCTCAAGGCGGTGATCGCCATGGCGATTGCCGCCGCGGCGCTGGCGCTCTATCCCGGACCCGGCGCGCTCTACGATCTGCTGGCTGCGCCGCTGGTGGCGCATTTGCCCAAGGGGGCAACACTGATTGCGACCTCGGTCATTTCGCCCTTCATGGTGCCGCTCAAGATCCTCCTGATGGCGGCCTTCCTGATTGCGCTGCCCGTTGTGCTTTACCAGGCCTGGGCTTTCGTGGCCCCGGGCCTCTACAGCCATGAGAAGAAGCTGGTGATGCCGCTGGTGATCTCCAGCACCGTGCTGTTCTTCATCGGCGTGGCCTTCTGCTACTTCTTCGTCTTTGGTCAGGTCTTTGCCTTCATCCAGAGCTTTGCGCCCAAGAGCATCACGGCGGCGCCGGACATCGAGGCCTACCTGAGCTTCGTGCTGACCATGTTCCTGGCTTTCGGGCTCGCCTTCGAGGTGCCGGTCGTGGTGGTGGTGCTGGCGCGCATGGGGGTGGTCTCGGTCCAGAAACTCAAGGACTTCCGTGGCTATTTCGTGGTGCTGGCCTTCATCATCGCGGCGATCGTGACGCCGCCGGACGTGGTGTCGCAACTCGCCCTCGCCATCCCGATGGTCCTGCTCTACGAGGTCGGCCTGTGGGCCGCTCAGATCTTCATCAAGCATACCCAGGCCCCCGGCGCCGAGGCGGCCGACTCCTGATCGGGCTTGCCGGCGTCGCCTATTGCGCGACGCGCTTGGGCCGGGGGCGGACCCCGGGGGTGATGGTGAGTTCCAGAACCTGATCCTGCCGCTGCAACGTGAAGGATGCCGGCTTGCCCGGTTTGAGCGCGGCGACACTGGACAGTAACTCGGTCACATTGTTCACGGCCCTGCCTGCGACTCGGGTGATCACGTCACCGGGCCGGATCCCGGCCATGGCGGCCGGGCCGTTCTGCAGCACGCCCGTGATGATCACGCCCTGGCTGGACTTCACGCCAAAGGTCTCGGCGAGCTCCGGCGTCAGATCGCTGGGCTCCACGCCGATCCAGCCGCGGGTGACCTGCCCCTCCTTGACGATGCTCTCAAGCACCTGGCGGGCGGTGGTCACGGGAATGGCAAAGCCGATACCCATGTTCCCGCCCGAACGCGAATAGATGGCGGTGTTGATGCCCAGCAGGTGGCCTTGCGTGTCCACCAGGGCTCCCCCCGAATTGCCGGGGTTGATGGCGGCATCGGTCTGGATGAAGTTCTCGAAAGTGTTGATGCCCAGCTGGTTGCGCCCCAGCGCGCTGACGATGCCACTGGTCACAGTCTGTCCGACCCCGAAGGGGTTGCCGATGGCCAGTACCGGGTCGCCCACCTCCACCGCGTCGGAGTTCCCCAGGACGATGACCGGGAGCTTGTCGAGTTCGACCTTGAGCACCGCCAGGTCGCTGTCCGGATCGGTGCCGATCACCTTGGCAGGACTGCGCCGGCTGTCGTTGAGGATGACCTCGATCTCGTCGGCACCTTCGATGACGTGGTTGTTGGTCAGGATGTAGCCGCCCGGGCTGACGATGACGCCGCTGCCCAGTCCGACCTGTGGCTCGTTGTCCTGATCGCCGAAGAAGAAGCGGAACCAGGGATCGTTGCTGTTGGGATTGCGCCGGGCGGTCTTGCTTGTGTTGATGCTCACGACCGCTGCCGAGGCCTTCTGCGCTGCCAGACGGAAACTCCCAGGCGGCGGTCCGGCGTTGTCTGCCGGGGGCACCTCGAAGAGGGCCACGGTCCCGGCGCCGGACTGCGGGCCCAGCCATTCCGGTTTGAGCGTGGCAACGACAAAATAGATGGCCAGCACCACCGTGACAACCTGCGAGAACAGCAGCCAGAATCGTTTCATGCCGGAAATTGTAGAGGGGCCCTGACATTGCCGTCCCGAATCATCCCGATCCACCCGCAGGCGCCATCCAAGCCCTCGGCCGGCCAGGCCTGCAACGGCTGTGGCGTGTGCTGCCTGTATGAGCCCTGCCCGCTGGGCATGCTGCTGTCACGGCGTCGTCATGGAGCCTGTCAGGAATTGCGCTGGGAGGCCGGCCAATCGCAGTACCGCTGCGGGGTGTTGCTGGCGCCGGGGCAGACAGCACGCGCAGCCTTGCCGGCGGTGCTCGCAGGCCTGGCGCCGTTGCTGGAGGCCGTGCTGCGACGCCTGGGCGCGCGCTGGATTGCGGCCGGGCGGGGCTGCGACAGCACGCTGGAAGTCGAGACACCCCGGCCGTCCCCCGAATCTGACCGACAATCGGCGCCATGACCGATCGCCAGCAACTTCTCCAGGCCTTCGACGCGCTGTTGCAGCCCGAGCGTTTTCGCGACTACGGCCCCAACGGCCTGCAGGTCGAAGGTCGCCAGCAAGTACGCAAGATCGTTTCCGGCGTGACGGCCAGCCGGGCCCTCATCGAGGCTGCCATCGCGGCCCGTGCCGACGCCATTTTCGTCCACCATGGCCTGTTCTGGCGAGGCCAGGATGGCCGCGTCACGGGCTGGATGAAACAGCGTCTGGCCTTGCTGCTGGCGCATGACATCAACCTGTATGCCTACCACCTGCCGCTCGATGCACATCCGGAGCTTGGCAACAACGCGCAGCTCGGATTGCGACTCGGTCTGCTGTCCCTGTCACGCTTCGGCGAGCAGGAGCTGGGCTTTCTGGGGCGTCGTCAGGATGGCGGGGAGTTCAGGGACGCGCGCGCCCTGGCCCGCCATGTCGAGCAGGCGCTGGGGCGTCCCGTGACGCTGGTGGACTCCGGGCCGGGCGCGATCAAGCACATCGGGTGGTGCACGGGCGGAGCCCAAGGCTATTTCGAGGCCGCGATCGCTGCCGGCGCCGACGCCTTCATCACCGGAGAGATTTCCGAGCCGCAGGCGCATTACGCGCGCGAGTGCGGGGTGGCCTATCTTGCCTGCGGCCACCATGCCACTGAGCGCTACGGCGCTCCGGCAGCGGCGGGGCATGTGGCGGCCCGATTGGGGGTCGCGCACGAGTTCATCGACATCGACAACCCGGCCTGAGCCCCGCAGCATGGAACGGCCGCTTGCGATCACCCTGGGCGATGCCGCCGGCATCGGTCCGGAGATCATCGTCAAGGCCTATCGGGATGCGCCGGCGCTGCTGCAAGGCTGCTTCGTGGTCGGGGATGCGGCCACCCTGCAGCGGGCGCTGAAGCTGGTGTGCCGGCCTGGTGAGCCGGCGTTGACGTTGGCCCTGGTCGACGCGCCCTCACAGGCCCTTGGACCTTTCGGTGGCGCGATTCCATTGCTGCAGGTCGATGCCCCGGCATCCCCCGTGGCGTTTGGCCGCATCAGTGCCGAAGCCGGGCGTCTGGCCGCGAACTGCGTGGTCTGGGCGGCCCGGGCGGCATTGCGGGGCGAGATCGCCGGCCTCGTGACGGCGCCGCTGCACAAGGAGGCCCTGTCGGCCGCCGGTGCCCCATTTGATGCCTACCCGGGCCATACCGAACTATTGCAGGCCGAGGCGGCGGCCTATCTGGGCAAGCGGCCGGCCGAGCTGCCCGTGCGCATGATGCTGGCCAATGACGAACTTCGTACCGTGCTGGTCAGCATCCATGTTTCCTTGCGCCAGGCCATCGAGGCCGTCACACATGACAGCGTGTTGCAGACGGTACACATCACACATGCGTCGCTGGCCCGGATGTTGGGGCGCCCGCCGCGCATTGCCGTCGCCGGGCTGAACCCGCATGCGGGGGAGGGCGGCCTTTTCGGTCGCGAGGAGATCGACATCATTGCGCCAGCCATCGCGCGGGCGCGCAACGAAGGCCTGGATGTGCACGGCCCGTTTGCGCCCGACACCGTGTTCATGCGGGCCAGGCGCGGTGCCGGCAAGGCGGCTGAATTCGATGTGGTGGTCGCGATGTACCACGACCAGGGACTTATTCCGGTCAAGTATCTCGGGGTGGAAAAGGGGGTGAACGTCACGCTGGGCCTGCCGCTCGTCCGCACCAGCCCGGACCATGGAACGGCCTTTGACATCGCCGGCACTGGACGCGCCGATGCCTCCAGCCTGATCGAGGCGGTGCGCGTGGCGCGCACCTTGCTTGCCTGATCAGGCCGCACCGCGTAAATTGCCGGGAGACGCTCCGCTACAATGATTAGTTGTCCAGGGACGTCATATAAGTTGATCCTGTTGTTCTACATTGAGGATACCCATGAGCGACACGCTAGCCGATAAGAAACAGATGGATCCCAGCAAACGAACGTGGCTGATTGCCACCGGGTGTGCGGGTACCGTGGGTGGGGTGGCAGTGGCCATTCCCTTCGTCAGTACCTTCCAGCCCTCCGAGAGGGCCAAGGCGGCAGGTGCGGCGGTCGAGGTGGACATTTCCACCCTCAAGCCCGGCGAAAAGGTCACCGTTGAATGGCGTGGCAAGCCGGTGTGGATCATGCGCCGTACCCCTGAACAGCTGGCGACGCTGGAGAAGCTCGAAGGCCAGCTTGCCGATCCGAATTCCGACCGCAAGGCTTACCCGACCCCGGCGTACGCCAAGAACCGCCACCGTTCGATCAAGCCGGAGGTCTTCGTGGGCGTGGGCATCTGCTCGCATCTGGGCTGCTCCCCGATCGACAAGCTGCAGCCCGGTGCACAGCCCTCTCTGCCTGACGACTGGAAGGGCGGCTTCCTTTGCCCCTGCCATGGGTCTACTTTCGACATGGCCGGCCGCGTGTTCAAGAACAAACCGGCGCCCGACAACCTCGAAGTGCCGCCGCACATGTACCTGTCCGACAGCAAACTGCTGATCGGCGAAGACAAGAAGGCTTGAGGTAGACAAACATGGCTGAATTCAAGGAACTTCCGTCCGACGCGCCGGCTGGCGCCAAGCTGGTGAACTGGTTCGAGAACCGTTTCCCCTCGGCGTTCGAAGCCTACCGGGTGCACATGTCGGAGTACTACGCACCCAAGAACTTCAACTTTTGGTATTTCTTCGGTTCGCTGGCCATGCTGGTCCTGGTGATCCAGATCGTGACCGGCATTTTTCTGGTCATGCATTACAAGCCCGATGCGGCGCTGGCCTTTGCTTCGGTCGAATACATCATGCGGGATGTGCCATGGGGCTGGCTGGTGCGCTACATGCATTCCACCGGTGCCTCCGCCTTCTTCGTGGTGGTTTATCTGCACATGTTCCGCGGCCTGATCTACGGCAGTTACCGCAAGCCGCGCGAATTGGTGTGGATCTTCGGCTGCGCGATCTTCCTCGTGCTGATGGCCGAAGCCTTCATGGGCTACCTGCTGCCCTGGGGCCAGATGTCTTACTGGGGCGCGCAGGTGATCGTGAACCTGTTTTCCGCGATTCCGTTCGTCGGTCCGGACCTGGCACTGCTGATCCGTGGTGATTTCGTGGTGGGCGATGCCACCCTGAACCGTTTCTTCAGCTTTCACGTCATCGCTGTGCCGCTGGTCCTGCTGGGCCTGGTGGTGGCGCACCTCATGGCGCTGCACGACGTCGGCTCCAACAATCCCGACGGTGTCGAAATCAAGGGGCCCGGGGCACCGAAGGATGCGAACGGCAAGCCGCTGGATGGCATCCCTTTCCATCCCTATTACACGATCCACGACATCATGGGCGTGAGCGTGTTTCTGATGGTGTTCTCCGCGATCGTGTTCTTCGCGCCCGAGCTCAGCGGCTATTTCCTGGAGTACAACAACTTCATCCCGGCCGATCCGCTCAAGACGCCGGCTCATATTGCGCCGGTCTGGTACTTCACGCCCTTCTATTCGATGCTGCGGGCCATCACCGATGAAATGATGTACGCCCTCATTGCCTGCGTGGTGCTGGCGGCTGTGCTGGGCGTCCTCAAGGGCAAGCTGTCGGCACTTTCCAAGGCGGTGATCGTCGGCGGCGCTGTGGTGCTGTCAGCCCTGATGCTGGCGATCGATGCGAAGTTCTGGGGCGTGGTCGTGATGGGCGGCGCTGTCATCATCCTGTTTTTCCTGCCCTGGCTGGATTACAGCCCAGTCAAGTCGATCCGCTACCGTCCAGACTGGCACAAGTATCTGTATGGTTTCTTCGTGTTCATGTTCCTGATTCTGGGCTACCTCGGCATCCAGGCTCCGGGCGTCTGGGGCAATCTCTGGGGCCAGGACATCGCTCAGCGTGTATCGCAGCTGTTCACCTTCGGCTACTTCGCCTTCTTCCTGCTGATGCCCTGGTGGAGCCGTCTGGGCGAGCCCAAGCCGGTACCCAGCCGCGTGAACTTCGTGGCCCACTGAGCCGGAGACCAGAAAAATGAAAAAATTCATTCTTGCATTGAGTACCTTCCTCGCACTGAGCGGCGCTGCCCAGGCTGCCGGAGGAGGCATTGAATGGGACCAAGCCCCCGTTGACGTCAGCAACCATGCGTCCCTGCAAAATGGCGCCAAGCTGTTCGTCAATTACTGCCTGAACTGCCATTCGGCAGCGTACATGCGCTACAACCGCTTGCAGGACATTGGGTTTACGGCTGAGCAGATCAAGGACAACCTGCTGTTCACCACGGACAAGGTCGGTGAGACCATGAAGGCGGCGATCGATCCCAAGCAGGCCAAGGAATGGTTCGGCGCCAATCCGCCCGACCTGACCGTGATCGCGCGTTCGCGTTCAGCGGTCGGCAAAGGTTCGGGCGCCGACTATCTCTACACTTTCCTGCGGACCTACTATCCCGATGAGACCAAGGCGACCGGCTGGAACAACCTGGCCTTCCCCAGCGTCGGCATGCCGCACGTGCTGTGGCAGTTGCAGGGACAGCGTCGTCCGGTGTACGAGACCCGGATGGAGCATGGCCATGAGGTCCAGATCTTTAAGGGCTGGCAGCAGGTCAGCGCTGGCACCATGACGCCGCTCCAGTACGATCAGGCCGTGGGCGATCTGGTCAATTTCCTGCAGTGGATGGGTGAACCGACCCAAAGCACGCGTGTGCGGGTCGGCGTCTGGGCCATGCTGTTCCTGCTGGGTTTCACCATCATTGCCTGGCGACTCAATGCTGCCTACTGGAAAGACATCAAGTAAGCAATCATTTTAATTTTGCACCAAAACGGTGCAAAACTTGTATTTTAGGGAGTGGGTTTGCGACAATGCAGCCCACTCTTTTAGTTTCGAGCCAACTTGAGTCCAGGTTGGCCTCACCGGAACTATCTTTTGACCTTTTAGGAGCCTCCCGCCATGATGGTGCTGTATTCGGGTACGACCTGCCCCTTCTCCCACCGCTGCCGTTTTGTCCTGTTCGAGAAGGGTATGGATTTCGAGATCCGTGATGTCGACCTGTACAACAAGCCTGAGGACATCAACGTGATGAATCCCTATGGCCAGGTGCCGATTCTGGTGGAGCGGGACCTCATCCTGTACGAGTCCAACATCATCAACGAATACATCGACGAGCGCTTTCCCCATCCCCAGCTCATGCCTGGCGATCCGGTGGACCGTGCCCGTGTGCGCCTGTTCCTGCTGAACTTCGAAAAGGAGCTGTTTGTGCATGTCTCCACCCTGGAGTCGCGGGCGGCCAAGAGCAATGAGAAGGCACTCGAGAAGGCGCGCACGCACATCCGCGACCGGCTGACCCAGCTGGCTCCGGTGTTTCTTAAGAACAAGTACATGTTGGGCGAGAACTTCTCCATGCTGGACGTGGCCATCGCACCCTTGCTCTGGCGTCTTGACTACTATGGCATCGAGCTCAGCAAGAATGCCGCACCGTTGCTGAAGTACGCTGAACGCATTTTTTCCCGACCCGCATATATCGAGGCATTGACGCCGTCCGAGAAAGTGATGCGCAAGTAAACCAGACACGAAGCAATCCGTGATGACTCAAGCAGGCGCTACCTCGACGCGCCCTTATCTGATCCGTGCCTTGTATGAATGGTGCACCGACAACGGCCTCACGCCCTACGTGGCGGTCCGGGTCGACGACTCGGTGCGGGTGCCACGTGAGTACGTCAAGGATGGCGAGATCGTTCTTAACGTCAGCATGGACGCGACCAGCGGGCTGAACCTGGGGAATGACTACATAGAGTTCAAGGCGCGTTTTGCCGGCGTTGCCCGTGACATTCTTGTGCCCATTGGTCGAGTCATCGCCATCTATGCGCGTGAGAACGGCCAGGGCATGGCCTTTCCCTTGGACGATGGTGATGCGTCCGGCAGAACGATGGCGGATGCCCCCGAGGCGGCAGAGTCCCAGGATCGAGAGTCCCCTATCCCATCCGGGATGGGGCTGACCAGCGTTGAGTCAGTCCCACTTGACGGCGACAAGCCGGAGCCGCCGCGCCCGCCGTCAGGTGGGCCGCGACCGGCGCTCAAGCGGATCAAGTAACCGCCGGCATGCAGGGGCTGCAGTAGAATTCTGCGCAAGCGCCGATTTAGCTCAGTTGGTAGAGCACCCGCCTTGTAAGCGGTAGGTCGTCAGTTCGAATCCGACAATCGGCACCATTTCTGTGTAATAAAGCCATTTTCAAGGCAAAACCGGGTTGATTAGCGCTTTCCTTGGGTTTGTACTTTCAGGCGAATTACGCTAACCTCCCATCCCTTGCTGCGCAAAAGTGTGGTCAGCATCGGCAGCAATTGGCGCAGCTTGGCGGCTGCGGCATTGCCGTTAACAATCAGACACCAATTAGGGCCATCGATCGGGCCCGGGGTCAATGCTGACCGAAGCGAGGCCGGTATCATCGGTTCAATCGCCTTGAGTCTGGCAGTTGACTCCATGCTGAGGTCCGAAAGCCGGGCAAGCATGGGTGAGTCGCGTGTTGCCTGCAGGAGCGTGACTGACTGACTGCGGCGGTTCATGGCGGGCGGGCGAGGTTGAAGGGAAAAGAGATGCATTTGATTATCACGGATGCATGGCTGGCCAAAAGCCGTGCGATACATCTGAGTGGTACCAAGCTGCTGCTGGCTGGCCTGAGCCTGTCCTTTGCACTAATGCTGGTCGCTGCTGGCCTGTACCACTGGGTTTTCCTCAAGGGTGCCCGTGAGGGATGGCCCGTCATCGGTTCGCTGGTCAAGCTGGTCGTCAAGGATGAGTTCGCCCTGCGCGACCGTTTCATGCGGGAGAATCTGGACGCAATGGCGCGGCGTCTGGGAGAGATGCAGGCCAAGATGCAGCAACTCGAATCCCTGGGCGAGCGGGTTTCCGGTCTGGCCGGCATCAATGTGGCTGACATCAAGGCCAAGCCTGGACAAGGCGGCGCACTGGTGTCGGGGCGACCGCTGACGATGGAAGAACTGCAGGGAACCCTGGCCGATCTTGATCGGCTGACCGAGCAGCGGACTGACCTGATGGCGGTCGTTGAATCTCGTCTGTTCGAGCAGAAGGTCCGGGGCATGATGATTCCGACGCAGCACCCGGTGGCCTTTGGAGGAGCCGGTTCGGGCTTTGGCTGGCGTATTGATCCTTTCACCGGGCGCTCGGCTCTGCATACGGGCATTGACTACCAGTCACCCGCTGGAACCGCGATTCTTGCAGCGGCCGGGGGCGTTGTCGTCACGCAAGAGTTCCGCCCTGATTACGGCAACATGATCGAGATTGATCACGGCAAGGACCTGATTACCCGTTACGCACATGCCTCGAAAACCGTTGTCAAGAAAGGCGACCTGATCAAACGTGGGCAAAAAATCGCTGAAGTTGGGAGCACCGGGCGTTCGACAGGTCCCCATCTTCATTTTGAAGTGCTGGTCCGCGGGATTCCACAGGACCCGCAGAAGTTCATGTACGCCGGTCGCAACCTTCCAGTCCAGCAGCAGGTAGCGCTGGCCCGCATGCCGGCAGCGCCGTTACCGACACAGGCTGGGCTCAAGCAGCCTGCGTCAGCGCCAGCTCAGGCCGCCTCAAAGGGCCCAGTTCCCATTGGGACCTCGACGCCCGCCACGCCGATGCTCGCGCCAGCCGGAGCGTTGACCGCTGCCCCCCCAAAACAGGCACGGCCGGATGCCGCGACGGATGCGTCTGACAGCGCACAACGAGTCTCTGCCCCTGCTGTGGCGGGCGCTTTTCGGGCAGCGGCTGTGTCGTCGGACGGCTCGTTGCCGGCCCCAGCTGCTGCGCCTTCGGCACAAAGGTAGAATCAGTCGCTTCGCCCCGGCTCATGTTCGGGCTTAGCCAGGCGAACGCCGCCCACGGGCGGCGTATTCCATAGTCTTGACTGAATGAAAAGGATTGCGCGCCTCTGAAGGCCCTCACGTGGCCTGCAGAGCGGTATGGCATTCATGGGCATCAATATCCTCACCAAAATATTCGGCAGCCGTAATGACCGGCTGCTCAAGCAATACCGCAGTGTCGTGGCCCGCATCAATGCCCTGGAGCCACAGCTTGAGAGTCTGGGAGATGCCGAACTCACGCACAAGACCGTTGAGTTTCGAGAGCGGATTGCCCGTGGGGAGAGCCTGGACGAGCTCTTGCCCGAGGCCTTTGCAGTGGTACGGGAGGGGTCCAAGCGCGTCATGAAGATGCGCCACTTCGACGTGCAGATGATGGGGGGCATGGCCCTGCATCAGGGCAAGATTTCGGAGATGCGGACTGGCGAGGGCAAGACGCTCACCGCCACGCTGGCCGTCTATCTGAACGCTCTCAGTGGCAAAGGTGTGCACGTGGTGACGGTCAACGACTACCTAGCCAATCGCGATGCGCAATGGATGGGCAAGCTGTACAACTTCCTGGGACTGACGGTTGGCGTCAATCTCCCACAGATGTCACGCCAGGACAAGCAGGCGGCGTACGCGGCAGATATTACCTACGGAACCAACAACGAATACGGCTTCGATTACCTGCGCGACAACATGGTGTACGAGGTTTCGGACCGTGTGCAGCGCGGTCTGAACTATGCCATTGTCGACGAGGTGGATTCGATTCTCATCGATGAAGCGCGCACGCCTCTGATCATCAGCGGGCAGGCCGAAGACCATACCGCGCTTTACCTCGCGATCAACAAGGTGGTCCCCAATCTGACGCGCCAGGTTGGGGAGGCTGATCCACGCACCGGCGAAGGGGTGATCAAGCCGGGCGACTTTACGGTTGATGAGAAGAGCCATCAGGTGTTCCTGACAGAACAAGGTCATGAGCATGCTGAAAGCCTATTGAGCCAGGCCGGGCTGCTGCCCGATGGGGCGAGTCTCTACGATCCGGCCAACATCACGCTGATGCATCATTTGTATGCGGGCTTGCGGGCGCGTCATCTGTATCACCGGGATCAGCACTACGTCGTGCAAAACGGCGAGATCGTGATCGTCGACGAGTTCACTGGCCGCCTGATGACGGGGCGGCGCTGGAGCGACGGCCTGCATCAGGCGGTAGAGGCCAAGGAGGGTGTGGCCATTCAGGCCGAGAATCAGACGCTCGCTTCGATTACCTTCCAGAATTATTTCCGTCTCTACGGCAAGCTGGCAGGCATGACAGGTACGGCCGATACCGAGGCCTATGAATTTCAGGAAATTTACGGGCTGGAAACGGTGGTGATTCCACCCAACAGGCCAAGTCGGCGTGATGACCAGCTCGACCGCGTCTACAGGACGACCAGAGAGAAGTACGAGGCCGCGATCGCCGATATCCGCGAATGCCATGAACGTGGCCAGCCGGTACTCGTGGGCACGACGTCGATTGAAAACTCCGAAATCATCGCGCAACTGCTGGAGCAGGCCAAGCTTCCGCACCAGGTGCTCAACGCCAAGCAGCATGCCCGCGAAGCGGACATCATTGCTCAGGCCGGACGCCTGAAGATGATTACGATTGCCACCAACATGGCGGGCCGCGGCACGGACATCGTGCTGGGAGGGAATGTTGAGAAGCTGGTCGAGGCGATCGAGTCGGACGGTGCATTAGATGCGGCCACCAAGCAGAAGAAAATTGCCGCCTTGCGTGCGCAGTGGCAGCAAGAGCATGAGCAGGTGAAGGCGCTGGGCGGGCTGCGCATCATTGCCACCGAGCGCCATGAGTCGCGGCGCATCGACAATCAGCTGCGGGGTCGTTCCGGCCGCCAAGGCGATCCAGGCTCATCGCGTTTCTACCTGAGTCTGGATGACTCGCTGATGCGGATCTTTGCGGGTGATCGCGTCCGGGCCATCATGGATCGCCTGAAGATGCCCGATGGCGAGGCGATCGAAGCAGGGATCGTGACGCGCAGCATCGAGAGCGCACAGCGCAAGGTTGAGGCCCGCAACTTCGATATACGAAAGCAGCTGCTTGAGTACGATGATGTAGCCAACGACCAGCGCAAGGTGATCTATCAGCAGCGCAACGCGATTCTTGATGCCGAAGACCTGTCCGCCCAGGTTGCCGCCCTGCGCGAGGGATGCTTCAGCGATCTCGTGCGCCAGTATGTGCCTGCAGAGTCGGTCGAAGAGCAGTGGGACATCGCCGGACTTGAAAAAGTGCTGCACGACGAATGGCTCCTCGATCTGCGTCTGCGTCAAGAGGTCGAGGAAGCCAGCGCTATCAGTGACGAAGATGTCTTGGAGAAGGTGGTGACTTCGGCCCATGCATCTTTTGATGCCAAGGTGGCCTCTGTCGGTGCATCCAACTTCACGCAGTTCGAGCGCATGGTTCTGTTGCAGAGTATCGACTCGCACTGGCGTGAGCATCTGAGTGCCTTGGACTATCTGCGGCAGGGGATCCATCTCCGCGGCTACGCACAGAAGCAACCGAAGCAGGAATACAAGCGCGAGGCATTCGAGCTGTTCGGCCAGTTGCTGGATTCCGTCAAGAACGATGTGACCCGGGTTCTGATGACGGTGCGCATCCAGTCCACAGAGCAACTGGAGCAGGCGGCGGACGCCATGGAGAGCAAGGCAGAACATATAGCCAATGTCACTTATACGGCCCCCACTGAAACGGGTGGTGTCGAAACCCGGCTCGATACGTCCACACAGGTGGCTGCTGTGCCGCGTGTGGGCCGCAACGAACCTTGCCCCTGCGGCAGTGGCAAGAAATACAAGCACTGCCACGGCAAGCTGAGCTGAAATTCACCCGCGAGTTGCACTATGCCCGTCAATCTCTCTGCCCCCAATCCGGCTGAACTCTTTCCCATCCCTGGTGTGCGCATGGGTGTGACCGAGGCTGGTGTGCGCAAAGCCAACCGCAAGGATCTGACCGTGGTGCTGCTTGATGAAGGCGCCAGCGTGGCTGGCGTTTTCACGCAGAACCGTTTCTGCGCTGCACCGGTCCAGGTCTGTCGAGAGCATCTGGCCGCCGGACGCGGCATAAGAGCCATGGTGATCAATACGGGAAATGCCAACGCCGGCACGGGGCAGGAAGGCCTGAAGCGCGCCCGCGCCACCTGTGCGGCGTTGGCGACTCATCTGAAGATCGCCCCTGAACAGGTCCTGCCGTTTTCCACCGGCGTCATCATGGAGCAACTGCCTTTCGAGCGTATTGAAGCTGGTTTGCCAGCCGCCCTGGCTGACGCGCGCGAGGACAACTGGGCCCGAGCAGCCGAAGGCATCATGACCACCGATACGGTGCCCAAGGCATACGGCACCCAGATCCATGTCGGTGGAGCCAGGGTCAGCATTACAGGCATCAGCAAGGGGGCCGGTATGATCCGTCCGAACATGGCCACCATGCTGGGATATATGGCCACCGATGCCTGCGTGAGCCCCGCTGTGATGCAGCAGTTGGCGCGCGAGCTGGCTGAGGGCTCGTTCAACCGGGTGACCGTTGATGGAGATACCTCGACCAACGATTCGTTCGTCGTCATCGCCAGTAACAAGGCGCCGCACCCGGTAATCGAGTCACTCGACAGCGAGGATGGCAAGCTCCTCAAATCCGCCATGATGGAGGTGGCGCGCAAGTTGGCTCAAGCCATCGTTCGCGACGGCGAGGGGGCCACCAAGTTCATCACCGTGCATGTCCAGGGAGGCCGGTCGTCTGAGGAGTGCAGACAGGTCGCCTATGCCATTGCCCATTCGCCACTGGTGAAGACGGCCTTTTACGCGAGTGACCCGAACCTGGGGCGCATTCTGGCGGCGGTCGGCTATGCCGGAATTGCCGACCTTGACCAGAGCTGTATTGACCTCTACCTGGATGATGTTCACGTCGCGGTTCAGGGGGGGCGTAATCCCGCCTACCGTGAGCAGGACGGTCAGCGCGTGATGAAGCAGAGTGAGATCACGGTACGTGTCGTGCTGGGCCGTGGTGCTGCCGAGGAAACGGTCTGGACCTGTGACTTCAGTCATGACTACGTGTCGATCAACGCTGACTACAGATCCTGAGCGAGCGCGGGCACTGCTCGCTGGTTATCCATGAACGAGAAATTCGAACGACTGATCGATCGCGCCGAGCAGCTGATGGCGCGCATCGAGTCCATCCTCCCGCAACCCTTGAGCCAGCCGGACTGGCAGGGCTCGATTGCCTTCCGTTACCGAAAGCGCAGCTCCGGTCATGGCGTCATCGAGGCGGTGCGCCATGTGGGGGCGATGAAGCTCGACCAGCTCAAGGAGATCGAGCCGCAGAAGGAAAAGATCCAGCGCAACACGGAGCAGTTCGTGCATGGCCTGCCGGCCAACAACGTATTGCTGACGGGTGCGCGCGGCACAGGAAAATCATCCCTCATCCGTGCCTGCCTGCATGCTTATGCAGACCAGGGGCTGCGCCTGATCGAGGTCGACAAGGCTGACATGGTGGACTTGCCGGACATCGTTGAAGTGGTGTCGTCCCGGCCCGAGAAGTTCATCATCTTTTGCGACGATCTGAGCTTTGAAGATGGCGAGGCGGGCTACAAGGCGCTCAAGTCCATACTCGACGGTTCTGTTGCCGCGACCACGGCGAATGTGCTGATCTATGTCACGAGTAATCGTCGCCATCTGCTGCCCGAGTACATGAAGGACAATCTCGGCTACACGCACACTGACGATGGCGAGATTCATCCAGGTGAAGCAGTGGAGGAGAAGATTTCCCTCTCTGAGCGTTTTGGCTTGTGGGTTAGCTTCTATCCCTTCAGTCAGGACGAGTTTCTGACGATTGTGGCGCAGTGGCTTTCTTCTTTCGGTGTCCCTGCCGATGCCATTGCGGCGGCCAAGGCGGAAGCATTGGTCTGGGCTCTGGAGCGTGGATCACGCAGTGGCCGGGTCGCGTACCAGTTTGCGAAGGACTTCGCAGGTAGACACGCGGCCACGTGATGACGAGGGTGCTCGTTGCCGATGCGGATCGCCCGCGGGAGGGCGGGGGCGATCGACCGCTGACCGAGGTTGCGGTCGGCGTGCTGCTTCAACCCGATGGCCAGTTCCTCCTGACGTCCCGCCCGGCAGGCAAGGTCTACGCGGGCTATTGGGAGTTCCCGGGAGGCAAGCTTGAGGCCAGTGAGAGCGTGGAGCAGGCCCTCAGACGGGAGCTGTTTGAGGAGCTGGGCATCGAGGCCGATGAGATCCAGCCCTGGAAGACGGAAATGGTCGACTATCCGCATGCCCTTGTCCGTTTGAATTTCTGCAAGGTGCTGCGCTGGCGAGGGGAGTTGCAGATGCGGGAGGGGCAGTCCTGCGTCTGGGAACGGCTCCCGGTCAGTGTGGTGCCGGTTCTCCCGGGGACGGTCCCGGTGCTGCAGTGGCTTGCACAGGAGCGCCAGTTCTCCGGCGCCACCCATAGTAGCGGTTGATCCGCAATCTGAGGGCTTGATACGGACTACTATTGCAGCCTGGGATCCCCAAACGCCTGGTCGTCAGGCGGAGCCTCGGCCGGGACGCGAAAACTCTCACTGGCCCAGGCGCCAAGGTCTATCTTCTTGCAGCGCTCGCCGCAGAAAGGTCGGTACGGGTTGCTGGGTGCGTAAGTGCTCTCCCCGCCGCAACTGGGGCAGGGCACTGTGAGCGTTTTGGCCAAGGATTGAATGCGAGCGAGGGACATGGACGGATCTGCGGGCAGGCAGTACCGGTTCAGGAACAAAGAGTCAGATCAAAGACGGCATTCTGGTTGCAGGCGTGCAGACGCTCATCGGCACCAAGCTGCATGAGGCGGATCGAAACGATCAGGCGGTTGCCGCTGATTTCAGGAATCAGTCCTTGCGAGGGGTCGATGCTCAGGCGCAGTAACTGGAAGCTACGGCCCTGTGGCAAGGGCTGCTGGAACTGGCCGCTGTTGGCCATCACCTTTTGTGGCACCCCCGAATCACGCAGCAAGGTCAGCAGCAGGCTGATCGAATCAGCCAAGGGCGTGAAGGTCGTGATCCAGCGTCTGAGATCCTCCTGGCGTTTGGCGGCCGGCTCATGCTGCCAGGCAAAGTAGGCCGGGAGATCGAAAGCGCAGGTGCCGCCTGGAATGCCGATCCGGCTGCGAATGCTCATGAGCCAGTCGTTCTCCGTCAACACGTGGCCCGCTTTCCCCGAGAGACTGTTGAGCTGGGAGTAGCAGTGCTCGATCTGCTGCAACACCTCGTCAAGTACGGACTGGGCGATGCTGGGGTTGCCCCGGTAGCCGTTGAGTATCTGCTTCTGCTTTTCGAGGTCGCGCAGGACATCGGACTTCAGGTCGGCACGTGCGCCGACATCCATCACCTCAAACAGGCTGGCCAGGGCGTAGTGGTGGTCAAGCGCTTCCTGGCGCGCGACAAGTTGCATCAGTCGGTGAAACAGTGTCTCCAGCCGAAGATACGTTCGTATGCGCTCGTTGAAGGGATATTCGTAGGTGATCACGTCATTCTTCCACTACGTGGATCATAGCCCGAAGCGGGGGGCCAACTGACGAACCATCCTCTCCAGCTGATCCAAGGACAGGGCGTCATTAAAGATCACATGGTCGGCCGCGCGCAGGCGGGTGCCGCGGCTGGCCTGATTGTCCAGGATGCGTTCAACTTCGGGGCGAGACAGCGTGCTGCGCAGCATCACGCGCTCGATCTGCGTTTCGGGTCGGCAGTCCACCACCAGGATCTGGTCGAGGTCTGCCCGCCAGTGGCCGGACTCCACCAGAAGAGGGATGTCGAAAACGATGCAGCGGCTGCCGGCACTGATAGCGGCCATGGCCTGCTGTCTGGTTTCCTGTCCGACAAGAGGGTGCACGATCTGCTCGAGGCGATGGCGTGCCCCGGGGTCGGAGAAGACCAGGGAGCGCATGCGGTCGCGATCCAAGGCCCCCCCAGTGGTGATGTAGTCCGGCCCGAACGCACGCACAAGTGGCTCGATGGCGGCTCCGCCGGCGGCGGTGACTTGGCGTGCGATGGCATCCGCGTCGATACAGGCCGCCCCCAATCGAACCAGCATGTCCGCCACGGTGCTTTTTCCGCTACCGATGCCGCCGGTGAGTCCGAGACGGATGACGCCGCCCATGGCTAAAGGCCGACGATGCGCAGGATGCTTTGCGGCCCGAAGATCATGGCGGTGAGACCGGCCGTTGCCAGAAAAGGGCCGAAAGGGACATAGCCACCTTCGCGCAGGCCACTGCGAAGCTTGAGCGCAATTCCGATGATGGCCCCGATGACTGATGCCATGAGGATGATGGGCACCAGGGCCGTCCAGCCGAACCACGCCCCCAGGGCCGCAAACAGCTTGAAATCACCGAAGCCCATGCCTTCCTTGCCGGTGAGCAACTTGAAGCTCCAGTAGACAAGCCACAAAGACAGATAGCCGCCGACGGCACCCCAGAGAGCGTCCCCCAGTGGCACGTGAGTCCACTTCAGTGCGGCCGCAATGAGTCCGCCCCAGAGCAGTGGCTGCGTGATGCTGTCAGGCAGCAAGGTCGTGTCCCAGTCGATCATGCCGAGGGCGACGATCGCCGCGGCAAAGGCACACCAGACAACTCCCGTTGATGTGATCCCCCAACGCCAGCCGCAATAGCCGAACAATGCGCCGGTGGCCAGCTCGACCATCGGGTAGCGCAGACTGATCGGAGCGCCGCAGGCAGAGCATTTGCCGCGCAGAAAAACGTAGCTCACGATCGGGATGTTTTCGTACCAGCGGATGGCGTGGCCGCAGTGCTGACAGCGGGAGCGCGGCAAGAGCAGGTTGAAGGTCTCGGTCGGCTCTGGTGGCTTGCCGGCCAGTTCGGCGCATTCGGCTGCCCACTCCCGCTCCATCATCTTGGGCAAGCGGTAGATCACCACGTTGAGAAAACTGCCGATCAGCAAACCCAGCAAACCGGCCAGGGCGGCAGAAAACAACTCCGCCGAAACCAGCAGCATCAGACCACCTGGCCCAGTTTGAAGATGGGCAGGTACATCGAGACCACGATGCCGCCAATCAGGCCGCCGAGGAATACGATGATGATGGGTTCCATCAGGCTGGACAAGCCGGCCACCATGTCATCGACCTCAGCTTCATAGAAGTCAGCGGCCTTGCCCAGCATGTGGTCGATCGAACCGGATTCCTCGCCGATGGCACACATCTGGAGCACCATGGTCGGGAACAGGCCGGCATTGCTCATGGCGGCCGTCAGGCTGGTACCTGTCGAGACTTCGTTCTGGATCTTGACGGTAGCGTCGGCGAATACCGCGTTGCCGGAAGCGCCGCCGACCGAGTCCAGGGCTTCTACCAGTGGAACTCCGGCGGCGAACATGGTTGAAAGGGTGCGAGTCCAGCGGGCAATGACGGACTTGTAAATCAGGTCGCCGAATACAGGAACTTTGAGGAGCAGGCGGTCCATGAACTTCTGCATTTTTTCGTTACGGCGCCAAGCTTGGAAAAAGAAGTACAAGGCTCCGCCAATACCGCCAAAGATCAGCCACCACCATGCGATGAAGAACTCGCTCATGGCGATCACGAACAGGGTGGGCGCAGGAAGATCTGCGCCAAAGGAGGAGAACACTTCCTTGAACGCCGGGATCACGAAGATCATGATCACGGTCACCACCACAAAGGCCACGACGACCACTGAAATCGGATACATCAGGGCCGACTTGATCTTGGACTTGATGGCCTGTGTCTTCTCCATGTAGACGGCCAAGCGGTCGAGCAGCTGGTCGAGGATGCCGGCTTGCTCGCCAGCTTCGACCAGGTTGCAGTAAAGATTGTCGAAGTAGATGGGATATTTGCGGAAGGCTGTACTCAGGGACGTGCCAGTCTCGACGTCGTTGCGGATGTCGTTGAGCAGCCGGGTCACGCTGGGGTTGGGGTTTCCCCGACCGACGATGTCGAAGGCTTGCAGCAGCGGCACACCGGCCTTCATCATGGTCGCTAGCTGGCGCGTGAAGATCGTCAGGTCCTTTGGGGTGACCCTCTTGCCGGAACTCATGCGGCGTTTCTTGACCTTGCCCGGAGTGATACCCTGGCGCCGCAGCGAGGCCAGCACCTGGTTTTCGCCGGCTGCGCGCATTTCGCCCCGGACGGCCTTGCCGTTGCGATCCTTGCCTTCCCAGTCAAAGACCTGTTCCTTGGCGCTGCCTTTGGACTTGGATTGTGCAGTTGCCATGCTGTCCCCTGAGTCTCCGTTTGTTATTCGTTGGTGACGGCCAGCACTTCCTCAAGCGAGGTCAGCCCAAGCTTCACCTTATGCAAGCCCGACTGGCGTAGCGTACGTACCCCCTCAGCCTGAGCCTGCTGTGCAATATCCAGTGCCGACCCATCGCGCAGAATGATGCGCTGAATGTCCTCGCTGATGGGCATGACCTGATAGATGCCGACACGGCCACGGTAGCCATTATTACAGGCAGAGCAGCCCACGGGACGGTAGCTGACCCACGAACCATCGAGTTCGTCAGGCCTGAAACCTGCGTCGAGCAGGGTCTTTTTCGGCACTTCGACAGGGGCCTTGCACGCCGGGCATAGCCGGCGGGCCAAGCGCTGTGCGGTAATGAGGATGACGCTCGATGCGATGTTGAATGGGGCAATGCCCATGTTACGCATGCGCGTGAGAGTGGTCGGGGCATCGTTGGTGTGGAGGGTGGACATCACCAAGTGGCCTGTCTGTGCAGCCTTGATGGCGATGTCGGCTGTCTCCAAGTCACGGATTTCGCCGACCATGATGATGTCTGGATCCTGACGCAGGAAGGATTTCAGCGCCGCGGCAAAAGTCAGCCCTGCCTTCTCGTTGACGTTGACCTGGTTCACGCCTGGGAGGTTGATTTCTGACGGGTCTTCTGCCGTGGCAATGTTGACCCCGGGCTTGTTGAGCAGATTCAGACAGGTGTACAGAGAGACTGTCTTGCCCGAGCCCGTGGGGCCCGTGACAAGAATCATGCCGTAGGGGCGCTCAATGGCCCTGAGCAGACGCTGCTTCTCTTCCGGTTCGTAGCCTAGTGCGTCAATGCCGAGCTTCGCGCTGCTCGGATCCAGGATGCGGATCACGATCTTTTCACCGTACAGCGTGGGCAGGGTGCTGACCCGGAAGTCGATCACCCTTTCCGGTCCGACCTTGAGCTTCATCTTCCCGTCCTGCGGGACCCGTTTCTCCGAGATGTCCATCTTGGAGATGACCTTGATCCGCGAAGCAAGCTTGTCCTTGATGGCCACCGGTGGCGAGGCGATCTCGCGAAGCTCGCCGTCGATGCGAAAGCGCACCCGATAGTTGTGCTCGTAGGGCTCAAAGTGCAGGTCGGAGGCGCGCATGCCGATGGCGTCGATCAGCATCTTGTGCAAGAACTTTACCACCGGGGCGTCTTCCACCTCAGAGGTCGGCGCTTCGGCACTTTCGTTCACAGCCTCGGCTGTGAACTCGTCAAATTCGATGTCGCCACCAACGATGTTCTCGATTGCCTCGGAGGCCGAGGTCGCGTGGGCCTCGACCAGTTTGAGGAGCTTGTCGTATTCGGCAATGACCCAATCGACCCCCATCTGGCTGGCAAACTTGATCTTTTCCGCTGCGGCCTGGTCTGACGGATCGGCGGTGGCAACTACCAGCCGGTTGTTGCGCTTGCCCAGTACCACAACGCGATAGTCGTGGCAGATCCTGTTGTCCAGCAGGTCCTTGGGCAGTCGCTGGGTATCCACCGCGTCGAGATCGATCAGCGGTGCTGCGAAGGCCGCCGACATGGTGTGAGCCAAGTCGGCGGCCGAAACGGCGCCTGAGCCGGTCAGTTCGGCGATGAAGCTGGTTCGGTTGCTTGCTGCCTTGCGGAAGAGGTCTTCGGCGGATCGCTGCTCCAGTTTGCCCGCCAGAATCAGGGCACGACCTAGCCCTGGCAGGGCAGGGGGGGTGGAGTCTCGTGAAATGGCGGTATCAACGGCAGCCATGAGCAGGGGGTATCGGTATTCCTGAGGAAACCTGCGCATCATCGCCGATTGCCAGCGGTCTGTAAACGCATGCCCGCCGTCAATTTGCAAGCAGACGTTGCGACGCAACAGGCAGGATTTATGCGAGTCGGCAGGTAGCCGGTGTGAGGCTGACCTACCGAGGGAAAATTGATGGTCGGAATGAGAGGATTCGAACCTCCGACCCCTTCGTCCCGAACGAAGTGCGCTACCAGGCTGCGCTACATTCCGATGTTGCCGGTGGCAGCCAGTCGGTCAGGACTGGCGCTCCAGCAATTGAGACGCCAATTGTATCAAACTGGACGCATGGGGTCCGGGGGGCAGCTGGCGGGCGGCAGACACGGCGCGTTCAGCTTCCCGTGCGGCAGCCTGGCGCGACACATCCAGGGCCCCGGTGCGCCGAACGATGCCTATGACATTGTCCAGTTCGCAGACGGCGCCGTTCTCGATGGCGGTTCGAATCAGTTCTCGTTCACTGGAGGTGCCGCGCTGCATGGCGACAATCAGCGGTAGCGTGGCCTTGCCTTCGCGGAGGTCGTCGCCCAGGCTCTTGCCCATGACCGCCGCATCACCGGCATAGTCCAGCACATCGTCAATGACCTGGAAGGCGGTGCCCAGAGCCTGCCCGTAATCTGCGCAAGCCTCTTCGAGCGCAGGGGGCGCCATGGCCAGTATGGCGCCGCAGCGCGCGCTGGCTTCAAACAGTTTGGCAGTCTTGGAGCGAATCACCTGGAGATAAGCAGCCTCATCCAGGTCGGCATTGTGCATATTCATGAGCTGCTGGACCTCCCCCTCCGCGATCACGTTCGTGGCATCGGCTAGCACCTGCATGATGCGCATGCTCTGCGTCTCGACCATCATCTGGAAGGCCCGGGAATAGAGAAAGTCGCCAACGAGCACACTGGCGGGGTTGCCGAAGGTCTCGTTGGCGGTGGCGTTGCCGCGGCGCAGCGTGGAGTCGTCCACCACATCGTCATGCAACAAGGTGGCGGTATGGATGAACTCGACCACTGCGGCGACGTTGTATCGCTGATTGCCGGCATAGCCCAGAGCCCCACTGGTAAGCAGCAGCAAGGCCGGGCGCAGGCGCTTGCCGCCGGCATTGATGATGTACTGTGCGACCTGGCCGACCAGGGGGACGCCCGAGTTCAGCCGCCGGTCGATGACCCTGTCCACCTCGCGCATGTCTTCGGCAATCAGGGCAAGAGGGCTGGGGGGCTGAGGTGCGTTCACGGTGGTGTGGGTGGGGGGGGGTAAGCCGAGGCTCGAGGTGGGCTCATTATAGGAAGTCATCTGCGGGCTGCCCTCTCCCCCCAGCCGGGGGATGCGGGTGAGCCTAAATCATGCTAAAATATTCGGCTCTGCGGAAATCCGTCTGCAGGGGATCGATTCAAAGAGGTCAACATGTACGCGGTCATAAAAACCGGTGGCAAACAGTATCGTGTTGCTGCTGGCGAGAAAATTAAAGTAGAACAGATTGCTGCGGACGTAGGCCAAGAGATCGTCATCGACCAGGTTCTGGCTGTCGGCAACGGCGCTGAGCTCAAGGTTGGTACGCCCTTGGTGTCCGGTGCGACTGTCAAAGCCACGGTGGTGGCGCACGGCAAACACGACAAGGTTCGCATCTTCAAGATGCGCCGTCGCAAGCATTATCAGAAACGTCAAGGGCACCGCCAGCAGTTCACCGAACTGCAGATCGGCGCCATCTCCGCATAAGGGGCAGCAGACATGGCACAGAAAAAAGGCGGCGGCTCTACGCGTAACGGGCGCGATTCGCAGCCCAAGATGCTCGGTGTGAAGGTCTTCGGTGGACAGCAGGTCAGCGCCGGTTCCATCATCGTGCGCCAGCGTGGTACCAAGTTTCACCCCGGCAACAATGTCGGCGTGGGCAAGGACCATACCCTTTTCGCTCTGGTGGACGGCGAGGTGTCGTTTGCTACCAAGGGCGCGCTCAACAAGCACACGGTGAACGTCACCTCCGCTTGATCCAGGCTTGGCTCCGTACGAAACCCTGCGCCTCAAACGCAGGGTTTTTGTTTTCGGCCCATTGCGTTCAACCTCGCTGCGCGAAGTTAGCCTGCACCGCAACCCGCTTGCGGGATGTCATCTGGGAGAATCATTCTCATGAAGTTCGTTGACGAAGCCTTTATCGACATCGCCGCCGGCGATGGGGGGAACGGCTGCGTCTCGTTCCGGCACGAGAAGTACAAGGAATTCGGTGGCCCCAATGGTGGCGACGGAGGTCGCGGCGGTCATGTCTTCGCGGTGGCAGATCCGAATCTCAATACCCTGGTCGATTTTCGTTACACGCGCCGCTTCGAGGCCAAGCGTGGTCAGCACGGCATGGGCTCCGACATGTTCGGTGCCGCCGGCGAGGACATCACCCTCAAGATGCCCGTGGGGACCATCATCACCGATGCCGAGACCGGCGAGGTGCTGTTTGAACTGCTGAATCCCGGGGAGGTCATCACCATCGCCAAAGGTGGTGACGGCGGATTTGGCAATATGCGCTTCAAGAGCGCCATCAATCGTGCGCCGCGCCAGAAGACACCCGGCTGGCCGGGCGAACGGCGCGCGCTCAAGCTCGAGCTCAAGGTGCTGGCCGACGTCGGTTTGCTGGGTCTGCCCAATGCCGGGAAGTCCACTCTTATCACGGCAATTTCCAACGCCCGCCCCCGTATTGCCGACTATCCTTTCACCACTTTGCATCCCAACCTGGGCGTGGTTCGCGTCGGTCCCGAGCAGAGCTTTGTCGTGGCCGACCTGCCAGGTCTGATCGAGGGCGCCTCGGAAGGGGCAGGTCTGGGGCACCTCTTTCTGCGTCACCTGCAGCGCACCCGGCTGCTGCTGCATGTGGTTGATCTGGCGCCCTTTGATGACAACGTGGATCCGGTCGCGCAGGCCAAGGCCATCGTGGCGGAACTCAAGAAATACGACCCGGCGCTCTACGAAAAGCCGCGCTGGCTGGTGCTCAACAAGATCGACATGATCCCGGCCGAGGAGCGCGAGGCGCGCGTGAAGGACTTCGTCAAGCGCATGAAGTACAAGGGCCCCGTCTTCCAGATCTCGGCTCTCACGCACGAGGGCTGTGACCATCTGGTCAAGGCCGTCTACGAGCAGGTCAAGGCACAGCAGGTGGCTGAGCAACCGCCCGTGGTGGAAGTCGATCCGCGGTTCAAGGACGTGCCGGACGCCTAGAATCCCCGGGTTTCCCATGCATCGCTCCCGGTTCGGCCGGGCAGCCTACAGCCTTCAACATGAATCAGAAATCCGCAACCGGTGTCATGCGCGATGCTCGACGCATCGTCGTCAAGGTCGGCTCCAGCCTCGTCACCAACGACGGACGAGGCCTGGATGAGGCGGCCATCGAGGAGTGGAGCCGCCAGATCGCAGCCCTGGTGCGCGACGGACGCGAAGTCATCATGGTCTCCAGCGGCGCCATTGCCGAGGGAATGAAGCGCCTGGGCTGGACCCGTCGGCCCAAGGAAATCCACGAACTGCAGGCCGCTGCCGCCGTCGGCCAGATGGGCCTGGCGCAGATGTACGAAACGCGCCTGCGTGCGCACGGTCTGGGCAGTGCCCAGGTCCTGCTGACGCATGCCGACCTTGCCGACCGGGAGCGCTACCTCAATGCCCGTTCCACCCTGCTGACACTGCTCAAGCTGGGCGTGGTGCCAGTCATCAACGAGAACGATACGGTCGTGAACGACGAGATCAAGTTCGGTGACAACGACACCCTGGGGGCACTGGTGGCCAATCTGGTGGAGGCCGACGCACTCATCATCCTGACCGACCAGAAGGGCCTGTACACGGCCGATCCGCGCAAGGATCCGGCAGCCCAGTTCGTGCATGAAGCGCAGGCCGGTGATCCGGCACTCGAAGCCATGGCCGGCGGTGCCGGCTCCAGCATCGGCAGGGGCGGCATGATCACCAAGATCCTGGCGGCCAAGCGCGCGGCCGGTTCGGGGGCTTCCACGGTGATCGCCTGGGGGCGCGAGCCTGATGCCCTGGTCCGCCTCACGCGAGGCGAGGCCATCGGTACCCTGCTGGTGGCACAGACGGCCAAGAACCAGGCGCGCAAACAGTGGATGGCCGATCATCTGCAATTGCGCGGTGCTGTGGTGGTGGATGCTGGCGCGGCGCGCAAGCTGCTGGAGGAGGGCAAGAGCCTGCTGCCGATCGGCATGACGTCCGTGGAGGGAGAGTTTTCCCGTGGCGAGGTGATAGCCGTGCGGGATGAACAGGGCATGGAGATTGCCCGCGGGCTGGCGAACTATGCCAGTTCCGAGGCCCGGCTGCTGTGTCGCAAGCCATCGGGAGAGTTCGAGAAACTGCTGGGCTACACGGCTGAACCCGAAATGTTGCACAGGGACAATCTGGTGCTCACGCGCAGCCGCTGAGCCGGATCTGCCGCCACGTGGCGGCGGCCGGCCAGGCGAGAACCTAGTTGCTTGTCTGCGGACCTGCAGGCGCCACAGCGGCCGTTTGGGCCGATTGCGGGTCGGGGTCGAAACTGGCACCTGGAGGCAGCTCCAGGGTTCCCAGAAGGGGAGGCACATGGTGTGCGTCGGTGTCGTGCTCACGCGCACGACCGCCCTGGCGCAGGTAGCGGTTGCGGTGCTCACTGCGCGGCAGGTAACGAGCCAGTTCGGTCAGTGCCATCTCGTAGACGCCGCGCTTGAATTCCACCACCATGTCCAGCGGTACCCAGTAGTCGTTCCAGCGCCAGGCATCGAATTCGGGGTGGTCGGTGGCACGCAGGTTGAGCTGCCAGTCCTGTGCGATCAGTTGCAGCAGGAACCAGATCTGTTTCTGGCCCTTGTAGTGACCACGCGCTTCCCGTCGGATGTAGCGGTCCGGCACCTCGTAGCGCAACCAGTCGCGGGTCCGGGCCACGATGCGCACATGCTCGGGCTGAAGCCCGACCTCCTCGTGCAACTCCCGAAACATGGCCTGTTCGGGATTCTCACCCCGATCGATGCCCCCCTGCGGAAACTGCCAAGAGTGGGTGCGTATGCGTTTGCCCCAGAAAACCTGGTTTTTCTGGTTGAGCAGGATGATGCCGACATTGGGCCGAAAGCCGTCCCGGTCAAGCATAATCAAACCCCAAATTTTGAACTGATTCCATTATGCACGGCACTTGCCGTGCATCAAGGGGACCAGCCTGCATCCGTCAAAAAAGCACGCCATGAAAGCCTCCCAATTTCTCGTCTCCACCCTCAAGGAAGCACCGGCCGACGCCGAGGTCGTGAGCCACAAGCTCATGATGCGCGCCGGCATGATCAAGAAGCTGGGCGCCGGCATTTACAACTACATGCCCATGGGGCTGCGCGTGATCCGCAAGGTCGAGGCCATCGTTCGCGAGGAGATGAACCGTGCCGGCGCCGTGGAACTCACCATGCCCGTGGTGCAGCCCGCCGAGCTGTGGCAGGAGACGGGCCGTTTTGCCAAGATGGGGCCCGAGTTGCTGCGCATCAAGGACCGGCACGACCGCGACTTCGTGATCCAGCCCACCAGTGAGGAGGTGGTGACCGACATCGCGCGGCAGGAGATCAGGAGCTACAAGCAGCTGCCCAAAAACCTGTACCAGATCCAGACCAAGTTCCGTGACGAACGCCGGCCGCGTTTCGGCCTGATGCGTGGGCGCGAGTTCATCATGAAGGATGCCTATTCCTTTGACCGAGACCAGGTCTCGGCCAAGGCCAGCTACCGGGTCATGGCCCAAGCCTACCGCCGGATCTTCGACCGGTTTGGACTGAGCTACCGTGCCGTGGCGGCCGACAGCGGGGCCATCGGAGGTGACCTGAGCGAGGAGTTCCAGGTGATCGCAGCCACTGGCGAGGATGCCATCGTCTACTGTCCGGGCAGCGAGTACGCGGCCAACATCGAGAAGGCCGAGGCGCTGGCACCGCAACAGCCGCGTCCGGCACCCGGCCAGGCCGTGCAGAAGGTGGCCACGCCCGGCAAGAGCACCTGTCCCGAGGTGGCCGAGTTGCTGGACTTGCCGCTGAGCCGAACGGTAAAGTCCATCGTACTGGCCACGGACGAGATCACCGACAAGGAGCAGGTCGGCAAGACCACACTCTGGCTGCTGCTGCTGCGTGGCGACCACGACATGAACGAGGTCAAGGTCGGCAAGCTTCCGGGTATGGAGGGCGGCTTCCGCTTCGCGGCCGAAAGCGAGATCGTCGACCATTTCGGCACCAAGCCGGGCTATCTGGGGCCGGTGGGCCTGAAAAAGCCGGTTCGCGTGGTGGCCGACCGCGAGGTTGCGGTGATGGCCGACTGGGTCTGCGGCGCCAACGAGGCCGGTTTCCACAGCACAGGCGTCAACTGGGGGCGTGACCTGCCCGAGCCCGACCTCGTGGCCGACATCCGCAACGTGGTGGCGGGCGACCTTTCGCCCGACGGCAGGGGCGTGCTGGTCATCGAGCGCGGCATCGAGGTGGGCCACGTGTTTTACCTCGGCACCAAATATTCCAGGGCCATGAACGCCACGTTCCTCGACGAGAACGGCAAGCCGCAGTTCATGGAGATGGGCTGCTACGGCATCGGCATCACGCGCCTGCCGGCTGCGGCCATCGAGCAGAACCACGACGACAAGGGCATCATCTGGCCCGATGCGATTGCCCCCTTTACCGTCGTGATCTGTCCGATCAACCCGGATCGCAGTCCCGACGTAAAGGCAGCCTCCGAGAAACTCTATGCCGAATTGATGGCGGCCGGCGTGGATGTGATCCTGGATGATCGCGGCGAGCGCCCCGGTGCCATGTTTGCCGATTGGGAACTGATCGGCGTGCCGCATCGCGTTACCCTCGGCGACCGCGCGCTCAAGGAGGGACAGATTGAGTACCAGCACCGGCGTGACAGCGATGCCACGCGGGTGCCACTGGCTGAAGTCGGCGCTTTCCTGAAAGCGCGCCTCGGCGCCTGAGTCCCCATGGTTGCGGCTCCGTCCGGTCTGAGGCGGCGCACCGGTCTGCAGGCCCTGCTGGCCGGTATCGGCTGGCTGGCTCTGCCGCAGGCGGCGCAGGCTGGCGGGCAGATCGAGGAGCCGCTGGCAGATGCCGTGCGTACGGCCCTGAGCGCCGCGATTGCCAACACGGCGCCGCCGGTGCCGGTATTCACGGATACCGATACCCGTCTGGTCTACCTGCGCTGGCTCGGGGCCATGAGCGATCGCCTGAAGAAGAAAAAGACCGAGTGGCATGAGCGCCGTGACTTTCTCCAGACTGTCTGGTACGAGAGCCGGCGCGCGGGGCTGGACACAGCGCTTGTGCTGGGGCTGATCCAGGTCGAAAGCAACTTCCGAAAGTTCGCGATCTCGCGCGCCGGCGCCCGAGGCTACATGCAGGTCATGCCCTTCTGGACCCGGCTGATCGGGGATGGTGACGCAGCCAAACTGTTCCACATGCAGACCAACCTGCGCTTCGGCTGCGTCATCCTGCGGCACTATCTGGACATGGAGCAAGGCAACCTGTTCTTGGCCCTGGGGCGCTATAACGGTTCACGCGGCAAGGACAAGTATCCGAATGCCGTGCTCGGGGCGCGGCGCCGCTGGCTGCTGGACGAGACCCTCAACGATCGGGCGGTGTAGCCACCGCCGGCGCGGGGTCGAGCCGGGTGACCATCACCTGGTCGATCCGGTAGCTGTCCACATCCATCACCTCGAAGCTGTAGCCTTCCCACTGCACGCGGTCGGTGCGGCGTGGCACGCGACGCAGCATCACCATCAGGAAACCGGCCAGAGTCTCGTAGTCCTGAGGCTGGGGCAGGTTGCTGAAGCCCAGCGCGCGCTGCACATCGGCCATCGGCGTGATGCCATCGATCAGCCACGAGGTGTCGTTGCGCTGCACGATCAGCTCCTCATCCTGCGGTGAGACCAGGTCCCCCATCACCGTGCTCATTACGTCGTTGAGCGTGACCACCCCGACCACCAGGCTGTACTCGTTGACGATGAGGGCAAAGTCCTCATGGGCCTGGCGGAAATGCTCCAGCACTTCGGCCAGCGTGAGCCGGTCCGGCACGACCACGGCCTTGTGCAGCAGTGCCGGGTCATCCAGCCGGATCGGCTGGCTGTTCATGACCCGCTGGAACAGGTCCTTCGCATCGACATAGCCGATCACGTGGTCGATGTCGCCATCGCAGACCGGGTAGGTGGAGAAGGGCTCTGCCGCGATGCGGGCACGCACGATGGCGTCGCTGTCGCTCTTGTCGAACCAGGCAATCCGGTCGCGCGCGGTCATGGCGCTGCTGACCGTGCGCGTGTCGAGCTCGAAGACGTTGGCAATCACCTGCTGCTCGCGCCGAGCCAGCACGCCGGCCTGCGCGCCGGCCTCGGCCAGTGCCAGGATGTCGTCCGGGGTCACGCTGTCGTCGCGTTGCGCCGACAGTCCCAGCAGTCTGAACAGGGCGTCGGTGGTACGGCTGTAGAGCCAGACCACCGGTCTGAACAGGGTCATGCACATCCGCATGGGCCCGTTGAGCCAGGTGGCCAGGCGTTCGGGTTCGGCCATGGCCAGCCGCTTGGGGAAGAGATCGGAGAACACGATGAACAGCGAGGTGACCATGACAAAAGACACCACGAAGCCCGTGGTCTGTGCCAGCTGCGGCGCCAGCCACCAGCCCAGCACGCCGGTCAGCAGCGGGCTGAAGGCGCCCTCGCCGACGATGCCGCCCAGGATGGCCACGGCGTTCTGGCCGATCTGCACCACCGTGAAGTAATTTCCCGGCTGGTCCTGGACCCTCAGGACCGCCTCGGCGCGCAGGTCGCCCTCGTCAGCCAACTGCCGCAGCCGCAGCCGGCGCGAGGCGGCAAGAGACATCTCGGCCATCGAGAAGAATGCGCTGATGGCGATCAGCAGGGCGATGACAACGAGGCTTTGGGTGAGGCTCATGAGGCGGCGCCCGGCGTCAGGGCCAGGGCGCCGGGCTAGTGTAGCGGGGGCATCGCTCCCGGGTTACTGGAGGAAGCCCACCCGGGTCTTGCTGCCGCCGGCGCGCGGCAGGTCGGCTGCCTGGAGTTCGTCGCGACCAGCCAGGCGTGCATTGCCGAAGCCCGTCATCAGTGCGCGGCGCATCTCGCGTGGCGCCAGCTCGGCCAGCAGGTCCAGCACCTCCTCGCCGGGGTCGGGGGCAAAGCGCTCGCCCCAGCCGTGTTCGCCGCGCAGGCCCTGGTACAGCCGCAGCGCGATGGAGCGTGCCTGCTCGTGCGTGGGCGTCGGTACCTCGAACACGTTCATGCGGTTGAGGATGGGATCCGGGATGCTGCGCTCGTCATTGGCCGTGGTGATCCAGATCACCTGGCTGGCGTCGATCGCCACTTCGGCGAACTCGTCCACGAAAGCATGGGCCGTGTCGTGCTCCAGCAGGCTGTAGAGTGCGCCCAGAGGGTCGTACTGTGCATCACTGCTGGCCTTGTCGATCTCGTCGACCACCAGCACCGGGTTGGCATATTGCCCGTCCACCAGGGTCTCGAAGACCTTGCCCGGGCGCGAGCCCTTCCACTGGGAAGACGAGCCCGAGAGCAGCCAGCCCGCCGTCATCGAGCTCATGGGCACGAGGTTCATGCCGGTGCCCAGCAGGGAAGCGAGCTTGCGCGCGAAATGCGTCTTGCCGATGCCGGGTGCGCCCAGCAGCAACATGGGCGTGAGTTCCAGGCCGTCGCGGCTGTCCTGGCTCAGCGCCACGTGGCGTTTCACGTCATCCAGCACCTCGGTGAAGTTGGGCAGGTCGTCGTAGAGTCGGCCCATGTCGGGCACGCCGGCCGGCTTGACCTGGAAGCGTTCGGGCCCGCGTTCCAGCATGCGTTGGTAGGTGCTGCGCAGACTCTCGTGTTCGCGTTCGGGCAGCTTGGCCAGCCGGCGCTCCACCTCCTCGGGCTGGAACACACTGCGCATGCGGGCTATGGGCAGGCGGAAGGCATGGTCCTGTGGGACCAGGGAATGCGACTCCATCTTTCACTCCATGCAGAGACTCACTTGCATGGGAATATTCAAGCACAAGCCTTGCCCGCGCTCAAGACGGGGATGCCACGAACAGCGGCCCGGGTGTCGCCTTTTTTTCACGCTTCGCGAGCCATGAAGAACCACCGGCAACGCGCGGCTGGCGGTGGTCCCGGGAAAATTGGTGGCGCGTCAGGCCTGGCTGCCCAGCACCTTCTGCAGTTCGCCACTTTCGTACATCTCCATCATGATGTCCGAGCCTCCGATGAACTCGCCCCTCACGTAGAGCTGCGGGATGGTCGGCCAGTTGCTGTATTCCTTGATGCCCTGGCGGATCGCGTCGTCTTCCAGCACATTGACCGTCGTCACAGCCTTGGGGTCCACGCCACAGGCCTTGAGGATCTGGATCGCGCGACCGGAGAAGCCGCACATGGGGAAGCTGGCGCTGCCCTTCATGAAAAGAAGCACCTCGTTGCTCTTGACGAGGTCGTCGATGCGTTGCTGCGTGTCGCTCATATTGGGTATCCTTGGTGACGAATTGCACGATTATTTCATTTCTGGCTTCCCGCTGCACAACCCCATCCCCATCATGAAGATCACCAAAGACACCGCCGTCACCATCCGCTACCGCATCACTGAACTGGGCAGCGGAAAGCTGCTCGAAGACGGCAAGGAGCCCACGGCCTATCTGCATGGGGGCTACGGCAATACCTTCCCCAAGGTGGAGGAGGCCCTGGAAGGGCAGGAGCCCGGTTACCAGACCCGGCTCGAGCTGCAGCCCGCCGATGCCTTTGGCGAGCGTGACGAGCGCCTCGTGCAGGTCATTCCCAAGACCCAGTTCCCACCCGGGGTCAAGGTGGGCGGCCAGCTGGAGGGGCGGGGCGAGGACGGGCATGTCCACGTCTTCACGGTGAAGAAGATCAAGGGCCCGGAAGTGCATCTGGATGGCAACCATCCACTGGCCGGCCAGGCCCTGCGCCTGGAACTCACGGTGCTGCATGTGCGCGCGGCCAGTGCCGAGGAGATTGAACACCGTCATGTGCACGGGGCCCACGGCCACCATCACTGAAGCGGGCACCTGACCCGGCCGACATTGCCTTTGGGGCTGGCCCCGCCTATCATGCCCATCGCAGCACAGGAGCGGGTTTCATGGGCAAGGTGTACCAGGCAGACGATCCACAGCTGGGCCGCGTGGAATATCGCGATCGCAAGCGCGCCTGGTGGCTGCTGTCGGTGGTCTATCCGCTGCTGCCCTTCACGGGCATGGCCCTGCACGCCTGGACCGGCGCGCAGATCGCGCTGGGCCTGCCCCTGCTCATCAGCTACGGCCTCATGCCGCTGCTGGACTACCTGCTGGGCGAGGATGAGAACAACCCCCCCGAGGCCGTGGTCCCCCAGCTGGAACAGGACCGCTATTACCGCTGGCTGACCTGGGTCACCGTGCCCCTGCACTTCGTGGCCCTGACCGGCTGCGCCTGGTGGGTGGGCACGCAGGACCTTTCTTGGTGGGCCGTACTCATGCTGGCCTACATCGCCGGCACCGACTCCGGCCTGGGCATCAACACCGGCCACGAGCTGGGCCACAAGTACACGCGCACCGAGCAGTGGCTGGCGCGCCTGGTGCTGGCCGTGCCGGCTTACGGCCACTTCACCGTCGAGCACGGGCGTGGCCACCACCGCTGGGTTTCCACCCCCGAGGATCACGCCAGCGCGCGCATGGGCGAGAACATCTACCGCTTCGCCCTGCGCGAGTTGCCCGGCGGCATCCGCCGTGCCTGGGCGCTGGAGAAGGAGCGTCTGCAGAAGGAAGGCCGCAGTACCTGGAGTGTGCACAACACCATGCTGCAGTCCTACGCCATCACAGCCGTGCTGCAGTTCGGGCTCATCGCTGCCTTCGGCTGGATCATGCTGCCTTTCCTGGCCTTGCACAATGTGGTGGCCTGGTGGCAACTGACCTCGGCCAATTACGTAGAGCACTACGGCCTGCTGCGGAGTCGTCTGCCCAGCGGGGCCTACGAAACGCCGAAACCCCACCACTCCTGGAACGCCAACCACCTGGTCACCAACCTCGCGCTCTTCCACCTGCAGCGCCATTCCGACCACCACGCCCATCCCTCACGGCGTTACCAGTCGCTGCGTCATTTTCCGGACCTGCCGCAGCTGCCCAGCGGCTATTTCGGCATGTTTCCGCTGGCCTACATTCCGCCGCTCTGGTTCCGGGTGATGGATCCGCGCCTGCTTGCGCTGCCCCACGTCCGGGGAGATCTGAGCCGGATCAACATCGATCCCCGCAGGCGCAGGGAAATCGTGGCGCGCTACGGGTCAGCCGGGCAGGCAGGACGGCCAGACCCGCAGACAGATCAGGGCTTGCATTTGTAGATGTCGAAGGTGCGCTTGCCGTATTCGGTCGAGTTGCCCTTGACCACGGTGTCGCCTCCCTTGTCGACGGCTTCGTTGCGGGCCATCTGCAGGAGGTTGGCCTCCACGTCCTCGGCGCTGCGCGTGATGAAGCCCACCTTGGACAGCACGCTCACATGGGTCTTGCCCAGCGGCTTGCAGCTGGCAACCTCGCTGGCCTGCCTGACTTCCACCAGGTCGGCGCCGATGCGCTCGCCGATCATCTTGCTGGCACAGCCGCCGAGCAGGGGCAGGACGGTCAGGGTCAAGAGGATCTTGTTCGAAATGTTCATGGGGACTCCGTCAGGCTGAGATGTTTGGGATGGGTCGCAAGTTTACCGAGGCGCAACAGCGTTGCTGCGCTGGAGTTGCAACAATTTATGGCAAGGTCGGTGGTGGCCGCTGTCCGCCGCTGCAGCGTTCGATGCCTGCGAGATCCCGGCGCGACTGCACGGTGGCGAAACCGGCCTGTGCCAGCAGGGCTCGTACGGCCGGCGCCTGTTCCCAGCCATGTTCCAGCAACAGCCAGCCGCCCGGCACCAGGCAGGCCGGGGCTTGCGCCACGATGGTGCGGATGGCCTCCAGGCCGTCGGGGCCCGAACTCAGGGCCATGCGCGGCTCATGGCCGAGCTGGTCCAGGTGCGGGTCGTCCTCGGCGATGTAGGGCGGGTTGGCGACGATGAGGTCGTGGCGCTGCACCTGGCCCTCCAGCCAGTTGCCGGCGCTGAATGCCACCTGCAGTCCGAGCCGCTGCGCATTGGCCTGCGCCACGGCCAGAGCGTCCGCGCTGGCGTCCACCGCGCTGACCCGGGCGTCGGGGCGTTGGGATTGGATGGCCAGCGCGATGGCACCGCTGCCGGTGCCCAGGTCGATCACCGACCCCGCGGGCGGCAGCAGTTCCAGCGCCCAGTCCACCAGCGTCTCCGTGTCGGGACGCGGGTCCAGCACACGCGGGTCCACCAGGAGCTCCAGGCCGTAGAACTCGCGCCGGCCGGTCAGGTAGGCCAGCGGCATGCCGGCCGCGCGGCGGCGCGTGAGCTGGATGTAGCGCATCTCGGTGTCCGGGTCGAGCACGTCGGTGTCATGCGCCAGCAGCCAGGCCCGGTCGTCCTGCGGCCTACCCAGCGCATGCAGCAGCAGGAGCTGGGCGTCCAGTCGCTCCAGCCCCAGGGCGGAGCAGGCGGCGGCGAGGGCCTGGCGGATTTCCATGGTCTCTAGTGTGCACCGACTTCCAGCTCGGCCAGCTGTTCGGCTTCGCGCGCGTGGCGCAGCGCCTGCACCACGTCGTCGAGCTCGCCTTCCATGATGCGGTCGAGTTTGTAGAGCGTGAGGTTGATGCGGTGGTCGGTGAGGCGGCCTTGCGGGAAGTTGTAGGTGCGGATGCGGTCGCTGCGGTCGCCGCTGCCGATCAGTCCCTTGCGCATGGCCGCATCCTTTGCCGCGCGTTCGCTACGTTCCTTTTCCTGCAGACGCGCCGCCAGCACCTGCAGGGCCTTGGCCTTGTTGCAGTGCTGGCTGCGGTCGTCCTGGCATTCGGCCACGATGCCGGTGGGGAGGTGCGTGATGCGCACGGCCGAGTCGGTCTTGTTGATGTGCTGCCCGCCGGCGCCGCTGGCACGGAAGGTGTCGATGCGCAGGTCGGCCGGGTTGATCTGCACGGCCTGGGCCTCGTCCGGTTCGGGTAGCGCGGCCACCGTGCAGGCGCTGGTGTGGATGCGTCCCTGGGTCTCGGTGGCGGGCACGCGCTGCACCCGGTGGCCGCCGGATTCGAAACGCAGGTCCCCGTAGACGCCGCTGCCGGATGGCCCTTCGATGCGCAGCACCACTTCCTTGTAGCCCCCCAGCTCGCTGGGCGATTCGCTGATGAGCTCGGTCTTCCAGCCGCGCCGCTCGCAATAGCGTGTGTACATGCGCAGCAGGTCGCCCGCGAAGAGGGCCGACTCGTCGCCGCCGGTGCCGGCACGGATTTCGAGGAAAGCATTGCGCGCGTCGTCCGGGTCCTTGGGCAGCAGCAGACGCTGCAGCTCGTCCTCCAGCTGGGCCAGCTCGGCCGTGGCGGCGGCCATCTCCTCGCGCGCCAGCTCGGCCATGTCGGGGTCGGACTGCATCTCCTGCGCTCCCGCGAGGTCGGCCTCACGTTGCCGGTAGCGTGCGTAGCGCCCGGCGATCTGTGTCACTTCGTTGTGCTCACGCGAGAGCGCAAGGAACTGGTTCATGTCGGCCATGATGTCCTCGCGCGAGAGCAGGAAGTCGAGTTCCTGCTGGCGCTGGGCGTAGCGTTCGAGTTGCTGACGGAGAAACTGTTTCACGGATGATGCTGGAGGGAGGGCAGGGCCCGAAGGGGGGACTCCGGGGATGGATCGGCTCATGCGCCCCGGCGTCGCCGGAGACGTGTGCCAGCTGCGCCGCTAGCGCTCCTTGCGCAGGAAGAAGTGCTGGATGGCTGCGCTGGCGCGTTCGCGCGCCTCGGCGTCACCGGCATGCAGTTCGGCCAGGGCGCCGTGCAGCATCTTCTGGGTCAGACCCCGGGAGAGGGCCTCGAGCACAGCCTCCACGTCCTCGCCCCTGGCCAGCTGCTTGCGCGCACGGGCGATCTCGGCAGCACGCCACTCGTCGGCCTGGGCGTTGAGCTGCTGGATCAGCGGCACGCTGCTGCGCTGGTCCATCCAGTGCATGAAGCTCTGCACGCCGGCGTCGATGATCACCTCGGCCTGCGCCACGGCAGCCTGGCGGTTCGCCTGGCCGGTCTGCACCACGGCGGCGAGGTCGTCCACGGTGTAGAGATAGACGTCCGACAGGCTCTTGACCTCGGGCTCGATGTCGCGCGGCACGGCCAGATCCACCATGAACATGGGGCGGTGACGGCGCAGCTTGAGCGCGCGCTCCACGGCGCCCAGGCCGATCAGGGGCAGCGTGCTGGCGGTGCAGCTGATGACGGCGTCGAACTCGTGCAGACGGCTGGGCAGATCGGCCAGCCGCATGACTTCGGCGCCGAAGCGGCTGGCCAGCTTCTCGCCGCGGTCCAGTGTCCGGTTGGCGATCACCATCGCCTTCGGCTGCCGGGCCGCGAAGTGGGTGGCCGCCAGTTCGATCATCTCGCCGGCGCCGACGAAGAGGATGCGCACCTCGCGCAGGTCCTCGAAAAGCTGGCCCGCGAGGCGTACGGCCGCGGCGGCCATGCTGATGGAATGGGCCCCGATCTCGGTGGAGCTGCGCACTTCCTTGGCCACGGCAAAGGAGCGCTGGAACAGCTGGTTCAGCGTGGTGCCCAGGGCGCCGGCCTCCTCGGCCACCCGCACGGCGTCCTTGAGCTGGCCCAGGATCTGGGGCTCGCCCAGCACCATGGAATCCAGGCCGCTGGCGACGCGGAAGGCATGGCGTGCCGCCTGGTTGCCTTCGAGCGCATAGGTGTGCGAGCGCAGGGCATCGCTGGAGACCCCGCCGCTTTTGGCCAGCCATTCCAGGGTTGGCACGATCTCCAGCCGCTCGCCGGCACAGTAGATCTCGGTGCGGTTGCAGGTGGAGAGAATGGCGGCTTCCGGGGGGCGCGGCAGGGCATCGCGCAGGCCGTGCAGAGTGGGCGCGAGCTGGTCGAGGGCGAACGCAAACCGGCCGCGCAGATCGAGCGGCGCAGTGGTGTGGTTGATGCCCAGGGCCCAGACTGCCATGCAGGGATTATAAAATTTACAAATGCAGCATTGCGTTGCATCACTTTGCCGGCTTCCGGCGCTAGATTTACCCGCATGACCCTCCCTGACATTCTCCTGCACCTGCTGAACTTTGCCGCCCCGGCCCTGGCCCTGGCGGTGCTGGTGCCGCTGGCGACCCGGCTGCTGGGCCGTCGTCCGGCGCCGTTGCTGCCGTGGTGGGGTCAGATGGTGCTGAACTTCGTCGTCGGCGTGGTCGCTCTGGCCGCGGCAGTGGTCTGGCTGGGGCGCGACGGCAAGATGCTGGGCTATGCGGCGCTCGTGCTGGCGGTGGCCAGCAGTCAGTGGCTGCTGGTGCGCGGCTGGAAACGCTGAAAGCAAGAAGCCGGGCTTCCTGCTGCGAGAGAGGCCTCAGAACTTGTAGGCCACCCCCACGGACAGACGCTTCATGTCGGCGTAGCTGGAAGTCGTGGGCACCTTGGTACGCCCCAGGCTCTCGTACTGCACGCGCATGCTGAGCTGTTTGTCAAACAGGAACTGGGCACCGAAACCGTAGATCAGGTCGTCCGGAAGTCCGTTGATCTCGCCGTCGTGCAGGCCCAGCCCGGCCTTGCCGTAGACGGTGACGTTGTGGTTGATCGGCACCTTGCCCACGGCCACAGCGCTGATGATGTGCTCGTCGATGCTGACGCGTCCGGTGCCGGGGAGGTCGACGGTCGCATCGCCGATCAGCGTCAGACCTGCTTCCAGGTCGAGATTGGTCAGGAATTGGTAGCCGCCGGACAGCGTCAGGGCTCCGGGGCTGGAGTACGACCCTGGCCCGCTGTAGTCAATGGTGCCGTAATCAATGGCGCCGTAAAAACGCGAGTTCTGGGCCAGGGCAGGAGCGGCTGCGGCGCACAGCAGGGCCGCAGCGAGGAGTTTTTTCATGTCGATCCTCATGGGGTTGTTGAACGGGAACACCCGATGGGCGGGCCCTGAAATTATCCGGGCCGGTCACCCGGGTGCTGTAACGAACTGTGTGCAGGATCCTCAGGCGGGAACCGATCGACCCGGTCGGTGATGATGCCGTCAATGCCCAGCGCGAGCAGTTGCCGGGCGGTCGCTTCGTCGTTGACCGTGTAGCACAGGCAGCGCAGGCCGGCGTCGCGGGCCTGTGCGAGGCGTGCGGGGTTCCACAGCGTGTACTCGCAGACCACGGCCACGCAGCCCAGCGCGCGGGCCTGTTCCAGCCAGCCCTTGCGGAGGCTCTCAAGCAGCAGGCCGCGCGGCAGTTCGGGCGCTGCTGCGCGGGCGCCCTCGAGGGCCTCGGGCTGGAAGGAGGTCAGCAAGGGGGGCACACTGGCGCCTGCCCAGAGGCTTGCCGCGCTGCGCGCCACGATCTCGCCGGTCAGTCGTTCGGTGCCGGGCGTGGGCTTGAGCTCGATGTTGAGCCGCAGGTCGTTGTGCAGGCAGAACTGTGCGATGGCCTGCAGCGTGGGCGGCGGTTCACCGGCGTGGGCCGGCGAGTGCCAGCTGCCGGCGTCGAGGCGCGAAAGCTCGGGCCAGGTCAGCGCCCCGGCGATGCCCTGGCCGTCGGTGGTGCGCTCCAGCGTGGCGTCATGCAGCAGAAAGGGCACGCCGTCGGCGCTGAGCTTGACGTCGCACTCGAACATGCGCCAGCCCAGGGCCGCGCCCTGCCGGAAGGCCGCCAGGGTGTTTTCGGGGGCGAGCCTGCCGGCACCGCGATGTGCGATCCAGCGTGGATAGGGCCAGGGCGGAACGGGTCGGGCAGGCGGTTGCATGGGATGCCGGGCAAGGGGATCCTGATGGTAAACCGCCATCGGGATCCATGCCGCCGGACAGTGCCCGTGCCGGCCCAGGGTGAATGCTGCACTGCGGTACCATCTCGCCTCAGCCGGGTTGATCCGTTCTGGCTGACCTTCCAGACTTCCCATGAACGCACCGACCCTGCTCGATCAATTTGCGGATGCCGCCGGTCACGCGCCCCACGGCCATGAGCGCATCCGCGAGATCCCCTACAACTACACCTCGTTTTCCGACCGCGAGATCGTCATCCGCCTGCTGGGCCCGCGCGCCTGGGCGGTGCTGAACCAGTTGCGCGAGGAACGCCGCACCGGGCGCTCGGCCCGCATGCTCTACGAGGTGCTGGGCGACATCTGGGTGGTACAGCGCAACCCCTATCTGCAGGACGACCTGCTGGACAACCCGAAGCGCCGGCAACTGCTGGTCGAGGCCCTGCACCACCGTCTGGGTGAAGTGCAGAAGCGCCGCACGCCGCAGGACGACCCGCAGCGCGACGTGCTGGTGGGCGAGTTGCTGGTGGCCGCCCGCCGGGCGGTGCAGGCCTTCGATGTCTCGTTCCAGGAGATCGCCACGTTGCGCCGCAAGGCCCAACGCGTGCTCAGCCGCCTCACCGCCAAAGACAACGTCAAGTTCGACGGCCTCTCGCGCGTGTCGCACGTGACCGATGCGACCGACTGGCGCGTCGAGTACCCCTTCGTGGTGCTGACCCCGGACAGCGAGACCGAGATGGCCCGCCTGGTCAAGGGCTGCATCGAGCTGGGCCTGACCATCATCCCGCGCGGGGGCGGCACGGGCTACACCGGCGGTGCCGTCCCGCTGTCCTGGAAGACGGCGGTCATCAACACCGAGAAGCTCGAGGCCATGACCGAGGTCGAGATGCTGCAGCTGCCCGGCCTGGACCGGCCCGTGCCCACCATCTGGACCGAGGCCGGCGTGGTCACCCAGCGCGTGGCCGATGCGGCCGAGCGCGCGGGTTTCGTCTTTGCGGTCGACCCGACCTCGGCCGAGGCTTCCTGCGTGGGCGGCAACATCGCCATGAACGCAGGCGGCAAGAAGGCCGTGCTCTGGGGCACTGCGCTGGACAACCTGGCGAGCTGGCGCATGGTCACGCCCGATGCGGGCTGGCTGGAGGTCACGCGTGTGGGCCACAACCTGGGCAAGATCCACGACGCCGACGTGGCCAGCTTCGAGCTCAAGTATTTCGAGGCCGATGGCAAGAAACTGGTCAAGACCGAACGCCTGGACATCCCGGGCCCGAGTTTCCGCAAGGAGGGCCTGGGCAAGGATGTGACCGACAAGTTCCTCGCCGGCCTGCCGGGCGTGCAGAAGGAAGGCTGCGACGGCCTGATTACCAGCGCGCGCTGGGTGGTACACCGCATGCCGGCCAACACGCGCACGGTCTGCCTGGAATTCTTCGGCCACGCGCGCGACGCGGTGCCCAGCATCGTCGAGATCAAGGACTACATGTTCGCCGAGCAGAAACGCTCGGGTGTGCTGCTGGCCGGCCTGGAGCACCTGGACGACCGTTATCTGAAGGCCGTGGGCTACGCCACCAAAAGCAAACGCGGCGGGCTGCCCAAGATGGTGCTGATCGGCGACATCGTGGGCGACGACACCGACGCCGTGGCACGCGCCACCAGCGAGGTGGTGCGCATCGCCAACTCGCGCAGCGGCGAGGGCTTCATCGCCATCAGCCCCGAGGCGCGCAAGAAGTTCTGGCTGGACCGCAAGCGCACGGCCGCCATCAGCAAGCACACCAACGCCTTCAAGATCAACGAGGACGTGGTGATCCCGCTGCCGCGCATGGCCGAGTACACCGACGGCATCGAGCGCATCAACATCGAGCTGTCCCTGCGCAACAAGCTCAAGCTGTGTGACGAGCTGGAGATCTTCTTCGGTGAGGGTAGCCTCACGCATCTGCTGGCCATCGGCAAGCCGGATGATGCCAACGAGGCGCCGTCCGTCGAGCTCATGGAGGAGCGCGTGACCCAGGCCCGCGAGCTGGTGCGCACGGTACGCGCCCAGTGGCAGGACTGGCTGGACCGGGTGGACGAACTCTTTCCGCAGCTGCAGGACCATTCCCTGCGCGCGAGCTGGAAGGCCCAGATCCGCACCCCGCTGCAGGACATCTTCACCGGCCGCGCCTTCGAGCCCATGCTGGCCGAATGCAACGCCATCCAGCAGCGCGTGCTCAAGGGCCGGGTCTGGGTGGCGCTGCACATGCATGCCGGCGACGGCAATGTGCACACCAACATACCGGTCAACAGCGACGACTACGAGATGCTGCAGGCCGCGCATGGCGCGGTCAAGCGCATCATGGCCCTGGCGCGTTCGCTGGATGGCGTGATCTCGGGTGAGCACGGCATCGGCATCACCAAGCTGGAGTTCCTCAGCGACGCCGAGCTGCAGCCCTTTGCCGACTACAAGCGCCGCGTTGATCCCGAAGGCCGCTTCAATCAGGGCAAGCTGCTGCGCAGCGCCGAGCTGCCGGCCGACCTCACCAATGCCTACACGCCCAGTTTCGGGCTGATGGGCCACGAGTCGCTCATCATGCAGCAGAGCGACATCGGCGCCATTGCCGACAGCGTCAAGGACTGCCTGCGCTGCGGCAAGTGCAAGCCCGTGTGCGCCACCCATGTGCCGCGCGCCAACCTGCTGTACAGCCCGCGCAACAAGATCCTGGCGACCTCGCTGCTGGTCGAGGCCTTCCTGTACGAGGAGCAGACCCGGCGTGGCGTGAGCATCAAGCACTGGCAGGAGTTCGAGGACGTGGCCGACCATTGCACGGTCTGCCACAAGTGCCTCTCGCCCTGTCCGGTGAAGATCGACTTCGGCGATGTGTCCATGAACATGCGCAACCTGTTGCGCAAGATGGGGCAGAAGACCTTCCGTCCCGGCAATGCCGCGGCCATGTTCTTCCTCAACGCCACCAACCCCGAGACCATCAAATTCATGCGCTCGGCCATGGTGGATGTGGGTTTCAGGGCCCAGCGTCTGGCCAACCAGCTGTTGCGCGTGGTGGCGAAGAAGCAGACGGCCCGACCGCCGGCCACGGTGGGTACCGCGCCGATCAAGGAGCAGGTGATCCACTTCATCAACAAGAAGATGCCTGGCGGCCTGCCCAAGAAAACCGCGCGCGCCCTGCTGGACATCGAGGACGCCGACTACGTTCCCATCATCCGGGATCCGCGCGCCACCACGCCGGACACCGAGGCGGTCTTTTATTTCCCCGGCTGCGGCTCGGAGCGCCTGTTCAGCCAGGTGGGCCTGGCCACGCAGGCCATGCTCTGGCACGCCGGCGTGCAGACCGTGCTGCCGCCGGGCTACCTCTGCTGCGGCTACCCGCAACGTGGCAGCGGCCAGTTCGACCGGGCCGAGAAGATGATCACCGACAACCGCGTGCTCTTCCACCGTGTCGCCAACACGCTGAACTACCTGGACATCAAGACCGTGGTGGTGAGCTGCGGCACCTGCTACGACCAGCTGCAGGGCTACAAGTTCGAGGAAATCTTCCCGGGCTGCCGCATCATCGACATCCACGAGTTCCTGCTGGAGAAGGGCATCAAGCTCGGTGGCGAGCAGGGCGGCTACCTCTACCACGAGCCCTGCCACAACCCCATGAAGCTGGGCGACCCGATGAAGACGGTCCATTCGCTGCTGGCCGGCGACACCGGCAACAACGTGCTCAGGAGCGAGCGTTGCTGCGGCGAATCCGGCACGCTGGGTGTGAGCCGGCCCGACATCTCGACCCAGGTGCGCTTCCGCAAGGAAGAGGAGGTCCGCAAGGGTGAGGCGGCGCTGCGCGAGGCCGGCCTGGTGGGGGCGAAGGACAACGTCAAGATCCTGACCAGCTGCCCGAGCTGCCTGCAGGGCCTGACGCGCTATGGAAACGACCTGAACAACGGCCTGCTGGAGGCCGACTACATCGTGGTCGAGATGGCGCGCCAGATCCTGGGCGAGGACTGGATGCCGCAGTACGTGGCCGCGGCCAACGCCGGCGGCATCGAGCGCGTGCTGGTGTGAGGGCCGGGGCGGACAAGGACCCGCAGCCGGTGCGGGTATCCGGGGCGGGCCGCAGGGCAGTGCGCGGATAATCCGTGCATTCCAAGCGAGGTACCCCCATGGCAGGTTTGCAATCCGGCGCTCCGACGCCCCTGGATCTGACGGTGCACAGCAAGTCGCGTGTGCTCGAGATCAGTTTTTCCGACGGTCGCACCTTTCGCATTCCCTTCGAGCTGATGCGCGTGTACTCGCCCTCGGCCGAGGTGCAGGGCCACGGTCCGGGGCAGGAGGTCCTGCAGACCGGCAAGCGCAACGTGGAACTCTCCGGTCTGGAGGCCGTGGGCAACTATGCCGTGCAGCCCACCTTCTCGGATGGCCACGACAGCGGCATCTTTTCCTGGGACTACCTGTATTTCCTGGGCTCGCAGCAGGACCAGCTCTGGGCCGACTACGAGTCGCGCCTGAAGGCGGCCGGCGTGGACCGTGACGCCCCCATGCCCGAGAAGGCAGGCCACAGCTGCGGCAGCCACTGACCATGAGCCAGACCCATTTCGGATTCGAAACCGTCGACGAGGCCGAGAAGGCCCGTCGTGTGCGGGGCGTGTTCGACTCCGTGGCGTCGAAGTACGACGTCATGAACGACCTGATGTCGGGAGGGCTGCACCGGCTCTGGAAGGCCTACACCGTGACGGTGGCCAACCTGAAGGAGGGCGACCGGGTGCTGGACATTGCCGGGGGTACCGGCGACCTGGCGCTGGCTTTCTCGAAGAAGGTCGGCAAGACCGGCCAGGTGGTGCACACCGACATCAACGAGGCCATGCTGCGCGTGGGCCGCGACCGCCTGCTCGACGCCGGGGTGGCGCTGCCCACCGTCGTCTGCGATGCCGAGAAGCTGCCCTTCCCGGACGCCTATTTCGATCTGGTCAGCGTGGCCTTCGGCCTGCGCAACATGACGCACAAGGACCAGGCCCTGGCCGAGATGTGCCGCGTCCTCAGGCCCGGCGGCAAGCTGCTGGTGCTGGAGTTCTCCAGGGTGGCCCCGCCGCTGGAGAAGGCCTACGACTGGTATTCCTTCAAGATCCTGCCCCGGCTCGGGCAGCTCGTGGCCGGGGATGCCGACAGCTACCGCTACCTGGCCGAGTCCATCCGCATGCATCCCGGGCAGGAGGAGCTCAAGTCCCTGATGCAGAAATCCGGATTCGGCCATGTGGATTTTCACAACATGACGGGCGGCGTGGTCGCACTTCATGTTGGAATCAGGTGCTGACACCACAGTTTTGGTTTACCTTACGAGGTAAGCAGGCAATAGCGAACCGATTGGAGATCTGAGACATGAAATTCTGGACTTTGGCCCTCTCGCTCATTCTGGTCCTGGGTACGGTGGACGCAGAAGCCAAGCGTCTGGCTGGCTCCAGGTCTGTCGGCAAGCAATCGACCAACGTGACCCAGCGCGAGGCGACCCCGCCGGCGACGCCGGCTGCGCCGACGCAGAGCGCTGCCAACACGGCGGCGGCCAAGCCGGCTGCTGCCGCTCCGGCCGCTGCGCCGAAAAGGCCCTGGGGCGCCATGCTCGGCGGGCTGGCGGCCGGCCTGGGCCTGGCCTGGCTGGCCAGCTCGCTGGGCCTGGGTGAGGCTTTCGGCCAGTTCATCCTGATCGCGCTCGTGGTGCTGCTGGCCATGCTGGCCTTCGGCTGGTTCATGCGCCGGCGTGCGCCCGGTGCGGCCACCGCCTCGCCTTACGCCTTCCAGGGGGCCGGCGGTGTGGCTACCGCGCAGCCGGGCTACCGCCCCGAAAACGTGGGCAACGACGCCTCGGCCCGGCCCTGGGAGCGCAACCACATGGCCTTCGACGGTGCCGGTCAGCAGTCGCGCTCCGGCGTCGTGATCGGTTCGGCCCTGGGCGGTTCGCAGAACTGGGGCATCCCGGACGGATTCGACGTCGATGGTTTCCTCAAGGCGGCGAAGAGCAACTTCGTACTGCTGCAGGCGGCCTGGGACAAGTCCGACATCGACACCCTGCGTGCCATGATGACCGACGAGATGGTCGGCGAGATCCGCTCCCAGCTGCTCGAGCGCGAGCAGCACAATGGTGGCGCGCCCAACCTGACCGAGGTGCAGATGCTGCAGGCCCAGCTTCTGGGCATCGAGGACCTGGGCGACGGCTACATGGCCAGTGTCGAGTTCTCCGGCATGATCCGCGAGGAGCCGCAATCCGGCCCCAGCCCGTTCCGCGAAGTCTGGAACATGACCAAGCCCAAGGACGGCAGCCGCGGCTGGCTGGTTGCCGGCGTGCAGGCGCTGCAGTAAGACGGCTTTCTTTTCAATTGATAATCGGGGACTATGGCAACACAGTCCCCGTTTTCTATTCTGGACGAGCTGTTCCAGAAGCTCGGCACCACCATCCGTCCGCCGGACTGGGCCGTGGCCGAAGTGCAGCGCCGCATCGTGCTGCTGCTCAATCATGTGCTGATGCAGGAGCCCGAAGCCATGGGCCGCCTGGCACGGCAGAAGGGGCAGGTGCTGCGGTTCCACTGGCGGCAGTTCGAGTTCCGGCTGCGGCTCACGCCGGCCGGGCTGCTGGATCTGGCGGCCGGGGACACGCCCCCCGACCTGACGCTTTCGGTCACGGACGCTTCGCCGCTGGCGCTGGTGCAGTCGGCGCTGACGGGCACCAAGCCGTCGGTGCGCATTCAGGGGGACGTGCAGCTGGCGGCCGAGGTCAACTGGCTGGTCGATCACGTGCGCTGGGACATCGATGCCGATCTGGCGCGCATCATCGGCGATGCGCCGGCGCATGCACTCGGCCAGGCAGCCCGCCGTGCGGCAGCCGCGTTGCGGCAGTGGCTGCAGCGTCCGGCAGCCGGTACCGGGGCCAGCGCATGAGCCGTCTGCTGCGCGGCGCCTTCATCGTCTGGATCGTGCTGCGCTACGGTCTGGACGAGCTGGTCCTCAGCAGTTTCCGCAAGCCCTGGCTGCGGCTGATCGCCCGCATCGTCTCCTTCGGCCGGCCGCTGAATGCACCGCGTGGCGTGCGCTTGCGCGAGGCACTGGAGCGCCTGGGGCCCATCTTCGTGAAGTTCGGTCAGGTGCTCTCGACCCGTCGCGACCTGCTGCCGCCCGACATCGCCGAGGAACTTGCCAAGCTGCAGGACCGGGTGCCGCCCTTCAGCTCCGACATCGCCGTGGCCACCATCGAGCGTTCCTTTGGCAAGCCGGTGGCGCAGATCTTCAGTGAATTCCAGCGCGAGCCGGTGGCCAGCGCCTCGATCGCGCAGGTCCATTTCGCCAGGCTGGTGGACCGCGCGGGCCGCGAGCGCGAGGTGGCCGTCAAGGTGCTGCGCCCGGGCATGCTGCCGGTGATCGAGAAGGACCTCAGCCTCATGCGCCTGATGGCCGGCTGGGTCGAGAGCCTGTCGGCCGACGGCAAGCGCCTCAAGCCGCGCGAGGTGGTGGCCGAGTTCGACAAATACCTGCACGACGAACTGGACCTGGTGCGCGAGGCGGCGAGTGCCGCCCAGCTGCGCCGCAACATGGCCGGCCTGGACCTGGTGCTGATCCCGGAGATGGTCTGGGACTACTGCCACAGCGACGTCATCGTGATGGAGCGCATGAAGGGCATCCCGATCAGCCAGACCGCGCGCCTGCGCGAGGCCGGCGTGGACCTCAGGAAGCTCGCGCGCGACGGCGTCACCATCTTCTTCACCCAGGTGTTCCGTGACGGCTTCTTTCACGCCGACATGCATCCGGGCAACATCTTCGTCAGTACCGACCCGGCCACGTTCGGGCGCTACATCTCGCTGGACTTCGGCATCGTGGGCACGCTGACCGAGTTCGACAAGGAATACCTGGCGCAGAACTTCACGGCCTTCTTCCGCCGCGACTACAAGCGCGTGGCCGAGCTGCACATCGAGTCCGGCTGGGTGCCGCCGCAGACCCGTGTGGACGAGCTGGAGTCGGCCATCCGCGCCGTCTGCGAACCGTATTTCGACCGGCCGCTCAAGGAGATCTCGCTGGGCATGGTGCTGATGCGGCTGTTCCAGACCTCGCGCCGTTTCCATGTGGAAATCCAGCCCCAGCTGGTGCTGCTGCAGAAGACGCTGCTCAACATCGAGGGCCTGGGGCGGGAGCTGGACCCTGACCTGGACCTCTGGAGCACGGCCAAGCCCTTCCTGGAGAAGTGGATGACCGAGCAGATCGGCCCGCGCAGGCTGCTGGAGGAACTGAAGAACCAGGCCCCGCGCTACGCCAAGATGCTGCCGGACCTGCCGCGCCTGCTGCACGACTATCTGCAGCACGGGGCCCGGGGCCGCGACCGGCGCGCTCTGGAGGAGCTGCTGGCCGAACAGCGGCGCACCAACCGCCTCCTGCAGGCCCTTATTTACGCCGGCCTCGGTTTTGCTTTGGGTCTGATCGCCATGCAGCTCTGGCTGCGGGTGTCGTTCTCGTAGGCCGGAGCCCCTAGAATGCGCCTGCTTTCGCTGTCCACCGATTGATCTGCCCCTGTTTCACTCTACCCGACGGAGTTGATGGATGAACACACTGGTAACCCTTGTGCTGGCCTATATGGCGCTGACCATCGTGATCGGTCTGATCGCCGCACGACGCGTGCACAACGCCAAGGACTATCTGGTGGCGAGTCGCAGCCTGCCGCTGTACATGTGCATCGCCACCGTGTTCGCCACCTGGTTTGGCGCAGAGACGGTGCTCGGCGTCTCGGCCGAGTTCGTGATGGGCGGGGTGTCGGCGATCCCCGGCGATCCCTTTGGCGCCTCCATGGCCCTGATCCTGGCCGCGCTGCTGTTTGCCAAGCTTTTCTACCGCCTCAACCTGCTGACCATCGGCGACTTCTACCGCAAGCGCTATGGTCGCGGCGTGGAGGTCCTGACCAGCGTGGCCGTGACCCTGTCCTACCTGGGCTGGACTTCGGCACAGATGACGGCGCTGGGCCTGGTCATCCACGTGCTATCGGGCGGCGCCATCCCCCTGAACTACGCCATTCTGGGTGGCACGGCGGTGGTGATGGTCTACACCCTGGTGGGCGGCATGTGGGCCGTGGCCTTCACCGACCTGCTGCAGTCGGTCGTGATCCTGGTCGGTCTCACGCTGGTGGCCTTTCTGGTCGGAGAGATGGCCGGCGGCGTCGATGTGGTGATCCTGCACGCGGTCGAGAACGGGCGCCTGACGCTGATCCCGCCCGAGGCCGACGGCATGGCGCTGTGGGCCATGCTCGCCGCCTTTCTGACCGTGGCCTTCGGGTCCGTGCCGCAGCAGGACGTGTTCCAGCGCATGACCAGCGCCAAGGACGAGAAGACCGCCGTTCGCGGCACCGTGATCGGCGCTTCGGTCTACTTCATCTTCGCCGCGGTGCCCATCTTCATCGCCTACGCCGCCCTGGTGCTCGATCCCTCGCTGGCCCAGCTCTTCGGCGACGAGGACGGCCGCGTGGTGCAGCGCATCCTGCCCGAGCTGGTGCTGAGCAAGATGCCGCTGTGGGCCCAGGTGCTGTTCTTCGGCGCGCTGTTGTCGGCCATCCTGTCCACGGCCAGTGGCACCCTGCTGGCGCCCACGGCCACCTTCACCGAGAACGTGCTCAAGCCCTTCGCCCCCAGGATGAGCGACCGCCAGTTCCTGCTGCTGCTGCGCGTGGTGCTGGTGAGCTTCACGCTGGGCGCCCTGATGTTTGCCCTGAACTCGCGCTCCACCATGTACGACATGGTGCAGAACGCCTACAAGGTCACCTTGGTGGCGGCTTTCGTGCCGCTGGTGGCCGGCGCCTACTGGAAGCGCGCCAGTACCCAGGGCGCCTTCCTGTCCATCGTGCTGGGCCTGCTGTTCTGGATCGGCGCCGAATTCACGTTGGGCGACAGCGACTTCCCGCCCCAGCTGGTGGGCTTTATGGCCGCCATCGTCGGCATGCTGATCGGCTCCCTGGCGCCCCAGATCGTCCAGCCCCAGGGCCAGTCCATCGCCCAGGCCCTGCGCAGCGAAGGGCACCACAAGTTCTGAGGCCGGCGCGTGGAGGACCGGCGGGGCTTGCAACGGCGCCCCCCGCCTATAATTGAGGGTTTTGCATCCCCCCTCCTTCGAGCCATGCCTATTTACGCCTACAAATGTGAATCCTGCGGCGCCGCCAAGGATGTGCTGCAGAAGATATCCGACCCGGCCCTGACCGATTGCCCGGCCTGCGGCCAGCCGACCTTCCGCAAGCAGGTCACGGCCGCTGGCTTCCAGCTCAAGGGCAGCGGCTGGTATGTCACCGATTTCCGTGGTGGCGCTGCCACCGGCGGCGCCGCAGCCACCGCTACGGCGGCGGGCGCCAGCACGGCCAGCGAGACCCCGGCGCCGGCCGCCAGCCACGGTTGTGGCGGTGACTGCAGCTGCGGCTGAAGCCCGATGGCCAATTTCCGCAAGTGGCTGCTCTCGGGCCTGCTGGTCCTGGTGCCGCTGATCATCACCCTCTGGGTGCTGGAATGGGTCATCTCGACCCTGGACCTGACGCTGCGCATCCTGCCCGAGGCGTGGCAGCCCGACCGCTGGCTGGGCCTGCACATTCCCGGCCTGGGGGTGATCTTTGCCCTGGTGGTGGTGCTCCTCATCGGGGCCCTGGCGTCCAACATCATCGGCAACCAGCTGGTGGACTGGTGGCATGCCCTGCTGCACCGCATTCCGGTGGTGCGTTCCATCTATTCGGGCGTCAAGCAGGTTTCCGACACGCTGTTTTCGGAGAAGGGCAACGCCTTCCGCCAGGCCGTGCTGGTGCAGTGGCCCCGGCCCGGCATGTGGACCATCGCCTTCGTCACCGGCTCGCCCGGCGGCGACCTCGTCAACCATCTGCAGGGTGAGTACCTCAGTGTCTACGTGCCGACCACGCCCAACCCGACGGGTGGCTATTTCGTCATGCTGAAGAAAAGCGACTGCATCGTGCTCGACATGAGCGTGGATGAGGCCCTGACCTACGTGATTTCCATGGGCGTGATCGTGCCCGGCGGCTCCAAGGGCCAGCCGGCGAAGGCGGCACCCGCCGACGCCCCCTCCCCATCCTGAAAGAGAAAAGAAATGGCCATGCGCTCCCACTACTGCGGTCTCGTGACCGAGGCTCTGCTGGGCCAAACTGTCACCCTGTGCGGCTGGGTCAATCGCCGGCGCGACCACGGTGGCGTGATCTTCGTCGACCTGCGCGACCGTGAAGGCTATGTGCAGGTCGTGTGCGATCCGGACCGTCCCGAGATGTTCAAGGCCGCCGAGGACCTGCGCAACGAGTTCTGCATCCAGGTCAAGGGCCTGGTGCGCGCGCGTCCGGCCGGTACCACCAACGACAGCCTCAAGAGCGGCAAGATCGAGGTGCTGTGCCACGAGCTGACCGTGCTCAACCCCTCGGTCACGCCCCCTTTCCAGCTGGACGAGGACAACCTCTCCGAGACCACGCGCCTGACGCACCGCGTGCTGGACCTGCGCCGACCCTACATGCAGAACAACCTGATGCTGCGCTACCGCGTGGCCATGGAGGTGCGCAAGTTCCTTGACGCCAACGGTTTCGTGGACATCGAGACGCCCATGCTCACCAAGAGCACGCCCGAGGGCGCGCGCGACTACCTGGTGCCCAGCCGCGTGCACGACGGCATGTTTTTCGCGCTGCCGCAGTCGCCCCAGCTGTTCAAGCAGCTGCTCATGGTGGCCGGTTTCGACCGCTACTACCAGATCACCAAGTGCTTCCGTGACGAAGACCTGCGCGCCGACCGTCAGCCCGAGTTCACGCAGATCGATATCGAGACCAGCTTCCTGACCGAGCAGGACATCCGCGACATGTTCCAGGGCATGATCAAGACGGTGTTCAAGAACACGCTGGGTGTCGACCTCGGCGAGTTCCCGGTCATGGCCTACGCCGAAGCCATGCACCGATTCGGCTCCGACAAGCCGGATCTGCGCGTCAAGCTCGAGTTCACCGAGCTGACCGACGTGATGGGCGACGTCGACTTCAAGGTCTTCTCGACCCCCGCCACCATGAAGGGCGGCCGAGTGGTGGCCCTGCGCGTGCCCGGCGGCGGCGAGATGAGCCGCGGCGAGATCGACGGCTACACCGAGTTCGTCAAGATCTACGGCGCCAAGGGTCTGGCCTGGATCAAGGTCAACGAGGTGGCCAAGGGGCGCGACGGCCTGCAGTCGCCCATCGTCAAGAACCTGCACGACAAGGCGATTGCCGAGATCCTGGCGCGTACGGGCGCGAAGGACGGCGATCTCATCTTCTTCGGTGCCGACAAGGCCAAGATCGTCAACGACGCCATCGGTGCGCTGCGCATCAAGATCGGTCACAGCGAGTTCGGCAAGAAGAACGGCCTGTTCGAGAACCGCTGGGCGCCGATGTGGGTGGTGGACTTCCCCATGTTCGAGTTCGACGAGGAGGCTCAGCGCTACACCGCGGTGCACCACCCCTTCACCGCACCGAAGGACGGCCACGAGGACTGGATGGCCACCGACCCGGAGAAGTGCATCGCCAAGGGTTACGACATGGTGCTCAACGGCTGGGAGATCGGCGGCGGTTCGGTGCGTATCCACCGCGCCGACGTGCAGCAGAAGGTCTTCGACGCACTCAAGATCACGCCCGAGGAAGCCCAGCTCAAGTTCGGCTTCCTGCTCGACGCGCTGCAGTACGGCGCGCCGCCGCACGGTGGCCTCGCCTTCGGCCTGGACCGCATCGTCACGCTGATGACCGGCGCCGAGTCGATCCGCGACGTGATCGCCTTCCCCAAGACCCAGCGCGCCCAGTGCCTGCTGACCCAGGCCCCGAGTCCCGTGGACGAGAAGCAGCTGCGCGAACTGCACATCCGGCTGCGCAATCCTGCGGCTGCCTGATCGCAGGGGATTGAGGCAGAATCAAAGGGCGTCCTCATGGCAGTGAGGCGCCCTTTGTTCATGGAAGAACCGACCTACAAGATCCCGCAATCGGTGCTGGTGGTGATCCACACCCCGGCACTCGAGGTGCTGCTCATCAGGCGCGCCGACACCGAGGACTACTGGCAGTCCGTGACCGGTGCCAAGGACCATCCGGAGGAATCCTTCGAGGCCGCCGCAGTGCGCGAAGTTGCCGAGGAGACCGGTATCGACGCGCGCGCGCCTGGCCACGTCCTGCGCGACTGGGGGCTGGAGAACGTCTACGAGATCTACCCGCGCTGGCGGCACCGCTATGCCCCCGGTGTGCTCCATAACACCGAGCATCTGTTCGGCCTGTGCGTGCCCGGCGGCACCCCGGTGCGGCTGAGCCCGCGCGAGCACACTGCCATGCGCTGGCTGCCCTGGCGGGAGGCCGCCGAGGCCTGTGCCTCGCCCAGCAATGCCGAGGCCTGCCTGCTGCTGCCGCGGTTTGCGCTCCCGGGGCCCGCCCTGACACAATGAATGCCATGAAGACGCTGCGCGTGGCCACCTACAACATCCACAAGGGCGTGCAGGGCCTGGGCCCGCGCCGGCGGCTGGAGATCCACAACCTGGGGCTGGCGGTGGAACAACTCGATGCCGACATCGTCTGCCTGCAGGAAGTGCGCAAGATGAACCGGCGTGAGGAGCAGTATTTCACGCGCTGGCCGGAACTGCCGCAGGCCGATTTCCTGGCGCCCGAGGGGTACGAGGCGGTCTACCGTACCAATGCCTACACGCGACATGGTGAACATGGCAATGCCATGTTGTCGCGCTGGCCGGTGCTGTCACACCGCCACGAGGACATGTCGGACCACCGCTTCGAGCAGCGCGGCCTGCTGCATGGCGAGGTCATGGTCAACGGGCTGGCCGTGCATGTGGTGGTGGTGCATCTGGGCCTGATCCGTGCCAGCCGGGTGCGCCAGGCCGAGCAGCTGGACCGCTTCATCATGCGCGAGGTCCCGGCCGATGCTCCCCTGCTCGTGGCGGGGGACTTCAACGACTGGGGTGAGCGTGTGCATCGGCATTTCGCCGCCATGGGGCTGCAGACCTTCGAGCCGGCGCGTCATCCGACCTTTCCCGCGCGCCTGCCGCTGGTGCAGCTCGATTACGTCTATGCGCGTGGCCTGCAGCCCGTGGGGGTGCATGTGCCGCGCGGACGCCCCTGGTGGCGCATGTCCGACCATCTGCCCCTGATTGCCGAGTTCGGCCTGCCGGAATGAAGGACAGGCACCGGACCATCCTGCGGGCCGGTCACCGGGTGCAACTGCTGCAGGGCGGGCAGGAACTCTTTCCGGCCATGTGCGTGGCCATCGACGAGGCGGTGCACGAGGTGCGCATGGAGACCTACATCTTCAATGCCGATCCTGCGGGCGAGCGGGTGGTGGCGTCACTGGTGCAGGCGGCACGACGCGGGGTGTCGGTCTTCCTCGTGGTCGACGGTGCGGGCACGCCGCGCCTGCCGCTGCCCTGGATGGTGCGGCTGGAAGCGGCGGGCGTACAGTGGCGCATCTTCAACCCGCTCGGACACCTGGGCCTGCTGCTGCCCAGTCGCTGGCGCCGCCTGCACCGCAAGCTGTGCGTGGTGGACGGGCAGGTGGCGTTCTGCGGCGGTATCAACGTGCTCGACGACTGGGTGGACCCCAACCATGGCCGGCTCAAGGCGCCGCGTTTCGACTTTGCCGTACGTGTGGCGGGTCCGCTGGTCAGTGCCGTGCACGAGGTGATGACGCAGGGCTGGTGGCGCCTGCAGGCCGCTCGTACAGCCCGCGAGGCCGACTGGCCTGCGGCCTGGCACGCGTTGCAGGAGGCGGTGCGCACCGCCTGGACTGCGCAGGGCACCCCGGCCTTGCCTGCCGCTGCAGGGGCCGATCCCGGAGCCCGGGCAGCACTGCTGCTGCGCGACAACGTGCGACACCGCCGGCGTATCGAGTTTGCCTATCGCAAGGCGATTGCCGAGGCGCGAGAGGAGATCGTCATCGCCAATGCCTATTTCCTGCCGGGCCGCAGGCTGCGCCAGGCTTTGATCGACGCCGTGCAGCGCGGAGTTCGGGTGCGCCTGCTCCTGCAGGGGCGCTACGAGTACTTCCTGCAGTACCACGCCGTGCGGCCGGTGTACGGTCCGCTGCTGCAGGCAGGCGTGGAAATCCATGAATACTCGCCCAGCTTCCTGCACGCCAAGGTGGCCGTGATCGACGGGCGCTGGGCCACGGTGGGCTCGTCCAACCTCGACCCGCTGAGCCTGCTGCTGGCGCGCGAGGCCAATGTGCTGGTCGACGATGTGGTGTTCGCACAGGATCTGAGGACCCGGCTGGCGCATGCCATGGAGCACGAAGGACGGCTGGTGGACTTCGCCAGCTATGCCAACCGTCCATGGCACCAGCGCCTGCTGGACCGCGTGGCTTTCGGCCTGATGCGCGCGGGCATCTTCCTGAGTGGCAATCGCTATTGAAATGATAGCTTTACCCATTGTGGCTGCAGGGTTTCGGGAGCAGGGGTGCCGACCGGATTCGCTGTTACCATAGGGCCATGCTGAAGACGAGCCAGAGCCCCATGAACGCCGAAGCCGCCAATGAAGGCACCCCGGTGTCCGTCAAGATCCGGGAGCGGCTGCAGGCTGCGCGCCGGCGGTTCTACGCCAACGACAACATCGCCGATTTCATCGAGCCCGGCGAGCTGGAGCAGCTGCTCGACGAGGTCGAGCGCAAGATGCAGGACGTGCTCGACAGCCTGGTGATCGACACCGAGAACGACCACAATACCGACAACACCGCCCGCCGTGTCGCCAAGATGTACGTGAATGAGGTGTTCCGTGGCCGTTACGTGCAGGCGCCCACCATCACGGAATTCCCGAATGCCGAGCACCTGAACGAGCTGATGATCGTCGGGCCCATCACCGTGCGCAGCGCCTGCTCGCACCATTTCTGCCCCGTGATCGGCAAGATCTGGATCGGCGTGATGCCCAACGAGCACACCAACGTGATCGGCCTGTCGAAGTACGCGCGCCTGGCGGAGTGGATCATGGGGCGCCCGCAGATTCAGGAGGAGGCGGTCGTGCAGCTTGCCGACCTGATCCAGCAGAAGACCCAGCCCGACGGCCTGGCCATCGTCATGGAGGCCAGCCACTACTGCATGGCCTGGCGCGGCGTGAAGGACATGGACAGCAAGATGATCAACTCGGTCATGCGCGGCGTGTTCCTGAAAGACCCGAACCTGCGCCGTGAATTCCTGTCACTGATCCCCCAGAGGAACTGAACATGCTGGTCCGCCTGCTCTATGCAAGCCGCGCCGTCGATTCCAGCCCGGCGGCCATCGAGAACATCCTGGCCCATTCGCGCCAGTACAACCCCACCTGCGGCATCACCGGCATCCTCTGCTACGGCGGTGGCATCTTCCTGCAGGCCATCGAAGGCGGGCGCAGTGCGGTGAGCGAGCTCTACGGCCATATCCAGCGCGACCCGCGGCACAAGGACGTGGAACTGCTGCACTACGAGGAAATCACCGAGCGCCGCTTTGGCGGCTGGACCATGGGCCAGGTGAACCTGACGCGCATCAACACCTCGATCCTGCTCAAATACTCCGAAAGGCCCGAACTCGACCCCTATGCCGTCTCCGGCCGCGTTTCCCTGGCGCTGCTTGAGGAGTTGATGGCCACCGCCTCCATCATCGGCCGCAGCTGACGGCGGGGAAGCCCGGACGTCGCCGGGCTTGGCGCCTCAGGCGCCTTTGGGGATGACGGTGTCCTCGATCTTGCCGGCCAGCTGCACCATGGCCAGGCCCGCCGGGCAGCCCGGCGTGACCTGCATCAGCAGCTGGCGACGCATGATGGCCTGGCGCACCAGCGGATCGACAGGAATGTCGCCCAGGTGGACCAGCTTGACCGGCTTGCCCGGTTCCCCGGGAACGAAGCGGTCCACCACCTGCTGCAGCTGCACCGTGATGGCCCGGCCATCGCCCGGACGGGCGGTCTGGTTGATGATCATGCGGATGTTCTGGCGTTTCTGCTGGCCCACCAGCACCTTGATGGTGGCGTAGGCATCGGTCAGCGAGGTCGGCTCGGGCGTGACCACCAGCAGCACCTCGGACGCCAGCGAGACCGCGAACAGCACCACGTCGGAGATGCCGGCGCCGGTGTCGAGCAGGACCACGTCGTAGCGCGGCACCAGGCTTTCCATGATGCGCAGGAAATCATCACGTACTTCGGGGGTGAGGCGCGAGTACTCGACCATGCCGGAGCCGGCCAGCAGCACCGAGAACCCGCCCGGCGCCTTGATGATGGCTTCTTCCAGCTTGGCCTTGCCGGTGAAGACGTCGTGCAGCGTGGTCTTGGGATAGAGGTTGAGCACCACGTCCAGGTTGGCCAGGCCGAGGTCGGCATCGAGCACCAGCACGCGCAGGCCGCGGCGTGCCAGCGCGGCAGCCAGGTTGGCCGAGACGAAGGTCTTGCCCACGCCGCCCTTGCCGCTGGTGATGGCCAGCACCTTGCCCAGCGGCTTGAGGGGCACGTGGGCCGCCGCCGGCTTGTTCTTGTCGGTATTCAGTTCATCAGTCATCAGCTGAACCTCTGCGGGCTGCTGTCGGCCAGGTCACCCCAGCTGGAATCGGCCATGGCCAGATTGGCGAACAGCAGGCTTTTCTCTTCCGGACTCACGGAAATGACCTGCTGGTGGTCGATGCAGACCCGGTTGCGCCCCTGGGCCTTGGCCAGGTAGAGCTGGGTGTCCGCGCGTTCGATCCACAGGTCGGCCGTCGATCGTACCCAGACCGGTGCGAAGGCGCCGCCAACGCTGGTGGTGATCTGCAGGTTGAGGCCGGGAGCAACGGGAATGTCGAGCGCTGCCACCGACTGGCGCACGCGCTCGGCCACGGTTTCGCCGTAGGCGGCCTGGCAGTCGGGCATGACGATGGCGAACTCCTCCCCGCCGTAGCGCGCCACCGTATCCTGCGGGCGGACGCAGCCGGCAATGCAGCGGGCCACCGCCTGCAGCACCCGGTCGCCGGCGACGTGGCCGTGGGTGTCGTTGATCTTCTTGAAGTGGTCGATGTCGAGCATCAGCAGAAGTGCCGAATTGCCCGAACGTGCCACGATGTCGATCTCGCGTGCCAGCACAGCCCGGAAATGGCGCTGGTTGGCCAGTCCGGTCAGGGGGTCGCGCTGGGAGAGTTCGCACAGCGCGTCGATGAGCCCCTGGAGATAGGCGGTCGGGTCGGGCTGCACGGGCGGCAGGTTCGCGCCGTCGTGCTCCAGCAGCGCACGCGCATCGTCCAGACGCAGGGCGTCGAGATCAATGGGGGTGGGCAGGGTAGAACTCACGTGGGCGGACAGCCATCAGTTAGCATCAAAGTCTAACAGGTGCGTGCTGTCCATAAGGCCGCAAAACAGGCGAATGCGAGGACAAATGCGCGCTTATCGTTCCTTGGTGACCGAGGTTTCAGGCGACGGGCAAGCGCAATGAGGCGGCGGATTGACAAGCGAGGGCCTGCCGGCCCCGCTGGCGGCTGGACAGGGCGCCTGGTCTTGCGGCTGGTGCTTCTGACCGGGCTGGCCGTGTCGACGGTCGTGGCCCAGGCTCGCGCCACGGGTGGCGGGCCGCTGAACTGGCGAGGCACGGTGATCCATGTGACCGATGGCGATTCACTCTGGGTGCGCCCGCAACACGGCGGGATGCCGCGCGCCATCCGTCTCGACGGCATCGATGCCCCGGAACTCTGCCAGTCTCATGGTGAGGCCGCGCGATCGGCGCTCGTGGGCCAGGTGCTGGGCCGGGCGGTACAGGTGCGTGTGCGGCACCACGACGACTATGGCCGCGCCCTGGCCCGGGTCCGCATCCAGGGCCGGGATGTGGGCGAATGGCTGGTGCGTGAGGGACATGCCTGGTCCTACCGTTACCGCGGCCATCCCGGGCCCTATGCAGTGCTGGAGCGTCAGGCGCGGGAGCAGCGCCGAGGGCTGTTCAGCGAACCCGGGGCCCAGCGGCCGCGCGAATTTCGCCGCCGCCACGGTCCCTGCGGTTGAAGGGGTTCCATCGAGAAAGGGGAGGTGCCGCCCGGCGGCACGCGACCTCAGGGCGACGGTGTGCCACACACCGGGCAGCCCGGATGGCGTGGAACCTGCACCTCGCTGCAGGCCATGTGGCGGCCATCGAGCATCAGCAGCCGACCGGTCAGGGGCGTGCCGGCACCGCTGACCAGCTTGAGCGCTTCGGCAGCCTGCATGGCGCCGATGATCCCGACCAGCGGCGCGAACACGCCCATGGTGGCGCAGCGGGTCTCCTCGAAATCCTCGCGCGGGTCGAAGACGCAGGCATAGCAGGGCGAGTCGGCAGAGCGTGGATCGTAGACTGCGAGCTGGCCGTCGAAGCGTATGGCGGCGCCCGAGACCAGGGGCTTGCGCAGGTTCACGCACGCGGCGTTGATGGCCTGGCGGGTGGCGAAATTGTCGCTGCAGTCCAGCACCACATCGGCCCGGCCGACCAGGGCCTCGAGCAGGTCTGCATCGGCGCGCTGCGCCACAGTCTGGACCTGCACCTCGGGGTTGATGGCGGCGATGGCCTGGCGGATGGAGTCGACCTTGGCGCTGCCGACGCGCTCCATCGTGTGGGCGATCTGGCGCTGCAGGTTGGTGACGTCGACCGTGTCGTGGTCGACCACGGTGATGTGGCCGACCCCGGCCGAGCCCAGGTACAGGGCCACCGGCGAACCCAGACCGCCGGCACCGATGACCAGGGCATGGGCGTCGAGGATGCGCTGCTGGCCCTCGATGCCGATTTCCTCGAGCAGGATGTGACGCGAATAGCGCAGCAGTTGATCGTCGGTCATGGAGGGATACACCTCGGAGGCGCTGCGTGCCGGCCCCTCAAGGGGGCTCCCGGGCCGGGGGCCTGGGCGCGCGTCAGTTCTCTTTCGTTTCTTCTTTGCGCTCGGCCAGCGTCTTGCTGGCCGTCACGGGCAGGCCCTTGAGCTGGTTGAGGGCCTGGGCGAGCTGGAAGTCCTTCTCGCTGCCGAATTCCGGCAGCCTGCGCTCGGCAGCCGGCTTCTTGGCCTCGTCCTCGAGCTTCTTGAGCGCGGCATCGCGGGCCTTCTCGCGGGCCTCGTCCTTGTCCTCGCCGCCCTGGCCGTTGCTCAGGTGCTTCTCGAGGTCGGCCTCGCGCGTGCGCAGCACGGAAAACAGGTTGCCGTCGGCGGTTTCGTCCACCAGGACGTCAGGCATGATGCCGCGGGCCTGGATCGAGCGCCCGGCCGGCGTGTAGTAGCGGGCCGTGGTGATCTTCAGGCCGGTGTCGGGACCCAGCGGGCGCACGGTCTGCACCGACCCCTTGCCGAAGGTCTGGCTGCCCATGATGGTGGCGCGCTTGTGGTCCTGCAGGGCCCCGGCGACGATCTCGCTGGCCGAGGCCGATCCTTCGTTGACCAGCACCACCAGCGGCACCTTCTTGATGGCGGCCGGCAGGCGCTTGAGCGGATCGTTGCTGCCGCGGCGCAGGTAAAACTCCGGCGAGGCCTTGAAGGTGAACTTGCTTTCGGCGAGCTGGCCATTCGTGGATACCACGGTGACGTCCTCCGGCAGGAAGGCGGCGGAGATGGCCACGGCAGCATCGAGCAGGCCGCCCGGGTCGTTGCGCAGGTCGAGCACGAGGCCCTTGAGCCTGGGTTCCTGCTTGTAAATATCGCCCACCTTGCGCACGAAGTCCTCGACGGTACGCTCCTGGAACTGGCTCAGGCGGATCCAGGCGTATCCGGGCTCGACCACCTTGGCCTTGACAGACTGGGTCTTGATCTCCTCGCGGATGATGGTGACGGCAAAGGTCCGGTTCTCGTCGCGCCGGAAGATGGTCAGGATGACCTTGGTGTTGGGCTCGCCGCGCATGCGCTTGACCGCCTCGTTGAGCGTCAGGCCCTTGACCGCGGTGTCGTCGATCTTGGTGATCAGGTCGTTGGTCTTGAGGCCGGCACGATCCGCCGGCGAGCCCTCGATCGGCGAGACGATCTTGACCAGCCCGTCCTCCTGAGTGATCTCGATGCCCACGCCGACGAAGCGGCCGGCCGTGCCTTCACGGAATTCCTTGTAGGACTTCTTGTCGAAATACTGGGAATGCGGATCCAGGCTGGAGACCATCCCGGAAATGGCGTCGGTGATGAGCTTCTTCTCGTCCACCGGCTCCACGTAGTCCGTCTTGATCATGCCGAAGACGGCGGCAAGCTGCTGCAACTCCTCCAGGGGCAACGGAGCCACGGAGTTGCGGGCCACGGTCTGCAGCGAAACCGTGGTGAGCGCGCCGGCAACCACGCCAAGCGCAATCCAGCCGGTAATTTTGAGTTTCTGACCCATGAGAGATGTTCCCTTAGCCGCTTCAATATACACGGTTGGAGGTGAAACCGCCGCCGGGGTTCCGGTGGCTGGTGACAAATTGTGCGCGTGCCCGCGCGAGCGCCGCACGGCCCCAGATGGGGGTTGCTTCCCGTGGTGCAAGGGCGCGCAGGCCTCAGCCGCGGCCCTGGCTGGCCACGGCCGCGGCCGCGCGGGCCGCCGCTTCGGCGTCACCCAGGTAGTAATGGCGGATCGGGCGCAGTTCGGCATCGAGTTCGTAGACCAGCGGGATGCCGTTGGGGATGTTCAGGCCCACGATGTCCTTGTCCGAAATGTCGTCCAGGTACTTGACCATGGCGCGGATGGAGTTCCCGTGCGCCGAGACGACCAGGCGCTTGCCGGAGCGGATGGCCGGCGCCAGGGAGTCGTTCCAGAAAGGCAGCACGCGGGCCACGGTGTCCTTCAGGCATTCGGTCAGGGGCACCTGCTCGGGGGCCAGGTCGGCGTAACGGCGGTCGCCGCGCTCGCAGCGCGGGTCGGTGGGCTCCAGGGCCGGCGGCGGGGTGTCGTAGCTGCGCCGCCAGACCAGCACCTGCTGCTCGCCATACTGTCTGGCCATGTCGGCCTTGTTCAGGCCCTGCAAGGCCCCATAGTGGCGCTCGTTGAGGCGCCAGTCCTTGACCACCGGCAGCCAGGTGCGGTCCATCTCGTCGAGCACGTACCAGAGGGTATGGATGGCCCGCTTGAGCACGCTGGTGTAGGCAATGTCGAAATCGTAGCCCTCGGCCTTGAGCAGCTTGCCGGCCGACATGGCCTGGGAGACACCGGTGGGGGTGAGGTCCACGTCGGTCCAGCCGGTGAAGCGGTTTTCCAGGTTCCAGGTCGATTCACCGTGGCGGATGAGCACGAGTTTGTACATGGCGGGGCAGGTTCCAGGGGGCGGAGGGCAGGGGCAGGGCGGGGTCAAATCGGCGCCGTCGGGCAGCCGGCAATCCGCCATTTTAAAATCACCGCTTTGCCCAACCGGACTCCAACAAGGAATATCGTGAAATTCATTATCGACAACTGGTCGCTGATCCTGGTCGTCCTGGCCTCCGGCCTCATGCTGCTGTGGCCTGCGCTGCGGGGGGCTGCAGGCGGCTCCCTGACGCCCGGTGCGGCCGTGCAGCTGATCAACCGCGAGAAGGCCGTCGTCATCGACGTCTGCGAGGCCCATGAATACGCCGCCGGCCATGTCAGTGGCGCCAAGCACATCCCGCTGGGCCAGCTGGCCAACCAGTTGCCGGCCGTCGTGAAGAACAAGGACGTGCCGGTGATCTTCGTCTGCCAGAGCGGCATGCGTTCGGGCAGCGCCACGCGCATTGCCAAGGGCCTGGGTTACAGCAAGCCGCTGTCGCTGTCGGGTGGCCTGTCGAGCTGGCGCTCGGCCAGCCTCCCCGTGGAAAAAGGCTGAAGCCAGAAAGGACATGACCATGCAAGCCGTCAAGATGTACACCACCGCCGTCTGCCCCTACTGCGTGCGGGCCAAGCAGCTGCTCAAGTCCCGCGGGGTCGAGCAGATCGAGGAGATCCGCATCGACACCGACCCCCAGGCGCGCGAGCACATGATGGCCACCACCGGCCGGCGCACCGTGCCGCAGATCTTCGTCGGCAGCACCCATGTCGGCGGCTGCGACGACCTGATGGCGCTCGACGCCCAGGGGGGCCTCGTGCCGCTGCTCAACGCTGCCTGAGGGCGCGGCACGGGCACTGCCGGTGCCTGACATAATCAGCCGTCCCGATCCCGGGCCCGCCTCGGTCACGCCGTGCGGGCCCGCCCCATTTGAAGAAAGACTTTCATGGCCGACCAGCAAGACCCCGTTTTCCAGATCCAGCGCGTGTACCTCAAGGAGGCCTCGCTCGAGCAGCCCAACTCGCCGGGCATCCTGCTGCAGCAGGAGCAGCCGTCGGTGGATATCCAGCTCGGCGTGCAGGTCACCAACGCCGCCGAGGGGGTCTTCGAGGTCCAGGTCATGGCCACCGTGCACACCCAGATCGGCGAGAAGACGGTGTTCCTGGCCGAGGTCAAGCAGGCCGGCATCTTCGAGATCCGCAACCTGCCGCAGGAGCAGATGGGGCCACTGCTGGGCATCGCCTGCCCGCAGATCGTCTATCCCTACCTGCGTGGCAACGTGGCCGATCTGATCCAGCGCGCCGGCTTCCCGCCTGTGCACCTGGCGGAGATCAATTTCCAGTCGATGTACGAGCAGCAACAGCAGGCCCAGTCCGGCGCGGCTGCGGTCCAGTAAGCCGGCGTCGCGTCCTACGCTCCTGCCGGTCCACGACTGCAGACCATGAAGATCATCGTGCTCGGAGCCGGTGCCTGGGGAACGGCGCTGGCCATCAGCGCCAGCCAGAATCCGCTCGCAACGCACGAGGTCGTCCTGTGGGCGCGTGACCCGGCCCAGGCCGCGGCCATGCAGGCCGGACGGGTCAATGCGCGCTACCTGCCGGATCTGCCCCTGCCCGCGGCGCTGCGCGTCATCGACGGCCCGGCGGATGGTCTGGCGGGTCTCGTGGCCGGCCAGGACCTCGTGGTCATCGGAACGCCCATGGCGGGGCTGCGCGGCGTGCTGCAGCAGATCCGCGATTTCGATCAGCCCGTGGCCTGGCTCTGCAAGGGCTTCGAGCCGGCCGGGACCGGCCCCCATGGCCTGCTGGCCCACGAAGTTCAGGCCGAAGTGGCGCCGGGCCTGCGGGCCGGCGTGCTCAGCGGCCCCAGCTTTGCCCAGGAAGTGGCCCGAAGCCAGCCCACGGCGCTGGTGGCGGCCAGCGCCCATGCGCCGGTGCGTGAGCGCTTGCTGCAGGCCTTCCACGGACCGACCCTGCGGGTGTACGAGAACGAGGACATCGTCGGCGTCGAGGTCGGTGGCGCCGTCAAGAACGTGCTGGCCATCGCCACCGGCCTGTGCGACGGCCTGGGCCTGGGGCTGAACGCGCGGGCGGCCCTGATCACGCGCGGGCTGGCCGAGATGACGCGCCTGGGGCTGGCGCTGGGCGCACGCGCCGAGACGTTCATGGGCCTGTCGGGCCTGGGCGATCTGGTGCTCACCGCGACCGGCGACCTCAGCCGCAACCGCAAGGTGGGCCTGTTGCTGGCACAGGGCCAGACGCTCGCACAGGCGGTGGCCTCGCTCGGGCACGTGGCCGAAGGGGTGTACTGCGCCCGCACGGTGGTGCAGCGCGCCCGCGCGCTGGGTGTGGAGATGCCGATTGCCGAGGCGGTGGTGGACCTGCTCGATGGTCGCATGCAGCCAGTCCAGGCGGTGGCAGCCCTGATGGGGCGCGATCCAGGCAGGGAAGCCTAGAGCCGGAACGCCGCGGAACCGGTACCGCCCTGTGGTCGCAGGGGTGACCGTCCACCCCCACAAGGAAGGCGCTGCGCGACACCGTGTGTCGCACAGCCAGGGGCCAAACAGCCGCTCAGGCTTGTCCGATGCGGGCCTGGATGTGGGCGATCGCCTCTTCCACCTGGTCGACCAGTATCAGGCACAGGTCGCCGCCCGCCAGCCGGTCCAGGGCGGTGTCGATGGCCAGGAACTCGCCGCGGACCTCATGGATCTGGCATGCCCGGGTGGCGCCGGCCAGGCCCGCGCGCAACAGCGCCAGCACCTCGCCGTCGGCGCGGCCGCGCTGGCAGGCGTCCTCGAACAGCACCACCTCGTCGAAGGTATTGCCCAGGATGCGCGTCTGGGCGCGGATGTCCTCGTCGCGCCGGTCGCCGGCACCGCTGATGACCACCAGACGGCGCCGGGCCGGCATGGCCTCGACCGCCTGGACCAGTGCCAGCATGGCGTCCGGGTTGTGGCCATAGTCGGCGATCACGGTGGCACCGCGGTAGCGGAACAGGTTGAAGCGGCCCTGGGCATTGTTGCTGTCGTTGTCGAAGCTGGCCAGGCCGCGACGGATGGTGTCCCAGTCCAGGCCCAGCGCCCAGGCCGCTCCCACGGCGGCCATGACGTTCTCGACCTGGAAGCCGATGGCGCCGCCCAGCGTGAGCGGGACCTCGGCCAGCGGCAGCCGGTGCTGCACCGAGTTCTCGGCTGCCACCAGCTGGCCGTCCTCGACGTAGACCACCCGTTTGCCCTGGGCCAGGTGGGTGGCCATGACCGGGTGATGGGGGTCGGCGGCAAAGTAGGTGACGGCACCCCGGCAGTGGCCTGCCATGGCAGCGACGATGGGGTCGGCGGCATTGAGCACGGCCGTGCCGTGGTCGGCGATGTTCTGCACGACCACCCGCTTGAGCACGGCCAGATCTTCCACCGTGGTGATGTAGTTCAGGCCCAGGTGGTCGCCCGCCCCGACGTTGGTGACCACGGCCACGTCGCAGCGGTCGAAGGCCAAGCCCTCCCGCAGCATGCCGCCGCGTGCGGTCTCCAGCACGGCGGCATCCACATCGGGATGCTGCAGCACGTTGCGCGCGCTCTTGGGGCCGCTGCAGTCGCCGGTGTCGATGCGTTCGCCGGCGATGTACACGCCATCGGTGCTGGTCATGCCCACGCGCAGCTTGTTCTGCGTGAGCAGGTGGGCGATCAGGCGCACCGTGGTGGTCTTGCCGTTGGTACCGGTCACGGCCACCAGCGGGATGCGCCCGTTCTCGCCTTCGGGGAACAGGGTGGACACGATGGCCTCGCCCACCGCGCGGCCCTTGCCGAAGGAGGGGGACAGGTGCATGCGCAGGCCCGGCGCGGCGTTGACCTCGACGATGCCGCCGCCGGTCTGCTCCAGCGGCTGCAGGATGCTGTCGCACACCATGTCCACCCCGCAGATGTCCAGGCCGACCATCTTGGCGGCGGTGACGGCGCGCTGCGCCACTTCGGGGTGCACGTCGTCGGTGACGTCGGTGGCGCTGCCACCGGTGGACAGGTTGGCGTTGTGCCGCAGGGACACGCGCCGGCCGCTGGCCGGCACCGAGTCGGCCTGCAGGCCCTGCCCGGCCAGGCAGGCCAGGGCGATGTCGTCGAAGCGGATTTTCGTGAGCGAGGTGGCGTGGCCGCTGCCGCGGCGCGGATCGCGATTGACCTGTTCGACCAGCTCGCGCACGGTGTGCTCGCCGTCACCCACGACGGTGGGCGGGTCGCGCCGCGCTGCGGCGACCAGCTTCTCGCCCACGACCAGCAGCCGGTAGTCGTTGCCGGGCAGGAAGCGTTCGACCAGGATCTCGTCGTCGTATTCCCGCGCGGAGGCATAGGCGGCATCGAGCTGCTCGCGCGAGGTGATATTCACCGTGATGCCCTTGCCCTGGTTGCCGTTCTTGGGCTTGATCACGACCGGCAGGCCGATCTCGCCCGCGGCGGTCCAGGCATCGGCGGCCGAGCTCACTTCCCGTCCCAGCGGTACCGGCACGCCGGCGCTGGCCAGCAGCTTCTTGGTCAGTTCCTTGTCCTGGGCGATCGATTCGGCAATGGCGCTCGTGGCATCCATCTCGGCGGCCTGGATGCGGCGCTGCCGGCTGCCCCAGCCGAACTGCACCATGCTGCCCGAGGTCATGCGCCGGTAGGGGATGCCGCGTGCCACGGCGGCATTGACGATGGCGCCGGTGCTCGGGCCCAGGCGCACGTCCTCGTCGAGCTCGCGCAGCTGGCCCAGGGCGGCGGCCAGGTCGAAGGGGGTGTCCTCCAGCGCGGCACGGCACAGGTCCTGCGCCAGCGTGAGCGCCAGCCGGCCGACGGCCTCCTCGGAGTACTCGACCACCACCTGGTACACGCCGTGATCAACCGTCGGTGTGGTGCGGCTGAAGGTCACCGGGCAGCCGGCCTGGGCCTGCAGGCACAGCGCCGCGACCTCCAGCACGTGGGCCAGTGGCACGGTCTCGGTATGGCCGGTCGGGGTCAGTGGCAGGATCTGGGGGAAGCGCGCCCGCAGGCGCATGCCGAAGTTCAGCCGCGGGTTGAGTTCGCATTCGGCGGGCGTGCAGTGCACGACGGCCTCGATGGCGGTGTGGTGGCTCCACAGATTGGGGCCGCGCAGGGCGCGGATGCGTTGGACTTCCATGGGGCTCAGTGGTCGTTGTTCAGGTTGGCCTTGAAGGTGCGCAGGCCGGCGCCGATGAGTTCGGGCCGGATGTCCAACGCCCAGGCGGTGGCCACGGCAGCCATCACCATCGCGGGCTTGGCGGCCTTGGCCGGGTTCAGCGAGTCCAGCGGGATGGCGCTGACCTCTTCGGCGCCCTGCGCCAGCACGATGTGCCGCTCGCGCAGGAACACGGTGCGCTTGCCGGCGTCGCGGTGGGCGGCGAGCGCCGGGAGGGCGACGTCGTCGCCGTAGAAGATCACGCCGCCATCGCACAGCTCGGCCAGGGCCACCACGCGCGGGTCGGCCGCGTTGAGCACGGCCGTGCCCTGGGGCAGCACGACGTCGACCTGGGTGCGCACCACGTTGTGGAGCTTGTCGGCGTCGTCGATGTAGAAGTCGGCGAGATCGGCCAGGCCTTCCAGGTCGGTGACGACGCCCACCGTGCAGCGGTCGTAGGCCAGCCCCTCGGCCAGGATGGTGCGCGGGCTGTGCTCGAACACCGCGGCTTCGAGCGTTCGGTTGATCAGCAGGCGCTCGCCCGCCTCCCAGTGCATGCTGTCGCGGGCGTCGACCTGGCGCGCGCCGAGGAAAAAGCCGTCGCGGCAGGCGGCGCCGACCTGCGTGCCGTTGATGTGCAGCAGCCAGTTGACCAGGCGGGCGATGCGCGTGGTGTCCTGCGTGCCGGTGATGCCGACGATGGTGATGCGGCCCTGCGCCTCGCCCGGGAACAGGTGTTCGACGATGGCCCGGCCCACGTTGCGGGGCTGGCCTTCGGCCGGCTTGAGGTGCATGAGCAGGCCGGGACCGGCATTGACCTCGATGATGGCGCCCCCCTGCTCGGCCAGCGGGCGCGAGATGTCGCGCGCCACCAGGTCGATGCCGGCAATGTCGAGTCCGACCACGCGTGCCGCCAGCGCGGCAGCGGCAGCCACCTGCGGGTGCACCTGGTCGGTCTCGTCGTAGGCCAGGTCGCCGTGGCGGCGCAGCAGCACCACCTGGCCGGAGGCCGGCACGGCGTCGCCGTCCAGGCCCTGGCGCGCCAGTTCCAGCAGCGCGATCGGCTCGCGCTCGAGCACCAGCGGTTCGAGCGGAAATTGCTCTTCCTCGCCACAGCGCGGGTCGCTGTTGATCTGGCTGTCGATCAGCTGCCGGACCGTCGATTGGCCGTCGCCGGTGACGGTCTGCATCTTGCCGCGCGTGGCGGCCACCACCCGGCGGCCGACCACCAGCAGGCGGTGGGCATCGCCCTCGATGAACTTTTCCACCAGCACGCCGCTGCCTTCAGCATCGGCGGCGCGCCAGGCCTGCTCGATGTCCTCGCGCGTGTGCAGGTCGGTGAACACGCCGCGGCCATGGTTGGCGTCGGTGGGCTTGACGGTCACGGGCAGGCCGATGTCCTGCGCCACCTCCCAGGCCTGAGCCGGGCTGCCGACCTCTTCACCGGCCGGTACGGGCACGCCGCAGGTCTGAAGCAGCTCCTTGGTGAGCTGCTTGTCACCGGCGATGCTTTCGGCAATGGCGCTGGTCCGGTCGGTCTCGGCGGTCCAGATCCGGTGCTGGCGGGCGCCGTAGCCCAGCTGCACCAGGTTGCCGTCATTGAGCCGGATGTGCGGGATGCGGCGCTCCGTGGCGGCCTCGACGATGTGCGCCGTGCTCGGGCCCAGGCAGAGGCGGTCGCAAAGCCGGCGCAGCTGTGCCACGGCGGCGGCCACATCGAAGGGCCGGTCCTCGATGGCCGCCAGCAGCAGGTCGCGCCCGGCTTCCAGGGCGGCCCGGCCGACTTCCTCCTGCCGCGTGCGGAAGGCCATCTTGTAGATGCCGGGCACCGGGGTCATGCGGGTCTTGCCAAAGCCTGTGGGCATGCCCGCCAGGGTCTGCAGTTCAAGGCAGATATGTTCCAGGATGTGGCCGGCCCAGGTGCCGTCACGCAGCCGTTCCAGGAAGCCGCCGGGCTCGCCGATGCCGCAGCGGTGTGCAGCCAGGCCGGGCAGCCAGGCGGTCAATCGCTCGTAGAATCCCGGGATGGTGTTGGAAGGGCGCTCTTCCAGTGCCCCCAGGTCGATCCAGGCCTCGATCACCGGCCGGTAGGTCCAGATGTTGGGGCCGCGCAGATGGCTGACCCGCAGGAAGTTGAGTTGTTTCTGTGTCATGTAAGGGGCCGGTGTGCGGCGGTCGTCCTGGCTGCGTGAGGTTTCCAAGGTGGCGCGAACAAAACGGTGACAATCGGTGCAGCCGTCCTACCGGGCGCCGGACTCTATGACAAGCGAATCCCCGTCTGCAACCGTATTATCTTTGAGCGACCTCCCGGCGCAATGGCTGGACGGGGTCCGCATGCAACTGCGTCCACAGGAGAACGTGCGGGCGGTGCTGGAGGTTGACCTCGATACCCGTCTGCATTTTGCCCGCGGCCTGCTGCTGGTCACGGACCAGCGGCTGCTGGCCTGCGATGCCGACCCGGCGCGCTGGCAGTCCTGGGAGCTGCGCCCCGGGCTGCGGCTGACCCGCCAGGATCACGCCGGTGTCGGCCAGCTTGAACTGCTCGACGACCAGGGCCGGCTGGCGCACTGGCGCTATACGCTGGGCCAGAACCTGCAGGCCCAGCGCCTGGCCGAGCAGTTTTCCCTGTACCTGCACAGCCGTGTCAGCGGGCAGCCGGTGCGGCCCCCCGACCGGCAGTTGTGCCCGAGCTGCAAGGCCCCGCTGGAGGCGGGCCAGGACGAATGCCCGATCTGCAGCCGTGTCATCCACACCCCGCCCTCGACCTGGACGCTACTGCGCCTGTGGCGCTTTGCCCGGCCCTACAAGGGCCAGCTGCTGCTGGGTTTCGTGCTCACGCTCCTTGGCACGGCGGCCAGCCTGGTGCCGCCCTATCTGACCATGCCGCTGATGGACGAGGTGCTGATCCCCTACCAGAACGGGCAGCAGATCGATCCCGGGCTGGTGGGGCTGTACCTTGGCGGACTGTTTGCCGCAGCGCTGGTGGCCTGGGGCCTGACCTGGTCCAAGACCTACATCCTGGCGCTGGTGTCCGAGCGCATCGGCGCCGACCTGCGCACCACCACCTACGACCATCTGCTGCGCCTGTCGCTCGAATATTTCGGCGGCAAGCGCACCGGCGACCTGATGGCGCGCATCGGCAGCGAGACCGACCGCATCTGCGTCTTCCTCTCTCTGCACCTGCTGGACTTTTTCACCGACCTCATCATGCTCGTGATGACGGCCGTCATCCTGTTCTCGATCAATCCCTGGCTCGCGCTGGCCACGCTGGTGCCGCTGCCGGTCATCATGTGGATGATCCACGCCGTGCGCCATCGCCTCAAGACCGGTTTCGAGAAGATCGACCGCGTCTGGTCCGAGGTCACCAGCGTGCTGGCCGACACCATCCCGGGCATTCGCGTGGTCAAGGCCTTTGCCCAGGAAAGGCGCGAGTCGGCGCGCTTTCACGAGGCGAATCGCCAGAACCTGGCCGTCAACGACCGCATCAACCGCATCTGGGCCCTGTTCGCGCCCAGCATCTCCTTCCTGACCGAAGTCGGCCTGCTGGTGGTGTGGGGGGTCGGGGTCTGGCTGGTGGCGCACGACCAGACCACGGTGGGCGTGCTGACGGCCTTCATCGCCTACATCAGCCGCTTCTACGGCCGGCTCGATTCCATGAGCCGCATCGTGTCGTGGACCGAGAGCTCGGCGTCGGCCACCAAACGCATCTTCGACATCCTGGACCACGTCTCCAGCGTGCCCGAGCCGGCCCAGCCTGTGCATCTCGAGCACGTGCAGGGCCGCATCGAACTGCGCGACGTCGGGTTCCGCTACGGCAACCGCGAGGTCAACCGCGGCATCAACCTGAGCATCGAGCCGGGCCAGATGGTCGGCCTGGTGGGCCACAGCGGATCGGGCAAGAGCACCCTGGTCAACCTGATCTGCCGCTTCTACGACGTGACCGAGGGTTCGATCCGCATCGACGGCGTCGACATCCGCTCGCTGCCGGTGGCCGAGTACCGCCGCAACATCGGCCTGGTGCTGCAGGAGCCCTTTCTCTTCTTCGGCACCATCGCCGACAACATTGCCTACGGCCGCCCGGATGCCACGCGCGAGCAGATCGTGGCGGCTGCGCGTGCCGCGCACGCGCACGAGTTCATCCTGCGCCTGCCGCAGGGGTATGACTCCATCGTCGGCGAGCGCGGGCAGGGGCTCTCGGGTGGCGAGCGCCAGCGCATCTCGATCGCGCGCGCACTGCTGATCGATCCGCGCATCCTGATCCTGGACGAGGCCACGGCCTCGGTCGATTCCGAGACCGAAAAGGAGATCCAGAAGGCGCTGGACAACCTCGTTCAGGGGCGTACCACCATCGCGATTGCGCACCGCCTGTCCACCCTGCAGCGCGCCGACCGCCTGGTCGTGCTCGACCGCGGCCAGGTGGTGGAGGAGGGGACGCACGATGTCCTGATGGCGCGCCAGGGCGCCTACTACAACCTCTACCAGGCGCAGGCGCGCAATGTCGATACCGACATGGACGATGTCAGCGACGCTGCCGTCACGCCGGAGCACAAGGACGACGCAAAGTGAACGCCTTCCCCTATACGCTGGAGCGCAATGCCTGGGGCCGGCTGGTCCTGACCGGGGCCGACGGCCTGCGCAGCGAGGCCGTGGTGCCGGTGCGCTCCTTCCCCGTCCAGGCGCCGGAGCACGGCATTGCCCTGCTTGACGCCGATGGCCATGAGCAGGTGTGGATCGAGGATCTGGCCGCCGTCCCGCAGCCCGCGCAGGGCCTGATCCGCGAGGCGCTGGGTGAGCGCGAGTTCATGCCCGAGATCCGTGCGATCCTGGGGGTGAGCAGCTTCGCCACGCCCTGCACCTGGCAGGTGCGGACCGATCGCGGCGAGACCAGTTTCGTGCTCAAGGGCGACGAGGACATCCGTCGTCTGGGGGGCAACACCCTGCTGGTGACCGACTCGCACGGCATCCAGTTCCTGATCCGCGACATGGCCGCGCTCGACCGCGAGAGCCGCCGCCTGCTGGACCGTTTCAAATGAATCTGCCACCGCCGACACCGATGCCTCCCGTCTTCGACTACTCCGAGTCCGTCCTGCGCGCGCTGGCGCAGGCCGATGTTGCCCGTGCCCTGCAGGAGGACGTGGGCAGCGGCGACCTGACGGCCGGCCTCATCGATCCTGCGCGCCAGGCCCATGCACGCGTGCTCGCACGGGAGAGCGCGGTGATCTGCGGCCAGCCCTGGGTCGAGGCCGCGGTGCAGCAGGTGGTGCCGCAGGCCCGGATCACCTGGCATGTGCGCGACGGCCAGCGCTGCGCCGCCGACCAGGTGGTGCTGGAGCTCAGCGGCCCGGCCCGTGGGCTGCTGACGGCCGAGCGCACCCTGCTCAATTTCCTGCAGCTGCTCAGCGCCGTGGCCACGCACACAGCCACCTATGTGGCGGCCGTCCAGGGCGTGCCGGGCAACCGGGCCCGCATCGTCGACACGCGCAAGACCCTGCCCGGCCTGCGCCTGGCACAGAAGTACGCCGTGCACTGTGGCGGCGGCACCAACCATCGCATCGGCCTGTATGACGCCGTCCTCATCAAGGAAAACCACATTGCCGCCGCCGGCGGGGTGCGCGCCGTGCTGCAACGCGCCGCGGCCGTGGCCCCGACGGCCGGGTTTGTCGAGATCGAGGTCGAGACGCTGGCGCAGCTTGACGAGGCACTGGATGCCGGCGCCACCATGGTGCTGCTGGACAACATGGGCCTGGACCAGCTGCGCGAGGCCGTGCGCCGCAACGCCGGGCGCGCGATACTGGAGGTGTCGGGGGGCGTGAACCTGGGTACGGTGCGCGAGATTGCCGCCACCGGCGTGGACCGCATCTCCATCGGGGCCTTGACGAAGGACGTCAAGGCCATAGATTTCTCCATGAGATTCTCGGAGCTGTGATGAATACCACCACGGACAAAGTCATCGACGTCGAGTACGAGCAGCCCGAAGCCGCGCAGGGGGATGGCACCGTCTGCTCGACGCATCACGCCTGGGCGCGGGTGCCTGCCGAGCCCGGCCCGGCCGAGCGCGCCATGCTCAAGGACAAGATCCGCCGCCTGCTCAAGGAGAGGAACGCGGTCATGGTGTCGCACTATTACGTGCACCCGGACCTGCAGGATCTGGCCGAGGAGACCGGGGGGATCGTCAGCGATTCGCTCGAGATGGCGCGCTTCGGCCGCGACCACGCGGCGCAGACCCTGGTGGTCTCGGGCGTGCGCTTCATGGGCGAGACGGCCAAGATCCTCTCCCCCGACAAGCGCATCCTGATGCCCGATCTGGATGCGACCTGCTCGCTGGACCTGGGCTGCCCGATCGAGGAGTTCAGCGCCTTCTGCGACGCGCATCCCGACCGCACGGTGGTGGTCTACGCCAACACCAGTGCCGCCGTGAAAGCGCGCTCGGACTGGCTCGTCACCTCCAGCTGCGCGCTGGACATCGTGCGGGCGCTGAAAGAGAAAGGTCAGAAGATCCTCTGGGCGCCAGACAAGCATCTGGGCGGCTACATCCAGCGCGAGACCGGGGCCGACATGGTGATGTGGCATGGCTCGTGCATCGTGCATGACGAGTTCAAGGCCTTCGAGCTGGAGCTGCTGAAGAAGGAACATCCGAAAGCGAGGGTGCTGGTGCACCCCGAGTCGCCGGCCGCGGTGATCGCGCTGGCCGACGCGGTGGGCTCCACCTCGGGCATCCTCAAGGCGGCCCGCGAAATGGACGCGCCCGAGTTCATCGTTGCGACCGACAAGGGCATGATGCACAAGCTGCGCACCCTCAATCCCGGCAAGGTCTTCCTCGAGGCACCCACGGCGGGGCAGAGCGCCACCTGCAAGAGCTGTGCGCACTGCCCCTGGATGGCCATGAACAGCCTGGCCGGCGTGCTGCACGTGCTGGAGACGGGGGCCAACGAGATCCGGGTCGACCCGTCGCTGATCCCGCGCGCGCGCGTGCCCATCGACCGGATGCTGGCCTTTACCGCCGCACTCAAGGCGGGCCGGCCCACCAGCGGCCTGGTGCCCGACATCGGTGCGGCCTGAGTCGCCGTCCAGACCCCACCGACTGCAGGAGTCACCGTCATGCCCCGCAACGTGATCGCCGTCTATCCCGGCACCTTCGATCCCCCGACCCTCGGCCACTCCGACGTGGTGCGCCGCGCGGCCCAGCTGTTCGACCGGGTCATCGTGGGCGTCGCGGTGGCCCACCACAAGAAGACCATGTTCACGCTGGAGGAGCGCATGGGCATGATGCGCGAGGTCATGCACGACCAGCCCAACGTCTCGGTCGAGAGCTTCTCGGGCCTGCTGCGTGACTTCGCGGTCTCGCGCGGGGCGAAGGTCGTGATCCGGGGCCTGCGTGCCGTGACCGATTTCGACTACGAGTTCCAGCTCGCCGGCATGAACCGCAGCCTGATGCCGGACGTGGAAACGGTCTTCCTCACCCCCAGCACCAGCTACCAGTTCATCTCCAGCACCCTTGTGCGCGAGATCGCCATGCTGGGTGGGGAGGCGGAGAAGTTCGTTGATCCCATCGTGGCGCAGCGCCTGACCGAGAAGGTGCGCAGCCTCGGGCGCAGCTAGCCGGGCGGGCCGTCATGCACCCTGAAACAATCTGGAAACACCTGCGCCGCATAATGCGCGCATGACCGAACTGATCCTGATCCGCCACGGCGAGACCGACTGGAACCGCGAGCTGCGCTTCCAGGGGCAGATCGACGTCCCGCTCAACGCCACCGGGCTGGCGCAGGCCCGGCGGGTGGCCGGGCGGCTGGCGCTGGAGGCCATGGATGCCCTGGTCAGCAGTGACCTGCAGCGCGCGCTGCAGACGGCCCGGGCCGTCGCAGAGCTGCAGCGTCCGCAGCTGCAGCTCGATCCCCGGATCGAGGTGGCGCTGCGCGAGCAGCATTTCGGCCTGGTCGAGGGCCTGCGCGTGCCCGAGATCCAGGCCCGCCATCCGCAGGCTTGGGCGCAATGGGTGCGCTTCGATGCCGATTTCGCCTTTGCCGGGGGGGAGAGCACGCGGCAGTTCCACGCGCGCGTGCTTGCTGCCGTGCGGGCGCTGGCGCAGCACCATCCGCAGCAGACGCTGGTGGTGGTCACGCATGGCGGCGTGCTCGACATGGTGTACCGCAGTGCCCTGGGCCTGTCCCTCTCGGGGCCACGCGAAAGCGCCATTCCCAATGCGGCGCTCAACCGCGTTCGCGTGAGCGGCGAGTCGATCGAGATCCTCGACTGGGCCGATACCCGGCACTTGGACGATCTGCCGCCGCAGCCGGTCTACGACCAGCAGAAGCTGGCACGCGCCGCCGCAGCCGCAATGCCGTCCGGATCGGCCTGATGGCAGTGGGGTGTTAGGGCGGCGCCGATAATGTCGGTCATGCAGACGCGCATTGCACGCATTTCCGGCAGACAGGCAGGTCCGGCATGGCTTTGATGATCACCGACGAGTGCATCAATTGCGATGTCTGCGAGCCCGAGTGCCCCAACCAGGCCATCTACCTGGGCGAGGAGATCTACGAGATCGACCCCCGGCGTTGCACCGAATGCGTGGGGCATTTCGACGAGCCTCAGTGCGTGCAGGTCTGCCCGGTGGCCTGCATTCCGGTCAATCCGGCCTTCATTGAGGATCGGGAGACCCTCTGGCAGAAATACCGCCGCCTGCAGGGCGAGGCGCCTGCCGCCGCGACGGCCGGCAAACCTCACGCTGGCGGCACTCCCTGACTATTTCTTCTCGCCCTGGGCCTTGGGCGTCGCATACAGCGGCAGCTTGTCCTTGCCGGACTCGTGGTTCTTGCCGTCCTGCGGCCGGGCCGACTTCGCCTCGGCCCGGCGCGCCTTCTCTTCGGCTGCTGCGGCCCGCCGGGCGGCAGCCTCTTCCCGGATGCGGCTCTTTTCCAGGGCGTCGGCCGCGCGTTTCTCCTGCCTGACACTGTCTGCGTGCGCTGCGCGCTGCTCGGGCGTGCGGCTGTCCGTGGCGTCGATGGTGCTGGCGCCGGGGCAGGGTTGCTGGCTGTAGCTGCTGCCGCAGCGGTAGACGGTCTGGGCCGCCGTGAGGGCCGGGCTCAGGAGCAGGAGGGCGATGAGGTGTGACAGCGTCTTCATGCAGGGTCTCCTTGGGGTGGAAGGGTGGTCGGTCGCGGGGGCTTGGGCCGGGGGGGCTTGGTGGTGTGGATCAGCATGGTGGCCTTTTCCATCTCGCCGGCCAGCAGGTCCGGCAGGGCCTTGATGGAGCGGGCGATGCTGTCTTCGATCGCCGTGCGGTGCTCGGGCGAGGGCTTCTTCAGGACCCAGCCGATCACCTCGGACTTCACGCCCGGATGGCCGACCCCGATGCGCAGGCGCCAGTAGTCGCCTGTACCCAGCCGGGCATGGATGTCACGCAGACCGTTGTGTCCTGCATGGCTGCCGCCGAACTTGAGCTTGAGCTGGCCGGGTTCGATGTCAAGCTCGTCATGCGCGACCAGGATTTCCTCGGGGGCGATCTTGAAGAAGCGCGCCAGGGCTGCCACCGACTTGCCTGATTCGTTCATCCAGGTCTGGGGTTCAAGCAGCCAGACGGTCTGGCCGCGGACGGTGGTGCGGGCCACCAGCCCGTGGTAGCCCCTGTCCATGACAAGGGTGGCCTTGAGTTCGCGCGCCACGGCATCGAGCCACCAGAAGCCGGCGTTGTGGCGGGTTGCCTCATATTCCGGTCCCGGATTGCCCAGGCCGACGAAGAGTTTGATCATGCGCGGATTATCTGTGCAGGCCCGGCCGGATGGCTGGCCCCAAACAAAACGGCCCACCGAAGTGGGCCGTTGACTGCAAGCCGGGAGGCTTATTTCTTGGCAGCGGGCGCCTTGGCGGCCGGAGCCTTGGCGGCCGGAGCGGCTTCGGCGGCCGGAGCGGCGGCGGCCGGCGCAGCTTCTTCAGCCGTAGTCACCACGGACACGATCACCGGGTTGTCCTTGCCATGGGTGATGGCGGTCACACCCTTGGGCAGAGTGATGTCCTTGAGGTGCAGCGAGGAACCCTTCTTCAGGCCGCTGAGGTCGACGGCGATGAACTCCGGCAGATCCTTGGGCAGGCAGGAGATTTCCAGTTCGGTCACCACGTGGTTGACCAGGCACAGGTCGATCTTGACGGCCGGCGAGTTCTCTTCGCCGCTGAAGTGGAACGGCACCTTCATGTGCAGCTTGGTGTTGGCGTCCACGCGCTGGAAGTCGATGTGCAGCACCAGGGGCTTGTAGGGGTGCATCTGCACGTCACGCAGCAGAACCTGATTGCTCTTGCCGTTCAGTTCCATCTCGAGGATGGACGAGTGGAAGGCTTCCTTCTTCAGGGCGTGCCACAGGGCGTTGTGATCGACTTCGATCAGCTGCGGCTGGCTTGCCCCACCGTAGACGATACCGGGCGTGCGGCCCGTGGTGCGGAGACGGCGGCTCGCACCCGTACCCTGCTTGGCGCGCTCAAAAGCGACGAATTTCATAGTTCACTCCAATGAGAGTCCACCGCGACCAGTGGGACTCCGGTTCAACAAAGGCCCGCCGCATTCTGGACGCGTGCGGGCCCGCTTTTTGTCCGGATCAGAACAGGTCTTCCTGATCCGAGAACAAACTCATGACCGACTCGCCCTTGGCGATACGGTGGATGGTTTCCGCAATCAGCGGTGCCACGTTCATCTGCCGGATCTTGGGGCAGTCGGCGGCGGCAGGGCTCAGCGGAATGGTGTTGGTCACCACCACCTCGTCCAGGGCCGTGCCCTTGGACAGGCGTTCGATGGCAGGACCCGAGAAGATGGGGTGCGTGCAGTAGGCGTAGACCTTCTTGGCGCCGCGCTCCTTGAGCACTTCGGCCGCTTTCACCAGCGTGCCGGCCGTGTCGATCATGTCGTCCATGATCACGCAGTTGCGACCCTCGATCTCGCCGATCACGTGCATCACCTCGCTCACGTTCGCGCGCGGGCGGCGCTTGTCGATGATGGCGAGGTCACAGCCGAGCTGCTTGGCCAGTGCGCGGGCGCGCACCACGCCGCCCACGTCGGGCGAGACCACGATCAGGTCTTCGTACTTCTTCTGGCGCAGGTCGCCCAGCAGCACCGGCGAGGCGTAGATGTTGTCGACCGGGATGTCGAAGAAGCCCTGGATCTGGTCGGCGTGCAGGTCCATGGTCAGCACGCGGGCCACGCCCACGGCCTGCAGCATGTTGGCCACGACCTTGGCGGTGATCGGCACGCGGGTGGAACGCGGGCGGCGGTCCTGGCGGGCATAGCCGAAGTAGGGGATGACTGCGCTGATGCGTTCGGCCGAGGCGCGCTTGAGCGCATCGACCATGATCAGCAACTCCATGAGGGAGTCGTTGGTCGGTGCGCAGGTGGACTGCACGACGAAGACATCGCGGGCGCGCACGTTCTGGTTGATCTCGACCGTCACCTCGCCGTCGGAGAAGCGGCCCACAGTGGCGGCGCCGAGCGAGATGCCCAGGTGCTTGGCAATGTCCGCGGCCAGGCCGGGATTGGCATTGCCGGTGAAGAGCATGAAATCCGGGGATGGAGCGACCTGCATGAACGACGTTCCAGCGATGAGCGATCAGAAACTCAGAAAAATTTGGCAGGGGAGGAAGGACTCGAACCCTCGCATGCCGGAATCAAAATCCGGTGCCTTAACCAACTTGGCGACTCCCCTACACAGGTGGGCAGCTGAGGACAGCTGTCCACCGACTAACTCCTCTCGCTGGCCGCCCAACCGCTAAGCGGATGAGCCTCCAGGCTGCAACACAACCGGGCCTGCATGTTGTCCGGCGCCTTCGGAACATGCAGATCGGGCGGTGCCCACGCAAACACGGCACTTCCGGAGCCTGTCATCCGGCCCTTCAGGCCAAGTGTTGCAAGCCACTCCAGGGCTTGCGTCACCCCAGGGCAAAGCCGCTGGGCAACAGGCTGCAAGTCGTTGCGGCTCTTGTCCAGAAAAGCCTGCGGGTCTGCAGCAAAGCCTGAAATTGTAGCAGGAATACTGTCGCGTTTCAAAGCCGGGTCGGAAAAAATTGCACCGGTCTCCAGGCCGGCCTCCGGTTTGACCACGAGCACATGGCGGCGCGGCAGGGTGAGCGGGGTGATGGATTCCCCTATGCCTTCGACCCAGGCATTGTGGCCGCGCAGGAAAAAAGGCACGTCGGCGCCAAGCTGCAGGCCGATGGTGCACAGCTGCTCGAGGCTGAACCCGAGCTGCCACAGCCGGTTGAGCGCCAGCAGGGTGGAGGCGGCGTCGGACGAGCCGCCACCCATGCCGGCCTGGGCCGGCAGGCGCTTCTCGATGGCGATGTGGGCGCCGTCTCCGGTGCCGCTGGCGGCCTGCAAGGCGCGCGCCGCGCGCAGGACCAGGTCGTCTTGTGGCAGGGGGGCGAGCAGGTCCTCGCGGCTGATGCGCCCGCCGGGGCGTCGTTCGAAATGCAGGGTGTCGGCCCAGTCGATCAGCATGAAGACCGACTGCAGCAGGTGGTAGCCGTCGGCGCGTCGTCCCGTGATGTGCAGGAACAGGTTGAGTTTGGCCGGGGCGGGGATGTCGTGCAGCGACTTCATGCCGCCGATTATCGGGGCGCCGGTTTCAGGGTTCGAGGATCAACCGCAGTTCGGCCGCCGGGGCCGGCACGCTGCGCCGCGCCAGCAGCCGGCCCTCGGCCAGTTGCGAGAGGTCGGCCTGCCAGCCGTCGGCCGCGGCGGGCTGGCCCTGCAGCCAGGCGAAGAGGGCGGCAATCGGGATGGCGGTTCCGGTGGCTTCCTCGGCCAGAGCAGCGAGCGAATCGAAGGCGCGCGTTTCACCATTGCTGCGCAGCAGGGCCTGCTGAGGGTTCCAGCGCAGCTGCGCCAGCGTGCTGCCCAGAGGGCTGGAGAGCAGCAGCTCACCAGCGCCGGCGTGACCGCTGAGCTCGAAACTGGCGAAGAAGGCGCTGGGCTCAGCCGCTTCGATGCGCAGGGCCAGGCGACCCCGCCAGTAGCCGACAGTCGCACTGGTGGCGGGCCGGGGTGGCGGGACGGCGCAGCCGGCGAGCATGAGGGGGATGGCCAGCAGTGTGGCCGCGCACAGTCGCCGGGAGGGCTTCACGGCTTTACGCCCAGACGGCGCAGCGTCTCCTGCAGGGTCTCGTTCTCGGGGTTGAGCTGCAGCCCCTCGCGCCAGATGGCCCGGGCCTCGTCGCGCTGTCCCGCCGCCCACAGGACTTCGCCCAGGTGGGCCGCGATCTCGGCGTCGGGGCGGCTGCGGTAGGCCAGCTGCAGGATGCGCAATGCCTCGGCGATGTTGCCGCTGCGGAACTCGACCCAGCCCAAGCTGTCGTTGATGTAGGGGTCGCCCGGGGCGAATTCCAGAGCCTTGAGGATGAGCAGGCGGGCTTCGGGCAGGCGCACGTTGCGATCGGCCAGGGAATAGCCCAGGGCGTTGTAGGCGTGGTGGTAATCGGGCTTGTCGGCGATGATCCGACGCAACAGGCGTTCCATCTCGTCCGTGTTGCCCAGTTTCTCGGCCAGGGTGGCCTGGTCGTAGAGCAGGTCGTAATCCTGCGGGTTGCGCTGCGTGGCCTCGGCCAGCAGCGCGTAGGCCGGCCGGTAGAGCTTGTTCTCGCGCAGCAACTGGACTTCTGCCGAGAGTTTGAGGCGGGCTTCGGCTGGCGAGCGTTCGGGCAGGTCACGGATCAGCTTGCGGGCCTCGTCGATGCGGCCCTGGCGGGCCAGGATGCCGGCGCGCCGGCTCTGGGTGCGTACCAGATCCTCGGGGCTGGAGATCCGGCCCAGCCAGCGTTCGGCCGCGGCATAGTCCTGGCGCTGTTCGGCAATCTGTGCCAGAGACAGGTAGGCCTGGGCCAGCGCGCGGCTCTGCTCGCCCTCGTCGTCCTCGACCTCGGCCGGCACGAGCGTCAGGAACCGCTGCAACGCCTGCTCGGCGCTGTCGAGCTGCCTGTCCTGCAACTCCAGCGTACCGAGGATCAGCCAGGCCTGAGCATGGTCGGGCTGCTCGGTGGTGACGCGACGCACCTGGGCGCTGGCCTCGGCATAGCGCTGGCCATCGAGCAGGGCCCGCGCATAGGCCAGGCGGATGTCCGGGCGCGGCTGGCCATCGAGGTAGGCGCGTACCATGCCCTCGGCCGCTGGCCGCGTGGGCGACATCATGGCCAGTGCCAGCAGGACCGGTTCCGCGGCCTGAGGATTCAGGGCCTGCCCGCGGCGGGCGGCCTCGAGCGCGCCGTCGGCGTTGCCGCTCTCCAGGCGAAGCTGGCCGATCGCGCTCCAGGCCGCCGGGCCGGTGGCCGGTGTGCCCAGGTGTTCGCGCAGGGCTTCCTCGACGACACGGGTGGCAGCGGGTTTGTCGCTGCTGCGAGCGTAATAGCGCGGCAGCAGCGTGATGGCGAGCGGGCGTTCGCGCTCGCCGGCAAGCGCCAGCTCACGCCGCAGGGGTGCAACAGTCTCCTCCAGGCGGTTGAGCCCGATCAGGATCTGCAGCACGTAGCGGTTGGCGTCGCGCGACTCGGGCAAGGCCTGGGACCAGGCGCGCGCAGCCTGCAGCGCCGACTCCCCGGAGCGGGCCTGCAGGGCGATCTCGATCGCACGCAGGAACAGCTGGGCGTCCCCGGTCTTGCGCGCGGCGTCGAGCATCAGCGAAAAGCCGACGCCGGCATCGCCCCGCTGCACGCTGAACTCGCCGAGCAGAAGCTGGTAGAACAGCTCGCCATCGAGTGCGGAGGTGGCGGAAGGGGGGGGCGACGGGGTGTCCGGCGCCTGTGCGTGCGCCCCCAGGGTGACGGCCAGCAGCAGGGGGGCAAGGCGGAGTCTTGACAACATCGGACCATAATAATCCATGCCTGAATTACCTGAGGTCGAGGCCACGCGCCTGAGTTTTGCCCAGCGTATCGGCGGGGCGCGCATCGTTTCGGCCTGGCTGGGCAAGCCCCTGCGCTGGCCGCTGGGCCTGCCGGCGCAGCAACTGGCTGGGCGCACGGTGCGTGGGGTGCGCCGGCGCGGCAAGTACCTGCTGCTGGACCTTGATCCGGGCCTGCTGCTGCTGCATCTGGGCATGTCCGGCAGCCTCAGCTTCGGGGCAGACCTGCCGGCCCGCGGCGCCCATGACCACTTCGAACTGCACACCACGCACGGCACCCTGCGCCTGAACGATCCGCGTCGTTTCGGTGCCGTGGTGTTCGCGGCCGATGAGGCCGACCCCGTCGCACGCAAGCTGCTGGGGAGTCTGGGCATGGAGCCCTTGTCCGGCGACTTCGAGGCCGCGGCCTTCCATGCTGGCCTCAAGAACCGGCGTGCCCCGATCAAGCAGGTCCTGCTGGCCGGCGACGTGGTCGTGGGGGTTGGCAACATCTATGCTTCCGAAGCCCTGTTCCTGGCGGGGATCCGGCCCACCCTGAGTGCTGCGCGCCTGAGCCGGCCGCGCGCCGCCCGACTGCATGCTGCCATCCGGGACGTGCTCGGCCGTGCCCTGGCCGCCGGCGGGACCACGCTGCGCAATTACTCCAATGCCGCGGGCGAGCGCGGCAACTTCCAGTTCGAGGTCGCGGTCTATGGTCGTGAGGGCCAGGACTGCCGGGTCTGCGGCACCCCGATCCGGTCCGTCCGCCAGGGCCAGCGCGTGACGTTTTTCTGTCCTTCCTGTCAGAAATCGTGAAGGATCGCCATGGGGGCGGTGTTATATTGGAAAATCCGGCCTGAAACTTACAAGGCGAGGGGGAAAAACTTGGCGACGTCATTCAACGAACAGTTCGATCAGCACGGCACGTGGCGGCGTGAGTTCGCCCTGCGTCTGAAACTGCTGGGCGAATGGATGAAGGACCACGACCTCCTCGATGCCGCCGTCGAGGAGCGCCTGCACCGTCTGGAGACGCAGGTGCGGGCCGACAAGGTCATGGTGGCCTTTGTCGCCGAGTTCTCGCGCGGCAAGTCCGAGCTGATCAACGCCATCTTCTTCGCCGGCTACGGCCGCCGCATCATGCCCGCCAGCGCCGGGCGCACCACCATGTGCCCGACCGAGATGGGCTACGACGCCGAGGTGCCGCCCTGCCTGCGCCTCCTGCCCATCGAGACCCGCCTGCAGCCGCAGTCGCTCATGGAGTGGCGCATGGTCCCCGAGAAGTGGACCCGTGTCGATCTGGACGTCAATGATCCGCAGCAGCTTTCCGCAGCGCTTGAAAAGGTGGCCGAGACGCGTCGCGTTTCCCTGGAGGAGGCCCGCGCGCTGGGCTTCTGGCAGAGCCAGGTCCCCGGTGACACCCCGCTCATGGATGCCCAGGGCATGGTCGAGGTGCCCAAGTGGCGCCACGCGCTCATCAACATCGCCCATCCGCTGCTGAAACAGGGCCTGGTCATCCTCGACACGCCGGGGCTCAACGCCATCGGTGCCGAGCCGGAGCTGACGGTCAGCCTGGTGCCGCAGGCCCATGCCGTGGTCTTCATCCTGGGCGCCGACACGGGCGTCACCAAGTCCGATCTCGAGATCTGGCGCGAGCACCTGATCACCGAGTCGGTCGACACCGACACCCGCCTGGTCGTGCTCAACAAGATCGATTCGCTGTGGGACGCACTCAGTTCCCCGGCGCAGATCCAGATGCAGATCGAGCGCCAGCGCGCCACCACGGCGGAGATCCTGGGCCTGAACCGCGAGCAGGTGATCCCGATCTCGGCCCAGAAGGGCCTGGTGGCCAAGGTGACCGACGACGCCAAGCTGCTGCAGGCGAGCTGCCTGCCGGCGCTGGAAGAGGCGCTGGGCAGGCGCATCATGGGTCAGCGCCAGCGCATCCTGGGCGCAGCGGTCGCCGGCGGCATCTCCGACCTGCAGCTGGAAGTGGGGCGGGTACTCAACATCCGCCGGCGCGACCTCAACGAACAGATGCTCGAGCTCAAGGGCCTGCAGGGCAAGAATGCCGCCGTCATCAAGCACATGCGCCTGCGCATCGCGCAGGAGCAGGCCGATTTCGACCGTGCCGGCGCCAAGATCCATGCCGTGCGCTCGGTGCATCTCAAGCTGCTGCGCGACGTCTTCGGCCTGCTGAGCACGAAGAGCCTGCGCACCGAGATGAACCAGCTCATGCAGTCGCTGCTGCAGACCGGCATCAAGCTCGGCGTCAAGAAGTCGTACGGTGAGACCTTCGACCGACTGCGCGAGAATTTCCGCCGCGTCGAGTCGCTGATCGGCGAGATCCAGAACATGCTGGCGGCCTCCTTCAAGCAGCTCAACGCCGAGCAGGGCTTCTCGCTGCAGCCCCCTTCTGCGCCCAAGCTGAAGTCCTACATCGAGAGCCTGGATGCTGTCGAACGTGGCCACCTGCAGTACCTGGGCATCGGCAACGCCTTCCGGCTTGCGCAGCCCGAGTTCGCCGACCGCCTGGTGCGCGCCCTGGCCACGCGCCTGCGCAGCGTTTACCAGTCGGCGCTGGGCGACGTCGAACTCTGGAGCAAGTCGGCCGCCGCCCAGCTCGACGCCCAGCTGCGTGAGCGCCGCCGCACCTTCAGCCGCCGCCTCGAGGCCATCGACCGCATCCAGACCGCAGCCGGTGGGCTGGACGAGCGCATCGCCGAGATCAACGGGCAGTTCCAGGCGCTCGAGCAGCTCGATGCCAAGCTGCTCGAGCTGACCGCCTACCTGATCCGGGCGCAGGATGTCACGCGCCCCAAGGACACGGTCGCCGCCGAACTGCTGACCCAGTGAACCCGGCGGGCAAGCGCGATCCGCTGCCCGGCTGGGCAGCGCAGGTGGTGCGCTGGCAGGCACGCCACGGCCGCAACCACCTGCCCTGGCAGGGCACGCCGGACCCCTACCGGGTCTGGCTGTCGGAGGTGATGCTGCAGCAGACGCAGGTGGCCACGGTGCTGGACTACTACGCGCGTTTCCTGCAGCGCTTCCCGGATGTGCACGCCCTGGCCGCGGCCGGCATCGACGACGTGCTGGCCCTCTGGAGCGGCCTGGGATACTACAGCCGCGCGCGCAACCTGCATGCCTGCGCCGTGCAGGTGGTCCATCGGCATGGCGGGACGTTCCCGCGCAGTGCAGCCGAGTTGCAGTCGCTGCCCGGCATCGGGCGCTCCACCGCGGCGGCGATTGCCTCGATCTGCTTCGGTGAGCGGGTGGCGATCCTGGACGGCAACGTCAGGCGCGTGCTGGCGCGCGCCCTGGGCTTCGGTGCCGACCTGGCGGTCGGCGCCAACGAACGTGCCTTATGGGAACAGGCGACGGCACTGCTGCCGCAGCGCGACCTCGCGCGCGCCATGCCGCGCTACACCCAGGGGGTGATGGACCTGGGCGCCACCGTGTGTCTGCCGCGCCAGCCCGCCTGCGATGCCTGTCCGGTGGCCGGATTGTGCGTGGCGCGCCAGCAGGGCCGTGCGCAGGACTACCCGGTACGCACGCGCAGGCTCAAGCGTACGGCGCAGTCGCTCTGGTTGCTGTGGGCGCACACGCGTGACGGCGCAGTGTGGCTGCGTCAGCGTCCCACCCCCGGAGTCTGGGCCGGCTTGTACAGCCTGGAGCTGTTCGACAGCGAGGCGGACTTGGTGGCCGCCGTGCCGCAACACCACCGTGCCTCGGTGCACGCATTGCCGGCCTTCAAGCACGTGCTGACCCACAAGGATCTGCACCTGCACCCGGTGCGCGTGCAGCTGCCGGCGCGCACACGCCTGGCGCCCGGCGGCGCCTGGCATCCTGCAGCGCAGTGGCCCGGGCTGGGCCTGCCGGCGCCGGTGCGCAAGCTGCTTGTGCAGGGTTGAGCCGGGCTAGGGCGCGCCGATCTCGCGGTGGCGCCGCAGCGTGTTCCAGCGCGTGGCGAAACGACGGGCCAGTTCCTCGACGAGGTAGACCGAGCGGTGCTGGCCGCCGGTGCAGCCGATGGCCACCGTGACGTAACTGCGGTGGTTGTGCGACATGGCGTCGAGCCAGTGGTCGAGGAATTCCTCGATGTGCGCCAGCATGCGCCCGGCCTCGGGCTGGGCCCGCAGGAAGGCGATCACCGGCGCGTCGCGTCCGGTCAGCGGCCGCAGTTCGGGCTCGTAATGCGGGTTGGGCAGCATGCGCACGTCGAACACGTAATCCGCATCCACCGGGATGCCGCGCTTGTAGGCAAACGATTCGAAGACCAGGGTCAGCTGGCTGCCCGGGACCTGGATCACCTCCTTGATATAGCCCTGCAGTTGCGAGGGCCGGATCAGGCTGGTGTCGATCACGTGGGCCTGCTCGCGCAGGTCGGCCAGCAGTTCGCGCTCGAGCTCGATGGCTTCGACCAGCACGCGGTTGAGGTCGGCGGCGGCGTCGGGCAGAGCCTGCGATAAGGGGTGGCGGCGCCGGGTCTCCGAATAGCGGCGTACGAGGGTGTCGGTGGCGGCATCGAGGAACAGCGGCTTGATGGTGATGCCTTGCCGGCGCAGGGTGCCCAGCAGTGCCGGGACCTGCGGCAGCGAGGTGGCGCTGCGGACATCCATGGCGATGGCCACCCGGCTGGCCTGCTGTTGCTGTTGCAGTGTCACGAAGGGCAGCAGCAGTTCAGGCGGCAGGTTGTCCACGCAATAGTAGCCGGCATCCTCCAGGGCGTTGAGCGCCACGGACTTGCCCGAGCCCGACATGCCGGTGATGAGGACGATTTCCATGGTGACGGCTCCCGCGCGTTCAGCCCGGGCCCTGCAGCATTTCCTTGGCGTGCGCTAGCGTGGTGTTCGAGAGCCGCTCGCCGCCCAGCATGCGCGCAATCTCGGCCACGCGGGCTTCGCCTTGCACCGCGGTAACCGTGCTCAGCGTGGCCTGGCCGTGGCGCTGCTTGGAGACCACCAGATGGTGGTCGGCGCAGGCGGCCACCTGGGGCAGGTGGGTCACGGCCAGGACCTGGCGGTCACGGCCGAGCTGCTTCATCAGCCGGCCCACGGTCTCGGCCACGGCCCCGCCCACGCCGGAATCGACCTCGTCGAAGATCAGGGTCTGCGCCGAGCCGAGTTGGCTGGTCGTCACGGCAATGGCCAAGGCGATGCGCGAAAGCTCGCCGCCCGAGGCCACCTTGCCCACCGGTCGCGGCGTGCTGCCGGCATGGCCGGCCACCAGGAAGCCGACTTCTTCCAGCCCGCTCTGCATGGGCTGGGGCGCTGCCAGCAGCGCAACCTCGAAACGCCCGCCTTGCATGCCCAGGCCCTGCATGGCCTGGGTGATGGCCTCGGCCAGCCTGGGCGCGGACTGCTTGCGGATCTTTGAAACCGCCTGGGCCTCCTTCAGATAGGCGGCTTCGGCCAGTTGCGCGGCGCTCTCCAGGCCGGCCAGGTCGGTGGCGGCATCGAGCCGTTCCAGTTCCTGTCGCCAGCCGCCGAGCGTGGCGGCGAGTTCCTCCGGCGGGCGCTTGTAGCGCCGCGCCAGCGACAGCCACTGGGTCATGCGGGCATCGAGTTCGGCCAGGCGTTCCGGGTCCAGGTCGGTGCGGCGCAGGTAGGCGCGCAGCGAGTGCACGGTGTCCTCGACCTGCGCGAGGCTGGACGCCAGCACGCCCGTGAGGTCCTTGAACTCCGGCTCCAAGTGTGCCTGATCCTGCAGCACCTGGGTGGCGGCACTCAGGCCGCTGCTGACGCCGCCTTCCTCGCCGGCCAGGGCGTCGAGCGCGGCCTGGGCCGCGTCGAGCAGCGCCTGGGCGTGGGCCAGGCGGCTGTGGTCGGCATTGAGCTCCTCCCACTCGCCCGGCTGCGGGGCGAGCTTCTCCAGCTCGCCGATCTGCCAGCTCAGGCGTTCGCGCTCCTGCTGCAGCGTTGCCTGGGCCTGGCGGGCTTGCTCCAGCGTCGCCTGGGCCTGGCGCCAGTGCTGCCAGCTGCGCTGCAGGGCGCTCGTGTCGAGCCGGGCATAGGCATCGAGCAGTTCGCGCACGGAGTCGGCCCGGGTCAGGCCCTGCCAGGCGTGCTGGCCGTGGATGTCGAACAAACGCTCGCCGACTTCACGCAGCTGGGCGACGGTGGCCGGGGTGCCGTTGATCCAGGCCCGGCTCTTGCCCTGGGCGTCCACGGTGCGGCGCAGCAGCAGGGTGAAGCCGGGGTCGAACCCCGGGTCGAAGCCGGCCTCTTCCAGCCAGCCGCGCAAGGCGGTGCATTCGTCGAACTCGGCGCTGACCTCGGTGCGGCTGGCTCCTTCGCGGATCAGCCCGGTATCGGCGCGCGCGCCCGTGACCAGCTGCAGGGCGTCGATCAGGATGGACTTGCCGGCGCCGGTCTCGCCGGTGAGCACGGAAAACCCGCTCTCGAGTTCGAGTTCGAGCTCGCTGACGATGACGAAGTCCCGCAGGACGATACGCTTGAGGCTCACAGTCCAGCCACTCCTTCGTTCCAGTGGAGCTTCTGTCGCAGGGTGTCGAAATAGCTCCAGCCGCGCGGGTGCAGGAAGCGCACGCTGTGCTCGGAGCGCCGCACGATGATGCGGTCACCGTGGTGCAGCGAGGCCAGCGACTGCATGTCGAAGTTGGCACTGGCCTCGCGCTCGGAGACGATTTCGATGGCGATCTCCGAATCGCTCGACAGCACCACGGGCCGGTTCGACAGCGTGTGCGGGGCGATCGGCACCAGCAGCCAGCCGGCGATGGCCGGGTGCAGGATGGGGCCGCCGGCCGACAGCGAATAAGCGGTGGAGCCGGTGGCCGTCGAGACGATCAGACCATCGGCGCGCTGGTTGGCCACGAAGTGGCCATTGACTTCTACGCGCAGCTCGACCATGCCGGCTGAATTACCGCGATGCACCACTACATCGTTCATCGCCAGGGTGTCGAAGACGCAGCTGTCTTGCCGCAGCACGCGGGCATGCATCAGTGAACGCAGGTCCACTTCGTACTCGCCATGCAGCATGGGGGTGAGCACGGCCTCGAAACTGCCGAAGGGAATGTCGGTCATGAAGCCCAGGCGGCCGTGGTTGATGCCGATCAGCGGCACACTGTGGCGTGCGAGCTGACGGCCGATGCCCAGCATGGTGCCGTCGCCCCCCACCACCAGAACCAGGTCGCACTGGCTGCCGATGGCGCCGATGTCGAGCACCGGGTGGCTGGTCAGGCCGGTGTTGGCGGCGGTCTGCGTTTCCAACACCACCCTGCAGCCCTGGGCCTGCAGGAAGGCGGCGATGTCCTCCAGTGCCGGTCGCGTGGCGCTGCCCTGGCCACCCGTGGCTGCCGTCTGGTACTTGCCGATCAGGGCCACCTGGCGGAATTTGGATCTCATGCAGAAATTAGATCATTAAAATGAGTCCATGCTCGATGACCGTGCCAAGTTGTTGCTCAAAGCGCTCGTGGAACGCTACATCGCCGAAGGGCAGCCGGTCGGTTCCCGCACGCTCTCCCGGGCCTCGGGGCTGGAACTGTCGCCGGCCACCATCCGCAACGTGATGTCCGACCTGGAGGAGCTGGGGCTGATCGCCAGTCCGCACACCTCGGCCGGGCGGGTGCCCACGGCGCGTGGCTACCGGCTTTTCGTCGACACGATGCTCACCGCCCAGCGCGAGCAGATCACGGCGCCCAGCCTGGCGCCCGACCAGCCGCAGAAGGTCATCTCCAACGCCGCCAACCTGCTGTCCTCGCTGTCGCAGTTCGTCGGGGTGGTCATGGCGCCGCGGCGCGCCTCGGTGTTTCGCCACATCGAATTCCTGCGTCTGTCCGAGCGGCGTATCCTGGTGATCCTGGTCTCGCCCGACGGCGACGTGCAGAACCGTGTCATCTTCACCGAGACCGACTACGCGCAGCCCCAGCTGATCGAGGCCTCCAACTACCTCAACGCCCACTACATGGGGCTCACGCTGGAGCAGGTGCGCGAACGCCTGCAGGGCGAGGTGGACAAGCTGCGCAGCGAGATCGCTGCGCTGATGCAGGCGGCCGTGACCGTGGGCACCGAGGCCATGACGCAGGCGCAGGAGGAGGTGGTCATCGCCGGTGAGCGCAACCTGCTGGCGGTGTCCGATTTCTCCAGCGACATGAGCCACCTGCGGCGCGCCTTCGACCTGTTCGAGCAGAAGGCCCAGATCATGCGCCTGCTCGACATCGCAGGCCAGGCCGAGGGCGTGCGCATCTTCATCGGAGGCGAGAGCCAGGTGGTGCCATTCGAGGAGCTCTCGGTGGTCAGCGCCCCCTACGAGGTGGACGGCCAGGTGGTGGGGACGCTGGGCGTGATCGGCCCCACGCGCATGCCCTACGAGCGCATGATCCAGATCGTCGACATCACCTCCAAGCTGCTGGGCAACGCCCTGAGCCACCACAAGTAGGGCCGTACAATCGCCCCTTCGGTCGGGGCGTTAGCTCAGTTGGTCAGAGCAGGGGACTCATAATCCCTTGGTCGCTGGTTCGAGCCCAGCACGCCCTACCATCCGGCGACCCCGCGGGCCTCATTGCTTGCGCCGGATCACCGTGGCGCGCTTTTCGTCGTCCTTGTAGTAGTAGCCACGCTCGCCATTGCGCCAGGTTCCCAGCCACAGCATGTTCAGCGTGATGGCGTCATGGTCCTGGTCTGAAAACGGGCGGTCATAGGTGGTGACCACGCCGCGGTAGATGTTGCTGGGGTTTTCCAGCGCCTTTTTCAATGCCGGGCCGGAGAAGTCTCCACGCGAGTCGAACATGGCACGGACCAGCAGGTTGACGGCGTCGTAGGTCTGGGCGGCCGACATCATCGAGCCGATGGGCTGCTCCTTGCGGATCTTGCCGTAATTGCGCAGGAAGGTGCTGTTGCGTTCCAGGAAGAGGTTGGGCAGCACGGTCTGCACCATCATGGCCCCTTCGACCTTGCCGTCCGAGACCTTGTAGGCCGAAGCATGCGACAGGCCCCAAGGGCCGAACTGGGGAACCTTCCAGCCGATCGCTGCGCGGCTGGCCGAGATCACGCCCTGCTCCGGGCCGACTGTCCAGCCGATGAGGGCATCTGCGCCGGTGTCGCGCAGCTGCTTGAGTTCCTCCTCCAGGGTCGTCACCCCAACCTTGAAACGCACGACAGCGTGCGGCTTGAGGCTGGCGCGCTCCAGTGCCGCGGTCAGATCCTTGAGACCGGCATCGCCATAGCCCGTGGAATCCACCAGCAGTGCCACCTTGGTCAGCTTGCGCTTGACGATCTCGTCGACCAGGAACTGCGTCTGGTGCTGGTCCGGGGCGGCCGTGCGGAAGATGTAGCTCTGGGCTGCAGGGTATTTGGCCGTGATGGCCGTGCCGGTGGCGCAGGTGACGAAGAGGGGGTGCTTGTTGCTCTGGAAGACATCCAGCGCCTTCATGGCCACCCCGGTATTGCAGAAACCGACGGTGGCCACGACCTTTTCCTTGAGCACCAGGTCCTGGGCGTGCTTGAGGCCGGTGTCGTTGTCCGCCTGGTCATCGCGGATCACGAGCTCCAGCGGGCGTCCGAGATAGCCGCCAACCTGGTTGAATTCGTCGACGGCCACCTGAGCGCCCGTCAGGGCGCTGGTGCCCATGTCCGCCGAGCCTCCCGTCAGCGGGAAAATCACGCCGATGCGCACCGGCCCGTTCGTGAGGGGCTGGGCCTGCACCCGGGTCGTCAGCCCCAGAGCCAGGGGAAGGGCGGTCAGGACGGCGGCCAGTCGGATTTTGTGCATTGCGTCTCCTTGATGGTTCTGGCCCGAGGTTAGTGCAAGACCTGCCTGCCGTGACGGCCGGTGGTCGATATCCGACCGCGTCGTCCGGTGATATTGCTGCCGGGCAGCCGCCTTGGCCGGGGCGGTTTGAGGAGGTGTCGCCGGAACCACTCAAAAGCCATGCTATAATTTCGTTTTTAGCGGCTGTAGCTCAGTTGGATAGAGTACTTGGCTACGAACCAAGGGGTCGTGGGTTCGAATCCTGCCAGCCGCACCAAACCGGAAAGCCTGCAACTGCAAAGTTGCAGGCTTTTTTCATTCAGCCAGAATTCCCGGTCCGAGGACCACGCCATGAGCAAGGCTTTCACCCGAGAGAACGACAGCGACGATGACGACGTGCAGCTGCCGGCCCTGCCAGCCGGCGGCAAGAACTACATCACGCCGACCGGTTACGCCCGCTTGCGGGCCGAGCTGATGGAACTCATCGACCATGAGCGCCCCAAGGTGGTGGAGGTGGTGCACTGGGCGGCCAGCAATGGTGACCGTTCGGAGAATGGCGACTACCTCTACGGCAAGAAGCGGCTGCGCGAGATCGACCGGCGCATCCGATTCCTCACCAAGCGGCTGGAAATCGCCGAGGTGACCGATCCCAGCGTGCACCATGGCCGCGACCAGGTCTTCTTCGGCGCCACCGTCACCTATGCCGATGGCGCCGGCGAGGAGCGCACCATCACCATCCAGGGCATCGACGAGGCCGACAGCCTGCAGGGCCAGGTCAGCTGGATCGCGCCGGTGGCGCGCACCCTGCTCAAGGCGCGTGTGGGTGACGTGCTCAGATTGGTGACGCCGGCAGGTGTGGAGGAGATCGAGGTGCTGGCGGTGAGCTACCCCGCGCCTGGCCCGGCAGTGCCATGATCCTCCGGCACCCGCACCGGGCGCTCAGGTGCTCTTGACCCGCACCGCGCGCAGCACCGAGGGTGTGCGCTTGAGCATGCGCAGCGTGTTGGCGAGGTGCACCCGGTCGCGCACGGCGATCACGAAGCGCAGGTCGGTGGTCTCGTGCGCCGCTTCCTGGCCCATGTCGATGTGGATGATGTCGGACTCCGCACTGGCCACGGCCGCGGCCACCCGCGCCAGCACGCCCTTGCCGTTGGTCACGGTGACCACGATCCCGGTTTCGAACGCGCGCGCAGGCTCGTCCGACCAGTCCACCCCGATGAAGCGCTCGCTGTCCTTGTTGTAGAGCTTGCGGGCGACGGCGCAGTCCTCGACGTGCACCACCAAGCCCTCGCCGCGACCGAGATAGCCCACGATGCGGTCGCCCGGGACCGGGCGACAGCAGGTGGCGAACTGCACCGATGCGTTTTCGCTGCCGTCGACCGTGACGGTGGTTGGCCCGGAGTTCTCGTGCGTGGTGTAGCGCTCGCGCGTGAGCAGCAGGGCATTGCGCTTTTCTCCGCTCTCGGCCAGCAGGGTGGCCATGCGCTTGGCGACGATGGAGGCGATGCGCTTGCCCAGACCGATGTCGACCAGCAGTTCGGAGCGGCTGCGGTTGCCCGTGAACCGGAACACCTTGTCCCAGATTCCTGCCCGCGTGTTGTCGTCATCGGTCGGAAAGCGCTCAATACCTTCGGCGCGCAGGGCCTGCAGCAGCAGCTTCTCGCCCAGCGACTCGGATTCGCTCTGCGCCAGCGTCTTGAGGTGGTGCCGGATCTTGGAGCGCGCCCGTCCGGTGCGCACGAAGCTCAGCCAGGCCGGGTTGGGCGCGGAGATGGGGGCGGTGACGACCTCGACCACGTCGCCGTTCCTGAGCTCGGTCCGCAGCGGTACCTGCTCGCCGTTGATGCTGGCCGCCACGGTGCGGTCGCCGATGTCGCTGTGGATGGCATAGGCGAAGTCGACCACGGTGGCACCTCGCGGCAATGCCAGGATCTTGCTCTTGGGCGTGAAGACGTAGACCGCCTCCGGGAACAGGTCGACCTTGACGTGGTCCCAGAATTCCGCTGCGTCGCGGGTCTCGTTCTGGATGTCCAGCAGCGACTGCAGCCACTGGGCGCCCAGCCGCGCGGTGGTGGGGCTTTCGGGCTCGTTGGCCTTGTAGAGCCAGTGTGCGGCCACGCCGGATTCGGCCACCACGTGCATGGCCTCGGTGCGGATCTGGAACTCGATGTTCACGCCCGAGGGGCCGACCAGGGTGGTGTGCAGCGACTGGTAGCCGTTGAGCTTGGGGATCGCGATGTGATCCTTGAACTTGCCGGGCAGCGGCTTGTAGAGCTGGTGCAGCGTCCCCAGTGCGGTGTAGCAGTCGGCCAGGGTCGGCACGATGATGCGAAAGCCGTACATGTCGGTGATCTGCGCGAAGCTCAGGTGCTTCTCGTCCATCTTGCGGTAGATGGAGTACAGCGTCTTCTCGCGCCCGGCGATCCGGACCGGCATGCCCGCGCCATGGAACGCGGTTTCCACCTCCTGCTCGACCTTGTGGATCAGGTCGCGCCGGCGGCTGCGGGCCCGTTCGATGGCCTTGCTGAGGATGGCATGGCGCCAGGGATGCAGGTGGCGGAAGGACAGGTCCTGCAGTTCTCGGTAGGTCTGGTTCAGGCCCAGGCGGTAGGCGATCGGCGCGTAGATCTCCTGCGTTTCCGAGGAGATGCGCGCCCACTTGCTGCGCGGCACATCCGACAGGGTGCGCATGTTGTGCGAGCGGTCGGCCAGCTTGATCAGGATGACGCGGACGTCGCGCGCCATGGCCAGCAGCATCTTGCGAAAGGATTCGGCCTGGCTTTCCTCGCGGGTGTTGAACTGCAGCTTGTCAAGCTTGGTCAGGCCGTCGACCAGTTCGGCCACCGGCGAGCCGAAGCGTTCGATCAGTTCGGCCTTGGTGACGCCGCAGTCCTCCAGCGCATCGTGCAGCAGGGCTGCCATGAGGGCCTGCGCGTCCAGCTTCCACTCGGCGCATTGCGCAGCCACGGCGATCGGGTGGGTGATGTAGGGTTCGCCGCTGTTGCGCAGCTGGCCCAGATGGGCCTCGTCGGCAAAACGGTAAGCCTGGCGAACCTGCTCCTGGTCAGAGGACGACAGGTAGTCGAGTTTGGCGGTGAGTCCGGCAAAACTGGCCGCCGCCGCGTTGGCCACGGCCGGGTCCGCGGCGTCGGGCGGCACGTTCGACAGCGTGGCGGAGGGGATGGCGTTGTAGACGGTACTCACCCCCCAAATATAGCGTGACGGGCCAGGCCGCGCGCAGCCATGAAAAAAGCACCGCAAGCGGTGCTTTGTCCGAAGGCAGTGCAGGCCCGGTCAGACGGGTACTTTCTTCAGCATCTCGAGGCCGATCTTGCCCTCGGCAATCTCGCGCAGGGCGGTGACGCCCGGCTTGTTCTTGCTCTCGATCTTGGGCGTGTGTCCCTGGCTGAGCATGCGGGCACGGTAGGTCGCGGCCAGCACCAGCTGGAAGCGGTTGGGGATGTGCTGCAGGCAGTCTTCGACGGTAATACGGGCCATGTGAAATTCTCCGGTAGGCAGCGACGCCGCGATCAGGTCAGGCGCAGGGCCTGGAAGGTGTCGGCCCGGCTGCGGCGCTGGGCTGCGTAGCGCAGCCGCTGGGCATGCACCACCGACTGAAGGTCGGCCAGGGCGCGGTCAAACAAGTCGTTGATTATAACGAAGTCGAAGTTTCTGGCCTGGGCCATCTCCACGGCGGCGTTCTTCAGCCGCAGGGCGATCACCTCTGCGCTGTCTTCTCCGCGCTTTTCCAGCCGGGCCTGCAGTTCCTGCCAGCTCGGCGGCAGGATGAAGACGGTGGCCGCTTCGGGGAACAGTTTCTTGATCTGCATGGCACCCTGGAAGTCGATCTCCAGCACGATGTCGGCACCGGCCACGACCTTGTCCTCGATGGCCTGGCGCGAGGTGCCGTAGCGGTGGTTGTGCACGTGCGCCCATTCGACGAAGGCGTCGGCCTGCACCATGGCGTCGAAGGCTGCGGGGGAGACGAAGTAGTACTCGCGTCCGTTCTGCTCCTGGCCGCGCGGCGCGCGCGTGGTGTGCGAGACCGACAGCTGCAGCCCCGGGTCGGCCTGCAGCAGGGCCCTGACCAGGCTCGATTTGCCGGCTCCGCTGGGGGCCGCGATGACGAAGAGGTTGCCGGGATGGTCCATGGAAGATGCGGTGTGCGCCTGGGGCGTCATTCTAGGTTCTGGACCTGCTCGCGCATCTGCTCGATCAGCACCTTCATGTCCACCGAGATGCGCGTGAGCTCCAGTGCTGCCGACTTCGAACCCAGGGTGTTGGCTTCCCGGTGCAGTTCCTGGATCAGGAAGTCCAGGCGCTTGCCGATCTCGCCCCCCTTCCTGAGCAGGCGTTCGATCTCGTCGAGGTGCGAGTCCAGGCGGGTCAGCTCCTCGGCCACGTCGATGCGGATGGCGTAGGCGGTGGCTTCCGTCAGCGCGCGCTCCTGGGCGGCCTGCGGCGGCGTTGCGCCGTCCGTCAGGGCCATGGCTTCCTGCCAGCGCTCGAGGAAGCGCTGCCGCTGCTGCTCCACCAGCTGGGGTACCAGCGGACCGGCTTGCCGGGCCAGCTGGCGCAGCTGGGCGATCCGGTCGAGCAGCATGGTCGCCAGGCGCGCGCCTTCGCGCTCGCGGGCGGCCAGCAGCGCGTCGATGGCGCGGCTGCCCAGGGCCTGCAGCGCCGGCCCCCAGTCCTGGGTACCGCCCTGCTCGCCCGCGGCCAGGCGCAGCACGTCGGCCAGGCCCAGGCCACGGGCCGAGGGCAGCCAGGTCTGCACATGGTCCTGCAGGGCGGCCAGTCGCTGCAGCAGCCGGGGGCTGGGATCCGTGAGTACCTCGCTGCCGGTTTTCTCGATGAAGACGCGCAGCTCGACCTTGCCCCGCTTGAGGCGGTTCACCAGCTGTTCGCGCAGCGCGGGCTCGTGGGCCCGCAGTTCCTCGGGCAGGCGGAACGAGAGGTCGAGGAAGCGGCCGTTGACGGAACGGATCTCGAGTCCCAGGCGGCTGCCGGGCGCGGCAGCGGGGCCACCGCCGGCCGTGTCTGCCGCGCCGTGCTGGGCACTGGCATAGCCGGTCATGCTGTAAACTGGCATGGCATATTCTTGCTCTGTAAAACGAACCCGAGAATAACCGGATTGGGCCCGGTCGCCGGGTCCCTGTCCAAAATTATGTCCAAGGTCAAACCTGCACCACTCTCCCCGGAAACCGTCATCGGCGGCTACCGTATCGTTCGCAAGGTGGCGGCCGGCGGCTTTGGCGTGGTGTACCTGGCCATCGATCCCGACGGCCAGCAGGTGGCCATCAAGGAATACCTGCCGGCCTCGCTGGCCACCCGGGCGCCGGGCGAGCTGCTGCCGCAGGTGCAGGCCGAGAAGCTCTCGCTCTACCGCCTTGGTCTCAAGAGCTTCTTCGAGGAGGGTCGTTCGCTGGCCCAGATTTCCCATCCCTCGGTGGTCAGCGTGCTCAACTTCTTCCGCGAGAACGAGACCGTCTACATGGTGATGAACTACCTGGAGGGGGCTTCCCTGCAGGACTTCATCATCACCGCGCGCGACCTCAAGCAGCAGAAGGTGTTTCGCGAGTCCACCATCCGCTCGCTGTTCGACGAGATCCTGCGCGGCCTGCGCATCGTGCACCAGCACAAGATGCTGCACCTGGACATCAAGCCGGCCAATATCTTCATCACCGACGACAACCGTTCCGTGCTGATCGACTTCGGCGCTGCGCGCGAGGTGCTGAGCAAGGAAGGCAACTTCATCCGCCCCATGTACACGCCCGGCTTCGCCGCGCCCGAAATGTACCGGCGCGACGCCGCCATGGGGCCGTGGACCGACATCTATGCGATTGGTGCCTGCATCTACGCCTGCATGCAGGGCTACCCGCCCAACGAGGCGCCGCAGCGCCTGGAGAAGGACCGTCTGACCACGTCGCTGGCGCGCCTGCGCGGCGTCTATTCCGACAACCTGATCGAGGTGGTGGAGTGGTGCATGGCGCTGGATCCGCTGTCCCGTCCGCAGTCGGTGTTTGCCCTGCAGAAGGAGCTCAGCCGCGAAGGCGAACGCCGCTACACCAAACTCAGCATGACCGAGAAGGTTCGGTTGCAGTTCGACACCATGGTGGCCGACACCAAGAAGAGCGTCAAGAGCGTGACCGCCATCGGGCCCAAACTCAAATGAAATTCTCCGTATTCCAGGTCAGCCGCAAGGGCGGTCGGGCCACCAACGAAGACCGCATGGGCTATTGCTACACGCGCGACGCGGCCCTGTTCCTGCTGGCCGACGGCATGGGCGGGCATCCCGAGGGTGAAGTGGCCGCACAGCTCGCGCTGCAGGTGGTTTCGGCAGCCTTCCAGCAGGAGGGCAAGTCCGGCATCCCCGACGTGCGCGCCTTCCTGTCGTCTTCGGTCCTGCTGGCGCATCGACAGATCCTGAGCTATGCGGCCCACAAGAACATGCTCGACACGCCGCGCACCACCTTCGTCGCTGCGCTGGTGCAGGGCGACACGGTGAGCTGGGTGCATTGCGGTGACTCGCGCCTGTACATGGTGCGCAATGGCGAGATGCTGGCCCGCACGCGTGACCATTCCTACATGGAGCAACGCCAGGACGAAGTGCCTCCCGGCGCGATGACGGGCGACAAGACCAATCGCAACGTGCTCTTCACCTGCCTGGGCTCTCCCGCCAACCCGGTGTTCGACGTCATGGGCCCGATCAACCTGCAGCAGGGCGACCGGCTGCTGCTGTGCTCGGACGGCCTGTGGAGCGCCCTGTCCGACATCGAGATCGTCTACGACCTGGGCCTCAAGCCGGTGTCGCGCGCCGTGCCGGACCTGGTGGACAAGGCCCTCGACAAGGCCGGCGCCAGCAGCGACAACGTGACCGTCATCGCCATGGAGTGGGAGACGCCCGACACCTTCGAGGAAACCCGAGGCAGCGTCTCGACCGACAGCATCAACGACGGGGTCTTCGCCTCCACGGTGCAGGCGACCGGCTTCGATACCCTCGTCGAGGACCTGGACGACGAGGCGATCGAGCGTTCGATCGCCGAGATCAACGAAGCCATCCGCCGCACGGCGGCACGCCGCAACAGCTGAACGCCGGTCGCGAGCCGGCATGCCTTTTCCAGGTGGAGCCATGACCCGTTTTGTCCGTAGCGGCGGCCGTGCCGCAGACCAGTTGCGCCCGGTGCGCATCACCCGCCACTACACGCTGCATGCCGAAGGCTCGGTGCTGATCGAGTTCGGGCACACGCGCGTGCTGTGTACCGCCTCGGTCGAGGAGCGCGTGCCCCCGCACAAGAAGGGCAGCGGCGAGGGCTGGGTCACGGCCGAATACGGCATGCTGCCGCGTGCCACCCACACGCGCAGCGACCGCGAGGCCGCGCGCGGCAAGCAGACCGGCCGCACGCAGGAGATCCAGCGCCTGATCGGCCGCTCCCTGCGTGCCGTGTTTGACCTGAAGAAGCTGGGCGAGCGCACCATCACCCTGGACTGCGACGTGCTGCAGGCCGACGGCGGCACGCGCACCGCGGCCATCACCGGTGCCTTCGTCGCGGCGCAGGACGCCGTGAGCAAGCTGCTGGCCGAGGGCAAGCTGGCGGAGTCGCCCATCCACGGCCACGTGGCGGCCATCTCGGTGGGCATCGTGCAGGGAACGGCGCTGCTGGACCTGGAATACACCGAAGACTCGGCCTGCGACACCGACATGAACGTGGTCATGACCGGCGCCGGCCATTACATCGAGGTCCAGGGCACGGCCGAGGGCGCGGCCTTCAGCCGCAAGGAGATGGACACCCTGCTGGCCCTGGCGGAAAAGGGCGTGCAGGAGCTGGTGCGCCTGCAGGACCAGGCGCTGAAGGCATGAAAAAGATCGTCCTTGCCTCGAACAACGCGGGCAAGCTGCGCGAGCTGCAGGACATGCTGGCCCCGCTGGGCCTGGAGCTGGTACGCCAGGGCGAGCTCGGCATCCCCGAGGCCGAAGAGCCGCACCGCACCTTCCTGGAGAACGCGCTGGCCAAGGCGCGCCACGCTTCCAGGCTCAGCGGCCTGCCGGCGCTGGCCGACGACGCCGGCCTGTGCGTGGATGCCTTCGGCGGCCTGCCCGGGGTGGACACGGCCTACTACGCCACGCAGTTCGGCTACGGAAAGGGCGACGACAACAATGTGACGGCCCTGCTGGAGCAGATGCGCAACGTGGAGAACCGGCGTGCGGCCATGGTGAGCACGCTGGTCGCGCTGCGCAGCGCCGACGATCCCGAGCCGCTGGTCGCCGTGGGGCGGGTGGCCGGCGAGATCACGCGCGAGCGCCGCGGCACGAACGGCTTCGGCTTCGACCCGGTGATGTTCATCCCGGAGTTCGGCAAGACCTTTGCCGAGCTGCCCCTCGAGGTGAAGAACGCCAACAGCCACCGCGGCCGCGCGGCGCGCCAGATGGTCGAGCTGATCCGCCAGAACTGGATGTGATGCGCGACATCCAGCACTACCTGCGCCCGGGCACGCTGCAGCTCACGGGCCTGCCGCCGCTCTCGCTCTACGTGCATCTGCCCTGGTGCATCCGCAAGTGCCCCTATTGCGACTTCAACTCGCACGAGATGCGGCAGTCCGATCTGCCCGAGCAGCGCTACGTGGACGCGCTGGTTGCTGATCTCGAGGCGGCCCTGCCGCTGGTCTGGGGGCGCAGCGTGCACAGCATCTTCCTGGGGGGCGGCACGCCCAGCCTGTTCTCGCCCGATTCCATCGACTGCCTGCTCGGCGCCATCCGGGCACGCCTGAAGCTCGCCGCAGACTGCGAGGTCACCCTCGAGGCCAATCCCGGCACGTTCGAGAAAGACCGCTTCCGCGCCTTCCGCGATGCCGGTGTCACGCGCCTGTCGGTTGGTGTGCAGAGCTTCGACGACGAGCATCTCCGGCGCATCGGCCGCGTGCACGACCGCGCCCAGGCCCTGGCCGCACTCGAAGAGGCGGCGCGCAGCTTCGACACCTGGAACCTCGACCTGATGTACGCCCTGCCGGGCCAGACGCTGGCGGGGCTGGGGCAGGAGCTGGACCAGGCCCTGGCCTTCGCGCCGCCGCACCTCTCGATCTACCACCTGACCATCGAGCCCAACACCTACTTTGCCAAGCACCCGCCGCACCTGCCCGAGGACGACACGGCCTACGCCATGCTGGACCTGATTACCGAGCGCACCGGCGTGTCCGGCCTGCAGCGCTACGAGGTCTCGGCCTATGCCCGGCCCGGCCACCACTGCCGGCACAACCTGAACTACTGGCAGTTCGGCGACTACCTCGGCATCGGCGCCGGCGCACATGGCAAGCTCAGCTTCGCCCATCGCATCGTGCGCCAGGTCCGCACGCGCGAGCCGCGCCTGTACATGGAGCGTGCGCTGGCGGGTGATGCCGTGGCCCAGGAAGAGGAGGTCCGGCGCGCGGACCTGCCTTTCGAATACATGCTCAACGCGCTGCGCCTGCGCCAGGGCTTTGCACTGGCGGAATTCTGCGAGCGCACGGGGCTGGCCATCACGGCCATTGCACGCCAGCTCGACGAGGCCGAGCGCCGCGGCTGGATCACGCGCGACCTGCAGCGCGTGCAGCCCACCGAGCGCGGTTTCGATTTCCTCAGCGACCTGCAGGGCCTGTTCCTGCCCGAGGCCGATTGAATCGCGGGCCCCGGGCCCGCTATAGTGCAGCCGTGTCGGGCGCTGCAGGAGGGCGGGGATGTTTTCGATCTACGGCGAGAGCGGACGGGTGTTCCGGGGCGCCATGGAAGATCTGTGGCGTGTCGAGGCCCTGCGGGCCGTGGCGCGAACCCGCCGCCTCGAGGCACAGCGCGAGACCCCGCTGACGCCGCTGGCCGAACACACCGGTGCAGCCGCTACGCATCCGAATCCACGCGCCAGTACGGCACTTTCTGCCTATGCCCAGGCGTCCGGAACCCAGCCCCAGCGTCATCCGCTGAGCCGCGTGGCCGACGTGATGAGCCGCAAGGTCATCACCCTCGGCCCTGAACTGCCCGTGCTGGAGGCCTGGCAACTGCTGGTGCGTGAAGGCGTGGGCCAGGCCCCGGTGGTGGCCGCGGGAGGCACCCTCGTGGGACTGCTGACGCGCGCCGAACTGCTCAGCCCCGAGCGGCTGCCCCAGCCCGAGGCCAGCAGCCTGGTCTGGCGTGCCCTGCTCATGCAAGCCGTCTCGCAGGTCATGCTCAGCCCGGTGCCCGCGGTCGACGAGGGGACCGACATCCGGCGGGTGGCGCGCGTGCTGCTCGACACCCACCTGCCCGGCCTGCCCGTGGTGACCGAGGACGGCCTCGTGGGGGGCTTCATCTCGCGCAGCGACATCCTGCGTGCGGTGGTCCACGATCCGCCGCTGGATCTGTGGAGTTGAAGGAATTGGCGGAGGCGGTGAGATTCGAACTCACGAACGGTTGCCCGTTGCCGGTTTTCAAGACCGGTGCAATCGACCACTCTGCCACACCTCCGGCAGCGCCGATTCTAGCCGCTGGCCTCTTCAGCCCGGCGCTTCGTGCGCGCCTGTACCGTCCGCGGCGACCTCGGCCTCGCCCGCTGCAGCGGCGAACACCGCCGCCGGCGAGCCATCGGTCTTGCGCCCTGCGCGCAGGCTCAGCGCTCCGGCTGGCCGGCCCTGCTCGGAGAGGGCGGGGCGCAGGCTGGGGTTGCCGTAGCGCAGGCGCCATTGCTGGACTGCAGCCCTGAGCTCGTCGGCTTCGGCGATCCGGTCGCCGTAACGCTGCAGCACCAGATGGGCCGACTCGATGAGCTTGGCATTGAGCGTCTCGTTGCCGTGGATCAGCAGGTTGCGCACGGCGCCGGCCGGGTCGCCGCCCAGGCTCAGGGCCATCGCCGCTTCGGCGTGCTTGAGCACCAGGGCGCTGGCGCTGCGGATGCGCTCGGCGTAGGGCGGGTGCACGCCGGCGGCACCGGCCAGCAGCTCGCCCATGGAGCGGCCGGTGCAGAAGCGCAGGCCCAGGGTGTCGACGACGGTCTCGACGTCGTCGAGCTGGATGGCCTTGTTGGCCAGCTGGGCCATGAGGGCCAGCAGGTTGGTGGCCGATTCGAAGTCGAAGACGGGCTCCCTGACGCGGGCGGCCATGCTGCGCACGGCCTCGACCGCGCGCGCGAACTGGCGGTCCATGATGAGCCGCAGTGCATCGACGACGGCCGCCTGGCGCTGGAGCCGGTCGTTCTTCTCGTCGCGGGAGAGCAGCTTGTCGAAATCGTCGCGACAGTGCTGCAGGCCCTTGCGGTCGCCGGCCTCCAGGCGGGCGAAGGCCAGCAGTACCAGGGCCTGGGCGTCGAACATCTTCGAATCCAGCCCGATGCGGGCGCACTGGCCCAGGATCTTCTCGGCCTCGGCGCGCTCGCCGCTGTAATAGGTCATGAGCCCCAGGTTCTGCAGCCGCGTGATGGAGTAGGGCGTGACGCTGCAGGCCATCTTGTAGGCGGCCAGGGTCTGCTCGTGGTTGCCGAGCTCGAACTGGGCGCGGCCCAGCACGTCGTAGGCATCCGCGTAGTGCGGGTCGTCGCTGATGAGGTTCTCCAGCGTGCTGATGGCGCGCGTGGGCTCGCCCCTGTCGAGCTGCGAGCGGGCCACGCCCAGCTTGGCCCAGGGCAGGGTCTTGGCGGCAATCACGGCCTCGTAGAGGGCCTGGGCCTGGGCGTACTTCTCGACCCGCAGCATCAGTTCGGCACCGATGCGCGCGGCATAGAGCCAGAAGGGGCCGCGGCCCTCGAAACGCTCCAGGCACAGCTGCGCCGCTGATTCGAAGTCCTGTGCCTCGATGGCCGCGAAGATGGCCTGCAGGGCGGCCTTGCGCTGGCGCGCCTGGTACAGGCGCTCGGCCAGGCGCGTGGCGGTGTGGGGCTTGATCAGGTAGCCGTCGAGGGCGGATTCGGCGGCTTCTGCGACCTTGGCATAGGTGGCCTCGCCGGTGACCATGATGAACACCGTGGCGAAGGGCAGCAGCTGGTTGCGTCGCAGGTCGTCCAGCAGGTCCTGGCCGGTGGGCGTGCCGGGCTGGAAATACTGTTCGCACAGCACGATGTCGAAGGTCTTGAACTCGAGGACCTTGCGCGCGTCGGTCGCGCGGGTGGCCTGCTCGACGGTGCCGACGCCGAACTCGCGCAGCTGGCTGACGAGGATGGCCCGCGAGGTCGGGTTGCCGTCGACGACCAGGGCACGGGTGTTGGAGAGATCGTCGTCGTTGAGGGCCATGCGCGCGCGGGACTCCGTTTCAGCGGTGTGCGGCGATGATAGCCGCGATGCCCACAAGCAACCAGCCCCGGGCCGCACGTGGCGGGCCGGGGCTGGTGTGGGCCGCGGGGGCATGCCCCCGGGTCAGGTTCAGGCGTCGGGCGCGACCTTGTGGTTGGCCAGGGCCTCGATGGCTTTCACCAGGGCCGAGTGGTCGGCCTGGTCGTGGCCCAGGGCTGCGCAGGCCTGCATCAGCTGGGCGGCGTTGGCCGTCTGCGGCAGCGCCATCTTCAGCGTCTTGGCGCTCTGCAGGGCCAGGTTCAGGTCCTTCTGGTGCAGCGCGATGCGGAAGCCGGGGTTGAAGGTGCGCTTGACCATGCGCTCGCCGTGCACCTCGAGGATGCGCGAGGAGGCGAAGCCGCCCATCAGGGCCTGGCGCACCTTGGCCGGATCGGCACCGGCCTTGGAGGCGAACACCAGGGCCTCGCTCACGGCGGCGATGTTCAGCGCCACGATGATCTGGTTGGCCACCTTGCAGGTCTGGCCGGCGCCGTTGCCGCCGATCAGGGTGATGTTCTTGCCCATCAGCTCGAACAGGGGCTTGACGCGCTCGAAGGTGGCTTCGCTGCCGCCGACCATGATGGTCAGGCTGGCGGCCTTGGCGCCGACTTCACCGCCGGAGACCGGGGCGTCGAGGTACTCGGCGCCGATCTCGTTGATCTTCCTGGCGTATTCCTTGGTGGCCATCGGGTCGATGGAGCTCATGTCCACCACCACCTTGTCCTTGGAACCCTTGAGGCCCTGGGCGATGCCGTTCTCGCCGAACAGCACCTTCTCCACGTCCGGGGTGTCGGGCACCATGGTGAAGATGATGTCGGCGCGCTCGGCCACGCCGGCGGGCGTGGTGCACACGGTGGCGCCGGCGTCCACCAGCTCCTGCGGCACCTTGCTGCGGGTGTTGACGAACAGCACGTGGCCGCCCTTGATCAGGTTCAGGGCCATGGGCGTGCCCATGATGCCCAGGCCAACGAAGCCGAGTTTCAGTCCGGATTTGGTCATGTCAGTGGTCCTCTTGGAGTTATTTCGTCAGGGTCTTGATCCAGCCCAGGCCTTCCACCGTGGTGGTCTTGGGCTTGTACTCGCAGCCGATCCAGCCGGTGTAGCCGATGGCGTCGAGGTGGCGGAACAGGAAAGGATAGTTCATCTCGCCCGTGCCGGGCTCGTTGCGGCCCGGGTTGTCGGCCAGCTGCACGTGGGCAATGCGCGCCAGGTGCTTCTGCACGGTGGCGGCCAGCTCGCCTTCCATGCGCTGGGCATGGTAGAGGTCGTACTGGATGTAGAGGTTGTCGCTGCCCACCTCGTCGAGGATGGCGGCGGCCTGGGCCGTGTAGTTCAGGAAGAAGCCGGGGATGTCGTAGCTGTTGATGGGTTCGATCAGCAGCTTGAGCCCGGCCTTCTTCAGCTTGTCGGCGGCAAACTTGAGGTTGGCGACGAAGGTGGCATGCGCCTGCTCGCGCGTCACGCCGGCGGGCACCTTGCCGGCCAGGCAGTTGACCTGCGGGCAGCCCAGGGCAGTGGCGTACTCGATGGCCTTGTCCACGCCGGCGCGGAACTCTTCCACGCGGTCCGGGTGGCAGGCGATGCCGCGCTCGCCGCCATCCCAGTTGCCGGCCGGCAGGTTGTGCAGGACCTGCTTGAGGCCGTGGGTCTTGAGCAGGGCGGCCAGCTCGTTCTTGTCGTAGGCGTAGGGGAACAGGTATTCCACCGCCTCGAAGCCGGCGGCCCTGGCGGCGGCGAAGCGCTCCAGGAAGGGCACTTCGTTGAACAGCATGGTCAGGTTGGCTGCAAATTTGGGCATAAGGTTCTCACTCCGTAAAGGGCAAGGGCCTGCAGCTGCAGGCCCCGGGGTTCTCGGACTATCGGGTTCAGGCAGGGGCGCCCACGCGCTTGTCTTCCGTTTCCTCGAACTCGATGATATTGTCAATCTCGGTGCCCATGGCGATGTTGGTCACGCGCTCCAGGATGACCTCGATCACCACCGGCACGCTGAACTGGGCCATCAGTTCCTCGGCGCGCTTGATGGCACCGTCGAGCTCGGCCGGGCTGTGCACGCGGATGGCCTTGCAGCCCAGGCCCTCGACCACCTTGACGTGGTCCACGCCGTAGCCCTGGGCCACCGGGTCGCCCTCGGTGTTGATGTTCTCGAAGGCCAGCTGCACGCAGTAGTCCATGTCGAAGCCGCGCTGCGCCTGGCGGATCAGGCCGAGGTAGGAGTTGTTGACCACCACGTGGATGTAGGGCAGCTTGAACTGCGCACCCACGGCCAGCTCCTCGATCATGAACTGGAAGTCGTAGTCACCGGACAGGGCCACGATCTTGCGGCTCGGATCGGCGGCACGCACACCCAGGGCGGCGGGCACGGTCCAGCCCAGCGGGCCGGCCTGGCCGCAGTTGATCCAGTGGCGCGGCTTGTAGACGTGCAGCATCTGGGCGCCGGCGATCTGCGACAGGCCGATGGTGGTGACGTAGCACACGTCCCTGCCGAAGGCTTCCACCATGCTCTGGTAGACGCGCTGCGGCTTCATGGGCACGTTGTCGAAGTTGGTCTTGCGGTGCAGGGTCTCCTTGCGGCCCAGGCACTCGCCGGCCCAGGCGCGGCGGTCGGCCAGCTTGCCGGCGGCCTTCCATTCCCTGGCGACCTGCACGAACAGTTCCAGCGCGGCCTTGGCGTCGGAGACGATGCCGTAGTCGGGCGAGAACACGCGGCCGATCTGCGTAGGCTCGATGTCCACGTGCACGAACTTGCGGCCCTTGGTGTAGACCTCGACCGAGCCGGTGTGGCGGTTGGCCCAGCGGTTGCCGATGCCCAGCACGAAGTCGGAGGCCAGCATCGTGGCGTTGCCGTAGCGGTGGCTGGTCTGCAGGCCGCACATGCCGGCCATCAGCGGGTGGTCGTCGGGGATGGTGCCCCAGCCCATCAGGGTCGGGATGACCGGCACGCCGGTGATCTCGGCAAACTGCACCAGCAGCTCGGAGGCGTCGGCGTTGATGACGCCACCGCCGGAGACGATCAGCGGGCGGGCCGATTCGTTGAGCATGCTCAGCGCCTTCTCGACCTGGGCGCGCGTGGCGGCCGGCTTGTAGGCGGGCAGGGAGGAGTAGGTCTCGGGATCGAACTCGATCTCGGCCATCTGCACGTCGAAGGGCAGGTCGATCAGCACCGGGCCCGGACGGCCCGAGCGCATCAGGTGGAAGGCCTGCTGGAAGGCGCGCGGCACCTGGGCCGGCTCGCGCACGGTGACCGACCATTTGGTCACGGGCTTGGAGATGGACTCGATGTCCACGGCCTGGAAGTCTTCCTTGTACAGGCGGGCGCGCGGGGCCTGGCCGGTGATGCACAGGATCGGGATCGAATCCGCCTGGGCCGAGTACAGGCCGGTGATCATGTCGGTGCCGGCCGGGCCGGAGGTGCCGATGCACACGCCGATGTTGCCGGGGTTGGCGCGGGTGTAGCCCTCGGCCATGTGCGAGGCGCCTTCCACGTGGCGCGCCAGGATGTGGCTGATGGTGCCCTGCTTGCGCAGCGCGGCGTACAGCGGGTTGATGGCCGCGCCGGGGACGCCGAAGGCTTGCGTGACGCCTTCCTTCTCCATCACCCAGACGGCGGCTTCGATGGCTTTCATTTTGGCCATGGTGAATACTCCTCGAAATTCAGAACGATGACGGACTGTAGAAAGTACGGCGCACTTGCGGAAGACGGCTGCAGTCCATAACATCTATTCCTGTTTGGAATAAATAGGACGGGAATCCATGGATCGGTTGCAGGCAATGCAGGTGTTCGTGCGGGTGGTGGAGACCGGCAGCTTCTCGCGCGCCGCGCGCGAGTTTTCAGTGACGCAGCCCACCGTCACCAAGATGGTGGCGGCGATCGAGGAGCGGCTCAAGGTGCGCCTGCTCAACCGCAACACGCGCGGCGTCAGCCTCACCGAATCCGGCGCGCTCTACTACGAGAAGTGCAAGATCATCGTGCGCGAGTCGGACGAGGCCGAGAACATCGTGCGCCTGCGCCAGACCCAGGCCCAGGGCCTGCTGCGCATCGGCACCTCGGTGGCCTTCGGGCGGCGCGTCATCACGCCGCTGGCGCTGGAGTTCATGGCCAAGCACCCGCAGGTGCAGCTGGACCTGAGCTTCGAGGACCGCTACACCGACCTGGTGGCCAACGGCATCGACCTGGCCATCCGCATGGGCAAGCTGGCCGACTCCACCCTGGGCGCGCGCTTCCTGGGTGTGAACCCCTGGCTGATCGTGGCGGCGCCAAAGTACCTGCGCAAGCACGGCACGCCGAAGCAGGCCATGGAACTCAGCCGCCATCCGGCCCTGATCTACAGCAGCGTGCTGGGCGACGACGTCTGGCGCCTCACCACCCCGAAGGGCGAGACCGTGACGGTGCCGGTGGCGGGTCGCCTGCGCTCGAACAACCTCTCGGCGGTGCTGGCGGCGGCGCGCAACGGCTTCGGCATCGCGGCCATGCCGCACTATGTCGCCAGCGACTCGCTCAAGTCGGGCCACGTGGTAGAGATCCTCAAGGGGCACGCCCTGCCCGAGCAGGAGGTGCATGCCGTGTTCCCAAGCCCGAAGCTGGTGCCGGGCAAGGTGCTGGCCTTCATCGCCTTTCTGCAGGGGCGGCTCGGCGAACGCTGGTGGGAGGACCTGCCCAAGGCCTGAGCCCGGGCCGGCCCGGCGCCATTACTGCATGGCGGGTGCGGACACCAGGCGCACGGTGCGCGGGTTCGGCGGGATGGCGCGGCGTGCCGTGCCGATGTCGCCCTGGCCTTCGCTGAGGGTGTGCAGCTGGAAGTTGCCGCTGGCGTCCCACAGCCAGGTCTCGATGTAGCTGGCCTGCCCCAGGCGCACCGGGGCCGGGAAGGGCGCCGCACTGCGCACGGTGCGCTCGATCTCGGCGATCACCTCGGGGGCGTGCTCGGGGGCGCGCATCCAGTTCAGGGCCAGCAGGTTGCCGCGGCTGTCGACCTGCAGCTCCAGCACGCCGATGGCGTAGAGGAAGTGCGGCATCACGCCCTTGAAGATGCGGGGGGTGTTCTTCTCGTAGAGATGGTAGGCGGCGTCGAGCCGGTAGTCGACCTGGGTCTCGGCGCTGGACACCGGCCCCATGGGCGCGAGCTGGGGCAGCGGCTGGGCCAGCAGGGGTTCGGGCGCGGGGGCGGTGCTGGCCGTCGGGGCCGGAGTGCTGGCACAGCCGGCCAGCAGGGCCAGCGCCAGGGCGCCGGCGGAGGTCAGGACGGTGCGCGGAAGACGGGTGTTCATCATGAGGCAGGAGGGCCATCGGGCCGCGCTGCGGACCCGACGCGCCGGCAGGCAGTCTAGGGGTGCGCCTACTGTGCCACAAATGCACCGCGCTGCCACGCTTGTGGCCCGGCAGGGGTGTTTTTCTGTACCGGTTGGTTAGCATTTGTGAGCGCTGCGCAACAAGGCCGGGGTGGTCGTGCGCGCCGCCGCTGCAGCCCGGCGGCAGTTACTGCCGGGTTACGGCGTCACAATGGCGGCTGGAGAAACATTGCATGAGCCACCCCGATCCCCGCACGCAGCCGCGTGAGTTCCTGACCCATCTGTACCAGGCCGCCGTGCGGCGCGCCCTGCCGCTGCACAACACCGCCGCCCACCTGCCTGCGCCGCCCAGGGGGCGCACGGTCGTCATCGGCGCCGGCAAGGCTGCCGGCGCCATGGCGCAGGCCGTGGAGGCCCTGTGGCCGGCCGACGCCCCGCTGACGGGCGTGGTCGTCACCCGCTACCACCACACGCCCGAGCGCCCGGCGGGCCTGCCGCAGCGCATCGAGGTGCTCGAGGCCTCGCACCCGGTGCCCGATGCCGCGGGCCTGGCCGCCTCGCAGCGCATCCTGCAGGCGGTGCAGGGCCTGACGGCCGACGACCTGGTGCTGTGCCTGATCTCCGGCGGCGGCTCGGCCCTGCTGACGCTGCCGGCCGAAGGCCTGACGCTGGAGGACAAGCAGCGCATCAACAAGGCGCTGCTCAACAGCGGCGCCAACATCGGCGAGATGAACTGCGTGCGCAAGCACCTCTCGCGCATCAAGGGCGGGCGCCTGGCCGCGGCCTGCGCGCCAGCGCGCGTGGTGACGCTGACGATCAGCGACGTGCCGGGCGACGACCCTTCCGTGATCGCCAGCGGCCCCACCGTGCCCGACGCCACCACCTGTGCCGACGCGCTGGCCATCCTCAGGCGCTACGCCATCGAGGTTCCGGCGCCGCTGCTGGCCGCGCTGGAGCAGGGTGCGCTGGAGACGCCCAAGCCCGGCAGCCCGATCTTTGCCGGCCATGGGGTCAACATGATCGCCACGCCGCAGCAGTCTCTGGAGGCCGCCGCCGCCGCCGCGCGCGCGGCCGGGCTGAACGCCTACATCCTGAGCGACGAGATGGAAGGCGAGTCGCGCGAGGTCGGCAAGGTGCATGCGGCCCTGGCACGGGCCGTGGCCCAGCGTGGCCAGCCCTTCGAGAAGCCCTGTGTCATCCTCAGCGGCGGTGAGACCACCGTCACGGTGCGTCCGGTGCCCGCGGGGCAGACGCGCGGCAAGGGTGGCCGCGCCGGCGAGTTCTGCCTGGGCCTGGCCCTGGCCCTGCAGGGCCAGCCTGGTGTCTGGGCGCTGGCGGCCGACACCGACGGCATCGACGGCATGGAGGAGAACGCCGGGGCCTGGGTCGAACCCGGCACGCTGGCGCGCGCCCAGGCGCTGGGCATGAAGGTGGACCGCTACCTGGACCGCAACGACGCCTACGGCTACTTCCAGCCGCTGGGCGACCTCGTGGTGACCGGCCCTACCCATACCAACGTGAACGATTTCCGCGCCATTCTGGTGCTTTGAGGGCGCCTGCCGCGCCCAACCTGCGCGACCTTTGACATGGCTCAAGGTCGCGCACGGCCGGCAGCGGCACAGTGGTGCCCATGCTGCCAGCCGAGTTCATCGACCCCGCCGCCGAACGGCGCACCGCCGCGCCCGGTGCCGTGCTGCTCAAGCGCGGCAGCTCGCCCGCGGCCGTGCTCTACCTCGAATCGGGTCGCATCGGCCTGGGCGTGATGGAGGGCGGGGCGCTGGCACACCAGCTCGGCCAGATCGAGGGGCCCTCCTGGCTGGAGGCCACCGCCGCCGTGCTGGGCCTGCCCAGCGCCGTGGATGCCGTGGCCGAGACCGAGGTCGTGCTGCGGCGCATCCCCTTGGCGCGGTTCCGGCAGGCGCTGGGCGCCATGCCGGTGGCCGCGCGCACCGTGCTGCAGGACGTGGCCACCGCGCACCGCCGCCAGACCGAACTGGCCGTGAGCCGGCTGGCCAAGGATGCCGAGGCGCGCTGTGCCGAATGGCTGCTGCGCCACGCCAAGCCGGGCGAGAAGGGTGCCCTGGCCGTGCCGCTGGAGCAGCGCAAGCGCCTGATCGCCGCCCAGTTGGGCATTGCCCCGGAGACGCTGTCGCGCGTGCTGCGACATCTGCGCGAGCGCAGCCTGATCAGTGGCACCGGCCGCGTGCTCAACGTCATCGACCCGGGCGGTTTGCGCTCCCTGGCCGGGGTCTAGAGCGGGCCGGCTCCCCATGAAAAAACGCCCCTTCGGGGCGTTTCTTCATGCGCATTGCGCCTTGATGTCCGGCGGGATCGGAATTGCGCGGATGCCCTTGCCGTCCTCGCGGTGCGCGGCAAAGATGCGCACCTCGTCGCATTCCATGATCAGGTCCGTGCTGCCGTCGGCGTTCGTGCGCTCGATGCGGTAGCGCTGCACAAAGCTCTTGTCGCGCCATTCGGCCACGTGCACGTGGATCTGCAGCGTGTCGCCGTAGCTGGCGGTCTTGACGAAGCGCGCGTGCGTGTCGACCAGCGGCGTGCCGATCAGGCCCGTGGCCTTTTCGGTCTCGTGCCAGGGCGGCACGCCGCAGGCGATGAAGAAGTGGCGCGAGGCGGCGTCGATCCAGCGGAAGAAGTTGGGGAACCAGACGATGCGCGCGGGGTCGCAGTCGCCGAATTCGACGCGCTGGGTGTAGACGACGGTGCGGGGGGTGGAGGAGTCGGTCATGGCAGGAAACAAAAAAGCCCCTCCGCGCGGGAGGGGCCGGATGCGGGCCGGGGCTCAGTCGCCCTTGATGCCGCGCTCGCGGATCAGGGCGCCGAAGCGCTTCGAGTCGTCCGCGGCCTTGGCGGCGAAAGCCTGCGGCGTCATCGGGGCGGCCTCGCCGCCCAGGGCGTCGATGCGGTTCTTCACGCTCTCGCTGGCGAGGATCCTGTTGATCTCGCTGTTCAGGCGCGCCACCACGGCCGCCGGGGTGCCGGCCGGGGCATAGAAGCCGAAGTAGCTGTCGGCGTCGAAGCCCTTGAGGCCGGTGGCTTCATCGACCGTGGGCGTGTCGGGGAACTGCGAGGAGCGCTTGGGGCTGCCGATGGCCAGCAGCTTGAGGCGATTGGCGCGCACGTGCGGCAGGGCAATGCCCGGATCGAAGGCGAAGTCGATCTGGCCGGCCAGCAGGTCGTTGAGTGCCGGGGCGGCGCCGCGGTAGGGCACGTGCACGGCGAAGGTGCCGGTCATGCTCTTGAACATCTCGCCGGCCAGGTGCGGCGAGCTGCCGTTGCCCGGCGAGCCGTAGGACAGCTTGCCCGGGTTGGCCTTCATGTAGGCCACGAGTTCCTTCGCGTTGTTCACGGGCAGCGAGGGCTTGACCACCAGGAACACGGCCACGCGCGCCACCGAGGCCACCGGGGTCAGGTCCTTGGCCGGGTCGAAGGGCATCTTCGCGTAGATGTGCGGGTTGACCGACACCAGGCCGCCCGAACTCATGAGCAGCGTGTAGCCGTCGGCGCCCGACTTGGCCACCACGTCGCCGCCGATGTTGCCGCCCGAGCCGGCGCGGTTCTCCACCACCACGGGCTGGCCCAGCGCATCCTGCAGCGGGGCGGCCACCAGGCGCGCCAGCACGTCGGCCACGCCGCCGGGCGGGAAGGTGACGATGACCTTGACCGGCTTGGTCGGATAGCTCTGGGCGTGCGCCATGGGCAGCACGCCGGCGGCAGCCACCAGCGCGGCCAGCAGGGTGCGGCGCATCAGTTTCGAGGGGGAAGTGGGGTTCATCGGGGTCTCCTTCTTTGTGATCAAGGGGTCTTCTTCAGGCGCGGCTTGCGCACCCAACGGATCGGCTGTGGCTTGATCGGACGGGCCGGGGCTCCATGTTGTACCAGAGTCTGGTCGAGGGTTTTCCCGGCGTCGTCGGCCAGTGCCGCGCTGCGCGCCGCCGCGATGGCTGCGGCGCGTGCTTCGTCGCTGGCGAAGTGCCCGGCCACGGCCAGGTGCTCCACCACATGCAGCAGGTTGTCCTTGCCGCGCTCGTTGGTGCTGCCATAGCCCTTGATGAGCCGGCCGCACTGGGCAATCTCGAAGCCCGTGGCCCAGTGGCGCGCGGTGGCCTGCACCACGGCGGCCAGCCACTGCTCGATCAGGGCCTGTTCGCTGGCAAAGCGGCTGCCGCGGCGGCGCAGCCAGCGCAGGCTGGCCAGCGTGCGCAGGGCCAGCATGCCGAAGACGGAGTGGGTGCCGACCTTCAGCGGCAGCGCCCAGGGCTGGCGGCCGGCGAGCACGCGGCGGCGGTCCCACGCCAGCAGGCGCTGCGCCGGGCCCCGGGGCAGCAGAGCGGCGAACTCGGGCACGCCCGGCTTGAAATGGTCATACAGCTTGAGCAGGTCGGCCTCGCCGGCCTTGACCTCGCCCAGCACGCGGGCCCAGCGGCTGGCGCGGCTCTTGAGGTCGGCCACGTGCACGATGTCGTCGAAGGCCATCCACAGCGCCAGCCAGCGCGCCATCTCCCGCGTCACAGCCCAGCCGCGCACGCCCTGCGGGTCGCCGGCGCGCTCGGCGGCCAGCACCTGCTGCAACCGCTCCACATAGCGCTGGGCGTAGGCGGCGTCCTGGTAGTCGACCAGGCGTGCATGCGCCAGCGCAATCAGCTCGTGCAGCACGCCCGGGAACAGTGCCGCCACGGCAGCCGGCAGCACCGGCGCCCGGGCTGCGGGCGCGGTGCTGCCGGCCGTGCCCGCGCCGAGCACCTGCTCGACATAGCGCGCCTGCGTGCGCTGGGCCTGCACGGCGTCGAAGCCCAGCGCGAAGCCGCGCAGGCTGGCCTGGGCACTGCCACCGCTGCCGGCCAGGATGGCTTCGTAGTCGGCGCGCGCCATGGGCAGCAGGCCGCTGGCAGCGATGCAGCCCAGCATGACCGCGCTGACCACGGTGCCGGCCTGGCGCGTGAGCTCGGACATGTCCAGCACGTGGTGGGCGCGGCTGTGCGCGGCCACCAGCCGGATCAGCTCGGGCGTGTCGCGCCGGCCGTCGCCCATCTGCATCTTTTCCATGGTGGTCAGCGTGCGCGCGGAAGACGTGAGCACCAGCGTGCGCTCGGCGCTGGCGTGGCCCAGGCCGATCTGGCGCACGGTCTCGAGCAGCTCGCTGGAGACCAGCGCGTCCAGGCGCCCCGGCACGGGGTAGAGGCCCAGCACGGGACGCTTGCCGCCGAGTTCCTCCTGTCTGATCGGGAAGACCTCGAGGTAATAGGTGGTGGCGCCGGTGCGCTGCGCCACGCCGGGGATGGACGTGGCCTGCACGGGGTAGCCGGCGTGGCGCGCGGTCTCGACCAGCCATTCGGTCAGCACGCCGCCGCCTTCGCCGCCGAGGGCGCAGAGGAGGAGGGAGATGGGGTGTTGTTGGCTCATGTCTTTTGCTTTTCGTTATGTCTTTGGCGGAGCTCTGCGTGGGTTGTCTGCGACGCTTTGTCTGCCCCCCACTCTCCCCCCCGCCCCTCTCTGCCCCCGCCGGGGCAGAGAGGGGCGCCTGGATTTGGCTTCTGGTTTCTGGACAGGCTTCTATGGAGTGAGGCGTCGCCGCCGTGGATGGTGAGGCGAGATTGCTGGCCAGCGGTCGTAGTGAATGGATCTCTATGTGTGTGCCCGCGACAGCGGCCGCTGCGCGGCCTGCTGTGGGCGAGACAGGAAAAGTGCGCGGCGTTCCTGCAATCGGCCTCGTCACTGGCCGGCGCAGCCGCCAGCCTTGGCGCGCAGAGCCGTGCGAGCTCTCTACGACCGTAGGTGTGCCAGTCGGCGAGAGAAGAAGCCGTGGCGACGCCCCGCGCCGTAGAAGCGTAGCCGGCGCGACGCAACAAAATCAAAGCACCCCTCTTTGCCCCGGCGGGGGCAGAGAGGGGCGGGGGGGAGAGTGGGGGGCTACAAAAGTGACCAAACACAAACCACCTCAGCCTCAAGCAGGTTGCAGCACACGCACGACAGAACGGCGCAGGCTGGCCAGCAGCCTTTCATGCCAGCGGGGGTTCTGCACCACCTCGGCCCGGTAGAACGAAGGGCACAAAGTCGCCGCATGCGCATTGGCCCCACACAGCCCGCAGCCCACGCAGCCATCAATGACGGTCGCCACCGGGTCGACCTTCAAAGGATCCGGGTTGTCCTTGAGCGTCAGCGTGGGGCAGCCCGACAGGCGGATGCACGCATGGTCGCCATTGCAGACGTCCTCGTCCACGCCGTACTTCACGCGTTCCACCCGCTTGCCTTTTTTCAGCAGGCTGGCCAGCCAGGGCTTGATGCGGCGCTGGCGTTCCAGCTGGCACTCGCCTTCGGCGACGATGACCTTCAGGCCGTTGAAGTCCGAGGTGAAGGCGGCGATCAGGGTCTTGCGCACGTTCTCGACCTCGTAGGTGTGCACGGTGCGCAGCCACTGCACGCCCAGGCCCTTGAGCGTGCTCTCGATGGTCTGGTTGGTGTGCACCACGCTCTCGCGCTTGTCGGTGGCATCGCTCTTGACCGCGTCGCTCGGCGTGGAAATGATGTCCTGCGTGCCCGTGGCCGAGGTGTAGCCGTTCTTGAAGATCAGCAGCACCGCGTCGTCGCCGTTGAAGAGCGCGCTCTGCACCCCCGTGAGCAGGCCGTTGTGCCAGAAGCCACCGTCGCCCATGACCGAGAGCACGCGCCGGTTCATCATGGGCGAGACGCCGGCGCGGCTGGCCAGGCTCATGCCGTAGCCCAGGATGGAGTGGCCGAAGGAGAAGGGTTCGAAGGTGGCCAGCGCATGGCAGCCGATGTCGGCCGCCACGTGCACCGGACCCACGGTCTCCTGGGCCAGCTTGAGCGCCGAGAACACGGGCCGCTCCGGGCAGCCGATGCACATGCCCGGTGGGCGCGCGGGCAGGGGCTGGCCCAGCTCCTTCGCGATGGCGGCACGGCGCTCGCGGTTGCCGCTCAGCCAGGCGGGCACGTCGGCCGGCAGCAGCTCGGCGCGGTACTGGCGCAGGAACTTCTCCAGCCCGGTGGCCATGAGCTCGGCCGAGTACTCGCCCGCATGCGCAAGCATGTCCTTGCCGTGCAGCGGCGTCGGGATGCCGCTGCGCCGCAGCAGGGCAGCCAGTTCCTGCTCGATGTACTCGGGCTGGCCCTCTTCCATCATGAGCACGGCGCGCTTGCCCATGCAGAACCCGGTCAGCTCCTCGGGCACCAGCGGGTAGGTGACATTGAGCACCAGCAGCGGGATGTCGGCGTTGCCGTAGGCGTCGGCCAGGCCGAACTGCTGCAGCGTGCGGATCAGCGTGTTGTACAGGCCGCCCTGCACGACGATGCCCAGGTCGCCATGCTTGCCCGGGAACAGCTCGTTGAGCTGGTGCTCGCGGATGTAGGCGCGCGCAGCCGGGATGCGCTGTTCGCCCTTGAGCTTCTCGTGGCGGAAGGTCACGGGAGGATGTGCCAGCCGCTCATAGTTGAAGGCTGCGGGCTCCTCCATCAGCGCGCGCGTGGAGATGCGCGGCGTGCGGTTGTCCTTGGCCTGGAAACTGCCGCGCACGTGGCAGGCGCGGATGCGCAACTCCAGGATGGCCGGCATGTTGGACGCCTCGGACAGCGCGAAGCCGTGCTCCACCATATCCACCATGCGGCCCAGGTCCGGGCGCGGGTCGAGCAGGATCATGCCGGACTTGAGCGCGTAGGCGTGGGTACGCTCCTGGATCACGCTGGCGCCCTCGCCGTAGTCCTCGCCCACGACGATCAGCACGCCGCCGGTCACGCCGGGCGAGGCCAGGTTGGACAGCGCGTCGGCCGCGACGTTGGTGCCGACGATGGACTTCCAGGTCACGGCGCCGCGCAGCGGGTAGTGGATCGACGCGCCCAGCATGGCGGCGGCCGAGGCCTCGTTGGAACAGGCCTCGACGTGCACGCCGAGCTCGTCCATGTAGTCCTTGGCCTGCACCATCACGTCGAGCAGGTGCGAGACCGGCGCGCCCTGGTAGCCGCCGACATAGGCCACGCCGGACTGCAACAGGCCCTTGGTGATGGCCAGGATGCCCTCGCCATGAAAGGTCTGGCCCTGCCCCAGTGCCAGCGACTTGATCTCCTGGCTGAATGAAACTTCCACGTGTCGACCTCTGTGTATCTGGACAGCCGCCCAGTTTCGCTGCTGCCATCCCATCAATCAATAAAATAGCGCGACTAACTATTATTAGAAATATGCATATCAAGGACGTCGACCTGAACCTGCTGCGTGTGTTCGATGCGGTCTACCGCACGGGCCAGGTCAGCCGCGCGGCCGAGCTGCTGGACCTGACCCAGCCCGCCGTGAGCCAGGGCCTGACCCGGCTGCGCCTGTTGCTCAAGGACCCGCTGTTCATGCGCGCGGCCGGCGGGGTGCAGCCCACGCCCCGCGCCGAGCGGCTCGCGCCCGCGGTGCGCGCGGCACTGGCCGGGCTGGAGCAGGCGCTGAGCGAGGGCGAGCAGTTCGATCCCCGGCGCTCGGACAAGACCTTCCGCATCCACATGAGCGACATCGGCGAGGGCCGCTTCCTGCCCGAGCTCATGGTGGCGCTGCGCGAGCGCGCCCCCGGGGTACGCATCGAGACCCTGCCCGTGCCGGCGGCGGGCATCGCCGGCGCGCTCGACGGCGGGCAGATCGACTTTGCCTTCGGATTCCTGCCCGCCGTCAAGGACACGCAGCGCGTGCAGCTGCTCAAGGACCGTTACATCGTGATGCTGCGCGAGGGCCACCCCTTTGCCGCCATCGCACGCCGGCGCAAGGGCCAGGGCCTGCTGGACGCGCTGCAGCAGCTGGAGTTCGTCGCGGGCCGCACCCATACGGATACCCTGCGTATCCTGCAGCTGCTCAAGCTGGAGGACCGCATCCGGCTGACGGCCGAGCACTTCATGGTGCTGCCGGCCATCGTGCGCGCCACGGATCTGGCCGTGGTCATGCCGCGCAACATCGCCCGGAGCTTTGCCGACGCCGGGGGCTACACGCTGATCGAGCCCCCGTTCCCGCTGCGCGACTTCACCGTCGCGCTGCACTGGAGCCGCCGCTTCGAGAACGACCCGGCCAACCGCTGGCTGCGCGAGACCCTGGTCGGGCTGTTTTCCGGTGGCTGAGCCCGCTGCCTACAATCTGCGCATTCCCAGGAAAACCCACCATGAGCATCAAGAGCGACAAATGGATCCGCCGCATGGCCGAGCAGCACGGCATGATCGAGCCCTTCGAGCCCGGCCAGGTGCGCCACGCGCCCGACGGCCACAAGATCGTGAGCTACGGCACCAGCAGCTACGGCTACGACATCCGCTGCGCGCGCGAGTTCAAGGTCTTCACCAACATCCACAGCACCGTGGTCGACCCGAAGAACTTCGACGAGAAGAGCTTCGTGGACATCGAGAGCGACGTCTGCATCATCCCGCCCAACAGCTTCGCGCTGGCGCGCACCGTGGAGTACTTCCGCATCCCGCGCAACGTGCTGACCATCTGCCTGGGCAAGAGCACCTACGCGCGCTGCGGCATCATCGTCAACGTCACGCCCTTCGAGCCCGAGTGGGAAGGCTATGTGACGCTGGAGTTCTCCAACACCACCCCGCTGCCGGCCAAGATCTACGCCGGCGAGGGCTGCGCCCAGGTGCTGTTCTTCGAGAGCGACGAGGTCTGCGAGACCAGCTACAAGGACCGCGGTGGCAAGTACCAGGGGCAGCATGGCGTGACCCTGCCGAAGACCTGAGCGTTTTCAGGCGGGCAGCGCCAGCCGTGCGGCCGCCAGGTCCCAGCCGGCCCAGCCGCAGCTCTTGAACAGAACCGGCCCGGATGTCGATCCTGGCCGGTTCTTCCTTTCGCGCAGCAGATCCTGCAAGGTGGCGAATTGCGCCACGTCCAGCCCGGCCTGCAGCAGGTCGCCGGCTTCGTGGTTGGCGTCGCGCGTGTCCACCACCACGGTTCCTTGTGCTGCGATGTGGCGACACAACCCGGGCGCCAGTTCCACCATGCGCGGCGTGAAGGCGCCGACGGCGGCGATGAAGGTGTCGGGCCGCGGCGTGGCACCGAGCACCACGCCGCTGGCTGGGGTGCAAGTGAGGACCAGCGGGCAATCGGCCAGCGCCTCATTGGGGTCGGTGATTACTTCGGCCTGCAGGCCCAGCGTGCGCGCGTGACCGGCCAGAGCCTGGGCACTGGCCGCGCTGCGCGAGGCGATCTTGACGTCTCGCAGGCCCAGGCCAGTGGAAAAGGCCTCCAGATGTGCACGGCCCTGCACACCGGCACCGACGATGAGCAGCGGGCCTTGCGGGTTCGGCGCCAGCGTCTGCGCCGCCAGCAGGGAGACCGCGGCGGTGCGCCGGGCCGTGACCGTGGGGCCGTCCAGCACCAGCCGGCGCTCGCCCGTGGCGAGGTCGAACACCACCACGTCGCCCTGGATGGCGGGGCGGCCGGTGCCGGCGTTGGCCGGGGTGTAGGTGATGAGCTTGGTGATGGCCAGGCGCCCGTCCAGCGCCGGCATCACGAACAGGCTGCCGCCCCCGGGCAGGGGCTGGACCAGGCGGGCGGGGACCTGGACCGCCGGATCCTGCAGGAGCGCGGCGATTTCGACGGCCAGGGCCGGGTAGGGCAGGCGCCCGGCGGTCCGGGCCGGGCTGAGCAGGGGGGCGGTCGGCATGCCGGCACTGTAGCCGGCGCGGATGGCCCGCAAGCGGGATATCGGGGATAATCCGAGTTTGCCCTTGGATGCAGGGGTGGCCCGCTATCGGTCAGATAGCAGACATTTGGCTGTGCCAGACCGATTTGAATACCGAACTCCCCCTCGCCCCCGTGATTTCGAACGAACTCACTTCTGAGACTCCCGTCATGGCCTTTGCCCAGCTGCAACTGGCCGAGCCGCTGGCCCGCGCGGTCGCCGAGATGGGCTACGCATCCATGACCCCCATCCAGGCCCAGGCCATCCCCGTGGTGCTGCAGGGTCGTGACGTCATGGGTGCCGCCCAGACCGGCACCGGCAAGACCGCCGCCTTCTCGCTGCCGCTGCTGCAGCGCCTGCTCAAGCACGAGAACAGTTCCACCTCGCCGGCGCGCCACCCCGTGCGCGCCCTGGTGCTGCTGCCCACGCGCGAGCTCGCCGACCAGGTGGCGCAGCAGGTCAAGCTCTACGCGAAGTACACCAACCTGCGCAGCACCGTGGTCTTCGGCGGCATGGACATGAAGCCGCAGACGGCCGAGCTCAAGAAGGGGGTCGAGGTGCTGGTGGCCACGCCCGGCCGCCTGCTGGACCACATCGAGGCCAAGAACGCCGTGCTCAACCAGGTCGAGTACGTCGTGCTCGACGAGGCCGACCGCATGCTGGACATCGGCTTCCTGCCGGACCTGCAGCGCATCCTGTCCTACCTGCCCAAGCAGCGCACCACGCTGCTGTTCTCCGCCACCTTCTCGCCCGAGATCAAGCGCCTGGCGGGCAGCTACCTGCAGAACCCGGTGACCATCGAGGTGGCGCGCTCCAACGCCACCGCCTCCACCGTGGAGCAGCATTTCTACAGCGTGCCGGAAGACGACAAGCGCCACGCGCTGCACCAGATCCTGCGCCAGCGCGGCATGAAGCAGGCCTTCGTGTTCGTCAACAGCAAGCTGGGCTGCGCCCGCCTGGCGCGTTCGCTGGAGCGCGAGGGTCTCAAGACCGCCGCCCTGCACGGTGACAAGAGCCAGGACGAGCGCCTCAAGGCGCTCGACGCCTTCAAGAAGGGCGAGGTCGATCTGCTGGTCTGTACCGACGTGGCCGCGCGCGGCCTGGACATCAAGGACGTGCCCGCGGTGTTCAACTTCGACGTGCCCTTCAACGCCGAGGACTACGTGCACCGCATCGGCCGCACCGGCCGCGCCGGCGCCTCGGGCCTGGCGGTGAGCTTCGTCTCGGCCAAGGACGCGCGCCTGGTGGCCGACATCGAGAAGCTGATCAAGACGAAGATCGAGCTCGAGCCCGTCGAGTACGACGAGGACAAACCCGACATCCGCCGCCAGGGCCGCTTCAACGAGGGGCGCCGCCTGTACGAGCAGGGCGAGGAGCGCAGCGAATCGCGGCGTGACCGTGGCGAACGCGGCGAACGCGAGCGCCGCTCCGAGCCGCGCCCCAGCAGCCGCCCGGCCGCAGCCGCGCAGGACCCTTTCTTCAACAAGCCTTACGAGACCCCGGAGACGGTGGCCGAGCCGGCACCGTGGGAAGCGGCGGCCAAGCCGGCCGGCCGCGTGGTCTCGGCCAACATCAAGCCCAAGCGCAAGGTCGCGGCACTGTTCAAGGCGGAGTGAGCCCGGGTTTCATGCGCGCGCACGGGGCGTGATCGCCCGAGTCGCCCTGTCAAGCGGGCAGGTCCGCTTCAATCGCCGCGCACCCCTGGGGTCTGCGCGGCCTCGCATGGCACCTGGATGAGCTCGTGCGCCCCGGCGCCGGCAAGGCGCACGGCGCTCAGTCGCCCTCCCCAGACGCAGCCCGTGTCCAGCGCCAGCACGTCGCGCCGGCCCAGCCAGCCCAGCGTGGACCAGTGGCCGAAGGCCACGGTGATGCCGGCCGTGCGCCGGCCTGGCACCTCGAACCAGGGCCGGTAGCCCGGCGGCGCGCCGGCCGCGCCCTCCTTGGTGGCGAACTCCATCTCCCCGGCATCGGTACAGAAACGCAGCCGCGTGAGCGCATTGACGATCACGCGCAGCCGGGCGTCGCCGGCCAGCGCGTCGTCCCAGCGCGCCGGCGTGTTGCCGTACATGCGCGGCAGGAAATCCGCCAGGTCAGGTCCGCGCAGCACGGCCTCCACCTCACCGGCGAGCGCCATTGTTTTCGAAGCATCCCAGGACGGGAGGACACCTGCATGCACCATCAGGATCTCCTCTCCCGCGACGCGCTCGTGCATCGCCATGTGCTGCTGGCGGAGCCAGTCGGTCAGGGCCGCCCGGTCCGGTGCCCGCAGCAGATCGTCCAGCGTGTCGCTGCGGTGCGGCGCGCGCGCGCCATGCACCAGCGCCAGCAGGTGCAGGTCGTGGTTGCCCAGCAGGCAGCGTGCCGCCGCACCGTAGCCCATGAGGCGGCGCAGCACGGCGGCCGAGGCCGGGCCGCGGTTGACCAGATCGCCCAGCAGGTACAGGGTGTCGCGGCTGGGCGAGAACGCCATCGTGTCGAGCAGGCGCTGCAGCGGGGCATCGCAGCCCTGTACGTCGCCGATCAAGTAAAGTGCCATGCTGTCCATTTTGAACCGTTGCCATGGAGTTTCTCCTCATCGCCCTGCTGATCGTCCTCAACGGCCTGTTCGCCATGTCGGAACTGGCGCTGGCGGCGAGCCGCAAGTCGCGCCTGCTGGCCATGGCCGAGGGCGGCGACGGCGGGGCCCGCAAGGCACTGGAGCTGATGGACGACCCCAACCAGTTCCTCTCCACCATCCAGGTCGGCATCACGTCCATCGGCGTGCTCAACGGCATCGTGGGCGAGGCGGCCTTCAGCGATGACCTCGCCGCCTGGCTGCTGGCCGTGGGCGTGAGCGAGCGCGCTTCCGCCATCACCGCCACGGCGCTGGTGGTGACGATCATTACTTTCCTTACCATCATCTTCGGCGAGCTGGTGCCCAAGCGCATCGGCCAGCTCTACCCCGAGCCGGTGGCGCGCTGGATGGCGCGGCCCATGAACTGGCTGGCCATGGGGGCCAGGCCCTTCGTCCTGCTGCTGGCGACCACCACGCAGAGCGTGCTGCGGCTGCTGCGCATCCCCACCGACGTGGCGCGCCCCATGACCGAGGAGGAAATCCGCCACAGCCTCGAGGAAGGCGTGGACGCGGGGGTCATCGAGGAGCAGGAGCACCAGATGGTGCAGAACGTGTTCCGCCTCGACGACCGGCCGCTGACTTCGCTGATGGTGCCGCGCACCGACATCGTCTGGCTCGACGCCTCGCTCAGCGTCGCGCAGTCCCTGCAGCGTGTGGGCGAGGCCGGCGCCGCCGCGGCCCATTCCTGGTATCCGGTGTGCCGCGGTTCGCTCGACGACGTGCTGGGCGTGATCGGCGTGGGCCAGCTGCTCGAACTCGGCGTGGCGCAGGAGGGTACTCTCGAGCCGCATGTGCAGCCCGCGGTCTTCGTGCCCGAGACGCTCTCGGGCATGGAACTGCTCGAGCAGTTCCGCTCGCGCTCGGGTCGCATGGTCTTCGTGGTCGACGAATATGGCGTGGTGCAGGGCCTGCTCACGCCGGGCGACCTGCTCGAAGCCATCACGGGCGAGCTGCAGCCTGTGGCGCAGACCGAGGCCTGGGCCACCGAGCGCGAGGATGGCTCCTGGCTGCTCGACGGCCTGATGCCGGTGGACGAATTCAAGACCCGGCTGGGCATCCTCGCCCTGCCCGACGAGGAGCGCGGACGCTACAACACCGTGGCCGGGCTCCTTCTGGCTGTCAGCGGCCGGCTGCCCCAGGTCGGCGAGCGCATCGAATGCGCGGGCTGGCTGTTCGAGGTGGTGGACCTGGACGGCCGGCGCATCGACAAGGTGCTGGCCACGGCGCTGAACGCGGCGCAGCCGCCGCTGACAGCGGTCTAGTAGAGCGGGTCCCGGGACGGCTCGGCCAGCACGTTGCGGTTGCGCCCGGCGCGCTTGGCCGCGTAGAGCGCCTCGTCGGCCAGCCGGATCAACGCGTCGGCATCGGCCGGGCCGTGCAGTCCGGCAACGCCGCCCGAGAAGGTGGCGCTGCACCAGGTCTCGTTGAAGGGATGGCGCAACTGGCCGAAATCGGTGCGGATGCGGTCGAGCACCTCGAGCGCGCGCGCCGCGTCCGCGCCGGGCAGCACCAGCAGGAATTCCTCGCCGCCGTAGCGGCCGATGATGTCGGTCTTGCGCAGGCGCTGGCGCAGGAACCAGGCCAGGCTGCGGATCACCTGGTCGCCCATGGGGTGGCCGTAGCCGTCGTTGATCTTCTTGAAGTGGTCGATGTCGAGCATGGCCACCGCCAGCGGTTGCTTGGCGGCCACGGCCTGTTGCAGGGCCGCGGCGAGCCTCTCCTTGGCTGCGAGATGGTTGTACAGCCCGGTCAGGCTGTCGTGCTGCATGGCGCGGCGCAGCGCACGGTAGCGTTCGATCTTGCTCTGCACGACGGCATTGAGCACCACCGGGTTGAAGGGCTTGGTCAGGAAGTGGTCGCCGCCCAGGCGCAGCGCCTCGATCTGCATCGGCACGTGGGTGTCGCCCGAAAGGTAGACGATGGGAATCGACAGGAACTCGGGATGCTGGCGGATCACGCGCGCGGCCTCGATGCCGGTGCAGCCCGGCATGAACATGTCCATCAGGATCAGGTCGGGCTGCAGGCGGGCCAGACAGTCCAGCACCTCGTGCGGGCTGGCAATGGCGTGGGTCTCGATGTCGCACTCGGCCAGGGTGCGCTGGATCGAGCGGCTGGCCGTGATCGAGTCTTCCACCACCAGCGCGCGGTAGGGCGCCTCCTGCGGGCTGGCGCACAACTGCATCAGGCGCGCCAGCAGGGTGCCCGGGCCGGCCGCGGCCGGCAGGCAGTCGTCGCAGCCCGCCAGCAGCGCCGCGCGGATGCTCTCGAAGTCGTCGGGCAGGCGGTGCACCATGAGCTTGCTGGCCGAGAAGCGCGCCCGCAGGGCCTGCAGCTGCGCGCAGGCCTGCGCCACGGTCAGCCCGTCGGCGTCGAGCAGCACGATGGCCGGCTCCGCAGCGTCGGCGGGCAGGGCGTCGTCCCGGTGGAAGCCGGCATCGATGCCGTACTGGCCCAGCTGGCGCAGCAGTTCCTGCCAGGGCGCGGCCTGGCGGCCCACCAGCCAGACGCGCTGGCGCGGCTGCACATCAAAGGCCGGGCCGGGCTCGGGCTGGGTGCGGCGTTCGGTGATCGGCCGCCGGTTGACGGCGATGAAGTCGGCCACGCGCGTGCCCAGCTCCTGCACGCGCTGGCCGAGCCCGGCCTGGGTGGCCGCGGACACGACGGCGGTGTCCGGACCGGCGTCGAAGAGGGCCAGGGTCTGCTGCTCAAGGCTGCGCGAGAGCTGGTGCAGACCGGCCAGACCCTTGCCGTGCAGGAACTCGGTGAAGCTGGAGATGGAGACGGCGAACTCCAACAGCGCGTTGCTGCCCGGATCGGCCGCGTGATGCTGCCAGCGCGCAGCCACGGCATCCATGCGTTTGCGGAGTTCTTCAGGCGGGCAGGACATGGCGCGGACGTCAGGCGCGCAGTGCTGCGGCCCCACGCGCGGCGCGCATGCGCCGCAGGCCGCAGATCGGGGGCAGATACATGCGCGAAAGTATATGTCGCGCTTTGGCGCGCGCGGCCCTGTCCCGGTGCATGCGCGGCCTCAGGCCCGTCCCGTCAGCCGGTACACCCACAGGCCCAGCAGCTCGTGCAGCGCGGTGTGCCACTGGGCGGCGCCCTGGGCCAGCGAGTACTGGTGCCAGGGCGTCTGCAGGCCCGCGCGGTAGTCCGCCGGCCAGGGCGTGACGTTCCAGCCCGCCTTCTCGAAGGTGGCCAGCGCGCGCGGCATGTGCCAGGCCGAGGTCAGCAGCAGCCAGGGCTGCGTGGGGTCCACGCCCGGCAGCGTGGCGCTGAGTACCGCGTTCTCGTGCGTCGTGCGCGAGGCCGACTCGAAGCGCAGGCGCTGCGCTTCCACGCCCATGGCGGCGTAGAAGCGGCGCGCGCGTTCAGCCTCGCTCAGACCCGCCCCCAGCAGCTCGCCTTCGCCCCCCGTGAAGAGCAGCTGCAGCTGCGGCGCGCGCTGCAGCAGCGGCAGCGCGGCGGTCATGCGTTCGGCCGCGGCATTGAGCGCCGGCTGCGCGTGGCCTTCCCAGACGTAGGAGGACTCCAGCGCACCGCCGAGCACGATGACGCCGGCATAGCGCTGCAGGTCGACGGACGGCGGCGCCGGATGCCGGCGCTCGAGTTCGCGCAGCAGCGCCTGGGGCAGCGGCTGCCAGCCCTGCAGCAGCAGCACGGCCAGCGCGCTCCACAGCAGGGCGTTGCCGCTGCGGCGCCAGCGGCGCTGCAGCAGCAGGCCCGCAAGCAGCAGGAGGGCGGCCCAGGCCAGCGGCTGGGTGAGGAAGGTGAGCAGCTTGGCGGCGATGAACATGGCCGCATTGTCACCGCAGCGGCATGCGTGCTGCCCCTATGATCGGGCATCCCCGCATGGCGCTGCCGGCGCCGACGCCCGATGCCCTCACACCCGTCTCACCCCGAACGCCCGCAGGCCGCCAGCTTTGGCCAGGCGCTGCGCTTCTGGCTCAAGCTGGGTTTCATCAGCTTCGGCGGCCCCGCGGGGCAGATCGCCCTCATGCACGAGGAGCTGGTGGAGCGGCGGCGCTGGATCTCCGAGCGGCGTTTCCTGCACGCGCTGAACTACTGCATGCTGCTGCCCGGGCCCGAGGCCCAGCAGCTCGCCACCTACCTGGGCTGGCTCATGCACCGGACCCGGGGCGGCATCGCCGCCGGCGTGCTGTTCGTGCTGCCCTCGCTGATCATCCTGATCGCGCTGTCGTGGCTCTACATCGCCTGGGGCGAGACGCCGCTGGTGGCGGGACTGTTCTACGGCATCAAGCCGGCGGTCACGGCCATCGTGCTGCAGGCGGCCTGGCGCATCGGTTCGCGCGCCTTGAAGAACGGCGCGCTGTGGGCCATCGCCGCTGCCGCCTTCGTGGCGATCTTTGCGCTGAATGTCCCCTTTCCGGCCATCGTGGCCGCCGCGGCGCTGATCGGGTATGTCGGCGGGCGGATCGTGCCGGCACGATTTGCCACCGGCGGCGGGCATGGCGGCAGGCAGAAGTCCTACGGGCCGGCCCTGATCGACGACGACACGCCGCCGCCGGCCCATGCGCGCTTTCGCTGGCCGCACCTGCTGCGCGTGCTGGCCGTGGGCGGCCTGCTGTGGGCCGTGCCCATGGCGCTGCTGTGGGCGCTGCTGGGCTGGCAGCACGCCTACACGCAGATGGGCTGGTTCTTCACCAAGGCGGCCCTGCTGACCTTCGGCGGCGCCTATGCCGTGCTGCCCTACGTCTACCAGGGTGCGGTGCTGCACTACGGCTGGCTCACGGCGGAGCAGATGATCGACGGCCTGGCACTGGGCGAGACCACGCCCGGGCCGCTCATCATGGTGGTGGCCTTCGTCGGCTTCGTCGGCGCCTACGGGCAGGCCCTGCTGGGGCCCGGCGCCCTGTTCGCGGCCGGGGCGCTGGCCGCGGTGCTGGTGACCTGGTTCACCTTCCTGCCGTCCTTCCTCTTCATCCTGGCCGGCGGGCCGCTGGTGGAGTCCACCCATGGCGACCTCAAGTTCACCGCGCCGCTCACGGCCATCACCGCGGCGGTGGTGGGCGTGGTGCTGAACCTGGCGCTGTTCTTCGGCTGGCACGTGCTGTGGCCGAAGGGCTGGAGCGGCGGTTTCGACGCGGTCGCCGCCGCCATTGCCCTGGGCGCGGCCGTGGCCCTGCTGCGCTACCAGCGTAACGTTCTGCACGTCATCGGCGCCTGCGCGCTGCTGGGCCTGCTGCTGCGCAGCGCAGGCTTCTGAGCCCGGCGTCCTGGCTCAGGGCTGCTCAGCTTCCTGGTCTGTGGGCCACGTACTTTTGTGCGCCGCAATAAAGCTTGTCTATCGATAGTATAGATTTAAGAATAATTGAAATCGATAGAAATGACCTATAATTCGTCTTGTCGGCGCGCAAGCAACCGGTCAAATCAATAAACCCCCTTAATCAACCAAACGGAGTTAATTCATGTCCCTGATCAATACCCAAGTGCAGCCCTTCAAGGCCCAGGCTTTCAAGCAAGGCAAATTCATCGAAGTGACCGAGAAGGACCTGCACGGCAAGTGGTCCGTGCTGATCTTCATGCCGGCCGCCTTCACCTTCAACTGCCCGACCGAAGTGGAAGACGCTGCCGACAACTACGCCGAGTTCCAGAAGGCCGGCGCCGAGGTCTACATCGTCACCACCGACACCCACTTCTCGCACAAGGTGTGGCACGAGACCTCCCAGGCCGTGGGCAAGGCCCAGTTCCCGCTGGTGGGCGACCCCACGCACGCCCTGACCAACGCCTTCGGCGTGCACATCCCCGAGGAAGGCCTGGCGCTGCGCGGCACCTTCATCATCAACCCCGAGGGCGTGATCAAGACCATGGAAGTGCACGACAACGCCATCGCCCGTGACGTCAAGGAGACCCTGCGCAAGCTCAAGGCTGCCCAGTACGTGGCCAAGAACCCCGGCCAGGTCTGCCCGGCCAAGTGGAACGAAGGCGCCGCCACCCTGACCCCGTCGCTGGACCTGGTCGGCAAGATCTGAACCCTCTTCCCGCCACTGCCAGTACCGCAGCCCCATGGGGTGCGGTTCCTACGCGAACCGCGCCCCATGCACCAGCGGCACTGCCCGCCCGCCCATCCAAGGAGATCCCCATGCTCGACGCCACCCTCAAGACCCAGCTGCAGGCCTACCTGCAGAAACTGCAGCGCCCGATCCGCCTGATCGCCTCGCTCGATGCCGGCGAGAAGTCGGCCGAACTGCGCGCCCTGCTGCAGGACATCGCCGGCCTGTCCGACCAGGTGGCCTTCGACGACAGCGGCAGCGATGCCCGCAAGCCGTCCTTCGTGATCGCCCGCGAGGGCGAGACGGGCGGCGTGCGCTTCGCCGGCATCCCGCTGGGCCACGAGTTCACCTCGCTGGTGCTGGCCCTGCTGTGGACCGGCGGCCATCCCCCGAAGGTCGAGGCCGACGTGATCGAGCAGATCAGGTCCCTGGACGGAGACTTCAACTTCGAGGTCTACATGTCCCTGAGCTGCCACAACTGCCCGGACGTGGTGCAGGCCGCCAGCCTCATGGCCATCCTGAACCCGAAGGTCCGCACCACCATCATCGACGGCGCCCTGTTCCAGGCAGAGGTCGATGCACGCCAGATCATGGCCGTGCCCATGACCTACCTCAACGGCGTAGTCTTCGGCTCGGGCCGCATGACGGTCGAGGAGATGGTGGCCAAGCTGGACACGAACTCGGCCGGCCGTGAAGCCGCCAAGCTCGACGCGAAGGACCCCTACGACGTGCTGATCGTCGGCGGCGGCCCGGCCGGTGCGGCCGCGGCCGTCTACGCGGCGCGCAAGGGCATCCGCGTGGGTGTCGCGGCCGAGCGCTTCGGTGGCCAGGTCAACGACACCATGGCCATCGAGAACTACATCTCGGTGCTCGAGACCGACGGCCCGAAGTTCGCCGCCGCGCTGGAAGCGCAGGTGCGCCACTACGAGGTGGACATCATGAACCTGCAGCGCGCCGACAAGCTGGTCCCGGCCGAGGAGCCGGGTGGCCTGGTGCAGCTGCAGATGGCCAACGGCGGCGTGCTCAAGGCGCGCAGCGTCATCCTGTCCACCGGCGCGCGCTGGCGCAATGTCAACGTGCCCGGCGAGCAGGAGTACAAGAACCGCGGCGTGGCCTACTGCCCGCACTGCGACGGCCCGTTGTTCAAGGGCAAGCGCGTGGCCGTGATCGGCGGCGGCAATTCGGGCGTGGAAGCGGCCATCGACCTGGCCGGCATCGTGCAGCACGTGACGCTGATCGAGTTTGCCGATGCGCTCAAGGCCGACGCCGTGCTCGTGAGCAAGCTCAGGAGCCTGCCCAACGTGAGCATCCACCTCAACGCCCAGACCACCGAGATCACGGGTGACGGCAGCAAGGTGAACGGCCTGCGCTACAAGGACCGCGTGAGCGGCGCCGAGCAGCTGGTGCCGCTGGAGGGCGTGTTCGTGCAGATCGGCCTGGTGCCCAACACCGAGTGGCTCAAGGGCACGCTGGAGCTCAGCCGCTTCGGCGAGATCGTGGTCGATGCCAAGGGTCACACCAATGTACCGGGCGTGTTCGCCGCGGGCGACTGCACGACCGTGCCCTACAAGCAGATCGTGATCGCCGCGGGCGAGGGGGCCAAGGCCGCGCTCAGCGCCTTCGACCACCTGATCCGCACGCCGGTGGCCGAGGCGGTCGCGGCCTGATCGTCACGCCGTCGCCAAAAAGGGACAGTGCCCGCCGGGCCTGTCCCTTTTTTCATGGTGCGGGCCGGGTGAGGGGGAGGGCCCTCGTATGATGGCGCTCCAAACATGGAGGAGGGCAGCATGTCCATCGGTTCCGCGATCTTCTGGGGTGTCGTCGTCGTGGTCGTGATCTACGGGGTCATGCTCTACAACGGCCTGGTGCAGCTCAAGCACAACGTCGCCAAGGCCTGGGCCAACATCGACGTCGCGCTCAAGCAGCGCCATGACGAGCTGCCCAAGCTGGTCGAGGTCTGCAAGCAGTACAAGCAGTTCGAGCAGGCCACGCTGCAATCGGTGATCGAGGCGCGCAGCCGCGTGCAGAGCGCGCGCGAGGCGCACGACGTGCCCGCGCTCAGCCGCGCCGAGGGCGCGCTGCGCATGGGCCTGGGGCAGATTTTCGCGGTGGCCGAGGCCTACCCCGAGCTCAAGGCCAACGAGCACTTCATGCAGCTGCAGCAGCGCATCAGCAGCCTGGAGAGCCTGATCTCCGACCGCCGCGAGCTCTACAACGAGTCGGTCAACCTCAACAACGTGCGCGTCGATTCCTTTCCCGACGCGCTGATCGCGCGCTTCTTCCGCTTCCAGCACCACCCGCTGCTCGAGTTCGCCGACCACGAGAAGGCCGACGTCGACGTGCGCCAGCTGTTCAACAGCTGAGGCCCGGGGCGACAGCCGGCGGCGCACGGCCATGACGTGGCGCATTCCCTTCGGCCGGTCGGGCACGTCCCTGCACGCCGGCATCGCGATGGCGCAGTTCATGCTGCTGGCGCTCGCCGGCAAGGCCGCGCAGCGCGACGTCTGGCTCGGTGCGCTCGCGGGCATCGCCGCGCTCGCGCTGCTGGCCTGGACGGCCGCGCTGCGCCGCCGCCATGCCATCGCCGGCACCCCGACCTCGCGCATCGCCAGCGCCGCACAGGGCTACGTGGAGCTGCACGGCACGGGCCGCCCGCTGGACATCAACCCCCTGCATTCGCCGCTCAGCGGCCAGGCCTGCCTCTGGTACCGCTACCAGGTCGAGCGCCGCACCAGCGACAACAAGTGGGAGATGGTCGAGCAGGACCACAGCCACGCCAGCTTCGTGCTCGACGACGGCAGCGGCAGCTGCCTGGTGGACCCCGAAGGCGCCGAGATCGTCACGCGGCACCGCCGCAGCTGGTCGCAGGGCGACTACCGCTACGTCGAGTGGACGCTGCAGCAGCAGGACCGGATCTACGTGCTGGGCCACTTCGAGACCCGCCACCCGAGCCAGGGGCTGGACGCCGGTGCCGACGTGCGCGAGCTGCTGGCCGAGTGGAAGCAGGATCGCCCGGGCCTGCTGAGGCGCTTCGACCTGGACCATGATGGACAGGTGGATGAGCGTGAGTGGGAGCTCGCACGACGGCTCGCGCGCGGCGAGGTCACGAAGCGGCACCGCGAGCTCATGGCCCAGCCCGAGCTGCACCTCGTGCAGGGTGCCCCCGGCAGCCTCTACCTGATCAGCAACCACGAACCGGAGAAACTGGCGCGCCGCTTCCTGTGGTTCGCGCTGCTGCAGCTGGCGGTCTTCCTGGCGGCCCTGGGCGGGCTGGCCTGGTGGTGGCAGCGGGCCATGTAAAAAGAAGAAGCCCCCAAGAAAAAGCCCCCGGCCATGACAGCCGGGGGCTTTGATCTGGTGCCGGAGAGAGGAATCGAACCCCCGACCTTCTCATTACGAATGAGCTGCTCTACCGACTGAGCTACTCCGGCGAAGGCGCAGATTATACCTTGGCGTTGTGGTAGGCCGTGACCCGGTCGACCTCGTTCTTCGAGCCCAGAACCACGCTCACGCGCTCGTGCAGGCTGGTGGGCTGGAGGTCCAGGATGCGCTGGCGGCCGTTGGTGGCGGCGCCGCCGGCCTGCTCGACGAGCCAGGCCATGGGGTTGGCCTCGTACATCAGGCGCAGCTTGCCGGGCTTGTTGGGCTCGCGCCGGTCCCAGGGGTACATGAAGACGCCGCCGCGGGTCATGATGCGGTGCACGTCGGCCACCATGGAGGCGACCCAGCGCATGTTGAAGTCCTTGCCGCGCGGGCCGTCCTTGCCCTGCAGGCATTCGTCGATGTAGCGCTTGACCGGCTCGTCCCAGTGGCGCATGTTGCTCATGTTGATCGCGAACTCTTTCGTGTCGGCCGGGATCTGCACGTTCTCCTGGGTCAGTACGAAGGAGCCCTGCTCGCGGTCCAGCGTGAACATGGCCACGCCGTCGCCGACGGTCAGCACCAGCGTGGTCTGCGGGCCGTAGACGCAGTAGCCCGCGGCCACCTGCTTGCTGCCGGGCTGCAGGAAGTCGCCCTCGTCCACGCCGCGGTCGTCCTCGGGCATGCGCAGCACGCTGAAGATGGTGCCGATGCTCACGTTCACGTCGATGTTGCTCGAGCCGTCCAGGGGATCGAACAGCAGCAGGTACTCGCCCTTGGGATAGCGGTTGGGCACGACGTAGATCGCGTCCATCTCCTCCGAGGCCATGCCGGCGAGGTGGCCGCCCCATTCATTGGCCTCGATCAGCACCTCGTTGGCGATGATGTCGAGCTTCTTCTGCACTTCACCCTGCACGTTCTCGCTGCCGGCGCTGCCCAGCACGCCGCCGAGCGCCCCCTTGTTGACGGCGTGGCTGATGCTCTTGCAGGCGCGCGCCACCACTTCGAGCAGCAGGCGCAGCTGGGCCGGGATGTGGCCGTCGACGCGCTGCTTCTCGACCAGGTAGCGGGTGAGGGAGATCTTGGAACTCATAGGGGGTGTCCTCGGGTGTTCGTCAGGATGGGCGTTCAGTCAGCCAGTGCATGCGTGACGACTTCACGCACGTCGTTGCTGAGGTCGGCCTTGGCGGCCACGCGGGCCAGGGCCTCGCGGGCGGCGGTGCGGTAGGGCTCGGCCAGCTTCTTCCAGCGGTCCAGCGCGCGCGCCAGGCGCGCGGCGACCTGCGGGTTGATGGCGTCGAGCTCGAGCACGCGCTCGCTCCAGAACACGTAGCCGGCGGCGTCCGGGCGGTGGAAGGCGCCGGGGTTGGCGCTGCAGTAGCTGAAGATCAGGCTGCGCGCGCGGTTGGGGTTGCGCAGGCTGAAGTCCGGGTGCTTCATGAGCTGGCGCACGGCCGGCAGCACCTGGCCGCCGCGGTCGCAGGCGCCGGCCTGCAGGGCAAACCATTTGTCGAGCACCAGGGCCTCGTCGCGGAACTGGGCGTGGAAGCGCGCCAGCGCCTGGGCCGCCAGCTCGTGGCCACTGCCCACCAGGGCGTGCAGGGCATTGAAGCGGTCGGTCATGTTGGCCGCATCCTTGAAGCGCTGGTAGGTCTTGCCGGGCCAGACCACGTCGCCGGTCTCGCGCGCGGCCAGGCACAGCATGGCCAGGGCCAGGCCCGTGAGCGCGCGGCGCCCGGCCGAAGCCGCATCGGGGCGGTAGGCGCCGGTGTCGTGATGCGCTTCAAAGGCCCACTGCCAGTCGTGCTGCAGCTCCAGGGCCAGCTGCTGGCGCATGGCCTCGCGCACGGCGTGCACGCGCTGCGGGTCCACCACGGCCAGCTGCTCGGCCATGTAGGTCTCGGCCGGCAGGGTGAGCACGAGTTCCTTGAAGGCGGCGTCCAGCGTGGGATGGCGCAGCACCTGGCGCATGGCCTCGATGTAGGCGCGGTCCAGCACCCTGGCCTCGCCCGGGCTGGCCGGGCCCTGGATGAAGGCCAGCGCGCGCTTGAGGGCCAGGCGCTGGCCGGCTTCCCAGCGGTTGAAGGGATCGGTGTCGTGCGCCAGCAGGGTCAGCAGCTGTTCGTCCGAGTAGTCGAACTCCAGCACCACGGGGGCGCTGAAACCGCGCAGCAGCGAGGGCACGGGCTCGGTGTCCACGCCGCTGAAGTGCAGCGTCATGGACGGCTCGGCCAGCACGAGGGTGCGCGAACTCGGGCCGGGTTCGGCCTCGCCCTCGAGCTGCAGCGGCAGCGAGCGGCCGTCGGCCGTGACCAGGCCCAGGCTGACCGGGATCACGAAGGGCTCCTTGACCGGCTGGCCCGGGGTGGGGGCACAGGACTGCGTGAGCGTGAGCGTGTAGCGCTGCGCCGCGGCGTCGAACCGGCCCGTGGCGGCCACGCGCGGGGTGCCGGCCTGGCTGTACCAGCGCTTGAACTGGGGCAGGCGCCGCGCGAGTTCGGAGCCGGGGTTGGCGTCGGCGATGGCCTGGGCGAAGTCGTCGCAGGTCACGGCCTGGCCGTCATGGCGCTCGAAGTACAGCGCCATGCCTTTGGCAAAACCTTCGCGGCTCGTCAGCGTCTGCTGCATGCGCACGACCTCGGCACCCTTCTCGTAGATGGTGACGGTGTAGAAGTTGTTGATCTCGACGTAGGAATCCGGGCGCACCGGGTGCGCCATGGGGCCGGCGTCCTCGGGGAACTGGGCGGTGCGCAGCACGCGCACGTCTTCGATGCGCTTGACGGCGCGCGCCGAGAGGTCGCCCGCCAGGTCCTGGCTGAACTCCTGGTCGCGGAAGACGGTCAGGCCTTCCTTGAGGCTGAGCTGGAACCAGTCGCGGCAGGTGACGCGGTTGCCGGTCCAGTTGTGGAAGTACTCGTGGCCCACCACGCTCTCGATGTTGGCGTAGTCGGTGTCGGTGGCCGTGGCCTGGTTCGCCAGCACGTATTTCGTGTTGAAGATGTTCAGGCCCTTGTTCTCCATGGCGCCCATGTTGAAGTCGCTGGTGGCGACGATCATGAAGCGTTCCAGGTCCAGCGGCAGGCCGAAGCGCGCCTCGTCCCAGACCACGGAGGCCATGAGGGAGTTCATGGCGTGTTCGGTCTTGTCCAGGTCGCCCGGGCGCACATAGACCTGCAGCAGGTGCTGCTGGCCGTTGCGCGCGGTGATGCGCTGCTCGCGCGCCACCAGCCTGCCGGCCACCAGTGCGAACAGGTAGCAGGGCTTCTTGTGCGGATCGACCCACTTCGCGTAGTGGCGACCGTCCTCCAGCTCGCCCTGTTCGACGAGGTTGCCGTTGGACAGCAGCACGGGGTAGCGGCGCCGGTCGGCGCGCAGCGTCACCGTGTAGCTGGCCATCACGTCCGGGCGGTCCAGGAAATACGTGATGCGGCGGAAGCCCTCGGCCTCGCACTGGGTGAAGAAGGAGTCGTTGCTCACGTACAGGCCCATGAGCTTGCTGTTCTTCTCCGGCGCGCAGGTGGTGAAGATCTCCAGCTGGAAGGGCGCCTCACCCGCCGGGAGGTTCTCCAGCACGAGCTGGCCGCCGTCCATCTTGAAGCTCGTGCCCTGGCCATTGACCAGCACGCGCGCCAGGTTCAGCTCCTCGCCGTCCAGGCGCAGGGCCTGGGCGGCCACGGCCGGGTTGCGGCGCAGCGTCATGCGGTTGAGCACCCGGGTCTTGGCCGGGTCGAGGTCGAAGGTGAGCTCGACGCTGTCGACGAGATAGGCCGGCGCCGTGTAGTCCTCGCGCCGGATGGCGGTGGCTTGTCCTTCACGCATATCAGACTCCCTGCTTCAGAGAAGCTTCGATGAAGGCGTCGAGGTCGCCGTCGAGCACCTTCTGGGTGTTGGAGATTTCGACGTTGGTGCGCAGGTCCTTGATGCGGCTCTGATCCAGCACGTAGCTGCGGATCTGGTGGCCCCAGCCCACGTCGGTCTTGCTGTCTTCCAGCTTCTGCTGCGCCTCCATGCGCTTGCGCATCTCGAAGTCGTACAGGCGCGAGCGCAGGCGGCGCCAGGCGACGTCGCGGTTGCTGTGCTGGCTGCGGCTGTCCTGGCACTGCACCACGATGCCGGTGGGGATGTGCGTCAGGCGCACGGCCGAGTCGGTCTTGTTGATGTGCTGGCCGCCGGCGCCGCTGGCGCGGTAGGTGTCGGTGCGCACGTCGGCCGGGTTGATGTCGATCTCGATCGAGTCGTCGATCTCCGGGTAGACGAAGACCGAGGCAAAGGAGGTGTGGCGTCCGCCCGAGCTGTCGAAGGGGCTCTTGCGCACCAGGCGGTGCACGCCGGTCTCGGTGCGCAGCAGGCCGTAGGCGTAATCGCCCTCGATCTTGATCGTGGCGCCCTTGATACCCGCGGTGTCGCCCGGGGTCTCGTCCTCCACCGTGGACTTGAAGCCCTTGCGCTCGGCGTACTTGAGGTACTGGCGCAGCAGCATGCTGGCCCAGTCGCAGGCCTCGGTGCCGCCGGCGCCGGCCTGGATGTCGAGGAAGCAGTTGCTCGGGTCGGCCGGCTGGTTGAACATGCGGCGGAATTCGAGCTTCTCCACGATGGCCGCGAGCTTGGCGGCCTCCGTCTCGATGGTGCGCAGGCCGGCCTCGTCGCCTTCCGCGCGGCTCATCTCGAAGAGTTCACTGTTGTCGGCCAGTTCGCTGGTGAGCTGGTCGAGCGTGACCACCACGTCGTCCAGCGCCTTCTTTTCCCGGCCCAGCTCCTGGGCGCGCTTGGGGTCGTTCCAGACCGCCGGATCCTCGAGCGAGGCGTTGACCGTCCTCAGGCGCTCGGCCTTGGCATCGTAGTCAAAGATACCTCCGTAGCTCGACCGTGCGCTGGCTCAGGTCGGCGAGCTGGGTGGAGATGGCGTTGATCTGTTCTGCGTCCATGGCGGTTTCCTGTTGGCGATATCTAAACCGCCGATTTTCTCATGCGCGCTCAGTAGCGCCAGGTGGCGCCGAACATGAGCGCTGCCGTGCCCAGGATTTGCACCTCCAGCGCCAGCCGGGAGGTCAGCCGGTAGCCGACCGTGGGGATGACGACGGGGGCAAAGCCGCCCACGTTCAGGGGGACCTTGGTCTTGAATTCGCCCACGTAACCGTAGACGATGCCCGCGCTGACCGTGCCGTAGACCTCGGGGTAGGACTTGAGGAGCCGCGGCCAGTACCAGCCGGTGTACGCATAGGCCGAGGGCTGGCCGAAGGAGTTGCGAAACAGGCTCAGGCCGCAGAAGCGCTCCCCGGGCAGTTGCTGGCTGATGCTCACGGCGTAGACCTGCCTGTGGTCGCTGGCGTTCTCGTCGGACCAGTGGTGTGTGTGGGGAGAGGCAAAGACCCAGTAGCCTTTGGGGGGCTCTTCGGCCGCGGCCTGCTCCCATCCCGGGCAGACCGAGAAATTGCCGGCCCACGAAGGGCAGGACAGCACGGCGCCCAACAGCAGGATGCCCAGACGCAGAGGCATGCACAACCCTAAAAATGCAAAAACAGAGAGGGTGCGATTGTGCCTGCCCTCACTGGATTCGATGTGAGCAATTGAAACCGGACGCCCGCTAGCCCAGGAAGTCCTCGATGAGCGCCGCCAGCCGTTCGGGCTGGTCGTGGTGCAGCATGTGGCCGGCGTCCTGGACCATGGCCTGCCGCAGGCGAGGCACGCTGCGCAGGCGCTCGTGGAACTCGGCCAGCGTGTATTTGCCCTGCCACCACTGGTCCATCTGGTTGTCGCTGGCCTCGACCGAGAGCACCGGGGCCGTGATCCGGGCGAAGCAGGCCAGCACCTCGTCCACGTGGTAGAGCTGGGCGTTGACGATCTTGTGCGCGGCGTCGCCCAGGATCTCCCACTGCCCGGCCGCATTGGGCTGGGCCCAGTGGCGTGCCAGCCACTGCGCCTTGTCTGCGCCCAGGCGCGGGTTGGTCTTCATCAGCCGGCGCGCCACGCCGTCGGCGTCGGCATAGGTCTTGAGCGCCAGTTCGCCGAGGTGCAGGCGCTTGAGCTCGTCCAGCCACTGGGCATAGCGCTTCGGGGCCTGTTCGGGGCGGGTGGCAGGCATGCCGAAGCCCTCCAGGTTGATCAGGCGCCGGATGCGCTGCGGCCGCACGCCGGCGTAGAGCATGACCACGTTGCCGCCCATGCTGTGGCCCAGCAGGTCCACGGGCTGGTCGCCTGCGTAATGGTCGAGCAGGAAGTCCAGGTCGGCCAGGTAGTCGGGGAACCAGTAGTTGTCGTGCCCCGTGTATGTGACCCCCACGCTCGGCACTGCGTCTCCTCCCTGCCCCCCGAGGGGGCCCTCGCCACCCTGGGGCGGCCCGGCGGTGTCGAGCCCGGTCAGCCCGAAGCCGCGCCAGTCGGCCGCCAGGATGGTGCGACCCTGCACGAATTCAGGGCTGAAGGCGTCCACCACGAACTGAAAGGAGGCGGCCACGTCCATCCAGCCGTGCATGAGCACCAGCGGGGGCAGGGGGGAGTCGGCCTCGCCCCAGCGCAGCACGTGGTACTTCAGGTGGCGCAGGGGAACGAATTCGCTGTGGGCGTGACGTCGGGCTTGGTACATTCGGGGAATCATACGGAGGCACGCCATGGCGAACAGTCAAGCCCGGGACAACTACGCAGCGCTGCACCACCAGTTCCGCTGGCAGGTGCCGCAGTTCTTCAGCATCGCCGAGGTCTGCAGCCGGCGCTGGGCCCAGGCCCCCGACGCGGGCCAGCGCATCGCCATCCACGCCGACGGGCCGGGCCTGCAGGCGCGCGCGCACAGTTACGCCGAGCTGCAGCACCAGGCCAACCGGCTCTCCAACGCCCTGGTCCAGCTGCGCGTGAAACCGGGCGACCGCGTGGCCATCGTGCTGCCGCAGCGCTTCGAGATGGCCGTGGCCTGCATGGCCGTGCTGCAGATGGGGGCGGTGGCCATGCCGCTGTCCACCCTGTTCGGGCCCGAGGCGCTGGCATTCCGCCTCAACGACAGCGGTGCCGCCGTGGCCCTCTGCGACGACGCGGCCATCGTCAACATCCAGAACATCCGTGGCGACTGCGAGGCCCTGCGCCACGTGATCGGCGTGGGCGACAGCGCCAGCGGCGACGCCGGCGGCGGGGCGGCCGGCATGGCCGACCTGGACTATGCCGCCCTGCTGGCCGAGCACCCGCCCGAATTCGTGCCGGTGCGCACGCGCGCCGAGGACCCGGCGGTGCTGATCTACACCAGCGGCACCACGGGCAACCCCAAGGGGGCGCTGATTCCGCAGCGCGCGCTGATCGGCAACCTCACGGGTTTCGTCTGCAGCCAGAACTGGTTTGGCTTCGACCCCCAGGCCCGTGGCCCGCTGCCGGCCCTGCCCGAGCCGCAGCAGCCCACGGTCTTCTGGTCGCCGGCCGACTGGACCTGGACCGGCGGGCTCATGGACGCGCTGCTGCCCACGCTGTACTTCGGCCGCCCCATCGTGGCCTGGAACGGTCGCTTCAGCCCGCAGGTGGCCTTTGAGCTGCTGCAGAAATACGAGGTCACGCACAGCTTCCTGTTCCCCACGGCGCTCAAGGCGATGATGAAGGCCTTCCCCGAGCCGCGGAAGTTCTTCAAGCTCAGGCTGCAGGCCATCATGAGCGCCGGCGAGTCGGTGGGGGACGCGGTGTTCGACTACTGCCAGCAACAGCTGGGCGTCACGGTCAACGAGATGTTCGGCCAGACCGAGGTCAACTACATCGTCGGCAATTGCGCGCGTTTCTGGCCCGCGCGACCCGGCAGCATGGGGCGCGGCTACCCCGGCCACCGGGTGGCTGTGATCGACGCGCAGGGTCGCGAGTGCCCGCCGGGCACCCCGGGCGAAGTGGCCGTGCACCGGCTGGACGTGCACGGCGATGCGGACCCGGTGTTCTTCCTCGGCTACTGGAAGAACGAGGCCGGCACGCGCGAGAAGTACACCGGAGACTGGTGCCGCACCGGCGACCTGGCCGTGTGCGACGCGCAGGGCTACCTCTGGTACCAGGGCCGCGCCGACGACATGTTCAAGGCGGCGAGCTACCGCATCGGACCGGGCGAGATCGAGAACTGCCTGCTCAAGCACCCGGCCGTGGCCAATGCCGCCGTGGTGCCCAAGCCCGACGCCGAGCGCGGCGCGCTGGTCAAGGCTTACGTGGTGCTCACGCCCGAGGCGCAGGCCGAGCGCGGCGACGAGCCGATCTCGCGCGAGCAGTGGGACAACCGGCTCATGGCCGACCTGCAGCGCCACGTGAAGGGCAAGCTCGCACCCTACGAGTACCCCAAGGAGATCGAGTTCATCGACGCCCTGCCCATGACGACCACGGGCAAGGTACAGCGCCGCGTGCTGCGCGAGCGCGAGGAGCAACGCGCGCGACAGGCGGGGATACTGCCGGCTGCGTAAACTCGCGGCTTTTGCCCTCGAGCGCACACCCCGCCATGAACAAAGTCCGGCTCGGCCAGAGCGACCTGCACGTCACGCCCGTCTGCCTGGGTACCATGACCTTCGGTGAACAGGTGGACGAGGCCGGTGCCCACGCCATCCTGGATCGCGCCCTGGAGCGCGGCCTCAACTTCCTCGACACCGCCGAGATGTACGCCGTGCCGCCGCGGGCCGAGACCTATAACGCCACCGAGAAGATCCTCGGCGACTGGTTCGCCAGGCGCCCTGGCGCACGGCAGAAGATGGTGCTGGCGACCAAGGTGGCCGGCCCCTCGCGCGGCATGCCCTGGATCCGCAACGGTGCGACCAACGTCACGCCGGCCGATATCGTGGCCGCCTGCGACGACAGCCTCAGGCGCCTGAAGACCGACGTCATCGACCTCTACCAGATCCACTGGCCGCTGCGTCATGTGCCCATGTTCGGCCTGATGTACTTCGACCCGGCCAAGGACGACCCCAGCGTCACTTCCATCCATGCGCAGCTCGAGGCGCTGGGCCGGCTGGTGCAGGCCGGCAAGGTGCGCGCCATCGGCCTGTCCAACGAGACGCCGTACGGTGTGCACGAGTTCGTGCGCCTGGCCGAACAGCACGGCCTGCCGCGCGTGGCCACGGTGCAGAACGTCTACTGCCTGGTCAACCGCACGCTGGAGAATGCGCTGGACGAGACGATGCACCGCCTGGGCGTCTCGCTGCTGGCCTATTCGCCGCTGGGCTTCGGCCTGCTCACGGGCAAGTACGACGCCAGCGGCTTCACCGGGCCGGGGGCGCCGCAGGAGGCGCGCATCGCGAAGTTCGAGAGCGTGCGCAAGCAGCGCTGGGGCCGGCCCGAGGCACTGGAAGCCGCGCGCCGCTACAACGCGCTGGCGCGCGAGCACGGCCTCACGCCCGTGCAGATGGCCCTGGCCTTCTGCTACACCAAGTGGCAGGTGGCCAGCACCATCATCGGCGTGACCTCGGTGGCCCAGCTCGACGAGGACCTCGATGCCTGGGGCACCACGCTGGGCCCGGATCTGCTCAAGGCCATCGACGCCATCCGCAAGGAGCTGCGCGACCCGGCGGTCTGAGCTTGGCGCGGGCACGGGCTCAGGAGGACCTGCCCGGCCGGAGCGGACCGGCGGCTGTTTGCCGAGGCGTGCCTTCGAGCCCCCGACTGGAATGTGCCGGAGGCCGTATGTCAGACGCCGTCAGGGCAGGTAACTGCAGCCGGTTCAGCCTGAGTCGCACGAGAAAGGGTGAACGTGTGCGGCATGTGAACTCTACCGATTGAGGGGAGCAGCAGTTCCGGGCAGGCCAGGACAGGACATATCGAGTGGATGGCCGGCGTGGGCGTCATGCCGCGAAAAGGAATCGGATGAGCGCCAGCGACAGGGCGAACAGATAGCCGTACGCAAAGCGGTCGATGCGCAGGGCAGACTGGCCGCGTCGCGCTCTCCAGGCGCCCATGCTGACCATCATTGCGCCTACCGCCAGGGGCGTCAGTACCAGATTGGCGATGCGCCATGCCTCGGGGACCAGATGGTCCGGGACGACCAGAAGACTCAGCCCGCCAAGGATGGCTCCAAAAAGTATGTAGCCCAAAGCCGCCAACCATGGGTTGGGGGGGCGACGAAAAGGCTCCGCCAGCGAATGGAAGCCAAGCTCGAAGAGGGCTTCCCCTACGGCCTGAAGCAGAAATTCGCCAAGGACCTCAAAAATCAACTCAAGCATGCCGGGATGGAAGTGGCCGGTGAATCCGGCAGACAAATGACGGGAATCTGTGTTGCATCCTGGCGGGCATCTTTGATGCGCGCCCATCCCCCCCAAAGGGGCATGGACACAGCCCGGTGGCTTGCCAACTACTGGAACGCCACTTCCGAAAAGCTCCGCAGCTTGCGGCTGTGCAGCTGGTTGATGCCGCCTTCGCGCAACAGCTCCAGTGCGCGCATGCCGATGCGCAGGTGCTGGTCCACACGCTCTCGGTAGAAGTGATTGGCCATGCCGGGCAGCTTGATCTCGCCGTGCAGTGGCTTGTCGCTCACGCACAGCAGGGTGCCGTAGGGCACGCGGAAGCGGAAGCCGTTGGCGGCGATGGTCGCGCTCTCCATGTCCAGTGCCACGGCGCGGCTCTGGCTGAAGCGGCGTTGCGGCTGAGTGTCGGGCAGCAGCTCCCAGTTGCGGTTGTCGGTGGTGGCGACGGTGCCCGTGCGCAGGATGCGCTTGAGCGCCGCGCCACGCAGTTCGGTCACGTCGGCCACGGCCTGCTCCAGCGCCAGCTGGATCTCGGCCAGCGCGGGGATGGGCACCCACAGCGGCAGTTCCTCGTCCAGCACATGGTCCTCGCGCACATAGGCATGGGCCAGCACATAGTCGCCGAGCTGCTGGCCGTTGCGCAGGCCGGCGCAGTGGCCCAGCATGAGCCAGGCGTGCGGGCGCAGCACAGCCACGTGATCGGTGATGTTCTTGGCGTTGGCCGGCCCCACGCCGATGTTGACCATGGTGATGCCATTGCCGTCGGGTCGCGCCAGGTGGTAGGCCGGCATCTGCGGCAATCGGGGCGGGGCCTTGCCCGCCGTGTCACCCGGCCGTGCGGCCTCGCCCACGCGGCGCGTCACCACGTTGCCGGGCTCGACGAAGGCCACGTACTCGCTGGCCGGGTCCTGCATGAGCCCGTGCCCCAGGCGGATGAATTCGTCGATGTAGAACTGGTAGTTCGTGAACAGCACGAAGTTCTGGAAGTGCTCGGGCAGCGTGCCCGTGTAGTGGCGCAGCCGGTGCAGGGAGTAGTCCATGCGCGGGGCCGTGAACAACGACAGCGGCCAGGGCTGGCCGGGGGCCGGCTGGTAGGTGCCGTTGGCGATGCCGTCGTCCATGGCCGTGAGGTCCGGCAGGTCGAACCAGTCGCGCATCTGCTGGCGGCGCTCGGCGCTCAGCGTGCCCTCGATGTGGTCGCCCTCGGCAAAGGAGAAATGCACGGGGATGGGCTGCTTGCTCGTGGACACCTCGATCTGCCCGCCGTGGTTGAGCAGCAGCAGGCGGAACTGGTCCAGGTAGTAACTGGCAAACAGATCGGGCCGCGTGAGCGTGGTCTCGTAGACACCGGGCCCGGCCACGAAGCCGTAGCTCAGCCGCTCCTGCACGCCCGCCGGCTGGCGCAGCACCGTGCCCGTGCGCACGCGCACCAGCGGGTAGAAGGCCCGCACGGGCCCGGCGCTGTCGTCCCCCGCAACAAAGCGCTGCATGCCGGCACGCAGATGCGCGATGCTGCTGTCATAGATGCGCCGCACCTGGGCCAGCGCGGCCGCAGCGTCACCGAAGGGCTGGGGCGGGATGGGGACGGGGAGATGGTGCATGGACTGATTCTGCCAGCTGCCTTGCGCGCTCTGTCACAGGCACCGGCCGGATCCACCGGACCCCGCAGAGACCAGACCATCCCGGCGCAATCCCCGTGAACGCGGCGGTCGCAACATCCTCCAGGGGGAACGACACGATGGCCGAGTAGTGGCCGTCCTACTTGAGCAGGAACTTCAGCAGCCTGTCCGTCAGCGGCCCGTAGGGCGGCGCCAGCAGCTTCGCGGTGGAAAAGCGCGCCTGCGTGAACACCGGGCGCAGCTTGGAGAAGGTCAGGAACCCCTCGTAGCCATGGTAGTGGCCCATGCCCGAGGCGCCCACGCCGCCGAAGGGCAGGTCTTCCTGGCCCACGTGGAACAGCGCGTCGTTGATCGAGACGCCGCCCGACATCACGCGCGTGAGCAGCTCCTCCTGCACGGCCTTGTCGTTGGTGAAGGGATAGAGCGCGAGCGGCCGCGGGCCGGCATTGATGCGCCGGATCACGTCCTCGTCCAGGTCCTCGTAGGCGAGCACGGGCAGGATGGGGCCGAAGATCTCGCGCTGCATCAGCAGGCAGTCGGCGGGGGCGCCGAGCACGAGGTGCGGCGCGATCTTGCGCAGCCTGGCATCGAAGGGCTTGCCCGGGATCAGGGGGATGAGCTGCGCGCCGCGCGACCTGGCATCGTCCAGCGCATGCAGCAGCCGAGCATAGGCGATGTCGTCGATGATGGCCGTGTAGTCGGGGCTGTCGAGCGCGGGATAGCGCCGCGGCATGATCTCCTGAGCCAGGCGCACGAACTCCTGGACGTGGCGCTCGGGCAGGTAGACGTGGTCGACCGTGGTGCAGATCTGGCCGGCGTTGAGGTACTTGACGTAGAGGATGCGCTCGGCCGCCGTGCGCAGGGGGAAGTCCTCGCAGACCACGGCCGGCGATTTGCCGCCGAGCTCGAGCGTGACCGGGCAGAGGTTCTGCGCCGCGGCGGCCATGACGGCGCGGCCCGTCTGGCCCGAGCCGGTGAACAGCAGGTGGTCGAAGGGCAGTTTCGAGAACGCCACGCCGACGCCGCCGGTCTCCTCGAACACCTGCAGCTTCTCGGACGGGAAGTAGTCGGGCAGCTCCCGCATGAGCAGGCGGGCGAGATGGCGCGAGTTCTCGCTCATCTTGACCATGGCCCGGTTGCCGGCGGCGAAGATGGCGGTGAGCGGCAGCAGGCTGAGGTTGAGCGGAAAGTTCCAGGGCACGATCACGCCCACCACGCCCAGCGGCTGCGGGATGACGCGGTTGCTGGCCAGGCCGAAGGCCAGGCGGTCGATGCCGCGGCGCTGCGGCTTCATCCAGCGCCTGAGGTGCTTGAGCGTGTGCTGGATGCCCTTGAGCACCGGCATGATCTCGGTCAGCAGGGTTTCGTGGCGCGAGCGGTTGCCGTAGTCGGCATGGATGGCGTCGCAGATCGCGTCCTGATGCTCGCGCACGAAGGCCTCGAGCTTGCGCAGGTCGGCGCAGCGCGCGGCGTAGTCGGGCACCGGCTGGGCCAGATAGGCCGATCGCTGGCGCTTGAGCGCGGCTTCGAGCTGCGTGCGCAGCAGTGCATCAGGGGCTTCGTTGACAGCGTTCATGGTGTTCTCCCGTAGGACCGGTTGTCAGTTCGCGATGTAGCGGCCTGCGCGGTGGTTGATGGCCAGCGTCAGGTTCAGCACCACGGCGCCGACGATGGACAACGCCACCTGCAGCAGCGGCGCGGTGGCCAGGGCCAGCACGAGGATAAGCCCATCCACTGCCATCTGCACATGGCCGGCGCGCCAGCCGCGCGTCTCCTGCAGCCAGAAGGCCAGGATGCCCACCCCGCCCAGGCTGGCACGGTGGCGGAACAGGATGAGGAAGCCCACGCCCAGCAGCACGCCACCGATCAGCGCGGCATACAGCGGGCGTACCTGCTCGAAGGTGATCAGGTGGGGCATGAGTTCGGTCAGGAAGGACAGCAGGGCCACGGCCAGCATGGTCTTGACCAGGAAGGCGCGGTCCAGGCGGCGCCAGGCCAGCACGTAGAAGGGCAGGTTGAGCACGAAGAACACCGGGCCGAAGCCCCAGCCCATGCCGTAGTGCAGCAGGAAGGCGATGCCCGCCGTGCCGCCGCTGAGCAGCTGGGCATGCTGGAACAGGGCCACGGCCAGGGCGATGAGGGCCGTGCCCGAGAGCAGCGCCATGGCGTCTTCGGCGCGGCTGTGCCGCAGCGCGGCGGAGGGCGATGCGGCAGGGGGCTGGCTCATGGCCGGGGCTGCAGGCGCTGGTCGCGCTGGCGGCGCAGGCCCTCGGGCATGGTCAGGGTCTCGCGGTCCCAGCCCTCGATGGCCAGCACCTCTTCCAGGCAGGCCTCCAGTACGGCATGGGCGTGTGCCGTGGCCGCGGCAATGGCCTGATGGGTCTGCGGATGGTTGCCCGCTTCGGCCCCGCACTGCAGCTGGTAGTGGAACAGGTCGCGCAGGCGGCGGATCTCGGCGGCCACCTGGCCAGGGCAGGCGCACATGTAGAGCATGGCGTCCTCGACGATCTTCAGGATCTCGTCGTCCCTGAATTTCTGTGGCAGTTCCATGGGAGTCGGGCTTTCTGCACCGGGCGGGTGCGCCGCAATGATACAAGCCGGGCGCCCTGTGGCGGGGTGCGCGGCGGTGGACAATCCGGCCATGGCGAGGAAAGATCACGTTTCGGAAACCCCGGCCACCCAGCTGCTCAAGGCCCATGGGGTGGAATACAGCGAACATCCCTACGAGTACCTGGAGCACGGCGGGGCGCAGCACAGCGCGCAGGTGCTGGGCTGGGACCCGTATACGGTGGTCAAGACCCTGATCATGCAGGACCAGGACGCGAAGCCCCTGGTGGTGCTGATGCACGGCAACCGCAAGGTGTCCACGAAGAACCTGGCACGCCAGATCGGCGCCAAGTCGGTCGAGCCCTGCAGGCCCGAGGTGGCCAACCGGCACAGCGGCTACCTGGTGGGCGGGACCTCGCCCTTCGGTACGCGCCGGGCCATGCCGGTCTACATCGAGGAGAGCATCCTGGCGCTGCCGCGCATCCTGATCAACGGCGGGCGGCGTGGCTATCTGGTGGGCATCGCGCCGCAGGTCTGCATGCAGCTGCTGGGCGCCAAGCCGGTGCACTGCGCGCTGGCAGAATAGCGGCCACAACAAGGAGGAGCCTGTCTTGGAATCGTTCTACCCCGCACTCGCCGGTATCCTGGCCTACCTGGTCGGGTCGCTCTCGTTCGCCGTCATCGTCAGCCGCGTCATGGGCCTGAACGATCCGCGCAGCTATGGCAGCAAGAACCCGGGGGCCACCAACGTGCTGCGCTCGGGCTCGAAAAAGGCCGCTGTGATCACTCTGCTGCTGGACGCCGCCAAGGGCTGGCTGCCGGTGGCCCTGGTGCAGTGGTATGGCAAGCCGTATGGGCTGGAGGCCGGCACGCTGGCGCTGGTGGGGCTGGGGGCTTTCCTGGGCCACCTGTATCCCGTGTTCTTCCGCTTTGCCGGCGGCAAGGGGGTGGCCACCGCGGCCGGCGTGCTGCTGGGCGTGCACTGGGCCCTGGGGCTGGCCACGCTGGTGACCTGGATCCTCATCGCCGTGTTCTTCCGCTATTCCTCCCTTGCGGCCCTCGTGGCGGCGATCTTCGCGCCGCTGTACTACGTCTTCGGCGACGGCATGGCCTGGTACATGGAGGGGGCCGTGCTCTTCATGATCAGCCTGATGTCGCTGTTGCTGATCTACCGCCACGCCGAGAACATCGGGCGCCTGGCGCGCGGCACCGAATCGAAGCTGGGGCAGAAGAAGGGCTGAGCGCGCCGGCGTTCAGGCCGTCTGGGCGGCGTGCACCGCCAGCTGCAGGATCAGGTGGTGGTTCAGGCGCAGGCGCACCAGCGAGGTGGCCAGCGCCGCCTGGATGGCCGGGCGGCCGTTGAGGGTGCGGTGCAGGCGCGGTTGCGGCAGCACCTGGCCATCCGGCCCGGTGACGATGGCCACGTGCGGCAGGTTGGGCTTGACGCTGCGGCGCATCACCACCGCCAGCGTGTTGTCCTCGAGCCGCACGTAGGTGCCCGGCGGGCACAGGCCCACGGCGCGCACCAGGGCGTGGCCGATCTCGTCGTTGTAGGCGGCGTTGCCCGTCATGATGGTGCGCACCGATTCCGTGGTGCTGCGGCCTTCCCGGGACTTGCGCGGGGAGATCATGGCGGCGTAGCGGTCGACCACGCGCAGGATGCGCACCAGCCGCTTGTGGGGCGGGAGCAGGCGCAGCTCGAGCTTCTCCGTGTATTCGTCGTGATGCGAGGACACCACCTCCACCCACAGCGCATCGCTGATGCCCAGGCTGTTGGCCAGCATCAGGCCGCTGCGCGCGGCGTGGGTGCGGATGGCCTCGAGCTGCGGTGCCGACAGCTTTTCGGTCTGCAGGGCCAGCTGGTCCTGCAGCTCGGTCATCGCGATGTTCATGGTCAGCGCGGCGTGGACCAGGCTGTCGCGTTCGCGGCCCTCGAGCCTGAGTTCACGGGCGATGAGGTGGCACAGCACGGCACAGACCAGGGCGTGCGAGGTGCTGTAGCCGACCGAGGAGTGGGTCGAGAGCTGGAACAGCAGGTACAGGCCGACGTCCGCGTCGCGCTCGAGCAGGTTCTGCATCCAGCGGTCGTACTGCCAGATGCGCTGCTCGAACTCCTGCACGCTCAGCGGGCTGCCCAGCAGGATGCCCAGGCCCGACTCGAGGTCGGACCACAGGCCCAGCAGGTCTTCGTATTCACTCTCGTTCTGGACGGTCACGGCGGGCTCGGGTCTTTCGAAGCGGGGGCGGGTGCTCAGTAGCGCTTGTCCAGCACCAGCTGGTCGTTCGTGCGGGTCATCTGGAAGCGCGTCAGGAAGCTGTTGCCCAGCAGCACGAAGGGCATGGGGGCCGGGCTGACCACGGCGTCGATGTTGTACACATTCACGCTGCCCAGCCGGACCGCATCGAGCTTGACCAGCCAGCCGGTGGACACGCCGTTGGCGGTGTTCATCTGTACCGGTTCGCCGGCCTTGTAGTTCAGGCCGATGCGTTCGGCGTCGGCCACGCTCAGGCCTACGGTCGAGGCACCGGTGTCGACCAGGAAGGTGACGGCCCGGCCGTTGATCTGGCCCGGGGCCTTGAAGTGGCCATTGCTGCCGGCGTGCAGCACGATCCGGGCGTTGTCCTGGCTGTTGCCGGCGCTGCTGCCGGCGCTCAGCGGGGCGTCGCCCAGGCGCAGGGTGTGGCGCTGGCCGCCGAACTCCACCTCGGCCTCGTTGGCGCGCGTGGCCAGGACCTTGATGCCCTGGTGGGTCTGGCCCACGGCCACGCTGCGCGGGGGGCCGCCGTCGACCACCAGCAGGGCCCGGCTGCCCAGGATGCCGGAGAGCACGACCGACTGTGCATGCACCGCCCCCGCCCAGCCCAGCAGGGCGGCACAGGCCAGCAACAGGGCAGGGCGATGGCGCATCAGTCGCGGAAGTTGTTGAAGTCCAGCGGCACGTCGGTCACTTCCTTGCGCAGCAGGGCGATCGCGGCCTGCAGGTCGTCACGCTTGGCGCCGGTGACCCGGACCTTGTCTTCCTGGATGGAGGCCTGGACCTTGAGCTTGCTGTCCTTGATCAGGCGCTGGATCTTCTTGGCCAGCTCGGACTCGATGCCGTTGCGCACCTTGACGAGCTTCTTGACCTTGTCGCCGCCGATCTTCTGCAGCTCGCCGATGTCGAGGAAACGAACGTCGACGGCCTGCTTGGCCAGCTTGTTGCGCAACACGTCGAGGATCTGCTCGATCTGGAAGTCGGCGTCGCCGATGACGGTGATTTCCTTGTCCTTGATCTCGATGCTGGCCGAGGTGCCCTTGAAGTCGAAGCGGGTGGCGATCTCCTTGGCGGAGTTTTCCACGCCGTTCTTCACCTTGACCATATCGGCTTCGCACACGGTGTCGAAAGAAGGCATGTGGATCTTCGAAAAATTTCTGCCCGCCCGGGCCTGTCCGGAGGCGGTGCGCCGGTTCGTCCTGCGGGCCTGGACAGGCGGGCCCGGCCGGGCGCAACAGGCGCCCGATGCGACAATCTTTGTATGTTAGTCGAGAAAAACGTCCCGCTCCAGCCGTACAACACCTTTCGCATCGTCGCCCGGGCCCAGGCCCTGGTCCGCGTCGGTTCGGAGGACGACGTGCTGGCCGCACTGGCCGAGCCCGGATGGGGGGAGGGCCCCAAATTTGTGCTTGGCGGCGGCAGCAACATCGTGCTGACGGGGGATGTTCGCGCCCTGGTGCTCAAGGTCGAGATCCCGGGCCGGCGGCTGGTGGCCGAGACCGACCGGGCCTGGATCGTCGAGGCCGGCGCCGGCGAGAACTGGCACGAGCTGGTGCGCTGGACGCTGGCGCAGGGCTGGCCCGGGCTGGAGAACATGGCGCTGATCCCCGGCACCGTGGGCGCCGCCCCGGTGCAGAACATCGGCGCCTACGGGGTGGAGCTGCAGGACCGCTTCGAGTCGCTCGACGCCATCGACCTGCAGACCGGCCAGCGCTTCAGCCTGGACGCGGCCCAGTGCGGCTTCGGCTACCGCGACTCGGTCTTCAAGCACGTGCCCACGCCGGCCGATCCGGCCAGCGGCCGCCCGGCCGGCCTGGGGCTGGCGGGCCGCGCGCTCATCACCCGCGTGCGTTTTCGCCTGCCCAGGCCCTGGAAACCCGAGCTGGGCTACCTGGACCTGCAGCGCCGCATGGCCGAGACCGGCGTGAGCCAGCCCTCGCCGCAGCAGATCTTCGACTGGGTCTGCGAGATCCGCCGCGCCAAGCTGCCCGACCCGGCCGTGATCGGCAACGCCGGCAGCTTCTTCAAGAACCCCACCGTCACGCCCGAGCAGTGCGCCGACATCATCGCGCGCGAGCCCCGGATCGTCCACTACCACCTGGCCGACGGCACCGTGAAGCTGGCCGCCGGCTGGCTGATCGACGCCTGCGGCTGGAAGGGCAAGTCCATCGGCCAGGCCGGGGTCTACGAAAAGCAGGCCCTGGTGCTGGTCAACCGCGGGGTCGAGGGCGACGGCGCCACCGGCGGGGAGGTCATGACCCTGGCCAAGGCCATCCAGACCAGCGTGTACGAGCGCTTTGGCATCCTGCTGGAGCCGGAGCCCGTCGTGGTGTGAGCGCCGGCTTTCTTTTAAGTGGGTTAGGTGGTTTGGCCGGGATGTGCGCCCGGCGGCGCAGTTCCTTTTCTTTGTCTCGCCAAAGAAGAGGAACCAAAAGAAAGGCGACCCTGGTGTCTGTGACCCCGGCGTAGCCGGGGCACCCTGCGGTGCTCGCCCTGGCCGGGGTCTGCGCAAACTCGCCCTGCGGGCTCAGACATGCGCAGCCCTGGATCCGGCCAGGTCTGCGCGCCTCGGCACAGACACAAGGGAGTGAGAAGGCAGAACCCCGAAGACAGAAGACCCGCAGGCTCGCGTGTCTCCTGTCTTTGGTCCCCCTTGTCCCCATCTGCCGTGTGCGGAGGCGAGTAGCGCAGGACAGCGCGGAAAGAGAAGCGCAGATGTCTGAGCCCGCAGGGCGAGTTTCTGCGCTTCCCGCGCTGGCCGAGCAACGCAGCGTGCCCTGCGCGCAGCGCAGGGACGACGCACCCGGCTCGCCTTTCTTTTGGGTACTTTTCTTTGGCGAAGCAAAGAAAAGTACCTCGCCCGCCGGGGCGAGACCCGGCCAAGCCACTCCACCCGGGCAGAGGCCAAAGAGAAAAACCCGACCCCCTAGAATCCCCCGCATGTCCACGAGCCTCCCCCCGCATCAGCCCCTGGCCGAACGCCTGCGCCCCAAGACCCTGGGCGACGTCATCGGCCAGCAGCAGTTGCTGGGCGAAGGCATGCCGCTGCGCATCGCCTTCGAATCGGGCCAGCCGCACAGCTGCATCCTCTGGGGCCCGCCGGGCACGGGCAAGACGACGATCGCGCGGCTCATGGCCGATGCCTTCGGGGCGCAGTTCATCAGCATCAGCGCCGTGCTCGGCGGCGTGAAGGACATCCGCGAGGCCGTGGAGCTGGCGCAGGTGGCGCTGGGGCAGGGCAAGCGGACCATCGTGTTCGTGGACGAGGTGCACCGCTTCAACAAGAGCCAGCAGGACGCCTTCCTGCCGCATGTGGAGTCCGGCCTGTTCACCTTCATCGGCGCCACCACCGAGAACCCGTCCTTCGAGGTCAATTCGGCCCTGCTGTCGCGCGCCGCGGTCTACGTGCTGCAGTCGCTGACCGAGGACGACCTGAAGCAGATCGTGCAGCGGGCGCTGGACATCGATGCCGTGCCACCGATGGACGGCGACGCGCGCGACCGGCTCATCGCCTATGCCGACGGCGACGCGCGCCGCCTGCTCAACACGCTGGAGACCCTGGCCGTGGCTGCCGCACAGCAGAAGCAGGAACGCATCAGCGACGCCTGGCTGCTCAAGGTGCTGGGCGAGCGCATGCGCCGCTACGACAAGGGCGGAGAACAGTTCTACGACACCATCAGCGCGCTGCACAAGTCGGTGCGCGGCTCGGACCCCGATGCCTCGCTCTACTGGTTCGTGCGCATGCTCGACGGCGGGGCCGACCCGCGCTACATGGCCCGGCGCCTGGTGCGCATGGCCAGCGAGGACATCGGCCTGGCCGACCCGCGCGCGCTGCGCCTGGCGCTGGACGCGGCGGAGGTCTACGAGCGCCTGGGCAGCCCCGAGGGCGAGCTGGCGCTGGCCGAGTGCGTGGTGTATCTCGCCATCGCGCCCAAGAGCAATGCCGTCTACAAGGCCTACAACGAGGCGCGCGCCTTCGTGAAGAAGGACGGTACCCGCCCGGTGCCCATGCACCTGCGCAATGCGCCGACGAAGCTCATGAAAGACCTTGAATACGGCAAGGGATATCGCTACGCGCACGACGAGGCTGGCGGCTTTGCCGCCGGGGAGCGCTACCTGCCCGATGGCATGGCCGAGCCGGGTTTCTACCGACCCGTGGAGCGCGGGCTGGAGATCAAAATCGCCGAGAAGTTGCGTACACTGCGCGCGCTGAACGAGAACACACGCAACGACACGTCATGAACGGGATCGGCCACGGCAGTGGCACGAAGCTTGCAGAAGGTACACGGGTCACTTAAGGCACTGAATGGACATCCTCCTGCAGCAAATCATCAACGGCCTGGTGCTGGGCAGCATGTATGCCCTGGTGGCGCTGGGCTACACCATGGTCTACGGCATCATCGGCCTGATCAACTTCGCCCACGGCGAGGTGCTGATGGTGGGCGCGCTGGTGAGCTGGAGCGTCATCGGCGTGCTGCAGCCGCTGCTGCCGCCCTGGGCCGTGCTGCTGCTGGCGCTGGTCGTGGCCTGCGTGCTGGCCGCGGCCCTGAACTACAGCATCGAGAAGGTGGCCTACCGGCCGCTGCGCAACGCCCCGCGGCTGGCGCCGCTGATCACGGCCATCGGCATGTCCATCCTGCTGCAGACGCTGGCCATGATCATCTGGAAGCCCAACTACAAGTCCTATCCCACGCTGCTGCCCAGCACCCCGATCCAGCTCGGCGGCGCCAGCATCACTCCCACCCAGGTGATGATCCTGGTCGTGACGGTGATCTCCCTGGCCGCACTGATGTGGCTGGTGCATGCCACGAAACTGGGCCGCGCGATGCGCGCCACGGCCGAGAACCCGCGCGTGGCCGCGCTCATGGGCGTGCGCCCGGACCGCGTGATCTCGGCCACCTTCATCATCGGCGCCGTGCTGGCGGCGATCGCCGGCGTGATGTGGGCCAGCAACTACGGCACGGTGCAGCACAGCATGGGCTTCCTGCCCGGGCTCAAGGCCTTCACGGCCGCGGTGTTCGGCGGCATCGGCAACCTGGCCGGTGCCGTGGTGGGCGGCATCCTGCTGGGGCTGATCGAGTCCATCGGGGCCGGCTACATCGGCGATCTCACGGGCGGCCTGCTGGGCAGCCACTACGCCGACATCTTCGCCTTCATCGTGCTCATCGTGGTGCTGACGCTGCGGCCTTCGGGCCTGCTGGGTGAGAGAGTGGCGGACCGCGCATGAGCATGAATCCCCGCCATCGCCTCGTCGCCATCCTGCTGGCTGCCGTCGGCCTGCTGGTGCTGCCGCTGATCCTGCAGGGCTTCGGCAACGCCTGGGTGCGCATCGCCGACATGGCGCTGCTGTTCGTGCTGCTCTCGCTGGGCCTGAACATCGTGGTCGGCTATGCCGGCCTCCTGGACCTGGGTTACGTGGCCTTTTTCGCCATCGGGGCCTACATGTTCGGCCTCATGGCCTCGCCGCACCTGAGCAACACCTTCCCGCTGTTCGCTACCCTGTTCCCCGACGGGCTGCACACGCCGCTGTGGCTGGTGATCCCGCTGGCGGCGCTGCTGGCCGGCGTGCTGGGCGTGCTGCTGGGCGCACCCACATTGCGGCTGCGCGGCGACTACCTGGCCATCGTGACACTGGGCTTCGGCGAGATCATCCGCGTCTTCCTCAACAACCTGGACCATCCGGTCAACATCACCAACGGCCCCAAGGGCATCGGCCAGATCGACGCCATCACCTTCTTCGGTCTGAGCCTGGGCCGCAAGGTCGAGGTGTTCGGTTTCGAGCTCGCCTCGGTCACGCTCTACTACTACCTGTTCCTCGTGCTGGTGGTGGCCAGCGTCGTCATCTGCCACCGGCTGGAGCGCTCTCGCGTGGGCCGCGCCTGGATGGCGATCCGCGAGGACGAGGTGGCGGCCAAGGCCATGGGCATCCACACGCGCAACATGAAACTGCTGGCCTTTGGCATGGGGGCCACCTTCGGCGGCGTCTCGGGCGCCATGTTCGCGGCCTTCCAGGGTTTCATCTCGCCCGAGTCGTTCAGCCTGATGGAGTCCATCATGATCGTCGCCATGGTGGTGCTGGGCGGGATCGGCCACCTGCCGGGCGTGATCCTGGGCGCGGTGCTGCTGGCGGCGCTGCCCGAGGTGCTGCGCTACGTGGCCGGCCCGCTGCAGGCCATGACCGATGGCCGGCTCGACGCCTCCATCCTGCGCCAGCTGCTGATCGCGCTGGCCATGATCGGCATCATGCTGCTGCGCCCGCGCGGCCTGTGGCCGGCGCCGGAGCATGGCAAATCGCTGCAGACCCGCGGGGGCGGCCCGTGAGCGACGCACTGTTGCAGGTCCATGGTGTCTCCAAGCGCTTTGGCGGCCTGCAGGCCCTGAGCGAGGTGGCGCTGCGCATCGAGCGCGGGCAGGTCTACGGCCTGATCGGCCCCAACGGCGCGGGCAAGACCACCTTCTTCAACGTGATCACCGGCCTGTACACGCCCGACAGCGGCAGCTTCGAACTGGCCGGGCGGCCCTACCGGCCGCACGCCGTGCACGAGGTGGCGCGTGCCGGCATCGCGCGCACCTTCCAGAACATCCGCCTGTTCGCCGACATGACGGCGCTGGAGAACGTCATGGTCGGGCGCCACACCCGCTCGCGCTCGGGCCTGCTGGGCGCCGTCCTGCGGACCCCGGGCTTCCGGGCCGAGGAGGCGGCGATTGCGCAGCGTGCGCACGAACTGCTGGCCTACGTGGGCATCGCCCGGCTGGCCGACTACAAGGCGCGCACCCTGAGCTACGGCGACCAGCGCCGCCTGGAGATCGCGCGCGCACTGGCCACCGAGCCGCAGCTGCTGGCGCTGGACGAACCGGCCGCGGGCATGAATGCCACCGAGAAGGTGGGCCTGCGCGCGCTGATCGACCGCATCCGCCAGGACGGCCGCACCGTGCTGCTGATCGAGCACGACGTCAAGCTCGTCATGGGCCTGTGCGACCGTGTCACCGTGCTCGACTACGGGCGCGTGATCGCCGAGGGCACGCCGGCCGAGGTGCAGCGCAACGCGCAGGTGATCGAGGCCTACCTGGGCCAGGGCGGCGCACGCACGGCCGCGGAGGCTGCGGCATGAGCGAGGCGACGCACATGGGCGACGACAACACCCTGCTGCAGGTGCGCGGCCTGCAGGTGGCCTACGGTGGCATCCAGGCTGTCAAGGGCATCGACTTCGAGGTGCAGCGCGGCGAGCTGGTCTGCCTGATCGGCTCCAACGGCGCCGGCAAGACCAGCACCATGAAGGCCGTCACGGGCAGCCTGCCCTGTGCCGGCAGCGTCCACTACCAGGGGCGCAGCCTGGCGGGCCAGGGTGCCTGGGACCTGGTGCGCCAGGGCCTGGCCATGGTGCCCGAGGGCCGTGGCGTGTTCACGCGCATGAGCATCGCGGAGAACCTGCAGATGGGCGCCTACGTGCGCGACGACCGGGCCCAGATCGCCGCCGACATCGAACGCATGTACGCGCTGTTCCCGCGCCTGAGGGAGCGCCACACGCAGCTGGCCGGCACGCTGTCCGGCGGCGAGCAGCAGATGCTGGCCATGGCGCGCGCGCTCATGAGCCGCCCGCGCCTGCTGCTGCTCGACGAGCCGTCCATGGGCCTGGCGCCGGTCATGGTGGACAGGATCTTCGAGGTCATCCGCGACGTCGCGGCGCAGGGCGTGACCATCCTGCTCGTGGAACAGAACGCCAGCCGAGCGCTGGCCGTTGCCGACCGCGGCTACGTCATGGAGTCCGGCCTGATCACGCTGGCGGGCCCGGCGCAGGACCTGCTGCACGACCCGGCGGTGCGTGCGGCCTACCTGGGCGAATAGCGCTGCGCTGCGCTTTGGCCTACCATGCGCTTTTGACCGCATGGAGGAGCCATCATGAAACGCATCGCACTCACCTTCGTCGCGCTGGGCCTGGCCGGAAGCGCGCTCGCGCAGGACGCCACCTTCCAGACCCGGTCGCTCACGCCCGAGTCGGCGCTGACGGCCGCGCGCGCGGCGCTGGAGTCCTGCCGCAAGCAGGGCTACCAGGTCGCGGTGGCGGTGGTGGACCGCAGTGGCCTGCTGCAGGTGCTGCTGCGCGACCGCTACGCCGGCGCGCACACCGTCGACATCGCCACCAACAAGGCCTGGACGGCGGCGAGCTTCCGCCAGTCGACGCTGGAGTTTGGCAAGGAAACGCAGCCCGGCAAGCCCATGAGCGGCATCCGCCACCACCCGCAGGTGATCGCCGCCGGCGGCGGCCTGACGATCGAGGGCGGGGGCAGCGTGCTGGGCGGCATAGGCATCTCGGGCGCGCCCGGCGGCGAGGCCGACGAGTCCTGTGCCCGCGCCGGCCTCAAGGCCATTGCCGAATCGCTGGAGTTCTGAGCCCGCCCGTGCCGCGGGCCGGCTTCAGAAGATGTCGACCGGCCCGGTGCGGGCAATTTCGCCGAACAGGCCGCGGCGCACCAGGTCCGGGTGGCTGCAGACCTTGTTGCGGCCGTTCTTCTGGGCGAAGTCGATGGCCTGCTCGGTGCGCTCGAGCGCGGTGCTGGGCGAGTCGTCGGCCAGCACGCGCGTGAAGCCCGCGCTGACGGTGACGCGCCCGACCTGCGGGAAGTTGTATTTCTCGACGTTGGCGCGCAGGCGTTCGAAGGCGCCGAAGGCCAGCGCTTCCTCGGGGCAGTGGAACAGCACGGCGAACTGCTCGCCGCCGAAGCGGTACAGCCGGTCGTGCGTGCGGAAGGTGCTGTTCATGATGCGCGCCACCAGCAGCGTGACCTCTTCCATGATCAGGTGCCCGTGCTTGTCGCCGAGCAGGTGGAAGTTGTCGATCACGATCGTGCCCAGCCAGTAGTTGGGCGGCACGCGGTGGCGCCGCTCGCGGTCCGGCGACAGCGAGGCATCGCCGTCGAGCACACCGTCGAGCTCCTCCAGGACCGCGCTGTAGAAGGTGTCGTCGAGCGACTTGCGGTTGAGCAGGCCGGTGAGCGCATCGCGGTCGCTGTAGGCCAGCAGCGCATACATGTTGCGGTAGATGTGGTGCAGGCGGTCGATGGTCTGCTTGTCATCGGGCGCGAGTTCGCCGGCCGAGTGGATCTCGATCACGCCCTGGTCGTCATCGGCGCGCGAATCGGTGAACAGCGGGATGTAGGTGATGCGCGGGCCGTCCTCGCCGGCCCAGGCCACCTCGATCTCCTGGCGGCCGCGCAGGCTGCGCAGCCGGTCGTAGGCATCGTCCAGGCGGGGCAGGCTGTGGAAGTCGATGCGCAGCGGATCGACCACCTTGCCGCCGCCGCGGGCGTCGAGCGAGACGACCTCGAGCCAGCGCTTTTCGTTGTCCTCGGTGGTCACGCGCGCCACGACAACGCGCTGGATCGGGACCAGATCGATGAGCGCCTTGGCCAGCGTCAGTTCCAGCAGGTCGCGGTCGCGGTGGTCCGTGAGCTTGATCAGGTGTTCGATCAGGGTCGCCATAGTGCGGACCATGATAGCCGGGAACCGGCGGGCCGTCACCCCCGGGCCGCGGCACTATGTCACGGGCACCTCAGTCCTGTGCCGCCTTGCGCCAGGCTTCCAGGGCGGCGGCGGCATCCTCGCGCTCCTCGGCCAGCTGGGCCAGGGCGGCCCAGGCGTGGCGGCGCAGCTGTGCGTCGCCGAGCTGGGTCAGCGACTGGCGCAGCAGCTGCTGCGCCTTGCCCCAGAGCTTGAGGTGCATGCAGGCGATGCCGGCCAGGTATTGCAGCAGCGGTTCACGCGGGTTGCCCATCTGGGCGGCTTCGATGCGGGCCAGCCAGGCGGCGTCGGGCTGGCCCGGGGTGAGGCGGAAACCGCGTTCGAGCAGCAGCACCAGGCGCAGGCGCAGCGAGGCCGGCAGCGTCGAGCCCGGCTGCATCAGCTGTTCCCAGACCGGCAGCAGCCATTGCTGGGCGATGGAGAAGTCGCCGGCCAGCGCGAGCATGCGCTCGCCGGCCTGCAGGGCCACCTCGGGCAACCGGCGTTCACTGTCGTCGAGCTGCTCCCAGACCTTCTGGAGCTGGGCCGGGTCATGGGTGGTGCGGACCAGTTCGATGGCCAGGCCGCGCACGATGCTGCGGCTCGCATCCGGGCTGAACGCGCGGTGCTTGCCCAGCAGCCGGGCGGTTTCCAGGGCGGCGCGGGTCTGGCCGGCCAGGCGCGTGGCTTTCAGGCGCAGCCGCAGGGCCAGCGTGCGGCGCGCCACGCCCTGGGGCAGCTCGTCCAGGCGCTGCAGCGCGGCCTGCATGTCGCGGTCGTCGCAGGCCCAGCGTGCGACGCGCAGCTGCAGGCCCTCGCGGATCTCCTGCTCGTCGCGGCGCGGGGCGCGGGTCAGCTCCAGGGCCTGGCGCACGTGGTCGTCCCGCCCGGCGCGGTCCTGCAGGGCATGGGCACTCTCGGCCGCCAGCAGATGGGCGGTCGCGGCCAGCCGGCGGCCGTAGGGCAGGGACTGCTCGTTGCCGGCCAGGGCCGCGGTCTGCGCCAGCACGTGCTCGGCCGCCTTGCGCGCGCGCAGGAAACGTCCGGCCGTGAGGTGCGACAGCGAATCCAGCAGGCCCTGCTGCAGGATGCGCTCCTGGTGCCGCAGGCGCCAGCGCAGGGCCTTGCCCGGAAGGGCCAGCAGCAGCGACAGAGCGCGCAGCGCGGCATACAGCACGATGAAGGCGGCCAGCAGGGCCAGCAGCACGAGGTTGAGCGAGAGGTCGAAGCGCCAGGGTGGCCAGAAGAGGGTGACCGTGCCGGGGTTCTGCACGGCAAACAGGGCGGCCGCGGCGGCGATGGCAAACAGGGCCAGGAACCAGAACAGGGTGCGCATCGGGTCCGGTCCGCTAGCGTCCCGCAGCGCTGGCCAGCGCCGCGAGCGACTCGTCGGCACGCGGCAGCTCCAGAGTCTGCATCTGTTCCTGCACCTGCTGCAGCAGGGCGACGGCCGCACGGGTGCGGCGCGCGGCCGGGTCGAAATACTTCCTGAGCGTGGCGGCCACGGTGGCGAGCTCGGCGCGCGCGGCATCGGGCTGGCGTGCCAGCAGGCTCAGCCGGGCCGACAGCAGCACGAGGCGCAGGTTCTCGCGCACGAAGAAGGACTGCTCGGGGCTGAGCAGCACGGATTCGGGGTCTTCGATGCGGCTCACCCGTACCAGGGCGCGCAGTTCGTCACGCACCCTCTGCAGGCTGCGCTGCCACCAGGGGGCCGGGTCGTCGCCGGTGCGCGGCGACGAGGTCGTGGCCGAATCGGGCAAGGTCTCGTGTCCCACGGCGTTGGCCAGCGGCAGCTGCGCCACCAGACGTGACAGCTCGTCGAGCTTGAGCAGCAGGGCGGTGATGTCGGAGACCGGGGTGGACTTGATGCGGGCCTGGTCGCGCGCCAGCGCGCGCTGGACCGGGGCCAGGCGCGGCTGGGGTGTGCGGCTCAGCCGCTGTTCGGCACTGCGCAGTGCGGCCAGCAGGGGCTCGACGCTGCCGGTGAGCTGGGCCTGCTGCTGCGCCAGACGGATGGCCGACTCCAGGTCCACGACCAGGTTCTCGTCGCGCGAGCGGCTCAGGCTCTGCATCAGTTCGTCGAGCTGCGCGCGCTGCAGGGCCAGCTCCCCCAGGCGGGCTTCCATCACGGCCAGGCGCGCGGCCATGTCGCGGCTCTGGGCCTGGGCCTGGCTGGCCAGCACGCGGGCTTCGGTGGCACTGGCACCGCTGTCGGCGCTCTGGCGCGCGAGCTGCTCCTGCATCCTCGCCATGCGGTCCCACAGCAGGCCGCCGACCAGCAGCGCGGCCACGGCGAGCAGGGCTACGAGCAGCAGCGGGACCCGCGAGTTCGGGGCGCGCACCGCCGGGGTCGGGCCGGGCGCCGCCGCGGGGGGCGCGCCAGCGCTGCCTTCAGGCGGGACGGTGGGCGCGGTACTGCGGTCGCTCGGCTCGGGATTCATGACAACGATTCTATCGAGGCCAGGATGTCGGGCAGGGACGGGCGCACCTGCAGCACCTGGCCGAAGCCGGCCTGGCGCGCGGCCTCGGCGATGCGGGCATGGGTTGCGATGGCGCGGGCGCCGCGCCAGTCCTGGCCGGGCAGGCCGTCCTGCAGGTTGTGCACGGCCTCGCTGCTGCTGAACAGCCAGACGGTGCCATCCTGTGCGGCCGCGCGCGCCAGGGCCAGCTGCGCGGCGTCGAACGCGGGCCGCGCGCGGCGGTAGGTGACGAGGAAGTCCACGCTGCCGCCCGCGGCGCGCACCTGCTGCGTGAACCAGTCGCGGCCGCTGCCGCTGTTGCCCGCACTGTCGCCGTCGGCGCCGCGCACCAGCAGCACCCGTGTGCCGGGGCCGACCTGCTGCCCCATGACCTGCCACAGCGCCTCGGAGTCGAACTGCGCCGCGTCCGCCGGCGGGGCGTCGATGCGGCTGGCAGGCACGCCGGCCCGCAGCAGGGCCTGGCGGCTGCCGGGGCCCGGCACCCAGACGCGCGGCATGCCCGTGGCGTCAAAGCCGGCTGCGTGCGACGGGCGTTCGGCGAAGAAGCCGTCCACGGCATTGGCGCTGACGAACATCACGCCGCGGTAGCGCCCCAGGGACTCCCAGGCCTGGCGCACCACGTCCGGTTCCGGCGCGGGCAGGATGGCGATCAGGGGCAGGGCCTGGGCGCTGACGCCGGCGGCCCCGAGTTCGCGCACCCAGTCCTGCGCCTCGCGCTGCGGCCGGGTGACAAGCAGGCGCATGGCTCAGGCGGGGGACGAGAGGCTGCCGCCGGCGCGCCGCACGCCGGCCTGGAGCTCGGTGGCGACGCGCACGCCCAGTGCCGCGGCCTCGTCCTGGTCGCCCACGCTGGCACCGGCCTGGGCATGGACCAGGGGCACGCGGCCTTCGGGGTCGCCCCAGGCGGCGGTGATCTGCAGGTATTCGCCCTGCAGCGTGGCATAGGCGGCCAGCGGCATCGAGCAGCTGCCGCCCATGGCGCGGCTCACGGCGCGCTCGGCCGCCACGCGCAGCCAGGTGCCGTGGTGCACCAGCGGCGCCAGGGCCGCCTGCACGTCAGGGCGGTCGCTGCGGATCTCGATGCCCAGCGCGCCCTGGCCGGCGGCTGGCAGCATCTGGCCCGGTTCGAAGACGGCGCGGATGCGCGCGCCCAGGCCCAGGCGCTTGAGGCCGGCCGCGGCCAGCACGATGGCATCGTACTGGCCCTCGTCGAGCTTGCGCAGCCGGGTGTCGAGGTTGCCGCGCAGCGGCTCGATGCGCAGGTCCGGGCGCAGCGCGCGCAGCAGGGCGACGCGGCGCAGGCTGGAGGTGCCCACCACGGCCCCCTGCGGCAGGGCGTCCAGGCTGGCGTAGGCCGGCGAGACGAAGGCATCGCGCGGGTCTTCGCGCTCCATCACGCAGGCCAGGGCAAAGCCCGCCGGCAGGTCCATGGGCACGTCCTTGAGCGAGTGCACGGCGAGGTCGGCGCGTCCTTCCTCGAGTGCGACTTCGAGCTCCTTGACGAACAGGCCCTTGCCGCCGACCTTGCTCAGGGAGCGGTCGAGGATCTGGTCGCCCTGGGTGGTCATGCCCAGCAGGGTGACGGTGTGGCCCTGCTGCTCGAGCAGGGCCTTGACGTGCTCGGCCTGCCAGAGGGCCAGACGGCTTTCGCGGGTGGCGATGGTCAGTGCCATCTGGGTCGTGGGCGTGGCCAAGTTCGTAACCTGTTCGTAATCCATCAGTGAACTGAGAATGCTAGCATGGGCCTGTTTACTTCCTCATCCCATCCGGGCCCCTGCGCCCTGCTCCTGCATGAAAACCGACCGCGCGCCCGCCAGCGCAAACAAAGCCCGCGACAACGAACGCCCCCTGGTCGAGGACATCCGTCTGCTCGGCCGCATCCTCGGCGACGTGATCCGTGAACAGGAGGGCAGCGAGGCCTACGAACTGATCGAGCAGATCCGCAAGCTCTCGGTGGCCTTCCGCCGCCACGACGACGCCGAGGCCGACAAGGCGCTCAAGAAGCTGCTCAAGGGCCTGAGCGACGACCAGACGGTCAGCGTGATCCGCGCCTTCACCTACTTCAGCCACCTGGCCAACCTGGCCGAGGACCGCCACCACATCCGCCGCCGTGCCGTGCACGAGCGCGCGGGCAACGAGCAGGAGGGCAGCATCGAGGTCGCGCTGTCGCGCCTGCGCTGGGCCGGCATCAGCACCAAGACCATTGCCAACACGCTGGCGCACAGCTACCTCTCGCCGGTGCTCACCGCCCACCCGACCGAGGTGCAGCGCAAGAGCATCCTGGACGCCGAGCGCGCGATCGCCCGCCTGCTGACCCAGCGCGACGAGATCAAGAACCGCGCCATCGGCGTGGACCCGCGCAAGGACATGCTGACGCCGCGCGAACTCGCCGCGAACGAGGCGCTGCTGCGCGCGCGCGTGCTGCAGCTGTGGCAGACCCGGCTGGTGCGCAGCAGCAAGCTCGCCGTGGCCGACGAGATCGAGAACGCGCTGAGCTACTACGAACCTACCTTCCTGCGCGAGATCCCGGCCATCTATGCCGACCTGGAGCGCGAGCTGGGCCAGCAGCACATCCACAGTTTCCTGCGCATGGGCCACTGGATCGGCGGCGACCGCGACGGCAACCCCAATGTCGGCGCCGACACCATGGCCATGGCCATGGCGCGCCAGGCCGACGTGGCGCTGCGCCATTACCTGATGGAGGTGCACCTGCTGGGCGGCGAGCTCTCGGTCTCCGACCTGCTGGTGGGCTGCAGCCCGGCGATGCGCGCCCTGGCCGATGCGTCCCCCGACACCAGCGAGCACCGCAAGGACGAGCCCTACCGTCGCGCCCTGATCGGCATCTACGCCCGCCTGGCCGCCACCCTGCGCGAGCTCAGCGGCGGCGAGGCTGCGCGCCACGCCGTGGCGCCCCAGCACCCCTATGCCAGCGCTGCCGAGTTCCTGGCCGACCTGCAGACCATCGATGCCTCGCTCAGCGAGCGCCATGGCGCGGCGCTGGCCCGCCAGCGCCTGCACCCGCTGATCCGCGCGGTCGAGGTGTTCGGCTTCCACCTCGCCACGCTGGACCTGCGCCAGAGCTCGGACAAGCACGAGGAAGTGGTGGCCGAGCTGCTGGCCACCGCGCGCATCGAGTCGCACTACGGCGCGCTCGACGAGATGGCCAAGCGCAGCCTGCTGCTGCGCCTGCTGGCCGACGCCCGGCCGCTGCGCGTGGTGGGGGCCGACTACAGCCGGCACACGCAGAGCGAGCTGGCCGTGTTCGAGACCGCACGCCAGATCCGCCAGCGCTACGGCGCCGAGGCCATCCGCCACTACATCATCAGCCACACCGAGACGGTGAGCGACCTGCTGGAAGTACTGCTGCTGCAGAAGGAAGTGGGCCTGATGAAGGGCACGCTGGACGACGCGCACTGCACGGCCTGCCTGATCGTGGTGCCGCTGTTCGAGACCATCGAGGACCTGCGCCAGGCCGCGCCCATCATGCGCGACTACTACGCCCTGCCCGGCATCCGCGCCATGATCCAGCGCAGCGGCGGCGAGCAGGACATCATGCTCGGTTACTCCGACAGCAACAAGGACGGTGGCATCTTCACGAGCAACTGGGAGCTCTACCGCGCCGAGATCGCGCTGGTGGAACTCTTTGATGAACTCAAACCCATCCAGCTGCGCCTGTTCCACGGCCGCGGCGGCACCGTGGGCCGCGGCGGTGGCCCGAGCTACCAGGCCATCCTGGCCCAGCCTCCGGGCACGGTGCGCGGCCAGATCCGCCTGACCGAGCAGGGCGAAGTCATCGCCTCCAAGTACGCCAATCCCGAGATCGGCCGCCGCAACCTGGAGACCCTGGTCGCCGCCACGCTGGAGGCCACGCTGCTGCAGCCCACCAAGTCGGCCGCGCCCGCGTATCTGCAGGCCGCGGAGGCGCTGTCACGTGCCAGCATGGCCGCCTACCGCAAGCTGGTGTACGAGACCGAAGGGTTTGCCGAGTATTTCTTCGGCGCCACGCCCATCCGCGAGATCGCCGAGCTCAACATCGGCTCGCGCCCGGCCTCGCGCAAGGCCACGCAGAAGATCGAGGACCTGCGCGCCATCCCCTGGGGTTTCAGCTGGGGCCAGTGCCGCCTCACGCTGCCGGGCTGGTACGGCTTCGGCACCGCGGTGGAGAACTTCCTCAATGCCGGCAACGCCAGGGAAAACAAGGAGCGCCTGGCCCTGCTGCAGAAGATGGCCCGCCAGTGGCCCTTCTTCAAGGCCCTGCTCTCCAACATGGACATGGTGCTGGCCAAGAGCGACCTGGCTCTGGGCTCGCGCTACGCCGAACTGGTGAGCGACGGCAAGCTGCGCAAGAAGGTGTTCACGCAGATCGAGGCCGAGTGGCAGCGTACCGTGCATGCGCTCACGCTGCTGACCGGCGAGAAACAGCGCCTGGCCGGCAACGCCGCGCTGCAGCGCTCCATCCGCCACCGCTTCCCCTACATCGACCCGCTGCACCACCTGCAGGTGGAGCTGATGCGGCGCTACCGCGCGGGGCAGGATGATGTGCGCGTGCGGCGCGGCATCCACATCTCGATCAACGGGATTGCGGCCGGCCTGCGCAACACGGGCTGAATACGGCCCAGGGTAAAAAAGAAGCGCCCCGCGGGGCGCTTCTTGCTTTCCATGGGCGAAGCATCAGGGCCGGTAGGTGCACTTGTCGCCAATCGCGTGGCGCTCCACCGTCACCGCCGCCAGGCCGGGCACCTTGGGCTGCAGCTCCTTCCAGATGAAAGCGCACAGGTTCTCCAGCGTGGGAATGCCCAGGCCCGGCACCTCGTCGAGGAAGTGGTGGTCCAGCTTCTCGCGCAGCTGCTCCACCTCGCGCCGGATGTAGCCCAGGTCCAGCACCATGCCCGATTTGCCCTGCGGCTCACCGCGCACGAAGACCTCGGCGTAATAGGTGTGACCGTGCACGCGCTTGCTGCCTTCGGCCTCGATCTCGCGCCGCAGGGTGTGGGCGGCGTCAAAGAAGAAACGCTGGCTGATCTCGTAGCTCATCGAATTCCGATCATCTTGTGCGACTGGATGCCCAGCCGCCATTGCGGGTGCTGCTGGCAGTATGCAATCGCGCGCGCCGTGTTGGCCGCGCGGTCCGGCCCGTCCATGGGCTGCAGGAAGAAATGCTCGAAGGCGAGGCTCTCGAAGCGCGCCGGGTCCACGCCCGGCTGCGGGTAGACCAGCTTGAGCTCGCTGCCCTTGGTGAGCACCACTTCGGCCTGGTCCTTGGGGCTGACGCAGATCCAGTCCAGCCCGGGCGGCGCGGGCAGCGTGCCGTTGGTCTCCACCGCGATGGTGAAGCCGCGGGCGTGCAGCGCGGTGGTCAGGGCCGCGTCGACCTGGAGCAGCGGCTCGCCGCCGGTCAGCACCACGTAGCGCCCCGGCCGGCCCCGGGGCTCCCAGGCTTGCTCGATCGCCTCGGCCAGGGCCTCTGCGGTCGCAAACTTGCCGCCACCCGTGCCGTCCGTGCCCACGAAGTCGGTGTCGCAGAACTTGCAGACCGCCGCGGCGCGGTCCTCTTCGCGCCCGCTCCACAGGTTGCAGCCCGCAAAGCGGCAGAACACGGCCGCGCGCCCGGACTGGGCGCCTTCGCCCTGCAGGGTGTAGAAGATTTCCTTGACGGCGTAGGTCATGAGGCGGGATTTTCGCAGGTTACGGTTGCGGGCAGAAAAGCAAAAGGCGCCCGCAGGCGCCTTTTGCACGGGCCGGGCCGCTGGATCAGCCTTGCGTCGACTCCCGCTCAAAGGGCAGTGTCATGTCCCGCAGATCCTTGCGCGTCTCGACCAGGACCAGCGGACCCTCGTCGATCACCACCGGCGCCGGGCGCGCGCGCGGCACATGCACCGGCTTGGGTTCGGCCGCGATGGCTGCCTGCACGGCGGCCACCTTGTCGGCGTCGGAGTTGACCCACTGCAGGCCAGCGGTCTGGGCGATCTGCTCGAGGTCCGGCAGCGGCAGCACATAGGGCTGCACGCGCGGCAGGCCCCGGGTCGCGGGGGCGGCGGGGGCTGCAGCGCGCGGCTGCGCTGCCGGCTCCGTGGCCCGCGGTGCGGCTGCAAGGGGCGTGGCCACGGCCTCGGCTACGGCCGGCAGGACGGGGGCCATGCCCTCGGTCTGACCCGTCTCGCCGCCTTCCTGCGGCGCACGTTCCTGGCGCTCGGGGCGGTCACCACGCTCGCCACGTTCACGGCGGTCACGTCCGTAGCGGTCGCGCGAGCGGCGCTCGCGCTGGCCGTTGCCTTCGCCTTCGCTGCGCACGGCGGACTCGGGGGCCGGCACCGTGGCCTCGGCATTCACGGCCTCGGCGACCGGCACGACGGGGGTCAGCGGCTCGGTGTCCTCGAAGGCCTGGCGGCGGCCGTCCTCCGCGCGCGGGGCACGTTCCTGGCGCTCGCCGCGCGGGCCACCGCGGCCCTCGCCACGTTCACCGCGTTCGGCGCGTTCGCCGCGCTGCTCGGTGCGCTCCCCGCGTGCGGGGCGTTCCTGGCGTTCGCCACGCTCGCCGCCACGTTCGCCGCGGCCACGCTGCTCGCCGTTGCGCGGGGCACGTTCCTGGCGCGGCTGTTGTTCACCAGCGGGCGCCGTGGTCTCGGCGCCGGGCACGTTGCCGCGGGTGTCGGCCTCGGCACGCTGGCCCTGGCGCTCGCCGCGGTTGCCCCGTCCCTCGGCGCGCTCAGGACGGTCACCCCGCTCGCCGCGCTCGCTGCGCTCACCCCGGCCGCCGCGGCCACCGCGGCTGCGTCCGCCGTCGCGGCCTTCGCCGCGGCGCTGGCCGTCGCGACCGCCGCGGGCCTCACGTCGTTCTTCCTTCTTCTCGCCGGTCTTGGCCGGCTCGGCCGCCGGCGCTTCGGCAAACAGGCTCTTGAGCCAGCCGAAGAAACCCTTGCTGGCCGGTGCGGCGGCAGCGGCTGCCGCCGGCTTGGCTGCGGCGACGGGCTCCGCGACCGGTTTGGGTGCGACCACCGGCGCCGGGGCATCGGGCAGCACGCCCTTGATGACCGGGGTCTGCTTGTTGGTCGGCTCCTGCGAGCGGCGCGTGACCGAGGTGGGATCCTCGATCTCCTCGGCCATCTTGTAGCTGGCCTCGATGTTGTCCAGGCGCGGGTCGTCGTGCTTGAGGCGCTCGAGCTTGTAGTTCGGCGTCTCCAGCGACTTGTTGGGCACCATCAGCACGTTGAGGCGCTGCTTGAGTTCGATCTTGGTGATCTCGTTGCGCTTCTCGTTGAGCAGGAAGGAAGCCACGTCCACGGGCACCTGCACGTGCACGGCGGCGGTGTTGTCCTTCTGGGCCTCTTCCTGGATGATGCGCAGGATCTGCAGCGCAGAGCTCTCGGTGTCACGGATGTGGCCGGAGCCGCCGCAGCGCGGGCAGGGGATGGAAGCGCCTTCGCTGAGGGCCGGGCGCAGCCGCTGGCGGCTCATTTCCATCAGGCCGAACTTGCTGATGGTGCCGAACTGCACGCGGGCGCGGTCCTGGCGCAGCGCGTCGCGCAGGCGGTTTTCCACTTCGCGGCGGTTCTTCGACTCTTCCATGTCGATGAAGTCGATCACGATCAGGCCGCCGAGGTCGCGCAGGCGCATCTGGCGTGCCACTTCGTCGGCGGCTTCCAGATTGGTGCGGGTGGCGGTCTCCTCGATGTCGCTGCCCTTGATGGCGCGCGCCGAGTTGACGTCCACCGAGACCAGGGCCTCGGTGTGGTCGATCACGATGGCGCCGCCCGAGGGCAGGGTCACGGTGCGGGCATAGGCCGACTCGATCTGGTGCTCGATCTGGAAGCGGCTGAACAGCGGCGCGTTGTCACGGTAGCGCTTCACGCGGGCGGCATGTTCGGGCATGACGTGCGCCATGAACTGCTGGGCCTGTTCGTACACGTCGTCGGTGTCGATCAGGATGTCGCCGATGTCGTTGTTGAAATAGTCGCGGATGGCGCGGATCACCAGGCTCGATTCCTGGTAGATCAGGAAAGCGCCCTTGCCGCCCTTGGCGGCGCCGTCGATGGCCGTCCACAGCTTGAGCAGGTAGTTCAGGTCCCACTGCAGTTCGGCGGCGGCGCGGCCGATGCCGGCGGTGCGCGCGATGATGGACATGCCGTTGGGGTATTCGAGCTGGTCCAGCGCCTCCTTGAGCTCGGCGCGGTCGTCACCCTCGATGCGGCGGCTGACGCCACCGCCGCGCGGGTTGTTGGGCATGAGCACCACGTAGCGGCCGGCGAGCGAGACGAAGGTCGTCAGGGCTGCGCCCTTGTTGCCGCGCTCTTCCTTCTCCACCTGGACCAGCAGTTCCTGGCCTTCCCGGATGGCGTCCTGGATGCGGGCCTGGCTGACCGAGACACCCTGCTGGAAGTAGTTGCGGGAGATTTCCTTGAAGGGCAGGAAACCGTGGCGGTCTTCGCCGTAGTCGACGAAGCAGGCTTCGAGCGAGGGCTCGACGCGCGTGACGACGGCCTTGTAGATGTTGCCCTTGCGCTGTTCGCGCCCTTCGATCTCGATCTCGTAGTCGAGGAGCTTCTGCCCGTCGACGATGGCCAGGCGGCGTTCTTCGGCCTGCGTGGCGTTGATCAGCATCCGTTTCATGGGATGGTTTCCTTTACATCAGTACACATGCCCTGTGCGGGCGCACGATGCCGGAACTGACGCTTCGAAACGGATGGAATTGCCGGAGAACCGCAGGCTCAGGGATTGAGCCGCAGCATAGGCGCGTGGATGGGGGCGAGGGGAGGTGCGTGTGGGGCAGCCACCAACTTGGCGGCCCGGGCAGCCCGCAGTGCGGGCGCTGACGGCTGATCCGTGCCAGGCAACAGCGCGCGCGCGCGCTGCAGGCACATGAGCATCAGACTCATCAACACAAACATTTCGCTTTGATCCGGCTGCCAGCTCGTCGCTGGCAGCACTGGGTATTCCGTTCAGTGTTTCAAGGCGTCGGTTGCGCCTTCCACCTGGCAGGCCACGGCAAGCAGCTGGCTTGCGGTTTGCGTACCGGATGGTCGGTGACATCGACCTTCCAGCGGGGCCGGTGGTGACATGTGGACTAAACTCCAGACAAATCAACCACTTACAGCGCGTCGCTAGTGAAACACATTATAGGGGGCAAATCGGCCCCCGCCAGTCCGGAGGTGAAATGGGTCGAAGTCGACGAGGAATCGGCCGGCCAGCGTCTGGACAACTTCCTGCTGCGCCAGCTCAAGGGCGTGCCCAAGACCCATGTCTACCGCATCATCCGCAGCGGCGAAGTAAGGGTTAACAAAGGGCGAGCGTCGGCTGAAACAAGGGTGGAGGCGGGCGACGTGGTGCGGGTTCCCCCCGTGCGGGTGCCGGAGCGGGTGGCCGAGAAGGCCGCGGCCATGCAGGCCGGCGGCGCGGCTCCGGCGCGCGAGTTCAGCGTCCTGTTCGAGGACGAGGCCGTGCTGGCCATCGACAAGCCGGCCGGCGTGGCCGTGCACGGCGGCTCGGGGGTGAGCTTCGGGGTCATCGAGCAGCTGCGCATGGCGCGGCCCCAGGCCCGGTTCCTGGAACTGGTGCACCGCCTGGACCGTGAGACCAGCGGCATCCTGCTGGTGGCCAAGAAGCGCAGTGCCCTGAAACACCTGCAGGACCAGTTCCGCGAGCGCGAGACCGGCAAGACCTACCTGGCGCTGGTCGCCGGCCAGTGGCCGGCCAGCAAGAAGGTGCTCGACAAGCCCCTGCACAAATACCTGCTGGAAGACGGCGAGCGCCGGGTCAAGGTGGTGGCGCGCGACGATCCGGACGGCATGAAGTCGGTGACCCTGGTCAAGGTCCGTGCGCGTTCGGGTGGTCCGGTGGGGCCGGCCGCGCAGGGCTACAGCCTGCTGGAGGTGACCATCAAGACCGGCCGTACGCACCAGATCCGCGTGCATCTCGCCTCCGAGGGCATGCCCATCGCGGGCGACGACAAGTACGGCGACTTCGAGCTCAACAAGGCGCTGCACAAGCCCGTACCCGGCCAGGGGGCTGTCCCCTTGCGGCGCATGTTCCTGCATGCCTGGCGCTTACAGTTCAGTCATCCGGCCAGCGGGGAGCGCATCGAGCTGCTCGCGCCCCTGCCCCAGGAGCTCGAGCGTTTCCTGGCCCAGGTCATTCCTGTCTGAAGTCTGCATGAGTTCACGTCCCCGCCAATTCGACCTGATCGCCTTCGACTGGGATGGCACGCTGTTCGATTCCACCGGCATCATCACGCGCTGCATCCAGCTGGCCGTGCGCGATGTCGGCGGCACCGTCCCCAGCGATGCTCAGGCCTCCTATGTGATCGGCATGGCGCTGATGCAGGCCCTGGCGCATGCCGCCCCCGATGTGCCGCCCGAGAAATACCCCGAGCTCGGCGAGCGCTACCGCCACCACTACATGGCGCACCAGAACGACCTGAGCCTGTTCGAGGGCGTGCTGCCGCTGCTGGCCGAGCTCAAGGGCCGGCACCACTGGCTGGCGGTCGCCACGGGCAAGAGCCGGCGCGGGCTGGACGAAGTGCTGCACACGGTGGAGCTCAAGGGCGTGTTCGACGGCTCGCGCACGGCTGACGAGACCGCCGGCAAGCCCAACCCGCGCATGCTGCACGAACTCATGCGCGAGTTCGGCGTCGAGCCCGAGCGCACACTGATGATCGGCGACACCACGCACGACCTGCAGATGGCGCTCAATGCCGGCTGCGCCAGCGTGGGCGTGAGCTACGGCGCGCACGAGCCCGACGCCTTCCATGTGCTGCAGCCGCGCTTCGTGGCGCATTCGGTGCGCGCGCTGCACGACTGGCTGCGGGACCACGCATGAGGACCAGCCATGGATGAGGAGAACCTGATTCCCCTGTGCAACGCGGCGGACCTGGCTGACAGTGGCCTGGCCGTGCCCTTCGACGTGGTCTACGGCGGCCAGACCTGCCGCGCCTTCGCGATCCGGTACCAGGGCCGGGCGTACGCCTACCTGAACCGCTGCACCCACGTGGCCATGGAACTGGACTACCAGCCCAACCACGTCTTCGACATCACCGGCCACTGGCTGATCTGCGCCACGCACGGCGCGCTCTATGCCCCCGAGACCGGGGCCTGCCGCGGCGGGCCCTGCCGCGGTGGCCTGGTCCGCATTGCCCTGACCGAGCGCGACGGTGTGGTGCACTGGCATACTGCGTACAACCTCCAACCTGTCGAGTTCTGAGATGAGTGACGACGCCAACACCCCCGATCCCGCCGGTCATTCCCGGGCCGACCCGGCTGCCCCTGCCGACTCGACCCCATCCCCGGGCTGGGAGCGCGGCGTGCTCGAGAAGCTGGCCTTCGCCGCGCTCGAGGAGCAGCGCGCAGCACGGCGCTGGCGCGCCATCAACCGCCTGACCTGGCTGGCGCTGTTCCTGCTGGCCGTCTGGTTCATCTCCGGCCTGGGCGACTCGGTCAAGGCGCCGGCCCTGCGCCACACCGCCCTGGTCGAGATCAAGGGGGAAATTGCCTCCGACGCCGACGCCAGCGCCGACCGTGTCGTGTCGTCGATCCGGGCGGCTTTCGAAGACCATGGCGCGCAGGCCGTGGTGCTGCTGATCAATTCCCCCGGTGGCAGCCCGGTGCAGGCCGGCATCATCAACGACGAGATCCGGCGTCTGAAGGCCAAGCACAGGAAGCCGGTCTATGCCGTCGTCGAGGAGGCCTGCGCCTCGGCCGCCTATTACATCGCCGTGGCGGCCGACCGGATTTACGTGGACAAGGCCAGCATCGTGGGCAGCATCGGCGTGCTCATGGACGGCTTCGGCTTCACCGGCCTGATGGACAAGCTCGGTGTCGAGCGCCGGCTGATGACGGCCGGCGAGAACAAGGGTTTCCTCGACCCCTTCAGTCCGCAGACCGAGAAGCAGCGCGCCTATGCCCAGACCATGCTGGACCAGATCCACCGGCAGTTCATCCAGGTGGTCAAGGACGGGCGTGGCCAGCGCCTGAAGGACAGCCCCGACATGTTCAGCGGCCTGTTCTGGACCGGCCAGCAGGCCGTGGAACTGGGCCTGGCCGACCAGTTCGGCAACCTCGATTTCGTGGCCCGCGAGGTGGTCCAGGCCGAGGAGATCGTCGACTACACCCGGCACGAAAACGTGGCCGAGCGCCTGGCCAAGCGCTTCGGTGCGGCCATCGGCGCCGGTGCGGTGCGGGCGGCGCATGCGCTGCCCGCCTGGCGCTAGTTCGCTAGGGTTTTTGCCGCAGCGCGGCCTCGATGGCCGAAACCAGGGGCGGGCTCTGCGGTTCCACGGCGCTCGGGAAGCTGGTCACGGTCCGGCCGTCGCGGCCGATCAGGTACTTGTGGAAGTTCCACTGCGGCGCGGCCTGCGTGGCCTGCAGCAGCTGGGTGTAGAACGCGTTGCGCTGCGGGCCCACGACCTCGGTCTTGGCGAACATGGGGAATTCGACGCCGTAGGTGTTGAAGCACAGGTCGGCGATCTGCTTCGCGCTGCCCGGTTCCTGCTGGCCGAAGTTGTTGGACGGGAAGCCGAGGATGACCAGGCCGCGCGTGCGGTACCTGGCGTACAGCGCCTCCAGCCCTTCGTACTGCCTGGTGTAGCCGCAGTAGCTGGCCGTATTGACCACCAGCACCACCTTGCCGGCGTACTGGCACAGGCTCTGTGGCGCGTCGTCCTGCAGGCGGGGGAACTGGTGCTGCAGCAGGGCGGGGCAGGCGGCAGCCGGCTGCGCGGCGGCGGGGATGGACATCAAGGTGACTGCCGACGCGGTCAGGGCGGCAAGCAGGAGATGGCGCAGGGTGCTCATGCAGCCATTCTGGTTGAAAGCGGGGATTTCTGCAGGCCTGGCGTGTTCCCTGCGGCTGGCCCGAAACCGTGCAAGCGCTCAGTTCCCCCCGCGTCCAAAAACAAAGCCCCGCGATGCGGGGCTTGTCCTTGGCGGAGAGGGTGGGATTCGAACCCACGGTAGGGTTGCCCCTACGCCTGATTTCGAGTCAGGTACATTCGACCACTCTGCCACCTCTCCGGGTATGTGGTGGCGCGTATTGTAGCAGCGTCGGCGCGGCTCAATCGGCCTGGGCCTCGCGCAGTTGCTGCAGGGCTGCGGCGGCCTGTGCGGTGCTGACGCCGGGGGCCGGGGCCAGTTCGGCGCACGCCAGGGCCTGCTGCAGCACATCGGCGTCCTGCGTCAGGGCCCTGATGGCCAGGCCGGCGTCCTTCGGGGATGTGTAGGCGGCGCTTTGCAGCAGCAGGCTGCCCTGCGCATCCACGAACTTGAAGTAGAACTTTCCATCCGTCTCGCGGTACTGCTTGAAGCCCGGCAGCGCGGCCTTGTCCCTCTTCTCCTTCTTGCCGGTCTCCTGCGCACGCAGGTCGCGCAGGCCCACGGCGTGGCGCAGCCGGGTGGTGAAGGGCGTGGCAATCTTGCGGGCCTTGGCGGCGCCGGCCTGCAGAAGGTCCTCGAGGCGCCCGGGATGGCTCATGAGTGCCTCGTAGGCCTCGCGCATGGGGGCGACCTCGTGGTCGATGCGCTCGAACAGGATGGTCTTGGCCTCGGCCCAGGCGATGCCGTCGGCGTAGGCCTGGCGCAGCTGCGCGGTCTCGGTGGGGGTGGCGAAGGCCTGGTAGATCTGGAACAGGGCCGAGCCTTCGGTCTCCTTGGGCTCGCCGGGGGCGCGCGAATCGGTCTTGATGCCGGCGATGAGCTTTTTCAGCTGCTCGCGCGGGGCGAAGAGCGGGATGGTGTTGTCGTAGCTCTTGCTCATCTTGCGCCCGTCCAGGCCCGGCAGCGTGGCCACCGTCTCCTCGATCTGCGCCTCGGGCAGCACGAAGTGCTCGCCATAGCGGTGGTTGAAGCTCGCGGCCATGTCGCGCGCCATCTCGATGTGCTGGATCTGGTCACGCCCCACGGGCACGCGGTGGGCGTTGAACATCAGGATGTCGGCCGCCATGAGCACCGGGTACATGAAGAGGCCGGCGGTGACGTCGGCGTCCGGGTCCACGCCGGCGGCGCTGTTCTTGTCCACCGCGGCCTTGTAGGCGTGGGCGCGGTTGAGCAGGCCCTTGCCGCAGACGCAGGTGAGGAACCAGGTGAGCTCGGGGATCTCGGGCACGTCGGACTGGCGGTAGAAGGTGACGCGCTCGGGGTCCAGCCCGCAGGCGATCCAGCTGGCGGCGATCTCCAGCGTGCTGCGCTGGATGCGCGCGGGCTCGTCGATCTTGATCAGCGCGTGGTAGTCGGCCAGGAAGTAGAAGCTCTCCACCCCGGGGGCACGGCTGGCCGCGATGGCCGGGCGGATGGCGCCGACGTAGTTGCCCAGGTGGGGCGTGCCGGAGGTGGTGATGCCGGTGAGGACGCGCACGGTGCTCATGTCAGTCGATCAGGTAGGAAAACGGGGTCAGCAGGAGGTCGAGCAGGCCGTAGGTCAGGCCCATGACGGGTTGCATCCACAGCGTGCTGACGACGCCGGCGATGACCAGCGCCATGACGATGAAGAAGCCCCAGGGCTCGATGCGCGAGACCATCGCGGCCTGCTTCCAGGGCAGCAGGCCGACGAGGATGCGCCCGCCGTCCAGCGGCGGCAGCGGAAAGAGGTTGAAGGCGAACATCACCACGTTGACCAGCACGCCGGCTCGGCACATCTCGAGGAAGAAGCGTTCCTGCAGGCCCGAGCCCAGCAGCACGTAGAGCAGCGCCCCCCACACCAGCGCCTGCAGCAGGTTGGCGCCCGGCCCGGCCAGCGCGACCCAGATCATGTCGCGCTTGGGGTTCTTCAGCAGGTCGAAGCGCACCGGCACCGGCTTGGCGTAGCCGAACAGGAAGGCGCCGGCGGTGGCGAAGTACAGCAGGATCGGCATCAGGATGGTGCCGATGGGGTCGATGTGCTTGACGGGGTTGAGCGTGATGCGCCCGAGCATCCAGGCGGTGTTGTCGCCGAAATGGCGCGCGGCATAGCCGTGGGCGGCCTCGTGCACGGTGATGGCAAAGAGCACCGGCAGGGCGTAGATGAGGACGGTCTGGATGAGGTTGTTGATATCCACGGGGTGAATTGTCTCAGAGTGCAGGGCGCAGGACGGCGCCGGTGCCAGGGAGGAGGGGGTGTCTACAGCCCCAGCGCCGCCGGGTCGCCGCGGCCGCGGCGCAGGACCTCGGGCACCTCGCCGCTGAGGTCGATGACCGTGGTGGGCTCGTGCGGGCAGGCGCCGGCGTCGATCACGGCAGCGAGCTGGTGCTGGTAGCGCTCGCGGATCTCCTGCGCGTCGTTCAGCGGGTCGTCCTCGCCTTCGGGAATCAGGGTGGTGGCCAGCAGCGGGCCGCCCGTGTGCAGGGCCAGCAGTTCGCGCAGCACCGGGTGCTCGGGCACGCGCAGGCCGATGGTCTTGCGCGAGGGGTGGCTCACGCGCCGCGGCACTTCCTTGGTGGCCTCGAGGATGAAGGTGTAGGGCCCGGGCGTGCCGGCCTTGAGCAGGCGGTACTGGCGGTTGTCCACGCGCGCGTAGCTGGACAGCTCGGCCAGGTCACGGCACAGCAGCGTGAGATGGTGCTTGTCGTCCACGCCGCGGATGCCGCGCATCCTGTCGGCCGCGGCCTTGTCGTCGAGGTGGCAGACCAGGGCATAGCTGGAGTCCGTGGGCACGGCCAGCACGCCCCCCTTGTCCAGCAGGGCCACGGCCTGCCTGAGCAGGCGGATCTGCGGGTTCTCGGGGTGGACGTCGAAGTGCTGGGCCATGGGCAGGTATTGTCGGTCAGACTTCCAGCGGCTCGAGCCGCACGCGGCTTTCCAGCACGGCCAGCCAGGCGCTGGCCGCGCCGCAGAAGGCGATCAGGGCCATGCCGGTGAGTGACCAGCCGTCGGGCACATGGTCGAAGACCAGCCAGCCCGCGAGCATGGCAAACGCGATCTGCGCATAGAGCAGCGGGGTGAGGGTGGCCGCCGGCGAGCGCCGGTAGGCCAGGATGAGGAGGAAGTGCCCCACGGTGCCCATCAGGCCCATGAGGGTGAGGGCCGTCCATTCCGTCGCGGTGCGCGGCGTGATCCAGACGAAGGGCAGGGCCAGCGAGGCCAGCAGCGCGCCCACCCAGCCGGTGTAGACGTGCAGGGTGACGGCGTCCTCGGTCTTCACGAGCCGGCTGGTGAGGATCTGGAACGCCGAGTAGGTGCCCACCATGGCCAGCGGCAGCAGCGCATGCCAGCCGAACAGGTCGCTGCCCGGGCGCACGATGAGCAGCGTGCCCAGGAAGCCGCCCGCCACCAGGACCCAGCGCCGGCGCGAGACCTGCTCGCCCAGCAGGGTCGCGGCCAGCAGCGTGACCACCAGCGGGGTGATCATGGCAATCGCCGTGAACTCGCCCACCGGCAGGTACTTGACGCTGAGGAAGGTGAAGAGGCTGGTGACGAGCAGCAGCACGCCGCGCAGCAGCTGCGCGCCCAGGCGCCGCGTGCGGAACAGCGCACGGCCGCGCTGCGGCAGCATGATGGCCGTGGTGGCCACGGCCTGGAACACGTAGCGGAACCACAGGCCCAGCAACACTGGCAGGGTCAGCGAGGCGACCTTGGCCGAAGTGTCGAGCGTGGCGAAGCAGGCCAGTGCGGCCAGCGCGAGCAGCATGCCGCCAGCCGGATGGGCCGCGGGCTTCATTGCAGGATGCGGTCGGCCAGCAACTCCCACACGGGCGTGAGCTCGCCCGGCAGGTAGGGCAGGGCGCCGAGGTCGGTACGCGATTCGTCGGGGCTGTGGAAGTCGCTGCCGCGCGAGGCGGCCAGCCCGAACTCGCGCGCCATGGCCGCGTACTTCACGGACTCGGCCACGCTGTGGCTGCCGGTCACCACTTCCACGGCCACGCCACCGTGGGCCTTGAACTCGGAGAACAGCGCGTATTCCTCGGTCGGGCTGAAGCTGTAGCGCGCCGGATGGGCGATGACGGCCACGCCGCCGGCCTCGCGGATCCAGGTGATGGCGTCGCGCAGCGTGGCCCAGCGGTGCGGCACGAAGCCGGGCTTGCCCTCGGTGAGGTACTTGCGGAAGACCTCGTTGGTGTCGCGGCAGACGCCGGCCTCCACGAGGAAGCGGGCGAAGTGGGTGCGCGAGATCAGCTCGGGGTTGCCCACGTACTTGAGCGCGCCTTCGTAGGCGCCGGCGATGCCGGCGGCCGCCAGACTGTCGGACATTTCCCGGGCGCGCTGGCCGCGGCCGCCGCGGGTCTGGTACAGGCCCGCCTGCATGCGGGCGTCGTCGGCGTCGAAGCCCAGGCCGACGATGTGTACCGTCTGGCCGGCAAAGGTGATGGAGATCTCGGTGCCCGTGAGGTATTTGAGGCCGAGGGCGCGGGCGGCGGCCGCGGCGCGGTGCTGGCCGCCGATTTCGTCGTGGTCGGTCAGCGACCAGAGTTCCACGCCGTTGCCGGCTGCGCGGGCTGCCAGTTCCTCGGGGGTGAGGGTGCCGTCGGAGACGACGGAGTGGCAGTGCAGGTCGGCGTTGAGGATGGAGCTCACGCAGCCATTTTACGGGCTGGGCCCCGTGCCTGCCGGGCGCGGGGGCGGTGGCACAATGCCCGCATGGTCGATTTCATCGCGAGCCACCCCTACGACTTCATCTGCCTGGCCCTGAGCCTGGGTGCCGTGCTTGCCTACCAGGCCTACCTGGCCTGGCGCGACCGGCGCGATCCCACCAGCAGCGCCCTGTACGGCATGAACGCCGCGCGCGCGGCCTGGGTCGAGGGGGTGATGCGCGAGGGCCGCGACATCCTGGCCGTGCAGACGCTGCGCAACTCCACCATGGCCTCGAGCTTCATGGCCTCCACCGCCATCCTGCTCATCATCGGCGTGCTCACGCTCAGTGCCCAGGGCGACCGTCTCTCGGGCACGTGGCACGCGCTCAATGTGCTGGGGCAGGACACCACCGACATCTGGCTGTTCAAGCTGCTGGTGCTGCTGTTCGACCTGCTGGTCGCCTTCTTCGCGTTCTGCCTGTCGATCCGCCTGTACCACCACATCGGCTACCAGATCAACACGCCGCCGGACCTGCGCCGCGAGGTCACGCAACCGGCGCATGTGGGCGCCGAACTCAACCGTGCGGCCATCCATTACCGCGTGGGCATGCGCGCCTACTACTACACCGTGCCGCTGCTGCTGTGGCTGTTCGGCCCGCTGTGGCTGGTGGGGGCCACCGGGTTGCTGCTGCTCTTCCTCTACCGTCTGGACCGCGCCCCGCGCAACGACGCCGAGCTGCTGCGCTGAGGCGCCGTACCGGCGATCCCGTTTCCCTCCTGCAGCGTTCCCATGGTCAGCCTGGATCTGCGCACCGTCGTCGTCATGAGCGGCATCCTGGCCCTGCTGCTGGCGGTGGTGATGCTGTTCCTGCGCCTGGGCTACCCCAGGTCCATCCGCGGCCTGGCCCTGTGGGCACTGGCGCCGCTGCTGGTGGCGCTCTCCACCTTCCTGTTCGCGGCGCGCGGCCACATGCCGGACCTGCCGTCCATCGTCGGCGCCAACCTGCTGCTGCTGGGGGGCGCGCTGTGCTACCTTTTCGGCAGCCAGCTGTTCTTCGGCCTGCGGCCCGCGTGGTGGCGCTGGCTGCCGGTCATGGGTGTGGTCGCGGTGCTGCTGGTCTGGCTCGGCGTCATCCAGCCCGACTTCAACCTGCGCGTGCAGCTGGTCAGCTTCGTCTGGGCTGCGATCGTGCTCAACACGGCGCTGGTGATCTGGCGCAACGGCCCCGAGGTGTTTGCCACCCGCTACACCGTCATCGTGCTGGTGCTGCATGCGGGCGTCATCATCCTGCGCCTGCTGGCCTCGCTGCTGCCCCTGCCCGACGAGGGCCTGTTCGTGCCGACGCGGGTGCAGACGGTCTATGTCACGGCCAGTGCCCTGATGGTCGTGGCCTTCGTCCTCGGCCTGGTGCTGATGACGGCCGAGCGCGTGCGCGGCGAGCTCGAGGGCCATGCCACGCGTGACGCCCTCACCGGGACCCTGATGCGTCGGGTGCTGATTGACGCAGCCGAACAGGAGCTCGCGCGCTGCCATCGCCACGGGCGCAGCATGGCCCTGCTGATGCTAGACGTCGACCACTTCAAGGCCATCAACGACACGCACGGCCACCAGATGGGCGACCGCGTGCTGGTGGATTTCGTCGAGCGCATCCGTGCGTTGCTGCGCCGCCCGGACCAGCTCGGGCGCTACGGGGGCGAGGAGTTCCTGCTGCTGCTGCCCGAGACCACGCAGGAGGAGGCGATTGCCGTGGCCGAGCGCATCCGCGCGTCGGTGGCCGGGCGCCATGGCGAACTGCCGGACATCACGGTGAGCATCGGCGTGGCCGCCAACCGGGCCGACGAGGCCCGCATCGACCTGCTGCTGGGCCGCGCCGACCGCGCGCTCTACAAGGCCAAGGCCGAGGGCCGCAACCGCATCGCGGCGGCCTGAACGGGCCCTAGAGCGCCGCGCCCTCGACCAGGAAGCGCACGCGGCGCACGCCCTGCCACTCGTCGGCATCAAGCCGGAAGGCCAGCAGCACGCGGCCGGGCAGCGGCTCGGTGCGGCCGAACCAGATGCCGTCGACCGGCTGGCCCTGGTGCTTGAGCTTCAGTGCCAGGTGCTTCTCGCCCACGAGGCGCTGTGACAGCACCTCCACCTCCTCGCTGAAGGTCGGCGGTGCAAAGCCCTGGCCCCAGACCTCGCGCTGCAGCGTGTCCACCATGTCGGCGCGGCGGTATTCGACGGGCAGCGCACCGTCGGTCTCCAGCCGGCGTGTCAGCGTGGCGGCGTCCAGCCATTCCTGTGCCACCTCGGCCAGGCCCTGCTCGAAGGTGTCCAGGTGCTCCTCGGCGATGGTGCAGCCCGCGGCCATGGCGTGGCCGCCGAAGCGCAGCAGCACGCCGGGGTAGCGCTTGGCCACCAGGTCCAGCGCGTCGCGCAGGTGAAAGCCTGGGATGGAGCGCCCCGAGCCCTTGAGCTCGTGCTCCTTGCCCGGGGCCTGGCTGGCCGCGAAGACGAAGCTCGGGCGGTGCAGCTTGTCCTTGAGGCGAGAGGCCACGATGCCGACCACGCCCTCGTGGAAATCGGGGTCGAAGACACAGATGGCCGGCGGCGGCTCCTCTTCGGGATCGTAGAGCGACTCCACGATCTCCAGCGCCTGCTCGCGCATCTCGCCCTCGATCTCGCGCCGCTCGCGGTTGATGCCGTCCAGCGTGCGGGCCAGCTCATCGGCGCGGGCCGGGTCGTCGGTCAGCAGGCACTCGATGCCCAGCGTCATGTCGGCCAGGCGGCCGGCCGCGTTGATGCGCGGGCCCAGCGCGAAACCGAAGTCGAAGGTGGTGGCCGCGGCGGCCCGGCGCCCGGCCACCTCGAACAGCGCGGCCATGCCCGGCGGCAGCGCGCCGGCGCGCACGCGCTTCAAGCCCTGCGCGACCAGGCGGCGGTTGTTGGCGTCGAGCTTCACGACGTCGGCCACCGTGCCCAGGGCCACGAGTGGCAGCAGCGTGTCGAGCTTGGGCTGCGTCTCGGCCGAGAACGCACCGCGCCGGCGCAGCTCGGCGCGCAGCGCCAGCAGCACGTAGAACATCACGCCCACGCCGGCGATGGACTTGCTCTCGAATTCACAGCCGGGCTGGTTGGGGTTGACGATGACGTCCGCCTCAGGCAGGGCGGGACCCGGCAGGTGGTGGTCCGTCACCAGCACCTGCAGGCCGAGCTCGCGGGCGACGCGCACGCCGTCGACGCTGGCGATGCCGTTGTCCACGGTGATCAGCACGTCGGCCCCGCTGGCCTTGACGCGCTGCGCGATCGGCGGCGTGAGGCCATAGCCGTCGACCACGCGGTCGGGCACCAGGTAGCCCACCTGCTGCGCGCCCAGCATGCGCAGGCCGCGCACGCCCACGGTGCAGGCGGTGGCGCCGTCGCAGTCGTAGTCGGCCACGATGCAGAGCTTGCGGTTCTGCGCGATCGCATCGGCCAGCAGCACGGCGGCCCCGGCGGCACCCTTGAGATGGGTGAGCGGCAGCAGGCGGCCCAGGGCGTCGTCGAGCTCGTCCTTGCTGGCCACGCCGCGCGCGGCATACAGGCGCGCCAGCAGCGGGTGCACGCCCGCCTGTTCCAGCGCCCAGGCGGCGCGCGGCGGGATGTCTCGGGTCACGATGTTCATGGGGCCACGAGTATGTCAGACAGGCGCGCCGGGCGCAGCCGCCCCAGCAGCCGGCGCGCGAGGCCGCGCGGGGCGCTCGTGTAGCGCCGCGTTGCCAGTTCGCTGCACAGGATCAGCGTGCGCGGCTGGCCGGCGTCCAGTGCCGCGTGCAGGGGGGCGAGCTGTGCATCGAGGGCCTGCCAGGCCCGGGCCCAGGCAGCCCAGTCGCCGCGCACGGCGGGCTGCACCAGGGCATCGTGCACCTGCAGGGCCTGCGTCGGCAGCGGGGGCGCGGCCAGCGCGCCGCCGCCGCTGAGCCAGAAGGCGTTGACGGCCAGCGCGCCGCGCGCCGCGCGCGCCTCGGTGACGGCATGCGTGTAGAGCAGCATCTGCATCTCGTTCTGCAGCCTGCGCAGCAGCCCGGAGGCCGGCAGCCAGGGCGCGACGTCGCGCCCGATGACGCGCTCGGGTGCGGCGCTGACCAGCCCTCGCAGCGGCTCGCCCCGTGCCAGCCAGCGCAGCGGCGCATCGAAGTGCAGGGTGATGCCGTCCTCGGCGAAGTAGGGCTGCATGGCGGCCAGCAGCGCGCGCGACTCGTCCTCGCGCAGGTCCAGCGCCAGCGGGTCACGCAGGCTCACGCGGGCCTGGCCCAGCTCCCAGTGGCTGGGCGTGAGGAAGGCCCAGGCATCCCCGATCGCGCCGGGCAGGCCCAGTTCGTCTGCGCGCAGGGCCGCCCAGGCCGGCGCCTGCGGGTCCAGGCCCAGGGCCTGGGCCTGCAGGTGTTCGTGGGCGCTGATGGGGCTGTCCTCGGGCAGGATGTGGGGCGGTTCCGGGCCGAGCCTGTGCAGCAGGCTTTGCAGCCGGGGGAGCTGCAGCGGGCGCAGCAGGTCGGTCGCCGACGGGTCGTCGGTGAGGGCGTAGGGGATCAGCACATGCATGGGGCTATTGTCGGTTTCTTTCTCTTTTGTTCTGTGGAGATGGGGATGTTTGATGCTGTTGCTTCCCCCCCTATCCCCCCAGCCCCCTTCCCACCCCCGCCGGGGCGGGAAGGGGGAGCCCAATTTTGGAATTGCGTGCCGGCTACGCTTCTACGGCGCGTGAGGGCGCGATCCGGGCTTGTGCGCCTTCATTTCCAGGAGCCGGTCGTAGTCAACGGAGCCGGGTCAGTTCGGCGCTGGCTGGCGGCTGCGCGCCAGCGACGAGACAGGCGCAGAGCGTTGGAGTCGATAGCAGTAGGCCGGTAAGACCGCCTGCCGTTGGCAGGCCGCTTCCGCTCCGTTCACTACGACCAGATCCTTGAAGTCTCGGCCTGAAGCGAAGGTGGTGCCGGCTCATCTCGTAGAAGCGTAGCCGGAGGCCAAAGGTCAAATCGGGCTCCCCCTTCCCGCCCCGGCGGGGGTGGGAAGGGGGCTGGGGGGATAGGGGGGAAGATTAGGAAGACCGAGAGAAACAGAGCAAAACAGGAAACCCAGATAATCCAGAACAACCAACATGCAGATCCCCTACGAACTCCTCCTCGGGTGGCGCTACACCCGCGCCGGCCGCGCCACCCGGCGCAACGGCTTCATCTCCTTCATCTCGGGCGTGTCCATGCTGGGCATCGCGCTGGGCGTGGCCGCGCTGATCATCGTGCTCAGCGTCATGAACGGCTTCCAGAAGGAGGTGCGTGACCGCATGCTCAGCGTGGTCTCGCACATCGAGATCTTCTCGCCCTATGGCGCCGCCCTGCCCGACGTGGCCCAGACCCTGGCGCGGGCGAAGGCCCATCCGCAGGTCGTCGGCGCCGCGCCCTTCATCGGCACGCAGGCGCTGCTGGCGCGCGGCGAGGACATGAAGGGCGCCATCGTGCGCGGCATCGACCCGGCGCTGGAGGGCGAGGTCACGGACCTGGCCGCCGGCCTGCAGGGTGGCGCGCTGGCCCGGCTGGTGCCGGGCGAATTCGGCATCGTGCTCGGGCGCGACCTGGCGCGCCAGCTCGGCGTGATGGAGGGCGACAAGGTCACGCTGGTGGCGCCCAGCGGCCAGGTCACGCCGGCCGGGGTGGTGCCGCGCCTCAAGCAGATGACGGTGGTGGGCGTGTTCGACTCCGGCCACTACGAGTACGACGCCGGGCTGGTGATGCTGCATGTGGAGGACGCCGCGCGCATCTTCCGCCTCGAGGGGCCGACCGGCATCCGCCTCAAGCTCCGGGACCTGCACCAGGCGCGCGACGTGGCAGCACAGCTGGCCGGCAGCCTCGGGGGCGATCTCTACATCCGCGACTGGACGCGCCAGAACCGCAACTGGTTCGCGGCCGTGCAGCTGGAAAAACGCATGATGTTCATCATCCTCACGCTCATCGTCGCCGTGGCGGCCTTCAACCTGGTCTCCACCCTCGTGATGACCGTGACCGACAAGCGCGCCGACATCGCCATCCTGCGCACCCTGGGTGCGAGCCCGGGCAGCATCATGGGCATCTTCGTGGTGCAGGGTTCTCTGGTGGGCGTCATCGGCACCCTGTCCGGCCTGCTGCTGGGCCTGGGCGTGGCTTTCAACATCGACGTGCTGGTGCCGGCGCTGGAGCGCCTGCTCGACGCCAGCTTCCTGCCCCAGGAGATCTACCTGATCAGCCGCATGCCCAGCGATCCGCAACCGGGAGACATCGTGCCCATCGGCGTGATCGCGCTGGTGCTGGCCTTCGTGGCCACCCTCTACCCGAGCTGGCGTGCCAGCCGCGTGAATCCTGCGGAGGCGCTGCGCTATGAATAAAACCATGGGTGAAGTAGTTCTGCAGGCCCGGGGCCTGGACAAGCGCTACACCGAAGGGCGCCTGGACGTGCACGTGCTGCGCGGCGTGGACCTGCAGGTGCATGCCGGCGAGATCCTGGCCGTGGTCGGGGCCTCGGGTTCGGGCAAGAGCACGCTGCTGCACCTGCTGGGCGGGCTCGACGCGCCCACGAGCGGCCATGTGCAGCTCATGGGGCAGGATTTCTCCACCCTCACACCCGCGGTGCAGGGGCGGCTGCGCAACAAGCACCTCGGCTTCGTCTACCAGTTCCACCACCTGCTGCCCGAGTTCAGCGCGCAGGACAACGTGGCCATGCCGCTGTGGATCCGCCGCATGGACCGCGCCCAGGCGGCAGAGACCTCGGCCCGCATGCTCACGGCCGTGGGCCTGGGCGGGCGCCTGCTGCACCGCCCGGCCGAGCTTTCCGGCGGCGAGCGCCAGCGCGTGGCCATTGCGCGCGCCCTGGTCACGCAGCCGGCCTGTGTGCTGGCCGACGAGCCCACCGGCAACCTGGACCGCGGCACGGCCGACGGCGTGTTCGAACTCATGCTCAAGCTCGCGCGCGAGCAGGGCACGGCCTTCATCGTCGTGACGCACGACAACGCGCTGGCGGCGCGCTGCCAGCGTCAGCTGCGGCTGGAGCAGGGGCGGCTGGTCTGAGCGCTGGCGGCGGATCAGCCGCCACCGAGGTCACGGCGCTTCTGTTCGTACTCAGTGCGGTCGATCTCGCCGCGCGCATAGCGCTGCGCCAGGATTTCCAGCGCGGTGGCGTTCGGGCTCGGGTCGGTGTCACGCCGGTTCGATCCCGTACCGGCCAGCCAGCGCACCAGCACCACGAGGCCGACGACCAGCAGGCCCCAGAACAGCAGCATCCCGAAGCCCATGCCGAAAAAGCCCGGGCCGCCATAACCATAACCATCGAACATCATGAGGTCACTCCCGGTGAAGGCTGTGGCCAGCGTCAGTCGTCGTCCATCATCCAGCCGCGGCGCCAGCTGCGCAGCTGGTCCTTCTGCTCGGTGCTCAGCAGGGCCTCGATGCGGTTGTGGCTGTCAATCGAAGCCTCGAGCAGCTGGCGGCGCAGCTCGGCGACCTTCATGGACTGCTTGCCGATGGCCGCGGCGTCGCGCTTGTCGGCGGTGTACAGGTCGCGCAGCCGGGCCTGCTCGTCCATCAGCTTGCCCAGGGTGTCCCAGTTCTTCCGGCGGACCTCGTCGCGGACATGGTTGATCCGGGTCAGTTGCTGCTCGCTGAGATTGAGTGCCTGCAGGGGGCCCAGCCCCATCATCCCGCCACGGCCGTAGCCTTCGCCCATCATCCCGGGGCCGTATCCGCCCATCATTCCGCGGCCATGACCAGGGCCGTAGCCGGGACCTGCGCCGGGCCCGGGGCCATAGCTGCCCATCATCCCGCCGCCCATCATGCCGGGGCCGCAACCCCCTTGCGGTCCATACGCGCCCATCATGCCGGGCCCGTACGCCGGACCGTCGCCACGCCCGGGTGGCGGTGTCTGTGCGCCGGCGGTGAGCGTGCAGGCGGCCAGTGCCGTGACGGCAAGCGCCTGGGAGAGTGTCTTCATGGTGTGCTCCTTCTGCGGTTGGTGACGGAGTCGTGCGCACCCCCGCCTGTGCGATGCCAAGCAAAACATGCTAGTCCGATGGCCGGCAAATGGCCAGCAAGACCCTGCTGCCGTTGCAGCTTGCGGCATCATGGCGGCATGACAGGCTGGATCGACACCCATTGCCATCTCGACGCGCCCGAGTTCGTCCATGACGTGGCGGCCGTTCGGACGCGGGCGCGTGAGCGCGGTGTCGTGCATTGCGTGCTGCCGGCCGTGCAGGTGGCGGACTTCGACCGGGTGCGCGAACTCGCGCACCGCTTCGGCGACAGCTATGCGCTGGGCATCCATCCGCTTTACGTGAAGCACGCTGCCGATGAAGACCTGGCCCGGCTAGACGCCGCCCTCGACGAACACCGCGACGATCCGCGGCTGGTGGCGGTGGGCGAGATCGGGCTGGACTATTTCGTGCCGGAGCTGTGCGCAAGCCCCTTGCGCGAGCGGCAGGAATACTTCTACGTGGAACAGCTCAGGCTGGCGCGCAGGCATGGGCTGCCCGTGATCCTGCACGTGCGGCGCTCGGCCGATCAACTCCTCAAGGGCCTGCGTGCGGTCGGCAACGGAGGGCATCCATGGCGCGGCATTGCCCATGCCTTCAACGGCAGCCAGCAGCAGGCACAGGCCTTCATCGCGCTCGGGCTCAGGCTAGGCTTCGGCGGCGCGCTGACCTACGAACGCGCGCAGAACCTGCGCCGCCTCGCCGCCGGGCTGCCATTGGATGCCATCGTGCTCGAGACCGACGCGCCCGACATGCCGCCGCACTGGCTGTACCGCACGGCCGAGCAGCGCGCTGCAGGCGAGGCGCAGGGTCGCAACGAACCGGCGGAGCTGCCGCGCATCGCCGGGGTGCTGGCGGGTCTGCGCGGGCTCACGCCGGCCGAGTTGCAGCTGCAGACCGGCCTCAATGCCCGGGCGGCGCTGCCGCGCCTGCCCCCGGTCGCGGGCGCCTGACGCGCCAGGCCGGTCGCTTCAGGCTCAGTAGAGGTAGACGGCGCCGCTGTCGTCGGCCGAGTTGTTGTTCTGGTCGCCCTGGATGCCGGTTGCATTGCTGTCCTCGAAATGCGTCCCGACCGCCAGCGTCTGGCCGTCACCCGAGAGGGCAACCCGGTTGCCAAAGCGGTCGCCCGCGCCGGGGTTGGGCGCCTTCACATAGGCCAGCGGGGTCCAGCTGCCGGCACGGCGGGCATAGACATGGACGGCGCCACTGTTCGCGGCCGAGGTGTCGGCCGGGTTGCCGTTCAGGCCGGGGCTGGCGCTGGCATCGAAATAGGCGCCCACCGCCAGAGTCTGACCATCGGCGGACAAGCTCACCTGCAACCCGAACCGGTCGGCGACCCCGGGGGTCGGGTCGTTCACTGCGGCCTGCAGTGCCCAGGTGCTGCCGCTGCGCTCGAAGAGGGTGACCCTTTCCCTTGCGCCTGCGGCCAGGGTGTGGCCGTCGCTGGAGAGGGCCACGCCTGATCCAAAGAAAATCTCGTCCGTCTGCGAGGCCTTGAGGTAGGCCTGCTGGCTCCAGGTGCCGGCGGCACGGGAGAAGACGTAGATTGCCCCGAAATCGGGGGCTGTATTGTTCGTCTCGTCGCCACCGATGCCGGTGGCATTGCTGTCTTCTGAGGGGGTGCCGACTGCCAGCGTGTTCCCGTCGGCCGACAGGGCCAGCGCACCGCCGAACCGATCCTCGGCATCGGCATTCGAGGCTTTCACATAGGCTTGCTGGGCCCAGTCATTGCCTGTGCGGCTGAACACATACACCGCGCCGCTGTCCGTTGCGGCGCTGTCTTCCCCCGTGGCGCCGACGGCCAGGGTGTTGCCGTCGGCCGAGAGCGCGACCTTCTGGCCAAACCTGTCCGCGCTGCTCGTATTCGAGGCCTTCAGGTAGGCCTGCTGGCTCCAGCTGTTGCCGGCCCGGGTGTAGACATACACCGCACCGCTGGCTATGGCCGAGTTGTCGGACGGGTCGCCGTTGACGCCCGTGGCGTTGCTGTCCTCGCCGGTGGCGCTCACCACGAGCGTGTTGCCGTCGCCGGAGAGGGCCAAGGCTTCGCCAAAGTAGTCGCTGGCCTCCGAATTGGAGGACTTGACGTAGGCCTGCAGGGCCCAGCCGCCCGTGCCCCGGCTGTAGACATAGACGGCGCCACTCTCGGGCGCGAGGGTGTTGGACTGATCGCCATCGATGCCCTGGGCGTTGCTGCCTTCCGCCAGGGCCCCCACGGCCAGCGTCCGGCCATCGGATGACAAGGCCAGGCTGTAGCCGAACGCCTGGAAGAGCCGCGTGTTGGAGGCCTTGACATAGCCCACGGCGCCGGCCAGGTTGCCGCTGACGTGCACGGGCGCGGAGTCGACGCAGCCGGCGCCGTTGCAGGCCTGCAGGATGTAGCGGGCATTGAGGCGCGCGGGGAGGAAGACGTTCAGGTCATGCGAGGTGCTGTCGGCCGCGATGGTTGCCACCCGCGTGTAGCCCGAGGCTCCGTCCGGGTCTTCCAGCAGGCGGTACTCGGTTTCGCCGGCGGCGTCGGCCCAGCTGAAGCGGAAGTTCTTGGCGCCCAGCGGATCGAAGGCAAAGATCAGCCTGGGCACGGGTGAGGCGCTGCCGCTGCTGCTACTGCCGCCGCCGCACGCGGACAGGGCGATGCCGAGTAACGTCAGCAGCGTCATGCGCCACACAGGCCGGATGTACGTCATGAAGAGTCTCCCTGTTTCCTGGACTTCTGCGGCGCCAGCCGGTCGGGTGGCCCGATGCCACCAGAGAGCCGGGAACCCACGGGTACGCGGTCGCGATGACTGCTGCGATCATAGGCGAGGCAGTCCATGCGCAGGCCGTGCGGGATGCGTCCAGAATCTGCGGCTGTGCCAGCCGTGGCACATGCACAACAAACCCCATGCAGATCAGCCAGCCAGCCCCCTCGACGCCGCCGGACCGCCCGCCCGGACGCCTGTACGGACTGCCGCCCGTCGTCGGCCCCGGGACCCGTGTCCTCGTCCTCGGCAGCTTTCCCGGCGTGGCCTCGCTGCGTGCGCGGCAGTACTACGCCCATGCGCAGAACCAGTTCTGGAAGATCCTGCAGGCGCTGTGGCCGCACGATCCGCTGCCGGGCCCCGACTGCTACGCGCAGCGCTGTGCCTGGGTGCTCGCGCATGGCCTGGGGATCTGGGACGTGTACGCCAGCTGCGAGCGTGATGGCAGCCTGGACAGCGCGATCCGCAACCCGCAAGTGAACGACTTCGCAGCCCTGAAGGCGCGGTGCCCGCAGCTGCGGCTGATCGTGCACAACGGGGGCGAGAGCTTCCGGCATGCGAAGCTGGTGCGGGCCAGCCTGGAGGCGGAGCATTTCCCGCTGGTGAAGTTGCCGTCGACGAGTCCGGCGAATGCGGGGTGGAGTTTCGAACGCAAGCTTGCCGCTTGGCGGGAGGCGATGGGGCAAGCGGGGTTGTTGTGATTTCTGGCAGAGGTTTTCTTCTGCGAAGCACCTTTCTTCCCCCACTCTTCCCCCCGCCCTTCTCTACCCCCGCCGGGGTAGAGAAGGGAGCCCCGATTCGACCTGGGCGCGCCGGTGACGCTTCTAAGGCGCGGGGCGTCGCCACCGTTTTGGGAGCACCTGCATTTCCAGCCAACGGTCGTAGTCAAAGGCCAGTGAGCCTCACTCCCACAACGGCGGCCGCGGGCGGCCTGCCGTGCACGAGACAGGATGGCGCCACATTTCTGCTGTCTCGTTGCTGGCCGGCGCAGCCGCCTGCTGTGGTGCACCGATTCGCTCGAGTTCTCTACGACCGTTGGCGCCAGTTTGGGGTGTGCCAACCCCCACCGCGATCTCTCGCGCCTTAGAAGCGTCGCCAGGAAGCCAACCACCAAATCCAGGCTCCCTTCTCTACCCCGGCGGGGGTAGAGAAGGGCGGGGGGAAGAGTGGGGGATAGACCCAGCGACGCCAGTCAAAGCCACTGACCGCCAGAAAAAACGACGGCGATAATCCAGACACCTTGAGCAAACCCAAAATCTCCCTCCCCGAAGTCCAGTTCTCCGACGAGGGCCACATCCGCCACCTGCACCTGGGCACGATCTGGATCCAGGGCTCCATGGACACCCGTGATCCCACCCGGCTGGTGCACGAGTACATCCAGCGCATGATGGCGTGGCTGCTGTTCGTGGAGCCGGACTCGGTGGGCAAACGCCAGGCCGTGCAGCTGGGCCTGGGTGCGGGCTCGCTGACCAGGTTCTGTGCCAAGGTGCTGCGCATGAAGACCACGGCCATCGAGCTCAACCCGCAGGTGCTGCACGCCTGCCGCGGCTGGTTCAAGCTGCCGGCGGATTCCGCGACGATGCAGGTCATCCTGGCCGACGCGGCACAGGAGATCCAGAAACCCGAATGGTGGGGCACCGTGGACGCGCTGCAGGTGGACCTGTACGACCACGACGCCGCGGCCCCGGTGCTCGACAGCGCCGAGTTCTACGCCCACTGCCGCCGCCTGCTGACGGAGGAGGGCTGCATGACGGTCAACCTCTTCGGCCGCTCCTCCAGCTTCGCGAAAAGCGTGGAGAAGATCGCCAGCGCCTTCGGCCGCGAGGCGGTCTGGGCCTTCAAGGCGACGCGCGAGGGCAACACCGTGGTGCTGGCGCAGCGCACGCCCTCGCGCCCGAAGCGGGCCGAGCTTGCCGAGCGTGCCGAAATCATCCAGACTCGCTGGGGCCTGCCGGCACCCAAATGGCTGCGCGGCTTCAAACCCATCGAATCATGAGCGCCCAACGGACCCCCCCAGCCACTAATGCCAGGACCGAGTTCATGGGCCCGCTGGACTGGCGCCGGCTGGTCCAGTGGCTGCAGGCCGACGGGGTGATCTCCGACGAGGAGGCCCAGCGCACCGTGGCCCGCTGTGCCCAGGCCGAGAGCGCGCAGCATCCCCTGCTGCGCCTGGCCAGCGTGTCCATGAAGCGCGCCGCCGACCACAAGTCGCTGGATGTCGAGAGCCTCACGCAGTGGCTGGCCGGCCGCGCCGGGCTGGACTACCTGCGCATCGACCCGCTCAAGGTGGACGTGGGCAAGGTGGCCGATGTCATGAGCGCCGCCTACGCCGAGCGCCACCGCGTGCTGCCCGTGCAGGTCACGCCGCACGAGGTGGTGATCGCCACGGCCGAGCCCTTCATCACCGACTGGGTGGGCGAAGTGGAGCGCCAGACCCGCCGCAGCGTGCGCCGCGTGGTGGCCAGCCCGCAGGAGATCCACCGCTACACGGCCGAGTTCTTTGCCCTGGCCAAGTCGGTGCGCTCGGCCCTGAAGTCCGGCAGTGGCAATACCGGCGCGAGCTTCGAGCAGCTGGTGGAGCTGGGCAAGAGCAACAAGCAGCTCGACGCCAACGACCAGAGCGTGGTGCAGGTGGTGGACTGGCTGTGGCAGTACGCCTTCGACCAGCGCGCCAGCGACATCCACCTCGAGCCGCGGCGCGAGCAGGGCGTGATCCGCTTCCGCATCGACGGCGTGCTGCACCCGGTCTACCAGATGCCCATGGGCGTGCTCAACGCCATGACCGCGCGCATCAAGCTGCTGGGCCGCATGGACGTGGTCGAGAAGCGCCGCCCGCAGGACGGCCGCATCAAGACGCGCAACCCCGGCGGTGACGAGGTGGAGATGCGCATCTCCACCCTGCCCACCGCTTTTGGCGAGAAGATGGTGATGCGCATCTTCGATCCCGACACGGCGGTCAAGGACCTCGACGAGCTGGGCTTCACGCCGCACGACGCGCAGCGCTGGGAGGCCCTGGTCAAGCGCCCGCACGGCATCATCCTCGTGACCGGTCCCACGGGCTCGGGCAAGACCACCACGCTGTACTCCACGCTGAAACGCGTGGCCACCGAGGAGGTCAACGTGAGCACGGTGGAGGACCCGATCGAGATGATCGAGCCGGCCTTCAACCAGACCCAGGTGCAGCCCCAGCTGGACTTCGGTTTCCCCGAGGGCCTGCGCGCGCTGATGCGCCAGGACCCGGACATCATCATGGTGGGCGAGATCCGCGACCTGGAGACCGCCGAGATGGCGGTGCAGGCCGCGCTGACGGGCCACCTGGTGTTCTCCACCCTGCACACCAACGACGCGCCCTCGGCCGTGACGCGCCTGATGGAGCTGGGCATCCCGTCCTACCTGATCAACGCCACCGTGCTGGGCGTGCTGGCGCAGCGCCTGGTGCGCACGCTGTGTGCGCAGTGCAAGCAGCGCGACGAGGGCGCCACGCGCGAGCAGCTGGCCGAGGTGGTCAAGCCTTGGAGCATCAGCGGCGGCTACAAGCCCTACAAGCCCGTGGGCTGCGTGGACTGCCGCATGACGGGTTTTTCGGGCCGCATGGGCCTGTACGAGCTGCTCGTCGTCTCCGAGGCCTTCAAGGACAAGGTCAGCAAGGAGCCCAACATCGACGCCCTCAAGCGCCAGGCCGTGGCCGATGGCATGCGCCCGCTGCGCCTGGCCGGCGCGCTGCGCGTGGCCGAAGGCCTCACGGTCATCGACGAGGTGCTGGGGGCCACGCCGCCGCTGACCTGAGCCCGCAATCTCGCGCCCGGGATGCCCTGACGGGTCTTCGGGTATACCCCTAGGCGTGTGCCATTCCGGTGCGTTCCGGGTAGGTGAAACCCACAAGCGGTGACCGGGTGTTTCGGAGGGAAAATCCCCGCTCCGGGCAAAACCCGCAGGAGAGAGTCTGTGAGATTCATCAAGAGTGAAAAAGATTTCTATGCCGGCCTGATGTTCACCATCGTCGGCGCGGCCTTCGCCATCGGTGCGACCAGCTACAACATCGGCACCGGTGCGCGCATGGGCCCGGGCTACTTCCCGCTGATGCTGGGCATCATCCTGGCCCTGCTGGGCTGCGTGATCGTCTTTCGCGCGCTGACCGTGCCCACCGAGACCGGCAACAAGGTCGGCAAGTTCGCCTGGAAGCCGCTGGGCTTCATCATCGGTGCCAACCTGCTCTTCGGCCTGCTGCTCGGCGGCCTGCCGCGTCTCGGCATCCCCCACATGGGGCTGATCGCCGCCATCTACGGGCTGGTCATCGTGGCCAGCCTGGCGGGCGAGCAGTTCCGGCTCAAGTCCGTGCTGATGCTCGCCACCATCCTGGCGGCTGGCAGCTACGTGGCCTTCGTGAAGCTGCTGGGCCTGCAGTTCCCGGTGTGGCCGGCCTTCATCACCGGCTAAGGAAGACAAGCACCATGGAACTCTTCGACAACCTCGCGCTGGGCTTCGGCGTCGCCTTCACCTTCCAGAACCTGATCTACGCCTTCATCGGCGTGCTGCTGGGCACGCTGATCGGCGTGCTGCCCGGCGTCGGGCCGATCGCCACCATCGCCATGTTGCTGCCAGCCACCTACGCGCTGCCGCCGGTGGCCGCGCTGATCATGCTGGCGGGCATCTACTACGGGGCCCAGTACGGCGGCTCCACCACCGCCATCCTGGTCAACCTGCCGGGTGAATCGGCCTCGGTGGTGACGGTGATCGACGGCTACCAGATGGCGCGCAAGGGCCGTGCCGGCCCGGCGCTGGCCGCGGCGGGCCTGGGCTCCTTCTTCGCCGGCTGCGTGGGCACGCTGATCCTCGCGGCCTTCGCGGCGCCACTGACGGAAGTGGCCTTCAAGTTCGGCCCGGCCGAGTACTTCTCGCTCATGGTGCTGGGCCTGATCGGTGCCGTGGTGCTGGCCTCGGGTTCGCTGCTCAATGCCATCGCCATGATCCTGTTGGGCCTGCTGCTGGGCCTGATCGGCACCGACGTCAACTCGGGCGTGGCGCGCTACTCCTTCGACATCCCGGAACTCACCGACGGCATCGGCTTCATCGTGATCGCCATGGGCGTGTTCGGCTACGGCGAGATCATCCAGAACCTCTCGCACCCCGAGGACAAGCGCGAGGTGTTCACCGGCAAGGTGACGCACATCTATCCGTCGATGGAGGACTTCAAGCGCATGGTACCGGCGGTGCTGCGCGGCACGGCGCTGGGCTCCACCCTGGGCATCCTGCCCGGCGGCGGCGCGCTGCTGTCCTCGTTTGCGGCCTACACGCTGGAGAAGAAGACCAGGCTCAAGCCCGGCGAGGTGCCCTTCGGCCAGGGCAACATCCGCGGCGTGGCCGCACCCGAGTCGGCCAACAACGCGGGCTCGCAGACTTCCTTCATCCCGCTGCTCACGCTGGGCATCCCGCCCAATCCGGTGATGGCGCTGATGGTCGGTGCCATGACCATCCACAACATCCAGCCCGGCCCGCAGGTGATGACCAACAACCCCGAGCTGTTCTGGGGCCTGATCGCCTCGATGTGGATCGGCAACCTGATGCTCATCGTCCTGAACCTGCCGCTGATCGGCATCTGGATCAAGCTGCTGACCGTGCCCTACCGCTGGCTGTTCCCGGCCATCGTGATGTTCTGCGCCATCGGCGTGTACTCCACCAACAACAACACCTGGGACATCTGGATGGTGGCGCTGTTCGGCGTCATCGGCTACGGCTTCATCAAGGTCGGGGTCGAGCCCGCTCCGCTGCTGCTGGGCTTCATCCTGGGGCCGATGATGGAAGAGAACCTGCGCCGCGCCCTGCTGCTGTCGCGCGGCGACTGGTCGGTGCTGGTGACGCGTCCGCTGTCGGCCAGCCTGTTGGCCGTGGCGGTCCTGCTGCTGGTCATCGTGGCCCTGCCGGCCATCAAGTCCAAGCGCGAGGAAGCCTTCGTCGAGGAATAAGCCTGCGCGCCGCGGCGGACGACGGCACCCGGGGGTGCCGTTTTTTTTCCGCGGCGCCGTTATGTTGCATCATTCACGGCCCACGCCCGGGAGTCATCATGAATTTCAACTATCGCAACCCCTACACCTCCACGCGCCTGCCCGTCTTCGCGCGCAACGTCGTTTCCACCTCGCACCCGCTGGCCGCGCAGGCCGGCCTGCGCATGCTCTGGAAGGGCGGCAATGCCGTGGACGCCGCCATTGCGGCAGCGGCGGCCATCACCATCACCGAGCCCGTGAGCAACGGCCTGGGCAGCGACGCCTTTGCGATCCTGTGGGACGGCAAGGAGCTGCACGGCCTCAACGCCTCGGGCCGCGCGCCGCAGGCCTGGACGCCCGAATACTTCACCCGCAAGTACGGCGCCGACACGAAGACGCCCCCGAAGCGCGGCATCGACTCGGTCAGCGTGCCGGGTGCCGTGGCCGGCTGGGTGGCCCTGAGCGAGCGTTTCGGCAAGCTGCCCTTTGCCGACCTGCTGGAGCCGGCCATCGAGATCGCCGAGCGCGGCTACCTGCTGCCCGTGGTGGTGCAGCAGAAATGGGCGGCGGCCACGCCCGAGCTGCAGGGCCTGCCAGGCTTTGCGCAGAGCTTCCTGCCCTGGGGGCGCGCGCCGCAGGTGGGAGAGTTGTTCCGGTTCAAGGCGGCGGCGCGCGGCCTGCGCGCCATCGCCGAGACCAGGGGGCAGGCCTACTACGGCGGCGAGATCGCGCAGGCCATCGAGCGTTTCGCCGCCGAGCATGGCGGGGCCCTCAAGGCCAGCGACTTCGCCGCTTACAAGCCCGAGTGGGTCAAGCCGATCGGCAAGAACTACCGCGGCTACACCCTGCACGAGATCCCGCCCAACGGCCAGGGCATCGCGGCGCTGATCGCGCTGGGCATCCTCGAGAAGTTCGATCTCGCCGGCCTGCCGGTGGACGGAGTGGACTCGCAGCACCTGCAGATCGAGGCCATGAAGCTGGCCTTTGCCGACACCTACCGCTTTGTCGCCGAACCCTCGGCCATGGAAGTGACGGCCGCGCAGATGCTCGACGACGCCTACCTCGCCGAGCGCGCGAAGCAGATCGACATGAAGCGCGCCCAGGACTTCAAGGCCGGCAACCCGGTCAGGGGGGGCACCATCTACCTGAGCACGGCCGACGAGAACGGCATGATGGTCAGCTTCATCCAGAGCAACTACATGGGCTTCGGCTCGGGCTGCGTGGAGCCCACCTTCGGCATCAGCCTGCAGAACCGCGGCCATGCCTTCAGCACCGACACGAAGGGCCTGAACCCGGCCAACCTGGTGGCGCCGGGCAAGCGGCCCTTCCACACCATCATCCCGGCCTTCCTCACCAAAGACGGCCAGCCGGTCATGAGCTACGGCGTCATGGGCGCCAACATGCAGCCGCAGGGCCATCTGCAGACCCTGGTGCGCATGCTGGACTATGGCCAGAACCCGCAGGCTGCCTGCGACGCGCCGCGCTGGCGCTACAACGCCGGGCTGGAGATCAACGTCGAGGCGGGCATGGACAAGGCCACGGTGGCCGGCCTGGCCGCGCGCGGCCACCGCATGGAAGTGATCAACGACTCCTACCAGGACTTCGGGGCCGGCCAGTTCATCTGGCGCGCCGGCGACCCGAAGGTGGAGGGCTACATTGCGGCCAGCGATGCGCGTCGCGACGGCCTGGCCGCAGGTTTCTGAATCTCCGGCATGAGGCCCTCCCACGTCGCTACTAAAAATATAGCAACGGGTTATCTCTTCGGCATCGTCGGCGCCATCGCCTTCAGCGGCAAGGCCATCATCGTCAAGCTGGCCTACCGCCATGGCGTGGACGCGGTCACGCTCATCATGTACCGCATGCTGTTCGCGCTGCCGCTGTTCCTGGGCATGGCCTGGTGGGCCGGTCGGGGGCGCCCGGCGCTGAGCCTGCATGACTGGCTGCGCGTGGCCGGCCTGGGCTTCTCGGGCTACTACCTCGCGAGCTTCCTCGATTTCGCAGGGCTGGCCCATATCACGGCCTCCCTGGAGCGCCTGATCCTCTACCTCACGCCCACGCTGGTGCTGCTGATCGGCTACTTCCTCTATGGTCGCCGGGTGAGCCGGGCGCAAGGGCTGGGGGCGCTGCTGAGCTACGCGGGCGTGATGCTGGTCTTCGGCCGCGAGGTCAGCACGGCCGGGGCCGACGTGGCCTGGGGCGCGCTGCTGGTGTTCGGCAGTGCGGTGAGCTATGCCACCTATCTGAGCTACAGCGGTGAGCTCGTGCAGCGCCTGGGTTCGCTGCGCCTCGTGGGGCTGGCCACCAGCGTGGCCTGCGGCCTGTGCATCGCGCAGTTCCTGCTGCTGCGCCCGCTGAGCGCGGCGCAGGTGGCGCCCGAGGTGATCTGGCTCTCCGTGCTCAATGCCACGGCCTGCACGGTGGTGCCGGTGCTGCTGGTGATGATGGCCATCGAGCGCATCGGCGCCGGCGCGGCGGCCCAGGCCGGCATGGTGGGACCGCTGTCCACCATCCTGCTCGGGGTCTGGCTGCTTGACGAGTCCTTCACGGCCTGGGTGCTGGCCGGCACGGTGCTGGTGCTCGCCGGCATCTTCGTCTTCAGCCGCGCGGCCCGGTTGCCGGCGGACTGAAGTCCGCGACCTGACAGGGACTCGTCGGTAAACGTATCATTTCGCCCATTCAATTTCACACACAGGAACACGCATCATGGATCTCGGAATCGCAGGCAAGTGGGCGCTCGTCGGCGGCGCCAGCAAGGGGCTGGGCTACGGCTGTGCGCAGGCGCTGGCACGCGAAGGCGTCAACGTGGTGATCGTGGCGCGCGGTGCCGAGGCGCTGCAGGCTGCGGCTGCCAGCCTCAAGGCCGAGGCCCCGGGCGTGCAGGTCATCGCCGTGCCGGTGGACATCACCACCGTGGCGGGGCGCGAGGCCATCTTCGCGCAGCGCAAGGACTTCGACATCGTGGTCACCAACGCCGGCGGCCCGCCGCCCGGCGACTTCCGCGACTGGGACCGCGAGGCCTGGATCAAGGCGGTGGACGCCAACATGCTCACGCCCATCGAGCTCATCAAGGCCACGGTGGACGGCATGGCCGCGCGCGGCTACGGCCGCATCGTCAACATCACCTCGAGTGCCGTGAAGGCGCCGATCGACATCCTGGGCCTCTCGAACGGCGCGCGCAGCGGCCTGACCGGCTTCGTGGCCGGCGTGGCGCGCAACCCGAAGATCGCCGCCAAGGGCGTGACCATCAACAACCTGCTGCCCGGCGCTTTCGACACCGACCGCCTCAAGGCCACCATGGAAGGCGCCTCGAAGAAGACCGGCAAGCCCATCGACGAGATCGCCGACGCGCGCCGCCTGACCATCCCCGCGCAGCGCTTCGGCACGCCCGAGGAATTTGGCGCCATCTGCGCCTTCCTGTGCAGCCAGTACGGCGGCTACATCAACGGCCAGAACGTGCTGGCCGACGGCGGCGCCTACCCGGGCACCTACTGAGCGTAGCGGCGTGCACGGTTCGCGCCACACCGTGCTGACCGCCGCCGCCGGCGCGCTGCTGCTGCTCGTCCTGCAGGCCTGGCCCGCAGCGCTGCCTCGGCTGGGCTTCTTGCGGCCCGCCTTCGCGCAGGGCGCGGTCTGGCAGCTGCTCACCTCGCAATTCGTGCACCTGGACTGGCACCATGCGCTGCTCAACGCGCTGGCCTGGGGGCTTTCCGTGCTGGCCTGGCGGCCCTGGGTTGGCCTGTGGGCGCTGCTGCTCGCCTTCGGCGGCGGCCTGGCGGGCGTGGCGCTGCAGCTGGCCCTCGACCACGAGGCCGGCTATTACGCCGGCCTGTCGGGGGCGCTGCATGGCCTGTGGGCCGGTTGCGCGCTGGCCTGGCTGGTGCAGGCGGCGCGCTCTGCGCGCGGTGAGCGACTCTCCAGGCTCCCGCCCGGGCTCCAAGGTGTGCTCGCGCTGGGTGTGCTCGGTCTGCTGGTTCTCAAGCTGGTGCTCGAGAACCAGGCCGCACCCGCCGCGCACGGCCTGCCGGTCTACCTGCCGGCCCACTGGGCCGGACTGGCGGGCGGGCTGCTGGCGATCGGCCTGGCCCTAGCGGGCCGTCGCGTGGCGGCGCCGCAGCACGGCCCCTAGGCCGAGCAGGGCGAGGAGGCCGCCGAGTTCCCACGGCCCGGTGGCGCCACCGCCGCCACCGCTGGGGGGCGTTCCCACGGTGATGGATACCGTTTGCGGTACGCCGTTGAAGACGCCGTCATTGGGGGTGATGCTGAAGCTGTACCTGCCCGTGGGAGTTGCCACGGGCCAGTCGAAGACGCCGGTGGCGGCATCGAAGGTGGAGCCGGCGGGCAGGGCGCTGGCGACATAGACGACCGGGTTGCCCTCGGCGTCGGTGGCCGTGGCGGTGAAAGTCAGGGGCGCGTTCAGTGCCACGGCCATGGGTGGAATGGGGGCCAGAACCGGCGGTGTGTTGCTGGTGACGCTGACCTGTTCCGTGCTCGATTGCCCTGTGGCATCGGTGGCCGTCACCTCGAACAGATGGGTGCCACCCGGGCTTGGCGCTGTGAACGTGGCGCTCGCGCTGGTGCTGCCGCTGAGCGTGACAGCCGGGCCCGACAACTGCGTCCATTGATAGCTGAAAGAGGTGCTCGCGCTGGCGACCGAGGTGCCCGCTGCGGTCAACGTGACCAGGCTGCCCGCAGCAACGACCCCTGTGGGCGCGGCAGTTGCCGAGACGCAAGGCGCCAGCGTGTTGAGCCGGTCGATGGCAGCCTTGGCATCGAGCAGGCCGGTACCGCAGGTGCTCAGGTTTGCGCAAAAGGTGCCTGCCGGGTGAGGACGTACGGAATCGGTGAGGACGCACCGCATGCCGTCCGGTGTCAGGGACGGGCGCAGGCTGGCCAGCAGCGCAGCCACGCCGGCGACATGGGGTGTGGCCATGCTGGTGCCCTGGTAGCCGGCATAGCTGTCGGCGACCGGGGTGGTGGTCCCGGTGTTGAGTGTGGATGCGATGTAAATGGGGGCCGTCTGACTGATGTGGATGACGCCTTGCCCACCGCCGGGGGCGCTGAGCGTGGTGCCCGGCCCAATATTGGCGTACTCCGCGTTGTCGCCGCTCTTCGTGTGGGCCGTGACGGCGATCACGCCGCTGCAGTTGGCAGGCTGGTTCAAGGTCAGCGTGCCATCGTTGCCGGTGGCGGCAATTACAGCACTGCCGGCCGCACGGACAGCATTGACGGCATCCTGGTAGGTGGCCAGGCAGGTGCCTGTACCCCCGAGGCTCAGATTCAGCACCTTGGCGGGATTGGGGTTGGCAGGAACTCCAGGCACGGACAGGCCGGCAGCCCAGCGCATGCCCGCGGCGATGTCGGAGGCGTAGCCGCCGCACTTGCCCAGTGCGCGCACGGGCAGGATGCGGGCATCGTAGGCCACACCGGCGACGCCCAGATTGTTGTTGGTGAGGGCCGCGATGGTGCCGGCAACATGGGTGCCGTGCCAAGAACTATTGGAGGCTAGCGATCCTGGTGCGCACTGATTCGCAACTACCCAGTCGCCCGGATCGGATGCGTCCGGATCTCGGTCATCGCCATCATTGCTATCGATAGGATAAAGCGGGATATTGACGATGAAGTCGTAGCCCGAGAGGATGTTCGCGGCCAAGTCCGCATGCGGCAGGTAGCCAGTGTCGATCACGGCCACGACCACGTCGCTGCCGGTGCTGCTGTCCCAGGCCAGCGGAAGGTTGGCGCCGCCGGGATGGGTGGCCGGGGCCTGGTAATGCCACTGCGCAGAGGCGTATAGCGGATCGTTGGGCGTGGTGAGCTGAGGATACGCCAGCTCGTCGATCTCGGCGTAGGCCACGGCCGGGTCCTGCTCCAGCCGCTTGGCGAGCGCGAACAGTTCGGCGCGCGACATGGGCTGTTCGGTCAGGGCGACGTGGGTCTGGTCCGTCACCGATTTCAGGTGGCGCAGGGCGGCCATGTCCGGGTTGAGTTTCCTTGCGCGCGCACCCAGTGCGTCGACCTGGTTGACGACGGCGCGGGCATCGAAGACGCCGGCACGGGTGGTCGCCGGCTCCTTGAACTTGATGATCAGGCGGTTGAATTGGGCCCCGGTCTGCAGCGGGCCGGCGAAGGTGGCGGGGGCGGCGGCGGGCAATCCGCCCTGCGTCTTGGCGGGCGGGGGGGTGACGGTCCCGGCCGGCAGCCAGGCCGTTGCCACGGGTGACAGCGCGACCAGTGCCGAAGCGATGAGCGCGGTCTTGAACCGTCGGCCATATTCCTTGTTCATTTTTCTCCCTTTGCGATGGTTGGATATTGCGGGTCGCGTGCCGCGGCCGCCGGCTGCGGCGCCCGGCTGGCGCTGCGCTCAGAGGGGGCTTGCGCGGCGGTCCGGCTCCACCCACAGCACGGCGGGCTGGCTGGCCAGGCGCTTGAGTATGTCGGTGCTGGCCTGCCCGGCCTGCGCTTGCAGCAGGTACACATGGGTGTCCGGCGACACGCTGGCGACGTAACGCAGCTCGGCCCGGACCTGTTGCCCCAGGCCCTGCAGGTAGGCCGCATCCTGGTAGGGCACCGCGGTGCGGAATCGCACGACGATGCGCAGGGGCTGCTCCTGGGCCACCGGGGTCGCAGCCTTGCCGCCCGGCGTTGCTGCGGGTTTCTGGGAAGGCGGCGAGAGGGGCAGGGTTTCGCTGCAGGCTCCCAGCAGCGGCAGGCTGGCCAGCAGGGCCCAGAGGGGGCGTCGGGAGTCATTGAGCCTGGAGGCCAAGGCGTTGGCGGTCGTGGGCGGACGCAGGTGGCGCATGTTTGTATCTTCCCTGGAGGGCTGGCGGACGACAGCAATCTACCATGCAGTCCGGTCGCTGGCGTGACATGCGGGCCGGACGTCGACCGCGTTCGGCGATCACTGCAACTCAGGCGCGCCGCGCCGAGGACACCACGATGCCGCAGACGATCAGCACGAAGGCCGCGCCGTGGTAGGGCTGCGGCAGCTCGCCCAGCAGCGCGGCCGACATCAGCGCGGTGAGCAGCGGCGTGAGGTTGCCGAAGAAGCTGGCCACGGTAGGGCCGGCGCGCTGCACGCCGATGCCCCAGGCCCGGTAGGCCAGCACGGCCGGACCCACGGCCACGAACACCAGCGCGGCCACGAGCGGCCAGCCCCAGACGACGCGGGCGTCGGTCAGCGCCCACTCGCCGCCGGCAAACAGCGCCGACCAGGCCAGGCCGTAGACGATCTGCGCCAGCAGGAAGGCGGCCCAGTCCGTGCGCAGCGCCTCGGGCTCGGCGCCGGGGCGCGCCAGCATCCAGCTGTAGAAGGCCCAGCAGATGGCGGCTACGAGGATGTAGACGTCGCCCGGCACCAGCCGCACCTGCAGCAGGGTCTGCAGCTCGCCGCGGCTGAGCACCAGCAGCACGCCGCCGATGGACAGCACGGCACCGAACAACTGGCGGCGCGAGACCGGCGCGGCGAAGAACAACCGCCCGATGAGCTGCATCCAGATCGGCATGCTGGCTGCCACCAGCGTGACGTTGATCGGCGAGGAGGTCTTGAGCGCCAGGTACTGCAGCGCGTTGTAGGCCCCGACGCTGAGCAGTCCCAGCATCGAGAGCCGGCGCCACTGCGTCCACAGCCCGCTGCCCCGGCGCAGCACCCAGGCCGCCAGCGGCAGCAGCAGCAGGCCGGCCAGGGCCCAGCGCAGCAGGTTGAGCGTCATCGGCGGCACCAGGTCAGTGACCATGCGCCCGACGATGGCGTTACCGGCCCACATCAGCGGGGGAATGGTCAACAGGAGGGCGGTGGAGAGGCTCAGGCGGGCATGCATGGCGGCACTGTATCAAGCTCAGCGGCCGTGGGGTGTCGCGGTAGCGCGGCGCTCAGGTCGTCGGGACACACGTAGAATTTTGCGCAACCCACAGGAGACATGTCATGACCCAGATCCCTTCCCGCGCCGTGCGCATCGACCAGCCCGGCGGCCCCGAGCAGATGAAGATCGTCGAGGTGATGGTGGGCGACCCGGGCCCGGGCGAGATCCGCATCCGCCACCAGGCCTGCGGCCTGAACTTCATCGACGTCTACCAGCGCAGCGGCGTCTACCCGCTGCCCATGCCGCTGCAGCTGGGCATGGAGGGCGCAGGCATCGTCGAGGCCGTGGGCGAGGGCGTCACGCACCTTAAGGTTGGCGACCGCGCGGCCTACGCCAGCCAGCCGCCCGGCGCCTACTGCGAGGTGCGCGTGCTGCCGGCGCGCTGCGTGTGCAGGCTGCCCGACGGCATCGACTTCGAGACCGGTGCGGCCATGATGCTCAAGGGCCTGACCGTGCAGTACCTGCTGAAGAAGACCCGCCCGGTCGAGGGCCTGCAGCCCGGCGACCACATCCTGTTCCATGCCGCGGCCGGCGGTGTGGGCCTGATCGCCTGCCAGTGGGCCAAGGCTCTGGGCCTGCAGCTCATCGGCACCGCCGGCTCGGACGCCAAGTGCGAGCTGGCCCGGGCCCATGGCGCAGCGCACGTGATCAACTACAACAAGGAAGACTTCGCAGCCCGCGTGAAGGAGATCACCGGCGGGCTGGGTGTGAAGGTGGTCTACGACTCGGTGGGCAAGGACACCTGGGACAAGTCGCTGGAGTGCCTGCGCCCCTTCGGCCTGATGGCCAGCTTCGGCAATTCCTCCGGCGTGGTGCCGCCCTTTGCGCCGGCCAGCCTGGGCGCCAGGGGCTCGATCTACGTCACGCGCCAGACCCTGTTCACGCACATCGCCACGCGCGAAGGCACCCAGGCCATGGCCGACGACCTGTTCGACGTGGTGGGCAGCGGCAAGGTGAAGATCAACATCGCGCAGCGCTACCCGCTGGAGCAGGTGCAGCAGGCCCACCGCGACTTGGAGGCACGCAAGACCACGGGCAGCACCATCCTGACGCTGTAGGTGTGCCGGACGCCGGTGTTCAGAAGCCGTCGTCCTTGTGCCGGTTGCTGCGCCAGATGGCGCGGCCCAGCCAGAGCGCGCCGACACCGGCGCCCAGGAAGCCCAGCAGGCCGAAGGCCGGCAGGCCCAGCAGGGTCGGGCCGCCGCCCACCGTCATCACGATGGACGAGCCGATGATGAGCGCGGCGATGATCAGCGCCAGCGAGAGCCGGTTGGCGGCGCGGTCGAGCTGGTCGCCCACGCGCCGCAGCGACTGGATCTCCAGCCCGATGTTGAGGCGCCCCTGGCGGGCGTTGCGCAGCAGGCGCGAGAGGTCGCCCGGCAACTGCTCGGCCACTTCGAGCAGGCGGGTCCAGGAGGTCCAGGCGCGCCGGGCCAGCGCCCTGGGCTGGTAGCGCGCGCGCACCACCTGGCGCAGCAGCGGCAGGGCCTCCCCGGCCATGTTGAAGTCCGGGTCCAGCCCGCGACCCAGGCCCTCGAGCGTGATGAAGGTCTTGATCAGCAGGGCTAGGTCCGGCGGCAGCGCCAGGTGGTTCTCGCGCAGGATGGTGGTCACGTCCAGCAGCATCTGGCCCAGGCTCAGTTCGGCCAGCGGCGTGCCGTGGTACTGGTCGATGAAGGCCTCGAGGTCACTCTCGAGCTTTTCCACCGGTATGGCATGGCCGTCGCGCGTCCATTCCGCGAGCACGTCCACCACGGTCTGCGGCTGGCGTTGCACCAGGCCCAGCAGCAGCTTGAGCAACTGCTGGCGCCGGCGCATGGACAGATGTCCCACCATGCCGAAGTCGATGAAAGCCAGCCGGTTGTCCGGCAGGTAGAACACGTTGCCCGGATGCGGGTCGGCGTGGAAGAAACCGTCCTCGACGATCATCTTCAGCACGGCCTGCGAGCCACGGCGCGCCAGCAGCGTGCGGTCCAGACCCGCTGCGTCGAGCGCGGCGAGTTCATGGCCGGCGATGCCTTCGACGTGGTCCTGCACGTTGACCCGCTCGCGGGTGTATTGCCAGTGCGTGCGGGGGATCACGACGAAGGGCAGGGCCGCCATGTTCCGTGCCAGGCGTTCGGCATGGCGGCATTCGCTGGCCAGGTCGAGCTCGCGGTGCAGCGAGCGGCCGAACTCGCGCAGCAGCAGGCGCGGACGGTAGGGCGCGAGCGCGGGCAGCTCGGCCTCGGCCAGGGCCGCCAGGCGGTCGAGCAGCCGCAGGTCGGCGTCGATCACCTCGCGGATGCCGGGGCGGCGGATCTTGACGATGACTTCGGTGCCGTCCTGCAGCCGCGCACGGTGTACCTGGGCGATCGAGGCCGCGGCCAGCGGCTCGGTGTCGAAGTGGGCGAACACGGCCTCGGGTTCGTTGCCCAAGTCCTCGCGCAGCTGGGCGCGCAGGGCCTCGAAGGGCAGGGCGGGCACGTGGCTGTGCAGCTTCTCGAACTCGGCAATCCACTCGGGGCCGAACATGTCGGCCCGGCCCGCCAGGATCTGGCCGAGCTTGACGAAGGTCGGCCCCAGTTCCTCGAGGGCCTGGCGCAGCTGCACCGGTGGCGGCAGGTGCGCGAGGTCGGCGGCGTGGTCCCAGTGCAGCCGGTGGCCCGCGCGCTCCAGCACGTCGGCCAGGCCCCAGCGCCGCACCAGTTCGCCCAGGCCGTGGCGCACCAGCACGCCGGCGATCTCGTTCAGGCGGCCCAGGTTGCTGCGCGGGGCGGGGGAGGCGGGCGTGCGGCTCATGGCGCGAGTATCGCGCAAGCCACGGCCCGGCGGCTCAGCCGCGGCTGCGGCGCACGCGCAGGTACTCGTCGAGCAGCAGGAAAACCACGCCCAGCGTGATCGCGCTGTCGGCGAGGTTGAAGGCCGGGAAGTGGCCGCCCGGGAAGATGGGCGCGAGCCAGCGCACGTGGAAGTCGATCATGTCCACGACGTAGCCGTGCAGCAGCCTGTCGATCACGTTGCCGATGGCGCCGCCCATGATGCAGGCCAGGGCCAGCGAGAACAGGCGCTGGCCGGCGTGCGCACGCAGCAGGTAGACGATGAACGCGCTGGCCGCCACGCCGATGCCGACGAAGAACCAGCGCTGCCAGCCGCCGGCGCCGGCCAGGAAGGAGAAGGCCGCGCCGCGGTTGTGCACGCGCACGATGTTGAGCCAGTCCGTGAGCACGGTGAATTCGCCGTGCTGGTAATACGCCAGGATCAGCGCCTTGCTGAGCTGGTCCAGCACCACGATGAGTGCGGCCAGGCCCAGCCACCGGGCCAGGCCGCCGCTGCTGCGTGTCCAGCGCATCAGGCGTGCTTCCGGACTTCGCCGGCGCCGTACAGGTTGCTGGTGCAACGGCCGCAGAGCGTGGGATGGGCCGGGTCCTGGCCCACATCGTCGCGGTAGTGCCAGCAGCGCTCGCACTTCTGGGCCGTGCTGGGGGTGACCTGCACGGTCAGGGCGGCGCCGGGCTGCAGCGTCACCGCCGAGGTGATGAAGACGAACTTCAGGTCCTCGCCCAGGCTGGCCAGCAGCGCGTGGTCCTCGGGGCTGGCGGCCAGCGTGATGGTGGCCTGCAGCGAGGCGCCCACCTTGCCCTCGGCGCGCAGCGCCTCGATGTCCTTGTTCACCGCGTCGCGGATCTCGCGGATGCGGGCCCATCTGGCCAGCAGGCCGGTATCGGGTGCCGCGAGATCGCTGTAGGTCTCCAGGAAGATGGATTCGGACGAGCCGAACACCTGCCATGCCTCCTCCGCAGTGAAGCTCAGGAAGGGGGCCATCCAGCGCAGCATGGCGTGCGTGATCTGGTGCAGCGCGGTCTGGGCGCTGCGCCGGGCCAGCGACTTCGGGGCCGTGGTGTAGAGCCGGTCCTTGAGCACGTCCAGGTAGAAGGCGCCCAGGTCTTCCGAGCAGTAGACCTGCAGCTTGGCGACCACGGGGTGGAATTCGTAGACCTCGTAATGCGCCAGGATCTCTGCCTGCAGCTCGGCCGCGCGGCTCAGGGCATAGCGGTCGATCTCCAGCAGCTGGTCCGCGGGCACGGCGTCCTTCGCGGGATCGAAGTCGCTGACGTTGGCCAGCAGGAAGCGCAGGGTGTTGCGGATGCGGCGGTAGGCGTCCACCACGCGGGCGAGGATCTTGTCGTCGATGCCGAGATCCCCCGAGTAGTCGGTGGCGGCGCACCACAGGCGGATGATCTCCGCACCCATCTTCTCGCTGACCTGCTGCGGGGCCACGACGTTGCCCACGCTCTTGCTCATCTTGCGGCCCTGGCCGTCCACGGTGAAGCCGTGGGTCAGCAGGCCGCGGTAGGGTGCGCGACCGTACATGGCGCAGGCGGTGAGCAGCGAGCTGTGGAACCAGCCGCGGTGCTGGTCGTGGCCTTCCAGGTACAGGTCGGCCTCGGGACCGCCGTCCTCGTGGCCGCTGTGCGGGTGCGAGGTCTTGAGCACCGTGGTGTGCGTGGTGCCGGAGTCGAACCACACTTCCAGGATGTCGCTGCTCTTGCTCCACTGGGCGGCGTTGCTCGGGTCGCCGATGCGCTGCAGGATGTCGGCGGTGGACAGATTGCTCCAGGCCTCGATGCCGCCCTTTTCCACCACCTCGGCGGCCAGGTCGATGATCTCGGGCGTGCGCGGATGCGGCTCGCCGCTGTCCACGTCCAGCAGGAAGGGCAGGGGCACGCCCCAGCTGCGCTGGCGCGAGATGCACCAGTCGGGCCGGTTGGCGATCATGTCGCGCAAACGGGCCTTGCCGTTCTCGGGATAGAAGGTGGTTTCCTCGATGGCGGCCAGGGCCAGCTGGCGCAGGGTCTGCGGCGCCTTGTCTTTCGTGAAGATGCCCTCGCCCTCGTCCATGCGCACGAACCACTGCGCGGCGGCGCGGTAGATCACCGGCGTCTTGTGGCGCCAGCAGTGCGGGTAGCTGTGGGTGATCTCCTGGGTGGCGAACAGGCGCCCGGCATTCCTGAGCGCCTCCAGCACCACGGGCACGGCCTTCCAGATGTTGAGGCCGCCGAAGAGCGGGAAGTCGGCCGCGTAGCTGCCGTTGCCCTGCACGGGGTTCAGGATGTCGTCGTACTTCATGCCGTGGGCCACACAGCTGTTGAAGTCGTCCACGCCGTAGGCTGGTGCCGAGTGCACGATACCGGTGCCGTCCTCGGCGGTGGCGTAGTCGGCGAGGTAGACCGGCGACAGGCGCTTGTAGCCGGCATCCACGTCGTAGAGCGGGTGCCTGAAGTTGATCAGCCCGAGGTTCCTGCCCACGGTGGTGGCCAGCACCTTGCCGCTGAGCTGGTAGCGCTCCATGCATTTCTCGACCAGCACGGCCGCCAGTACCAGCAGGCCGCGCCCGGTCTGAACCAGTGCGTACTCGAGTTCGGGGTTCAGGTTCAGCGCCTGGTTGGCGGGAATGGTCCAGGCGGTGGTGGTCCAGATCACGGCATAGGCCGGCTGCTCCAGCTTCGGAACGCCGAAGGCCGCGGCCAGCTTCTCCGGCTCGGCGCATTCGAAGCCCACGTCCAGCGTCGAGCTCTTCTTGTCCTGGTACTCGATCTCGAACTCGGCCAGGGAGGAGCCGCAGTCGAAGCACCAGTAGACGGGCTTGAGACCGCGGTAGACAAAGCCGCGCTCCATCACACGCTTGAAGGCGCGGATCTCGGCCGCCTCGTTGACGAAGTTCATCGTCTTGTAAGGGTTGTCCCACTGGCCCAGCACGCCCAGGCGCTTGAAGTCGGCCATCTGGCCGGCGATCTGTTCGGTGGCAAAGGCGCGGCTCCTGGCCTGCATCTCGTCGCGCGGCAGGTTGCGGCCGTGCAGTTTCTCGATCGCGTTCTCGATGGGCAGGCCGTGGCAGTCCCAGCCCGGGATGTACTGCGCGTCCAGGTCCTTCAACTGGCGCGCCTTGACGATCATGTCCTTGAGGATCTTGTTCACGGCGTGACCGATGTGGATGGAGCCGTTGGCGTAGGGCGGGCCATCGTGCAGGATGAATTTGGGCTTGCCGCGGCGCACGTCGCGCAGCTTCTTGTACAGGCCCTGTTCATCCCACTGCTTCACCCAGCCCGGCTCGCGCTTGGGCAGGTCGCCGCGCATCGGGAAGGGTGTGTCGGGCAGGTTCAGCGTGGCGCGGTAATCAACTTTTTCAGACATGGCTAGCTTTTCGAAAGACGGGACCGCCCGGAAAACGGGACGAGGGGAGGCCTGGCAAGGCGCGGGGCAAGGTGCGCCGGTGATGCCCCGTCAAATTCGCTGGGCAAACCAGACGCGCGCGTCCTCGCAGTCCCGGTGGATGCCCTGGGTCAGGGCCTCGAGACTGTCATACCTGAGTTCGTCGTGCAGTTTGTGCAGCAGTTCCACGCGGACGATTTTACCGTAGGCCCCCTCGGCGCCCAGGCTGGCGGGCCAGTCCAGGCAGTGGGTCTCCAGCAGCACGCGCCCGCCGTTGACGTCGTTCGGGTCCAGTGAGGGCCGCACCCCCAGGTTGGCCACCCCGCGCAAGGGTTCGGCATCCAGGCCATGCACGAGCACGGCAAAGATGCCGCTGGCTGCCGGCTTCCAGTGGGTGAAGCGCTGGTTCAGGGTCTTGAAGCCCAGTTCGCGGCCCAGCTTGCGGCCATGCAGCACATGGCCGGAGATGTGGTAAGGATGGCCCAGCAGGCGGGCGGCATCGTCCATGCGTCCCTCGGCCAGGGCGGCGCGCACGGCCGAGCTGGACACGCGCAGGCCATGGACCTCATAGCTGTTCATGCGCGCCACGTCGAAGCCCTGGGCCGTGCCGGCGGCGTCGAGCAGGGCGTAGTCACCGGCGCGCCTGGCGCCGAAGCGGAAATCGTCGCCCACCAGCACGTAGCGTGCCCCGAGGCCGCGCACCAGCACGTCGGCGATGAAGGCCTGGGGCGAGAGGGCCGCCAGGCGGGCGTCGAAGGGCAGCACCACGACCTGGTCGATGCCGCAGCGCTGCAGGTCGGCCAGCTTGTCGCGCAGGGTGGCGATGCGCGCCGGGGCCAGGTCGGCGTTCTGCGCGACGCCGGCAAAGTAGTCGCGCGGGTGGGGCTCGAAGGTCAGCGCGCAGCTGGGCACGCCGCGCTGCGCCGCCTCGCCGCGCAGCAGCGCCAGCATGGCCTGGTGACCGCGGTGCACGCCATCGAAATTGCCGATGGTCAGGGCGCAGGCCGGGGCGATGCCCGGGTGGTGGAAGCCGCGGAAAACCTTCATGGGCGGGGAGTCGGGTTGGTATCTTTTTGATAGCGGCCCCGCCCGTCATGCAAGGCAAGGCCATCAGTCTGTCATCGAAACAGGGTATATTGTGTCCGAATGGCGAGGCAGTCCGTTCCGAGGGGCTGCCGCAGACGCAAACGTTCCGTTTGGATGGTTCCAGCAACCGGTCAGGAGGCGTGTTTTGAAGGTCTTGAAGCTGTCGGCCCAGGGGCTGCCCCAGTCGTGGATTTCGCTCGAGGAAGCGGTGCTGCACTATGCCGCCGACGAGGTGCGCTGGGAGGCCGGCGGAGAGATTGCCGTCTTCCGCGGGGGGCACAACGCCATCACGGGGGTGCAATCGGTCATCACGGTCAACAGCATCATCGGTACCAAGGGTGTGCCCAACATCAATCCCTTCGACCTGCGTCCCAGCCTGAGCAACAGCAAGCTCTTTGCGCGCGATCGCAACACCTGCGCCTATTGCGGCGACCAGTTCCACGAGGCTGAGCTCACGCGCGAGCACATCATTCCCTTTGCCCAGGACGGGCAGGACCACTGGATGAACGTGGTCACCTCCTGCCGGGCCTGCAACCACCGCAAGAGCAGCCGCACGCCCGAGCAGGCTGGCATGCCACTGCTCTATGCCCCGTATGTCCCCAGCCTCTGGGAAGACTTCATCCTGCGAAACCGCCGCATCTTGGCCGACCAGATGGAGTTCCTGATGGCGCATGTGCCCAGGTCCTCGCGCCTGCTGCTGAGCTAGGGATTGCCTGCAGCGCGGGGGAGGCGGGTGTTCAGGTCCAGGCCGGATTCCGCGTCAGCCCGGCTTGTGTCATGATGGCCGGCGTCCTTGCCACTCGCCCCATGAACCCGCCGCCGCGTGCCACTGCCCCCTTGCGTGTCCTCGTCACGGACGATGATGCGCTGAACCTGCGCATCGCCGCGCGCCTGCTGCGCGAGCTGGGGCATTCCGGCGCGCTGGCCAACAACGGGCAGATCGCGCTGGACATGCTCGCGCGCCAGCCTTTCGACCTCCTGCTGCTCGACCTCAGCATGCCCGTGCTCGACGGCATGGGCACGCTGGCCGTGCTGCGCGAGCGCCGGCGCCAGGGCCAGCCGCAGCCGCCCGTGATCCTGATCACAGGCCACGACTTGGCGCCGAACTGGGACTATTACCGCGATGCCGGCGCCGCCGGTTTCGTGCAGAAGCCGCTGTCGCTGGAGGCCCTGGCATCGGCCCTGCAGCGACTCTGACGTGGAAACGAATCTGCGCGCCATGGTGCGCCGCTACCTGCTGGTGGCCGCCACCCTCTTCGTGCTGGGCCTGCTGGCACTGGGCTATGCCCTGGCGGGCGGCGGGCTCGGACCCTGGCTCGACCGCCCGGCGCTGCTGGCCGCCGGGCTGAGCCTGCTGCTGGGCGGGGGCTGGCAACTCTGGGCCCTGGCGAGCACCCAGTTGCGCGCCGAACAGCACTCGAATGCACTGGCCAACGAGCTCGAGATGACGGCCAGCGTGGCCCAGCACACGCGCAACGCCGCCATCGTGACCGGCCCCGATCACCGCATCGTCTGGGTCAACGAGTCCTTCCGGCGCGTGACCGGCTACAGCGATGCGCAGGCCCTGGGACAGCGCCCCGGCAACCTCCTGCGTTCGCCGGTGGCCGACCCTGCGACGCTGGCGCGCATAGACGCGGCCATTGCGGAGCAGGCACCTCTGGACATCGAGGTGCTGCACCGCTACCGGGACGGGCGCGACCGCTGGGTGCAGATGCTGCTGTCGCCGATGCAGCACCCGCAGGACGGCTTCCGCGGCTTCGTGGCGGTGCTGGTCGACATTGACGAGAAGGTGCAGATTCGCGAGGCGCTGCAAGGCGCGCTGCGCGCCAACGAGGCGCTGATGCAGACCCTGGACGCCCACGAGATCGTCTCTGAGACTGACCGCCATGGCACCATCACCCGGGTCAACCGAAAGTTCGTCGAGATCAGCGGCTACACGCAGGACGAGCTGCTGGGGCGCGACCATCGCCTCATCAATTCCGGTTACCATCCGCCCGAGTTCTGGCGCGCGATGTGGGAGCGCATCAGCCAGGGACAGCCTTGGAGCGGCGAGATCTGCAACCGCGCCAAGGATGGCCGGCTGTACTGGGTGCAAAGCCTGATCGCGCCGTTCCTGGGCAGCGACGGGCTGGTCGAGAAGTACATCTCCATCCGCACCGACATCACGGCCCACAAGCAGGCCGAGGCCGAGCTGCGCACCAGCCGGGAGCTGCTGGCGCGCACCAGCCGCATTGCCGGCATCGGCGGCTGGTATGCGGACCTGCGCAGCCAGACGCTCTACCTGTCCGACGAGTGCCGCAACATCCTGCACATCCCGCCCGGGCAGGCCGTGCAGCTCGAGGATCTGTGGCGCCGTTTCGAGTCGCCGGCGCGCGAGAGGGCCCGTGACGAACTCCAGGCCATGGCGCGGCTGGAGCAGCTGACGGTGGACATGGAGGCGCAGATGCAGCACGGCCCCTCCGGCCAGGGCGGCCCGATGCAGTGGGTGCGGCTGGTCGGCGAGATCGACTGGCAGGGACAGGACACGGACCGCCTGATCGGCGCCGTGCAGGACGTCACCTTCCAGATCCGCACCCAGCAGCGCATCGCGGAGGAACAACGCATCCTGCGCAGCGCCATCGATGCCGTGGGCGAGGCGTTTGCGCTCTTCGACGCCGATGATCGACTGGTCTATTTCAACGACAAGTACAGGCAGCTGGTTTCGAGCCAGGGGCCGGTGCACGAGGGGATATTCTTCGAGACCTTGGTGCGCAGTGCGGCACAGCGCGGCATCTTCCCGGAGTCGCTCGGGCGCGAGGAGGCCTGGGTCTCCGAGATGCTGCGCCAGCATCGGGAAGCCGGCAGTGACCGGGTCCTGCAGCTTGGCGACGGCCGCTGGATGCGGCTGATCGACCAGCGTACGCCCGATGGCTATCACGTGGTGTTCCGCTTGGATGTCAGCGCGCTGCAGAATGCGCTGCTGGCTGCCGATGCCGCTGCACGAAGCAAGGGCCAGTTCCTGGCCAACATGAGCCACGAGATCCGCACGCCCATCAACGCCATCATGGGCCTGCTGCATCTGCTCGCCGATACCGCACTGGATCCGCAGCAGGACGACCTGGTGCGCAAGGCCCGCACGGCGGCACGCTCGCTGCTCGACATCCTCAACGACATCCTCGATTTCTCCAAGGTCGAGGCCGGCAAGATGGAGCTCCATGCCGAACCCTTCGACGTGCACCAGCTGGTGCGCGAGCTGTCGGTGATCCTGTCCGGTGCGCTGGGGAACAAGCCGGTGGAGCTGGTCTACGACGTCGATGCCCGGCTGCCGCCACTGCTGCTGGGCGATGCGCTGCGTCTCAAGCAGGTGCTGATCAACCTCGGCGGCAATGCCATCAAGTTCACCGAGCGTGGCCGTGTGGCGCTGCGGGTGCAGCTGGTCCGCCGCAGTCGCTACGGCGTGCAGCTGCGTTTCGCAGTCGAGGACACCGGCATCGGCATCCATCCCGAGCAGCAGCGGCATATCTTCAGCGGGTTCTCGCAGGCCGAAGCCTCCACCGCCCGGCGCTATGGCGGCACGGGCCTGGGCCTGGCCATCAGCCAGCGCCTGGTGGCCCTGATGGGCAGCGAGCTGACGCTGCAGAGCACGCCGGGCGCTGGCAGCGTGTTTGCCTTCGAGATCCATCTGCCCCTGGCGGACCCGGAGGGCGTGGCGGCCCTGCCGGCGCCGGCCACCGCGCCGCCGGCGCCACGCGGCGCTGCGCGCCTGGCCGGCCTGCGGCTGCTGCTGGCCGAGGACAACGTGCTCAACCGCGAGGTGGCGCTGGCCATGCTGCGGCGCGAAGGCGCCGAGGTCACGGTGGCCGTGGACGGCCGCGAGGCCGTGCAGGCGCTGGAACGCGCGCCCACCGGCCATGACCTGGTGCTGATGGACGTGCAGATGCCGGTGCTCGACGGCTTGCAGGCCACGCGCGAGATCCGGGGCCGTCTGCAGCTCAGGGACCTGCCCATCATGGCCATGACGGCCAACGCCATGCAGTCCGACCGTGAGCAGTGTGCCGAGGCCGGCATGAACGCGCACATGGGCAAGCCCTTCGAGCTTGACGAACTGGTGGCCCAGATCCTGCGCCTCACGGGTCGTTCTGCTGCGCCGGCGCAGCCATCGGCGTCGGCCACGCCCGGGCCTGCGGCCGCGGCCGTGCTGGAGAGCGTGGCGGCGCTGCGGCGCCTCGGTGGCGATGCGGTGCTGCTGCGGCGCCTGCGTCAGGGCTTCGCGCAGGCGGCCCCCGCCCAGCTGGCGGCAGTACGGCAGGCCGCCGAGCGGGGCGATGCCGGATCGGCTGCTGGCCTGCTGCACCAGCTCAAGAGCAGCGCAGCAGCCGTGGGGGCCGAGATCCTGGCCCGGGCCTGTGCCGATGCCGAACAGTCACTGCGGGCCGGGGCAAGCGATGCTTGCCGGGGCCCCGCGGTCCAGGCGGTGGAGCCGGCCGGGGCGGCCGCACTGGCCGCACTGGCAGCGCTGGCGCATGGGTTGGCGACGCAGGACGAGCCCGTACCCGAGGGGATGGAGGCCGACGACCTGCAGGCCGCACTCCAACGTTTAAAGCGGCTGCTCGACCGTGCCGATATGGAAGCCATCGAGCAGCACGATCGCTTGCTCGCCCGGTATGCCCAGGCGCGGGGTGGCGACTTCGAGGGGTTGAACCAGGCGATGGAGCGGCTGGACCTTGCCGTTGCTGCGGTCGAAGTGGCTCGGCTGATAGCGCAGGCGGGGTCGCCGCCCCGCGTTTGAAGGAATTGTCGCGTCTAAGCCCTTCTTTCCTTGTGTTGACAAGACAGCGGTGCGGCTGAAAATGCGTCTGTGCCGCGGGGAACGGGGAGTCTCCTGCTGATCCGACCGGCCATTTCGTCCTTCACACACGCCAATTCGCATGCGCAAGAACCTGCCTGTCACCCAGAACGGCTACGACTTCCCCGGCGATCAGACCCTGATCTCGGTGACAGACCTCAAGGGCCGCATCACCTACTGCAACGCCAACTTCATCGCTGTCAGCGGCTTCCCGCGCGAGGAGCTGATGGGGCAGCCGCACAACCTGGTGCGGCATCCGGACATGCCGGAGGAGGCCTTCCGCGACATGTGGGAGACGATCGAGGGCGGGCGTCCGTGGACCGGTCTGGTCAAGAACCGGCGCAAGAACGGCGACTACTACTGGGTGCGCGCCAATGCCACGCCCATGCGCAAGGGCTCGGAGATCATCGGCTACCTGTCGGTGCGTACCAAGCCTGCCGCCGGCGAGGTGCAGGCCGCCGAGTCTCTCTATGCGACCATGAACGAGGAGGCCGGCAGCGGCCGCCGCCTTCACCAGTTGCGTCGCGGCACGCCGATCCGCGCCGACGGGCTGGGTGCGCTGGGGCGGGCCCTGCGGCCGGGGCTGCGCAGCCAGATCGTGCTGCTCAATCTCTGGGCGGCTGCCGGCCCGTTCACGACCGCCCAGCTCGATGCCCCGCACTGGGTCACCGCCGTCGTGGCCGCCTTCACCGTGGCCACCGCGGCCCTGCTGGCCATGCGTCTGACGCTGCGGCCGCTCAGGCAGGTGGTGGATACGGCCAACCTGATTGCCAGCGGCGACCTGACCAGTTCCGTCAAGGTCGACGGCAAGGACGAGATCGCCGAGTTGCAGCTGGCCATGGCCCAGATGGCGCTGTCGGTGCGCACCGTGGTGCGCGATGTGCGCCACGAGGTGGCCAACCTGCGCGGCGCCACGCAGGAGATCGCCGCCGGCAACCAGGACATGTCCATGCGCACCGAGTCGCAGGCCTCCAGTCTCGAGCAGACGGCCGCGTCGATGGAGGAGATCAACGGCACCACCCAGCAGACCACGCAGCTCGCGCGCGATGGCGCCAGCGTGGCCCGCGAGACCTCCGGGGTGGCCAAGCGCAGCCATGAGGCCGTGCTGGCCGTGGCGCAGACCATGCAGGAAATCTCCGAGTCGTCGCGCCGCATCGGCGACATCATCCAGGTCATCGAAGGGGTGGCCTTCCAGACCAACATCCTGGCGCTCAATGCCGCGGTGGAAGCGGCGCGTGCCGGCGAGCAGGGCCGCGGCTTTGCCGTGGTGGCGGCGGAGGTGCGGGCGCTGGCGCAGCGCACCACCTCGGCGGCCAGGGAGATCCGCGACCTGATCGAGGAATCCAGGCTGCGCGTGGACGCCGGCACGGCGCGCACCGCCGAAGCCCGCGCCCGCATGGACGAGGCCATGGAGTCCGTGGACAAGGTGGCCACCGTGCTCGAGGAGATCAGTCACGCCACCGGCGAGCAGTCGCTGGGGGTGTCCAAGGTCAGCTCGGCCGTGGTCGATCTTGACGCCATCACGCAGCAGAACGCCGCCATGGTGGAAGAGCTGGCTGCTGCCGCGCAGTCGCTCAATTCGCAGGTGCAGCAGGTCCATGACTCGATCCGCGTCTTCCGCCTGACCGGCCAGGACGTCACGCTGGCCGAAGTCGATGCCGTGGCCTTGCGCAAGGAAGGCCGGGAGGGGCACGCGGCCAGTGGCGAGATCGGCTACCAGGAGGCCCTGCAGGCGCACCAGAAATACATCGTCGACCTGCGCAACGCCATCCTGCGCAAGCTCACGCTGGCGGTCGACAACTATCGCCGCGACGACTGCTGCGACCTCGGTGAATGGATCGTCGGGGCGGGCGGGCAGCGCTACGGCCACGCCCCGGCCTTCAGGGAGCTGGTCAGCCAGCACCGCACCCTGCACCAGGAACTGGGCAAGGCGGCCGAGGCCGTCAACCAGAAACGCATGGCCGAGGCCGAGGCCATGCTCGCAACTGGCCAGTCGGTCCACCATGCCTCGCGCGCCATGATGGCCGCGCTCAAGGCGCTGCTCAACCGGGGTTGACGGGCCGCGCCGCGGTGCGGGGGACGCCCCCGGGCTTCAGGCGAAGACGCCGGCCGTCTCCTGCATGCGGGCGGAGACCTCGCCAAGCTGGTGCAGGCTGTCGCCGAAGGTCATTTCCAGCTGGGTGAGCTTCCTGAAGTAGTGACTGACGATGTACTCGTCGGTCACGCCGATGCCGCCGTGCAGCTGCACGGCCTGCTGGCCGACGAAGCGCATGGACTGGCCCAGCTGGTATTTGGCACGTGCCATGGCGCGGCGTCGCTCGTCGGCCGGGGCGTTGAGCTTGAGGCTGGCGTAGTAGCTCATGGAACGTGCCAGTTCCAGCTGCATCTTCATGTCGGCCGCGCGATGGCGCAGCGCCTGGAAGCTGGCGATGGCCACGCCGAACTGCTTGCGCGTGTTCAGGTACTCCAGCGTCACGGCCAGGGTCCGGTCCATCACGCCCACGGCTTCGGCACACACGGCCGCGATGCCGATGTCCACCGCATGCTCCAGCGCCGTGAGGCCGTCGGTCGTGACGAGCCGGGCCAGGGCCTTGTCCAGGGTGACATCCGCGGCGCGGCCGCCGTCCTGCGTGCTGTAACCGCGCGTGCTCACACCCGGGGCCGTGCGCTCCACCAGGAACAGGGCCAGCTTCTCGCCGGCCATGGCGGGCACCAGGAAGGCGTCGGCCTGGTCACCGGCTGGAACCACGTTCTTGGTCCCCGACACGGCCCAGCCGTTGCCGGCCTGCGCCGCCGTGGCTGCACACACATCCAGACGATAACGCGCCTTGCGCTCCTGCTGGGCCAGCACCACGAGTGCTTCGCCCGCGGAGATGCGCGGCAGCCAGCTGCTCTTGAGTTCGGCGGGTGCATAACCGGCCAGCACGGCACCGGCGATCAGGCTTTGCGCCAGTGGCTCGATCACGATGCCACGGCCCAGCTCCTCCATCACCACCATGCCTTCGATCGGGCCCATGCCCAGACCGCCCTCGTCTTCGGGGATGTAGAGGCCGCACAGGCCCAGTTCGGCCAGTTCGCCCCAGGCCTCGCGCGAGAAGCCGCCCGCGGCCTCGATGCTGCGGCGGCGCTCGAAGCCGTAGCCCTTTTCCACCCATTTGTGCACGGCGTCACGCAGTTGCTGCTGGTCGTCGCTGAAATCGAAATCCATGTTGTTCTCCTGTGCGCGCGTTCAGCCGAGGATGGTTTGTGCCACGATGTTCCGCTGCACTTCGTTCGAGCCGCCGTAGATGGTGGTCTTGCGCATGTTGAAGTAGGTCGAGGCCAGCGGGGCATTGGCCGGCACGCCGCCAGGGAAGTCGCCCTGCCAGCCGGCTTCCATGGCCTCGCGGACCAGCGGCAGGGCGTAGGGGCCGGCGGCCAGCATCATCAGCTCGGCATAACGCTGCTGGATCTCGCTGCCGCGGATCTTGAGCAGGCCTGCAATGTCCAGCGAGTTCTTGCCCGACTTCTCGGCCGAGAGCACGCGCAGCACCAGCATCTCCAGCGCCACCACATCCACTTCCAGCCTGGCGATCTCGTCGCGGAAGCGCACGTCGTCGTAGACGCCTTCCACCCTGGCGATGCGCTTGAGGCGCTCGAGTTCGCGCTTGGCGCGGTTGACGTCGGCGATGTTGGTGCGTTCGTGGCTCAGCAGGTGCTTGGCATAGGTCCAGCCCTTGTTCTCCTCGCCGACCAGGTTCTCGGCCGGCACTTCGACGTTGTCGAAGAAGACTTCGTTGACCTCGCACTCGCCATCGAGCAGGCGGATGGGCCGCACGGTCACGCCGGGCGACTTCATGTCGATCAGCAAAAAGGAGATGCCGGTCTGAGGCTTGCCCTCGTTGCTGGTGCGCACCAGGCAGAAGATCCACTCGCCGTACTGGCCCAGCGTGGTCCAGGTCTTCTGGCCGTTGACGATGTACTTGTCGCCTTGTCGTTCGGCGCGGGTCTTCACGGAGGCCAGGTCCGAGCCCGAGCCGGGCTCGCTGTAGCCCTGGCTCCACCAGACCTCGCCGCTGGCGATGCCCGGCAGGAAACGCTGCTGCTGCTCGGGGCTGCCGAAGGCCATGATGACCGGGGCCACCATCACCGGGCCGAAGGGGATGACGCGCGGCGCGCCGGCCAGCGCACACTCCTCCTCGAACAGGTGCTTCTGCACGGCGTTCCAGCCCGGGCCACCAAACTCCTTGGGCCAGCCCCAGCCCAGCCAGCCTTTCTTGCCCAGGATCCTCGCCCAGCGCTGGTGGTCGTCACGCGTCAGGTGCAGGGCGTTGTGCACCTTGTGCGCAATGTCGGCGGGCAGGTTCGCGCGCACCCAGGCGCGGACCTCCTCGCGGAAATTCTGTTCTTCGGGGGTGAATGCCAGATCCATCACGGTCTCCAGGTAGGCAGGCACGTGGCAACGCAAGGCAGCGCGCCATGTCCAGGCCCGGTTTCTAGCACGGTCGTTCGCTTACGGCTGTCCAGGTGGCGACAGGCCCAGCTCCGCGCACAGCTGCGCCACGGTGGCGCGCAGGTGCGCCACCTCCGCTTCGAGTTGGGTCAGGCGTTCCGCGGTGCTGCCGCTGGCGCCGTCGCCCGCCGGACGGCCAGCCGTCCCGGCCTGCGTTTCATCGACCGGGCCGCATAGCAGGTGGGCCCAGCGCTGCTCCCGTGTGCCGGGTGCGCGCGCCAGCTTGACGACCAGCGGGCCGCCTTTCTCGGCCGGGCGCTCCTGCAGCTCGTCCAGGAAGCCCTCGACCGAGGAGATGTCGGCAAACCGGTACCAGCGCTCGGCATTGAGGCGCAGCTCGCCCGCGGTCTGCGGACCGCGCAGCAGCAGCAGCCCCAGCAGCACGGCTGACTGCTCCGGCACGCCCAGGGCGCGCTGCAGGTTGTGCTCATAGCGGGCCGTGCGGCTGCCGCTGACTTCGCGCACCAGCCCGAGCGGCTTGAGCGTGTCCAGGGCGGCGGTCACCTGCGCCTCGTCGAGTTCCATCAGCGGCTCCCGACTGGTCTTCTGGTTGCAGCCCAGCAGCAGCGAGTTGAGCGTGAGCGGATAGCTGTCGGGCACAGTGCGGGCCTTCTCCATCAGGGTGCCGAGCACGCGGGCCTCGATGGCGCTGAGTTGCGGTGGGCGGGTCGGGTCGTCGGGGCTCAGGGTCATAATTCGTGCCGGTATGAAGAACATCGTCATTTTGATCTCAGGCGGCGGCTCCAACATGGCTGCCATCGTCCAGGCCGCCGAGCGCGAGCACTGGCAGGACAAATACGGGGCCCGCGTGGCGGCCGTGCTGAGCAACAAGGGCGATGCCAAGGGGCTGGCTTTCGCCCGCGAGCGCGGGATCGCCACCGCCGTGCTGGACCACAAGGCCTATGCTTCGCGCGAAGACTTTGACGCGGCCCTGATGGTCGCGATCGACGCGCACCAGCCTGCGCTGGTGGTGCTGGCCGGCTTCATGCGCATCCTCACGCCCGCTTTCGTCGAACACTATGCGGGGCGCCTGCTCAACATCCACCCCTCGCTGCTGCCGGCCTTTCCGGGCCTGCACACGCACCGCCGGGCCATCGAGGCCGGCTGCAGGTTTGCCGGCGCCACGGTGCACCAGGTCACGGCTGAACTGGACCATGGCCCCATCCTGGCGCAGGCCGTGGTGCCCGTGCTGCCGCAGGACGACGAGCACACCCTTGCGGCCCGGGTGCTGACGCAGGAGCACCAGATCTACCCTCGGGCCATCGCCGGGTTGCTATCAAAAAGGTAGCATCAGGGGGCTGGCGCGCTCTCGCCGACCCAGGCGAAGCGTGGCTGGCGCACACCGTCGACCACGACTTCTTCCTGGAACATGGCCGCCGGCCGCACCCACAGGCCGCGCTCGCCATAGAGCGCGCGGTAAAGCGTCATGGGCTCCAGCGTCTCGCTGTGGCGTACCGTGCCCAGCACCTCGTACATCAGGTTCCTGTAATGGCGGTAGAAGCCGGGGCGGGTTTCGATCAGCGGGGGGAGTTGTTCTGCGCTCATGGGACAATTCTGGCCTATGCATCCCCAAGCCCTGCTGGACGTCTGCACCGAGCTCGTCCGCCTCACCCTCAAGTTCGATCATCCAGCTGACGCCATCGTCTCGCGCTTCTTCCGTGACCATCGGGGGCTGGGCCCGCGCGAACGCGCCACCCTGGCCGAGACGGTCTACACCGTGCTGCGCAAGAAGCTGCTGTTCGAGAAGCTGGCGCTGTCGGGCAGCGGCCCGAAGGAGCGCCGGCTGGCCATCCTGGGCTTTTACGGCCCGCGTGACTTCCTCAAGAGTGCGCTGACCGAACAGGAGAAGCAGTGGCTGGACCAGTGCGACCGCGTCAAGCCGGAGGAACTGCTCGACCTGCATCGCCACAACCTGCCCGAGTGGCTGGTGCAGCCCCTGAAGGACCAGCTGGGCGAGGGTTTCTGGCCGCTGGTGGAAAGCCTGAACCAGGGCGCCGGCCTGGACCTGCGCGTCAACACGCAGCTGGCCAAGCGCGAGGCGGTACAGAAAGAACTGAAGGAGGCCGGGATCAAGGCCGTGCCCACGCCCTATTCCCCCTGGGGCCTGCGCATCGAGGGCAAGCCGGCCCTCAACAAGCTGGACGCCTTCACGCGCGGCGCCATCGAAGTGCAGGACGAGGGCTCGCAGTTGCTGGCCCTGTTGCTGGAGGCCAGGCGCGGGGAGATGGTGGTGGACTTCTGTGCCGGTGCCGGCGGCAAGACCCTGGCCATCGGTGCGGCCATGCGCAGTACCGGCCGGCTTTATGTCTTCGATACCTCGGCCCACCGGCTCGACGCCCTCAAGCCGCGGCTGGCCCGCAGCGGCCTGTCCAACGTGCATCCGGCGGCCATTGCCCACGAGCGCGACGAGCGCATCAAGCGCCTGGCCGGCAAGATCGACCGGGTGCTGGTCGACGCCCCCTGTTCCGGCCTGGGAACCCTGCGTCGCAACCCTGATCTGAAATGGCGCCAGACGCCCCAGGCGGTGGAGGAGATGACGGTCAAGCAGGCGGCCATCCTGGCCAGTGCGGCCCGTCTGCTCAAGCCCGGCGGCCGGCTGGTCTATGCCACCTGCAGCATCCTGCCGCAGGAAAACGAGGCCATCGCCGCAGCCTTTTCCGCCAGCCATGCAGACTTCGAGCCCCTGGATGCCGGGGACCTGCTGGGCCAGCTGAAGGTCGACCACGCGGCCACCCTGTGCAGTGGAGGTGAGAATGGTTTGCGTTACCTGCGTCTCTGGCCGCATCTGCATCAAACGGACGGCTTCTTCGCGGCAATCTGGCAAAAGAAGTAGGCATTTGACTTGAATTAAGGCTCTGCCACCTCTACTTGGAGGGCAGCTATGGTCAAAAAGGACTGCAGACCTTAAAATCCATGGTGTGGGCGTGGCCTCTGGTCTGCGCCGATTCCTATTCACTTCGTTGAGAGTTCTGTATGTTCTTACCTGACTGGGCTGTGCTGAATGCGGCCATTCAATGGCTGGGCCACGGCCTGCTGGATCTGGCCTGGTGGCAGATCGTCCTGATCACCCTGGGCCTGACGCACATCACCATTGCCAGCGTCACCATCTTCCTGCACCGCCATCAGGCCCACCGCGCGCTGGACCTGCACGCCATCCCCTCGCACTTCTTCCGGTTCTGGCTGTGGCTGACCACCGGCATGGTGACCAAGGAGTGGGCCGCCATCCACCGCAAGCACCACGCCAAGTGCGAGCAGGCCGAAGATCCGCACAGCCCGCAGGTCTACGGCATCAAGAAGGTCTTCTTCGAAGGTTCCGAGCTCTACCGTGCCGAAGCCAAGAACAAGGAAACCATGGCCCGTTACGGCCACGGCACCCCGGACGACTGGATCGAGCGCAACCTGTACACCCGTTATTCCTGGCAGGGCGTGGGCCTGATGCTCATCCTCGACCTGCTGCTGTTCGGCGCCGCCGGTGCTGCCGTCTGGGCCGTGCAGATGGCCTGGATCCCGATCACCGCCGCCGGCATCATCAACGGCATCGGCCACTACTGGGGTTACCGCAATTTCGAGGCGCCCGACGCGAGCACCAACATCTCGCCCTGGGGCATCATCATCGGCGGCGAGGAGTTGCACAACAACCACCACACCTACCCGACCTCGGCCAAGCTGTCGGTCAAGCCCTATGAGTTCGACATCGGCTGGGTCTATATCAGCATCCTGAGCGCCCTGGGCCTGGCCAAGGTCAAGAAGACCGCACCCAAGCTGGCCTTCGGCGACATCAAGCCTGTGGCCGACGACAAGACGCTGGAAGCCCTGATCGCCAACCGCTACGAGATCATGGCCGGCTACGCTGCCGGCATGCAGCGCGCCTTCCAGCAGGAAGTGTCTGCGCTCAAGGCCCGCAGCGCCGACACCGCCGTGGTCAAGGCAGCCGCCCGCTGGCTGCATCGTGATGCCGACAAGGTGCCGGCTGCCGTGGCGCCCGAGCTGGCCAAGGCCCGCGCCGCCTCCCCGGTGCTGGACAAGATGGTGACCATGCGCGAGGAACTGCGCCAGCTGTGGCTGAACACCTCGCTGTCGCGCGAGCAGCTGCTGGCCAACCTGCAAGCCTGGTGCAAGCGTGCCGAGGACAGCGGCATCGCCGCGCTGCAGGAGTTCTCGATGAAGCTGCGGGCTGCTCGGGCGTAAGCCTTCTTCCCCTTCTTCGTGATGAAGCCCGCAACTCTGCGGGCTTTTTCTTTTCCTGCTGTTCCCTTGCTTGCGTGGCTTGGCCGGGGCGAGGCCCGACCTGCGTGCGCGCGTGAGACGCAGAAACAGAAAAGCCACCCGAAGGTGGCTCTCCTGAAAAAAGCGCAGAGGACCTACTTCTTGCCCTTGCCTTCAAACGACAGCAACTCCGCGCCCACGCCTGCCGACAGCAGGCCAGTCTGGGAATAGATGCCCAGCTTGGCGCGCGTGTCGGTGATGTCCAGGTTGCGCATGGTCAGCTGGCCGATGCGGTCCAGCGGGCTGAACGGCGCGTCTTCCACCTTTTCCATCGACAGACGCTCGGGCGCGTAGGTCAGGTTGGGGCTCTCGGTGTTGAGGATCGAGTAGTCGTTGCCGCGGCGCAGCTCCAGCGTGACTTCGCCGGTCACGGCATGGGCCACCCAGCGCTGGGCGGCTTCGCGCAGCATGATGGCCTGCGGGTCGAACCAGCGGCCCTGGTAGAGCAGGCGGCCGAGCTTCATGCCGTTCATGCGGTACTGCTCGATGGTGTCCTCGTTGTGGATGCCGGTCACCAGGCGCTCGTAGGCGATGTGCAGCAGGGCCAGCCCCGGGGCCTCGTAGATGCCTCGGCTCTTCGCCTCGATGATGCGGTTCTCGATCTGGTCGCTCATGCCCAGGCCGTGGCGGCCGCCGATCTCGTTGGCCTTGAGGATCAGGGCCACGGGGTCGCTGAAGGTCTGGCCGTTCAGGGCCACGGGCTGGCCTTCCTCGAAGCGCACGGTGACCTCCTCGCGCTTGACGGCGACTTCGTCCTTCCAGAAGGCCACGCCCATGATGGGGTTCACGATGCGGATGCCGGAGTTCAGATGCTCCAGGTCCTTGGCCTCGTGGGTGGCGCCCAGCATGTTGGAGTCCGTGCTGTAGGCCTTCTCGACCGACATCTTGTAGTCGAAGCCGTTGGCGATCAGGAACTCGCTCATCTCCTTGCGACCACCGAGTTCGTCGATGAAGGTCTGGTCCAGCCAGGGCTTGTAGATCCTGAGCGCCGGGTTGGTCAGCAGGCCGTAGCGGTAGAAGCGCTCGATGTCGTTGCCCTTGAAGGTCGAGCCGTCGCCCCAGATGTTGACGTCGTCTTCCTTCATCGCGGCCACCAGCATGGTGCCGGTGACGGCGCGGCCCAGGGGCGTGGTGTTGAAGTAGGTGACGCCGGCGGTGGAGATGTGGAAGGCGCCGGACTGCAGCGCGGCAATGCCTTCGTGCGCCAGCTGGCGGCGGCAGTCGATCAGGCGCGCCAGTTTGGCGCCGTAGGCCAGGGCCTTTTTGGGAATGGCGTCGTAATCGGCTTCGTCGGGCTGGCCCAGGTTGGCTGTGTAGGCATAGGGCTCGGCGCCCTTCTTCTTCATCCACAGCAGGGCTGCGCTGGTGTCCAGGCCCCCGGAGAAGGCGATGCCGACCTTCTGGCCGATGGGGAGGTTTTGCAGGATGGTGGCCATGGACTTATCCGAAGTGGCAGATGTAGTGGTAGGGGTCGGTCACGCGGATCTCGAAGCTCGAGTTGCCGGGCACGCTGAACTTTTCGCCGGCCGAGGACCGGACCCAGGCATCGCTGCCCTTGAGCTTGTACTCGCAGCTGCCGGCCACGCATTCCATGATCTCGGGTGCGCCGGTGTTGAAGGTCAGGGTGGAAGGCAGGACCACGCCCACCGACTTCTTGGCCCCGTCGGCCAGGGTGATGCTGTGGCTGACGCACTTGCCGTCGAAATAGACATTGGCCTTGGTGGTGACGGTCACGCCGTTGTAGTGTTCGGTGGTCATGGTGGGTAGTGGGGTGTTGCAGGGCGAACCCGGCATTTTAAGGCAGGTGCCTACTTCAGGCGGGCTTGCCAGTCTGCAGCGTCGAAGCCGACTGTGACGGCGTGCGCGTTCCATTCCGCGACCGGGCGCTTGATGACGCTGGCCTGGGCCAGCATGAGTGTGCGGGCGCCGGCGGCATCGGTGACCTTGGCCCGGGTGGCCTCGTCCAGCTTGCGCCAGGTCGTGCCCTGGCGGTTGAGCAGCTTTTCCCAGCCGGTGGTGGCCAGCCAGTGGTCCAGGCGGTCGGCGGGCACGCCCTGTTTCTTGAAATCGTGGAACTGCACCGTCACCTGGTGTTCAGCCAGCCAGGCACGCGCCTTCCTGACCGTGTCGCAGTTGGGGATGCCGTAGAGTGTGATGGATGTGTTCATGGGTGACAATTGTCGTATGAAGACCCTGTCCGACTGGCTGGCGCATTGCGAACGGCTGCATCCCAAGAGCATCGAACTCGGCCTGGACCGGGTCAGGACCGTGGCCCGGCGCATGGATCTGCGCCTGGCGTGCCCTGTCATCACCGTGGCCGGAACCAACGGCAAGGGCTCCACCTGCGCCATGCTGGAGTCCATCCTGGGCCAGGCCGGCTACCGCACCGGCGTCTACACCTCGCCGCATCTCGTGCACTTCGAGGAGCGCCTGCGCCTGCGCGGCGAAGTGGTCACGCCCGAGGCGCTGTTGCCGTCCTTTGCGCGTGTGGAGCAGGCCCGGGTCGGAGGCGGGGAGATCTCGCTGAGCTATTTCGAATTCACCACCCTGGCCATCCTGGACTGCATGGCGCAGGCGGGGCTGGATGTGGCTATCCTGGAGGTCGGTCTGGGCGGACGGCTCGATGCCGTCAACATCATCGACGCCGACTGTGCCGTGATCACCAGCATCGACCTCGATCACATGGAGTTCCTCGGCCCGGACCGCGAGAGCATCGGGCGCGAGAAGGCCGGCATCATGCGCACCGGCCGCCCGGTCATCGTGAGCGACCCCATGCCTCCGCAAAGCGTGATCGATCATGCCACGGCCATCGATGCCGATCTCTGGCGCCAGGGGCGCGACTTCAACTTCTCCGGCGACAAGCAGCAGTGGGGCTGGGCTGGCCGTGGCCGGCGCTACAGCGGCCTGGCCTATCCGGCCTTGCGTGGCGCCAACCAGCTGGTCAATGCCGCCGGGGTGCTGGCGGCGCTGACGGCGCTGCGCGAACGGCTGCCGGTGACCGCGCAGGCCGTGCGCAACGGACTGGCCTTCGTGACGTTGCCCGGACGCTTCCAGGTCATCCCGGGCCAGCCCACGCTGGTGCTGGACGTGGCGCACAACCCGCACTCGGTGGCCGCGCTGACGGCCAACCTCGACGCCATGGGTTACTTCCCCACCACGCATGCCGTGTTCGGCGCCATGGCCGACAAGGAACTGGGGCCCATGTTCGCCCGTATCGGGCCGCTGATCGACCGCTGGTACTTCACCGACCTGCCGACGCCGAGGGCCGCGTCGGGCAACGAGCTGCAGGCCCGCTGGCAGGCACAGGAGGTGCGCGCGCAGGCTGCCACGGCGGTGTTCGCCGACCCGCTGCAGGCGCTGCAGGCGGCCCTCGCCGCCGCAGACCCCGCTGATAGAATCGTGGTCTTCGGTTCGTTCTATACGGTCGGCGGTGTGCTGCAGGACGGGCTGCCCCGCCTCCAAGCCAAGCATCTGAGCCCTTAATCACATGGCCTTTTTCAAGTTCCGCAAGGGTGGCGACGAACAGGCTGCCGCCGCTGCGCAGCCCGAGAGCGTGGAAGTCCTGCGCCGGCGGGCCAAGAACCGGCTCATCGGCGCCGTCATCCTGGTGCTGGCCGGCGTGATCGGCTTTCCCTTGCTGGTGGACAAGCAGCCACGCCCGGTGGCGGTGGACCTGCCGATCGAGATTCCCGACCGCAACCGGGTGCTTCCGCTGAGCATGCCCCAAGCCCCTGTTCCCCAGGGCCAGCCGGTGCCGGGCCAGCCCGCCGATGTGGCGCCGGCTGCACCGGTGCAGACGTCCCCGGTGGTGACGCCGGCGCCCCCTGTGGCCCAGCCGCCCGAGGAAAAGGCCGTGGTCAAGCCGGCCGAGAAGCCGGCCCCGAAGGCGACCGAGAAGGCCAAGCCGCCAGAGAAGAAGGCGGAGGCCAAGTCTGCCGACAAGGACGACCGCTATGTGGTGCAGGTGGGTGCGTTTGCCGACAGCAGCCGTGTGCGGGAAGTCCGGCTCAAGCTGGAGCGTGCCGGCTTGCGCAACTACACCCAGGCCGTCGAGACGGCGGACGGGCGCCGCGTGCGGGTGCGCGCGGGCCCCTACGCGAGCAAGGCCGAGGCTGAGCGCGCCGCGGAAAAGATCAAGAAGCTCGAGCTGCCGGCCACGGTGCTGGCCCTGTAAGGTCCTGGCTGCATGTCGCCGCTGGACTGGCTCGTTGTGGCGGGGCTGCTGGCCTCGGTGGCGCTGGGTGTCTGGCGGGGCTTCGTCTACGAAGTCCTGTCAGTGCTGAACTGGCTGCTGGCCTTCGTGCTGGCGCAGTGGCTCGGGGTGGAAGCCGGGAAGATGCTGCCGGTGGAGATCGAGTCGCCGGAACTGCAGCACATGGCCGGCTTCGTGCTGGTGTTCGTGGTGTCGGTGTTTGCCGGCGGCCTGCTGGTGTGGGTGCTGCCCAAGCTGATCGAATCGGCCGGACTGCGCCCGGTGGACCGGGTGCTCGGCGGCGTGTTCGGCGTGCTGCGTGCGGCCATCCTGCTGCTGGCGCTGTCGGTCGTGGTGCAGCTCACGCCCCTGCATGGACATGGCTGGTGGCGGGAGTCGCTGGTGGGCGACCTGTCGGTGCGTGCGCTCAAGGCGCTCAAGCCGATGATGCCCGAGAGCGTGGGAAGGTATCTGCCTTGAGCGGACGGGGCGGGTGCACGGGCGGTCCGTGCGGCCCCTTAACTGGATGGAACTATGTGTGGAATCGTCGGCGTTGTCAGCAACGCACCTGTCAACCAGCTGATCTATGACTCGCTGCTGCTGCTGCAGCACCGCGGGCAGGATGCCGCGGGCATCGTCACGCAGCTCGATCGCAAGTTTTTCATGCACAAGGCCAAGGGCATGGTGAAGGACGTGTTCCGCACCCGCAACATGCGTGCGTTGCCCGGCAACTGCGGACTGGGCCAGGTGCGCTACCCCACGGCCGGCAACGCCTTCAGCGAGGAGGAGGCGCAGCCCTTCTACGTCAACGCGCCGTTCGGCATCGTGCTGGTGCACAACGGCAACCTGACCAACGCCCACGCGCTCAAGGCCGAGCTGTTCGACACCGACCACCGCCACATCAACACCGAGAGCGATTCGGAGGTGCTGCTCAACGTGCTGGCTGACGAGATGGACAAGGCAACGCGGGGCAAGGACCTGCGCGTGGGCGACATCTTCGCCGCCGTGCGCCAGGTGCACAAGCGCATCCGCGGTTCCTACGCGGTCATTGCGCTGATCGCCGGCCACGGCGTGCTGGCTTTCCGTGATCCCTACGGCATCCGCCCGCTGTGCTTTGGCCGCAGTCCGGACGGCACCGTCATGCTGGCCAGCGAATCGGTCGTGCTCGAAGGCACGGGGCATGTGTTCGAGCGCGACGTCGCGCCCGGCGAGGCCGTGTTCGTGGATCTGGAGGGCCGCATCAGCGCCCAGCAGTGCGCCGACCTGCCGCGCCTGCAACCCTGCATCTTCGAATTCGTCTACCTGGCCCGTCCCGACTCCGTGATGGATGGCATCTCGGTCTACCAGGCCCGTCTGAACCTGGGCGAGACCCTGGCCAAGCGCGTGGTCTCCACGGTGCCGCCGAGCGAGATCGACGTGGTCATCCCCATCCCCGAATCCAGCCGTCCCAGTGCCATGCAGCTGGCGCAGCTGCTGGGACTGCCCTACCGCGAAGGCTTCGTGAAGAACCGCTACGTCGGCCGCACCTTCATCATGCCGGGCCAGTCCGTGCGCAAGAAGAGCGTGCGCCAGAAGCTCAACGTGATCGGCAGCGAATTCAAGGGCCGCAACGTGCTGCTGGTGGACGACTCCATCGTGCGCGGCACCACCAGCCGCGAGATCGTGCAGATGGCCCGCGAGGCCGGTGCCAACAAGGTCTACATGGCCAGCGCCGCGCCGCCCGTGCGCTACCCCAACGTCTACGGTATCGACATGCCCACCGTGGAGGAACTGGTGGCGCACGACCGGACCGTGGAAGAGGTGCGCCAGCTCATCGGTGCCGACGCGCTGATCTACCAGGACGTCGACGCCATGAAGCAGGCCATCGGCTCCCTGAGCACGCGCCTGAGTGGCTTCGATGCCTCGTGTTTCGACGGTGTCTATGTCACCGGTGACATCAATGCCGACGACATCGCACGACTGAACGCCCACCGGGTCAAGGGCGGGGAAGAAGACGCCGACACTTCGCGCCTGGCCCTGCCCAATCATCCGGGGGAGTGAGACCGTGAGCGCCAAACCCCTGCCGGATGGCCTGCACCTGCAGACGCTGGCCGTGCGCGCCGCGGTCGAGCGCAGCCAGTACGGCGAGAACTCCGAGGCCCTGTACCTGACGAGCGGCTATGTGCAGTCCAGCGCCGAATCGCAGGCGCGCCGCTTCGCGGGCGAGGAGGAGGGCGATACCTACGGCCGCTCCGGCAACCCCACGGTGCGCAGCATGGAGCAGCGCCTGGCCGCGCTGGAAGGCGCCGAGGCCTGCATGGCCACGTCCTCGGGCATGTCGGCCATCCTGCTGATGTGCTTCAGCCTGCTGAAGGCCGGCGACCACGTGATCTTCTCGCAATCCATGTTCGGCTCCACGATCAAGCTGATCGGCTCGGAGTTCGCGCGCTTCGGCGTCGAGTCCACGGCCGTGCCGCAGACCGACCTGGCGGCGTGGCAGGCCGCCGTGCGGCCCAGCACGAAGCTGCTGTTCGCCGAAACGCCAACCAATCCGCTGGGCGAGGTGTGCGACATCGCGGCGCTGGCCGACATCGCGCACAAGGCCGGCGCCTGGCTGGCCGTGGACAACTGCTTTGCCTCGCCGGTCCTGCAGCGCCCCATCGACTTCGGCGCCGACATCGTCATGCATTCCGGTACCAAGTACCTGGACGGCCAGGGGCGCGTCATGGCCGGCGCCCTGTGCGCCAGCGAGCAGCTGGTGCGAGAGAAATTCCTGCCGGTGCAGAAGAACGGCGGCATGGTGCTCTCGCCTTTCAATGCCTGGGTGGTGCTCAAGGGCATGGAGACGCTGGATCTGCGCATGCGTGCGCAGAGTGCGCTCACGCTGGCGCTGGCGCAGTGGCTGCAGGGGCATCCGCAGGTGGCGCGTGTCCACTACCCCGGCCTGCCCGACCACCCGCAGCACGCGCTGGCGATGAGGCAGATGAACGGCCTGGGTGGCGCCGTGCTTGCGTTTGACGTCAAGGCCGCCGGCCCTGAGCAGGCGCGCGCGCGCGCCTTCCATGTGCTCGATTCGCTGCAGGTGCTGTCGCTGTGCACCAACCTGGGCGACACCAAGACCCTGCTCACGCACCCCGCCAGCACCTCGCACGGCAAGCTGTCCGAGGCGCAGCGCCAGGCCGCCGGCATCGGCCAGGGCCTGATCCGCGTGGCCGTGGGCCTGGAACATCTCGACGACATCAAGGCCGACCTCGCGCGCGGCCTGGACACCCTTTGAACTGAATCACCGTGACTCAACGCGTCCGCACCCGCTTCGCCCCGTCGCCGACGGGCTTCATCCACCTGGGCAACATCCGCTCGGCACTCTATCCCTGGGCCTTCGCGCGTGCCAACGGTGGTGACTTCATCCTGCGGATTGAAGACACCGACCTCGACCGCTCGACCCAGGCTGCCGTGGACGTCATCATCGAAGGCATGGCCTGGCTGGGCCTGGACTACGACGAGGGCCCGTTCTACCAGATGCAGCGCATGGCGCGCTACAAACAGGTGCTGGCCGGGTTGCAGGCCGCCGGCCACGTCTACCCCTGCTACATGAGCGTCGAGGAACTCGACGCGCTGCGCGAGCGCCAGATGGCGGCCAAGCAGAAGCCGCGCTACGACGGCACCTGGCGCCCCGAGCCTGGCAAGACCCTGCCGCCGATTCCGGAGGGGGTGAAGCCCGTGCTGCGCTTCAAGAACCCGCAAGGCGGTTCCGTGGTCTGGGACGACAAGGTCAAGGGTCGCATCGAGATCAGCAACGAGGAACTCGATGACCTGGTCATCGCGCGTCCCGACGGCACCCCCACCTACAACTTCTGCGTGGTGGTGGACGACATCGACATGGCCATCACCCACGTGATCCGCGGCGACGACCACGTGAACAACACGCCGCGCCAGATCAACATCTTCAAGGCCCTGGGCAAGGAGCCGCCGGTCTACGCCCATCTGCCTACCGTGCTCAACGAGCAGGGCGAGAAGATGAGCAAGCGCAACGGTGCCAAGGCCGTCACGCAGTACCGCGACGAGGGCTACCTGCCCGACGCCATGGTCAACTACCTGGCCCGCCTGGGCTGGAGTCACGGTGACGACGAGATCTTCAGCCGCGCGCAGTTCCTGCAGTGGTTCGACCTCGATCACCTGGGCCGCAGCGCTGCGCAGTTCGACGAGGCCAAGCTGCGCTGGGTCAATGCCCAGCACATGAAGGCCATGGCCGACGAGGCCCTGGCGCCGCTGGTGGCCGAACATTTGCAGAAGCGCGGCATCGGCGCCGACGCGCGCCTGCCGCGCATCTGTGGCCTGTTCAAGGACCGCTGCGACACCCTCGTGGTGCTGGCCGACTGGGCCCTGGTGTTCTACGCCGATGTGAGCCCGAAGGCCGAGGACCTGGCCCAGCACGTGACGGAGGCGGTGACGCCCGCACTGGCGCTGCTGCGTGAGAAGCTCGCGGCCTGCAGCTGGGACAAGGCCGGCATTGCTGCCGCCCTCAAGGAGGTGCTGGCGGCTACCGGCCTGAAAATGCCGCAGCTGGCCATGCCGGTGCGCGTCCTCGTGTTCGGCACCCCCCAGACGCCCTCGGTCGATGCCGTGCTGGAACTGCTGCCGAAAGAAAAAGTTTTGGCCCGTTTGCAAAGAGGCTGAAAATCTGTCTATAATTTGAGGCTCGACGCAAGCGAGATATTCCGGAAGAAATTCAGGAATGGATCAGAGGGGGTATAGCTCAGCTGGGAGAGCGCTTGCATGGCATGCAAGAGGTCAGCGGTTCGATCCCGCTTACCTCCACCAATAAAGCGTCGAGATGGAAGTCAGTCCAGGTTTTGACCCTATCGTCTAGAGGCCTAGGACATCACCCTTTCACGGTGAGTACCGGGGTTCGAATCCCCGTAGGGTCGCCAAGTTTTGTGACACTTGACTCGCAAGAGTGAACGTCACACCGACGCGGAGTGGTAGTTCAGTCGGTTAGAATACCGGCCTGTCACGCCGGGGGTCGCGGGTTCGAGTCCCGTCCACTCCGCCAAGAAATGGAAAAGCCGTTGCACGCAAGTGCAACGGCTTTTTTCTTGCGTGTGCCTTGTCCCGCGGGACCCAGGGTGTTCGAAGACCTCGCGGCCTACAATCGTTACTTTGTCCTCAGCACAACGACACATGCAAGTTTCCGCCTCGATCTTCAAGGCCTACGACATCCGGGGCATCGTGCCCTCGACCCTGAACGAGGCCGTGGCCGAGGCGCTGGGGCTGGCTTTCGGGACCGCGGCCCGCCGGGCCGGCGAAACCCGGGTGGCCGTGGGCCGTGACGGCCGCCTGAGCGGCCCGGCCCTGAGCGCCGCCCTGATCCGCGGCCTGGTGGCCTGCGGCATCGAGGTCATCGACGTCGGTATGGTCACCACCCCCATGCTCTACTTCGCTGCCAGCACGGTCTGCACGAGCGGCATCCAGGTGACCGGCAGCCACAACCCCGCCGACTACAACGGCTTCAAGATGGTGCTGGCCGGCCGCGCGATCTACGGCGAGGAGATCCAGGCCCTGCGCCACACCATGGAGACCGAATCCTGGCAGTTGCAGGACGGCGGCTCGGTGCGCAACCTCAATGTCGAGGCGCCCTACCGCGACCGCATCGTGGGCGACGTCAAACTGGCGCGCCCGATGAAGATCGTGGTCGATTCGGGCAACGGCGTGGCCGGTGCCTCGGCGCCGGCCATCCTGCGCGCGCTGGGCTGCGAGGTGACCGAACTGCACAGCGCGGTGGACGGGACCTTTCCCAACCATCATCCCGACCCGAGCAAGCCCGAGAACCTGCGCGACGTGATCGCCGCGCTCGCGGGCGGCGATGCCGAGCTGGGCCTGGCTTTCGACGGCGACGGCGACCGGCTGGGCATCGTGACCCGCGACGGCACCAACATCTTCCCGGACCGGCAGATGATGCTGTTTGCCCAGGACGTGCTCGCGCGTGTGCCCGGCGGCACCATCGTGTTCGATGTCAAGTGTTCGCAGCGACTGGCGCCGGCCATCGAGGCCGCTGGCGGACGGCCCCTGATGTTCAAGACCGGCCATTCGCTGATCAAGGCGAAGATGAAGGAGGTCGATTCGCCGCTGGGCGGCGAGATGAGCGGCCACATATTCTTCAAGGAGCGCTGGTTCGGCTTCGACGACGGCACCTACGCCGCCTGTCGGTTGCTCGAGATCCTGAGCCGCTCTGCCGATGCGAACGCTGTGCTCAACGCGCTGCCGACCAGCCACTCCACGCCCGAGCTCAACGTGAAGTGTGCCGAGGGCGAGCCCCACCGGCTGGTGGAACAACTGGTGGCCAAGGCCTCGTTTCCCGCGCCGGCGCGGATCAACACGATCGACGGCGTGCGCGTGGACTGGCCCGACGGCTTCGGCCTGATCCGCGCCTCCAACACCACGCCGGTGCTGGTGTTGCGTTTCGAGGGCCACACGCCTGCGGCCCTGCAACGCATCGAGGGTGAGATGCTGGCCCTGCTGCGCAGCGTCAAGCCGGATGCCTCCTTTGCCGAAGCCGCCCACTGAGGCAGCACCGGCCTACCGCGGTGGATTCGTGAAGATCCTGATCGTCAAGCTGTCCTCGCTCGGTGATGTGGTGCACGCCATGCCGGCGGTGCAGGACATCCGCCGCGCCTTGCCCCAGGCCCGGATCGACTGGGTGGTCGAGAAGGCGTTTGCCCCGCTGGTGCAGCGCTGCGAGGGCGTGCAGCGCGTGATTCCCTGCGAGCTGCGCCGCTGGCGCAAGGCGCCGTTCGCGGCGACGACGCGCGCAGCCTGGAAGCTCTTCCGGGCCGACCTGCGGCGCGAAGCCTATGACGCCGTCATCGATCTGCAGGGCCTGAGCAAGTCGGCCCTCGTGGCCTGGCTGGCGCGCCTGGCGCCGCACGGGCGGCGTTATGCGCTGGCCAACCGCACCGAGGGTTCGGGCTACGAGGCCCCCACGCGCTGGGTGGCCGACACGGCCATCCGTGTCGAGCCGCATGTGCACGCCGTGCAGCGTTCGCGCGAACTGTGCGCGCTAGCCCTGGGCTATGCCGTCCCGGCGCAGGAAGTCTATGGCCTGCATCCAGCGGCCGGAGATGCTATTGAAACCATAGCATCCGGAGAAAATGGCAAAAAACCCTGCGTGGCATTGGTGCACGGCACCTCGCGCGCCGACAAGCAGTGGCCGCTCACGCACTGGGTGGAACTGGCGCACCGGCTCGACGCCGCGGGTTTTGCCGTGGCCCTGCTGCACGGCACGGACGAGGAGCAGCGCCGCAGCGAGGCCATGGCGCAGCAGATGCCTAACGCCGTGGTCTGGCCGCGGCTGCCGCTCGATGCGCTGACCGACGCGCTGGCCGGCTGTGCCGGGGTGATCGGCGTGGACAGCGGCCTGAGTCACATCGCGGTGGCACTGGACCTGCCGCATGTGCAGCTCTACAACTTCGACACCGCCTGGCGCACCGGCCCCGTGCACCGCACGCGCCAGCGCAGCGTCTACGCGCAACCCGCACCCACGGTCGAGGCCGCCTGGCAGGCCTGGCGGCAGGTGCAGGGCGGGCCGGCCTGATGGTGCGCGCCCTGTATTCCCTGCTGGCCCGGCTGGCGCAGCCCCTGGTGCGGCGCAAGCTGGCGCGGCGCGGCCGCCAGGAACCCGGCTATCTGGTGGCGGTGGAGGAGCGCTTCGGCGGCTACGACATGCCGCCGCTGCCGGCCGACGGGCGTACGCTCTGGGTGCACGCAGTCTCGCTCGGGGAGACCCGCGCGGCCGCCGTGCTGCTCGCGGCCTTGCGGGCGCAGCATCCCGGGTTGCGCCTGCTGCTCACGCACGGCACGGCCACGGGCCGCGCCGAAGGGGCAGGCCTGCTGCGTCCAGGCGACGTGCAGGTCTGGCAGCCCTGGGACACGCCTGAGGCCGTGCAGCGCTTTCTCGCGCATTTCCAGCCACGCCTGGGCATCCTGCTGGAGACCGAGGTCTGGCCCAACCTGGCCGCCGCCTGCGCGCGCGCCGGCGTGCCGCTGGTGCTGGCCAACGCGCGCCTGAGCGAGAAGTCGATGCGCCAGGCACGGCGTGTCGCCTGGCTGGCCCGGCCGGCCTACCGCAGCCTGGCCGCAGTGTGGGCGCAGACCCAGGACGATGCGGCCCGCCTGAACCAGCTGGGCGCGCCGGTGCAGGGGGTCTACGGCAACCTGAAGTTCGATGCGACGCCCGATGCGGGCCTGTTGCAGCGAGGCCGGGACTGGCGCGCCGCACTGGGGCGGCCGGTGATCATGTTCGCAAGCTCGCGCGAGGGCGAGGAGGCCGAGCTGCTGGCCTGCCTGCGCGAGGCCGGCGAGGCCGCACGTGAGGTGCAGTGGCTGATCGTGCCACGCCATCCGCAGCGCTTCGACGAGGTGGCCGCGCTCGTCACGGCGCAGGGCCGTTCGCTGGCGCGGCGCAGCCACTGGGGGATGCAGCCTTCGCTGGTGGAGCTCTCGGCCGACGTCTGGCTGGGTGACACGCTGGGCGAGATGGCGCTGTATTACGGCCTGAGCGACGTGGCGCTGCTGGGCGGCAGTTTCGCTGCGCTGGGCGGGCAGAACCTGATCGAGGCGGCGGCCTGCGGCTGCCCGGTGCTCATGGGGCCGCACACCTTCAATTTCGAGGAGGCCGCGCTGCTGGCGCAGGAGGAAGGGGCCGCCCAGCGCTGCACCGGCCTGGCACAGGCTGTCGCGGCGGCGCTGGCGCTCGTGCGCGAGCCGGGCCGCCAGCAGGCCATGGCGCGCTCGGCCAGCCGCTTCGCGCAGGCGCACCGCGGCGCGGCCGCGCGCACCTGCGCTGCGCTGCAGGCTTACCTGGGCTGAGCCGGCGTCGCCGGTGCGGCGACGGGGGCATCGGCAGCCGGGGTGGGCACCAGCAGGGCATTGACCCCCTGCAGGTCCTCGGCCTTGAGCGTGCCGCTGGCCTGACGCAGGCGCAGGCCACCCACCAGCACGTCGTAGCGTGCCTTGGAGAGGTCGCGCTGGGTCTGGAAGAGCTGGCTTTGCGAATTGAGCACGTCGATGTTGATGCGCACACCGACCTGGTAGCCCAGCTTGTTGGCGTCCAGCGCACTCTGGCTCGAGGCCACGGCCGCCTGCAGCGCCTTGACCTGACCCATGCCGGACACCACGCCGAGGTAGGCGCTGCGCGTACCCTGCGTCACACCGCGCTGCGAGGCCTCGAGGTCGCTGCGGGCTTTGTCTTCCAGCGACAGGGTCTCCCTGATGCGGTTCTGGGTCGCAAAGCCGGCGAACAGCGGCAGGTTGAACTGCAGGCCCACGGTGGTGGCCGTGGTGCGCGAGTCGGTGGTCAGCGCCGGGTTGACCGGCGAGCCGCCGATGTAGCGGGTGATGCCGTGGCTGGCCGTGAGGTCCAGGGTCGGCTTGTGGCCGGCGCTGGCCTTGTCGGTTTCGTACTTGGCCACCTCGAGTGCGGTGCGGGCCTGGCGGATCGACGGGTGCTGCTCGAGTGCCTGCTGGACCCAGGCGTTGATGTCTTCGGGCAGCAGCGGGGGCAGTTCGGCGGCCGGCGCGAGCGGATAGGGGGTGGTGTTGTCGCGGCCCACGAGCTGGTTGAGCGCCAGCTTCTTCACCCGCAGGTCGTTCTCGGCCGCGATTTCCTGGGCGATGACCAGGTCGTAGCGGGCCTGGGCCTCGCGCGTGTCGGTGATGGTGGCGGTGCCGACCTCGAAGTTGCGCCGCGCCGACGCCAGCTGCTCGGCCACGGCGGTCTTCTGGGCCTGCACCGAGGCCAGCGTGTCCTGTGAGGCCAGCACGTCGAAATAGGCCTGGCTCACGCGTACGATCAGGTCCTGCTCGGCGGCCTGCAACTGGGCCCGGGCCAGTTCAGCCTGGCTCTGGCCCTGCTGGTAGCTGGCGAAATTGCCCGGCCGGTACAGCGGCTGGGTGGCGTTGATGGACGTGCTGCGCGTGTCGATATCGCGCTCGATGGTGGTGCCGCTCACCTCGGTTTCCTGGCTGGTCCTGCTGGCGGCGGCGTTGAGGTTCACCGTGGGCAGCAGCGCGGCCTTGGCCTGGTCGGCGCGCGCCAGGTTGGCTTCGTACTGCGCCCGGGCCGACTGGTAGGTGGCGTCGAAACCACGTGCGGACTCGTAGAGCTCGAGCAGGCTCTGGGCCTGGGCGGGCAGGGCCAGCGCGGCGCCGAGGGCGGCGGCCAGGGGGAGCAGGCGGAAGGTTTTCATGGTCATCCTTGGGGGTACTCCGGGGGTGTATGCCGGCGGACGGTTCAGTAGCGCGGGATGCTCGGGTCCACCTGCATGGACCAGGCGTTGATGCCGCCGCTGATGTTGGCCACATGCTGGAAGCCCTGGTACTCGAGGAACTGGGCCACGCGCATGCTGCGGCCGCCGTGGTGGCACAGGCAGGCCACGGGGCGCGCCGGGTCCAGCTCGTTGAGTCGCGGCGGGATCACCCCCATGGGGATGTGCAGCAGCTCGAAGCCGTCGGCACGGATGCTGGCGCGCTGCAGTTCGGACGGTTCGCGCACATCCAGCACCACGGGCTGGCCGTGGACCTTCATTTTTTCGACCCAGTCCTTGAGGTCGCCGGGGTGGATGTGTTCGATCATGGTGCGGTCAGCCGGGGCCGGCTCAGAAGTGGAAACGGGGGTGTTCGGGGAAGTTCAGCAGGCGCGGGGCCACCGTGTCCCAGCCCTGGCTGGTGCGGTATTCGGCCGCGCCGGTGCGGGTGATCAGGGTGGCGCGCATGACCGGCTGCTCGCCGACGATGGCGATCAGCCGGCCGCCCGGCTTGAGCTGCTCGAGCAGCTTGTGTGGCACTTCGGCCACCGAGCCGCTGAGGACGATGACGTCGAACGGGCCCTCGACCGGCGCACCCTTGGCACCGTCGGCCTGGCGCACCTCGACGTTGAGCACGCCGGCGCGTTGCAGGTTGGCGCGGGCCAGGACGGCCAGTTCGGGGTCGATCTCCAGCGAGATCACGCGCTGAGCGCGCTGGGCCAGCAGGGCGGCCATGTAGCCGGAACCGGCGCCGATCTCCAGCACCTTTTCGTGCTTCTGCACGGCCAGGTCCTGCAGCATGCGCGCTTCGACCTTGGGCGCCAGCATGCACTGGCCCGGCTCGCCGTGGGGGCGCAGCGGCAGCTCCATGTCGGCAAAGGCCAGGGCCTTGTGCGACGGCGGCACGAAGTCCTCGCGCCGCACCATGGACAGCAATTCAAGGACGTCGGCATCGAGCACCTGCCAAGGGCGGATCTGCTGCTCGATCATGTTGAAGCGGGCCTGTTCGAAGTTCATCTCTTATACTCCACGGGGTATATTATAGGGTTTCCGGCGAAAAATTCTACCGGGCGGGCGCGCCCCAGCGCCGGCGCAGCCACTGGCTGAAGTCGTCCAGATAGCAGTAGACCACAGGCACCACCACCAGCGTGAGCAGCGAGGAGGTGATCACGCCACCGATCACGGCCTGCCCCATGGGGGCACGCTGCTCCGAGCCTTCGCTCAGGGCGAAGGCCAGCGGCACCATGCCGAAGATCATGGCCAGGGTGGTCATCAGGATCGGGCGCAGCCGCACCCGGGCCGCCATCAGCAGGGCGGCGCTGCGCTCCATGCCGTCCTCGCGCGCGCGGATCGCGAAATCCACCAGCAGGATGGCGTTCTTGGTCACCAGGCCCATGAGCATGACCACGCCGATGATGGAGAACATCGACAGCGTGGACTGGAACATCAGCAGCGCCAGCACCACGCCGATGAGCGTCAGCGGCAGCGAGGTCATCAGCGCCAGCGGCTGCAGGAAGCTCTTGAACTGGCTGGCCAGGATCATGTAGATGAAGACGATGGCCAGCGCCAGCGCCGAGAGCGCGTAGCCGAAGGATTCCTGCATGTTCTTGGTCGAGCCGCCGAACTGGTAGCGGTAGCCGGGCGGGAAGGCGATGCCGTCGAGCACCCGGCGGATGTCGGCCGAGATCTCGCCGGCCGAGCGGTTGTAGACGTTGCCGGTGATGGCCACCTCGCGCATCAGGTCGCGCCGGTTGATCTGGTTCGAGCCCGTGCCCTCGCGCAGGCTGGCCACCTGGTTGAGGCGTACCACGCGGGCGCTGCCGTCGGTGTTCGTGCCCAGTGCAAAGGGCAGGCGCTCGAGGTCGGCCAGCGCGGTCCGGGACTCGGGCGCCAGCCGCACGTTGACGTCGTAGGTCTGGTCGTCGCTGGCACGCCAGTTGCCCACGGTCTGGCCGGCGACCAGGATGCGCAGGCTGCCGGCGATCTGGTTGACGTTCAGGCCCAGGTCGGCGGCGGCGGCGCGCTGCACGTCGACGTCGATGGTGGGCTTGCCGGGCTTGACGCTGGAGTCGAGGTCCACGAGGCCGGGGATGCCACGCAGTTGGTCCATCACCCGCACGGTCAGGCGCTCGAGCTCCTGCAGGTCACTGCCCTGCAGCGAGAACTCGATCTGTTTCTGCCCGCCCACCGGGTCGAGCAGGCCCGCGTGGGTGACGGTGATGCCCGGCACGCTGCGCAGGCGTTCGCGCAGCGCGGCCGAGATCTGGTCGATGTTGCGGCTGCGCTGCTTGCGGTCCACCAGGCGCACGTAGACGCTCGCGTAGTTCTTGCCCTGGGCCACGCCGGTGTTGAGCGTGGCCAGGGTGTAGCGTACTTCGGGCATTTCGCGCAGGATGGCCTGGACCTGGCGCGCCCGGTTCTCGGTGACCTCCAGCGAGGAGCCCACGGGGGTGTAGAAATTGACCGTGGTCTCCGAGAAGTCGGCCTTGGGCACGAATTCGGTGCCCAGCAGCGGCACCATGACGATGCTGGTTACGAAGACGCCGAGCGCCAGGCCCAGCGTGGCGAGCTTGTGCACCAGCGACCAGCGCAGGATGCCCTGGTAGCTCTCGGCCAGGCGGTCGGTGGCGCGGTCGAACCAGCCCGTCACGCGGCCGATGGTGCGGTCGTAGAGAGTGCGTGGCGCGGTGTTCTGCCCGTGCGCGTGGATGCTCGGGTCGTGCCAGATGCTCGAGAGCATGGGGTCGAGCGTGAAGCTCACGAACATGGAAATCAGCACCGCTGCCACGATGGTGATGCCGAACTCGTGGAAGAACTTGCCGATGATGCCGCCCATGAAGCCGATGGGCAGGAAGACGGCCACGATGGAGAAGGTGGTGGCCAGCACCGCCAGGCCGATCTCCTGCGTGCCGTCGAGCGAGGCCTGGTAGGGTGCCTTGCCCATCTGCACGTGGCGCACGATGTTCTCGCGCACCACGATGGCGTCGTCGATCAGCAGGCCCACGCACAGCGAGAGCGCCATCAGCGTGATCATGTTGATGGTGAAGCCGAACCAGTACATGAAGAGGAAGGTGCCGATCAGCGCGATCGGCAGCGTCAACCCGGTGATGACGGTCGAGCGCCAGGAGTTGAGGAACAGGAAGACGATGAGCACGGTCAGGATGGCGCCCTCGATCAGCGTGCGCCGCACGTTGTCCACCGCGACCCGGATCGGCCGCGAGCCGTCGAAGATGGGCTCGAGCCGCACGCCCGGCGGCACCTCGCGCTGCAGCTCGGCCACGGCACGCGTGAGGCCGTCGATGACGGCGATGGTGTTCTCGTCCTGCGCCTTCTGCACCGACAGCAGCAGCGTGCGCTGCCCGTTGTAGAGCGCCAGGGTGTCGATCTCCTGCGGCCCGTCCTGCACCGTCGCCAGCTGGGCCAGCCGCACCGGCGTGCCGCCGCGGCGCGCCACGATGATGCGGCCGAAATCCTCGGGCCGCTGCATGCGCGCGTCGACCTGCACCACCAGCTCCTGCGTGGCCGAGCGCACCGCGCCCACCGGCAGATCCTGGTTCTCGCTGCGCACCGCCGCCACCACCTGCTCGGGCGTGATGCCGTAGGCCTCGAGCGCGGCCGGTCGCAGGTAGAGGTTGATCTCGCGCTTCGTGGCGCCCACCAGCGTGACGGCGCCCACGCCGCGCACGTTCTCCAGCCGCTTCTTGAGCACCTGGTCGGCCCAGCTGGTCAGCTCAACGGCGGATGGCGGTTGTTCCCCTTGCGGCAAGACGGCCAGCGACCAGATCGCGCGGCTTGCCGGGTCAAAGCGCAATACGCGCGGCTCCTCGACCTCCTCGCGCAGCGTGGGGCGGATGGAGGCGACCTTCTCGCGCACGTCCTCGGCGGCCTTGCGGCCGTCGATGTGCAGCTGGAACTCGATGATCACCAGCGACTGGTTGTCGTAGCTGCGCGAGGTCAGGGCGTTGATGCCGGCGATGGAGTTGACGCCTTCCTCGATCTTCTTCGTGACCTCGCTCTCCACGATCTCGGGCGAGGCGCCGGGGTAGGTGGTGCTGATCACCACCACCGGGAAGTCCACGTTGGGGAACTGGTCGACCTGCAGGCGCTGGTAGGAGAACAGGCCCAGCACGACGAAGGCGAGCATCACCATGGTCGCGAAGACCGGGTTCTTCAGGCTGACGCGGGTGAACCACATCTCAGTTCGCCGCGTTCGGGATGCGCACGGCCGTGCCTTCGCGCACCGGCCCCACGGTACCGGCCAGCACCTGGCTGCCTTCGGCCAGGGTGCCGGCCGTGACAGCGTTCACAGCCACCAGGCTGCGGCTACCGGCCGTGCCGCGTACGCCTGGTGTCACGGGGATGTGACGGACCTGCGTTCCCTGCACGACTTGCACATAGGGCACGGGCTTGTCGGTGCGCACGGCCTCCAGCGGAACGGCCAGGGTGCGCAGGCTGCCACCGTCGAGGCTGCCCTGCACGAACAGGCCCTGGCGCAGGCCGGCCAGGGGCTCGAGCGCCAGGTAGGCCAGCACGCTGCGGCTGCCGGGCTGGGTGCTCGGATTGATGCGCACCACGCGCGCGGGCACCGGCGCCGCCAGGCCCTCGACCTGCAGCTGCGCCGCCTGCCCGACGCGCAGGTGCACGGCGTCGGCGGCCGCCAGCGCGGCCTCGAGTTCCAGGCGCGACAGGTCCACGATCTCGATGAGCCGGGCCTCCACGGCCACGCGCTCGCCGGGCTGCACCAGGCGCTGTGCCACCTGTCCGGCCATGGGTGCGCGCAGCACGGTATCGGCCAGGCTCTTGCGCGCCACGTCGGCGGCGGCCAGCGCCGCCGCGTGGCTGGCCCGTGCCGCTTCCAGGTTGGCCAGCGAGGTGTCGAGCGCGGTCGTGGAGATGAAGCCCTGGCGCACCAGCGCCTGGTTGTTGTCGTACTGCCGCTGCGCGATGGCCACCTGGGCGCCGGCCGCGTCGGCCTGCAGCTGCGCCTGGCGCAGCCGGGCCTCGTATTCGGTGGCGTCGATGCGCGCGATCACCTGGCCGGCCTGCACGCTGTCGCCCTCGCGTACCGTGAGGTCCTGCAACTCGCCGGCCACGCGCGCCTTCACGTAGGCGCTGCGCACGGCCCTGAGCGTGCCCGAGACCGGCAGGCTGCGCTGCAGGTCCACGGCCTGCAGGACCAGCAGGTCCTGCGGCCCGAGTTCGAGCGCTGCCTGCGTGTCCTGCCCGCGTTGCTGCGCCAGGGCCGCCTGCTGGGCCTTGCGCGCCGACAGCGCGCGTCCGATGCCGACGGCCAGCAGGGCCACCACCAGGGCCGCGGTGGCCCATTTCATCCAGACTTTCATCGTGCTTGCTTTCCTTGATTCGGGGGCGCAGCGGCGGCACCCGGCGGGCACAGGCCGTGGAGCAGGGTCTGCACCTGCAGGTCCAGGTACTGCTCAGGGTCCAGTTCCGTGACGCAGTCGCTGCAGGCACCCAGCGAGTGCTTCCAGGTCATGAGGAAGATCATGGGCGCCAGCAGCAGGTAGACCGCATGCGCCATGTCCAGCGGCCGGAATTCGCCGCGGTCCACGCCGCGCTGCAGGATGCGGCGGATCAGTTCGTGCCCGGGCCGGATGACCTCGTGCTGGTAGAAGGCGGCCAGTTCGGGGAAGTTGCTGGCCTCGCTCACCATCAGCTTGGTGATGCCCGACGCCGGCGTGGCCCCCACGCGCTGCCACCACATCCGCATGGCATAGCGCAGCAGGTCCGGCGTGCTCCCCGTGTAGGCCTCGAACTCGGCCTGCCACTCGGGGAAGCGCCCCGCGAGGTTCTCGCGCACCACGGCCTTGAACAGCTCCTCCTTGGTCGCGAAGTACAGGAACAGCGTGCCCTTCGAAACGCCGGCGCGGCGCGCCACCTCTTCCACGCGGGTGGCCGCGTAGCCCTTCTCGACGAAGAGTTCCAGTGCCGCGGCCAGCAGCTCGCCCGGGCGGGCCTCCTTGCGGCGCTCGCGCTTGGCCTGCACCCGGGCACAGGTGTCGGAGAGGATTTTGTGGATCATGCGCGTTAATGACTGATGGGTTATTAATGTAGGCCCTCGCTCGCCGCCCGTCAAGCCGCGTGCCGCGGCGCGGCGGCAAATCCCTTATCGGGCCGGGGCGTGGGTCGACTGATTAAGATGCAGGGCCGTCTTGCGCCTGCCTCCCGATGGAAACCCCCACCATGACCGATACCCTGCCCGTGCTCGTCCTTGGCGGCGGCTGCTTCTGGTGCACCGAGGCCGTCTTCGTGCGCGTGCGCGGGGTGGTGGACGTGCAGAGCGGCTACGCCAACGGTCATCTGCCCCGGCCCAGCTACGAACAGGTCTGCAGCGGCAGCACCGGCCACAACGAGGTGGTCCGCCTGGTCTACGACCCGGCCCATGTCAGCGTGCGCCAACTGCTGGAAATCTTCTTCGCCATCCACGACCCGACCACCCTCAACCGCCAGGGCAACGACGTGGGGACGCAGTACCGCAGCGGCATCTACACCACCCTGCCCGGGCAGGCCGAGGTGGCGCACACGTTGATCGCCGAACTCGAGGCCTCGGGCGTCTATGGTGCGCCCATCGTCACCGAGGTGCAGCCGCTGGCCGTCTACTGGCCGGCCGAGGACTACCACCAGGACTATTTCGAGCACCATCCCCAGCAGGGCTATTGCGCCTACGTGGTGGCGCCCAAGGTGGCCAAGCTGCGCCAGCATTTCACTGCGCTCTTGCGGCAGCCGGCGGCATGATCCACACGCGTGCGCTGAGTTACCGCTACCCGCAGGGGCCGCAGCTCGATTTCCCCGATGTCGACGTGCCCCAGGGCGGTGTGCTGCTGCTGCGCGGGCCCTCGGGCAGCGGCAAGTCCACCTGGCTGGCGCTGGCCGCCGGCCTGTTGCCGCCCGGCGCGGGCGAGCTGCAGGTGGCCGGGCAGTCGCTGGGCGTACTCACGGCCGTGCAGCGCGACGCCTGGCGCGCGCGCCACATCGGCTTCCTGCCGCAAAAGGGCCATCTGAGCGCGGCGCTCACGGTGGCCGGCAACCTGGACCTGGTCTATTTTGCCGCCGGCCTGCCCGAGGACAAGGCCGCCATCGCGGCGGCGCTGCAGGCCCTGGGTGTGGCGGAGCTGGCGGCCCACCGGCCGGCCCGGCTTTCGGGCGGGCAGGCGCAGCGCGTGGCCCTGGCGCGGGCGGTGCTGCTCAGGCCCCCGGTGCTGCTGGCCGACGAGCCCACGGCCAGCCTGGACGACGCGGCCGCGCAGGATGCCCTGGCGCTGCTGCAGGTGACAGCGCAGCGCGTGGGGGCCACGCTGGTCATCGCCACCCATGACCAGCGTGTCGTGCAGGGCCTGCCGCAGGCGCAGGTGCTGGCGCTGCCCGGGAGGGCGGCATGAAGCTCGCCGCGCTGTCCTGGCGCTATCTCTGGGCCCAGCCGCTGGCCACGGCGCTCAACCTGCTGCTGCTCACGCTGGGGCTGGCGGCCATCACGCTGGTCCTGCTCACGCGCGCCCAGCTCGACCGCGCCTTCGAGCGCGACCTCGCCGGCATCGACGCCGTGGTCGGCGCCAAGGGCAGCCCCATGCAGATCATCCTCGCCGGGGTGTTCCATCTCGACGTGCCGCCGGGCAACGTGCGGCTGCGCGACGTGCAGGCGCTGGCGCGCGACGAGCGCGTGGCGCAGCTGATCCCGCTGAGCCTGGGCGACAGCTACCGGGGCTGGCGCATCGTGGGCAGCACGCCCGACTACCTGGCGCACTACGGCGCGCAGCTGGCGCATGGGCAGCTCTGGCAGCAGCCCATGCAGGCCGTGCTGGGCTACCAGGTGGCGCAGGCCACGGGCCTGCAGCCGGGCCAGCGCTTTGCCGGGGCCCACGGCCTGGGGGGCATGGGCAGCGCGCACGCGGACCATCCCTACACCGTGAGCGGCGTGCTGGCGCCCTGCGGCTGCGTGCTCGACCGCCTGGTGCTCACCGCCCTCGAGTCGGTCTGGGCCGTGCACGAGGTGGCGCATGGCCCGGCCGCGGCGGCCCGTGACGAGCCACACAGTCATGACGACCATGACGATGACGACCACCCCCCCGTGGCGAACGACGCGCAGGAGGCGCGCGAGGTCACGCTGGCGCTGGTGCGCTACCGCAGCCCGCTGGCGGCGGCCACTTTCCCGCGCCACGTGAACAGTGCCACCAACCTGCAGGCTGCCGCGCCCGCGCTGGAGATCAGCCGCCTGCTGCGCATGGTCGGGGTCGGCGCCGACGTGCTGCGCGGCTTCGGCGCCGTGCTGTTGCTGACGGCGGCCCTGAGCGTCTTCATCGCGCTCTGGAGCGCCGTGCGCGAACGCCGCGCCGACCTGGCCCTGCTGCGCATGCTCGGCGCGCCGCCCCGGCGCCTGGCCGCCCTGCTGCTGGCGGAGGCCCTGTGGCTGGCGCTGCTGGCCACCGTGCTGGGCCTGGCCGCCGGCCACGGCTTGACAGCCCTGCTAGGCTATCTGCTGGCGGCCGAACAGTCGCTGCCGCTGACGGGCTGGACCTGGCTGGCGGTGGAATTGTGGGTGCCGGTCCTGGCGCTGGGCGTGGCCGTGCTCGGGGCCCTGCTGCCGGTGCTGGGCGCCTATCGCACCGAGGCCGGACAATTGCTCAATTCGAGGTGAACCATGCGCCGCTTGCTGACTTCCTTTGCCCTGCTGCTGGTCCTGTCGCCCTGGGCGCAGGCCCAGCTGCTGAGTCCGCCGATCGCTGGTGGCGTGCCGAGCCAGTCCTTCGGCGGCAGCGGGGCCGGCGTGCACAGCCCCGACAGCCCCTTCCCGCCCATCCAGGAGCGCGCCGACGTGCTGTCCTGGGCCATGCTCACCACGGTGCGGACCCGGGTGGAGAAGAACCGCGTGCTGCCGGTGTTTCCGCCCGCCATCCTGGCGCTGCACGGCAAGAGCCAGCGCGTGCAGGGCTTCATGATGCCGCTGGAGCCCGGCGAGCGGCAGAAGCATTTCCTGCTCAGCTCGGTGCCGCTGACCTGTTCCTTCTGCGTGCCCGGCGGGCCCGAGAGCATGATCGAGGTCAGGAGCCGCACGCCGGTGAAGTACGGCATGGAGCCCGTCGTGGTCGAGGGCCAGTTCCACGTGCTGCACGACGACCAGTACGGCCTGTACTACCGGGTCACCGATGCCGTGCCGGTGAAGTGAGCAGCCTGCCCATGTTCCGCCACCTTTGCCCGAGCCCTGCCCGCCAGCGTCCTGCGCTGGCGGCGGTGCTGCTGCTCGCAGCGGCCCTGCTGTGGGCGCAGCTGCTGGGCCTGGCGCACGGCGTGCGGCACGCGGGGCTGGCCGGGCCCGCAGGGCATGCCGCGCACGCCGTGCAAGGCGTTCCGCACGGGCAGGCCACGGTCGCCGGCAGTGCGGCCGCACAGGCCGCCCCCGGGCTGCTGGCCCACCTGCAGGCGCCGGCCGAGGAGGGTGGCGAGTGCCGGCTGTACGACCAGCTCGGCCAGGGCGGCCCGCTGGCCTGGCCGCTGTCGCTGCCTGCCTGGCCGCTGCCCCCGCTGGCTGCCTGGGCCGTGCTGCTGCGACCGGTTCCGGCACCCTGCCTGGCGTTCGCGGCCCGCGCGCCACCCCTGTTCCGCTGAATTCCCTGTGTGATGTTGCACCGCGACGCCCGTGCGCCGCGGTGTGCCGCTTACTGATTCAACGAGAACGCCATGAAGAAAAACCGTCAGATTTCCAAGCCAGCCCTGTTCCGTCGCAGTGCACTCGCCAGCCTCACCCTGCTGGCCTGCGGCAGCTGGGCCCATGAGACTGCCACGCTCGATACCGTGGTGGTGACCGCCAACCCCCTGGGCGCCACCGAGCTGATCGCGCCGGTGGACCAGCTCAATGCCCACGAGCTGCTGCTGCGCGGCCAGAGTACCCTGGGCGAGACGCTCAACGGCATGCCCGGGGTGAGCAGCACCTATTTCGGCCCCAATGCCAGCCGGCCTGTGATCCGCGGCCTCGACGGAGACCGCATCTCTCTGCTCAACAACGGCAGCGCCAGCCTGGATCTGTCGGCGCTGAGCTACGACCACGCGGTGGCCCTGGATCCGCTGCTCATCGAGCGCATCGAGGTCTTGCGCGGGCCCGGTGTGCTGCAGTACGGCGGCAGCGCCGTGGGCGGCGTGGTCAACGTCATCGACGGCCGTATCCACCGTGAGCCGCTGTTCGACGCGCAGGGGGGTGTGACCGGTCGTCTCGACGCGGGTCTCGCCACCGGCAACAAGGAGCGGGGGGGCGCGGTCGTCCTCGACGGTGGCAACGACCGGTTCACACTGCATGTGGACGCAATGGCGCGTGAGACCGGGGACGTCTCCGTGCCCGTGACGCTGCCGTGCACCCAGGACGGTGTGACAACGACGGCGCGTCGCATCTGCAATTCGGCCAGCGAGACCTGGGGCGGCGCGGTCGGTGGCACCCTGTTCTTCGACCGTGGCTATCTTGGCGCCTCGCTCTCCACCTATGACAAGAACTACGGCGCAGTGGCGGAGGACGAGGTGACCATACGCATGCGCTCCAACCGGCTGGCGCTGGAGGGCGAGCTGCGCGAGCTCGGCCCGCTGATCCGGAGCCTCAAGACCCAGTTCAGCCAGACCGACTACAAGCACACGGAGTTCGAGGGCGCCGAGGCGGGCACGCGCTTCGCCACCAAGGGCCAGGACCTGCGGCTGGAGGCCCGGCATGCACGCATCGGCCGGCTCGATGGCGTGCTCGGCCTGCAGTTCGACAGCACGGATTTCTCGGCCGACGGAGCAGAGGCCTACGCACCCAACAGCCGCACGCGCAGCAGCGCGGCGTTCGTGCACGAGGAGCTGGCCACGGGCTGGGGCAAGTTCAGCGCCGGCGCGCGGGTGGAGTCGGTGCGCGTCGAGTCCTTCGGCATCCCCGGCAACCTGGCCTTCACACCGGACTCGCGCAGCTTCAATCCCGCCAGCTATGCGCTGGGGGCGCTGTGGAACGTGGCGTCCGAATGGCAGCTGACTTCCAACGTCTCGCTCAACGAGCGTGCGCCGCGCCACTACGAGCTCTACGCCAATGGCGAACATGTGGCCACCAGCGCCTACGAGATCGGCGACCCGACCCTGGACAAGGAACGCTCGGCCAACGTGGACCTCGGCGCGGCCTGGAAGCGCGGTGCGCACCGTGCGCGGGTGCAGCTGTTCCAGCACCGCTTCAGCAACTACATCTCGCTCGAGGCCACGGACCTCGCCGCCACGCCGCCGGAGTACACCTACACCCAGGTGCAGGCGCGCTTCACGGGGGTGGAGGCCAGCGGCAATGTGCGGCTGGTCGACACGCTGCACAAGCTGGACCTGGGCCTGCGCGCCGACAGCGTGCGTGCCGAGAACACCAGCACCGGACAGCCCCTGCCGCGCATCGCGCCGCACCGCCTGGGCGCCACGCTGCAGTGGCGCCGCGCGGCCTGGGACGCGCGGCTGGGCGTGGACCGCTACGCCGCTCAGGACCGTGTGCCCGACGGGCAGCTGGCCACCGAGGGCTACACCCTGTGGCACGCAGGCCTGAGCCGGCGTGACCAGCTCGGCGGCCTGCCGGCCCTGTGGTACGCGCGGCTGGACAACCTGGGCAACCGGCTGGCCTATCCGTCCTCGTCCATCCTGACGCAGACCCGGCCGGGTGCCGTGCCGCTGCCGGGGCGCAGCCTCAAGGTGGGCCTGCAGCTGACGTTCTGAGGCCAGGCCGGGCCCTGGCCTGGTTGACTGCCGCACGTCAGACCGTTGTCACGGTGGCGGGGTACATTCGGCCATGTATCCCGCCCACCATCGCCCATGAGCATCCGCAACCTCGACCACCTGCTTGCACCGTCCTCCGTGGTGGTGCTGGGCGCCTCGGCGCGGCCCGCCAGCGTGGGCGGCACGGTCTGGCGCAACCTGCGCCAGGGCTACGCCGGCGCCGTGTACGCTGTCAATCCCAAGTACCGTGCGCTCGACGGGCAGCCCGTGTACGCCGCGGTGGACGAACTGCCGGCAGTACCGGAGCTGGCCGTGATCTGCACGCCGCCGGCCACTGTGCCCGCTCTGGTGGCCGAACTCGCGGCGCACGGCACGCGTGCGGCCGTGGTGCTGACGGCCGGGCTGGATGCGGCGCAGAAACAGGCCATGCTCGATGCCGCACGCCCGCAGCTGCTGCGCATCCTCGGGCCCAACTGCATCGGCCTGCTCGCGCCCCACCTGGCGCTGAACGCCAGCTTCGCACATATCGACGTGCCACCCGGCGAGCTGGCCTTCGTGACGCAGTCGGGCGCGCTGATGACGGCCATGCTGGACTGGTCCCACTCGCGCGGCATCGGCTTTTCGCATTTCATCTCGCTGGGCGAGCACGCCGACGTCGATTTCGGCGACCTGCTGGACTATCTGGCCAGCGATCCGAAGACGCGCGCCATCCTGCTCTACATCGAATCCATCGAGGCACCCCGCAAGTTCATGTCAGCCGCGCGCGCGGCGGCCCGCAACAAGCCCGTCATCGTGGTCAAGGCCGGGCGCTCGCAGCAGGGGCAGCGCGCTGCGGCCTCGCACACGGGCGCGCTGGCCGGCTCGGACCTGGTCTACGACGCGGCGATCGCGCGCGCCGGCATGCTGCGCGTGGACACGCTGCAGCAGCTGTTCCTGGCGGCGGAGGTGCTGGCGCGGTTCCGCGGCAACACGGCCGAGGCGCTGACCATCCTGACCAATGGCGGTGGCGCCGGCGTGATGGCCGCCGATGCGGCCGGGCACATGGGCGTCGCGCTGGCCGAACTCGCACCGGCCACGCTGGCGCGGCTCGACGCCGTGCTGCCGGCCAACTGGTCGCGCGGCAACCCGGTGGACATCATCGGCGACGCGCCGGTCGAGCGCTATGTGCAGGCCTGGCAGGCGCTGGCCGCGGACCCGGCGGCCGGTGCCGTGCTCTTCATCCACGCCCCGACGGCCATCGTGCCGAGTGCCGAGATCGCGCGCGCACTGGTGCCGCTGGCCTCGACCGAGCCGCCGCGCCTGCTGGGATGCTGGCTCGGCGACGGTGCGGTGGACGAGGCCCGGGGCATCTTCCGCGGTGCGGGTATTGCCGGCTTCGACACGCCCGAGGAGGCCGTGCGGGCCTTCGCCATGGGCGTGACCTACCGGCGCAACCAGGACCAGCTGCTGGAGGCGCCGCCGGCCGTCGTGCACGGCGGTGCGGCCGACACCGCGGCCGTGCGCGCGCTGGTGCGGCAGGTGCTGGACCAGGGGCGAACGCTGATGAGCGAACCCGAAGCCAAGACCGTCCTCGCGGCCTACGGCATCCCGGTGGCGGCAACGCGTCGCACGGGGCCGGTGCCGCAGGAGGCCGTGTCCGCGGCGCGCGCCATCGGCTATCCCGTGGTGCTCAAGATCCTGTCGGACGACATCAGCCACAAGTCCGACGTCGGTGGTGTGGTGCTCGACCTGCACGACGACGCGGCAGTCGCGGCGGCGGCCGAGGCCATGCTCACGCGCGTGCGGCAGGCCCGGCCGCTGGCGCAGCTGCAGGGGTTCACGGTGCAGTCCATGGTGCGCCGCGCGCAGGCGCAGGAGCTGATCGTGGGCGCGAGCGTCGACCGCGTGTTCGGCCCGGTCGTGCTGTTCGGCCAGGGGGGCACCGCCGTGGAGGTGCTGGCCGACCGCGCGCTGGCGCTGCCGCCGCTGAACGTGCCGCTGGCGCGCGCGCTGGTGGCGCGCACGCGCGTGGCGCGGCTGCTGCAAGGCTGGCGCGACACGCCGGCCGCGGATCAGGACGCGCTGCACGCGGTGCTGGTGGCGGTGTCGCAGCTGCTGGCCGACATCCCCGAACTGGCCGAGCTCGACATCAATCCACTGATCGCCAGCCACGAGGGTGTGATCGCGCTTGACGCCCGCATCCGGCTTGACCCGGCGCGTCCGGCCGGCGCGGACCGCTTTGCCATCCGGCCCTATCCGGCCGAGCTCATCGAGACCGTGGTCTGGCAGGGGCGCACACTCACGCTGCGGCCGATCCGGCCCGAGGACGAGGCGCAGCACCGTGCCTTCTTCGAATGCCTGGCACCGGAGGACATCCGGCTGCGCATCTTCTACAGCCGGCGCAGCATCGAGCACAGCGAACTGGCACGCCTGGTGCAGATCGACTACGAGCGCGAGATGGCCTTTGTCGCCGTCGTGTCCGGTGCCGACGGGCGCGAGCAGACCCTGGGGGTGGTGCGTGCTGCCACCGACCCGGACAACCTTGCCGCCGAGTTCGGCGTCATCGTGCGCTCCGACCTCAAGGGCCGGGGGCTGGGCGCGCTGCTCATGGACAAGCTGATCCGCTACCAGCGTGCGCGCGGTACGCTGCGCATCGTGGGCGAGGTGCTGCGGGAGAACGAGTCCATGCGCGCACTGGCGCGCCGGCTCGGTTTCGTCGAGGGCCCCGCAGAGGATGGTGACCGCTCCTGCGCCATCGTGCTTGAACTGCACTGCGCGCCGCGTTGACGGCAGGTCGCCGGCAACTGGCCCGGTCTTGATCTGTGTCAAAGAGCACGGAGCAAAGCTCCGTAAGCTGTACTGGCATGGTTCACCGAGCGAGCCCCGGTGGCCGGAGCCGGCGACAAGGAGACGCATGGAACGGCAAGCACTCATTCCCAAGACTGCGCGCGATCTGCGTGTGCCGCCGTACCTGGCCGACTACGAGGCGCAGTGCCGCAGCTTCCGCTGGGAGCAGGCGCGCCAGGCACTCTCGGGCTTGCCCGGGGGCGGCCTGAACATGGCCCATGAGGCCGTGGACCGGCATGCCGCCGGTCCGCTGCGCGACCACGTCGCCCTGCGCTTCGTGGCGCGCAACGCCCCGGCACGGGACCTGAGCTATGGCGAACTCGCGCGCCGGACCAGCCGCTTCGCCAACGTGCTCGGCAAGCTCGGCATCGGCCGCGGCGACCGGCTGTTCGTGATGGCCGGGCGCATCCCGGAGCTCTATGTCGCCGTGCTGGGTGCGCTGAAGAATGGCACCGTGGTCACGCCCATGTTCTCGGCCTTCGGGCCGGAGCCCATCGCCACGCGCATCAACCTGGGCGCGGGGCAGGTGCTGGTGACCACCGACCTGTTGTATCGCCGCAAGGTCAAGGCCATGCGCGCGCAGATGCCCACGCTCAAGCACGTGCTGCTCGTGGCCGAGGACGGCGGTACGACGGACGAGCCCGACACCCTGGACCTGGCCACCCTGCTGGCGCAGGCCAGCGACCAGTTCACGACCGTGGCCACCCGGGCCGACGACCCGGCCCTGCTGCACTTCACCAGCGGCACCACCGGCACGCCCAAGGGCGCCATCCACGTGCACGGCGCCGTGGTTGCGCACCAGGCCACCGGGCGCTACGCGCTGGACCTGCACCCGCAAGACCGCTACTGGTGCACGGCCGATCCGGGCTGGGTCACGGGCACCTCCTACGGCATCCTGGCGCCCCTGCTGCTGGGCGTGACCTCGCTGATCGACCGCGAGGAGTTCGACGCCGGGCGCTGGTACTCCTTGCTGGAGAGCGAACGCATCACGGTCTGGTACACGGCGCCCACGGCCATCCGCATGCTCATGAAGGCCGGGGCCACGCTGGCGCAGAACCACACATTTCCTGACTTGCGCTTTGTGGCCAGCGTGGGTGAGCCGCTCAACCCCGAGGCGGTGTGGTGGGGCAAGGAAGTGCTGGGCCTGCCCATCCACGACAACTGGTGGCAGACCGAGACCGGCGGCATCATGATCGCCAACACGCCGGCCTTCGACATCAAGCCTGGCTCCATGGGCCGGCCGCTGCCCGGCATCGAGGCGGCCATCGTCGAGCACCTGGATACCGAGGGCGAGCCTGCGCGTGTGCGCGTGGTCGAGCAGCCCGAGGTGGAGGGCGAACTTGCGCTCAAGGCCGGCTGGCCCTCGATGTTCCGCGGCTACCTCAACAACGAGGCGCGCTACCGCAAGTGCTTTGCCGACGGCTGGTACCTCACGGGGGATCTGGCGCGGCGTGACGCCGACGGCTACTACTGGTTCGTGGGCCGCGCCGACGACGTGATCAAGTCGGCCGGCCATCTGATCGGGCCCTTCGAGGTGGAAAGTGCGCTGATGGAGCACCCGGCCGTGGCCGAGGCCGGCGTGATCGGCAAGCCCGACCCGGTGGTGGGCGAGGTGGTCAAGGCCTTCGTCTCGCTCAAGGATGGCTACACCGCGGACGAGGACCTGAGGCTGGACATCCTGGGCCACGCGCGCAAGCGCCTCGGTGCCGCCGTGGCACCCAAGGAGATCGCCTTCCTGCCCACGCTGCCGCGCACGCGCAGCGGCAAGATCATGCGCCGCCTGCTCAAGGCGCGCGAGCTGGGCCTGCCCGAGGGCGATACCTCGACGCTGGAGGCCGGCGCATGAGCGAGCGCGAAAAGATCCACATCCCCGCACCCCCCGGCGGGCCGGTGCCCTGGGACCAGGCGCTGGCGCATGCCGTGCTGCACGACCTGCTGCGCATCCGGCGCATGGAGGAGAAGTCCGCCGAGCTCTACGGCGCGCAGAAGATCCGCGGCTTCCTGCACCTGTACATCGGCGAGGAGGCGATCGCCGCCGGCGTGCTGCGCCTGCTGCAGCCCGAGGACAACATCGTGGCCACCTACCGCGAACACGCGCACGCCCTGCTGCGCGGCATGCCCATGGGCGTCATCATGGCCGAGATGTATGGCAAGCAGGAAGGCTGCTCGCGCGGGCGCGGCGGCTCCATGCATTTGTTCGACCGTGCATTGCGCTTCTACGGCGGCAATGCCATCGTCGGCGGCGGCCTGCCGCTGGCCGCGGGCCTGGCACTGGCCGACCGCATGCAGGCGCGCACCGCGGTCACCGCCTGCTTCTTCGGCGAGGGGGCCATGGCCGAAGGTGCCTGCCACGAGGCCATGAACCTGGCCACGCTGTGGCAGCTGCCCGTGCTCTTCCTCTGCGAGAACAACCGCTACGCCATGGGCACGTCGCTGGCACGCTCGGAGTCGCAGACCGACCTGTGCGCCAAGGCTGCCTCCTACGGCATGGCCACGGTGTCGGTCGACGGCATGGACGTGGTGGCCGTGCACGAGAAGGTCCGGTCCGTGGCTGCGCAGGTGCGCTCAGGCCAGGGGCCGGTGTTCGTCGAACTGCGCACCTACCGCTTCCGTGCACATTCCATGTTCGACCCCGAGCTCTACCGCGACAAGGCCGAGGTCGAGGCCTGGAAGCTGCGCGGCCCCATCCACACCTACACCGCGCGGCTCAAGGCGCAGGGCCTGCTGACCGAGGACGAGTTCCTCGCGCTCGACGCCCGGGCCCAGGCCGAGGTGGACGAGGCCGTGGCCTTTGCCGAGGCCGGCACCTTCGAGCCCGAAGCCGGACTGCTGCGCGATGTGCACACCCCGCCGGGAGCCGCAGCATGAGCCGCACCGTGACCTACCGCGAGGCCGTGCGCGAGGCGCTGCGCGAGGCCTTGGCCACCGACCCGCGCGTCTTCCTCATGGGCGAGGACGTGGGGCGCTACGGCGGGACCTATGCCGTCTCCAAGGGGCTGCTGGAGGAGTTCGGCTCCGGGCGCGTGCGCGACACGCCGCTGTCCGAGCTCGGTTTCACCGGCGCGGGCATCGGCGCGGCGCTGGGCGGGATGCGGCCCATCGTCGAGGTCATGACGGTCAACTTCAGCCTGCTGGCCATGGACCCCATCGTCAACACGGCGGCCATGATGCGCCACATGTCGGGCGGCCAGTTCTCCGTGCCGGTGGTGATCCGCATGGCCACCGGCGCGGGCCGCCAGGTGGCGGCGCAGCACTCCAACAGCTTCGAGGGCTGGTACGCGCACGTGCCGGGCCTGCGGGTGCTGGCGCCGGCCACGGTGGAGGACGCGCGCGGCATGCTTGCGCCCGCGCTGGCCGACCCCGACCCGGTGCTGATCTTCGAACACGCGGCCCTGTACAACATGGAGGGCGAGCTGCCCGAGCAGGTGGACGTCGACATCCGCAGCGCCAAGGTGCGGCGCGAGGGGCAGGACGTGAGCCTCATCACGCACGGCGGCTCGCTGCACAAGGCGCTGGCCGCGGCGCAGGAACTGGAGCAGATGGGCATCTCGGCCGAAGTGGTGGACCTGCGCGTGCTGCGGCCGCTGGACGACGCCACCCTCATGGCCTCGGTGCGCAAGTGCCGCCGCGCTGTGGTGGTGGACGAAGCCTGGCGCTCCGGAAGCCTGGCGGCCGAGGTGATGGCGCGCATCGCCGAGCAGGCTTTCTATGAACTGGATGCGCCGCTGGCGCGTGTCTGCAACGAGGAGGTGCCCATCCCCTACGCGCGCCATCTCGAGGAAGCGGCGCTGCCCCAGGTCCCCAAGATCGTGGCGACGGTGCGGCGCATCATGGGCAGATGAAATGAGGCCCCGGACATGAGCGAATTCAAGCTGCCCTCGCTGGGCGCGGACATGGACGAAGGCACCTTGCTGCAGTGGCACGTGCAGCCGGGCGATGCCGTCAGGCGCGGCCAGGTGGTGGCCGTGGTCGACACGTCCAAGGCCGCGGTGGATGTCGAGATCTGGCAGGACGGCGTGATCGAGCAATTGCTCGTTGCTCCCGGGCAGAAGGTGCCGGTGGGCACCGTGCTGGCCCTGTACCGCGCGCCGGGCGAGGGCCCGGTCGCGCCGCAGGCCGTGCCCGCGGCGCCTGCCCCCGATGCGAAGGTGCCGCCTGCCTCGGCAGCGACCCTGCCGGCGGCGGTGACTCCGGCACCGGTGGCCGGGCGCCGGCCGGTGTCGCCGGCGGCGCGCCAGCGGGCGCAGCAGCTGGGCCTCGACCCCGATCAGTTGCCGGGCACCGGCCCCGAGGGCGCGGTTACGCTGGCCGATGTGGAGGCGGCGGCCCCGTCCCGGCCGTCTGCGCCGCCGACCCCGGCCGACCGCCAGAAGGAAATGCGCCGTGCCATCGCCGCGGCCATGAGCCGCTCCAAGCGCGAGATCCCGCACTACTACCTGAGCGAGACCATCCCCATGGCGCGCGCGCTGGCCTGGCTGCAGCAGCGCAATGCGGAGCTGCCCATCACCGAGCGCGTGCTGCCGGCCGCGCTGCAGCTCAAGGCCGTGGCGCTGGCCCTGCAGCGGGTGCCGCAGCTCAATGGCTTCTACCGCAGCGAGCGCTTCGAGCCAGCGCCGGCCGTGCACACGGGCGTGGCCATCGCGCTGCGCGGCGGCGGCCTGGTGGCGCCAGCCCTGCACGACGTGGGCACAAAGCCGCTGGCCACGCTCATGCGCGAGCTGGCCGACCTGGTGCAGCGCGCGCGGGCCGGATCGCTGCGCTCCTCGGAGATGAGCGACCCCACGATCACGGTCACCAACCTGGGCGACCAGGGGGTGGAGTCTGTCTTTGGCGTGATCTATCCACCCCAGGTGGCCATCGTGGGCTTCGGCGCCACCACGCCGCGGCCCTGGGTGCAGGACGGCGAGCTGCGTGCCGTGCCGCTGCTCACGGCCTCGCTGGCGGCGGACCACCGCGTGACCGACGGGCACCAGGGCGCGCTGTTCCTGGCCGAGTTGCGCGAGCTGCTGCAGGCGCCCGAACACCTGGAGGCGACATGAGCATGGACCGCGAACAACTCAAGGCCGTGGCGCTGGAGATCCTGCGCGGCATCGCGCCCGAAGTGGAGCCGGATGACATTGCGCCGGCCACGCCGCTGCGCCAGCAGGTGGATCTGGACTCCATGGACTGGCTCAACTTCCTCATCGGCCTGCACCAGCGCCTGGGTGTCAACATCCCCGAGGCCGACTACGCGCAGCTGGTCACGCTCGACAACGTGCTGGACTACCTGCAGGCCCGCCTGCCCTGAGGCCTGGCGCGCTGCCGTTACGATCGGCGGGTGAACCATCCCGCCTTTTCCGCCCTCGTGCCGGTCGTGCTGCTGGTGGCGCTGGGCTATGCGTCCGGGCGCTGGCGCTGGATCCGCGCCGAGGCCAGCAAGGACCTCTCCAACCTCGTGTTCGTCGTGCTGACGCCGGCACTGATGTTCCGCACCATGAGCGCGGTGCATGTCGAGCAGCTCGATTTCCGGCCGCTGGCGGCCTATTTCGTGGCCGTGCTCATCCTCTTCGCCGCCACGCTGGCGCTGCAGGGCTTCAACCGGCGCGCCGCCGTGCTGGCGCTGGCCGCGAGCTTCAGCAACACGGTGATGATCGGCATCGCGCTCATCGGCCTGGCCTACGGGCAGGCCGGGCTGGTGATCCTGCTCACGCTGGTCTCGCTGCATGCGCTGGTGCTGCTGACCGCCGGCACGGTGATCCTGGAGCTCGCGGTGGCGCGCGAGTCCGCGCAGGCGCAGCCGCGCGCCATCTGGCGCACTGTGCTGAGCGCGGTGCGCAACGCCGTCATCCACCCGGTGCCGCTGCCCATTCTCGCGGGCCTGCTGTTTGCCCAGACCGGCTGGGTGTTGCCCGATGTGGTGGACCGGCCGCTGCAGTGGCTGGGCAATGCCTTCGGCCCGCTGGCGCTGCTGCTGGTGGGCGTCACGCTGGCCGGCCCGGGCGTGGGCCCGCAGCTGCGCGGCGCGCTGGGCGTGATGCTGGCCAAGAACCTGCTGATGCCGGCGCTCGTGGCCGGGCTGGGCCTGCTGCTGGGCCTGTCGGGCCTGCCGCTGCTGGTGATGGTGGTGACCGCCGCGCTGCCCATCGGTGCCAACGTCTTCCTGTTCTCGCAGCGCTATGCGGTGGCCGAGGAACTGGTGACGGCCAGCGTCATCGTCTCCAATGCGGCTGCGCTGCTGACGCTGCCGCTGGTGATGTGGCTTGCGGGCCTGCTGTGAGCGCTCAGGGCGCGAGGCGCTCGCGTGTCCATCCTCCCCGGCCATCGGGCGTGTAGCGCAGGCGGTCGTGCAGGCGGCTGGGGCGGCCCTGCCAGAACTCCCAGCGGTCCGGCACCAGCCGGTAGCCGCCCCAGTGCGGCGGGCGCGGGGGCTGCAGCAGGAACTGGGCCGCATAGCGTGCCGCATTGGCCACCAGCACGCCGCGGTTGTGGATGACCTGGCTCTGCGGGCTGGCCCAGGCGCCGATGCGCGAGTCGAGCGGGCGGCTGTGGAAATAGTCGTCGCTCTCCTGTGCACTGACCGGCTCCACCCGGCCTTCGATGCGCACCACGCGCTCGAGCTCGACCCAGTGGAACTGCAGGGCGGCGTAGGGGTTGCCGGCGAGCTCGCGGCCCTTGCGGCTTTCGTAGTTGCTGTACCAGACGATGCCGCGCGCGTCGTAGCCCTTGATCAGGACCACGCGCGTGGACGGCCGCAGGTCGCTGGCCACGGTGGCCACCGTCATGGCATTGGGTTCGGGGATCTCGGAGCTGATGGCCTCGTGCAGCCAGCGGTCGAACTGCTGCAGCGGGTCGGCTTGCGAGGCGTCCTCGCTGAGTTCGGCGCGCTCGTAGCTTTTGCGGAGGTCGGCGATCTTGGTCATGCCGGCAGTATAGGAACATGCGCGGCCCGGCCGCCAGCGGACGGTTTCCGCAGTGCCCGCCGGGGAGACAAATTCCATGGAAAGCCGGATTTGCACGGGCGGGCCAGCCCGGCACCGTTGCGGCGGGCGGCTCAGTCCGGCGCGCGTGCGTGCGCCAGCAGGCGCTCCAGCGCGCGGTCGTGGATGCCGTGCTCGCGCAGGGATTCGTAGGTCATGCGCGCGTAGTCGTGGGTGGTGCCGTAGCGGCCGCGCGCCTGCGCGAAGATCTGCCGGTACTGTGCCGGGCTCAGCGCGCCGGTGTAGTTCGGGCTGCGGCGCGAGAGCGTGAAGGCCAGGGCCGACACCGGGCCGTGCGCGGTGCGGCACGGCAGCCAGCGCGGGTCGTAGACGCCGTTGGGCATCTCGCGTTCCCAGAGCCTGGCCAGCACGTCCGGCACCTGCTGGCGCCGGATGCGGAACACCATGCCGTGGCAGCTGCCGCCCGAGAGCAGGCCGAAGACCAGGCCGGGGCACTCCGGCGTGCCGCGGTTGATGCGGCTCCACATCTTGAGCGCGCGGTGCCAGCCCGGCACGTGCGCCGCGCGGCGCTCCTCGAAGTCGAAATCGGGCCGCCAGATCAGCGAGGCGTAGCCGAACAGCCAGAGGTCGGCATGGCCGCCCCATTGCGCCAGGGTGCTCGCCAGCATGGCGCGGGGGTCGCGGCCGGGCAGCGGGGCGAGGGGCAGGTGGAACATGGCAGCGGGTGTGCATGTAGCGTACACCAGCCGCGCAGCAGGGTGACTGGTGTCGTCGCCGGGTTCATGCCAGAATTCCCATGAGACGATCGGGGTCAAAGGAGTTGGGACATGGGCATATCTCGCAAGGTGGGCCGCTGGCTGGCCCTGCTGCTCTGCAGCTTCGCCATGGCGTCGCCGCTGGCTGCTGCCGAGCAGCGGCTGGTCCTCTCCACCGGCGTGGTCGCACCCTACACGACGCCCGCGCGCCAGGGTTTCCTCGACCAGCTGGTGGCGGCCGTCTTCCGCGAAGTCGGCGTGCAGGCCGAGGTGCTGGTCTATCCGGCCGCCTCCGAGCGCAGCCTGCTCAATGCCAACGAGGGCATCGACGACGGCCAGGTGCTGCGCGTGGCCGGGCTGGAGCAGATTTACCCCAACCTGATCCGGGTGCCGGAACCCGTGATCCAGAACGAGTTCGTGGCCCTGAGCATGCGACACCGCTTCGCCACGCCCGGCTGGGAGGCAATCAAGCCCTACACCGTGACCTACATCATCGGCTGGAAGATCTTCGAGGCCAACGTGCCGCCCGAGACACCGCGCACCCCGGTGCGCGAGGCCGACCAGCTGTTCACGCTGCTGGCGCAGGACCGGGCCGACGTGGCGCTGTACGAGCGCTGGCAGGGCCTGGCGCAGGCGCGCCGCTCGGGCCTGCCGGTGCAGGTGATGGAGCCGCCGCTGGCGAGCACGCCCATGTACATGTACCTGCACCGCAAGCACGCCCATCTCGTGCCGAAGGTGGCGCAGGCGCTGGCGCGGCTCAAGCAGGACGGCACCTACCAGCGCATCGCCGCGGCGACCCTCAGGCCCTGACGGCGGCTGGGGCCGCGCGCAGCCAGTCCTCCAGCGGCAGCGGCCGGGCGTGGAGGAAGCCCTGCTGCACGTCGCAGCCCTGCGCGGCCAGGAAGCCGGCCTGGGCCTGCGTTTCCACGCCCTCGGCCACCACGCGCAGGCCGAGATGGCGCGCCATGGAGAGGATCATCTGCACGATGGCGGTGTCGCCCGGGATGTCGTCGATGAAGCGCTTGTCGATCTTGAGCTCGTGCAGGGGCAGCTCGCGCAGGTAGGAGAGGCTGGAATAGCCGGTGCCGAAATCGTCCACCGAGAAGCGGATGCCGCGCGCCGCCAGGGCCTGCATGTGCGCGGTGGTCTGGGCCAGATCTTCGAGCAGCAGGCCTTCGGTGACCTCGAACACCAGACCGGCCGCATCGCCCTCGCAGCGCGCCAGCACCGTCCCCACGCGCTCGACGAAGTCGCCCTGGTGGAACTGGCGCGGGCTGACGTTGAGCGACAGCGGCAGTGCGTGTCCGGCCGCGCGCAGGCGCTGCTGGATGTGGCAGGCCCGCGCCAGCACCCAGTCGCCGAGCTGCACGATCAGCTGGGTCTCCTCGGCGATCGGGATGAAGCGCGCCGGCGGCACGCTGCCGCGCTGCGGGTGCATCCAGCGCAGCAGCAACTCCACGCCGACCGCCGTGCCGTGTGCGTCCACCTGGGTCTGCAGGTGCAAGGCGAGCTGGTCCTGCGCGATGGCCAGTGCCAGCTCGGCCTCCAGCGTGAGCTGCTCTTCCACTTCCCGCTGCATGGCCGCCTCGAAGAAGGCGATGCGGTTGCGCCCGGCGGCCTTGGCGCGGTACATGGCGGTGTCGGCGTCGCGCAGCAGCTCGGTCGGGGTCTGGGCCGAGGCGCCGAACACCACCACGCCGATGCTGGCGCTCACGGCATAGGGCTGGCCCTCGAGATCGAAGGGCGTCTCCAGGGCCTCGCGCACCTTGGCGGCCACGGCCATGGCTGCGCGGGCTGCGCCTTCGGCGTCGTGCGTGGCCAGCGGCGTGAGGACCACGAACTCGTCGCCACCCAGGCGGGCCACCGTGTCCTCCCCGCGCAGCAGCGCCTCCAGGCGCCGGGCCACGGCCAGCAGCAGGGCGTCGCCGGCGCCATGGCCCCGGGCATCGTTGATGTTCTTGAACCGGTCCAGGTCGAGGTAGAGCAGGCCGCCGCGCACCGGCATGCCGCGTGCGGTAGTCTGCAGGTGTTCGAGCCGGTCCAGCAGCAGGCGCCGGTTGGGCAGGCCGGTGAGTTCGTCGAAGTAGGCCAGGCGGTTGAGCGCCTCGTTGGCCTGGCGCAGGCGTTCGAGCGAGTTTTCCAGCCGGTTCAGCAGCACCGCACAGGAGATCGTGATGACCGCGTTGATGAACAGGAAGTTGACCGTGATGACGACCCATTCGATGAAGGGCCGGTCTGCCAGGTGCGGGATGTGCAGGTCCGCGCCGGCCAGGTAGCCCAGGCTCAGCAGGGTGGCGGCATTGAGTGCCAGCGCCAGCAGGGCCGGTCGCAGGCCCAGCAGCAGCGCGGCCATCACGGGCACGGCCATCAGGTAGATCTGGCTGACCGGACCGACCTGGAACAGGAACCACAGGCCCAGCAGGTAGGTCAGCGCCAGCAGGTTCCACGCCCGCAGGCGGTAGGGCAGGCGCGGGTGGCGCCACAGCACCAGCACCCAGGCCAGGGCCGCGGCATCGATCCAGACGATGGGCCACAGCCCCTGGTGCAGCGCCAGCCCGATGCTGGGCACGGCCGCCACGCTGCCCAGCACGGCCACGCTCATCAGCACGGTGGCGAGGATGCGCTCGCGCCAGTCGGACAGGTCCCGGGTCCCGGCCAGGGGCGGGAAGAGGTGGTGCCGCAGGCGCTGGAGCGGGTTCACGGCGCAGGCTCCGGGGGGGAGGTCCGGTCTGCGGCGCGGCCTCAGGCGTCGCGCTGGATCAGTTCGATCTTGTAGCCGTCCGGGTCGGTGATGAAGGCGATGAGCGTGTCACCGCCCTTGACCGGGCCCGGCTCGCGCGTGATGTTGCCGCCCCGGTCGCGGATCTGCTCGCAGGTGGCGTAGATGTCGTCCACGCCCAGGGCGACGTGGCCGTAGGCCGTGCCCATGTCGTAGCGGTCGGTCCCGTAGTTGTAGGTCAGCTCCAGCTCGGCCTGCTCCGGGTTGCTGGCATAGCCGACGAAGGCCAGCGAATACTTCTGGTCGGGCCGGTCGGTGGTGCGCAGCAGCTGCATGCCCATGACGCGGGTGTAGAAATCGATGGAGCGCTGCATGTCGCCGACGCGCAGCATGGTGTGGAGGAATCGCATGGTGGTCTCTGCAGATCAGGGTTGCACGATGGGGCGAGCATACCGTGCCGTGATGAAGCCGGTGATGGCTGGGGAATAATCCCGGGCACAACTTTTACCGGAAACGCCCATGGCGCACTTCACCAAGGTCATCCTCTACACCGGCCCCGACGGCCGCGCCCGCTTCCGCGAGGAAAGCGTGCCGCTGCCGCAGGGCACGCCGCAGTCCATGCTCTCCGAGGTCTACGCCAGCGGCGGCTACCAGCTGCGCCACAGCCCCGTGGGCTTTCGCAGCAGCTTCCACTGCACCGGGGCGCCGCAGTGGTGCTTCATCCTGCAGGGCCGGATGGAGATCGGCCTGCAGGGCGGCGAGTCGCGCCTCTTCGGGCCCGGGGAGCATTTCTACTCGGCCGACCTGCTGCCCGAGGGGGCCACCTTCGATCCCGCCATCCACGGCCACTGGAGCCGTCAGGTCGGACCGGACCCGCTGGTCACGCTGTTCGTGCGCGGCTGAGGCCGGGAAAAGAAAACGGCCTGCACAGGGCAGGCCGCAGGCTGGGGCGACGACGCGTCAGTGGCTGATGCGGCCGTAGCTGGTGCGCAGCGGATCGACGCCGCCCCCACCGCCCTTGCCACCACCGCCGCCGGCACCGCGTCCCTGGCCTCCGCCCGGACGGCCGCGGCCGCGGTTGCGCCCGCCGCGCTCACTCAGGGCATCGGTCCCGGTGCGCAGCGGATCAGGCTGACGCTCGCCGGCACGCTGCTCACCCTGGCGGCCGCCGCCGTTGCGGCCCTGGCCCTGCCCCTGGGAGCGGGCCCCCTGGGAACGGCCCTGACCCTGGCCCTGGCCCTGGCCTTGCGGACGGGCCGGCGGCTGGCCGCCGCCGGCGCGCTGGCCCTGGCCACCGCCCTTGCCGCGCTCACCCTGGCCGGCCTTGTTGTCGCGGATGCGCTGCATCATCTCGCTGCGTGCCGCCTTGGCGGCGGCGGCCATGACCTCGCGGCTCGGCGGCTTGCCGGCGCCGCCCCAGATGGTCTGGCGGCCCATGGCGATGGGCTCGGCGCGCTCGCCCGGTTCAGGGCCGAAGCCTTCGACCACCTGGACCTCGATCTTCTGCTTGGTGAAGCGCTCGATGTCGGCCATGAAGCCTTCCTCGTCCAGGCAGACCAGGTTGACGGCCTCGCCGCTGGCGCCGGCGCGACCCGTGCGGCCGATGCGGTGCACGTAGTCCTCGCAGACGTTCGGGATCTCGTAGTTCACGACGTGCGGCAGGTCGTCGATATCGATGCCGCGGGCGGCGATGTCGGTGGCCACCAGGGCCCGGATCTCGCCGCTCTTGAAGCCGGCCAGCGCCTGGGTGCGCGCGCTCTGGCTCTTGTTGCCGTGCAGCGCCATGGCGGTGATGCCGTTCTTCTCGAGGTATTCGGCCACGTTGTTGGCGCCGAACTTGGTGCGCGTGAACACCAGCACCTGGCTCCAGTTGTGCTGCTGGATGATGTGCGCCAGCAGCGCCTTCTTCTTGCCGCGGCCCACCGGGTGGATGACCTGGGTGATGCGCTGCACCGTGGTGTTGCGCGGCGTGACCTGCACGCTCTGCGGGTTCTTCAGCAGGCCGTTGGCCAGCTCGCGGATCTCGTCGCTGAAGGTGGCGGAGAACAGCAGGCTCTGCTTTTCCTTGGGCACCAGGGCCAGCACCTTCTTGACGTCATGGATGAAGCCCATGTCGAGCATGCGGTCGGCCTCGTCGAGCACCAGCACCTGCACGGTGGACAGGTCCAGGAAGCCCTGCTGCTGCAGGTCCAGCAGGCGGCCCGGGGTGGCCACCAGGATGTCCACGCCCTTCTTGAGGCGGTCGATCTGCGGGTTCATGCCCACACCGCCGAAGACGACCGTGGAGCTCAGCTGCAGGTACTTGCCGTAGGCGCGGACCGACTCCTCCACCTGGGCGGCGAGTTCGCGCGTGGGCGTGAGCACCAGGGCGCGGATGCCGGTGCCGCCCCATTTGTTCTGCGCGCTGCGGCTCATCGTGAGGCGGTGCAGCAGGGGCAGGGTGAAGGCGGCGGTCTTGCCGGTGCCGGTCTGGGCGCCGCCGAGCAGGTCGTGGCCCTCGAGCACGACCGGGATGGCCTGGGCCTGGATGGCCGTGGGGGTCTCGTAGCCCTGCTCGCGCACAGCCTTCAGGATGGCCGGAGCCAGTTTCAGATCTTCAAAGTTCATGTAGATGGCGCCCATCCGGGCGCAGGGATATCGGCCTGTACAGGTGCCTGGGGCACCCGGCCAGTCAAAGGCTGATAGGTTCAGGGATGAGGCTGTCCGGTCGCGGGGTGCGGCGGCGGGCCTCCAGCAGTGTGCTGATGTTGCGCGCAACTGGAGCGGCAACGCACGCATTGTCGCATGCTTTGCGACCGGCTGTCGGAAATTGTCCGGATGTGGTCATTTTTGTCATGCCCGTAACAAGATGTTGCCCGGATCTGTTCAGTGGCATATTCCCCGGTGAAAATGTAACAACGGGCCGGCACGATGGCCTGACAAGATTTGCGTCCTTCATGAAAAAGTTTCTCACGCGGCGCCTGGGCGTCTCGGACGATCCGACCTCCGAGCGCCCCACCCTGCATGACTGCATCGAGGCGGTGCTGGAGCTCTCCGGCCCCCTGATGGATGATGTGCTCAAGGGGCTGGACCTGGCCGTGGCCCAGGGGGCGGGCAAGATCTCGCAGGTCAGCCAGCGCACGCTGAGCCGGCAGATCGTCGAGTCGCTGCGCCGCCAGGCCGACGCCGTGCGGGCCACCTTCGGTGTGCAGCTGCGCCTGGCGATCTACCGCAGCGGCGGGCATGCGCGGGATCCCGATGCCCTGGTGCGCTTCGAGGACCTGCAGCTGCTCGACGAGAACCAGATCGACGCCAACATCGAGTTCGCGCTGGCACAGCAGGAAATCCAGATGGCCACCGACGAGGTGCTGCCGCCGCTCAATGCCCTCGTCAGCAGCCTGATGGGCTGGCTGTCGGTGCAGGCCCACCTCAACCCGCTGCGCCCCGAGACTTTCGCCCGCGCCCTGCGCGAGACCCTGCTGCAGCATGTCCCCAGCGAGGAGGCCCGCACCGCGCTGATCACGCCGGCCGGCAGCATCCTGGGCAACAGCCTGCGCGCGCTCTACAAGGAGCTCACCGACTGGCTGCGCTCGCAGGGCATCGAGCCGGTGGTGCCGCTGCTCACGGCCGCGGCGCCGGCCGCGGGCGCCAAGCCCGCGGCCGAAAGCCCCGTGAGCCGCACCATGCTCACGCTGGACAAGCTGCGGCGCCTGCTGTCGGGCGAGCTCGATGGCGGCCAGGGGCAGATGAAGGACTTCCTGCACACCGTGCCGGCCTCGATGGTGGCGCTCGAAGACCTGAGGATGGTCGAGCCCATGATGAAGCGCCTGAGCCAGCGCGCCCAGCAGGCACCGGGCGGCGAGAGCAGCGCGAAGAAGAAATCCGCCAGCAGCAAGGAAAAGAACCAGAGCCGCAAGCTCGGCCAGCAGCTCGGCGAGGAGGTGGTGCGCCTGATGCTCGACAACCTGGGGCGCGACGAGCGGCTGCTGCCGCCGGTGCGGGCCCAGATCAAGGTGCTGGAGCCGCTGCTGCTGCGCCTGGCCCAGACCGACCCGCGTTTCTTCAGCGAGCGCAAGCACCCGGCACGCCAGTTCCTCGACCGGATCACGCACCAGAGCCTGGGCTACAAGACCGAGAACGACGAGCGCTTCCAGCGCTTCCTCAAGATGGTGGCCGGCTCGGTGAGCGAGCTGACCGAGAGCCCGGGCGAGCCCGAGTCCTTTGCGCGCGCGCTGACCATGCTCGACGCCCAGTGGTCGCGCGTGGATCTCGAGCTGCGGGCCAAGCAGGAAGAGGCCGCCCGCGCCCTGCTGCACGCCGAGCAGCGCAACCTGCTGGCCCAGCGCCTGGCCGCCGACTTCCATGCGCGCATGCAGGGCAAGAAGATTCCCGACCTGGTGGCCTCCTTCCTCACCGGGCCCTGGGCCCAGGTGGTGGCCGAGTCGCAACTGAGCGGCGCCGATGGCACCACCGACCCCGAGGGCTATCTGGCCCTGGTCGACGATCTGATCTGGAGCGTGCAGGTCAAGCTCGCGCAGCGCAACCGCTCCCGCCTGGTGCAGCTCGTGCCCACCCTGCTGGTCAAGCTGCGTCAGGGCCTGCAGCTGATCGAGTACCCGGCCGAGCGCATCCCGCGCTTCTTCGACGAACTGATCGCCCTGCACGAGAAGGTCTTCGAGGGGCCGCGCGCACCGGCGCCGCCTGCCAGGGCCGCGCACGTGCCGCCGCCGCCCGGCCTGCCCGAGGAACTGGGTGGCCCGGTGGTGGGCCTGGAGGTGACCGAACTCGTGGGCCTGCCCGAAGGGCTGGACGACGATCTGCCCGAGGAGTTCTCGCAGGAGCGCGAGGACGACAGCACGGGTTTCGGCCGCCTCGAGGCGGCCGGCTCCGGCGACATGTGGGTGGCTGAACACGAGGCCGACGAGGCCGGCTACCTGCCCGAAGGAGAGATGCTCTCCGGTGCCCGGGAGGGCGAGGCGGCGCTGCCGCACGCCTGGAACGCGGCGGACCTGGCCATCGGCTGCTGGGTCGAACTGCAGCTCAAGGGCGAGTGGGTGCGCGCCCAGCTGACCTGGGCCAGCCCGCACCGCACGCTGTTCATGTTCATCTCGGGCAAGGGCCTGGCGCATTCCATGTCCCAGCGCACCATGGAGCGGCTGCGCACGCGCGGCCTCATGCGCATCGTCTCCGAACGCCACGTGGTGGACACGGCCCTCGATGCGGTGGCCCAGGCGGCCCTGCGCAACGCCCGCCAGCCCGGCGAATCCTGAGCCGCTGCGCCGCCGCCGCGGTGGGGCTGGGATAATGCGGGTTTTACCCCCCCGCATAGAACGATTCCATGGCCCAATACGTCTTCTCCATGAACCGCCTCGGCAAGATCGTGCCGCCGAAGCGCTACATCCTCAAGGACATCTCCCTGTCCTTCTTCCCCGGTGCCAAGATCGGCGTGCTCGGCCTCAACGGCTCCGGCAAGTCCACGCTGCTCAAGATCATGGCCGGCGTCGACAAGGAGTACGAGGGCGAGGCCATCCCCATGGCCGGCCTGAAGATCGGCTACCTGCCGCAGGAGCCGCAGCTCGACCCCAATGAGACCGTGCGCCAGGCCGTCGAAAGCGGCATGGGCGAGACCAAGGCCGCCCAGGCGCGGCTGGAGGAGGTCTACGCGGCCTACGCCGACGAGAACGCCGACTTCGACGCCCTGGCGGCCGAGCAGGCCAAGCTGGAGGCCATCATCGCTGCCGCCGGCGACGCGGGTGACCACCAGCTCGAGATCGCCGCCGACGCGCTGCGGCTGCCGCCCTGGGACGCCGTGATCGGCAAGCTCTCGGGCGGCGAGAAGCGCCGCGTGGCGCTGTGCCGGCTCCTGCTGAGCAAGCCCGACATGCTGCTGCTCGACGAGCCGACCAACCACCTGGACGCCGAGTCGGTGGACTGGCTGGAGCAGTACCTGGCCCGCTTCCCCGGCACCGTGGTGGCCATCACCCACGACCGCTACTTCCTGGACAACGCCGCCGAGTGGATCCTGGAACTCGACCGCGGCTCGGGCATCCCCTACAAGGGCAACTACTCCAGCTGGCTGGAGCAGAAGGAAGCCCGCCTGGAGCAGGAGCAGAAGACCGAGGACGCGCGTACCAAGGCCATGAAGAAGGAGCTGGAGTGGGCGCGGCAGAACCCCAAGGGCCGCCAGGCCAAGAGCAAGGCCCGCCTGGCCCGCTTCGAGGAACTGAGCGACTACGAATACCAGAAGCGCAACGAGACGCAGGAGATCTTCATCCCCGTGGCCGAGCGCCTGGGCAATGAAGTGATCGAGTTCAAGAACGTCAGCAAGTCCTTCGGCGACCGCCTGCTGATCGACAACCTGAGCTTCAAGGTGCCCGCGGGCGCCATCGTGGGCATCATCGGACCCAACGGCGCGGGCAAGTCCACGCTGTTCAAGATGATCGCGGGCAAGGAACAGCCCGACAGCGGCGAGGTCAAGATCGGCCAGACCGTGAAGATGGCTTTCGTCGACCAGTCGCGCGACTCCCTGGTGGCCGACAAGACCGTCTGGGAGGACATCTCGGGCGGCCTGGACATCCTGACGGTCGGCAAGTTCCAGATGCCCAGCCGCGCCTACTGCGGCCGCTTCAACTTCAACGGCGGCGACCAGCAGAAGAAGGTGGGCATGCTCTCGGGCGGCGAGCGTGGCCGTCTGCACCTGGCCAAGACGCTGATCTCCGGCGGCAACGTGCTGCTGCTGGACGAGCCCTCCAACGACCTCGACGTGGAAACCCTGCGTGCGCTGGAAGACGCGCTGCTGGAGTTTGCCGGCTCGGTCATGGTCATCAGCCATGACCGCTGGTTCCTGGACCGCATCTGTACCCACATCCTGGCCGCCGAGGGCGACAGCCAGTGGGTCTTCTTCGACGGCAACTACCAGGAGTACGAGGCCGACAAGAAGAAGCGCCTGGGCGAGGAGGGCGCCAAGCCCAAGCGTGTGCGCTTCAAGGCGCTCAAGTAAGGCCGGATGCTGGGGGGCGGCGGGCGGCCCTCCTGGCCGGCTCAGGACTCCGCGGGGCCGGGCCGGTGGGCGTTGAACTCGCGCCGCAGCCGGGCCAGGCGCTCCAGACCGGCCGCCACGCGCGCGTGCACCGTCCCCTGCGGCGCCTGCCCCTGGTCGTCGGGGATGCCGGCCTCCAGCCCGGTCAGCAGGGCCAGGGCCTCGTCCACCGTGCCCACGGCCCAGATGCGGAAGCGGCCGTCGCGCACGGCCGTGACCACCTCCTCGCGCAGCATCAGATGGGCCACGTTGCCCGCCGGGATCAGCACGCCCTGCTCGCCCGTGAGGCCGCGCGCGGCGCAGATGTCGAAGTGGCCCTCGATCTTCTCGTTGATGCCGCCTACCGGCTGCACCACGCCGAACTGGTTGACCGAGCCCGTCACGGCCAGTGACTGCTTCAGCGGCAGCTGGCCCAGCGCGGAGAGCAGGGCGGCGAGCTCGGCCAGCGAGGCGCTGTCGCCCTCGACGCCGCCGTAGGACTGCTCGAACACCAGGCTGGCCTTGAGCGACAGCGGCAGCTGCAGGCCGTAGCGTGCGGCCACGAAGGAGGAGAGGATGAGCACGCCCTTGGAATGGATGGGGCCGCCGAGCTTGACCTCGCGCTCGATGTCGATCACCTCGCCTTCGCCCACGCGCACCGTGGCGGTGATGCGCACCGGGTGGGCGAAGGTGCTCTCGCCCAGACTGATCACAGCCAGGCCGTTGACCTGCCCCACGTGCTCGCCCGCCGTGTCCACCAGGATCTGGTCGCGCAGGATCGCCTCGCGGTAGTGTTCGCGCAGGCGTTCGTGCCGGCGCCGGTGGGCCGCCAGCGCGGCCTCGACGTGCGCGCGCTCGATCTGCGGCGCCTGCGCGCTGGCGGCCGCGTGGTCGGCCTCGCGCATCAGGTCGTCCAGCGGCTGGGTCTGGGTGGTCAGGCGCTGGGCGTCGCTGGCCAGGCGCGCAGCGTGCTCGATCACGCGCGCGACGGCCGGGGCGGCCAGCGGGCGCAGGCCGTGGCGCCGCGCCAGCGTGCCGATCAGGCGCGCATAGGCGGCCGTGTTCGCGGGGTTGCGCGCGATCTCGCTCTCCAGGTCGGCGCTGATCTTGAACAGGGCGGCGAAGTCCGGGTCGTACTGGCTCAGCAGGTAATAGACCAGGCGCTCGCCGATGAGCACGATCTTGAGGTCCAGCGGCATGGGCTCGGGCTCGAGCTGCACCGTGCTGGTCAGGCCGATCAGGTCGGAGAGCGACTCGATGCGGACCTTGCCCGCGCGCAGGCAGCGCTTGAGCCCCTCCCAGGCATAGGGCTGCTGCAGCACCTTGAGCGCGTCGAGCACGAGGAAGCCGCCGTTGGCACGGTGCAGCGCGCCGGCGCGGATCAGGGTGAAGTTGCTCACCAGGGTGCCCATGTGCACCAGGTTCTCGATCCGTCCCAGCAGGTTCTGCAGCGTCGGATGGTCCTCGTAGATCACGGGGCGCGCGCCGCTGGCCGGGTTCTCCACCAGCAGGTTGACCAGGTAGCGCTGCACCGAGATCGAGCCCGAGTAGGTGGTGGTCTCGGTGTCGCCCTCGGTGTGCTTCGCCTCGTGCAGCGACTCGCCGCTCTCGATGATGTCGGCCAGCACGGCATCGAGGTAGCGGCCCACCTCGGGCAGGTCGGCACAGGCGGGGCGCAGCGCATCCACCATGTGCGTGACCGTGTCACGCAGCGCCTCGCTGCCGGCCTGCTTCATGCGGTTGAGCACCTCCTGGCGCCAGCGGGGGAACTCGCTCATGAGCTGGTGCAGCCGCTCGTGCAGCTGCTCCATCTGCGCGGCCAGCGCCTGCCGGCGCGCCTCGGCCAGCTGCTCGAACTCCTCGGGGGTCAGCGGTGCCGTCCTGTCGTCCTTCAGCGGCACCAGCACGAAGCCGTTGGGGGTGTGCACCAGCCCGATGCCGCTCTGCTGGGCCTCGTCGCCCAGGTGCTTGAGCGCATCCATCTCGCGCTGCTTGGCCTCCTCCTCCAGCGTCTCGATGCGGCTGCGGTAGTCGTCGCTCTGGAACACGGCGCGGATCGCCGGCGACAGGGCCTCCACGAACTGCTGCATGGCGTCGCGCAGTCCGGCGCCGCGGCCACAGGGCAGGCGCAGCAGGTGCGGGTGCGTGCTGTCGTCGAAGTTGTAGACGTAGCACCAGTCGGCCGGTGCGGTCCCTGCCTGGCGCTCGCTCTCCAGCAGCTGCTGCGTGATGGCATGCCGCCCGCTGCCGGCTTCGCCGAGCACGAACAGGTTGTAGCCGGCGTGCGGCATGTCCAGCCCCAGGTGCATGGCCTCCAGTGCCCGGGCATGGATCTGCGCGGCATCGAGTTCGGGCAGCTCCGCGGTGCTCGTGAAATGCAGCGTGGCCGGGTCGCAGGCGGTGTAGAGGGTCTCGGGCGGCAGCGGGGCGGGTACGGGCATCGCGGGGGTCCTGTTCCTCGGGGTCAGGCGGGGGGCAGACGGTGCCGGACCAGCTCGATGTGGTTGCGCAGGGCGTAGAGCTCGTCGGCGTAGGACAGCGGCACCTTGATGCGGCCCACGCGTGCCTCGAGCTGGTCGAGTTCCTCCAGCAGCTCGGCGCGCGAGGCGCCGGCGGCCTGCATGCGTTCCTCGATCTGGCGCAGCCGGCCGTACCAGCGGAACACCCGCGAGCGCACGCGGAACTCGTACATGGGCGGCACGATGCGCGACAGCGGCAGCAGCAGCGCGACGATCAGGCCCAGCGCCAGCCACATGCGCTCGAGCAGGTTGGCCAGCGAGAACGGCAGGTAGCGCTGCAGCAGCGGCACGCCGCCCTGCAGCGTGCGCTCGGCCTCGCGCGCCAGCAGGTATTCGGTGTGGGCGGCGCTGGGGAACTCGCGCGCGCGGTTGAACCAGCCGGCGCCGCCGTGCAGTTGCAGCGCTGCCTGCGAGAACAGCTGCAGCAGCGCCGGGTGCACGTCCGGGCCCGCCAGCAGCGTGGTGGTGGTGGCGATCAGGCGCACGTCGCGCGGCGGCAGGTCGCTGGCGAGGTCGACCACGCCGCGCGGCAGCGTGACGGGCGTGAGGAAGGGGAAGCGCCGGGCGTAGGCCTCGCTCTGCGCGAAATCCATGAGCGCGATGCCCGGCGTCTGCAGCAGCATCTGCACCATCAGCGATTCCGGGGCCGAGGCGAACACCAGCGCGTCGATCTCGCCGGCCAGCAGGGCCATCACCGCCGGCGTGGGCTCGAGCTGCGTGAGCGTGAGGCGAGCGGGGTCGATGTGGTTGGCTTCGAGCAGCTTGGCCATGAGGCTGGGCACCCCGCTGCCGGCCGTGCCCACGTTGACGCGCAGGCCCTGCAGGTCGCCCAGTGCCGTGAGCTGGCCGCGGTGCTGCGCGCCGCGCGCCACCTCGCTGCGGTAGAAGAGCCAGACCGGTTCGACGAACAGGCTGCCCAGCGAGACCAGCTCGCCCTCCTCGGCGGCCGTGCCGCTGCTGCCGCCCTGCACGAAGCCGAGCTCGACCGCGCCCTGCTGCAGCTGTTGCAGGTTCTGCGCCGCGCCCTGGCTGGGCCGCAGCTGCACCTCGATGCCGTGCACGGCCAGGGCCTGCGCGTAGCGCTTGCCGAATTCGTCGTAGGCGCTTTGCGCCGGGCCGGTGGCCAGCGTGATGCGCTTGGGCGGCATCGGGTCCAGCCACCAGTAGGCCAGGCCCAGCAGCAGCACGGCCAGCAGCGCGAACGGCGCGGCGGTGAGCAGCAGGTCGCGCAGTGACAGCAGGGTGTGGCGGAGTTGTTCGGTCATGGCGGGTCTCAGGTGCCAGCGGGCGCCAGGTCGGCCGCTGCCGGCCAGTGCTGGCCGTCCACGGTGAGCCCGCGGGCGGCGTGCACGGCATTGACCACGGCCCGCGCCGTGGCTTCCGCGGCCAGCGTGGCCAGCAGCAGCATGTCTGCCGGGCCTGGGCGGGTGCCGGTGCCCAGCGCGAACAGCGTGTCGCCGTCGAGCAGGGTGTGCACCGGGTTGATGGCGCGTGCCAGCCCGTCGTGCGCGACCTGGGCCAGGCGCTGGGCCTGTGGCTTGGTCAGCACGGCGTCGGTGGCGACCACGCCGATGGTGGTGTTGGTGCCGGCCAGCAGCATGTGCGGCAACTGGCCGCCGAGCAGGGCTTGGCGCGTGTCCAGCAGCGCCCGGCCATCGGGCGTGCGCGCGCCGGCCAGCAGGCGGCCGCTGGCAGGGTCCAGCACGTCGCCCACGGCGTTGCAGACGATCAGCGCGCCCACGGTCCAGCCTGCGGCGCTGACCGAGGCCGTGCCCACGCCGCCCTTCATCGCCTGCGCCATGCCCATGAGCTTGCCCACGAGCGCACCGCTGCCCGCGCCCACATTGCCCTGGGCCGGCGGCGGCTGCCGGCTGGCGGCGGCGCAGGCCTGGTAGCCGGCCTGCGCATCGGGGCGGATGCGGGCGTCGCCCACGCCCAGGTCGTAGACCACGGCCGCGGGCACGATGGGCACGCGGCCGTAGGGGGTCGGCAGGCCGATGCCCTGTTCCTCGAGCCAGCGCATCACGCCGCCAGCGGCGTCCAGGCCCCAGGCACTGCCGCCGGCCAGCAGCACCGCGTGCACGTGCTGCACCAGGTTGGCGGGCTGCAGCAGGTCGGTCTCGCGCGTGCCGGGAGCGGCCCCGCGCACGTCCACGCCGGCCACGGCCCCGGCCCGCGCGAGCACCACGCTGCAGCCCGTGGGGCGGCGCGGGTCCGAGAAATGGCCGGCCTCGATGCCGGCCACGTCGGTGATGGCGCCCGCATGGGGCAGGGGGATGGCGCTCATGGAGACCGATTATGCGCAGGGCCGGTTCCGCCCTTGCGTGCGCGCACCGGGCGCGGGAGCCGCGGGGTGTGTACAGTGGCGTCTGGACCGCAGGATGACGCCAGCGCCGCGCGGCGTCCACACTCCGACATGAGCACCCGACCCGACCCGAACGCCGCCTTCCCCCGCCTGCACGCGCTGCTGCAGGACGCAGTCCGCCAGGCACAGGACCTCATGGACGCCCTGCTGCGCCAGGCGCGCGAGGCGCTGCAGCGCGATGCCGGGCAGACCCGCGACCTCGACGAGCGCGAGGCCCGGCGGCGCGCCTTCCTGGCCCTGGTGCAGGCGTCGCCCGACTTGCGCCAGCGCTTTCCCGAGGCCCTGGGGCTGGCCTTCGAGCGCGCGCTGGAGGAGCACCCGTCCACGACCACGCATGACACTGCGCCCGTCAGCATCCGCTTCGACCAGCTGGAGCTGATGGACGAGCGGCAGGTCCAGGCCCGCATCAGCGCGGTGCGCGGCGTGCAGCAGGTCCTGCTCGAGTCCGAGGCCGAGCTGTCCGAACTGCACGCCCTGGTCAGCGCGCTGATGGGCTACGCCCAGGTCCGCCCCGAGCGCAATCCGCTGCGGCCCGAGGTCTTTCTCGACGCCCTGCAGGACCTGCTGCGCGAACTGGCCGGCGACGCCCGTACCCAGGCCCTGTGGGCGCAGAGCCTGCTGCCCCTGCTGGGCGGGCAGCTGCGCGGGCTGTACGCGAACCTGCTGGCCCAGCTGCGCCGGCAGCAGGTGCAGCCGGCGCGCTACGTCATCAGCCAGACGGTGCAGGGCGGGGGCACCCGCGCGCCGCGCGCTGCCGCCGGTGCCGCCGGTGCTGCGATTCCCGTGGCCGCCTCCGCCGCTGCGCCTGTCATGCCGGCGCCGCCGCCCGCGGGCACGCGGCTGACCGTGCAGCAGCTGCATGGCCTGGTCTCGGGGGCTGCGGTCGATACCGCGCCGCTGGCGCAGGAGGTGGTCAACCTGCTGATTGCCAACATTGCCGGCGATCCGCGCATCCTGCCGCCGGTGTGGCAGCTGGTCTACGAACTCGAGCCCGCGCTGCTCGCGCTGGCGCGCCGCGATCTGAACTTCTTCCACGACAAGCAGCATCCGGCGCGTGTGCTGCTCGAGGACATCGTGCAGCGCAGCTTCGCCTACGACAGCGAGACCGCGCCCGGGTTCGAGGACTTCATGGCCCACCTGCGCCTGGCCCTGCACGACATCGATCCGCAGCACGCCGACAGCCCGGCACCCTTTGCGGCGGCGCTGCAGCGCCTGCGCCGCCACTGGGACCAGGCCGAACGGGTGCGCGAGGCCGCCCGCGAGGCCGCCGTGCAGGCGCTGCAGCAGGCCGAGCAGCGCAACGCGCTGGCGCGGCAGATCGCCGATTACGTGCGCGCGCAGCCCGGCACCGTGCTCGTGCCCGACGCCGTGGTGGCGTTTGCCTGTGGTCCCTGGGCCCAGGTCATGGCGCAGGCCCGCCTGGACGAGGCCGCCGGCCGCAGCGATGCCTTCGATCCCGTGGCCCTGCTCGAGGACCTGTTCTGGAGCGTGCGGCCCGACCAGACGCGCGCGCAGCCGGCCGAGCTCGTGCGCCTCATCCCGCAACTCGTGCAGGGCCTGCGCCAGGGGCTGGAGCGCATCCACTACCCCGTGGAGCAGGCGCAGGCCTTCCTCGACCAGCTGTTTGCCCTGCACCAGGGCGGGCTCGAGGGCATCTCGGCGGCGCGCAGCCTCAGGGTCGCGCCCGTGCCCGCCACGCCGACCTGGCTGGCGCCCGAGGAGGCGCGCGACTCCGGCTTCATGGACGATCTGGGTGGCGGGGACGAGGGCGCGGCCCGGGAGGATTTCCCGGCCACGGAGCCCGCCGCGTTCGCGGCCACCGAGCCGATGGCGCTGCCGCCACTGCAGGCCGGGGCCGGGGCCGGGCAGGCGCCGCCGCAGGGCGGGCCCGCCGACGGTGCCCTCGCGCTGGCGTCCCTGCCCGTGGGCAGCTGGCTCGAGCTGCAGGCCGACGGCCGCTGGCTGCGCCTGCAGCTGGAATGGGTCAACGACGTGGGCACCCTGTGCCTCTTCGGCGGCGCCCAGGGCACGAACCACTCGATGACGCAGCGCATGTTCGACCGGCTCGTGGCACAGGGCCAGTTGCGCCTGGTGTCGCAGGGCGCCGTGGTCGAGCGGGCCTTCGACGCCGTGGCCGAGCTGGCCATGCGCAACAGCGTCTACATGGACATCCAGGACACGCCCGGCTAGGGCCGGGTGCGCGCGCCGGGCTTCTCAGTCCATGACCTCGATGCGCACCGGCACCACGCCGGCGTTGAGGCTGGCGATGGACTTGAAGGCCGAACTCGAGAGGTCGATCACGCGGCCTTTGACGAACGGCCCGCGGTCATTGACGCGCACCACCACGCTGCGGCCGTTCTGCGTGTTGGTCACCTTCACGCGCGTGCCGAAGGGCAGCTTCCGGTGCGCGGCCGTGAGCCGGCCCTGGTCGAAGCGTTCGCCGCTGGCGGTCTTGCGCGACTGGAATTCGTTGCCGTAGTAGGAGGCCATGCCGCTCTCGCGGTGCCCGCTGGCGTCGGCCGGCGTCTTGGGCGCGCTGCCGCAGCCGCCCAGCGCCAGCAGCGCGGCAAACAGCACGGCGGCCCACGCGCGCGAGGGCCATGTCGGCAAGGGCAGGGGGTGGGTCGTCGCGATGGGCGTCATGGGGCAATCTCCTCGGGGGGGCGGCCCGCGCGGGCCCGGTGCCGTCGATTATGCGGGGTCCGCCGCGCGCTCAGCCCAGCTGCCGCAGCAGGTGCGGGCCCAGCACCAGCAAGCCGATGATGAGCGCGCCGAGGGCCGAGATCAGCACGGCCGCCGCGGCCACATCCTTGGCGCGGCCGATCAGCGGGTGCTGCTCGCGCGTGACGGCATCGGCGAGGAACTCCAGCGCGGTGTTGAAGGCCTCGGCCGTCCAGACCAGCGTGAGGGCCAGCACGATCCACAGCCACTCATAGGCATTGAGGCCGAACGCCAGCCCCGCGGCGACCACCGCGAGGGTGGCCGCGGCGTGGACCCAGGCGTTGTGCTGCGTGCGCAGCAGCACGCCCAGGCCGGCCAGGGCATAGCGAAAGCTGCGCAGGCGGTCAATCAGGCGAAAGGGCTTGGGCATTGGGTGAATCCGATATACTGTACAAAAATACAGTCATGCGGTGTGGCGCTGGCTGTCCTGTGCACTCTAGCGGCTGGCGCAGCGCCGCGGCACGGGACTTACCCGCGCGCGGCCGTGACGCCCGGAGGCAGACCCCATGAGCGAGTTCACACTTCCCCTGCAGGCTCTCAAGGGCCGCGGCACCGCCACGCGCAATGCCCACCGCTTCGAGCGGGAGGCGCGCGCAGCCTTCGATGATGGCTGGCAGACCTGGGACGTGGCCGTTCAGGAGGCTGCTGCCCCGGCGCCGACCGAGGTGCGCTGGGAGGACGCGCGCAGCGCGCTGGTGCGCAACGATTCACCTGACATCGCCTTCGAGCTCTCCGTCAACCCCTACCGCGGCTGCGAGCACGGCTGCAGCTACTGCTATGCCCGCCCCACGCACAGCTACCTGGGCCTGTCGCCGGGGCTGGACTTCGAGCGCGTCATCATTGCCAGGCGTGGGATCGAGGAACGCCTGCGGGCCGAACTGGCCGCGCCGGGCTACCGGCCGCGCATGATCGTCATCGGTTCGGTGACCGACTGCTACCAGCCGGTCGAGCGCGAACTGCGGCTCACGCGCGGGCTGATCGAGGTGCTGCGCGACGCGCGCCATCCCTTCTCTCTGGTCACCAAGTCCAGCGGCGTCGAGCGCGACCTGGACCTGATCGCACCCATGGCGCAGGCCGGGCTGGCGGCGGTCTACGTGACGATCACCACCCTCGACGGCGAGCTGGCCCGCAGGCTGGAGCCGCGCGCCGCCGCGCCGCAGCGTCGGCTGCGCACGATACGCACCCTGGCCGAGGCCGGGGTGCCCGTGGGCGTGAGCGTGGCGCCGCAGATCCCCTTCGTGAACGAGGACATGGAGCAGGTGCTCGAGGCCGCCGCCCACGCGGGCGCGACGCGCGCCTTCTACACCGTGCTGCGCCTGCCCTGGGAGCTCAATGAGGTGTTCCAGCAGTGGCTGGCCCTGCACTACCCGCAGCGCGCCGCGCGCGTGATGGCGCGCATCCGCGAGATGCGCGGCGGGCGCGACTACGACAGCGACTTTGCCAGCCGCATGCACGGCAGCGGCCTGTGGGCCGAGCTGATCCGGCAGCGGTTCCAGAAGGCCTGCACGCGCCATGGCCTCAACCGCACGCGCATCGAACTCGACCTCACGCAGTTCCGCCCCGGCGCCGCGCTGGGGCAGGGCAGCCTGTTCTAGGCCCTACCTCACCGTCTCGATGGCGCGCACGACGAGGGCGCCCTTGACGTCCTCGGCCAGAAAGCGCACCTTGTCGCCGACCTTGACCTTGTCCAGCAGCGCCGGGTCGCGGACCTGGAACACCATGGTCATGGGCATCATGTCCAGGCTCCTGATCTCGCCATGCTTGAGCGTGATCTTCTGTGCCGTCTTGTCGATGCGGCGGACCTCGCCGTCGGCCATCTCGGGCTGGGCGGCCGGCTGGGCCTGCGCGAGCTGGGCATGGCCGTGGTGGCCATGCTGCGCGTGGGCGGGCAGGGCGGGCAGGGCGGGCAGGGCGGGCAGGGCGGGCAGGGCGGGCAGCAGCAGGGCGGCCGACAGCAGCAGGGGGGACGTGATCTTCATGGGAACTCCTCGTGGAAAAAATCGAACCTTCAGCGGTAGGCCTGGAACACGGCCGCGTCGCCGTTGCGCTGCACCAGCAGCACGTCGTAGGCGTCCTTCTGGCCGCCGTATTCGGGGCCGTCCATGCCGGGCGAGCCAACCGGCATGCCGGGCACGGCCAGGCCCAGGGCCCGCGGTTTCTCCTTCAGCAGGCGGTGGATCTCGCGTGCGGGCACGTGGCCCTCGATCACGTAGCCGCCCACGAGCGCCGTGTGGCAGGAGCCGAACCGGTCGGCCAGGCCGATGCGGCGGCGGGTGTCGTTCTTGACCGCGTTGCTCACGTCGTGGAACTTCACCGTGAAGCCGTTGGCCTCGAGGTGGCGGATCCAGTCCTTGCAGCAGCCGCAGGTGGGCGTCTTCCAGACCTCGATCTCGGGCCGGGCGCTGGCCCGGGCGGTCAGCGCGGTGGCCGCGAGCGCGGCCGCCGCAGCGAGAAGATGGCGTCGTTGCATGATTCTCTCCTTGGGGGGGTCAGTCGGCGCGCACGCGGATCGTGCCCTTCATGCCGGCCTGGAAGTGGCCGGCAATCAGGCAGGCGAACTCGAACTCGCCGGCGCGGTTGAAGGTCCAGACGATCTCGCCGGTCTTGCCCGGGTCGACGTGGACCATGTAGGGCTCCTCGTGCTCCATGTTCGGATACTTCAGCATCATCTGGGCATGGGCCTGCAGCTCGGCCGGCGTGCCGATGACCAGCTCGTGCAGCAGCCGGCCGTCGTTGCGCACGCGCAGGCGCACGGTCTCTCCGCGCCGCACCTCAATGTGATCGGGTGCGAAGCGCATGTCGTCGCCCATGCCGAGGGTGAGGGTGCGCCGCACGTCCTTCGCCTCACCGGCGATGCCCCAGGGCTTCTGTTCCTTCACGACGGCGGCGGGGCTGCCGTGCGGCTTCTCGCCGTGGGCCCAGGCGGGCCCCGCGGCCAACAGGGCCGCGCCGATGATGCAGGCAAGTGGTTTCATGCTTTCCTCAATGATGGTTGTGTGATTTGGGTTTGACGGCCTTGAGCCCGACCGCGGGCTGTCCGGCGGCAGGAGGCGCGGCGCGCCCGGCCTCGGGCGTCGCACCGGTCCACTCGAAGGAACGCGTGCCCGGCGGCTGCGCGAACCAGCCCGGGTCGCGGTAGTCGCCCGGCTTCTGGTCGCGCCGCACCTTGAGCGTGGTGAACATGCCGCCCATCTCGATCGGGCCGTAGGGGCCGGTGCCGGTCATCATGGGCAGGGTGTTCTCGGGCAGCGGCATCTCCATGGCGCCCATGTCGGCCATGCCGCGCTCGCCCATGAGCATGTAGTCCGGCACCAGCTTCTGGATCCGGCTCACCAGACCGCGGTGGTCCACGCCGATCATGGTGGGCACGTTGTGGCCCATGGGATTCATGGTGTGGTGGCTCTTGTGGCAGTGGAAGGCCCAGTCGCCCTCCTCGTCGGCGAGGAACTCGATCTGCCGCATCTGGCCCACGGCCACGTCGGTGGTCACCTCGGGCACGCGCACCCCCATGGGCCAGGGCCCGCCGTCGCTGCCCGTGACCACGAACTCGTGGCCGTGCAGGTGGATGGGGTGGTTGGTCATGGTCAGGTTGCCCACCCGGATGCGCACCTTGTCGTTCAGCCGCACGTTGAGGCTGTCGATGCCGGGGAAGGCGCGGCTGTTCCAGGTCCAGAGGTTGAAGTCCAGCATGGTGTTGATCCTGGGCGTGCTGGCCCCGGGCTCGATGTCGTAGGCGTTGAGCAGGAAGCAGAAGTCGCGCTGCACCTCGCCGATCAGCGGGTGTTTCCCTTTCGGGTGCGTGACCCAGAAGCCCATCATGCCCATGGCCATCTGCACCATCTCGTCGGCGTGCGGGTGGTACATGAAGGTGCCGGGGCGGCGCGCCACGAACTCGTAGACATAGGTCTTGCCCGGCGGGATCTGCGGCTGGTTCAGGCCGCCCACGCCGTCCATGCCGTTGGGCAGGCGCTGGCCGTGCCAGTGGATGGTGGTGTGCTCGGGCAGCTTGTTGCTCACGAAGATGCGGACGCGGTCGCCCTCGACCACCTCGATGGTCGGCCCCGGGCTCTGGCCGTTGTAGCCCCACAGCGTGGCGCGCATGCCCGGTGCGATCTCGCGCACCACGGGCTCGGCCACCAGGTGGAATTCCTTGACGCCCTGGTTCATGCGCCAGGGGCAGGTCCAGCCGTTGAGCGTGACCACCGGGTTGTAGGGGCGGCCGGTTTCGGGGTAGAGCGGCGGCGCGGTGTCCGCGCTGTCCATGATCACCGGCTCGGGCAGGGCGGCCAGCGCCACCTTGCTGACGGAAGCCGCGGCCACGGCCGTGAGGCCCGCGCCGGCGAAGAAGTTTCTGCGGTTCATGTGCTGTGTCCTGTGCGTTCAGTGCGCGGGCGCGGGCGCGCCGGCGGTCAGGGCGGCGCCGCCGCGCAGCGGGGTCAGCGCGCCGGGGGAGGTGCCGGTCAGGGTGAGCTGCAGCTCGGCGTCGGCCAGCCAGAAGTCGCGTTGCGCGGCCAGGGCGTTGTTCACGCTGAGCACCTGCGCGCGCGCCTCGGCCAGCAGCTCCCAGACGCTGGAGAGCATGCCGTTGTAGCGCAGCACCATCTCCTCGTTGATGAAGCGGCGCAGCGGCACCACCTCGTCGCGGTAGTGGCGCGCCAGGTCCCAGGCGGTGCGCCAGCCGTGCCAGGCCTCGCGCGTCTCGCTGCGTGCGCGTGTGGCCGTCTCGCGCACGCGGATCAGCGCCTGGCGGTGGATCGCCTCGGCGCGCGCGTTGCGCGCCGTGCCCCAGTCGAACAGCGGCAGCGGCAACTCCAGCTCCCAGCCGCGCTTGACCTCGCGCGCGCCGTCGCCGTCCACGGTGCTCGAATGCAGGTAGCCCAGCGTCAGGCCGTTCAGGTAACCGCGCGTCTTGATCATGCCCAGCGACTGCGACACGTAGGTCGATTCGGTCATGGCCGAGCGCACGTCCAGCCGCTCGCGCAGCGCGCGGGCCTCCGCATCCTGCAGCCCGGCAAGCTGCGCGGGCAGGTCGGGCAGGCGATCGGGCAGGGTGAACTGCGCCTGCGCGCCGCTCAGGCCCAGCAGGCGCACCAGCTGCTCGCGCTCGGCCACGGCGGCCTGGCGCGCGCGCGCCAGCTCGGCCGCCGCATCGGCCAGCAGCACCTGCTCGCGCGCCTGCTGCAGGCGGCTGAAGTTGCCCACGCGCGCCATGCGCTGCGCGAGCTCGGCCCCCGCCTCGGCCGCATCGCGCACGTCCTCAAGGTAGCGTGCGCTCTGCTGCGCCGCGACGGCGCGGATCCAGGCCTTGCGCACCTCGGTGGCCAGGCGCACCACTTCCTGCGCAGCCCGCAGCTTGGCCAGTTCGTGCTGGCGGCCCTGCCACTGGCTCTGCCAGGGCAGGAAGAGCAGGCCCACCACGTCGAAGCGCAGCATGCGCTCGAGTTCGCGGCTCTCGCCCTCGGTCAGGCTGGCGATGGAGAAGTGCGGGTTGGGCGCACGCCCGGCCTGCACACGCGCGATGTCGCTGATCTCCAGCGTGTTGAGTGCGCCCTGCAGGGACGGGCTGTGGAGCAGGGCGATGCGCACGGCACTCTCGGCCGAGAGCGGCGCCGTGAGCAGTCCGGCCACCGCGGCCTCGGCCTCGGGGCCCGGGCGCTGCAGTTGCACCGCCACGCCGGCGGTGCGCCCCTGCGTGAGGTCCTGCAGGTCGGCCAGGTCGCGTTCCGGCGCCACTGTGCCGCAGCCGGCCAGCAGCGCGGCCACGGCCAGGGAGGGGAGCAGGCGCTTCATGGCTGCTCCTGCGCCGGCGGCACGCGCACGCCGGGGTGGGCGCGCTCCCAGCGCAGCACGTCGCTGTGGCCGCGGGGGTGGCGGCCCACGGTGTCGTTGGCGGCGCGCCAGGCCGCGTTGTCGTTGCCCGGCGTGGTGTCGCGCGGGGCGACCACGCCGCGCGGCAGATGGTCAAAGGCTGGCCGGTAGGCCAGGGGCGGTGCAGCGGCCGGGTCGGCAGGATCGGCCGCAGGCCGCTCCTGGGCCGGGCTCAGGGCCGGCCCGGCCATCAAGGCCAGGGCCAGCAGGATGCGTGGATGCATGGAAAACTCCGAAAACAGCGTTCAGGGAACGACGATCGCGTGCGCAGACCGGCTCGGCGGCTCACTGCGGACGCACTACGGCTGTCGGAGTCAGGAAATGGGCGGCTTGTAACCTGGCGCGCGCTCGGCGCTGGCCAGCTCGCGGGTCGCGGACTGCGGTGCCGCGGCCGGCTGCACGTCCGCGGCAAAGGCCGGCAGCATCGGGGCCATGGCCACCGAATGGCAGATCTGGCAGGCGCTGCAGCTGCCGCAGTCGGACCCGGCGTGCGCGTCGTGGGCATCCGGGGTGCCGTGGTCCGCGTGCGCCATGTCGGCGTGGCCGTGACAGTCGGCCATGTCGGCCATGTCGGCGTGTGCCGCGGGCATCGCATGCGCCGCGGGCGCCATCGCCATGGCATCACCGACCCAGCCGCGCAGGGGCAGCAGGGTGATCATGAGGGCGATGAACAGGATGCGCATGACGGGGGCGGAGCCTTGGAAGGCAAGGACCGGATGATAAACAATCGGTGGAAAAGTTCAGTTCATGCAGAATCATTCCCCATGAGCCCCAAGACGAATGTGCCGGCCCGCATCCTGGTCGTGGATGACAACGCCGAGAACCGCCGGCTCTTTGCCATGATCCTGGACCTGGCCCATTACGCGGTGGAGACGGTGGGTGACGGCCTGGCGGCCCTGGAGCGCGTGCAGCAGTCGCCACCCGACCTGATCCTGCTCGACGTCATGATGCCCGGCCTCGACGGCTACGAAGTCTGCCGCCGCCTCAAGGCCGATCCGGCCAGCCGCGACATCCCGGTGATCTTCGCCACCTCGCTGGGCGACCAGGCCGCCGAGGCGCGGGGCTTCGAGGCCGGGGGCGTGGATTTTCTCACCAAGCCGCTGCATACGCAGGTGGTGCTGGCCCGGGTGGCCGCGCAGCTGGCGCTGGCGGCGCAGCGGCGCAACCTCGAAGGCATGTTCCGCGACGTCATGGAGTTCGCGCCCGACGCCATCATCCTGACCGACCCGGACGGCCGCATCGTGCAGGTCAACGCCCGCACCGAGGAACTCTTCGGCTGGCCGCGCGGCGAACTCGCCGGCCAGCCGGTCGAAGTGCTGATGCCGCCGCACCTGCGCCACAGGCACGAGGGCCGGCGCCGGGACTTTGCCCGCGGCGCCGGCACGCTGCGCATGGCCAGCGGCGCGGCCTGCCTGCGACGCGACGGCAGCGAGTTCTTCGGCGACATCAGCCTGACCACGCTGCAGACGCTGCAGGGGCCGCTGCTGATGGCAGTGGTGCGCGACGTCACCGAGCGCAAGCGGCAGGAAGAGCGTCTGGTCGAGGCGGCGCGCTACGCGCGCAGCCTGATCGAGACCAGCATCGACCCGCTGATCCTGATCGACATGCAGGGCCGCATCCAGGACGCCAACGAGGCGGCCTGCCGCATCACCGGTCTGCCGCGCGAGGCGCTGATCGGCAGCGACGCGGTCAGCAAGTTCACCGAGCCAGAACGCCTCAAGCCCGGCTTCAGGCAGGTCATGGCCGAGGGGCAGGCCATCGACTACCTGCTGACCATCCGCCACGCCAGCGGCCGCTTGACCGACGTGCTGTGCAACGCCCGGGCCTACCGCAACGAGCACGGCGAGGTGGTCGGCATCTTCGCCACCGCGCACGACGTCACCGAGAGCCGCCGCATCCAGGAGGAGGTCAGCACGTCCCGTCAGCGCCTGCGCGACATGGCCGCCCAGAGCGAGGCCGTGCGCGAGTACGAGCGCAAGAGCATCGCGCGCGAGGTGCACGACGAACTGGGCCAGGTGCTGACCGCGCTGCGCATGGACCTGACCTTCCTGGACCTGCGCCATGGCGCGGCGTCTGCGGAACTGCAGGCCAAGTTCCGCGACATGCGCGGCCTGGTCGACCGCGCCATCCAGGGTGTGCGCAACGTCGCGACCAACCTGCGCCCGAGCGCGCTCGACATGGGGCTGATCCCCGCCATCGAATGGGTCTGCGGCGAATTCACGCGCCACACGGGCATCCCCTGTGCCGTCCTGCTCGAGGGCCAGGGCCTGGAGCTGCCCGAAGCACGCGCCATCGGACTGTTCCGCATCGTGCAGGAATCGCTGACCAACGTCACGCGCTACGCCCAGGCCAGCCGGGTTCAGGTGACGCTGCGCGGCGAAGGCGACACGCTCACCCTGCAGGTGCAGGACGACGGGCTGGGCTTCGACCCTGAGGCCGCACGGCGGCGCAATGCCTTCGGCCTGCTGGGCATGCAGGAGCGCGCACTGGCCCTGGGCGGCACCCTGCAGGTGCACAGCGCGCGCGGACAGGGCACCACGGTCAGCGTCACCGTGCCGCTGCACCATGTCAGCCGCTGGCAGGAGCTCGCATGATCCGCCTGCTGCTGGCCGACGACCACGCCATCGTGCGCAGCGGCCTGCGCCAGCTGCTCACGCTCGCGCCCGACCTGCGGGTGGCCGCCGAGGCGGTCGACGGCCCCGGCGTGCTCGCGGCGCTGCGCCACGAGCTGCCCGACCTGCTGCTGCTGGACATCAACATGCCGGGCCTGAGCGGCGCCGACCTGATCGGGCGCATCCGTGCGCACTGGCCGGCGCTGCCCGTGCTGGTGCTGAGCATGCACAACGAGCCGCAGGTGGCCGCGCGCGTGCTCAAGGCCGGCGCCAACGGCTATGTCACGAAGGACAGCGAGATGGACGTGCTGCTGGGCGCGATCCGCCGGGTGGCCGGCGGCGGGCGTTACATCGTGCCCGAACTGGCGGAGAAGCTGGTCTTCGACCAGACCCTGGCCGGCGGGGCACCGCCGCATACCCAGCTCTCGGACCGCGAACTCGAGGTGTTCCGTCTGCTCGTGGCGGGCAGGGGGGTGAACGAGATCGCCGTGCAGCTGTGCATCAGCAACAAGACCGTGAGCACCCACAAGGCGCGTCTGCTGGAGAAGCTCAATCTCGGCGGCACCGCCGAGCTGGTGCGCTACGCCCTGCAGCACGGCCTGCTGGACTGAAGGCGGCGGGGTAGGAATCGCCCTACCCCGGCTCGTCCGTTTCCGACCCCCGAAACGGCCGCGTCCGATAGCCCATGGGGTATTTCGCCGGCACCATGACGGCATGCTCAAGCTGCTGGTCGTCGATGACTCCGAACTGATCCGTTTCCGCCTGGTGCGCATGCTGTCAGGCCTGCCTGCCATCAAGGAGATCGGCACGGCCGGGAACCTGCAGCAGGCCCTGTACACCGCCTCGCACTTCCAGCCGGACCTGGTGATCCTGGACCTGAACCTGCCCGACGGCCATGGCGCCTCCATCATCCCCAAGCTGCGGCGCATGGACCCGCAGCCGCGCATCCTCGTGCTGACCAACGAGGCTGGCGACTACCAGCGCGAGCACAGCCTGCAGGCCGGCGCCGACTGGTTCTTCGACAAGTCCACCGAATTCGAACAGGCGCTGGCGCTGCTGCAGCAGCAGGGCGCCCTGCACTGAAAAGCCGTGCCACATCCAGGCATTGAATAACACGAACGGAGCCACCCCCCCATGCGCAACAACCAGCCCGTGACCCAGCGCGAGTACGTCTTCCCCGAAGGCGCGACCCTCATGTCCACCACGGACACGCAGAGCCACATCCGCTACGCCAACGAGGCCTTCGTCGAGGTCAGCGGCTTCGCGCGCGAGGAGATCCTGGGCCAGCCACACAACCTGGTGCGCCATCCCGACATGCCGCCGGAGGCCTTCGCCGACATGTGGGCCACGCTCAAGGCTGGCGAGTCCTGGACGGCACTGGTCAAGAACCGCCGCAAGAACGGCGACCACTACTGGGTGCGGGCCAACGCCACGCCCGTGGAGCGCAATGGCCAGGTCACCGGCTACATGTCGGTGCGCACCAAACCCACGGGTGAGGAAGTGGCCGCGGCCGAAGCGCTCTACCAGCGCTTCCGCGAGGGCCGGGCCGCCGGCCTGGCTTTTCACAAGGGCATCATCGTACGCACCGGCCTCATGGCCTGGACCTCGTGGTTCCAGGTCATGCCGGTGCGCTGGCGCGTGCGCCTGCCCATCGCCCTGGCCGTGCTCATCGGTCTGCTGACGGCCTGGCTGGCCGGCGTCGGCGGTGCCGCGCTTGGCATCACGGCCGCGGGCCTTGCAGCGGCAGCGCTCCTGGTCTGCCTGATGCTGCAGCGCCAGATCGTCGCGCCGCTGGAGCAGATCCTGGCACAGGCCCAGCAGGTGGCCAGCGGCCAGCCGCCGCAGGGCATCAACCTGGACCGGGTGGACGAGATCGGCATGCTGATGCGTGCCGTCAACCAGGCCGGCTTCAACCTGCGTGCGCTGGTGGACGACGTGGCCTCGCGGGCCCAGGTGGTGGCCTCGGCCAGCCAGCAGATGGCCGGCGGCAACCTGGACCTCAGCGCCCGCACCGAGAGCCAGGCCAGCGCTCTGCAAGAGACGGCGGCTTCGATGGAGGAGTTCAGCTCCACCGTGAGGCAGAACGCCGAGAACGCGCGCCAGGGCAACGGCCTGGCCCAGACCGCCAGCAGCGTGGCCGTCCGGGGCGGCGAGGTGGTGGCCCAGGTGGTCGACACCATGAAGGGCATCAACGCGTCGAGCCGCCGCATCAGCGACATCATCGGGGTGATCGACGGCATCGCCTTCCAGACGAACATCCTGGCGCTCAATGCCGCGGTGGAGGCCGCGCGCGCGGGCGAGCAGGGCCGTGGCTTTGCCGTCGTGGCGTCCGAGGTGCGCAACCTGGCCGGCCGTTCGGCCGAAGCGGCCAAGGAGATCAAGCAGCTCATCAGCGACAGCGTGCAGCGGGTGGAGCAGGGCACGGTGCAGGTCGACCAGGCCGGGACCACCATGACCGAGGTGGTGTCCAGCATCCGCAGCGTGACCGAGCTGATGAGCCAGATCACGATCGCCAGCAACGAACAGAGTCAGGGCGTGGCCCAGGTGGGCGAGGCCATCACGCTGCTGGACCAGACCACGCAGCAGAACGCCGCGCTGGTCGAGGAAAGCGCCGCCGCCGCCGACAGCCTCAAGGATCAGGCCGACCAGCTGGTGCAGGCCGTGAACGTGTTCAAGTAAGAAAAGGATACCCCCATGACCACCACCCTGCTGGCGCCCGCACAGGCATCGTCCCAGGCAGCCACGAGTGCCGCCGCCATCCGTGAGTTCCTGGCCTTCAAGCTCGGCCGCGAGGAATACGGCATCGACATCCTGCGCGTGCAGGAGATCCGATCCTACGAGCCGCCTACGCGCATGGTCAACGCGCCCGGCTTCATCCTGGGCGTGGTGAACCTGCGTGGCGTGATCGTGCCCATCATCGACATGCGCATCAAGTTCGGAATGGACGAGGTGAAGTACGACAGCTTCACCGTGGTCATCGTGCTCAACATCGGCAAACAGGTCGTGGGCATGGTGGTCGACAGCGTCTCCGATGTCATCAGCCTGACGCCCGATCAGCTGCGCCCGGCGCCCGAGTTCTCGGGGGCCATCGACGGCAACAGCGTCCTGGCCATCGGTTCGGTGGGGCAGCGCATGCTGATCCTGCTGGACATCGAGAAGCTGATGGGCGGCGCCGACATGGGCCTGGGTGATCAGATGGCCTGAACGTCGAAGACAAACGGACTTATCACTTCCTGCAAGAGTGTGCGCATGAACCCTACTTTTTCCAACCGCTGGGAGCAACTCAGTCTGGCGATCAAGCTGCCCCTGAGCGTGTTCGTCGTCGTCGGCCTGGTCTTCCTGGCTTTCGTGCTGGCGATCGGCTACTCGCTGACGGCGTCCGTCGAGGAGCGGGCCAGCGCGGAAGTGCAGTCGAAAACACGGCTGATCGCCGATCTGATCGATGCCTCCGACCAGGACTTGCGCCTGCGGGCCGCCGCGCTGGCCCAGGCCTTCCAGGCCCGCCTGGCCGGACGATTCGAACTCGATGCCGCCATCACGGAGGTCAACGGCAAGCCGGCTCCGACCCTCAGGCTCGATGGACGGACGGTGAACATGGACTTTGCGATTCCCGACCAGTTCACGCAGGCCACCGGGGCCGTGGCCACCGTGTTCGCCAAGACCGGCGATGACTTCATCCGGGTGACCACGTCGCTCAAGACCGACAAGGGACAGCGTGCCATCGGCACCCTGCTCGACCGCGCGCATCCGGGCTACAAGGCCACGCTGGAGGGTAAGACCTACAACGGCGCAGCCGTCCTTTTCGGCAAGCCCTACATCACGCAATACGACCCGATCCGCGATGCGCAGGGCCAGGTGATCGGCCTGTCCTTCATCGGTCTCGATTACAGCGACTACCTGAAGCAGCTCAAGGCGACCATCCGAAGCATGAAGATCGGCGAGACGGGCTACTTCTACGTGATGGACGCGCGTGCGGGCGCCGGCTACGGCACGCTGCTCGTCCACCCGGTGGCCGAAGGCAAGAACCTGATCGACGCCAAGGATTCGAGCGGGCGTGAGTTCCTGAAGGAGATCCTCGAGCGCAAGAACGGCGTGATCAACTACCCGTGGGTGAACAAGGAACGGGGCGAAACCCGGCCGCGCGAGAAGCTGGCGGCGTTTTCGCACCTGGAAGGTTGGAACTGGGTCATTGTTGGTGGCACCTATGTCGACGAATTCACCGGCGAGGTGAGCCGCATGCGCAACCTGTACGGCGCGATTGGCGTCGTACTGGTGCTCGTGGTGGCGGCCGTCATGTTCCTGCTGATCCGTCGCATCGTGGTCGCGCCGCTGGCACAGGTCGGCGCCGCAGCACAGGCGCTGGCCGGGGGGGACCTCACGGTCAAGCTCAATGCCGGGCGGCACGACGAAGTGGGCCGCCTCATGGGTGCCATGAACCAGATCGGTGCCGGTCTGGCCCAGGTGGTGGGCCGCGTGCGCCAGGGCAGCGAAAGCGTGGCCACCGCCAGCGCCGAGATCGCCCAGGGCAACCAGGACCTCTCGGCCCGGACCGAGAGCCAGGCCAGCGCGCTCGAAGAGACCGCCGCGTCCATGGAAGAGCTCGGCTCCACCGTCAAGCAGAACGCCGACAACGCGCGCCAGGCCAACCAGCTCGCCCAGAGTGCGAGCACCGTGGCCGTGAAAGGCGGCGAGGTCGTGGCCCAGGTCGTGGACACCATGAAGGGCATCAACGACTCCAGCCGCAAGATCGCCGACATCATCAGCGTCATCGACGGCATCGCCTTCCAGACCAACATCCTGGCGCTCAACGCCGCGGTGGAAGCCGCGCGCGCCGGCGAACAGGGCCGTGGCTTTGCCGTGGTGGCGTCCGAGGTGCGTTCCCTGGCCGGGCGCAGTGCCGACGCCGCCAAGGAAATCAAGACCCTCATCACCGACAGCGTCACGCGCGTCGAGCAGGGCAGTGCCCTGGTCGACCAGGCCGGTGCCACCATGAACGAGGTGGTGGCCAGCATCCGCCGCGTCACCGACATCATGGGCGAGATCAGTGCCGCGAGCAGTGAGCAGAGCGCCGGCGTGGCCCAGGTGGGCGAGGCCGTCACGCAGATGGACCAGGCCACGCAGCAGAACGCCGCGCTGGTCGAGGAGATGGCCGCCGCCGCGTCCAGCCTCAAGGGCCAGGCCCAGGATCTGGTGCAGGCCGTGGCCGTGTTCCGCCTGACTTCGACACCGGCGCCGCAACTGGGGCTGGCACGGTGACTTTTTCATGGGAATGCCTGATTTCCTGCGTTTATTGATGGAAATCAAGCGTTTTCGCATTGACGTGCCCGGGATGGAGCCGATAACCTGAGTGCAGGGAGTCGAGCGTACCGGCGTCGAGCGACTGGTTGTTTTTATTTCGGAAGGTTAGGTCCAAATGAGCTCTTCAACTTCTGCAGCCCTGCGGGACGTTTCATCCGTCCACCAGGCCCAGGCCCTGCTGGGCGACAAGGTCATGCTCGTGGCCATCGTGCTCAGTGCCGTGGCGGCCGTGATCCTGGGCGCAAGCTTCGTGGAGTCGGGTCTGGCCTGGATCGCCTCGGGCGTGCTGCTGGCGGTCGGCGTCGGCACCTATGCCAGCGCGCGCGGCACCCTGGCCTCGCGGCTGATCCTGACCTTCGTGCAGGCGTCCTTCGTGGCGCTGCACATCCAGCTCGCGCGCGGCATGATCGAGTTCCACTTCGGCGTGTTCGTCACGCTGGCGCTGCTGCTGGTCTACCTGGACTGGCGCCCCATCGTCTTTGGCGCCGCGACCTTCGCCGTGCACCACGTGCTGTTCGACCGCTTGCAGGCGGCCGGTTTCGGCCTCTACTGCCTGGGACAGCCGAACTTCGCTGTCATCATCCTGCACGCCGTCTACGTGGTGATCCAGACCGCGCTGGAGGTGGTGCTGGCCGTCAGCATGGGCCGTACGGCCCGCACCGGCGAGGAGCTCGGGCAGCTGGTGGCCGCGGTCGACCGCCCCGACGGCATTGCGCTGGACACCGTCGACCAGGTGCCGGTGACGACGCCGGTCGCACAGACGCTCAAGACCACGCTCAAGCGCATGGAGTCGGCCGTGTCCATCGTGCGTTCCTCGGCCGGCAGCATGGACGTGGCCTGCGCCGAGATCGCCGCGGGCAACCACGACCTGTCGGCGCGCACCGAGTCCCAGGCCAGCGCGCTGCAGCAGACGGCAGCGTCCATGGAGCAGCTCAGCTCCACGGTGAAGCAGAACGCCGACAACGCGCGCCAGGCCAACCAGCTCGCGCAGAGCGCGAGCACCGTGGCCGTGCAGGGCGGCCAGGTGGTGGCCCAGGTGGTGGACACCATGAAGGGCATCAACGACAGCTCGCGCAAGATCGCCGACATCATCAGCGTGATCGACGGCATCGCCTTCCAGACCAACATCCTGGCGCTCAACGCGGCCGTGGAAGCCGCGCGCGCCGGCGAGCAGGGCCGCGGCTTTGCCGTGGTGGCCAGTGAGGTGCGTTCGCTGGCCGGGCGCAGTGCCGACGCCGCCAAGGAGATCAAGACCCTGATCACCGACAGCGTGGGCCGCGTGGAACAGGGCAGTGCCCTGGTGGACCAGGCCGGCGCCACGATGGAGGAGGTGGTGGCCAGCATCCGCCGCGTGACCGACATCATGGGCGAGATCAGCGCCGCCAGCAGCGAGCAGAACCAGGGCGTGACCCAGGTGGGCGAGGCCGTCACGCAGATTGACCAGGCCACGCAGCAGAATGCCGCGCTGGTGGAAGAGATGGCAGCGGCGGCCTCCAGCCTCAAGAGCCAGGCCCAGGACCTGGTGCAGGCCGTCAGCGTGTTCAAGCTGGCGGCAGGCGCCGGTGGCAGCAGTGGCGGGTTCAGCCCCGGTGCTGCCCCCAGGCCGGCCCCGGCCCCCGTGCGTGCGCCCGCGGCTGCCAGGCCGCCGGCCCCTGCAGCCAGCCCGGCCGCCGGGCGCCGCCTGAGCGCCCCGGCGAAGCCGGCGCCGGCGCCTGCACCCCAGGCCCGGGTTACCGCGCCCAAGGACGATGGTGACTGGGAGAGCTTCTGAGGACCTGGCCCGGTTCCCTTTGCCGGGACCCGCTCACCGGCCCCCGCACTGCGGGGGCTTTTTCATGGGGGCTGCGTTTGCCGCAGCGGCGTCTCAGGCCCGTTCGCGCACGAAGCGGGCCAGCTCGTCGGCCGGCATGGGGCGCGCGTAGAGGTAGCCCTGGGCGGCATCGCAGCCGAAGCTGCGCAGCTGGCAGCGCATCTCCTCCGTCTCCACACCCTCGGCGATGGTCGTGAAGTTCAGGCTGTGCGCCATCTGGATGATGGCGCGCACGATGGCGGCATCGTCGGCGTCGACGGCCAGGTCGCGCACGAAGCTCTGGTCGATCTTGAGGCGGTCGATGTCGAAGCGCTTGAGGTAGGACAGGCTGGAGTAGCCCGTGCCGAAGTCGTCGATGGCCAGCATCACGCCCATCTGCTTGAGGCGCGTGAGCACGACCAGCACGCTCTCCACGTTCTGGATCAGGATCGATTCGGTCAGCTCCAGCTCCAGCAGGCCGGGCGCGAGGCCGGAGTCCGTGAGCGCCCGCTCCACCGCCCGTTCGATGTCGCCGCGCTTGAACTGGATGGCCGAGAGGTTCACGGCCACCGGCAGCGCGGCCAGGCCTTCGCGCTGCCATTCGCGCTGCCACTCGGCGGCCTGGCGGCAGGCCTCGCGCAGCACCCAGTCGCCCATGGGCACGATCAGCCCGCTTTCCTCGGCCACGGCGATGAAGCGGCCCGGCGCCACCGTGCCCAGGCTGGGATGCTGCCAGCGCAGCAGCGCCTCCACGCCGATGATGGCGCCGCTGGCCAGGTCGAACTGCGGCTGGTAGTGCAGCACGAATTCGTGCCGGTCCAGCGCGCGGCGCAGGCCGCTGCGCATGAGCATGTGCTCGCTGGCCTCGGCGTCCATGGCCGGATCGAAGAAGTGGTAGGCGTTGCGCCCGGCTTCCTTGGAGCGGTACATGGCCTGGTCGGCCTTCTTGCGCAGGGTGTCGAAGTCGCGCCCGTCGTCGGGGTAGATGGCCACGCCCACGGAGGCCGTGGTCGAGAGTTCCTGCCCGCCCTCGGCCACGATGGGCTGCTGCAGGCTGTCCATGATCTTCATCAGGATGGCCGAGACGATCTCGGTGTCGGGCAGGTCGCGCAGCACCAGCAGGAACTCGTCGCCGCCCTGGCGGCTGATGGTGTCGGTGTCGCGCACGCAGGTCAGCAGCCGCAGCGCCACCTCCTTGAGCAGCAGGTCGCCGGCGGCGTGGCCCAGGCTGTCGTTGACGCTCTTGAAGTTGTCCAGGTCCAGGTAGACCAGCGCCACCCGGGTCTGGCTGCGCTCGGCCTGGGCCGCAGCCTGCACGAAGCGGTCCTGCACCAGCACCCGGTTGGGCAGGCCGGTGAGGGTGTCGTGGTAGGCCAGAAACTCGATGCGCTGTTCGGCCTTGCGGCGCTCGGTGATGTCGGTGCCGATGCCGCGGTAGCCGCGGAACACGCCGGCCTCGTCGAAGATGGGCTGGCCGCTGATGGAGAAGGTGCGCAGCTCGCCGTTGTCGGCGCGCACGCGGTAGACGAAGTTGCGGAAGGGTTCGTGGCGTTCCAGCTGGGCGCGGTGCTCGGCCCATTGCTCGGGGGTCACGCCCGTGATGGGCATCTCCCAGCGGGTCTTGCCCAGCGGCGGCTCGACCGAGGTCGGGCTCAGGCCCTGCGACATCAGCGTGAAGCGGAACTGCGCATCCTGCTCCCAGTACCAGTCGGTGGACATCTCGGCCAGGCTGCGAAAGCGCGTCTCGCTCTGCTGCAGGGTCTGCTGCTGGCGCTCCGTGGTCTCGACCATGCTGTTGAAGGCTTGCACCAGCGCGCCGATCTCCATCCCCGGGCGCGCGCCCGGCGGCAGCCGCAGCTGGCGGTCGCCCGCGGGCAGCGTGGGCAGCGCGCGCACGTGCTGCGACAGCCGCTCCAGGGGGGCCAGCCAGCGCCGCATGACCAGCCAGACCAGCAGCAGCACCAGCAGCGTCCCGGCGGCGGCGGCCAGCTGGAAATAGCGCTGGGCCTTGCGCAGCGGCGCCTCGGCCTCGGCCAGGGGCAGGTTCACGCTCAGCACCCAGGGCACGCTGCTCAGCAGCTTGAAGCTGCTGAGCACGTCCACGCCGCGCGAGGTGCGGTTCACGCCGCTGGCCGCGAAGCCGTCAAGGGCCTGGTCGAGCATGCGGTTCTGCCCGGGCTGCGCGGCGGGTTGCATCACGCGGGCCGGGTCGTGGTGCGAGATCAGCAGCCGGTCGCGCGTGAGCAGCGAGACATAGCCGGTCTGGCCCACGCGCACGCGCTGCAGGTCGGCCAGCTGGTTGTCGCCCTGCAGGTTGAAGCTGCCGTCGAGGATGCCGATGAGCCGGCCCTGCGCGTCGTACACCGGCGCCGTCATGACCACCAGCGGCGGATAGGGCGGGTAAGGCGCCAGGAAGGGCTTCGAGATGTAGGGCTGGCGGGTCTGCAGCGTGGCCTGGATGAACTCGCGCTGGCTGATGTCGCGCCCGCGCCGCCCGGGCTTGTAGGGACTTTCGACCAGGATGCTGCCCTGCGGCGTCACCAGCACGAGGCTGTTGTCGAACAGGGTGTGCAGGGCGGCCATGCGGTCCAGGTGGGCCTGCGCCTGGTCGGCATTGCGCATGAGCTGCGGCGTGATGCTGCGGCTGGCGGCAATCAGCGCTTCCTGGCTCTGGCGCAGCTTGTCGTCGATCTCGCCGGCCAGCGCGGCGGCCAGCGTGGCCTGCTGGCGTGCCAGGCTGCGGTGGAACTCCGCCTCGTAGTAGCTCTGGGCGACCCAGGTCACCACGAGCGCGATGCCGGCAAAGACCAGCGCCAGGGCCAGCGCCATGCGGGTCTTGAGGCTGCGCGGGCGCAGGGAAATCGGGAACGCGGACATGAGGTCCGACTATACCCAAGCCCCTGCCCGCCTTTGCTTACGGCCGCGGGTGCGGCCGGCACTATTCCTCAGGCGCGGCGCAGATCGTGCTGTTTCAGCGGCAGCTCGCGGATGCGCCGGCCCGTGGCCGCGAAGATGGCGTTGAGCACGGCCGGGGCCGCCACGGCGATCGTGGGCTCGCCCACGCCACCCCAGAAGCCGCCCGAGGGCATGACGATGGTCTCCACGCGCGGCATGTCGGCCAGGCGCATGACGGGGTAGTCGTCGAAGTTCTTCTGCTCGACCGCGCCGTCCCTGACCGTGATCTCGCCGAACAGCGCGGCCGACAGGCCGAAGACGAAGGAGCCCTCGACCTGGGCCTCGATCTGCTGCGGGTTCACGGCGTGTCCGCAGTCGGTGGCGGCCACGATGCGGTGGATCCTGAGCTTGCCCTCGGCGCTCACCGAGACCTCGGCGCAGGCCGCCACATAGCTGCCGAAACCCATGCACTGCGCCAGCCCGCGGTGCACGCCCGGCGCGGCGGGGCGGCCCCAGCCGGCGCGCTGGGCCACGGCGTCGAGCACGGCCAGGTGCTTCGGGTGGTTGGCCATGAGCTTGCGGCGCAGCGCCAGCGGGTCCTGCCGCGTGGCGTGGGCGATCTCGTCGAGAAAGCACTCCAGGTACAGCGTGTTCTGGTTCAGGTTCACGCCGCGCCAGAAACCGGCGGGCACATGCGGGTTGCGCATGGCGTGGTCGATCCGCAGGTTGGGCAGGGTGTAGCCGATCGCGGCTTCGGCACCGTCCGGGTTCAGGCCCTGGTAGACCAGCATGTCCTTGCCGTCGCGCAAGGCCTGCGGCGCCACCGTGGACAGGATGGACTGGCCCGAGATGCGCATGTGCAGGCCCGTGAGGTTGCCCTGTTCGTCGAGCGCGGCGCTGAGCTTCGCCGCCGTGGCCGGATGGTAGTAGCCGTGCTGCATGTCCTCCTCGCGCGACCAGATCAGCTTGATCGGCGTGCCCGGCATGGTCCTGGCAATCTGCACCGCCTGCGTGATGTAGTCGTTGCGGCCGCGCCGCCCGAAGCCGCCGCCCAGCGAGAGCTTGTGGAGTTCGCACTGCTCGATGGGCAGGCCGGCGGCCGCGGCCACCGCCTCCAGGGCGGCCTCGCCGTTCTGCGTCGGCGCCCAGACCTCGCAGCGCTCGGCCGTCCAGCGCGCCGTCGCGTTCATGGGTTCGAGCGTGGCATGGGCCTGGTGCGGGTAGCTGTAGACCGATTCGATCTTGTGCACGGCGGTGGCCAGCGCCGTGGCCACGTCGCCCTGTTCGTTGCCGACCGAGGTGGCCGGCCCGTCCAGGCCCGAGTCCAGCGCGGCGCGGATGTCGGCCTGCTGCACGCCCGCGTGCGGGCCCAGCTCCCATTCCACCGGCAGCGCCTTGAGCGCGCTGTGGGCCTGCCACCAGGTTCCCGCGATCACGGCCACCGCGCTCGTGCCCACGGGCACCACCCGGCGCACGCCGGCGCGGCGCAGCACGGCGGCGGCGTTGTAGCTCTTGAGCCGGCCGCCGAACACCGGGCAGTCGCGGATGGCGGCATTGAGCATGCCGGGCAGGCGCAGGTCCACGCCGTAGTCGTGCTGGCCCGTGGTCTTGGTGAAGGTGTCCAGGCGCAGCAGCCGCTTGCCCGCGAGCTTCCACGTCGAGGGGTCCTTGAGCACCACACTGGCCGGGTCGGGCGGGGGCAGCTGTGCGGCGGCCACCGTCACGCGGCCGAACAGCGTCTTGCGGCCCGTGGGCTTGTGCGTGATGATGCCGTTGGCCGCCGTGCATTCGGTGGCCGGCACGCCCCATTCGTTGGCGGCGGCCTGGATGAGCATCATGCGCGCCATGGCGCCGCCACGGCGCACGTAGTCGTGCGAGTCGCGGATGCCGCGGCTGCCGCCGGTGGCGAAGCTGCCCCAGACGCGCTGGCGCGCCAGGTTCTGGCCCGGCGTGGGGAACTCGGTGGTCACGCGCGCCCAGTGGCATTCGAGCTCCTCGGCCACCAGCTGCGCCAGGCCCGTGAGCGTGCCCTGGCCCATCTCGGAACGGGCGATGCGGATCACCACCGTGTCGTCGGGCTTCACGACCACCCAGGCATTGATCTCGTAGCGCGGGTCGGCCGCGGCCTGCGCCAGCGGCACGTGAAAGCCCAGCATCAGGCCGCCGGCGGCCAGGCCCGTGCTGGCCAGGAAGCCGCGGCGCGACAGACCCGTGCCGGGCGCTGTATCCATGGGGGGGTAGTGCGTGGTGTTCATGCGGCGCTCCCTTGCATCGGTTCGGGCAACTCGCCGGCCTCACCCGTGCGCGGCCCGCTGCTGCGCACGGCCAGACCGATGGCGGCCTTCACGCGCTGGTAGGTGCCGCAGCGGCAGATGTTGGTGATGGCCGCATCGATCTCGGCCTCGGTGGGGCGCGGCCTGGTCCGCAGCAGGGCGGCCACGGCCATGATCATGCCGCTCTGGCAGTAGCCGCACTGCGGCACGTCCAGCGTGCGCCAGGCGCGCTGCACCAGGTGCGTGCCGTTGCGCGACAGGCCCTCGATGGTCACCACGGCCTGGGTCTCCTGCACGGCCGACAGCGGCACCACGCAGCTGCGCACGGGTGCGCCGTCGATGTGCACCGTGCAGGCCCCGCACTGGGCCACGCCGCAGCCGTACTTGGTGCCCGTCAGGCCGAGCTGCTCGCGCAGCACCCACAGCAGCGGGGTGTCCGGGTCGGCGATGAATTCCATCTCCTCGCCGTTGACATTGAGTTTGTTCATGGTCGCTCTCCTCCTCGGGTGTGCCGTGCCGGCGGGTTCCGGCACGGCCGTTTATAGGCCATTTCGCGCGCACCTGCTGCTGCGGTGACGCTGCGGCTCAGGCCGGCTTGAGCGTGATGCGCCGCGTGCCCGCGCGCTTGTGCGGCGCGGGTGCCGGCGGCAGCAGGTCTGCCAGAGTGTAGCGGTCGAGGTGCTGCATGAAGCCGTGCAGCGCGCCCTGCAGGATGCCGGTGAGCCGGCACTGCCCGCTGAGGGTGCAGTGGTCCTCACGCCCGAAGCATTCGACGAGCTGGAAATCGCTCTCCATGCTGCGCACCACGGCGCCCAGGTTGATCTGCGCCGGCGGCGCGGCCAGCCGCATGCCGCCGCCCTTGCCGCGCACGGTGCTGATCCAGCCGGCCAGGCCGAGCTGGTGCGTGATCTTCATCAGATGGGCCTCGGACAGGCCGTGCGCGCCGGCCACCTCGGCAATGGTGCACAGGCGGTCCGGCTGCTGCGCCAGGTACATCAGCAGGCGCAGCGCGTAGTCGGTCATGTGGGTCAGGCGCATGCCGGCATTGTGACTCAGCGCGGCGTGTCGTCAGGGGTTTCGTCGAGCTGCGCGCGCTTGTCCTTCACCCCGGCCCATTGCTGCGCATCGGCGGGCGCCAGCCGGCTGCGCGTGATGACGGGCCAGCGCGGCGCCAGGCGCGCATTGAGCGCGATGAAATCCTGCTGGTCCGCGGGCACGTCGTCCTCGACGAAGATCGCATCGACGGGGCATTCGGGGATGCACAGCGCGCAGTCGATGCAGTCGCCCGGGTCGATCACCAGGAAGTTCTTCCCCGCGTGGAAGGCGTCGACCGGACAGACGTCCACGCAATCCGTGTATTTACAGCGGATGCAGGGTTCGGTGACGACGTGGGTCATGCCGGCAGCCCCTGCAGGTCCTGCGGCGCCTGCGGGTCGTGGTGGGCCAGCTGCCAGCCGTACCACAGGCTGTCGGCGATGCGCCGCGCCAGCGCGCCGGCGCGTTCGCGCAGCGCGGCATTGGGCTGGGCGGCCAGCGCTGCGTCGAAGAGCTGCAGCCAGTGCCCGAACAGTGCGGCGCTGAGCCCGGGCAGCGCGGCATGCACCGACATGGGCGTGCCGCGGAAGCGCTTCGTGCCACGCAGCGCCGAGGACCAGAAGTCGCACAGTTTGGCCTCGTGCGCCGGCCAGTCGTGGATGCGGGCGTTGAAGATCGGCCCGAGCTGCGCGTCCTGCCGCACGCGGGTGTAGAAACGGCGCACCAGGTCGGCGATCTCTTCCTCGGTACACAGCAGGGGGTCGGGCATGGCAGGTCCTTGAAGATTCAGATTGAATAAATCTTAAAAGGAATCGGACTTGCCGTGCGGCATGGGCCTGCCGCCCTCAGGGGTATGCGGAGGGCTCAGGCGCGCAGCTGCTGCGCGGCCTTGTCCAGCCAGAGCTGCAGGCTGTCGTGCAGCTCGCGCTGGCTGAAGGAGCAGCTTTCCTCGGCGAACAGCGCGCTCGATTCCAGACGGTCCAGCAGGCCGTGCAGCACCTCGGCGTAGCGTGGCGGCAGCGTCGTGAGCGCGGCGGCGTGGGCGCGCGCCTGGCGGCTGAACTCGGCCGCGCTGCAGGCGCCGCTGCGCAGGGCCTGCAGCTGCGCCTGCAGGGCGGCCAGGGCTTCGGGGGCGGTGGACATGGTCAGTGGCCCAGGATCTTGGAGAGGAAGTCGCGGCTGCGCTCGCTCTGCGGATGGTGGAAAAATTCCTCGGGGGTGTTCTGCTCGACGATCTGGCCCTGGTCCATGAAGACCACGCGGTCGGCCACGGCCCGGGCAAAGCCCATCTCGTGCGTGACGCACAGCATGGTCATGCCCTGCGCGGCGAGCTCGGTCATGACGTCGAGCACTTCCTTGATCATCTCGGGGTCGAGCGCCGAGGTCGGCTCGTCGAACAGCATGATCTTGGGCGTGAGGCACAGCGTGCGTGCGATCGCCACGCGCTGCTGCTGGCCGCCGGAGAGCTGCAGCGGGTACTTGTGCGCCTGCTCGGCGATGCGCACGCGCGCGAGCTGCTCCATGGCCCGCTCCTCGGCCTGCTTCTTGGGCAGCCGGCCGACCTGGATGGGCGCCAGCGTCAGGTTCTCCAGCACGCTCAGGTGCGGGAAGAGGTTGAACTGCTGGAACACCATGCCAACCTTGCGCCGCACGGCGTCGATCACGCGCACGTCGTCGCCGAGCTCGTCGCCGTCGACCACCAGGCGGCCGCTCTGGTGCTCCTCGAGCCGGTTGATGCAGCGGATCAGCGTGGATTTGCCCGAGCCCGAGGGGCCGCAGATCACGATGCGCTCGCCGGGCTGCACGGCCAGGTCGATGTCGCGCAGCACGTGGAACTGCGCGCCATACCATTTGTTGACCTTGTCGAAGAGGATGATGGGTTCGGACATGTCGTGTTCCTGCGTTCAGCGCGCCTTGCCGCGGTTCACCTGCTTTTCCACCCACTGGCTGTAGCGCGACATGGCGAAGCAGAAGACGAAGTAGATCAGCACGATGAAGAGGTAGCCCTCGATCTTGTAGGGCCGCCAGTCGGCGTCGGAGTTGAGGGCCAGGCCCAGCGCGCCGGTGAGCTCGTACAGGCTGACGATGGTCACCAGCGAGGTGTCCTTGAAGATGGCGATGAAGTTGTTCATCAGCCCCGGCACCACCGTGGCCAGGGCCTGCGGCAGCACCACGGTACGCTGCGTCTGCCAGTAGCTCAGGCCCAGCGCGGCGGCGGCCTCGACCTGGCCGCGCGGCACGGCCTGCAGCCCGCCGCGGATCACCTCGGCCATGTAGGCCGCGGCAAACAGCGTGATGCCGGCCAGCACGCGCAGCAGCACGTCGATGGTCAGGCCCTGGGGCATGAACAGCGGAAACATGAAGGAGGCCATGAACAGCACGGAGATCAGCGGCACGCCGCGCACCAGCTCCACGTACAGCGTGCACACGCTGCGGATGGCCGGCAGCTGCGAGCGCCGCCCCAGCGCCACCAGCAGCGCCAGGGGAAAGGCCCCGACGATGGACAGCGCCGCCAGCAGGATGGTCAGCGGCAGGCCGCCCCAGCGGTCGGTCTCCACCGGCGCCAGGCCGGCCACGCCGCCGAGCATGAGCGTGAAGTACAGCGCCAGCACCCCCAGCCACAGCACGGGCAGCCAGGGCCGCCAGCAGGCGCGCACGCAGCTGGCCACCAGCAGCGTGACCAGCAGCACCGTGGCCAGCACGGCACGCCACTGCTCCTCAAAGGGGTAGCGGCCCATGAGGATGAAGCGGAACTTCTCGGCCACCACGCCCCAGCAGGCGCCCGCGCCATCGGCGCGACAGGCCTCGGCGCTGGGCAGCCAGCGCGCGCGCAGCACGCCCCAGTCCAGCACCTGGGCCAGCAGTGCGAGCAGCAGCGCGCCCAGCACCACGGTGGCCAGCGTGGTGGCCGGGCCCGCGAACAGGTTGGCGCGCAGCCAGGCGCGCCAGCCGGCAAGCTGCGCGGGCGCCGGGCGGGCGGGGATGGGTTCGAAGGTGCGGGCCGTCATCGTTCCTGGATCGCGACGCGCGCGTTGTACCAGTTCATCAGCAGCGAGGTCAGCAGCGAGGTGCACAGGTAGATGGCCATCACGATGGCGATGCACTCCACCGCGCGCCCGGTCTGGTTGATGGCGGTGTTGGAGATCGAGACCACGTCCGGGTAGCCCACGGCCACGGCCAGCGAGGAGTTCTTGGTCAGGTTGAGGAACTGGTTGGTCAGCGGCGGGATGATCACGCGCAGCGCCTGCGGCAGCAGCACGTGGCGCATGGCCTGGCGCCGGCTCAGGCCCAGCGCGGCCGCGGCCTCGCCCTGGCCGCGCGGCACCGAGGCGATGCCCGCACGCACCACCTCGGCCACGAAGGCCGCGGTGTACAGCGTCAGGCCCAGCAGCACGGCCAGGAACTCGGGCGAGAAGGTGAACAGGGCTGCACGCTCGTCCTCCGGGCCGTGCAGCCAGGCCAGGCCGTTCTTGTCGAGCTGCAGCGCGCCGAGCTGCCAGGGCGCGTCCACCGTGGGCAGGCCCTGGGCCAGCAGCAGGTACCACATCAGCAGCTGCAGCAGCACCGGGACGTTGCGGAACAGCTCGACGTAGCTCACGCACAGGCCGCGCACCAGCGCGTTGCGCGAAAAGCGGCCCACGCCCAGCAGCGTGCCCAGCAGCGTGGTGAGCACCACGCCCAGCAGCGCCACGCGCAGCGTGTTGCCCAGGCCGGCGAGGAAGGCGCGCCAGTAGGCCTGGGTGGAATCGAAGGCGAACAGGGTCTCGCCGATCTCGAAGCCCGCGGGCTGCAGCAGGAAGTCGAAGCCGCTCTGGATGCCGCGCGCACGCATGTTCAGCGCCGTGTTGTGCGCCAGGAACCACAGCAGCAGGCCCAGCAGCACGAGCACCAGCAGCTGCCAGGCCAGGCCGCGCGCGGCCTGGCTGCGCCAGTTCCACTTCTTCTTCGGGGGCTGGGTCATGCGGCTCGGGCGGCAGGTGTCAGCGCAGCGGCAGCGGGTACATCAGGCCGCCAGCGCTCCACAGCCGGTTGGCGCCGCGCGGCAGCTTGAGGGCGGACTGGGCGCCCACGTTGCGCTCGAAGCTCTCGCCGTAGTTGCCCGTGGTCTTGATGGCGCGCGCCAGCCACTCGCGGTCCAGGCCCAGCAGCTTGCCCATGTCCTCGCCCGTGCCCAGGATGCGCTGCACGGCCGGGTCGGTGCTGGTCTTCATCTGCTCCACGTTGGCCTGGGTCACGCCGTATTCCTCGGCCTCCATCAGGCCGTGGATGACCCACTTCACGATGGCCAGCCATTCGTCGTCACCGCGGCGCACCATGGGGCCCAGCGGCTCCTTGGAGATCAGCTCGGGCAGGATCAGGTGCTCGGCCGGGTTGCGCGCCTCCTTGTTGCGCACCGAGGCCAGGCCCGAGGCGTCGGTGGTGTAGGCGCTGCAGCGGCCGGCGAAGTAGGCGCCGGTGGCGGCCTCGAGCTTCTCGAACACCACGGGCTTGATGTTGAGCTTGTGGGCGCGCGAATAGTCGGTCAGGTTCTTCTCGGTGGTGGTGCCGGACTGCACGCACACCGTCTTGCCCTTGAGCTGCTTGGCGCTCTTGATGTTGCTCTTGGTCGTGACCATGAAGCCCTGGCCGTCGTAGTAGGTCACGGCCGTGCTGTGCAGGCCCAGCGAGGCGTCGCGCGTGAGCGTGAAGGTGGTGTTGCGCGAGAGGATGTCGATCTCGCCCGACTGCAGCGCGGTGAAGCGCTGCTGCGCGTTGAGCGGCACGTACTTGACCTTCTCGCCGTCGCCCAGCACGGCGGCGGCCACGGCACGGCAGACGTCCACGTCCAGGCCGCTCCACTTGCCGCTGGAGTCGGCCGCGCTGAAGCCGGCCAGGCCGGTGTTCACGCCGCAGACCACCTGGCCGCGGTCCTTGATGGCGTCGAGCGTCTTGCCGGCCTGGGCCGGGGCGGCCAGCAGCAGGGCCAGGGCGGCGGTGGCGAGGGGGAGGGCAGGGATGCGCATGGGGCGGTCTCCGGTAGGTGGGTTCGATGGATGGGCGGCGGTGCCGGCGCCCAGCGGGCACTGTAGCGCCGCGCGCCGCGCGCGGCATCGGGGTTTACGATCGCAAAAATCCCTACGCGGCGCAGGGTGTCGGCACGCAAGGGCCGTGCCACCGCGAGCGCCGTCGGCGCAAGGTCACGCTGCAGGCGGCCTGACGTGCTGCGCCGTGGTGACGCCCATGGAAACGTAGATGCTGGTCAGGCCCTCCACGCCCACGTCGGCCTTCTGCACCCAGTCCACGGGCACGAACAGCAGGCCCCCGCCCACGGGCACGGGCGCCGTGGGCACCAGCACGCCGTAGTAGGCCTGGCCGTTGAGCACCACGGGCTCGGGCGTGGACAGCAGGCCCAGCACCACGGTGCCGGCCTGGCCGGTGCGGCCGCCGAAGTACAGCCAGACCGGGCTCATGGACTGCAGGCCCTCGCCCGGCGCGCGCGAGACCAGGGCCACCAGCTTCTGCATCACGTCGTAGACGGTGCGCACCACGGGGATGCGCTGCACCAGGCTGTCGAGCCCGCGCGCCAGCCCGCGCTCGAGCCCGGCTTCCACCAGCAGGCCCAGCACGAAGACGGCCAGCACCAGCAGCAGCGCGCCCAGCAGGTAACCCACGATCTCGGACTCCGTCATGCCCAGCCCGACGTGGACCAGCAGCTGGCCGAAGGCGCTTTGCGGCCCCAGCCAGTCCGACAGCAGGCGCAGCGTCCAGCCCAGCAGCAGCAGGGTGGCCGCCAGCGGCAGCATGGCCAGCAGGCCGGTGAGCAGGGTGCGCAGGGGATGGACAGGCTTGAACTTCATGCCCGCCACTCTAGCGTGCCGCGCCGCTCCGGGCGCCGATTGCGGAAAAAATCACACTGCACGGGCCTGATTTGCTATCAAAATTGCACTTCCCGGGTGCGTCCGTGCAACAATCCGGGGCATCTTCACCTACTTCGCGAGCGCTCCATGAAAAAGTCTGTCAAAGGTTTCACCCTGATCGAGCTGGTGATCGTGATCACCATCATCGCCATCCTGGCGGCCATCGCCCTGCCGCGTTACATCGCCATCCAGCGTGATGCCCGCGCGGCCAAGATCCAGGGCGTGCTCGGCGCCCTGCGTTCCGCCTCGGCGCTGGCCAAGGCCCGCTGCGAGCTGGATCTTGCGGCCGTCGTGGCCGGTGGCACCTGTACCGCTGCCGGCGGCACGGCCAACATGGACGGCGTGGCCATCACCATGATCAACCGCTACCCCACGGCCAACGCGGCCGGCATCGTGGCCGCGGCCAACCTGAATGCGGCCAACGACGGTCTCATCATCTCGGGCGGCGGGGCAGCGGCAGGCTCGGTCATCACCTTCGATGTGGCAGGCGCCCCGACACCGGCAACCTGCCGCGTGTCGTATACGGCCCCCGCGGCCGGCGCGGCGCCGGTGATCCAGCTGGTCGGCGGCCTCGCCGGCTGCTGATCCGCAGTCCCCGGTCTCCGCTTCAGGGGCTGGTCACGGCAGGCACAATGCCTGTCATGACCAGCCCCTTGTTCTTGCCCCCCGTCATCGCGCCGGCCGAGCTCGGCGCCACCCTGCAGCGCCAGGGCCATGCCGTGCTCGATGCCGCCGGCGTCAGCGCCGCCAGCGGCTGCGCGCCGGCCGAGCTCGCGGCCCTGCAGCCCTACTGGGACGACCTGCCGCCCGACGCCTTCCTCAAGGACGGCGGGCGCTACCGGCGCCGTCGCCATTCCTGCTTCGTGCTCGACGGCGAGCGGCTGGTGCAGGCGCCGCACCGCGCGCACTGGCAGCCGCTGGAATACAACGCGCTGCACGGCGGCATGCAGCGCCTCTTCGAGCCCATGGCCCCGGCCATGGTGGCGCGCCCCGTGTGGGGGCAGCTGCTGCGCTGGCTGGGCCACGTGGCCTCGGACCTCAAGGGCGCGCGGCCCTGGTACATCGAGGCCCATCCCTTCCGCATCGATACCACCGACGGCATCGGCCGCCCCACGCCCGAGGGTGCGCACCGCGACGGGGTGGACCTGGTGGCCGTGTTCCTGGTGCAGCGCCGCGGCGTCAAGGGCGGCGAGACGCGCGTGTTCGAGGCCGCGGGCCCCGCCGGCCAGCGCTTCACGCTGACCGAGCCCTGGTCGCTGCTGCTGCTCGACGATGCGCGCGTGATCCACGAGACCACCCCCATCCAGCCCGTGGCGCAGCCCGCGTACCGTGATACGCTGGTCGTCACGCTGCGTGCCGGCGCCTTCCAGGGCGACGAAGCGGCCGCCTGATCCCGAATAGGAGCGCCATCATGTTCAAGCACATCCTGGTTCCCGTGGACGGCTCACCCACGGCGCAGAAGGCGGTCGAGAAGGCCGCCGGCCTGGCCCGGGCCTTCGGCAGCGAGGTCACCGCGCTTTACGTCATCGACCCCTATCCCTTCACGGGCCTGGGCAGCGACTTCGCCTACGGACAGGCCGAGTACCTGGCGGCCGCCACGGCCGAGGCCAGCGAGGCTACCGAGGCCGCGCGCGCCACGCTCGCCGCAGCCGGCGTGCAGGTGGACACCCGCGTGAGCGAGGCCCACGCCGCCTGGCGCGGCATCCTGGAGACGGCCGAGGCGTTGGGCGCGGACCTCATCGTCATGGGCTCGCACGGCCGCCGCGGGCTGGAGAAACTGGTGCTGGGCAGCGTGGCCCAGCGCGTGCTGGCGCAGGCGCAGGTGCCGGTGATGGTGGTGCGCGGCTGAGGCCGCGCAGCCCTCAGCCGCGCCGGCGCGCCTGCATCTCGGCGCCCATGGCGGCCAGCGTTGGCGCATCCATGCCGGCCTGCGCGCCCGGGAAAACCAGCGTTTCCTCGACCGGAATGTGCCCCGCGTACAGCTGCGCAAAGCGCGCCGCCAGCTCGCGCAGGGCGGTGTCGGGGGCACCCTGGGCATCGGGCTCGCGCCAGCGCAGCAGGGTGGGGCGCAGCGCGGCCCAGAGGGCTTCCATCTCGCGGTGCTCGGCCTGCAGCCGGCGCACCACGGCCTGCAGCGCCGCATCCTCACCCGCGAGCAGGGGCGGGAAGACGTGCCGTTCCTCGTCTTCGTGGTGGTGGGGCGCGGCCAGATCGAAATAGCGCAGCACGTCGGCCGCCGCCGAGCGGCTCTGGGCGTCGTGGCCGTTTTTTTCAACATGGTCAATCAGCCGGCCCAGCAGGTCCAGCGTGCGCTGCACGCGCTCGTGGCAGGCCTGCAGCATCTCGTAGGGCGCCTCGAAGCCCACGGCCGGGGCATTGAAGCCGGGCAGCGCGGTGCCCATGGGTTCAGCCCGCCGGCCTGGCCGTGAGTTCGGCCAGCTGCTTGCGCAGCGCCTTCTCGTCGTTGAAGCGCTTCGTGGCGTCGCGCGCCACGGCCATGGAGCCCAGCATCTGGCCCTGCGCGTCCTTCACCATCTCGAAGCTCATGTCCACGTAGATGAACTCCGCGCTCTTGTGCAGCGAGCGCGTGATCATGGACGTGCGCCCGGGCTTGACGCCGCCGCGCGCGATGGCCTGGTTGAAGCCGTCCCAGTGGGCCTGGCGCATGCGCTCGGGGATGATCAGGTCCAGGCTCTGGCCCACGGCCTCGGCGGCGGACCAGCCGAACACCTTCTCGGCGCCGGCGTTCCAGACGCGGATGATGCCCTCCATGTCGCAGAAGATCAGCGCCTCGGGCATGCTGCGCAGGATGTGGACGGCGGTGGTGTCGAAGGTCGGGGCAGACGTCATGGCGGCTTCCAGAAGAAATATTTTCGGGTCAGCTACAGAGCCTACCCGACGTGGCGGCCGCGGCCAATACTCCGGAAGAACGAGGGTCGCGGGCAGGGTTATTGCCCGCGGCCACGCTCAGCCGCACTGCCCCACGTAGCCGCAGGCGGTGCAGAAGTCGCAGCCATCCTTCCGGATGACGGTGGGGTTGCCGCATTCGGGGCAGGGCCGCCCGGCCAGGGCGGCGGGTTCCTCCTCGCTGCCCGGGGTTTCGAGCACGCCCATCTCGCGCAGCGGGTAACCGTCCTCATCGAGCACGCCCAGCATGGCGTAGCGGTGGATGATGAGGCGCGCCATGTAGGCCACGGTGGAGGGCCAGACCTGCTGGCGCCGCTCGCCGTGCGGCAGGCCGGGCACGAAGGCCATGAAGTGGCCCAGCGGCTCGGCGTAGTTGAGCAGCTTGCGCAGCTTCATGCCGATCCAGGCCGGGTCCACCACGCGCATGTCCAGCGAGAGCAGGCGGGCCAGACCGTCGAGCGCGCGCGGGTAGTTGCCCGACAGGCCCATGGCGCAGGGCCGGTTGACCGGCGTGCCGTCGGGCCCGGGCAGGCTGACCTCTTTGAGCGTGAGCGTGAAGGCCTCGCCGCTGGCGGGGTTGTCGATGTCTACCGCCCAGGCCAGCGTGCCCGAAGGGCCGGTCAGCGGCTCGTCGCGGCTGAACATGGCGTCGAGTACGGGTGTGGCCAGGGGCTGGGTCCGCTCACGCCACACGCCCAACTGCTCGCAGCGCCAGCGGATCACGGCGGCCGTGGCCGCCACCACGCCGGGGAAGAGCCGGCGCTCGCCGTGCGGCGGGAAAGGCATCTCGAAGGACCGCTCCTCGGCCACCGTGGCCAGCGCGTCGAGCTTGAGGCGCAGCCAGGCCGGGTCGTTGGCGCGCAGGTCCATGGACAGCGTCTTGGCCAGCGCGCCCAGGCCGCGCGGCTGCTCGGCGCCGTTGACCCAGACCTCGAAGGGCTGGGCCGGGCCGCCTTCCTCGGCGGCCAGCTCGCCCACGAAGAGCGCGAACTCGCCGAAGGGGTGGTGCACCATGAAGCTCCAGGCCGGGTTGCCCCCGGGCAGCTCGGGCCGGCCCGGCCAGCGCAGCGAGGACAGCACGGGCGCGGGCAGGCGTTCCAGCGCCAGGCGCTGGTTGGCGTCAGCGATCTGCAGCGGCGCAGCCGTGGGCGCCACGCTGAGCACCGAGCCCAGCACGCTGTTGGGCCGGTAGGTGGCCAGGCCCTTGAGGCCCGCCTTCCAGGCCTGCAGGTAGAGGTCCTGGAAGTCGGCGTAGGGATAGTCGGCCGGCACGTTGACCGTCTTGGAGATGGCCGTGTCGATCATGGGCGCCACGGCGGCCACCATGGCGGCGTGGTCCTGCGCGCTCATCTCCAGCGCAGTGACGAAGGCGGGGGTCAGCGCCGCAGCCTCGCCCTTGAGGTGCCGGTACAGGCGCCAGGCGTGGTCTTCCACCGCGTATTCCTTCAGGCTGCCGTCGGGCATGCGCTTCTTGCGCTGGTAGTGCCAGCTGAAGGCCGGCTCGATGCCGTTGCTCGCGTTGTCGGCAAAGGCCAGGCTGATGGTGCCCGTGGGCGCGATGGACAGCAGGTGCGAGTTGCGCAGGCCATGCTGGCGGATCTTCTCTTTCAGTGCCGCCGGCAGGCGCGAGGCGAAGCGCGGGCTGCTCAGGTACAGGTCGGCGTTGAAGAGCGGGAACGCACCGCGCTCGCGCGCGAGTTCGCACGACGCGTCATAGGCCGCGTCGCGCATCGTCTCGCTGATGCGCCGCGCCATGTCGCGTGCGGCCTGGCTGTCGTAGCGCAGGCCCAGCATCACCAGCGCATCGCCCAGCCCCGTGTAGCCCAGGCCCACGCGGCGCTTGTTGCGCATCTCCTGTTCCTGCTGCGGCAGCGGCCAGACGGTGACGTCGAGCACGTTGTCGAGCATGCGCGTAGCCGTGCGGCAGAGCTCGGCGAAGCCGGTGAAGTCGAAATGGCTTGTCTCTTCGAAGGGCGCGCGCACGAAGCGCGTGAGGTCGATGGAGCCCAGGCAGCAGCAGCCGTAGGGCGGCAAGGGCTGTTCGGCGCACGGGTTGGTGCTGGCAATGCTCTCGCAATACGAGAGGTTGTTGTCGCGGTTGATGGTGTCGATGAAGAGCACGCCCGGTTCGGCATGGTCATAGGTGGAGCGCATGATCTGCTCCCACAGGTCGCGCGCGCGGATCTTGCGGTAGACCCACAGGCCGGTCTCGCCGTCCTGTGCCTTGCGCTGGTAGGCGCCGGCCTCCTTTTGCGCCACGCCGGCTTCGGCGCGGTGCACCAGCTCGAATTCGGTGTCGTTCACCACGGCCTGCATGAAGGCATCGGTCACGCCCACCGAGATGTTGAAGTTCCTCAGGTCGCCCGAGTCCTTGGCGTGGATGAATTCCTCGATGTCCGGGTGGTCGCAGCGCAGCACGCCCATCTGCGCGCCGCGCCGGCTGCCGGCCGATTCCACCGTCTCGCACGAGCGGTCGTACACGCGCATGTAGCTCACCGGGCCCGAGGCGCTGCTCTGCGTGCTGCCCACCCAGGCGCCGCGCGGGCGGATGCGCGAGAAGTCGTAACCCACGCCGCCGCCGCGGCGCATGGTCTCGGCGGCTTCCATCAGCGCCACGTAGATGCCGGGGTGGCCTTCGTCATCGTGCGCGATGGAGTCGCCCACGGGCTGCACAAAGCAGTTGATCAGCGTGGCCGTGAGGTCGGTGCCCGCCGCGGACTGGATGCGCCCGGCCGGCAGGAAACCCTGCTGTAGCGCGTGCAGGAAGCGGCCTTCCCAGTGCGTGCGCTGCTCAGGCGCCTCCACCGCGGCCAGCGCGCGCGCCACGCGCTGGTTCACGTCGAGCACGGTCTGCTCCTCGCCCTTGGCGTATTTCTCCAGCAGCACTTCGGTGCTGATGCTCTGGGGCGCCAGCGCCTGTTCGGCGCGCGCGGGATGCGTTGTGTCGCTCATGAAAACTCCACGTCTGTTCGGACAGGATGCTAGGAGCTGTTCCCGCCCGCGGGTTTGACGTGCCGCAAACCCGGGCCTCGTCGCGCCGGGGCGTTGTTTCGGGGGGAACGCACTTGCCAGTGTGGCACGGTCTTGACGAAAATCAAGCGATGAACATCACCACTTTCGATGCGCTGCTGGCCGCCGCGCGGCAGCAGGCCGAGCCGCAGCGCCTGCTGCTGGTCTTTGCCGGGGCCGAACTGCCCGAAGGCAGCACGCCCGAACAGGCGGCCGGATTTGAGGCCGGTCAAGGCGGGGCGCTGGCGCCGCTGATGTGCGTGGACAAGACGCCCGGGGAACTGGTCTCCTTCGCGACCCTCGCGCAGGAAGCGGCCCAGTTCGGCCAGCCCTGGGCCCTGGTCTTCGTGGCCGCCATGGTGGACGGCCCGGATGCGCAGGCGCCCCTGCAGCGCATGGTGGAAGACATCCAGCGCGGCGCGATGGGCAACTACCTGCCCTTCAACACCCGTGGCGAGGCGGTGCGGCTGGGCCCAGCCGGCCACGCCGCTGAGAGGGCATGACCATGGACACACCGAAACTGCGCGTGGGCCGGCCCATCACACCCGAAGAGTTCGAACTGCTGGAGGACGAGCAGCTGCTGCGCCTGCTGCCCAAGGCCTATCGCGAATACTTTCCAGGCAAGGATTTCTGCGCCGACGGTTATTTCTACCTGCACGACGGCACGGCCTGGAGCTTCTACAAGGGCGGCTTCCTCGACGAGTAGGGCGGCCGTGGCCGGGCCTGGTAATCCCCAGGGCTGCGCGCCCGCGCGGCAGCGGCTAAGCTGGCGCCAGCTGACACGGAGTCCCTGCTCATGAAACGTCGTGACCTGCTGCAGGCCCTGGCCTGCGCGCCCGCGCTGGCCGCCCCGCCCGGGGCTGCCGCCTCTGCCGTCACTGCAGCCACTGCCCCGCGGACCCTGGGCGCCGCCCCTGCCACCCTGGCTGCGGCCGGGCAGGCGGCGCTGCCGGTCTGGGCCTACGAGGGTGCGGTGCCCGGGCCCGTGCTGCGCTTGCGGCGCGGCGAGGTGCTGGACCTGACGCTGCACAACCAGCTGCCCGACGCGACCACCATCCACTGGCACGGCATCCGCCTGCCCAACGCCATGGACGGCGTGCCCGGGCTCACGCAGGCCCCGGTGGCGCCGGGCGGGCGTTTCCACTACCGCTTTGCGCTGCCCGATGCCGGCACCTACTGGTACCACCCGCACCTGGGCACGCCCGAGCAGGTGGAGCGGGGCCTGGCGGGTGCGCTCATCGTCGAGGACGACGCGCCGCCGCCCGTGGACCTTGACCTCGTCTGGCTGCTCGACGACTGGCGGCTCGACGCGCAGGGCCGCCTCGCGGAGAACTTCTACAACTTCCACGACGTGGCCCACGCCGGCCGCCTGGGCCAGCGCCTCACGGTCAATGGCCGCACGGACCTGGTGCAGGCCCTGCAGACCGGGCAGCGCGTGCGCCTGCGGCTCATCAACGCGGCCAATGCGCGCATCTTTGCGCTCAGCCTCGAGGGCCTGAGCGCCTGGCTGATCGCGCGCGACGGCATGCCGGCCGCGACGGCCGTGCCCTGGGAGGGCGAGCTGCTGCTGGGCCCGGGCATGCGCACGGATTTCATCGTGGACGCCACGCGCGCCGGGCGCTTCGAGCTGCGCGACAGCTTTGGCCGCGGCCAGCGCAGCCTGGCGGCCTTCGAGGTGCGCGGCCAGGACGAGCCCGCCCGGGCGCCGCCGCAACCCGCTGCACATGCGCCGCTGCCCGAGCCAGCGCTGGCCGATGCGCTGGTGCACAGGCTGGTGATCGGGGGCGGCGCCATGAGCCGCGAGGGCTGGCCGCAGGAGAGTGCGGCCGAGCGCGAGGCACGGCGCCAGCGCCAGCTGGCCGGCGCCCGCGAGGCCGCGCCGGCCTGGACGCTCAACGGCCGGGCCCACCTGAGCCATGAACGCGAGCACGCCGCGCATGCCGCCGAATTCCGCGTGCCGCAGGGCCGCAGCGTGCACCTGAACTTCGAGAACAACACCGCCTGGTGGCACCCCATGCACCTGCATGGCCACCACTTCCGCGTGCTCTCGCGCAACGGCACGCCGCTGGCCGAGCGGCCCTGGCGCGACACGGTGCTGCTGGCCCCGCGCGACCGCGTGGAGGTGGCCTTCGTGGCCGACAACCCGGGCTGGTGGCTGATCCACTGCCACGTGCTTGAGCACCACGCCGGCGGCATGGGCACCGTGTTCGAGGTGCAGGGCTGAGCCCGCCTGCGCGGGCTTGGATCTGGCCAGGCTTTCAGGGCTGGATGATCACCGCGCCCTGGGTGCTGCGCGACTCCACCGCGCGGTGCGCGGCGGCGATCTCGTCCAGCGCGTAGCGCGCGCCGATGCGGGCCTGCACGTGGCCGGCCGCGATGGCCGCGAACAGCTCGGCCGCGTTCTCGCGGAACACCGCCGGGTCGGCGTTGTGCGGGAAGACGGAGGGGCGCGTGAGGAAGAGGCAGCCCTTCTTGTTGAGCAGCTCGGGCTCGATGGCCGGCGCCGGGCCCGAGGCCGCGCCGTACAGCACCACCATGCCGAAGGGCGCGGCCAGGTCCAGCGACTTCAGGAAGGTGTCCTTGCCCACCGAGTCGTAGACCACGCGGGCCTTCCTGCCACCGGTGGCTTCGAGCAGGGCGGCGGGCCAGTCGGGCTGCGTGTAGTCGATGGCCACGTCGGCGCCCGCGGCCCGGGCCTGGGCGCATTTCTGCGCGCCGCCGGCCGTGCCCACCACGGTGGCGCCCAGGGCCTTGCCCCACTGGCACAGGATCTGGCCCACGCCGCCGGCGGCGGCGTGCACCAGGATCAGGTCGCCGGGCTGCACGCGGTGCGTCCTGCGCAGCAGGTATTGCGCCGTCATGCCTTTGAACAGCAGGGCGGCGGCGTCCTCGTCGCTCACGCCCGGGGGAATAGCCACCAGCTTGTCGGCCGCCACGTTGCGGTGGCTGGCGTAGGCGCCCAGGCCGGCGTTCATGTAGGCCACGCGGTCGCCGGCCTGGAAGTTCGCCACCCCGGCGCCCACGGCCTGCACCACGCCTGCGGCTTCGTGGCCCAGGCCCGTGGGCACGGGCAGGGGATAGATGCCCTTGCGCTGGTAGACGTCGATGAAGTTGAAGCCGATGGCCGTCTGGCGCAGCTGCACCTCGCCCGCGGCGGGCGGCGGCAGCTCGGCGCTCCTGAGCTGCATGACCTCGGGCGGGCCGAATTCGGTGATGAGGACCTGGCGGGCAGTCGTCATGATGGGTCTCTGTCGGGGTGGAGGGTTGGACGCAAAAGCGTGATTGTGGTGGATGCGCCGCCGCCGCGTGCGCCGCAGGCCTTAACATTCCGGCCATGAAAATGACCTACATCCTCGCCGCCATCCTTCTTTGCAGCGTCATCGGCGCGCTGGTGCCCACCCGCGTGGCCAAGACCATCCTGCTGGTGATCTCCGGCGTGCTGGCCGGCTACGGCCTGTTCCGGCTGCTGGGCTGAGGCCTGCCAGTTCCCCGGCCGCGGCAACTTCCTTCCGATACCCCTGACCCTCGCGGCCCGTCCGCACTGCCCAACCCATGACGAACAGCCCTTCCACGCCCGACGCGGCCGCACCCGACACGCCCGCCACGCCTCCCAAGGGCAAGTCCGCACCCCAGGCTGAGCGCCGTCAGGCCGCGCTGCCCGTGCTGGAGCAGCTCGCGGCGCTCTACCCGCATCTCTTCGGCGCCGAATTCCTGCCGCTCAAGCGCGGCATCTTCCAGGACCTGCTGGCGCGCCATCCCGAGGTGTTCCAGCGCGACAGCCTCAAGGCCGCAATGGCGCTGCACGCGCGCTCCACGCGCTACCTGCAGTGCGTGGCGGCCGGCAAGCCGCGCCACGACCTCGACGGTGCCGTGGTGGAGGCGGTGGCGCCCGAGCACCTGTACCAGGCCCAGGTGGAGCTGTTCCGCCGCCGCCAGGCCCGCACCAGAGATGACCTGCGCCCGCGGCTGCGCGCCCAGCTGTCGGCGGCCTTCGAGGCCTCGGGCCTGAGCCGCGGCGACTACCTGGACCGCGTGCAGCCCGCCGACCAGGCCATGGCCGCGCTGCTGCACGAAGCCCTGGACGCGAGCGCCGCGAAGCTGGCCCGCCAGGAGGCGCTGCTGCGCGCCTACGAGGCCAGCGGCAAGAGCGCGCACGAATTTGCCGAGATGTACGGCGTGTCCGAACGCGACATCCAGGCCGCGCTGGCGCGCCAGCACCGCACCGGCGGCACGCCCGCCGCCTGAGGGACCGCGCCCGCCATGGACCAGCCCGCCGCCCCCGGCCAGCCGCCGCCGGCCCAGCCGCGCAACCCGCTGCACGGCCTCACGCTGGAGGCCATCGTGCGGGCGCTGCAGGCGCATTACGGCTGGCCCGGGCTGGCCGAGCGCATTCCGGTGCGCTGCTTCAGCCACGACCCGAGCCTGGGCTCCAGCCTCAGGTTCCTGCGCAAGACGCCCTGGGCGCGCGAGAAGGTGGAGGGGCTCTACCTCTTCATGCTGCGCGAGCAGCGGCGTGGGGCGCCCGGTCCGCGCTGAGGCGCGGCGCCGCCCGCGGGCTCAGGCGCCCTCGTCGCCGGGCTGCAGCCACAGGCGGGCCGGGATGTGGTGCTGCAGCTTGTCCACCGCCAGTTCGATCAGGTCGGGGTGCAGCGCGTGGCCCACCTGCGGCAGCACGTCGGCCGTGAAGTCCGCGCCCAGCGCCTTGAGCCGGTAGGCGCCCTCGATGGCGTGGCGGTAGGGGATGACCGCGTCGGTCTTGCCGTGCAGCAGGTGCACGGTGGTGGCCGCATGCAGCGGCTGCTCGGGCAGGCGGGCGAAGCGCCCGCCGATGGCCACCACGCGCGCGGCCACGGGCTCGGGGCGCAGGGCCGCTTCGAGCGCCATGATGGCCCCCTGCGAGAAGCCCAGCAGCGCCGTGCCCGCAGCCCCCACGCCGGTGCGCGCCTGCCAGTGCCGCACGGCGTATTCGAAGGCGGGCAGGGCGGCGGCCACGCGTTCGGTGCGCCGCGCCTCGTCCAGTTCGCTCACGTCGAACCACTGCCAGCCGCCGGGCACCTGGGCGCAGGCCTGCGGCGCGTCGAGGGCCACCACCGCGGCCCGCGGGAAGGCCTGCGCGAGGGCGCGGCCCAGGCCGGCCATGGCCTGTGCGTTCGCGCCCACGCCGTGGAACAGCAGGAGCAGCTGGGCCGCCTGGGGCGGCTGCTGGAGGACGAGGGCCTGGGGCTGGGACATGAGGGCTTGCGGCTGGGTGCGGATGCGGGCATCCACTGTAGCGGAGCGCGCGCAGGCGGCGGGTGCCGGGCGCCAGGCGCGACAATGCGGGCTGCATCACAGGAGCCCAGGAGAACATGAGCGCGTGCGGAAATTCTTGCGGCTGTGCCGCGCCCGCGGCCCGGCCGGCCGAGGACGGCGGCGATGGTGCCACCACGGCCAGCCACTACGCCATCCCCGGCATGGACTGCCCGTCCGAGGAGCGGCTGATCCGCATGGCGCTCGAGGGCACCAAAGGGCTGGGCGCGCTGGCCTTCGACCTGCAGCGGCGTGAGCTGCGCGTGCAGCACGCCGGCCCGGTGGCCGCGATCACGGAGCGGCTCGAGGCGCTGAAGCTGGGCGCGCGCCTGCTGGCCTCGCAGCCGCTGGCGGGGCCGGCGGCCGCCGTGCCGGCGGGTGACGCGCAGGAGGGGCAGGTGCTGCGCCTGCTGCTGGCCATCAATGCCGTGATGTTCGTGGTGGAGCTGGCCGCCGGCTGGCTGGCGCAGAGCACGGGGCTGGTGGCCGATGCGCTGGACATGTTCGCCGATGCGGCGGTCTACGGGCTGGCGCTGTACGCGGTGGGCCGTGCCGCGCAGCACAAGCGGCGCGCGGCGCGCCTGTCGGGCTGGCTGCAGCTGCTGCTGGCCGCGGGCGCGCTGGCCGAGGTGCTGCGCCGCCTGTGGCTGGGCAGCGAGCCCGAGCCGCCGCTGATGATGGGCATCGCGCTGCTGGCGCTGCTGGCCAACGTGGGCTGCCTGGCCCTGCTGGCGCGCCATCGCGAGGGCGGGGTGCACATGCGCGCGAGCTGGATCTTCTCCACCAACGACGTGCTGGCCAACCTCGGGGTGATCCTGGCCGGCGCGCTGGTGGCCTGGAGCGGCTCCAACCTGCCGGACCTGGTGATTGGCACGGCCATCGCGCTGCTGGTGGCCAACGGGGCGCGCCGCATCCTGCGGCTGCAGGGCTGAGCATGCGGCACCCGGTTCCCGTGATCGTCATCGCCCAGCTGCTGGGCACCGCGCTCTGGTTCTCGGCCAACAGTGCCGCCGACGACTTGGTGCGCCAGTGGGGCATCACGGCGGCCGGCATCGGCACGCTGACCAATGCCGTGCAGCTGGGCTTCATCAGCGGCACGCTGGTCTTCGCGCTCACGGGGCTGGCCGACCGCTACCCCGCCAGCCGCATCTTCGCCGTCTGCGCCGTGCTGGGCGCGCTGGCCAACGCCGCCTTCGCGCTGTGGGCCCAGGGCCTGGCCAGCGGCGTGCCGCTGCGCTTCGCGGTGGGCCTGTGCCTGGCAGGCGTGTACCCGCTGGGCATGAAGCTGGTGGTGAGCTGGGTGCCGCAGCGCGCGGGCTCGGCCCTGGCCTGGCTGGTGGGCATGCTCACGCTGGGCACGGCGCTGCCGCATGGCATCCGCCTGCTGGGGGCCGGCGCGGCGTGGCAGGCCACGCTGTTCGTGGCCTCGGGGCTTGCGCTGCTGGCGGCGGTGCTGATCCTGCGCCTGGGTGACGGCCCGCACCTGCGCCGCAACCCGCAGGCGCCGCGGCTGCGCCCGGGGCGGCTGGTGCAAGCCTTTGCCATACCGGCCTTCCGCGCCTCGGCCCTGGGCTACTTCGGCCACATGTGGGAGCTCTACGCCTTCTGGACCCTGGTGCCCGCGCTGGTGGTGCTCGGCGGCCTGGCCGAGGCGGGCAGCGCCAGCGTCTCGGGGCTGGCCTTCGCGGTCATCGGCATCGGCGCGCTGGGCTGCTTCGCCGGCGGCTGGTGGAGCCAGCGCATCGGCAGCGCGCGCGTGGCAGCGGTGGCGCTCACGGGCTCGGCGCTGTGCTGCGCGGTCTATCCCTGGCTGGCGGGCGCCGGCCTGCCTTCGTGGGTGCTGGTGGCGCTGCTGCTGGCCTGGGGCGTGAGCGCGGTGGCGGATTCGCCGCATTTCTCGGCGCTCTCGGCGCGCGCCTGCCCGCCCGAGGCCGTGGGCAGCGCGCTGGCGCTGCAGAACGCGATCGGCTTTGCGATCAGCATGCTGTCGATCCAGCTCGGCACGGCCTGGCTGGACGGCTGGGGCCACGGCATCGCCTGGCTGCTGCTGCCGGGCCCGCTGCTGGGGCTGCTGGGCCTGTGGCCGCTGTGGCGGCGGAGTGTGCAGGGGGCGCAAGAGGCCGCGTTGCGCTGATGCCGTAACGGACGCAACAAAATATTTTTTTGCTAGGGAGCGGGCGGTGCGCGGCGTAACCTGCAGGCCTGATGTCCAGCACCTACCTGCTCACGCCCAGTGAATACGCCGCCGTCTCGCTGTTGCCCGGGCCGCAGCGTTACCGCCACTTCGTGGGCCGCAGCGCCGACGGGGCCTGCGTCTGGGGCCTGAAGGACCCGAGCGGCTGGGTCTCCCTGGCCGACGGCACGGGCACGCCGGGTTTCCCGGTCTGGCCGCACCCCGACTACGCCAACGCCTGCGCCGTCGGGCCCTGGGCCGGCCTGGCGCCGGCGGCCATCGACCTGCACGAGTTCGTGGAGCGCTGGCTGCCCGACATGGCCGAGCTCTCGGTGCTGGTGGCCGTCTTTCCCACGCTGCAGATGTCCGGCGTCATGGTCCATGCGCTGCAGTTGGCGCAGGACCTGCGCGCAGAAATGGCCGCGGCCGGGGCCGTGCCCGCGCGGCTGCGGTCCCCCTCCCAATTCCATCCCCACGCATGATGCACCACGATCCCCTGATCCACGCCCTGCAGAAGCTCTTTGCCCGCGGCTTCACCCTGCTCTTCCTGGGCATTTCCGCCACCATTTTCATCACCACCCTGGCCAGCGCCTTCGGGCAGCTGCTGGCCGGCGAGGAGATCACGCAGCTCATCGTCAAGCTCGTCAACGCCAGCGTGATCTCCATGGCCGTGTTCGAGCTGGCCCTGGTGATCAGCAAGGAATACGGTGCCGAGGCCGGGCACGACGTGATCGTGATGCTGCGGCGCACGCTGCCGCGCTTCATCGGCACGGTGTGCGTGGCGCTGGCGCTCGAGGGCCTGATCATGGTCATCAAGTACAGCCAGCTCGATCTGGCGGGCAACCTTTACTACCCTGTGGCCATCATCGTCAGCGCCGCGCTGCTGCTGATGGCGCTGGGCGTGTTCCTGCGGCTGGCGCCCGGTGCGGCAGGCGAGGGGGCCGAGGGGACCGCGCAGGCGCAGCCCTGTGAGGGGGCGGCACCCGCCGCGAAGCTGGCCGCCCCCGCCACTGCCTGCGGCTGAGACGGACGGATCAGGACGCCGTGACGGACTTCCTGATCCAGGCCACGATCTGCTCGCTGGCCTCACGCGGCGTGTCGAGGTGACCGCCACCGACCTCGAGCAGCTGCGAGTTCGGGTTGGCCGGCAGCTTGTCGACAAAGTAGCTGCGCACGCCTTTGAACAGCGGGTCACCTTCGCCGATGGCCGTGAGCACCGGCACGCCGGCGGGGATGCGCGGGGCGGTCACGCCCATGTCGGCATCGGAGTCGGGGTCGAAATAGGAGAGGAAATTCTTCGGCGTGGCGATCACCGGCTGCTGCTTGCCCTGGTTGATGTCGTTGAAGCTCTGGCTCTCGTCGCCCTTGCCGGCCGCCACCAGCGCGCGGGCCTCGTCGATGCTCTCGCGCACGGGCTTGAGCCGCGGCACCGTGTAGTAGCCGCGCGGCACGTGCCCGGGCGCGAGCAGCACCAGCCCGTGGGCGACGCCGCCGCGCGCCGCGTGGCTCATGGCGGCCGGGCAGCCCATGCTGTGGCCCATGAGCACGATGCGGGTCGCGCCCTGGTCCTGCAGGGTCTTCACGTGGCCGGCGATCTCGGCCATGGCCTGGTCCCAGTGGCCTTCGAGGTAGCGCCGGCGCGACCACGGCATGTCGGGGAAGACCACGAGCCAGCCCTCGCGCTCGAGCCGTGCCTTCAGCAGGCCGAAGTTGGGATCCTGGTTGCTGCCCGGGTTCTTGCCGTGCAGCATCAGCACGCCGATGCGTGCATCGGTGCTGGCGTGGGTGGTCAGGGGGGCCGTCAGGGTCAGGCCGCAGAGCAGGGAAAACTGGCGACGTTGCATGAAGTTCCTCGCAGGATGGATCGGCAGGCACCCGGGGTCCGGGTGCGAGACAGCATACGTGGATGTGTGCTCGTCTGTCCAGATGCATGCCGCATCCACCCTGCAATCCTTCACGTTGTGAGTGGGCGCAAAAAAGCTCCCGGGGCTGTCGCCTCCGGGAGCCTTCGGGCCCGGGCCGGGCTCGCAGCCGCGGCCCGTGATCCGCTGGGCTCAGCGGCCCATGCTGCTGAAGTCCAGATCGGCGTGCGGCGTGTCGGCCACGTTCTCGTCGATCATTTCGTAGGTGTCTTCGTCCACGATGTCGGCAGCCGGGTGGTGGGCAAAGGCGGAGAAGGAGGCCAGCAGGGAAGCGAGCACGGCAGTCTTGATCACGCGGTTCATGGTCTAGTCCTTTGAAGAAATGATGAAAGTCCCAACGAAGTCTCAGCCGGTGGCGTACGTCCCTGTCGTCCATGTGTCCGTCCATGGGGCCGTGCGCTCGTTCTGATGGGGTTGATCATCGGCGCGGCCGGTGTCGCGCGTGTTTCACCTGCGTTTCAATGCGTGGCCATGTGTTGCCGCGTGATACCGAGGCTGGCCACGAGGCCGCCGCCTGCGCGCGGCTGCAGGCTGGCCTGCCAGCCGTTGGCGCGGGCCAGCTGGCGCACGATGGCCAGGCCCAGGCCAGCGCCGCCGGTGCCGGGGCTGCGCGCGCTGTCGAGGCGGTAGAAGGGCTGGAACACGGCTTCGAGCTGATCCGGCGGGATGCCCGGGCCGCGGTCGAGCACCTCGATGCGCACGCCGTCGGGCGTGGCCTGCGCCTGCAGCTCCACCGGCCCCTCGCCGCTGTGGCGCAGGGCGTTCTCCAGCAGGTTGCTCAGGGCCCGGCGCAGGCTGCGGGGTGCGGCCTGCAGGGTCAGGTCGGGGCTGGCCACGACGATGCGCCCGGGTGCGCTGCTGCGCGCGGCCACCTCGTGCAGGAAGGCCGGCAGCGCCAGGGGGGCGGGGGCTTCGCCGTCGAGCCCGCGCGCCAGGTCCAGCACGTCGCCGACGAGGCGGTCCATGTCCTCGACGTCGCGGTCGAGCTGGGCCAGCGTGCGGGCCGAGGGCTGCTGCTCCAGCAGGGCCAGCGCCAGCCGCATGCGCGCCAGCGGCGTGCGCAGGTCGTGCGAGAGGCCGGCAAGCAGCGTGGTGCGCTCGGCCAGCAGTTCGCGCACCTGGCCCGAGAGCTGGTTGATGCGGCCGGCCAGCAGGGCCAGCTCCTGCGGCCCGGACTCGTCGAGCTGCGCCGGCGTCTGCCCGTGGCCGAGCTGCCCCACGGCGTGGCCGAGGCGCTCCAGCGGGGCCACGATGCGTCGCGCCAGCCAGCGCGCGGCCAGCAGCGCAAGCACCAGGCCGATGGCCGAGGAGAGCGCCAGCGTCAGCAGGGGATGGACGTCGATGCGGCCCAGCGGGAAGCCGACCGACAGCGCGCCGTCGCCCGAGGGCAGGGCCACCCAGTACCAGGTCTGGCCGCCCACCTGCTCGCGGCTGAGCTGGCGGGGCTCGCCCGTGAGCTGGGCCAGCGCCGATTCCAGCAGCCGCAGGTAGGGCCCGCGCCAGGCGTCGGCCGCAGGCTCGGGCGGCTCCAGGCGCAGGGCCAGCCGGTGGGTGGTGTAGAGCTCCTGCTCGAAGGCCGGCCGGGTCTCGGGCGGCAGCTCGCTCCAGGTCTTGGCCGACAGCGTCATCAGGCCGGCCAGGTCGCCTGCGGCCAGGCGCGCCATGGGCACCATGAGGTAGCCCAGCACGGCCGCGGCGGCCAGCAGTTCGAAGACCACGAACATGGCCACCAGCAGACGGGCGTTCATGTGCACCAGCCGCGCGCGGCGGGGGCTGGACTTGGTCACGGGGCGGCTCCGCGCGGGTTGAAGAGGTAGCCCTCGCCGCGCACGGTGCGGATGTAGGCCGGATGGGCCGGGTCGGCCTCGATCTTGCGGCGCAGCCGCGTGATGCGGATGTCCACGCTGCGGTCGAAGGGGTCGCGGGTGTAGCCCTTGAGCAGGTCGATGATGTTGTCGCGGCTCAGCACGCGGTTCGGGCGTTCGGCCAGCAGCCGCAGCAGCGCGAATTCGGCGGTGGTCAGCCGCACCTCGACGCCGTCGCGCAGCAGGCGGTGCGCGGCGACATCGAGCGTGTACGGGCCGAAGGAGGGCAGCTCTGCCGCCCCTTCCGCCAGCGGCGGGGCGGTGCTGGCGGAGGGGGTGCCGGCGGGCCGTGCCCGGCGCAGCAGGGCCCGCAGTCGCGCCAGCAGCTCGCGCGGGCTGAAGGGCTTGGCCATGTAGTCGTCGGCGCCCACTTCGAGCCCCACCACGCGGTCGATCTCCTCGCCGCGGGCCGAGAGCATCAGGATCGGCAGCGCGGAGCGGGTGCGCAGGTCGCGTGCCAGGGCCAGGCCGTCCTCGCCGGGCAGCATCAGGTCCAGCACCAGCAGGTCCGGCATCCCGTCGGCCATGGCCGCGCGCATGGCCGCGCCATCGGCCACGGCCTGCACGCGAAAGCCGTTGGCGGCCAGGTACTCGCCCAGCAGCGCGCGCAGGGCGGGGTCGTCGTCGACGACCAGGACATGGGGCAGGGCGGGCTCACTCATGCCGCGAGGTTAGCACCTGGCACCGTCGCTGGTGGCCCGCCTGGCGCGCCTGAAACCGACTGAAACACAGCGATACACAGCGCACAGGCGGCTGAAACGCCGCCCGCGCATCATTGCCCTGTCCACCGATCAAGCGTCCATCCCATGCCATTGCCCCAACGTCCTCCCCTGCTGGTCTCGCTGCTGTTCCTGGCCCTGCCCTTGGGCGGGCTGGCGCAGCCGGTGCCGGCGCGCGACGCGGGCAAGGCAGCGGCCTCGCGACCCCTGAACCTGTCCCTCCCGCAGACGGCACCGGGCCAGGTGCGCATGGGGCCGGCGGAGTCGCTGCGGCAGCAGCAGGGCACGTTTGCGAACGGCCATGCGCCGCAACAGTTCCGCGACGCACGCGAGCTGCGTTACGGCATGGGCTACGAAGCCCGGCAATCCGGTGCGGGTGCTGCTGCGGGCCATGGTGCGGGCGCAGGCGCAGGTCCGGGCGCGGGATCGGGTCGGGGACGTTGAGGCATCTGCCTGGTTTTTAACGAAGGAAACACACCATGAAGAAACTACTGCTCATCACCGCAGCCGCACTGGCTGTTGCAGGAACCGTGCACGCACGTGGCCCCGGCGGCGGGGGCGGTGGCATGGGAGGCGGCGGCGCCCAGACGCCGATGCAACAGGATGGCGGCGGGCAGGGCCAGGGCGCCCAGAAGCGCCAACAGCACCAGTATCAGCACCAGAACCAGCATCGCACACAGCAGCCCGGCATGGGCGCCGGTGCCCGTGCGGACGGCCCGAGCTTCCAGAACCAGAACCAGGACCGGTTCCAGGAGCGCGACCGTGAGCGCATCCAGACGCCGGGCGCGGACGTCGCCAGGTAAGCGCGCGCCGCAAGGCAAACGGCGAGGGGCGCCTGGCGTCCCTCGCTTTTTTTTGGGGCGTCGTTGCGCGCGTGCGTGGGCCCGGCTTACAAGGCCCAGGTGCGCGGCGCCACGGCGGGCAGGCCCCAGAGTTCCGTGCGCCAGGCACCGCGCAGGGTGCGCAGCAGGCCCAGCGCCGGCTCCACCAGCGGCGCCAGCACGCGTACCACCAGCACCTGCGGGTGCGGGCTGGTGGCCCCGGCGCTGGCGCGCAGCGCATGGGCCTCGATGTGCGCGCGCACGGCCTCCAGCGCGGCCTCGCGCCGCGCGCGTGTGATCGGCGTGCCGGCCACGAAGAACAGCGTGGCCAGGCAGCGCTGCCCGGCCAGGCCCAGCGGGCCGTCCATGAGCCGCGCATCGGCCGCGTCGATCAGCCCCTGCTCCAGCCACACCCCCGGCACCTCCAGCTGCTGGCGCAGCGTGCCGCGCACGAAGGGCTGGCCGGCGGCCGGCAGGCCCAGGGCCGTGATGTCCCAGCCCAGCAGCTCGGCGTCGGGCGCGAGCTCGAACACGGCCCGGTTCTCGGCCCGGCAGTCCGGGTAGGCCAGGGCCTCCAGTGGCAGCCATTCGAGCCGCGCGCCTTTGCCCAGCCGCGCGTGCAGGCGCTGGCAGGCGGCCTCGCCCGCGCTGCGGTAGTAGCGCGTGGCGCCGGGCGTGGTGACCAGGCCGTGGGCGCCGGGGCCCACGCTGAGCGCGATGTCCAGGGTGTCGCCGCCGACCAGCCCGCCCGGCGGGTGCACGAGCACGTTGTGGCAGATGGCCGCGTCTTCCGGGTAGAGGCTCTGCAGGATGCGCAGCGGCCCGTCGTGGCGGAAGCGCGCGACGCTGCGCGGGCCCTCGCGGGCGTAATCGAGCTGCAGGGAGGCGTGCCAGGTCATGCCCACCTGGCAAGCAAGGGCTGTGCCCGGACGGGCTTACCAGCGGATGCCGAGCTTGCCGAACAGGTGGCTGAGCACGAACAGCGGGCCGACCCAGAGGTACTGGAGGTCCTCGAAGAAAGAGGGTTTCTTGCCCTCGATCTTGTGGCCGATGAACTGGAAGATCCAGGCCACGACGAAGAGCGTGGTGCAGATCGCCACGCGCTGCTCGCCCATGAGGTGCACCAGCGCCAGCACCAGCGCCGAGCCGCCCAGCATGGTGAGGAAGAACACCCAGGACAGGCGTGCGTAATAGACCATGCTGGCGGCGATGAAGGCGTAGGCCGCCAGCGGGTGCAGTGCGTAGATCAGGCCCACCAGGCTGAGCATGATGACCGGGATGGCCACGTAGTGGATGCGCTCGTTGGTGGGATGGCGGTGGCTTTCGCCGTAGTGGGCCAGCAGCTGGTCCACACGGCGTTCGGTGGCGGCCTGGTCCTGGGTTGCGGTGCTCATGGCGGTCTCCTGCGCGGTGTTGTTGTGGCGGCATTCTCCCACCGGCGCGCGCGCCGCGCCAGCCGTGACGACCCGGCCCCGGGCGGCGGGCCCCCGCTGCTATATTTGCCCGATGCCGCCTTCCGCCCTGCGCCAGCCGCTGTTCATCCAGCTGCACCGCGAAGACCACGCCGCCGTGCGCCAGGAGCTGGCCGCCGGCCTGCAGGCCGCCGCCGCCACGCTCTCGCCCAAGTACCTGTACGACCCGCTGGGCTCGCGCCTGTTCGACGCCATCACCGAGCTGCCCGAGTACTACCCCACGCGCACCGAGGCTGCGCTGCTGGCCGAACACGGCCCGGCCATCGCGCAGCAGCTGCCGCGCGGCGCCACGCTGGTGGACCTGGGCGCGGGCAACTGCGAGAAGGCCGCGCGCCTGTTCGGCCTGCTGGAGCCGGCGCGCTACGTGGCGGTGGACATCTCGGTGGACTACCTGCACAACGCGCTGCAGTGCATGCAGCGCCAGTTCCCGGCGCTGGAGATGATGGGCGTGGGGCTGGACTTCTCCACCACGCTGGACCTGCCGCCGCAGGTGGGGGCCGGCCCGCGCGTGCTGTTCTACCCGGGCTCGAGCATCGGCAACTTCACGCCGCGGGAGGCGCTGGGCTTCCTGCGCCAGGCGCGCGCCGCGGCGCAGGGGGGCGGCCTGCTGGTCGGGGTGGACCTGGTCAAGCCGCGCGAGATCCTGGAGCCGGCCTACGACGACACGCTGGGCGTGACGGCCGCCTTCAACAAGAACCTGCTGCTGCACGTCAACCGCCTGCTCGGCGCCGACTTCCACGTGCCCGACTGGCAGCACGTGGCGTTCTTCAACGCAGCCGAATCGCGCATCGAGATGCACCTGCAGGCGCAGCGCGCGCTCGCCGTGCGCTGGCCGGGCGCCGAGCGGCGCTTCGCCGCCGGCGAGCGCATCCACACCGAGAATTCGTACAAGTACCGGCCGGCGGACTTCGAGGCCCTGCTGCGCGAGGCCGGCTTTGCGCGCACGCAGGCCTGGACCGATGCGCGCGGCTGGTTCGCCGTCCACTGGGCGCAGGGCTGAACCGTGAAGCGCCCCCTCATCGTCATCGTCAGCCCCGCGCTGGCCGAGGCCAACAACGGCAACTGGCAGACGGCCTGGCGCTGGTCGCACCTGCTGGGCCCTCACTACCGCACGCAGATCGTCAGGGAATGGCACGCGGGCGACACGCCCGGCGCCGTGGCCATGCTGGCGCTGCACGCGCGCCGCGTGGCGCCGTCCATCGCGGCCTGGGGCGAGGCGCATCCGGGCCGCGGCCTGGCCGTGGTGCTGACCGGCACCGACCTCTACCGCGACATCCACGAGGACGCCGCGGCCAAGCGCTCGCTGGCGCTGGCGCAGCAGCTGGTGGTGCTGCAGGACGAGGGGCCGCGCGAGCTGCCCGAGGCCTACCGGATCAAGACCCGCGTGCTCTTCCAGTCCACCACCGTGCGCCGCCCGCTGTCCAAGACGCAGCGGCACCTGCGCGCCGTGATGGTGGGCCACCTGCGCGAGGAGAAGTCGCCTCAGACCCTGTACGCGGCCGCGCGCCTGCTGCGCGAGCGCCCGGATATCCAGATCGACCACCTCGGCGACGCCCTCGACCCCGACCTGGCCACCGCGGCCCGCGCCACCATGGCCGAATGCCCCAACTACCGCTGGCTCGGCGGCGTGCCGCACGAGGCTGCGCGCCGGCACATGCAGCGCGCCCATGTGCTGGTGCACTGCAGCCGCATGGAAGGCGGCGCCCACGTCATCATGGAGGCCGTGTGCAGCGGCACCCCGGTGCTGGCCTCGCGCATCCCCGGCAACGTGGGCATGCTGGGGGCGGACTACGGCGGCTACTTCCCCTGGGGCGACGCGGCAGCGCTGGCCGCGCAGCTGCAGGCCTGCCGCGACGACCCCGGCAGGATTGCCGCCCTGCAGGCACAATGTCGCCTTCGCGCGCCGCTGTTCACTCCCGATGCCGAGCGCGCCGGCCTGCTGGCCCTGCTGCAAGATCTCAGAACACCATGAACGCCATCACCACTCCCAAGTCCGAACCCCGCCTGACCTCGCTCTCGCATGGCGGCGGCTGCGGCTGCAAGATCGCCCCCGGCGTGCTGTCCGAGATCCTCAAGAGCGGCAGCGGCATGCCCGTGCCCCCCGAGCTGCTGGTGGGCATCGAGACCGCGGACGACGCGGCGGTCTACCAGATCAACGACGAGCAGGCGCTGATCGCCACCACCGACTTCTTCATGCCCATCGTCGACGACCCGTTCGACTTCGGCCGCATCGCCGCCACCAACGCGATCTCGGATGTGTACGCCATGGGCGGCAAGCCCATCATGGCGCTGGCGCTCGTGGGCATGCCTATCAGCGTGCTGTCCACCGACACCATCGGCCGCATCCTGGCTGGCGGCCAGGCCGTGTGCAAGGCCGCGGGCATCCCGATTGCGGGTGGTCACACCATCGATTCTGTCGAGCCCATCTACGGCCTGGTGGCCATGGGCCTGGTGCATCCGAAACGCGTCAAGCGCAACGCCGATGCCCGCGTGGGCGACCGCCTCATCCTGGGCAAGCCGCTGGGCGTGGGCGTGCTGTCGGCCGCGCTGAAGAAGGAGTTGCTGGACGCCGCCGGCTATGCGCAGATGATCGCCACCACCACCCAGCTCAACACCCCCGGCCCCGAGCTGGCCGCGCTCGACGGCGTGCATGCGCTCACCGACGTCACCGGCTTCGGCCTGGCCGGCCATGCGCTGGAGCTCGCGCGCGGCGCGAGCTGCACCATCGCGATCGACTGGGCCCGTGTGCCGCTGCTCGCCGGCGTACGCGAGCTGGCCGCCCAGGGCATGGTCACCGGCGCCTCGGGCCGCAACTGGGCCGGCTACGGCGCCTCCGTCACGCTGCCGGCCGGCTTCTCGGCGGTGGACCAGGCCCTGCTGAGCGACCCGCAGACCAGCGGCGGCCTGCTGGTGAGCTGCACGCCCGAGAGCGTGGCGCAGGTGCTGGCCATCTTCCGCCAGCACGGCTTCGAAGCCGCGGCCGAGATCGGCGAGATCACGGGCGAGGCCCCGGGCCGGCTCGTGGTGCGCTGAAGCCGGCCCCGGTCTCAGCGCCGGCCCTGTACGTACGGGCAGCCATCGTGGATACTTCAGCATCTGCTGATATTGAAGGTCCCATGTCCACACCGGTCTTCCAGTTCGGCCAGCGCATCGCCGGCTACGACATCCCCGTGCTCAACGAGCGCGCGGTGCGCGCCAGCGCCGGCCTGCTGTTCCTGTTCGCCATCGTGGCCTTCATGAACGCCTGGCTGCTGGGCAACTTCCAGCCCACGCGGGTGTTCGTGGTCGCCTTTCTGGCCGAGTTCACGATCCGGCTCTTCGTCAACCCGCGCTATGCGCCCACGCTCATCGTCGGCCAGTGGCTGGTGCGCCGGCAGCAGCCCGAATGGGTGGGCGCGCCGCAGAAGCGCTTCGCCTGGGCCATCGGCTTCGTGCTGGCGCTCGTGATGCTCTGGCTGGTGGTGATCCAGGGCGTCATCGGCCCGGTCAACCTGCTGGTGTGTGCGGCCTGCCTCACCCTGCTGTTCTTCGAATCGGCCTTCGGCATCTGCCTGGGCTGCAAGCTCTACAAGCTCTTCGGCCACACGCCGGCGCAGCTGTGCCCTGGCGGCGTGTGCGAGACGCCCGCAGCAAGCGGCTGGGGTGTCAGCACGGCGCAGGCGCTCGTGCTGGTGGCTTTCGTCGGCGGCGTCTGGGCCGTGGCGCACCAGGTCTATGCGCCCGGGCCGGCTGCGGCCATGGCGGCACCGGCTGAAGCGCCGGCCCCGACGGTCGATGCAGCGGAGGCCGAACGCTGCAGGGTGCCCGAGTTCGCCAAGGCCATCGGTCACGAAGCGATGTGGAAGCTCCACAACAACTGCAAGTGATGACGGGAGCATGACGCCATGACCCGATTCCTCGGTGCCCTTGCGATCGTGCTGATCTGGCCGCTGGCGGCAGCGGCCGATGTGCCGGCGCCCGTGGAGGCCCGCTTCAACCTGCGCCTGACGCCGGCGGAGCAGTCGCAGTTTCTTGCCGAGATGCGCGTCATGCTCGGCAGCGTGCAGGGCATCGTGCAAGGCATCGCGGAATCGGACCGCGAGGCCATCGCGAAGTTCGCCCGCATCTCCGGCAACCGCATGGCGCGTGCCACGCCCGCTGCGGTACGGGCCAGGCTGCCGCCGGCCTTCCAGGAACTGGGCGGACCGACCCATCTGATGTTCGAGGAACTGGCCTTGCGCGCAGAGACCGACGACATGGACCAGCTGACCGTCCTGCTGGCCCGCACGCTCAACCAGTGCATGGCCTGCCATGCCGCTTACAGGGTCCGTTGACATGCAACTTCATCACACCTCCTTCCTGGCCGTGGCGCTCCTGCTGGCCGCTCTCGGGCTTGCGCCCCGCGCGCAGGCCGTCGAAGTGAACTTCCAGCCCGTGGCCGAGGGCGTGTACGCCCATATCGGCGACACGGGGGCGCGCACGCCGGCCAACGAGGGTCTCAATGCCAACCTCGGCCTGGTCCTCACGCCGGCCGGCGCGGTGCTGATCGACAGTGGCGCCACCTGGCGCAGCGCGCAGCAGATCCACGCGGCCGTGCGCCGGGTCACAGCGCAGCCCCTGCGCTGGGTCATCAACACCGGCGGGCAGGACCACCGCTGGCTGGGCAACGGCTACTTCCAGGCTCAGGGCGCGGAGATCATCGCGCATGCCGCCGGCGAGGCCGACCTGCGCAACCGCGGCAACGACCACCTCAGCGGCCTGCGGGCCGCGCTGGGCCCGCTGGCCGACGGCACGGTGCCGGTGCTGCCCACGCGCTGGCTCAAGGACCCCGACGAAAAGCTGGAACTCGGCGGCGTGGTGTTCGAGTTCCGGCACCGCGGCGGCGCGCACACGCCCGGTGACATGCTGGTGTGGCTGCCGGGCCGCAAGGTGCTCTTCAGCGGCGACGTGGTCTATGTGGACCGCCTGCTGGGCGTGCTCCCCGTGAGCCAGACCCGGCCCTGGCTGCTTACCTTCGACGAGATCGAGAAGCTGGCGCCGGCCGTCATCGTGCCCGGCCACGGCCGGCCGACCACGCTGGCCGTCGCGCAGCAGCAGACGCGCGACTACCTGCGGGCCCTGCGCGCGCACATGAAGCAGGCCGTGGACGAGGGGCTGGACATGAGCACCGCCGTGAAGGCCTTCCACGCCCAGCCCTGGCTGGGGCTGCTCAACGCCGCCGAGCTGATGCCCGGCAACGCCAGCCGCACCTTCCTCGAGCTCGAGCGCGAATAGCGCCGCGCGCCTCAGGCGGCCGGCGTGAGCACCGGCCAGCCCGGGCGCTGCGCCAGCGCCTCGAACTGCGCCACCGGCAGCGGGTGGCTGTACAGGTAGCCCTGGTAGGCATGGCAGCCCTGCGCCTGCAGGGCCTGTTGCTGGGACGGCGTTTCCACGCCCTCGGCCATCACCTCCAGGCCCAGGCTTTCGGCCAGCACGATGACCATGCGCGCGATGGCCGCGTCGTTCGGGTCCACCAGGATGTCGCGCACGAAGCCCTGGTCGATCTTGAGCTGGTCCAGTGGCATGCGCTTGAGGTAGGAGAGGGAGGAGTAGCCGGTGCCGAAGTCGTCGAGCGCGAAACCGACGCCATGCGCCTTGAGCGCCGTCATCTTCTCGATGACCTCGTCCACGTTGGCAATGAACAGGCTTTCGGTGAGCTCCAGCTTCAGCCGCTGCGCTGGCGCGCCGGTGCGCGCCAGCACGCCCAGCACCTGCTCGATGAAGTTGTCCTGCTGGAACTGGCGCGGGCTGACGTTGACCGATACCGTCAGATGGGCCATGCCGGGCGTGTCGGCCCAGCGTGCCAGCTGGGCGCAGGCCAGCGCCAGGACGTGTTCGCCCAGCGGCACGATGAGACCGGTCTCCTCGGCCAGCGGGATGAACGCACTGGGCGGCACCATACCGCGCCCGGGGTGGGACCAGCGCAGCAGCGCCTCCGCACCCGTGGCCAGGCCGCCGCGCTGGACCTGGGGCTGGTAGTGCAGGGTGAACTGCTGCAGCTGCAGGGCCTGGCGCAGGTCGCGCTCCAGTTCGGTGCGCTCGTTCACCAGAGCCTGCATGCGCGGGTCGAAGAATCGGATCGTGTTGCGCCCGGCCGCCTTGGCCTGGTACATGGCCACGTCGGCGCGCTTGAGCGGCTCCTCGATGCTCTCGGGCTTCGCGCCGAACAGCGTCACGCCCATGCTGGGCGTGCTGTGCACGCGCAGCGGACGGATGTCGTAGTTCTCGTTGAGCGCAGCCAGCAGCTTGCGGCAGACCGTCTCGGCCTGTGCGGCCGCTTCCAGCGCATCGCTGCTGAGGTCCTCCAGCATCACCACGAACTCGTCGCCACCCAGGCGTGCGACTGTGTCGCCTTCGCGCACACCGTCGACCAGGCGCTTGGCGACTTCCAGCAGCAGCTGGTCGCCCTTGTCGTGGCCGTGGGTGTCGTTGAGGGCCTTGAAGTTGTCCAGGTCGATGAACAGCAGTGCCCCGAGCGTGTGGTGGCGGGTGCAGGTTGCCATGGCCTGCGCCAGCCGGTCCATCAGCAGCCGGCGGTTGGGCAGGTGGGTCAGCGGGTCGAAGAAGGCCAGGCGCTGGATATGCTCCTCGGCGGCCTTGCGCTCGGTGATGTCGGTGGTGTAGGAGAGGATGCAGGGCTCGCCGTCGAGCTCGATCAGCTCGCCCGAGATGCTGATGTTGCGCAGCGTGCCGTTCTTGTGGCGCCAGACCGATTCGAAGTTCACCGTGCGGCCATGGCGGGTGAGTGTGTCTACCCATTGCTGTCGCCGTGCTTCATCGGGCCAGACCCCGACTTCCAGCGACTTCGCGTTCCTGAGCTCGGCCGGGCTCCAGCCAAAATCGCGTTCGAAGTTCTCGTTGGTCTCCAGGATGCGCCCCTCGGCCAGGGTGCCGATCGCAGCCGCCACCGGACTGGAGGCGAAGGCCTTCGCGAACTTCAGCTCGGATTCACGCAGTACGGCGTTGGCGTGCTCCAGCTCGCGCGTGCTGCGCCGCATCTCCTGCAGCCGCTGGCGATAGGCCTTCACCAGATAGATCACCAGCGCGGCCGACAGCAGAAGCACGGCGACCTGGATGATGGCGTGCAGGATGACGGGCGCCGGGGGCGTGCCCGGGTCCCAGCCCAGGCCATCGGCGAGCATGAACGCCAGGACCGTGGAGGTGGTCAGCGCCACCGTGACCAGGGCTGCCCGCGCACCGATCACCCAGCCGAGGAAGAAGACGATCAGCGGGTGGGTGTAGAAAATGGGTGTCCGTATGCCTTCATGAAACAGGGATATGCCGGTGACGCCGAGCCAGACGCCACCCGCGAGCACGATCACGGCGGCGCCGGTAGCGCTGGTACTTGAGGGGTGCGGCGCCTGCAAGCGCGACGATCGCCATCGCCAGGGCACCGTAGGCCTGCCCCATGTGCTGAGGCATGAAGCCCAGCACGACCAGGGTAAAACTGGCAGCACCCGCGAGGATGGTGACGATGGCGTAGTTCAGGAAGGTCAGCGTCGGCTGCCAGGAGATCCTGTCAGCCAGGTCTTCCCGTGCCGGGCGCTCGAACTGGGACGGTCGGAAAATTTTCAGCCTCTCGATCCCGGCCCGCTGCTCGAAGGGCAGCGCAGGCAGGGCATTGCAGGTCCATTCTCCACCGGGTGCCGGCAGGCTTCAAGGCTGAGGGGGGCCGGCGGGCGGGGCCGGCGTGAAGTAATGCTCAGTCCAGCAGCGCCTGCGCAAATTCGCGCGCGCGGAACGTCTCGAGCTCGTCGAGCTTCTCGCCCACGCCGATGAAATATACCGGTAGCGGCTTCTCGCGCGCTATGGCCGCCAGCACGCCGCCCTTGGCCGTGCCGTCGAGCTTGGTGACGATCAGGCCCGTGAGACCCAGGGCCTCGTCGAAGGCGCGCACCTGCGCCAGCGCGTTCTGGCCGGTGTTGCCGTCGATGACCAGCAGCACCTCGTGGGGGGACGTCTCGTCGGCCTTCTGCACCACGCGCTTGATCTTCTTCAGCTCTTCCATGAGGTGCAGCTGTGTGGGCAGGCGCCCGGCCGTGTCCACCAGCACCACGTCCTTGCCGCGGGCCTTGCCGGCGCTCACGGCGTCGAAGCAGACCGAGGCGGGATCGCCGCCGGCCTGGTGCACGATCTCGACCGTGTTGCGCTCGGCCCAGACCATGAGCTGCTCGCGCGCGGCGGCGCGGAAGGTGTCGGCCGCGGCCAGCAGCACGCTGGCGCCCTCGTTCGAGAGATGGTGCGTGAGCTTGCCGATCGAAGTGGTCTTGCCCGCGCCGTTGACGCCCGCGACCATGATCACCGTGGGCTGGTGCGCGCCGATGACCAGGGGCTTCTCCAGTGGCGCCAGCAAGTCGGCCAGCGCATCGACCAGCAGGCCCTTGACGGCGGCCGGCTCGGTGGCCTTTGCTTCCTTCACGCGGCGCCGCAGGTCGTCGAGCAGGAACTGCGTGGCGTTCACGCCGGCATCGGCCATGAGCAGGGCTTCCTCCAGCTGCTCGTAGAGCGCCTCGTCGATCTGCGTGCCCGTGAACACCGTGGCGATGCTGCTGCCCGTCTTGCGCAGGCCCGCGCGCAGCTTGCCCAGCCAGCCCTGGCGCGCGGGCTGCGCGGCCGGTGCAGCGGGTGCGGCCGCATCGGGTGCGGGGGCTTTTTTCTTGAAAAGATGGAACATTTGGGACGTTCTTAGAATCCAGACACAGGCCCGGCCGGCGCATCCCCTGATGCGGCATGTCCCGGGACTGGCAAGCTCCCATTCTATGAAACGCCTCCTCAGCTCCCTTTTCCTCCTCTGGCTGGCCCTGGCGATCCCGGCCCAGGCCCAGCCCCGTGCCGAGAAATTCACCCTCGCCAACGGCATGACGCTGATCGTGCAGCCCGACCGCCGCGCCCCCACGGCCGTGCACATGGTCTGGCTGCGCGTGGGCAGCATGGACGAGGTCGACGGCACCAGCGGCGTGGCCCATGTGCTCGAGCACATGCTGTTCAAGGGCACGAAGACGCTCAAGGCCGGCGAGTTCTCGCGCCGCGTGGCCGCCCTGGGCGGGCGCGAGAACGCCTTCACCAGCACGGACTACACGGGCTACTTCCAGCAGATCCCGGCCAGCCGGCTGGAAGACGTGATGAAGCTCGAGGCCGACCGCTTTGCCAACAACCGCTGGGTGGACGCCGAGTTCAGGAAGGAGATCGAGGTCGTCAAGGAGGAGCGCCGCCTGCGCACCGAGGACGACCCGCGCGCCCTGGTCTACGAGGCGCTGGGTGCCGCCGCCTTCACGGCCTCGCCCTACCGCCGCCCCATCATCGGCTGGATGGACGACCTCGAGCACATGACGCCCGACGATGCGCGCGACTTCTACCGCAAGTGGTACGTGCCGGCCAACGCCGTGGTGGTGGTCGTGGGCGACGTGGACGTGGCCCGCGTCCGGCGCCTGGCCGAAAAGCATTACGGCCGCATCCCCGCGCGCGCCGTGCCCACGCGCAAGCCGCGCACCGAGCCGCCGCAGACCGGCCTGCGCCGCGTGCAGGTCAAGGCCCCGGCCGAGCAGGCCTACGTGGCGCTGGCCTTCAAGGTGCCGGGCCTGCGCGCGCTCGACAGCAGCGACCCGGCCCACGACGACGCCCTGGCCCTGACCGTGCTGGCCGCCGTGCTTGACGGCTACAGCGGCGCGCGCCTGGAGCGCGCGCTGACCCAGGGCCCCGACCGCCTGGCCGACAGCGCCAGCGCCTACAACGGCATGCTGGGCCGCGGCCCGCAGCTCTTCTACCTCGATGCCGTGCCGGCCCCGGGCAAGACCGTCGCGCAGGTGGAGGCCGCGCTGCGCGCGCAGGTGGCGCGCATCGCCCGTGAGGGCATCAGCGCCGCCGAGCTCGAGCGCGTCAAGACGCAGTGGGTGGCCGGCGAGGTCTACAAGCGTGATTCCCTGTTCTTCCAGGCCCGCGAGCTCGGCATCCATTGGGTGCTGGGCCTGCCGCTGGACACCAGTGACCAGCTGCTCGCGCGCCTGCGAGGCGTCAGCGCCGAACAGGTGCAGGCCGTGGCCGCCCGCTATTTCGGCGACGACCAGCTCACCGTGGCCGAGCTGCTGCCGCAGCCGCCCGACCCCAACCGGGTGCGTCGCCAGCCCGCTGCCGGCGCTCGCCACTGAGGACCCGGCGATGAAAGTCAAGATGATTGCTATCAAAAATATAGCTGCCGTGCTGGGCCTTGGCCTGGCCTCCCTGGCCCAGGCTGCGCTGCCCATCCAGCACTGGACCCAGCCCTCGGGCGCGGGCGTCTGGCTCGTGGAGAGCCCCACCGTGCCCATGGTCGACGTGCGCATCGAGTTCGATGCCGGCGGCCGGCGCGACCCGGCCGCACAGGCCGGCCTGGCCGGCGTGAGCACCGGCATGATGAGCAAGGGCATCCGCCCGGTCGGAAGCGCTCCTGGCCTGGACGAGAACGCGCTCGGCGAAGCCTGGGCCGATCTCGGCGCCTCCTTCGGCGGCATGGACGCGGGCGACCGCGTCAGCTTCTCGCTGCGCTCGCTGACCTATCCCGACCTGCTCGCGCGCGCCGCGGCCCTGGCCGCGCGCCAGCTGGCCGAGCCGGCCTACCCGCCCGAGGTCTGGACGCGTGAGCGCGAACGCATGGTGGCCGCGCTGCGCGAGGCCAACACGCGCCCGGCCACCCTCGCCGGCCGGGCCTTCAAGCAGGCCGTCTACGGCAGCCATCCCTACGGACACGACACCGACGAGCAGACGCTGGCGCGCATCGGCGTGGCCGACATGCAGGCCTGGCACGCCAAGTACCTGCGGTCCTGCCGCGCCAAGGTCAGCATCGTCGGCGCCGTCACGCGCACGCAGGCCGATGCGCTGGCCACCCGGCTGCTGGCGCGCCTGCCCACGGGCCCGTGCGAGCCGCTGTCTCCCGTGGCCGAAGTGCAGCCGCTGGACGTCGCCGTGGAGCAGCACATCCCCTTCGACTCGGCCCAGGCCCATGTGTTCATCGGCCAGCCCGGTTTCAGGCGCGACGACCCGGACTTCTTCGCCCTCACCGTGGGCAACTACATCCTGGGCGGTGGCGGCTTCGTCTCGCGCCTGACGACCGAGGTGCGCGAGAAGCGGGGCCTGAGCTACAGCGTGTACAGCCATTTCAACCCCGGCGTGCATGCCGGCGCCTTCACCGTGGGCCTGCAGACCCGCCCCGACCAGGCCGCGCAGGCCGTGCAGGTGGTGCGCGACGTGCTGCAGCGCTTCGTGGCCGCCGGCCCCACCGAGGCCGAGCTGAAGGCCGCCAGGGACAACCTCGTCGGCGGCTTTGCCATCCGCATCGACAACAACCGCAAGCTGCTCGACAACGTGGCCAACATCGCTGCCTTCGGCCTGCCGCTGGACTACCTCGACACCTGGACGCAGCAGGTGGCCAAAGTCAGCGTGGCCGACATCCGGGCGGCGTTTGCGCGCAAGCTGCAGCCCGGGCGCATGGTGACCGTCGTCGTGGGGGGGCAGGATGGCCGCAAGTAAGCCCCCGCCCGCGCGCAAGGCCGGCCAGCCAGCCGGCGAGGTGCGCATCATCGGCGGCCTGTGGAGGCGCAGCAAGCTGCCCGTCGCCGAAAGGCCCGGACTGCGCCCCACGCCCGACCGCGTGCGCGAGACCCTGTTCAACTGGCTGGGCCAGGACCTCACGGGCTGGCGCTGCGTGGACGCCTTCGCCGGCACCGGCGCCCTCGGGCTGGAGGCTGCCTCGCGCGGCGCGAAGGAGGTGACGCTCGTCGAGCAGGACGCCGCGCTCGTGGCGCAGCTGAAGAAGCTCCGCGAGCAGCTCAAGGCCGAGGCCGTGCAGGTGCAGCGCGGCGACGGCATCGCGGCCCTCAGGGCCTGGCCCGCCGCCAGCGCCGACCTGGTCTTCCTCGACCCGCCCTTCGATGCGAACCTGTTCGAGCCCGCCGTGCAGGCCGCCGCCCGCGCCGTGGCGCCGGGCGGCTACGTCTATCTGGAAGCGCCCACGGCGTGGACGGAAGAACAGCTCGCGCCGCTGGGGCTCACGCTGTACCGGCACCTCAAGGCCGGGGCGGTGCATGCGCATCTGTTGCAGCGTGCCTGAACCTCGCGGCCCGGTTCATCGGGGTGATTGCCGGACCTTGCGGTTGATCTGAACGCTGATCAGTTTGCCGCCGCCGGATCAATCGGCAGCTGCATCGGCACGCCGTGCGTGAGCTTGCTGTCGTTGCCCAGGGCCGGGTCGAACCAGTGCAGGCTGCCGTGCAGCTTCACCACATCGCCCACGATGAGCAGGCTGGGCGAGGTGAAGCCGCTGTGGGCCACCTTGGCGGGCAGGTCGGCCAGCGTGCCCGTGAGCACCCGTTGCGTGGCCAGGGTGCCGTGCTGCACGGCGGCAATGGGCCGGCTGGCCGGGGCGCCGTGGGCCATGAGCTGGCGGCAGATGTCGGGCAGGGCATTGAGGCCCATGTAGATCACCACGGTCTGGTGGGGGCGCACCAGGGCGTCCCAGTCGAGTTCGGCCACGCTGCCTTCCTTGAGGTGGCCCGTCACGAACATGGCCACCTGGGCGTGGTCGCGGTGGGTGAGCGGGATGCCGGCGTAGCTGGCCACGCCGCAGGCGGCGGTGACGCCGGGCACGACTTCGAAATCGACGCCGTGCGCAGCCAGTTCCTGCATCTCCTCGCCGCCGCGGCCGAAGACGAAGGGGTCGCCGCCCTTGAGGCGCACCACCTGCTTGCCCGCGCGTGCCAGCTGCACCAGCAGCGCGTTGATCTGCTCCTGGCGCATGGTGTGCTCGTTGCGTCGCTTGCCGGCGTAGATGCGCTGGGCCTCCGGGCGGGCGAATTCGAGCACACCGCTGGAGACCAGGTTGTCGTAGACGATGGCGTCGGCGCTCTCCAGCAGGCGCACGGCCTTGAGCGTGAGCAGCTCCGGGTCCCCCGGGCCGGCGCCCACGAGGTAGACGCGGCCGCGCGGCGGCGTGGTGAGGTGGTGCGCGCTCATTGCACACCTCCCGAGCCGCAGCCGCCACCGCCGCCCCCACTGCCACAGCCGCCGCTGCCGCAGCCCCCGGAGCCACAACCGCCGCCGGCGCTGCTGCCCTCGAAGGCGGATTGCTGGCTGACGAAGATGAAGTTGTACTCGCCGGGCTGGAGCTCGACGAAGTCGAGCACGGTGTCTTCCAGCAGCTCGGCATGGTGCGGGGCGATGACGACGTGCACGTCCTCGATCAGCAGGCGCATGTCGTCGTCGCCGATGTCGTCGAAGCCCATGCCGTAGCCGATGCTGCCGTCGCTCTGGCGCCGCGCGGCCACGCGCAGCACGAGGTCTTCGGCGCCGTTGTCGGTGGCGGCGCGCTGGATCTGTTGCGCTGCTGCGCTGGTGAGTGTGAACATGATGCTTGTCTCCTTCTCTCGTGTCATGGGGCCCGGTGTGCGTTCCGGCTCCGGTCTCAGTGCTCGCCCTTGGTGCGCAGCAGGCCGGCCAGCCGGTTGCCCTGCTTCTGCGGCCCGCCGCGCGGGAACATCTCGTGCAGATGGTGGTTGCTGCCGCGCTCGGCGCCCCACACTTCGCTGAAGTGCTTGATCATCACGCGCACCTGCGCCTGCACACCGTGCTCGGCGTAGTAGGCGCGCAGCCAGCGGATGACCTGCCAGTGCGCGTCGGTCAGCACCAGCTCCTCCTGGCGGGCCAGGGCGCGTACGAAGTCCTCGGACCAGTCCTCGAGGTTGCGCAGGTAGCCTTCGGAGTCGGTGAGCACGGGCCTGCCCTGCACCAGCAGCACGCGGGTGAAGGCGTCTTTCGCGTCGGGGCTGGGGTGCAGCGGGGTGTCGGTCATGGTGCAACTCCTGCGGCTTCCGGCTGGGCGACCGTCTGGGCAGCGTCGCGGCAGCGGCGCACGAAATCGACGAAGGCCGGGGCCCAGCCGTCCGGGCCCAGGCTGCGCAGGTGGGCGTAGCCGGCCAGCACGTTGCGGTGCACCCAGCCGTCCACGCGGCCGTCGATGCCGTGGCCGCGTGTCACACCCCAGGCGTAGCGGCTGCCCGCGGGCAGGGGCCCCAGGGCCGAGTAGTGGAATTCGTGGGCGCGGACTTCGCGCCCGCGCAGCAGCGGCCAGGGCATGGCGGCACTGGCCTGCAGGGTGACGTAGCCCCGGCCCACGGGCTTGCTGTGCATCACCACGTCGGCGGGGATGGCGCCGACCATGCGGCCGGTCTGGCCCTGCCAGCCGATGGTGCGGGCCAGGTACATGAGGCCGCCGCATTCGGCATAGACGGGCAGGCCGGCGTCGATGCGCCCGGCGATCTGCGTGCGCAGCGCGGCATTGGCCTGCAGCTGCGGCAGGAAGAGTTCGGGGAAGCCGCCGCCGATGAAGAGGCCGTCGAGGCGCGGGGGCAGGGCGGCATCGCGCAGGGTGTCGATGGGCAGCAGCTCGGCGCCGGCCGCTTCGAGCGCCTGCAGGTCGTCGGGGTAGTAGAAGCCGAAGGCCTGGTCGCGCGCGATGGCGATGCGCACGCGCCGGCCGGGCGAGTGCGGCGCGGGCAGCACATCGGCCGGCTCGGGCTCGAAGTGCGGCGCGCTGGCAGCCAGGGCCCGCACGGCGGCCAGGTTCACCTGGGCGGCGATGCGTTCCCCGATGCGCTGCACCTGCGCGCTGGCCTGCGCGTGTTCGTTGCTGGGCATGAGGCCGAGGTGGCGCTCGGCCACGGCGAGCGCCTCGTCCTCGGCAATGGCGCCGAGGACCGGCACGTCGGTGTAGTGCTCGATCACGGCGCGCAGCTTGGCCTCGTGCCGGCTGCCGCCCAGGCGGTTGAGGATGACGCCGCCGATGCGGATGTTGCGATCGAAGGCCTGGTAGCCCAGGATCAGCGGGGCGATGCCGCGCGTCATGCCGCGTGCGTCGATCACCAGCAGCACGGGCAGCTCGAGCTGGTGGGCCAGCGCGGCGTTGCTGTTGCTGCCGTCCAGGGCCAGACCGTCGTACAGGCCCTTGTTGCCCTCGACGATGCTGAGGTCCGCGTGCTGCGCGTGGCGGCCGAACAGGCTGCGGATCTGCGCGCCCGTCATGAGGTAGGGGTCGAGGTTGTAGCAGGGCCGGCCGCTGGCCTGGGCCAGCCACATGGGGTCGATGTAGTCCGGGCCCTTCTTGAAGGGCTGCACGCGCTGGCCCTGGGCCGTGAGGGCCGCGCACAGGCCCAGCGTGACCGTGGTCTTGCCCGACGACTTGTGTGCAGCCGAGACGAGCAAGCGGTTCATCACAGGATCCTTTTCAATGGGCGCTGGCGGTGCCTGCCGTGTCCGGTGGGAACTCGTCGAGCCGCTGCGGCAGGAAGGCCAGCCACTTGAGGGCCAGCGCCACGAGGATGCCGGCCATGCCCATGCCGCCGATGCCCAGCAGCCACTCGGGCAGGCTGGGGGTGTAGGCGCCGATCACGCCGTCGGCGAAGCTGCTGCTCACCTCGTAACCGGGGAAGATGGGCAGCGGCCAGGCCTGGCTGCCGATGATGGTGACATACATCTGCGCCAGGCCGCCGGCGATGACCGCCAGGGCGGCCACGACCAGGGCGCTGCGCGAGCCGCGGGTGCGCGGGGCCAGCAGCAGGGCCAGCGGCAGCAGGCTGCCCAGGCCGAGCTGGCCAAGCCAGAACAGCTGCGTGTAGACGCCGCCTTCGAGCAGCAGGAAGCGCTCCAGCCCGTGCTGGCGCGCGAAGTAGAGGTTGGTCAGGTGGTAGACCAGCACGAAGTAGGCGGCCGTGGCGACGAAGATGGCCAGCAGGCGCGTGAGGCGGGCCTGCATGGCGGCGTCCAGCGGCCGGTCCGTCCAGCGGCTCACGGCCAGCAGCACCAGCAGGAAGATGGCCAGGCCGTAGGACAGCGAGTAGACGATGAACATGGGCGCCAGCAGCGCCGAGCCGAAGGCCTGGCGGCCGATCAGGAAGCCGAAGATGGAGCCGGTACCGGTGGTGAGCAGCAGGCGCCAGACGAAGGCGGCCAGACCCGCGTAGCTGGACCAGGGGTTCATGCGCCGCTCCATCATGGTCCACAAGTAGGCCACCACCAGGCCCATGAAGCCGGAGTAGAGGATGACGTTCCAGGCGAAGATGGACTTGAAGTTGTAGTGCGTCATGGCCACGATGAGCCGGTCCGGGCGGCCCAGGTCGAGCATGAGCACGGCCAGACCCCCCGTGAGCAGGGCGAGGGCCAGCAGGGCCGAGAGCGGGGCCAGCGGCTTGTAGGCGGTCTTGCCGAAGACCGAGGCCATGGAGGCGACGTTGAGCGCGCCCGAGGCGGCCACCACCAGGAAGACGGCGAAGACGTGCGGCAGGCCCCAGACGACCTGGTTGTTCATGCCGGTGACGTGGTGGCCGTTGTGCTCCATGTACCAGGCGGCCAGCAGGCCGATGCCACTGATGGCGGCCAGCACGGCCACAAGGGCCCAGTAGCCGGGGCTGCGGCCTTCGAGTTGACGCAAGGCGATCTTCATGGGTCAGAGTCCTTGATAGCGCACGCCGGTGTTGAGGTTCAGGTCCTCGCGCAGCGGGCGCGTGCTGTACTGCGCCACGCGTTTCGAAATCTCGCTGTTGGGGTCGTTGAGGTCGCCGAAGACGATGGCGCCATAGCCGGCGGCGGCGCAGGCCGTCATGCAGGCGGGGTTCTCGCCCTTGTCCACCTTGTGCACGCACATCGTGCAGCTCTCCACCGTGCCCATGCCGCGCGGCACGTCGGGCTTCTGGTTGGTGACGGGTTCGTGGATGAAGGAGCGCGCCTTGTAGGGGCAGGCCATCATGCAGTAGCGGCAGCCGATGCAGATGTGCTTGTCGACCAGCACGATGCCGTCGGCGCGCTTGAAGGACGCGCCCGTGGGGCAGACGTCCACGCAGGGGGGCTCCGCGCAGTGCTGGCACATCACGGGCAGCGAGTGGGCCTTGCCGGTCTTGATCTCCTTGATCTCGATCTTGCGGATCCACTGCGCGTCGGTCGGGCCCGGCTGCGTGGGCAGGCCGTTCTCGGTCTGGCAGGCGGTGACGCAGGCGTTGCAGCCGGGCGTGCACTTGGTGGTGTCGACCAGCATGCCCCAGCGCACCCTGGGGCTGGCGCCGGTCGTGGCACCGGCCGGGGTGGCGGCCTGGGCGACCTCGATCAGGCGCACGCCGGGCGCGAGCAGGATGCCGGCCAGCCCGGCGGCGGCCACGCCAAGGAAGCCGCGGCGTTCGTTCTTCGGCGGGTCCTGCGGGGCATCGCTGCAGGCATTCTTGCCGCAGGCGCAGGGGGTGGAGTTCTCCGTTTTCATGGCAGCGGCATCAACGTGCTTGGGGCGGTGTCGTGGCCAGCTGGCGCAGCTGCCGGCTGAGTGCGGCATGCGCGCCGCTGGGATGGACCAGCGGATGAAAGGACGAGGTGGCCTTGCCGGGCTGGGTGGCGTGGCATTCGAAGCAGTCGACCTTGACCGCGGTGTAGCTGTGGCAGCTGATGCAGAAGTTGGTCGGGGCGGCCGTCACGCTGTTGGTCTGCTGGCTGGCGTGGCATTCGATGCAGGCCTTGAGGCTGTACTTGGCCCCGCGGATACCGCCGTGCATGGTGTCGTCGCGCTGGTGCTTGAGGTACTCCATGTGGTTGCGCCGCATGTCGTCCGCCGGCTCCACGCACTGGCCGCCGCGCGCGGCCTCGATGACGGGCTTGGGTACGCGGCTGCCCTTGGCTGGTTCGTCGGCCGCATGGACCGAGAGGCCGAAGGAGAGCAGCAGGAGGGCAAGGAAGCGCAGCTTCATTCCCCTAGTCCCATCTGAATGTAGCCCGTGGGGCAGACATCGTGGCAGATGTGGCAGCCGATGCACTTGTTGTAGTCGGTATCCACGTAGCGGCCCGTGGTGGACTGGGTCTTCTTGACCTTGAACACCGCGGTCTGCGGGCAGTAGACCACGCAGTTGTCACACTCGAAGCACTGGCCACAGCTCATGCAGCGCTTGGCCTCGGCCTGGGCCTGGGCCTCGACGAGGGCCTGCAGCCGTTCGTCGAAATTGCCCAGGGCTTCCTCGGCCGTGAGGTTGGTGATGGTGCGCTTGTTGCGCGGCGTGTAGGTGAAGTGGCCGAGGAACAGCTCCTTGTGCGAGATGACGTAGCGGTCGGAGCGGTTGTCGTAGTTGTGGATGGCCACGTTGCTGCTGTCGGTGCCGCGGATGGGCTCGTGCACCTCGCTGAGCGTCAGGCCCTTCTCGATCATCTTGCGCTTGAGGTCGAAGGCGTGGACGTCGATCTTGGGCCGCTTGTCCTGGGGCTCGCCCATCAGGAAGCGGTCGATGCCGTCGGCCGCGATGGCGCCGTGGCCGATGGCCGTGGTCAGCAGGTGGGGACGGATGACGTCGCCGCCGGCGAACACGCCTTCGTGCCCCTGGACCTGGTAGTTCTTGTCGGCCGGCACGGAACCCTTGCCGTTGTTGAACGTCTCCAGGCCGGTGAAGTCTACGGCCTGGCCGATGGCCGAGACGATCAGGTCGGCCGGGATGTCTTCCTCCGTACCCTCGATGTTCTTGATCTCGAGCTTGCCGCCGCTGACCTTGGCCTCGCAGCGGATCACGCGCAGCGCGGTGGCGCGGCCGTCCGGCCCGCGCACCACGCCGATGGGCGCCAGGCCGCCGCGGATGGCGATGCCCTCGGACAGGGCATGCTCGACCTCGTGCTTGGAGGCCTGCATCTTGTCGACAGCGAAGATGGAGGTCAGCGTGACGTCGGCGCCCTGCTTGGCGGAGACGGAGGCGACGTCGTGCGCCACGTGGCCGGCGATGGCGTGTTCGGGGCGGTCGCTGGGGTTGATCTTGTCGATGTGGCCCAGGCGGCGCGCCACGGTGGCCACGTCGATGGAGGTGTCACCGCCGCCGACCACCACCACGCGCTTGCCCACGTGGCGCAGGCGGCCGTCGTTGAAGGCCTTGAGGAAGGCGGTGGCGGTCACGCAGTTCGGGGCATCGGAACCCTCGACGGGCAGCGGCCGGCCGGACTGGGCGCCCATGCCCAGGAACACGGCGTCGTAGTCCTTGCGGATCTGCTCCATGGTGATGTCGGTGCCGATGCGCGTCTTCATCTTGGCCGTGACGCCCAGGTCGAGGATGCGCTGGATCTCGGCGTCGAGGATGTGGCGGGGCGTACGGAAGCCCGGAATGCCGTAGCGCATCATGCCGCCGAGCTCCTCGCGCTCGTCGAAGATGGTGACCGCATGGCCCTTGAGGGCGAGCTGGTACGCCGCCGACAGGCCGGCGGGACCGCCGCCGATCACGGCCACCTTCTTGCCGCTGAGCTGCGCGGGCTTGGGGAAGGCCAGCTTGTTGTTGATGGCGTACTCGCCGAGAAAGTGCTCGACGGAGTTGATGCCGACGTAGTCCTCGACCTGGTTGCGGTTGCAGCCCGATTCGCACGGTGCCGGGCAGACGCGGCCCATGACCGAGGGGAAGGGGTTGGCCTCGGCGATGCGGCGGAAGGCGTATTCCTGCCAGGGCACGCCGGCCGGGGGCTTCTCGATGCCGCGCACGATGTTGAGGTAGCCACGGATGTCCTCGCCCGACGGGCAGCTGCCCTGGCAGGGCGGCGTGCTCTGGATGTAGGTCGGGCACTTGTGCGAGTGGTCGGCGTTGAAGATCTGCTGCTGCCAGGGGCGCGGCGTGTTGTCGCCGTCCTTGTAGCGCCGGAAGGTGATGGGCTTGACGCTGACGGATTCGGGGGTGGCTGACATGTCGTGTCTCCTGGTGTCGTTGCGCTTGCTCTGAATCTCTTACTTGTCGCCGAGGCGGATGGCGGTGCTGACCAGCTGGTGGACGCCGCCCACCATGCTCATGTCGAAACCGTACTGCGGAAGCACCTTGGTGAACTGGGCCTTGCAGATCGCGCAGATGGTGGCCATGAAGTTCACGTGGTGCTCGTCCACCACGTTCTTCAGCGCCTCCATGCGCGGCAGGGCACCCTTGACCCGGATCTCCAGCAGGTCATCGGTCAGCAGGCCGCCGCCACCACCGCAGCAGAAGGTGGATTCATGGATGGTCTCGGGCGCCATGTCGTGGAAGTTGTTGGCCACGGCCTTGATGATGTCGCGCGGGATGACGAACTGGCCGCCGGCAAAGTCGCCCATGCGCGAGGCGCGCGCCACGTTGCACGAGTCGTGGAAGGTGATGATGCGGTGGTCGTTCTTTTCCTTGTCGAAGGTGAGCGCGCCGCGCTGGATCAGGTCGTGCGTGAACTCGCAGATGTGCATGGGCTGCTTGTAGCGGTGGTCCAGCTGCTTCTGCAGTTCGATGGCGAAGGGGTCCTTGCCGCCGGCGCCGATGCCCACCAGCGTGTTCCAGAAGCTGTAGGCCACGCGCCAGGCATGGCCGCATTCGCCGACCACGATGCGCTTGACGCCGAGCTCGAGGGCCGCTTCGCGGATGCGCAGCGCGATCTTGCGCAACTGCTCGTAGTTGCCGATGAACATGCCGAAGTTGCCGGCCTCACTGGCCTTGGACGAGAGCGTCCAGCTCACGCCGGCGGCGTGGAAGACCTTGGCGTAGCCGATCAGGCTGTCGACGTGCGGCTCGGAGAAGAAATCGGCCGAGGGGGTGACCAGCAGCACCTCGGCCCCCTTGACGTCGAGCGGGAAGCGCACGTCGACGCCGGTGTCGTCCTTGGTGTCTTCCTCCAGGCCGAGCAGGGTGTCTTCGAGCGCCGGGCCGGGGATGCCCAGGTTGTTGCCGATGCGGTGCACCTTGCCGATGATCTCGTTCGAGTACTTCTGGCCCATGCCGATGGAGTCCATGATCTCGCGCGCGGCCATGGTCACTTCGGCGGTGTCGATGCCGTAGGGGCAGAACACCGAGCAGCGCCGGCATTCCGAGCACTGGTAGTAGTAGCTGTACCAGTCGTCCAGCACCTCCCTGGTGAGGTCTTTCGCGCCGACCAGCTTGGGGAAATGCTTGCCGGCGAAGGTGAAGTAGCGGCGGTAGACCTGGCGCATGAGGTCCTGGCGCGCCACCGGCATGTTCTTGGGATCCTCGGTGCCGAGGAAGTAGTGGCACTTGTCGGAGCAGGCGCCGCAGTGCACGCAGGCGTCCATGTAGACCTGCAGGGAGCGGTACTTGCCCAGCAGCTCGCCCATCTTGGCGATGGCCTTTTCCTGCCAGTTCTCCACCAGCTCGCCGGGGAAGCCCAGGTTCTTCTGGATGGCCTCGCTGGCGACGAAGGGCTTGAGGTGCGAAGTCGCGCCCACCTTGATCAGCGGGATGACCGGGTATTCCTTGAGCTTCGGGGTGTCGAAGGCAGCAGTGGCCATGGTGGGTGGGTGCTCCGTACGCGGTTTACTTGTCGAGGGCCGTGGCCCAGGCCGCCACGTGGCGTGCCTCGCGCGGGTCGTCGGTCATGTTGCGGGTGGGGCTGAAGAACAGACCCGGGGCATGCAGCAGCTTGCTGATGGGGAAGATGATCATCAGCAGCGCCACGAGGGTCAGGTGCACCAGCAGCACGGGGTCGGCCGGCAGGGGCTGGACACTGAAGCGCATGAGGCCCAGCATGAAGGCCTTGACGGCGACGATGTCGGTATGGGCCACGAAGCGCATGGCCAATCCGCTCAGGCCGATGGCAATGAGCAGGGCCAGCATCAGGTGGTCGGACGGGGTGGAGATGTAGCGCACGCGGTCCACCAGGAAGCGGCGTGCCCACAGGCCGGCCAGCCCGGCCACCATGGCAAAGCCGGCGTAGGTGCCGAAGGGCTGGATCAGGGTGATCACGGTCCAGACCGGCTCCTGGAAATAACGCACGTGGCGCAGGATCACGAGCAGCAGGGCGGCATGGAACAGCCAGCCGAAGATCCAGGTCCACTTGCTGGAGCGGAACAGGCTTTCGAAGAAGACGACTTCGCGCGTCAGGCGCCAGCCCACGCCGGTCCGGGTCAGCGGCGCCGGGGTCACCGCGATCTTCAGCGGCGACGGCGTGCGCGCGTACTGGCGGATCTTGCGCGCCAGGCCGAGCACCAGGATCGCGGTGGCGACATAGAACAGCGCGGCGTAGAAGAGGGAGAGAGCACTCATCGCGTGGGCCTGGTTTCGGTTCTGTCAGTCCGTCGAACTTTCCTTCCGGGTGCAGCCACCCGGCATCGACAGGACGGGCCTGCCGATGCGGGACAGCTGCGCGCAGAGTCGGGTTGGTCGCGTCTCAGACGCAGCCGGTGGGCTTGGGCAGGCCGGCGATCTTGCAGGCCTGCTTGGCGGGACCGTAGGGGAACAGGTCGTACAGGTACTTGCTGTTGCCCTTTTCCTCGCCGAACTGCTTGCCGATGGCCTTGGTCAGCACGCGCACGGCCGGGGCGATCTGGTACTCGTTGTAGTAGTCACGCAGGAAGTTGATGACTTCCCAGTGGTTTTCGGTGAGCGGAACCTTTTCTTCATTGGCGATGTACTCGGCAATGTCCTTGTTCCAGTCCGCCAGGTTGACGAGGTAGCCCTCCTCGTCGGTCTCGTAGGTGTTGCCGTTGACTTCGATGCCCATCTTGCTCTCCTCAGGTTGTCAAATCGTTGTAATGTCTGGCGCTCAGAGCCAGGAATTCGGGGTGCCGTGCTCGGCCACCAGGTCGACGAAGCCGCCGTAGTCCACGAGCGTCACGCCCTCCAGGGCGCGGGCCGTCATGCCACGCGCTTCCAGGTCGGGCTTGAGGGCGTAGAACTTGACCTTGCCGGCGGCGGCGCGCACGGCGGCCTCGCTGCTGCTGCCGGCGGTGGCGCCGTAGATGCCGTCTTCGATCAGCAGCACGGCCTGGCCCGGCAGGGCCATGCGCAGGCAGCTGGCCAGCGATCCGGTCTGGCTGGGCGATTTGTTCACGATGTGCAGCATGGTGTGGTTCTCCTCAGAAGCTCAGGACCACGTCCTGTTGCGCCATCAGCTCGGCCATCTGCTGGGTGTTCAGCACTTCCACCGGCACCAGCAGGTCCTTCTCGCTCAGGCCGCGCGACTTGAGGGAGTCCTCGTCGACGTAGAGCTTCTCGACGTCGTAGCCCTCGAGCGCCCGGTAGCTGGGCGAGAAGTTCTTGATGCCGATGTCCTTGGTCTGCTGGCCCTTGGCCAGTTCGTAGACGCCGTCGTCCATGAAGACCAGGCTCACGTCCTGGTCGAAGGTGGCGGTGATGAGCACGACCTCCAGGCTCTCCAGCGCGTAGATGGTGCCGTAGGGGGCCTTGCGGTTGACGAACATGAATTTCTTCATCTCAATCTCCAAAGGTCACCAGGCGGTCACACTTGATGCCGCTGTCGACCAGCTGACCCAGGCCCGAGATGCGAAAGCACGGGGCCAGCACCTCTTCCTTGATGCCGCGGCGCAGGGCGGCGGCCACGCAGACCACCAGATCCACCTTGTGCTCGGCGGCCAGGGCCGACCAGCGGTTGACGATGTGCCGGTCGTCCTGCGGCGGTTCCGTCAGCCGCGTGGCGTTGTTCACGCCATCGTGGTAGAAGAAGACGCGCTGGACTTCGTGCCCCCTGGCAATCGCGGCCATGACGAACTGGTAGGCGCTGTCGGACGCCTGGTGGGTGTAGGGCCCTTCGCTGACGAGGATTCCGAATTTCATGTTGTCGTGCTGCAGCCGTGCTCAGAAGCGGATGTGGGTCGACGCGTTGAGGTTGGCGCGCGAACCGCGCCAGTCGTCGATCAGGTACTTGGTGAAGGGCAGGTCGCACTTCTCGAAGAAGCGGGGCCAGCCGATGCGCTCCACCCAGTCGGACAGGCGCTCCCACGGGCGGGCGTCCTCCTTGTAGGTGTAGAGGATCTTCTTCACCATGGCCGAGACTTCCGGCCAGCGTGGCGCGTTGTTGGGCAGGCCCGAGGCCACCATCTTCATGAAGGTGGGCTTGCCGCGCGCATTGGAGTTCTTGCCGCCGACCCAGATGGCCAGCTTGGAGTGCTCCGGGTCGTTGATCTGCATGGGCGGGCAGGGCGGGTAGCAGGCGCCGCAGCAGATGCATTTCTTCTCGTCCACTTCCAGCGAGGGCTTGCCGTTGACCAGGGCCGGGCGGATGGCGGCCACCGGGCAGCGCGCCACCACGGCCGGGCGCTCGCAGGCATTGGCCACCAGGTCGTGGTTGATCTTGGGCGGTTTGGTGTGCTGCACGATGATGGCGATGTCGGCCTGGCCGCCGCAGTTGATCTCGCAGCAGCTGGTCGAGAGGTGCACGCGGTTGGGCATGTCCTCGCGGCGGAACTCCTCATAGAGCTCGTCCATCAGGGCCTTGACCACGCCCGACGCGTCGGTACCGGGGATGTCGCAGTGCAGCCAGCCCTGCGTGTGGGCGATCATGGACACGGAGTTGCCGGTGCCACCCACGGGAAAGCCGTTTTCCTCCAGGGCGTTGATCAGCGGTGCCACCTTGTTCGGGTCGGAGACCATGAACTCGATGTTGGAGCGGATGGTGAAGCGCACGTGGCCTTCGGCATAGGTGTCGGCGATGTCGCACAGCTTGCGGATGGTGTGGACGTCCATCTGGCGCTGGGTGCCGGCCCGCACGCTCCAGACCTCGTCGCCGCTGTGCGAGACGTGGTGCAGCACGCCGGGGCGGGGCCGGTCGTGGTATTTCCAGTTGCCGTAGTTCTTGAGCAGGGTCGGGTGCAGGTACTGCTTGTTGTCCGGCACGCCGCTCTCGATGGGGGTACGCATTTGAGCCATGTCTGTGTCTTCCCGTAATCGTGGTCGTTGAAGGTGGCGGGTTCAGCCCGCTGCCTGCTTGCGTGCCATGTACTTGGCGGCGTCCTCGTCCCAGCCGTCGGTGCGCACGTAGGGGTTGGTGCGCGGCGTGGACACCATGTTCGGGTCCACCGGCAGGTCGATGCCTTCGAGGAAGTTGACCAGGCCGATGCGCTCGATCATCTCGCCGGTGCGCTCGTGCTCCAGCGCGTTCTCGGCGAAGAAGTCGATGATCTTCTGTGCCAGCTCGACCAGCTGCTCGAAGTCTTCGTCGGTCTTGAGCTTCATGAAAGGAACGACCACGGTGCCCATGAGGTCCCCGATCTTGAGCGTGCGCTTGCCGCCTACCAGGATGGTGGCGCCCGTGTCGGTGCCGTGGGCGAGCGCGCCGGTCATGACGTTGATGCAGTGCATGCAACGCACGCAGTTGCTGTTGTCGATCTCCAGGCACTGGGTGTCGTTGATCTTCACGCTGGAGATCTTGTCGCCCTTGGCGACGTCCTTGACCTCCTTGAGCATGATGGTCTTGGTCGGGCAACGGTTGATGACGTCGTTGACCAGCTCGTTCATACCGTGCTTCTGGAACCACTGGCGCGCCAGGGCCTCGTCGGTGCGCATGTTGTCGCGCCAGGTCCCGATGACGGCCATGTCCGCACGCTGTATCGAGTTCATGCAGTCGTTGGCGCAACCCGAGAACTTGAACTTGAACTTGTAGGGCAGGGCCGGGCGGTGGATGTCGTCGGTGAAGGTGTTGAGCACCTGTCGGTGCGCGCGGGCCTCGTCGAAGCAGGACTGCTCGCAGCGCGCCGCGCCCACGCAGGACATGGAGGTGCGCACGGCCGGGCCGGCACCGCCGAGGTCAAAGCCGAGTTCGTTGATCTCGTCGAAGGCGTCCTGCACCTTGTCTGTCCGGGCGCCCTGGAACATGATGTCGCCCGACTGGCCGTGGAAGGCGATCAGGCCCGAGCCGTGGCGTTCCCAGATGTCCGCCATCTTGCGCAGGATGGCCGTGTTGTAGTGCATGCCGGGCGGCGGCTGCACGCGCAGCGTATGGAACTCGGCTGCATCGGGGAACTGGGGCTTGCCCTCGGCGTCCTTGAGCTCGGTGAAGCGCGGGATCACGCCGCCGCCGTAGCCGAACACGCCGACCGTGCCGCCCTTCCAGTAGCCCTTGCGGGTCTGGTAGGAAGTCTCGAGCTGACCCATGAGGTCAACCATGTAATCCTTGTCCTTGGCCAGCCTCTTCAAGCCGGTGACAAAGCTGGGCCACGGACCGCTCTCGAGTTCGTCGAGCATCGGGGTGGGGTGCATCTTCTTGGCCATGTCTGTCTCCTTGTGCCGTCTGCGACGGCGGTGGTGGTCATGCACTGCTGACACATCGCACGGGCTCTGCCGGCCCGGTTTCTGATCTCTCGGGTGCATCGTAGGGTTCAGGGGTGCGTCTTTGCTATCCCCCGCGTTGAGTAGTCGGGACTACCCAAATGGGTTATATGGCGCCACCCGTCCCGGTAATAGACTGGCCGGCCGGGAATTGCGTCAATAACACTTGCACACCGGGCACTCAGGGTTCACCCTGAGGCGACCCTTACAACGAAGACGGAGACATGACCCAGATCACCCCGCTGGACAAATTCACGGTGCCGCTGGGCGGCCAGGAGATCGAGCTGCAGCAGGTCGACTTCGACACCGGCGGCATGAGCTTCCTGCGCACGCGCATCCGGGAAAAGTCGCGCTTCACCATCTTCGACGTCGACCCCGACACGGCCGAGGCCTGGGGCCGGGCCCTGCTGGACTGGGCCGACAAGCAACCGCGGGACACGCCCACACCATGAGCTTCGAGGACGACCTGCCCGCCGCCACCATGGTCGACCTGGCCTTTCCGCTGCAGGGCCGAAGCGTGCCGAGCCAGTACACCGAGGCACTGCATGCTGCACTGCAGCAAGCGTTGCCCTGGCTGGCGCAGGAGGCGCGCGCCGGCATCCACCCGCTCAAGCTGGTGCATGGGTCGACGGCCGGGCCGGTGGGCCTGCTCTCGCCGCGCACCCGGCTGTTGCTGCGCCTGCCGCGCGAGCGCGTGGGCGAGGCGGCTGCCCTGGCCGGGAGCACGCTCGCGGTCGGGGGGCACGCCGTGCAGCTGGGCGAGCCGCATGCGCGCGAGTTGCTGCCGCATGCGACGCTCTATGCCTACGCCGTGGCCGCCGAGAACGAGGACGAGGTGGTGTTCATGCAGGGCATAGGCCGTGAACTGAACGCCCTGGGGGTGCGCACGCACACGGTCTGCGGCAAACGCCAGGGACGCGAGATGGCCGGCCGCAGCCTCACCACCTTCAGCCTCATGCTGCACGGCCTGACGCAGGCCGACTCGCTGCGCGTGCAGGAGCAGGGGCTGGGCCCGCACCGGCTGCTGGGCTGCGGGGTCTTCGTACCGCACAAGTCGGCGGCGGCCGTGGGCGACTAGTTATCCAACACCAATGAAGGAGACACGAGGATGGGCTACAACGTGAACGGCGTCGAGATCGAAACCGATGACGAAGGCTTTCTGCTGGAGCCGGACTACAGTGACGAGGTGGTTCCCGTCATCGCCGCAGCGGAGAACCTCCAGCTGACTGATGCCCACTGGGAGGTCATCAACTTCATGCGCGAACAGTACCGGGAAGAGGGCCAGACCCCCAACTTCCGCAACATGGTCGCCCTGCTCGATGAAAAGGACGACAGCGTCGACTGGAAGAAGCGGCTGTACGAGCTTTTCCCCATGCAGCCCAACCGGCAGGCTGCCAAGGTCGCGGGACTGCCCAAGCCGTTTGGCAAGGGGGGGTATTGAAGTGAAGTCCCCTCTCAGCCGGCTGCGCCGTCTGCCCCTCGTCGGAAGGACGACACCGGTGGCCCGGCAGAGCCGGTTCCACGGCGTTCCCCGACCGGGCTTCTGCATGCGTGGCGTGTGCCGCTGAGGGTCGAGGACAGGCCATGGCAATCCGCATCAAGAACCAGTGGTTCAACGCCGGGCGGCCGAAGACGGCGCAGGAGAATGCCAGCGCGGTGGCGTTCATCACGTGGCGGGTGACGCAGAACATGGTCAAGCAGATGCGCGAGGCCAAATTCGACATCGATGTCGGCCCGCAGTACTTCGCCTTCATGCGGGAGGTTCTGGTCTTCCTGTGCCAGGTGGTCGACCGCATGGCCTTCGAGCGCATGACCGGCGAGCAGCGTGCCGAGTTCACCAGCGCCCTGGTCGTGCGCGTGGCCGAGATCCTCGAGGAAAGCGAGCAGGAATGGCTGGGCGAGCCGCCCCCCGGCCAGGAGCGCTGGCGCAACCAGTTCATCGACCAGTACAACGAGCTGGCCGAAGGGTATGCCGAGTTCGGGCATGGCCCCGAGGGGCCGGACTTTCCCTTCGTGCGCTACCTGGGCAGCCGCCTGGAGGCGGTCCTGCCGGAGAAGGACCGGCACTGGGTCAAGGACCAGGTGATGGCCTACGAGGTGCCCGAGGCGCTGGAGATGGTCCGGCGCGGCTTCGACGGCGTGCTGTCCACGGAACCGCGGCCGAAACGCCGTGCCTCCATGTCTGGAGAATGACGATGCGTGCCAAAGCCAGCCCCTTTGACCTCGACCAGCACGAAGCCTACGAGCGCTGGCGCGCCGCCAAGCTGGCCGCACACCCCACGCGCGTGGACGAGCTCGTCGTTGACGTCGTCGATCCGCGTCGACTCACGGCGCACGAGCGCGCGGCGCTGCTGGATCGGTGCGCGCGCGCCAACATGGTGGTCTACCGCAGCCCGGTGACCGCGGAGGACAAGGAGCTGCCGCGCCTGCTGGGTGCGCAGCTCGGTCTGCAGCGGCTCGACGCCAACTGGCTGGCCGACGAGGACGGCATTTCCTCCATCGCGGTGGCGGCGGACGAGGAGGAGGGCGGACCCAAGGGCGAGTTCATCCCCTACACCAACAAGCCCATCAGGTGGCACACCGATGGCTACTACCACCCGCAGGCGCGGCGCATCGAGGGCATGATCCTGCACTGCGTGCGCAATGCGGGCGAGGGCGGCGTCAGCGGTCTGGTGGACCACGAGCGGCTCTACCTGGCCCTGCGCGATGCCAACCCCGGGTGGGTGCGCGCCCTGATGGCGCCGGATGCCATGACCATTCCCGCGCGCACGGACGACAGCGGTGTGGCGCGGCCGGCGCAGAGCGGGCCGGTGTTCTACCTGCGGCCCGACGGCGGCCTGCAGATGCGCTACACGGCACGCACGCGCAGCATCGAATGGAAGGACGAGCCCGCCACGCGCGCGGCGGTGGCCGCCATCGAGCAGCTGCTGGCGGACAACCCGCCCTGGGTGTTCCGCCTGCTGCTGCAGCCGGGCATGGGCATCGTGGCCAACAACGTGCCGCACGAGCGCAGCGCCTTTGCCGACGATCCGCAGCGCCCGCGCCTGCTCTACCGCGCCCGCTACCTGGACCACGTGCATGACGAGCGCGTGGCGACGCCGCACGAGGAGTTGGCCCTATGACGCACTGGCTCACTGTCTGGCGCGCCGCCCATCTGGTGGGGGTGTCGCGCGGGGTGCTGCAGCAGCAGGTCCGCGACGGCAGCCTCGTCCTGACCGAAGGCCTGGTCTCGACCGACGAACTGCTGCGGCTGTACCCCAGCGTTCAGCTCGAGGAGACAGGCCTGCTCGAGCGGGTGACCCACATCCGCGACGAGGCCTTCGGGCGGCGCGTGCGCGAGCGCCTGCTGCCCAGCCAGGAAGTGCTGGCGCAGCGCCTGTTCAACCAGACGCAGGAACTGGCCGACGTGCGCCGCCACCTGCAGCGCTACCACGAGCTGGTGGTGGCCCTGCAGGAGCGCATCCGGGCCCTGCAGGACAAGGGGGCCTCGCAGCTCGAGCTCGCGGCGCTGCTCGATTTCGTGGACGAGGGGCTGGCCCGGGCCCTGGCCACCGAACAGGCCGACCTGCTGTCGGTGATGGACGACCTGCTCAAGGTCATGTCGGCGCGGGTGACGGTGCGCCCCAGCGGGCACGAGTTCATCGTCGAGGGGCACGACACGCTGCTGCAGGCCGGCCTGCGTGCCGGCCTCAAGCTCAACTACGGCTGCGGCAACGGCACCTGCGGCATGTGCAAGGTGCGCGTCATCAGCGGGCAGGTGGTGCGCACCCAGCCCTGCGACTACCCCCTGTCCGAGGCCGAGCGGGCCCAGGGCTACACGCTCATGTGCGCCCATACTGCGGCCAGCAGCGAGCTCACGCTGGAGCTGCTGGAGGCCAGCGGGCCGCAGGACATCCCGCAGCAGCAGATCGTGACCACCGTGCGTGCCGTGACCCAGCTCGCACCCGGCACGCGGCTGCTGCACCTTCAGACGCCGCGCAGTCACCGGCTGCGTTTCCTGGCGGGGCAATCTGTCACGCTGGGCATCACCCGTGCCGACGGCAGCGACGTGCATGCGCTCTATCCCGTGGCCAGCTGCCCCTGCGACGACCGCAACCTGCATTTCTTCATCGAACGCCATCCGCTCGACCCCTTCGCGCGCCAGCTGTTTGCCGATGCCATCCAGCCCGGCGATGCGGTGACGGTCTGGGGCCCGGTGGGCGACTTCGTGCTGGCCGATGCCGATACCCCGCGTCCCCTGGTGTTTGCCGCCTGCGATGCGGGTTTTGCGCCCGTCAAGAGCCTGATCGAGCATGCGCTGGCGCTGGACACTGCGCCGGCGCTCTCGCTGTTCTGGCTGGCGACCAAGCCCGACGGCCACTTCCTGGAGAACCAGTGCCGCGCCTGGAGCGAGGCGCTGGACCCGTTCGAATACGAGCTGCTGGCCGAGCCCGACATCACCTTCGGCGCGGCCCAGCTGGCCCGCGCCATGCGGGCCGACCTGTTCGACATCGAGTGCGACTACTACCTCGCCGGCCCCGAGGCCTTCGTGCGTGCACTCGATGCCGAGCTGCGTGCCGCCGGTGTGCCGGCCGCGCAGATCCATACCCTGGTGCTGCTGGAGCCGGTGGGGGAGACGGTATGAACGCCGCCCAGGAAGCTACGCCCGTCGAGGGGGCGCACGAATCCGCCTGCAGCGGCAGCGAGGCGTTTGCGCTGCGCGTGCTCGGCACCAGCATGGAGCCCGAGTTCAACGAGGGCGAGATCATCGTCATCGAACCCGAGGGCGCGCTGCGCGACGGCAGCTACGTGCTGGCCCAGCACGAGGGCGAGTGGATCTTCCGCCAGCTCTGCAAGGCAAGGGACGGTGGTGGCGGGGGCTGGACGTTGCACGCGCTCAACCCGGCCTTCCCCGACCTCGCGCTGGCCGACCTCTCGACCGTGCGCGGCGTCATCATCCAGAAGGCGCTGCCGGGCCGGCGCCGCGCGAGCAAACGCTACGTTTAAGGACAGTCCGTGCCGTACTACATCTACCGCGTCAAATCCTTCGCCGGCCTGGAAAAGCTGGCCGAGCACGGCGCCTTTGCGCCGGCCTCGGCCCAGGCCAAGATCCTGCGCTCCGGCCTGGATGTGAACACCCGAGACAAGATCAAGGTCATCTTCGCCGATAACGAGCTCATGGCCGAGGACCTGCTGTGCCAGGTGCGTGAGCCGGGCCCGCCCGGCGAAGAGTAGACGAAGGAATGTCGTGGTCGACGAAGCGGCTTTCCGGGACATGCGCGAGCAGCGCAACCCCTTGCCCTGCGTCTTTCATGCCGCCCTGCTGGCGCGCCAGGCCGAGTGCGAGCTGGCGCAGCGCCGCTCGCTGGCCGAGCGCGAGACGCTGGCCTGTCCCAGTGCCCCCGCGCACCTGAACTGCGAAACACTGGAGCGCCTGTTCCTGGAGCGCGCCACCTTTCCCCTCAAGCTGCACCCCGGCGCGCCGCTCACGCATGCCACCGTCATGCGCCTGCATTGCGGCGGCATCCAGGGCCTGCTGCAAGCGCTGGGCGCGGACAGGCCGGATGTGCACCGCCTCATCGCGCAGGCGCAGGAAGCGCACGGCAGCCTGACCGACCTGCCATGGCCCGAGATCGTGGCGCGCATCGTCGCCTGGCAACCACGCCGAAGGTCGCCGAAAGGGCCCCCGCCGTGAATGCCCCCGACCGCGCCCTCATCGAGGCGGTGCAGACCAACTGCCACATCGCCGACGCCGCCCATGCAGCCGACATGACGCTGTGCATCTACCTGCTGCAGATGCGCGAGTTCTACCGCTGGGAGCAGGGGCTGGCGCCGCTGCAGCCCATGGCACGCGAGGCCGTGGGGGCCTGGCTCAGCGCACGCGAGGCGCTGTGGGATGAACTCGAAGACAGCCCGCTGCGGCAATTGCCGGTGCAGGGTAGCCTGTACGACCCCTTCGAGGTGGAGGCGGTCAACGCCGCGCTGGCCCCGCAGGGCCTGGTCTATGGCGCCGGCTACACCGCCCCCGGTCGGGCCAGCTTCTTCCTCGGGGCCCTGGCGTCCGAGCGGCAGCGCGACGGGGTGCGGGTGCGCACCAGCGGGCGCGAGTACGCGCGCGGCCTGTCGGCGCCGCCGGCCGCGCTGCAGGGCGGCACCATCTATCTGCGGCAGGAGTCGCTGCAGCGCTGGCTGTGGGAGAAGTACGAGGCCTGGACCCTGCGCCGCCCGCCCGGGGCGTTCCGGCGGGCGCTCGATGCGCATGGGTACGCCCGCGACGGCGAGGCCGCCGTGGCCCGCATGGCCGCGACGCAGGCCGAGACCCTGGTACTGCACGAGCTGGGGGAGGCGCAGGCGCGCGCGCTGCTGGGCGAGGACTGGCCCGCCATGCGGCAGGCGCTCGACGACCGCCGCACCGAGCTCTTCGTGCGCGCCGCGCGCGACCTGCTGGCCGACTGCCGCGTCACCCTGCCCGCCTTGCTGCAGCGCGGGGAGGAGTCCTCGCTGCATTTCTGGTTTGCCAACTTCGAGGGCTTGCGCGCCGAGCTGGCCCCGGGCCTGGCGCGGGCCTACGAAAGCGGATGCACCGGGGCCGGCATGCAGGCCCTGCAACCGGCGCTGGCACAGGCCGCGGCGCACTGGCAGGCCGTGTGCGAACAGGTCCTGGCGCTGCACCGCGCGCATGGCGCGGCGGCGCAGCCGCACATCCGGGCCCTGCTCGAATCGCCGGCCGTGCGGCTGGCGTGAGGGTGCAGCGGGCGGCTCAGCGCACCCAGGCCAGCAGCAGCTGGGCGCTGCGCAGGCCGGCGAGCGTCAGCAGCAGCGAGCCGAACAGGTGCAGCGCCGTGGTGCCCAGTGCCAGCGCGTAGCGTGACTGCTGCAGCATGGCCACGACCTCGGCCGAGAAGCTCGAGAAGGTCGTCAGCGCGCCCAGCAGGCCGGTAACCAGCGCCAGCCGCCAGGCCGGATCCAGCTGCGGCAGGGCCTGGAACACGGCCACCGCCACGCCCACCAGATAGCCGCCTGCGAGGTTGGCCGCCAGCGTGCCCCATGGCAGCAGGGCGCCGGGCGTGCTCAGCCAAAGTCCGAGCTGCCAGCGGGCGAGGGCGCCGAGGCTGGCTCCGAGACAGATGGCGAGGACGGGGAGCATGGCGGGATGATAGCGGGAGCGAGTTTGAGGCAGGTCATTGACCGGCCGGCCGTGCCGGGGCATTGTTCACCCAAGGTATACGGTGGGAGTGCGCATGAAACGTCTGCAGGTGGCAGTAGTGGGTCTGGGCAAACTCGGACGGGCCTGCGCGCTGGCGCTGCTGGATCATGGCGAGCTGGCCCTCGCGGGTATCGTGGTGCATCGGCCGCTGGCGCGCGAGGCGCTGCCCGCCCGGCTGCAGCGCTTTTGGGTGGTGACCCATGTGCGCGACCTGCCGCCAGTCGACGTGGCGCTGGTCTGTGTGCCCACCGAGGCGGTGGGCGCCGTGGCGCGCGAACTTCTGCAGGCGCACATCCCGGTGGTGGAGTGCGCCAGTCTGGAGGGGCACGCACTGGAAGAACACTACGCCCAGTTCGCCGACATGACACGCAACTACAGGGCCAAGGCCATGGTCGGCGCAGGCTGGGACCCGGGCCTGCTGCCGGCGTTCCGGCGGGCCTTCGAGGTGCTGATCCCGCATGGCCGCGACGCGCTGGGGCGGCACCCCGGCGTCAGCCTGCACCACAGCGCGGCGGTGGACCATCTGCCGGGCGTCAAGGACGCGCTGGTGGGCGAGTACCGGGGCGAGGGGGGCGCATTGCAGCGCTATGTCTATGTCGTACTGCACCAGGGCGTGAACGTCGAGCGGGTGCGCAGCGCCATCGTGGCCGACCCCATCTTCGCCGGCGAGCCCACGCAGGTCTTCGCCGTGGACAGGCTGGCCGATGTCGAGGGCGAGGCGGGCCAGGGCCTGGTGCTGGAGCGCCTGGCGATGGCCAGCGCCGGCGTCCATGCCAGCCTGATGCTGGAGGCGCGCTTCGATGCGACGGCCTTTGCCGCGCAGGTGATGCTGGACGCGGCGCGCCGGCTGCCAGCGCTGGGCCATGGCGCGCACCGTTATGTGCTCGGTGGTTAGCGGCGGCGCCATGCAGCCCCGCCAGGACCTGCTGCGCAACATCCGGTGCGCGACCGGCTCGGCCATCGCTCATGCGGACATCTGGCGCCTGCGTTCATGCGTGTGCCCCTGGGGCAGGGCGGGCGCTTTGCGCCGGACGTGCAGCAGGAACCGGCAGCTTCCCCCACGGTGGCGCGGCACCGGGCGCGTCTAGGTGTCGTACTGCTTGCGGATCGCCTCGAAGCGCTCGAAGTTGTCGAGGAAAAGACCGACGAGGCGGGGGTCGAAGTGGTGGCCGGCCTGCTGCTGGAAGAACTCGCGGATCTGCTCCTGGCTCCAGGCCTTCTTGTAGATGCGTTCGGTGCCCAGCGCATCGAAGACATCGGCGATGGCGACGATGCGGCCTTCGACCGGAATGTCCTCGCCACGCAACTTCTGTGGATAGCCCGAGCCATCCCATTTCTCGTGGTGATTGCGGGCGATGACCGCTGCCGTCCTGAGGATGGGCTTGGTCGAATCGGCCAGGATCCGGTAGCCGATTTCGGCGTGTTCCTGCATGACCCCGTATTCCTCCGGCGTCAGCTTGCCCGGCTTGAGCAGGATGTGGTCGGGCGTGCCGACCTTGCCGATGTCGTGTAGTGGCGCGGCGCTCTTGAGCAGGAAGACCTCGTCCTCGCCGAGTCCGGCGAGCTGTGCCAGCAGCCGGCAGTATTCCGCCACGCGCTTGATGTGGGCCCCGGTTTCGCCGCAGCGTGACTCCGCCACTTCGGACAGGGTGAGGATGACCTCGATCTGGGTCTCGTTGAGTTCGCGCAGCTTGGCCTGCTCGATGGCATGGAGCTTGACGAAATGCAGGGTGTTGAGGCCGGCGATGACCACCGACATGAGCAGCGCCACCAGGATGGGGCCGGCGAAGACCTGCAGGCTCGGCGGCAGCCCGAGGCGCAAAACCATGTTGAACCAGGCGAACAGCGCCATCAGCGGCGTCACGATGGCGCTGGTCATGGCGAAAGACCGCACGCCGAACTGGAACACGGCGTCGTCGCGGGCAGGCAGGTGCAGGTTCATGGAGTGGGTGTCCTGGAAGTCAGGGCCAGTCTAGGCCGACTCCGGCGCACTGGCAACGGCACGGTGCATGAGAAGTCCGGTTTCGTGCATTAAGGCCGAAGTTGCATCGCCCGGGCGGTGATTTACGATCGCCCGCATGGCGTCCCCATCCTCTGTTCCCCCCGAGCGTCGCTGGCAGTTCTGGATCGACCGCGGCGGCACCTTCACCGACATCGTGGGCCGGCGGCCCGACGGCACGCTGGTCACGCACAAGCTGCTGTCCGACAACCCCGAACACTACCGCGATGCCGCGGTGGCAGGCATCCGGCAGCTGCTGGGGCTGCAGGCCGGCGAGCCCGTCACGGCGGCCCAGGTGGCGTGCGTGAAGATGGGCACCACGGTGGCAACCAACGCACTGCTCGAGCGCAAGGGCGAGCCCACGCTGCTGGTCACCACGCGCGGCTTTCGCGACGCGCTGCGCATCGCCTACCAGAACCGGCCGCGCCTGTTCGAACGCCGCATCGTGCTGCCCGAGCTGCTGTACCGCGCCGTGGTGGAGGCCGACGAGCGCATGGGCGCGCACGGCGAGCGTGTGACGCCGCTGGACGAGTCCGCACTGCGCCGCGACCTGCAGGCGCAGCATGAGGCCGGCCTGCGCAGCGTGGCCATCGTCTTCCTGCACGCCTGGCGCTACCCGGCGCACGAGCAGGCCGCAGCAGCCATCGCACGTGCGATCGGCTACACCCAGGTCAGCACCTCGCATGAGACCAGCCCGCTGATGAAGCTGGTCAGCCGCGGCGACACCACGGTGGTGGACGCCTACCTCTCGCCCATCCTGCGCCGCTACGTGGAACAGGTGGCCGCCGAGCTGCCGGGCGTGCCACTGTACTTCATGCAGTCCTCGGGCGGGCTGGCCGACGCGCACGCCTTCCAGGGCAAGGACGCCATCCTCAGCGGTCCGGCCGGCGGCATCGTGGGCATGGCACGCACCGCCGACCTGGCGGGCATGGAGCGCGTGATCGGCTTCGACATGGGCGGCACCTCCACCGACGTGAGCCACTACGCCGGCGAGTTCGAGCGCGAGTTCGAGACGCAGGTGGCCGGCGTGCGCATGCGCGCGCCCATGATGAGCATCCACACGGTGGCGGCCGGCGGCGGCTCGCTCCTGCAGTTCGACGGCGCACGCTTTCGCGTCGGGCCCGAGAGCGCAGGCGCCAACCCCGGGCCGGCCTGCTACCGGCGCGGCGGCCCGCTGGCCGTGACCGACGCCAACGTGATGCTGGGCAAGATCCAGCCGCGCTTCTTCCCGCAGGTGTTCGGCCCGTCTGGCAGCGAGGCGCTGGACGCCGCCGTGGTGCGCACGAAGTTTGACGCGCTGGCCGCGCAGACCGGGCACCGCGCGGAAGACGTGGCCGAGGGGTTTGTCAGCATCGCCGTGCAGCAGATGGCCAACGCCATCAAGAAGATCTCGGTGGCGCGCGGCTACGACGTGACGCGCTACACCCTGCAGTGCTTCGGCGGCGCCGGCGGGCAGCACGCCTGCCTGGTGGCCGACGCGCTGGGCATGACGCGCGTGCTGGTGCACCCGCTGGCGGGGGTGCTGTCGGCCTACGGCATGGGCCTGGCGGACCAGGGTGTGATGCGCGAGCAGTCGGTGGAGCTGCCGCTGGTGCCGGCGTCCATGGCCACGCTGTCGGAGCGGCTCGACGCGCTGGCCCGGGCTGCGCAGGATGCGCTGCAGCGCCAGCAGGTCGGCAGCGGCGCGGTGCGGGTGCAGCGTCGCGTGCACATGCGCTACGAGGGCAGCGACTCGGCCCTGGTCGTGCCGTACGGGGATCTGGTTGCCATCACCGCCGCCTTCGAGGCCGCCTACCGCCGGCGCTATGCCTTCCTGATGCAGGGCAGGCGCCTGATCGCGGAGGCCGTGTCGGTCGAGGCGGTGGTGGCCGGCGAGGCGCCGGCCGAGCGCCACCATGTTCCGCACCCGGCGCGCGAGGTGCCGCGCCGCGAGACCGTGCGCATGTACTCGGGGGCGAAGTGGCACGAGGCGGCGCTGGTGGTGCGCGAGGACCTGCGCGCGGGCGACCGCCTGCCGGGGCCGGCCATCATCGCCGAGAAGACCGCCACCACGGTGGTGGAGCCCGGCTGGGAGGCCGAACTCACCGCGCTGGACCACATCGTGCTCACGCGCCGTACCCCGCGCACCGTCGTCCATGCCGCCGGCACCACCGCCGACCCGGTGTTGCTGGAGGTGTTCAACAACCTCTTCATGAACATCGCCGAGCAGATGGGCCTGCAGCTGCAGAACACCGCGAGCTCGGTGAACATCCGCGAGCGGCTCGATTTCTCCTGTGCACTGTTCGATGCCGAAGGCAAGCTCATTGCGAATGCACCGCACATTCCCGTGCACCTGGGCTCCATGGGCGAGAGCATCCAGACCGTGATCCGCGAGAACGCGGGGACGATGCAGCCGGGCGACGTCTATGTGCTCAACGATCCCTACCACGGCGGCACGCACCTGCCGGACGTGACGGTGATCACGCCGGTCTATCTGGAAGGTGACACGGCCCCCGCCTTCTACGTGGGCTCCCGGGGGCATCATGCCGACATTGGCGGGATCACGCCCGGCTCGATGCCGCCGTTCTCGGCGCGCATCGAGGAGGAGGGCGTGCAGATCCGGAACTTCAGGCTGGTCGAGCGCGGCGTGCTGCGCGAGGCGGAAATCCTGGCCTTGCTGGCCAGTGGCGAGTATCCGTCGCGCAACCCTCAGCAGAACCTGGCCGATCTGAAGGCGCAGATCGCCGCCAACGAAAAGGGCGTGCAGGAGTTGCGCAGGATGGTGGTCCAGTTCGGGCTGGACGTGGTGCAGGCCTATATGCGCCATGTGCAGGACAACGCCGAAGAATCGGTGCGCCGGGTCATCACAAGGCTGAAGGACGGGCAGTTCACCCTGCCGCTGGACAACGATGCGCAGATCCGCGTGGCCATCCGCGTGGATCCCCGGGACCGCAGCGCCGAGATCGACTTCACGGGCACGAGCACGCAGCAGGACAACAACTTCAACGCGCCCAGGGCGGTCTGCATGGCGGCGGTGCTCTATGTATTCCGCACCTTGGTGGACGACGACATCCCGCTCAACGCGGGCTGCCTCAAGCCTCTGAGGGTCATCATCCCGCCGGGCTCCATGCTCAACCCCCGCCCGCCGGCCTCGGTGGTGGCGGGCAACGTCGAGACCTCGACCTGCATCACCAATGCGCTCTACGGTGCATTAGGCGTGATGGCGGCCAGCCAGTGCACGATGAACAACTTCACCTTCGGCAATGCGAACTACCAGTACTACGAGACCATTGCCGGCGGCAGTGGCGCGGGGGCCGAGATCGACGACGCGGGCCGCGTGGTCGGGGGCTTCGACGGAACCAGCGTGGTGCAGACGCACATGACCAACTCGCGCCTGACCGACCCCGAGGTGCTGGAGTTCCGCTACCCGGTGCGCCTGCTGGGCTACGAGATCCGCCAGGGTTCGGGCGGGGCCGGGCGCTGGCGCGGTGGCGACGGCGGGGTGCGGCGCGTGCAGTTCCTCGAGCCCATGACGGCCGGCATCCTCTCCAACGGCCGCCGCAGCGGGGCCTTCGGCCTGGCGGGTGGCCAGCCTGGCCTGCCCGGTCTCAATCGCGTGTTGCGTGCCGATGGCCGGGTCGAGGTGCTGGGCCACATCGGCCAGACCGCGATGCAGCCCGGCGATGTGTTCGAGATCCACACGCCGGGTGGGGGTGGCTACGGCGTGCCGGACTGAGCCGCGGCGTGCCCACTAAACTCAGGCTTTTGTCCGCACGCCGACCGACTCCATGGAACTGTTCCTCTACGTCCTGCTCGCGCCCGTCCTGGGCTTCCAGTTCCTCAAGGTGCAGGAGCAGCGCCGTCGCATCCACCTGCTGGGCGGCTACCTGAGCCAGTACCAGATCGAGAAGCTCATGGAGAACGTGACCGAGGGCTACCTGCGCGCGCTGGGGGAGGACGATCTCGAGCGCCGGGCGCAGATCTGGAGCATGCTGGCCACGGCGGAGCAGGAGCTGGCGAGCCAGTTCCGCCGCTTCAGCGAGGACTTCTCCAGGGTCTGGAACAACCAGACCCAGGTCAGCACGCTGGACTTTGCCTTTCCCCATGCCGACAGGCTCTTCCCGCGCCAGGCCTTCGACATGCGTCAGCTGCTGGCCATCCACGCCGAGGGAATCGCCGCGGCGGCAGAAAACCGACAGGGGCTGTCACAGCGTGACAAGGCCTACACCATGACCGCCGAGGTGCTGCTGATGCAGCACAGCTGCCACTGGTTCTGCCGCTCGAAGGCCGTGGCCTCGGCGCGCATGCTGGCGCGGCACCAGACCAGCCACGCGCAACTCATCGATTCGGTCTCGCCGCAGACGCGCGCGGCCTACCGCCAGCTCACCGGCTGCTGAACCGCGCGAGAGTCCCAACCCCGGCGAGCCGCGGGGGCCCGGACTGGCTCAGGCTTGGCCGGCCAGCCACTTCACGTACTGGGCCACCCCGGTCTGGACGTCGGCGAACCGGTGGTCACAGCCGGCCGCGCGCAGCCGGCCCAGGTCGGCCTGGGTGTAGCACTGGTACTTGCCGCGCAGCGCGTCGGGGAAGGGGATGTAGTTGATCATGCCGCCGTGGGCTGCCTCGGCCAGCGACAGCGGGGATTCACCCTTGAGGCCGCGCAGGGTGTTGAGCACGCTCAGCGCCACGTCGTTGAAGGGCTGGGCACGGCCCGAGCCAAGGTTGAACACGCCGCTCTTGCCCGGGTGGTCGAAGAACCAGAGGTTGACGGCCACCACGTCGTCGACGAAGACGAAATCGCGCATCTGCTCGCCCTGGGCGTAGCCGCCGTACTCGCCGAAGAGCTTGACCTTGCCCTCGTCGTGGAACTGGTGAAATTGGTGGAAGGCCACGCTGGCCATGCGTCCCTTGTGCTGTTCGCGCGGGCCGTAGACGTTGAAATAGCGGAAGCCCGCCACCTGGATCTTGGCGCGCTCGAAGTTGCTGCCCAGCTCGCGGCGCATGCGCTGGTCGAACAGCAGCTTGGAGTAGCCGTAGACGTTGAGCGGGCCCTCGAAAGCGGGCTCCTCGCGGAAGGTGTCGGAGCCGCCGTAGGTGGCGGCCGAGGAGGCATAGAGCAGGCGGGTGCCCTGCTGCTGGCAGGCCTGGAACAACTCGCACGAGAGCGTGTAGTTGTTGTCCATCATGTACTTGCCGTCCTGCTCCATGGTGTCGCTGCAGGCCCCCTCGTGGAAGACAGCCTCGACCTTGCCGTAGTAGCCTTCCTGGAAGTTGGGATAGAAGTCGTCCAGGTCCACATAGTCGGCGATCTGCAGGTCGGCGATGTTGCGGAACTTGTCGCCCTGCGTGAGGTCGTCGACGACGATGATGTCGTCGATCCCGCGCTCGTTCAGGCCCTTGACGATGTTGGCGCCGATGAACCCGGCGCCTCCGGTGACGACTACGCGTGTCATGGTTCAGTCCTCAAAAAAATCATTGGCCGCCGAAGAGCTCGGCGTAGCTCACGGTGGCGGTGCCGAACTTGCCGACCACGATGCCGCCGGCCCGGTTGGCCAGGGGCATGGCCTCGCGCAGCGAGAGCCCGGCGCCCACCAGGGCGGCCAGGGTGGCGATCACGGTGTCGCCGGCGCCGGTGACGTCGAACACCTCGCGCGCCTGTGCGGCCACGCTGGCTTCACCCTCCGCATCGTAAAGTGTCATGCCTTCCTCGCTGCGCGTGAGCAGCAGGGCCTGCAGGCCGAGCTGTTCGCGCAGGCCACGTGCCTTGCTGCGCAACTCGTCCTCGCTGTTCCACTTGCCCACCACCTGCTGCAGTTCGGCCCGGTTGGGTGTGATGACGGTGGCGCCGCTGTAGCGCGAATAGTCCGAGCCCTTGGGGTCGATGAGCACCGGCTTGCCGGCGGCCTGGGCGTGCTCGATCATGTGGTGCACGTGGTCCAGCCCGCCCTTGCCGTAATCCGAGAAGAGCACGGCGTCGTGCTGCGGCAGCAGCTTGAGGAAGTCGGCGGTCTGCGAGGCCAGTACCTCGCTCTTGGGCGTGTTCTCGAAGTCCAGGCGGATGAGCTGTTGCTGGCGACCGATCACGCGCAGCTTGACGGTGGTCTGCAGCGCTGCGTCGCGGCCGAAATGCGGGGTGATGCCGGTCTGGGCCACCAGGGATTCGAGGGTGTGGCTGGCGTCGTCGTCGCCCACCACGGTCAGCAGGGTGGCTTTCGCGCCCAGCGACACCACGTTGCTCGCCACGTTGGCCGCACCGCCGATGCGCACCTCCTCGCGGGTCACGCGCACCACCGGCACCGGCGCCTCGGGGCTGATGCGGTCCACGGCGCCGTACCAGTAGCGGTCGATCATCGCGTCGCCGACGACGAGCACGCGGGATTTGGCGAGTTGCGCCTGGGTGATCTTCATAGTTCTTCTACTCTTCTTGCCGGGTAGCTGTCCCAGGCCTGGCAGCCGGGGCATTGCCAGAAATGCTGCTTGGCCTCGAAGCCGCAGGCCGCGCAACGGTAGCGCGTGAGCGGCTTGACGGCATGGTCCAGCGCGCGCTGCACCTGGGGGTGGAACTGCTCGTGCTCGAGCTTCTCACCGGCGATCCACTTGGCGGCAGCCACCAGCGAGGGCTCGCGTTCGAGGTGACGCACGTACCAGTCGCGCGTGCCGGCATCATCCCCGGCGGCTGCGGCCTCCAGCATGACGATGGCCTCCAGCACGTCGAGCGAGGGCGCTTGTTCGTAGCTGGCTTTCAGGCGCTGCAGCACGGCCGGAGCCTGGTCGCAGGCCAGCGCAGCGCGGGCCAGGGGCGCGGCGATCAGGGGCGTGGCCATGGGGGCGGCCGTCAGAGCGGCCTGCAGCGTGGCGGTGGCCAGAGCGGGCTGGCCCAGCTGCATCTGCAGGCGCGCGAGTTCGATCCGCGCGCGGGGCGCCGCTGGCGCGGTGGCCACGGCCTGCTCGAGCAGGGCCTGCGCCTGGGCCGTCTCGCCGCGGCCGAGGTGCGCGGCGGCCTGCTCGCACAGGTAGTGGGCCAGGCGGCTGCTGAAGTCGCCATGCTCGGCATGGTCGAGCTTGGCGGCCATGAGGGCGGCCTGGGGCCAGTCGCGCGAGCGTTCGTAGTTGGCCAGCAGTGCCAGCCGGGCCTGGGTTTCGAACGGCGTGCCTTCGAGCTTGAGCAGCGCGTCCTCGGCACGGTCGAGCAGGCCGGCCTTGAGGAAGTCCAGCGCCAGCGCGTGCTGGGCCCGTTGCCGGTCCGACTCGGAGAGGTCGCCACGCGAGAGCAGGTGCTCGTGCACGCGCACGGCGCGCTCGTACTCGCCGCGGCGACGGAAGAGGTTGCCCAGCGCGAAGTGCAGTTCGGAGGTGTCGGGGTCGTGCTGCACCGCCTCGATGAAGGCGTCGATGGCCTGGTCCTGCTGCTCGTTGAGCAGGAAGTTCAGGCCGCGGAAGTACGCCTTGGGCGTGCGCCGGTTCTCGATGCGCAGCTGACGCAGGTCCAGCCGCGAGGCCAGCCAGCCCAGGATGAAGGCGGCGGGCAGGCCCAGCAGGATCCAGCTCAGGTCAAGATTCATGGGGAGGCTGCAGGGTGGAGAGGGACAGTTCGCTGTCGGCCGTGGTCTGGCGGCGCGCCCGGCGGGCGGCGCGGCGCTGCTTGAGCCAGCGCGGCAGCATGGCCAGCACGCCTGCGGCCAGGCCGGCTGCAAAGGCCGCGAGCACGACCAGCACCAGCGGGGCCTGCCAGTCGTAACCGAAGAAGAAATTCACCGTGACGACCTGCTGGTTGTTCAGGGCGAAGGCAAACAGCGTAAAAAAAATGGCTGCCTTCAGTATCCACCTCAGCAGCCAAGCAAGTTGTTTCATCGATTTCCCCCGAATGAGGAAATTCTAACGTTCAGCTTTTCGGTTCAAGCGCCTGCATCTCGCTGGTACGTTGATCCACCGCCTCGCGCAGGGCCTTGCCCGGCTTGAAGTGCGGTACACGCTTTTCCGGAATCGCCACGCTCTCGCCGCTGCGCGGGTTGCGCCCCATGCGCGGGGGCCGGCGGTTGATGGAGAAGCTGCCGAAGCCGCGGATCTCGATGCGGTGGCCGCGCACCAGCGCGTCGTTCATCGCGTCGAGGATGGCCTTGACCGCAAACTCGGCGTCCCGGTGGGTCAGCTGGCTGAAGCGGGCCGCGAGTTCATCAACGAGGTCGGAGCGGGTCATGTGATCTTTCCTGGCGGACAAAAAGCGACCGGCGCTTTGCGGGCGGCCGGTCGCTTTCCTGGGACATCAACGATCAGTTGTTGTTGTCCAGCTTGGCACGCAGCAGGGCACCCAGGCTGGTGGTGCCGGCGCTCTCGCGAGCCGACTGCTGGTTCAGGTTGGCCATGGCACCCTGCTCGTCGGCCAGGTCCTTGGCCTTGATCGACAGCTGGATGTTGCGGGTCTTGCGATCGACGTTGACCACCACGGCGGTGACTTCGTCGCCTTCCTTGAGCACGTTGCGGGCGTCTTCCACGCGGTCGCGGGAGATCTCGCTGGCACGCAGGTAGCCGATGACGTCTTCACCGAGGTCGATCTCGGCACCCTTGGCGTCCACGGTCTTGACCTTACCGGTCACGGTGGCGCCCTTGTCGTTCACCGACGCGAAGGTGGTGAAGGGGTCGGCGTCGAGCTGCTTGATGCCCAGGGAGATGCGCTCGCGGTCCACGTCCACGGCCAGCACGATGGCTTCCACTTCCTGGCCCTTCTTGTAGTTGCGCACGGCGGCTTCGCCCGGCTCGTTCCAGGACAGGTCGGACAGGTGCACCAGGCCGTCGATGCCGGCAGCCAGGCCCACGAACACGCCGAAGTCGGTAATGGACTTGATCGGGCCCTTGACGCGGTCGCCGCGCTTGGTGTTCTGCGCGAATTCCTGCCAGGGGTTGGCCTTGCACTGCTTCATGCCCAGGCTGATGCGGCGCTTGTCCTCGTCGATCTCGAGGACCATGACTTCGACCTCGTCACCCAGGGACACGATCTTGGACGGGGCCACGTTCTTGTTGGTCCAGTCCATCTCGGACACGTGCACCAGGCCTTCGATGCCCGGCTCGAGTTCCACGAACGCGCCGTAGTCGGCAATGTTGGTGATCTTGCCGAACAGGCGGGTACCCTGCGGGTAGCGGCGGGAGACGCCCATCCAGGGGTCGTCGCCCATCTGCTTGAGGCCCAGCGACACGCGGTTCTTCTCGGTGTCGAACTTGAGGATCTTGGCGGTGATTTCCTGGCCGGCCTGAACGACCTCGCTCGGGTGGCGGACACGGCGCCAGGCCATGTCGGTGATGTGCAGCAGGCCGTCGATGCCGCCCAGGTCCACGAAGGCACCGTACTCGGTGATGTTCTTGACCACGCCCTGCACCACGGAACCTTCCTTCAGGGTCTGCATCAGCTTGGCGCGCTCTTCACCCATGGAGGCTTCCACCACGGCGCGGCGGCTCAGCACCACGTTGTTGCGCTTGCGGTCGAGCTTGATGACCTTGAATTCCATGGTCTTGTTCTCGTACGGCGTGAGGTCCTTGGTCGGACGGGTGTCGACCAGGGAGCCCGGCAGGAAGGCGCGGATGCCGTTGACCAGCACGGTCAGGCCGCCCTTGACCTTGCCGCTGGTGGTGCCGGTGACGAATTCGCCGGTTTCCAGGGCCTTCTCCAAGGCCATCCAGGACGCCAGGCGCTTGGCGGTGTCGCGCGACAGGATGGTGTCGCCGTAGCCGTTTTCGATCGAGCCGATGGCGACGGAGACGAAGTCGCCCACCTGCACTTCGAGCACGCCCTGGTCGTTCTTGAATTCCTCGATCGGGACGTAGGCTTCGGACTTGAGCCCGGCATTCACGACGACGAAGCCGTGCTCGATACGAACGACTTCGGCGGTGATCACTTCGCCCGGACGCATTTCGGTGCGTTGCAGGGATTCTTCAAACAGGGCGGCAAAAGATTCAGACATGTAAGTTCCTAGACCATCTGGGCGTCCACGGCCTTGGGGCCATGGCGTGACAGCCGCACCATTGCGACTGGGGGGTAGCTTTCGACGGCGGTTTGTGCGGTTGATCCGCGGGGTTGGGTGGTTGAACCACACGGCCGGTGCGCGAGCTGCGCGAGGGGAGCCGGGTGGGCCTCTGCCGCCCGGACTTCAGTGTTCCGAAGGTCCGAACGGCTGTTTGCCCTGCCACCAGTCCAGCACGAGATCCACCGAGGCTTGTATCGACAGATCCGAGTTGTCCAGCAACCGGGCGTCCTGCGCCGGCTTGAGAGGCGCAACGCTGCGATGCATGTCGCGGGCGTCACGCGCTTCCAGATCGGCGCGAAGGATCTCAAGTGTAGTCGAAATCCCCTTTGAAATCAACTGCTTATGGCGCCTTTCGGCCCTTTTTCCGGCGCTGGCGGTCAAAAACACCTTGAGCGGGGCCCCGGGAAAGATCACCGTACCCATGTCGCGCCCGTCGGCCACCAGGCCGGGCAGGCGCACGAAGCTGTGCTGCAGCGCGACCAGGGCGGTGCGCACGGCGGGCAAAGCGGACACTTTGGAGGCGTTCATGCCGCCTTCCTCGCTGCGGATGGCGTCGCTGACGTCCACCCCGTCGAGCAGGACGCGGTCGCCCTGGAAGCGCACGGGCAGCCGCTGCGCCAGGGCGGCGATGGCGGCCTCGTGCGCCGGCTCCAGGCTCAGCCCGGCACGCAGCGCGGCTAGGGCGGTCACGCGGTAGAGCGCGCCGGAATCGAGCAGGTGATAGCCCAGGCGCTCGGCCAGGCTGGCGGCCAAGGTGCCCTTGCCCGAGGCCGTGGGACCGTCCACGCACAGCACCGGGACGCTGCCGGCCACCGGGGTGACGACCGAGAACAGGGCCTCGAAGTAGTCCGGGAAGGTCTTGGCCACGCACTTCGGATCCAGGATGCGCACGGGCAGGCGGGCCGGGTTGAAGGCGGCCAGCGAGAAGCACATGGCGACCCGGTGGTCGTCGTAGGTGTGGATGCTGGCGGCACGCCAGCCGGCGGCCTGGGGCAGGGGGCGGACCCGGATGAAGTCCGGGCCTTCCTCGACGGTGGCGCCGAGTTTGCGCAGTTCGGCGGCCATGGCGGCGATGCGGTCGGTCTCCTTGACCCGCCAGCTGGCGATGTTGCGCAGCGTGGTCGGGCCGTCGGCATACAAGGCCATCACGGCCAGGGTCATGGCGGCGTCGGGAATGTGGTTGCAGTCGAGCTCGACGGCCTTGAGCGGCCAGCTGCCGCGCGAGATCTCGAGCCAGTTGGGGCCGCCGGTGACGCGTGCGCCCATCAGACGGGCGGCCTCGACGAACTGGATGTCGCCCTGGATCGAGCTCTCGCCCACGCCTTCGATGCGCACCGGTGCGCCTGCGTCTGCAGCGATGGCGCCCAGGGCGATGAAGTAGCTGGCCGAGGAAGCATCGGCTTCCACGTGCAGCACGCCGGGAGACTGGTAGCGTGCCCCGGCCGGGATGGTGAAACGCTGCCAGCCTTCGCGATGCACCTCGATGCCGTAGCGCGCCAGCAGCCTGAGCGTGATCTCGATGTAGGGCTTGGAGATCAGCTCGCCAACCACCTCGATCTGTATGTCTTTCCTGGCCACGAGGGGCAGGGCCATCAGCAGCGCGGTGAGGAACTGGCTGGAGACGTCGCCGCGCACCCGGATCGGGGCGTCCAGCACGAGGTCCGGGCGGCCGATGCGCAGCGGCGGGAATCCCTCGTTGCCCAGGTAGTCGATACGGCAGCCGAGCTGGCGCAGCGCATCGACCAGGTCGCCGATGGGGCGCTCGTGCATGCGCGGCACGCCCGAGAGCTCGAAGTCGCCGCCCAGCACGGCCAGGGCGGCGGTCAGCGGGCGCATGGCGGTGCCGGCGTTGCCCATGAAGAACTTCAGGGGCGCGGCGGGCAGGCGCGCATCCAGGCCGTCGATGACCACGGTGGTGCCCTCCTGCTGTACGCCGCAGCCGAGCTGGCGCAGGGCCGTCAGCATGACGCGGGTGTCATCGGAGTCCAGCAGGTCATGCAGCGTGGTGCGGCCGCGGCACAGGGCCGAGAGCAGCAGTACGCGGTTGGAGATGCTCTTGGAGCCGGGCAGCAGGACCCGGCCGTGCGCGCCGGCCAGCGGCGGGATGTCGAGAAACGGGGTGGAATACATCCGGGGGAGAGGACCGGCGCTTCAGCGGCGGTTCTTGTTCATGCTCCAGTGCGCGCGGGCATCGCTCGCATGGGCGATGACTTCCTCGAGCGCCTCGGCGTTGCCACTGGAGATCATGAGCTCGAGCGCCTGCAGGTTGCGCTGGAAGATCTTGGACTGGGCCAGCAGTTCCTCCCGGTTGGAGACCAGGATGTCGCGCCAGACCTGCGGGTCGCTGGCCGCGATGCGCGAGAAGTCGCGGAAGCCCGGGCCGGCCAGGGACAGGTATTCCTTGCCCTGGGGCTGGCCGGTGATGCTGTTCATCAGCGCAAAGGCGATCAGGTGCGGCAGGTGGCTGACGGCGGCAAAGGCAGCGTCGTGGGCCTCGGGCGCCATCTTCAGCACGTCGCAGCCCAGGGCCGACCAGACGTCGATGGCCTGCTGCACCTGGTGCGTGAGGGTGCGCTCGATCGGGGTCAGGATGACCTGCTTGCCGGCGTAGAGATCGGGGTCGGCATGGTCCACGCCCGAGACTTCCTTGCCGGCGATCGGGTGGGCCGGCACGAAGGAGCCGATCTGCTCGCGCAGCGCGCGGCGCGCGGAGTCGACCACGTCGCGTTTGGTCGAGCCCACGTCCATCACCAGCATCTGCGGTGTCACCAGGTGCTTGATGGCCTTGAAGGTGGCCTCGGTGGCCGAGACCGGCACGGCGATGAGCACGATGTCGGCGCCCGAGACGGCCAGCAGGGCCGAGGGCGCCTCGACGTCGATGACACCGATCTGGCGGGCGCGCTCGGTGGTGGAGGGCGACTTGCTGTAGCCGACGATGCGCTTGACCAGGCCGGCACGCTTGAGGGCCAGCGCAAAGGAGCCGCCCATCAGGCCGCAGCCGATCAGACCGAGTTGTTCAAACATCATTCATTGACTGGGTAGGCGCCCAGCATCTTGTAGAAAGCGCACAGGCCCTGCAGTTCCTGGAGTGCGGCGGCAACGTGGGGCTGGGAGGGGTGGCCCTGGACGTCGATGTAGAAATAGTATTCCCACTGGCCCGAGCGCGCCGGCCGCGACTCGAAGCGGGTCATGGAGACACCGTGTTTTTTTAACGGAACCAGGAGGTCGTGCACGGCGCCCGGGCGGTTGGGCACGGAGACGATCAGGCTCACGCAATCCTTGCCCGAGGCCTCGGGCGCGGGCAGGGTCTGCGGCAGGCAGACCACGGCGAAGCGGGTGCGGTTGTAGGCGTCGTCCTGGATGGCGTGGGCCACCACGTGCAGGCCGAATTCGCTGCCGGCACGCTCGCTGGCGATGCCGGCCCAGGCCGGATTCGTCGAGGCCAGTCTTGCCCCTTCGGCATTACTGGCCGCGGCGTGGCGCTCGGCGTGCGGCAGGTGGGTGTTGAGCCAGTTCTGGCACTGGGCCAGGGCCTGCGGATGGGCGTAGACCGCTTCGATGCCCTCGAGCGAATCGGACAGGCGCAGCAGGTTGTGGCGCACCAGCAGGCTGGTTTCGCCTACCACGTGCAGCGGCGAGGTCAGGAAGAGGTCGAGCGAGCGCGAGACCATGCCCTCGGTGGAGTTCTCCATCGGGACCACGCCGTACTGGGCGGCGCCGGCAGCGGTGGCGCGGAAGACCTCGTCGATACTGCCGCAGGGCATGTGCTCGATGCTGGAGCCGAAGTACTGCAGGGCCGCCTGTTCGCTGAAGGTGCCGGCCGGTCCCAGGTAGGCCACGCGCTGCGGCGCCTCCAGGGCACGGCAGGCCGACATGATCTCGCGCCAGATGGTGGCCACGCTCTCGCGCTTGAGGGGGCCGGGGTTGCGGCCCTGCAGACCCGCGATGACCTGGGCCTCGCGCTCGGGGCGGAACACGGGTGAGCCTTCGACCTTCTTGATCTCGCCCACTTCATGGGCCAGGGCGGCGCGACGGTTGAGCAGGGCCAGCAGTTCCTGGTCGACGGCATCGATCCGGGTGCGCAGTTCGGAGAGGGTCTTGGCCATTGGGGCGGTCAGCTTTGCGTGCGCTCGAATTCTCGCATGTAGGCCACCAGGGCCTGCACGCCTTCGAGGGGCATGGCGTTGTAGAGGCTGGCGCGCATCCCGCCCACCGACTTGTGGCCCTTGAGCTGCAGCAGGCCGGCGGCCTGGGCGCCGGCCAGGAAAGCCTCGTTGCGCGACGCGTCGCGCAGGAAGAAGGGGATGTTCATGCGCGAGCGGCAGGCCGGGTCGACCTTGTTCACGTAGAGCTGCGAGCCGTCGATGGCCTCGTACAGCAGCCGGGCCTTGGCGATGTTGCGCGCCTCGATGCCGGCGATGCCGCCCTGGCGCTTGAGCCACTGGAAAACCAGCCCGGCCACGTAGATGGCGTAGGTCGGCGGCGTGTTGTACATGGACTGGTTGTCGGCCACCGTCTTGTAGTCGAAGGCGCTGGGGCAGGCCGGCAGGGCGTGGCCCAGCAGGTCATCGCGTACCACCACCAGCGTCAGACCGGCCGGCCCGAGGTTCTTCTGCGCGCCGCCGAAGGCCAGGCCCACGCGGGACCAGTCCACCGGGCGCGAGGCCACATGGGAGGAGAAGTCGATCACCAGCGGGGCGTCCGAGCCCAGGGCCTTGAGGTCGGGCAGCTCATGGAACTCCACGCCGTGGATGGTTTCGTTCGAGCACAGGTGCACGTAGGCCGCATCGGGGCTGAGCTGCCAGGTCGCCGGGGCGGGCAGGCGGGTATAGCCGTTGGCCTCGTCGCTGGCAGCCAGCCGGGCCTGGCAGTACTTGCCGGCTTCCTTGAAGGACTTCTGGCTCCAGGTCCCCGTGACGATGAAGTCCGCGCTGCCGCCGCGCGAGAGGTTCAGCGGCACGATGGCATTTTCGGCCAGTCCGCCGCCCTGCATGAAGAGGATGCGGAAATGCGCGGGGATGGCCAGCAGTTCACGCAGGTCGGCTTCGGCCTGCTCGTAGATGGCGATGAACTCCCGGCCCCGGTGGCTCATCTCCATCACGCCCATGCCGCAGCCATGCCAGTCGAGCATCTCGCCGGCGGCCTGCTGCAGCACCTCGGGCGCGATGGCGGCCGGGCCGGCCGAGAAGTTGTAGGGGCGCTGCATCAGGAGGGGTCTGCGGCATCGCCGGTCTCGCCCTCGTCGGTGCCTTCGGCGACGTTGGCGTCGTTTTCCACGATGCGTTGCAGGCCACTGAGCTGGGCGCCATCGTCCAGGGCGATCAGCGTCACGCCCTGGGTTGCGCGGCCGAGCTCGCGGATCTCGGCGACGCGGGTGCGCACCAGCACGCCCTTGTCGGTGATCAGCATGATTTCATCGTCGGCGTGCACCAGCGTGGCGGCGACAACCTTGCCGTTGCGCTCACTCTGCTGGATGGCGATCATGCCCTTGGTGCCGCGGCCGTGGCGCGTGTATTCGGTGATGGAGGTGCGCTTGCCGTAGCCGTTCTCGGTGGCGGTCAGCACGCTCTGCTGCTCATCCTCGGCCACCAGCATGGCGATCACGCGCTGGCCGTCCTCGAGCATCATGCCGCGCACGCCGCGCGCATTGCGGCCCATGGGCCGCACATCGTCCTCGTCGAAGCGCACCGCCTTGCCGCCGTCGCTGAACAGCATGACGTCGTGCTTGCCATCGGTCAGCGCCGCGCCGATCAGGAAGTCGCCCGGGTCCAGGTCCACGGCGATGATGCCGGCCTTGCGCGGGTTGCTGAATTCGTCCAGAGCGGTCTTCTTGACCGTGCCCATGGAGGTGGCCATGAATACGTAGTGGTCGGCCGGGAAGCTGCGGAACTCGCCGGTCAGGGGCAGCACCACGTTGATCTTCTCGCCCTCGGCCAGCGGGAACATGTTGACGATGGGGCGGCCGCGCGAGCCGCGCGAGCCGGCCGGCACTTCCCAGACCTTGAGCCAGTACAGGCGGCCGCGGTTGGAGAAGCACAGGATGTAGTCGTGGGTGTTGGCGATGAAGAGCTGGTCGATCCAGTCGTCTTCCTTGGTCGCCGTGGCCTGCTTGCCGCGCCCGCCGCGCTTCTGGGCGCGGTATTCGCTCAGCGGCTGGCTCTTGATGTAGCCCGAATGGCTGAGCGTCACCACCATGTCGGTGGGCGTGATCAGGTCTTCAGTGGCCAGGTCCTGGGCGTTGTGCTCGACCTGGCTGCGGCGGGCGCCGAGCTTGGTCTGGCCGAACTCCTGCTTGATGGCGGCGAGTTCCTCTCCGACGATGACGGCCACGCGGCCGGGCTTGGCCAGGATGTCGAGCAGGTCCTCGATCTCGGCCATGACGTCCTTGTACTCGGCCACGATCTTGTCCTGCTCCAGGCCGGTCAGGCGCTGCAGGCGCATCTGCAGGATTTCCTGCGCCTGCGTGTCGGACAGGCGGTACAGGCCGTCGCCGCCCATGCCGTAACCCTTTTCCAGACCCTCGGGGCGGTAGTCGTCGGCATTGACCACGCCGCCGTCGGCGCGGGTGCGGGTGAGCATCTCGCGCACCAGCTTGCTGTTCCAGGGCCGGGCCATGAGCTCGGCCTTGGCCACCGGCGGGGTGGGGGCGTTGCGGATGATGGCGATGAAGTCGTCGATATTGCCCAGCGCCACGGCCAGGCCCTCAAGAACGTGGCCTCGCTCGCGCGCCTTGCGCAGGTTGAAGACCGTGCGGCGGGTCACCACCTCGCGGCGGTGGTCCAGGAAGACCTCGATCAGGTCCTTCAGGTTGCACAGCTTGGGCTGGCCGTTGACCAGCGCCACCATGTTCATACCGAAGGTGTCCTGCAGCTGGGTCTGCTTGTACAGGTTGTTGAGCACCACCTCGGGCACTTCGCCGCGCTTGAGCTCGATCACCACGCGCATGCCGGACTTGTCCGACTCGTCCTGGATGTGGCTGATGCCCTCGATCTTCTTCTCGTGCACCAGCTCGGCGATGCGCTCCAGCAGGGTCTTCTTGTTGACCTGGTAGGGCAGCTCGTCGACGATGATGGCCTGGCGCTGGCCCTTGTCGATGTCCTCGAAATGGCAGCGTGCGCGCATGACCACGCGGCCGCGTCCGGTGCGGTAGCCTTCCTTGACGCCCGTCATGCCGTAGATGATGCCGGCCGTCGGGAAGTCGGGTGCCGGGATGAGCTCCATCAGCTCATCGATGGACGCTCCGGGGTTGCGCAGCAGATGCAGGCAGCCGTCCACCACCTCGTTGAGGTTGTGCGGCGGGATGTTGGTGGCCATGCCCACGGCAATGCCGCCCGAGCCGTTGACCAGCAGGTTGGGCAGGCGGCTGGGCAGGACCAGCGGCTCTTTTTCCGAGCCGTCGTAGTTGGGGCCGAAGTCGACGGTTTCCTTGTCGATGTCACCCAGCATCTCGTGGGCGATCTTGGCCAGGCGGATCTCGGTATAGCGCATGGCGGCGGCGTTGTCGCCGTCGACCGAGCCGAAGTTGCCCTGGCCGTCCACCAGCATGTGGCGCATGGAGAAGTCCTGGGCCATGCGCACGATGGTGTCGTAGACCGACTGGTCGCCATGCGGGTGGTATTTACCAATCACGTCACCCACGATACGCGCCGACTTCTTGTAGGCGCGGTTCCAGTCGTTGTTGAGCTCGTGCATCGCGAAGAGCACGCGCCGGTGCACCGGCTTGAGGCCATCGCGCGCATCGGGCAGGGCCCGCCCGACGATCACGCTCATGGCGTAATCGAGATAGCTGCGGCGCATTTCCTCCTCGAGGCTGATGGGCAGGGTTTCCTTGGCGAATTGGGTCATGGAGGGCGGGCTCGATGCGTGGGCAATCCCCGATTCTAAGAGGTCACCCCTGTCGCGTCACTGCAACAGCCCCCTGCCGGGCCAATAGGCATGCGCCCGGGCCTGGCCTGCCGCGGTTGACCGACATGCTGCGTGTGGCACAATGCCCGGGACAGTCGGGTGGCAGCCATTCCCGGGAATGCCATATTTTTTGTCCGTGCCGCAGAGGCCAAATCCGCTAGAGGAGAACCATGAAGAAACTGAACACAGTGGCAGCCTTGTTTGCTGCAGCCGCACTCGTGATGGCAGGTTGCGCGTCCACCCCCGAACCCGAGCCGGCTCCGCAAGCTGCCCCGGCGGCTCCGGCCCCTGCGCCCGCTCCGGCCCCGGCTCCCGCTGCGCCGGCTGCCCCGGCAGCACCCAAGGCCCCGCCGCCGCCCGCCGCCGTCAAGGTGACCTACGCTGCCGACACGTTCTTCGACTTCGACAAGTCCGTGATCAAGGCCGAAGCCAAGGCCAAGCTGGATGATCTGGCCGAGAAGGTCAAGGCCATCAACCTGGAAGTGATCATCGCCGTGGGCCACGCTGACGCCATCGGTACCGATGAGTACAACCAGAAGCTGTCGGTGCGCCGCGCCGAAGCCGTGAAGGCCTATCTGGTCTCCAAGGGCATTTCTGCCAACCGTGTCTACACCGAAGGCAAGGGCGAGAAGCAGCCGGTGGCTGACAACCGTACCTCCGAAGGCCGCGCCAAGAACCGCCGCGTGGAAATCGAAGTGGTCGGCACCCGTCCCAACAAGTAATCTGCGGATTGCCTGATGTACAAACCCCGCTCCGGCGGGGTTTGTCGCTTCTGGGCTACCCGTCGGCGCGCGCTGCCGGATAATCACGATATGACGACCCCCGTGAATGCCGATCCGGCCGAACTGGCCAAGTTTTCCGAGCTGGCCCACCGCTGGTGGGATCCCGAGAGCGAATTCCGCCCCCTGCACCAGATCAACCCGCTGCGACTGGACTGGATCGACGGACTGGCCTCCCTGGCCGGCCGGCAGGTGCTGGACGTGGGGTGCGGCGGCGGCATCCTGGCCGACGCCATGGCCCGCAAGGGCGCGCAGGTCACGGGCATCGACCTGTCTTCCCGGGCGCTCAAGGTGGCCCAGCTCCACGCCCTGGAAGCCGCCACACCCAACGTGGCCTACCGCGAGGTCAGCGCCGAGGCGCTGGCCGCCGAGCGCCCTGCCAGCTTCGACATCGTGACCTGCATGGAGATGCTGGAGCACGTGCCCGACCCGGCCTCGGTGGTTCAGGCCTGCACCACGCTGGTCAAGCCCGGGGGCTGGGTGTTCTTCTCCACCCTCAACCGCAACCCCAAATCCTTCCTGTTCGCGATCGTCGGAGCCGAGTACATCCTGAACCTGCTGCCGCGCGGCACGCACGAGTACGCCAAGATGATCCGCCCGAGCGAACTGGCCCGCTACTGCCGTCAGGCCGGGCTGGAGCTGGCCGGCACGCGCGGCATGGAGTACAACCCGATCACGCGGCGTTACCGGCTCAGCGGCGACACCAGCGTCAATTACCTGTTCGCCACCCGTCGGCCGGAGGCCTGATGTCGAGGTTTGCCGGTATCGAAGCCGTTCTGTTCGACCTGGACGGAACGCTGATCGACAGTGCGCCCGACCTCGGCGCCGCCGCCGACCAGATGCGCGTGGCCCGCGGCCTGCCGTCGCTGCCCCCGGAACAATACCGCCCCATGGCGGGTGCCGGCGCACGCGGCATGATCGGTGTGGCCTTCGGCCTCAAACCCGAGGATCCGGGCTACGACGCGCTGCGCGATGAGTTCCTGGCCAACTACGAGCGCTGCATGACCGCACGCACCTACGCTTTCGCCGGAGTGGCCGAACTCATCGAGCAGCTGTGCCGGCGCGAACTGGCCTGGGGCGTGGTGACCAACAAGATCGAGCGCTTTGCGCTGCCGCTGACCGGGGCCATGCCCCTGTTTGCCAGCGCCCGCGCCATCGTTGCGGGCGACACCACGCCGCACCCGAAGCCCCACCCGGCGCCGCTGCTGGAGGCCGCGCGCCGGCTGGATCTGGCGCCACAGCGCTGCCTGTACGTGGGCGACGACGAGCGCGACATCGTGGCCGGGCTGGCCGCCGGCATGGGCACGGTGGCCGCGACCTATGGCTACCTCGGCCAGAAATCCGATGTGGCCAGCTGGGGGGCGCACGCTTTGATTAATTCTCCGGCCGAGCTCTTGCAATTGCTGGTTGAGGCCTAAAATAGGAACTCTAGGGGCTGCACTGGTTTCGACGTGGGTTCGGACGCGCAGCAGGGCATGTCGAGGTTCTGTCACCTCGTTAAACCGCAGAAAAAAAGTAACTGCAAACGACGAACGTTTCGCACTCGCCGCTTAATCCGGTGAGCCTTGCAACAGTTGGCCGATAGGCTGGGCAAGGGGGCGTAAGCCTCCAGGCTGCAAGGGAATTCATATTGGCTGGTCTGCCCCCGGGTGCCTTGAGGGTGGACGAGAAAATAGGGCACTGGTCTGATGCGTAGCGTGTCGCTGCGCGGCGCATCGGGCGAGACACAAACCAGACGACTACACATGTAGAACTGTGCGAAGAAGGCTTGCGGACGGGGGTTCAAATCCCCCCAGCTCCACCAATTCCAAACCAAGTCGTTGATTCGACTCGGTTTTTTTGACCAAGGCTTGGCGGCTTTCCAAGCCGGTGTGCCATTGAGGTATGCCGGCGGCCAGGAGAGTCCATGCCCGTCAAGGTCGCGTCCCACCTGTACCGTAACCGTCACGGTACTTTCTATTATCGATTTTCAGTCCCGGTCAAGCTCCAGCCCCTGGCGGGTCGTGCCGACATCCGTCTGAGCCTGGGAACGGAGCAGCGCCAGGCGGCGATAATCGCGTCTCTTTTTTTGACAGCAGACCTACCGCGCATGACGGCGGCATTGAGACAGATGTCGGACAGCGACGAACACCTGCCCCCGGACTACTTCAAGCTCTGGCGCGATCAGGTACTACAAAACGCAAAACTGAGTGCCAGACTGGCCATCCTCAACGATGAGCTCCAGGATCGCGAAGATCAGATCTTGGGCATGGTGCCGCGCAAGCTCGCCCAGAACGTAACCAAGCAGGCCTATACCCTTGGCCAGCTAAAGGGAAAGAACGAGCTGGAAGGAGCACTGGTGTTTCCTTGGCCGCCAGAGCGGACGCCACTGTTCTCGAAGCTTCTGAAGGACTATATAGCCCACTTCACCTACCGGGCAAAGGGCGGGCGCAAAAAGCCACCGGGGGCCAAGACCCTTGAAGGCTACGAGAAGGACATTAGCATGTTCATCACCGTCATGGGCGATGTGCACATCGGTGAAATCGACAGGTCCCTGGCCGGGCACTATTTCAGCGTCCTGCGAAAGCTGCCCGCGAACATGAGTCGCGTGGCCGCGTACAAAGGCAAGACGATCGCCGAGCTGCTGGCCATGAAGCCACCGCCGCAATCCGAGTACAACGCCTCCAAGAAGATGGAGCGGATCAGCGGTATGTTCAGGTGGGCGCTGGATGAAAAGCGCACCTGGGGGATCGATGCCAACCCCTTCAGTGGTTTCGGCCAGGACGGCGAGAGCCAGACGCAGCGGCGACCATTTACTGACGACGAGCTGAAAGGACTACTTGCCCACCCGACTTTCAAGGAGCGGAAGTTCACGTCCTCCTACTCGTACTGGCTTATCCCCCTGGCGCTCTACACGGGTGCGCGCCTTGGCGAGCTCTGCCAGCTGGACCTGAAGGACTTCGTGGTCGTCGAGGGCATCCCCTGCATCGACATCAACGACATTGAGGCCGTCGAAGAAGACGAAGACGAGACCTCGCCCAGGGCCAAGCGCGTCAAAACAAAGAACGCCAAGCGCCTGGTGCCCGTCCACCCGGAGCTGATCAGGTTGGGACTGCTGCGGTACGTCGAACGACTTCGGCAGGACGGGCAGCGTCACCTGTTCCCGGAACTCAGCCGCACCAGGCGGGACGGGCCGGCGCACGCTGCGTCAAACTGGTTCCAGCGCTTTCGAAAGAAGGTTGGAATCACGGGCAAGCAGGAGACAGTGTTTCACTCCTTCAGGCACGGATTTATCACCACGCTGCTCGATGCGGGAGTGACGCCACACTTGGTGGCGCCTATCGTTGGGCACGAGGGCGAGCTGATCACCGGCAAGGTGTACTGGAACAAGAAGGACGCCGCGAAGCGCAAGCCTACGGTTGACAGCTTTGTTCTGTCCACCAAGGTTTCCGGGCTGATCCCGGTTGTGGAAGAGGTGACATTCGTCCCATCGCCAGGCCCGAAGCGTAGCCGGGTGGTCAGTTGATCCCGTTTCATCACCACCGTGTACAAGCTGTTAGTCCGGCGTCCGTAACCATCGCGCCGTTGACACTCTTGGTCGATTTCGAAGCCCGGTCCCCAGCGCAGGCCGAATAATGTTAGTCAAGCAACTCAACCCACACGAGGCAACCCTCAAGGCGGACGAGAAGGCAAGCCCACGATGGTTAGAACTTCGGGGCGGGTGGGCTGCAATGAGCCTCGAACAGCTTCGCGCCAGCAACGCGAAATGGTTCGCCGAGCCCATCGCGTTTGAGCTTACAGCTCCATGCCTGTGGACGCTCAACATGGAGTTCACAAAGCGTGGCGTAGCGCCGATGTGGCGGGGCGTTCCTCGTTTTATCAAGCCCCTGCGCTTGGGGCCTCCCCGTCCTGGTGATTCGGAGCGGCGACTGGGCGATGCTGCGACCAAGAACGTGATGAAGCGCTGGATCGATATGGAGTGGCTGCGCGTTCAACTAGGGTCGCAGCACAAGACCAAGTACAGGCTCTGGCAGGATGCCTTCGCGGATGATCTTGAGGTGGCCATCCCTGCCATCGCGAAGGTGAACGTGGTCTGGGCCCATGGGGCTGGGCATAGCAACGGGAAAGCCGGTACCAAGCCGGCGCATGACGTGGTGGACAGGTTGAGTGTTCCAAGCCTGTACAGGCTTGGACTTACTGGTCTGATCGATCGCGACTCCGGCGAGAAGGTGCGCAACATGGAAAAGCGCATGAAGAAAAAGATCGGCCCCCTGCTGGCCTCTCTGAAGCAGAGGCCGACGCTGCCATTGACCGACGATGAGGTCGAGAGGCGCTTGCTCTACTGTCAGGCGATCGAGCTGGCGGTGGGCAGTCCAACGACTGCGGCACTGATCTTCAAATGGATGACCGGCGAGGTGGTGACCCGGCAGACCATGCACGAGATGCGGACCAAGATCGCTGAGCAGTGCGGGCTCAAAACCCGTGCATGGAAACCCCGGGCGGGGATCTGATCGCGCGTATCACCGTTTACCTAAAGGTAAACGGTGGGGTTTTTTAGAGTCAGGACTGACTGAAAACCCGCATGGATACTGGGTTTCAGGCCTGGTACCTACCTGACAAAAACTCAGAAACCGCCTTTTCTTTTTCCTGCACCTGGCGGCCGGGTTTTCAGCGGATCGGCGCCCTGCGGCGCAGTGGGGCATGGCGGCGCACCTGGTCCCCCCTTCCGCCTCGCGTCCTGCTCCTGCTGCCGGATGTGCATGAACGACGCGAGCGCTCCGAAGGCGATCAGGAGGCTGCCCATCACCATCAGGCCCAAGGTCTTCTCGTCCACGATCTGCTCCTTGAGTGAAACGACACGGTCAGCATATCAGTCGACAGCGCCTAGCTCAACCCAGGAGGTCGGGGCTGGCCTGACCTGGGGCTTGCGCCTGCATGAGCTCAGCGGGGAAGGGCTGGAGGAAGTCCCGGCTGTTGTCCATGTCGGCCTGCAGCCAGGCGCCGTACTGGGCCTCGGGCAAGACCACCACCATGCGCTTCTCCTCGCCAGGTTTATGAAACTGCCGCATGAGCGGGTGCTCATCCGCGTTGATGGTGAGCATGGTGTAGCTGTGCACGATCTCACCGGATGGGGCCCGCCAGGCCGCCCATAGTCCCGCGATGCCCATGGGCTCCCCGTCAGACCTGGCGATACGTGTCGGCACGGCCCGGCCAGAACGCCAGTCAGGCTCATAAAACGCCTCGGCCGGGATGATGCAGTGCTGTGCCCGGCGCCAAGCGTCCCGGAAGCTGGGCTTCTCGGCCACCGTCTCGCTGCGGGCGTTGTAGGTGCGCTTGCCGATCGCCAGATCCTTCGACCAGTGCGGGACCAGGCCAAACACTCCCACCAGGGCCTCGCGCTCAGGCACGGCGTCATCGCCAACGTCAGCATGCGAGTGGCGCCGGATGAAGCCGGCCGGGTAGGCTGGCCAGACATCATGCTTCCCCAGGTCGGCCGGGGGCTCCACCTTGAAGGCGTTGCGGTAGCGCTGCGGGTTCTTGGGTGCCTCGTAGTGGCTGCACATGGGCCTGGATCGTAACGGCGGGAGGCGCCAGCTTGCAGTCCGGTAAGCTGGACTTATACTGTCATTATGTACAGTATTTGTGACTCATCCCGGCCACAGCCGCTACCCGCCGAGGGGTGGTCGGTCGCGGCCGTGGACGTAAGCATCCAAGCAGGGTTCCCATCGCCAGCCGATGACCACTCGGCCAAGCGCATCGACGTGATGGCCCAGCTGGTGCGACACCCGGCGGCGACCTACCAGATGCGCGTGCGCGGCCAGTCCATGCGGGAGGCCGGCATCGACGACGGTGACGTGGTGATCGTGGACCGCGCCATCCCGCCCCGGTCGGGCCAGATCGTGGTCGCCGTGGTGGACGGCGAGTTCACGGTGAAGCAGCTGTGGCAGCGCGCCGGCCGGCTCAAGCTCAAGGCCGCGAACCCCACCTTCGCGGACATCGTGCCCAGCGAAGGGCAGACCGTCGAGGTCTGGGGCGTCGTGGTGGCGTCGATCAAGAGCTACAAGACCTGACCATGTATGCCCTGGTCGATGGGAACAACTTCTATGTGAGCTGCGAGCGGGCGTTCAGACCCAGCCTGAACGGGCGCCCGGTGGTCGTGCTCAGCAACAACGATGGCTGCGCGATCGCGCGCAGCAACGAGGCCAAGGCCCTCGGCATCAAGATGGGCGCACCCTGGTTCCAGATCCGGCACCTGGAGGAGAGCCACGGCCTGGTGGCCCTCTCCGCCAACTTCGAGCTCTACGGCGACATGAGCGACCGGATGATGAGCGTCGTGGCGGGGCTGGGCCACCGCCAGGAGGTCTACTCGATCGACGAGAGCTTCGTGGACCTCGGCGGGATCAAGGGTGACCTCACCGAACGGGCCAGGGCGGTACGGCACCGTGTGCTGGCCTGGACCGGCATCCCCTGTGGGATCGGGATCGGCCCGACCAAGACCCTCGCCAAGCTCGCCAATCACGTCGCCAAGACCGCCGAGCGCAAACCGGGCAGCTACCCCCAGCACCTCGCTCAGATCTGCAACCTGGCAGCCCTGAGCGTGACAGAGCGCGATGAAGTCATGCGCGCGACCGAGGTCGGGGAGGTCTGGGGTGTCGGACCGCGCATCGGGGCACAGCTTCGGGACGCTGGCATCCAGACGGTCTACGACCTCACCAGGCTCGACCCCGCTACCGTCAGGCGGGGCTGGTCTGTGGTCCTGGAGCGCACCGTACGGGAGCTCCAGGGCAGCCCGTGCATCGGCGTCGAAGACGCGCCTGCGGCCAAGCAGGAGATCGCCTGCACCCGCAGCTTCGGGCACGCCGTGACCGCGTTTGGTGACCTCCGGGAGGCCGTGACTGAGTTCGCGTCCCGTGCGGCCGAAAAGATGCGGCGCCAGGGCAGCCATGCGGCCCAGGTGCTGGTCTTCGTCAGGACCAGCCCGTTTCGGGTCCAGGACAAGCAGTATTCGAACTCGTTCGTGGTGCCCCTGCGCCGCCCCACCGACGACAGCCTCGCGATCACCCAGGCCGCCCTGATCGGCCTGAAATCGATCTACATGGGTGGCTACCGCTACGCCAAGGCGGGCGTCATGCTGCTGGAGCTCTCGCCAGCCGGACAGATTCAGGGCGAGCTCGATCTGGGGGACCCACAAACATGCGAGGCCCAGGCAGGCCAGGCCCGCCTCATGCGTGCGCTGGATGCGGTAAACCATCGCTACGGCCGGGGCACCCTGGTCCTGGGTAGCGCGGGTCTTACGCGCGAGCGCAGGGTGTGGAGCATGAAGCAGGAGCGGCGGACACCCAGGTACACGACTCGCTGGGAGGACATGCCCACGGTCAGGGGGTAGCACCGCGGAACACGCTCAGATAGATCTTCTAGATCAATTACCATCCGCGAAAAAGGGGGGAGACCATGGTTGTCGAAGGCATTCCGATCCAGCAGCTGTGGGGGTTACTCAAGTGGTTGCCCAAATTCTTTCTGAAGCGGAAATTCAAGCCCGACACCCTGGCGGGGCTGGTCTATGTCGATTTGCGCCCACGTGGCGATTCGGCCACCCTGAACCTCGGCCCTGTCGCGAGTTTCGAAATCTGGCTGCAGGTCATCAACCTCTCGCCCTTCGAAATCGAGCTGGATCGTGCCGATTTCAATCTTCGATGTGGCCCAGTATTACGGGCTCAGCACTCACGGCGGCAAAAGATCGCGCCTGGTGAGATCGCCGCCCTTTGGCTGAGCGGCTCGATGACCGATGGCGAGGCAAATGAGATCGCCGCGGGTATCAGCTCGAACAATCCAATTGGGCTGGACGGGCACATGGATTTCAACTGTGCCCTTCAGCCGTTCGCAAAAGCCATCCAGGGACTCTATGAGATCAGACCCCGCGTCATTAACCTTCAGGCGCGGCGTGGAACAGTGTGACCCGTGGCCTTGATGGTGCGGAGCTCAGTGGGAGGGTGGCGCTGACTGGTTTTACCTTCGCACTGTGCACATGGGCTGAAGGTGGCAGGTCATCTGGTCCCCCTGTGGGGGCTCCGAAGCAGCGAGTTCCCGATGGCATACTCCTCGCAGAGTGGCGCAACCACCACTCCACCAGGGAACAATGAACCAACAAACCCTCTCCGCCTTCATCTGGTCCGTCGCCGATCTGTTGCGCGGCGACTACAAACAATCCGACTACGGCAAGGTCATCCTGCCCTTCACCGTGTTGCGCCGCCTGGACTGCGTGCTGGAGGCCACCAAGCCCACCGTGCTGGCTGAGCTGGCCGACAAGACCAAGGCCGGCGTGAACCCCGAGCCATTTCTGCTGCGCAAATCCGGCCAGAGCTTCTACAACACCTCCCCGCTGGACATGAAGAAGCTGGTGGGCGACCCGGATCACATCGCCCAGAACCTCTACTCCTACATCCAGGGCTTCTCGGCCGCGGTGCGCGACATCTTCGAGCACTTCGAGTTCCAGGCCCAGGTGGAGCGGCTGACCAAGGCTGGGCTGCTGTACCAGGTGACCGAGAAGTTCGCCCAGATCGACCTGCACCCGGCCAAGGTCAATAACATGCAGATGGGACTCGTGTTCGAGGAGCTGATCCGAAAGTTCGCCGAACTCAGCAACGAAACGGCCGGTGAGCACTTCACCCCGCGCGAGGTCATCCGCCTGATGGTCAACCTCATCTTCATCGAAGACGATGACGTGCTCAGCAAGCCCGGCGTGGTGCGCACCATCTATGACCCCACGGCCGGCACGGGCGGCATGCTCAGCGTGGCGGGCGAATACCTGGCCGAGCACAACCCCCAGGCGCGCCTGACGGTTTTTGGCCAGGAGCTCAACCCCGAGTCCCACGCCATCTGTAAGGCCGACATGCTGATCAAGGGCCAGGACGTGGCCAACATCACCTTTGGCAATACCCTCAGCGAAGACGGGCACGCGCACAAGAAGTTCGACTACATGCTGTCCAACCCGCCGTTCGGCGTGGAGTGGAAGAAGGTCGAGAAAGAGGTGCGCAAGGAGCACGAGCAGCAGGGCTACAACGGCCGCTTCGGCCCAGGGCTGCCGCGTGTCTCAGACGGCTCCATGCTCTTCCTGCTGCACCTGCTTAGCAAGATGCGCCCAGCTGCCGAGGGCGGCAGCCGCTTTGGCATCGTGCTCAACGGTTCCCCCTTGTTCACTGGCGGCGCTGGCAGTGGCGAGAGCGAGATCCGCCGCTATGTGCTGGAGAACGACCTGCTTGAAGCAATCGTCGGCCTGCCCACCGACATGTTCTACAACACTGGCATCGGCACCTACGTCTGGGTCATCAGCAACCGCAAGCCAGCCGCGCGCAAGGGCAAGGTGCAGCTGATCGACGCCAGCGGCATGTGGCAGAAGATGCGCAAGAGCCTGGGCTCCAAGCGCAAGGAGCTCAGCGACGCTCACATCGACCAGATCACCCGCCTGTTCGGCGACTTCGTGGAGGCTGAGCAGGACGGCAAGCCCATCAGCCGCATCTTTCGTAATGAGGAGTTCGGCTACCGCACCATCACCGTGGAGCGCCCGCTGCGTGACGCCGCAGGCCAGGTGGTTCTGGGTGAGAAGGGTAAGCAGAAGGGCAAGCCCCAGCCAGACAGCGCCCTGCGCGACACCGAGAACGTGCCGCTGGCGGAAGACGTGGAGGCGTATTTCAAGCGCGAGGTGCTGCCCCATGCGCCTGACGCCTGGATCGACCATGAGAAGACCAAGGTGGGTTACGAGATCCCGTTCAACCGCCACTTCTACGTCTTCACGCCGCCGCGCCCGCTTACAGAGATCGACGCAGAGCTGAAACTGACCACCGACCGCATTCTGGAGATGATCAAGGGGTTGTCGGCATGAGCTTCCCGAGGTATCCGGAGTACAAGGAGAGTGGAGTGCCATGGTTAGGTGCTGTCCCAAGTCATTGGGCACTGCACCAAACCAAGCGACACTTTCAGCGTCGAAAGGAACTGAACGTCGGCATGGCCTGCGAGCACCGGCTGGCGTTGACCATGAACGGCGTAGTGCCACGCAGCCTCGATGATTTGGACGGGTTGCAGTCAAGCGACTACGAGGGTTATCAGCTCTTTGAAGCAGGCGACTTGGCCTTCAAGCTGATTGACCTACAAAACATCAAGACAAGTCGCGTCGGCCTGGTTCCTGAGCGGGGCATCATGAGCCCTGCCTATATTCGACTTCAGCCATTGAATACGACCGATAAGCGGTTTGCTTATTGGTATTTCATGGCGCTCTATTGGACGCAAGTCTTTAACTCACTTGGTGGTGGTGTGCGTCAGACGTTGGGGCCGGAAGAGCTTCTTACAGTCGAGTATCCTGTTCCTCCACGTTCGGAGCAGTCCGCTATCGCCGCCTTCCTTGACCGCGAAACTGCCAAGATCGACGCGCTGGTGGCCGAGCAGGAAAAGCTCATCACCCTGCTCAAGGAAAAGCGCCAGGCCGTCATCTCGCAGGCCGTGACCAAGGGGCTAGACCCGACCGTGCAGATGAGGGATTCGGGTGTGGAGTGGCTGGGGGCGGTGCCTGCGCATTGGGAAGTCAGGCGGATTGCCTCGGTGAGCACGAAGATTACAAACGGCTATGTCGGTCCGACCAGAGATATCCTTGTTGAGGGTGGCGTCCGGTATCTCCAGTCACTACACATCAAGGACAACCGGATCGACTTCCATCAGCCCTACTTTGTTACTGAGGAATGGAGTCAGACACATCAGAAGTCGATTCTCAAGCGCGGTGACGTGTTGATCGTGCAGACTGGTGACATCGGTCAGGTGGCTGTGGTTCCCCCGGAGTTTGATGGATGCAACTGCCATGCGTTGATCATCGTCTCTCCGCTTCAGTCGGCTCTGACAGGTGAGTGGCTCGCGGGTGTCCTCGACTCGGACTATGGGCTGCACTCACTGGTGGCGATTCAGACTGGCGCATTGCATCCACACTTGAATTGCGGAAATGTTCGGGACATCTATGTTCCTGTTCCCCCGCTTACAGAGCAGTGTGCGATCCTGGATGTACTAATGACGCGGAGGATCGAGTTTGATCGCCTCATTTCAGAGGCCCAGACGTTGATCGGTTTGCTTCAAGAGCGGCGCTCCGCCCTGATCTCCGCTGCTGTGACAGGCCAGATCGACGTGCGCAATAATCATTAGGTGTATATACCCCGCATATGAACCGCGTTGCCGTCCAACCCGCACTGTATACCTGGGCTTGCCAACGAGCCAAGTTGGATCAGGCCGTGCTTTCCGCGCGCTTCCCTCGTTTTCAGGCATGGCTTGCTGGTGACGCGCAACCCACTTTGCGCCAGCTGGAGCAATTTGCTCAGGCTACTCATGCCCCGCTTGGATACTTTTTTCTTCCTGCGCCTCCACAAGAAGCGGTGCCCATTCCGGATTTTCGGACTATGGGCCAGGGTATGCCGCGCCTGAGTGCCGATCTTCTTGATGTCATTTATACCTGTCAGTCCCGGCAGACATGGTATCGAGATGAAGCTCTGGTTAACGGTGAGGAGCCACTGCCTTTCGTGGGCAGTCTGACGATCGCTGCGGAACCAGCAGATGCTGCGGACTTGATTCGTCAGAAGCTTGGTTTTAATGTCCAGGCGCGGGCTGACTGTGCGACATGGACTGAGGCCTTGAGACTTTTCATTGCCCAAGCTGAACAGATCGGCGTGATGGTAATGGTCAGCGGCGTAGTGATGAATAACAACACACGTCATTTGGACCCACGCGAGTTTCGTGGTTTCGCACTTGCCGATGCCATTGCGCCGCTGGTCTTCATCAATGGCGCAGACAGTAAGGCTGCGCAAATGTTTACTTTGGCCCATGAGCTTGCGCACCTCTGGCTTGGGCAGACAGCCTTGTCGGACGCCGCTATGGCAGAGGTTTCCGACAATGCTACCGAACTCTGGTGCAATCGGGTGGCCGCTGAACTGCTGGTTCCGAAGGCTGAGTTTCGCGCTGCGCTGCGTCATGACGAGCCGTTGGACCTGGCACTACAGCGTTTGGCACGGCACTTTAAGGTGAGCACTTTGGTATTACTGCGTCGCATGCTTGACGTAGGCTGGCTGGACCGCGATACCTTCTGGGACACGTACCGGGCTGAAGAGGAGCGTCTGAAGGCTTTAGCAGATCGAAATGCAGGTGGGGGCGACTTCTATCGGACCACGGTGGCCCGCGTTAGCAGGCGATTTGCCCAATCGCTGGTTGCCAGTACTTTGGAAGGACGGACCCTGTACCGCGATGCATTCCGTATGCTTGGCATCACTAAGCCTGGCACCTTCAACGAGCTGGGCCGAACCCTGGGGTTTCCGACCTGATGGCCTATCTGCTCGACGCCAACGTCTTTATCCAGGCCAAGAACCTGCAGTACGGGTTCGATTTCTGTCCTGCCTTCTGGGATTGGTTAGTGCAGGCACATGGTGCAGGTGGCGTGCGCAGCATCCGTCAGGTTGGTGATGAGCTGACTTCTGGTGCTGACGAATTGGCGACTTGGGCTGAAGCTCAAGGAGACGGGTTTTTTGTGCCTACTGATGCAGGTGTGCTTGCAGCAGCTCCTGCAGTGAGCGGGTGGGTTGTTCGACAAGGCTACGAGCCGGCTGCAGTTAACAACTTTTTGCAGGTTGCAGATTTTTGGCTCGTTGCAGCTGCACTTGCAGGCCATCATGCGGTGGTAACGCATGAGGTCGCGTCGCCTACGTTAAAGCGTATCAAGATTCCTAATGTCTGTGTTGGCTTGGGCGTTGAGTTCCTGAGCCCATATCAAATGTTGCGCAGGGAGCAAGCGCAGTTCATTCTCGGCGGGTGAATCTAAGCGACCAAGGGAGGGCGCATGGCGCTGCATAACGAGATCGAGTTCGAAAACGACATCTGCAAGTACCTTGCGGCACACGGCTGGTTGTACGCTGAAGCTGACGCCGTCCATTACGACACCCCGCGCGCCCTGTACCCGGCCGACGTGCTGACCTGGGTGCAAGCCAGCCAGCCCAAAGCCTGGGAGGCGCTGAGCAAGAACCACGGCGCCGCCGCCGAGGCCATGCTGCTGGACCGGCTGCGCAAGCAGCTTGACGAGCGCGGCACGCTGGAGGTACTGCGCGTAGGCATCGAGATGCTGGGGCTGAAGGCCCCGCTCAAGCTGGCCCAGTTCAAGCCAGCGCTGGCCATGAACCCGGATCTCCAGGCGCTCTACGCCGCCAACCGGCTGCGCGTGGTGCGGCAGGTACGCACCAACCATGACGACATCATCGACCTGGTGCTGTTCCTCAACGGCATCCCGGTGGCAACCGCCGAGCTGAAGACCGACTTCACGCAGGACATCAACGCGGCGGTGGATCAGTACCGCTTTGACCGAATCCCCAGGCCCAAAGGCAAGCCCTATGCCGAGCCGCTGCTGGACTTCCCACGCGGCGCCTTGGTGCACTTTGCGGTAAGCAACCGCACGGTGATGATGACCACGCGCCTGCAAGGGCCGAGTACCTACTTCCTGCCCTTCAACCTGGGCGACCATGGCGGCGCCGGCAACCCGCCCAACGCCAAGGGCCACCGCACGGCCTACCTGTGGGAGCAGGTGTGGCAGCGCGACGGCTGGCTGGAGATCCTGGGGCGCTACCTGGTCACCCAGCGGGACAGCAAGAAGCAGATCAAGGCCATCCTGTTCCCGCGCTACCACCAGCTCGACGCCACCCGCAAGCTGGTACAGACCGTGCTGGCCGAAGGGGCGGGGCAGAAGTACCTGATCCAGCACAGCGCGGGCAGCGGCAAGACGAACTCGATTGCCTGGACGGCGCACTTCCTGGCCGATCTGCATGACGCCCAGAATCAAAAGCTGTTTGACAGCGTGCTGGTGGTGAGCGACCGCAATGTGCTGGACACCCAACTCCAGGAAGCCATCTTCGACTTCGAGCGCACCACCGGCGTGGTGGCCACCATCAAAGGCGAAGGGCAGAGCAAGAGCGCCGAGCTGGCCGAGGCGCTGGCGGGCGGCAAGAAGATCGTGGTGTGCACCATCCAGACCTTCCCGTTCGCCCTCAAGACGGTGCAGGAGCTGGCCGCCACCCAGGGCAAACGCTTTGCCGTGATTGCCGACGAAGCTCACAGCAGCCAGACCGGGGCGGCCGCGGCGACCCTGCGCCAGGTGCTGAGCGCCGAGGAGCTGGAGGAACTAAAGGACGGCGGCGAGGTGTCCACAGAAGACCTGCTGGCAGCGCAGATGGCGGCGCGGGCGGGAGGCGGCAAGGCCGACAAGGCGGTGACCTACGTGGCGTTTACGGCCACGCCCAAGGCCAAGACTTTGGAACTGTTCGGTCGCCGGCCAAACCCGGACCAACCTGTAGGGCCTGACAACCTGCCCGCGGCCTTCCACGTCTATTCCATGCGCCAGGCCATCGAGGAGGGGTTCATCCTCGATGTGCTGCGGAACTACACCCCGTACAAGCTGGCGTTCAAGCTAGCCAACAACGGCAAGGAGTGGGACGAGAAAGAGGTCGAGCGAAGCGAGGCGGTGAAGGGCCTGATGCGCTGGGTACGGCTGCACCCCTACAACATCAGTCAGAAGGTGGCGGTGGTGGTAGAGCACTTCCGGGAGAACGTCCAGCCGCTGCTGAGCGGCCACGCCAAGGCCATGGTGGTGGTGGGCAGCCGGCTGGAGGCCGTGCGATGGAAGCTGGCGATAGACAAGTACATCCAGGATCAGGGCTACAAGCTGGACTCCCTGGTGGCGTTCTCGGGGGAGGTGAATGACGCCGAATCTTTCGCGGAGCCCGTGAGCGAGACCAGCGGGAAGCTGAACCCGAACCTCAAGAGCCGCGACATCCGGGAGGCATTCGCCACAGATGAGTACCAGATCCTGCTGGTGGCCAACAAATTCCAGACCGGCTTTGACCAGCCGCTGCTGTGCGGCATGTACGTGGACAAGCGGCTGGCGGGCATCCAGGCGGTTCAGACCCTGTCGCGCCTGAACCGGGCGTACAACGGGCCGTTCGGGCTCAAGGACACAACCTACGTGCTGGACTTCGTGAACGACCCAGATGAAGTGCTGGCCGCGTTCCGGACCTATTACGAGACAGCCGAGCTGGCCGGGGTGACCGACCCGCACCTGGTTTACGAGCTGCGAGCCAAGCTGGATGGCTCAGGCCACTACGACGACTTCGAGGTGGAGCGGGTGGCTCTGGTGGAGCTGAACCCCAAGGCGACCCAGGCCATGCTGGTGGCAGCGATCGAGCCCGTGGCTGACCGGCTGTTGAAACGCTATACCGCGGCTCAGAAGGCGCTCAAGGAGTCTGAGGCAAGCAAGCCGAACAGCAAGGCGGGCCAGGACGCCAAGGACGAACTGAATGCGCTCATCCTGTTCAAGCGTGACCTGGGTACCTTCATCCGCGTCTATGCCTTCCTGTCCCAGATGTTCGACTACGGCAACACGGCCATCGAGAAGCGGGCGCTCTTTTACAAGCGGCTGCTGCCGCTGCTGGAGTTCGGGCGCGAGCGCGAGGGGATTGACCTGTCCAAGGTGGTGCTGACCCACCATAAGCTCAAGGACCAAGGGCAGCGCCCCCTGGTGCTGGGCGAGGAGGGTGCCGATTACCGGCTCATGCCGCTGACAGACCCCGGAGCGGGCGAGGTGCAGGACAAGGTGAAGGTCCGGCTGGCCGAGATCGTGGCCAAGGTGAATGACCTGTTCGAGGGCGAGCTCACCGATGATGACAAGCTGGTGTACGTGAACAACGTGCTCAAGGGCAAGCTGCTGGAGTCCGACGTACTGGTCCAGCAGGCCAGGAGCAACTCCAAAGAGCAGTTCGCCAACTCCCCTGACCTGGCCAACGAGCTGATGAACGCCATCATGGACGCCTTTGCGGCGCACCAGACCATGAGCAAGCAGGCGCTGGATTCCGAGCGGGTGCGCTCTGGCTTGAAGGACATCCTGCTTGGGCCAGCGGCCTTGTACGAGGCTCTTCGCAGCCGAGGTGATGGCGGTGCCGATCGGCACGGAACCTAGCTCGAATTCATCGGCGCTGTTGATTCGCTCGACAGCCTGACTGTTAAGGGTGGATGCACAACTGCGTATGTGCGGCATTACGTACTTACGTGCTTACGTCTTTCCTTCGATACGTCTTTCAATACGTACGCATATCGCTACATAATTTATAGCTATCCAAGTCTTTCTCGTTCAAATACCTCATGACGGTCGCATGTCGTTGACCGCAATTCAGAGGGAAAAATATGAACGAATCGAAGCGCATTACGGTAGCTGGGCTGATCACTGCCCTGCAGCAGGAGCTGGGTCATGACGATCCGACCATGGCAGAGTGGCTGAGCCTGGAGAGCGCGGCGGTGCTCAGGGGGATCAAGTCGGGTGCGATCAGGTTGCCCGTGACCCGTGCGCGTGCCCTGGCAGAACTTCTCGACAGGGAGCCTGGGGAGATCTTGCGCCTCATCCTCCTCGAATCCGACCACATGTTGCTGGAGGCCATCGAGGTCTGCATGGGCCCGCTGGTGCTGTCCGACGCCGAGGTCGGCATCATCAACGCGATCCGGAAGGTGGGCGTGACCAAGGAGCTGGTGCCCATCACGTTCGACCGGGATGCCATCGTGACCCTGATCGTGCAGGGTCGTTGATGCGGGCGGGGCCACCTGGGTGACTGCCAGGACACCTGGGTGGACCTTGTACCCCCTAGCCAGGACAGCAGGATGCCCAGGCCCTTGGCGCCGTTTTTCCTGCGGTTTCAGTGAGTGTGCTTATAGGTGGCTTGCGAATGCTGCTCTGAAAAAAACTCTATACAAAACAACAAGTTAAGTGCGAAAAACGCAAGAAAAGCGCAAGGAGTGTCCAAGGTTTTCATGGTCTGAGCGCAAGATGGGCGCAAGTCTCGGACGAACAAGCGCAAGCTCAACCATGGTGAACATGGTTGGGAAATCCGCGAGCGCCGTTGATGGCGCATCAGAAAGTCACTTTCGCCAGTTCCTGCCGGGCGCCCTATAAGTAATCGGTCAAACCACTACCCTTGGTGATCTCAAAAACATGCTCATTTCTGTGGCTGTATAAGTATTTCGCCATTAGTGTGGTGATGGGGCGCCAACAGTTGATGTTCGATGCGGACGTGGGTTCAAATCCGAAAATCTGGCTATGATTCAGCACGGCGCGCCAGTTCGGTGTGCCAGTTCGGTGTGCCAGTTTTTGAAACCAGCGCCGCCAAGTCCTTGATTTCATTGGCCTCTGGTGTGAGGGTTCGCCTCCCCCCAGCTCCACCACCCAAAACAAAACCCGGCCGGAAACGGCCGGGTTTTTTCATGCCCGCGGCACGATAAGGACCTCCTAGCGGCCTTCCGTGAGTTCGCCGGCACGGCTGTCCAGCGGCGCCACAAAGGAGTCGTGTCGCCACGACGTCGAGAGCTGGCTTTCGTAGGCCTCGTGGTTATGTGGTTCGGCAGACGTGATGGCATCGATGCGTGCCATGTCGCCCTGGTGGTGGCGTTGTCGGGACAGGGCGGCCTTGAGGTTGGCGCGGGTCTGGTTGAACTCCGCCTCGGTCCGCAGACGTTCGAGCTCTTCCTTGACCACGGCCTGTTCGCCCAGGAAGGCAGCCCGGATGGCCGTGGTGGTCGGCAGATTCTCCGGATCCACGACCCAGTAGCGGATGTTGCACTGGGAAAGCAGGGTGTGCTTGAGGGTCTGGTTGCTCAGCGACAGGCCCTGGGGCCCCGGGACATCGACGCAGCCGACCACGCCGCCGTCGGGAGTGCAGATGGTGAAAGTGCAGTACACGCCGCTCAGGATCTGGAACCAGTGCTGTCCTTCTTCACGTACCTGGGGCATGGTGAAGCGGGTGACCGGCGCCTTGATCATGATGTGGTGGTCGATGAAGGTGCGTTCCAGCCAGCGCCAGACCAGCCGTTCGCGGCTGTTGACCATGTTGCGGACCGCCAGCGGCCATTTGCGCGGGATGCGGCGCTTGGCCAGTTCCTTGCGCCGGTGCCACCAGACGTGCCCATAGACGCCCGCTGCCGCACTGGCGAGCAAGAGAACGACGATGATCAACCACCCTGTGTACCTGTCCATGTTCAGCGGTATCGTTGTTTGAAAAAAGTGTACGGGTTTTCGATGTTTTCGGGTGCAGGATCGGCCACTATGGACGGCATCTGGAGGCACTAAGCAGAACTTTTCCACGAAAACACCGGCAAATTGAAGCGGCCGGCTTTGCGATACTGCGGGCATGCAGTTGCAAGAGATTCTTTATTCCCAGGGTTTCGGTACCCGGCGGGTCTGCGCGGGCCTGATCCAGCAGGGTCTGGTGCAGGTCTATCCCCCGGAGGGTGGGGCGCCGCAGGTGTGCACCGAGGCCGCCCGGGAGTTCGAGGCCCGGGGGCTGCGCTTTCGGGTGCAGGGCGCGGACTGGGCCTGGCACGAGCGGGCCTATCTGATGCTGCACAAGCCCGCCGGGACAGAGTGCTCGCAGAAGCCCTCGGCCTGGCCCAGCGTCTATACCCTGTTGCCGGCGCCGCTGCGCCAGCGGCCGAACAAGGGGGCTGTGCAGGGGGTGCAGGCCGTGGGCCGGCTCGACCAGGACACTACCGGGCTGCTGTTGCTGACCGATGACGGCCAGTTCATCCACCGCATGAGTTCGCCCCGCCGTCACGTGCCCAAGGTCTACGAGGTGACGCTCAAGCACCCTGTAGAGGACACGCAGGTGCAACGGCTGCTGCAAGGCGTGGTGCTGGATGACGATCCGAAGCCGGTGCGCGCTGCCGCCTGCGAGGCAGCCGGCACCCATCACCTGCGGCTGACGCTGACCGAGGGCAAGTATCACCAGGTCAAGCGCATGGTGGCGGCCGTGGGCAACCGGGTCGAGGCATTGCACCGCTCGCGCATCGGCGCCCTGGCGCTGCCGGCCGACCTGGCCCCGGGGCAATGGCGCTGGCTGGACGAGGCCGATCTGCAGCGGCTGTGGCAGTAGGTGACGGCCGGGCGGGTCCGGGCCTGTCCTGCAACGTCGCGGGGCCTGCCCCGCTTACACTAGGCAGCCGGGGCCTTTGAGCCCCTGTCATTTGTGCCGCATGCCCCACTTCCTCTCCCCGTTGCTGCTTCTCTCGCTGCTGCTCCTGTGCCTGCCGGCCCGGGCGCAGCCGCAGACGACCTGGCCGGTGTTCGTGCTCAATTCCAAGGACGCCGATGTCAGCGTGATCGATCCGCGCACCTGGACGGAAATCCGGCGCATCCCCACCGGCAAGGAGCCCCACCATCTCTACCTGACGCCGGACGAGAAGTCGCTGATCATTGCCAATGCCTTCAGCGATTCCCTGACCTTCGTCGATCCGCGCACGGCCGAGGTGCAGCGCACGGTGCGCGACATCCGTGATCCCTACCACCTGCGCTTCTCGCCTGACATGCAGTGGCTGGTGACGGCCGCCAACCGGCTCAACCACGTGGACATCTACCGCTGGGACGGCGCCAATCCGGTGCTGGTCAAGCGCATCGCCACCAGCCGCACGCCCAGCCACATCTGGATCGACAGCCGCAGCACCACCGCCTATGTGACCATGCAGGACAGCGACGAGCTGGTGGCGGTCGACCTGCAGCAGCAGCAGATCAAGTGGCGCATCCGTACCGGAGCGATGCCGGCTGATGTCTTCGGGACGCCCGACGACCGCTTCCTGTTCGTTGCCCTGACTGGCGCCGAGGGCGTGGAGGTCTACGACCTGGCCATGCCGGTACCGGCCGTGGTGCAGGTCATCCCCACCGGCCGCGGGGCGCACGCCTTCCGGGCCGTCGGCGACGGCCGCCATCTGTTCGTCAGCAACCGGGTGGCCAACACCATCAGCAAGATCGACTACCGCGCCATGACCGTCGTGGACCAATACCCCGGCCCCGGTGGACCGGACTGCATGGACCTCACGGCGGATGGGCGCTACATCCTGCTTTCCTCGCGCTGGGCCGGCAAGCTCAGCGTCGTCGATACCGTCACCCGCCAGGTGGTGCGCCAGGTGCGGGTGGGCAAGTCGCCGCACGGCGTCTGGACCCTGGACCATGCGCCGCGCCAGTAGCCTGCTGACCGGACTGCTGCTGCTCCTGCTGGCCTGGTCCGCCCGGGCCGAGGACTGTGCCCGGCCCGTGTACCTGACTTTCGACACCGGGCACATGGGCGTGGCCGACCTCGTTGCGGACGTGCTGCGGCGCCAGCAGGTCCGCGCCACCTTCTTCGCTGCCAACGAGCGTACGCAGCAGGGCGACGGCAGCCTGGGCTCCCACTGGGCCCCCTGGTGGCGCGCGCGTGCGGCCGAGGGCCACGCGTTCGCCTCGCACACGCTGGACCATGTCTACTGGCGCGCCGACCTGGTGCAGCCCGGCGGGACGGTGCGCTTTCGCGTGAAGCCCTCCGCCGGTCCCCAGCAGGGGCGCGAGATGACCTGGGACGCGTCCGCCTACTGCGAGCAGATCCGTGCCGCCGACGAACGCCTGGCGCAGCTGACCGGGCAGCCTGCGCTGCCGCTGTTCCGCGCCCCCGGTGGCAAGACCTCACCGGCCCTGCTCGCCGCCGCACGCCGCTGCGGCTACCTGCACGTGGGCTGGGCGCCTGCCGGCTTCCTGGGCGATGAGCTGCCCAGCGAGCGTTATCCGAACGCGGCCCTGCTGCAGCAGGCCCTGCGCGACATCCGTCCTGGGGACGTCCTGATGGCGCACCTGGGGATCTGGTCGCGCCGCGATCCCTGGGCGCCGGCCGTGCTGGAGCCGCTGATCATGGGGCTGAAGGCGCGGGGGTTCTGTTTTCGCACGCTGCGCGAGCATCCCGACTATCGGGACTGGGTCGGCGGCGTCTCCAGCCGGGAGCAATAGGGCATGGACAACCTGGAATACGCCTGGGCCGATCTCAAGCAATGGCTGTTCGAATCCTTTGTGCAGCCGCTGGTGTTTGAGCTCGGCCTGGGCAACCGGCTGGAGGATGCCTACAGCGCCACCGGCTGGCTGCTCGTGGGACTGCTGCAGCTGGCCGTGATGGTGGCGGTCATTGCGCCGCTGCAGCGGTGGCGCCCGGTGGAGGCGGTGCGCGACCGGGCCGCCATTCGCGTGGATGTGCTCTACACGCTGATCCACCGGCTGGGCCTGTTCCGGCTGGTGCTGTTCTTCACGCTCACGCCGCTGCTCGACGATCTGTTCGGCTGGCTGCGTGTGGCAGGGCTGCCGACCTTCCACCTCGACGATGTCTGGCCGGGCGTGACCGACCAGGCCCTGGTCAGCCTGCTGCTCTATCTGCTCGTGTTCGATTTCTTCGACTACTGGCTGCACCGCGGCCAGCACCGCTTCGAGTGGTGGTGGCGCCTGCATGCGCTGCACCACTCGCAGCGCCAGATGACGATGTGGAGCGATAACCGCAACCACCTGCTTGACGACCTGATCCGCGACCTGCTGCTGGTCACCCTGGCGCAGTTCATCGGCGTGGCGCCGGGGCAGTTCGTGGCCATCGTGGCGATCACCCAGCTCAGCGAAAGCTTCCAGCACGCCAACCTGCGCCTGTGGTTCGGGCGTTGGGGCGAGCGTCTGTGGGTCAGTCCGCGCTTCCACCGCCGGCATCACAGCATCGGGATAGGCCACGAGTCGCAAGCCAAGCCGGGCAAAGACACTTTGAGCGTCGCCGGGCCGCCCCAAGGCGCGAGGGCCCCCTTGGGGGGCAGCGAGGACACGTCAGTGCCGAGCGTGGGGGGCGTCAAACTTGGCGGCTGCAACTTCGGTGTCCTGCTGCCCTGGTGGGACATGCTTTTCGGCACCGCCAACTTCGAGCAGCGCTACGACCCGACCGGCATCCGGGACCAGGTGGAGCAGGGCCGCGACTACGGCCGCGGCTTCTGGACCCAGCAGTGGCTGGGACTGAAGCGGCTGGCCGGGCGCGCCTGAGGCCGCTGCGCTATGCTGCCGGCCATGAATCTGTTCCTCGATTCCTTCTGGCGCGCCCTGGCCTACAGCCTGCGCCCGCGTGTCATGGCGCTGTCCATCCTGCCGCTGTTGCTGCTCGTGGGATTGTCCCTGGCAGTGGCCTGGCTGTTCTGGGAACCGGCCATGCAGGCCGTGCAGGCCTGGCTGGCCGAGTGGGCCTTGCTCGAGAGCCTGCTGCGCTGGCTCGAGAGTGTGAATCTGGGGCACCTGCGCATGGTCATCGCACCGCTCCTGGTGCTGCTGGTGGCCTTGCCGGTGGTGGTGGTGCTGGTCCTGCTGGCGGTGTCGTGGCTCATGACGCCGGCCATCGTGGCCCTCGTGGCCGAACGGCGCTTTCCAGCGCTCGAGCGTCGCCACGGCGGCTCCTTCTGGCGCAGCGTGCTGCTGGGGGCCGGTACGGCCCTGCTGGCGGCCGTCGCCCTGCTGCTGTCCATGCCCCTGTGGCTGATCCCGCCCCTGGCGCTGGTGCTGCCGCCACTCATCTGGGGCTGGCTGACCTTTCGCGTCATGGTGTTCGATGTGCTGGCCGAGCATGCGAGCGCCGAGGAGCGGCGAGTGCTGCAACGCCGCTACCGGCTCTGGCTGTTTGCCATCGGCGTGCTGACCGGCTACCTCGGCGCTGCACCTGCGATGATCTGGGCCATCGGTGCCCTGGCCATCGTGTTCGCCCCGCTGCTCGTGCCGCTGGCGATCTGGATCTACACCTTCGTCTTCGCGTTCTCGGCGCTGTGGTTCGCCCATTTCTGCCTGGCGGCGCTGGCAGCACTGCGTGCCGGCGAGGTCGCTGCGGCGCCGGCCGAGGCCCGCCCGCCTGAACTACCACCGCCCCATGAGCCTGCCGCACCCTGACGCACCACCCGCGTTCGGCCTGATCATCGTCGGCGATGAGATCCTCTCGGGCAAGCGGGCCGACAAGCACCTGCCCAAGGTCATCGAGCTGCTGCGTGCGCGCGGCCTGCCGCTGGCATGGGCCGACTACGTGGGGGATGATCCGGCGCGCATCACGGCCACGCTGGCGCGGGCCTTTGCCGCGGGCGAGGTGGTGTTTTCCTGCGGCGGGATCGGCGCCACGCCCGATGATCACACGCGCCAGTGCGCGGCGCGCGCACTGGGGGTGGGGCTGGCCCTGCATCCCGAAGCGGAGGCGCTGATCCGCGAACGCATGCAGGACGTGGCGCACGAGCAGGGCGTGCCCTACGAGCCCGACCGGCCCGACAACGTGCACCGGCTCAACATGGGCATGTTCCCGCAGGGGGCGGCCATCATTCCCAATCCCTACAACAAGATCCCGGGGTTCAGCTGTGCGGCCCCGGGGGGGCGCGGAGCCGTTCACTTCGTGCCGGGCTTCCCGGTCATGGCCTGGCCCATGATCGAGTGGGTGCTCGACACCTACTATGCGCACCTGTTCCGGCAGGCGGCCTGGAGCGAGCGCTCGGTCATCGTCTACGGCGCCCTGGAGGCCACGCTCACGCCGCTGATGGAGGACATCGAGCGCCGGCATGCGGACATCAAGGTCTTCAGCCTGCCCAGCGTGGACCATCCGCAGCACGGTCGGCATATCGAACTCGGTGTCAAGGGCTCGCCAGCGTCCGTGCAGGCCGCCTATGCCGACCTCGTGGCCGGCTTGCGGCAGCGGGGGGATCGTCTTGGCCCTGAATTGGTGCGTAATTCCTGAGGCACGTCATTGGTGCCATCCATATGCACCAATAGAGTGCATCAAGCGGGGATGGATTGAAAATGCCCGTCCGGCGGGCGTCCTGACAGCGCAAACTGGGGGCAAAATGCGTACCTTGATGCCCGCGCGTGATGATGCCGCTGGCACAAAACCTGCATTCCCCTGCATACCCATACTTTCAACCAACCTTCCAACCAGGAGTACCAGATGGCCAAGACCGTCGCAGACGTGATGAAGATGGTGAAGGAGAACGAGGTCAAGTTCGTTGACTTCCGCTTCACCGACACCCGTGGCAAGGAACAGCACGTCACCGTGCCGATTTCCCACTTCGACGAAGACAAGTTCACGTCGGGCCACGCTTTCGACGGCTCCTCCATCGCCGGCTGGAAGGGCATCGAGGCTTCGGACATGCAGCTCATGCCCGACCCGAACACCGCCAACATCGACCCCTTCTTCGAAGAGACCACGCTGTTCCTGCAGTGTGACGTGGTCGAGCCCAGCGACGGCAAGTCCTATGACCGTGACCCGCGCTCCATCGCCAAGCGCGCCGAGGCCTACCTGAAGGCTTCCGGCATTGGCGACACCGCCTACTTCGGTCCTGAGCCTGAGTTCTTCATCTTCGACGGCGTGCGCTGGTCCAACGAACCCGGCAACGTGATGTTCGCCATCGACGAGTACGAAGCCCCCTGGAACAGCGGCAAGCAGCTCGAAGGCGGCAACCGCGGCCACCGTCCCACCACCAAGGGTGGCTACTTCCCCGTGCCCCCGGTCGACAGCACGCAGGACATGCGCGCCGAGATGGCACTGATCCTCGAGTCCCTGGGCATCCCGGTCGAGGTGTTCCACCACGAGGTGGCCGGCGCCGGCCAGAACGAGATCGGCACCAAGTTCAGCACCCTGGTGCAGCGTGCCGACTGGACCCAGGTCCTGAAGTACGTGGTCTGGAACGTGGCCAACGCCTATGGCAAGACCGCCACCTTCATGCCCAAGCCCTACGCCGGCGACAACGGCTCCGGCATGCACGTGCACCAGTCGATCTGGAAGGACGGCAAGAACCTGTTCGCCGGTGACGGCTACGCCGGCCTGAGCGATTTCGCCCTGTACTACATCGGTGGCATCATCAAGCACGCCCGTGCCCTGAACGCCATCACCAACCCCGGCACCAACAGCTACAAGCGCCTGGTGCCCGGCTTCGAGGCGCCGGTCAAGCTGGCCTACAGCTCGCGCAACCGCTCGGCTTCGATCCGCATCCCCTTCGTGGCGAACCCGAAGGGTCGCCGCATCGAGGCGCGTTTCCCCGATCCGTCGGCCAACCCCTACCTGTGCTTCTCGGCCCTGATGATGGCCGGCCTGGACGGCGTGGAGAACAAGATCCATCCGGGCGAGGCCGCCACCAAGGACCTGTACCACCTCCCGCCGGAAGAGGACAAGCTGGTGCCGACCGTCTGCCACAGCCTGGACCAGGCCCTTGAGTACCTGGACAAGGACCGTGCCTTCCTGACCAAGGGCGGCGTGTTCACCGACTCCATGCTCGACGCCTACATCGAGCTCAAGATGGGCGAGGTGACCCGCTTCCGCATGGCGCCGCACCCGGTCGAGTACGACATGTACTACTCCCTGTGAGGACCGGCCGCAGCCTGTGATCCGTTACAGGTTGTCGCAATAAAGGACGGCTGCGGCCGTCCTTTTTCTTTGCCTGCGGCGGACCGGATTTGATTTTTGGCCCCGAATTGTGGATACTGACAGACCGTCCTCTGCCCAGGATGCACGGACAGACCCTATGAACAAGCCTTTGTCGATGTCGTTGACTGCTACGCTTTTGCTAGCTGGCCTGCTGGCCGCGGGCGCGGCGCCGGCCCAGAGCCGCATCTACCGCTGCGGCAACGAATACACCAACACCCTGCCGCCCGGCAAGAAGCACAACTGCAAGCCGCTCGAAGGCGGCAATGTGACTGTGGTGCAGCGCCAGCCCACGGCTGCCCCGGTGCGCGTGGCCAATGTCGGCGATGCGCCCACGCGTGTGGACAGCGATTCCCAGCGGGCACGCGATGCCGATGCCCGCCAGATCCTCGAGGCCGAGCTGCGCAAGGCCGAGGCCCGGCAGGAGGAGTTGCTCAAGGAATACAACAACGGTGAGCCCGAAAAGATGGGCCCCGAATTCCGCAACCACCAGAAATACCTGGACCGGGTGGCCGACCTGAAGGCCAGCATTGAGCGCAATCAGAGCGATCTTCAGGGTCTGCGGCGCGAAATCGAGCGCTTTCCTGAGCCAAAATAGGCGGCTTGAAGCAGCCTGCCCCATCCTCCCCCCTTCGGTTCCAGCCGTTTGACCTCCTGGCCACGCTGGTGGCCATCGTGCACTGCGATGGCCAGGTCCAGTTTGCCAACGCCGCGCTCGAGGATGCCCTGGGCATTTCCCGCCGCAGCATCGAGGGCTCCGAACTCGCGGCCAGCTTCACCGAGCCGCAGGTCCTGACGGCCGCCCTGGCCGGCGTGCGGGCCAACGAGTTCGCCGCCCTGCGCTACGACGCTTGGCTCAAGCGGCCCGGGCGTGACCTGCTGCCGGTCCACGTGATCCTGACCCAGACCGACCGGCCCGACGAGGTGCTGCTGGAGATGCTGCCGCTGGAGCAGCAGGCCCGCCAGGAACGCGAGGAGCGCCTGCTGGACCAGGCGCAGGCCAACAAGGAGCTGATCCGCAACCTCGCGCACGAGATCAAGAACCCGCTGGGCGGCATCCGCGGCGCGGCCCAGCTGCTGGAAATGGAGATCGAGTCGCGCGAGCTGACCGAATACACGCGCGTCATCATCCACGAAGCCGACCGCCTGCAGACCCTGGTCGACCGCCTGCTCGCGCCGCACCGTCGCCCGCATGTGGTGGGCGACGTCAACATCCACGAGGTCTGCGAACGGGTGCGCTCGCTGATCCTGGCCGAATTCCCCCGGGGCCTGCGTGTGGTGCGCGACTACGACACCTCCATCCCCGAATTCCGCGGCGACCGCGAGCAGCTGATCCAGGCCGTGCTCAACATCGCGCACAACGCCTGCCAGGCGCTGGCCGAGCGCATTGCCGCCGGCGAGGCGAGGCTGACCTTCCGGACCCGGGTGGCGCGTCAGGTGACTTTCGGCAAGCAGCGCTACAAGCTGGCACTGGAATTGCATGTCATCGACAACGGGCCCGGCGTGCCGGACTCGATCAAGGACCGCATCTTTTACCCGCTGGTGTCCGGGCGGGAGGGGGGCTCCGGCCTGGGGCTGACGCTGGCACAGACGTTCGTGCAGCAGCACCATGGCCTGATCGAGTGCGACAGCGAGCCAGGCCGGACCGATTTCAAGATTTTGATCCCGCTGCCCTGATCCGCTCACGGCAGCATGACCTGAGGTAAGCCACGACATGAAGCCGATCTGGATTGTTGATGATGACCATTCGATCCGCTTCGTGCTGGAGAAGGCGCTGCAGCGCGAGCAACTGCCCACCCGCAGCTTCACCAACCCGCGCGAGGTGCTGGCCGCACTGGACGACGAAGGCGAGGGCCCGCAGGTCCTGGTGAGCGACATCCGCATGCCCGGGGGCACGGGGCTGGAGCTGCTGGAGAAGGTCAAGGCGCGCCTGCCTGGCCTGCCGGTCATCATCATGACCGCGTTCTCCGACCTCGACAGTGCCGTCTCCGCCTTCCAGGGCGGGGCCTTCGAATACCTGCCCAAGCCCTTCGACCTGCCCAAGGCGGTCGAGCTGATCCACCGTGCGGTCGACGAGAGCCAGCGTGAGGAGGTGGCCCAGGAGACGATCGACGCTGCGCCCGAGATGCTGGGGCAGGCGCCGGCCATGCAGGACGTGTTCCGCGCCATTGGCCGGCTCTCGCAGAGCAACGTCACGGTGCTGATCACCGGCGAGTCGGGTTCGGGCAAGGAACTGGTGGCGCGTGCCCTGCACAAGCATTCGCCGCGTGCCAACGGGCCTTTCGTGGCCATCAACACCGCTGCCATCCCGAAGGACCTGCTCGAGAGCGAGCTCTTCGGTCACGAGCGCGGCGCCTTCACGGGTGCGCAGACCATGCGCCGCGGCCGCTTCGAGCAGGCCGAGGGCGGCACGCTGTTCCTCGACGAGATCGGCGACATGCCCTTCGATCTGCAGACGCGCCTGCTGCGCGTGCTCTCCGACGGGCATTTCTACCGTGTGGGCGGCCACAGCGCCGTCAAGGCCAATGTGCGTGTGATCGCGGCCACCCACCAGGACCTGGAGCAGCGTGTCAAGGAAGGCGTGTTCCGCGAGGACCTGTTCCATCGCCTCAACGTCATCCGCCTGCGCCTGCCGGCCCTGCGCGAGCGACGCGAGGACGTACCCATGCTCACGCGCCATTTCCTGCAGCAGAGCGCGCGCCAGCTCGGCGTCGAGCCCAAGCGCATCTCGGATGCAGCACTGGAGAGGCTGAGCCGTTTCGGTTTTCCCGGCAATGTGCGCCAGCTCGAGAACATCTGCCACTGGCTGACCGTGATGGCGCCGGCGCAGGTGATCGAGCCCAAGGACCTGCCGCCGGAGATCGGCCTGGAGCTGTCTTCGCCCGGCCTGCCTGCCGCCGAGGCGGCCGCGCCAGCCCCGGTGGGGACGATGGCCGTGGCGACGCCCGACGCCGAGCCCGGTGCCATGCCGCCCACAGGCTGGGAAAACGCCCTCCAGGCCGAGGCCGTGGCTCTGCTGGCCAGCGGCCGCACCGACGTCTGGGACGAGCTGACTCGCCGCTTCGAGCGCAAGCTCATCCTGACCGCGCTGGGCACCACGCGCGGGCGGCGCATCGAGGCCGCGCACAAGCTCGGCATCGGGCGCAACACCATCACGCGCAAGATCCAGGAGCTCGGAATCGAGGAGTAGGGAGCGCATCCCCCTGAGCAGCTGCGCCGCCTCCCCGTTCTGCGCAGCGCAGGGGGACGACGCCGGTGGCCGGGCGCAGCCCGTTTCACGGCATCCACCCGTTCAAGCCCGGGCTGGGCTCATCGAAGCTCGAGGATGACGGGTGCGTGGTCGCTGGGGCGCTCGTTGCGCCGCGGCGTGACGTCGATGCGGCAGGCGACGGCCCGGGCCTTGAGCGCCTCGCTGATCAGGATGTGGTCGATGCGCAGGCCCTGCTTGCGGCGGAAAGCCATGTTGCGATAGTCCCACCACGAATAGTTCTTCTCCGGCTGCGGGAACAGGCGCACCGCGTCTGTCAGGCCCAACGCGACCAGCGCGCGCAGGTGGGCGCGCTCCTCCTCGGTGCAGTGAATGGTGTCCTTCAGGCCCACCGGATCCCAGACGTCGAGGTCGTCGAAAGTGATGTTGTAGTCGCCCATGAGCACCAGCTGCGGGTGGGTCGCGAGTTCGCCTTTCAGCCAGTCGTGCAGGGCCTCGAGCCAGCGCATCTTGTAGGCGAACTTGTCCGAACCCGGTTCCTGTCCGTTGGGGAAGTAGGCCCCGACCACGCGGATGCCGCCCACCGTGGCGCTGATGACGCGGGCCATCTCGTCCTCGAAGCCCGGAATGTTGCGCACCACGGCGTCGAGCGGCGTGCGCGCCAGCAGCGCCACGCCGTTGTAGGTCTTCTGGCCGAAGCAGGCGGCCTGGTAGCCGGCTTCAGAAAAGGGCTCGACGGGGAACTTGTCGTCGGTGAGCTTGAGTTCCTGCAACGCCAGCACGTCCACCGGGTTGGTCGCCAGCCAGTCCAGCACCTGCGGCAGGCGCACGTTGAGCGAGTTGACGTTCCAGGTGGCGAGTTTCATGGGCGGCGTGCAATCAGATGTGCAGCATGGCGAGGATGCCCACGCCCAGGCCGATGGCACCGCCGGCGAACATGGCGTATTCCAGCCACTTCTTGCGCGTCAGCAGGGCGATGGCCGCCAGCGCAATGGCCACCTGCAGCACCGTGGTGGCCTGGGCCCAGCGGTGGTGCAGGTGGATCTGCGCCTCGCTCTTCTGGTCCCAGTCCGTGGCCTCGGCTTCCAGCTTCTCGGCCACGAGCCTGATCTCGCCCTTTTCCTTCTCGTAGCGGTCGATCTTGGCCTGGTACTTGACCTTTTCGTCGGCCCCGGGCGTGAGGTCGCGCGAGACCTCGGCCATGGACTGCTTGGTGCTCTTGGCCTGGAAGTAGTTCCACTGGTTGGAAGCTTCCGTCTTCTTGAGGGCCGCGTTGTTCTTGTACAGGCCGGCATTGGCCTGGGTGGCGCCGGCCATGTAGGCAAAGATGGCGCCTACCGTGGCGATGATGGCCGTGAAGAGGGCGATCTGGTTGGTCATGCCGTTGCCGTGCTCGCCATGGCCGCCTTGCCGCGCGTGTTCGAGTTCGTGGTCGTGCGGGCCATGCACGTGAAAGCCGCCTCCGGACATGTCAGGTTCCTTCTGTGTTCGTGTAAGTGACAAAACTGAATTTCAGACCGGTGGAGGAGACGTGGTGTTCACGCTGCGTTTCCTTCCACCCGGGGCCGAATTGTGGGGCAAAGGCATCGCCCTCGAACTCGGCCTCGATCTCGGTCACCACGGCCGTGCTGGCCAGAGGCAGGGCCTGGGCGTAGATGTCGGCACCGCCGATGATCCAGGCATCGCTGACATCGCCGCACAGGGTGATGGCTTCTTCCAACGAGTGCGCCACGCGCGTGCCTTCGGCTTGCCAGTCGCGCTGGCGCGTCACCACCACGTTGGTGCGCCCCGGCAGGGGGCGGAAGCGCGGGGGCAGCGACTCCCAGGTCTTGCGGCCCATGATGACGGGGCAGCCCAGGGTGGTGCGCTTGAAGTGGGCCAGGTCCTCGGGCAGATGCCAGGGCATCACGCCGTCCTTGCCGATGGCGCCGTTGGCGGCGCGCGCATAGATCAGGTGCAGTTTCACGGGGTCGTCCTGCGGTGACGGGGCGGCAGCAGCACGGCGGCAATGGCCAGCATCACGAAGACGATGGCCAGATAGTCCTGCCAGTGCGGCCACTCGCCGACGATGAGGGTGGCGCTGAGTGTGCCTACCAGGGGGATGGCCATCACGCTCATGGCGCTGGTGGCCGGCGGCAGGTGGCGTGCGAGCCCGGCCCACAGGGTCTGGGCGAAGCCGTAGTTGATGAAGGCGCCATACGCCAGGCTGGCCCACATCGCGCCGCTGAATGCCCAGTCCGGCCAGGGTTCGCTGGCCAGGGCGATGAGCCACAGGCAGGCGCTGGTGAGGATCATCATCCAGACGGTCAGGGTCTCCACGGGCAGCGTGAGCACGGCGCGGCGCATCATCAGCGTGCCGATGGCCCAGCTCACGGCTGCGATCTCCATCCACAGCACGCCCAGCGGACGGCCGCTGAGTGCCGTGAATTCGCTCGAGGTCAGCAGCACGATGGCCACGGCCACTGCGAGCGCGGCGAACACCGTGCGGCGCGTGAGCCGCTCGCCGAGGAAGAGCGCGCCGATCAGGACCGTCCAGATCGGCATGGTGAAGCCCAGGATCGCTGCACGCCCCGAGGCCAGTTCCTTCACGCCGAGGATGGACACCGTGTGCCAGCCCAGCATGTTCGGGATGCCGATGCCGACCACCGATTTCCATTCGGCCCCCTGCGGCAGCATGCGCAGGCCGCGGGCGCGGTACCAGCTGTAGAGGAAAAGCGCGCCGGCCGTCATGGTCAGCGCGCGGAAGTACATGGGCGAGAGCTCGCGCAGCGAGAACTTCATCATCGGCCAGTTGATGCCCCACATCAGCGTGAGGGCGATCAGGGCCAGCAGCTGGCGCTGGTTGATCACACCGCCACCGGGGCCTTGATGGCCGGATGGCACTGGTAATCCAGTACCTCGAAGTCCTCGTACTGGTAGTCGAAGATCGAGTCCGGCCGGCGCTTGATGTTCAGTACCGGGTAGGGATAGGGCGTGCGGCTGAGCTGCAGCTCCACCTGCTCGTGGTGGTTGCTGTAGATGTGGCAGTCGCCGCCGGTCCAGATGAAATCGCCTACGCCGAGGTCGCACTGTTGCGCCACCATGTGGGTGAGCAGGGCGTAGCTGGCGATGTTGAAAGGCACGCCCAGGAAGATGTCGGCGCTGCGCTGGTAGAGCTGGCAGGAGAGCTTGCCCGGCTCGCCCGCCACCGCCGACGGCGCCACGTAGAACTGGAAGAAGGCGTGGCAGGGCATGAGTGCCATCTTGTCGAGTTCGGCCACGTTCCAGGCGCTGACGATGATGCGGCGCGAGTCCGGGTTGCTCTTGAGGGTCTTGATGACCTCGGCGATCTGGTCGATGTGGCCGCCGTCGGGCGTGGGCCAGCTGCGCCACTGCACGCCGTAGACGGGGCCCAGATCCCCGTCGGGTTTGGCCCATTCGTCCCAGATGGTCACGCCACGCTCACGCAGCCAGTTGTTGTTGCTTGAGCCGGTGAGGAACCACAGCAGCTCGTGGATGATCGACTTCAGGTGCACCTTCTTGGTGGTCACCAGCGGAAAGCCCTCGTTAAGGTCGAAGCGCATCTGGTGGCCGAACACGCTGCGCGTGCCCGTACCCGTGCGGTCGGTCTTGGTCACGCCCGTGGTGTACACGTGGCGCATGAAATCTTCGTACTGGCTGCGCAAGGGGCGCGGGGAAAGGCTGCTCATGGCCGGCAATTATCCGCGGATCACCCGGTTCGGGTTCATCAGGTTGTGCGGGTCCAGCGCCTGCTTGATGCTGCGCATCAGGCCCAGGGCCACCGGTGACTTGTGGTGCTCCAGCTTCTCGGCCTTAAGGCTGCCGATGCCGTGCTCGGCCGAGATGGAACCCTTGTAGCGGTCCACCACCTCGTACACCAGGGCGTTCATGGGCGCCTCTTCCTCGTTCAGGAAGCGCGCCTGGTCGTCGCCCTCGGGGGCCTGCACGTTGTAGTGCAGGTTGCCATCGCCCAGGTGGCCATAGGTCACCAGGCGCGCACCGGGGAACTTCTGCAGCAACAGGGCATTGGTCTCGGCCACGAACTCCGGGATGCGCGAGACGTTGATCGAGATGTCGTGCTTGATGTTGAGCCCTTCCTGGGCCTGCGCCAGCGGGATGCTCTCGCGGATGTGCCACAGCGCCTGGGCCTGGGCCATGCTCTCGGCCACCACGGCATCCGTCACGCAGCCGGCTTCCATGGCGGCTTCGAGCAGTCGTTCGAACTGCGCGCGCGCATGGGTCTCGGACTCGTTGTCCGAGTTCTCCAGCACCACGCACCAGGGCGACTCCTGCCAGAAGGGCACGCGCTGCTGCGGAAAATGCTTGACGACCAGGCTCAGCGCGAACTGGCCCATGACCTCGAAGCCGGTGAGGCCCGCGCTCAGGTGCGCGTGCGCCAGGCCCAGCAACTGCACCGCGGCTTCCAGCGAGGGCACGGCCGCGTAGGCCGTGAGTTGGGCCTTGGGCAGCGGGTAAAGCTTCATGACGGCGCCGGTGATCACTCCCAGCGTGCCCTCGGAGCCGATGAAGAGGTGGCGCAGGTCGTAGCCTGTGTTGTCCTTGCGCAGGCCCGTCAGGCCGTCCCAGATCTCGCCCTGGGCGGTGACCACCTCCAGGCCCAGGCAGAGCTCGCGCGTGTTGCCGTAGCGCACCACCTGGGTCCCACCGGCATTGGTGCCCAGATTGCCGCCGATGGTGCAGCTGCCTTCCGAGGCCAGGCTCAGGGGGAACAGGAAGCCGGCCTTCTCGCACTCCTCCTGCAGGGTCTGCAGCACGCAGCCGGCGTCCACCGTGATGGTGAGGTTACCGGCGTCCAGCTGGCGCACCTTGTTCATGCGCGTGAGGCTGAGCACCACCTGGGTGCCGCTGGCGTCGGGCGTGGAGCCCACCACCATGCCGGTGTTGCCGCCCTGCGGCACCATGGCCACGCGCGCGGCGGCGCAGGCCTGGACCACCGCGGCCACTTCCGCTGTTGAGGCGGGACGCACCACGGCCAGCGCGCGCCCGCGTTCGCGGCGGCGCCAGTCGAGTTCCCAGCCGGTCAGGTCGGTGGCGGGGTCTTCGTGGGTGAGGACATGGGCGGTGCCGACGATGCGGCGCAGCTGCGCGAGCAGCTCGTCGTGCGCGGGAGTGGAGGCAGTCATGGTGTCAGGGGATCGGGGTTGGGGGCGGTGGTACGGGCCGCCTTCTGGCGCAGCCGGATGTGCAGCACGCAGCCGGCGAACAGCGCCAGGCTCAGCAGCACTTCCAGGCTTGCCAGCCAGGCGCCGGGGGGCGGTTCGCTGGTGGCGCGCACCACGCCTTCGGTGAAGTAGAGCCAGACCAGCAGGCTGAGCCAGCGGTAGGTGTACATGCGGTTCTTCAGCAGGCCGGCCAGCGGAAGGCACAGCGGCAGCACCTTGAGTGCCAGCCAGGATCCTCCGGGGCGCAAGGGGGCCAGCCAGAGTTCCCAGGCCAGGCCCAGCAGGATCAGTCCGAGCAGGCTGGCCACGCTGAGCCGGCGGCTCCAGAGCACATGGGGGTCGAGCGTCTTCATGGAAGCTGGCATCATAGCGGGATGAGTCCGCCCGCACGCCTGCAGGAGTTACTGCACGAGCTTTCCCACTTTCCCTGGCGCAACACGGCAGCGACCCTGCGAGAGCGTTTTCGCGAGGATCGCCTGGGACTCTCCGCCGGCAGCCTGACCTTCACCACCACGATCGCGCTGGTGCCGCTGCTGACCGTGGCGCTGGCCCTGTTCACGGCCTTTCCGGTCTTTGCCAAGTTCCAGGACATACTGCAGCGCTGGCTGGTGGAGAGCCTGGTGCCGGACAACATCGCGCGTCAGGTGCTGGGCTATCTCACGCAGTTTGCCGGGCGGGCCGGACGCCTGGGCTGGGCCGGCCTGACAGTGCTCTTCTTCACGGCGCTGAGCCTGGTGTTCACCATCGACCGCACGCTCAACGGCATCTGGCGCGTGCGCCGCCCGCGCCGCTGGGGGCAGCGGCTGCTGGTCTACTGGGCGGCGCTCACGCTCGGGCCCCTGCTGCTGGCGTTCAGCCTGACGCTGACCTCCTACCTCGTCACGGCCTCGCGCGGCCTGGTGGGCGGCATGCCCGACAGCCTGCGCCTGTTCTTCGATGTGCTCGAGTTCGTGCTGGTGGCTGCGGCCATGGCCGCCACCTACCACTACGTGCCCAACACCCATGTGAAGTGGCGTCACGCCTGGACCGGCGGTGTGTTCGCCGCCGCCGGCATCGAGCTGGCCAAGTACCTGCTCACCCTCTACCTGAAGAAGGTCCCCACCTACGCGGCGGTGTACGGTGCCTTTGCCACGCTGCCCATCCTGCTGGTGTGGATCTACATTGCCTGGGTCATCGTGCTGCTGGGGGCGGTGATCGCCGCCTACCTGCCCAGCCTGCTGGCCGGGGTGGCGCGGCGCAGCCCGGGGCCGGGCTGGCGCTTCCAGCTCGCTCTGGAGATGCTGCAGGCGCTGGAGCAGGCGCGCCACGGGCCCGGGCGCGGCCTGACGCTGATGCAGCTGGCCGAGCGCCTGCGCGTCGACCCGCTGCAGCTCGAGCCGCTGGGCGAGGTGCTGGTCGGACTGGACTGGGTGGGGCGTCTGGTCGATGCCGGGCCGGCCGATCCGCCGCGCCTGGTGCTGCTGGCCGAGCCCGGGGCCACGCCGCTGGCGCCGCTGCTGCAGGCGCTGCTGCTGCCGCGCGAGGCCAGCACCGCCTTGCTGTGGGAAAACGCCGCGCTCGATGGCCTGATGCTGCGCGATGCGCTATTGAAAAGATAGCGGATCCGCTCAGAACGGGATCTTGCCGGTCCAGATGTCCTTGTACATCACCCAGTCGCCCATGAAGCTGTAGAGCGGGCGCTTGAAGCTCGCCGGCTTGTTCTTCTCGAAACCGAAATGCCCCAGCCAGGCGAAGCCGTAGCCGCACAGCAGGCTGTAGAGCAGGTACTGTGGCTGTCTGGTGGCGATGAGCAGGCCCAGGCAGACCAGGGCCAGGGTGCTGCCCAGGAAATGCAGGCGGCGACAGGTGCGGTTGCTGTGCTCGCCCAGATAGAAGGGATAGAACTCGGCGAAGCTCTGGAAGCTGCGCGGATCGGCGCTGGCGGGGCTGCTCATGGGGCGTCTCCTCGTGGATGGGCGCAGTGTAGGCCGGCGGTCAGCTGCCAGCAAGGTGCCCGGGTATAGTGCCGCGAAAAAGCCACCGGGGAGTCTGTTGATGACCGCTGCCCTGCGCAACCTGCGCAACCTGCGCATGCTCACACGCTACACCGCCTGGGCCGATGCGCGCCTGTATGCGGCCGTGGCCGGACTGCCGAAGGACGAGCTCACGGCGCGCCGCGCCACGGGGGCCGGCAGCCTGCTGGGCACGCTCGGCCATGCCTGGGTGGTGGACCGGATCTGGCAGGCCCATCTCGAAGGCCGTCCGCACGGCTACACCACGCGCAACACCCCGACCGAACCGACCCTGGCGACGCTGCAGGCCGGGCAGGAGGCGCTGGACGCGTGGTACATCGCCTGTGCCGACGCCATGGACGAGCGCGCGCACGACGAGGTGGTCTCCTTCCACTTCGTGGACGGAGGCGCCGGCGCCATGCAGCGCGGCGACATCCTGTTGCATGTCGTGAACCACAAGACCTACCACCGGGGCTACGTCGCGCAGATGTTGTACGAGGCCGGCAGCCGTCCGCCGGTGATGGATCTGCCGGTGTTCCTGCGCGACGTGCTGCAGGCCCCGGCGGCGGACCCTGCTGCCTGACGCCCATGTTCATCGGCCATTTCGCTGCCGGCTTTGCCGCCAAGGCCATCGCGCCCCGGGTCTCTCTGGGCACCCTGTTCGTCGCGGCCCAGTTCCTCGACCTGCTGTGGCCGACCTTCCTGCTGCTGGGCCTGGAGCGCGTGCGCATCGAGCCGGGCGCCACGACGGTGACGCCGCTGGTCTTCGAGCACTACCCCTACACGCACAGCCTGCTGGCGGTGCTGGTCTGGGCGGCGCTGATCGGGGGGCTGTACCTGCTGAGCGGGCGCGGCCGGCGCGGGGCGCTGGTGCTGGCCGCTCTGGTGCTCAGCCACTGGCTGCTCGACCTGCTGGTGCACCGGCCGGACCTGCCGATCTCGCCCTGGGGCGGTGGCTTGCTGGGCCTGAATGCCTGGTCCTCGCTGCCGCTCACGCTGGCGCTGGAATTGCCGCTGTTCATGCTGGCGGTGTGGCTGTATGCGCGCAGCACCCAGGCCCGCGATGCGGCGGGCCGCTGGGGCCTGTGGGGTCTGGTGGCTTTCCTCTTCGTCATCCACGGCGGCAACCTCTTCGGCTCGCCCCCGCCCAGCGTGCAGGCCATCGCCTGGGTGGGGCAGATGCAGTGGCTGCTGGTGCTGTGGGGCTACTGGGTGGACCGGCACCGCAGCCCGCGGGTGCAGGCCTGAGCCTCAGCGGCCCAAAAAGTCCCGGATGGCGAACAGCGTGGCGTCCGGGGCCTCGGTCATCTGGTGGTGGCCCACGGGCAACTGGATCTCCTGCACCGTCTTGCCGGCCGTGCGCGCCCGGGTGATGAGGCCCTGAGCGGCTTTCGGCAGCGTCATCTGGTCCTGGGCCCCGAGGAGGAACAGCACCGGGCAGGTGATGGCCTGGATCGCCTGATCCCCGTTGGCGTAGCGGTCACAGGCCTGGAAGCCGCGGTGGAACACGTTGACCTGGCGGTTGCTGGCCAGCACGCGCCGGCCCAGCGCCAGGCTCGCGCCATAGACCCAGGTGCCGGGCCCCAGCGCCGAGGGCGGGGCGGCCAGGGTGCTGCGCGAATAGACATTGATCATCTTCAAGGCCTTTTCAGGTTCGTTGAGCGAGGCGTCCAGCAGCGCCTGCGAGACCTTCATCGGATAGGCCGTGCCCACCAGCACCAGATGGCTCACGCGCTCCTTCAGCTGAGCGGCGGCCTCGAGCGCGATCAGCGAGCCCCAGCTGTGACCCACCAGGGCGGCGCGCGGCACGCCCGCAGCGTCGAGCAGGGCGGCGATGAAGGCTGCCGCGTCTTCCACCGAGGCCGGGGCCTCGCCCGCGCTTCGGCAGTGGCCCGGCAGGTCCACGGCCAGCACGTTCCAGCCATGGTGAGCCAGGTAGCGGCTCTGCAGGATCCAGATGCTGTGGTCGCCCAGCACGCCGTGGATCATGACGACGGTGGGCTTGGCGGGGTCGAAGGCCTTGCCGCCGGTGTAGCAGTAGGTCCGGGCGCCGTTGACGGTCAATTCCATCATGCACCTGCCTTTTCTGCCGCTTTCAGGGCGCGCTTCAAATCCTCGATGAGGTCGTCCGGATCTTCGAGACCGATGGACAGGCGGATGGTGCCTTGCGAGATGCCGGCGCCGGCCAGCGCCTCGTCGCTCATGCGGAAGTGGGTGGTGGAGGCCGGGTGGATCACCAGGCTGCGGCAGTCGCCCACATTGGCCAGGTGGCTGAAGAGCCTGAGCGTCTCGATGAACTTCTTGCCCTGCTCGCGGTTGCCCTTGATGTCGAAGCTGAACACCGAGCCGGCGCCGCGCGGCAGCAGCTTGCGCGCCAGCGCGTGGCTGGGGTGGCTCTCCAGCAGCGGGTGGCCCACGCGCGCGACGAAGGGCTGGCTGGCCAGGAAAGCCACCACCTTTTCGGTGTTGCTCATGTGGCGTGCCATGCGCAGCGGCAGGGTCTCCAGGCCCTGCAGGATCAGCCAGGCCGTGTGCGGGCTCATGCAGGCACCGAAGTCGCGCAGGCCCTCGCGCCGTGCGCGCAGCAGGAAGGCGCCCACGGTGGACTCTTCGGTGAAGACCATGTTGTGGAAGCCGTCGTAGGGTGCGCTCAGTTCGGCGAACTTGCCCGAGGCGTCCCAGTCGAAGCTTCCGCCGTCCACCACCACGCCGCCGATCACCGTGCCATGGCCGCTGAGGAACTTGGTGGCCGAGTGGTAGACCAGGTCGGCGCCGTGCTCGAAAGGCCGGGTCAGCCAGGGCGAGGTCAGGGTGGAGTCCACCAGCAGCGGCACACCCGCCTCGTGCGAGATCTGCGCCACCGCGGGAATGTCCAGCACGTCCAGGCCCGGGTTGCCCACGGTCTCGCCGAAGAAGAGCTTGGTATTGGGTTGCACCGCCGCGCGCCAGCCGTCCAGGTCGCCCGGCTTGACGAAGGTGGTGGCTATGCCGAAACGGCGCAGCGTGTAGTGCAGCAGGTTCTGGCTGCCGCCGTAGAGCGCCGTGGACGCCACGATGTGCGAGCCGGCACCCATGAGCGTGGCGATGGCCAGGTGCAGCGCCGCCTGGCCGCTGGCCACGGCAATGGCGCCGATGCCGCCTTCGAGTGCTGCCATGCGCTGCTCGAAGACCGCGTTGGTCGGGTTGCTGATGCGGCTGTAGACGTGGCCGGCGCGCTCCAGGTTGAACAGCGCGGCCGCGTGGTCGCTGGACTCGAAGACGAAGGAGGTGGTGAGGTGGATGGGCACGGCGCGCGCGCCGGTGGCCGGGTCGGGGGCAGCCCCGGCGTGCAGGGCCAGGGTGTCGAAGCCGGGGTCGGAATAGCCGGGCATGGGATGTCTCCGAGAGTCAGGGTAAACCGGTGTATGCGCTGGCTTGACCGAATGCGCGGTTATGGGTTCAATGCAGACATTGTGGGCCATATTCCCGGCCGGAAGAACCATCCTGAGTCACGAGGAGCACACCATGAAAGTCAGCGACATCCTGCGCGTCAAGGGCAGCACCCTCTACACCGTCACCCCCGAGGAGGCGCTGGCCAAGGCGCTCAACACCATGGCCGAGAAGGACATCGGCTCGCTGGTGGTCATGGAACACGGCGACCTGGTGGGCATGCTGACCTTCCGCGAGGTCATCCAGCAGGTGGTGAAGAACAACGGCAGCGTGGGCATGACCCTGGTGCGCACCGCCATGGACGACGCCCCGCTGACCTGCACCATGGAGACCGAGCTCGACGAGGTGCGTCGCATGATGCTGGACCGCCACGCGCGTTACATGCCGGTCATGGACAAGAAGATGCTCATGGGCGTGATCAGCTTCTACGACGTGGCCAAGGCCGTGGTGGACGCGCAGAACTTCGAGAACAAGATGCTCAAGGCCTACATCCGCGACTGGCCCGAAGAGGAGGAGCCGGCGGCCGCCAGGAAGGCCTGAGTCTCTGCCGGGCCCTGCCTGCTCTGGGATAATCGTCCCCATGAGCGGCAACACCTTCGGACACCTTTTCACCGTCACCAACTTTGGTGAATCCCACGGCCCGGGCATCGGCTGCGTGATCGACGGCTGCCCGCCCGGCATGCAGCTCAGCGAGGCCGACATCCAGCCCGACCTGGACCGGCGCCGCCCCGGCACCTCCAGATTCGTCACCCAGCGCAACGAACCCGATGCGGTGGAAATCCTCTCCGGCGTGTACGAGGGCAGGACCACCGGCACGCCGATCTGCCTGCTCATCAGGAACACCGACCAGCGCAGCAAAGACTACGGCAACATCCTGCAGACCTTCCGCCCGGGCCACGCCGACTACAGCTACTGGCGCAAGTACGGCATCCGCGACCCGCGCGGCGGCGGCCGCTCCTCGGCCCGGCTGACCGCGCCCATGGTGGCCGCCGGTGCCGTGGCCAAGAAATGGCTGAAGGAACAGTTCGGCACCGGGTTCCGCGGCTGCATGACGCAGATCGGCGAGGTGGTCATCCCCTTCGAGTCCTGGGATCACGTGCCCAACAACCCCTTCTTCGCGCCGGTGGCCGATGTCTCGGCGCTGGAGGCCTACATGGAGGCGCTGCGCAAGTCCGGCGACTCCTGCGGCGCGCGCCTGCGCGTGACCGCCACCCACATGCCCGTGGGCCTGGGCGAGCCGCTCTTCGACAAGCTCGACGCCGACATCGCCTACGCCATGATGGGCATCAATGCCGTCAAGGGCGTGGAGATCGGCGCCGGCTTCGCCGCCGTGGCCGACAAGGGCAGCACGCATGGCGACAGCCTGACGCCCCAGGGCTTCCAGGGCAACAAGGCCGGCGGTGTGCTGGGCGGCATCAGCACCGGGCAGGACCTGGAAGTGTCCATTGCCATCAAGCCCACCAGCTCCATCCTCATCCCGCGCCAGTCCATCGACGTCGAAGGCCACAGCACGGAAGTCATCACCAAGGGCCGGCACGACCCCTGCGTGGGCATCCGCGCCACGCCGATCGCCGAGGCCATGCTGGCGCTGGTGGTCATGGACCACGCGCTGCGCCACCGCGCCCAGTGTGGCGACGTGCAGTTGCCCAACGATCCCATTCCCGGTTCTGTCTAAGCCATGGCGGCCGTCATGACCGACGCCGAGCGCGCCACGCGCATCGATCTGGCCGCGGCCTACCGCCTGGCCGCGCTCAATGGCTGGGACGACACCATCTACACCCACATCTCGGCGGCCGTGCCGGGCGAAGAGGGTGCCTACCTGATCAATCCCTACGGCCTGCTGTTCGAGGAGGTCTGCGCCTCCAACCTGGTCAAGGTGGACACCCGTGGCCGCAAGCTCGACGACTCGCCCCACCCGGTCAACCCCACGGGCTTTGCCATCCACGGCGCCATCCATGCGGCGCGCGCCAGTGCACGCTGCGTGCTGCACCTGCACACCGAGTGGGGCCTGGCCCTGGCCATGGTGCCCGGCGGCCTGCTGCCCACCACCCAGCACGCCATGCGCCTGTTCGGCCGCCTGGGCCGCCATGCCTACGAGGGCCTGGCTCTGGGTGAGGCCGAGGGGCGGCGCCTGGTGGCCAACCTTGGTGAACTCGACGGCCTGATCCTGGAGAACCACGGTACCCTCACCGTGGGCCGCACGGTCGCCGAGGCGTACATGCTCATGCACCACCTCGAGCGCGCTGCGCGCGCCCAGCTGCGGGCGATGGCCGCGGTGGCCGCCGCCGGCGACCAGGTGCTGGTGCCCGGCGAAGCCGTGGCTGCGCTGACCTACCGCCAGTGGGTCGGCGACGGCAGCGAACGCGACGGCGACGCCGAATGGCCGGCCCTGCTGCGCCGCCTGGACCGCATCGATTCCTCTTACCGCAACTGAACCGCAAGGAGTTCCCCATGCCCACCATCCGCGTCGAAATGTTCGAAGGCCGCACGCCCGAGCAGAAGAAGGAGTTCGTCAAGGCCGTGACCGAGGCCACCGTCAGGACCCTGGGCACCTCGCCCGAGGCGGTGGACGTGGTGCTGTTCGAGATCAAGAAGTCCGACTGGGCCACCGGCGGCGTGCTCTGGAGTGAGAAGAAGTAGGGCGGCCGCAGGTCCCGCCGTGACGGCCTCGCGTCGCCAGCTGCTGCCGTTCGCAGCCCTGTCGGCCACCTATTTCGCACACATCGGCTTCTTCAACCCCTACCTGCCGCTGTGGCTCAAGTCGCAGGGCCTGAGCCTGCTGGTCATCAGCCTGCTGACGGTGGTGCCCGCCGTCACGCGGCTCATCGGCCCCTACGCCTGGGGGGCGCTGAGCGACCACACGGGCGAGCGCGTCAAGCTGCTGCGCTATGGCGCCACGGCGGCGCTCGTCCTCTCACTGGGGCTGTGGGTCGAGGGCGGTGTGGCCTGGCTGGCGCTGGTGCTGTTCCTGATGTTCCTGCACACCAGCGCCATGATGCCCATGAGCGAGGCCGCCATGGCGCACCTGGTCAGCGCCGGCGGTGCCTTCGACGCCCGGCGCTACGGGCGCGTGCGGCTGTGGGGCTCGCTGGGTTTCCTCGTCACGGTGTTTGCTGCCGGTGCCTGGTTCGAACATTACGGGCTGGGCCATTTCCCGGCCTGGACCGTGCTCTCGCTGCTGGCGGTGGTGGGGGCCGTCTGGTGGCTGCCCGACCTCAAGGAAGAGCTCCCCGCGCATGACCGCAAGCGCCCGGTGGGGCCCATCCTGCGCCAGCGCGCTGTGCAGTGGTTCTTCGCCTCGGCCTTCTTCCACGTGCTGGCGCACATGGGGGTCTACATCTACTTCTCGCTGCACCTCGACGCCCTGGGCTACAGCAAGACCGTGATCGGCCTCATGTGGGGCATCTCGGTGGTGGTGGAGATCGTCTGGTTCTTCACCCAGAGCCGCTGGCTGCCGCGGCTCAGCCTGACGGCCTGGCTGCTGCTGTGCGCCGCGCTCACCGTGCTGCGCATGGGCCTGACGGCCGGTGGCGCGGCCCTGTGGCCGGTGCTGCTGCTGGCGCAGAGCCTGCATGCCTTCACCTTTGCCGCCCACCACACGGTCTGCATCGCGCTGCTGTCGCGCCATTTCCCGGGCAGCCTGCGCGGGCGCGGGCAGGCACTCTACAGCGTGCTGGCCTATGGCGTACCCGGGGTGCTGGGCGGGCTGGCCGGTGGCGCCCTGGCCACGCGCTACGGCCTGGCCAGCGTGTTCTGGGCCGGGCTGGTCTGCGCGGCGCTGGCCACCTGGTGCGCCTGGCAGGTCTGGCGCCAGCTGCACGGGCCGCAGCACAAGGGGACCTAGGGCCCCGGCCAGTCCGTGATCAGGGGCGCAGCCTCGTCGGGCTCGCGCGGCTCCAGCCCGCGCGTGGGCGTGCCGATGCAGACGAAGCCCACCAGCGCTTCTCCTTCGCCGCAAAAGGCCTGCACCAGCGCCGGGTGCTGGCACTTGCGGCCGCTGAGGATCTTGGCCCCGAATCCCATGAAGTGCAGCGCGTTCATGAAGTTGCTCATGGCGCCGCCCACGCAGATCCACTGCTCGTGCGGTGGCACCTTGGCCACGCTGTCGTCGATGCGGGCCACCCAGGCCACGAGCAGCGGGCCGTTCCAGGCGCGCTCGCGCTCGGTGGCCACCTCTTCCTCGCTCTTGCCCGAGTCGCGCGCGAACTGCTCGAACAGCGCCGCCAGGGCCGGGCGCCGGGCCTCGCTGACGCAGACCACGCGCCAGGGCCGCAGGCGGCCGTGGTTGGGGGCACGCAGGGCGGCCTGCACGGCCTGCGCCAGCTGCTCTGGCGTGGGCCCGGGGGCCACCATCCAGCGCGGGCCGATGGAATGGCGGCCCAGCAGTGCCGCCAGCGGCAGGCCGGTGTCCGGGGGCAGGGGCGGGCGGTCCATGGCGCCGTTCAGGCCAGCAGCCGCTCGTGGACCCACTGTGCCGCGGCCAGCAGCTTGTGGTCCTCGCCCATGCGGCCGACCAGCTGCAGGCCCACGGGCAGGCCACGGGATCCGGTGGCAAAGGGCAGGTGCACGGCCGGCAGGCCCAGCAAGGACCAGCTGCGGCAGAACAGCGGGTCGCCCGTGGCGGCCAGGCCCGCAGGCGCCTCGCCCGTGGTGCTGGGCGTGAGCAGCACGTCGTGGCGCTCGAACAGGCTGTCGACGCGCAGCCGCCAGTCGGCCGTGCGCTGCAGGTTGGCTGCGTGCGTGGCGCCTGTGATGGCCATGCCGGCGTCGAGCAGCGCCACCAGCTGCGGGCTCAGGGCCTCGCGGTGGCGCAGGCGTTCGTGGCTCAGCGAGCGGGCCATCTCGAAGGTCATGACATCCTTCTGCAGCTGGACCAGTTCGCCGAAGTCCTGCGGCATGGCCACGTCCTGGCAGCGGTCGCTGTGGCGGGCCAGGGCGGCAGTGGCGATCTCCCAGGCACGCCGGGTGTCCGGATCGGCCTGGTCCCAGGACGGCGAAGGGAACAGGCCGATGCGCAGCGTGCCGTGCACCTGCGTCTCGCGCAGGCGGGCGTCGCCCGTGAGCACGGCGCCCAGCAGGGCCGCGTCGGCCACGCTGCGGCCGAAGCCGCCGATCACGTCCAGCGCGGGCGAGAGGCTCTTGACGCCAGCGCCCGGCACGCGGCCCAGGCTGGGCTTGTAGCCCACCACGCCGCAGTAGGCGGCCGGCCGGATGATGGAGCCGGCCGTCTGCGTGCCCAGGGCCAGCGGCACCATGGCGGCGGCCACGGCGGCGGCCGAGCCGCTGGAGGAGCCGCCAGGGGTGTGCAGCGCGTTGTGCGGGTTCACCGTGGGGCCGGGCGTGAAGTAGGCGAACTCGGTGGTGACGGTCTTGCCCAGCAGTACGCCGCCGGCCTCGCGGCACAGCGCCACGCTGGCGGCATCGGCCACCGGGCGGTGGTGGGCGTAGACGGCGGAGCCGTAGCCCGTGGGCAGGTCGGCGGTGTCGAACAGGTCCTTCACGCCCAGCGGCAGGCCGTGCAGCGGGCCGCGCACGGCACCGGCGTCAAGCGCGCGTGCCTGCGCCAGCGCCGAGACGGCGTCGGTGTGCACGAAGGCGCGGATGTCGTCGTCGCGCTCGGCCACGCGTTCCAGGCAGGCGCGCACCAGGTCTTCGGCCTTGAGTTCGCGCCGCGCCAGCAGCGTGGCGGCCTGCGCGGCGCCGAGTTCATGCAGTCGGGGGGTGGCCATGCGGTCTCCTCGGGTCGTGTGCTTCCTGTGATGGGCGGATGGTAGCTGAGGGATAGTAGTCAAAACTCCCGCCATGCGCGTTCGAGTCAAAAACGGGATGATTTGTCCGCCAACATCGCGCGTCGTGTGCCCGTAGGCACACGCAAGCGATTTGGTGGGCAAAGGGCCCGGCGGGCACATCCGGTCGGATGTGCCCGCCGGTCCGGCCGTATGGGCCCGCAAACGCGACCGCGTTTGCTCTGGGCCGAACCCCTTGGGGCGTGGTTTTGCGGGCGATCCGCCGCGTTGCAAAACCAGGCAAGCCGTCCAGGCTTGCCTTGGGTTTTGCGCCTTGCGGCTCATCCCCCAAAAGCCACGCCGCGCACGGCGTGAGTTATGAATACCATCCCCGATGGCACAATTGAACGAACACCGACCGGGAAAAATTTCCATGAAAACCGTCCTCGTCCTCAACGGCCCCAACCTCAACCTGCTCGGCACGCGCGAGCCGCAGGTCTATGGCTCGCAGACCCTGGCCGACGTGCAGGCCCTGTGCGAGCGCGCCGCCGCCGCCAACGGCCTGGCGCTGGACTTTCGCCAGAGCAACCACGAGGGCGAGCTGGTGGACTGGATCCACGAGGCCGGCAAGCTGCAGGCCAAGGGCAAGCTGGCCGGCGTGATTCTGAACGCCGGCGCCTACACGCACACCAGCATCGCGCTGCACGACGCCATCAAGGGCACGGGCGTGACGCTGATCGAGCTGCACATCAGCAATGTGCATGCGCGCGAGGAATTCCGTCACCATTCCTGGATCTCGCCCGTGGCCCGCTCCGTCATGGCCGGCTTCGGCGTCAACGGCTATGCGCTGGCCATCGCCGGCCTGGTGCAGCTCACGGAGCAGAAATGACGCGCAAGCCCCCCGAGCTGCTGGCGCCAGCGGGCTCGCTGGCCATGCTGGAGACGGCCTTTGCCTTCGGGGCCGACGCCATCTACGCCGGCCAGCCGCGCTATTCGCTGCGCGTGCGCAACAACGACTTCGGCGACATCGAGGTGCTCAAGCGCGGCATCGATCGTGCGCACGCGCTTGGCCGCAGGTTCTTCCTCGTCTCCAACATCTTCCCGCACGGCAACAAGGTCAGGAGCTATGTAAACAACATGGCGCCGGTGATTGCCCTCAGGCCCGATGCCATGATCATGTCCGACCCCGGCCTCATCATGCTGGTGCGCGAGACCTGGCCCGAGATGGAGATCCACCTCTCGGTGCAGGCCAACACCGTCAACTCGGCGGCGGTGAAGTTCTGGAACCGGGTGGGCGTGAAACGCATCATCCTCTCGCGCGAGCTCTCGCTGGACCAGGTCGAGCAGATCCGCCAGGACTGCCCGGATTCCGAACTGGAAGTCTTCGTGCACGGCGCGCTGTGCATCGCCTACTCGGGCCGCTGCCTGCTTTCGGGCTACTTCAACCACCGCGATGCCAACCAGGGTAGCTGCACCAATGCCTGCCGCTGGGACTACAAGACCCACACGGCCCGGGTGGACGCCAGCGGCGACGTGCTCTCGCCGCCGCGTGCCGCCGGCCACGGCTGCGGCCAGGGCGAGACCCTGCCCAGCGAGGCACGCGACTCCATCGCCTACCTGCTGGAGGAAAGCAAGCGCCCTGGCGAGTTCATGCCCATCGAGGAAGACGAGCACGGCACCTACGTCATGAACTCCCGGGACCTGCGCGCCATCGAGCACGTGCTGCGCCTGGTCGAGATCGGCGTCGATTCGCTCAAGATCGAGGGCCGCACCAAGAGCCCGTATTACGTGGCGCGCACGGTGCAGAGCTACCGCCAGGCGATCGACGACGCCGTGGCCGGCCGCCCGCTGGACCCGGCCCTGCTCGGCCAGCTCGAAGGTCTGGCCAACCGGGGTTACACCTCGGGCTTCTACCAGCGCCACACGCCGCAGGAGACGCAGAACTACCTGCGCGGCTACTCCGAGTCGGGGCGCAGTCAGTACGTGGGTGATGTCCTTGCCTTTGATGCCGTGCGCGGCCTGGCGCAGGTGCGTGTACGCAACAAGTTTTCTGTGGGCGATACCCTGGAGTTGATCCACCCTGCGGGTAATCGCGACGTGCTGCTCGACCGCATGGAAAACGCCGAGGGTCAGCCCTTGAGTGTGGCCCCCGGTGATGGCCACATGGTCTGGCTACCGCTGCCAGCGAGCAGTGTGGGGGGCTTCGTGGCGCGTTACGTGAACCTGAGCGCTGGCGTGCCGGAAGCGGCCGTCGTCTGAGGCGTTACCCGCCATGTCCCAGCCCGCGCTGCTGCAGATCGACGAGTCCGAGGTCGAGGTCAGCGCCATCCGCGCCCAGGGCGCGGGCGGGCAGAACGTCAACAAGGTCTCCAGCGCCATCCACCTGCGCTTCGACATCAAGGCCTCGTCACTGCCCGAGGATGTGAAGGAACGACTGCTGGCGCTGCGCGACAGCCGCATCACCCAGGACGGCGTGCTGGTCATCAAGGCGCAGCAGCACCGCAGCCAGGACCTCAACCGGCTCGATGCCTTCTCGCGCCTGCACGAACTCGTCAACAGCGTGGCCAGGCCGCCGAAAACCCGCCGCGCCACGCGACCCACCGCGGCCTCGCGCCAGCGCCGGCTCGAAGGCAAGAGCCAGCGCAGCCAGACCAAGTCCCTGCGCGGGCGGGTGCGCAACGGTTCGGACGCGCACTGACGGCGCTGGGCTCCCGGGTGATCAACTGCCTGCATCTGCACTCGGGGCAGCGCAGACAAGCTGGACTACTGATAGGCGCGTGCGACCTGCAGTTCCAGGGTCTCGTCGGTCATCCGGTCCCCTGAGCGGAACGTCGCGACCTGCTTGAGAAGTCGGCGGTCCTTTTCCGAGTACCAGGCGGTGAATTGCCCCCTTGGACGAAGTGCCAAGTAAGTCAGTATCAGATCGCCGTCGACGCGAATTGCATCAAAGGTGCCCGCGGCGATGGTGATGCGTTCGTATCCGGCGATCCTCGCTTCGATCCTGCATTTCAGGCGCTCCGCGCATTCACCCGGTCCCTTCACATCCATCTGGGAGATCGTGGACTGCGGATCCCAGTGCTGCCCGAGAACGAATCCCATCTCGATGGGGGCGCTGATCGCCGCCGGCTTGTCGCTGAAAAGCCATTGCTGAGACGGAATCCCGTCCACGATGAGCTCCTCCACGATGCCCTCGGATTCGATGCTCTTGACCCGCCAGACCAGCTTCTTTCGTTTGCCGAACACCTTGTCCTCAGCCAGGTATTCCCATTCATCGCCGGTACTGGGTTTCTTGCCGGTATTGACCTGCATACGCGCGAGCTTCGGTGCGGCGGGCGTGGCCAGTGCCGCGGGCGCTGGCACAGTCTGTGGTGCAGTCGTGGTCGGGGTGGTGGCGGCACTGTTTGCCTCCGGCTTGCCCAGTGCGCGCAACATCACCCGCACGAAGCCCGGGTACTCGTACGCGGCGCCACTGTTGTGGTCGATCAGGGCACCGATACCACCGCCGAGGATGATGTTGCCGTACATCGAACCCTTGGTCTCGGAAACGATGGTCTGCTTGCCGGGTTCCATGCCGTCCTTGGAGCAGGTGATATGCATGTCCTGATTGGACTTGTTGATCATCACAGAACCGGGTGTTACGACCTGCCAACGGCCCTTGTTGTTCAGGAGTTCGCAGTTCGCACCGGAGACCTCCTCGCCGTGCTGGTCGCGGGTCTGCAATGAAATGCTCTGATGGGGTGAGCCGGTGACAGAGGCGCAACCAGTGACGAGTGTGGCCAAGGCCACGGAAAAAACCAGAACGAGCGTTCTTTGCATAACGTCTGCTCCCTTTGAGTTGTATCTGCCCTGTGACAAGGGTCTGCGGAATATACCTAGAATCCGCCAGTCCAAAACGCATCGTGTGCCTCGCGTAAACCCTTATGACCACCACCCTCCAAATCGATTTCGTTTCCGACATTGCCTGCCCCTGGTGCGCCGTCGGCCTGGGTGCGCTGGAGCAGGCGCTGGAGAGCACGCTGGGCGTGGTGGATGCCCACATCACCTTCCAGCCCTTCGAGCTCAACCCGGCCATGGGCCCCGAGGGCCAGGACATGGCCGAGCACCTGACGCAGAAGTACGGCTCTAGCCCTGAGCAGCAGGCGCAGATCCGCGAGACCATCCGCGCGCGCGGCGCCGAAGTGGGTTTTGCCTTCAAGCCCGAGGGGCGCGGGCGCATCTGGAACACCTTCGACGCGCACCGCCTGCTGCACTGGGCTGGCGAGCAGGGGGCGGACAAGCAGTACGCGCTGAAGAAGGAGCTGCTCACCGCCTACCACGGCCGCGCCGAGAACGTGTCCGACGCCGAGGTGCTCGCACGCGCCTGTGTCGTGGCGGGCCTGGACGAGGCGCAGGCGCGCGCGATTCTGGCCGGCGAGGAGTACGCGCTGGCCGTGCGCCAGAACGAGCTGCAGTGGCAGCAGGCCGGCATCCGCTCGGTGCCGGCCGTGGTCATCAACCGCCAGTACCTGATCTCCGGCGGCCAGCCGGCGGCGGTGTTCGAGCAGGCGCTGCGCCGCATCGCAGCCGGCGACGGCGGAGCCTGAGGCCGGCTGGGCCGCGCCCAGGCCACGCAAGTGCAAGCGATTGTTTCCACGCCCGCGGGGGTAGGGCGGGATTGCGTTATCGTGGCGCCTGTACGCTGATCCGGAGTTCCCCGCATGTCGGTCCTGTTGCGCTATTTCATGGTGGTGGTGGCCTGCGCCTGCTTCGTGCTGGGCATGCAGCTGCCCGGCCTGGCCGACCAGTACGCCAAGCGCGTGGACGCCACGCTGCGCGAGGTCACGGTCAACTTCATGCCCTACCAGGAGATCGCGCGGCACCACGCCGGCGGCAGCATCGAGCAGCTCATCGAGCTGCACCGCCGCAGCGACGTGCAGGTCTTCAAGGCCGAGGGCGGGGCGATCGAGAACCTCTACCGACGCAAGCAGCGCTTCGAGGCCGAGCACCTGGCCCTGCAGACGCATCTGCCGGGCCGCCTGCTGCACATGGCCCTGCGCGGCGACCGCGAGCTGCTGCAGGAAACCGTGGCGCAGTACGGCGCCACCGTGCCGCTGAACGAGGAGGCGCTGATGGCCGGCGGCCTGGTGGCGCTGCTCATCCTGCTGGCCATCGAGGGCGTGCTGGCGCTGCTGCGCCAGCTGATCCGCCTGGCCACGCGCTGGTTCAACCACCGCTGGCGCGGCGCCGACTGAGGCGGTCACCCGGGCCCGCCTGCGGCGGGGCCCCGTTGACGTCCCCCTTCATTTCCGGGTGCGGCCATGCCCGGGCATGGCCCTTGCTGAATACAGGTACGTCAGCAAGCCAGCGCACCATGAAGAACATCTTTGATGAAATGCATGCCCCAAACGGGGGCGCGCGTGCGCATTACGCCCCATATCAGGACTGGTTGTCCCTGATGCCGGCCTCGCACATCGTCCAGAAACGTGCGGAGGCCGATTCGGCCTTCCACCGCTCGGGCATCACCTTCGCGGTCTACGGCGAGGGCGCGGGCAAGGAGCGGCTGATCCCCTTCGACATCATTCCGCGCATCATCCCGGCCGCGGAATGGGCGCTGCTGGAGCGCGGCCTGCGCCAGCGCGTCAACGCACTCAACGCCTTCCTGCACGACATCTACCACGGCCAGCGCATCGTGCAGGCCGGGCTGATCCCGCCCGAGCAGGTGTTCTGCAACGCCCAGTACCGCCCCGAGATGCAGGACGTGGCGGTGCGCAACGACATCTACGCCCATATCGCCGGCATCGACATCGTGCGCGCCTCCCTGCCCGGCGGCGAGGCCGCCTACTACGTGCTGGAGGACAACCTGCGCGTGCCCTCGGGCGTCTCCTACATGCTGGAGGACCGGCGCATGATGATGCGCCTCTTTCCGGAGCTGTTCGGGCGCTACAAGGTGCGTCCGGTGGACCATTACCCCGACCTGCTGCTCGACACCCTGCGCCAGGCCGCACCGGTCGGGGTGGACAACCCCACGGTGGTGGTGCTCACGCCCGGCGCCTACAACAGCGCCTACTTCGAGCACGCCTTCCTCGCGCAGCAGATGGGCGTGGAGCTGGTCGAGGGCAAGGACCTGTTCGTCCATGACGAGACGCTCTTCATGCGCACCACCCAGGGCCCGGTGCGGGTGGATGTGATCTACCGCCGCATCGACGACGACTTCCTCGACCCGCTGGCCTTCCGCTCGGACTCGGCGCTCGGCGTGGCAGGCCTGCTCTCGGTCTACCGCGCGGGCCGCGTCACGCTGGCCAATGCCATCGGCACCGGCGTGGCCGACGACAAGTCCATCTACCCCTATGTGCCCGACATGATCCGCTTCTACCTGTCGGAGGAGCCCATCATCGCCAACGTGCCGACCTTCCAGTGCCGCAAGCCCGATGAGCTGGGCTACGTGCTGGCCAACATGGAGCAGCTCGTGGTCAAGGAGACGCACGGTGCCGGCGGCTACGGCATGCTCGTGGGGCCGGCTTCGACGAAAGCCGAGGTCGAGGCCTTCCGCGCCCGGGTGAAGGCCACACCCGACAAATACATCGCCCAGCCCACGCTGGCGCTCTCGGCCTGCCCGACCTTCGTGGAGTCGGGCATTGCGCCGCGCCACATCGACCTGCGGCCCTTCGTGCTCTCGGGCCGCGAGGTGCGCCTGGCACCCGGTGGCCTCACGCGCGTGGCGCTGCAGGCCGGCTCGCTCGTCGTCAACTCGTCCCAGGGCGGCGGCACCAAGGACACCTGGGTGCTGGAGGACTGACCGATGCTATCGCGTACCGCCGACCATCTCTACTGGATGTCCCGCTACACGGAGCGGGCCGAGAACATCGCGCGCATGCTCGAGGTCAGCTACCGCATGTCGCTGCAGACGCCCAATGCGCAGTCCGGCTACTGGGGCGCGGCCCTGGGCATCAACGGCCTGGAGGACGCCTACAGTGCCAAGTACGGTGCCATCACGGCCGGCAATGTGCTGCGCTTCATGAGCGTGGACCTGGACAACCCCTCGTCCATCCTGGCTTGCCTGCGCGCGGCACGCGAGAACTGCCATGCGGTGCGCGGCACCGTCACCTCCGAAGTCTGGGAGACCGTGAACACGACCTGGCTGGAGGCCCGCGACTCGGTGCAGTCCCTGCCACGAGGCAGCATCCAGGGCAGCGAGCTCACCAGCTACTTCGAATGGGTCAAGTTCCGCTCGCATCTGTCGCGCGGCGTCACCGTGGGCACCATGCTGCAGGACGAGGCCTTCCACTTCATCCGCCTGGGCACCTTCCTGGAGCGCGCGGACAACACCGCCCGGCTGCTGGACGTGAAATTCGACGAGCACGCCCCGCGTACCGGCGCCAGCGCCGACTACTACGAGTGGAGCGCGCTGCTGCGTTCGGTCTCGGCCTTCGAGATCTACCGCAAGGTCTACCGCGACATGATCACGCCGCAGCGCGTGGCCGAGCTGCTGATCCTGCGCGAGGACATGCCCCGCTCGCTGCACGCCTGCATGAAGGAGGTCCACCAGATCCTCGCTCTGGTGGCCAACGCCCGTTCGCACGAGACGCTGCGCCGCGCCGGTGCCCTCTACTCCCGGCTGCGCTACAGCCGCATCGAGGACATCACCGAACGCGGCCTGCACGCCGTGCTGACCGACTTCCTCGACACCACCGCCGAGCTGGGCACCCGCATCGCGCAGGATTTCCTGCTGCCGGTGGGCTGACCCGGATTTCCTGGGAACGACCATGCTGCTCGACATCCGCCACGAAACCCTCTACCGCTACGCCGTGCCGGCCAGCTACAGCCTGCAGTACATGCGTCTGTGGCCGCGCGCCGACGGCGGCCAGCGCGTGCTGAACTGGCGCATCGACGCGCCGGGCCGGCGCTGGAGCCAGACCGATGCCTACGGCAACGCGGTCTTCGTCAGTTCCCTGACCGAGCCGCATGACCGCATCCTCGTCGTGGCCCAGGGGCGGGTGGAGACGCTCGACGCGCGCGGGGTGCTGCTGCCGCACGACAGCAGCGTGCCGCCGCTGGCCTTTGCCCAGCCCACCCGCCTGACCGAAGCCGATGCCGCCATCGAGGCGCTGGCCGCCGGCGTGCTGGGCGGCGTCACGCCTGCCGAGCTGGCCGGGCCCGAGTCGCTGCAGCCGCTGGTGGACGCAGTCTTCGCGCGCGTGGCCTATGTGCAGGGCGTCACCGATGTGCACCACACCGCGGCCGAGGTGCTGCAGCAGGGGCAGGGCGTGTGCCAGGACATGGCGCATGTCTTCCTCGCCTGTTGTCGTGCGCACGGCATCCCGGCGCGTTACGTCAGCGGTTACCTGCTGACCGACGCCAGCCATGCGGCCTCGCACGCCTGGGCCGAGGCCTGGCTGCCCCGGGCCCGCGACGGCGCCGGTGCCTGGGTGGGTTTCGACGTCACCCACCAGCGCCTGGCCGGCCCCGAGCTGTGCCGCCTGGCCGTGGGCCGCGACTTTGCCGATGCCAGCCCCATGCGCGGCATCCACATGGGCGGTGCCGGGGAGGACCTGAGCGTGAAGGTCGCCGTGCAGGGGGCCGACCAGTAAGATCGCATCGGCAGCGCAGCCGCGTTGCCGTAGCAGCAGGAGACATATCAAGATGACGTATTGCGTGGCCGTCCGCAACGAGGCGGGCCTGGTGTTCCTGTCCGATTCGCGCACCAGCGCCGGTGTGGACCAGATCAACACCTTCCGCAAGATGCATGTCTACAAGGTGCCGGGCGAGCGCGTCATGGTGCTGCTCACCGCCGGCAATCTGTCCATCAGCCAGTCCGTGGCCAGCGGCCTGCGCGTGCAGATGGAGCAACATGGCGAAAAAAGCCTGGCTTCCGCGCCCAACATGTTCTCGGCGGCCAAGCTGGTGGGCGACGCCGTACGCAAGGTGCACGCGCGCGATGCCGCCGCGCTGAAGGACTTCAGCATCGAGTTCAACGTGAGCCTGATCTTCGGCGGCCAGATCAAGGGCGAAGAGCCGCGGCTGTTCAACATCTACTCGGCCGGCAACTTCATCGAGGCCACGCCCGAGACGCCGTATTTCCAGATCGGCGAGTCCAAGTACGGCAAGCCCATCCTGGACCGCGTCATCGGTGGCCGGCTCTCCCTGGACGAGGTGGCCAAGTGCTGCCTGATCTCCATGGACTCGACCATGAAGTCCAACCTCTCGGTCGGCCTGCCGCTGGATCTGATGTGCTATGAAAAAGATAGCTTCCGGGTGCAGCGCCGTGCGCTCATCGATGGCAAGGACCCGTACTTCGCCTCGCTGCGCGAGCGCTGGGGTGAGCAGCTGCGCAAGGTCTTCAACGAACTGCCCGACCCGGGCTACTGGAAGTAGGCGGCGGGGCGGAGCCCGCCGGCTCCCGGAGGCTCAGGCGCTGAACCTGGCGTAGGCCGCCTCGTCCATCAGCGCGTCGAGTTCGGCCGGGCTGCTGAGCTTCACCTTGTAGAACCAGCCCGCGCCCAGCGGCTCGGAATTGGCCAGCGCGGGGTCGGCGCGCAGCGCCTCGTTGACTTCCGTGACCGTGCCACTCACCGGGGCGTACACGTCGGCGGCGGCCTTGACGGACTCCACCACGCCGGCCACGTCCCTGGCCGCGAGCACACGGCCGATCGCGGGCAGTTCCACGAACACGATGTCGCCCAGAGTGTCCTGCGCGTGCACGGTGATGCCCACCGTGCCCGTGTCGCCTTCCACCCGTACCCACACGTGCTCGTCGCTGAACCTGATCATTGCCGTTACTCCGTTATCGAGGGCGTGATCTTACAGGGTCGCGCGGGCAAGAAAAAACCGGCCCGAGGGCCGGTTTTTCAGGGGGCTGCTGTGGATCAGTAGCGGTTGGTGCGGCCAGCGCCGTAACCACCGCCGCCGCCGCTACGGCCGCCGCCGAAGCCACCACCACCACCGGTGCGCGGCTCCATCGGACGGGCAACGTTCACGACCATGTCGCGGCCGTCGACGTTCTGGCCGTTCATGCCGCGGATGGCCGCTTCGGCTTCCGCCGGGTTGGACATTTCCACGAAGCCGAAGCCCTTGGAGCGGCCGCTGTCGCGGTCCATCATGACCTTGGCCGACTGGACGCCGCCAAACTCACCGAATTTCTGTTGAAGATCGTCGTCCCGCACCGAGTAGGAGAGGTTACCGACATAAAGTTTGCTGCTCATGGGAGAGCCTTTCAAAAAATGCGCCTTGAGTCGCAATGCAACGTGTGACGCAGGGGGAATGACAGCCCGGATGGACTGTCAACGAAACGTGCGCCGGGGCGCGGCGGGCGCGCCGCCGGAGCGGGGTTCGAGGTGGCGGAAGGTGATGCGGCCCTTGCCCAGGTCATAGGGCGAGAGCTCGAGCGACACCTTGTCGCCAGCCAGGATGCGGATGTGGTGCTTGCGCATCTTGCCGCCGGTGTAGGCCACCAGGCTGTGGCCGTTGTCCAGCGTGACGCGAAAGCGTGAATCGGGCAGCACTTCCTCGACCTTGCCTTGCATCTCGATCAGTTCTTCTTTGGCCATGGGGTGCTCCTTGCGATTCAGTAAAGGGGTGGAAGGGGCGCTTCAGGCGTAGCTGTGGCGCTGTTGCAGCCAGCTGTGGCCTTCGGCGATGGCGTACTTCAGTGCGCCTTCCTGGGTGGGGAATTCCGGAACGAAACGGAACACGCGGTCATGCGTGCCGCTGCCGCGGCCGCTGCGGATCGAGACCGAAGCCGCGTAGTGGCCGGACTCGGTGAGCCGGCTCAGGGGGGAGACAAGGTACTTGCCGACCGAAAATGCTTTTTCTAGTGTGTGCTTCATCAACGTGGCGGGGCTGCTTGGGGGCCATCGCCTGGAAAATCTGGGAAAACCGTTCACGGGCAACAGCCGGGGTGAACGTTGCGGCAAAGCCGCTGCCGGGGTGTCCGGTCGAAAGGGAGGGAAATGAGACCGGGGGTAAAGCTCGCCGCTGGGGTGAGTTTGACGACCGAGGGGGCCGGAGGTATCGGCCAGAAGGGCGTGGTGGGCGGCGTGAGGGGCCGCTGACCGTGTCAGACAACAGATGCTGCAAAGGTAAGCAAATCGCAGCAACCTGCGTATTGTACGCGCGATTGCTGCGGTGCGCCGCATTTATTTTTCAGCCCGGGTTCAGCCGCCGGTCTTGAGCGCGCCGCGGCGGATCTGGTCGCGCTCCAGGCTCTCGAACAGGGCCTTGAAGTTGCCCTCGCCGAAACCCTCGTCGGCGCGGCGCTCGATGAACTCGAAGAACACCGGCCCCAGCAGCGGCTGGCTGAAGATCTGCAGCAGCAGGCGCGGCGGGCCTTCCCGGGTGGTGCCGTCGAGCAGGATGCCGCGCGCCTGAAGTTCGTGCACCGGCAGGCCGTGGCCGGGCAGGCGCTCCTGCAGCATCTCGTAGTAGACGTCGTTGGGCGCAGTCATGAGCGGCACGCCGGCGAGCTGCAGTGCGTCCACGCTGGCGATCAGGTCGTCAGTGAGCAGCGCGATGTGCTGGATGCCCTCTCCGTTGAACTGCATGAGGAACTCCTCGATCTGCCCGCTGCCGCCGCGTCCCGCTTCCTCGTTGAGCGGGATGCGGATCAGCCCGTCGGGCGCCGTCATGGCCCGGCTGGTCAGGCCCGTGTACTCGCCCTGGATGTCGAAATAGCGGATCTCGCGGAAGTTGAACAGCCTCTCGTAGAAGTGGCTCCAGAACGCCATGCGGCCGCGATAGACGTTGTGCGTGAGGTGGTCGATGATCTTCAGGCCGTGGCCGCGCGGGTGCCGGTCCACGCCCGGCAGGAACTCGAAGTCGATGTCGTAGATGCTCCGGCCTTCCTCAAACCGGTCGATCAGGTACAGCGGCGCCCCGCCGATGCCCTTGATGGCCGGCAGGCGCAGCTCCATCGGGCCCGTGGGCACGTCCACCGGCTGCGCGCCGAGCTCGAGTGCGCGGGCATAGGCCTGGTGCGCATCGCGCACGCGAAAGGCCATGGCGCAGGCGCTAGGCCCGTGCTCGGCCGCGAAGTAGCCGGCCAGGCTGCGGGGTTCGCGGTTGACGATGAAGTTGATGTGGCCCTGGCGGTAGAGCAGCACGTCCTTGCTGCGGTGGCGCGCCACCAGGGTGAAGCCCATCTTCTCGAACAGGGGCTCCAGGGTGTTGGGGGCAGGTGCGGCGAATTCCACGAACTCGAAGCCGCACAGGCCCATGGGGTTGTCGAACAGGTCCGCCATGAGAAATCTCCAGAAAAATCGATCAGTTCGGGCACGCGCGGGCGTACCCGGTCCGGGGCGTTCAGCGCTGCTGCGGCGGCGCGCAGGGCCGCCCGCGTGTGCTGCGCGCCAGGTGCTGGCCGAAGATCAGGAACTGGATGTTCATGGGATGGTCGCGAGGGTAACGCATCCTGCGGGACCACACCAGCGCCGGGTGGGTCCCAGGAGCCACACCGGAACAAAAAAGAGCCCGGCCGGCTCAGCCGGGCGGGCCCAGGTCAGGAACACATGCTTACTCAGGCGCAGCCGCAGCCTCCCGACCCACAACCCTGCGCCGGCTGCGGCGTTTCGAACTGCGGGAAGAGCACGTTGTTCTCGAGGTGGATGTGGTGGATCAGGTCCTCGTTCAGCTGGGCAATGCCGGCGTAGAGCGCGCGCCAGGTGTTGCAGGCATCCGCAGGCGGCGTCGCGTCGCGGGTCAGCGCGGCCAGCCGCTCCAGCGCCTCGCCGTGGTCGGTGTGTTCGTGGCGCATCATGCCGATGGGCTGTACCACGAAGGCGTTGCCCCCGGCCCTGAGCATGGGGAAGAGGATCTGCTCCTCCTTCATCATGTGCGAGAGCAGCTCCTGCTCCATCTGCTCCAGGAAATCGCCCAGGCCGCGCGGCACGTCCGGGTGCTCGCGGTGTACCGTCTCCACGCGCCGCGCCATGCGGATGAGCTCGGGCAGCTGGGCCCTGTGCACCTCGTGGTAGCGCGCCAGGATGTGGTCGATCAGGGCACCGGGCTCGCCCCCGAGTGGCGCCGTGCCGGAGCGCTGCAGCGTGGCCAGTTCGTCGAGCAGCGCCTGCAGGTCCAGGCCCTTGTCGTGTGCGGCCTGACGCAGGCTGATCTGGCCGCCGCAGCAGAAGTCCAGCTTGAGGCGGCGGAACACGGCCGTGGCCCCGGGCAGTTGCACGGCGATCTGGCCGATGGCCTGATCGGCGTTCAGCGTGCCGGGGATGGTGGATTCGAGTCGGGCATTCATGGCGTCACTCCTGTTCAACGATGTGCTGCCATTATGTGCTTGAAGATGTATTTTGAATACAGCTTCAGTTTGATCTGGCGCAAACCACTAGCGCGTTGCGGACCAGGTCCTGCCGAGACAGGACCCTGGCGCGCCGGTTGGCCATAATTGACGCGTCCCCATACCAGGGGGAGGAGACCCGCCATGACGCCGCACCATCACCGCTTCAGCGAACTCTTCGCCCAGCTGGGCCTGCCCGGCGATCCCGACAGCATTGCGCGCTTCATCGCGCAGCACGCGCCGCTGCCGGCCGCAGTGCGGCTGGAAGACGCGCCCTGCTGGACGCCGGCCCAGGCCGCGCTGCTGCGCGAGCAGCTCCTGGCCGATGCCGACTGGGCGGAAGTGGTGGACCAGCTCAATCTGGCTTTGCGCGCGCAGTAGGTGCCGCAGGGCCCGGGGTGCGGCTGGCGCCCGCGCGCAATTCAGCACAATAGGCAGGTCATGTCCGAGCCCGCCGTCACCGCCAGCCTCACCGATTCCGAGCACCGCCACCCCGAGCCGCCCCGCGCAGGCTGGCGCTGTGCGGCCCTTGTGCTGTTCGCGCTGGTGCTCGCCGCCGGCCTGTACGCCGTGCTGCCCTACGAACCCACGGTGAAGAAGGGGCTGGCGCTGCTGTGCTTCATCGGCCTGCTGTGGCTGACCGAGGCGCTGCACCTGGCCGTCACCGCGCTGCTGGTGCCCGTGGGCGCGCTGCTGCTGGGCTTTCCGGGGCTGACCACCTCCAGGGCCTTCGCGCCCTTTGCCGACCCCATCGTCTTCCTGTTCTTCGGTGGCTTTGCGCTGGCCACCGCCCTGCGCGTGCAGCAGCTGGACCGCAAGATGGCCGTTGCGCTGCTGGCCCTCTCGAGGGGCCACCTGGGGCGTGCGGTATTCCTGCTGTTCGGCGTGACGGCCGTGCTGTCCATGGGCATGAGCAACACGGCCACGGCGGCCATGATGCTGCCGCTCACGCTGGGCATCCTGAGCCCGCTGGACCCGCAGCGCGAGCGCCGCACCTACGTCTTCGTGCTGCTGGGCGTGGCCTATGCGGCCAGCATCGGCGGCATAGGCACGCTGGTGGGCTCACCCCCCAATGCGATTGCCGCGCGCGCGGCCGGCATCGGCTTTGCCGACTGGCTGTGGATCGGCATCCCCCTCGTGCTGCTGCTGATGCCGCTCATGGTGCTCACGCTGTGGGCGGTGCTGCGCCCGCACCTGGACCGCGAGGTGCGCATCGAGATGGCGGCCGTGCCCTGGACCTGGCCGCGCCGCCTCACGCTGGGCGTCTTCGCGCTCACCGCACTGGGCTGGATCTTCGGCGCCGCGCCCCTCGGGGCTCTGGGCATCCAGAACCCGGACACCTTCTTCGCCGTGGTTGCGGCTGTGGCCGTGCTGGCCCTGGGACTGGCCAGCTGGCAGCAGGTGACCGAAAACACCGACTGGGGCGTGCTCATCCTCTTCGGCGGCGGTCTCGCGCTGGGCGAGGTACTGGGCAGCTCGGGCGCCTCGCTGGTGCTGGGGCGGCAGGTGGCGCAGGCGCTGGCCGGCGCCAGCCCCTGGCTCATGCTCGCGGCCATCGCGGTGTTCATGGTGCTGCTCAGCGAGTTCGCAAGCAACACCGCGGCGGCGGCCCTGCTGGTGCCGGTGTTCGCGGCCATCGCCACGCAGATGGGGTTGCCCGCCGAGACCCTGGTGGTGCTGGTGGCCCTGGCCGCCTCCTGCGGCTTCGCGCTGCCCGTGGCCACGCCGCCCAATGCCCTCGTCTACGGCAGCGGCCATGTGCCGCAGCGGCAGATGGTCCGCGCCGGCCTGGCGCTGGATGTCGTGTGCGTGGCGGTGCTGACGGGATGGGCATTGCTGATGCTGCTGGACTGAACCTGCGTGCTCCCCGTGCGCAACTGCGTGAGATCTTGATGCGGGTCAAACCGGACAGCCGCGGCCCGTATTCAAATCAGTCCGGACAGGCTGTCGGCACGGTGCCGGATGGCGACTCGAATCATCAACACGCTGTAGGGTTATCTCATGAAGAAAACGCTTGGAATCCTGCTGGTGGGTCTGCTGGCACTTGCCCTGGGCGGTTGTGCGTCGATGGAGAAGACCTCCAAGCAGCGGCAGGTGGCTTCGGTGCTGACCTATCTGTTTCCCGGGGCCGAAAATGTGCCGCCTGCGTCGGACAAGGTGGCGGAGGTCAGGGTGCCGTTCCGTCTGGGGGTGGCGTTCGTTCCGGATACGACCGATCCCCAGTTCCGTCTGCCCGAGAGCGAGCGACAGAAGCTGGCGGGGCTGGTGCGCGATGCATTTGCGCCGTACCCGTTCTTCAGCGAGATCATGGTCGTGCCCTCCGTCTATCTCGAGCCGGAAGGAGGCTTCGCCAATCTGGACCGGATCGCATCGCTGCTCAACCTCGACGTGGTCGCGCTGGTCTCGTTCGACCAGGTGCAGCATGCAGGGGCGACCGGCTGGTCCTTCCTGTACTGGACGGGGGTGGGCGCCTATGTGATCAACGGGGACCAGTACGACATCCTGACGGCCGTCGAGACGGCGGTTTTCGACATCCGGAGCCGCCGCCTGCTGATGCGCGCAGGAGGGCTCTCCAATATCAAGGGTTCCGCGACCCTGGTCGGCTTTTCGGAGCGCTCGCGCGAGGCGCGGACCCGGGGCTTTGACGACGCGATCAAGGAAATGATCGGCAACCTGCATGGGGAGGTGAAGGCGTTTCGCGAACGTGCGCCCAAGGACCCCTCCATCCGGCTGATCCTCCCCCCGGGCTACGATCCCTCGGCACGTCGTCCGGCGCAGTAGGCAGACGTGCTGCCCCAGCCGTCTCCCGACCCTGACGAACCCGAAACCGGAGGTCTGCAATGTCCCTGACCCTCGTTTCTACGGCCTTCCCGACCGGCGGATCCATTCCACCGCGCTACACCTGCGAAGGCGAGGACGTCTCGCCTGCGCTGGCCTGGCATGGCGTGCCGGCCGGTACGCAAAGCCTGGTGCTCATCGTCGACGACCCGGATGCACCCGACCCGCGGGCGCCGAAGATGACCTGGGTCCACTGGCTGCTCTACAACCTGCCGCCGGACGCGACGGGCCTGCCCGAGGGGGTGGCCCCCGGCCAGCTGCCGGCCGGCACCCTGCAGGGTGTGAATGACTGGCGCCGCACCGGCTATGGCGGTCCATGTCCGCCGATCGGCAGGCACCGTTATTACCACAGGCTGTATGCATTGAGTGCCAAGCTGCCCGATCTGCACAATCCCACCAAAGGCGCGCTGGAGAAGGCCATGCAGGGCCATGTGCTGGCGCAGGCCGAGTTGCTGGGTTCATACCAGAAGCAAGCGCGCTCCTGAGCAGTGCGTCGCGCCATCGGCTCCGCGCCTGGCCGGCCCGCCGCCATCCGGCAGCCCGCAAAGCGGGACAATGCGCCTGCAATTCACCTCCTCGTTGTCGCATGAACCCTGCGCTCCTTGACGCCGAACCGTGCCTGGCCCAACGGCGGCTGTCCGGCCGGAGTGTGGCCCCGATCGTGTTCCCGGGCTGAAACGATGGCGCAGACGCTCGCCCGCGCGGCTTCCAGTGAACTCCTGATCAGGAAGAGCCACTTCATCGGCTGCGTGCAGCCCATGGCCGACCGCGCCAATGCCCAGCAGGTGGTGGCGCGCCTGCGGGCCGAGCATCCGGGCGCGGCCCACGTCTGCTGGGCCCTGCTGGCCGGCGGGCAGTCGGCCGCCGTGGACGACGGCGAACCCGGCGGCACGGCCGGCCGTCCCATGCTCGATGTGCTGCGCCACCAGGACCTGGACGGCGTGCGGGCGACGGTGGTGCGCTACTACGGCGGCGTCAAGCTCGGCGCGGGCGGGCTCGTGCGCGCCTACACCGACTGCGTGGCCCGGGCGCTGCTAGAGGCCGAGAAGGTGCCGATCGTCAAGCAGGTGAGGCTGCGCTGCACACTCCCGTATGCGCTGGAGGGGCTGGTGCGGCGCGAGCTGGAAAAGGCCGGTGCGGTGCTGGATGAGGTGGTGCACGGCGACCGGGTCGGGATGGGCTTCCACCTGCCCGATGCCGCGGCCGTATCGCTCGTGGCGCGCCTCAACGAGGCCGGGCACGGGTTGATCGTGTGGCTGGAGGCGCCGGCAGGCTGATGGCAAGCAGAACGGGGCCTTCGGGCCCCGTTCTCTTTGACGCGTCAGCGCATCACATGCCGACGTAGTTCGGCCCGCCGCCGCCTTCGGGCGTGACCCAGACGATGTTCTGCGTCGGGTCCTTGATGTCGCAGGTCTTGCAGTGCACGCAGTTCTGCGCATTGATCTGCAGGCGGTCGGAGCCGTCGTCGTTCTTCACGAACTCGTAGACGCCGGCCGGGCAGTAGCGGCTCTCGGGGCCGGCGTATCTGGCCAGGTTGATGCTCACCGGAACGCTGGCGTCCTTGAGCGTCAGGTGGGCCGGCTGGTTCTCTTCGTGGTTGGTGTTGCTGATGAACACGCTGGAGAGGCGGTCGAAGGTCAGCTTGCCGTCGGGCTTGGGGTAGCTGATCTGCGGGCACTCGGCGGCCGGCTTGAGGCGCGTGTGGTCGGCCTCTTTGCGGTGGAGGGTCCAGGGCGGGGTCCTGATGCCGATCTTCGGCAGGAACCAGTTCTCGATGCCGGTCATGAGGGCGCCGATCAGGTTGCCCTTCTTGAACCACTGCTTGAAGTTGCGGGATTTGTGGAGCTCGTCGTAGAGCCAGCTCTGCGCGAAGGCCACGGGGTAGGCGGCCACTTCGTCGTGCGCGCGGCCGGCGGTGAGGGCGCCGTAGAGGGCCTCGGCGGCCAGCATGCCGCTCTTGATGGCGGCGTGGCTGCCCTTGATGCGGCTGGCGTTGAGGAAGCCGGCGTCACAGCCCACCAGCGCGCCGCCGGGGAACACGACCTTGGGCAGGGAGAGCAGGCCGCCGGCGGTGATGGCGCGCGCGCCGTAGCCGATGCGCTTGCCGCCTTCGATGTGGGCGCGGATGGCCGGGTGGGTCTTCCAGCGCTGCATCTCCTCGAAGGGGCTGAGCCAGGGGTTCTGGTAGTCCAGGCCGGTGACGAAGCCCAGCGTGACCTTGTTGCCTTCGAGGTGGTAGAGGAAGCCACCGCCGTAGGTGCTGTTGTCCATGGGCCAGCCGGCGGTGTGCACCACGAGGCCGGGTTTGGCTTGCCCGGGCGGCACTTCCCACAGCTCCTTGATGCCAATGGCGTAGCTCTGCGGGTCCCGGCCTTCGTCGAGCTTGAACTTGGCGATGAGCTGCTTGCCCAGGTGGCCGCGCGCGCCTTCGGCGAAGACGGTGTATTTCGCGTGCAGTTCCATGCCGAGCTGGAAGCCGTCATGCGGCTGCCCGTCCTTGCCGATACCGAGGTTGCCGGTGGCCACACCCTTGACACTGCCGTCCGCGTTGTAGAGCACTTCGGCCGCGGTGAAGCCGGGGAAGATCTCCACGCCCAGGGCTTCGGCCTGCTCGCCCAGCCACTTGGTCAGGAGCCCGAGGCTTATGACGTAGCAGCCGTCGTTGTGGAAGTTGTCGGGCACGAGGAAGTCGGGGGTGCGTTTGGCCCCGGTCTCGGACAGGAACAGCACGTCGTCGCCGGTCACGGGCTGGTGCAGCGGGGCGCCCATCTCCTTCCACGTGGGGAAGAGCTCGTCGAGGGCGCGCGGGTCCATGACGGCGCCGGAGAGGATGTGGGCGCCGGGCTCGCCGCCTTTTTCGAGCACGACGACCGAGACGTCCTGGCCTTTTTTGGCGGCCAGCTGCTTGAGGCGGATGGCGGTGGCCAGGCCGCCGGGGCCGCCGCCGACGACGACCACGTCGTATTCCATGGCTTCGCGGGGGCCGTACTGGGCAAGGATGTCTTCGTTCGTCATGGCGGCTGCTTTCGGTGGAAGTCGCTTGATAATGAGGCCGGCATGTTAGGCGCGTTGGCGCGGCCGGCCTGTCGGATGCGTGACTGATTCTAGTGCGGATTGCGCAGAAAATAGAACGATCGTTCTATTTTGTTGGACATACTCGAGAAAGGGCCTCCATGGCGTACAGCATCGATCTCTCCGGCCGCGTGGCCTTCATCACCGGCGCCTCGGGCGGGCTGGGTGCGCAGTTCGCGCGCACGCTGGCGCACGCCGGTGCGGCCGTGGTCCTGGCTGCGCGCCGGGTCGAAAAGCTCAAGGACCTGCGCGCACAGATCGAGGGCGAGGGGGGCGACGCCCACGTGCTGGAGCTGGACGTGACGGACCTGGCCTCCATCAAGTCGGCCGTGGCGCACGCCGAGACCGAGGTGGGCTCGATCGACATCCTGATCAACAACTCGGGCGTGAGCACCACCCAGCGCATCGTGGACGTGACGGAGGAAGACTACGACTACGTGCTGGACACCAATACCAAGGGCGCCTTCTTCGTGGCGCAGGAAGTGGGCAAGCGCATGCTGGCGCGCGCCCGGGGTGCGGCCCCGGGCACATACACGGGCGGGCGCATCGTCAACATCGCCTCCATGGCGGGTCTGAAGGTGCTGCCGCAGATCGGCATCTACTGCATGAGCAAGGCGGCCGTGGTGCACATGACGCGCGCCATGGCGCTGGAGTGGGGCAAGTTTGGCATCAACGTCAACGCGCTGTGCCCGGGCTACATCGACACCGAGATCAACCACCACCACTGGCAGACCGAGCAGGGGCAGAAGCTCATCAACATGCTGCCGCGCAAGCGCGTGGGCCAGCCCGCCGACCTCGACGCCGTGCTGGTGATGCTGTGCGCCAACGAGAGCCATTTCATCAACGGCGCCGTGATCCAGGCCGACGACGGCTTTGCGGTCTGAGCGGCGCCGTGCGCCGGGCTTGACGCAGGTCATGAACCTGGGCTGAAAGCGGCGCAAAATAGCCGCATGTCCGCCGCCCGCATTCCCCCTTCCGAGCTGCGCCTGCGCGTCGATGCCGGCGCGCTCGGCTTTGCCGACACCTCCGAACTGCTGCAGCATCCGCTGCCCTGGATCGGGCAGGAGCGCGCCGAGCAGGCCGCGCGCTTCGGTCTGGCCATGGAGCAGCCCGACTACAACCTCTTCGTGCTGGGCGAGGTGGGCAGCGGCCGCACCACGCTGCTGTGCCAGATGATGCACGAGATGGCTGCCAGCCGGCCCGTGCCGCCGGACCTGTGCTATCTCCACAACTTCGATGCCCCTTTGCATCCGCGTGCGTTGCGCATGCCGCCGGGGCAGGGCCGGCAGCTGCGCAGCCTGATGCAGCAGCTGGTCAAGACGCTGCAGGCCGAGATCCCCAAGCGCCTGGGCGGGGAGGATTTCCGCGCCGAGAGCGCGCACCTGCAGAAGGCGTACAAGGCCGAGGAGGCGCGCGCCTATGCCGAGCTCGACGCCTTTGCCGAGGCACGCCACTTTGCCCTGATCCGCGAGCAGGGTCACATGATCTTCACCCTGCGCGACGACAAGGGCGAGCCCATGACCGAGGGCAAGGCGCTGGCCCTGCCCAAGGAGCGGCGCGCGGAGATCGACCGGCTCGAGGAGGAGCTGCGCGGCGAGATCACGCGCTACCTCGAGCGTTCGCGTGCCATGGAGCGCGTGATGAATGAGGGCCTGGCCGCGTTGCGCCGCCAGATGATCAAGCCCCTGCTCGAGCGCGAGCTGCAGGAGATCCGCAACGAGCTGCGCAAGCAGATCAAGGATTCGGTCAAGCTCGGCAGCTACCTGGACCAGGTGGCGCACGACGTGCTGGAGAACCTTGAGCTGTTCCAGCCCGGCGACGAGGAGGACGACAACGAGGGCATGCGTGCGGCCGCGCTGGCCGAGGTCCTGGCCCGCTACAGCGTGAACCTGGTGGTGGACCACCAGGGCCGCGAGGGCGCGCCGGTGATCGTGGAGGACAACCCGCTGTACCGCACCCTGTTCGGCAGCATCGAATACCAGACCGAGAGCGACGTGCTGGTGAGCGACTACTCCCGTATCCGCGCCGGCAGCCTGTTGCGGGCGCACGGCGGCTTCCTCATGCTGCACCTGCGCGACCTGCTGGCCGACGAGCCGGTGTGGGAGAAGCTGCGCCGCTTCCTGCGCAGCGGGCGGCTGCAGATCGAGGAGCCGGGCATGCTGTACGCGCCCATCGCGGCGGTCTCGCTGCAGCCCGAGCCGGTGGACGTGGACGTCAAGATCATCCTCGTGGCCTCGGTGGAGGAGTACTACGCCGTGCAGGAGGGCGATCCGGAGTTTGCCCGCCGCTTCCGCTGCAAGGTGGACTTTGCCGAGAGCTTCACCGCCACCCCGCAATCGCGCCTGGCCACGGCCATCTTCGTGGCCCATACCTGCCGCCGGCTGGGGCTGCCGCACTTCAGTGCCGCCGCCGTGGCTGCGCTGCTGGAGCAGGCGCACCGCGAGGCCGAGGACCAGACGCGCCAGAGTGCGATCTTCGCCCACACCGAGGCGCTGCTCATGGAGGCCGCGGCCATGGCACGCGCCCGCGGGGCGCTGCGGGTGGAACCCCAGGACGTCGAGGACGCGTGGCGCGCGCGCATCCACCGCCACGACTACCCGGAGCAGCGCCTGCAGGAAACCATCGCCGACGGCGAGCGCCTGCTCGACGTGGAGGGCGAGCGGGTGGCCCAGGTCAACGGCCTGACGGTGGTGGACCTGGGCGACTACCGCTTCGGTTTCCCCGTGCGCGTGACGGCGCACACCCATGCGGGCGACGAGGGGCTGCTCAACATCGAGCGCGAGGTCGAGCTTTCCGGCCCCATCCACGACAAGGGGGTGCTCATCCTGCACAGCTACCTGTCCTCGCTGTTTGCGCACATTGCGCCGCTGGCGCTCAACGCCTCTGTCGTGTTCGAGCAGGAATACAGCGGCGTGGAGGGCGACTCCGCTTCCTGTGCCGAGTTCTATGCGCTGCTGTCCTCGCTGGCCGGCGCACCGCTGCAGCAGGGCATCGCCGTCACGGGCGCCGTCAACCAGCATGGCGAGATGCTGCCCGTGGGCGGCATCAACGAGAAGATCGAGGGCTATTTCCGCAGCTGCGAACTCATGGGCCTCACGGGCCGCCAGGGCGTGCTGATCCCGGCGCGCAACCGCCGCCATCTCATGCTCGACCGCCGCGTGGTGGAGGCGGTGGAACAGGGGCGCTTCCACATCTGGACCGCCGCTCGGGTGAGCGAGGGCATGGAGCTGCTCAGCGGCCTGCCCTTCGGCGAGCGTGGGCCGGGCGGCTATGCCGCAAACACGGTGCTGGGCCGCGCGCAGAAAACGCTGCAGGATTACCGCCTGGCCTGCCAGGCCGCCGGCGTGGACAAACCGGCGCGCCGCCGGCCCGGGCCGAAGAACGACCGCTGAGGGACAGGACCCGGGCATGGACAAGCTGCTGAAGAACTTCAATCTCTGGTACCTCGTGTTCGCCCTCATGGGCGTGCTGTTGCTGCGCGACCTGTGGGTGGCCGGCAGCCAGGTGCAGACCATCCCCTACAGCGAGTTCCAGGCCAAGCTGCGCGAAGGGCAGGTCCGCGAGATCGCCATCTCCAGCAACCTCATCCAGGGCAGCTACAAGACCCCGCAGGCCGATGGCCGCACGCGTTTCGTCACCACGCGGGTGGAGCCCGAACTCGCGCGCGACCTGGCGCAGCACGACGTGCAGTTCAGCGGCCAGATCGAGAGCACCTGGCTGCGCGAGGTCCTGTCCTGGGTGCTGCCGGCCTTCGTCTTCTTCCTGGTCTGGATGTTCGTGGCGCGTCGCATCGCGCAGCAAAGCGGGCTGGGCGGCAACTTCCTGGCCATCGGCAAGAGCAAGGCCAAGGTCTACATGGAGACCGACACCCGCGTGACCTTCGACGACGTGGCCGGCGTGGACGAGGCCAAGGACGAACTGCGCGAGGTGGTGGGCTTCCTCAAGGACCCGCAGCGCCACGGCCGCCTGGGCGGGCGCATCCCCAGGGGCGTGCTGCTGGTGGGCCCGCCGGGCACCGGCAAGACGCTGCTGGCGCGCGCCGTGGCCGGCGAGGCCGGGGTGCCCTTCTTCTCGATCAGCGGCTCGGAGTTCGTCGAGATGTTCGTTGGCGTGGGCGCGGCACGCGTGCGCGACCTCTTCGAGCAGGCGCGCAAGCAGGCGCCGGCCATCGTCTTCATCGACGAGCTCGACGCCCTGGGCCGCGCGCGCGGCGCCTATGGCGGCCTGGGCGGGCACGACGAGAAGGAGCAGACGCTCAACCAGCTGCTGGCCGAGATGGACGGCTTCGACCCCAGCCAGGGCCTGGTGCTGCTGGCCGCCACCAACCGGCCCGAGATCCTGGACCCGGCGCTGCTGCGCGCCGGCCGCTTCGACCGCCAGGTGCTGGTGGACCGGCCCGACAAGAAGGGCAGGGTGCAGATCCTCCACGTGCACCTGAAGAAGATCCGCCGGCTCGCTGCCGACGTGGATCCGGAGCAGGTTGCAGCGCTGACGCCGGGGTTCACCGGCGCCGACATCGCCAACCTGGTCAACGAGGCGGCGCTGGTGGCCACGCGCCGCAATGCCGAGGCCGTCGCGCTGGCGGACTTCACGGCCGCCATCGAGCGCATCGTGGCCGGGCTGGAGAAGAAGAACCGCATCCTCAACCCGCTGGAGCGCAAGGTGGTGGCCTACCACGAGATGGGGCATGCGCTGGTGGCCCTGTCGCTGCCGGGCTCGGACCCGGTGCACAAGATCAGCATCATCCCGCGCGGCATCAGCGCGCTGGGCTACACCCTCCAGCGCCCCACCGAAGACCGCTTCCTCATGACGCGCGCCGAGCTGGAGAACAAGATGGCCGTGCTGCTGGGCGGGCGCGCGGCCGAGCTGCTGGTGTTCGGCGAGCTGTCCACGGGCGCGGCCGACGACCTGGTGAAGGTGACCGAGATCGCGCGCAGCATGGTCATGCGCTACGGCATGGACGAGGCCCTGGGCTCGGTCGCCTACGAGGGCCAGCGCGCGGTGTTCCTGCCCGAAGCCCAGCCGCTGATGCCGCGCGACTACAGCGAGGAGACGGCCGGGCGCATCGACCAGGCCGTGCGCCAGCGGGTCGAGCAGGCCCTGGCGCGCGCCAGCGCCCTGCTGCAGGCGCGCCGCACCGTGCTCGAGGCCGGCGCGCAGAAGCTGCTGCAGCAGGAGACGCTGATCGAGGCCGACCTGCGCGCGCTGCTGCAGGGTGGCTGAGGCCGCGCGGCTACTTCTGCCTGGGCACCCGGCCCAGCAGATAGAACTCGGGGTTGGGCATCATGTTGCTGAAGCTGGCCATGCGGTTGGAGAGGCCGAAGAAGGCCGTGATGGCCGCGATGTCCCAGATGTCCTCGTCGGAAAAGCCGTGCGCATGCAGGGCGGGGAAGTCACCCTCGTCGATCTCGTGCGAGCGCTGGCAGACCTTCATCGCGAAGTCCAGCATGGCACGCTGGCGCGGCGTGATGTCGGCCTTGCGGTAGTTCACGGCCACCTGGTCGGCCACCAGCGGCTTCTTCTCGTAGATGCGCAGGATCGCGCCATGCGCCACCACGCAGTACAGGCACTGGTTGGCCGCGCTGGTGGTGGTGACGATCATCTCTCGCTCGCCCTTGGTGAGGCCGGAATCCTCCCTGAGCATCAGCGCATCGTGGTAGGCGAAGAAGGCGCGCCATTCGGCCGGCCGGCGCGCCAGCGCCAGGAAGACGTTGGGGATGAAGCCGGACTTCTCCTGCACCTCGAGGATGCGGGCGCGGATGTCCTCGGGCAGGTCCTGGAGTTCGGGGTGGGGGTAGCGGCTCATGCGGTCTCCTCGGTCGAGTGGGGTGGGGGGAAGTGGGCGCCTCGGGCTCAGGCGGGGCGGTCGACATGGGCGCGGTTGCGGCCGGCGGCCTTGGCGCGGTAGAGGGCCTGGTCGGCGCGGTGCAGCAGCGCGTCGGCACTTTCGCCCGGCTGCCACTGGGCCAGGCCGGCGCTCAGGGTGATGTGGCCGGGCTGCAGTTCGGGGATGCGGAGCTCGGCCACGGCCGTGCGCATGCGCTCGACCAGCGCCAGGGCCGCGTCGAGGCCGGTCTCGGGCAGCAGGAGCACGAACTCTTCTCCGCCGAAGCGTGCCAGGTGGTCGCTGTGCCGCAGGCGGGCATGCAGGCTTTCGGCCACGCGGACCAGCACGGCGTCGCCGACGCCGTGGCCATGGCGGTCGTTGACCTGCTTGAAATGGTCGAGGTCGAGGAAGACCGCCGTCAGCGCGCGCTCGTAGCGCCGGGCACGCTGGATCTCCTCGGCCAGCCGCAGCTCCAGCATGCGGCGGTTGCCGGTGCCGGTCAGCGGGTCGGTCAGCATGCGCTGCTCCAGCTCGCGCCGTGCGGCGGCTTCCAGCTGCATGGAGCGCAGCAGGCGCATGCCGAGCAGCACGATGGCCGCCGAGAGGAAGGTGGCCACCAGCACCAGCACGCTGGTGTCGCGCTGCCAGTCGGCGAGCAGGTCCCCGGCGTCGGCCGTGACGGCCACCACCAGCGGGTAGTCCTCCACGCGCTGGAGGGAGACGATCTGCTCGCGGCCATCGGCCGGGCTGCTCTCGATGCGGTACAGACCGTCCGGCGAGGTCACCAGGCGCTGCGACCAGTCCTGGCGCTGCGCGATCGCGGTGCTGATGGCCTGCTCGTCCAGGGGGCTGCGGAACATGAGCGTGCCGTCCTCGCGCAGGATGACGATCGTGCCCCGTGGCTTGACGCGCTCGGCCTCGAAGCTCGCCGCGATGCGGTCGAGCTCGATGGCGGCGAAGACCACGGCGACCTCGCCGCCGGCGCGCGTCACCGGCAGCGAAATCGGGATGCCCCATTTGCCCGTCACGCGGCTCACCACGGGGCGTGCCACGTACAGGCCGCGCGTGGAGAGGTCGGCCTGGGCGCGGAAGTAGTCGCGGTCCGAGACGTCGGTGCGGCGCGCCTGGCCCTGATCCGGCACGTAGCGCAGGATGCCGTCGCGGCTGACCAGCCGGATGTCGATCACCCCATCGGAGGTCTGGCGCAGGCGGTCGATCAGGGTGACGAAGCCCGCCGACGTGCCCGGGTCCTTCCCGGGGTTCTCGGCCATCCAGTGGCTGGCCACGGCCAGCGCGGTCTCGGCCTGCCGGAACAGGCCACGGGTCTGTTCGTGCACCGCGATGGTGAGCTGCTGCAGGACCCGGGCATTCGTGGCCAGGATGCTGCTGCGCTCCCACCAGCTCCAGAAGCCGACGAAGCACCACAGACTCAGCAGCAGGCTGCCGACCAGGGTGACGACGATCTTGCGGTCCAGACCGTGCAACTGCTCCAGGAACCAGACCCTCAAGGAGTGCTGTGCAGGTCTCATCGGGCGCGGTGGAGTGTGGGGAATGGCCGGGAGGGGCGGGCTGTGGCATGCACTCTACTTGAAAACGGCCGCGGGTCGGGTCGGCGGTACCGGCGGTCGGCGCAGCTTTACGCCAGCCCGGCGCCATCCCATAATGGTTTTCCATTAGTGGGGAGCATCATGAAAATGGCCGTCCTGCATGCAGCGGCCGCCGCCAGCCTCGCGGCGGCATCGGTATCGGCGTGGGCTCAGCTCAGCCCGGAGGCCGGCTGGCGCCTGGGCCTGAATCTCCATGACGGCAGCCCTGTCGCGAGTGTCAGCGGCACCGGCCTCGGGCTCGTGAGCGGGTTGTCCGCCTCGGGGCCTTTCCTGCGCCTGCAGACCAGCTACGAGCTGGTGCTGGGCAGTCGCAACGTGCTCGGCCTGGGCATGACGCCGGGGTCATGGGAACGGCGTGTGTCCGGGCAGTTCCCGGGCGGCAGCGCGCTGGGTCTGCGTCCCGGTGAGGGCTACAGCCTGTATGCCGAACCCGGCCGGTTGCTGGGCCAGGACACCCTGTTGTACGGCCGGCTTGCCTACCTGGGCCCGGGTGGCGAAGGCCCGGCGGGCGAACCCAATGGCGACAGCCTTGCAGGCCTGGGCTACGGGGCCGGCGTACGCACCCTGCTGGGTGAGCGCCTGTACCTGCAGGTCGAACTCATGCAGTCCGGCGCCGCGTGGCGCGCCTCCTCGTCCGGCGTCCTGCGACCGGCCACCACCAGCGGCAGCATCGGTCTGGGCTGGCGCTTCTGACCCGGGGCCGGGCATAAAAAAGGCGACGGCCCCGGATGGGGCCGTCGCTGCATACGGGCTTGCCGGTTCAGTTGCCGATCCAGCGCACGCCGCCCTGGACGATCTCGTCGAAGAAGCCGCGCAGTGAGGCGGGGCTCATGCTGTAGGGGTCGAACTCGGTGCTGCGCGAGTATTTGAGGAAGAGGTGGCGGTTTTCAGCCAGCGAGGAGATCAGGCCCATGTTCCAGCTGCTGAAGCGGCGCGCGGCGATCTCGCTGAAGTCCAGGATGGCCGGCTCGATGTGGCGCTCGTCGCGCAGGATGCGCAGGTAGACCTTGTTGACCACGTCGCGCTCACCCTCGAGCTGCTGCAGGAAGATCCCGTTGGACAAGCACAGGGCGCCGGTCACGCCGACGGCCGCATTGTTGCGCTGGGAGGTGGCGAGGATGTCCTTCACGTCCGAGGGACCGAGGATGCGGGAAGAACGGCTGGCGTAGGTCAACTGGATCAGCATGGGATATCTCCTGAAGGCGCGAATTATCGAGGTTGTAACAAGATACGTCTGGCGCAGGGTTACTTGCCTCCGCCGGGCGGGGCGGCGGCGGCGGACATGGGTCAGAATACGTATACGTACCGTCTCCGCGTCATGACCGCAAGCCAGAACAAGCCCGTGCACTGGGTGGTTCGCATGAACTACCGCAATCGGGCCCTGTCCTGGGCGATCGTCTTCGGGATCCTCGGCCTGCATCTGGCCGACGGCGCCCACGGCCCCCTGGTCTGGGCGTTGCTGGCCCTGCAGTTCCTCGTCTATCCGCATGTTCTGTACTGGCGCGCCCGTCGCGCCGCAGACCCCTTGCGGGCCGAGCTGCACAACATGCTGCTCGATGCCTTCTGCATCGGTCTGTGGCTGGCGACGCTGGGATTCCCGCTCTGGATCACCGGGATGCTGGGCATCAGCGTCTGCATGAACCTCTCGGCCTTCCGCGGCCTGCGGGGCATCGGGCAGGCCTTGCTGGCCATCCTCGCGGGGGCCGCTCCGGTCGTTGCGATCGCCGGCCTGCGCTTCGCCCCGGATACCGGGCTGGCGACCTCGCTGGCCGCGCTGGCCGGCATGGCGGTGTACATGCAGATGTTCTCGCAGAGCGCGTACACGCGCGCGCGCACGTTGCACGAGACACGCCAGAAGCTGCAGCACAGCGAGCAGGCCCTGCAGCGCCAGATCGAGGAGATCAACGCGCTGCAGGCGCGCCTGACCGAACAGGCCCACCGCGATCCGCTCACCGGCCTGTACAACCGCCGCTACCTCGATGCCACCATGGTGCGGGAACTGGCACGCTGCCAGCGCGAAGGCCAGCCGCTGTGCGTGATGATGATCGATATCGACCATTTCAAGCAGATCAACGACCGCCACGGGCACCAGGCCGGCGACGAGGTGCTGCGAACGCTGGCCCACCTGCTGCAGCAGGAGACCCGGGCCGGTGACGTCGCCTGCCGATACGGTGGCGAGGAGTTCCTCATGCTGCTGCCCAACATGCCGCTGGAGGCCGCGCGCCAGCGGGCCGAGGACTACCGCATGGCGATGGAGGCGCGCACGCTGCACTTCGACGGCCAGCCGCTGAGCGTGCGCCTGTCCATCGGAATCGCCTGCTACCCGCAGCATGCCTCGGGGGCGAACGCGCTCATCGTCTGCGCGGACAACGCGCTCTACCAGGCCAAGGCGTCGGGGCGCAACCGGGTCGTCGTGCATGCGCAGGCGCAGCAGGAGGCGCCGGCCTAGCACGGCGCGGAATCGGGGAGTCGCGAGATGCCGGAATACGCAATGGACGCCGCCCTGCTCGGGCGCATGGGCTTCAGGCTGCCGACGGGACCCACCGCGGCACCGTTGCCCCCGGGGCGCCATGCGATCACGTTCGCGGAGGGGCGCGAGGCGGTGCTCGTCGTGCCCGAGGGGCTGGACCCGGCGGGGCCCGTGCCCCTGCTGGTGATGTTCCACGGCGCGGGCGGCGAGGCCAACAAGGTCCTGCCCCACTTCGTGCGCTGGGCGCGGGCGCGGGGCTTCCTGCTGCTCGCGCCGCAGTCCATGTTCGCCACCTGGGACATCGTGATCGGCGGCCATGGCCCGGACCTCGAGCGCCTGGACGCCGCGCTGCAGCAGGTGGCCGTGCACTTCCGTCTCGACCCGGCGCGCCTGGGTTTCGCCGGCTTTTCCGATGGCGGCAGCTACGCGCTGTCGGTCGGCCTGACCAACGGCGACGTGGCCAGCCACGTGATCGCGCTTTCGGCGGGCTTCATGAACACCTTCGTGCAGCACGGCTTGCCCAGGGTGTTCCTGGCCCATGGGCGTTCGGACACCCAGCTGCCGCTGGAGACCAGCGCCCGCCCGCATGCGCTGCGGCTGCTCGAGCAGGGGGTGGACCTCACACTGCTGCCTTTCGAGGGCGACCATGTGATCGTCCCCGAGGTGGTGGCGCGTGCGATCGGGTTTTTCATGGGGGAGGAGGCGGGCCCGTAACGAGGCTCGCCGGGCTGGCGGGCCGGGAAAAGGTGTTTGCCCGGCGACAGGTGAAGGGAATGTGACAACGCTCGCGACGCTGCGCTGCGCGCGTCGTCGACAGTCCGCAGGACTGCCCAGAGCGAACCGGAGGGTTCGTTCCCGCTCCACCCGCCAAACTGAAAAAGGCCCACGGGGGCCTTTTCAATTTGGAGCGGGTGAAGGGAATCGAACCCTCGTATGAAGCTTGGGAAGCTGCCGTTCTACCATTGAACTACACCCGCGATAGGCTGCGATTCTAGCGGAAGGCCGCGGCCGGGCGCCGGCGGCCATGTCAGCGCGCAGGCGTGCCGGCGGGGCCTGTCCAGCGGGCCGGCAGCTGCAGCTCGCCTTCGGATTCGAATGCATGGCTCCTGAAGACGGGGCCGGCCAGCTTGCCGCGCAACTGGTAGTCGAGCTTCGGGCTGCCGCCCCCGGACGCTATGTCCAGGGCCTGGCGCAGCACCGCCAGGGTGGTCACGGTCACGGGCACGCTGAGCACCGTCTCACCGAAGCGCGGCACGCTGCCCTGCGCGTCGCTCACGCCGCTCGCAAAGCTCTTGCCGCGCACGTCCATCTCCAGGAAGACGCCATCGTATTGAAGGGCAACATCGGAGGGATTGAGGATGCGAAGCTTCACCGCCAGGCGCAACTCCAGGCCCTGGCCGGCCAGCGGCTCGATGCCCACCACCTCGACTCTCGGCCGATCCTGGGGCGCCAGCGCGGCGCAGCCTGCGAGCAGCAGGGGCAGGGCCGCCAGCACGAGGCGGCGGCCGACGCGGGCAAGGCAGGGGTTCATGGCGTGCTCACTTGAGGATGTCGCCCAGGCAGAGGTACTTGAGCTCCACGTAGTCGTCCATGCCGTGGTGCGAGCCCTCGCGGCCCAGGCCGGACTGCTTGACGCCACCAAAGGGCACGTGCTCGGTGGCCAGGATGCCGACGTTGATGCCCACCATGCCGTACTCCAGCGCCTCGCTGACGCGGAAGATGCGGCCGACGTCGCGGCTGTAGAAGTAGCTGGCCAGGCCGAAGATGGTGTTGTTGGCCGCGGCGATGGCCTCCTGCTCGGTCCTGAAGCGGAACACCGGCGCGAAGGGGCCGAAGGTCTCCTCGCTGGCGCACAGCATGTCGGCCGTGGCATCGGCCAGCACGGTGGGCTGGAAGAACTGGCCCTGCAGGCGCTTGCCGCCGGTGACTACCTTGCCGCCCCTGGCCACCGCGTCGGCCACGTGGCGCTCCACTTTCTGTAGCGCGGCTTCCTCGATCAGCGGCCCTTGCGAGACGCCATCCTCGAATCCGTTGCCCACCTTCACGGCCGCCACCTTGGCCGCGAACTTCTGTACGAACTCGTCGTACACGCCGTCCTGAACGTAGATGCGGTTGGCGCAGACGCAGGTCTGGCCGGCGTTGCGGTACTTGCTGGCCATGGCGCCCTCGACGGCCGAGTCGATGTCGGCATCGTCGAAGACGATGAAGGGCGCGTTGCCGCCGAGCTCCAGCGAGAGCTTCTTGACGGTGGGCGCGCTCTGGGCCATCAGGATGCGGCCCACCTCGGTGGAACCCGTGAAGCTGATATGTCGCACGGTCTCGCTGGCGCAGAACACCTTGCCCACGGCAATCGAGTTGTCCGCGTCGGCGGTGATCAGGTTCAGCACGCCGGCCGGGATGCCCGCGCGCATGGCCAGCTCGGCCGCGGCCAGGGCCGTGAGCGGCGTAAGTTCCGCCGGCTTGATGATGACCGGGCAGCCTGCGGCCAGGGCCGGCGCCACCTTGCGCGTGATCATGGCCAGCGGGAAGTTCCAGGGCGTGATGGCCGCGCACACGCCGATGGGCTGCTTGATGACCATCAGGCGGCGGTTGTTGTCCCACTGCGGCAGGGTCTCGCCGTTGACGCGCTTGGCTTCCTCGGCGAACCACTCGACGAAGCTCGCGCCGTAGGCCACCTCGCCCTTGGCTTCCGCAAAGGGCTTGCCCTGCTCGGCCGTCATGATGCGCCCCAGGTCCTCCTGGTGGGCCATGAGCAGGTCGAACCACTTGCGCAGGAGGATGCTGCGCTCCTTGCCGGTCTTGCTGCGCCATGCCGGCCAGGCGGCGTTGGCGGCGGCGATGGCGGCTTCGGCGTCGGCCGGGCCCAGGTTGGCCACGTCGGCCAGCCTGGCGCCTGTGGACGGGTCCCGGACGTCGAAGCGTGTGCCGGCCGCCCCCTTGACCCACAGTCCGTTGACCAGCGCGTCGGTCTTGAGCAGGGTCGGGTCCTTGAGCAGCGACAGGGGGGAGGTTTTCATGTCCATGGGGGAGTCTCTCGGGCAGTTTTTCGGGGGAGGGCGACCGATTCTGCCAGCCTGTCGCGACGCGGGGCATCGCGGGGGCGACAGCGGCACGCGCAGTGCCTCAAACTTATAATCGTTTGTTCAAATAAATCAAGCAGTTACGTGCATGCGCCAGCCCGGGCGCGGCAGGCCTGCCGGACCCCACCCCACCATGAGCCAACCCGCCTTCTCCGTTGCCGACATCCGCAAGACCTTCCTGGACTTCTTTGCCGCCAAGGGCCACACCGTCGTCGCCTCCAGCCCGCTGGTGCCGGGCAACGATCCGACGCTGATGTTCACCAACTCCGGCATGGTGCAGTTCAAGGACGTGTTCCTCGGCACCGACAAGCGCAGCTACGTGCGCGCGGCCTCGGTGCAGGCCTGCCTGCGCGCGGGCGGCAAGCACAACGACCTGGAGAACGTGGGCTACACCGCACGCCACCACACCTTCTTCGAGATGCTGGGCAACTGGTCCTTCGGCGACTACTTCAAGCGCGAGTCGCTGAAGTGGGCCTGGGAGCTGCTGACCGAGGTCTACAAGCTTCCGGCCGAGCGCCTTTGGGCCACCGTCTACATCGACGACGACGAGGCCTACGACATCTGGACGAAAGAGATCGGCCTGCCGCCCGAGCGCGTGGTGCGCATCGGCGACAACAAGGGCGCGAAGTACGCCAGCGACAACTTCTGGATGATGGCCGACACCGGCCCCTGCGGCCCCTGCTCCGAGATCTTCTACGACCACGGCCCCGACGTCGCCGGTGGCCCCCCGGGCAGCCCCGAGCAGGATGGCGACCGCTACATCGAGATCTGGAACAACGTGTTCATGCAGTTCGACATGCAGGAAGACGGCAGCCTCAAACCGCTGCCCGCGCCCTGCGTGGACACCGGCATGGGCCTGGAGCGCCTGGCCGCCATCCTGCAGCACGTGCACAGCAACTACGAGATCGACCTGTTCGACGCGCTGATCAGGGCCGCGGCGCGCGAGACCGGCTGCCAGGACCTGGCCAACCCTTCACTCAAGGTGATCGCCGACCACATCCGCGCCACCGCCTTCCTGGTCAGCGACGGCGTGATCCCGAGCAACGAGGGCCGCGGCTACGTGCAGCGCCGCATCGTGCGCCGCGCCATCCGCCACGGCTACAAGCTCGGCAAGAAGAGCCCCTTCTTCCACAAGCTCGTGGCCGAACTGGTGCGCCTCATGGGCGATGCCTACCCGCGACTCAAGGCCGAGGAAAAGCGTATCACCGAGGTGCTCAAGGCCGAGGAGGAACGCTTCTTCGAGACGCTGGAAAACGGCATGGACATCCTGGACGCGGCGCTGGCCGGCGGCCAGAAGGTGCTGCCGGGCGACGTGGCCTTCAAGCTGCACGACACCTACGGCTTTCCGCTCGACCTCTCGGCCGACGTCTGCCGCGAGCGCGGCCTGTCCGTGGACGAGGCGGGCTTCCACGCCGCCATGGAAAAGCAGAAGGCGCAGGCCCGCGCCGCCGGCAAGTTCAAGATGGACCGCGCGCTCGAATACACGGGCGCCGGCAACCAGTTCGTGGGCTACGAGAAGCTTGAAGTCCCCGCGAAGATCGTGGCGCTCTACCTGGACGGCACGCCCGCCGCGGCGCTCAAGGCCGGCCAGAACGGCGTCGTGGTGCTCGACACGACCCCCTTCTACGCCGAGAGCGGCGGCCAGGTCGGTGACGAGGGCCTGCTGATGTCGGGCTCGGCCCGCTTCGAGGTCGCCGACACGCAGAAGATCAAGGCCGATGTCTACGGCCACCATGGCACCGTCTCGCAGGGCACGCTCAACGTGGGCGACCATGTGACGGCGCTGGTCAACCTGGAGACGCGCGCCGCCACCGAGCGCAACCACTCGGTCACGCACCTCATGCACAAGGCCCTGCGCGAAGTGCTGGGCAGCCACGTGCAGCAGAAGGGCAGCCTCGTCGATGCCGAGAAGACCCGCTTCGACTTCACCCACAACGCACCGCTCACCGACGCCGAGATCCGCGAGATCGAGGCCCGCGTCAACGCCGAGATCCTGGCCAACGCCGCCACCCAGGCGCGCCTGATGGACATCGAGTCGGCCAAGGCCACGGGCGCGATGATGCTGTTCGGCGAGAAGTACGGCGACACCGTGCGCGTGCTCGACATCGGCAGCAGCCGCGAGCTCTGCGGCGGCACCCACGTGCAGCGCACCGGCGACATCGGCTTCTTCACCATCACGGCCGAGGGCGGCGTGGCCGCAGGCGTGCGCCGCGTCGAGGCCGTCACCGGCCTGGCGGCGCTGGCCTATGTGCAGGGCATGGAAGAGACGCTCGGCGGTGTGGCCGGCACGCTCAGGGTCACGCCCAGCGAGGTGCCCGCGCGCGTGGACGCCATGCTGGCGCAGGTGCGCGACCTCGAGAAGCAGCTCGCCGCGCTCAAGGGCCGGCTGGCCTCGGCCCAGGGCGACGAGCTGCTGGCGCAGGCGGTGGACATCAAGGGCCTGAAGGTGCTGGCCGTGCGACTCGAGGGCGCCGACGCCAAGACCCTGCGCGATACGCTGGACAAGCTCAAGGACAAGCTCAAGACCGCGGCCATCGTGCTGGCGGCCGTCGACGGCGACAGGGTGCAGCTTGCGGCCGGTGTCACCGCCGACAGCGTGGGCAAGGTGAAGGCCGGCGAGCTGGTCAATTTCGTGGCCCAGCAGGTCGGCGGCAAGGGTGGCGGCAAGCCCGACATGGCCATGGCCGGCGGTACCGACGCATCGAAGCTCGGCGCGGCCCTGGCCAGCGTGCAGGGCTGGGTCGCGCAAAAGGTCTGAGCACGATGCTGCAACGCCGTGACTTCCTCGCACTGGCGCTGGCCGGTGCCGCCGTGCCGGCGCAGGCGCGCGGCTACGACGTCGCGCCCTGGCCGGCCGGCCAGCCGGCCCCGGCGCTGCAGGCGCTGGACATGCAGGGCCGGACCTGGACGCTGGCCGACCTGCGCGGCCGCGCCGTGGTGCTGAACTTCTGGGCCACCTGGTGCCCGCCCTGCCGTGCCGAGATGCCCTCGCTGCAGCAGCTCGGCGAGATCTACGGCCCCGAGCAGCTGCAGGTGCTGGCGCTCAACGTGGGCGAGGGCCCGCGCCGCATCGCGCAGTACCTGCAGGCCAGCGGCCTGAACCTCACGGTGCTGCTCGATCCGCGCAACCAGCTGGCCCGCGCCTGGGGCGCCAACGTGCTGCCCACCACCGTGCTGATCGACGCCCGCGGCCGCCCGCGCCATTTCGTGCGCGGCGAGGTGGACTGGTCGGGCCGCGAGGCCCAGGCCCTGATCGAGCCGCTGCTGCCGCGCGCGCTCAGGCCCGGCGCGGCCAGCTGAGGCGCGCCAGCGGCGCCTCGATCCGGCGCTCGAAGACCCAGGCCAGGGCCACGCTGCCCGCCCAGCCCAGGGCCAGCATGGTCATCGTTGCCAGCGGGTCCTGCAGCCCGAGCAGGGCATGCAGCGCATTGACCAGCATGAGCACGGCGAAGTGCACCAGGAACAGGGCGTAGGACGTGCGGCCCAGCGCCTGCACGGCGCGCTGCAGTGCGGGACAGGGCAGTCGTTGCCCGGCGCCCTGCCACTGGGCCAGGCCCAGCAGCAGGGCCACGCCCAGGGCCAGCGCGATGCGCGTGCGCCAGTCCAGCGCCAGCGCCAGCAGCCCCAGCGCGGCCAGCAGGCCCAGCCAGGGCCCGGGCCGGGACGAGCGCGCCGCCCAGCCGGCGAGGGCGCCGAGCGCATAGCTGCCGAAGAAATACAGGCCCCAGTCATCCCAGCCCGCATCGCGGTTGAAGTGCAGCAGCGACGCCAGCATGAGACCTGCCATCAGCCACAGGGCGGGCGCCGGGCGCCCGCCGCGCTGGCCCAGCCAGAGCAGCAGCGCCAGCAGGGCGTAGAGCTGCAGGTCGATCGCCACGTACCAGACGCCGGCCGACAGGGCCTCGGCGTCGACCACGTCCTGCAGCAGCAAGGCATGGGCCAGGGCCTGGCCCCAGGCGGGGGCCGCCGGGATGAAGTCCGCGGCCAGCCCGTGGCGGGCCAGGGCGGCCGCGAGCACGGTCAGCGCCAGGGCCGCGAGCAGGGGCAGGGCCAGGCGCAGGTAACGCCGCAGCAGCGCACGCCCGAGTGCGGCGGCGTCCTGGCGCATGGCCGGCGCCAGCGCCTGCATCGCGAGGTAGCCGCCGAGCACCAGGAAGATCTGCACCGCCATGCGGGCGTAGTCATAGAACCAGCCGCTCAGCGCCGGGGCGAGGCGGTGCGCCGCATCGGCCAGCGGGCCGTAGGCCGAGAAATGGTGCAGCACGACGAGCTGCGAGCCGATGCACTTGAGCGCATCGATGTGGATCTGCCGTGCCTGCATGCGGCTCAGTGGTCGGGGACGGCCATGTCCGAGGTGCCCGGTCGCACCCAGCGCGCGAATTCGCGCGTGGCGTCCATGCAGCCGCCGGCCTCGGTGTAGACGCCGCGCGGTTCGCGCCAGCGCGTCATGCGGGCCATCACGCCGGCCAGCGCCCCGGCATCGGCCTTGGTCGCGGCGATCAGCGGCTGGATGCGCTGTTCGTCGATCTGAGCCTCACCCTGGTCGTCGCGGTACAGGCCATGGCGCCAGTGGTAGATCTCCACGCACTTGTCGGTGATCGTGTACTGCTGGCGCTCCTGCCAGAAGTTGGTGAACAGGCCCCCGCCCAGGTACATGACCCAGGAGCCCTCGAAGCCGCAGGCGTCGGCCGAGGCCTCGTCGGGGTTGCGGAACCAGACGCGGTCGCCCGGCACGTAGTACAGCGGCGGCAGCGGGGCCTCCAGCGTGCCCTGCTCGCGCAGGAACACGGTGTGGAATTCCTCGGACTGGACGGCGCGCTGGCGCCACAGGGCCTCCAGGCGTGCGTAGAGTCCGGGGTTGCAGCGCGCCAGTTCCTGCGCGATGCCCAGCAGCGTCACGTACTCGGTGGCGCGGTAGCAGGAGAAGGAATAGCGCCGGCCCGAGACCTCGGGCTGGGTGGTCCTGATGAGTGCGTCGATCAGCGATACGCCGGGCTGCAGCGTGAAGCCCCTGTCCTTGACATAGGCCCAGCAGTCCTGCGGCCGCTCGGCCGCCCTGGTGTCGAAAGCCAGCGAGGTCCGCCGCGCGGCCTGCACGATGTTGATGCGGATGCGCACCGCCGACTCCAGCTCGTCAAGGCCGGGGTATTCGTAGCCGGCCGGGTTCATGAGCATGGCCAGCACGATCTCGCGCCGCAGGTCGTCCTGGTGCTCCAGGGTGTGCAGCCCCAGCCGGGCGGCCAGGCGGGTGGTGTCGAAACCGGGGGCCCAGGCCTGCGCGGCCCCGGCCGTCAGCCGCAGGCGCACCCAGTGCCCCTGGGCATCCTGACCGGCTTCGGCGTCGACCTGCGGCGCCAGTTCCGGCGCACCGAGGCGCTGCAGCGCGGCCAGTTGCTGTGCGGTGGCATCGAGGGGCTGTGGGCTGCGCAGCAGCACGCCGCGGCAGGCGGGGGCTGCGGATGTTCCCGTCTTGTTCATGAACGCTCGGTCTCCTGCCGCTGCCTTGTCGTGTGGGTCATGCCCATGGCAGCTGGCCACGCAATATACCCCATGGCATGGAGGGTTTAAGGCCTTCCGATAATCGGGCCGTGGCGACGCTCTTGCCGCCACGCGCCATTGCGGGGCCTCTTCACCGGCGCCGCTGGCGTTTCATTCCATCCATACCGGAGATCTCTGCATGACCCCCGTCCGCCGCACCCTGCTGCAGCAGGCCGCCGCGCTGGCTGCCGCCAGCGCCCTGCCCGCCCTGGCCACTCCCTCAAGCACCCCGCCGCAGCGCCGCTTCGAGCCTCGCCCCGGCGCCTGGCGCACCTTCGAGGTGACCACCCGCGTCGACATCCAGCAGGCCGAAGGTGCCACTCGCGCCTGGCTGCCCCTGCCTTCGGTCGACAGCGACTGGCAGCAGACCCTCGAGCACCGCTATGCCAGCAACGGCCAGGCCCGCCTGGGCAGCGACAGCCTCTATGGCGCGCGCTTCCTGCAGGTGGAGTTTGCAGCGGGCGAAAAGCAGCCCTGGATCGAGCTGAGCAGCCGCATCCGCACCCGCGACCGCGCGGTGGACTGGGCCGCGAACCAGCCGCAGCGCGAGGACGCGGCCAGCCTGACCTTCTGGACCCGCCCCACCGAGCTGCTGCCCACCGACGGCATCGTGCGCGCGACGGCGCTGCAGGCCACGCGCGGCGCGAAGACCGACGTCGAAAAGGCGCGTGCCATCTACGACTGGGTGGTGGCCAACACGTACCGCGAGCCCAAGGTGCGTGGCTGCGGCGAGGGCGACATCAAGGCCATGCTGGAGACCGGCAACCTGGGCGGCAAGTGCGCCGACCTCAACGCTGTCTTCGTCGGACTGTGCCGCGCCGTCGGCCTGCCCGCGCGCGATGTCTACGGCATCCGCCTGGCGCCCTCGGCCTTCGGCTACAAGGAACTCGGGGGCAACCCGGCCAGCCTCAAGGGCGCGCAGCATTGCCGCGCCGAGGTCTACCTGCGCGGGCACGGCTGGGTGGCCATGGACCCGGCCGACGTGGCCAAGGTCATGCGCCTGGAAACCGCCGAATGGATCAAGGACACCCGCCATCCGGTGGTGGCCCCCGTGAACCGGGCCCTGTTCGGCGGCTGGGAGGGCAACTGGATGGCCTGGAACATGGCGCACGACCTGACGCTGCCCGGCGCTCAGGGGCCGCGGCTGGGCTTCCTGATGTACCCGGTGGCAGAGACCGGTGGCGAACGCCTGGACTCCTACGCACCCGACGCGTTCCGCTACCAGATCAGCGCGCGCGAACTCGCGGCCTGAGCCGCGCGCAACGCGGGCAAAAAAAGGGCGCCGGTGGCGCCCTTTGAAATTCTCGCGCCTTTGGAAAATCAGTTGCGCAGCCGGCCGTTGCGGGTGACCATGCCGAGCTCCACGTACTTGCTGCCGTGGTGCTGGCCGGGGCCGTAGGTCACGGTGTAGCCGCCGGCGTCATAGCTGCCCAGACTGCCCAGCGCGGCCAGCAGGGCCCGGGCGTCGCCGGGCTTCTTGCTGCGGCGCATGGCCTCGGCCAGCACCTTGGCGCCGATGCACGATTCGAGGTGCGCGCTGTTCATCGGCACGGTGATGCCGGCTTCCTGCAGCGCGCTGGCGCATTCGCGGATCACGGGCAGCGAGCTGCCCGGGTTGGGCACCACCTGCGAGATCGAGACGCCGGCACCGGCCTCGCCGGCCGCGTCGATGTACTGCTGCGCGCCGACGAAGGACAGGCTGGACATGGGGATGAACATGCCGCGCGCCACCAGCTTCTTGCTGATCTCGGCCGCCGCACCGGACAGCGTGGTGTTGATGATGACCTCGGGCTTGAGCGCGACGAGCTGGTTGAAGCGCGCGTCGTCCACCTTGGCGTTGCGCTCCAGCGCGAAGGCCTTGGGCTTCTTGCCCTGGCGCGCCAGGTAGTCCACCACCACGCCCAGGTTCTGGGTGCCGACCTCGTCGTCGTAGTGCACCACCACGACTTCCTTCATGCCCAGGCCGGTCCAGAAGGCCAGCATCTTCTCGAGTTCGTCGCCGTAGGAGGCGCGCAGAGTGTAGACCACGGGGCTGGCCTTGCGCACCGGGTTGGCGCCCGAGAAGGGGGCGAAGAACAGCACGCCGGCCTTTTCGGCCTGGGGCATGGCGTCCAGGCTCAGCGTGGCCGAGGCATACCCGAAGAGGGCCACCAGGCCCTTGGTCTGCAGCAGCCGGGTGGTGTTCTCGCCGGCGACCTTGCGCTGGTTCTGGTCGTCCAGCGTCACCAGCTCGACCGGCACGCCGTTGATACCGCCGCGGCTGTTGAGGGACTTGAAATAGGCGAGGGCGCCGTCCCGGATGTCGCGGCCGAAGGCGGCGTTGCTGCCGGACAGCGGCGCCGACTGGCCGACGATCCAGCTGTTCTGGGCCAGGGCGGGAAGACTCAGCAGGGTGCCCAGCGCGCAGGCAAAGGCCAGGAGGGAGTGACGCATGAACTTGTGACCATAGGTAACGCCGCCCGATCCGGCGGCCGGCGTTCATGGTGCCACAGAAGTTCAGGGCTCGGCGATGACACCTTGCGTGATGAGGGTGTCAATTTGTATATCGCTGTAACCAAATTCGCGCAGCAGCTCGCGCGTGTGCTGGCCCAGCAACGGCGCCGGCCGCGTCACCTGCGCCGGGGTGGCGCTGAAGTGGATGGGGCAGCCCAGCGCCTTCGTGCGGCCGGCCTGGGGGTGGTCGAGCTCGACCACCATGCCGCGCGCCAGCGTCTGCGGATGGGTCAGCGCCTCGCCCACGGTGTGCACCGGGCCGGCCGGCACGCCGGCGGCATCGAACGCGGCCTGCCAGTCGGCGCGCGGGCGCGTGCGCAGCACGGCGTTCATCAGTCCCACCAGCTCCTCGCGGTGGGCCATGCGGTCGCTGTTGGACCTGAAGCGCGGGTCCTCGCGCCATTCGGGGTGGCCCAGCACCTCGGCGATGCGCTCCCAGTTGGCCTGGTTGGCCCCGCCGATGTTGATCCAGCCGTCGCTGGCCTCGAAGGCCTGGTAGGGCGCCGTCAGCACGTGGGCCGAGCCCGTGGGCGTACTGGACCTGCCGCTGGCGAAGAAGATGGCCGCGTGCCAGTAGAGCTGCTGCAGCGCAGCGTCGGAGAGCGAGGTGTCCACGATCTGGCCTTCGCCGGTCTTGAGCTTGTGCACGTAGGCCGCCACGATGCCCAGGGCGCCGAGGATGCCGGCGTTCATGTCCGAGACCGCATTGCCGTTCTTGGCTGGCGCGCGGCCCGGCTCGCCCGTGATGGACATCAGGCCGGCAAAGCCCTGGGCGATCAGGTCGAAGCCGCCCTTGTCGGCATAAGGCCCGGTGCGGCCGTAGCCGCTGATCGAGCAGAAGATCAGCCCGGGGTTGAGGGCCGAGAGCACCTCGTAGCCCAGGCCCAGCTTGTCCAGCGTGCCGCCGCGGAAGTTCTCGACCAGCACGTCCACGTCCTGCACCATGCGCTTGAGCACGGCGCGGCCTTCTTCGTGCTTGAGGTTGAGCGCCAGCCCGCGCTTGTTGCGGTTCATCATCATGAAGGGCGCGGAGACGCCGCCCACCTGCGGGTCGCGGTAGCCGCGCGCGTCGTCGCCGCCGGGCAGCTTCTCGACCTTGATCACGTCGGCGCCCATGTCGGCCAGCAGCAGGCCGCAGGTCGGCCCCGACATGATCTGCGTGAGTTCGAGCACGCGCAGGCCGGCCAGGGGGCCGCCGCGGGGTGCGGGCTGCTTCATCAGTTGCCTTTCCAGTCCGGGGCGCGCTTGGCCACGAAGGCGGCCACGCCCTCGCGGAAGTCGGCGCTGCCGTAGGCCGCGCAGATCAGGTCCTGATCGGCCGGCAGGTTGTGGGTGGCCAGGCGGCGCAGGCCTTCCTTGCTCACGCGCTGCGTCACCGGGGCCAGGGCGGCAAGGCGGCTGCACAGGCTGCGCACCGCCGCATCCAGGTCGGCGGCGGCGACGACCTCCTGCAGGTAGCCGCAGGCCAGTGCCTCGTCGGCATGCACCATCTCGGCCAGCAGCAGCATGCGCCTGACGCGCTGCATGCCGAAGGCCGCGGTGAGCCGCGCGAGGTTGGCCACCGAGAGGCAGTTGCCCAGGGTCCTGGCGATCGGCACGCCGAAGCGCGAGGCCGGCGTGGCCAGGCGGAAGTCGCAGCCGGTGGCGATGGCCAGTCCGCCGCCCACGCACCAGCCCTCGACCACGGCCACCGTGGGCATGGGCAGGTCGCCCAGCAGCGCCATGCAGGCGTCGATCTGCTGCTCGTAGGCCGCGCCGTCGCGGCCGCCGGCCTCGCCGCTGCCGAAAGCCTGGAACTGCGCAATGTCGGTGCCGGCCACGAAGGCCTCGCCACCGGCGCCACGGAACGTCGCGACGCGTACCGATGCGTCCGATTGCAGCTGGCGGCAGATCGCCATCAGCTGCTCGTACATGGCCCAGGTCATGGCATTGCGCGCCTGCGGGCGGTCGAACGTCACCGAGGCCACGCCGGCCTCGATGCGCAGGTGCACGGCACCATCGCTCATGGTGAGGTCCTTCAACGGTAGAAGTATTCGACCAGGAACATCGGCACGGCGGGCACGTAGGTCACCAGCATCAGCAGTGCGAACAGCACGCCGATGAAGGGCAGGTTCACGCGCGTGACCTTCCACATGTCGGCCTTGGCGATGGAGCAGGCCGTCATGAGCACGCTGGCCACGGGCGGGGTCTGCTGGCCGATGCCCAGGTTGAGCGTGACGATCAGGCCGAAGTGCACCGGGTCGATGCCCACGGCGTTGACCAGGGGCATCACGATGGGCACCACCAGGATGATGGCCGCCGCCGAGTGCAGGAACAGGCCCGCGAGCAGGAAGAACACGTTGAGGATGCCCAGCACCGCGTACTTGTTGTCCGTGAGCGAGGAGATCCACGCGGCCAGCCCCTGCGGGATCTGCTGCTCGGTCAGCAGGTGGCCCAGCAGCGCGGAGGCCGCCACCAGCAGCATCACCACCGCGGTCTGGATGCCGCCTTCGACCATGCACTCGTAGAGGTGCTTGAAGTTGAGCTCGCGGTAGATCACGCCGCCGATGAACAGCGCGGCCAGCACCGCCAGCGCCGCGCCCTCGGTGGCCGTGACCACGCCGCCGAAGATGCCGCCGAGGATGATCATGGGCAGCAGGAAGGCCCAGGCCGCGTCCTTGAAGGTCGAGCGCAGCCTGGCCCAGCTGAACACCTCCTCGACGGGGTAGTTGTAGCGCTTGGCGTACCAGTAGGCCAGCGCCATCATGCCGCCGCCGCCCAGGATGCCCGGGATGATGCCGGCCACGAAGATCTGCACCACCGAGGCCTCGGCCATCACCGCGTACAGGATCATGGGGATCGAGGGCGGGATGATGATGGCTAGTGTGGCCGACGAGGACGTGACCGCCGCGGCGAACTCCTTGGGGTAGCCCTTCTTTTCCATCGCCGGGATCAGGATCGAGCCCATGGCCGCCACGTCGGCCACGGCCGAGCCCGAGATCTCGGCGAAGAACAGCGAGGTGCCGATGTTGACCATCGCAAGCCCGCCCTTGATGAAGCCGAAGCAGGCCGAGGCGAAGGCGATCAGCCGGCGCGACAGGCTCGACGAATTCATGATGGCGCCGGCCAGGATGAACAGCGGGATCGACAGCAGCGGAAAGCTCGTGGCACCGGTGAACAGGGTGATGGCCGCGCTCAGCAGCGAGTCCATGCCGCCGTGGGCCACCATGGCCACCATGGCCACCACGCCCAGCGCAATGGCGATGGGGACGTTGATCAGGATGAGGGCCAGCAGGCCCAGGAACATGAGGAGGGAGGTCATTTCTGCATCACCTTCGCGAGTTCTTTCTCGAGCTCCATCTTTTCCGCGTCCACCACGCCGGCGCCGCGCGCCTGCGCCAGCAGCTCGGGCAGGCTCAACAGCTGCGCCAGGATGAACAGCACCGCGCCGACGGGGATGACGGACTGCGTGAGCTGCGTGGGCACCCAGGTCAGGCTGACCATGGTGTCGCCCTCCAGGATCACCAGCACCTGGTAGCCGTACCAGGCGAGCAGCGCGAAGAAGCCGATGATGATCGCCTCGCCCAGCAGCACGACCGGCACGCGCAGCAGCGGCGGCATGGCGTTGACCAGGCCGGGAAAGCCAATGTGTGCGCGCTTGAGCGCGGCCAGCGCGGCGCCGTAATAGGTGAGCCAGGCCAGGGCGATCGAGGCGACCTCGTCGTACCAGACCATGGCGATGCCGAACTTGCGATAGGTCACGCCCATCAGGACGATGATGGCCAGCGACGCCAGCAGGAAGATGACGAAGGCCGTCAACGCGCGGTCAAACGCGGTGCGCAGGGTGAGGAACACGGTAGTTCATCCTTGAACGGGAAGAGGGGGCGGGGCCGGCCCCGCGCAGGCGTGCTGCGCCGGGCCGGCAGGGGACGGACGATCAGGGGATCAGAACGCGGCGCCCAGCGCCACGGCCTTGTTCACCAGGGCGGCACCGCCCGGCACTTCCTTGTCGAACTCGGCGTACACGGCCTTGCTCGCGGCAATGAAGGCGTTCTTGTCGGCCTCGTTCACCTTGGTGCCGGCCGCCTGGATCTTGCTCACCAGCTCGTTGTCGAGCTCGGCGGCGGTCTTGTAGACGAAGGGCTGCACGTCCACCGCCGTCTTCTCCAGGATCTCGCGCACATCGGCCGGCAGCGAGGCGAACTTGCGCGCGCCTGCCGTCAGGTAGGCCGGCGTGTACACGTGGCCCGTCATGGACATGAACTTCTGCACCTCCTGGAACTTGGAGGAATAGATCTGCGTGAGCGGGTTTTCCTGCCCGTCCATCACGCCGGTCTGCAGCGCCACGAACACTTCGGACAGGGCCATGGGCGAGGGGTTCGCGCCGTAGGCCTGGAACATCTTCACGCGCCACACGCCCGGCGGCACGCGCAGGCGCATGCCCTTGAGGTCCTCGGGCTTGACGATGGGCTTGGTGTTGCTGGTGATGTGGCGGAAGCCGTTCTCCCACACGCCGAGGATCTTGAAACCTTTGTCCTCGGCCATGGGCATCATGGTCGGGCGCAGGACCTCGCTCTCGATCTTCTTCATGTGGTCCCGGTTCTTCACCAGGTAGGGCATCTCGAACATGCCGAAGGCCGGCACCGTGGACGACATCACCGTGGAGGGCAGGGCGAGCTCCAGCGTGCCCAGGCGCAGCTTCTGCATCATCTCGGAGTCGCCGCCGAGCTGGCTGGAGCCGAACACCACCACCTTGGCCTTGTTGCCCAGGCGCTCGTTGGCCACGCGTGCGAATTCGTTGGCCGAACGCTCGAACAGCGAGCCCGGGCCGCCCACGTGGCCCAGCTTGATCTCCATCTGCGCCAGCGCCGGCGCGGCGCCCAGCAGGGCCGTCGCGCCCAGCACGGCGGTGGCCGCGAGGGCGTGGATGCGGGCGCGCGCGCCCTTCACGGAAAGGTTCCTGGTGCTCATGCTTGTCTCCTCTTTATGGTCGTCCGTTGCTCACACATTCCATGCGCCGCACAGTCGGACCCTGCGCGGCGCACGCCTTCTTCAATCGTGGCTCAGGCCGCCTTCTTCAGGTTGACCGTCGCCGGATGGCTGGCGAAGTGGTCCATGAGGGCCTGCACGCCCGAGCCGGCCAGCTTCACGCCAGCGAGCTTGAGACCCATCTCGCAGCCGGCCACGGCAGCCACCAGCGTCAGGTCGTTGGTGTCGCCCAGGTGGCCGATGCGGAACATGCGGCCCTTGATCTTGCCCAGGCCCGTGCCCAGCGAGCAGTCGAAGCGCTCGTAGATCACCTTGCGCACGGCGTCGGCGTCCACGCCCTCGGGCGTCATCACGCCGGTCAGGATGGGCGAGTACACGCCGTTGTCCGCGCACTGGATGGGCAGGCCCCAGGCCTGCACCGCGGCGCGCACGCCCGCGGCCCAGCGCTGGTGGCGCGCGAACACCACGTCCAGGCCCTGGCCCAGGATCATGTCGGCCGCCTCGCTCAGCGCGTAGAGCAGGTTGGTGTTGGGGGTGGACGGCCAGTAGCCGGTCTTGTTCATCTCGATGATCTCGTCCCAGGCCCAGAAGGCCTTGGGCAGGCGGGCCGTCTTGCTGGCCTCGATGGCCCTGGGCGAGAGCGCGTTGAAGCTGATGCCCGGCGGCAGCATCAGGCCCTTCTGCGAGCCGCTGATGGAGACGTCCACGCCCCATTCGTCGTGCCGGTAGTCGGCACTGGCCAGGCCCGAGATGGTGTCCACCAGCAACAGCGCCGGGTGCCTGGCGGCATCAATCGCCTTGCGCACGGCGGCGATGTTGCTCGTCACGCCCGTGGAGGTTTCGTTGTGCACCACGCACACCGCCTTGATGGCGTGGCCCGTGTCGGCCTTGAGGCGCTGTTCGATCAGGTCGGCCTGCACGCCGCGGCGCCAGCTGGCCGGCACGCCGTTGTCGGTGCCGGGCAGGGCGATCACTTCGGTCTTCAGCCCAAGGCGCGTGGCCAGGCGGTTCCACAGGAAGGCGAAGTGCCCGGTCTCGTACATCAGAACGTGGTCGCCGGGCGAGAGGGTGTTGGCCAGCGCGGCCTCCCAGGCGCCCGTGCCCGAGGCCGGGTAGATCATGACCGGGTGCCGGGTCTGGAAGATCTTCTGCATGTCGGCCAGCACCTTCAGGCCCAGGGCGCCGAACTCGGGGCCGCGGTGGTCGATGGTGGGCAGGCTCATGGCGCGCAGCACGCGGTCCGGCACGGGCGAGGGGCCAGGAATCTGCAGGAAATGGCGGCCGGTGGGGTGGAAATCAGTGGTCAGCATGGTCAGGGTGTGGTTCGAAAGACGCCTCATTTTTTGCATACAAAATTGATTTGTCAACCGTATTAAGCCTAAAATCGCCATGTTGAGCCACTTTTTTGAATACAAAACTGTTCATGACGGCCCAGATCCTTCCCATGCCCCCGGCCGCGCTGCACGAGCAGGCCACCCAGCGCCTGCGCCAGATGCTCGTCGAAGGCCTCATCGCCCCGGGGGCCAAGCTCAACGAGCGCGAGCTCTGCGAGCAGCTCAAGGTCTCGCGCACCCCGCTGCGCGAAGCCATCAAGACCCTGGCCGCCGAAGGCCTGGTGGAACTCGTCCCCAACCGCGGTGCCATCGCCGTCGAGCTCGACGAGGCCGACATCCTCAACACCTTCGAGGTCATGGCCGGGCTCGAGGGCCTGTCGGGCGAGCTCGCCGCGCAGCGCGTCACGCCCGAGGAGCTGGCCGAGATCCAGGCCATGCACTACGAGATGAAGGCCGCCTACACGCGGCGCGACCTCTCCGCCTACTACCGGCTCAACGCCGCCATCCACCGCGCCTTCAACGCCGCGGCCAAGAACCCCGTGCTCACCGCCACCTACACCCAGGTCAACGCCCGGCTGCAGGCGCTGCGCTTCCGCTCCAACCAGGACGGCGAGAAATGGGCCCGCGCCATGCAGGAGCACGACCGCATGGTCGAGGCCCTGGCACGGCACGACAGTGCCGCGCTGCGTGCCGAACTCGTGGCCCACCTGGGCCACAAGCGCGACGTGGTGGTCGAACAACTGCGCGCCGCCGCCGCGGCCCAAGCCAGCGAGAAGAAGTGACATGAACGCCCCCCTGCCCCTGGACGTGACGCAGGCCTCCGCCGGCCAGGCCTACGAGGCCGTCTCCCGCATCGGCAACGAAGTCGCCGGCCGCCTGGCTGCGCGCCTGCGCGCCGAGACGCAGGGCGAGGTGCTGTTCGGCGCCGCTGACCGCGGCCGCTACGCCACCGACGCCTCCATCTACCAGGTCATGCCCGTGGGCGTGTTCGTGCCGCGCAGCGCGGCCGACGTGCGCATCGCGCTCGACATCTGCCGCGACCTGGCCGTGCCCATCGTGCCGCGCGGCGGCGGCACCAGCCAGTGCGGCCAGACCGTGGGCGCCGGGCTGGTGATCGACCACAGCAAGCACATGCGCAGCATCCTCGACGTCAATGTCGAGCAGCGCACCGCGCGCGTCGAACCCGGCCTGGTGCTGGACCATCTCAACGCCGCGCTGAAGAAACACGGCCTCTGGTACCCCGTGGACGTCTCCACCGGCGCGCAGGCCACGCTGGGCGGCATGGCCGGCAACAACTCCTGCGGCAGCCGCTCGATCGCCTACGGCAACATGGTGCACAACGTCATCGGCGCGCAGGCCTGGCTGGCCGACGGCGAGCTGGTGGACTTCGGCCGCTACGACCGCGCCACAGGCCGCGCCAAGGAGATCGGCGACTTCGTGCGCAGCCTGGCCGCGCTGCACCGCGACGAGATCGAGGCGCGCTGGCCCAGGGTGCTGCGCCGCGTGGCCGGCTACAACCTGGACATCTTCCACAACCAGAACGAGAAGCCCTACACCCGTGACGGCTCGGTCAACCTCGCGCACCTGCTCATCGGCAGCGAAGGCACGCTGGCGCTCACGCGCGCGCTGTGCCTGCAGCTCAGTGAACTGCCGCGCGCCAAGGTGCTGGGCGTGGTGAACTTCCCCACCTTCTACCAGGCCATGGACAGCGCCCAGCACATCGTCAAGCTGGGTCGCAACATGCAGGGCGGCGCGCTCACGGCCGTGGAGCTGGTGGACCGCACCATGATCGAGCTCTCGCTGCAGAACCCGGCCTTCGCCCCCACCATCCGCACCGCGCTCTCGCCCGCCGTCAACAATGGCAGGCCCGAGGCCATCCTGCTCGTGGAGTTTTCCGGCGCCAGCAAGGCCGACATCGCGCCCAAGATCAGGGAACTGGTGGACCTCATGGGCGAGCTGGGCCTGCCCGGCAGCGTGGTGGAGATGATCGACGACGCGCCGCAGAAGAACCTGTGGGAGGTGCGCAAGGCCGGCCTCAACATCATGATGAGCCTGCGCGGCGACGGCAAGCCCGTGAGCTTCATCGAGGACTGCGCCGTGCCGCTGGAGCACCTGGCTGAATACACCGACGCGCTCACCGGCGTGTTCCGCAAATATGGCAGCCGCGGCACCTGGTACGCCCATGCCTCCGTGGGCACGCTGCACGTGCGCCCCATCCTGGACATGCGGCGCGACGGTGCGGCCAAGATGCGCGCCATCGCCGAGGAGGCCAGTGAGCTCGTGCGCAAGTACAAGGGCGCCTTCAGCGGCGAGCACGGCGACGGCCTGTGCCGCGGCGAGTGGATCGAATGGCAGTTCGGCCCGCGCATCACCGAGGCCCTGGGCCAGATCAAGCGCCATGTGGACCCGGGCGCCCTGCTCAGCCCGCAGCGCATCGTCGCGCCGCCGAAGATGGACGACACCACGCTCATGCGCTACCCGCCCGGCCACAAGCAGCGCGTGGTGCCCATCCAGCCCGTGCTGGACTGGAGCGGCTGGAACGTGCAGAACAACCCGGTGACGGAAGAGACCACCGCGCCGGGTACCGGCGGCGACCCGGCCCAGGGCCTGGCCATGCACGTGGAGATGTGCAACAACAACGGCCACTGCCGCAAGTTCGACGCCGGCACCATGTGCCCGAGCTACCGCGTCACGCGCGACGAACAGCACCTCACGCGCGGCCGCGCCAATACCCTGCGCCTGGCCCTCTCCGGCCAGCTCGAAGGCATCCGCGGCGAGGACGCGCTCACCAGCGAACCCGTGCGCGAAGCCATGGACCTGTGTGTGAGCTGCAAGGGGTGCAGGCGCGACTGCCCGACGGGCGTGGACATGGCCAAGCTCAAGGTCGAGTTCCTGCAGCACTACAAGGCGAAGCACGGCCACACCCTCAAGGACCGGCTGGTCGGCCAGCTGCCCGACTACGCGCGCCACGCGGCCAGGGTGGCCCCGCTGCTCAACCTGCGCGACAAGCTGCCCCTCATGGCCCAGCTCAGCGAAAAGCTGGTCGGCTTCTCGGCCAAACGCAGCCTGCCACAGTGGCAGAGCCGGCACTTTTTCAACACGCCGGTGCACAGCGCCACGCGCGAGGAAGTGCTCACCGCCGCCAAACCCGTGGTGCTCTTCGTCGACACCTTCAACGGCTATTTCGAATCCGAGAACGCCCGTGGCGCCCTGCAGGTGCTGCAGGCCGCCGGCTACACCGTGCATGTGGCCGGCAAGGTGAAGGACGACGGCAAGCACCTGTGCTGCGGCCGTACCTTCCTCTCCGCCGGCATGGTGGAGCAGGCCAAAGCGAAAGCGCGCGAGGTGGTGGACAGCCTGTTGCCGTTTGCAGAGAAGGGCATCGCCATCGTCGGCCTGGAGCCGTCTTGTCTGCTCACGCTGCGCGACGAGCTCCTGGTCATGGGCCTGGGCGAGGGCGCGCAACAGATCGCCAAACAGGCGCTTTTGTTCGAAGAGTTCCTGGCCCGCGAAGCCAGGGCCGGCCAGCTGGAAGCCTTCAAGGCCAAACTCAAACCCGTGGCCCAGCCCGTGCTGCTGCACGGCCACTGCCACCAGAAGGCCTTCGCCGCCGTCACGCCCGTGATGGAAGTGCTCAGCCTGATCCCCGGCGCCAAACCTGAACTCATCGAGTCCAGCTGCTGCGGCATGGCCGGCAGCTTCGGCTACGAGGCCGAGCACTACGAGGTCTCCATGCAGATGGCCGAGGCGGCGCTGCTGCCGGCGGTGCGCGCCAGGGCCGATGCGATCGTGGTCGCCGACGGCACCAGCTGCCGGCACCAGATTGCCGACGGGGCGCAGCGCGAGGCCCTGCATGTGGCGAGGCTGCTGGCGGCGCAGTTGGTCTGAATCCTTGCGCTGCGCCTTTTGCCTGGCCTCTAGCCAGTCGCGACCTGGTTGCGGCCCGAGGCCTTGGCGCGATAGAGCGCGCGGTCGGCGCGCTGCAGCAGGCCTTCAAAGGCCGTGTCAGCCGGCGTGAGCGCCGCGACCCCGATGCTCACCGTGTGACGGATGACCTGGCCGTCGTCCGCACGGGCCGCCTCCGAGGCTTCGATGGCAAGGCGCAGGCGCTCGGCCACCAACGCTGCGCCGGCGGCGTCGGTCTCTGGCAGGATGGCGGCGAATTCCTCGCCGCCGATGCGACCACAGCTGTCGACCGTGCGCAGCAGCACGCGCAGCTGGTCGGCAATGTGGCGGATCACGCGATCGCCGCTGGCGTGGCCCCAGAGGTCGTTGACCAGCTTGAAGCGGTCAATGTCGATCATCAGCACGGCCAGCGGCTTGCCGTAGCGAAGGGCGCGGCGGGTTTCCTGCGCGCCGAGCTCGAACAGGTGCCGGCGATTGGCGATGCCCGAGAGCACGTCGGTCGTGGCCAGGGCGTGCAGGGCCCGCCCCTGGGCGAGGGCGCGCCGATGCACGCGCAGCAGCGCCAGGGACAACAGGACCAGCGCGACGTAACCCAGACCAAGCTGCCAGGCACGCTGACGCCAGCCCTCGAGGGCGCGGCTTTGATCGTAGCCGACCAGGGTCAGGAAGGGGAAGTTCTCGAGCCGGCTCAGGCCATACACCCGCTCGCGCTGGTCCAGCGGCGACTGCGCCGTGAAGGTGATGGTGCCACGCGCCTGATCGAAGGGCGGCACACCCGCTGGCGTCGTCGCCTTTTTTCCCAGGCGGTCGGGCATGGGGGGATTGCGGGCGATCACGACCCCGTCGGTGTCGAGCAGGGTCAGCACGTCGTGGCGGTCCACCGCAAACGCCTCGATCCAGCGCTGCGCGTAGTCGAGTTCCAGCACCGCCATGGCGCCGGCCTGCAGGCGGCCCTGCGGTGAGGCGCGCACACGCGACATCAGCACCACCGCCTTGCGGTTGGCCGAGGTCTCGGCGGGCATGTACTGGATGTGCAGGGCCTGCCCGGGCGCGTGGCTGGGCTCTGCGCAGAGGCGCTGGCGGCTCCGCGTGCCGCGAAACGACTTGTTCCACGCCAGGGCGACGAAGCGGCAGTCCTCGTCGAGCAGCACCAGGTCGGTCAGGCCCGGGACGGTGCCCAGCTTGTCCTCCAGGAGTGGCGTGAGGCCGGCCAGCGGGGCCTTGCGGGCCAGCGCCAGGTCGACATGCCCCATGAGGTCGCGCAGCACGAAGTCGGCAGCGAGCAGGGTGTTGCCAAACAGCGTGCCGGTGAGCTGGCTCTGGTGCATGGCCACGCGCGCCACCTCGGCGAGCGCCCGTTCCCGCTCGCGCCAGAAATCGTGGGCCAGCCAGGCGCCGAAGGCCGTCAGGAAGGCGATACCCGTCGCAAAGGCAAGCAGCGGGCGGGTGAGGGCCTGCGGGGTTGGAGCGGAGTTCATGAGCGGGATGGACCTGCGAGCCCGCATTGTCGTGCACTCAGCCCGGGTGCGGAGAGTGGAGGGCCATGCGCAAGCCGCCGGAGTGTGACGGATTCCCGCGCGGACTCCTGGGCCGGGTTCCGTCGGCCCCCGGTGTCTAGAATGCAACGACCAGATCAACCAACCCTCAGGAGGAATCTTGAAACCCGCTGTCACACAATTCCCGGTCCTCGTCCTTGCGCTCTCGCTTCTGGCTGGATGCGCGACCGAAAGCTCCAGGGTCGTCGAACCCCAGAAGGTCACGGCATCGGCAACGCCCTATGTGGGGGTGCGTGTTCCGGTGTCGATCGGCAAGTTCGAGAACCGATCGCCTTTCATGCGCGGCGTCTTCAGTGACGGCGTGGACCGCCTGGGCAACCAGTCCAAGACCATCCTCATCTCCCACCTCAACCAGTCCAACCGGTTCAATGTGCTTGACCGCGAGAACATGTCGGAGACCCGGGAGGAGTCCAGGATCAGGAATCAGGCCCAGGAACTCAAGGGGGCGGATTTCGTGATCTCCGGCGATGTGACGGAGTTCGGGCGCAAGGAAGTGGGCGACCGGCAGCTGTTCGGCATCCTGGGGCGTGGCAAGGAGCAGGTCGCCTACGCCAAGGTCACGATCAACGTCATCAACATCAAGACATCCGAAGTGGTCTATTCGGTGGCCGGTGCGGGCGAGTACGCCCTCTCCAATCGCGAGATCATCGGCTTCGGGGGAACCGCCTCCTACGACTCGACACTCAACGGCAAGGTCCTGGACCTGGCGATACGCGAGGCGGTCGATCGCCTGTCTGCCGCCGTCGATGCCGGCGCGCTTCGCCAGGCCGGGGGCCGTTGAGCATGACGCGCCATCTCATGCCGACCGCGCTTCTCGCGGTCGGCCTCACGCTGGGCGGGTGCGCCACGAATACGGCGCTGTACAACTGGGGTCCCTACGAGGACCAGGTCTACGCCCACTTCAAGAACGAGTCGCCCGAAGAACAGATCCTCATCCTGGAGAAGCATGCCCAGGAAACCCAGGCCAGCGGGCGGCAGTTGCCCCCGGGCTTTCGCGCCCATCTGGGGCTGCTCTACTCGAAGGTCGGGCGCGAGGGCGAGTTCGTGATGGCTCTGGAGCAGGAGAAGGCCGTCTTCCCGGAATCGGCCACCTACGTCGACAACCTGCTCGCGAGCACCAGGGCCAGGAAGGAGGCGCCCAATGGCAAGAGGTAAGTTCGCGCTCCTCGCCGTGGCCGCCCTGGCACTGGCTGGCTGCGCCCAGCAACCCAAGGACTACAGCGCCTACAAGGCCGCTGATCCGAAGACGATCCTGATACTCCCGCCCAGGAACAGCACACCCGAGGTGGCGGCCACCTACGGCTTCTATGCGAGGACACAGGCGCCTGTCGCGGAATCCGGCTACTATGTGCTCCCCATCGCCTTGGTCGATGAGCACTTCAAGGCCAACGGACTCACGGTGGCTGACGACATGCACCAGGTTGATCGTGCCAGGCTGCGCGAGATCTTTGGTGCGGATGCCGCGCTCTACATCAATGTGACGGACTACGGCACCCGCTATTTCGTTGTGGGAAGTGCCTCCGTCGTGACCGCCGAGGCACGCCTCGTGGATCTCCGGACGGGCATGGAGCTCTGGAACGGCAGGGCGAGTGCGAGCAGTGAAGAGGGCAACAACAACCAGGGCGGACTCGCCGCCCTGCTGATCGGGGCGCTGGTCAAGCAGATGGTGGGAACGGTGACCGACCAGAGTGCCGCGGTCGCAAAGATCACCTCGGTCAGACTGCTCTCGGCGAATGCCCCCGGTGCTTTGTTGCCCGGACCCAGAAGCCCCAACTACAAAAAGTAAGGCCTCCCGCAGGCCACTGCGTGGATCAGGCGGCGGTCATGCCCATCCGGGCATGACCGCTTTTTTGTGCCTGATGTCGGTCGGGGCAGCTCGCATTGGTCATTGGATCCCTCGTTCTCCAGGTTGGCAGGTTCCCCGGATCACCCTAAGATGCAAACGACTCTTCGCATCCACGTGAGGTGATGACCATGTACAGACGCATCCTCTTGGGCTACGACGGTTCCGAATCCGGCCAGCAGGCCCTGCTCGGCAGCCGCGAGATCGCGCACTGGAGCCAGGCCGAGCTGGTACTGGTGGCGGTGATGCCGCTGCCCATCAGCGCCATCGGCCCCGAGGGCGGGGTGTACGACGAGGCCGTGGAGGCCAGCGAGCGCAGCCATTACCAGGCCATCCTCGACAGCGGGGTGCAGCGCCTGGCGCAGGCGGGACTGAGCGCGCGCGGCGAGGTGGTGCGGGGTGACCCGGTGCAGGAGCTGGCCCGCGCGGCCGATCGGCTGCAGGCGGACCTGATCGTGGTGGGGCACCGGCACCTGGAGGGCTGGGCGGCGCGCTGGTGGCGCGGCTCGGTCTCCAAGTCGCTGATCGAGCACGCGCCCTGCAGCGTGCTGGTGGTCATCACGCGTTGAGCCGCCGGGCGCATGTCCCGGGCGCCGGGAGGGCCGGGGCACAGACGCTGTCGCCAGCCGGGACATAATCCCCCACAGGTTGCCGGAGCAGGGGCTCCGGCCGTGTTGACTTGTATCTCCGCAAGATGATGAAACGTCTGGACGATTTCCGCATGCGCCTGGGGTCCCGGGAGCTGGTGCCCATCATGATCGGGGGCATGGGGGTGGACATCTCCTCGGCCGACCTGGCGCTGGAGGCGGCCCGCCTGGGCGGCGTAGGCCATATCTCCGACGCCATGATCAAGACGGTGACTGACCGCCGCTACAAGACCAAGTACGTCAAGGCGAAGCAGGCGCTCTACCAGTACAACGTCGAGTCGGCCGACAAGTCGGCCGTGAAGTTCGACCTGGGCGATCTGGCCGAGGCCACGCGCATGCACGTGGAGAAGACCATGGCACGCAAGACCGGCAGCGGCATGGTGTTCATCAACTGCATGGAAAAGCTCACGATGAACGCCCCGAAGGAGACGTTGAGCGTGCGCCTGAACAGCGCGCTGGACGCCGGCATCGACGGCATCACGCTGGCCGCCGGCCTGCACCTGGGCTCGTTTGCGCTGATGGCGGACCACCCGCGTTTTCGTGATGCCAGGCTGGGCATCATCGTCTCCTCGCTGCGCGCGCTGCAGCTCTTCCTGAAAAAGAACAGCCGCCTCGACCGCCTGCCCGACTACGTGGTGGTCGAAGGCCCGCTGGCCGGCGGCCACCTGGGTTTCGGCATGGACTGGGCGAAGTACGACCTGGCCACCATCGTCGCCGAGATCCTGGCCTACCTGAAGCAGGAGCAGCTGGACATTCCCGTCATCCCGGCCGGTGGCATCTTCACCGGCAGCGACGCGGTGCGCTTCATGGAAATGGGCGCCGCCGGCGTGCAGGTGGCCACGCGCTTCACCGTCACCAAAGAGTGTGGCCTGCCCGACGACATCAAGCAGGAATATTTCAAGGCCAACGAGGAAGACATCGAGGTCAACGAGATCTCGCCCACGGGCTACCCCATGCGCATGATCAAGGGCAGCCCGGGCATCGGCGACGGCATCCGCCCGAACTGCGAGGCCTACGGCTACCTGCTCGACGCCAGCGGCAAGTGCGCCTACATCGATGCCTACAACCGCGAGGTGCTGGCCCATCCGGGCGAGCGCAAGGTCAAGGTGTGGGACAAGACCTGCCTGTGCACCCACATGCGCAATTTCGACATCTGGACCTGCGGCCAGCTGGCCTGGCGCCTGAAGGACACCAGCGTGCGCCATGCCGACGGCAGCTACCAGCTGCTGACCGCGCAGCACGTCTTCGAGGACTACCAGTTCAGCACCGGGGGGCAGGTGCGCCTGCCCGCGCCAGAGGCGGCACCGGCGGCGGCGGGCTGAAGTCCGGGGGCAGGTGCCGGGCGGCCTGCCTGCATGCCGGCGGGGGTATGCGCCCTCCGGTAACATCGACGCCGGACGTCACGCGGGCCGGTGACGTGGGCCGCAGGCCCGCCGCCCGCCTACCCACCCAGGAACAGCCATGAGCACACCCCAACGCATCACCGTCATCGGCGCCGGCTTCGGCGCACTGTCCACCGTGCGCGCACTGCGCCAGCAGGACGCGCAGGCCGAGATCACGCTGGTCTCGCCGCGCGCCGAGCTGCACTACCTGCCCGGCATCATCTGGATCCCCAGCGGCCTGCGCACGCGCGAGCAGCTGGTGGTGCCACTGGCCAGCTTCTTCGTCCGCATGAAGGTGACGCACGTGGCCGCCGAGGTCACCGGCCTGCGCGAGGGCGGGCGCGTGGTGGACACCACGGCCGGCGAAGTGCGCAACGACGGCCTGGTGATCGCCAGCGGCGGGCGCTTCATCAAGAAGCTGCCGGGCATCGAACACGCCATCACCCCCTGCGAGGGCATCGCCGCGGCCGAGCAGATCCGCGACCGCCTGCGTGCCATGACGGGTGGCACCATCGCCGTGGGCTTTGCTGGCAACCCGAACGAGCAGAGCGCGGTGCGCGGCGGCCCGATGTTCGAGTTCCTGTTCGGCATCGACGAGCAGCTCAAGCGCGAGGGCCGGCGCGACAAGTTCGAGCTGGTCTTCTTCAACCCGGCCAAGGAGCCGGGCAACCGCCTGGGCCCCAAGGCCGTGCAGCACCTGCTGGCCGAGATGGCGCGGCGCAACATCCGCACCCACCTGGGCCACAAGATGGTGCGCTTCGAGGCCGACAAAGTCGTCACCGAAGGCGGCGAGTTCAAGGCTGACCTGATCCTCTTCATGCCCGGCATGACGGGCAATGCCTGGTTCGACCAGACCGAGCTGGCGCGCTCGTCCGGCGGCCTGCTGCAGGCCGACGCGCAGTGCCGCGTGGAAGGCGCGAGCAAGGTCTACGTGGTGGGCGATTCGGGCAGCTTCCCCGGCCCTGACTGGATGCCCAAGCAGGCCCACATGGCCGACCTGCAGGCCGCCGCGGCCGCGCAGAACCTGCTGGCCGAGCTGGCCGGCCGCACGCCCACGGCCAGCTTCAAGGTGGAGCTGATGTGCATCATCGACTCCCTCACGCAGGGCACGCTGGTGTGGCGCACCCCCACGCGCAACATCATCCTGCCGCCCAGCCGCCTGTTCCATTGGGCCAAGCGCTGGTTCGAGGGCATCTACCTGAAGAAATACCGCTGAACCCGGCGCCCGGGGCCATTTACCGGCCCAGGGCGCTTTTTTGTTTGCCAACAATCTAACAGGCGTTAGAATGTTGGCATGAACAAGCGCCAGGTCAAGGATCTCCTCTACGAACAGGTGGCCCGCATCGGCAAGGCCGTCTCCAGCCCCAAGCGGCTGGAGCTGCTGGAGCTGCTGGCCCAGGGCGAGAAGACGGTGGAGGTGCTGGCCATCGAGCTGTCCATCGACGTCAAGCTGGCCAGCGCCCACCTGAAAGCGCTGAAGGCGGCGCGCCTGGTCGAGCACCGGCGCGAGGGCAAGTACATGGTCTACCGCCTCAGCGGCGAGGACGTGGCCCAGCTCTGGGTGACGCTGCGCGAGGTGGCCGAGGAGCATCTGGTGGAGCTGCAGCTGGCGCTACAGAAGATGGTGGCCGCGCCCGAGCAGCTGACCCAGGCCAGCCGCAAGGAACTGCTGGCCCAGGCCCGGCGCGGTGAGGTGATCGTGCTCGACGTGCGGCCCGCAGAGGAATACGCCGTGGCGCACCTGCCCTATGCGCGCTCCATGCCGGTGGCCGAGATCGCCAGGCGCCTGGCCGAGCTGCCCAAGGGGCGCGAGATCGTGGCCTATTGCCGCGGGCCCTTCTGCCTGTTTTCCGAGGAAGCGCAGCAGCTGCTCACGCGCAAGGGCTACCGCGTGCGCAAGCTGCCCGACGGCGTGGCCGAGTGGCAGGCCGCGGGCCTGCCCATCGAACGCACCTGATAAGGAGACGAGACATGTTCTTCAAGCAACTGGCCAGCAAGGAAGCTTCGCTGTCCTATTTCTTCGGTTGCGCAACGGCCGCCAAGGCGGTGGCCGTGGACGTCGTGGCGGGCGATGAACCCTGGTTCGTCGAGGAAGCGAAGAAGGCCGGGGTGTCGATCACGCACGTGATCGACACCCACGTCCATGCCGACCACTACTCGGGCGGACGCCGGCTGGCGCAGATGCTGGGCGCGGCCTACTGCCTGCACGAGTCCGACCAGGGCAAGGTGAAGTTCGACTTCACGCCCCTGCGCGACGGCCAGACCCTGGACCTGGGCAATGTGCAGGTCCAGGTGCTGCACACCCCGGGCCACACGCCCGACAGTGTGTGCCTGCTGGTCACCGACCTGCGCCGCGGTGGTGCGCCCTGGTTCGTGGTGACGGGCGACACGCTGTTCGTCGGTGCCGTGGGACGTCCGGACCTGGCCGGCCGCGAGCGCGAGATGGCCGGGCAGCTCTACGACTCGCTGCAGGGCAAGCTGCTGGGCCTGCCGGCCGACCTGGAGATCTACCCCGGCCACCAGGCCGGCAGTGTCTGCGGCGCGGGCCTGTCGGGCAAGCCGTCTTCCACACTGGGCTTCGAGAAGCGCTGGAACCCGGCGCTGGCCATGAGCCGCGACGACTTCATCGCCGAGATCACGCGCGAGATCCCGCCGCGCCCGGCCGGGATGGACCGCATCGTCGCCGCCAACATCGCGGCCTGAGTGGAGACCCGTCGTGCGTGAACCGAGCGTGGCGCGCCACGAGGTGCAGGACTATCTGCACGGCATCCGCCACAACCTGCACCAGTTCGTCCACCAGCTGCTGCAGGTGCTGCTCGTGGGCCTGACCCTCGGCATGATGCGCACTGTGGTGCCGGCGCTGGCGAGCGAGGAGTTCGGCGTGCCGCGCGGCTCCTTCGTGCTGCTCACCACCTTCGTCGTCGCCTTCGGCTTCGTCAAGGGCGCGCTCAACTTCGTCGCGGGCCGCCTCTCGGAGCGCGTCGGGCGCAAGCATGTGCTGCTGATCGGCTGGCTCAGCGCGCTGCCCATCCCCTTCATGATCCTCTGGGCCCCGAGCTGGGGCTGGATCGTCGCGGCCACGGTGCTGCTGGGCGTGAACCAGGGCTTCGCCTGGTCCATGACGCAGACCGCCAAGCTCGACATCACGCGCGCCGACCAGCGCGGCCTGACCATCGGCCTCAACGAGTTTGCGGGCTACGTGGGCGTGGCCATCGCCGGCATCGTCACCGGCTATCTGGCGGCCTCGCTGGGCGCGCGCACGGGCCTGCTGGTCTTCGGCCTGGTGGTGATCGTCGGCGCTCTGCTGCTGACGCTGTTCTTCGTCAAGGAAACCCTGCCCTGGGCCCGGGCCGAAGGTGCCCGCCATGCCGCAGGCAAGACGACCGGGCCGGTGCCGCGCTATCCGCAGGATATGCCCGCCCGGCCGACGACCTGGGACATGTTCACCCTCATGAGTTGGCGCGACCGGCGCCTTGCCGCACTGTGCCAGGCCGGGCTGGTGGAGAAGTTCGTCGATGCGCTGGTCTGGGTCTTCTACCCGGTGTTCCTCTACCAGCAGGGCCTGAGCCTGCCGCAGGTGGGCTGGGTCATCGGCGTCTACGGCTTCGTCTGGGGCGGCTCGCAACTCTTCACCGGCAGGCTGTCGGACCGCATCGGCCGCCATATCCCCAACGTGGCCGGCATGTGGGTCTGCGGTGCCGGCGTGGCGATGATGCTGCTGGGCTCGGGCCTGGCCTGGTGGGCGCTGTCGGCGGCGGTGTCGGGCTTCGGCATGGCGCTGCTGTACCCCAACCTCTCGGCCGCGGTGGCCGACATCTCGCACCCTCACTGGCGCGGCTCGGCCATCGGCATCTACCGATTCTGGCGCGACCTGGGCTATGGCATCGGTGCGCTGGGCCTGGGCCTGGTGGCACACACCACGGGCCACATGGAGAGCGCGTTCGGGTTCGTCGCGCTGTCCATGGCGCTGTCCGGAGTGCTACTCTGGTGGTGGGGCGAGGAAACCCACCCGCGCCTGAACCCGGCCCGATGATCCCGGCGGGCCTGCCCGCGCCATTGACTTGCACGTATGAGCACTTTCCAGCACCAGACTTCCATCGTCGCGTTGCGCGCGGCCCTCTCGACCATCATCGTGGGCCAGCCGCGCCTGCTCGACCGCCTGGTCATCGGCCTGCTGGCCGGCGGCCACATCTTGGTCGAGGGCCTGCCCGGTCTGGCCAAGACCACGGCGGTCAAGGCGCTGGCGGCCAGCCTGCGCGCCAACTTCCGCCGCATCCAGTTCACGCCCGACCTGCTGCCCGGCGACCTGACCGGCACCGACATCTACGACCCGCGCGGCGGCGCCTTCCACTTCGTGCCGGGCCCGCTGTTCAACGACATCATCCTGGCCGACGAGATCAACCGCGCGCCGGCCAAGGTGCAGTCGGCGCTGCTCGAGGCCATGCAGGAGCGCCAGATCACCGTGGGCGGGCAGACGCGCGCGCTGCCGGAACTCTTCATGGTCATGGCCACGCAGAATCCGATCGAGCAGGCCGGCACCTACCCGCTGCCCGAGGCGCAGCTCGACCGCTTCATGCTGCAGGTCACGCTGGACTATCCGGGCGAGGACGAGGAGCGCGAGATCCTGCGTCGCGACCGCAGCCTGCATCTGGCCGAGGGCCGCACGCCCGTGGCGCCGGTGCTGGACGTGGCCACCGTGCTGGCCGCACGCGCCGAGGTGCAGCAGGTTCATCTGTCCGACGCGGTGGAGGCCTACATCGTGGCCCTGGTGCGCGCCACGCGCGAGCCGGGGAAATGGCGCGCCGAGTGGGCGCAGGCGGTGGAGGTGGGCGCGAGCCCGCGCGCCTCGCTGGCGCTGGCGCATGCGGCGGCGGCGCACGCCTACCTGCAGGGGCGCGACTACGTGAGCCCCGACGACGTGCGCGGACTGGCGGGCGACGTGCTGCGCCATCGCCTCGTGCTCAGCCTCGATGCGCGCGTGCGCCAGCTCAGTCGCGACGCCATCGTCGCCGGACTGATCGAGGCCGTGCCGGCACCCTGATGTCTGCCCTGGTGGATCAACCGCTGCTGGCGGCCGACGAGATCGCCGCCCTGGCCGCGCAGGCCACGCTGCTGGTACAGACGGCCGCACGCCGCGAGGTGCACGATCACCACGCCGGCGACTGGCCCTCGGCCTGGCTGGGCCGCGGCCTGGATTTCGAGGAGGCGCGCCCCTACGCCCCGGGCGACGACGTGCGCGACATGGACTGGCGCACCACCGCACGCCTGGGCACTCCCTTCCTCAAGACCTACCGCGAGGAGCGCCAGCCGCTGCTGCACCTGGTGCTGGACCGCGGGCCGTCCATGCGCTTCGGCACGCGCCGCCGGCTCAAGGTGACGCAGGCCGCGCGCCTGGCCCTGCTGGCCGGCTTTGCCGCCAGCAGCCAGAACGTGGCCGTGGGCCTGACGCTGTGGGACGACGAAGACCGCACGCTGGGCGCGCGCCACGGGCGCAGCGGCTGGCTCGAGGCCGTGCAGGCCATCGTGGCGCCCTGTGCGCCGCAGGCCGCCGAGCGCGGCGAGGCGCAGCACGACGAGGCGCGGCTGCAGACCCTGCGCGCCGAGCTGCCGCGCGGCAGCCGCCTGCTGCTGCTCAGCGATTTCGCCTGGCTCTCGCCGCTGCACGAGCGCGTGCTGGCCAGCCTGGGCGAGCACTGCGACGCGCTGGCAGTCTGCATCTCGGATGCCGCCGAACGCGCGCTGCCCGACGTCGGCCTGGCCTGCTTCGCCGACCCGGCCGGCGGCCCAGCGCGCTGGCTCGACACCGGCCGCACCGGCGTGCGCGCCGCCCACGCCCTGGCCTTTGCCACGCGGCAAGGCGAGGTGGAGGAGCGCCTGCGACGCTGCGGCCTGCGCACCCTGCGCCTGGCCGGCGAGACCGACGAGCTGCTGACCCTGCTGCACGGCCATGGCTGATCCCTACGCCATCCTCGCGCCGCTGGTCGAGCCGCCGCTGCCGCCCGTGCCCGTGCCGGCGGCTGCGCACGGCACGCCGTGGGGGCTGCTGGCCGCGGCACTGGCCGTGGTGGTGTTGCTGGGGCTGCTGCTCTGGTTCTGGCGCCGCGCGGCGCCGCAGCGGGCCTTGCGCCGCATCGCCCGCATGCCGGATGCCGTGCAGGGCGCGCATGCGCTGGCGCGCTGGCAGCACCGTTTTGCGCGTGCCGTGGTGGCTCCACCATGGCAGCAGGCGCTCGATCGCCTGCGCTTCGGCCCGGCCGATGCCGCCGCGCGCGACACACTGCAGCGCCTGTGCGCCGAGGCGGCGCAGGCCGCGCGAACGCGGAGGGCGCGCTGATGCATTTCGCCCATCCGGCCCTGCTGTGGCTGCTGGCCGTCGTGCCCCTGTGGTTCGTGCTGGCCTGGCGCCGCCGCGCCCAGGCCGGTGCCGGCGGCTGGGTGCTGCGCCATCCGCAGCTGCAGGGCGCGGCCTGGCAGGCCACGCCACGGGCGCGCGCGCCGCTCGTGTTGCAGGCCCTGGCCCTGGTGCTGCTGGTCGTCGCGCTGGCGCAGCCGCGCGAACACGGCGACTGGATCACGCCGCCGCCGCAGGGGCGCGACCTCGCGCTGGTGATCGACGGCTCGCTGACCATGAGCCTGGAGGATTACGAACTCGACGGCCAGCCGGTCAGCCGCATGGCCATGCTCAAGCGCGTGCTGGGCGACTTCGTGCAGGCCCGCGCGCACGACCGCTTCGCGCTGCTGGTGTTCGGCAGCCAGGCCGCGCTGCTGACGCCGCCCACCCACGACCAGGCCCATGTGCTGGCCCAGCTGCAGCGCCTGCAGGTGGGCGTGGCCGGTGACAACACGGCGCTGGGCGACGCGCTGGGCCTGGCACTGCAGCCGCTGCGCCACGGCGCGCTGCGCCCGGCGCTCATCCTGGTCAGCGACGGCGAGCCCTCGAACAGCGGCGAACTCAGCCCGGCCGAGGCCGTGGCCGTGGCACGCCAGCTCGGCGTGGCCATCCACACGCTGCAGATCGGCAGCCCCGGCCGGCCGGCCGAATCCGCGGAATTTGCTATTAAAAATGAAGCATCTACGCAGCCCGACCTGGCCGCCATCGCGCGGCTGACCGGCGCTCGCCACTGGCGCGTGCGCAGCAGCGCCGATGTGCAGGCCGTGATGCAGGCCATCGACGCGCTCGAGCCCACGCTGGTGCGCCCGGCCCGGGCGCGCCGGGTACACGAGTGGTACGGCGTGCCGCTGGCGCTGGCCATCGCCGCCCTGGTGCTCGCGCGGCTGCTGCAGATCCGCCGGGGGAGCGCGTGATGCCCGCCTGGCACGAACTCGCGGAGTTGCAGTGGCGCTGGCCCTGGGGCGCGCTGCTGCTGCTGCTCCTGCCGCTGGCCCTGGGCTGGCTGGCACGGCGGCGGCGCCAGCGTCTGGCGCACTATGCCGACGCCGCGCTGCAGCCCTGGGCCGTGCAGCAGCGCGGCGGCGGCGCGGGTTCGCGCGCGCGTGCGCTGGCCGCTGCGCTGGCCTGGGCACTGCTGGCGCTGGCGGCGGCCGGCCCGCGCCTGCCGGCCCCGGCCGAAACGCTGGACGGCGCCCGCACGCCGCACGTGATCGACGTGATGGTGCTGCTCGATGTGTCCGCCTCCATGTCGGCCACCGACGTGGCGCCCGACCGCCGCACGCGCGCCCGGCTCGAGCTGCAGGACCTGCTGCGCCGCCTGCAGGGCGAGCGCCTGGGCCTGCTGCCCTACGCCGGCCAGGCCGGTGTGCTGCTGCCGCCCACCGACGACGCGGCGCTGTTTGCGCGCGCGCTGCAGCAGGCCGGGCCGCCGCTGCTGGAGGCGCCGGGCACCGACCTGGCCCGCGCCCTCACGCTGGCGCGCACGCAGCTGGCAACCGGCGAAGCGGCCCGTGCGAAGGCCGTGCTGCTGGTGAGCGATGCCGAAGAGGACAGCCTGCAGGGCCCCGCGGCCGAGGCCGTGGCCCAGGCCGTGCAGGCCTTGCGCGCGGCGGGCATGCCGCTGTACGTGCTGGTGACGGCCAGCGAGGACGGCGCGGGGTTTGAGCTCCCCGATGGGCGGCGCGCGCTGCGCGAGGGCACGCCCGCCGTCAGCCGCCCCGCGCTGGCCGGCTACCGCCAGCTGGCGCAGGCCACGGGCGGCGACCTGGTGCGGGTGCGCGACGGCGAGGCCGACTGGGAGCGCCTCTACGACGCCGGGCTGGCGAAGCTGCCGGGCGCGGCCGTGCCGGCACCGGGCGCGCAGGCCTGGCGTGAGCTGTACCAGCTCCCGCTGGAACTGGCGCTGGTGCTGCTGCTGTGGGCCGGGCTGCCGCCGCGTGCGCGTGCATCCGGGGTGGCCGTGCTGTGGCTGGCCGTCGTGTTCGGTGCCGGCCAGCCCGCACGCGGGCTGGCGGCGGAGCCGGCGCAAACGCCGGCCGAGGCGGCCGCGCAGGCCTACCGCGGCGGCCAGTACGCGCAGGCGCTGCCGCTGTTCGAGCGCCAGGGCGGCTACGCCGGCCACATGGGCGCGGGCGCTGCGGCCTGGAAGTTGCGCGAGCCGGCGCGCGCGGCGCGGCATTTCCGCCAGGCCCTGCTGCTCGCGCGCACCGCGCACGCGCGCGACGACGCGCTCTACAACCTGGGCAATGCGCTCTTTGCGCAGCAGCAGTGGCTGGCTGCGGCGCAGGCCTGGCGTGCCGTGCTGATCTCGCGTCCCGACGATGCGAGGGCGCAGGCCAACCTCGTGCATGCCGAGGCCGAACTCGTGCGGCGTGCCGGCACGCCCATGGCCAGCGACCTGCGCGGGCGCCGCGGCTTCACGGTCGAGGGCCTGGTGGGCCTGGACGGGGCGGCCTCGCAGCGCGAGGAGTCCTGGCTGCTGCCCGAGCTGCAGGCCGGCGCCGGCCTGACGCAGGCGCCTGCCGCCGGGGCGCGGCTGCGCACGGAGGCGGCGGGCAGCGACGCGGAGGACCCCGTCCTCGGTGCGCAGCAGCTGCAGTCCGGCCTGCTCAAGCTCGAACGCCTGCAGGACCGCCAGCCCGAACTGCTGCGCGGCCTGCTCAGGCAGGACCGGGTGTCGAGCCCGGCGAACCCGGGGGCGCCATGGTGAGGGCACTCCTGCTGGCCTGCCTGCTGCTCCTGCCCGGCCTGCCGGCCACGGCGGCAGTGACGAGGACGCCGCCGCCCCAACCCTTTGAGGTGGACCGCACGACGCTGGCCTTGGGAGAACCGCTGCAGCTGCGCCTCACGCGCGCCCTGGCCAGCCACGAGCCGCCCCTCGAAGCGCTCGACCTCGCGCCCCTGCAGCGCGACTTCGAGCTGCTGGAGCGCACGCTGGGGCGCGACGCCGCGCAGGAGACGCTGACGCTCACGCTCTACCCGCGCCGGGCCGGGCGCTTCGAGCTGCCCACGCTGGGGAGTGCGGGCCGCGCCCCGCGCGTGACGGTGACGGACGGCTCCGACGCCGTCTCGCGCGTGCAGTGGAAGCTCAGCCTGGAGCCGCCCGAGCCGCTGCTGCGCCAGAGCGTGACCTTCACGCTCGAGGCCTGCGACGACGGCTCGCTGCTGTGGAAGCGCCCCGCGCTGCAGGCGGGCGAGGGCCTGCTGCTGCGTGCGCTGAACGAGACCGAGATCATCACCAGTCGCGACGGCCAGCGCTGCACCGCGCACCGCTGGCACTGGGCGCTGCTGCCCACGGCCACGGGCGAACTCACGCTGCCGCTGCCCGTGCTGGAGGCCGGCAAGTTCGGCCAGCGCCTGCGCTTTCATCTGCCGCCGCTGTCGCTGCGCGCCGCGCCGCTGCCGGCCTGGCTGCCGGCCGAGGCTGCGGTGGGGGAAGCCGAATTCAGGGCCGAGCCGCTGCCGGCGCAGGCGCCCATCGGGCAGCCGCTGCCCTGGCGGCTGCAGGTCCGCGGGGGCTGGAGCGTGCCGGCGCTGCAGCAGCTGCTGGCGCCGCAGCTGCGCGAGGCGCCCGCGCCACTGGGGCTGGCCAGCTATGCGCCGCAGATCGAGCCGCTGCCGGGGTTCGACGACCCGCTGCCGCGTTACCGCGTCACGCTCTACCTCGTGCCCTCCGGGCGCGGCACGTTCGCGCTGCCCGCGCTGCAGCTGCCCTGGTACGACCCGGCATCGGGCCTGCTGCGGCAGGCGCAGCTCGATGCGGCGACGCTGGAGGTGAGCGACCCGCTGCGCGCGCGCTGGCTTCAGTGGAGCGCCGCGGCGGTGGCGTTGCTGCTCGTGGCGGCAGGCCTGGCCGCGCTGTGGCGCTGGCAGGGCTGGCGCTGGCAGCGCCGCGTGGCCCTGCGCCGGGTGCGGCGGGCCGCCGATGGCGAGGCCCTGCACCGCGCCGTGCTGGCCTTCAGCCTGCAGCGCGGGCAGGCGCCCGCAGCCACCTTGCGCAGCTGGCAGGAACGCATGGCGCAGCAGTGCCGCAAGCTGGCCGCGGAGGAACTGGTGGGGCGGCTCGAACAGCAGCGCTATGGAGCGGCCGCTGCGCCGGAGCTGGCGGCGCTGCGGGCGCTGGCCGTGGACGGGCTGCGCGGGGCACGCCCGCGCTGAGCCGCGTGGCTAGCCGAGCAGGTAGGAGGAGCCGCTGTCCTTCGGCACCCACTCCTGGTCGCTCTTGACGCGCTGTTCCGCGCGATGGGCCAGCTTGGTGGCCAGGGCGACCGCCTTGTCCACCATCGCGTCCTCGTTGGCTTCCGTGACGGACTGGTTGCGGATGAAGGCGGCGAAGAGGGTGGCGGCCATCCGGGCCACCACGGCCTCGCTGTGCTGCAGGTGCAGGAACTGTTCCTTGCTCATGACGGGACTCCCGGGTTGCATGTAAGACGTGACCGTGCTCAGGCCTTCTCGTACAGCGTGACCACGCAGGCCCCGCCCAGGCCCAGGTTGTGCTGCAGGGCCAGCCGCGCTTCGCTCACCTGGCGCGCGCCGGCCTGGCCGCGCAGCTGCTGGACGAGCTCGGTGCACTGGGCCAGGCCCGTGGCGCCCAGCGGGTGACCCTTGCTGAGCAGGCCGCCCGAGGGGTTGGTGACGTAGCGTCCGCCATAGGTGTTGTCGCCGTCACGCACGAACTTTTCCGCGCCGCCCTCGGGGCACAGGCCCAGGGCCTCGTAGCTGATGAGCTCGTTGTGGGCGAAGCAGTCGTGCAGCTCGACCACGTCCACGTCCTCGGGGCCGATGCCGGCCTGTTCGTAGACCTGGCGTGCAGCCTCCCTGGCCATCGAGTAGCCCACGACCTCGCGCATGTCCTGCGCGCCGAAGGTCTGCGGGCCGTCGGTGGTCATGGCCTGGGCGCGGATGCGCACCGGGCGGTCCAGGCCGTGCCGGCGCGCAAAGTCCGGCGAGCACAGCACGGCCGCCGCGGCACCGCAGGTGGGCGGGCAGGCCATGAGGCGCGTCATGACACCGTCCCAGAGCATGGGCGCGGCCAGCACGTCTTCGGTGCTGACCTCCTTGCGGAACAGGGCCAGCGGGTTGTGCGCGGCGTGGCGGCTGGCCTTGGCGCGGATGGCGGCGAAGGTCTCCAGCGTCGTGCCGTACTGGCGCATGTGGGCCAGACCCGCGCCGCCGAAATAGCGCAGCGCCAGCGGGATCTCGGCATGACCCACCAGCGCGTCGGTGGCGGCGTCGAAACGGTCGAAGGGCGAGGGACGGTCGGAAAACACCTTGCCCAGCGCGCCCGGACTCATGTGCTCGAAGCCCAGGGCGAGGACGCAATCGGCCGCGCCGCCGGCCACGGCCTGGCGGGCGAGGAAGAGGGCGGTGGAGCCGGTGGAGCAGTTGTTGTTGACGTTGACGATGGGGATGCCGCTGAGCCCCACCTCGTAGAGCGCGCGCTGGCCGGCGGTGGAGTCGCCGTAGACATAGCCCGCGTAGGCCTGCTGCAGCTGCGGGTAGGCCAGCCCGGCGTCGGCCAGCGCCGCGCGCACGGCCTCGGCGGCCATCTCCGGGTAGGGCCGGTTGGCTCCCGGCTTGGTGAAGGGGATCATGCCGACCCCGGCGACGAATACGTCACGGCCCATGCTGCGGTGCTCCTCGATAAGTGCGTGCCAGTATAGGCCGCGCTGCCGTATCATGGCCGCGACCATGACGTTCCCGACCGACCCCGCGCACCCCGCCGGCCGGCTGCGCCGCACGCTGGCGGCCGCCCTGCGGCCGGGCCCGCTGGCGCGCCGGCTGGCGCTGCGCGTGATCCTGTTCAGCGCGGCGCTAGCGCTGCTGGTCACGGCCACCGAACTGGGCTTCGAGTACCGGCGCGACCTGCACCGCATCGACGACCGCATGGCGCAGATCCGCGTGGCCTACCTCGACAGCGTGACGGAAAACGTCTGGGTGGCCGACCGCGAGCGCATCGAGACGCTGCTGCAGGGCATCTCGCGCCTGCCGGACTTCGTGCAGGCCGAGGTGCGTGTCAACGGCAGGACCGAATTCCGTTTCGGCCCCGGGCTGCAGGGCGCCGACGGCGTGAGCGAGGTGTTCGAGCTCTGGCGCACGCACCAGGGCCGCCGGCTGCTGATCGGCGAGCTGGTGGTGGTGGCGTCCTACGAGGGCGCGTGGCACCGGCTGCTGGAGCGCGCGGCCTTCTTCCTGGTGGGCAATGCGGCCAAGACACTGCTGGTGGTGCTGTTCATCTTCGGGCTCTACCACCGCCTGATCGGCCGCCATCTGGAGCGGACCGCTGCCTACGCGCAGGCCCACGCCCATGCCGGCGCGGCCGAGCCACTGCGGCTGGAGCGGCAGCCGCGGCGTGACGAGCTCGACGATCTGGTCACCGCGCTCAACCACCTGCGCAGCGAGCTGGTGCAGCGCAGCCAGGCGCAGCAGGCGCAGCTCGAGCGCCTGGCCGAGCAGGCCGCGCTGCTGGAGCTGGCCTACGACGCCATCCTGGTGCGCGACCTCGAAGGCCGCATCCTCTACTGGAACCACGGTGCGCAGGCCACTTACGGCTGGAGCGCCGCGCAGGCCCTGGGCCGCACGGCCCACCACCTGCTGCAGACCCACACGCCCGAGTCGCTGCTGCATATCGAGGAGACGCTGCTGCGCACCGGGCGCTGGGAGGGCGAGCTGGGCCACACCACGCAGGCCGGCGCGCGCATCGTGGTGGCCAGCCGCTGGGCGCTCAAGCGTGACGCCGGCGGGGCCCCGGTGGCGGTGCTGGAGATCAACCGCGACGTCACCGAGCGGCGCCAGATCGCGCAGCAGATCGAGCACCTGGCGCACCACGACCCGCTGACCCGGCTGCCCAACCGGCTGCAGCTCGCCGGCCGGCTGGACCAGGCCCTCGAGGCCGCGCGCCGCATCGGCGGGGTGGTGGCCGTGCTGCTGGTGGACCTGGACCACTTCAAGAAGATCAACGACAGCCTGGGCCACGACGCCGGCGATGAGCTGCTGGTGCAGGTGGCGCAGCGCCTGAAGTCCTGCGTGCGCGACAGCGACGTGGTGGCCCGCCTGGGCAGCGACGAGTTCGTGGTGGTGCTCACCAGCCTGCGCGACGCCACGGTGGTGGCGCCGACGGCGCGCAAGATGCTCGAGGCGCTGGCGCAGCCCTGCCAGCTCGGGCCCCACACGGTGCAGTGCGACTGCACCATCGGCGTGGCCCTGAGCCCGCAGGACGGGCAGGACCGCCAGACCCTGCTGCGCAACGCCGATACGGCGATGTTCCTGGGCAAGTCGCAGGGGCGCGGGGCGGTGCGCTTCTACGGCGAGCAGGGCGCTACCAGTTCAGCGCGAGCTTGAGGCCCCAGGTGCTGATGTCGCCGGTCTTGTCGACCTCGAAGGCCAGGTCCAGCAGCCCCAGGCCCAGGCTGGCACCGGCGTAGACCTTGCCCAGGCTCAGGCTCTGCGGGGCCAGGGTGCCGACCTGCGGCGTGCCGTCCACCCAGACCCGGCCCACGCCCGCATAGGGGGTGACCAGCACGAAACCCTTGGCGATGCCCAGGTCCAGGCTGCGCGTGCTCAGCGCGAGCGCATCGGAGCCGCTCATGCGGGTGTAGGCCGCGCGCACACCGACGGCTGGCAGCACGGCATTGCCGCCGATCAGGGCGTAGCGCAGTTCGGCCCCGCCGAGGTTCGTGCCGAGCGCCGGCACGTGGGCCACGAAGCCGCCGATGTCGAAGCCCAGCGGCAGGCCCTTGTGCACGTGCAGCCGGGTCGTGAGCAGGGTGTCGCCCGTGCCCAGGCTGGCGCCGGCCCGCGTGAGGGCCGCGGCGCTGCGCGAGACGTCGCTGCCGCTGACGGCCACGCCGATGTCGAAGCCGGTCACGCCCTGGGCCGTGATGGAGAGCAGGGGCTTGTAGCTCAGGGCCGCGCCCAGGTCTTCGGTGACGGTGCGGAATTCGCTGTCGCTCAGGCTGGCGAGGTTGTCGAGGTTGCCGGCGGCGGCGTGGGGTGCCAGGGCAATGGCCAGGGCCGCGAGGGCACCTTGCAGGAGGGGCTTGTTCATGGTGGGCAGGAAGGGTGGTGTGGGCCCGAGTATCGCCGCAGCCGGCGCCGGGCCTGTGTCAGAACGTATCCGGGGCCCCGGGCCAGGGCAGCTGGCGCTGGCTTTCGAAGCGGCGCGGTGCGCCGGTGACGGGGTCGGTGAAGGCGATGGCGCGCGCCAGCAGCTGCAGCGGGCGGCCCCAGTCCTCGTCCACCGCGCCCGGGCCGTGCACGACCTCGGGGTAGAACAGGTCGCCCACGATGGGCCGGCCCAGGGCGTGCAGGTGCACGCGCAGCTGGTGGGTGCGGCCCGTGACGGGGCGCAGCGCGTAGCGGCCATGGCCGGCGCGCGCTTCCAGCAGCGCGATCGCGGTCTCGCTGTTGGGCTCGCCCGGCACCTCGCGCTGGCGGAAGAAGCGTTCGTCGGGGGCGATGCGGCTGCGGTGCACGGCGGGCAGGGGCAGCTCGGGGCGCAGCGGGGCGATGGCCTCGTAGACCTTGTCCACCGACCGTGTGCGGAACAGGGCCTGGTAGGCGCCGCGGTCCTGCGGCCGCACGCTGAAGAGCACGAGCCCGGCGGTCTCGCGGTCGATGCGGTGGATGGGGCTCAGGGCTTCGAGGCCGGTGCGGCGCTTGAGGCGCACCAGCAGGGTCTGCTGCACGTAGCGGCCCGTGGGGGTGACGGGCAGGAAGTGCGGCTTGTCGGCCACCAGCAGGTGCTCGTCCTGGTAGAGGATGCTTTCCTCGAAGGGGATGACCGGTTCGGCCTCGAGCTCGCGGTAGTAGTAGACGCGCGTGCCGCCCCGGTAGGGTGCATCGGGCGGCAGGGCCGCGCCTGCCTCGTCGAGCACGCGGCCCTGGGCCATGCGCAGCGCCCACTGCGCGTACGCGACGGCCGGCAGGCGCTCGGCCAGGAAGTCGACGAGCTGCGTCCAGGGGCCGTGCGGCAGGGCCACGCAGCTGGCGCTGACGCCCTCGCGCATGGGCGGCCTGTGGGGGTGCGGCGGGCGGCTCATGCGCTGCGGCGCGCGCTGTTCAGACGCGCCGGAAAACGAGGTCCCAGACCCCGTGGCCCAGGCGCAGGCCGCGCTTCTCGAACTTGGTCAGCGGCCGGTAGTCGGGCCTGGGCGCATAGCCTTCGGCGGTGTTCTTCAGCCGCGGCTCGGCGCCCAGCACCTCCAGCATCTGCTGGGCGTAGGGTTCCCAGTCGGTGGCACAGTGCAGGTAGCCGCCGGGCTGCAGGCGCGCGGCGAGCTTGGCCACCAGCGGCGCCTGGATCAGGCGGCGCTTGTGGTGCTTGGTCTTGTGCCAGGGATCGGGGAAGAAGATGTGCACGCCGGCGAGGCTGCCCTCGGGCAGCATGTGGTCGATGACCTCGACCGCGTCATGCTGCAGGATGCGGATGTTGCTCAAGGCCCGTTCGCCGATGTGCTTGAGCAGCGCGCCCACGCCGGGTTCGTGCACCTCGCAGCCGAGGAAGTTGGTCTGCGGCATCAGCGCGGCGATGTGGGCCGTGGCGTCGCCCATGCCGAAGCCGATCTCCAGGATCAGCGGGCGGTCGGCGGCCTCAGGCCCGAAGACGGCCGTGCGGTCCAGCGGCGTGCCCGTGTAGGGCAGCACGTAGCGTGGCCCCAGCTCCTCCAGGGCCTTGGCCTGGCCAGTCGTGGTGCGGCCGGCGCGCTTGACGAAGCTCTTGATGGTCTTGGGGAACTCGACGCCGGGCGGCGGCAGGCGGCGCCGGTCTTTGGGCGTTGCGGGCATTGCGGACGCTGCGTCCGCGGCGAGGGGCTTGGAGGTGTCAGTCACCCGCCAATTTTACCGGCGGGCCTCCACTGGGCCGACCATTGCGCCGTGGCGCGGGCCAGCCATTCGCCGACGGTGCCGCCCTCGACGCGCAGGCCCAGCACGGCGGCCGCGGCGCTCAGTGCGGCCAGCGGCTCGCGCGTGTCCAGCGCCAGCGCGCCGGTCTGCTTGCTGAGCTTCTCGCCGTGGGCGTCCAGCACCAGCGGCGTGTGCAGGTAGGCGGGTGTGGCCAGTCCGAGCGCGCGCTGCAGCAGGATCTGGCGCGCCGTGTTGTCGGCCAGGTCCTCGCCGCGCACGATGTGGGTGACGCCCTGCGCGCCGTCGTCCACCACGACGGCCAGCTGGTAGGCAAACCAGCCGTCGGCGCGCCTGAGCACGAAGTCACCCACCTCGGCGGCCACGTCCTGCTGCTGCGGGCCCAGGCGGCGGTCGCGCCAGCGCACCACGCCCGGTTCTACGCGCAGGCGCCAGGCACGGGGCGCCCTGCCGTGCAGGCCCCCCCGTTCGGGCCGGCAGGTGCCGGGGTAGACCAGTTCGCCGTGGCGCGGCTTCTCGCGCCCCAGGCGCTGCAGCGCAGCCTCGATGTCGCGGCGTGAGCAGGCGCAGGGGTAGGCCAGACCGCGGGCCACGAGCGCGTCGAGGGCCTGCTGATACTGGGCGCTGCGCTGCGACTGGTACAGCGGCGGCGCGTCGGGCATAAGGCCGCAGTCGGCCAGCTGCTGCAGGATGGTGCGGTCGGCGCCCGGCACGCAGCGCGGCACGTCGACGTCCTCGATGCGCACCCACCAGCGTCCGCCGTGCGCGCGGGCATCGAGCCAGCTGGCCAGGGCGGCCACCAGCGAGCCCGCGTGCAGCGGGCCCGTGGGCGAGGGGGCGAATCTCCCGATGTAGCCTGTCACGGTGTTTCTGGGTGACGGACGGCCGGCATCCGGCCGGGCCGGCCCGGATGGATTCAGCAGACGGCCAGCGCCAGTTCCAGCCCGGAGATGAAGGCGTCCTCGACGCGGTGGCCCAGGCACCAGTCGCCGCAGACGCCGATGCGGGCGTGGCCGTGCCACAGGTGGCTCTCGCCCAGCGGCCGGGTGGTCTGGGCGTAATGCCAGCGGTGCACGGTGGCGTAACTGGGTTCGGCGCGGATGCCGGTGACTTCGGCGAAGGCCTTGAGCAGCTTGGCCTGCACGCGCTCGGGCGCGTCGTCGAGGTGTTCGAGCGACCAGTCGCGGCTGGCCTGCACCGTCCAGCGTTCCACCGGCGAGCGCCCGGGCTTGCTGGATTCGCGCGCCAGCCAGGCGATGCGGTGGTGCGTGCTGCGCGCCGCGTTCCATTGCGGGCCCAGTGACACCAGGCCGGGCTGCATGGCCTGGGGGAAGGCCGCCATGAGGGTCCAGCAGGGCGCCACCTCCACCTGCCCGATGCGCTGCGCCAGGTTCTCGACCAGCTGCGACTGCTGGAGCAGCTCGTGCGCCTGTACCGAGGGGATGGCCAGCAGCACGGCGTCGAAGCCGGAGTGCACGTGGCGGCTGTCGTCCGGGCCTTCGGTGTGCAGCTGCCAGCGCCGCGCGTCCAGGGCGTCGCGCGCGATGCGCGCCACGCGCGTCTGCAGCTCGACGCGGCCGTCCTGCAGCAGCGGCTCGGCCCAGCGTTTGACCAGCGCGTTCATGCCCGGAGTGGCGACCCAGTGCGACTCGCGCGTGGGCAGGGCGGCGGCGACGACGCGGCCCAGCGGGTCGAGCACGCGCACGGCATTGGCGCTCCAGGGCCGGCACAGGCCGGGCACGGTCTCCAGCGCGCGGGCAAAGCGCGGGTCGCGCACGGTGAAGTACTGGGTGCCGTGGTCGAAGCTGCCGAATTCGGTTTCGCGCGTGGCCATGCGGCCGCCCGCGCCGCGGCTTTTCTCGAACAGCGTGACGCGGTGGCCGGCCTGCACCAGGGTGCGGGCGCAGGCCACGCCGGCCATGCCGGCGCCGATGACGGCGTAGTGTTGCGCAGAACTCATGGGTGCGGTCTCCAGGATGTTGTGAGGTGAATGTCTGACACTTTACCTGCTGCCATGCGGGTCCAGCAGCGCGGTGCGGGTGGCCGGGCTCTCCAGCTCCCTGAGCCACCACTGCAGGGCCCGGCCCTGGCTGCGGGCCGTGCCGCCGAGCCAGGCGTAGCTCACGCGCGTCACGCGCGGCGGGCGCTCGGTGCGCCGCACCACCAGGCGGCCGGCCTCGATGTAGCTGCGTGCCATGCCCTCGGGCACGAAGCCGCCGCCCAGGCCGCGCAGCTGCGCGTCGAGCTTGGCCGGCATGCCGGGCACGGTGAAGACGTCCTGCCCGCCCAGCAGGCCGATGGTCAGGCCGCTGCCGCGCTGCACCGAATCGGCCACGGCCACGGCACGGTGCTGCAGCAGGACCTCGTCGCTCAGCGGCTCGGGCGCACTGGCCAGCGGGTGGTGCGGGGCCACCACGTAGACGAAGCTGACCGAGCCCAGCGGCTTGCTCTGCACGCCGGCACTGGTGCTGGGATCGAGCGCGCCGCCGATGGCCAGGTCGGCCTGCCCCGAGGTGAGGGCCTCCAGCGTGCCCGACAGGGCCTCGTCGCGCAGCTTCAGGCGCGTGGGCGCGCCCAGCGCGAAGAAGCTTTCGCAGAGTTCCATGACGGTGGGCTTGGAGATGATGCTGTCGACCGCGATGGTCAGCTGCGACTCCCAGCCGGTGGCCACGCGCCGCACGCGGTTGGCCACGGCGTCGATCTCGCACAGCAGCCGGCCGCCCTCGCGCAGCAGTTCCTGGCCGGCGGCGGTGAGCCGGGCCTGGCGCGAGCTGCGGTCGTAGAGCAGCACGTCGAGCGCGTCCTCGATCTGGCGCACGCGGTAGGTCAGGGCGCTGGGCACCACGCCGAGCTCGCGCGCCGCGGCGGCAAAGCTGCCGGCCCTGGCGATGGCCTGCAGCATGGCGAGGGCATCGGGGGTCAGGACGTCGCGTGCGGTTTGCATGGTGGGGTGATTTCTGTTCAATTAATTTGAATCATGCCATCAAAGGCCGTGGATCGCAAAAGCCCGCCCGGCGCCTAAAGTTCATTCCATCGCAAGCCACTGCACCGAACAGGAGATCCCGCCATGCTGACCCTGCGCAAATCGCAAGACCGCGGCTATGCCGACCACGGCTGGCTCAAGTCCTTCCACAGTTTTTCCTTCGCCGGATACTACGATCCGGCCCACATGGGCTGGGGCAACCTGCGCGTCATCAACGAGGACCGCATCGCTCCGGGCACGGGTTTCGGCACCCACGGTCACCGCGACATGGAGATCATCAGCTACGTGCTGTCGGGCGAGCTCGCGCACAAGGACAGCATGGGCAACGGCCGGGCGATCCCCCCGGGCGACGTGCAGCGCATGAGCGCGGGCAAGGGCGTGATGCACAGCGAGTACAACCACGCGCCGCAGGACACCACGCATTTCCTCCAGATCTGGATCGAGCCCAACGTGCGCGGCATTGCGCCGGGCTACGAGCAGAAGACCTTCGCAGCAGCCGAGAAGCGCGGCACGCTGCGGCTGGTGGCCGCGCCCGACGGCGCGCAGGGCTCGGTGACGATCCACGCCGACGCGCGGCTGTACGCCGGCCTGTTCGACGGCGCCGAATCGGCCACGCTGGAGATCGACCCGGCGCGCAAGGCCTACGTGCACCTGGTGCGCGGCGCGCTGACCGTGAACGGCCAGCCGCTGGCCGGCGGCGACGCCGCGCTGCTGGCCGGCGAGAGCCGCATCACGCTGCACGACGGGCGTGACGCCGAGGTGCTGGTGTTCGACCTGTCGGCCTGAGTGTTCCCTCTTCCTTTCCACCATTGACTGTTTGCAGGAGTTTCCGATGAGCAAGATCGTTGTTGTGTTCCATTCCGGCTACGGCCATACCCAGCGCATGGCCCAGGCCGTCGCCGAAGGCGCGCAGGCCGAGCTGCTGGCCATCGACGCCGAGGGCAACCTGCCCGCCGGCGGCTGGGAGACGCTGGCCGCGGCCGACGCGATCATCATGGGCAGCCCGACCTACATGGCCGGCGTGAGCTGGCAGTTCAAGAAGTTCGCCGACGCCTCGAGCAAGCCCTGGTTCGCCCGGGCCTGGAAGGACAAGGTCATGGCCGGCTTCACCAACAGCGCCACCATGAACGGCGACAAGCAGTCCACGCTGCAGTACCTCTTCAACCTGGCCATGCAGCACGGCGCCATCTGGGTCGGCCTGGGCATGCTGCCGAGCAATGCCAAGGCTTCGCAGCGCAACGACCTGAACTACGTCGGCGGCTCGATCGGTGCCATGGCCACCACGCCTTCGGACGCCGGCGTGGCCGAGATGCTGCCGGGCGACCTGGAGACGGCCCGCCAGTTCGGCCAGCGTGTGGCCGCCGTGACGGCGCGCGTGCGCGGCTGAGCCGTGCGCGAACCGCAATGACAAAGCGCCCCGCGGGGCGCTTTGTCGTTCCGTCGGGCAGGCCGCTCAGCCCCGGAGCCGGAACACACTGACCATCTCGTTGAGCCGGCCGGCCTGATCGCGCAGGCTGGCGGCGGCGGCGGCGGATTCCTCCACCAGGGCGGAGTTCTGCTGCGTCATCTGGTCCAGGCCACCGATGGCGTCGTTGACCCGGGCGATGCCCGAGGACTGCTCCACCGTGGCGGCGCTGATCTCGCCGATCAGGTCGGTCACGCGCCGGACCTGGGCCACGATCTCGTCCATGGTGCTGCCGGCATCGCCGACCAGGCGCGAGCCGTTGTCCACCTGCGCCACGCTGTCGGAGATCAGGGCCTTGATTTCCTTGGCGGCCTCGGCGCTGCGCTGCGCCAGGCTGCGCACCTCGCCGGCCACCACGGCGAACCCGCGGCCCTGTTCCCCCGCACGCGCGGCCTCCACCGCGGCATTGAGCGCGAGGATGTTGGTCTGGAAGGCGATGCCGTCGATGACGCCGATGATGTCGTTGATCTTCTGCGAGGCCTGCTGGATGCCCGACATGGTGCGCACCACCTCGCCCACGGCCTGGCCGCCGCGCGCAGCCACGTCGGAGGCGGTTGCGGCCAGCTGGGAGGCCTGGCGCGCGTTGTCGGCGCTGTGCTGCACGGTCTGGGTCAGGTTGCCCATGGCCGAGGCGGTCTGCTCCAGCGAGCTGGCCTGCTGCTCGGTGCGGCTGCTGAGGTCGGCGTTGCCCTGGGCGATCTCGGTCGAGGCCGTGGCGATGGATTCGGCCGCGTGCTTGACGTTGCCGATCACGTCCATGAGGGCACGGTCGGCACGCCGCAGGTCCTGCATCAGGTCGGCGAACTCGTCGCGCGTGGCGGGTTCGGGCACGCTGCCGAGCTCGCCCGCGGCGATCGCGCGGGTGGCCAGGGTGGCCTGCTGCATGGCCCCGGCGATGCCCAGGTACATGCCCACGTAGAGGTAGATGGAGAGCAGGATGCCCAGGCCGAGCACCACGGCCAGCAGGTTGCGCTTGAGGGCGGCGCTGCCGGCACGTTCCATGAGCAGGTCGTCCATGACCTTGCGGTTCTGCTCCACCAGCGCCCAGGCCGCGTCGATGGTGGGCTGCGCAGCCTGCACCACCTGCTGCTGGGTGACGGCCACGCTGTCCTGGGTGGTGAAGTTCTGGCGGGTGAAGGCGATGAAGGCCTTGGAATCGGCCTTGAGCTTGTCGAACGACTGGCTCAGCCGGCGTTCGACCTCGGGATTGGTCTTCATGGCCTGCGAGAGCATGCTCTCGACGGTGCCGAAGGTGTCGTTGAGGCGCGCTTCGGTCACTTCGTAGAACACCTTGTCGGCCGGCGTCACGGCACCGCGCGAGACGTTGAGCGTGGCGTAGGCGGCCATGCGCACGGCGATGCCGGCGGTGCTGGGCGTGTTGTTGGCCAGCGGGTAGCCCAGGTAGAAGAGGTCGAGGTCCGGGTCCAGCGCCATGCGCGACTTGTTGCCCATGTCGCGCATGAAGGCGTAGAGCCGGCCGTATTCCGGGGCATGGGCGGCAAAGGCCTTCTGCGGGAAGCTGGCGTCCGGCGGCAGGGCCTCCACCTTCTTCTGCAGCTCGTCCCAGCCCTGGCGCAGGCCCTGGGTCTCCTTGCCCATGTCGAACCAGGGGCGCGCGGCCTGCACGCCGGCCTCGATGCGCTTGAGCACGGCCTCGACGGCGGCACCGTTCTGCTTGAAGCGCTGGCGCACGGCCTCGTCGCCGGCGGCGCCGGTGATCGTGATGTGCCGGCTCTCGATCAGTACCTTGTTCCATTCCACGAGGTCGGCCATGAGCGCTACCGCGGCCCGCTCGGAGTCGATCATGCTGACGCGCTTGTGCTGCGAGGACAGCTCGGACAGGCCCAGGTAGACCAGCAGCGCCAGGGCGACGAGGCCGGAGAGGGTGAACTTGAGGCCAAAGCGCAGGCGGGCCATCAGGGCCGTGGCGGGAGCAAAGAAGCCGTGCATGGGAACTCCAGGGAGGATGCGGGGGGATCCGGGGGGAGAGGGGCGTGAGTCTCTTATCGGCAGCGGGCGTGCTGGCTTGAGGCGCGTACCTTCCTTCAGGCGGCCCCGGCGGCGCTGCTGGACAGTCCGGCGGGCTGGCCGAACTGCTGCTCCAGCTGCGCGGGGGGCACGGGGCGGCTGTACAGGTAGCCCTGGAACAGCTGGCAGCCCTGCTGCTGCAGGATGTCGCGCTGCTGCGCGTTCTCCACCCCCTCGGCGATGACTTCCAGGCCCAGGCTGCGGCCCAGCGCCAGGATGGTGTGGGTGATGGCGAGGTCGTTGGGATCGGTCTCGAGGTCGCGCACGAAGGAGCCGTCGATCTTGAGCTGCTGCAGCGGCAGGCGCTTGAGGTAGCTCAGCGAGGAGTAGCCGGTGCCGAAGTCGTCGAGCGAGAAGTTCACGCCCAGCGCCACCAGGCGGCGCATCTTGTCGATGACGTCCTCGACGTTGTCGGCCAGCACGCTCTCGGTCAGCTCCAGCTGCAGGCGGCGCGGATCGGCGCCGGTGGACATGAGGATGGCGGTGACGCTTTCGACGAAGTTGGCCTGCAGCAGCTGGTAGGCGCAGACGTTGACCGAGACCACCATGCGGCCGAGTTCGGGATGGCCGCGCCAGCGCTCGGTCTGCAGGCAGGCCTGCTCCAGCACCCACTGGCCCAACGGCAGGATCAGGCCCGTTTCCTCGGCCAGCGGGATGAACTGGCCCGGGGCCACCAGGCCGCGCTGCGGGTGCTGCCAGCGCACCAGCGCCTCGGCCCCGACGAGCTGGCCGCGGGCGTCGAACTGGGGCTGGTAGTGGAGCAGGAACTGCTGCTGCGCCAGCGCCTGGTGCAGGTCGGCCTCCAGGGTCACCTGCTGGCTGAGCTGGGCCTCGATGACGTGGTCGAAGAAGCGGATGGCGTTGCGCCCGCCGGCCTTGGCCTGGTACATGGCGATGTCGGCGCGCTTGAGCAGTTCGTCGGCGCCGGTGTCCGGGCCGTCGAACATGGCCACGCCCAGGCTGATCGACATCTGGTGGTAGTTGTTGTCCAGACTGAAGGGCTCGCGCAGCGTGGCGCGCAGCAGCTCGGCCATCTGGCGCGCCTGTTCCACCGCGGTGCGCGGGTCGGCGTCGAGCTGGTCGAGCAGCACGGCGAACTCGTCGCCGCCGGTGTGGGCCACCATGCCGGCGGAACCGACCATCTTGACCATGCGCGCAGCGACCGCCTGCAGCAGGGCGTCGCCGACCTTGTGGCCCAGCGTGTCGTTGAGCTGCTTGAAGCGGTCCAGGTCGGAGAACAGCAGGGCGCCCTGGCAGTGGGTGGTGCAGCGCGCCAGCGTCTCCTGCAGGCGCTCGAGCAGCAGCCGGCGGTTGGGCAGGCCGGTCAGGCTGTCGTGGTAGGCGAGCTGGTAGACGTGCTGGCTGTGGGCCTTGCGCTCGGAGATGTCGGAAAAGACCGTGACGCAGCGCACGAACTGGCCCTTGCGCAGGACCGGCTGGCTGCTGACCTCGACCGGAAAGGCCTGGCCGTCGGCCTTGACGAACAGGTTCTCGCCCTCGTAGGGCTGCTGCCAGCGCTGCGGGTGGGCCAGCGGGTTGATGCCGGCGAAGTGCTGTGGCTGGGTCTGCGGCGAGACGATCAGGGGCAGCAGCGGGCGGCCCAGCAGGGCTTCGCGCGGATACCCCAGCAGCGCGCAGGCCGCGCGGTTGACGTAGGTGGCTCGGCCCTTGCGGTCGAGCACGAACATGCCTTCGCCCATGGCGTTGCCGAAGGAGTTCAGGCGCTGGCGCAGCCAGATCTCGCGCAGCATCATGGCCAGTGCCAGCAGCAGGACCACGACCCCGGTGGCCAGCTGCAGGCGGTACTGGCGCCAGATGTCGAACCAGGTGATGACCGGCGGCGTGTCGAAAGGGGGCAGGCGCAGGTCGCGCATCATGGCGCGCACGGGCTCGTAATCGGCCGGGGTGGTGAAGCCGTACAGGCCCATGCCGGACGCCAGGGCGCTGCCATGCGGCAGCGACAGCAGGGCGCCGGCCACGCGCACCGACAGGGCTTCGGTCAGGTGCGGCATGGCGACCACCGGCCACTCCGGGTAGAGGCGGGTCGAGAGCGCGAAGGGATAGCCGCGGTAGCTCTGCGCATTGAGCACCTTGACCTGTTTGAGGTCCAGCCGGCCCTCGCGGGCCATGCTCTCGATCAGGCCGGTGCGCACGAAGGCTGCATCCGCGCGGCCGTCGAGCAGGGCCTGCACCGAAAGGTCCTGGGGGGTGCCGGTCTCGACGATGTCCCGCGGCCGGATGCCGGCGCGCTGCAGTTCGCTGATCTGGATCTGGTAGGCGCCGAAGGAGCGCTGGGTCACGGTGGCGATGCGCCGGCCCTGCAGGTCGCGCAGCTCGCGCAGGTCGTCGCGCTCGCTGCGCGCCAGAACGACTCCGCCCATCGCCCGCACCGGCAGGCCGTCCTCCATCTGGATGAGCGTGGCCAGCGGCGAGGACAGGCCGTTTTCGTGCACCAGCCGCACGTATTCGGCCGGTTGCGTGAGCAGAACGTCCACGCGGCCCTGGCGCACGGCCTCCTGCTGCTCCGGGTAGTCGAACACGAGCAGCTCGAAGCGCGCCTCGGGGATGTTGCGGTTGAGATGGTCAACCAGCGGGCGCCATTGCGCCTCGGCCACGGTCTTGGGACGGAAGGACAGCACGCCCACGGTGATCGTGCCTTCGTGGGCGGCGGCCGGCAGCCCCAGCAGCACGGCCAGCACCAGCGCCAGGGCAGGACGCAGCAGCTGGAGGAGGGCGTCGTGGCGCATCATGCGGCGGGCAGGTAGGCGTTGGTGACTAGCCGCTGCGGGTCCACAGGCCGCTGCAGCAGACCGGCCTGCTGCAGGATGGGCGAGAGCCGCTGGGCCGCCTGCTGCAGCGTGCCATCGCCGGCGAGGTAGCGCCGGTTGCCGACCACGTCGGGCAACTCGAGCCCCCGCAGCGTGTCGATCACGCCCTGGGCACTGAGCTGCAGGCGCGGTGCGACGCGGTAGGCCGCGTCCCACGGGTTCTGCCGCAGGTAGGCCAGGGCCCTGAAGTAGCCGGCTAGGCCGGCGCGCAGCCTGTCCCCGTGCACACGGGCCGCCTCGCGGTGCATGACCAGCACGTCGAAGATGGTGTCAGGGAGCTGGCGCGTGCTCAGCAGCCTGCGCGCGCCCAGCGCGGCCAGGCGCCCGCCGGCCGGCTCGTAGGTGATCAGGGCATCGACATCGCCACGCTGCCAGGCCTTCTCGTGGGCCTCGTAGGCGATGCGTTGCACGCTCACGTCCTGGGGACGCAGGCCGGCCTTCTCAAGCACCAGGGTCAGCATGAGGCTGCCCAGCACCGTGTCCTCCACGCCCAGGCGCTTGCCGCGGAGCTCGGGGAGATGGCTGATCGTCGGGCGAGTCAGCAGCATGTCGGCGCCGCGCGAGACGTTGAAGACCAGCACGATTTCCAGCGGCATGCCCTGGTCGCGCAGGCGCAGGGCCTCGTCCAGCGTCAGCATCGCGCCATCCACGCGGCCCCGACCGATGGCCTCGATCGACTCCTGGACGGTGGCCGATTCGTACAGCTCGACGTCGGCGGGCAGGTAGTCGAGCGAGCGGGCCAGGAACATGGGCTCGTAGCCTGGCCAGGGATGGCCGGCGAGCTGCAGCGGGCGTTGCGATGCGCAGCCGCTGCCCAGCCAGGGCAGGGCCAGCCCGGCGCCGATGAACGCCCGGCGCCGGCGGGAGGCCGGGGGTATCGTGAGGCGGGCAGTACGGGCGGGGCGGGGCATGCGCTGCAGATCGAGTGGTCCCGCCGCCATCCTATGTCAAAAGTCCCGATCCGGGGCCGAGGGTAGATACGGAGCGGGAATAAGTCACTCTTTGCAGGCGCTCAGGTCGTGCCCCAGGGCCTCGCGTTGGTCGAAAACGAAGCAATTGCCCCGAAAGTGGGCGCCGCCGGCTTCCTCGAAGTACTTCAGGATGCCGCCTTCGAGCTGGTAGACATGCTCCAGCCCGGCCTCTTGCATGAGGATGGCGGCCTTTTCGCAGCGGATGCCGCCCGTACAGAAGCTCACCACGGTCTTGCCCTGCAGCTCGGCCCGGTGGGCCTGCAGGGCCTGCGGGAAGTCGGAGAACTTGTGGATGCGCCAGTCGATCGCGCCTTCGAAGCTGCCGTGGTCGACTTCGAAGGCGTTGCGCGTGTCCAGCGTCACCACCGGCCGGCCGGCGTCGTCGTGGCCCTGGTCCAGCCAGCGCTTGACGGTGGCGGCCGCCACGGCCGGGGCGCGGCCCGCGGCCGGGCGGATGGCGGGGTGGTTCATGCGGATGATCTCGCGCTTGACCTTGACCAGCATCTTGCGAAAGGGCTGGCGCGCCGACCAGCTTTCCTTCGGCACGAGGTCGGCAAGGCGCGCATCCTGCTGCAGCCCGGACACGAAGGCGCGCACCGCATCCCCCGGTCCGGCCAGGAACAGGTTGATGCCTTCCTCGGCCAGCAGGATGGTCCCCTTCAGGCCCAGGGCTGTGGCCTGACCGTGCAGGCGGTCGCGCAGGGCGGGGGCATCGTGCAGGGGGACGAACTTGTAGGCGGAGATGTTGAGGATGTGGGGCACGGGTGGATTTTAGTTTTTGTGCAGTTGCGCCTGGTCGCGCCGGTCTAAGTCGGCGGGGTGATTTGGCCGGGATGTGCGCCCGGCGGCGCACCTACTTTTCTTGTCTCGCCAAGAAAAGTAGGCAAAAGAAGGCGACCCTGGTGTCTGTGACCCCGGCTTTGCCGGGGCAGCCTGCGGTGCTCGCCCTGGCCGGGGTCTGCGCAAACTCGCCCTGCGGGCTCAGACATGCGCAGCCCTTGATCCGGCCAGGCCTGCGCTCCTCGGCACAGACACAAGGGAGTGAGAAGGCAGAATTCCGAAGACCGAAGACCGAAGGCAGAAGACGCGCAGGCCCGCGTGTCTTCGGTTTCCGGTTTTTGGCTCCCCCCGCCGTGTGCGGAGGCGAGTAGCGCAGGACAGCGCGGAAAGAGAAGCGCAGATGTCTGAGCCCGCAGGGCGAGTTTCTGCGCTTCCCGCGCTGGCCGAGCAACGCAGCGTGCCCTGCGCGCAGCGCAGGGACGACGCACCCGGCTCGCCTTTCTTTTGGGTACTTTTCTTTGGCGAAGCAAAGAAAAGTACCTCGCCCGCCGGGGCGAGACCCGGCCAAACCAAGCCGCTGGGGCGAAGCCCGGCAATGCCACGACATCCAGCCAGCTCATCAGGAAGCATGGTGACCGAGAGGGTAAACCGTGATGCTTGGGGAAAGTGGAGCCCACTAAAATCATCCCCATGTTTGCCCATCTGCGCCTGCACACCGAGTTCTCCGTCGTCGACGGCACCACCCGCATCGACGACATTGCCAAGGCCGCCGCGGCCGACCGGCAGCCGGCGCTGGCCATCACCGACCTGAACAACCTGTTCGGCGCGATCAAGTTCTACAAAGAGGCCCGCAGCAAGGGCGTCAAGCCCATCATCGGCGTCGAGATCCTCCTGGAGGGCCTGGGCCAGGACCCGCTGGCCACCTCGAAGATGCTGCTGCTGGTGCAGAACAAGCAGGGCTACCTGAATCTGTCGGAAATCCTGGCGCGGGCCTGGACCGGCAACGTGCACAAGGCGCAGGCGGTGGTGAAGCTGGCCTGGCTGAAGGAGTTGAACGAAGGCCTGATCGCCCTTGCGGGGGCGCAGGCCGGGGCGGTGGGGCAGGCGCTGGTGCAGGGCGATGCCGAGCGCGCGCACGAGCTGGCGCTGCAGCTCTCGACGCTGTTCCCGCACCGTTTCTACCTGGAGCTGCAGCGCGCCGGCCGGAGCGACGACGAGGCGCACGTGGCCGCCGCCGTGCAACTGGCCGCGCGCATGAAGCTGCCCGTGGTGGCCACGCACCCGGTGCAGTTCGCCACGGCGGACGACTACGAGGCGCACGAGGCGCGGGTCTGCATCTCCGAAGGCGAGATCCTGGGCAACCCGCGGCGGGTGCGCAAGTTCACGCGCGAACAGTATTTCAAGAGTGCGGCGCAGATGCAGGCCCTGTTCGCCGATGTGCCCAGCGCGCTGGCCAACACGCTGGAGATTGCCAGGCGCTGCAACCTCACGCTGGTGCTGGGCAAGCCGCAGCTGCCCAACTTCCCCATTCCCGGCGGCCTGAGCATCGAGGAGTACTTCCGCAAGGTCTCGCTCGAGGGCCTGGAGGAGCGCCTGGCCCATCTCTACCCCGACGCGGCCCGGCGCGACGCCGAACGCCCGCGCTACCTGGAGCGGCTGGAGTTCGAGATCGCCACCATCCTCAAGATGGGCTTCCCCGGGTACTTCCTCATCGTGGGCGACTTCATCCAGTGGGCCAAGACGCATGGCTGTCCCGTGGGCCCGGGCCGCGGCTCGGGTGCCGGCTCGCTGGTGGCCTATGCGCTGAAGATCACCGACCTCGATCCGCTGGAATACAGGCTGCTGTTCGAGCGTTTCCTGAACCCGGAACGCGTCTCGATGCCGGACTTCGACATCGACTTCTGCCAGGCCAACCGCGACCGCGTGATCGACTACGTCAAGGAGAAGTACGGCAAGGACGCGGTGAGCCAGATCGCCACCTTCGGCACCATGGCCGCGCGCGCCGCCATCCGCGACGTGGGCCGGGTGCTGGACATGAGCTACACCTTCTGCGACGGCATCTCCAAGCTCATTCCCAACAAGCCGGGCCAGCACATCACCATCGACGGCGCCATCCAGGCCGAGCCCATCCTGGCCGAACGGCTGGCGAAGGAGGACGAGGTCAAGACCCTGCTGGCGCTGGCCCAGAAGCTCGAGGGCCTGACGCGCAACGTCGGCATGCACGCCGGCGGCGTGCTGATCGCGCCCGGCAAGCTGACCGATTTCTGCCCGCTCTACCAGCAGCCCGGCAGCGACGCGGCCGTGAGCCAGTACGACAAGGACGACGTGGAGGCCATCGGCCTGGTGAAGTTCGACTTCCTGGGCCTGGCCACGCTGACCATCCTGGAGATCGCGCGCGAGTTCATCATGGCCCGTCACCCGGGCCAGGAGAACTTCGCCTTCGAGAACATCCCGCTCGACGACAAGGCCACCTACCAGTTGTTCCAGGAGGGCAAGACCGAGGCCGTGTTCCAGTTTGAAAGCCGCGGCATGCAGGGCATGCTGCGCGACGCCAAGCCCACGCGGCTGGAGGACCTGATCGCCCTCAACGCGCTCTACCGCCCGGGCCCGATGGACCTGATCCCCAGCTTCGTGGCGCGCAAGCACGGCCGCGAGGAAGTGGAGTACCCGCACCCGGCCGTGGCCGAGATGCTCTCCGAGACCTACGGCATCATGGTCTACCAGGAACAGGTGATGCAGACGGCGCAGATTCTGGGCGGCTACTCGCTCGGCGGCGCCGACCTGCTGCGCCGTGCCATGGGCAAGAAGAAGGCCGAGGAGATGGCCGAGCACCGCGAGAAGTTCCGCGCCGGTGCGCTCAAGACCCACAACATCCCCCAGGAGAAGGCCGACGAGGTCTTCGACCTGATGGAGAAGTTCGCGGGCTACGGCTTCAACAAGTCGCACGCCGCGGCCTACTCGCTGCTGGCTTACCACACGGCCTGGCTCAAGGTCCATTACACGGCCGAGTTCTTCTGCGCCAACATGACGGTGGAGATGGACGACACCGACAAGCTCAAGGTGCTGTTCGAGGACGCGCTCAAGATGGGCCTGAGCTTCGAGCCGCCCGACGTCAACCGCGGCCACTACCGCTTCGAGCCGATTTCCGACAAGGCCATCCGCTATGGCCTGGGGGCCATCAAGGGCACGGGGCAGCAGGCGATCGAGGCCATCGTCAAGGCGCGCGAAGAAGGCGGGCCCTTCACCAGCCTCTACGACTTCTGCGTGCGGGTGGACCGCACGCGCCTGAACAAGCGCACCATCGAGGCGCTGATCAAGGCCGGCGCCTTCGACGCGCTGCAGCTCAACCGCGCCGCGCTGATCGCCTCGATCGACCGCGCCTTCGATTTCGCCAACGCCACGGCAGCCAACGCCAACCAGGGCGGCCTGTTCGACATGATGGGCGAGGACAGCCATGGCGCCAGCACGCAGGAGCCCGAACTCGTGGAGGCCCTGCCCTGGGGCGTGAAGGAACGCCTCACGCACGAGAAGACGGCCATCGGCTTCTACCTCTCGGGCCACCTCTTCGACGAGGTGGCGCTGGAGGTGCGCCGTTTCGCCAAGCGGCCGATCGCCGACCTGATCGACACGCGCGAGCCGCAGCTGCTGGCCGGCATCATCAGCGACTTCCGCGTCATCAACGGCCAGCGCGGCAAGCTCGGCCTGTTCAAGCTCGACGACAAGAGCGGCGTGATCGACGCGCGCGTCGACGAGGCGCTGATGAACGCCCACCGCAACCTGTTCCGCGACGACGAGCTGGTCATCGTCATGGGCAAGGTCCAGCCGGACCGCTTCTCCGGCGGGCTGCAGCTCAGCGTCAACCAGGTCTGGGACCTGGCCGCGGCGCGCTGCCGCTTCGGCAAGTACCTGCGGGTGGCCGTCAACGGCCGTGCGCCCGACATCCAGCGCCTGGTGGCCGAGCATCCACCCGTGCGCGAGATGAGCGAGCAGGGCGAGCTGGTGCGCGGCCTGGGGGTGCGCCTGTCGCTGCGTCGCCAGGGGCCGGGCATCGCGGCCGCCGCCGAACTGCAGCTCGGGGAGGACGCGAAGTTCTTCCCCAGCGATGCGGCGCTCGCGGGCTGGATGGCCCAGGCCGACCAGGGGCGTGCCGTCATCGTCTACGACTGAGCCGCGGGCGCCGCCTGCGGGGCCGCTATTTCTTGGAGGCCAGGCCGACGTCGGAGATGCTGACAGTGATGATCTCGTAGATGCTCGTGGCCAGGTAGGCGACGAACAGGAACATGAGCGAGACCAGGGTCACGGCGCCCGTGGCCGATTTGGTCAGGTTCACGGCGGCAGCGGCCTGCACGGCCAGCGGCATGACCAGCCAGCCCAGCACGGTGGCCAGCACGACCGCGAAGATGACCCGCAGTGTGTTGGCCCACGCGCCGCTGAAGATCCCGAACACGATCACGGCCAGTGCCAGCACCAGCGCGGCGATGGAGACCGTGGCGCCGAAATCCGGCCAGGCAAACTGTGGAAGGGGTCCTGCTGACATGTCGCTCTCCTCGGTGCTGGGTTGTATGTAGGGGCGGGGCCGGACGGCCTGCGCAGTGTCACGCCTGCTTTATACCCGCAGCGGCGGGGCAGTTCCCCGGCGCTGCCGCGCTGTGATCAGTACAGCGCCAGTGCCTCGAGGCAGCGCCGCTTGTGGGCCTCGCCCTGCGCCGGGGACAACTCGAGGCCGGGCAGTCGCAGGCCGTAGTCGAGCTCGCGCGCCTCGGCCTCCAGCACCCAGGCGCACAGCCGCGAGAGGCGCGGCTCCAGCGCGCCGCCACCGGTCCCGGCCAGGTCCAGCCAGAGTTGGAAATGCTGGCTCTGCAGGCTGTCGCGACTCACCAGTTCGTCGGTCTTGGCGGCCTTCTTCCAGACGATGGATTTCAGCGGGTCGCCCCGGCGATAGGGGCGCACCCCGTCGAATTCGCTGCTGGCGACGTGGCGCGCTGCCGCCCCGCCGCTGCTGTGCGGCTGGCCGGGCGGCAGCGGCGGCGGATCGGTTTCGGGCCGCGGGTAGACCAGCACGGCGCTGGCCGGGCGCCACAGCGTCCACACGCGGAAGATGCCCAGCGGGAAACGGGTTTCGGCCGTGAGCACCGGCACCGCGTGGCGGCCGCGTGAGGGGGCGTGCAGCAGCAGCTCGACGTCGGCACTGCCCTGGCCCGGAACGTCGCACCAGACCCACTGGCCGCCGTCGGGCAGGCGCAGCCCGATGCCGTGGCGCGGGGCCTTGCGCGCGTTGACCAGGGTGATGCGCAGGTGCGTGGGCAGGTGGCCGAACTGCGGCTCGGGCGGGTGCAGCACGAGCGTGAGCCCGCGCAGGGTGCCGTGCGAGACGTGGATGCTGACGAAGGCGCTGCCCGCCAGCATGAAGGTCAGCAGGTAACCGAGATTGAGCTGGTAGTTGATCGAGGCCACGAGCAGCAGCAGCAGCGTGAGCGCGAGCATGAGGCCGGCACGCGTGGGCAGGATGTAGACGTTGCGCTGGGTCAGGGTCAGCGTGTCCTGGCGCGGCAGGCGCGCCTGCCACCACTGCTGCCAGCGCGTGCGCAGGTGGTCCAGCGGATGCCGCAGCGGGTGGGGGCGCCCCGGTGTGCCGGCCATGGCGGGGGCGGCCTTCAAGGCAGCGGGACGGCGTCGATCATGGCGCGCACCTGCTCGATTGCGCCGCGGCCGGCGGCATCCACGGGGTTGAGCCGGTGCGCGGCGGTCTGCGGCAGCACGGCCTGCAGGTCGTCGGGCGCCACGTAGTCGCGTCCGCTGAGCAGGGCCTGGGCCTTGGCCGCGCGCAGGATCGCCAGGCCCGCGCGCGGACTCAGGCCCTGCACGAACCAGCGCCCGGAACGGGTGGCGGCGATCAGGTCCTGCAGGTAGTCCAGCAGCGGATCGGCGGCGTGCACGGCCAGCACGAGACGCTGCAACTCCTGCAGCTCGGCAAGGGTCAGCAGGCCGGGCAGCTGGTCGAGCATGGCGCGGCGGTCGCTGCCGGCCAGCAGGGCGCGCTCGGAGGCGCGGTCGGGGTAGCCCAGCGAGATGCGCATGAGGAAGCGGTCGAGCTGCGACTCCGGAAGCGGGTGGGTGCCCAGCTGTTCCTGCGGGTTCTGGGTGGCGATGACGAAGAAGGGGGCGGGCAGGGGGCGCGTCTCGCCCTCGATGGTGACCTGGCGCTCCTCCATGGCCTCGAGCAGCGCACTCTGGGTCTTGGGGCTGGCGCGGTTGATCTCGTCGGCCAGCAGCACCTGGGCGAAGATGGGGCCGGGGTGGAAGACGAAGCTGGCCTGGTTACGGTCGTAGACCGAGACGCCCGAGAGGTCGCCGGGCATGAGGTCGGCGGTGAACTGCACGCGCGAGAACTGCAGGCCGAAGCTGCGGGCCAGCGCATGGGCCAGGGTGGTCTTGCCCACGCCCGGGGCGTCCTCGATCAGCAGGTGGCCGCCGGCCAGCAGGCAGGCCACGCCGTCGCGGACCTGGTCGGGTTTGCCGACGATCACCGTGTTAAGCTGATCCAGGAGTGATTTGAGCTTCAGTTGCGCATCCATTGCGTGACCTTAACCGAATTCACTGGAACAGGTTGGCGCAGACAGGGGATGACCGTGAGCAGGACCGGCTACTTTACCCACAGCGATTGCCGCAAGCATGAAATGGGAGCGGGGCACCCGGAGTGTCCCGAGCGGCTCGATGCCATCGAGGACCGGCTGCTGATCACCGGGGTCGGCGATGCGCTGGAGCGGCGCGAGGCGCCGCTGGCCTCGCTCGACGAGCTGGAACTGGGGCACAGCCGCATGCATGTGGCGGCGCTGCGCGGCCTGAGCGACACCCTGGTGGAGGACCAGGCCGCCGGCGGCCCGCGCTACGCGATGATCGACCCCGACACGGCGATGAACGTCGATTCCTGGAATGCCATCCTGCGCGGGGCCGGGGCGGCACTGGCCGCCACCGACGCCGTGATCGCCGGCGAACTGGAGAACGCCTTCTGCGCCGTGCGTCCGCCGGGCCACCACGCCTGCCGTGACAAGGCCATGGGTTTCTGCTTCATCAACAACGTGGCCACCGCGGCCAGGTACGCGCTCGAGCGTCACGGCCTGTCGCGCGTGGCCATCGTGGACTTTGACGTGCACCACGGCAACGGCACCGAGGACATCGTTGCCGGTGACGAGCGCATCCTCATGGTCAGCTTCTACCAGCACCCCTTCTATCCGCACGGAGGCTCGCGTTCGGATGCCGACAACCTGGTCAACGTGCCGGTGCCGGCCTACACCCGGGGCATGGTGGTGCGCGAGCTCATCGAGACGCTGTGGCTGCCGCGGCTGGAAACGCACAAGCCCGAGATGATCTTCATCAGTGCGGGCTTCGACGCCCACCGTGAGGACGATCTGGCCCAGCTGGGCCTGGTCGAGGCCGATTACGCCTGGATCACCGAGCGCCTGATGGACGTGGCGCGCCGCCACAGCCGGGGGCGCATCGTCTCCTGTCTCGAGGGCGGCTACAACCTCAGCGCGCTGGGGCGCAGCGTTGAAGCGCACCTGCGCGTCCTGGCGGGGGTTTAGGGCTCATCCGCGGGGGCGCCGGTTTTGTCGCCGGGCCGTCCCGGGGTGAAACGCGGCCCTGTTCACCACGCTATGTAGGCGTAGCCCTTCTCCTGAAGTTCCATGATGGCGGCGGCGCCGACTTCCTCGACCTTCGCGAAGTCCAGCATGTCCTTCGCCTCCCAGCCGATGGTGTGCATGGTGTTGCCGCAGGCGATGAACTCGATGCCGTAGGATTCGCTCATGCCGCGTACGCGCTGCTGCAGCGTCTTGGGCACCGGACGCTTGGGTTTCTTCGCCAGCAGGTGGATGCCGGGGCCCCAGACCACCACCACGATGCTGACGTCGTCGACGTATTTCTTCAGCATGGCGCTGATCGAGTTCAGGATGGCTTCCTGGTACTCCGGCTCGTGGCGGTTGATCTGGTAGACGACCTTGTGCGGCGGGCCGTCGTCGGCGCCGGCGCTGCGCGCGGCGGTGGGCAGGGCGGCACCGGCGGTGGCCGCCGCGGCCGCCGTGAGCAACTGGCGGCGGGGCAGGGGAGAGGATGTGGTCATGGCAGGTCTCGCTTGCGGCTCGAAGGGTTCATACGACAGGGATTAGCCTACCACGCGCGAGTTCCGTGGGGCGTGCCGGCCATGGCGGCGACCGGGCGTTCCAGCAACTGATTCGGTGGACAATCGCACCGAGGTGCACCGCAACGTGGGAAGAGGGACGACATGACCGAACAACTGCAACATCTCCTGCAGGACCTGGGCCACGCCCGGGTCTGGATGGAAGTGCTGGTGCTGCTGGGCTGCCTGGCGCTGGCCTGGGCCGTGGCCCGCTATGCCCGCCGCGGGGCTGGCGCCGACTCGGTCTGGTTCGGCCGTTACGTCGTCGACGGCCTGCTGTTCCCGGCGCTGGCCGTGGTCCTGATCTACGCCGCCCGTCACGCGGTGGCGCTGTACCAGCCGGTGGCCGTGCTGAAGGTCGCGCTGCCCGTCTTCATCTCGCTGGCGGGCATCCGGCTGTTCGTGCGCGTGCTGGGCGCCTCCTTCCCCCAGTCTCCCGGCATCAAGCTCATCGAGAGCCTGATCTCCTGGCTGGCCTGGGGCGGTGCCGTGCTGTGGATCACGGGCCTGCTGCCCGCTGTGCTGGCCGAGCTGGAGGCGATCTCGTTTGCCTTCGGCAAGTCGCGCATCAGCCTGCGCACCCTGTTCGAGGGTGCGCTGTCCTCCGGGGTGATGCTGGTGGTGGTGCTGTGGATCTCGGCCACCATCGAGCGGCGCATCCTGCGCGAGGCGGTGGGCGACCTGTCCATGCGCAAGGTGGCGGCCAACGCCATCCGTGCCGGCCTGCTGCTGCTGGGCCTGCTGTTCGCGCTGTCGGCCGTGGGGGTGGACCTTACGGCGCTGTCCGTGCTCGGTGGTGCCCTGGGTGTGGGCCTGGGATTCGGCCTGCAGAAGCTGGCGGCCAACTACGTCAGCGGCTTCGTCATCCTGCTCGAGCGCTCCCTGCGCATCGGCGACCTGGTACGCGTCGACGGCTTCGAAGGCGTGGTGACCGACATCAAGACGCGCTACACCCTGATCCGTGCGCTCAACGGCCGTGAATCGGTGGTGCCCAACGAGCTGATCATCACGCAGCGCGTCGAGAACCTGTCCACGGACGATCCCAGGGTGCTGCTGACCCTCAATGTCACGGTCGGCTACGACAGCGACGTCGGGCGCGTGCAGCAGATCCTGTGCGCGGCGGCTGCGGCCAACCCCCGTGTGCTCAGCGATCCGGCGCCGGCGGCGCACCTGGCCAGTTTCGGCGCCGACGGACTGGAGTTCACGCTCACGCTGTGGATCACCGATCCCGAGAACGGCCAGCTCGGCCTGCGCTCGGAGATCAACCTGGCCATCCTGCAGGGCCTGCGCGAAGCCGGCATCGACATCCCCTATCCGCAACGTGTCGTGCACATGAAGTCCTGAGCCGGGCAGGGCCGGCCGGGCCGCGTATAATTAAAAAAAGCACGATCGTTCGTTTTTGTGTCGCGCGGGTGTCCGCGGCTGTCCGGCGGACGTTGCGGTGCGCCTAGAATCAGGCGATTGACGTGCACGTCAATCGCCCCATGAATTGCCAACTAGCAGGAGTCGCTCCCATGAAAGTCCTGGTCCCCGTCAAGCGCGTGGTCGACTACAACGTCAAGGTCCGCGTGAAGTCGGACAACAGCGGCGTCGACATCGCCAACGTCAAGATGAGCATGAACCCCTTCGACGAGATTGCCGTCGAGGAGGCCGTGCGCCTCAAGGAAAAGGGTGCCGTCACCGAAGTCATTGCCGTCTCCTGCGGCGTCGCCCAGTGCCAGGAAACCCTGCGCACCGCCATGGCCATCGGTGCCGACCGCGCCATCCTGGTCGAGACGAATGAAGAGCTGCAGCCGCTGGCGGTGGCCAAGCTGCTCAAGGCCCTGGTCGACAAGGAGCAGCCGGGCCTGGTGATCCTGGGCAAGCAGGCCATCGATGACGATGCGAACCAGACCGGCCAGATGCTGGCCGCACTGGCCGACCTGCCGCAGGCCACCTTCGCCTCCAGGGTCGAAGTGGCCGGCGACAAGGCGAACGTGACGCGCGAGGTCGACGGCGGCCTGGAGACCGTGTCCGTGAGCCTGCCGGCCGTGATCACCACCGACCTGCGCCTGAACGAGCCGCGCTACGTCACGCTGCCCAACATCATGAAGGCCAAGAAGAAGCAGCTCGACACGCTCAAGCCGGAAGACCTGGGCGTGGACGTGGCGCCGCGCATCAAGACCCTCAAGGTGTCGGAGCCGCCCAAGCGCAGCGCCGGCATCAAGGTGCCCGACGTCGCCACGCTGGTGTCCAAGCTCAAGAACGAAGCGAAAGTTATTTAACCCCCTGAGTCGGCCCAAAGGCCGCCTTCCCCCATGGGGGACGAACCCGGTGGCCCGGCGAAGCCGGTTCCACGGGTTCCCTGAAACAGACACGAAGAGGATACGCATCATGACCGCACTCGTCATTGCCGAACACGACCACGCTTCCCTCAAGGGCGCGACCCTCAACACCGTCACCGCGGCCCTGGCCTGCGGGGGCGACGTCCACGTCCTGGTGGCCGGCCACAATGCCGGCGCCGCCGCTGCCGCGGCGGCACAGATCGCCGGCGTCAGCAAGGTGATCCATGCCGACGGCGAGAGCCTGGCCCATGGCCTGGCCGAGAACGTCGCGGCCCAGGTGCTGGCCATCGCCGCCAGCTACAGCCACATCCTGTTCCCGGCCACGGCCTCGGGCAAGAACGTCGCCCCGCGCGTGGCGGCCAGGCTGGACGTGGCCCAGATCTCCGACATCAGCAAGGTCGAGAGCGCCGACACCTTCGAGCGCCCGATCTACGCCGGCAATGCAATCGCCACCGTGCAGAGCCTGGACGCGACCAAGGTCATCACCGTGCGCGGCACCGGCTTCGATGCCGCGCCCGCCACCGGCGGCAGTGCCGCCGTGGAGACCGTGGCGGCCGTGGCCGACAGCGGCAGGAGCCGCTTCGTGGGTTCGGAGATCGCCCAGAACGACCGTCCCGAACTCACGGCCGCCAAGATCATCGTCTCGGGTGGCCGGGCCCTGGGCTCGAGCGAGAAGTTCAACGAGGTGATGACCCCGCTGGCCGACAAGCTCGGTGCCGCCATCGGCGCGAGCCGCGCTGCGGTGGATGCGGGCTATGCACCCAACGACCTGCAGGTCGGCCAGACCGGCAAGATCGTCGCGCCCCAGCTCTACATCGCCTGCGGCATCAGCGGGGCCATCCAGCACCTGGCCGGCATGAAGGACAGCAAGGTGATCGTGGCCATCAACAAGGATCCCGAGGCGCCGATCTTCTCCGTGGCCGACTATGGCCTGGAGGCCGACCTCTTCACGGCCGTCCCCGAGCTGGTCAAGGCCCTGTGATCCGCTGAACCTGGGGCGTCACATGGTGACGCCCTTTTTTTGTACCTGATTCGTCCCCGGAGTCTTCCATGAGCTACACCGCCCCCCTCAAGGACATGCTGTTCAACCTCAAGCACCTGGCGCAGATCGACGAAATCGCCCGCCTGCCCGGCTTTGAAGACGCGGGCTACGACACGGCCCAGGCCGTGCTGGAAGAGGCGGCCAAGTTCAACGAGCAGGTGGTCGCGCCGCTGAACTCGGAGGGTGACAGGAACCCGTCGAGCTGGAAGGACGGTCAGGTCACGACGACGCCGGGTTTCAAGGACGCCTTCCGTCAGTTCGCCGAAGGCGGCTGGCAGGGCCTGCAGCACCCGGCCGACTTCGGCGGCCAGGGCCTGCCCAAGACCATCGGTGCGGCCTGCATCGAGATGGTCAACAGCGCCAACCTGAGTTTTGCGCTCTGCCCGCTGCTGACCGACGGCGCCATCGAGGCGCTGCTCACGGCCGGCTCGGACGCGCTCAAGGCGACCTACCTCGAGAAGCTGGTCAGCGGCGAATGGACCGGCACCATGAACCTGACCGAGCCGCAGGCTGGCTCCGACCTGGCCCTGGTGCGCAGCCGCGCCGAGCCCCAGCCCGACGGCACCTACAGGATCTTCGGCACCAAGATCTTCATCACCTACGGCGAGCACGACATGGCGGGCAACATCGTGCACCTGGTGCTGGCGCGCGTGACCGGTGCGCCCGATGGCATCAAGGGCATCAGCCTGTTCGTGGTACCCAAGTATCTGGTGAATCCGGACGGCTCTCTGGGGGCGCGCAACGACGTGCACTGCGTGAGCATCGAGCACAAGCTGGGCATCAAGGCCAGCCCGACGGCCGTGCTGCAGTACGGTGACCATGGCGGCGCCGTGGGCTACCTCGTGGGCCAGGAGAACCGCGGCCTCGAGTACATGTTCATCATGATGAACGCGGCGCGCTACGCCGTGGGCGTGCAGGGCATCGCGGTGGCCGAGCGCGCCTACCAGCAGGCCGTGGCCTATGCGCGCGACCGGGTGCAGAGCCGTCCGGTCGACGGTTCGCTCAAGACCAGCGCACCCATCATTCATCACCCCGATGTGCGCCGCATGCTCATGACCATGCGCGCCTACACCGAAGGCTGCCGCGCCATGGCCTGCGTCGCTGCGGCCGCCTACGACGCCGCGCACCACCATCCGGATGCCGAGGTTCGCAAGCAGAACCAGGCCTTCTACGAATTCATGGTGCCCTTGGTCAAGGGCTACAGCACCGAGATGAGCCTGGAGGTCACCAGCCTGGGCGTGCAGGTGCACGGCGGCATGGGCTTCATCGAGGAAACCGGCGCGGCCCAGCACTACCGCGACGCCAAGATCCTGACCATCTATGAAGGCACCACGGCCATCCAGGCCAACGACCTCGTGGGCCGCAAGACCTTGCGCGACGGTGGCCAGACGGCCCGGGGCATTGCCCAGCAGATCGCCGGTACGGTGGCTGAACTCAGGAAGAACGACAGCGCCGACGCGCTGGCCGTCGCCACGCGCCTGGACGCCGCACGCCAGGCTTTCGTCGACGTGGTCGAGTTCATGGCCACCGAAAAGGACCCCAACGCCGTCTATGCCGGCAGCGTGCCCTACCTCATGCTGGCGGGCAACCTGATGGCTGGCTGGCAGCTCGCGCGCGCCCTGCTCGTGGCCCAGGTCGAGCTGGCACGAGGCGAAGACGCCGCCTTCATGCAGAGCAAGATTGCCGTCGCGCGCTTCTATGCCGAGCACATGCTGAGCAAGGCGGGCGGCACACGTGACAGCATCGTGGCCGGCGCCGGCAGCGTGACCGCGCTGGCCCTTGAAGCCTTCTAGTAAGCTATCGAATTGATAGCAAACGGCTGTCGCCCGATCGACATCGGCGGCAGCCGTTTTTCCTGAGAATCAAGAAAAGACTTCCTGGAGACACCATGTCCAAGCTCCCCGCCGTCCTGCAGAACCTGCCCTTGCCCATCATCGGCTCGCCGCTGTTCATCATCAGCAACCCCAAGCTCGTGATCGCCCAGTGCACCGCGGGCGTGGTGGGTTCGATGCCCGCGCTCAACGCCCGCCCGGCCGCGCAGCTCGACGAGTGGCTGGCCGAGATCACCGAGGCCCTGGCGGCGCACAACCAGGCGCATCCGGAGCGGCCCGCCGCGCCGTTTGCCATCAACCAGATCGTGCACAAGTCCAATGACCGGCTGGAGCACGACATGGCACTGTGCGTGAAGTACAAGGTGCCGGTCATCATCACCTCGCTCGGCGCGCGCGAGGAGATCAACCAGGCCGCGCACAGCTACGGCGGCGTGGTGCTGCACGACATCATCAACAACAAGTTCGCGCACAAGGCCATCGAGAAGGGCGCCGACGGCCTGATCGCGGTCGCGGCCGGCGCCGGTGGCCATGCGGGCGTCAAGAGCCCCTTCGCGCTGGTGCAGGAGATCCGCCAGTGGTTCGACGGCCCGCTCGCGCTCAGCGGCTCCATCGCCACCGGCGCCGCGGTGCTGGCGGCCCAGGCCATGGGCGCGGACTTCGCCTACATGGGCTCGGCTTTCATCGCCACCCACGAGGCACGCGCGGTGGAGGCCTACAAGCAGGCCATCGTCGACAGCAGCTCGGACGACATCGTCTACAGCAACCTCTTCACCGGCGTGCACGGCAACTACCTGGCACCCAGCATCCGCGCCGCGGGGCTGGACCCTGACAAGCTGCCCGAGAGCGACCCCAGTGCGATGAACTTCGGCGGCGACGCCAAGAAGGCCTGGAAGGACATCTGGGGCTCGGGCCAGGGCATCGGTGCCATCACCCGGGTGCAGGGCGCGGCCGAGTTCATCGGGCAACTGCGCGGCGAGTACCGCGCGGCCCGCGAGCGGCTGCTGGCGATCTCGGCGGGAGTCTGAGGGGCGCGGCGGCTCAGGGCCGCAGGCTCAGCAGCGTGTTCAGCGGGGTCAGCAGGTCGAGCCAGCGCGGCTGCTCCTGCAGCAGCGGCAGCAGGGTCTGGTGACCGGCGAACCAGGCCAGGGCCACCAGGGCGGAGCCCAGGACGAACAGCAGCAGGTTCTGCGGCAGCATGCGGGGCGCCGCCACGCGCTGCAGCCGGGCGCGCCACAGCAGCAGCGTGGGCAGCACGCCCAGCAGTCCGAGCCCGGCCAGCAGCACGCCCGTGGGCAGGCGCCGCAGCGGCTCCAGGCCCTGGGAGGGGGCCTGCAGCCAGGCCGGCTGCAGCGGGCCGAGCTGCGCCCACAGCAGCAGGCTGTTGAGCGCCGCGAGCCAGCACAGCACGATGAGCGCCAGCTTGAGCAGCCAGCGCCAGTTGACGGCGCTCAGCAGGGCCATCAGCACGCCGGTGGCCAGCAGCGCGAAGCACAGGCCGATCCATCCCGCCTGCGCGGCCGACAGGGGCAGCCGCGCCAGTTCACGCCACAGCGGCAGGTTGCCGGCCAGCGCCAGCCACAGGCTGCCCAGCAGCACCACCCAGGCCGGATGGTAGGCCTCGCGCTGCGAGGCGGGCGAGACCATGGACTGCGCGAACTCGGTGATGTGGAAGAGTTTCAGGCCCATGACCGCACATTCTGAACGATTGCAGGGCGTTGCGGTAACGAGGCGTAACGGGGCGCGGCCGGCTCGTCAGGTCGGCCAGGTGGCGCCATGCTCCGGCACCAGGGCCCGCCAGCCCAGGCCATGTTCGATGTGCTGGCGCAGGGCATCGGAGGCGCCACCCTCGCCGTGGACGATGTAGACCTGCGAGGGGGCCGTGGGCATGCTGCGCAGCCAGGCCATGAGCTGGGGCGCGTCCGCATGGGCCGAGGCCGACTGCAACTGCACGACTTCGGCGCCGATGCTGACGTCCTTGCCGTGGATGCGCACCGAGGACGCCCCCGAGGCCAGCGTGGCGCCGCGTGTGCCGGGCGACTGGAAGCCGGTGAGGATGATCATGTTGCGGTGGCTGCCGGCATAGAGCGCCAGGTGGTGCAGCACCCGCCCGCCCGTGGCCATGCCGCTGGCGGCGAGGATCACCATCGGGCCGTGGCGACGTGCCAGGGCCTTGGACTCGTCGGGCGTGTTGACCATGGTGGCACAGCGCGTCAGCGCCTGTACCTGTTTGGGATTGAGCCGGTGCTCGTCCATGTAGTTGTCGAAGAGGTGGGTGGTGTGGATGGCCATGGGGCTGTCCAGGAACACCGGCAGCTTCTTCGGGATCTCGCCACGCAGCTTGAGCTCGTCGATCGCATGCAGGATCTCCTGCGCTCGCCCGACGGCAAACACAGGGATCACGGCCACGCCGCCGCGGCCGGCCACGCGGGTCAGGGCCGGGCCGAGCTCGGCCAGCACGTCCTCCTGCGGGTGGGTGCGGTCGCCGTAGGTGGATTCGATCACTACGGTGTCCGCCGCCGGGGGGCGGTCGGGCGGGTTCATGAGGAAGTCGTCGGTGCGGCCGAGGTCGCCCGAGAACAGGATGCGGCGCCCGGCCACCTCCAGCAGCAGGCTGGCCGCCCCCAGGATGTGGCCGGCACGGAAGAAGGTGGCGTGCCAGCCGCCGATGGGCTCGAAGGTCCGGCCGAAGTCGTGCGCCTTGATCTGCTTGAGGCAGGCCAGCGCGTCCTTGCGGGTGTAGAGCGGCAGCGCCGGCGCGTGCTTGGAGAAGCCGTGGCGGTTGGCGAAGGCCGCGTCCTCTTCCTGGATGTGGCCGCTGTCGGGCAGCAGGATGGCGCAGAGGTCGCGGGTGCCGCGCGTGGCGTGCACCGGGCCCGCGTAGCCTTCGCGCGCCAGCAGCGGCAGGTAGCCGCTGTGGTCGAGGTGGGCGTGCGTGAGCACCACGGCGTCGATCTGGTCGGGGGCCACGGGCAGCGGCGTCCAGTTGCGCAGGCGCAGCTGCTTGTAGCCCTGGAACAGGCCGCAGTCGACCAGCAGGGTCTGGCGGCCGTGGCGGACCAGGTACTTGGAGCCGGTGACGGTGCTGGCCCCGCCGAGGAAGGTGATGGAGACGCTCATGCCCGCATGTTAGCGCGGCCAAAAAAAGAAAGCCGCGATGACGCTGTCAACGCGGCTTGTCCGTTCAGGCCGGATCAGCTGAAGAAGCTCTTGAGCCGGTCGGTCCAGCTGTCGGCACTGGGTGAATGCTTGCTGCCGCCCTTCTTGAGCGACTCGTCGAACTCGCGCAGCAGCTTGCGCTGGTGCTCGGTCAGCTTGACGGGCGTCTCGACGGTGATGTGGCAGTACAGGTCGCCCGGGTAGCTCGAGCGCACGCCCTTGATGCCCTTGCCGCGCAGGCGGAACTGCTTGCCGGTCTGGGTGCCCTCGGGGATGTCGATGGCCGCCTTGCCCTGCAGGGTGGGCACCTCGATCTCGCCGCCGAGCGCCGAGGTGGCAAAGCTGATCGGCACCGCGCAGTGCAGGTCGTCGCCGTCGCGCTCGAAGATGTCGTGCTTGCGCAGGCGGATCTCGATGTAGAGGTCGCCCGGCGGGCCGCCGTTGGTGCCGGGCTCGCCGTTGCCGGCGCTGCGGATGCGCATGCCGTCGTCGATGCCGGCGGGGATCTTCACCTCGAGCGTCTTCTGGCGCTTGATGCGGCCCTGGCCGCTGCAGCTGGTGCAGGGTTCGGGAATGATCTTGCCCGTGCCCTGGCAGTGCGGGCAGGTCTGCTGCACGCTGAAGAAGCCCTGGCGCATCTGCACCGCGCCGGAGCCGTGGCAGGTCGTGCAGGTCTTGACCTGGGTGCCCGGCTTGGCGCCGGTGCCGCGGCAGGTGTCGCAGGTATCCCAGCTCGGGATGCGGATCTGCGCGTCCTTGCCGCGCGCGGCTTCCTCGAGCGTGATCTCCATGGCGTAGGAGAGGTCGCTGCCGCGGTAGACCTGGCGGCCCCCGGCGCGCCCGCGCTGCTGGCCGAACATGTCGCCGAAGATGTCACCGAAGGCCTCGGCAAAGCCACCGCCAAAGCCCTCGCCCGGGCCGCCGCGCATGTTCGGGTCGACGCCCGCATGGCCGTACTGGTCGTAGGCGGCGCGCTTCTGCGCATCGGAAAGCATCTCGTAGGCTTCCTTGGCCTCCTTGAATTTCTCCTCGGCCACCTTGGCGCTGTCCCCCTGGTTGCGGTCAGGGTGGTGCTTCATCGCCAGCTTGCGATACGCCTTCTTGATCTCTTCCTCGGAGGCGTTCTTGGGCACGCCGAGGATTTCGTAAAAGTCTCTTTTGGTGGCCATGGTCGTTATGTTCTAGAGCAGGAACGCCGCGCTGACCTTACCGCAGGGCAAGTGTCGAACGCGGCGAGTTGAAGCGGCGCAAGGCGTCCGACGTCAACCCTTCTTGACTTCCTTGACTTCGGCGTCCACCACATTGTCGTCGGCGGCCGGCCGGCTGGCCTGCTGCTCGGCACCCGGGGCGGCACCGGCGGCGCCTGCAGCAGCCTGCTGCTCGGCATAGAGCTTCTCGCCCAGCTTCTGGCTGGCCAGCATCAGGGCCTCGGTCTTGGCCTCGATGGCGGCCTTGTCCTCGCCCTTGATGGCTTCTTCCAGTTCCTTGGCGGCGGCCTCGATCTTCTCCTTCTCGCCGGCATCGAGCTTGTCGCCGTGTTCGGCCAGGCTCTTGCGCACGCCGTGCACGGTGGCATCGGCCTGGTTGCGGGCCTGGACGATCTCGAGGCGCTTCTTGTCCTCGGCGGCGTTGAGCTCGGCGTCCTTCACCATTTTCTGGATTTCCTCCTCGGACAGACCCGAGTTGGCCTTGATGGTGATCTTGTTTTCCTTGCCCGTGGCCTTGTCCTTGGCGCCCACGTGCAGGATGCCGTTGGCGTCGATGTCGAAGGTCACCTCGATCTGCGGCAGGCCGCGGGGGGCCGGCGCGATGCCTTCGAGGTTGAACTCGCCCAGCAGCTTGTTGCCGGTAGCCATCTCGCGCTCGCCCTGGTAGACCTTGATGGTCACGGCCGGCTGGTTGTCGTCGGCGGTGGAGAAGGTCTGCGCGAACTTGGTCGGGATGGTCGTGTTCTTGGCGATCATCTTGGTCATCACGCCGCCCAGGGTCTCGATGCCCAGAGACAGCGGGGTGACGTCCAGCAGCAGCACGTCCTTGCGGTCACCGCTGAGCACCTGGCCCTGGATGGCGGCGCCCACGGCCACGGCCTCGTCGGGGTTCACGTCCTTGCGCGGCTCCTTGCCGAAGAATTCCTTGACCTTGTCCTGCACCTTGGGCATGCGGGTCATGCCGCCGACCAGGATCACGTCCTGGATGTCGCTCACGCTCACGCCGGCATCCTTGATGGCGGTGCGGCAGGGGGCGATGGTGCGCTCGATCAGCTCTTCCACCAGGCTCTCCAGCTTGGCGCGGGTCAGCTTGATGTTCAGGTGCTTGGGACCCGAGGCGTCGGCGGTGATGTAGGGCAGGTTGATGTCGGTGGCGGCCGAGCTCGAGAGCTCGATCTTGGCCTTCTCGGCGGCTTCCTTCAGGCGTTGCAGGGCGAGCACGTCCTTGGTCAGGTCCACGCCCTGGTCCTTCTTGAACTCGCCGATGATGTAGTCGATGATGCGCTGGTCGAAGTCCTCGCCGCCCAGGAAGGTGTCGCCGTTCGTCGACAGCACCTCGAACTGCATCTCGCCGTCGACGTCGGCGATCTCGATGATGGAAATGTCGAAGGTACCGCCGCCCAGGTCGTAGACGGCGATCTTGCGGTCACCCTTGCCGCCCTTGTCCAGGCCGAAGGCCAGGGCCGCGGCGGTGGGCTCGTTGATGATGCGCTTCACATCCAGGCCGGCAATGCGGCCGGCGTCCTTGGTGGCCTGGCGCTGGGCGTCGTTGAAGTAGGCCGGCACCGTGATCACGGCTTCGGTCACGGGCTCGCCCAGGTAGTCCTCGGCGGTCTTCTTCATCTTGCGCAGGATGTCGGCGCTGACCTGCTGGGCCGAGATCTTCTTGCCGCGCACTTCCACCCAGGCGTCGCCGTTGTCGGCGGCCACGATGCTGTAGGGCATCAGGTCGATGTCCTTCTGCACTTCCTTCTCGGTGAACTTGCGGCCGATCAGGCGCTTGATTGCGTACAGCGTGTTCTTGGGGTTGGTGACCGCCTGGCGCTTGGCCGAGGCGCCGACCAGCACCTCACCGTCCTCCTGGTAGGCGACGATGGACGGCGTGGTGCGCGCACCTTCCGCGTTCTCGATCACCTTGGTGCTGTTGCCTTCCATGATGGCCACGCAGCTGTTGGTGGTGCCGAGGTCGATGCCGATGATTTTGCCCATGTGTTACTCCTGAGATTCTTGAAAATTCGGATGCGCTGTACTTGTGGATAAGCTGAACGGATTCAAGGGCCCTATTTGGGGGCCGCCACGGTAACCAGGGCCGGACGCAGCACACGCTCGGCGATGGTGTAGCCCTTCTGCAGCACGGTGACCACGGTGTTGGCCTCCTGCTGGGAGTCGGCGGGCAGGGGCACCATGCTGATGGCCTGGTGCTGGTGGGGATCGAACTTCGTGCCGGGGGCCGGGTCGATCAGCAGCACCTTGTTGCGCTCCAGCGCGGCATGCAGCTGGCGCAGCGTGGCCTGGGCGCCCTCGCGGATCTGCTCCAGGGTGCCGTCCTTGATGGCCAGGCCGGCCTCCAGGCTGTCGGTCACCGGCAGCAGGCTGGCGGCGAAGTCCTCGATGGCGAACTTGCGGCTCTTGGCGATCTCGTCCTCGGCGCGGCGGCGGGCGTTCTCGGCCTCGGCCTTGGCGCGCAGGAACTGGTCGGCCAGTTCGGCGCTTTTGGCCTTGAGCTCGGCCAGTTCGGCCTGGGCCTGGGCCAGCAGATCGGTTTCGGGCGCGGAAGCAGGGCTGCCGGCGGCGGGGTCTTTGGGGGTGGCTTGGGTGTCGGACATGCTTGGATGTGGCGTGGCGTAAGGTTGCTAGCGCCGACATGGGGGCGCAGCTGCCACTTTCAAGAGCGTGTGGATCCGGGCCTGGCGGCGTTGCGGCCGGGCCCGGGCGGAAATACGGGGGTTCAGCCGGCCAGGGCCAGCAGCTCAACCTCGAACTTCAGGGTGGCGTTGGGCGGGATCACGCCGCCGGCGCCGCGGGCACCATAGCCCAGGCTGGCGGGGATGAGCAGCACGCGGGTGCCGCCGATCTTCATGCCGGCCACGCCCTCGTCCCAGCCGCGGATGACCATGCCGGCGCCCAGGGAGAAGCGGAAGGGGTCGTTGCGGTCCTTGCTGGAGTCAAACTTCGCGCCTTGCGCACCGTTGTTCCAGAGCCAGCCGGTGTAGTGCACGGTCACGTCCTGGCCGGGCCGGGCGACGGCGCCGCTGCCCTCGACGGTGTCTTCGTATTGCAGGCCGGAGGGGGTGGTGATCATGGCGCGTTCCTTGTTGCTATTGATTTGATAGCGTGCCGGAGCCCGGCGGGGGCCGGCACGGCAGGCGGGGGAAGGCGCAAATTATGCCAGCAGCGACGAGGCCGGCGCCTCTGCCGACCTAACGGGCCTTGCGGGCCTGGCTGGCGACCCACTTGCTGGCGAAGGCCGGCAGTTCGCCAAGGCGGCGTGTGAGGTCGGCGCCGGCGCTGGTGAGCAGGTAGCCGTCACTGCCGTGGTTGAGCAGGCCGGCTTCGCGCAGCTCCTTGATGCGGGTGTTCAGGGTGTTGGGAGTGATGCCGCCCACGCTGTCCTGCAGGAGCCGGAAGGTCTGGGCATGGCCATCGCGCAGCGCCCAGAGCACGCGCATGGCATAGCGCGCCTCCAGCAGTCCGAGCAGCTGGCCGATGGCGGCATTTTCCTTGTAACTCATTCAACGGCACTCCTTGACGCGCCGGCAGCGGGCCGGCGCAGCCTCCCTGTCGCGAACCCGGGGCCAGGCCGGGCGGCAGACGCGAAGGCGGACTATAGCGCAGTTTTTTGGCTGCTACAAGAATAATAGCTAGGGACTTGCCCTGTAGGCCGGATCGTGGCGGCCAGGGCCGACAGGCCGTGAAATTTTCCTCAGCTGTAGATCTTTTTGAGCAGCTGCCTCAGGGTCTGTCGTTCGGCAGCGCTCAGCGCTGCCGTGGCCTGGTCCTCGAGCTCGGCCGCGGTCACCTCCGCCTGCCGGATCAGCTTGCGGCCGGCCGTCGTCAGGTGCAGGCCCATGGCGCGGCCGTCGCGCGGATGGGGGCGGCGCGTGATCAGTTCGCGCTTTTCCAGCTGGTGGATCATGCCCACCAGGTTGGGCGGCTGGATGCTCAGGGTGCTGCAGAGCTGGCGCGAGGTGATGCCCGGGTTATGGGCCACGAGCGAGAGGACCGAGAAATCCGCCGGGCGCAGGCCGTAGACCGCCATCTGGCGGAAGAAGGCTTCCATGATGACCAGGGTGGCACGGCGCGCGTTGTAGCCGACCAGGCTTTCGAGGTAGCTGGTGTCGACGGCTTCGACCGCGGGTTCGGTCTTGGGAACGCGGGTGGCCATGGGCTCAGGCTCAGGCGCTGCGGGCGAGGGCGCGCTCGATGATCTGTATCCGCATCTCGAATTCCGGCAGCACCCAGCGCTGCAGGGCTGCGGCCGGCGCCTGCCAGCGCGCCGTCGCGGGCGCCGCGGCCTCGATGCGCGCCCAGGCCCAGGCCAGCAGGGCCAGGGCGCAGGCACGCAGGAAGTCGTCGGCCACCTCGTAGGGCAGGGGGGCCTGGCCGGGGGCAGCCCGGGCCAGGCGGTCCGCCAGCTCGCGCAGGACAGCGCCGCGTGGCTGCAGTGCTGGCGGCCCGTCCAGTTCGTCGAACAGCGCGCCGAGCGCGGCGCCACCGTCGGGCAGGACCTTGCGCACGAGCAGGTCGATGGCCTGGATCTCGTTGGTGCCCTCGTAGATCATGGTCACGCGCGCGTCGCGCACGATCTGCTCCACCCCCCACTCGCGCACGTAGCCGTGGCCGCCGAAGACCTGCAGGCAGTCGCTGGCGCCATGGAAGCCCTGCTGCGTGAAGGCGGCCTTCAGGATGGGCGTGACCAGGCTGCACCAGCGTTGCGCGGCTTCGCGGCGTGCGGGATCGGGATGGTGCTTGAGCAGGTCGAGTTCGACGGCCGTGCGGTAGGCCAGCACCCGGCCGCCGTCGATCCAGGCACGCTGGGTGTTCAATATCCTCTGGATGGCCGGGTGTTCCTGGATCAGGCTGGTCTCGGATGCCCCGGGCGCACGCATCTGGCGCCGTTCCGCCGCGTAGGCGCTGGCCTTCTGCCAGGCCGCTTCGAGCAGGCCGATGCCCTGCAGGCCCACGTGCAGGCGCGCCGCGTTCATCATCACGAACATGGCATTGAGTCCACGGTGCGGCTCGCCCACGAGCCAGCCCGTGGCGTCCTCGAAGCGCAGCACGCAGGTGGGGCTGCCGTGCAGGCCCATCTTTTCCTCGATGCGTTCGCAGTGGATGCCGTTGCGCGTGCCCTGCTGCGTGTCGTGCGGCAGGAACTTGGGCGCGAGGAACAGCGACAGGCCCCTGGGCCCGGGCGGTGCATCGGGCAGCCGCGCCAGCACCAGGTGCACGATGTTGTCGGTGAGGTCGTGCTCGCCGCCGGAGATGAAGATCTTGGTGCCGGAAAGCCGATGGCTGCCGTCGGCCTGCGGCACCGCCTTCGTGCGCACCAGGCCCAGGTCGCTGCCGGCCTGGGGCTCGGTCAGGCACATGGTGGCCAGCCATTCGCCGGTGGCGATCTTTTCCAGGTAGCGCGCCTTGAGTTCGTCGCTGCCGTGGTGCTTCAGGCATTCGTAGGCGCCATGCAGCAGGCCCGGCGCCATGGTCCAGCCGTGGTTGGCCGCGCTCAGCATTTCATAGAGCAGGGCTTCGAGCACGGCGGGCAGGCCCTGGCCGCCATCTTCGGGCGCGCAGGCCAGTGCCGGCCAGCCGGCCTGCCAGAAGGCCTGGTAGGCGGCGCGGAACCCCGGCGGCATGGTGACCTGGCCCGCGTCGAAGCGCGCGCCGGTCTCGTCGCCCACGCGCTGCAGCGGCGCGATCTCGCTGGCGACGAACTTGCCGGCCTCCTCCAGCACCTGCTGCATGAGGTCGGCGTCGACCTCGGCGCAGGCCGGCAGGGCCTGCAGCTGTGCGGGCGCGTCCAGCACCTGCATGAGGATGAAGCGCATCTCGTCGATGCGCGGGGCGAAGTCGCTCATCGCTCAGGCCTTATTCTTGGCGGCGCCCAGGTAGGTGTCGATCACGCGCGGGTCCTGCGCCAGTTCGGCGGCCGGGCCCTGCAGCGCGAGTTCGCCCATCTCGAGCACGTAGCCGTGGTCGGCCACGGCCAGCGCGGCGCGCGCGTTCTGCTCCACCAGCACGATGGTCACGCCGGTCTGGCGCAGCCGCTCGATGATGGCAAAGATCTCGCGCACGATCAGCGGGGCCAGGCCCAGGCTGGGCTCGTCGAGCATGAGCAGCTTCGGGCCGGACATCAGCGCGCGGCCCACGGCCAGCATCTGCCGCTCGCCGCCCGAGAGCGTGCCGGCCAGCTGGGCGCGGCGCTCCTGCAGGCGCGGGAACAGGGTGTAGACCTCGTCGAGCTTGTCGCGCCAGCGGGCATTGCCCAGGCGCTTCTGGCGGAAGCCGCCGAGGACCAGGTTGTCCTCGACCGGCATGCTGGCGAACAGCTCGCGCTTCTCGGGCACCAGCGAGATGCCGCGCATGACGCGCTCCTCGAGCGTCAGGCGGCCGATGTCCTCGCCGTCGAATTCGATGCGGCCCTGGCCGGGCAGGATGCCCATGAGGGTGTTGAGCAGCGTGGACTTGCCGGCGCCGTTGGGGCCGATCACGGTGATCACGCTGCCGGGGGCGGCCTGCAGGCTCAGGCCGTGCAGGACCTCGGCGCGGCCATAGCCGGCGCGCAGGTCGTCGATGCGGAGCAGGGGGGCGGTCATCTTCTCGTGCGTCCTCAATGTTCGGTGCCCAGGTAGGCGGCGCGCACCTTGGGGTCCTGCTGGATCTGTGCCGGCGGCCCCTGCGTGAGCAGGGTGCCGAATTCCATGACCACCAGGTGGTCGCAGACCTCCATCACCAGGTCCATGTCGTGCTCGACCAGCAGGATGCTCATGCCCTCGCGCTGCAGCTGGCGCAGCACGGCGATCAGGTCCTGCTTCTCCTTGTGGCGCAGGCCGGCGGCGGGCTCGTCGAGCAGCAGCAGCGCCGGGTCGCTGCACAGCGCGCGGGCGATCTCCATCAGGCGCTGCAGGCCCATGGCCAGGTTGCCGGCCTGCTCGTGCAGGTAGGCCCCCATGCCGATGCGCTCGAGCTGGCGTTGCGCCTCGCGCAGCAGGCGGCGCTCCTCCTCGCGGTTCAGGCGGGTCATCGCGCTGAACACGCCCTTGCGTCCGCGCAGGTGGGCGCCCAGCGCCACGTTCTCCAGCACCGTCATGTCGGGGATCATCTTCACGTGCTGGAAGGTGCGCGCCATGCCGCGGCGTGCGATCTCGCGCGCGGGCAGGCCGTCCAGGGGCTCGCCGGCAAAGCGCACCTGGCCGCGCGTCATGCCCAGCACGCCGGTGACGAGGTTGAAGGTGGTGGACTTGCCCGCGCCGTTGGGGCCGATCAGGCCGACGATCTGGCCGGCGCGGATCTGGAAGCTGATGTCGTTGACGGCCACCAGGCCGCCGAACTCCTTGCGGATGGCCTGCACATCGAGCAGCAGCTCGCCGGCAGCGGGCTTGGCGCGTTCGGGCAGGGGCGCGGCGTCGGCCCAGTCGTTGCGGCGCTGGGGGCGCGGCAGCTTCTTCTCGACCATGGCCCACAGGCCGTCGGGCATGTACTTGAGCACCAGCACCAGCGCGATGCCGAAGACGATGATCTCGTAGCTGCCGCTGGTGCCGATCAGGCGCGGCAGCAGGACCTGCAGCTGGTCGTCGAGCAGCTTGACCAGGCCCGCGCCGACCAGCGCACCCCAGACATGCGACACGCCGCCGACCACGGCCATGAACAGGTACTCGATGCCCATCTTCAGGCCGAAGGCCGCCGGGCTGACCGAGCGCTGGAAGTGCGCGAACAGCCAGCCCGCCAGCGAGGCCAGCAGCGCCGCCAGCATGAAGATGGTGACCTTGTAGCGGAAGGTGTTCACGCCCATGGCCTCGGCCATCTGCGCGCCGTTCTTGAGCGCGCGGATGGCGCGGCCGGCGCGCGAATCGAGCAGGTGCAGCACGGCCAGCGCGGCCAGCAGCACGATGGACCAGGTCAGCACGAAGAAGCCGCGGCCCTCGCCGAAGTCCAGGCCGCCGATGGCCAGGGTCTTGACGCCCGAGATGCCGTCGTACTTGCCCAGCGCCTCGAGGTTGCCCATCAGGTAGTACAGCGACAGGCCCCAGGCGATGGTGGCCAGCGGCAGGTAGTGCCCGGACATGCGCAGCGTGACGAAGGCCAGCAGCAGCGCGCAGGCCGCGGTCAGTGCCAGGCCGATGGGCAGCGTGAGCCAGGGCGAGTAGCCCAGCTGCACCGTGAGCACGGCCGTGGTGTAGGCGCCGATGCCCACGAAGGCGGCCTGGCCGAAGGACGTGAGGCCGCCCACGCCGGTGAGCAGCACCAGGCCCATGCAGGTCAGGCTGTAGACGCCGATGGTGTTGAGCTGCGTGAACCAGAAATCCGGCAGCGGCAGCACGGTCAGCAGCGGGATGGCGAGGGCGAAGGCCAGCAGGCCCAGGGTACGAGGGGATTTCATCTCAGTGGTCCTCGTCCGTGTGTTTGCCATAGATTGAGCGCACCAGCAGCACGGGCAGGATGACGGTGAACACGATGACTTCCTTGAAGGCGCTGGCCCAGAAGGAGCCGAAGGCCTCGATCACGCCGACGAAGAGGGCGCCGACGAGCGCGCCGGGATAGCTGGACAGGCCGGCCACGACGGCGGCGACGAAGCCCTTGAGGCCGATGAGGAAGCCCGAGTCGTAGAACACGGTGGTGGTCGGCCCGATCAGCAGGCCCGACAGCGCGCCGATGAGCGCGGCCATGGTGAAGGTCAGCTGCCCGGCAGCATGGCTGGAGATGCCCATGAGGCGCGCGCCCAGGCGGTTGACGGCCGTGGCGCGCAGCGCCTTGCCGAACAGCGAGCGTTCGAAGAACAGCCACAGCAGCACGATCAGCGCCACCGAGGCCGCGCCGATGATCACGGTCTGGCCCGAGAGCATGACCGGCCCGAGGTTCAGGCGCAGGTCCCAGAAGGCCGGGTTGCGGAAGCCCTCGGCACCGAAGAACAGCAGGGCCAGGCCGGTGAGGGCGAAGTGCACGCCCACCGAGACGATCAGCAGCACCAGCGGCGTGGCCGATTCGAGCGACTGGTAGGCCACGCGGTAGACCAGGGGGCCGAAAGCCGTGACGATGGCCACCGAGAGCAGGGCCTGCACCAGCAGGGGGAACTGCTGCGGCGCGGCCCACAGGGTCAGCAGCGAGACCAGCACGGGCGCAACCAGGGTCTTGAGCGCCGCCTTGAGGGCGGTGGGCAGGTCGCGATGATGGCGCCAGCGCGTGTAGAGCTCCATGAGCGCGGCGGTGCCGGCCAGGATCAGCAGCAGCCAGACGGTGCCGGGCACCTTGCCGGTCTGCAGGATGGCCAGGGTCAGGGCGCCGTAGGCGACGAACTCACCCTGCGGGATGAAGATGACGCGCGTGACGGCGAACACGAGCACGGTGGCCAGGCCCAGCAGCGCGTAGATGGCGCCGTTGGTCAGGCCGTCGAGCAGGAGGATGCTCGCGATAGTCGAATCCATGGGCGGGGAGTCCGGACGGTGAAAAGAGGAGGAGAGGCCGGTGCAGACGCAGCGTCTGCACCGGGGCCGTCACGCCGGCAAGGCGTGACGGCAGGCGCAGGCGCTTACTGGACGACGACGAACTTGCCGTCCTTGACCTGCAGCAGCACGGCGGTTTCGTTGGTGTAGCCCCAGTGGTTCTCGGGGGTCCAGTTCATCACGCCGTGCGAGAAGACCATGCGGCCCGCGGTTTCCATGGCGTCGCGCAGCGCGGCGCGGAACTCGGGCGTGCCGGGCTTGGCCTTCTGCTTCGCCATCGGGATGACCTTCTCCAGCACGATGGCCGCATCGTAGGCGTGGGCGGCGAACTGGTTGCGGCTGCCCGGGCCGTAGGCTTTCTCGTAGTTGGTGACGAAGTCGACCGCGGCCTTCTTGGACGGGTGGTTGTCAGGCAGCTGCTCGGCGACCACGGCCGGGCCGGAGGACACGTAGCCGCCCTCGACGTCCTTGCCGCCGATGCGCACCAGGTCCGGCGTGGCGGCGGCGTGCGTCTGGTAGATCTTGCCCTTGTAGCCGCGCTCGATCAGGCCCTTGTGCGGCATGGCCGCACCCGAACCCGAGGCCACCACCAGGATGGCGTCCGGATTGGCGGAGGTCAGCTTGAGCGCCTGCGGGGTCACGCTGGTGTCGTTGCGCGCGAAACGCTCGACGTTCACGAGCTTGATGCCGGCCTTCTCCAGCGCGGGCGTCATGGCCTTGAGCCAGATCTCGCCGTAGGCGTCGGCATAGCCGAGGAAGCCCATGGTCTTGATGCCGGTCTTCTTCATGTGCTCGACGATGGGGTAGGCGATCACGTCGGCGCCCTGGGGCAGGCGGAACAGCCAGCGCTCCTGGTCCGGCGGCGCGCCTACGGGGGAAACCGCGAGCTGCACGGTCTTGGCCTCGGCGGCCAGCGGCACCATGGCGGCCGAGACCGGCGTGATGGAGGAGCCGATGATCATGTCGACCTTGTCCTCGGTGATGAAGCGGCGCGCGTTGTTCACGCCCTTGCCCGGGTCGGAGGCGTCGTCGAGGATGATCAGGTTGATCTTCTCGCCGGCGATGGTCTTGGGGAAGAGCTTGAACTGGTTGCCCACCGGGATGCCCAGGCCGGAGCCGGGGCCGGTGAGGGAGAGGCTGACGCCGATGTTGACGTCGGCCAGCGCGGCGCTGCCGGCCAGGGCGGCCACGGCGGCCAGCAGGGTCAAGCGAAGTTTCTTCATGGTTGTCTCCTCGTTGGGGTTGAAAAACAGGTGGTCACAGTATCGAAGCGGAAGTAGGACTGTCGGCTTGGGGTTTACGCCAAGGCGGTTCAGCGCGGCGCCATGCGCAGCGCACCGTCCAGGCGGATCACCTCGCCGTTGAGGTGGCCGTTGGTCACGATGTGGCAGGCGAGCTGCGCAAATTCCCCGGGCTTGCCCAGGCGCTTGGGGAAGGGGATGGAGGCGGCCAGCGAGGCTTGGACCTCCTCGGGCAGCTCCTTCATGAGCGGCGTGGCGAAGAGGCCAGGCGCCACCGTGCAGACCCGGATGCCGTGCTGCGCCAGGTCGCGCGCCATGGGCAGCGTCATGCCGACCAGGCCGCCCTTGGAGGCGCTGTAGGCCTGCTGGCCGACCTGGCCGTCGAAGGCGGCGACCGAGGCCGTGAACATCATCACGCCGCGCTCGCCGTCGTCCAGCGGCGCCAGCTTCACGCACTCGGCGGCGAACAGGCGGCTGATGTTGTAGCTGCCGATGAGGTTGACGTTGACCACGCGGGCGAAGTCTTCCAGCGGTGCGGGCTGGCCGTCCTTGCCGACGATGCGTCTGGCGCTGCCGATGCCGGCGATGTTCATGAGGATGCGCGCCGGGCCGTGCGCGGCGGCAGCCTTGGCCAGTGCGGCGGTGACGCTGTCGGTGCTGGTGATGTCGCAGGCGCACGCGACGCCACCAATCTCCGCGGCCACCTTCTCGGCCAGCGCGGCGTTCACGTCGAGCACGGCGACCTTCGCGCCCAGACGGGCCAGTTCGCGCGCCGTGGCTTCGCCCAGGCCCGAGGCGCCGCCGGTGACGAGTGCTGCTTGTCCCTGGATGTCCATGTCGTGCTTCCTCAGGCTTTGGGGGTCAGGATGCCGGGCGCCGTGCCGTCGTGCAGGGCCTGCACCAGGGCGTCGCGGTGCTTGAGCACCGCGCGCTGGTTGATCGAGCCCTTGTCGGTGACCTCGCCCTTGTCGATGGAGGGCGGCTCGGCCAGCAGCAGCGCACGCGCGATGCGGTTGGCGCTGCCGGTGGCCTGGCGGGCGAGCTCGTCGAGCACGGCCTGGAAACGGTCGCGCACGGGGGCGCTGGCCAGCACCTCGGCCCACGGTGCATCGGCCGGCAGGCCGCTGACGCTGCGGCAGGCGGGCGAGGGGAAGATCAGCGCGCCCACTTCTTTCATGTTCAGGCCCGTGAGCACCACGTCCTGCACATAGGGGGCGCCGGTGACGATCACCCTGGCGCGCATCGGCCCCACGCTGACGAAGGTCCCCGTGGAGAGCTTGAAGTCCTCGGCGATGCGGCCGTCGAAGCGCAGTCCGCGGTGCGGGTCGGCCGGGTCGATCCACTGCACGGCGTCGCCGGTGCACAGGTAACCTTCCTCGTCGAAGGCCTCGCGCGTGGCCTGCTCCGAGCGCCAGTAGCCGGGGGTGACGTTGGGGCCGCGGTAGCGCACCTCGGTCTTGCCGTCGACCTCGATGAGCTTGAGCGTCATGCCCGGCACCGGGGTGCCGATGTCGCCGGCCTTGACGTTGGGGCTGTTGGTGAACATGGCCGAGGGGGCAGACTCGGTCATGCCCAGGCCCGTGGCCATCACGATGCGTTCGCCGACCTCGGCCTCGGCCGTGGCGTGCAGGCTGTCCCAGACGGGCTGCGCCAGGCCGGCGCCCGAGTAGAAGAACATGCGCACGCGCGAGAGCAGGTTCCTGCGCAGGACGGCGTCGGTCTGCATGGCCTGGGCAATCATCTCGAAGCCCGTGGGCACGTTGAAATACAGCGTGGGGGCGATCTCGCGCAGGTTGCGCAGGGTCTCGCCGATCAGCGCGGCAGTGGGCTTGCCGTCGTCGATGTAGAGCGTGCCGCCGTGCTGCAGCGTCAGGCCCACGTTGTGGTTGCCGCCGAAGGTGTGGTTCCAGGGCAGCCAGTCCACGAACACCGGCGGCGCCTCGGCGATCACCGGCATGGACAGCGTGATCTGCTGCAGGTTGGCGCACCACATGCGGTGGGTGTTGATCACCGGCTTGGGCATCTTGGTCGAGCCCGAGGTGAACAGGAACTTGGCGATGGTGTCGGGCCGCACCGCGTGCATGGCGGCGTCCACGGCCGGCGTGGCCGCCGTCGCGCGCAGGGTGGTGAAGGGCGTGGTGGCGCGGCCCTCGATCGTGCCCTGGGCCAGCACCACTTCGACATCGCTGCCCACGGTGGCGGTGATGGCGCGGCCATAGCGCGCGCCATCGGCGGCATAGACGAGGCCGGGGGTCAGCGTGCCCAGCACGTGCCTGAGCTTGTCGTAGTCCTGGCTGATCGTGGCGTAGGCCGGCGAGACCGGGCAATACGGAATGCCGGCATAGAGGCAGCCCAGCGCCAGCAGGGCGTGCTCCAGGGTGTTCTCGCTCAGGATCACCACGGGGCGTTCGGCCGTGAGCTGGCGGTCCAGCAGGGCCTGACCGATGCAGCGCGCGGCATCGAGGGCCTGGGCGTAGCTGATGTGCTGCCAGTCGCCGGTGCGGCCGTCGCCCAGCGGCTCGCGCCGGGCCATGAAGGTGCGCCCGGGCTCGGCCTCGGCCCAGTGCACCAGGAAGTCGCTCAGGCGGCGGGCGTAGGCGCCCAGTGGCAATTCGGCCTGCACGTAACGCACGCCGGGGGCGCCTTCGCGCACGCTGACGCGGGTGACGCCGAAGGGCACCGGCCGGTAGCGCGGTGCGGGGCTGGCGGTCTGGGTCTCACTCATGGGTCGGTTCGTGTCTGGAAGATGTCAGCCCTTGCTGACCTTGGCGGCGCGGCCCTCGAGGAAGGCCCGCACGCGGTCCTTGGCCTCGGGGGCGCTCTGGGCGATGGCGGCCATCATGGCTTCGGTCAGGAAACCCTGGTCGGCCGGCTGCTCGGCGATGCGCGGCAGGGCGTGGATCAGGGCGTAGTTGGTCAGCGGTGCGTTCTGCGCCACGCGCACGGCGAGCTCGTAGGCCTTGTCGAAGGCCGTGCCCTGCGGCACCCGGTACTGGGCCAGGCCGATCTTCTCGCCGTCGGCGGCGTTGTAGACGCGGCCGGTGAGCATCATGTCGGTCATGCGCGCGGCGCCGATCAGGCGCGGGATGCGCACCGCGCCACCGCCGCCGACGAAGATGCCGCGCGAGCCTTCGGGCAGGGCGTAGAAGGTGGATTCGTCGGCCACGCGGATGTGGCAGGCGGCCGCCAGTTCCAGCCCGCCGCCGACCACGGCGCCGTGCAGCGCGGCGATCACCGGCACCGGGCCATACTGCACCTGTTCCAGTGCGGCGTGCCACATGCGCGAGTGGTGCAGGCCCTGGCCGGCGTCCCGCTCCTTGAGTTCGCTCAGGTCCAGCCCGGCGCAGAAATGCTCGCCCTCGCCGTCGACCACGGCGGCGCGCACGCCCTCGGGCAGATTCTCGAAGAGCTGGCGGATCGCCAGGATCAGGCCGTCGTTGAGGGCGTTGCGCTTGGCCGGGCGCGTCAGGCGGATGACGGCGATTTCCTGGTCTTCGCCGCGGCGTTCGAAGTGGAGGTCGGGGTGGCTCATGTTGCGTTTCTTTCGGGATTCGATTATGGTTATGTAATATAACCAGTTCAAGCCGCCGCGCGCCCCTTTGCGTCGGTGTTTACCCTAGGATGCTGCGTGCGGCATCAGCCCGCCAGGAGACGGTCATGGACCACAGGAACCTCATCGCCATCGACATCCACACCCACGCCGAAGTGAGCTGCTGGAACCCCTTCGACAACTACGGCGAGGAATACGACCGCGCGGCCGACAAGTACTTCCGCTCCAGCCGGCGGCCGACGATTGCCGAGACCATCGCCTACTACCGCGAGCGCAAGATCGGCCTGGTGATGTTCACGGTGGACAGCGAGGCCCAGCTCGGGCGCCGGCGCATTCCGAACGAGGAGATCGCCGAGGCGGCCAAGGCCAACAGCGACATGATGATGGCCTTCGCCAGCATCGACCCGCACAAGGGCAGGATGGGTGCGCGCGAGGCGCGCCGCCTGATCGAGGAGCACGGCATCAAGGGCTTCAAGTTCCACCCCACGGTGCAGGGCTACCATCCCTACGACAAGATGGCCTGGCCGATCTACGAGGTGATTGCCGAGCACAAGCTGCCCGCGATCTTCCACACCGGCCACAGCGGCATCGGTTCCGGCATGCGCTGTGGTGGCGGCCTGCGCCTGGAATACAGCAACCCCATGCACCTGGACGACGTGGCCATCAGCTTCCCCGACATGCAGATCGTCATGGCCCACCCGAGCTGGCCCTGGCAGGACGAGGCGCTGTCAGTCGCCATGCACAAGCCCAACGTTTGGATCGACCTCTCGGGCTGGAGCCCCAAGTACTTTCCCAAGCAGCTGGTGCAGTACGCCAACACCCTGCTGAAAGACCGTGTGCTCTTCGGCTCCGACTACCCCCTCATCACGCCCGAGCGCTGGATGAAGGACTTCGAGGAGGCCGGCTTCAAGCCCGAGGTCATGCCCGGCATCCTCAAGGACAACGCGGTGCGCCTGCTGGGCCTGTCCTGAGCGGCTGCGGCCTTGTCAGGCCGCGGCCGACCTGCTAACGTCCCCGGGTACCGTCCTGGAGACTTTCATGATCAGCAATTTCGAGCAGGTCCACAACTATTACGAGCGCCTGGTGTTCGAGGAGGTGCTGCGGCGCGCCGAGGGCCGTCCCGAATTCAGCCCGGGCATGCTGGCCGACGTGGCCTGCGTCGCGCTCAATCGCCTGCCGGCACGCTATGTGCGGCACGACGTCGACCTCGCGTTCTACCTCACCGAGCACGAGCGCCACGCCATCGAACTCTCGCTGGCGGCTGCGCTGGACTTCGCCTTCAACTTCGTGGCCGGGCGCAGCGCCAAGGGCGGCGAATGAACTGACATGAAAAAAGCGGCCCACGGGCCGCTTTTCTTCTCCGGGTTGCCGGGGATTCAGGCCGTGCCCCAGACCTCCTGCGCGGTCTCCACCACCAGGCGCAGCTTGGCGCGCTGGTCTTCCACCGCGATGTCGTTGCCGTGCACCGTGCTGGAGAAGCCGCACTGCGGCGACAGGCAGAGCTGGTCCATGGACACGTACTTGCTGGCCTCGTCGATGCGGCGCTTGAGTTCGTCCTTGGACTCGAGCTTGCCGAACTTGGTGGTCACCAGGCCCAGCACCACGATCTTGCCCGGGGCCAGGAAGCGCAGGGGCCGGAAGTCGCCGCTGCGTTCGTCGTCGTACTCGAGGAAGTAGGCATCCAGGTTCATTTCCTTGAGCAGGGCCTCGGCCACGGGCTCGTAGTTGCCGGCGGCAGCGTGCGTGCTCTTGAAGTTGCCACGGCACAGGTGCATGGCCAGCGTCATGCCGGCGGGCTTCTGGGCCACCACCTTGTTGATGAACATGGCATAGCGGTGCGGCAGTTCGTTGGGGTCGTCGCCGCGCTGGCGGGCGGCCTCGCGCATCTTGTCGTCGCACAGGTAGGCCAGGTTGGTGTCGTCCATCTGCACGTAGGTGCAGCCGGCCTCGGCCAGGCTGCGCAGCTCGTCGCCGTAGGCCTTGGCCACGTCGTCGTAGAAGGCCGGGTCGAGCTCGGGGTAGTGCTCCTTGCTGATGCCGGCGCGCCCGCCGCGGAAGTGCAGCATGGTGGGCGAGGGGATGGTGACCTTGGCCACGCTGCCGCGCCCGGGGGCGATCTGGCTCTTGAGGTACTCGAAATCGGCGCGCTGGATGTCCTTGACGTGGCGCACCTTGTCGATCACGCGCATCACGGGCGGGGCCAGCTCCTTGGTGCCGTCGGGCTTGACGATGGTCACTGGCACGTCGGTCTTGACGCCGCCGAGCTGCTCCAGGAAGTCGATGTGGAAGTAGGTGCGGCGGAACTCGCCGTCGGTGATGCTCTGCAGGCCCACGTCCTCCTGGAACTTCACGATCTCGGTGATGGCCTTGTCCTCCACCCGGCGCAGCTGCTCGGCCGTGATCTCGCCCCTGGCCTTCTGTTCACGGGCCTCGAGCAGGTATCTGGGGCGCAGGAAGCTGCCGACGTGGTCGGCACGGAACGGGGGGGTGGTGCGTAGCGTCATATCGGGTCTCCTGGGCAGTGGTGCTTGAAAGATAATCGGCGTCCTGGAACGTCATTCAGGATGCGGATTATGGATCAGTTATTGCAGCCTGGCATAGCACGCAGAATGAATTTGCACTGGTTCCCTCCCGTGCCAGGTTGCACACTCCGGTCCTGCGGCGCTGCACGCCGCCGCGGCACGTCATCACAGTCAAACGAAAGACAGCTCATGTCCGTCATGCAGGCAGCGGTCCGCTGGATCGCGAACTTTTCCTTGGGCCTGGCCGTTCTGGGGGCAGTGCCGCTGGCAGCGCAGGCCCAGGACATCGTGATCGCCCAGGTCGGGCCTTTCACCGGCATCCCGGTGCCCGACGCGCCGGAGGTCAACCAGGGCATCAAGGCCTATGTGGAGCAGGTCAACAAGGCCGGCGGCATCAACGGCCGCAGGCTGGCCTTCTTCGAGCTCGACGACACCTACAAGCCCGATGGCTTCGTGGCAGCGCTCGAGCGCGCCATGGAACGCAAGCCCGTCGCCCTGATCTCGCCCATCGGCTCGGCCTCGATCCAGCGCATGCTGGGCGACAAGCTGCTCGACCGGCACGACGTTGTGATCATGAACGCCATTCCCGGCGCGGAGCCCTTCCGCAACCCTGGCCATCCGCGGCTCTTCCACGTGCGCGCCGGCGACCGGCAGCAGCTCGAGGAGATCGTCAAGCACGCCGGCACGCTGGGCATGACCCGGCTGGCCGTGCTGCACCAGGAGATCCCGATCGGCACCTCCGGCATGAAGGTGGTGGCCGACGCAGTGGCTGGCGTCAGGGGCATGACGGTCAAGGGGGTGCAGGGCACGCTCGATCCGGCCGTGCTGACCAAGGCGGCGCAGGACGTGGCCCGGCTCGATGCCCAGGGCGTGCTGGTGATCGGCGCGCCGCCGTTCATGGCCCAGGGCGTGGCCCAGCTGCGCAAGGCGGGCGTCTCGCAGACCATCTTCGTGCTGTCCTATGTGCCGCCGGGCCTGCTGGTCAAGCTTGCGGGCCCCGAAGGCGCCCGCGGCATCGGCATCGCCCAGACGTTCCCCAACCCGAACGGCAAGGTCCGCCCGCTGCTGCGCGATTTCCAGGCCGCGATGAAGGCCACCTCGCCCGAGACGGAGAACTACACGCCGTTCCAGCTCGAGGGCTACATCTCGGCACGCATCGTCGGCGAGGGCCTGCGGCGCATCCGCGGCGAGATCACGCCCGCGGCGCTGGCCCGCAGCCTGCAGGCCATGGGCGAGATCGATCTTGGCGGCTTCCGGGTCGACTTCTCCCGGGGCAATGTCGGCAGCAGTTTTGTCGACATCGGGGTGGTGGACCAGCAGGGGCGGCTGCGCTATTGACGTCTGCAGCGGCGGGAAGGGGGCCTCATGGTTCTTCCATCTCAAACTGTTATAACTAACAGTCCGGAATTGGACTTGCGCATGATTGCATTTGGAGTGAAAGTAACGGACCTTCGCGAACAACGGTGGCGAGCTGCGGACCGGGCGCGTGCGTGAAGCCATAACTCATAGATAGGAGCCTTCCATGAAAAAGCGTGTGTTTCTCAGTGCATCCGTCCTGGCGCTGGCGGCCGTCTCCTCGACGACCGTCCTGGCCCAGAGCGACACCTTCAAGATCGGCCTGATCCTGCCCATGACGGGTCAGCAGGCCTCCACCGGCCGCCAGATCGAAGCGGCCGCGAAGCTGTACATGGCCCAGCACGGCACCACCGTGGGTGGCAAGAAGGTCGAGCTCATCGTCAAGGACGACACCAGCGTGCCCGACGTGACCAAGCGCCTGGCCCAGGAACTCGTGGTCAAGGACAAGGTCGACGTGCTCGCCGGCTTCGGCATCACGCCCTCGGCCTTCGCCACCGCGCCCATCGCCACCCAGGCCAAGACGCCGATGGTCGTCATGGCAGCCGCCACCTCCAGCATCACCAATGCCTCGCCCTACATCGTGCGCACCAGCTTCACGCTGCCGCAGGCCTCGGTCTCCATGGCCGACTGGGCGACCGCCAAGGGCGGCATCAAGACGGTCGTGACCCTGGTCAGCGACTACGGCCCGGGCATCGACGCCGAGAAGTTCTTCAAGGACCGCCTGGCCTTCAACGGCGGCACCGTGGTCGACAGCCTGCGCGTGCCGCTGCGCAACCCCGACTTCGCCCCCTTCCTGCAGAAGGTGCGTGACGCCAAGCCCGACGCCCTGTTCGTCTTCGTGCCCTCGGGTGCCGGCGCGGCCGTCATGAAGCAGTTCCTCGAGCGCGGCATGGACAAGGCCGGCATCAAGCTCATCGGCACCGGCGACCTGACCGACGACGACCAGCTCAACGACATGGGCGACGGCGCCCTGGGCGTGGTGACCTCCCACCACTACTCGGCCCACCATCCTTCCGCCACCAACAAGAAGTTCGTCGAGGCCTTCAAGAAGGCCAACAAGGGCATGCGCCCGAACTTCATGGCCGTGGGCGGCTATGACGGCATGCGTGTGATCTACGAAGCCCTCAAGGCCACCAAGGGCCAGGGCGGTGGCGACGCACTGCTGGCGGCCATGAAGGGCCAGCTGTTCGAGAGCCCGCGCGGCCCGATGTTCATCGACGCCCAGACCCGCGACGTCGTGCACAACATTTACCTGCGCAAGGTGGAGCGTGTGGGCGGCGAGCTCCACAACGTCGAGTTCGACGTCATCAAGGACGTCAAGGACCCCGGCAAGACCAAGTAAGGTCTGACCCGTGGGCGCCACCTGTCAGGGTGGCGCCCATGTTTTTTCCCTCCCCCTGACGACCCGAGTTCATGCTGACCATCCTCTTCGACGGCATCGCCTACGGCATGCTGCTATTCATCCTGGCCGTGGGCCTGTCCGTGACCATGGGTCTGATGAACTTCATCAACCTCGCGCACGGCGCCTTCGCCATGGCCGGCGGCTACGTCACGCATGATCCTCATGCAGCGCTACGACGTGCCCTTCCTGCTCTGCCTGCCGATCTCCTTCCTGGTCGCAGCCGTGCTCGGCGCGCTGCTCGAGCGCACGCTGTACCGTCCGATGTACAAGAAGCCGCACCTGGACCAGGTGCTGTTCTCCATCGGCCTGACCTTCATGGCCGTGGCGGCCATGGACTACTTCATGACCTCCAGCCAGCAGATCATCCAGCTGCCCGAATGGCTCAAGGGCCGCACCGAGATCGGCAGCGGCGACTGGATGCTGGGCATGGGCCACTACCGCCTTTTCATCATCGCTGTCTGCGCGGCGCTGACCATAGCCCTGCAGTACATCCTGGCCCGCACGCGCTTCGGCAGCCGCCTGCGTGCCTCGGTCGATGACCAGCGCGTGGCCGCCGGCCTGGGCATCAACGTCAACGTGGTGTTCCTGCTGACCTTCGCCGTGGGCTCCGGCCTGGCCGGCCTGGGCGGCGCGCTGGGTGCCGAGGTGCTGGGCCTGGACCCGAGCTTTCCCCTGAAGAACATGGTCTATTTCCTGATCGTGGTCGCCGTGGGCGGCACCTCGTCCATCACCGGCCCGCTGCTCGCGGCGCTGCTGCTGGGCATCGCCGACGTGGCCGGCAAGTACTACATCCCCAATTTCGGTGCCTTCATCGTCTACTTCCTCATGATCGTCATCCTGATCTGGCGCCCGCAGGGCCTGTTCGTCCGCAAGGGGGGGAAAGCCTGATGAACGCCTGGCAATCCCTGTACAACAGCCAGCGCTGGAAGGCCTGGGAGCCCGTGCTCTGGCTGCTGGCCCTGGCCTCGCCCTGGATCCTGGGCGACCATGCGCTCATCATCAACGAGATCGCCATCGTCGCGCTGTTCGCCGTCTCGCTGGACCTGATCCTGGGCTACTCCGGCATCGTCTCGCTCGGCCACGCCGCCTTCTTCGGCATGGGCGCCTACGCCGCCGCGCTGTTTGCCAAGCACGTCATGCCCGACCCGCTGGTGGGCCTGGCCTTCGCGATCGCCGTCTCCACCGTGCTGGGCGCGGTGTGCTCGCTGACCATCATGCGCGGCACCGACCTCACGCGCCTGATGGTCACGCTGGGCGTGGGCCTGATCCTCATGGAGCTGGCCAACAAGCTCGACTTCACGGGCGGCGCCGACGGCCTGCAGGGCGTGGTCATGGGCCCCCTGCTGGGCACCTTCGAGTTCGACCTGTACGGCCGCACCGCCGCCTGGTATTCGCTCAGCGTCCTGCTGGTGCTGTTCGTGCTGATGCGCCGCCTCGTGCATTCGCCCTTCGGCGCCACGCTCAAGGCCCTGCGCGACAACCGCCTGCGCGCCATGGCCATCGGCATCCCCGTGACGGCGCGCATCGCCGTGATCTACACCATCGCCGCCGGCGTGGCCGGTGCCGCCGGTGCACTGCTGGCGCAGACCACCAGCTTCGCCTCCATCGACGTCTTCGAGTTCCACCGCTCGGCCGACCTCATGACCCTGCTGGTCATCGGTGGCACCGGCTGGCTGTACGGCGGCGTCGCAGGTGCCGTCGTGTTCAAGATCCTGCAGGACCTGATCTCGTCCATCACGCCCCAGTACTGGATCTTCTGGATCGGCCTGTTCCTCGTCGTGCTGATGCTGGTGGGCCGCGAACGCCTCATCCGTCCCTGGACCTGGTTTGGGGGCAAGAAGTCATGAGCAACTCCGAAATCGTCCTCTCCGCCCAGGGCCTGGTCAAGCGCTTCGGCGGCATCACCGCCACTGGCAATGTCAACCTGGACCTGCACAGGGGCGCGCGCCATGCGCTCATCGGGCCCAATGGCGCGGGCAAGACCACGCTGATCAACCTGCTGACCGGCGTGCTCGAGCCCACCGAAGGCCGCATCCTGCTCGAAGGGCAGGACATCACCGACCTGGCGCCGCACCAGCGCGTGCGCCGTGGCATGGTGCGCACCTTCCAGATCAACCAGCTGTTCGACACGCTCACGCCGCTGGAGACCCTGGCGCTCACCGTCTCTCAGCACACGGGCCTGGGCACGCGCTGGTGGCAGCCGCTGGGCCGAAGCAAGGCCGTGACCGAGCGCTGCGAACAGCTGCTCGAACAGTTCCACCTGACCGAGGTGATGAACCAGAAGACGCAGGTGCTGGCCTACGGCAAGCGCCGCCTGCTGGAGATCGCCATCGCCCTGGCCTGCGAGCCGCGCGTACTGCTGCTCGACGAACCCGTGGCCGGCGTGCCCGCCGGCGAGCGCGAGGAACTGCTGCAGACCGTGGCGGCCCTGCCGGCCGACGTGTCGGTGCTCCTGATCGAACATGACATGGATCTCGTTTTCAGTTTCGCCAAACGCATGACGGTGCTGGTCAACGGCACCGTGCTCACCGAGGGCGACCCCGACACCATCGCCAATGACCCGCAGGTCAAGGCCGTGTACCTGGGGCATGGGGAGGAACTGGCCCATGGCTGAACTCCTCAAGGTCGAGAACCTCAGCGCCGGCTACGGCGAGGCCGTGGTGCTGCACGACGTGTCCGTGGCGCTGGAACAGGGCCAGACCCTGGCGCTGCTGGGGCGCAACGGCACCGGCAAGACCACCTTCATGAACACCCTGGCCGGTGCCACGCGCCAGCACGGCGGCAGCATCACCTTCGACGGCGTGGCCCTGCACAAGGTGCCGCTGCACCTGCGCGCCGCCGCCGGCATCGGCTGGGTGCCGCAGGAGCGCAACATCTTCAAGTCGCTCACCGTCGACGAGAACCTCACCGCCGTGGCGCGCCCGGGCCCGTGGACGCCGCAGCGCGCCTACGAGATGTTCCCGCGCCTGGCCGAGCGCAAGACCAACCTGGGTACCCAGCTCTCGGGTGGCGAGCAGCAGATGCTGGCCGTGGCCCGCGCGCTGGTGCTCAACCCCAAGCTGCTGCTGCTGGACGAGCCGCTCGAGGGCCTGGCGCCCATCATCGTGCAGGAACTGCTGCGCGCCATCCGCCGCATCACGCGCGAGGAGGGCCTCTCGGCCATCATCGTCGAGCAGCACCCGCAGGCCATCCTGGCCATCTCGGACGTGGCGGCCGTGCTCGACCGCGGCACCGTGGTGCATTCCGGCACGGCCCGCTCGCTGCTCGACCAGCCCGAGCTGCTGGACCGCCTGCTGGGCGTAGCCCGCTGACGGGCGCTATCGAAAAGATAGCAACCCGCAGCCGCCGAAGGAGGTCCTGACCATGCCCATCCACCGTCGTGGCGCGCTGGCCCTGCTGGGCGCCACCCTCGTGCCGCTGGCCCACGGCCAGCCCTTCCCGGCGCGGCCGCTGAAGATCGTCGTGCCCTTCGGGGCCGGCGGTGTGGCCGACCTCACGGCGCGCACGGTTGCGCAGCAGCTCTCGCAGTCGCTCGGCCAGCCGGTCGTGATCGAGAACCGGCCCGGGGCCGGCGGCGTGGCGGCCTCGGAAGCCGTGGCCCGCGCCGCCCCCGATGGCCACACCCTGCTGCTGATGTCCAACGCCAGCGCGATCAGCGCCACGCTGTTCCGCTCGCTGCCCTACGACACCGTGCGCGATTTCGCGCCGGTCTCCACCCTGGGCTTCTTCGACATCGCCGTGCTCGTGTCCGCCGCGTCGCCCTGGCGGACCCTCGCCGACCTGCTCGCGCAGGCGCGCGCCCACCCGGGGCAGCTCAACGTGGGCAGCATCAACGTCGGCAGCACCCAGCACCTCGCGGCCGAGCTGTTCAGGACCCATGCGGGGCTGGACCTGCAGATCGTGCCCTTCAACGGCACGCCGGCCGTCGTCAACGCCCTGCGCGGCGGCCAGATCGACGCGGCCGTCGAGATCCTGGCGCCCGTGATGGGCCAGATCCAGGGCGGCGCGCTGCGCGCCCTGGCCGTGACCGGGGCGCAGCGCTCGCCGCTGCTGCCCGAGGTGCCCACGGCGCGCGAGGCCGGCCTGCCGGACTATGTCGCCTCCTCCTGGAACGCGCTGGCCGTACCGGCCGCCACCCCGCCCGAGATCGTGGCGCGCCTGAATCGCGAGATCGTGGCCGCGGTCGGCGCGCCGGCGGTCGCGGCCCGGCTGCGCGAACTCAACGTGGCGCCGCGCGCGGGCACACCCGGGCAGGCCGCCGAACTGCTGCGCAGCGAGATCCGGCGCTGGGGCGAGGTCATCGAGCGCGCGGGCATCCCGCGCCAGTGAAGCGAGGAGGGGAGTGCGCATGACTTACGACATCGGCCTCATCGGCTACGGAGAAGTCGGCCGGATCTTCAGCCGCGGCCTGCAGCAGCCCAACGGCCGCCCGGTCCACGCCTGGGACCTCAAGTTCGCCGACGCCGGCGCGCGTGACGCCGCGCTGCAGCACGCGCGCGAGCACGGTGTGCAGGCCTGCGCCTCGGCGGCGGCGCTGTGCAGCGCCTCCAGCCTCGTCATCTCCGCCGTCACCGCTTCGAACACGCTGGCCGTGGCCCAGGAGGCCGCGCGCCACCTGCGCCCCGGCACGTTCTTCCTCGACCTGAATTCCGCCTCGCCCGGCACCAAGGCGCAGTGCGCGGCCCTGGTCGAAGCCGCCGGCGGCCATTACGTGGAGGCCGGCGTCATGACCTCGGTGCCACCCTACGGCATCCGCGTGCCCATGCTGCTGGGCGGCGCGAAGGCGGCCGAACTCGCCGCCGTGCTCAACGCCTGGGACATGGACGCCAAGCCCGTGGCCGAGCAGATCGGCGTGGCCTCGGCCATCAAGATGTGCCGCAGCGTGATGATCAAGGGCCTGGAGGCGCTCGTGATCGAGAGCTACACCACCGCGCGCGCCTATGGCGTGGAGGAACACATGCTGCCCACGCTGTACGAGACCTTCCCAGGGATCGACTGGACCGCCCAGGGTGCCTACTTCTTCAGCCGCGTGGCCCAGCACGGCAAACGCCGCGCCGAGGAGATGCGCGAATCGGCGAACACCGTGCTCGAAGCCGGCTTCACGCCCTATATGGCCGCGGCGATTGCCGACAAGCACGACTGGGTGGCCCAGCAGGCGCGCACCGGTGTCTTTGCCGGCCTGGACAAGGGCGCGCCCTGGCAGGACTACGCCGACCGGCTGCTGCAGGCCCGCCAGCGCTGAATCCGCGCCGGCCGGCGCGGCCGCGTCACAGCGTGGCTTCGATCAGGCGGCGCAGCTCCGGCGTGAGCGCGGGCATCACGCCTGACCAGTGCTCGAAAGCCGGCCGGGCCTGGTTCAGCAGCATGCCCAGGCCGTCCACCGCGACGTTGCCGCGCGCGCGGGCGGCGGCCAGCAGGGGCGTCTCCAGCGGCACGTAGACGATGTCGGACACCAGCGCATGGCGCGGCAGGCGGTCCAGCGCGATCGCCAGCGGGGCCTGCCCCTTCATGCCCAGGCTGGTGGTGTTGACCAGCAGCGCGCAGTCTTCGAGCGCGTCCTCGCGCCGCTCCCAGGGCACGGCGCGGATGGGGGCGCCAAACTCGGCGGCCAGCGCCTGCGCCTTGTCCGGGCTGCGGTTGCACAGGCGGATCTCCTGCGCGCCGCGCTCGGCCAGCGCCACCAGGATGGCGCGTGCCGCGCCACCCGCGCCCAGCACGGTCACGGGGCCGGCATCGGCGCGCCAGTCGGGCCTGGCGTCGAGCAGGCTCTGGATATAGCCATAGGCATCGGTGTTGTAGCCCGAGAGCGTACCGTCCTTCTCCACCACCACGGTGTTGATCGCGCCGATGCGCGCGGCCAGCGGGTCGATCCGGTCCATCAGGGGCATGGCCGCCACCTTGTGCGGGATGGTGATGTTGCAGCCTGCAAAGCCCAGCGCACGCAGCCCGCGCACCGCGTCCCCGATGTGCTCGGGCTGCACGGGCAGCAGCACGTAGCTGCCGTTGAGGCCGTAGTGCCGGATCCAGTGGTTGTGGATGGCGGGCGAGCGCGAATGCGCCACGGGCCAGCCCATCACGCCGGCCAGGAGGAAGGGTTTGCTGTCTGCCATGGGGTGTCTGGTGAAACGGGTTCAGGTGGGCGCGCTGCCGCTGCCGAAGACCTCGGCCGCGACCTGCTGGATGAGTTCGATCATCGCCTGCTGCGTCATGGTGGTGGTGCGCCCCGCCGCCGTGGACAGGGCCAGCTTGCTCACCAGCCGCGGCTGCACGATGGGGCGGGCGGCGTAGGCTTCGGGGCGCGGCGTGGTGGCCAGCGCGTAGCGCGGCAGCACGGCGTAGCCGGCGCCGTCGGCCACCAGGTCCAGGATGGCGGAGACGCCGTCGATCTCCAGCCCGATGTCGGGCTTGCAGCCGATGCCGGCCATCTCGGTCTCCACCACCATGCGGATGGCATTGGGCCGGCTCGGGATGACCAGGGGCAGGGCGCTGACCTCCTTGAGGCTGATCGCGCCGGTGCCGGCCCGGGCTCTGGGTGCGCGCGGGCCGATGAGGAACAGGTCCTCGTCGAGCAGGGGCTGCGTCTCGAGCTCCGGGCTGGCCGGGGGGTTGTAGAGCAGGGCGATGTCCAGCCGTCCCGTCTGCAGCCCCTCCTGCATGGAGATGGTCAGGCCCTCGCTGATGGACAGTGCCGCACTGGGCAGGCGCTTGCGGAATTCGCGCGTGAGCGGCACGGTCAGCATCTTGGCGATGCTCGGCGGCAGGCCCACGGCCACCCGCCCGGCCAGGGCGCCGCGCACGCGGCCCAGGTCCTCGCGCGCGCGCTCCACCTGGTGCAGGATGCCGCGGCCGTGCTCCAGCAGCAGCTTGCCGGCCTCGGTGGTGGTGACGCCGCGGCCGTTGCGCAGCAGCAGGTTCTGTCGCAGCTCCACCTCCAGCAGGCGGACCTGGCGGCTCAGCGCCGGCTGGGCGATGTTGAGCACCCCGGCGGCACGCGTGAAGCTGCCGAGCTCGGCCACGCGCACGAAGTACTCGAGTTGTTTCAGGTCCATGGTTTGCGGGATATCTTGGCAGGGATTATGCCGAATTGCGATACCTGCTAGAAACCGCTGCGCCTAGTCACGGCGGGGCCGCATGGCCACAATCGAAGGCTCGACGCGCGTTCCCATCACTTCATGACGACCGAACTCAAGGGCATCTCTTCCATGGCCACCCGGCTGGTGCTGGCCGACCTCGCCGACGCCTACCGGCGCGAGGCCGGCGTGCGCGTGGCCATCGAGTCCGTGGGCGGGGTGGATGCCGCCAAGCGCGTGGCCGCAGGCGAGCCCTTCGACGCGGTCATCCTCGCGTCCGACGCCATCGACCGCCTCATCGCCTCCGGCCACGTGCTGCCTGACAGCCGGGTGGACCTGGTGCGCTCGGGCGTGGCCGTGGCCGTGCGCGCCGGCGCGCCGGCGCCCGACATTTCCAGCGAGGAGGCCGTGCGCGCCGCCGTGCTGGCCGCGCGCAGCATCAGCTACTCCACCGGCCCCAGCGGCGTGGCGCTGGCCAGGCTGTTCGAGCGCTGGGACATCGCCGACGCGATCCAGGGCCGCCTCGTCACCCCGCCGCCGGGCATTCCGGTCGGCTCGCTGGTGGCCCGCGGCGAGGTCGAGCTGGGCTTCCAGCAGCTCAGCGAACTCATCGCCCTGGACGGCATCACCGTGCTCGGCGGCCTGCCGCCGGCCATCCAGATCGTCACCACCTTCTCCGGCGGCGTCTGTGCCACGAGCACCCAGCCGCAGGCCGTGCGCGCGCTGCTGGCCTGGATGGCCTCGCCCGCTGCGACCGCAGCCAAACAGCGCCAGGGCATGGACCCGGCCTGAACCGATACGAATTCCAGGAGACCGCCATGAAAAAACAACCCATGATCATCGACTGCCACGGCCACTTCACCACCGCGCCCAAACAGCTGGAAGCCTGGCGCAACCAGCAGATCGCCGGCATCAAGGACCCGGCCGTGAGCCCCAAGGTGGCCGACCTCAGGATCAGCGACGACGAGCTGCGCGAGGCCATCGAGACCAACCAGCTCAGGCTCATGAAGGAGCGCGGTTCCGACCTGACCATCTTCAGCCCGCGCGCCAGCTTCATGGCCCACCACATCGGCGACTTCAATGTCTCGTCCACCTGGGCCGCCATCTGCAACGAACTGGTCTACCGCGTCACGCAGCTCTTCCCCGACCACTTCATCGGCGCGGCCATGCTGCCGCAGAGCCCCGGCGTGGACCCGGCCACCTGCATTCCCGAGCTGGAGAAATGCGTCAGGGAATACGGCAACGTCGGCATCAACCTCAACCCCGACCCGAGTGGCGGCCACTGGACCAGCCCGCCGCTGACCGATCGCCACTGGTACCCCATCTACGAGAAGATGGTCGAGTACGACATCCCGGCCATGATCCATGTCTCCACCAGCTGCAATGCCTGCTTCCACACCACGGGAGCGCACTACATCAATGCCGACACCACGGCGGTGATGCAGCTGATCCAGGGCGACCTGTTCAAGGACTTCCCCACGCTGAAGTTCATCATCCCGCACGGCGGCGGCGCCGCGCCCTACCACTGGGGCCGCTACCGCGGCCTGGCGCAGGAGATGAAGAAGCCGCTGCTCTCCGAGCACCTGCTCAAGAACATCTATTTCGACACCTGTGTCTACCACCAGCCCGGCATCGACCTGCTGACCAAGGTCATCCCGGTGGACAACATCCTGTTCGCCTCCGAGATGATCGGCGCCGTGCGCGGCATCGACCCCGAGACCGGTGCCTACTACGACGACACCAAGCGCTACATCCAGGCCACGCCGCACCTCAACGAGGAGCAGCGCTACAAGGTCTACGAGGGCAACGCGCGGCGCGTGTTCACGCGCCTCGATGCGGCCCTCAAGGCCCAGGGCAAGTGATCTATCCCGTACAGAACACCACAGAGGAAACACCATGAGCGTCAACGCACCCCTGGGCATCGTCAAGCGCAACATCGTGCGCGCCGATGCCGCCGCCGTCGAGAAAATGGGCCAGTACGGCGTGGCCACCGTGCACGAGGCCCAGGGCCGCATCGGCCTGATGCAGACCTACATGCGCCCCATCTATCCCGGCGCGAAGATCGCCGGCCCTGCCGTCACCGTGCTGCTGCACCCGGGTGACAACTGGATGCTGCACGTCGTGGCCGAGCAGATCAAGCCCGGAGACGTCGTCGTCGCAGCCCTGTCCTCGCCCAACACCGACGGCTTCTTCGGCGACCTGCTGGCCACCAGCTTCAAGGCGCGCGGCGCCAAGGGGCTGATCATCGACGGCGGCTGCCGCGACATCGCCGAGCTCAAGGCCATGGACTTCCCGGTCTGGAGCCGCGCCATCAGCGCCAAGGGCACCATCAAGGCCACGCTGGGCTCGGTCAACATCCCCGTGGTCTGCGCCGGCATGATCGTCAACCCCGGCGACGCCATCGTGGCCGATGACGACGGCGTGGTCGTCGTCAACGCCGCCGATGCGCAGAAAGTGGCCGACGCCGCCGCGGCGCGCGAATCCTTCGAGGGCGAGAAGCGCGCCAAGCTGGCCTCCGGCGTGCTGGGCCTGGACATGTACAAGTTCCGCGAGCCGCTGGAAAAGCTGGGCCTGAAGTACATCGACTGAAAGCCGCCCATGAGCAAACCCGTCACTGGTCCCTTCGAGAAAACCGCCGGCTGGCTGGACTGGTACACCGGCCCGAGCAAGCCGCGCTTCCAGTTGCCCGCGGGCAGCGTGGACGCGCACTGCCACGTCTTCGGCCCCGGCGCCGAGTTCCCCTATGCGCCCGAGCGCAAGTACACCCCCTGCGACGCCAGCAAGGCGCAGCTCTTCGCCCTGCGCGACCACCTGGGCTTTGCGCGCAACGTCATCGTGCAGGCCACATGCCACGGCGCCGACAACCGCGCCATGGTCGATGCCTGCCTGGCGTCGGGCGGCCGCGCGCGCGGCGTCGCCACGGTCAGGCGCAGCGTGAGCGACGAGGAGCTGCAGGCCATGCACGCCGCCGGCGTGCGCGGCGTGCGCTTCAACTTCGTCAAGCGCCTGGTGGACTTCACGCCCAAGGACGAGCTCATGGAGATCGCCGGGCGCATCGCCCGCTACGGCTGGCACGTGGTGATCTACTTCGAGGCCGTGGACCTGCCCGAGCTGTGGGACTTCTTCACCGCCCTGCCCACCACCGTGGTGGTGGACCACATGGGCCGCCCCGACGTGGGCAAGCCCGTGGATGGCCCCGAGTTCGAGCTGTTCGTGAAGTTCATGCGCGAGCACGGGAACGTCTGGAGCAAGGTCAGCTGCCCCGAGCGCCTGTCCGTCACCGGCCCCCGGGCGCTGGACGGCGAGCAGGCCGCCTACCGCGACGTCGTGCCGTTTGCGAAGCGCATCGTGCAGGAGTTCCCCGACCGCGTGCTCTGGGGCACCGACTGGCCGCACCCCAACCTGAAGGACCACATGCCCGACGACGGCCTGCTGGTGGACTTCATCCCCCACATTGCACCCACGCCCGAGCTGCAGAAGAAGCTGCTGGTGGACAATCCCATGCGCCTGTACTGGCCGGAAGAAGTCGAAGTGAAGTAAGGAATCCCCATGTCGCTCGAAAAACCCTATCTCAACGTGCCCGGCACGACCATCTTCGACGCCGAGCAGTCCCGCAAGGGCTACTGGCTCAACCAGTTCTGCATGTCGCTCATGAAGGCCGAAAACCGCGAACGTTTCAAGGCCGACCCGCGCAAGGTGCTCGACGAGTGGCCGATGACGGAAGAGCAGAAGCAGGCCGTGCTGGCTGCCGACCTCAACAAGGCGATCTCCCTGGGCGGCAACATCTACTTCCTGGCCAAGCTCGGTGCCACGCTGGGCAAGAGCTTCCAGCAGATGGCCGGCTCCATGACCGGCATGACCGAGGAGGAGTACCGCGACATGATGATCAAGGGCGGCCGCAGCATCGAGGGCAACCGCTACACCGGCGAGAACGGCAGCGCCCAGCCGCAGAACCAGCCGCAGGGCAGCGGCTCCGGCAAGCTCATCTAAGGAACATCCATGGCCAAGATCACCGCCTCCGTCTACACCTCGCACGTGCCCGCCATCGGCGCGGCCATCGACCTGGGCAAGACCACCGAACCCTACTGGCAGCCCCTGTTCAAGGGCTACGACCACTCCAAGCAGTGGTTCAAGGAGCACAAGCCCGACGTCATCTTCCTCGTCTACAACGACCACGCCACGGCCTTCAGCCTGGAGATGATCCCCACCTTCGCCATCGGCACCGCCGCCGAGTACCAGCCCGCCGACGAGGGCTGGGGCCCGCGCCCCGTGCCCAAGGTCAAGGGCCACCCGGAACTCGCCGCGCACATCGCGCAGTCCGTGATCCAGCAGGACTTCGACCTCACCATCGTCAACAGGATGGACGTGGACCACGGCCTGACCGTGCCGCTGTCGCTGGTCTGCGGAACGCCCGAGCAGGCGAACTTCGAATGGCCCTGCGCCGTGATCCCGTTTGCCGTCAACGTGGTGCAGTACCCCGTCCCCTCGGGCCGCCGCTGCTTCCAGCTCGGCCAGGCCATCCGCCGTGCCATCGAGTCCTTCGATCAGCCGCTGAACGTGCAGATCTGGGGCACGGGTGGCATGAGCCACCAGCTGCAGGGGCCGCGCGCCGGCCTGATCAACAAGGAATGGGACAACGCCTTCCTCGACCAGCTCATCGCCGATCCTGCCGGCCTGGCCGACAAGCCGCACATCGACTACGTGCGCGAGGCCGGCAGCGAGGGCATCGAACTCGTGATGTGGCTCATCGCGCGCGGCGCCATGAGTGACGTGGCCGGCAAGGGCCCGGCTCCCAGGGTCGCGCACCGCTTCTACCATGTGCCCGCGTCCAACACCGCCGTGGGGCACCTCATTCTGGAAAATCAATAAGGAACCGCCATGACCATCAAAGTCGCACTCGCCGGCGCCGGCGCCTTCGGCATTAAGCACCTGGACGGCATCAAGAACATCCCCGACGTCGAAGTCGTCTCGCTGATCAGCCGCGACCTGGAGAAGACCAAGGAGGTGGCCGACAAGTACGGCATCCGCCACGTCACCACGAAGCTGGAAGACAGCCTGGCGCTCAAGGAGGTCGATGCCGTCATCCTGTGCACGCCCACCCAGATGCATGCTGCCCAGGCCAAGGCCTGCCTGCAGGCGGGCAAGCACGTGCAGGTGGAGATCCCGCTGTGCGACGTGCTGAAAGAGGGTGAGGAGGTCGTCGCCCTGCAGAAGAAGACCGGCCTGGTCGCCATGTGCGGCCACACGCGCCGCTTCAACCCCAGCCACCAGTTCGTGCACAAGAAGATCGCCGCCGGCGAGTTCAACATCCAGCAGATGGACGTGCAGACCTACTTCTTCCGCCGCACCAACATGAACGCGCTGGGCCAGGCCCGCAGCTGGACCGACCACCTGCTGTGGCACCATGCCGCCCACACCGTGGACCTGTTCGCCTACCAGGCCGGCAGCCCCATCGTGAAGGCCAACGCCATCCAGGGCCCCATCCATCCCACGCTGGGCATTGCCATGGACATGTCCATCCAGCTCAAGGCCGCCAACGGTGCCATCTGCACGCTCTCGCTGTCCTTCAACAACGACGGCCCGCTGGGCACCTTCTTCCGCTACATCGGCGACACCGCCACCTACATCGCGCGCTACGACGACCTCTTCAACGGCAAGGACGAGAAGATCGACGTGAGCAAGGTGGACGTCTCCATGAACGGCATCGAGCTGCAGGACCGCGAATTCTTCGCCGCCATCCGCGAAGGCCGCGAACCCAACGCCAGCGTGGCCCAGGTGCTGCCCTGCTACCAGGTTCTCCATCAACTGGAACAACAGTTGAACGCGGGCTGATCCGGTAGCATCGTCCCTTGACCGCGGGGTCGGATCGCTCGCCATCGGCGGCGTGGTCTGGCCCCTTTGCCTTTTCTGCAAGGAAATGAACATGCAACAACGCCCACTTGGCCCCTTCCAGGTCTCTGCGCTGGCCTTCGGCTGCATGAGCCTGAGCTACGCCTATGGCGTGCCGCCCGCGCCCGAGCACGGCGAGCGCGTGCTGCTGGCGGCGCTGGACGCGGGCGTCACCCACTTCGACACCGCCGCGCTCTACGGCTTCGGCATCAACGAAGAACTCGTGGGCCGGGTGCTGAAAGCCCATCGCGACCGGATCGTGCTGGCCAGCAAGGGCGGCATGGCGGGCGTGGACGTGGCCGGCGACGGCAAGCAAGTGCGTGTCATCGACGGCCGGCCCGAGGCCATCCGCCGCAACTGCGAGGACAGCCTGCGTCGCCTGGGCACCGACGTGATCGACCTCTACTACCTGCACCGCTGGGACAAGAAAGTGCCCATCGAGGACAGCGTGGGCGAACTCTCGCGCCTGGTCGAGCGCGGCCATGTGCGCACCATCGGCCTCAGTGAAGTGTCGGCCGCCACCTTGCGCCGCGCACACGCCGTGCACCCCATCGCCGCGCTGCAGACCGAGTATTCCCTGTGGACACGCAACCCCGAGATCGCCGTGCTCGATGCCTGCAGGGACCTGGGCATCGCCTTCGTGGCCTTCAGCCCCGTGGCGCGCGGCTTTCTCTCCGCCAGGCTGCTGGACGTGACGGCGCTCGACGCCAGGGACATCCGCCGCGGCATGCCGCGCTTCGAGCCGGCCCACTACGCGGGCAACCTCAGGCTCTTGCCCGCCTATGAGGCCGTGGCGCAGGAGGCCGGCTGCACCCCGGCCCAGCTGGCCCTGGCCTGGCTGCTGCACAAGGCACCGCACATCGTCCCGCTCTTCGGCACCACGAGCCTGGCGCATCTGTCCGAGAACCTGGGCGCGGTTGACGTCAGGCTCACGCCGGCGCTCATGGCCCGCGCCGAGGCCGTGATCAACCCGCAGACCGTGGTCGGCAGCCGCTACAGCGAGCAGAGCAACCGCGAAGTCGATACCGAGGTGTTCTGAGATGAAGACGACGCTCATGCTCCTGCCCGGCCTCAACTGTGACGTCGCCGTCTGGGCCCCGCAGGTTGCCGCGCTGCAAAGCCGGGCGAACTGCGTCATCCCCGCCTGGGGCCTGCGCGACTCGCTCACCGCCATGGCGCAGCAGGTGCTGGCCGAGGCGCCCACCGAGCGCTTCTGTGTGGCCGGCCACTCCATGGGCGGGCGCGTGGCGCTGGAGGTCATGCGCCTGGCGCCGCAGCGCGTGGAACGGCTCGCGTTGCTGAGCACCGGCACCCACCCGCTGGCCGCGGGCGAGGCGGGCGAGAAGGAGCGAGCCGGTCGCATGGCGCTGCTCAAGATCGCGCAAGCGCAGGGCATGCGCGCCATGGCGCAGGAATGGGCCAGGGGCATGGTGCATCCGGACCGCCTGGGCTCGCCGCTGTTCGCTCAGGTGCTCGACATGTTCGAGCGCGGCAGCGCCGCGCAGTACGCGGCGCAGATCCAGGCGCTGCTGAACCGCCCCGACGCCACGCCGCAACTGGGGGACATCCACTGCCCCACGCTCGTGCTCACGGGCCGTGAGGACAGCTGGAGCGGCCCGGCCCAGCACGAGGTCATGGCCGCGGCCATTCCGGGCGCGAAGCTGGTGCTCGTCGCGCACTGCGGCCACATGTGCACGCTGGAGCAGCCGCAGGCGGTGAGCGCCGCGCTGGCCGCCTGGCTGCAGCGCCCGGCCGCCTGAAAATCAGGCGGTCGCCGCGCCCGGCGTCGGCTGCAGCGCCAGCCGGCCGTCCAGGTGCAGCGTCTGCGTGGGGAAGGCGAACTCGATGCCGCGCGCCGCGAACGCGCGCACCAGCTGCAGGTTGATGGCATGCTGCACGTCCATGTAGGTCGCGAAGCCCGGGTCCAGCAGGTAGTACACCGTCTCGAAGTCCAGCGAGAACGCGCCGAAGCCCTTGAAGTGCGAGCGGTCGAAGCGCACGCCCGGCTGGGCCTCGATGGCGGCGCGGATCAGGCCGGGGATGGCCTCCAGCTTTTCGGCCGGCGTGTCGTAGGTCACCCCGATGGCGAACACCGCGCGGCGCTCCTGCATGCGGCCGTAGTTGCGGATGCGGCTGCCGAGCAGGTCGTTGTTGGCCAGCACGATCTGTTCGCCGCTGAGGCTGCGCACGCGCGTGGTCTTCAGGCCCACGTGCTCCACCGTGCCGGTCACGTCGTCCACGACGATGAAGTCGCCGATCACGAAGGGCTGGTCCATCGCGATGGACAACGAGGCGAAGAGGTCGCCCAGGATGTTCTGCGCCGCCAGCGCCACCGCCACGCCGCCGATGCCCAGGCTGGCCACGAGCGCCGTGACGTTCAGGCCCATGTTGTCCAGGATCAGCAGCGCCACCAGGCTCCACAGCACCACGCGGCCGATGAAGCCCAGCAGGGTGCGCGTCATGGCGCGGGCGCCTTCGCCGGCCGCCTCGCCCTGCTCGAAACGCTGGCGCAGCCAGAACTCCAGCACGCGCGCGGCCCAGAAGCCTGCCTGCAGCAGGAGCAGGCCGATGAAGACGCGGTCGGCCAGCTTCTGCGCCGCCCCCGGCAGCTCCAGGAACTGTACCGCCACGTAGACGCCGATGGCCGCCGACAGCAGCACCCGCGTGCCCGCCAGCACCTCCGCCAGCAGCTGCACCACGGTGTGGTCCGAGCGGCCCATGCGGCGCAGGCGCCGCAGCACGAGGCGGCGCACCAGCTCGAAGGCCAGCATGCAGGTGGTGACGGCGAGCAGGGCGAGGGCCCAGTCCTCGGGCGAGTTGTTGTCCAGGATCTGGCGCAGCAGTTTCATGGGTTGGGGCTGTCGGGCAGGTGCTCCTGCCAGTCGGGGGTCTGCACCTCGGCCGGCGGGAAGTCCGCCAGCGGGCCGAGCTGCTTGCGGTCACGCTGGAACAGCGGCGGGCTGCACATGTAGTGCATCAGCAGGCGCGAGAGGGCATCGAGCGAGTCGAGGTGCACGCGCTCGTGCCCGTGCGAGGCGTCCAGCCCGAAGCACACCAGCGCGGTGCGGATGTCGTTGCCCGCCTCCAGCGCGGCTGCGGCATCGCTGCGGTAGAAGCGGAAGACGTCGCGCGCGTGCGGGATGCCCTGGGCTGCGCACAGCTCCAGCAGGCGGCGCGTGAGGTGCCAGTCGAAGGGGCCGCTGGAGTCCTGCATGGAGATGGTCACGCCGTACTCGTGGGTGTACTGGCCCTCGGCCACCGTGCCGTTGTCGATGGAGATCAGCTCGGCCACGTCGCCGTGCAGCACGTGCGAGGCCCCCACGCCGATCTCCTCCGAGATCGTGAACAGCGGGAAGCAGTCCACCGGCAGCTTGCAGCCGGCGTCCAGGATGGCCTTGAGCGCGGCCAGCACCGCGGCCACCCCGGCCTTGTCGTCCAGATGGCGCGCGTTGATGAAACCCTCGGGGCCGAACACCGGGTTGGCATGCACGGCGATGGTGTCGCCCACGTGGATGCCCAGCGCGCGTGTCTCGGCCTCGCTGTGGGTGCGCGCATCGATGCGCAGCTCCAGGTTGTCCCAGCTCACGGGCTGGGTGTCGATTTCCTGGTTGAAGGTGTGGCCCGAGGCCTTGCAGGGCAGCAGGGTGCCGTGGTGCAGCACGCCGTGGTCGGAGTACACCGTCACGCGCGCGCCCTCGGCGAAGCGCGAGGACCAGAAGCCGATGGGCACCACGCGCAGCCGCCCGTTGGGCCTGTAGCCCTTGACCATGGCGCCCAGCGTGTCCAGGTGCGAGACCACGGCGCGCGCGGGCGCACGCCGGCTGCCCTGCAGCCGCGCGCGGATGGCGCCGCGGCGCGTGAGCTCGTATTCGATGCCCAGCTCGTCGAGCTCGTGGCACAGCTGGTGCACCACCGCGTCGGTCATGCCCGAGGGGCTGGGGGTGTTGAGCAGGCGGCCCAGCACGGCCTGCAGGTAGTCCAGGTCGGGCTTCATGCGGCGGCCCTCGGTGCGGTGTCGCGCAGATCGGCGCGGGTCTGCGGGAACAGCATGTCGATGAAACGCTCGGCCGTGGGCTGCGGCTCGTGGTTGGCCAGGCCCGGGCGCTCGTTGGCCTCGATGATCACGTAGTCGGGCTGGTCGGGCGCACGCACGATGAAGTCGAAGCCCACCAGCGGGATCTCCAGCACGCGCGAGGCGCGCTCGGCCGCCTCGCGCAGCACCGGGTGCAGCACGGGCGTCATGTCGTGGATGGTGCCGCCCGTGTGCAGGTTGGCCGTCTTGCGCACCTGCACGGCCGTGCCGGCCGGCGGCACGCTGTCCAGCGTGTAGCCCTGGCCGCGCAGGCAGCGTTCGGTCTCGTCGTCGATGGGAATGCGGCTCTCGCCCGCGGTGGCCATCTGGCGGCGCCGGCTCTGTTTCTCGATCAGGGTGCGCAGCGTGCTGTGGCCGTCGCCCACCACGCCGGCCGGGCGGCGCGAGGCCGCGGCCACCACCTGGTGGTCGATCACCACGATGCGCAGGTCGCTGCCCGCCACCATCTGCTCCACGATCACGTGGTCGCAGAAATGGCGGGCGGCCTCGATGGCGGCGTTGACCTCGTCCAGCGTGTCCAGATCCACCTTCACGCCCTGGCCCTGTTCGCCGCGCACGGGCTTGACCACCACGCGCCCGTGCTGCTGCAGGAAACCGGCCACGGCCTGCGGCTCGCCCGCGTCGATCTGCGCCGGCACAGCCAGGCCCGCGGCGGCCAGCACGCGCAGGGTGAGGCGCTTGTCGTCGCAGCGGCTCATGGCGATGGCGCTTGTCAGCTCCGAAAGCGATTCGCGGCAGGTGATGCTGCGCCCGCCCAGGCTGAGCCTGAAATAGCCGTTCTCGGCGTCCAGCACGTCCACGCTGATGCCGCGGCGGCGTGCCTCGCGCACCAGGATGCCGGCATAGATGTTCAGGTCCGCGGCCGGGTCGGGCCCGAGAAACAGCGGCTCGTTGATCGGGTTCTTGTTCTTGGCGCAGTACACCGGCACCCGCACGAAGCCCAGCTTCTCGTACAGCGCGATGGCCTGCGCGTTGTCGTGCAGCACCGAGAGGTCGAGGAAGGTGCGCCCGCGGCTGCGGAACAGCTCGGCCAGCGCGCGGCTGAGGCATTCCCCGATGCCCGGGTGGCTGGCCTGCGGGTCCACCGCCAGCGCCCACAGGCTGGCGCCGCCGTCGGGGTCGTTGAAGGCGCGCACGTGGTCCACGCCCGTCACCACGCCCAGGATGGCGCGCGTCTCCAGGTCCTCGGCCACCAGCAGGTCCACCTCGGGCTGCTGGCCCAGCTTGGTGAAGAAGGAGCGCGGTGGCGCCACCATCCTGCGCATCTGGTAGATGCGGCGCACGGCGTCGGCATCGCGCGGCTGCGCCAGCCGGATGCGCCATTGCGGATGCTCGGGCAGCTCCAGGGGCTGGCCCAGCGCGAGGCGGTAGGTGTAGGACGGGTCGATGAACAGGTCCTGCGGCGCCAGCGCCACCACCACCTGCGGGTCGCGCAGGTACAGGGCGATGTCTCGCCGCCCCGGCTGCTCGCGGCGCAGGGTCTCCACCAGCGTGGGGGCGTCGGCAAAGGTCTGGCCGAAGATCAGCCGGCCCCAGCCGCAGTCCACCACGGTCTCGTTCTCCACCGCCAGCATGTCCGGGTGGCCGGCCGGGTTCTCCCAGTGGCGCAGCGACATCATGTCGTTCGGGTCCAGCGGGTTGCGGTCCTGGGTCGCGCTCATCATGGTCTGCCTCCGTCTCGTCATGTCACAGGCTGTGCGATTGCAGCCAGAGCTCCAGCAGCGCCACCTGCCACAGCTTGGAGCCGCGCAGCGGCGTGATGTGCTGGTCCGGCGCGGCCAGCAGCGTGTCGATGTACTCCGGGCGGAACAGGCCGCGCCGGCGCGCCGCCGGGCTGTGCAGCGCATCCTTCACCCATTCGAGCGTCGGGCCCGAGAGGTACTTGAGCATGGGCACGGGGAAGTAGCCCTTGGGCCGGTCGATCACCTCGCGCGGCAGCATGCTGCGCGCAATCGCCTTGAGGATGCCCTTGCCGCCGTCGCCGAGCTTGTCCTGCGCGGGCAGCCTGGCGGCCAGCTCCACGAGCTCGTGGTCCAGGAAGGGCACACGTGCCTCCAGGCCCCAGGCCATGGTCATGCTGTCCACGCGCTTGACCGGGTCGTCCACCAGCATCACCGTGGCGTCCAGGCGCAGCGCCTGCGCCAGCGGCGTGTCGGCGCCGGGCTGCGCGAAGTGCGCGGTCACGAAATTGCGGCTCGCCCCCGGCGCGGCATAGGCCTCGCTCACCGTGCGCAGGTACTCGGCCGGGTCGCGGTCGAAGAACACGCGGGCGTAGTCGTCCACCGCCTTGCTGCTTTCGGCCAGCGGCGGGTACCAGTGGTAGCCCGCGAACACCTCGTCCGCGCCCTGGCCGCTCTGCACCACCTTGACATGCTGCGAGACTTCGCGCGAGAGCAGGTAGAAGCCGATGTTGTCGTAGCTCACCATGGGCTCGGCCATGGCGTGGATGGTGGCCGGCAGGTGGGCCAGCATCGTGGCGCCGTCGATGCGGATCTGGTGGTGCTTCGTGCCGAAGGTTTTGGCCACCAGGTCCGAATACTTGAACTCGTCGCCCTGTTCGCCGTTGGCCGCCTCGAAACCGATCGAGAAGGTGTTGAGGTCCTGCTGCCCCGCGCGCGCCAGCAGCGCCACGATGAGGCTCGAATCCACCCCGCCCGAGAGCAGCACGCCCACCGGCACGTCGGCCACCATGCGGCGCGCCACCGCCGTTTCCAGCGCCACCTGCACCATGCGCTCGCGCTCCTTGTACGGCAGGGCGGCGATGGCCGGGTCCGTGCTGAAGGGCGGGGCCCAGTAGCGCGTCTCCTGCATGCGGCCGTCGGCCTCGTACACGCGCACGGTGGCCGGCGGCAGCTTGCGCACGCCGCGCAGCAGGGTGCGCGGCGGCGGCACCACGGCATGCCACATCAGGTAATGCTCCAGCGCCACCGGGTCGATGGCGGTGTCCACGTCGCCCGCGGCCAGCAGCGCCGGCAGCGTGGAAGCAAAGCGCAGGCGCCGGCCGTCGGCCGATTCGCTGAGGTACAGCGGCTTGATGCCGAAGCGGTCGCGCCCCAGCACCACGCGGCCCGTGTCGCGCTCATGGATGGCAAAGGCAAACATGCCGTGGAAACGCTGCACGCAGTCCGTGCCCCAGTGCCTGTAGGCGCGCAGCAGCACCTCGGTGTCGCCGTCGGAGAAGAAGCGGTGGCCTGCGGACTCCAGCTCGGCGCGCAGTTCGCGGTAGTTGTAGATGCAGCCGTTGAAGACCAGCGTGAGGCCCAGATCGGGCGCCACCATGGGCTGCTGGGCGCGTTCGCTCAGGTCGATGATCTTGAGGCGCCGGTGGCCGAAGGCCACGCGGCTCTGGTGATGGCTGCCACCCGCATCGGGGCCCCGGGGGCGCAGCACCTCCACCATGCGGCCGACGGCAGCGGCGTCAGCCTCGTGATTGTCAAAGCGGATCTCTCCAGTGATTCCACACAATGTCGCGTACCTCCCTGTGTTGGTTGACGGGAAAGCGGCGAACCTTAACCCGCAGACCCTTTTCGCAGCAAACGGGTTGGTTAATCAGATCGTGTTAGGACTGGCTTGCAGATTGGTTTAGTTGCTACTGAATAAATAGCATCGATGGACGCTATAGGGTGCGATCGGGCGGTTTATCGTGATGTGCAATCGGTGCGCACCCCCGTGTAAAACCCCGTCGCGCGTGCGGTGTCCTCCCCTGGAATGCGCCGCAGGGGGAGGCCAATGACGCCAGAAGCCTGCGCCCGCCAGACCATCGACGCGCTGCTCACCGCAGCCGGCTGGCATGTCTGCGACGTGGCCGATGCCGGCTTCACACCTGGGATGGAGCTGTCAATGGCGTGGCCAGCCGCGAATTCCCCCGCAACCCCGGCCACGGCGCTGCCGACTCGCTGCTGTATGGGAACGGCAAGGCCGCCGGCGTCATCGAAGCCAAGAAGGAAGGGCGACGCTGCGTGGCGTGCACTGGCAGTCCACCCGCTACGCCCAGGGACTGCCCCCCGGCCTGCCGGCCCGGCGCCGGCCCTTGCCCTTTCTGTTCGAGTCCACCGGGGTGGAAACCCACTGCACCAGCGGCCTGGACCCGCATGGGTGGCCGCGCGGCCGTGGTGCTGCACGAGTGCGACCTGGACATGCTGCTGCACCTGCCCACGGGCCTGTTTATGCCCAGGGGTGAAGGCCCATGTGCTGTTCTTCGACAGGAAGCCGGCCAGCGAAACGCCGTGGACCAGGCAACTGTGGATCTACGACCTGCGCACCAACAGGCATTTCGCGCTCAAGCCAACCCGCTCCAGCGCGAAGACCTGGACGAGTTCGTGGCGCTGTGTTGCGTGGGCCAGCGCCACAAGCGCAAGCCGACTTGGAGCGCCGAAAGCCCCGAGGGCCGCTGGCGCGTGTACAGCTGCGAGGAGCTGGTGGCGCGCGACAAGGCCAGCCTGGACATCTTCTGGCTCAAGGACGAATCGCTGGCCGACAGCGACAAGCTGCCGCCGCCCGATGTGATTGCCCAGGAGATCGTGGAAGACCTGCAGGCCGCGCTGGAGCAGTTCAAGCTGATCGCCGGTGACCTGGGCGGCGATGTCGCGGAATCTGCCTGAGCACGATCCCCCGTGGACTGAAGTGCCACCGGCATTGACCTGTGGGCTTTCGCTCGGGAAATCTTCCCGGCCCCGGGGTCTGTGGGTAAGATGCCCTTGACACGGTAAAACAGGCCATCCGCCCCATGACCCCTCCCGCCCCGCAGAATTTCGACAGCCTGCTCACCGGCATCGACCGTGGCATCCAGGCGCATCTGGCCTGGAACCAGCGGCTCATGCGCTGTGCGCTGCTGCATGAAAGCCCGGGCGAGGACATGATGCAGCCCGACGCGCACCGGCGCTGCCTGTTCGGCAAGTGGTTCCTGAGCGAGCAGGAGGCGCTGGCGCGCTTCGATGCCGTGGCCGTGCAGACGCTGGAGCAGCAGCACCGTGCCATGCACGATGCGGTGCGCGCGCTGTGCGGCCAGTCCATGCAGGGGCTGCCGGCGCGCGAGGCGGATTTCCGGGCCTACGAGGCGGGGCAGACGGGCATGGTGGCCAGCCTGAACGCGCTGCGCCAGCGGGTGAGCGATTCGGCGCTGCAGCACGATGCGCTCACTGGCCTGCCGCTGCGCAACGGGCTGGAGTATGCCTTCCAGATCCGGCAGAAGGACTCGGTGCGCCAGGGGGTGCCGCTGCACCTGGCCATGGTGGACGTGGACCGCTTCAAGAAGGTCAACGACACCTGGGGCCATTCGGTGGGCGACCAGGCCCTGCAACACCTCGCCCGGCTGATGACGGGCTGCCTGCGCGAGAACGACGTGATGGTGCGCTATGGCGGCGAGGAATTCCTCTTCCTGCTGCTCGGGCCCGAGGCCGAGGGCGTGGTGCAGCGCCTGCTGGACCAGGTGCGCAGCACGCCCATGGCGCTGCCGCAGGGCGGCAGCCTGAGCATGACGGTCACGGCCGGGCTGGCACGCGTGGGCCCCAAGGATGCGCTGGCCTCGGCCATCGACCGGGCCGACCGCGCGCTGCTGGCCGGCAAGCAGGCCGGGCGCGACCGCTACCTGCTCGCGCCGCCGCCGGCCTGAGTGGCGCCCAGCGTGGGGGCCACCACGGCCTCGAGCTGCTCGCGCAGCCAGCGGTGCGCGGCGTCCTGCTGGTAGCGGGCGTGCCAGATCAGGTACATGGGCAGGGTGGGGCAGGTCACGGGCGGCGCGCAGTGCGCCAGCCCCGCAAAGGTGGTGCGCCCCAGCAGCCCGGGCAGGGTGGCCAGCAGCGCCGTGCCGCGCACGAAGGCGGGCAGGGCGCTGAAGGCCGGCACCATGACGGCGAAGCGGCGCTGCACGCCGCGCGCGGCCAGGTGCTGGTCCAGGTCCAGGCTGCGGCGCGGTTCGTACACCACGGTGGCGTGCTCGCTGTGCAGGTAGTCGGCCTCGGTCTGCGGGGCGCTGCGCACGGCGGGGTCGTAGAACACGCGGTACTGGTCTTCGAAGAGGCGCTTTTGCACGATGTCGCTGCCTTCGGGCGGGCGCGGGCTGATGACGAGCTGGCACTCGTCGTTGCGCAGCATCTCCAGCCGCGGGATGGCCGAGGGCACGATGCGCAGCGCCACGCCCGGGGCGGCCACGCGCAGGCGTGCGGCCAGGGCGGGCAACAGCAGGTCGCGCTGGAAGTCGTTGGCGGCGATGGTCACGGTGGCCTGCCAGCGCGCGGGGTCGAAGGTGCCGCTGTGCGCGAAGTGCTGCAGCTCGCGCAGCAGGGCGCGGGCCTGCTCGGCCAGCGCTTCGGCGCGGGCCGTGGCCACGATGCCGCGCCCCGATTTCACGAACAGCGGGTCGCCCGTGATGGCGCGCAGCTTGTCCAGCAGGTGGCTCACGGCCGACTGCGTGACGCCCAGGCGCTGCGCGGCGCCGGTGACGGAGCCGCTCTCCACCACGGCCACCAGCAGCTGCAGCAGATGGCCGTCCAGGCTTAAATGATCGAATTTGCTCATGAATCAAATCATGATTCATGTATTTATCTGAGTCAATGCTTGCTGAATACTCGGTTTTGACGGCAGTCAACCAGGAGACCGAACGTGACGACCTGCAGCCCCGAAAAACCCATTCCCGGCACCACGCTGTTTGACGGCGATCAAGCGCGCAAGGGCTATGCGCTCAACAAGATGTGCTTTTCCTTCAACTCCGAGGAGAACCGCAAGGCCTTCCTCGCCGACGAGGAGGCCTACATGCGCAAGTACGGCCTGAACGAGCAGCAGGCCGCCGCCATCCGCGCACGCAACGTGCTGCAGCTGATCGCGGCCGGGGGCAATGCCTATTACCTGGCCAAGTTCGCCGGCATCTTCAAGCTGGACATGCAGGACATCGGCGCGCAGCAGACCGGCATGACGAAAGAGGCCTTCAAGGCCAAGCTGGTTGCGGCCGGCCAGTAAGACAGGAACAGGAGCAAACCCCATGGCACAACTCATCGGTGGCCTCGGCACCTCGCACATTCCCGCCATCGGCGGCGCCATCCACAAGGGCCTGCAGAACGAGCCCTACTGGAAGCCCTTCTTCGACGGCTTCCCGCCCATCCGCGCGTGGCTGGGCAAGACCCGCCCCGACGTGGTGGTGATGTTCTACAACGACCACGGGCTGAACTTCTTCCTCGACAAGATGCCCACCTTCGCCGTGGGTGCCGCGCCTGAATACAACAACGCCGACGAGGGCTGGGGCATCCCGACGCTGCCGCCGTTCAGGGGCGAGGTGGACCTGTCCTGGCACATCATCAACACGCTGATCGACAAGGAGTTCGACATCGTGACCTGCCAGGAGATGCTGGTGGACCACGCCTGCACCCTGCCGCTCAAGCTGTTCTGGCCCGAGGGCGACTGCCCGGTGACAGTGGTGCCGGTCTGCATCAACACCGTGCAGTTCCCGCTGCCCAGCGCGAAGCGCGTCTACGCCCTGGGCCGTGCCGTGGGCGAGGCCATCAAGTCCTGGGACAGCAGCAAGAAGGTGGCCGTGATCGCCTCCGGCGGCCTGAGTCACCAGCTCGACGGCGAGCGCGCCGGCTTCATCAACAAGGCCTTCGATCTCAAGTTCCTCGACAGCCTGGAGAGCAACCCCGAATGGGCCACGCAGTTCAGCGTGCACGAGCTGGTGGAGCAGACCGGCACCCAGGGCGTGGAGCTGCTGATGTGGCTGGCCATGCGCGGAGCGCTGGGCGCGGCCGGCGGCTCGCGCGTGCGGCGCGTGACGGGCAATTACCACATCCCGATCTCCAACACGGCCACCGCGGCGCTGGCGCTGGAGACGGTGGACTGAGCACCGCTGGCTGCCGGGAGGCGGCTGGCTTGCGCCTGACTCTTTGCGGGGCCGGGCGCTTTTTCTTTTTTTGGGTTTCGTTCTGATGGCTTGGTTTGGCCGGGTCTCGCCCCGGCGGGCGAGGTACTTTCTTTTGCTTCGCCAAAAGAAAGTACCCAAAGAAAAGGCGAGCCGGGTGCGTCGTCCCTGCGCTGCGCGCAGGGCACGCTGCGTTGCTCGGAGCAGGCGGGGTGCGCGCAAACTCGCTGCGCTCAAACATGCGCGCCCCTTTTTCCGCCCGCTCCTGCGCTACTCGCCTCCGCACACGGCGGTGGGGGCGGGAAGCGAAAACCGAAGACCGAAGACACGCGGGCCTGCGGGTCTTCTGCCTTCGGGGTTCTGACTTCCACTCCCTTGTGTCTGTGCCGAGGAGCACAGACCTGGACGGATCAAGGGCTGCGCATGTCTGAGCCCGCAGGGCGAGTTTGCGCAGACCCCGGCCAGGGCGAGCACCGCAGGGTGCCCCGGCTACGCCGGGGTCACAGACACCAGGGTCGCCTTTCTTTTGGTTCCTTTTCTTTGGCGAGACAAAGAAAAGGAACTGCGCCGCCGGGCGCACATCCCGGCCAAACCACGCCACCCGGGGCGAGACCCGGCCAGACCAAGCCACCGAGGGTGAGACCCGGCCAAGCCGTGCCGCCGGAGCGGAAAAGCCGCCCTACTTACAATCAACCTCATCGACTCGAACGAGAACAAACATGGCAATCTACGAACTCGACGGCCACACCCCGCAACTGGGCAAGAACGCCTACATCGCCGACAGCGCTCAGGTGATCGGCAAGGTCACGCTGGAGGAGAACGCCAGCGTCTGGTTCGGCACCATCATTCGCGGTGACTCGGAGCACATCCGCATTGGCCGCAACAGCAACGTGCAGGACGGCAGCGTGCTGCACGCCGACGAGGGCGTTCCGCTCACGCTGGGCGAGAACGTGTCGGTGGGCCACAAGGTCATGCTGCACGGCTGCACCGTGGGCGACGGCTCGCTGATCGGCATCGGCGCCGTGGTGCTGAACCACGCGAAGATCGGCCGCAACTGCCTCGTGGGCGCCGGTGCACTGGTGACCGAGGGCAAGGAGTTCCCCGACGGCTCCATGATCCTGGGCAGCCCGGCCAAGGCCGTGAAGCAGCTCAGCTCCGAGCAGATCGCCGGGCTGCAGCGCATTGCGCAGCATTACGTCGACAACGCCGAGCGTTACCGCAAGGGTTTCAGGAAGATCGGCTGAAGCCCGCGCCCGTACAAGCGAAAAATTCACGTGTCTGAACTCCACAAATTCCTCTTCGAAGGCCTGCCGGTGCGCGGCATGATCGTGCGCCTGACCGGCGCCTGGACCGAAATCCTGCGCCGGCGTGCCGAGAGCACGACCGGGCCCTATGCGCCGCCCGTGCAGCAGCTGCTGGGCGAGATGGTCGCCGCCGGCGCGCTGATGCAGTCCAACATCAAGTTCAACGGTGCCCTGATCCTGCAGATCTTCGGCGACGGCCCGGTCAAGCTGGCCGTGGCCGAGGTGCAGTCCGACCTGCGGCTGCGCGCCACCGCCAGCGTGCAGGGCGAGGTGCCGGATGCCGCGGGGCTGGCGGCCATGGTCAATGTGCATGGCCAGGGGCGCTGCGCCGTGACGCTGGACCCGCAGGACCGCCTGCCGGGGCAGCAACCCTACCAGGGCGTGGTGCCGCTGTCGGACGCCGACGGGCAGGGCGCGCCCTCGATCGCCGATGCGCTGCAGCACTACATGCGCCAGAGCGAGCAGCTCGAGACCACGCTGGTGCTGGCGGCCGACGAGCGGGTGGCCGCCGGCCTGCTGATCCAGCGCCTGCCCATCGAGGGCATGGCCAACCTCGCGGGCCAGAACCCGGCCGAGGCCGAGCAGTACGAGGCCGAGCAGTACGAGCACTACAACCGCATCGCCATGCTGGCCTCCAGCCTCAAGCGCGAGGAACTGCTCACGCTGGACGTGGAGACCATCCTGCGCCGCCTGTTCTGGGAGGAGACGCTGCAGCGCTTCGAGCCTTATGCGGGCGAGACGGCGCCGCGCTTTGCCTGCACCTGCAGCCGCGAGCGCGTGGGGCGCATGATCCAGGGGCTGGGTGAGCTCGAGGCCCGGGAGATCCTGGCCGAGCGCGGGGTGATCCTGGTCGACTGCGATTTCTGCGGCGCGAGCTACCGCTTCGATGCGGTCGATGCGACGCAGCTGTTCACGCAGGCCGGGGACCAGCCGCCTTCGAGCTCTTCAGTGCAGTAAACAGCCTGAATTCACAATCGGGGTCGGCGCACTTCTCGCAGACCCCGGTCCAGCGCGGCGGCGGGCCGTCCTGTGGCTCGATCAGGCGCAGTGCGGCGCGCAGGCGTTCCCTGTCGTCACGTCCATAGACCACGCCGTAGGCGATGCCTGCGGCCGCCAGCTGCGCGCGCAGCTGCGCGTCGGCCTGCTGCTGCGCCGGCGTCACATCCGGCTGGTCCAGTCCCATGAGCAGCACCCGGTCATGGGCGCCAGGCTGCCATGTTTCAGGTGTGGGGATGTCGCAGACCTGCAGCCCGGGCAGGTGCAGGGCCAGCGCGCAGGCCAGCCGGGTCTTGCCGCTGGCGGGGGCGCCCAGGACGGCGATCTTCATGCGAGGGAGGCCGGATTACCTGGCGATCTGGACGAAGATCTCGTTGGGCTTGACCATGCCCAGTTCCAGCCTGGCCTTCTCCTCGACCATCTCCAGGCCCTCCTTGAGGTCCTGCACCTCGGCGGCCAGGCGGTCGTTCTGCAGCTGGGCCTGCTGGTTGCGCTGCTGCTGCGCCTGCAGCGCACTGGCCATCTCTGCCACGCGGGACACGCTGCCCCGGCCAAACCACAGCTGCGCGTGCAGGACCACGAGCAGCGTGATGAGGATGGCCGGGACGATGCGTGTACCCAAGGCTTACTTCAGGTTATAGAAAGCCGCACGGCCGGGGTAGACGGCGATCTCGCCCAGGTCTTCCTCGATGCGCAGCAGCTGGTTGTACTTGGCCATGCGGTCCGAGCGGCTCAGCGAGCCGGTCTTGATCTGGCCGGCGTTGGTGCCCACGGCGATGTCGGCAATGGTGCTGTCCTCGGTCTCGCCCGAGCGGTGGCTGATCACGGCGGTGTAGCCGGCGCGCTTGGCCATCTCGATGGCGGCGAAGGTCTCGGTCAGGGTGCCGATCTGGTTGATCTTGATGAGGATGGAGTTGGCGATGCCCTTCTCGATGCCTTCCTTCAGGATCTTGGTGTTGGTGACGTAGAGGTCGTCGCCCACCAGCTGCACCTTCTTGCCCAGGCGCTCGGTCAGCAGCTTCCAGCCGTCCCAGTCGCCTTCGTGCATGCCGTCCTCGATGCTGATGATGGGGTACTTGTCGCACCAGGTGGCCAGCATGTCGGTCCATTCCTGGGCACTGAGCACCAGGCCTTCGCCTTCGAGGTGGTACTTGCCGTCCTTGTAGAACTCGGAAGCGGCGCAGTCCAGGCCGATGGCAATCTGCTCGCCGGCGGTGTAGCCGGCCTTGTCGATGGCTTCCAGGATCAGCTGGATGCCGGCCTCGTGGCTGGCGACGTTGGGGGCGAAGCCGCCTTCGTCACCGACCGAGGTGGGCATGCCCTTGTCGTGCAGGATCTTCTTGAGGGCGTGGAACACCTCGGCGCCGTAGCGCAGGGCCTCGCGGAAGCTCGGGGCGCCCACGGGGATGATCATCAGCTCCTGCAGGTCCAGGTTGTTGTTGGCGTGCGCGCCGCCGTTGATGACGTTCATCATGGGCACGGGCATCTGCACGGCGCCCATACCACCGAAGTAGCGGTACAGGGGCAGTCCGGCCTCCTCGGCGGCGGCGCGGGCCACGGCCATGGAGACGGCGAGCATGGCGTTGGCGCCCAGGCGACCCTTGTTCTCGGTGCCGTCCAGGTCGATCAGGGTCTTGTCCAGGAAGGCCTGCTCGGAGGCGTCCAGGCCCAGCACGGCCTCGCTGATCTCGGTGTTGATGTTCTCGACGGCCTTGAGCACGCCCTTGCCCAGGTAGCGGGCCTTGTCGCCGTCACGCAGCTCGATGGCTTCGCGGCTGCCGGTGGAGGCGCCGGAGGGCACGGCCGCACGGCCCATGGTGCCGGACTCCAGCAGGACGTCGCATTCGACGGTGGGGTTGCCGCGCGAATCCAGAACTTCGCGGCCGACGATGTCAACAATTGCACTCATTGCTTCTTCTTTCCAGATAAAAATAAAAAACGGCACCGGGCCGCTTCACACACCTTCAACGACGATCATGCGCATGACCGCCGCTCCCTGGCGCGCAGCGCGCGCCTTGCCATACTCGGGCGAAGCCTCGAAGGCCTTGGCGGCTTCGAGACTCGGAAATTTCAGGATGACCAGGCGCTCGGGCGCCCAGTCGCCTTCCAGCACCTCGACCTTGCCGCCGCGCACGCAGACTTCGGCGCCATGCACGCGCATGGCTTCGGAGGACCACTTCTTGTAGTCTTCGTACTGCACCGGGTTGGTGACCGTGACGTTGGCGATGATGTAGGCGCTGCTCATCGGAAATCGTTCTCCAGGAAGCCGTGCTTCTTGGTGACCTGGTCCAGCGCCACCAGCGTTTCGAGCAGGGCCTTCATGTGCTTGAGCGGCACGGCGTTGGGGCCGTCGGACCAGGCCTGCTCGGGGTTGGGGTGGGTCTCCATGAAGAAGCCCGCCACGCCCACGGCCGCACCGGCGCGGGCCAGCACGGGCACCATCTCGCGGGCGCCGCCACTGCTGGTGCCCTGGCCGCCGGGCTTCTGCACGGAGTGGGTCACATCGAACACCACGGGCGCGCCGGACTTGCGCATTTCGGCCAGGCTGGTCATGTCGGCCACGAGGTTGTTGTAGCCGAAGCTCACGCCGCGTTCGCAGGCCAGGAAGCGATCGGGGTCCAGGCCGGCCTCGACGGCGGCCGCACGGGCCTTGTCGATCACGTTCTTCATATCCCAGGGCGCGAGAAACTGGCCCTTCTTGATGTTGACCGGCTTGCCCGAGCGGGCCACGGCATGGATGAAGTCCGTCTGGCGGCACAGGAAAGCCGGGGTCTGCAGCACGTCGACCACGCTGGCGACCTCGGCCACCTGCGACTCGTCGTGCACGTCGGTCAGGACGGGCAGGCCGGTCTGGCGGCGCACCTCGTCCAGGATCTTCAGGCCGGCCTCCATGCCCACGCCGCGTTTGGTGGAACCCGAAGAACGGTTGGCCTTGTCGAACGAGCCCTTGTAGATCAGGGGGATGCCCAGGGACGTGCAGGCCTCCTTGAGCTGGCCGGCTACGTCGAGGGACATCTGCAGCCCTTCGATGGAGCAGGTGCCGGCGATCAGGAAGAAGGGCCGGTCGAGGCCGACGTCGAAGCCACAGAGTTTCATGCGTGCGTCCTCAGGCCACGGCCTTCAGGCTTTTCTTGCCTGCAGCCTGGTGGTCCAGCGCGGCCTTGATGAAGGCGTTGAACAGCGGGTGGCCGTTCCAGGGCGTGGACTTGAATTCGGGGTGGAACTGCACGCCGACGAACCAGGGGTGCACGGCCTGCGGCAGCTCAACGATCTCGGTCAGCTGTTCGCGCTGGGTCAGCGCGGAGATCACGAGACCGGCCTTGCGCAGGGTGTCGAGGTAGTTCACGTTGGCCTCGTAGCGGTGGCGGTGGCGCTCGGTCACCACGTCGCCGTAGATCTGGTGGGCCAGCGTGCCCGGGGCCACGTCGGAGCTCTGCGCGCCCAGGCGCATGGTGCCGCCGAGGTCGGAGTTGGCGTCGCGGGTCTTGATGGTGCCGTCGGCGTCTTTCCACTCGGTGATCAGGGCGATCACCGGATGCGGGCTGCCGGGTTCGAACTCGGTGCTGTTGGCGTCCTTGAGGCCGGCCACGTGGCGGGCGAACTCGATCGTGGCGACCTGCATGCCCAGGCAGATGCCGAGATACGGCACCTTGTGCTCGCGGGCAAAGCGCGCGGTGCTGATCTTGCCTTCGATGCCGCGCTTGCCGAAGCCGCCGGGCACGAGGATGGCGTCGTACTTGGCCAGCCGGGAGAGGGTCTCGTCGGTGATGGTCTCCGAATCGACGTGCTCGATCTTCACGCGCACGTGGTTCTTCATGCCGGCGTGGCGCAGCGCCTCGTTGACGGACTTGTAGCTGTCGGAGAGGTCCACGTACTTGCCGACCATGGCGATGGTGACCTCGCCCTTCGGGTGCTCGGTCTCGTAGACCAGTTCGTCCCAGCGCTTGAGGTTGGCCGGCGGGGTGTTCAGGCGCAGCTTGTCGCAGATCAGGCCGTCCAGGCCCTGCTCGTGCAGCACGCGCGGCACCTTGTAGATGGTGTCCACGTCGGGCATGGAGATCACGCCCCACTGCGCGACGTTGGTGAACAGGCTGATCTTCTCGCGCTCGTCGTCGGGGATCGGGCGGTCGGCACGGCACAGCAGCGCGTCGGGCTGGATGCCGATCTCGCGCAGCTTCTGCACCGTGTGCTGGGTCGGCTTGGTCTTGAGCTCGCCGGCGGCGGCGATCCAGGGCACGTAGGTCAGGTGCACGAAGGCGGCGTTGTTCGGCCCCAGGCGCAGGCTGAGCTGGCGCACGGCCTCGAGGAAGGGCAGGGACTCGATGTCGCCCACGGTGCCGCCGATCTCGACGATGGCCACGTCCACGGCCTCGGGGGTGTCGTAGCGCGCGCCGCGCTTGATGAATTCCTGGATCTCGTTGGTCACGTGGGGGATGACCTGCACGGTCTTGCCCAGGTAGTCGCCACGGCGCTCCTTCTCCAGCACGCTCTTGTAGATCTGGCCGGTGGTGAAGTTGTTGGTCTTGCGCATGCGCGTTTCGATGAAACGCTCGTAGTGGCCCAGGTCCAGGTCGGTCTCGGCCCCGTCATCGGTCACGAACACCTCGCCGTGCTGGAACGGCGACATGGTGCCAGGGTCCACGTTGAGGTAGGGATCGAGCTTGATGAGGGTGACTTTGAGGCCCCGCGATTCCAGGATCGCGGCCAAGGACGCTGAGGCGATTCCCTTGCCCAGGGAGGACACCACACCGCCGGTGACGAAGACGAATTTGGTCATGTCGGTTCGAACGCCAGGGTTCGAGGAGGTGGTAAAGCGAGATTATATGTGTGCGGCCGTCGCAGACCGGCCTGCCCTGCGGGAACAAGGCGCCAAACTGTTACATTGCGGGCCATGAACGACCTCGCCGGAAAACACATCGTCCTGGGCCTGACCGGCGGCATCGCCTGCTACAAGGCCGCCGAGCTGTGCCGTGCGCTGGTCAAGGCCGGGGCCACCGTGCAGGTGGTGATGACCGAGGCCGCGGCCCAGTTCATCACGCCCGTCACCATGCAGGCCCTCTCGAACCGCCCGGTCTACCACTCGCAGTGGGATGCGCGCGAGCCCAACAACATGGCGCACATCAACCTCAGCCGCGAGGCCGACGCCATTCTCGTTGCCCCGGCCAGCGCCGACTTCATGGCCAAGCTGCTGCACGGCCGCGCCGACGACCTGCTGAGCCTGATGTGCCTGGCCCGCCCCATCGGGACGGTGCCGCTGCTGCTGGCCCCGGCCATGAACCGCGAGATGTGGGCCCACCCGGCCACGCAGCGCAACATGGCCCAGCTCCGGGCCGACGGCGCAGTGGTCTTCGACGTCGGGGCCGGCGAGCAGGCCTGTGGCGAGGTGGGCGATGGCCGCATGCTGGAGCCCGAGGAGCTGCTGGAGGAGCTGATCGCCTTCTTCCAGCCCAAGGCGCTGGCGGGCCAGCGCGTGCTGGTGACGGCCGGCCCGACCTACGAGGCCATCGACCCCGTGCGCGGCATCACGAACCTCTCCAGCGGCAAGATGGGTTTTGCCATCGCCCGCGCCGCGCGCGAGGCGGGGGCCGACGTGACACTGGTGGCCGGCCCGGTGCACCTGCCCACGCCGCGCGGGGTGCGCCGCGTGAACGTGCGTTCGGCGCGCGACCTGCAGCAGGCGGTCGAGGCGGAAGTTCCGTCCGCGACGGTTTTTGTGGCGACCGCGGCGGTGGCGGACTGGCGGCCGGCCAACACGGCCGAGCAGAAGATCAAGAAGGACGGTTCCGGCCAGCCGCCGGCGCTGGAGTTCGTCGAGAACCCCGACATCCTGGCCGGTGTGGCCCAGGGTGCGCGGGCGAAAAGCGGCGCCCTCTACTGCGTGGGCTTTGCAGCCGAAAGCCATGACCTGCTGGCCAACGCCCAGGCCAAGCGCGCGCGCAAGGGCGTGCCGCTGCTGGTGGGCAACATCGGCCCGGCCACCTTCGGCCAGGACGACAACGCCCTGCTGCTCGTGGACGCGCAGGGCGTGACCGAACTGCCGCGGGCGGACAAGCTCAGCCTGGCGCGCCAGCTCGTGGCCGAGATCGCCCGTCGTCTGGGCCACAAGAACTGATACTTTCCAAGTCCGAAGATGAACATCGACGTCAAGATCCTCGATCCGCGCATCGCGCAGCAGCTGCCCGCGTATGCGACCCCGGGCAGTGCCGGCCTGGACCTGCGCGCCTGCATCCAGGAGGCGGTCACGCTGCAGCCCAATGCTTGGCAGCTCATTCCCACGGGCATGGCCATCCACCTGGCCGATCCGGGCTATGCGGCGCTGATCCTGCCGCGCTCGGGACTGGGGCACAAGCACGGCATCGTGCTGGGCAATCTGGTGGGCCTGATCGACAGCGACTACCAGGGCCAGCTCATGGTCAGCGCCTGGAACCGCAGCCCCACGGCCTTCACCATCGAGCCCATGGAGCGCATCGCGCAGCTGGTCATCGTGCCGGTGGTGCAGGCGCAGTTCAATGTGGTGAACGAGTTCGCCGCCGCCACCGAGCGCGGTGCCGGCGGCTACGGCTCCACTGGAAAAGCCTGAGCGCAGACCGACAGGGCGTGGCGTCCCGCGGAACCGGCTTCGCCGGGCCGCTGGGCTTGTCCCCCAGGGGGACAACGGCCACACGCAGTGAGCCGTGACCGGGGGTCAGTGAATATTGCCGCTGCCCGGGCCCTGCTCATGCAAAGGCGCAATGCGGAAGAAGCCGGTGCCCGCCGAGCCGCGGCCGATTTCCTCTTCGGTGGCCTCGCGCACGGCTTCGACCTTGAGCTTGAGCCGCAGGGCGATGCCGGCCAGCGGGTGGTTGCCGTCGAGCACCACGTGGTCCGGGTAGAGCTCGGTCACGGTGTAGAGCACGTCCTTGGGGGCGGCCGGGTTGCAGCCGGCCGGCAGGGCGGAGCCCTCGATGGTCATGCCTTCCTCGAGTTCGGCCGGAAAGAGCTGGCGCGGTTCGAGGAAGACCAGCTGCTCGTTGTAGTCGCCGAAGGCTTCCTCGGGTTCGAGCTGCAGCGCCACGGTGGCGCCGGCCTGATGGCCCTGCAGGGCCGTCTCGATCTTGTCGAAGAGATCGTCGCCACCGATGAGGAATTCCACCGGTTCGTCGAGCACGTCGAGTTCCTCGCCCAGGGTGTCACTGAGCGTCCAGGTCAGGGCGACCACGCATTGCTGATTGATGTCCATAGGCGAGAATTGTCGCAGTTAATGCATTGAACGGAAGACGTCATGGATGTGAAAAAACCGCTGCCACTGCTGGGTGGCCTCAGCCCCGAGGCCTTCATGAAGCGCCACTGGCACAAGAAGCCGCTGCTGGTGCGCCAGGCCATCCCGGGTTTTGAGGCGCTGCTGCCGCGCAGCGACCTGTTCGAGCTCGCGCAGCGGGAGGACGTGGAATCGCGCCTGGTCACGCTGCAGCGTGTGCGTGGCAAGGAGCACTGGAGCCTGCAGCGCGGGCCGTTTGCACGCCGGGCCCTGCCGGCCCTGAAGACGCCCGAGTGGACCCTGCTGGTGCAGGGGGTGGACCTGCACAGCGATGTGATCCACGAGCTCATGAACCGTTTCCGTTTCGTGCCCGATGCCCGGCTGGACGACCTGATGATCAGTTACGCCAGCGAGGGCGGCGGCGTGGGGCCGCACTTCGACAACTACGACGTCTTCCTGCTCCAGGCGCAGGGCAAACGCCGCTGGCGCATCGGCCGCCAGGAGGACCTGCGCCTCAAGCCCGGCATGCCGGTCAAGATCCTGGCCAACTTCCAGCCCGAGCAGGAGTTCGTGCTGGAGCCGGGCGACATGCTCTACCTGCCGCCGCACTACGCGCACGATGGCGTGGCCGAGGGGGGCGAGTGCATGACCTATTCCATCGGTTTCCGCTCGCCCAAGGCGGGCGAGCTGGCGCAGGAGCTGCTGCAGCGCCTGGCCGAGGATGCGCTCGAGGCCGGGGGGGAGGATTTCTACCGCGATCCGCGCCAGTCCGCGGTGGCCGCGCCGGCCGCCCTGCCCGAGGCGCTGGTGCGTTTTGCCCGCCAGGCCGTGCAGCAGGCGCTCAGGGAGCCGCTGGCCCTGCAGCGGGCGCTGGGCGAGGCCATGAGCGAACCCAAGCCGCATGTCTGGTTCGAGTCGGGGGCCCGGCCGAAGGGGCGCTGGGGCGTGGTGCTGGACCGGCGCAGCCGCATGCTCTACGACGCACACCACATCTTCATCAACGGCGAGAGCTACCGCGCCAGCGGGCGCGACGCCACGCTGATGCACCGCCTGGCCGACCAGCGCCAGCTGAGCGCGGCCGAGCTCGCCGGGGCCAGCAGCGCCGCGCGCGAGCTGCTGCAGGCCTGGTGCGAGGACGGATGGGCCCATGCCGTCTGAAGCCATCCCCGGCGGCACCGGGCTGCCACAGGGTCGCCTGAGCGGGCGCACCGCCTTTGCCCAGGCCGTGCGCGATGCGCTGCAGGCCGCAGCCCACCAGGGCTGGGGCGAGCTCATCCTGTGTGACGGCAACTTTGCCGGCTGGCCCCTGGGTGAGCGCGCGGTGGTCGAGGCGCTGCAGGCCTGGTCGCGCCGCGGGCGCCGCTTCGTCATGCTGGCGGCGGACTACGGGGCCGTGCGTCTGCAGCACCCCCGTTTCGTGAGCTGGCGCCAGACCTGGGACCACATCATCGAATGCCGGCTGGCGCGCGATGTCAACCCGAACGAGTATCCCAGCGTTCTCTGGTCACCGGAGTGGGTGTTGCAGCGCATCGATGTCGAGCACGACGTCATGATCTGCGACAGCGCGCCTTCCCGGCGGGTGGAACTGCGGCAGCTGCTGGACGAGTGCCAGCGCAACAGCAGCCCAGGTTTCCCGGCTTCGGTGCTTGGCCTTTAGTGTTTACGCGTAAAGGTTTACCCTGAAAATTTCGTCATCAGGATTCGTTTTCCGCCATACAATCTGTCTCCGCAGGCCGGTTCACGCTGACCTGCTGGTGCCAGGCTTGCATGGCCTTGGCGTTGACTGATATCGATCCAACCTTCCTAAGTTTCAAATCATGAACAAGTCTCTCGTCCTGGCAGCCGTCATCGCTGCTGCCGCTCTGGCTGCCTGTGGCAAAAAAGAAGAAGCTGCTGCCCCCGCCGCTCCCGTGGCTGCTCCGGCTGCTGCTCCGGCCCCCGCTGCTGACGCTTCGGCTCCCGCCGCTGCCCCGGCCGCTGCGCCCGCTGCCGACGCTTCGGCTCCGGCTGCTGCCCCGGCCGCCGCTCCTGCTGCTGCCGAGCCGGCCAAGCAGTAAGCCTTCTGGCCAGAAAAAAGCCACCCCGCGGGGTGGCTTTTTTTTGGCGCGCGTCGGACGCGCCGGGTCAGCGCAGATCCTCGGCGATGAACTGCAGGATGCGGCGGGCGTTGTCGGAGGCTTCCGGCTGACCTTGCTCATTGAGCACCGTGACGGTGCTGCGTTCGCTGTCGCCGCGGACCAGGATGCGGTACTTCTGCGGTGCGCTGGGCTTGGCGGCTTCGGCACCGAAGAGGCGGGCGAAGAAGCCCGGCTCTTCCTGGCCCGGGGCACGCGGCTCGACGTAGCGCACGTAGTAGGTGCCCTGACTGCGGTCGCGGTCTTCCACGGTGAAGCCGGTACGGTCCAGCGTCAGGCCCACGCGGCGCCAGGCGCGGTCGAAGGCTTCATCCAGCTGCACCTGCGGCTGGCCATCGCGGGTCAGCAGACGGGCGCCGGGCTTGGGCGTCGCGGCGGCCACCTGCCGGGCCGACTGTTCCTGCGGCACACCGAGCCGGACCATCAGGCGGCGCAGCATCTCCACCTCGAGTTCGGCATCGCTCGGGCGTGGCTGCCAGGCCGTCTTGATCTGGCCTTCGTCGCGGAAGACCTCCTCGAGGCCACGGTGGCTGATGTAGATTTCCGTGCCGCCGGCGGCGTTGCGTTCCAGCCGGGTGCGGAACTTGTCGAGCTCGCCGGTGGAGAACAGGTTGTCGAGGATCTTGCCCAGCGTGCGGCGGATGAAGTCCTCCGGCAGCTTGGCGCGGTTCTCGGCCCAGTCGGTCTCCATGATGCCGAGCTGCGGCTGCTCGAGGACCAGGGCGAAGCCGGTCTCCTGCCAGAAGTCCTTGACCTGGGGCCACAGCTGCTCGGCCGGCATGTCCACCACCAGCCAGCGCTGGTTGCCGGCACGCTCCAGGCGGATGCCGGGGAAGTCGGCCACCGACACGGTGCCGGAGCGGCTGCCCTGGGCGGCCGTCTGATAACCGGTGGCGCTGACGGTCAGGCCCGGCGTCGCATAGCGGTTGTCGTTGGGCAACTGCGTGAGGTCGGGCGGGATGGCCAGAGAGGGCGCCTTGGCCGCGCCCTTGTAGTCGACCTTGTCGCCTTCGAGCGTGGAGCAGGCGGCCAGCGCCAGCGTCAGGCCCGTGAGGGCCAGTTTCGATGCAAGATTCACCGGCAGTGTCCTAGTGAGGGTTTTCAAAGCAGGCCGGCGGCGCGCAGGGCGCCCTCGACCGCTGCGGTATGGCCCGCCGACAGCGGGGTCATGGGCAGGCGCAGCGTGCCGCCGCACAGGCCCATGCGCTGCATGGCCCACTTCACCGGGATCGGGTTGGGTTCCACGAAGAGCTGCTTGTGCACCGGCATCAGCCTGAACTGGATCTCCATGGCGCGCCTGACATCGCCGGCCATGGCGGCCACGCACAGCTCGTGCATCAGGCGCGGGGCCACATTGGCCGTCACGCTGACATTGCCGTGGCCACCGCAGAGCATCAGGGCCACGGCCGTGGGATCGTCGCCCGAGTAGATGGCGAAGCCCTTGGGGGCCTCGCGGATCAGCCACTGCGCGCGTTCGATGTTGCCGGTGGCTTCCTTGATGCCGACGATGCCCGGCACCCCGGCCAGCCGCAGCACGGTATCGTGCGCCATATCGGCCACCGTGCGGCCGGGCACGTTGTACAGCACCATGGGCAGGTCGCCCACGGCCTCGGCGATCGCCTTGAAGTGCAGGTACTGGCCTTCCTGCGTGGGCTTGTTGTAGTAGGGCACCACCTGCAGCTGGCAGTCGGCGCCGACCTTCTTCGCGAAGCGGGCCAGCTCGATGGCCTCGGCCGTGGAGTTGGCGCCGCAGCCGGCCATGATGGGCACGCGGCCCTTGGCCTGTTCGACCGAGACGCGGATGATCTCGCAGTGCTCGTCCACGTTGACGGTGGGCGATTCGCCCGTGGTGCCGACCACGCCGATGCAGTCGGTGCCTTCGGCGATGTGCCAGTCGATCAGCTTGCGCAGCGCCGGATAGTCGACGCTGCCGTCGGCGTGCAGGGGGGTGGCCAGGGCCACGATGCTGCCGGTGATCGGTTGGAGGGAGGTTGTCATGTCGGCGAGGATGGAATTGATGGGGAATGGGGCATTTTAACGAGGGCGCGGGTCTGGACGGCCGCGCGACGGGCGGCACCCGCCTCAGAGTGGATAACGCGCCGGGGCGCCGGAGGTGGACAGGCCCTGTTCGCGCACGGCAGCGATGCGCTGGACGTAGCGCTCGGGCTGGGCGAGGTAGCCGTCCTCGTAGGCCACCACGCGCAGGCCGCTGCAGTGGCGCAGCAGTTCGCCGGGCTGCAGCAGGAAGTCGGGGCGCGAGGGTTTGCCCACGCTCTCGTTGCCGGCCGCGAAGGTCTCGTAGAGCAGCACGCCCCCCGGTGCCAGGCTGTTCAGCAGGGTGGGGAAGAGGGCGCGCCAGAGGTAGTTGGTCACCACCACGGCGTCGAAGCTGCGGGGCTGGCTGCCGTGCAGCAGCGGCCAGGGGCCGTTCTCGATGTCGGCGACGTGGGCCTCGCCCAGCGAAGCGACCGCCGCGATGGCTTCGGGGGAACGGTCCACGCCCGTCACCGCGTGCCCGCGCCCGGCGAACCAGCGCATGTGCCGGCCATGGCCGCAGGCCACGTCCAGCACTGTGCCGCCGGGGCGCACGAGGTGTGTCCAGCGTTGCACCCAGGCCGAGGGGGCTTCGCTGCCATGCAGGATGGGCGTGCTCATCGGGGGCGGACCTCGTCCTTGAGGGCGGCCAGGGCCATGTTCTCCACGATGCCGGGCGCCAGCAGCTTGAGGTAGCGCCCGACCTTGGCACGGGACTCCATCACGACCTCGCGCTGGCGGCGCGCCATGCCGTCGAGGATCAGGCGGGCGCAGACGTCCACCGGCATCGCAGCGTCTTCCCTCAGGCCACTGGCGCCGGCCGGCTGCCCGGCCGCGTTGTAGCCGCGGTGGCGGATCTGCGTGGCGACCACGCCGGGGTAGGCCGTGGTGACACTGACGCCGGCGGGCTTGAGCTCCGCGCGCAACGCCTCGAAAAAGCCCGTCATGGCGAACTTGCTGGCGCTGTAGGCGGTGCGGCCCGGCACGCCCACCAGCCCGGCCAGCGAGGACACGGCCACCAGTCGGCCCCGGCTCGCCTTGAGGTGGGGCAGGGCGGCGTGGGTGCACCACACCGAACCCCAGAGGTTCACGCGCATCAGGTCCTCGTACCAGCCCAGGTCTTCGGCCTTCACCTGTTCGAACAGGGCCTGGGCCGAGACGCCGGCGTTGTTGACCAGCACATCGAGCCCGCCGAAGTGCGCGACGCTGCGTTCGACCAGGCTGCGGCATTGCGCGGCATCGCGCACATCGGTCGGGGCGACCAGCACGTCGCTGCCGTGGGTGCGGCATGCACCGGCCACCTCCTGCAGCAGGGCCTCGTTGCGGGCGGCCAGCACCAGGCGGGCCGCGGCGCCGTGCCGCTGTGCCAGCTGGCGCGCCATTTCGGCGCCGATGCCGTCGGACGCCCCGGTGATGACGATGGTTTGCATGCCCTGCAGTGTGCCAGCTTCAGAAGCAGGCCCAGAGCTGGTCGGCCAGCGTCAGCAGGAAGTCGGGCCGGGTGTAGAGCAGGAACACGCCCAGCAGGACGAGCAGGGCGGCGAGCCAGAGCAGCGCGCGCTGCAGGACGTTGGGTTTCTTCATGCCTGGGCCGGCCGGGCATGGCGCCGGATCGCGGCTTCGCGCACCGGCAGGTTGACCAGGGCCGCCAGCACGCCCAGGCCGATGGCGATGTACCAGACGATGTTGTAGCTGCCGGTGCGGTCGTACAGGTAGCCGCCCAGCCAGACGCCCATGAAGCTGCCGACCTGGTGGCTGAAGAAGACGAAGCCGCCCAGCATGGACAGGTGGGCCACGCCGAAGACCTGCGCGACGATGGCGTTGGTGGGCGGCACGGTGGACAGCCATAGCAGGCCCATGACGGCGGAGAACACATAGACGCTGGCCGGGGTCAGCGGCGCGAGCAGGAACAGTGTGATGGCGATCGAGCGCGCGAAGTAGATGAAGGCCAGGATGTTCTTCTTGGGCAGGCGCTGGCCCAGGCTGCCGGCAATGTAGGTCCCGAAGACGTTGAACAGGCCGATGAGCGCCAGCGAATAGCTGGCCACCTGGGGCGAGAGGCCGTGGTCCTTGAGGTAGCTGGGCATGTGCACGCCGATGAACACCACCTGGAAACCGCAGACGAAGTAGCCGGCCATGAGCAGCTGGAAGCTCGGGTAGGCGAAGGCCTCGCGCAGCGCCTGCACGATGGTCTGCTCGCGTTTCGGGGGCGTCCCGCCGGCGAAGCCGGGTTCGTGCAGGCCCCAGGCCAGCGGGATGACCAGCAGCGCGGCCATGCCCAGCGCCATGAGGGCCTGCTGCCAGCCCAGGCTGCTGATCAGCCAGCCCTCCACCGGCACCATGAGGAACTGGCCGAAGGACCCGGCTGCGGCGGCCACGCCCATGGCCCAGGAGCGCTTTTCCAGGCTGACGTTGCGCCCGATCACGCCGTAGATCACGGCATACGTGGTGCCGGCCTGGGCCATGCCGATGAGCACGCCGCAGGTCAGCGCGAACATCAGCGGCGTCGGGGCCAGGGCCATGCCGACGAGCCCCAGCGCGTAGAGTAGGGCACCGCCGATGAGGACCTTGAAGGCGCCAAAGCGGTCGGCCAGCATGCCGGCGAAGATGCCGGCCACGCCCCAGGTCAGGTTCTGGATGGCCATGGCCAGTGCGAAGGTCTCGCGCGTCCAGCCCTGGGCCTGGGTCACGGGCTGTAGCCACAGGCCGAAGCCATGCCGGATGCCCATGGAGAGGGTGACGATCAGCGCGCCGCAGATCAGCACCTGGGCCATCGGGAGTTTCTTGTTGCTATGCATGCTCATCGTTGAACTGTAGCCAATTCGCCGGGCGACTGCCGCCGGATTAACATGTAACTGTATGTGCATCCAGCTTCCGGGTCGCCCCGGACTACAATCGCGCGCCATGGCTGTCAAACCCACCACCGATTACTCCGAAGGTTCCATCCGCGTCCTCAAGGGGCTGGAGCCCGTCAAGCAGCGTCCGGGCATGTACACCCGGACCGACAATCCCTTGCACATCATCCAGGAGGTGCTGGACAACGCCGCCGACGAGGCGCTGGCCGGCCACGGCAGGAAGATCGCCGTGACGCTGCACGCCGACGGCTCGGTCAGCATCGAGGACGACGGTCGCGGCATCCCCTTCGGCCTGCACCCCGAAGAGAAGGCGCCGGTGATCGAGCTGGTCTTCACCCGCCTGCACGCCGGCGGCAAGTTCGACAAGGGCAAGGGTGGCGCCTACAGCTTCTCGGGCGGTTTGCATGGTGTGGGCGTCTCGGTCACCAATGCCCTGGCCAGGCGCCTTGAAGCCACCAGCTACCGCGAAGGCAAGGTGGCGCAGATTGTCTTCGCCGGCGGCGACGTCGTGGAGAAGCTGAGCACGCGGGCAGCCGGCGCGGGCGACCGCAGGCAAGGCACCACGGTGCGGGTCTGGCCCGACCCGAAGTATTTCGAGGCCGCGGCCCTGCCCATGGGCGAGCTGACCCACCTGCTGCGCAGCAAGGCCGTGCTCATGCCGGGCGTGACCGTCACGCTCACGGTCGAGAAGACGAAGGAAACCCAGAGCTGGCTCTACAAGGGCGGCCTGCGCGACTACCTGATGCAGACCCTGAACGCCGATCCGGTGATCCCGCTGTTCGAGGGCGAGGGCTTTGCCGACAGCAACGACACTTTTGCCGAGGGGGAGGGTGCGGCCTGGGCCGTGGCCTTCACCGAGGACGGCGCGCCAGTGCGCGAGAGTTACGTCAACCTGATCCCCACGAGCGCCGGCGGCACGCACGACAGCGGCCTGCGTGACGGCCTGTTCAACGCCGTCAAGAGCTTCATCGAGCTGCACAGCCTCTTGCCCAAGGGGGTCAAGCTGCTGCCCGAGGACGTGTTCGCGCGGGCTTCCTATGTGCTGAGCGCCAAGGTGCTGGACCCGCAGTTCCAGGGCCAGATCAAGGAGCGCCTCAATTCGCGCGACGCCGTGCGCCTGGTCTCGAGCTTCGTGCGCCCGGCGCTCGAACTCTGGCTGAACCAGCACGTGGAGTACGGCAGGAAGCTGGCCGAGCTGGCCATCAAGGCCGCGCAGACGCGCCAGCGCGCGGGCCAGAAGGTCGAGAAGCGCAAGGGCTCGGGCGTGGCCGTGCTGCCGGGCAAGCTGACCGACTGCGAGAGCCGTGACATCGCCCACAACGAGGTCTTCCTGGTCGAGGGCGACTCCGCCGGCGGCAGCGCCAAGATGGGCCGCGACAAGGAAAGCCAGGCCATCCTGCCGCTGCGCGGCAAGGTGCTCAACACCTGGGAGGTCGAGCGCGACCGCCTGTTCGCCAACACCGAGGTCCACGACATCGCGGTGGCCATCGGCGTCGATCCGCATGGCCCCGACGACACGCCCGATCTCTCGGGCCTGCGCTACGGCAAGATCTGCATCCTCTCGGACGCCGACGTCGATGGTTCGCACATCCAGGTGCTGCTGCTCACGCTGTTCTTCCGTCATTTCCCCAGGCTCATCGATGCCGGGCATGTCTATGTGGCGCGCCCGCCGCTGTTCCGCGTCGACGCGCCGGCGCGCGGCAAGAAGCCGGCCTCCAAGGCCTATGCGCTGGACGAGGGCGAGCTCACCGCCATTCTCGACAAGCTGCGCAAGGAGGGCGTGCGCGAAGGGGCCTGGAGCATCAGCCGCTTCAAGGGCCTGGGCGAGATGAATGCCGAGCAGCTCTGGGAGACCACACTCAACCCCGACACGCGGCGCCTGCTGCAGGTGCGCCTGGGCGCGCTCGACGTGCGGCAGACCGAGGCCGAGATCACCAAGCTCATGGGCAAGGGCGAGGCCGCATCGCGCCGTGAGCTGATGGAACTGCACGGCGACTCGGTCGAAGTCGACATCTGACCATGGCCAGGCTGCATGTCCAGACCGGCACCTTGGCACTCCTGCTGTGGCTGTTTGCCTGGCAGGCGCCGGCGCAGGCGGACGTGTGGGGCTATGTCGACGAGCAGGGCGTCGCGCATTTCGCCAACGAGCGCCTGGACGAACGCTACGAGTTCTATTTCTCCACCCGCGTGGGTTCCGAGCGCAAGCCGGGCCGCGGCCAGGGGGGGGATGCACAGTATGCCGAGGCGCCTCCCCCGGCGCCGGCCAAGCTGCTGGCGTTCTTCGAGGTCTCGCCCGGCTACAAGCAGGTCCGCCATCTGCTGCGGGCCGCAGCCCGCGAGCACCAGATCGAGTACGAGCTGCTGCAGGCCGTGATCGCGACCGAGTCCGGTTTCGATGCGCAGGCCGTCTCGCCGCGCGGGGCCGTGGGGCTGATGCAGGTCATGCCCTCGACGGCCCGGCACTACGGCGTGACCGGCGACAAGCGGGCCACGATCGTCCGCAAGCTCAGCGATCCGCGCATCAACATCCGCACCGGCTCGCGGCACCTGCGGGACATGATGTCGCGCTTTCCGGGGCGGCTCGAACTGGCCCTGGCGGCTTACAACGCCGGGCTGACGGCGGTACGGCGCGCCGGCAACCGGGTGCCGCGCTACAAGGAAACGCAGAATTACGTCAGGACGGTGCTGCAGCTCTATGCCGTGCTCAAGAGGCCCTCCATGCGGCCCGGCCCGCGGCAAGGCCCCCTGCTGGAGCGCCAGCAGGCCGAGCCGCCCGTCCAGACCTGCTGCCTGGACAGCCGCATGCAGCCGTCCCAACCCATTTTCAAGACCGAGACCGACTGATCCCTCATGACTGACCAACCGATCCTCGATTTCCCGGCGGATGCGTCCGGCGACGATGCCCTCGTCCTGGCGCAGTACGCGCAGCACGCCTACCTGGAATACGCGCTCAGCGTCGTCAAGGGCCGGGCCCTGCCCGACGTGGCCGACGGCCAGAAGCCGGTGCAGCGCCGCATCCTCTACGCCATGTCCCGCATGGGGCTGGGCTATGGCGGGGCCGGTGGCAATACCGCGGCCAAGCCGGTCAAGAGCGCGCGCGTGGTCGGCGATGTGCTGGGCCGCTTCCACCCGCACGGCGACCAGGCCGCCTACGACGCGCTGGTGCGCATGGCGCAGGACTTCGCGCAGCGCTACCCGCTGATCGACGGCCAGGGCAACTTCGGCAGCCGCGACGGCGACGGCGCGGCCGCCATGCGCTACACCGAGGCGCGCCTGGCGAAGATCTCGAGCCTGCTGCTCGACGAGATCGACGAGGGCACGGTGGACTTCATGCCCAACTACGACGGCTCGACCGAGGAGCCCAGGCAGCTGCCCGCGCGCCTGCCCTTCACGCTGCTCAACGGGGCCAGCGGCATCGCCGTGGGACTGGCCACCGAGATCCCCAGCCACAACCTGGGCGAGGTGGCCGCCGCCTGCGTGGCCCTGCTCAAGAACCCGAAGCTGGCTGACGACGAGCTGCTCGCGCTGCTGCCGGGGCCCGACTATCCGGGCGGCGGCCAGATCATCAGCCCGGCCGCAGACATCGCCGAGGCCTACCGCACCGGGCGCGGTTCGCTCAAGGTGCGTGCGCGCTGGAAGATCGAGGACCTCGCGCGCGGGCAGTGGCAGCTGGTGGTCACCGAGCTGCCGCCGGGCGTGAGCACGCAGAAGGTGCTGGAGGAGATCGAGGAGCTGACCAACCCCAAGGTCAAGGCCGGCAAGAAGGCGCTTACGCAGGAGCAGAACCAGCTCAAGGCCACGGTGCTCGCCGTGCTCGACGGGGTGCGCGACGAATCGAGCAAGGATGCGCCGGTACGCCTGGTCTGCGAGCCCAAGACCAGCCGCATCGAGCAGCAGGAGCTCATCACCACGCTGCTGGCGCACACCAGCCTGGAGACCTCGGCGCCGGTCAACATGACCATGGTGGGGCTGGACGGCCGCCCGACGCAGAAGAACCTGCGGCAGATGCTGGAGGAGTGGATCGCCTTCCGCCAGCAGACGATCGAGCGCCGCTCGCGCCACCGCCTTGACAAGGTGCTGGACCGCATCCACATCCTCGAAGGCCGGCAACTGGTGCTGCTCAACATCGACGAGGTCATCGCCATCATCCGCAACTCGGACGAGCCCAAGGCGGCGCTGATCGCGCGCTTCAAGCTGACGGAGCGCCAGGCCGAGGACATCCTCGAGATCCGCCTGCGCCAGCTGGCGCGGCTCGAGGCGATCAGGATCGAGCAGGAACTCGGGGAGCTGCGCGGGGAGCAGAAGAAACTGGAGGAGATCCTGGGCAGTCCGGCTGCGCTGCGCCGCCTGATGGTCAAGGAGATCGAGACCGACGCCAAGGCCTACGCCGACGCCCGCCGGACCCTGATCCAGGCTGAGAAGAAGGCCGTGGTCGAGGTCAGGGTCATCGACGAGCCGGTCACCGTGGTGGTCTCGCAGAAGGGCTGGGTGCGTGCGCGCCAGGGGCACGGCCATGAGGCGGCCAGCTTCGCCTTCAAGGCAGGCGACGGCCTGTACGGCACCTTCGAGTGCCGCACCGTGGACACACTGCTGGCCTTCGGCAGCAACGGCCGCGTCTACTCGGTGCCCGTGGCCAGCCTGCCCGGTGCGCGCGGCGACGGCCAGCCGGTCACCACGCTCATCGAGCTCGAAGCCGGCACGCAGCTGGTGCACTACTTTGCCGCAGCTGCCCAGGCCTGGCTGCTGCTGTCCACCTCGGGCGGCTATGGCTTCCTGGCCCAGGTGGAGAACATGGTCTCGCGCCAGAAGGGCGGCAAGGCTTTCATCAACTGCGCCGAGGGCGACACCGTCTGCCGGCCTTCGCCGGCCAACGTGCCGCCGCAGCCACCGGCGACGCACGTGGTCTGCGCGTCCACGGGCGGCCGCATCCTGAGCTTCGAGATCGCGGAGCTCAAGCCCATGCCCAACGGCGGGCGTGGCCTGATGCTGATCGACCTCGAGCCCAAGGACACCCTGGCCGGCGCCGCCGCCTACACGCGCAGCGTGAGGATCGAGGGCGTGGGCCGCGGGGGCAAGGAGCGCGAGGAGACGCTGGAGATCCGCAGCCTCAACAACGCGCGCGCCGCGCGCGGCCGCAAGGGCAAGGCCGCCGACCTGGGCTTCAAGCCGGCATCGGTGGTCCGCGTCGAGTAGGCGCGGGTTCTTGGGGCAGAATCAGGCCCCGATGCATACCGACGTACTGATTGCTGGGGGCGGCATCGGCGGCCTGGCTGCCGGGCTGGCCTGTTCGCGCGCGGGCTGCCATGTCCGCCTCTATGAACGCGCCGAGGCCTTCGGCGAGGTGGGGGCGGGTATCCAGATGGGGCCCAACGTCATGCGCGTGCTGCAGGGCTGGGAACTGGACTCCGCCGTGCGGAAGGTGGCGGCTTTTCCCGAGCGCCTGCAGGTGCGCCAGGCCCTCAGTGGTGCGGAACTGGGCGTCCTGCCCCTGGGGCAGGCCATGGTGCAGCGTTACGGCGCGCCCTATGCCACGATCCATCGTGCCGATCTGCAGCAGCTGCTGCTCAAGGCCCTGCAGCAGCGTGACGCCGTCTGGCTGCAGACCGGCAAGGCGGTGAACCGCTTTGTGGAGACGAACGGCGCCGTCGGCCTGAGCCTGGACGGGGGCCTGGACGTCGAGGGCGACGCCCTGATCGCAGCCGATGGCCTGTGGAGCCGCATCCGCCAGCAACTCCTCGGGGATGGCCCGCCGCGTGTGGCCGGGCATCTGGCCTACCGCGCCCTGTCACTGCAGTCCAGCCTGCCGGCAGCCCTGCGCAGCCAGCAGGTGACGGTCTGGCTGGGACCGCGCTTGCACGTGGTGCAGTACCCGGTGCGCGGCGGCGAATGGCTCAACGTGGTGGCCATCGTCCACGGCCACGTGCACGGCGGGCTGGAGGACTGGGACCACGACGCCAACGCGGGCGAACTGCAGGCGGCGCTGGCGCACACCTGCGCGCCCCTGCGCGAACTGATCGCGGCCGTGCCGGCCTGGCGCCTCTGGGTGCTGTGCGACCGCCCAGCCGTGAGCGCCGCCGACCAGATGGCGCGCGGCCATGTGGCGCTGCTGGGGGACGCCGCACACCCCATGCGCCCCTATCTTGCCCAGGGCGCCGGCATGGCCATCGAGGATGCCGCCGAGCTGGGACGCCAGGTGGCGCTGGTCGATGGCGTGCTGGACGTGCCCACGCTGCTGCAGCGCTACGCGCTCAACCGCTGGCAGCGCAATGCGCAGGTGCAGGCGCGTTCGCAGCGCAACGGCGGGATCTTCCATCTGGACGGCCCGCTGGCGCGCGCGCGTGATGCCGCGCTGCGGCTGCTGGGCGAACGGCTGCTCGACCAGCCCTGGCTGTACCGGGGGGGCTGAACCTCAGGCGTCGCTCAGGGGCGCCAGGCCATGCCGGGCACGCGCCTTGTTGCAGGCGTAGTCGCCTTCCTGGAATTCCCGGCAGGGGGAGGAGCGCCACTCGTAGATGCCGCAGGCCACCTGCTCGCCGACCTTGCCGCTGAGCGCAGCGCAGCGGATGGGCACGTGGTCGGTGCCGCGCATGCGGCAGGTGCTGCCATTGACCTCGACGGTCAGTCCATCGGGTACGGTGCCGCCCATGCTCTGCAGCTCGTAGACTGCGAAGTCGACGCGGAAGCTGGCGCAGCAGGCGCCGCAGGAAGTGCAGGCCGACATGAGGCAGCAGTGCTCAGAGTCTGCCGAGCAGCAGGTATTCCATCAGGGCTTTCTGCACGTGCAGGCGGTTTTCAGCCTCGTCCCAGACGACCGACTGCGGGCCGTCGATGACTTCGGCCTCGACTTCCTCGCCGCGGTGGGCGGGCAGGCAGTGCATGAAGAGGGCGTCGGGTCTGGCCGCACGCATCATCTCGGCGTCCACGCACCAGTCGGCGAAAGCTAATCTGCGCGCCTCGTTCTCGGCCTCGAAGCCCATGCTGGTCCAGACATCGGTGGTCACGAGATCCGCCCCGGCGCAGGCCTGCATCGGGTCCTTGAAGACCTTGTAGCAGTGGCTGCCGACACCGGCGACGGACTGGTCGATCTCGTAGCCGCGCGGCGTGCTCACGTGCACCGTGAAACCCAGCAGCTCGGCCGCCTGCAGCCAGGTGTTGGCCATGTTGTTGCCGTCGCCGACCCAGGCCACCGTCTTGCCCGTGATCGAGCCGCGGTGCTCGATGAAGGTGAAGATGTCGGCCAGGATCTGGCAGGGATGGTATTCGTTGGTCAGGCCGTTGATGACCGGCACGCGCGAGTACTGGGCAAAGCGTTCGATCTTGGTCTGCTCGAAGGTGCGGATCATCACCAGGTCCACCATGCGGCTGATCACGCGCGCACTGTCCTCGATCGGTTCGGCGCGTCCGAGCTGGCTGTCGCCGGTGGTCAGGTGCACGACGCTGCCGCCGAGCTGGTACATGCCGGCCTCGAAGCTCACGCGCGTGCGCGTGGAGGCCTTCTCGAAGATCAGCGCCAGCGTGCGGTCGGTCAGCGGGTGGTGTTTCTCGTAGGACTTGAATTTCTTCTTGATCAGGGCCGAGCGCGCGAACAGGTAGGCGTACTCGTCGGCGCTCAGGTCGGTGAACTGCAGGTAGTGCTTGAGCTTCATCGCAGGGTCTCGCAGGGGTCTCAGGCTTCGGCCAGGAAGGTGCGCACCAGCGGTGCGAGCAGGCCCACCACCTCGTCGGCCTCGGCCTCGGTCATGATCAGGGCCGGCACGAGGCGGATCACGCTGTCGGCCGTGACGCTGATCAGCAGGCCGGCTTCGGCCGCGCGGGTGACCAGCACGCCGCAGGGTTTGGCGAGTTCGACGCCGATCATCAGGCCCTGGCCGCGGATGTCCCTGACGCCGGGCAGGCCACCCAGCTCGCGCTCCAGGGCGCCCTTGAGGTGCGCACCGACGCGCGCGGCGTTCTCCAGCAGGCCGTCTTCTTCCATGATGCGGATGGTCTCGACGCCGGCGCGCATGGCCAGCGGGTTGCCGCCAAAGGTGGTGCCATGGTTGCCGGGCTGGAAGATGCTGGCGGCCTTCGGGCCTGCCACCACCGCGCCGACCGGCACGCCCGAGCCCAGGCCCTTGGCCAGCGGCATCACGTCGGGCTGGATGCCGGCCCACTGGTGGGCGAACCACTTGCCGGTGCGGCCCATGCCGCACTGCACCTCGTCGATCATGAGCAGCCAGTCGCGCTCGTCGCAGAGCGCGCGCACGGCCCGCAGGTACTCGGCGCGCATCGGGTTGACGCCGCCTTCGCCCTGGATGGTCTCGAAGAACACCGCCACCACATTGGGGTTGCCGGCGGTGGCACGCTTCAATGCCTCGATGTCGTTGAGCGGCACGCGGATGAAGCCTTCGACCAGCGGGCCGAAGCCCTGCTGGACCTTGGGGTTGCCGGTGGCACTCAGGGTGGCGATGGAGCGGCCGTGGAAGGCGCGCTCGTAGACCACGATCTCGGGGCGTTCGATGCCCTTGTCATGGCCGTACTTGCGGGCCAGTTTGAGGGCGGCTTCGTTGGCTTCCAGCCCCGTCGAGCAGAAGAACACGTTGCTCATGCCGGAGCGCTCCACCAGCATCGATGCCAGCTGTTCCTGGCCCGGCACGTGGTAGTAGTTGGAGGTGTGGATCAGCTTGGTGAGCTGGTCCTGCAGCGCGGGCACCAGTCTGGGATGGTTGTGGCCCAGGGTGTTGACGGCGATGCCGGCCAGCGCGTCGAGGTACTGCTTGCCGTTGACGTCCCAGACGCGGCAGCCCTGGCCGTGCGAGAGCGCGATCGGCACACGGCCGTAGGTGTTCATCACATGGGGCGAGGCGGCTTCGGTCTTGGACGGGACGGCGGTCATGTCTGCACACTCCGGAGTGTTCGAAAAACAAGGCGGCCCAACGCAGGTTGGGCCGTTGAGGCTCGATTTTAGACCTGACGCGCGGCGCGGGGGGCGTGCCCGGGTCGCGCGGGCCGACACGCCGGCGTAAGGTGGACTCAAGTCTTATATAAGATATAATACTTATATCCCACCCCATGCCGGGCCAGCCGCTGTACCCAGCCCGCGCCCGGCGAGCGAGTCTGCATCCGATGGTCTCCAGTACCGCGAAAGAAGTCGTCATCCTCGGGCTCACCCGCTCGGGCAGGACGTTCCGCCCGAGCGACTGGGCCGAGCGGCTCGCCGGCGTGATGAGCCAGTTCCGCCCCGGCGGCCCGCAGCCGGGCAGCCACCTGGGTTATTCCCCCTGGTGTGTCCCGAGTTCGGTTGACGGCATCAAGTGCGTCATCGTCAACCGGGACCTGCGGGACGCCGAACCCATGGCCTGGGACTTCTGCATCAACTTTGCCCGCGACAACGATCTGCAGACCCGCGAGGGCGGGGCCGGCCCGGCCGTGCCCCCCTGAGGCCCGCGGCACCGATTCCTGAGCGCGGAAACAAAAAAGCCGTCTTGCGACGGCTTTCTGCTTTGCTGACAGCGCACCCGTTACAAACGGCAGACCCTTTTCAGAGTCCGTGCGATTTGCCTGAAGATCAGGCGGCGGCCAGGGCCTTGACCTTGGCGGACAGGCGGCTCTTGTCGCGAGCGGCCTTGTTCTTGTGGAAGATGCCCTTGTCGGCTACGGTGTCCACGACGGCCTGCATCTTGGCAAACAGTTCGGTGGCCTTGGCCTTGTCACCGGTCAGAAGCGCCTTCTCGACGTTCTTCACGGCCGTGCGGTATTTGGAGCGCAGCGAGGTGTTCGCAGCGTTGATCTTGACGTCCTGACGGACGCGTTTGCGGCCCGACGCCAGGCGCGGGTTCTTTTTCTTCGGCTTTCCAGATGCCATGTCAGTAGTTCCTTGTGTCTGTGGATGATGTCAGCAAAGCCCGATATTGTAGCATCGCCCCGATCCCGGGGTGGGCGCCGGCCGGGCCCCGGGCCGGGCGGGCTACACTGTGCCGCGTGAGTCTCTTCAAAGCCGCCTCGACGGTCTCCCTGCTGACCCTGGTTTCGCGCATCACCGGCCTGGCGCGCGAGCTGCTGATTGCCACCACTTTCGGCGCCAGCGCCCTGACCGACGCCTTCAACGTCGCCTTCCGCATTCCCAATCTGTTTCGCCGCCTGTTTGCCGAGGGCGCCTTCAGCCAGGCCTTCGTGCCAGTGCTGGCCACCGTCAGGACGCAGCAGGGCGAGGAGGCCACGCACCGCCTGGTCGACCGGGTCGCCACCGTGCTGGCCTGGGTGCTGCTGGCGGTGAGCGTGCTGGGCGTGCTGGCCTCGCCGCTGCTGGTCTGGCTGATGGCGGCCGGGCTGCGCAAGATGGAAGCCGGCGGTGCCTTCGACGCCGCGGTGGTCATGACGCGCTGGATGTTCCCCTACATCGCCTGCATGTCACTGGTGGCGCTGGCGGCCGGCGTGCTCAACACCTGGAAGCACTTTGCCGTGCCGGCGGCCACGCCGGTGCTGCTCAACATCGCCATGATCCTGGCGACCTGGCTGGGCGCGCCCTGGTTCGAGTCGCTGGGCATTGAGCCGATCTACGCGCTGGCGGCCGGCGTCATGGCCGGCGGGCTGCTGCAGCTGGGCGTGCAGCTGCTGGCGCTGCGCCGGCTGGGCATGCTGCCGCGCATCGGCCTGGGGCCGGCGGCGTTGCGCGCCGCCTGGGCCGACGAAGGCACCCAGCGCGTGCTCAAGCTCATGGCGCCGGCCCTGCTCGGGGTGAGCGTGGCCCAGCTCTCTCTGCTGATCAACACCCAGATCGCCTCGCACCTGGCGCCGGGCAGCGTGAGCTGGCTCAGCTATGCCGACCGGCTCATGGAGTTCCCGGTGGCCCTGCTGGGCGTGGCCCTGGGCGTGGTGCTGATGCCGCAGCTGGCGGCGGCCAAGGCGGCGGGGGACGCCGACCGCTATTCGGGCATGCTGGACTGGGGGCTGCGTCTGGTGGTCCTGCTGGCCGTGCCCTGCGCGCTGGCCCTGCTCATCCTGCCCACGCCGCTGGTGGCCGTGCTCTACCACTACGGGGCCTTCACCGTGCGCGACGTGCAGATGACCTCCCTGGCCCTGATGGGATGGGGCGTCGGCCTGCTGGGCGTGATTGCCGTCAAGGTGCTGGCGCCGGGATATTACGCCAGCCAGGACATCCGCACCCCCGTGCGCATCGCCATCGTGGTGCTGGTGTTCACGCAGTTGCTCAACATTGTGCTGGTGCCGCTGCTGCAGCATGCGGCGCTGGCGCTGTCGATCGGCATCGGGGCGCTGGTCAACGCGCTGTGGCTGCTGCTGGGCCTGCTCAAGCGCGGCAGCTACAAGCCGGCGGCCGGCTGGGGGCGGTTTGCGCTGCAGGTGCTCGCAGCCGCGTCCCTGCTGGCGCTGTTCCTGGCGTGGGCCGTGCAGGCCCGGGACTGGACCGCGCTGCAGGCCCGGCCCTGGCAGCGTATCGGGCTGCTGGCGGCAGTGGTGGCCGGCTCGGTGCTGGTGTATTTCGGCGTGGCCCGGCTGGCCGGCCTGCGGCTCGGCCAGTTCCTGCGGCGCTGAGCATGGTGGCCTGGCCCTCCACCGCGCCGACCCCGCTGGATTTTTTCCGCGCACTGGTCCAGAGCGACAGCGGCTTCCCCCTGCTCGAGGCGGCCGTGAGCCTGGGCCAGGACGATTACCCGCAGCTCGACGTGCAGCAGGCGCTGGCCGAAGTGGACCGGCTGCTGCTGCGCCTGCAGCGCCGTCTGCCGGCCGACGCGCCGGCCGCCTACCGCCTGCACATGCTGAACCGCTACTTCTTCCACGAGCTGCATTTCGCCGGCAACGTGAACGACTACTACGACCCCGGCAACAGCTACCTGAGCGTGGTGCTCCAGCGCCGGCGTGGCATCCCCGTCTCGCTGGCCGTGCTCTGGCTGGAACTGGCGCAGGGGATCGGCCTGACGGCGCGCGGTGTCGGTTTCCCGGGTCACTTCATGGTCAAGGTCAACCTGCCTTCCGCGCAGGTGGTGATCGATCCTTTCAGCGGGGACTCGCTAAGCCGGGAAGTCCTGCAGGGCCGGCTGGAGGCCTGGCGCAGCAGCCAGGGAGCGGCGCCCGGACCCGGGCCGGAGCCGGCCCTGGGGGCGTACCTGCAGGCGACGCCGCCGCGCGAGATCCTCGCGCGCATGCTGCGCAACCTCAAGGAGATCCATCGTGCGCAGCGGGACTGGCGCCGGCTGGTGGCCGTCGAGGACCGGCTGCTGATCCTGTTGCCGCAGGCCTGGCACGAATACCGGGACCGGGGGCTCGCGCAGGCGGAACTGGGCCGCTACGACGAGGCGGTGCAGGATCTGGAGACCTATCTCAAGCGGGCCGCCCCGGGCCGGGACGTGCAAGGCATTGCCGGGCGCGTGGCCGAGCTGCGGCGACGTCTCAGCACTTGACCAGTTTCAGGAACGACGGGATGGGAGGCGCTTCGTTGGCCTGTGTCGTCGCCGGCGTCACCTGGGCGGGTGGCTTGCGCAAGGCGTTGCCGGGCGCGACGCGATCGAGCACGCGCGGGCTGCTATTCAGACGGGTGACCGGTGCCGCAGTCGGCTTCTGGGCCGATATCAGGGGGGCGGGCGCGGCAGGTGCGCGCACGGGGGGGGCCACTTCGGCAGGGGTGGGGAACAGGCCGGCCGGGGGCGACGAACGTGTCGAGGCCGCGAGGCGGCTCGGGATGTGCTGCGGCTGCGGGGTCGGGGCTGCAGGCATGGCCGGCACCGGCCGGGCCGTGACCGGGGCGGTCGCCGCCGCTGTCGCGGCCGTGCTGTCCAGCTGGGGTTTCAGCCAGCCCAGGATGGGCTCCCACTGGCGCAGGTCGGTTGCGACCCGCTCGGGCGGCAGGTCGAACAGCGTCATGCCGCGCTCCAGGCATTGCACATAGGCCTGCGTCTCGCGCAACACGCCGATGAAGGGCATGCCCAGGCCGTTGGCCCATTCCTTGAGGACATGGGGGGTACGGCTGCGCACGTCGATGCGCATGCCGATGCAGGCCACCTTGCAGCGCCCGCTGGCCACCCGTGGCAGTGCCATCAGTTCGGCATGGCAGGAGGCGGCTGATTCGCGGTCGAAGGCCGAGCCGCAGACCGGCATGAGGATGATGTCGGCGAACATGACCATGCGCGCCAGGTCGAATCCGTGCAGGCCGCCCGGGGTGTCGAGCACGACGTGGGTGATGCCCGCGGGCACGCGCAGGATGTTCTGGTCCACCGTCCAGGGGGCGATGGCGGGGAGATTCTCGTGGCGCTTGCGCAGCCAGGAACGGGTGGACTGCTGCCGGTCGACATCGCCGAGCATGACCGCATGACCCTGATGCGCGCACCATGCCGCGAGATGAGCGGACAAGGTGCTCTTGCCACTTCCCCCCTTGCGATTGACCACGGCGATCACAGGCATGCATGCTCCCGGCGAAAACCCAAAACCACAGTTTGACCGGAATCAATCCGAAAGTCCAGTGCCCGCGGGTAGGGTTAGCTAGGGTTTTTGTAGCGAAAAGCAACACTTGCGGCGGGCGCGGCCGGCTTCAACCCCGTCGGCCCCGGGGGAGCTGCGGGGCGCGCCAGCCCAGCAGGGCGAGGGCGCACAGGCTCAAGACGGCGCCCGCGGCAAAGGTCCAGGGCGCGCCCCAGCGGTCCCAGAGCAGGCCGGCCAGCACGCTGGCCAGCAGCATGGCCAGGCCGCAGACCAGGTTGAACATGCCGAAGGCCGTGCCCCGCAGGTCGGCCGGGGCGGCATCCGCCACCATCGTGGCCAGCAGGCCCTGGGTCATGGCCATGTGCAGGCCCCAGAGCACCACACCGCCCCAGACGAAGAGGCCACGGTCGCTCCAGGCCAGCAGCAGGTCGGCGCCGATCAGCAGCACCAGGCCCCAGGCCAGCAGCTTGCGGTGATCGACGGCATCGGCCAGCCTGCCGAAGGGGTAGGCGCCCAGGGCGTAGACCCCGTTCATGACGATGAGCACCAGCGGCACCCAGGCCAGCGGCAGCCCGCCCTGCTGGGCGCGCAACACCAGGAAGGCCTCGGAAAACCGCGCCAGCGTGAAGACTGCGCCCAGGCCCACCACCCACCAGTAAGCGCCGCTGAGGCGGCGCAGGTTCTCGCGCCGGATCGGGTTGGTGCGTGGCGTGCCCGCCGGGCGCTCCGGTTCCCGCACGCCGAAGACCAGCAGGGCCACGCAGAGGAAGGCCGGAATCACCGCGACCCAGAACACGGCATGGAAGTCATTGGCCCACAGCAGCATCAGGCCCATGGCCAGCAGGGGGCCGAGGAAGGCGCCCGCGGTGTCGAGCGACTGGCGCAGTCCGAAGGCGGCGCCGCGCAGTTCGGGCGGGGCGATGTCGGCCACCAGCGCATCGCGCGGGGCGCCGCGGATGCCCTTGCCCACCCGGTCCAGCAGCCGGGCGGCCACCACGGGTTCGACCGAGGTGGCCAGTGCGAACAGGGGTTTGGAGACGGCGCCCAGGCTGTAGCCCAGCACAGCCAGCGGCTTGCGCCGGCCCCACCAGTCGCTGAGCGCCCCGGAGAAGACCTTGACGACGAGCGCCGTGGCCTCGGCTGCGCCCTCAAGCAGGCCGACCACGAGCATGCTGGCGCCCAGGCCGGTGACGAGGAAGACCGGCAGCAGGCTGTGGATCAGTTCGGAGGAGACGTCCATCAGCAGGCTGACGAAGCCCAGCGCCCAGACGCCGGCGGGCAGGCGCCGGGAGGGGGGAGGGGGCTGGCGATCCGGCATGGCCCGCCCCAGCGGCAGATCAGGCGACGACGACGGGGGCGCCTTCGCCGCGTTCGGCGATCACGCCGATCTCGTGGACCTGCTCACCCAGGCCGCGCAGCGTCTGCGCGGTCGCGGCCGCGTGGGCCGCGTCGATCACGACGACCATGCCGATGCCGTTGTTGAAGGTGCGGTTCATCTCGAAGTCGTCGATGCCCGCAGTCTTTTGCAGCCAGGCGAACAGCTCGGTCTGGGGCCAGCTGCCCTTCCTGAGGTGGGCGGCCGTGCCTTCGGGCAGCACGCGCGGGATGTTCTCCAGCAGGCCGCCGCCGGTGATGTGGGCCAGGGCCTTGATCGGGTGCTTCTGCAAGGCGGCCAGCACGTTCTTCACATAGAGCCGGGTGGGCTCCATGACGGCCTGGCGGAAGGGCTTGCCGTCCAGCGTGACGGGCAGCTGGGCGCCAGCACGCTCGATGCACTTGCGCACCAGCGAGAAGCCGTTGGAGTGCACGCCACTGGAGGCCAGGCCCAGCACCACGTCGCCGGGTTTCACGTTCTGGCCGGTCAGAATCTTCGATTTCTCGACCGCGCCGACGCAGAAGCCGGCCAGGTCGTATTCGCCGGGCGGGTACATGCCGGGCATCTCGGCGGTCTCGCCGCCGATCAGGGCGCAGCCCGAGAGCTCGCAGCCTTTGGCGATGCCACCCACCACGGCGGCCGCCGTGTCGACGTCGAGCTTGCCGCAGGCGAAGTAGTCGAGGAAGAACAGCGGCTCGGCACCCTGCACCAGCACGTCGTTGACGCTCATGGCCACCAGGTCGATGCCCACGGTGTCGTGCAGGTTCCATTCGAAGGCCAGCTTGAGCTTGGTGCCCACGCCGTCGGTGCCGGAGACCAGCACCGGTTCCTGGTAGCGCTTGGGCACCTCGAACAGCGCGCCGAAGCCGCCGATGCCGGCCAGCACGCCTTCGCGCATCGTTTTCCTGGCCAGGGGCTTGATGCGGTCGACCAGGGCGTCACCGGCGTCGATGTCGACGCCGGCGTCTTTGTAGGAGAGGGGGGTGGAGGCGTTGTGGGTGGTCATGGGGCAGTGTCCGGGACGGCAGCGGGCGCAGGCCCGATAGAATTTGCCCAGATTTTAAGGGGGTTCAACCGCCCTCCCGTTCCCATGCCCCTGACGACGACCCAAAAAAGCGCCCTGGCCTGGCTGGCCGTGGCGGCCGCGCTGTTGCTGCTCCTGTGGCTGCTGTCGGCCGTGCTGACGCCGTTCGTGGTGGCCGCCGTGCTGGCCTATGCGCTGGCGCCCCTGGTGGATCGTCTGTGCGCGCTGTCGCGCGGGCGGCTGCCGCGCATGGTGGCCGTGCTGCTGGTGGAGCTGCTGTTCATTCTCGTGGTGCTGGGTCTGGTGCTGCTGCTGGTGCCCGTGATGGCGCACGAATGGCCGCAGCTGCGCGACCAGGTGCCGGTCCTGCTGGAGCGCCTGGGCGGCGCCCTGCAGGGGCTGCTGGCCACCTACGGCATCCCGCTCTCGCTCGACCTGGCCAGCGTCAAGCCGGCCGTCATGAAGTACCTCAATGCCAACATGGAGGAGGCGGTGGGTTCGGTGCTGGCGTCGCTGAAGATCGGCGGCAGCGTGGCGCTGACCGTGTTCGGCAACATGGTGCTGATCCCGGTGGCGCTGTTCTACCTGCTGCTGGACTGGCAGCGTTTCGTGACCCGCTGCGTCGAGTTGGTGCCGCTGCGCCTGCGGGGCGACTACGACAGCTTCATGCAGGAGGCCGATGCCGTGCTCGGCCAGTACCTGCACGGGCAGCTGCTGGTGATGCTGATCCTGGCCGTTTACTACAGCCTGGCCCTGAGCCTGTTCGGGCTGGACCTGGCGCTGCCCATCGGCATCTTCACCGGCCTGGCCGTCTTCGTGCCCTATGTCGGCTTCGGCCTCGGGCTGGTGCTGGCGGTGCTCGCCGGCCTGCTGGAGTTCGCCGCCGGCAACGGCGTGGTGTACGTGGTGGTGATGGTGGCCGTGGTCTACGGCATCGGCCAGCTGGTCGAGAGCATCTACCTGACCCCGCGGCTGGTGGGCGAGCGCATCGGGCTGCACCCGCTGGCCGTCATCTTCGCGCTGCTGGCCTTCGGCCAGCTGTTCGGCTTCGTCGGCGTGCTGATTGCCCTGCCGGCCAGTGCCGTGTTGCTGGTGGCCGTGCTGCGCATGCGGCGCACGTACCTGCAAAGCCGTCTGTACCGCGGATGAAGCAGATCGCCCTGGACATCGGTCTGGCCAGCGGCCCGACGCTGGCTGGTTTCCTGGCCGGCCCCAACGAAGCCGCGCTGCGGCATCTGGAGCTGTGGGTGGGCGCGCGCTCCAGCGCGGCCACGCGCTCGCCGGTACCGACCTACCTCTGGGGGCCGCCGGCCAGCGGCAAGACCCACCTGCTCAAGGCCGTGCGCGAGGCGCTGCGCGAGCAGGGGGCCACGGTGGGCTGGCTCGACGCCGGCATGGTCGAGCCACCGCCCTTCGACGAGCGCTGGGCGGCCGTGCTGATGGACGACGTCCATCTGTACACCGCGGTGCAGCAGCACGCGGCCTTCAACTGGTTCGTCAACGCCCAGAGCGGACATCACTGGGTGCTGGCGGCCGGCGAGCTGGCCCCGGCCGGCCTGAAGCTGCGCGAGGACCTGCGTACCCGCCTGGGCTGGGGCCACGTGTTCGGGCTGCAGGTGCTGACCGAGGCCGAGCGCAGGGCCGTGCTGCGCCGCGCCGCCGATGCGCGCGGCGTCTTTCTGGGCGACGAGGTCATGGACTTCATGCTCACGCGCTTTTCCCGCGATCTGGGCAGCCTGATGCAACTGCTCGACCAGCTCGACGCCTACGCCCTGCAGACCCAGCGGGCCATCACCATTCCGCTGATCAAGGCGATGCTGGAGGAGGTATGAGGCTCCCCCCCTCGGCGACTGCGCGGCGCGCAGCCGCCTCCCCCCTCAAGGTGGCAACGCCAGCGGCCCGGCAAAGCCGGTTTCGTGGCGTTCCCTGCCTGGACTGCTGCGTACGTTGCGTTTCCCGCTCCGACGTGCACTGATGACCATGACGAAAAAGACCAAGCTCGCCCTGTTCGACCTCGATCACACGCTGCTGCCGATCGACTCCGACTACTCCTGGGGCACCTTCACCACCACCATCGGCTGGACCGATCCGGTGGAGTTCGCGCGTCGCAACGACGAGTTCTATGCGCATTACCAGGCGGGCACGCTGGACGTGCACGACTACGTGCGCTTTGCCACCGAGGCGGCGCGCCTGCGTGGCCCGCAGGAGGCGCTGGCGGCGCGCGAGCGCTTCATGCGCGAGGTGATCGCACCGGCCATCCGGCCGCAGGCGCAGGCGCTGGTGCGCCGGCACCAGCAGGCCGGCGACGAGGTGCTGATCATCACGGCCACCAACGAGTTCGTCACCCGCCCGATCGCCGAGGCCTTCGGTGTGCAGCACCTGATCGCGGTCGAACTGGCGCGCGACAGCGCCGGCTGGATCACGGGGGAGATCGTGGGCGTGCCCTCGTTCCGCGAGGGCAAGGTGCGCCGATTTGCCGACTGGCTGGCGGCACGCGGGCTGGACCGGGGGGCGGCCGAGGTGACGTTCTACTCCGATTCCATCAACGACCTGCCGCTGATGGACAATGTGGACCATCCGGTGGCCACCAACCCCGACGGGCGCCTGCGTGCGCTGGCAGGCCAGCGCGGCTGGCCCATCCTGGAACTCTTCAAGCAATGATCAAGAAAATCATCAACAAGCTGCTGGGCAAGTCGTCCGGCGGCAACGGGCGCGGCAACCGGCCCTCCTTCGGCAAGCGCGAGGAGATCGGCGCCGAGGTCCACGGCATCGATCCCGGCCTGGTGGACGACCGCGCCCTCGACGTCGTGCACACCCTGCAGGACGCCGGCTACGAGGCCTACATCGTCGGTGGTGCCGTGCGCGACCTGCTGGTCGGCCTGCGGCCCAAGGACTTCGACGTGGCCACCAACGCCACGCCCGAGCAGGTCAAGGGGCTGTTCCGCCGCGCCTTCATCATCGGGCGGCGCTTCCGCATCGTGCACGTGGTCTACGGCCGCGGTCGCGAGCACGAGGTGATCGAGGTGTCGACCTTCCGGGCCTACATGGACAATGCGGCGGCCGAGCAGGTGGCCGGCAACGAGCGCACCAGCAAGAGCGAGCTCGCCGGCATGAAGCACGCCGTGGATTCGAGCGGCCGGGTGCTGCGCGACAACGTATGGGGCCCGCAGGAGGAGGACGCCACCCGGCGCGACTTCACCATCAACGCCATGTACTACGACCCCGAGACCCAGGTGGTGGTGGACTATCACGGCGGCCTCAAGGACGCGAAGAAGCGTGTGCTGCGCATGATCGGGGACCCGGCGGCGCGCTACCGCGAGGACCCGGTACGCATCATCCGTGCCGTGCGCTTTGCCGCCAAGCTCAGCGCCCTGGGTTTCAAGCTCGAGCCCAAGACGGCCAGGCCGCTGGTCGAGATGAAGGCGCTGCTGGCCGACGTTCCGCAGAGCCGCCTGTTCGACGAGATGCTCAAGCTGCTGCAGACGGGGCACGCGCTGGCCACGATCGAGCAGCTGAAGAAGCTGGGCCTGGCGCAGGGCATCTATCCCCTGCTCGACCTGGTGGTCGAGCGCGCCGGCGAACCCTTCGTGCGGGCGGCGCTCGAGGACACCGACCGCCGCGTCGGCGAGGGCAAGCCGGTGGCCCCGAGCTTCCTGCTGGCCTGTGTGCTGTGGGCTGACGTGCGCGACGGCTGGGCCGAGCGCATCCGGCAGCGCCAGCATGCGCATCCGGCCCTGCAGGACGCCATCGACGATGTCTTCAACGCGCGCATCGGCGACGTGTCCGGGCGCGGCAAGCTGGCGGCCGACATGCGCGAGATCTGGATGATGCAGCCGCGCTTCGACAAGCGCGTGGGCAGCGCCCCATTCGGCCTGGTCGAGCAGCCGCGCTTCCGGGCCGGCTTCGACTTCATGCGGCTGCGTGCCGATGTCGGCGAGATCGACGTGCTGCTGGCCGACTGGTGGCAGGAGTTCAGCACCGCCGACGACAGCCTGCGCCAGGACCTGGTGGACCAGGTGCGCCAGGAGCAGCAGTCCCGCGGCCGCGCCCGTCCCGCGCGCGCCCAGCCGCGCACGGCGGCCGGTGACGAGCCCGCCGCCCCGCCGGCCCCCGAGGAAGCGGCGGCGCAGGACGAGGGCACGGCCGCGCCGAAGAAGCGCCGCCGCCGGCGCCGCCCCGGTGCCAGGAAGAGCGGCGAGGGCGCGCCGGACAGCGGCGTGTGAACCCGCCGGCCCACGCCTGCGAGGTGAGCGCCTTCGTGGCCCTGGGGGCCAACCTGGGGGACGCGCAGGCCACGCTGCAACAGGCACTGCGCGATCTGGCCACCCTGCCGCAGACGCGCTGCGTGCGCAGCTCGTCCCTCTACCGCACGGCGCCGGTCGACGCCACGGGACCGGACTACGTCAATGCCGTGGCCGAGCTGCGCACGGCGCTCGGCCCCTATGAGTTGTTCGCCGAGCTCCAGCGGCTGGAGCAGGCCGCCGGCCGCGAGCGGCCCTGGCGCAATGCGCCGCGCACGCTCGACCTGGACCTGCTGCTCTATGCCGACCTGCGGCAGGACGACCCTGCCCTGACCCTGCCGCACCCGCGGATGCACGAGCGCGCCTTCGTGCTCGTGCCACTGGCCGAGATCGCGCCCGACCGGGTCGGCGCCGCACAGCTGCAGGCCGTGAGCGGCCAGGCCATCACCCGTCTTGGCGGTAACGGCGGCGCGGCGGCTGCGGACTAGAATGCCCCGGCGGCCCGCGCGGCCGCATTGGAGGAATCGATGAAATCCAGCAACCTGCAGGTCGCCACCAAGCTCTGGCTGGCGGTGGCCGTGATCATCCTGGCCCTGACGACCCTGATCGCCTTTGCAGGCGTGCGGTCCGCACGCCTGCAGGCCGAGAGCGAGCTCACGCTGCGCGGGCTCAACGAGCGTGTCAAGGCCGCCAGCACCTGGGCCGGCCTGACCGAAGCCAACGCAGCGCGTACCGTGGCCATGATCCTGACCTTCGATCCGGGCATCGAGGAGCGCCTGGCGCGTGACATCAAGGCCACGACGGAGCGTATCTCCGGGGTCCAGCAGTCCATCGAGGCGATGGCGCTCGACGCCGAGGAGAAGGCTCAGATGGCCAGGATCGCCGAGCTGCGCAAGGCGATGATCGCGCTGCGCAACCAGGCCCAGCAGGCCAAGTCTGCCGGCGACAGTGAGGTCGCGGCGCGGCTGGTCAACGACCAGTACAGCCCGGCCGTGGCCGCCTACGTGGCCGGCCTGCGCGAGCTCGTCGAGCTCGAGGAGCGCGCCGAGCAGCGTTACACCCAGGAGGTCGCCGCCGCCCGCAGCCTCACGATCCAGATCACGGCCGGCGCCGTGGCCATTCTCCTGGTCGGGCTGCTGCTGGGTGCCGCGGTGCTGATCCGCTCGATCCGCGAGCCCTTGCGCGAGGCCAACGCGCTGGCTTCGCGCATCGCCGAGGGGGATCTGAGCGCTCGCATCGACACCTCCCGCGGCGACGAGTTCGGCCAGCTGATGCGCTCGCTCGCGCGCATGAACGAAGCCCTCGCACGCATGGTGCAGCAGGTGCGCCAGAGCACCGACAGCATCGCCACCGCCAGCGCCGAGATCGCCACCGGCAACCAGGACCTGTCGGTGCGCACCGAGCAGACCTCGGGCAACCTGCAGTCCACGGCCTCGGCCATGGAGGAGCTCACCAGTACGGTGCAGCACAGCGCCGACAACGCGCGCCAGGCCTCGCAGCTGGCCGCCAGCGCCTCCAGCGTGGCCCAGAAGGGCGGGGCCGTGGTGCAGGAGGTGGTCTCCACCATGGGCGAGATCAATGCCAGCAGCAAGAAGATCGCCGACATCATCGGGGTGATCGACGGCATCGCCTTCCAGACCAACATCCTGGCGCTCAATGCTGCCGTGGAAGCGGCACGTGCCGGGGAGCAGGGACGCGGCTTTGCCGTGGTCGCCGGCGAGGTGCGCTCGCTGGCCGGACGCAGTGCCGAAGCGGCCAGGGAAATCAAGGCGCTGATCGGCACCTCGGTGCAGAAGGTGGACTCCGGCGCCCGGCTGGTCGGCCAGGCCGGCGACACCATGAACGAGATCGTGCAGTCGGTGCGCCGCGTCGCCGATGTGATCGGCGAGATCACCGCCGCCGCCGGCGAGCAGAGCACCGGGATCGCCCAGGTCAACACCTCGATTGCCAACCTCGACCAGATGACGCAGCAGAATGCCGCGCTGGTCGAGCAGAGTGCGGCCGCTGCGCAGAGCCTGCGTGAACAGGCCGATCAGCTGGCCCGGGCCGTGGCGGTGTTCAAGCTTTCAGGGCATGGGGCGCCCGCGCCCCTGCCCCCTCCGGCCGTGCCCATGGGCCGCCCCCGTCCCCCGGCCCTGGCGACGCCCGCGCCTGCCGCCCGGCCGGCACGCACGGCGCTTGCGGCCCCCCGACCGGCGGCAACCGCTCCGGCAGCGGCCAGGGGCGGCAGCGGCCAGGGGCGGCAGCGACGAGGACTGGGAAAGCTTCTGAGCCGCTGCGCCGGACATGGACACAGGGGCCTGCCCTGGCAGGCCCGTTGCGTTTTTCAGTCCACTTCGGCGATCAGCTCGATCTCGACGCAGGCGCCCAGGGGGATCTGGGCGACGCCGAAGGCGCTGCGCGCGTGGGCACCGCGCTCGCCAAAGAGCTGGCCCAGCAGCTCGCTGGCGCCGTTGGTCACCAGATGCTGCTCGGTGAAGTCGGCGGTGGAATTCACCAGCGACATGAGCTTGACGATGCGCCGCACGCGGTTGAGGTCGCCCACGGCCGCGTGCAGCGTGCCCAGCAGGTCGATGGCCACGGCGCGTGCGGCCGCCTTGCCTTCCTCTGTCGTCATGTTCCTGCCGAACTGCCCGACCCAGGGCTTGCCGTCGCGCCGTGCGATGTGACCACTGAGAAACACGAGCTTGCCGGTCTGCACGAAGGGCACGTAGGCCGCGGCAGGCGTGGCCACGGGCGGCAGGGTGATGTTCAGGGCGCTGAGCTGGTCGTAGATGTTCATGGAGGTTCCTGAAGTTTCCGGGGGGGGACCGCAGGGTTGTGCGCCTGCGGCCATCGAAAAAACCGATTGTCGGGTATTGTTGCGTCCGGGGCCTCGGCCTGTTTCCATCCACCCCATGCTGAGCCAATTCTCGAACCTGCCACGCGACAGCCGCGACACCCTGTTCCTGCTGGGTGTGATCGCCTGGATCGTGCTGCCGCACACGGCCCACCTGCCGCTGTGGTGCAGCGCGCTGGCGGGCGCCATCCTGCTGTGGCGCGGCTGGCTGGCCGTGGGGCAGCGCGTCCTGCCGGGGCGCTGGTGGCTGCTGGGCGTTCTCGTGCTGGCCGTGGCCGGCACGTATCTGAGCTACCGCACGCTGCTGGGCCGCGACGCCGGCGTGGTGCTGATTGTCGTGCTGCTCGCCCTCAAGACCCTGGAGCTGCGGGCCCGGCGGGACGCCTTCGTGGTGTTCTTCCTCGGCTTCTTCACGATGCTGACGAATTTCTTCTACTCGCAGTCGCTGCTCACGGCCGCCGCCATGCTGCTGGCCCTGCTGGGCTTGCTGACGGCCCTGGTCAACGCCCATCTGCCGGCCGGGCGGCCGCCGCTGCTGCAGTCCGCGCGCATGGCGGGCCGCATGATGCTGCTGGGCGCGCCGCTGATGGCCATGCTCTTCGTCTTCTTTCCGCGCTTCGCGCCCCTGTGGGGCACCCCTTCCGACGCCATGGCCGGGCGCAGCGGGCTGGCGCCGCGCATGCAGGTGGGCAACATCACCAGCCTGGCGCTGGACGACAGCGTGGCCATGCGGGTGCGCTTCGCGGGCGGAACGCCGCCGCGGCAGGACCAGCTGTACTTCCGCGGTCCCGTGCTGTCCACCTTCGACGGCCGCGAATGGCTGCCCCTGCAGGCCACCTTCCCGCCCCGCCTGCAGCCACAGGCCGAGCTCCAGGTCGCCGGCACGCCGCTGCGCTACGAGGTGACGCTGGAGCCGCACAACCGGCCCTGGCTGCTGACCCTGGACGCGGCGACCAGTGTGCCGGAGCTGCCGGGGGAGCTGAGCGCGCACATGAACGAGCAGCTGCAGTGGGTGGCCAGTGCGCCGGTCACGGACCGGCTGCGCTATAGCGCGCAAAGCCATGTCGAGTTCCGTCACGGCCCGCTGCGCCCGATCGCCAGCCTGCAGGATTACGTGGCCCTGCCGGCCGGGTTCGACCCGCGCACCCGGGCCTGGGCGGCCGAACTCAGCCGCGAGGCGGGCGGCGACCCGCGCGCGGTGATCGACCTGGCCCTGCAGCGGCTGCGCACCGGCGGCTATGTCTACACGCTCGAGCCCGACGTCTACGGCCGGCACACGGCCGACGAGTTCTGGTTCGAGCGCAAGGCGGGCTTCTGCGAGCACATGGCCTCGTCCTTCGCGGTGCTCATGCGTGCGGCAGGCATTCCGGCGCGCGTGGTCACGGGCTACCAGGGTGGGGAGCGCAATACCGTGGACGACTACTGGGTGCTGCGCCAGAGCGATGCCCATGCCTGGACCGAAGTCTGGCTGCCGGGGCAGGGCTGGCTGCGCGTGGACCCGACGGCGGCCGTCATGCCCAGCCGCATCGGCAGCCTGCAGCGCGTGCTGGCGCCGCGCGGCGCCGTGGCCACGGCCATCGAGACCGTGGTCAGCCCCGATCTGGCCGTGCGCCTGCGGGCCGTGTGGGAGGCCGTCAACAACGCCTGGAACCAGCGCATCCTGAACTACACCCAGAGCCGCCAGCTCAACCTGCTGCGTGCGCTGGGCTTCGAGTCGCCGAGCTGGGAGGACCTGGGCCTGGTGCTCGGCGCGCTGCTGGCCGCGCTGGCACTGGGCGGGGCGGCCTGGACCCGCTGGGAGCGGCAGCGCCACGATCCCTGGCAGCGCCTGCTCCTGCACGTGCGCGGCCGGCTCGAACGCGCCGGCCTGCCGCTGCCGGCGGGCGCGACGCCGCGCGAGATGGCCCACAGGCTGGCGCAAAGGCACGATCCGCAGGACAATCGCGTGCAGGCCATCCAGGCCTGGTTGCGCCGCTTCGAGGAGTTCCGCTATGCGCCGCGCAGCGGGCGCAGCGTGGCGGGCGATCTGGTGGTGCTGCGCCATGAACTGAATGAACTGAACTGGCCCACGTGAGCAAACGACCCCCTGTTTTCCTGCTGCTGACGGCCCTGCTGTTCCTGCTGACCAGCCTGCAGCCCTTGCCGGCCGCAGAGCCCAGGAAGCCGCGCCTCAAGCGCGTGCAGGACACGGCGGTGGCGCTGATCGAGGGCAGCGGCCCGCCCTATGCCGCCCGGCCCGAGGCCATGGCGCTGGCCGACGAGATTGCCCGGCAGCACGGGCTGGATCCGGGGTGGGTCCGGCGCATCCTCGGCAAGACCCGCCACGTGCCGCAGGTGGTGAAACTGATCACGCCGCCGCCGGTGAGCCTGCCGAAGAACTGGCAGCAGTACCGCGGCCGCTTCCTGGAAGCCGAACGCATCCAGGCTGGCGTGGCCTTCTGGCAGGCCCACCGCGAGCTGCTGGAGCGTGCGAGCGCCAGTTATGGCGTGCCACCGGAGGTCATCGTCGGCATCATCGGCGTGGAAACCTATTACGGCCGTCACCTGGGACGCTACCGGGTCGTCGACGCCCTGGCCACGCTCGCCCTGGACTTTCCCGAGGCCCATCCGCGTGCGGCGCAGCGCAGCGCGTTCTTCCGGGCGGAACTCGGCGAGTTTCTCAAGCTGCGCCACCAGGCGGGCCAGGACCCCTTCACGGCCCGCGGCAGTTATGCCGGCGCCATGGGCATCCCGCAGTTCATGCCGTCGAGCTGGGCCCGCCACGCGGTGGATTTCGATGGCGACGGCCGCATCGACCTGTTGAACAGCACGGCCGACGCCATCGGCTCCGTGGCCAGCTACTTCAGGGCCTACAACTGGCAGCCGGGCATGCCCACCCACTACCCGGTGGACTTCGACTACGACCTTCTGGACATGCCGGCCCTGCTGGCGCCGGACATCCGGCCTACCTTTGCGGTGGAGCAGTTCACGGCCAAGGGCATCGTGCTCGGCGCTGCGGGCCGCCAGCACGCCGGTCCGCTGGCGCTGGTGGAGCTGCAGAACGGTGACGACTCGCCCAGTTACGTGGCCGGCACGGAAAACTTCTACGCCATCACCCGCTACAACTGGAGCAGCTATTACGCGCTGGCCGTGATCGAACTGGGCCAGGCCGTGGCCGCCAGGCTGGCACCCGAGGCCCGGGCTCAGGCCAGCACGACGCTCTCGAACACCGGGTGCAGCGCATCGACCCAGAGTTCGACCTCGGACGCGCCAACCTGCAGGTAGTCCAGGCAGTCCGGCCCGTGGCGCTCCCATTCGCGCTGGACCTTCACCCCCTCGAAATCGGCCACCAGGTGCTCGGCCACGGCGGCGACGGCCACCAGGGTGCGCACCTCGGCCGGGATGGTGCCCGAGCGCAGCACGTGAAAGTCGTGGTGCAGGCGCACGGCCAGCGCGATCACCGGCGGGAGGTGCCAGGTGCGCGCCACGATGGCACCCACCACCGCATGGTCGGTGCGGTGCACGGTGTTCTCGGTCTGCGTGAAGCTGCGGTCCTGCCGCGCCAGGGCCTCGGCCAGCGTGCCGGCGTAACCGCGCACGCCCTGCAGCATGACAGGAATGCCCACGTGCATGAACAGACCGCAGGTCTGGGCCAGTCCGGCATCGACGCCATAGAGCTGGCGCGCGATCCAGGCCATGGCCAGCGAACGGCGCGTCGAGGTCTCCCAGAAATGCTCGACCAGCGGTGAACTGATGCGGATGGCGTTGCGCGCCAGAAACCCGGTCAGCAGCGTGATCGTGGGTGCGATGCCCAGCATGGCCACGGCCTCGGCGACCGTGCCGACCTTCTGGGCGCGCGCGTAGTAGGGGCTGTTGGCGGTGCGGATCAGCGCGGCGGCCATGGCCACGTCGCTGCCGGCAATGCGCGCGATCTCGTCCGGATCGGGGTCGGCCTGATCGGCTTCGCGCTGCAGCGCCTGCAGCAGTTCCGGGCAGGGCGGGATCACGATGTCGCGCACCGGACCTTCGGTGCGGGTCAGGTCCAGTTCGCGGTTGATGTCTGCCACGGTCATCGCATTGCCTCCAGCCCGACATTATGCGGACAACCGGCACTCACTCGGCCTGCGGACCTGTCGCCTGCGCGGCTGGCGACGCCTCGTGCTGCCAGTAGCGGCGCGCCCGTTCGCGTTCGCACTGCACCTGCCGTGGCTGCGCGGAGTGCCAGCGTGCCGCGCCGCAGTGCGGGCTCTGCACGACCTGGATGCCGCGTTCGGCATAGCGCTGCAGCACCTCCGGCGCCGGGTGGCCGAAGCGGTTGCGGTAGCCCGCCTGCACCAGGGCCATCGAGGGTGCCACGGCGTCGAGGAAGGGCGCGCTGCTCGAGGTCTTGCTGCCGTGGTGTGGTACCAGCAGCAGGTCGGCCTGCAGCGGCGCGCCGGCCGTCAGCAGGCGTGCCTCCTCGGCGCGCTCGATGTCGCCGGCCAGCAGCACGGCCTGCCGGCCGTTGTCGATGCGCAGCACGCAGGACAGGGCGTTGCTGCGCCGGACCCGCCCGTAGTCCTGCGGGGCCGGGTGCAGCACCTCGAACGCCACGCCGTCCCAGGTCCAGCGCTGGCCTTGGAGGCAGCGCTGTGCCGGGCGCTGGCCCTGCAGCGCATGCCCGTCCTCGATCGAACTCAGCAGAGCGGCCTGCGGCTGCGTGGCGAGGATGGCCGCAGCACCGCCCGTGTGGTCGCTGTCGCGGTGGCTGAGTACCAGATGATCCAGCCGCACGTCGAGGGCGCGCAGCAGGGGCACCAGCTCGCGCTGGCCGGCATCGCTGTCGGCCGAGTGGCGCGGCCCGGCGTCGTAGAGCAGCGCGTGCGTGGCGGTCTGCACCAGCACGGCATTGCCCTGGCCGATGTCGGCCGCCAGCAGCTCGAACTCCCCGGCTGCCGGGCGCACGGGCTGCCAAAGCAACACCGGCAGCAGCAGGGGCAGGCCGCTCAGCCGCAGGCTGGGCGGAAGGCGCAGGGCCAGCAGCAGGCCGCCGAGCAGGCCGGCCACCCCGGCCCACCAGGGGGCCTGGGCCACCGTCAGGGTGGCCCAGGGCAGACCCGCCAGCGCCTCGAGCACCAGGCCCAGCCAGAGCACGGCCTGCGCGGCCGCCTCCCACAGGGGTGGCCACAGCACGCCCAGCAGGGCCAGGGGGGTCACGCCCAGCGTGACCCAGGGGATGGCCAGCAGGTTGGCCAGCAGCCCCACGAGCGAGACCTGGCCGAACAGCAGCAGCGTGAGCGGCGCCAGTGCCAGCGTGATCAGCCATTGCTCACGCAGCAGCTGCAGCAGCCGACGCGCCAGTGCCGGCCGGGTGGCGTGGGGGCCCTGTGCGGCGCCGGCAAACAGCACGCCGACGGCGACGAAGCTGAGCCAGAAGCCGGCCTGCAGCAGCGCCCAGGGGTCGGCCAGCACCACCACGGCGCAGGCCAGCAGCCAGACGTAAGGCCAGGGCCAGTGGCGCGCCGACAGGCGCAGCAGCGTCACGGTGGCCAGCATCAGGACGGTGCGTTGCGCCGGCACGCCCCAGCCGCTGAAGAGTGCATAGGCCAGCGCCAGCGCCAGGCCGCCGATCAGCCCGGCGCTGCCGGCAGGAAATGCCAGGCACAGCCGGCTGCTGCGTCGCCACAGCGCCCGCACCAGCGCGCCCGCCAGCCAGGCGAACAGCGTGACGTGCAGCCCCGAGATGCTCATCAGGTGCGCGACGCCGGTGGCGCGGAACACATCCCAGTCGCTGCGGGCGATGGCCTGCTGGTCGCCCGTGACCAGCGCGGCCACGATGCCCATGGCGCGTGCCCTGGCCTCCAGCGCGGGGTCTGCCGGTGCGCGCTGCACGATGGCGTCGCGCACCCGCTGGCGGGCCTGTTCGACCGGGTGCCAGGCGGTCTGGGCCAGCCGCAGCGGGGCCGGGTCGCGCGCGCCGGTGCGCACGTAACCGCTGGCCTGGAGGTTCTGCTCCCACAGCCAGAGTTCGAAGTCGAAGCCGTGCGGGTTGCGGCTGCCATGCGGCGCGCGCAATCGCACCGTCAGCGCCCAGCGTTCGCCGGCCCGCAGTTCGGGCAGCGCACGCCCGGGCTCGGCGACGGACTCGTCCGCGCCGGGCGGACTGCCGTACCAGCCCAGGGCGAGCTGCGGCGGCAGCGTGACGGACCCGCCGGCGAGCTCGGCCTGCTCGACCCGCAAGCGAAAACGGATGCCGGTGTCACTGAACTGCGGCATGGCCGCCACCCGGCCGGTGACGCGGATGTCCTGCCCCTCCAGGGCCGGCGCCAGGCCCCGGCTGCTGTAGGCGACCGCCCGCCAGCCGGTGCTGCCGGCACCCAGCAGGGCGGCGGCCAGCAGCACCAGGCCGGCGCGCGCCGCAAGGCCGCTCCGCCAGCGCAGGCCGGCGAGCAGCAACCCGGCCGGCAGCAGGAGCAGGGCGTAGCCGGCCCAGGGCCACAGACGGGCTTGCTGCAGCTGCAGCGCCACACCGGCCAGCCAGCCCAGGAGGGCCGGGGCCAGCAGGCGTGCGGTGGCGAAGCCGATGGCGGGCATGGGCGCATGCTAACGCCTGCACCCATGCCCGCCGCCATGGGGCGGCGGGCGCAAAAAAGCCCGCACGGGGCGGGCTTTCCCGGGGGGAGAGAGGCTCAGATGTTGTCGGTGAAGCTGCGCAGCTTGTCCGAGCGGCTCGGGTGCTTGAGCTTGCGCAGCGCCTTCGCCTCGATCTGGCGGATGCGCTCGCGCGTGACGTCGAACTGCTTGCCGACCTCTTCCAGCGTGTGGTCGCTGGTCATCTCGATGCCGAAGCGCATGCGCAGCACCTTGGCCTCGCGCGGCGTCAGGCTGTCGAGGATGTCCTTGACCACCTCGCGCAGGCCGGCCTGCATGGCGGCGTCCACCGGGGCGGTGTTGGCCGTGTCCTCGATGAAGTCGCCCAGGTGGCTGTCGTCATCGTCGCCGATGGGGGTCTCCATCGAGATCGGCTCCTTGGCGATCTTCATGATCTTGCGGATCTTGTCCTCGGGGATCTCCATCTTCTGCGCCAGCAGGCTGGCATCCGGCTCGAAGCCGAACTCCTGCAGGTGCTGGCGGCTGATGCGGTTCATCTTGTTGATGGTCTCGATCATGTGCACCGGGATGCGGATGGTGCGGGCCTGGTCCGCGATGGAGCGGGTGATGGCCTGGCGGATCCACCAGGTGGCGTAGGTCGAGAACTTGTAGCCGCGGCGGTATTCGAACTTGTCGACCGCCTTCATCAGGCCGATGTTGCCCTCCTGGATCAGGTCCAGGAACTGCAGGCCACGGTTGGTGTACTTCTTGGCGATGGAGATCACCAGGCGCAGGTTGGCCTCGATCATCTCCTTCTTGGCCGCGCGCGAGGAGGCCTCGCCCTCGTTCATGCGCTTGTTGATGTCCTTGAGCTCGTCGAGCGGCACCACGACACGCGCCTGCAGGTCGATCAGCTTCTGCTGCAGATCCTGCACCGGCGGGATGTTGCGGCCCATGACGGTGCTCCAGGGCTTGCCGGCGCTGGCCTGCTTCTCGATCCACTTGAGGTTGAGCAGCTGGGAGGCGACGCGGTTGCCGTTCTTGTCGCGGCCGCTGAACTCGGCGATGAACTGCTCCTGCGGGTAGCCGCACTTGTCGACGATGATGCGACGCAGTTCACGCTCCTTCTTGCGGATGTCGTCCACCTGGGCGCGCACCAGGTCGCACAGCTTCTCGATGGTCTTGGCCGTGAAGCGGATGGTCATGAGCTCGTCGCTCAGGGCCTTCTGCGCCTTCAGGTAGGCCGGGGTGCCGTAGCCTTCCTTGTCGTAGACCTTGTGCACCTTCTCGAACAGGGTACGCAGGCGGTCGAAGCGCTCCAGCGCCTGGTTCTTCAGCTCCTCGAGCTTCTTGGTCAGGGCCTTGGAGCCGCCCTTGCCGTCGTCGTCGTCGGCCTCGTCGTACTCGTCGAAGTCCTCCTCGGCCACGAAGTCGTCGGCCTCGTTCGGGTTGGAGAAGCCGTCCACGATGGTGGAGATCACGACCTTGCCCTCGCGGATTTCCTCGCCCATGCGCAGGATTTCGGCAATGGTGGCCGGCGAGGCCGAGATGGCCTCCATCATGGCCATCAGGCCGCCCTCGATGCGCTTGGCGATCTCGATCTCGCCCTCGCGTGTGAGCAGCTCCACCGTGCCCATCTCGCGCATGTACATGCGCACCGGGTCGGTGGTGCGGCCGAACTCGCTGTCCACGGTGGACAGGGCGGCTTCGGCTTCCTCTTCCGCTTCCTCTTCGGTGGCGGCGGTCGGGCCGGTGTTGTTCAGCAGCAGGGTCTCGGCGTCCGGGGTCTGCTCGTAGACGGCCACGCCCATGTCGTTGAGCATGGAGATCACGACTTCCAGCGTCTCGGCATCGACCAGCTTGTCGGGCAGGTGGTCGGAGATCTCGCCGTGGGTCAGGTAGCCGCGGGTCTTGCCCAGCTTGATCAGCTGCTTGAGGCGCTGGCGGCGCTTGGCCATGTCCTCCTCGGACAGCACGGTCTCGTCCAGGCCGAATTCCTTCATCAGGGCCCGTTCCTTGGCCTTGCTGATCTTCATGCGCAGGGGCTTGACCTTCTCCGGGGTGTCGGTGGTCTCGCCGGGTTCCTCGGCGAATTCGGCCTCGAGGTCGACGTCTTCATCCTCTTCCGGCTTGGCCGCGTTCTTGGGCTTGCGGCCGCGCTTGGCGCCGGTCTTGGCCGGCGGGGTGCCGGCCTCGGCCGCAGCGGCCTTGGGCGGGCGGCCGGGCTTCTTCTTGACGACCACTTCTTCAGTGGCCGCAGCGACTTTCTTCAGTTCGGCCGCGGTGGGCTTGGCGGCCTTCTCGGCCTTTTCGGTCTTCGTGGCCTTGGCGGCGGGCTTGGCGGGGGTCTTGGCAGCAGTCACAGGTTGGGCTTTCGTGGCGGGCTTGGCCGCAGCCTTGGCCGCGGGGCGGGCTGCAACCTTGGTTGCAGCCGGCGCCTTGGCAGCGGGCTTCGGTGGGGCCTTGGCGACGGCTTTGGCAGCGGGCTTTGCAGGCTTCTTGGGCTTTTGAGCGGGCATGGGAGAACCTCGAAACTTCAAAAAACGAACACGAAGAAACAAACGAAGCACCGCGGACAGCCGGCGCTCGGGGGAGGACAGAGGAGGGGATCCTCAGGGGCAAGATGGGAGGGCGAACATTTGGGATGCAGTCCTTGCGGTAAGGTGGCCGGTTGTGCAATCGGTGCTACGGTTGGCCTGGCCCGGAGGTGCTGCTGTCGCTCTTGCCGGAAAACAGGATCGGATTATACCCGGCGAAGCCGGAAATTCAACGCCGGCGCGGGTTTTCAGGGCTCACGCGCTGGCCGTGCTGCCGCTTTGCAGGGCCAGGCGGCGGTCCCGCAGCTCGCGGTAGCGCTGCTGGGCCTGCGGATCGGTGGATGCCGCTGCCAGGGCTTCGGTTTCCGCAGCCTTGAGCTGGTCGATCAGCATGGGTTTGAGCAGGTTGCGCAATTCGGCCAGGGCTTCGCCGTGGTCCTCGGTGGGCAGCAGGTCGGAGCCGGTCATGAGCCGATGCGCCAGCGCCTGGGCCGCATGCCCCTGCAGGGCCTCGTGCAGCGCTCCCCAGGGCAGCGGGCCGTATTCGTGCAGCTGGGCTTCAAGCCAGCTCAGCAGCTCGCCGTGGGCGCCGGGCAGGGCGCACAGCAGGGCATGGTCCTCGCTGGAGAGCTGGTCCCACAGATGGCTGTGCGCGAGCAGCAGTCGCGCCGCATGGTCCGGGCGCCGGTCGGCGGGCTGGCCGCGGCCGCTCATGCGCGGAGCCGGCGGACGCTGTGCCTTCCTGTAGCCGCCCGCAGCGGCCGAGGCAGCATCGTCCGGGCGAGGGCGTTCTCCCCGGCGGGCTGCAGAAGCGCCGCGCGCCGGCGTGTCCCAGAGCTGGATCAGATCCTGGGCATCCAGTTGCACCAGGGCCGCGATCTCCCCCAGCAGCTGGCGCTTGAGTGCGCCATCGGGCAGCAAGCCCCAGAGCGGCCGGGCGTTGCTGGCCAGGTGTGCCCGGCCTTCGGCCGTGGACAGGTCGCAGCCCTCGCGGGCCGACTCGATCAGGAAGCGGCTCAGGGGGACCGCCTCGCCGACGCAGCGGGCAAAGGCCTCCTGGCCGTTCTCGCGGATGTAGCTGTCGGGGTCGTGCTCGGCCGGCAGGAACAGGAACTTGATGCTGCGCACGTCGCTGGCATAGGGCAGGGCGCCGTCGAGTGCCTTGCGCGCGGCGCGCCGGCCGGCGGCATCGCCGTCGAAGCTGAAGACGACCGAGTCGGTGAAGCGGAACAGCTTCTGCACATGGTCCGGGGTGCAGGCCGTGCCCAGCGTGGCCACGGTATTGGGAAAGCCCAGCTGGGCCAGCGCGACCACGTCCATGTAGCCCTCGGTCACCAGCACGTAGCCGGCATCGCGGATGGCGTTGCGGGCTTCGAACAGGCCGTAGAGTTCATGGCCCTTGCTGAACACCGGCGTTTCCGGCGAGTTCAGGTACTTGGGCTTCTCGTCGCCCAGCACGCGGCCGCCAAAGCCGATGCATTCGCCCTTGACGTTGCGGATGGGGAACATGATGCGGTCACGGAAGCGGTCGTAGCGCTTGCCCTCGCCGCCGTCCTCGCCCTCGCTGGCGATCACCAGGCCGGATTCGACCAGCAGCGGATCGTCGTAGTTCGGGAACACGCTGGCCAGCGAGCGCCAGCCCTCGGGCGCATAGCCCAGCCCGAAGGCCCTGGCGATCTCGCCCGAGAGACCGCGGCCCTTGAGGTAATCGATGGCCCGCGGGGAGCTCCTGAGCTGCTTGCGCCAGGCCTCGCCGGCCTTCTCCAGCACGTCGCTGAGCGTGGCCTGCTTCTGCCGCTGCTCGGCGGCGCGCGCGCGGTCCTGCGGGCTGGCTTCGTCCTCGGGCACCTGCAGGCCGTAGTGCTGGGCCAGGTCCTTGACGGCCTCGACAAAGCTCATGCCGGTGTGCTCCATCAGGAAACCGATGGCGTCGCCGTGCTTGCCGCAACCGAAGCAGTGGTAGAACTGCTTGGCCGGGCTGACCGTGAACGAGGGCGATTTCTCCGCGTGGAAAGGGCACAGGCCCATGAAGTTGGCACCGCCCTTCTTGAGCTGGACGTAGCGCCCGACGATCTCCACGACGTCGGCACGCGCGAGCAGCTCCTGGATGAAGGACTGGGGAATGGCCATGGAGCCGATTGTAGGAACTGCGGCGCCGGGACCGGGTTCAGTCCCCCCGAACCGCGCCTTCGCGGCGCGGATCGGCGCCACCCTGCAGCCCGCGCGGCCGCCTCTCCAGGGCCTGCAGCCCGCTGGTCAGGGGCAGTTCGACCACGCTGTGGCCACGCGCGCTCAGCGCTGTGCGCGTGGCGGGGGAATAGCGCCCCTCCTCCAGCAGCACCGGGCCGCTGAAGGCCGCGAAGTTGGGCAGGTCGATCGCGGCCTGCACGTCCAGGCCCCAGTGGAGCACACCATAGACGAGCTTGCCCGTGTAGTGGTAGATGTAGGCCCCGCCCGGGCTGCCGCCCGTGAGCACGAGCTGGCCCGAGATGCGTTCGAACACCAGGGTCGGGGACATGGAGGAGCGCGGCCGCTTGCCCGGCTCCACGCGGTTGGCGATGGGCGCTCCGGTGGGCGTGCGCGGCTCGAAGCTGAAGTCGGTGAGCTGGTTGTTGAGCAGGAAGCCGCCGGTCAGGCCCAGGCCGCGGTTGACCATCTGGCGCGCGCCCCAGGCGTCCTCGATGCTGCCGGTCATGGCCAGGGCGTTGCCATGCGCGTCGACGACGCTGAGGTGCGAGGTCCCGCGCTCGGGCTGCTCGGTCATGGGCCCCAGGCTGGACTGGATGCCGGCCGGCGTGCCGGGCGGCGCCTCGGGCATGCGCCTGGCCGCGCGGCCGGTGCCGATGAGCCGGGCCCGCTCGGCGAGGTAGTTCGGGTCGAGCAGGTTCCGCCAGCTGCCGCCGGGTGCGGGCACGTAGTCGGGGTCGGCCAGATAGAGCGCGCGGTCGGCCGCCGCCAGGCGTGCGGCTTCGGTATAGAGGTGCAGCCAGTCGGCGCCGGGGTGCAGCCCCGACGGCCCGCGTACCAGGGGCAGTGTGGGCGCCGGCGTGTGCTCGAGCAGACCCAGGATCTGGCCCATGGCCAGTGCGCCCGAGGAGGGCGGCGGCATCCCGCAGATGCGGTAGTGCCGGGCCTGCAGGCCCGCCCGGCTGGCGCGCACAGGGTGGTCGAAGCACAGCGGCACCCGGACCCGGGCCTCGTAGTCTGCGAGGTCGGCCAGGGTCAGCCGGCCCGGGTTGTCCGGATGGTGGCGCACCTTGTCGACGATGGCCTGCGCGATCGCGCCTTCGTGCAGCGCGCGCGCACCGTCGGCCGCGATGGCGCGCAGCACGGCGGCGAGCTCCGGGTTCTGCAGGCGGTGGCCCACGGGCCAGGGCCGGCCGCGGGCATCGTAGAAATAGCGGGCTGCCTCCGGGTCGCGCCGCAGCCGCGTCTCGCGCGCCAGCAGCGCGTGCAGGCGCGGGCTGACGGCAAAGCCCTGTTCGGCCAGTTCGATGGCGGGCTCGAACAGGCGCTCCCAGGGCAGGCGGCCGTGGCGTCGGTGGGCCAGCTCCAGCATGCGCAACGTGCCGGGCACCCCCACGGCGCGTCCGCCGGTCACGGCCGTCTGGAAGTCCATGGCCCGGCGCTGCGGCGTGAGGAACAGGTCTTCGTCGGCGCCGGCCGGTGCGGTCTCGCGGCCATCGTAGGCTTCGGTCAGCTGGCCGTCATGGTGCAGCAGGAAGGCGCCGCCGCCGATGCCGCTGGACTGGGGTTCGACCAGGGTCAGCACCATCTGCGCGGCAATCGCGGCATCCACCGCGCTGCCGCCGGCGCGCAGCATGCGATGACCGGCTTCGGCCGCCAGCGGATGTGCCGCCGCGACGGCGTGCCGGCGCCCCGACCACAAGGGTTTGCGGCTCAGGCCGGTGGCAGCCTCGGGTTGCGCGGGCAGCGTGGCCGATGGGGCCGTCGCCGTGGGCGCTGGCGTGAGCGGCGCGCAGCCCGTGGCCAGCAGGGCCAGGGTCAGGACCAGGGCGGCGGGTCGACGTGGCATCGTGCGCTCCTGGCCCGGGGCCGGCTCAGCGCGGCGCCAGACGGATGGCACCGTCGAGGCGGATCACCTCGCCGTTGAGCATGTCGTTCTCGATGATGTGGCGGGCCAGCTTGGCGTAGTCCTCGGGCGTGCCCAGGCGGCTGGGGAAGGGCACGCTGGCGGCCAGCGCGTCCTGCACCTCCTGCGGCATGCCGAAGAGCATGGGGGTGCCGAAGATGCCGGGGGCAATCGTCATGTTGCGGATGCCGTTGCGCGCCAGGTCGCGCGCGATCGGCAGGGTCATGCCCACGATGCCGCCCTTGGAGGCGCTGTAGGCGGCCTGGCCGATCTGGCCGTCATAGGCGGCCACGCTGGCGGTGGAGATCAGCACGCCGCGCTCGCCGGTGGCTTCGGGCTCGTTTTTGCACATGGCCTCGGCGGCCAGGCGGATCATGTTGAAGCTGCCGATCAGGTTGACGGTGATGGTCCTGCTGAACGCGGCCAGGGTGTGCGCGCCGTTCTTGCCCACGGTCTTCTCGGCCGGGGCGATGCCTGCGCAGTTGACCAGGCCCATGAGTTTGCCCAGCGCCACGGCCTTGGCCACCACGGCCTGCGCATCGGCTTCCTGGCTGACGTCGCACTTGACGAAGGCGCCGCCGATTTCTTTGGCAATGGCCTCGCCGCGGTCGGCCTGCAGGTCGGCGATGACGACCTTGCCGCCGTTGGCCGCGAGCATGCGTGCCGTGCCTTCGCCGAGACCCGAGGCGCCGCCGGTGACGATGAATACCTTGCCTGCGATCTGCATGAAGTTCTCCTGTGATTGACGTTGACGTAAACGTCAATTATGGCCCAGCCCCTGTTTTTTGCGATCGCCCGATGCCGGGCGGCGAAGCGGCTCAAGATTGCTGCTATACTCGCGGTCTCGAACGAATTCTCAGGCGCGTAGCTCAGCTGGTTAGAGCACCACCTTGACATGGTGGGGGTCGTTGGTTCGAGTCCAATCGCGCCTACCAAACTTTCCCGAAGCCCCGCATCCCCCAAGGCACCCTCAGGGTAAACCTTGGGGCGCTTGCGCTGCGCACTTCCTAGAATGCCTTGCAGCACCGAACAAGGATCCGGCCCAAGCGGTCGTGGAGAGGAGACCAGGGCAATGAAAGAACACAAGGGTGAGGCCGCCGGCAATGCCGAGCGGATCATCAAGAAATACCCCAACCGCCGTCTGTACGACACCAATACGTCGAGCTACATCACGCTGGCAGAGATCCGGCAACTGGTGATGGCCAGCACCCCCTTCGTCGTGCGCGATGCCAAGACCGGCGAAGACCTGACACGCAGCATCCTGCTGCAGATCATCCTTGAGGAAGAGTCCGGCGGCTCGCCGATGTTCAGTGCCTCGGTACTGGCCAACATCATCCGTTTCTACGGCCATGCGATGCAGGGCTTCATGGGAGGCTACCTGGAGAAGAACATCCAGACGCTGCAGGACATGCAGAGCCGGCTGGCCGAGCAGTCCCGGGGATTGACACCCGAGATGTGGAGCCAGTTCATGGCCATGCAGGCGCCCGTGATGCAGGGACTGGTCACGCAGAACCTCGAGCAGTCCAAGAACATGTTCGTGCAGATGCAGCAGCAGATGCAGAAACAGACCGAGCAGATGCTCGAGTCTCTCGGACTCAAGCGCTGAGCGGGCCCTTCCCGGGAAAAACTGGGACAATCGCGGCATGAGTTCCACCGCATTTCAGGCAGGCGCGAGATGAGTCGCCGCCGTACGCCGCTGCGTATCGGCCTGTCGGCGCGGATCTTCCACCCCGAGCCCGGCGCCAGCGGCCTCAAGACCAAGACCCTGCTCATGTTCGAGCAGTCGATCGCCCAGTGGGCCCTGTCGCGGGACATGCTGCTGCTGATGGTGCCCTCGGTGCTGCAGGACGGTGAGCTGATGCGCAGCAACATCCGCCTGCGTGACTACGCGGAATACCTGGATGGGCTGATCCTGCAGGGCGGGGCCGATGTCAGCCCGCGCGCCTATGGCGAGGAGCCGCTCAAGCCGGAGTGGAGCGGCGATCCGGTGCGCGATGCCTACGAGCTCGAGCTCGTGCATGAGTTCATGGAGGCTGGCAAGCCGATCCTGGGCATCTGCCGCGGGATGCAGTTGCTCAACGTGGCCCTGGGCGGCTCGCTGTACCAGGATTTGCCGACCCAGCGTCCCGGTCCCGTCTCGCACGAGAGCGGGCAGTACGACAAGCATGCCCATGCCATCCGCTTCGCCGAAGGTGGCCGCATGGCCGAATGGTTTGGTGGCATCGAGGGCGGCAACGTGGTGTCGATCCATCACCAGGCGGTCAACCGGCTGGGCCGTGACGTGGTGGTGGAGGCAATTTCCGGGGAGGACGGCGTCGTGGAGGCCATACGCTGGAACGGCGACAGCTTCGTCTGCGGCGTGCAGTGGCATCCGGAATTCCATGGCCCGGCCTCCGAAGGGGGCACCTTGCTCGACTGCGTGCCGCTGCTGGAGGCCTTTCTTGCGGCCGCGCGCGAGGCCCGCGAACAGGACGCGCCAGCCAGCCTGCTGCCCGGCATGGCCTGAGAGGCAGACCGCTGCAGGACGGTTTGCAACCGGCCTGCAATACCCACTTCTGAAACTATGACCACTGAAAACAAGTCCGCGAAGATCGGTTTCGTCAGCCTGGGCTGCCCCAAGGCCCTGACCGACTCCGAGCTCATCCTCACCCAGCTCAGCGCCGAGGGCTACCAGACGTCCAAGACCTTCCAGGGCGCGGATCTGGTGATCGTCAACACCTGTGGCTTCATCGACGATGCGGTCAAGGAAAGCCTGGACACCATCGGCGAGGCCCTGGCCGAGAACGGCAAGGTCATCGTCACAGGCTGCCTTGGCGCCAAGACCGGCGAGGGTGGCGGCAATATGGTGAAGGAGATCCACCCCAGCGTGCTGGCCGTGACCGGCCCGCATGCCACGCAGGAGGTGATGGATGCGGTGCACGCCCACTGCCCCAAGCCGCACGATCCCTTCATCGATCTGGTGCCGGGGGCATTCGGCGAGGCCGGGCTCAAGCTCACGCCGCGCCACTATGCCTACCTGAAGATCAGCGAGGGCTGCAACCACCGTTGCACCTTCTGCATCATTCCCTCCATGCGTGGCGACCTCGTTTCGCGTCCGGTGGGCGACGTGCTGAAGGAAGCCAGGGCGCTGTTCGAAGGCGGCGTGAAGGAGTTGCTGGTGATCAGCCAGGACACCTCGGCCTATGGCGTCGACGTCAAGTACCGCACGGGCTTCTGGGACGGCAAGCCCGTCAGGACCCGCATGCTCGAGCTGGTGCAGGCGCTCGGCGAGCTGGCGGAAGCGCACGGCGCCTGGGTGCGCCTGCATTACGTCTATCCGTACCCACATGTGGACGAGATCCTGCCCTTGATGGCGTCCGGTCGCATCCTGCCCTATCTGGACGTGCCGTTCCAGCACAGCCATCCCGACGTGCTCAGGCGCATGAAGCGCCCGGCCAGCGGGGAACGCAATCTGGAGCGCATCCAGCGCTGGCGGGAGATCTGCCCGGAACTGGTGATCCGCAGCACTTTCATCGCCGGCTTCCCTGGCGAGACGGAAGAGGAGTTCCAGCACCTGCTCGATTTCATGCGCGAGGCGCAGATCGACCGTGCCGGCTGCTTTGCCTACAGCCCGGTGCAGGGCGCGGCGGCCAACGAGCTGCCGGGCATGCTGCCCGAGGATGTGCGGGAGGCGCGCCGGGCGCGCTTCATGGCGGTGGCCGAGGAGGTTTCCACCGCCCGGCTGCAGCGCCGCATCGGCGCCACCATGCAGGTGCTGGTCGACTCGGCCCCGGCGCTGGGGCGCAAGGGTGGCGTGGGCCGCAGCTACGCCGATGCGCCCGAGATCGACGGGGTGGTGCAGCTGCTGCCGCCGGAGAAGATCAGCAAGACGCTCAAGGTCGGGGAGTTCACGCGGGCGCGCATCGTCGGCACGCAGGGGCACGATCTCGTCGCGCTGCCGATCTGAGCGGGCAAGAAAAAAGCCGCTGCAATACAGCGGCTTTTTTGGATCTTGGTGCCCAGAAGAGGACTCGAACCTCCACGCCTCTCAGCGCTAGTACCTGAAACTAGTGCGTCTACCAATTCCGCCATCTGGGCATTTCAGGGAAGCCGGAATTATATGCCGAATTCAGGTGGCTCTGTGGCCATGGCGGCCCCAACACGGAAGCCGGGTTGATCACCCGCACACGGCACCACAGGGATGGCGCCCGGCTCGCACATCAAATGCCGGCAGCGCAGCAGAAAAACAAAAAGCCGCTGATCTTCAGCGGCTTTTGGTCATAAACTTGGTGCCCAGGAGAGGACTCGAACCTCCACGATGTTACTCGCTAGTACCTGAAACTAGTGCGTCTACCAATTCCGCCACCTGGGCATCTCAGGAACAAGAACAGGATTGTATATCAAGAATATTGCTCACACCGGCAGCCTGCTGGAAGAAATCGAAGGAACCATCAACGGCCACCGTGATGGGCATGGCTTCGTGGTGCGAGATGACGGCGAGCCCGACATCTACCTGCCACCCAACGAGATGCGTGCGGTGCTGCACAAGGACCGCGTCAAGGCCCGCATCGTGCGGCTGGACCGCAAGGGGCGCCCCGAAGGACGCGTGCTCGAGATCATCGAGCGCTCGCCCCAGCCCATCATCGGCCGTCTGCTGCAGGAAAGCGGTGTCTGGCTGGTGGCGCCCGAAGACAAGCGCTACGGGCAGGACGTGCTGATCCCCAAGGGGGCCACCGGCCAGGCCAAGCCGGGCCAAGTGGTGGTGGTCGAACTGGTGGAGCCTCCGGCCCTCTACGGCCAGCCCGTGGGTCGCATCAAGGAGGTGCTGGGGGAGATCGACGACCCCGGCATGGAGATCGAGATCGCGGTGCGCAAGTACAGCGTGCCGCACGAATTTTCCGAGGCCTGCATCGCGCAGGCCCGCAGCCTGCCCGACAAGGTGCGGCCGCAGGACACGAAGCACCGCGTGGACCTGACCGACGTGCCGCTGGTCACCATCGACGGCGAGGACGCGCGCGACTTCGACGACGCCGTCTATTGCGAACCGGCCACCCAGGGCCGCGGCAAGAGCGCCGTGCGCGGCTGGCGCCTGCTGGTGGCGATTGCCGACGTCAGCCACTATGTGGAGACCGGCTCGGCCATCGACGTCGATGCCTACGACCGCGCCACCAGCGTCTATTTCCCGCGCCGCGTGATCCCCATGCTGCCGGAGAAGCTGTCCAACGGCCTGTGTTCGCTCAACCCCGACGTGGACCGGCTGTGCATGGTCTGCGACATGTTCGTCACCAGCGAGGGCGAGGTCTCGGCCTACCAGTTCTACCCGGCGGTGATGCACAGCCATGCCCGTCTCACCTACACCGAGGTGGCGGCCATCCTGGCCAACACACGCGGCCCCGAGGCGGCCAAGCGCAAGGAACGCGTGCAGGACCTGCTCAACCTGCACGACGTCTACCGCGCCCTGCTGGCCGCGCGCGCCAAGCGCGGCGCCGTGGATTTCGAGACCACCGAAACCCAGATCGTCTGCGACGAGAGCGGCCGGATCGAGAAGATCGTGCCGCGCGTGCGCACCGAGGCGCACCGCCTGATCGAGGAGGCCATGCTGGCCGCCAACGTCTGCAGTGCCGACTTCATCGGCCACAGCAAGCATGCGGGCCTGTTCCGGGTGCACGAAGGCCCGACCCCCGAGAAGAACGAACTGCTGCGCAACTACCTCAAGGCCACGGGCGTCGGGATGACCATCAGCGAGAACCCCACGCCGGCCGAATTCCAGGCCATCGCCCTGGCCACCAAGGAGCGGCCGGACGCGCAGCAGATCCACACCATGCTGCTGCGCTCCATGCAGCAGGCCATCTACACGCCGCACAACAGCGGCCATTTCGGCCTGGCCTTCGAGTCCTACACCCACTTCACCAGCCCGATCCGGCGCTATCCCGACCTGCTGGTGCACCGCGTGATCAAGGCCATCCTGGGCAAGACGCGCTACCACCTGCCGGCCCTGCCGACGCCGGGCGAGGCGCACGCCAAGCTCTCGCGCCGGATCGAGAAGAGCGAGGCCGCCAAGATGAAGGTCTCGGGGGAGAAGCCCAGGAAGGTCAGCGCCGAACTCATGGCCTGGCAGGCCGCCGGCCTGCACTGCAGTGCCAACGAGCGCCGCGCCGACGAGGCCAGCCGTGACGTCGAGGCCTGGCTCAAGTGCAAGTACATGCGCGAGCACCTGGGCGAGGAATACGGCGGCGTGGTCACGGCGGCCACCAGTTTCGGCCTGTTCGTCACGCTGGACGCCATGTACGTCGAGGGGCTGGTGCACATCACCGAACTCGGGGGCGAATATTTCCGCTTCGACGAGGCGCGCCAGGAACTGCGCGGCGAGCGCACGGGTATCCGCTACGCCATCGGCACGCGGGTGCGGGTGCAGGTCAGCCGCGTCGATCTCGATGGCCGGCGCATCGATTTCCGCCTGGTGCGCGAAGGCGAGGCGCTGACCTCCCGCGCCCTGCGCGACAAGGGGCTGGCGCCCGAGGCGGACGAGGACGACGGCGTGCCGCGCAAGGGCTCGTCCAGGCGCTCGGCGCGCAAGGCCGACGCGGGGCAGAAGCGCGCGTCACAGTCGCCGATCCAGGCGCTCAAGGCCTCGGTCAAGGCGGCGGCGAAGAAGGTCGCAGCCAAGGCCCGGGGGAGCAAGTCACGCCGCTGATCACGGGCTGATGTCCGGCCCGGCCCCGGGCCTGGCGCTTTTGAACGTGCTCCAGCGCCGGCCGATCTAGCCGTGCCGTGCCAGGGCGCCGGCAGTCAGCGGCTGGTCGTGCGGCCAGGCATCGGCGGCCTGGCCGTGCAGCCAGACAGCTGCGCAGGCGGCCTCGAACGCGTTCTCGCCCCGGGCCAGTCGCGCGCCGATCAGGCCCGCCAGCACGTCGCCCGTGCCCGCCGTGGCCAGCCGTGCATTGCCCGTGGGGTTGAGCACGGGCACGCGGCCGGGCGCGGCGATGACCGTGCCCGATCCCTTGAGCACGACGCAGGCGCCGGACTGCTCGCTCAGCCGCCGTGCGGCGGCCAGCCGGTCCTGCTGCACCTCGGCCGCGCTGCAGCCCAGCATCCGGGCTGCCTCCAGCGGGTGGGGTGTGAGCACCGTCTGGCGCTCACGCGGGCCGCGGGCGCGCAGCAAGGCCTGGAGTTGCGTGTCCTGGCCGATGGCGTTGAGGGCGTCGGCATCCAGCACCAGGCCCGGCGCCGCCGAGAGCACATGGTGCAGCTGAGCGGCAATGGCCGGGCCGCCGCCGCAGCCGGCGACGACCGTCAGCCCGGCGGGCGCAAGGCTGTCGGGCCTGCGGAACATGAGCTCGGGCTGCGTGGGGTCCACGCCCAGGCTGCCGCCGTCGAGCAGGCCCACGAACACGCGCCCGGCGCCGTGATGCAGCGCCGCGCGGGCCGCGAGCAGGGCGGCGCCCACCATGCCGGGGGCGCCTCCGATGACGGCCACGTCGCCATAACTGCCCTTGTGCGTGGCGTGCCGTCGCTGCGGCTGCGCCGGGGCGCCACCGAGCCAGGCCTGGGGCGCCGCGGCCGACAGATCGGCGCCCAGGTCGTCCAGCCAGACCTGGCCAGCCTGGTCGCGACCGCGGGCCGTGTAGAGGCCGGGCTTGAGGGTCGGCAGGCTCAGGGTGTGCCAGGCGCGCACGCAGGGGCCCGGGGCAGCGCCGGTGTCGGCGTCCAGGCCCGAGGGCAGGTCCACGGCCAGCACCGGCACGCTCAGCCCGTTGAGCTGCGCGATCCACTCGGCCAGCCGGCCCTCGGGGGCGCGCGTGGCGCCGATGCCCAGCAGGGCGTCGATGGCGCAGTCGCAGTCCTGCGCAGGCGCATCGATGAAGCGTACGCCGGCGGCAGCCGCGCGGGCCTGTGCGGCACGGGCATCGGCCGGGGCCGTGGCGGGGTTCCCCAGCCAGCCCACCTGCACCGCCTTGCCCCACTGCTGCAGGTGCAGGGCGGCCTCCAGACCATCACCGCCGTTGTTGCCGGGGCCGCAGGCGATCCAGTAGCGCTGCGCATGGGGGGCGATGGCCAGCGCCAGCCGCGCCGTGGCCAGGCCGGCGCGCTGCATCAGGGTGTGTGGCGGCAGCGTGGCGGCCAGGGCCTGTTCCAGCGTGCGTGTTGCCGCGACGCCATGCAGGGGATGGGACGGGCCGGGAACGATGCGCTGCATGAGGCCGGCGGTGCCCGCTCAGAATTCGTAGCTGTCGCCTTCGCGCGCCAGCCGGATGTCCGGCCCGCCGGCGGGCACCGGGTTGGCGGCCAGGGCCTGGGCGAAGGCCGCCTCGAGTGCGTCGTCGCTGCGCGTGGGCTCGTGGTGCGTGCAGTACAGCACCCTGGCGCCGGCCTGCGTGGCGTACTGGATGCTGGAGGCGAAGGTGCCGTGGCCCCAGCCGACCTTGGACGGGTATTCCTGCGCCGTGTAGGAGGTGTCGGCGATCAGCACGTCCACGCCCTGCATGCCGCGCAGGATGGCGGCCTGCTTCTCGTCGACGAAGCTCTGGTACTCGGCATGTTCGGCGTCTTCGGGCGCGTAGATGTTGTACGGCGGCTCGTGGTCGCCGGTGAAGAAGACCGACTTGCCGCCCGCTTCGATGCGGTAGCCGAAGTTGATGACCGGGTGGTTCAGCAGGTAGGGCGTGATGGTGGCGCTGCCGACCTGGATGCTCTGCTCGGGCATCAGCGTCACGTACTCGATGCTGCCCTTCATCTCGGCCTCGCGCACCGGGAAGTAGCTGTACTGCAGCTGGACCGACATGACCTGCTCGACCCCCTGGCCCGAGACGGGATCGTAGGCGCCATGCAGGCGCAGCACGTTGCCCGGGATGAAGTTGGGGATGAAGAAGGGCAGGCCCTGGATGTGGTCCCAGTGCGAATGGCTGATGAAGACGTTGGCCTGCACCGGCAGCTCCGCCAGCAGGGTCTGGGACAAGGGGAAGATGCCGGTGCCGGCGTCCAGGATGATGAGCTCGTTGGCGTCGGTGCGTACCTCGATGCAGGTGGTGTTGCCGCCGTAGCGCACCGTGTGCGGTCCGGGGGAGGCGATGGAGCCGCGCACGCCCCAGAACTTGACTTTCATGCTTCGAGCTTGGAGAAGACCTGGGCTTCCGCGAACAGCGCACCGAGATCGCCGAGTCCGGCGATGACGTGCTCGAGGTCGCCGCCGAGCCGTCGGACCATGGCCGGGGTCAGTGGCTCGACGAACTGGTTGCCGCCGAAGCCGAACTGCAGCTTCTTGCTGATCTGGTTGGCGGCGAAGACGCAGGCCACCATGGGCGTGTCCTTGACGTCGGGGCCGTGCATGTTCTGGATGGTCTCGACCAGCGAGGGGGCGAAGCGCCATTTCTCCACCAGCATGCCGCCCACCACTGTGTGGTCGACCCCGATGGTCTGGCGCAGCGCCTCGTGCAGCGAGCTGCCGTCCTGCTTGCTGGCCTCCAGCGCCTGCCGGAACTCCTGCGGCATGAACTGGGCGAACACCACCTTGCCGAAATCGTGCAGCAGGCCGGCGATGAAGCAGTCCATCGGGTCGGCGCCATCGAGGTCGCTCGCGATCTTCTTGGCGATGTTGGCCGTGGCCAGCGAGTGCAGCAGGTACTGCTGCACATCGAAGCCGGCGGCGTTGCTCTTGGGCAGCATGCCGATGGCGGCAATGCTCAGCGCCAGGTTCTTGATGGTGTTGAAACCCAGGAAGACCACGGCGTGGTTGATCGAGGTGATCTGCTTGGGCAGGCTGTAGTAGGCCGAGTTCACGACCTTGAGGATCTTGACCGTGACCACCGGATCCTTGTCGATCACCTGCACCAGGTCCTTGGGGGTGCAGTTGACGTCCCGGGTCAGATCGAGGATGGCCTGCACGCTCTTGGGGAAGGCCGGCATGCCATCGACGGCAGCCGCCAGCTTTTGGGACAGTTCGGGACTCATGGGCGCATTGTGTACCGGGTGACGCTCAAATGTACACAGTCAGGACCGCAGGCGGGCGGCATCCAGGCCGGCAAGGTCGATCTCGGGCGCACGTCCGCCGATCAGGTCGGCCACTGCGCGGGCGCTGCCGCAGCCCAGGGCCCAGCCGCTGTCGCCATGGCCCGTGTTGAGCCACAGGCCGGGGATGCCGCTGGCGCCGATGAGCGGCCGGCCATCGGGCAGCATGGGGCGCGCGCCCTTCCATTCCTGCACGCCGCTGGAAAGCTGCGCGGCGCCCGGGAACCAGTCCTGCAGCACCTTGTACAGCGTGCCCAGGGCCGCCCGGCTGCGGCGCTGGGGCGGGCCGCCGAGTTCGGCGAGGCCCCCCACGCGCACGCGGTTGCCCAGGCGGGCGATGGCCACCTTGTAGCGTTCGTCCACCACCGCGCTGCGTGGCGCGTTCAGGGCCTCGCGCACCGTGGCGCTGACCGAGTAGCCGTGCACCGCGGCCAGCGGGATCTTCAGACCCAGCGGCCGCAGCAGCTGGGCCGAGTCCACGCCGGCGCACAGCACGGCGGCGTCGAAGGTCTGGGGCTGCGTGTCTGTGGCCAGCTGCAGCCGCAGGCCGGAGCCTTCAGGCTGCAGGCGCTCGACACTGGCGCCGAATGTAAAGCGCACGCCGCGCCGCAGCGCTTCGTTCTTGAGCAGCAGGGCAAACTGGCGGCAGTTGCCGGCCTCGTCGCCGGGCAGGTGCAGGGCGCCGTGCAGGGGGGTGTCGGCGCGCAGGGCCGGCTCGATGCGGCGGGCCTCTTCGGCACTGACTTCGCGGTGCGGCAGCCCGGCCTCGCGCAGCAGCTGCAGGCCGGGCTGCAGCAGGGCCTGCTCGCGTTCGGTGCGCAGCAGGACCAGGCTGCCCTCGCTGCGGTCGTAATCGAGCTCGAGTTCGGCGCCCAGACCGTGCAGCCGCTCGCGGCTGTACAGGGCCAGGTGCTGCAGGCTGGCGCGGTGGCGCAGGTAGGCCTCGGGCCGGCAGGCGCGCCAGCATTTCCACATCCAGGCCAGGTCGGCGCCCGACAGCGGGCGGGAAAACCGCACCGGGGCATGGCTGGACAGCAGGTGGCGCAGGATGTTGAGCGGCATGCCGGGCGCCGGCCAGGGGCCGATATGACCTGGGGACACGAGGCCCGTGATGGCGAAGCTGGCTTCCTCCGCGGCCGCGATGCGACGCTCGAAGACCGTGACTTCGTGACCATCGCGGGCGAGTTCCCAGGCCGTGGTGACGCCGATGATGCCGGCGCCGATGACTGCAATTTTCATGAAACGGAAAGAGAGACCCGCCAGCCGGGCTGGCCCGCGGGATGGGGGATTATGGTTGTTGCGGGCGCAGCAGGCGTTCGATCTGCTGCGCAATGTTGAGAACCGTGTCGTCGCGCAGGGCGGCATGCCAGACCATGAGGCCCACGGGCAGCTCGCCCGCCGCATGGCAGGGCAGGCTCAGGGCGCAGCCGTCGAGCAGGTTGACCACGCTGGGGTTGCGCAGCAGCAGGGCGTTGAGGCGGAAGAAGGCCTCGTCGCGCGCGCTGCCCGGCAGCACCCCGGTCAGCGGTGGCGCCACGACGGGGACGGTGGGCGAGAGCACGGCGTCGACGCCGGCCAGGGCCTGCCCCACGCGGGCGATCCAGTCCCCCCGTGCCCGCTGCAGGTCGAGGTAGTCGGCGGCGCTGATGGCTGTGCCGCGCTCGATGCGGCTGCGCACCCGGGGGTCGTAGCGTGCGGCCTGGTCGGCCAGCAGGCGACGGTGCCATGCGTAGCTCTCGGCGGCGGCAAAACCGCCGCTGGCCTGCAGACCCGCGAGCTCGTCGAGCTGGGGCAGCGAGAGTTCGGTGATCCGGGCGCCGCTGTCCCGCAGGGTCTGCAGCGTGCGTTCGAAGGCGCGTGCCACGGTGGCGTCCATGCCGTCGAGCATCACCTGCGGCACCACGGCGAGCCGGTACTGCGCCAGGGGGGTGTCGCTGCGGACGACGCGGCGTGCCGCCAGGATCTCGTGCACCAGGATCGCGTCGCGCACCGAGCGCGTGATGGCGCAGGCCGTGTCCAGGGTGGGGGACAGCGGCACGGTGCCGTCCAGCGGCACGAGGCGCTGGGTGTTCTTGAAGCCCACGAGGCCATGCAGGGCGGCCGGGATGCGGATGGAGCCGCCGGTGTCCGAGCCCAGGCCGACGAAGGCCGCACCCGTGGCGACCGAGACGGCCGCACCGCTGGAGGACCCGCCGGGCACGCGCGGGACATCGGCGGCCACGGCATTGGCGGGGGTGCCGTGATGCGGATTGATCCCGACGCCCGAATAGGCGAATTCGCTCATGTTGGTGCGGCCTATCAGCGCGGCGCCGGCAGCGCGCAGGCGGGCCACGGCCACGGCGTCCCGCTGCGCAGCCGGCCTGCCTTCGAGCACCGCCGAGCCGGCCCGGCTGACCTGGCCGGCCACGTCGAACAGGTCCTTGACCGAGACGGCCAGGCCGGCCAGGGGCTGGCCCGGCCAGGCAGCCGCGGCCCGGGTTCGGGCGCCGTCGAAGTCGGTTTGTACGAAGGCGTCACGGCAGGCCGTGCCATTGGCGCAGGCGATGGCCTGCTCGATCTCGGCGCTGGCGTCGGTCTGCCCGTCCCGCAGGCGTTGTCGGGTGGCGAGGAGGTCGTGGGCGGGGCTCATCGGAGGCGGGCTGTGCTATACTCTTCGGGCTTTGCTGTCAGGGCTGCGCATCATGCGCCGGTTCATCGTCGACCAGCAAGGCAAATCGCAAACCGGCCCATCCAGGTGTTGCAGTCGCCAGACGGCGGGTGCAAAGAGGGCCGGATTTTAGACCCAACCTTCGGAGTTATTCTCATGTCCGTGACCATGCGTCAAATGCTGGAAGCCGGTGTCCATTTCGGTCACCAGACCCGCTTCTGGAATCCCAAGATGGCCCCCTTCATCTTCGGTCATCGCAACAAGATCCACATCATCAACCTGGAAAAATCGCTGCCGATGTTCCAGGAGGCGGCCAAGTTCGCCAAGCAGCTCGCGGCCAAGCGCGGCACCATCCTGATGGTGGGCACCAAGCGCACCGCACGCGAGATCGTCGCTGCCGAAGCCCAGCGCGCCGGCGTGCCCTTCGTCGACCAGCGCTGGCTGGGCGGCATGCTGACCAACTTCAAGACCGTCAAGACCTCGATCAAGCGTCTGAAGGACATGAAGGCCCAGCAGGAAGCCGGTCTGGACGCCATGAGCAAGAAGGAGCAGCTGATGTTCGCCCGCGAACTCGAGAAGCTCGAGAAGGACATCGGCGGCATCCAGGACATGAACACCCTGCCGGACGCGATCTTCGTGATCGACGTCGGCTACCACAAGATCGCCATCGCCGAAGCCAAGAAGCTGGGCATCCCGCTGATCGGTGTGGTGGACTCCAACCACTCGCCCGAGGGCATCGATTACGTGATCCCGGGTAACGACGACTCCTCCAAGGCCGTGACGCTGTATGCCCGCGGCATTGCCGACGCCATCCTGGAAGGCCGTGCCAATGCCGTGGATGACGTGGTCAAGGCGGTTGCGTCCGAGAGCGGCGACGAGTTTGTCGAAGTGAACGAAGCTTCGGCCTGATCCTTCCACGACCCGGAGAAAGGGGCGCTGCGCCCCTTTTTTTTAGCCCCAATCTGAATTTGAACTGAATACGGAGAATCAAGATGGCTGCAATTACCGCAAGCATGGTCGCCGAACTGCGCGCCAAGACCGACGCCCCGATGATGGAGTGCAAGAAAGCCCTGACCGAAGCCGACGGCGACATGGCCAAGGCCGAGGAAGTGCTGCGCGTCAAGCTGGGCACCAAGGCCGGCAAGGCCGCCTCGCGCGTGACCGCCGAAGGCGTGGTCGCCAGCGCCATGAGCGGCACCACCGGCGCCCTGATCGAGGTGAACTGCGAAACCGACTTCGTGACCAAGAACGACAGCTTCCTGGCCCTGGCCCAGGCCGCCGCCAATCTGATCGCCCAGCACAACCCGGCTGACATCGCCGCGCTGGGCGCACTGCCCTACAGCCAGGACGGCTTCGGCCCCACCCTGGAAGATGTGCGCAAGGGCCTGATCGGCAAGATCGGCGAGAACATGAGCTTCCGCCGCTTCAAGCGCTTCGCCTCCGGCGCCAAGCTCGCTACCTACCTGCACGGCACCCGCATCGGCGTGGTGGTCGAGTTCGACGGCGACGAGACCGCCGCCAAGGACGTGGCCATGCACGTGGCCGCCATGAAGCCCGTGTCGCTGACCAGTGCCGACGTGCCGGCCGAGCTGATCGAGCGCGAGCGCTCGGTGGCCACCGCCAAGGCGGCCGAGTCCGGCAAGCCGGCCGACATCGCCGCCAAGATGATCGAAGGCTCGGTGCAGAAGTACCTGAAAGAGGTCTCGCTGTTCAATCAACCCTTCGTGAAGAACGACAAGCAGACCGTCGAGCAGATGCTCAAGGCCGCCGGCACCACCGTCAAGGGGTTTACCCTCTTCGTCGTGGGCGAGGGCATCGAGAAGAAGGTCGACGACTTCGCTGCCGAGGTGGCTGCCCAGGTGGCTGCCGCGAAGCAGGCGGGTTGATCGAAATCCTGTAAATTTCCACCTGCCCGGAACGCGATCTTCACCCACCCCTGCCTGGAGCCCTTCATGTCCCACCCCCAACCGGCCCACAAGCGCATCCTGCTGAAGCTGTCCGGGGAGGCCCTGATGGGCGACGATGCCTTCGGCATCAACCACGCGACCATCCAGCGCATGGTGCAGGAGGTGGCCGAGGTCACGCATCTGGGCGTGGAGGTGGCCGTCGTGATCGGCGGCGGCAACATTTTCCGTGGCGTGGCCGGCGGCTCGGTCGGCATGGACCGTGCCACCGCCGACTACATGGGCATGCTGGCCACGGTGATGAATTCCCTGGCGCTGGCCGACACCATGAACAAGGCGGGCCTCACGGCGCGCGTGATGTCGGCCATCGCGATCGAGCAGGTGGTCGAGCCTTACGTGCGGCCCAAGGCGCTGCAGTACCTGGAGGAGGGCAAGGTGGTGATCTTCGCCGCCGGCACCGGCAACCCCTTCTTCACGACCGATACCGCCGCCGCGCTGCGCGGTGCCGAGATCGGCGCCGAGGTGGTGCTCAAGGCTACCAAGGTGGACGGCGTCTACAGCGCCGATCCCAACAAGGACAAGACGGCCACGCGCTACAGCAAGATCTCGTTCGACGAAGCGATCAACAGGAACCTCGGCATCATGGACGCCACGGCGTTTGCGCTGTGCCGCGACCAGAAGCTGCCGATCAAGGTGTTTTCCATCTTCAAGCACGGTGCGCTCAAGCGCGTCGTGATGGGTGAGGACGAAGGCACGCTGGTGTACGCCTGAGCCGGGAGCAGAGGAGCGACTATGACGATTGCAGACATCAAGAAGACCATGGAAGCCAAGATGGACCAGTCCATCGAGGCGCTGAAGAACAACCTGTCCAGGATCCGTACCGGCCGTGCCAACCCGTCGCTGCTCGACGCCGTGCAGGTCGAGTACTACGGCTCCATGGTGCCGCTGAGCCAGGTGGCCAACGTGTCCCTGCTGGACGCGCGAACCATCAGCGTGCAGCCCTGGGAAAAGGGCATGGGCGCCAAGATCGAGAAGGCCATCCGCGAGAGCGACCTGGGCCTGAACCCGGCCTCCATGGGCGACCTCCTGCGCGTGCCCATGCCGCCCATGAGCGAGGAGCGCCGCAAGGAGATGACCAAGCTGGTGCGTACCGAGGGCGAGAATGCCAAGATCGCCGTGCGCAACCTGCGCCGCGACGCCAACGAGGCCGTCAAGAAGCTGGTCAAGGACAAGCAGGCGTCCGAGGACGACCAGAAGCGCTCCGAAGCCGACATCCAGAAGCTGACCGACAAGCACGTGGCCACCATCGACCAGCTGGTGGCGGCCAAGGAACAGGAAGTGATGGCCGTCTGAGGCCAGCTGCTTCCCGCCCGAGCCTATGACATCGCCTGCGGGCCTGCCGCACCATATCGCCATCGTCATGGATGGCAATGGCCGCTGGGCCAGCAAGCGTTTCCTGCCGCGCCTGGCCGGTCACCGGCAGGGCATGGAAAGCCTGCGTCGCTGCATCCGGGCCTGTCTGGACCACGGCGTCGCGGTGCTGACCGTCTTTGCCTTTTCCTCGGAGAACTGGAACCGGCCTGCCGAGGAGGTCTCGGGGCTGATGGATCTGCTGGCCACGGCCCTGGGACGGGAAATGCCGCAGATGCTGGCCGACGGTGTGCAGGTGCACTTCGTCGGGGAGCGAGCCGGTCTGTCCGACAAGGTGCGTGCCGGACTGGACCAGGCCGAGGCCGCGTCGGCCGGCAACGGCAAGCTCATCCTCAATGTCTGCTTCAACTACGGTGGCCGCTGGGACATCGCGCAGGCGGCCGCCCGGCTGGCCGCGCAGGGACAGCCCATCACCGAAGCCAGCCTCGACGCGGCCCTGGCGCTGGCCCATGTACCGGACCCCGACCTCCTCATCCGCACCGGCGGCGAACTGCGCCTGAGCAATTTCCTGCTCTGGCAGGCGGCCTACGCCGAACTCTATTTCAGCGACAGGCTCTGGCCCGATTTCGACGAGGCCGAGCTCGACCGTGCGATTGCCGCATTCGCCGGACGCGAACGCCGCTTTGGCCAGACCCCGGCCCAGGTGGCCGCCAGCAGCGGCCAGAAAGCGGCCTGAGGACACACCATGCTCAAGCAGCGCGTCATCACCGCCATCGTCCTGCTGCTGATCCTGCTGCCGGCGCTTTTCCACCACGACACGCTGTACTGGCGCGTGGTCACCCTGGTGCTGATCGCCGCGGCGGGCTGGGAGTGGGGGCGGCTCAATGGCCTGGGCCCGCTGGCCTCCTGGCTGGCGGGCTTCCTGACCCTCGTTGCCTGCGTCATGGCCTGGGACCTGGGCCTGCTCGCTGCACGCCAGTCCCTGCTGTGGACGCTTGCCGGCGGCTTCTGGGTGCTGGCCGGCGTGGCGCTGCTGCGGGCCGGCGTTTCTTCCTGGGCACGCCTGCCCCTTGGCCTGCGGCTGCCGGGTGGCCTGTTCGCGCTTTGGCTGACCTGGCTGGCCGTGGTCCAGGCGCGTGACATCGGCATCCCCTTCCTGCTCTCCATCCTGGTGCTGGTCTGGATGGCCGATGTCGCCGCCTATTTCGCCGGCAAGGCCCTGGGCGGGCGTTTCAGTTCCCGCAAGCTGGCGCCGGCCATCAGTCCGGGCAAGAGCTGGGAGGGGGTCTGGGGCGGTATGGTGGGTGTGGTGGTGCTCGCGCTGGCCTGGCTGGCGCTGGAGCGCGGCGGCCTGCTGCCGCCACCCAGCCTCTACGGCCATCTGCTGGCGCGCGGGGGCTGGTTCCTGCTGCTCGTGGCCGTGCTGTTCCTGGCTGCGATGAGCGTGGTCGGCGACCTGGTCGAGTCGCTGGTCAAGCGCAGCGCCGGCATGAAGGACAGCAGCCGGCTGCTGCCCGGGCACGGTGGCGTCCTCGACCGCGTCGATGCGCTGCTGCCCACGCTGCCTCTGGCCATGATGCTGTATTCCCTGAGCGCCTGAGCCGGATGAACACGCAGCGCGTCACCATCCTCGGTTCCACCGGTTCCATCGGGACCAGCACCCTCGACGTGCTCGCACGCCATCCCGGGCGCTTCGAAGTCTTCGCGCTCACCGCGGCCACGCAGGTCGAGCTGCTGCAGCAGCAGTGCCTGCAGTTCCGTCCGCGCTATGCGGTCATGGCCGGTGCGGCGCAGGCCACCGAGCTCGCGCAGCGCCTGGCGGCCAGCGGCTGTGCCACCGAGGTGCTGGCTGGCGCCGGCGCCATCGCCGAGGTGGCGGCGCACCCCGAGGTGGACGCCGTGATGGCGGCCATCGTCGGTGCCGCGGGCCTGGCGCCCTGCCTGGCGGCGGCGCGAGCCGGCAAGCGGCTGCTGCTGGCCAACAAGGAGGCGCTGGTGGTCGGCGCCGACCTGTTCCTGCAGGCGGTGCGCGAAGGCGGTGCCCGTCTGCTGCCGATCGACAGCGAGCATTCGGCGATCTTCCAGTCGCTGCCGGAGGATCCGGCCAGCTGGCCGCAGCGCGTGGACAAGATCATCCTCACGGCCTCGGGCGGGCCGTTCCGCACGCTCGATCCGCAGCGCCTGCGCGACGTGACGCCCGAGCAGGCCTGCGCTCACCCGAACTGGGTCATGGGGCGCAAGATCTCGGTCGACTCGGCCACCATGATGAACAAGGCCCTGGAGGTGATCGAGGCGCGCTATCTCTTCGGGCTGGGGCCGGATCGGCTGGAGGTGGTGATCCATCCGCAGAGCGTGATCCACTCCATGGTGCAGTACGCCGACCATTCCGTGGTGGCGCAGCTGGGCACGCCGGACATGCGCGTGCCGATTGCCTACGGCCTGTCCTGGCCCGAGCGCATCGCGTCGGGGGCCGCGGCCCTGGACTTCCACAGCCTCGCGGCCATGACCTTCGAGCCGCTGGACGCCCCGGGTCATGCCCTGCGCTTCCCCGGTATCCGCCTGGCCTGGGATGCCTTGCGCGGCCCGGCCGGCACCACGGCCGTGCTCAACGCCGCCAACGAGGTGGCGGTGGCGGCCTTTCTGGCGCGGCGCATCCGCTTCGACCAGATCCACACCGTGAACTTGCAGACCCTGGAATCGGTCATACCCGCAGCCCCGGGGTCGCTGGAGGACCTGCTGGCGCTGGATGCACAGTCGCGCGCCGCCGCGGAACAATGTGTGCAGCGCCTGGGCGCCTGAACTAGGAGCTGGAATGCTGACCGTCGTCGCCTTCATCGTGGCCCTCGGGCTGCTGATTGCCATCCATGAGTACGGACACTACCGCATGGCCGTCGCCTGCGGCGTGAAGGTGCTGCGTTTTTCCATCGGCTTCGGCCACACCCTGCTGCGCTGGCAGCCCAGGGGGGCACCGACCGAGTTCGTGCTCTGTGCCTTCCCGCTGGGTGGCTACGTGCGCATGCTCGACGAACGCGAGGGCCCCGTGCCGCCGGCCGAGCGCCATCTGGCCTTCAACACCCAGCCCTTGCGCTCGCGCGCCCTGATCGTGGCTGCTGGCCCGCTGGCCAACCTGCTGCTGGCCGTACTGCTGTATGCGGTGGTGAACTGGAGCGGTGTGCAGCTGGCCAGCCCCGTTCTGGGCAGCCCGGTGGCCGGCTCGGTGGCCGAGCGCGCCGGGCTCGCCGGCGGCGAGCGGGTCGTGCAGGCCGCCTTCGACGGCGAGGAGCTTTTGGCCGTGGCCTCCTACGAGGATGTGCGCTGGCTGCTCACGCGCGGCGCGCTCGAAGGGCAGGACGTGCGACTGGCCCTGGACGACGGGCGCCAACTGGTGTTGCCGCTGGCCGGCATGCAGGCGCGCGATGCCGATGCCCGGCTGTTCGAACGCATCGGCATCGTCAGCCCCATGAGCCGACCGCTGATCGGCGAGGTCGCGCCCGGCAGTCCCGCCGAGCGCTCCGGGCTGCGCGAGGGCGATCTGGTGCTCAGCGTCGACGGGCGGCCGATGCTGGATGCGCGCCAGCTGCGCCAGACGATCCGCGAGTCGCTGCGCGATGGCGCCGCGCTCACGACGCGCTGGCGGGTCGAACGGGGTGGCAGTGTGCAGGTCCTGGCGGTGACGCCCGAGGTGGTGGCCCAGGGCGGGACGCAGATCGGACGTATCGGTGCCTACGTCGGCGCGGCACCGGAACTGGTGACCGTGCGCTACGGGGCGCTGGACGGTGTCTGGCAGGGCCTGGTCCGGACCTGGGAGGTCTCGGTGCTGACGCTGCGCACGCTGGGGCGCATGGTCATCGGCGAGGCCTCGCTGAAGAACCTGAGCGGACCGCTGACGATTGCCGATTACGCGGGCCGCTCGGCCAGCCTGGGCCTGACGCAGTACCTGGTCTTCCTGGCGCTAATCAGCGTCAGTCTGGGGGTGCTCAACCTGCTGCCGCTGCCGGTCCTCGATGGCGGACACCTGATGTATTATCTTTGGGAGGGCCTGACGGGCAGGCCCGTGTCGGAGGTCTGGCTCGATCGCCTGCAGCGCGCCGGGGTCGGCGTGCTCGGCCTGATGATGGTGATCGCGCTCTACAACGACCTGAGCCGGCTCCTGGGATGATCCTGCCTGTCTCTTCGTGCCGTCGGCCATTCGTGCCGTTTTTCAGAATCTTTCATGCAATTCAAACGATTTAGCCTGCGCGCCGTCCCCCTGCTGGCCGCGCTGGCACTGGCAGCGCACGCCGCCTGGGCCGTGGAGCCGTTCAAGGTGCGCGACATCCAGGTCGAGGGCCTGCAGCGTGTCGAGCCGGGCACCGTGTTCGCGTCCCTGCCGCTGCGCGTGGGCGATACCTACAGCGACGAGGTCGGCATGGCCTCCATCCGCTCCCTGTTCGCGCTGGGCCTGTTCAAGGACGTGCGCCTGGAGGTCCGCGGTGACGTGCTGGTGGTGGTGGTCGAGGAGCGGCCCAGCGTGTCGGCGGTCGACTTCGTCGGCACGCGCGAGTTCGACCGCGACGTCCTGGTGAAGGCCTTGCGCGACATCGGTCTGGCCGAAGGACGCCCCTTCGACCGCGCGCTGCTCGACCGCGCCGAGCAGGAGCTCAAGCGGCAGTACCTCAACAAGAGCCTCTACGCGGCCGAGGTCGTGACCACGGTCACGCCCATCGAACGCAATCGCGTGAGCCTGACCTTCACGGTGTCCGAGGGCGAGCCGGCCAACATCAGCGAGATCCGCATCGTCGGTAGCCAGGCCTATTCCGAATCCACCCTGCGCGACCTGTTCGATCTCGATACCGGCAACTGGATGAGCTGGTACACCAAGTCCAACCGCTACTCGCGCGCCAAGCTCAATGCCGACCTGGAAACCCTGCGGTCCTACTACCTGGCGCGCGGTTATCTGGAGTTCCGTGTCGACTCCACCCAGGTGGCGCTGGCGCCGAACAAGCAGGACATCTCGATCACCATCAACGTCACCGAAGGCGAGCGCTTCGTGGTCTCCGGTGTCCGGCTGGCGGGCAACTACCTCGGCCGCGAGGAGGAGTTCAAGTCCCTGGTGTCGATCGAACCCGGCGCAGCCTACAACGCCGACCAGGTGGCCGAGACCGTGAAGGCCTACACCGAGTACTTCGGCCGCTTCGGCTATGCCTTTGCCCGGGTGCAGCCCGTGCCCGACATCGATCGCAGCACCAACCGGGTGGTGCTGGAGTTGCGCGCCGAGCCCGGGCGGCGCGCCTACGTGCGGCGCATCAACGTGGCCGGCAACACCCGCACCCGGGACGAGGTGATCCGGCGCGAGTTCCGCCAGTTCGAGGCGTCCTGGTACGACGGCGACAAGATCCGCCGCTCGCGCGACCGGGTCGACCGGCTCGGCTACTTCAGCGAGGTGTCGCTGGAGACCAGCGAAGTCCCGGGCACGGCAGACCAGGTGGACCTGACCGTCAAGGTGGCCGAGCGCCCGACGGGCAGCCTGAGCATCGGCGCCGGTTTTTCCAGCAACGAGGGACTGGGCCTGAGCTTCGGCATCCAGCAGCAGAATGCCTTCGGCAGCGGCCATTCCCTGGGCGTGCAGGTCAATACCAGCCGGATCAACCGCGTCATCGTGCTCAACACCACTGACCCCTATTTCACGCAGGACGGCGTTTCGCGCACCATCGACCTCTACCAGCGGGTCACGCGCCCGTATCTGGACGTGGACAGCTATGCGCTGGAGACCATGGGGGGCAGCGTGCGCTTCGGCATCCCGTTCACCGAGCGCGACACCGTGTATCTCGGCGCCGGCGTGGAGCGCATCAGCATCGTGCCCGGCACCCTCCTGCCATCGGTCTACCAGACCTATGTCGACCAGTTCGGCCTGGAGAGCACGGGTGTCCCGTTCACGCTCGGCTGGGGGCGCGACAACCGCGACAGCGCGCTGGTGCCGACCACCGGAAACTACCAGCGCGCCACGGCGGAGTGGAGCACGGGCGGGGACGTGCGCTACGTCCGCGGCACCTACACCTACCAGCACTACCTGCCGCTGACCAAGCAGTACACCTTCGCCTTCAACGGCGACCTGGCCATGGGCAAGGCGATCGGCGAACGGCCCTACCCGCTGTTCAAGAATTTCTACGGCGGCGGTCTCGGCTCGGTGCGCGGTTTCGAGGCTGGCAGCCTGGGGCCGCGCGATCCGGTCACGGGCCTGACCTATGGCGGCACGAAGAAGATCAATTTCAACTTCGAGCTGCAGGCGCCGTTTCCCGGTGCCGGCAACGACCGCACGCTGCGCATGTACGCCTTCCTCGATACCGGCAACGTGTACGGGCCGGACGAGTCGATCGACACCAGCACCTTCCGTGCCGGCGCCGGCGTCGGCATCAGCTGGATCTCGCCGCTCGGGCCGCTGCGGCTGGCTTTTGCCCGCCCGGTCCGCACGTTCGATGGCGATAGAATCCAGAATCTGCAATTCCAGATTGGGACCTCGTTCTGATGAAACAATTCACCCGTCCTGCCGGCTTGCTGCTCGGACTCCTTCTCCTCGCCGCTCCGGCGCTGGCGCAGGAATTCCGTCTGGGCTTCGTCAGCCTGGATCGCATCATCAAGGAAGCCTTGCCGGCCAAGAATGCCCAGGCCAAGCTGGAGCAGGAATTCTCCAAGCGCGAGAAGGAGCTGCAGGAGCTCGGAGCCGGCATCAAGAGTTCGGCCGAGCAGCTCGAGCGCGAGGCGCCCACATTGTCCGAAAGCCAGCGGGCCACCCGTCAGCGTCAGCTCGTCGAGATGGATCGTGAATTCCAGCGCAAGCGCCGCGAATTCCAGGAAGACCTCAATGCCCGTCGCAACGAGGAGTTGCAGCAGGTGTTCGAGCGCGCCAACCGCGTGGTCAAGCAGGTTGCCGACGCCGAGAAGTACGACCTGATCCTGCAGGAGGCGGTCTACGTCAATCCCAGGCACGACATCACCGACAAGGTGATCAAGGCGCTGAACGCGGCGCCGGCCAAGTAAGCCTTTGCAGGCACTCTGCGTGTGGCTCTGCGTCTAGGCACCATCGTCGGGCAGCTCGGGGGTGAACTCCACGGCGACCCGCAACTGCTCATCGATGGTCTGGCGCCCCTGGAGTCCGCCGGTCCGTCCGAGCTGAGCTTCCTCAGCAATCCCAAATACCGCCAGCAGCTTGCTTCCACCCGGGCCGGCTGCGTGATCGTCGCCCCGCAGATGCAGGCCGAGGCCGTGGCCCGTGGGGCCTGCATCGTGGCCGACAACCCCTACCTCTATTTCGCCCGCGTCACCCGGCTCTGGCAGCAGGCCCGCCCGCGTCCGGCCGGGCCGCACATCCACCCGAGTGCGGTCGTGGACAGCGCGGCGCAGGTGGACCCGACGGCACAGGTCGGCCCGCTGTGCGTGGTCGAGCGCGGGGCCCGCATCGGCGCGCACACCGTGCTCAAGTCGCGCGTGACCGTCAGCGAGGACTGCGTCATTGGCGAACGCTGCATCCTGCACCCGGGCGTGGTGATCGGCGCCGACGGCTTCGGCTTTGCCAGGGACGGCGAACGCTGGGAGAAGATCGAGCAGCTCGGCGCGGTACGCATCGGCAACGACGTGGAAATCGGCGCCAACACCTGCATCGACCGCGGGGCCCTTGCCGATACCGTGATCGAGGATGGCGTCAAGCTCGACAACCTGATCCAGATCGGCCACAACGTGCACGTGGGCCGCAACACGGCGATGGCCGGTTGTGTCGGTGTGGCGGGCAGTGCCACCATCGGCGCCAACTGCACCATAGGCGGCAGTGCCGGCGTGCTGGGCCATCTCACCATTGCCGACGGGGTGAACGTCTCCTCGTTCTCCCTCGTGACACGCTCGCTGAACAAACCGGGCCATTACACCGGCTTCTATCCGCTGGAAGACAATTCCGCCTGGGAAAAGAACGCCGCCACGCTCAAGCAGCTCTCCACGCTGCGCGAGCGCGTGCGTGCGCTCGAGAAAGAATTGAAGGAAACCAAGAAATGATGATGGACATCCACCAGATCCTCAAGAAGCTCCCGCACCGCTATCCCTTCCTGCTGGTGGACCGTGTGCTGGAAGTCGAGAAGGGCAAGCGTATCAGGGCGCTGAAGAACGTCACCATCAACGAACAGTTCTTCAACGGCCATTTCCCGCACCGCCCGGTGATGCCGGGCGTGCTGATGCTCGAGGCCCTGGCCCAGGCGGCAGCCCTGCTGTCCTTCGAGACGCTGGACAGCGTGCCCGACGACAACACCGTCTACTACTTTGCCGGCATCGACGGTGCGCGTTTCAAGCGGCCGGTGGAGCCGGGCGACCAGCTCATCCTCGAGGTCGAACTCGAGCGCATGAAGGCCGGCATCTTCAAGTTCAAGGCCTGGGCGAAGGTGGGTGAAGAGCTGGCCGTCGAGGCCGAGCTCATGTGCACCATGCGCAAGATTGCGTGAGCGGGGAGGACAGCGTGAGCCGCATCCACCCGACAGCCATCGTCGATCCCGGGGCCGAGCTCGACAGCACGGTGGCGGTGGGGCCGTACACGGTGATCGGTCCGCACGTGAAGATCGGCGCGGGCACGACCATCGCATCGCACTGCGTGGTCGAAGGGCATACCACTATCGGTCGCGACAACCGCATTTTCCAGTTTGTCTCCCTGGGTTCGGACAACCAGGACAAGAAATACAAGGGCGAGCCCTGTGAACTGATCATCGGCGATCGCAACACCATCCGCGAGTACAGCACCTACCACATCGGCACGGTGCAGGGTGGGGGCCTGACCCGGCTGGGCAACGACAACTGGATGATGTCCTATTCGCATCTCGCGCATGACTGCCTGGTCGGCAACAACTGCACGTTTGCCAACAACACGCAACTGGCGGGTCATGTGGTGGTGGGCGACTGGGTCATCCTGGGCGGCTTCACCGTGGTGCACCAGTTCGTGCGCATCGGCGCGCACAGCATGAGCGCCATGTGCTCGCTGCTGTTCGGTGACCTGCCGCCTTTCGTCATGTGCCAGGGGCAGCCGGCCGAGGCGCGCTCGATGAACTTCGAGGGCCTGCGCCGCCGCGGCTTCAGTCCCGAGCGCATCAGCGCCGTCAAGGCCATGCACAAGGCGCTGTACCGCGACGGGCTGACCCTGGAGCAGTCGCAGGCGCAGATTGCTGCACTGACGGAGCGCTACCCCGAGGCGGCCCCCGACGTGGCGATGATGATGGACTTCCTGTCCCAGACCACGCCGCAACGCGGCATCATCCGCTAGGCAACCATGAACGCGCCCCTGAGCACCGCCGGGCCGCCCCAAGGTGCGAAGGCCCCCTTGGGGGGCAGCGCAGCACACGAAGTGGCAAGCGTGGGGGCTCCTAAAGTCGCCATGGTTGCCGGGGAGACCTCCGGTGACCTGCTGGCCGGCCTGCTGCTCGACGGCCTGAGCGCGCGCTGGCCCGGTGTACAAGCGCTGGGCATCGGCGGCTCGCAGATGGTCCGGCGTGGCTTCGAGGCCTGGTGGCCCAGCGACAAGCTGGCCGTGCGCGGCTATGTCGAGGTGCTGCGTCACTACCGCGAGATCGTCGGCATCCGCGTGCAGCTCAAGGAGAAATTGCTGCAGGACCGGCCCGATGTCTTCATCGGGGTCGACGCTCCCGACTTCAACCTGGACCTCGAGCGCGGCCTCAAGGCCGCAGGCATCAAGACCATCCACTTCGTCTGCCCCTCGATCTGGGCCTGGCGGCCCGAGCGCGTGCACAAGATCAAGGCCAGCGTGGACCATGTGCTGTGCATCTTCCCGTTCGAAGTGGAACTGCTGGCGCAGCATGGCATCGCCGCCACCTATGTGGGCCATCCGCTGGCCAATGTCATTCCGGTGGCGCCTGATCGGCCCGCGGCGCGTGCCGTGCTCGGCCTGCGGCCCGAGGATCAGGTGGTGGCCATCCTGCCGGGCAGCCGGGCCTCGGAGGTCAAGTACCTGGCCGGGCGTTTTTTCCGGGCCGCGCGCCTCATGCAGGGTGCACGTGCAGACCTGCGTTTTGTCGTCCCGGCCATTCCTTCGCTGCGCCCGGCCATCGAGGCTGCCGCGCGTGCGGCCGGCATGCAGGGGCGTCTGCAGATCGTCAACGGCCAGTCGCATGCCGTGCTCGCCGCCTGTGACGTCACGCTGATCGCCAGCGGCACGGCGACGCTCGAGGCGGCGCTGTTCAAGCGGCCCATGGTGATCGCCTACAACATGAACTGGCTGAGCTACCAGCTCATGAAGCACAAGCATCTGCAGCCCTGGATCGGCCTGCCCAACATCCTGTGTCGCGACTTCGTGGTGCCGGAACTGATCCAGCAGGAGGCCAGCCCGCAGAAGCTGGCCGCGGCGACCCTGGCCTGGCTGGATGCCCCGGCGCGTGTCGCGGCGCTCGAACAGACCTTCACCGCGCTGCACGCCGAGCTGCGACGCGATACCCCGAAACTGGCTGCCGATGCGATCGCGCAAGTTCTTGCCGGCTGAGCAGGCCACGCTGCCCTGGGACACGCCCGGCCTGGTGGCCGGGGTGGACGAGGCCGGCCGCGGACCGCTGGCCGGCCCCGTGGTGGCGGCCGCCGTGATCCTGGACGACCTGCATCCGATTGCCGGGCTGGCCGACTCCAAGAAGCTCACGGCCGCGCGGCGCGAGCAGCTCTACGACGAGATCCGCGCCAAGGCCCTGTGCTGCTCCATTGCCGAGGCCAGCGTGGAGGAGATCGACACGCTCAACATCCTGCAGGCCACGCTGCTGGCCATGCGCCGCGCCGTTGAGGGCCTGCGTCTCAAGCCCGCCAAGGTGCTGGTCGACGGCAACCGCCTGCCGGTACTGGACGTGCTGGCCGAGGCCATCGTCAAGGGCGATGCCAAGGTGCCCGCCATCTCGGCGGCCTCCATCCTGGCCAAGGTGCACCGCGACCGCTGGTGCGCCGAGTTCGACCGCGAGTTTCCCCAGTACGGCTTTGCCGCCCACAAGGGCTACGGCACGGCCGAGCACCTGGCGGCGCTGCGCGCGCACGGGGCCTGTCCGCAGCACCGCAAGACTTTTGCTCCCGTCACCGAGGTGCTGCGATGAGGGACCCGATCCACATCACCTCCAGGGACAACCCGCTGCTCAAGGAGTTGCGCCGCCTGAGCCAGGACAGCACGGCCTACCGCAGGAGCGGCCGTGTCTGGGTCGAGGGTGACCATCTGGGGCGGGCGGCCTTGTTGCGCGGCCAACGGCCGGCCATGGTGGTGTTCGCCGAGTCGGCCTGGCCGGTGTACGCCACGGAGTTCGGTGCCGTGGCGGCTAAAACGGTGCTGCTGCCCGATCCCCTGTTCGACGGCACCAGCGGCCTGCCATCGCCGGCCCGTCTGGGCTTCGTCTTCGACCTGCCGGCCGAGGTCGAAGTCCAGCCCGGCATCGCCTCCGTCATCCTGGACCGCGTGCAGGACGCCGGCAATGTCGGCTCCATCCTGCGCAGCGCCGCCGCGTTCGGCTTCGGCCAGGTGATCGCCCTCAAGGGCACCGCCGCGCTCTGGAGTCCCAAGGTGCTGCGTGCCGGCATGGGCGCGCATTTCGCGTTGCGTCTGGTCGAGGGCGCGGAGCCCGCGACCCTCGAGGCGCTGGCCCTGCCCATCATCGTCACCAGTTCGCACCAGGGCGAGCTGATCCACCGGCAGAGGCTGCCCAGGCCCTGCGCCTGGGCGCTGGGCCACGAAGGGCAGGGCGTGGGGCCGGAACTCATGGCCCGCGCGGCACTGAGCGTGCGCATCGGCCAGCCCGGGGGCGAGGAGTCGCTCAATGTGGCCGCCGCCGCTGCCATCTGTCTGCATGCCAGTGCCGTGGCTGCGGGCGCCTGAACCGCACTGCGAGGGTGCGCTGGGAACCTAGGGTAATCCCGCCTCGGCTATAATCGACGCTGTTCAGAAATCCAGCCGCCCCAGCGCATTTCAGGCCGAACAATCCCTCTAAAAGCAGCAGCCAGGACCCGTTTCCTGTGAGTGCGTGGGCGCGCCCGTAACCAACGGAGTACCCAGTGCTTTTGTCTCTTCAGGGAACCACCCCTCACGCCATCCTGGCGCTCGCAGACGGCACGGTCTTTCTCGGCAATTCGATCGGTGCCACCGGCACCACCAGCGGTGAAGTGGTGTTCAACACCGCCATCACCGGCTACCAGGAAATCCTCACCGACCCGAGCTACTGCCGGCAGATCGTGACCCTCACGTATCCGCACATCGGCAACTACGGTGTCAACTCCGAGGACATCGAAGCCGACAAGGTCCATGCCGCCGGTCTCATCATCAAGGACCTGCCCCTGCTGGCCTCCAATTTCCGCTCTACGGAGACGCTCTCGCAGTACCTTGTGCGGGAGAACACGGTAGCCATCGCCAATCTCGACACCCGCAAGCTCACCCGCCTGCTGCGCAGCAAGGGCGCGCAGAACGGTGCCATCGTGGCCCTGCCCGCCGGCCAGCCGGTCACCCAGGCCCTGATCGACCAGGCCATCGCTGCGGCCAAGGGCGCGCCCAGCATGGCCGGCCTGGACCTGGCCAGGGTCGTCAGCGTCAGCAAGCCCTACGCATGGAACCAGACCGAGTGGCAGCTCGGCTCGGGCTACGGCGAGCAGAAAAACCCGAAATTCCACGTCGTCGCCTACGACTTCGGCGTCAAGAAGAACATCCTGCGCATGCTGGCCGAGCGCGGCTGCAAGGTCACCGTGGTGCCAGCGCAGACGCCGGCTGCCGAGGTGCTCAAACACAAGCCCGACGGCATCTTCCTCTCCAACGGCCCCGGGGATCCCGAGCCCTGCGACTATGCGATCGCCGCCGCGCGTGAGCTGATCGAGACCGGCATCCCGACCTTCGGCATCTGCCTGGGGCACCAGATCATGGCGCTGGCCAGCGGTGCGAAGACCTTCAAGATGAAGTTCGGCCACCACGGCGCCAACCACCCCGTCAAGGACCTGGACACCGGCCGCGTGAGCATCACCAGCCAGAACCACGGCTTTGCGGTGGACGAGAAATCGCTGCCCGCCAACCTGCGCGCCACCCATGTCAGCCTGTTCGACGGCACGCTGCAGGGCCTGGCCCGCACCGACCGCCCGGCCTTCTGCTTCCAGGGCCACCCGGAAGCCTCGCCCGGACCGCACGACATTGCCTACCTGTTTGACCGCTTCACGGCGTTGATGGAAAACCAGCGCGCGACGCTGGGGGAGAAAAAGTAAATGCCCAAGCGTTCAGATATCAAATCCATCCTGATCATCGGCGCCGGCCCGATCATCATCGGCCAGGCCTGCGAGTTCGACTACTCCGGCGTGCAGGCCTGCAAGGCCCTGCGCGAGGAGGGCTACAAGGTCATCCTGATCAACAGCAACCCCGCCACGATCATGACCGACCCGGCCACGGCCGACGTCACCTACATCGAGCCCATCACCTGGCAGACGGTCGAGAAGATCATCGCCAAGGAGCGCCCGGACGCCATCCTGCCCACCATGGGCGGGCAGACCGCGCTCAACTGCGCGCTCGACCTCTGGCGCAACGGCGTGCTGGCCAAGTACAAGGGTGCGGCCACTGCGCGTCCGGTGGAGCTGATCGGCGCCACCCCGGAGGCCATCGACAAGGCCGAGGACCGTCTGAAGTTCAAGGAGGCCATGACCCGCATCGGCCTGGGCTCGGCGCGCTCCGGCATCGCCCACAGCATGGAAGAGGCCTGGGCCGTCCAGAAGACCGTGGGCTTCCCGGTCGTGATCCGCCCCAGCTTCACGCTGGGCGGCACGGGTGGCGGCATCGCCTACAACCCGGAGGAGTTCGAGACCATCTGCAAGCGCGGCCTGGAAGCCTCGCCGACCAAGGAGCTGCTGATCGAAGAGTCGCTCGTGGGCTGGAAAGAGTACGAGATGGAGGTCGTGCGCGACAAGGCGGACAACTGCATCATCGTCTGCTCGATCGAGAACCTGGACCCCATGGGCGTGCACACGGGCGACTCCATCACCGTGGCGCCGGCCCAGACCCTGACCGACAAGGAATACCAGATCATGCGCAACGCCTCGCTGGCGGTGCTGCGTGAAATTGGCGTGGACACGGGCGGCTCGAACGTGCAGTTCTCGATCAACCCGAAGGACGGGCGCATGATCGTGATCGAGATGAACCCGCGCGTGAGCCGCTCCTCGGCGCTGGCCTCCAAGGCCACGGGCTTCCCGATCGCCAAGGTCGCGGCCAAGCTGGCCGTGGGCTACACGCTGGACGAGCTGCGCAACGAGATCACGGGCGGGGCCACGCCGGCGTCCTTCGAGCCGAGCATCGACTACGTGGTGACCAAGATCCCGCGCTTCGCGTTCGAGAAGTTCCCCACGGCCGACAGCCGCCTGACCACGCAGATGAAGTCGGTCGGCGAGGTCATGGCCATGGGGCGCACCTTCCAGGAGTCGTTCCAGAAGGCCCTGCGCGGACTGGAGGTCGGCGTCGACGGCATGAACGAGAAGACCCAGGACCGCGAGGTGCTGGAGAAGGAACTGGGCGAGCCCGGCCCCGAGCGCATCTGGTACGTGGGCGACGCCTTCGCCCAGGGCATGACGCTGGACGAGGTCTACCAGCTCACCAGGATCGACAAGTGGTTCCTGGTGCAGATCGAGGAGATCGTCAGGATCGAGCTCGACCTGGACAGGCTCGCCGTCGAGAAGGGTGAGCAGGCCCTGGCTGCGCTGGACGCCGCCACGCTGCGGACCCTGAAGAAGAAGGGCTTCTCCGACCGCCGCCTGGCCAAGCTGCTCAAGACGAGCGAGAAGGCCGTCAGGACCGCCCGCCGCACGCTCGGCGTTCGTCCCGTCTACAAGCGCGTGGACACCTGCGCGGCCGAGTTCGCGACCAACACCGCCTACATGTACTCGACCTATGAGGACGAGTGCGAGGCCGAGCCGACGAACAAGAAGAAGATCATGGTGCTCGGCGGCGGCCCCAACCGCATCGGCCAGGGCATCGAATTCGACTACTGCTGTGTCCATGCAGCCCTCGCCATGCGCGAGGACGGCTACGAGACCATCATGGTCAACTGCAACCCGGAGACCGTCTCGACGGACTACGACACCTCGGACCGCCTGTACTTCGAGCCGCTGACGCTGGAAGACGTGCTCGAGATCGTGGACAAGGAAAAGCCCGCGGGCGTGATCGTGCAGTACGGCGGCCAGACCCCGCTGAAGCTTGCGCTGGGCCTGGAAGCCGAGGGCGTGCCGATCATCGGCACCAGCCCGGACATGATCGATGCCGCGGAGGACCGCGAACGCTTCCAGCAACTGTTGCAGAAGCTCGGCCTGCGCCAGCCGCCCAACGCCACCGCACGCACCGAGGCCGAGGCGCTGGAGAAGGCCGCTGCCCTGGGCTACCCGCTGGTGGTTCGCCCCAGCTATGTGCTCGGTGGCCGTGCCATGGAGATCGTGCACGAGCAGCGCGACCTCGAGCGCTACATGCGCGAGGCGGTCAAGGTCAGCAACGATTCCCCGGTGCTGCTCGACCGCTTCCTGAACGACGCCATCGAGTGCGACGTGGACTGCCTGCGCGACCCCGCCGGCCAGACCTTCATCGGCGGCGTGATGGAGCACATCGAGCAGGCCGGCGTGCACAGTGGTGACTCTGCCTGCTCCTTGCCTCCCTACAGCCTGAGCGCCGAGACCGTGAACGAGATCAAGCGCCAGACCGCTGCCATGGCCGGTGCGCTCAACGTCGTGGGCCTGATGAACGTGCAGTTCGCCATCCAGAAGGCCAACGGCCAGGACGTGATCTACGTGCTGGAAGTCAATCCCCGTGCCTCGCGCACGGTGCCCTTCGTCTCCAAGGCCACCGGCATCCAGCTGGCCAAGGTGGCGGCGCGCTGCATGGCCGGCCAGACGCTGACCGCACAAGGCATCACGAAAGAGGTGACGCCGCCCTACTTCAGCGTGAAGGAGGCCGTGTTCCCCTTCGTCAAGTTCCCCGGCGTGGACACCATCCTCGGCCCCGAGATGAAGTCCACCGGCGAGGTGATGGGCGTGGGCAAGACCTTTGGCGAGGCCTTCGTCAAGTCGCAGCTGGGGGCCGGCACCCGCCTGCCCACCTCGGGCAAGGTCTTCCTGTCGGTCAAGCAGAGCGACAAGCCGCGTGCGGTCGAGGTCGCCCGTGGCCTGATCGGCCTGGGCTTCACCGTGGTGGCCACCAAGGGCACGGCGGCGGCCATCGAGGCTGCCGGTCTGGGCTGCGAGGTGGTCAACAAGGTCACGGAGGGCCGGCCCAACATCGTGGACATGATCAAGAACGAGGAAATCGCCCTGGTCATCAACACGGTGGAGGAGCGCCGCAATGCCATTGTCGACTCGCGCTACATCCGTACCTCGGCCCTGCTGGGCCGCGTGACCACCTTCACCACCATCGCCGGCGCCGAGGCGGCCGTCGAGGGCATGAAGTACATGGAGAACCTGGACGTTTATTCGGTCCAGGAGCTGCACGGGCAACTCTTGGCATAATTGCCGCAACCTGCCGGGGGCAGGCTGGCGCCAGGCGCCGGTCTGCCCCCGTTACTTTTACCCCCTGGAACTTGTAGAGACATGGTCACCATCCCGATTACCACCCGCGGCGCCGAGAAGCTCAAGGCCGAGCTGCACCGTCTGAAGACGGTGGACCGTCCTGCGGTGATCAATGCCATCGCCGAGGCCCGCGCCCAGGGCGACCTGAGCGAAAACGCCGAATACGACGCCGCCAAGGACCGCCAGGGTTTCATCGAAGGCCGGATCCAGGAGGTCGAGAGCAAGCTATCGGCCGCCCAGATCATCGACCCGACGGCCATCGATGCCGGCGGCAAGGTGGTCTTCGGTGCCACCGTCGAACTCGAGGACGAGTCCAGCGGAGAGAGAGTCACCTACCAGATCGTGGGTGAAGACGAGGCCGACCTCAAGCTCGGCCTGATCAACGTCGGCTCGCCGATCGCCCGCGCCCTGATCGGCAAGGAGGAGGGCGATACGGCCGAGGTGCAGGCGCCCGGCGGTATCAAGCGCTACGAGATCGTGTCCGTGAGCTACCGCTGAAGGGGCATTGCATCGTGCGTGCCGCCCTCCTGCGTCTGCCGCTGTGGCTGGCCGCGCTGTGGTGGGGCAGCCTGACGGCCCTCGGGTTTCTGGTCGTGCCGCTGCTGTTCGTGCACCTGCCCAGCCCGGCCCTGGCTGGCGGCATGGCCGCGCGCCTGTTCACGGCCCAGGCCTGGGTGTCCGTGGCCTGCAGCCTGCTGCTGCTCCTGCTGACGCGTACCGAACGACTGCCGCAGCTGCGCGCAACGCTGCTGCCGGCGCTGCCCTGGCTGGTCGGCGGCATGCTGCTGGCGCTGCTGGTGGAGTTCGCCGTGGCGCCGCGCATCGTCGCGCGCGACAATCTGGCGCTGTGGCACCGCGTGGGCAGCGCCATGTATTTCCTGCAATGGCTGTGTGCCGGCGCCGTGTTCTGGAAGCTTTCGGCGCGGCAGGAGGCCGGTCAGGTCTGACTGCGCTTCTTGACGCTGGTCTGCTTGGGTTTGGCGCGCTTGACCTTGCCGCCGGCGGTCAGGCGCTGATTGCCCAGCACGCGCAGGACCTGGACCTCGGGGCGCTGGCCGCCGCGCTTGCTGAACTTGAGCACCTTGACGTCGCGCGGACCGGGCTTGCGGTCCTCGTCCTCGGCCCGTTCCTTGACCGGCTTGGGGCGCCAGAGGACCAGCAGCTTGCCGATGTGCTGGATCGGCGCGGCGTCGAGCTCCTCGGCCAGGGTCTGGAAGATGGTTTCGCGCTCGGCGCGGTCATCGGAGAAGACGCGCACCTTGATCAGGCCGTGGGCCTTGAGGGCGGCGTCGGTTTCCTTCTTGACGGCGGCGGTGAGGCCCTCGCCCCCGATCATGACGACGGGATCGAGGTGGTGGGCCTGGGCGCGGAATTCCTTGCGCTCGGCCGGGGTCAGTTGTATCGCGGGCATGAGCCTATTATCGTCGTTTAAGCGGGACGGGCGGGCCGGTTCCGAAGGAAAGAAATGAAAGTCCAAACCAAGAGCAAGAAGGTCAACAAGGCCTGGCTCAATGACCACGTCAACGATCCCTACGTCAAGCTGGCGCAGAAGGAAGGGTACCGGGCGCGGGCGGCCTACAAGCTCAAGGAGATCGACGAAGCCCTGCGCCTGGTCAAGCCCGGCCAGGTGGTGGTGGACCTGGGCTGCGCGCCCGGCGCCTGGAGCCAGTACCTGCGCCGCCGCATGGCGCCCGGGGGGGCCGCCATGGGCGAACTCAAGGGTACCATCATCGGGCTGGACCTGCTGCCCATGGAGCCCGTCGAGGGCGTGCAGTTCATCCAGGGCGACTTCCGCGAGGCGCAGGTGCTGGCGCAGCTGGAGGCCCAGCTGCAGGGCCGGCAGGCCGACCTGGTGGTCTCGGACATGGCGCCCAACCTCTCCGGGGTGGCGTCGGTCGACGCTGCACGCATCGAGGAGCTGATCGAGCTGGCCCTCGAGTTCTGCCGCCAGCACCTCAAGCCCGAGGGGGCGCTGGTCGCCAAGGTCTTCCACGGCAGCGGTTACAACGAGCTGGTGCAGCTGTTCCGCGAGCATTTCCAGCAGGTCAAGGTGCTCAAGCCCAAGGCTTCGCGGGACCGCTCGTCCGAAACCTTCCTGGTCGGACTGAAGCTCAAGCCGTCGGTCCGGGCTTGAGTTGCGTCAAGGATTCGAGGCGATCCGGGCAATTCCCGCATGCGGACCATGGCTGTCGGCCTGCCGGGGCGCCGCACGAGGGCTTGAAACCCCTAAAATGGCACACAGTTAGTTACCGGGACGCTTCCGTCCTGCTCTGGAGCCTCGCTTGAACAATCAGTGGTTTTCGAAAGTTGCCGTCTGGCTGGTGATCGCACTCGTGCTGTTCACCGTATTCAAACAGTTCGACACCCGCAACGTCGGCGGCATCACCGCGGTCGGCTACTCCGATTTCCTCGAGGAAGTCCGCAGCAACCGCATCAAGAGCGCCGTGATCCAGGAAGGCCCCAGCGGCACCGAGATCGTGGCCGTCACCACCGATGACCGCCGCGTGCGCACCACCGCCACCTACCTCGACCGCGGCCTGGTCGGTGACCTCATCAACAACGGCGTGCGCTTCGACGTCAAGCCGCGCGAGGAAGGCTCCCTGCTCATGACCCTGCTGGTCAGCTGGGGTCCCATGCTGCTGCTGATCGGCGTCTGGATCTACTTCATGCGCCAGATGCAGGGCGGCGGCAAGGGCGGGGCCTTCAGCTTCGGCAAGAGCAAGGCGCGCATGCTCGACGAAAACAACAACCAGGTCACCTTCGCCGACGTCGCCGGCTGCGACGAAGCCAAGGAAGAGGTCAAGGAAGTCGTGGACTTCCTGAAGGATCCGCAGAAATTCCAGAAGCTGGGCGGCCGCATCCCGCGCGGCCTGCTGCTGGTCGGTCCCCCGGGTACCGGCAAGACGCTGCTGGCCAAGGGCATTGCCGGCGAGGCCAAGGTGCCGTTCTTCAGCATCTCGGGCTCCGACTTCGTCGAGATGTTCGTCGGTGTCGGTGCCGCGCGTGTGCGCGACATGTTCGAGAACGCCAAGAAGAACGCCCCCTGCATCATCTTCATCGACGAAATCGACGCCGTCGGCCGCCAGCGTGGCGCGGGCCTCGGCGGCGGCAACGACGAGCGCGAGCAGACCCTCAACCAGATGCTGGTCGAGATGGACGGCTTCGAGACCAACCTCGGCGTGATCGTGGTGGCCGCCACCAACCGCCCGGACATCCTGGACGCGGCGCTGCTGCGCCCGGGCCGTTTCGACCGCCAGGTCTACGTGACGCTGCCCGACATCCGCGGCCGCGAGCAGATCCTCAACGTGCACATGCGCAAGATCCCGATCGGTCAGGACGTGAACCCGAGCGTGATCGCCCGTGGCACGCCCGGCATGAGCGGCGCCGACCTGGCCAACCTGTGCAACGAGGCCGCGCTGATGGCCGCGCGCCGCAACGCGCGCGTGGTCGAGATGCAGGACTTCGAGAAGGCCAAGGACAAGATCCTCATGGGCCCCGAGCGCAAGAGCATGGTCATGCCCGAGGAAGAGCGCCGCAACACGGCCTACCACGAGTCCGGCCACGCCCTGATCGGCAAGCTGCTGCCCAAATGCGACCCGGTGCACAAGGTCACGATCATCCCGCGCGGCCGTGCCCTGGGCGTGACCATGAGCCTGCCGGCCCAGGACCGCTACAGCTACGACCGCGAGTACATGCTGAACCAGATCAGCATGCTGTTCGGCGGCCGTATCGCCGAAGAGGTCTTCATGAACCAGATGACCACGGGCGCTTCCAACGACTTCGAGCGCGCCACCCACATCGCGCGCGACATGGTCATGCGCTACGGCATGACCGATGCGCTGGGTCCGATGGTCTATGCCGAGAACGAGGGCGAGGTCTTCCTCGGCCGTTCGGTCACCAAGACCACCAACATCAGCGAGCAGACCATGCAGAAGGTCGACGCCGAGGTGCGCCGCATCATCGACGAGCAGTACAAGCTGGCCCGCAAGCTGATCGAGGACAACGCCGACAAGATGCACGCCATGGCCAAGGCCCTGCTCGAGTGGGAGACCATCGATACCGAGCAGCTCGACGACATCATGGCCGGCAAGGAGCCGCGTCCGCCCAAGGACTGGACGCCGCGCACGCCCACGTCCGGTGGCGGTGACGCCGGCGGCACGCCGGCGGTCAAGACCGATCCGGCGCCTTCGGCAGCCTGAGGTTTTGGTCCGATAATCGCAAACGGGGCTTGATGCCCCGTTTTGCTTTTTCGCAGCCCCCAATGAACTGGCAGACCACCCGTTTTTCCATCGACCTGTCCCGGCCGCAGGTCATGGGCATCGTCAACATCACGCCGGACTCCTTCTCCGGCGGCAGCCAGGCCGACACGCGGGCCGCGCTGGCGCACTGCGAGCAGCTGCTGAAAGACGGTGCCGACATCCTGGACCTCGGGGCCGAATCGACCCGGCCCGGTGCCACCCAGGTGCCGCTGGCGCAGGAGCTGGAGCGCCTGCTGCCGGTGCTGCGTGTAGCGGTCACGCTGGGGGTGCCGGTCTCGGTCGACACCTACAAGCCGCGGGTCATGCAGGCCGCGCTGGATCTGGGGGCCGACATCGTCAACGACATCTGGGCCCTGCGCTGGCAGGACGCGGCCGACCCGCTGGACGGCCGCGCGGTCGTGGCCGCTCATCCGTCCTGCGGCGTGTGCCTCATGCACATGCACGGCGAGCCGCGCACCATGCAACTCAGCCCCATGGAGGGTGAGGTGCTGCCGGCCGTGCGGGCCTTCCTGCACGGTGCGGCGCAGGACCTGCGCGAGCGGGGCGTGGCGGCGCAGCGCATCGTGCTCGATCCCGGCATCGGCTTTGGCAAGACGGTGGCGCAGAACTTTTCACTGCTGGCGCGGCAGGCCGAGCTGCTGGCCGCGGGCTATCCGCTGCTGGCTGGCTGGTCGCGCAAGTCCTCGCTGGGTGCGGTGGCGGGCCCGCCACCGGGGAGCACGGTGCCGGCCGGTCAGCACGAACGCATGGCGCCCAGCATCGCGGCCGCGCTGCTGGCGGCCGAGCGCGGCGCCGCCATCGTGCGTGTGCACGACGTCAGGGAAACCGTGCAGGCGCTCAAGGTGCTGGCAGCTATAAAATGAATAGCAATCCAGGACAGCAACCAATTCAGGGAACAGCGACATGAGCAGGAAATACTTCGGCACCGACGGCATCCGCGGCACGGTGGGGCAGTCGCCCATCACGCCCGACTTCGTGCTGCGCCTGGCGCACGCCGTCGGCCGTGTGCTCAAGCGCCGCGAGGAGCGGCCGGTCGTGCTCATCGGCAAGGACACGCGCATCTCGGGCTACATGCTCGAGAGCGCCCTGGAGTCCGGCTTCAACTCGGCGGGCGTCGACGTGGTCCTGCTCGGCCCGCTGCCCACCCCGGGCGTGGCCTACCTCACGCGCGCGCAGCGCGCTGCACTGGGCGTGGTCATCAGTGCCAGCCACAACCCCTATCCTGACAACGGCATCAAGTTCTTCAGCGCGCAGGGCAGCAAGCTGCCCGACGAATGGGAACTCGCCGTGGAGGCGGCGCTGGAAGAGCCGCCCGTGTGGGCCGATTCGGCCCATATCGGCCGCACCCGCCGGCTCGAGGATGCGGCGGGCCGCTACATCGAGTTCTGCAAGAGCACCTTCGCGGGCGATCTCACGCTCAAGGGCCTGAAGATCGTGGTCGACGCCGCGCATGGCGCCGCCTATCACATCGCCCCCAAGGTCTTCCACGAGCTCGGGGCCGAGGTGGTGGCCATCGGCTGCGCGCCCGACGGCCTGAACATCAACCGCGAGGTGGGGGCTACCCACACCGATGCCCTGGTGGCCGCCGTCAAGGCGCAGCATGCCGACTACGGCGTGGCGCTGGACGGCGATGCCGACCGCCTCATGATGGTCGATGCCACCGGGCGCCTGTACAACGGCGACGAACTGCTCTACCTGATCACCGACGACCGCCTGGGCCGTGACGAGCACGTGCCCGGCGTGGTGGGCACCCTGATGACCAACATGGCCGTCGAAGTGGCGCTCAAGAAACGCGGCGTGCAGTTCGTGCGTGCCAGGGTCGGCGACCGTTACGTGCTTGAGGAGCTGCAGAAGCACAAGTGGCTGCTCGGCGGCGAGGGTTCGGGCCATCTGCTCGCGCTGGACAAGCAGACCACGGGTGACGGCCTGGTCTCGGCCCTGCAGGTGCTGCAGACCTGCGTGCGCAGCGGGCAGAGCATGGCCCAGCTGCTGGCCGGCGTCACCCTGTTCCCGCAGACCCTGATCAACGTGCGCCTGCAGCCGGGCCAGGACTGGAAGGCCAACACGCGCCTGGCTGCGGAAACCCAGGCGGTCGAGGCCGAACTCGGTGAAACAGGACGGGTGCTCATCCGTGCCAGCGGCACGGAGCCGCTGGTGCGCGTGATGGTGGAAGCGCGTGATGCCGCACAGGCCCAGGCCTGCGCCGAGCGGCTGGCCGCCACGCTGCGCGGCTGACGCTCAGGTCTGGGTGGCGCCGGGTCGCCAGGCGTTGACCATGGCCACCAGCGACAGCATGACCGGCACTTCCACCAGCACGCCCACCACCGTGGCCAGCGCCGCCCCCGAGTTCAGGCCAAACAGCGAGATCGCCACTGCCACGGCGAGCTCGAAGAAGTTCGAGGTGCCGATCAGGCAGGCCGGGCCGGCCACCTCATGCGGCAGCTTGAGCCATCTGGCCGCGTACCAGCTGATGAAGAAGATGCCGTAGGTCTGCAGCATCAGCGGCACCGCGATCAGCGCAATCACCTGCGGTTGCTGCACGATGGTGCCGGCCTGGAAGCCGAACAGCAGCACGACCGTGGCGATCAGGCCCACGATGGACCAGGGCTTGAGCCGGCGCACGAAGTTGACCACCGCCTCATGCCCGCGCGTCTGCAGCAGGCGACGGGTGGCCATGCCGGCGCCCAGCGGCAGCACCACGTACAGCACGGTCGACAGCAGCAGCGTCTCCCAGGGCACCGTGATGTCGGTCATGCCGAGCAGGAAGGCCGCGATGGGGGCGAAGGCGAAGACCATGATCAGGTCGTTCACCGAGACCTGCACCAGCGTGTAGTTGGCGTCACCCTTGACCAGCTGGCTCCAGACGAAGACCATGGCCGTGCAGGGCGCCACCCCCAGCAGGATCATGCCTGCGATGTACTCGCTGGCCGACTGCGGGTCGACCCAGGGCGAAAAGACGTACTGGAAAAACAGCACGCCCAGCGCCGCCATGGTGAAGGGCTTGATGAGCCAGTTCACTACCAGCGTCAGCACCAGGCCGCGCGGCTTGCGCCCCACGTCCTTCACGGCCGACCAGTCGATCTGGATCATCATCGGATAGATCATGATCCAGATGAAGACGGCGACCACCAGGTTCACGTGGGCCACTTCCAGCGCGGCGATCCCCTGGAACAGGCCCGGTGCAGCCAGTCCCAGGCCGACGCCGGCCACGATGCCCAGGGCGACCCACAGGGTCAGATAGCGTTCAAACAATCCCATGTCGATTCCAGTGGTGTGGTCCCCGGCCGGGGGCGCGCATCACGCACCTTCCCGGCTGGTGGACTCAGGCCTTCTCGTGGCCGATGCGCGTGAGTTCGTTCTGCAGTGACAGCCGGTCCAGCTTGTCCAGCGGCAGGCTGAGGAAGATGGCGATGCGCCGGCTCAGCAGCATGAAGGCATCCGAGAAGGCCTTGCGCCGCAGTTCCTCGCTGCCCTCGGCGGCCACCGGGTCCTCGACGCCCCAGTGGGCCGACATGGGCTGGCCGGGCCAGACCGGGCAGACCTCGCCGGCGGCCTTGTCGCACACCGTCAGTACGAAATCCATGCGCGGTGCATCGGGGCCGGCAAACTCGCTCCAGTTCTTGCTGCGCAGCGCGGTGGTCGGGAATCGGTTGCGTTCAAGCAGCTCGAGGGCCAGAGGATGGACCCGGCCGGCCGGCTGGCTGCCTGCGCTGTAGGCGCGGAACCTGCCGGCGCCGAGCTGGTTGAGGATGGCCTCGGCCATGATGCTGCGGGCCGAGTTGCCGGTGCAGATGAACAGGGTGTTGTAGATGCGTGCGCTCATGCGATGGTCCTCGGGGGTGGGTTGCACTGCAGCGGCGCGCCGTCGAGGCAGGGCGCGCCCTGGCAGCAGTTGGCGGTGAGAAAGCCCAGCAGATCGTTCATGGTGTCGACGCGGGCGCGATAGATCAGGTGCCGGCCCTCGCGCTCCTGGCTCACCAGGCCGGCATGGGCCAGCTCCTTGAGGTGGAAGGACAGCGCGGCGGGCGTGAGGTCCAGGGCTGCGGCCATGCGGGTGGGGGTGTCGCCCTCGAAGCCGGCCACCACCAGCCGGCGGAAGACGCGCAGGCGCGAGACCTGGGCCAGTGCGCCCAGGGCCTGTACGGCCAGGGCGTCGTTCATGTGCGCAACTCCCTGGAGGAGATGGTTGCGCGGCCCGCAGGCAGGGACAGCGTGATGCCCCAGCACAGGGCGAGCATGAGGGCCGAACCCAGCAGCGCGTACAGCAGGCCACCCCACTGGTAGAGCAGACCCGACAGCAGCGTGCCCACGAAACGCCCCAGCGCGTTGGCGGCGTAGTAGAAACCCACGTCCTCGGCGGCCTTCTCGCTGCCGGCGTAGGCCAGGATCAGGTAGGAGTGGACCGAGGAGTTGACGGCAAAGGCAAAGCCGAAGAGGCCCAGGCCCGCGACCACGATCCATTCCAGCTGGGGGGCCTGCAGCACGACCGGCACCGCCAGCGCGGCCGGCACCAGCGCCAGCGCCGCGGACCACCAGCGTGCCGCCGGCACCTCGCTGCTCAGGCCGTCGGGGCTGCGCCGCACGAGGTTCGGCGCCAGGGCCTGGACCAGGCCGTAGCCTATGGTCCACAGCGCCAGGAAGCCGCCCACCATGGTGAAGGTCCAGCCCGAGGCATAGAGGAACACCGGCACACCGACCACGAACCAGACGTCGCGCGCGCCGAACAGGGCCACGCGCGCGGCGGCCAGCAGGTTGATGCCCCGGCTCTTGGCGAACAGCTCGCGTGCGGATTTCGAGGCCTGGCTCTTGCCCATGAGGCGCGGCACGAAGGCCAGCACACCGGCCAGGACCAGCGCGAGCAGTGCCGCCATGGCGTGCAGGGCGCCCTGGAAGCCGAGCCGGTCCAGCAGCAGGCCGCCGAGGAAGAAACCCACGCCCTTCATCGCGTTCTTGCTGCCGGTGAACCAGGCGACCCATTTGAACAGCTGGCCTGCGCTTTCGCCCTGCGCCTGGCTGGCCGTGACCTTGATGGCCGACTTGCTGGCGGTCTTGGTCAGGTCCTTGGCCACCCCGCAGATGCCCTGCGCCACCACGACCCAGGTCACGGCCAGTGCGGCCGTCCAGCCGGGGTCGAGTTGCGACAGCAGCAGGAAGCCGGCGATCTGGGTCGTCAGGCCCACGGCCAGCATGCGCGCGATGCCGTAGCGGGTGGCCAGCCAGCCGCCGATCAGGTTGGCCAGCACGCCGGCGGCCTCGTAGAGCAGGAAGAGGAAGGCCAGGGTGAAGGGCGAATAGCCCAGGCGGTAGAAGTGCAGCAGCACCAGCATGCGCAGCGCGCCGTCGGTGAGCGTGAAGCCCCAGTAGGCGGCCGTGACGATGGCGTAGTTGCGCGTGGCGGCGTGCATCTCAGAGACCTGCCTGCTGCAGGTGGCAGGCGAGGTCCACCATCCGGCAGGCATAGCCCATCTCGTTGTCGTACCAGGCGTAGACCTTGAGCAGCGTGCCGTCGGTCACCAGGGTGGAGGGGGCGTCCACGATCGCGCTGCGCGTGTCGCGGACGTAATCGGCGCTGACCAGCGGACGCTCTTCAAAGCCCAGGATGCCGGCCAGCGGGCCGCGGGCAGCCGCGGCAAACAGCGCGTTGACCTCTTCGGCCGTGGTGGCGCGCTGCAGCTCGAACACGCAGTCCGTCAGCGAGGCGTTGAGCACGGGCGCGCGCACGGCGTGGCCGTTGAGCTTGCCCTTGAGTTCGGGATAGATCAGCGCGATGGCGGTGGCGCTGCCGGTGGTGGTCGGCGCCAGGCTCAGCATGGCGCTGCGGGCGCGGCGCAGGTCCTTGTGCGGGGCATCGACCACGAGGTTGGTGTTGGTCGGATCGTGGATGGTCGTGATCTGGCCGTGGCGGATGCCCAGGTGCTCGTGCACCACCTTCACCACGGGCGCCAGGCAGTTGGTGGTGCAGGAGGCCGCCGTCACGATCCGGTGCCGGGCCGGGTCATACAGTTCGTGATTCACGCCCACCACGACGTTGAGCACATCACCGACCTTCACGGGCGCGGCGACGATCACGCGCCTGGCGCCGCGGTCGAGGTGGCCCTGCAGGGTCTCGGGCGTGAGGAACTTGCCCGTGCATTCGAGCACCACGTCCACGCCAAGGTCGCCCCAGGGGATCTCCGCTGCCGTCGGGTGGCTGCTGAAGGACAGCCTGCGTTCGCCGATGCGGATGGTGTCCTCGCCCTCGGCGGCGATGTCGGCGCGCCACTTGCCCTGCGTGCTGTCGAAGGCCAGCAGGTGCGCGGTGGCGGCGGCCCCCCCCTTGAGCTCGTTGACGTGCACCACCTCCAGGCGGTTGCCGGCGCGCGGGTCGTCCTGCGGCCGTTCGGCCGCGCCGAAGGCCGCGCGCAGTGCCAGGCGCCCGATGCGCCCCATGCCATTGATGCCAACTTTCATGTGATCTCCAGCTTTTGCTTCAACAATCGTGTGATTGTTGAAGTATTCCAGCGGCCTGTGACGGTTTGGTGACAGCCGCCCGTCTGTATGGCGTCACCGCCACGGCTTCAGCAACAGGCGCTGGCGCCGTTGGCGGCCTGCTTCGCGGTGGGGCCACAGCACGATGTGGCGCCGGGGGCGGCCGGCGTGCCGCAGGAGGCGCTGGCCTGCTGCCCGGTGGGCGCCGCGGGGGTGCAGCAGGCCGTGGCCGACGCCGCCGCGCCCTCGCGGAAGACCGGGATGTTGTCCAGGGTGTGGAACTGCTCCCAGGCGATGCCCTGCGGGTCGGTCACCCAGTACTTGTCGCTGCGCGCGTAGCAGCAGGTGGTCTCGCCCTCGTCGAGCAACGCCATGTCGGCCCGGGTCGCCTGGGCCTTGAGGGCCAGCAGCTCCTCGGGCGATTCGACCTGGATGCCCAGGTGGTCCAGGCCCGGCTGTTTGCCGCGCGTGGAAATGGCGAAGTTCACCGGCGGATCCTGCAGCATCCACTTGGCGTAGTCGGCTTCGGTGCGGGCCGGGGCCTGGTTGAACATGGCCGAATAGAAGGCGATGTTCTTCGCCAGGTCTTCGACATGGACATGGACGTGAAAGCGTTTCATGGGGGCTCCTTGGATCACTTGGGTCAACAGGTGGCGCAGGCGGTCTTGCGGCTGCGGGCCGGGCGGACCTCGCAGGCTGCGCCCTCGCAGCAGTGCTCGGTCAGGTAGGCCAGCAGCGCGTCCATCTGCGGGTAGTGGGCGCGGTACACCAGATGCCGGCCGTCGGGCTCGCTGTGGGCCAGTCCGGCGTGCACGAGTTCCTTGAGGTGGAAGGACAGGGCGCTGGGGCGGATGTCGAGCGCCGCCGCCAGCACGCCGGGCGTGAGTCCCTGCTGGCCGGCCACCACCAGGGCGCGGAAGGCACGCAGGCGCTGGGGCTGGGCGAGTGCAGCCAGGGCGCGCACGGCGTCGGTTTCGCTGTATTTCGGTTTTTTCATTATTCAATGATACTTGAATCATTGAATGCTTGAAAGCCCCCGGCCGGCGCCGGGGGCGTCATCGATATGTCATGCGGCTGCCATGAAGCCGTCATGCAGGCTTTGCACACTGGCTGCATCGAAACGAAGCAGCCACCCATCCCATGGAAGCCCGCATGAGCCGTCAACCCCCCGTACCAGGAGATGCCTGGGCGGGTGTGTCGGCCGGCCTGGCCCACGCCGGGCGGCTGCGCGATGCAGGCTGGCTGCCCCTGGGGCAGGGCCGAGCCGACACCGCGCCGGCGCTGCGCTCGCAGGTACTGCATCGCTGGTCCCTGGGGGGCGAGGGGCGGGCGACCGGCCTGGTGTTCCAGCCGCTCGACGGCAACCCGCGCCACGGCGTGCTGGCCCTGTACCTGGCCGGATGCACCGGGCTGCAGGGGGCCATCGAGATCCTCGAGCGCCAGGGCCGCTGGCTCGTGATGCCTGACGGCCCGCGGGCCCGTGCGCTGGCCACGGCCGCGGTGATGCCCGGCACGACGGCGCGCACGCCGGACCGCCGCTACGTCTTCTTCAACACGCTGCAGGACGGCCGTGTGCTCACCCGGGTCGAGCGACGCCCGGATGGGGATACCGCCTTGACCTGAGACACACGCCAGCCCCGCCACCCCGGGGCTTTTTTTCACTTCAAACCACAACAGAGCAACGCCAACAAGGAGAAAACAATGAAAGAACTGCCCAACCCGACCTTCCCGCTGTCACCCGCCACCCTGCCCAGGGGGTCGCTTCACCGCGCTGATCAGCCGGTCCCTGCGCCGCAGCGCGGCGGCATTGAAGTGGCCTGGGCGCAGCACCAGGATGAAGTGCGGGCCGCGCAGCGGCTGAGGCACGACGTCTTTGCCGGCGAGATGGGGGCGCGCCTGGCCACCACGATCGCGGGCCACGACGTGGACCTGTTCGACGACTACTGCGAGCACCTGCTGGTGCGCGACCAGGAGACCCGGCAAGTTATCGGCACCTACCGCGTGCTCACCCCGGAGCAGGCCAAGCGCATCGGCAGCACCTACAGCGAGCTGGAGTTTGACCTCACGCGCCTGCGCGCCCTGCGCGAGCGCATGGTGGAGCTGGGCCGCAGCTGCGTGCACCCCGACCATCGCCACGGCGGCGTGATCATGGCGCTGTGGGGCGCCCTGGCCGAGTTCATGGTGCGTAACCGGCTCGACACCATGATCGGCTGCGCCAGCATCCCCATGCTGCACAACGGCGTGGTCAGCGGCGACGTCGCGGCCAGTATCTGGCGCCAGGTGCGCGAGACCCATCTGGCGCCCGTCGAGCACCAGGTCTGGCCGCGCCTGCCGCTGCCGGTGGACGAGCTCGACAGCCACCTGGACGTGGAGCCGCCGGCGCTCATCAAGGGCTACCTGCGCCTGGGGGCCAAGGTGCTGGGCGCACCGGCCTGGGACCCGGACTTCAACAGCGCCGACCTGCCCATGCTCATGCGCATCCAGGACCTGCCGGCGCGCTACCGCAAGCACTTCCTCGGCGCATGATGAAGCAGGCCTTCGACCACGCGGCCGACTGGCTGGGCGGCACCGGGGGTGACGCGGGCGACGGTGCCGAGGGCGCCGAGCCGCCGAGCCGCTATCGCGCCGTCTTCATCTCCGACCTGCACCTGGGCACGCCCGGCTGCCAGGCCGGCCAGCTGCTGGCCTTCCTCAAGGCCAGCCCCTGCGAGCAGCTCTACCTGGTGGGCGACATCATCGACGGCTGGCAGCTGCGCCGGCGCTGGTACTGGCCTCAGGCGCACAACGACGTGGTGCAGAAGCTGCTGCGTGCCGCGCGCAAGGGTTGCCGCGTGGTCTTCGTGCCGGGCAACCACGACGAGTTCGCGCGCGGCTTCATCGGGCACCAGTTCGGCGGCATCGAGGTGGTGGAAGAGGCCGTGCACGTCACGGCCGCGGGGCAGCGGCTGTGGGTCACGCACGGCGACTATTTCGACGGCGTGATCCAGTGCGCCAAGTGGCTGGCCTACGTGGGTGACAGCCTGTACGAATTCACGCTGCGCCTGAACCGCTACCTCAACCACCTGCGCGCGAAGTTCGGCCTGCCGTACTGGTCGCTCTCGGCCTACCTGAAGCACAAGGTCAAGAAGGCCGTGAACTTCATCAGCGACTTCGAGCAGGCGGTGGCGCAGGAGGCGCGCCGGCGCGGCCACCACGGCGTGGTCTGCGGCCACATCCACCGCGCCGAGATGCGCGAGATCGACGGCATCCTCTACTGCAATGACGGCGACTGGGTCGAGAGCCGCACCGCGCTGGTCGAGCACCACGACGGCCGGCTCGAGCTCGTGCACTGGGACAGCGCACCGGCGCGTCGTCCCGCGCAGGTTCCCGGCCAGGTGGTGTCGGCATGAAGCTCGCGCTCGTCACCGACGCCTGGCAGCCGCAGGTCAACGGCGTGGTCACCACGCTGGTGGAACTGGTGCGCGAGGTGCGCGCCGCCGGCCATGAGGTCGAGGTCATCCACCCGGGCCAGTTCCGCACTCGGCCCTGCCCGGGCTATGCCGGCATCGAGCTGGCGGTGCGGCCACGCAAGGCCCTGTCCCGCCGGCTCGAGGCCTTTGCCCCCGATGCCATCCACCTGGCCACCGAAGGCCCGCTGGGCTGGGCGGCACGCGCGCACTGCCTGCGCCATGGCCTGGCCTTCACGACGGCGTACCACACGCGCTTTCCGGAAATCCTGCAGGCGGCCCTGCGGATCCCGCTGTCCTGGGGCTATGCGCTGTTCCGCCATTTCCACCGGCCCTCGTCGGGGGTGCTCGTGCCCACCCAGGGCGTGCAGCGCCTGCTGGCGCAACGCGGCTTTCGCAATCTGCGCGCCTGGACGCACGGCGTGGACCTGGCGCTCTTTCCCTACCAGTCCGAGGTGCGATTGCACCGCGAGCTGGGCCTGATGCCGCGGCCGATCTCGCTCTTCGTGGGCCGGGTCTCGTACGAGAAGAACATCGAGGCCTTCCTGAAGCTGGACGTGCCGGGCAGCAAGATCGTCTGCGGCGTCGGGCCGCTGGAGGCCCAGCTCAAGGCGCGCCACCCGCATGTGCGCTGGCTGGGCATCCTGCCGCGCGAGGCGCTGGCCCGGGTCTATGCGGCTGCCGACGTCTTCGTCATGCCCAGCCGTTCCGAGACCTTCGGCCTGGTCATGCTCGAGGCCATGGCCTGCGGCACCCCCGTGGCCGCCTATCCGGTGGACGGGCCGCTGGAGGTGCTGGGCGACAGCGCGGGCCGCATCTGGGGCGGGGCGCTGGACGCGGACCTCAAGCAGGCCTGGTATGGTGCCCTGGCCGTGCCGCGCGAGGCTGCCCGGGCGCGGGCGTGCCAGTTCAGCTGGGAGCAGGCCAGCCGCCAGTTCCTCGGCCATCTGGTCCCGGCGGGCCGCGGCCAACGGCTTGCCGCCGGGGCGATACATGAAACTGTCACACCACTGTCACCGAGGCTGTAAATAATTTGTCATCATTGCGACACCGAGCCGATAGCACCGATGACGTCTGCCATCCCACCACATCCCGTCGGTCCGCTGCCCCTGCTGGACCGTGACCACAGCATCCTGGCCTTCAACGAGCGCGTGTTCGACTGGGCATGCCGCAACGACGTGCCGCTGCTGGAGCGGCTGCGCTACCTGTGCATCGTGTCGTCCAACCTCGACGAGTTCTTCGAGGTGCGGGCCGAGCCGCACCTGAGCGCAAAGAAGGCCGGCAGCACCAGCGGCGCCTACAGCCCGGCGTCTTTCGACCGCCTGTCGCAGGCCATCCACGGGCTGGTCGAGCGGCAGTACGCCCTGTACAACGAGGCGCTGATGCCGGCGATCGAGAAGCAGGGCATCAAGGTCGTCTCGCACGGGGAGCGCAATGCGGCGCAGCGGCGCTGGGTGCACCAGTACTTCGAGCGCGAGGTGCGGCCGCTGCTGATCCCGGTCGGGCTGGACCCCTCGCATCCCTTCCCGCAGGTGGCCAACAAGTCGCTCAACTTCATCGTGCGCCTGGGCGGCAAGGACGCCTTCGGCCGCGACAACGACATTGCCATCGTCAAGGTGCCGCGCGCGCTGCCGCGTGTCATTCCCATGCCGCAGGCGCTGTGCGGCAAGCGCCGTCTTTTCGTCTCGCTCTCCAGCGTCATCCGGGCGCACCTGGCCGAGCTCTTCCCGGGGCGCGAGATGGGGCAGTTCTCGCAGTTCCGCGTCACGCGCCATTCCGACCTCGCGGTGGATGAAGAGGACGTGCGCAACCTGCGCACCGCGCTGCGCCAGGGACTGCAGCACCGGCACTACGGCCAGGCCGTGCGGCTGGAGGTGTCGGCCGGATGCTCCGAATACCTCTCCGACTTCCTGCTCAGGCAGTTCGATCTGCCCGAGGGCGCGCTCTTTCGCGTGCACGGGCCGGTGAACCTGGTGCGCCTGAACCAGCTGGTCGACCTGGCGGAGGCACCGCATCTGCGCTTTTCCCCCTACACCGCGAGCTACCCGCGCCAGCTGCAGCCCGAGCAGTCGATCTTCGAGCGGCTGGACCAGGGCGACGTGATCATCCACCAGCCCTACGAGAGCTTCGACGGCGTGCTCGACTTCCTGCGCGAGGCGGTCAACGATCCGCAGGTGCTTGCGATCAAGCAGACCATCTACCGCACCGGCGCGAACTCCGAGCTCATGGACCTGCTGCGCGAGGCCGTGCGCCGCGGCAAGGAGGTGATGGTGGTGCTCGAGCTCAAGGCCCGCTTCGACGAGGAAGTCAACATCAACTGGGCCGAGCAGCTCGAATCCATCGGCGTGCAGGTGCTGTACGGCGTGGTCGGGCTCAAGACCCACGCCAAGATGATGCTGGTCACGCGGCGCGAGGGCCGGGGCTTCCGCCGTTACGCGCACCTGTCCACAGGCAACTACAACCCGGTCACGGCGCGCTTCTACACCGACCTGAGCCACCTCACGGCCGACCCGGCGCTCACCGCCGACGTGGAGCACGTCTTTGTGCACCTGGCCGGCCAGAGCCGCCTGCCGCGCCTGCACCACCTGTGGCTCGCGCCGTTCCAGCTCCAGCGCCGGCTGCTGGAGAAGATCGAGGCGCTGGGCGCGGCGGCGGCGGCCGGCCAGCCGGCGCGGCTGGTGGCCAAGATGAACGCGCTGACGGACGAGGCGCTGATCCGCGCGCTGATCGCAGCCGGGCAGCAGGGCGTGAAGATCGATCTCATCGTGCGCGGTGCCTGCATGCTGCCGGCGCAGGTGCCGGGCCAGACGGCCAACATCCGGGTGCGCTCCATCATCGGCCGCTTCCTCGAGCACGCGCGGGTCTTCTACTTCCGCCAGGACGACACCGAAGAGCTGTACCTCTCGAGTGCCGACTGGATGAACCGCAACATGCTGCGCCGCATCGAGCTGGCGTGGCCGGTGCTCGACGCGCAGCTGCGCCAGCGCATCATCGACGAATGCCTGGTTGCCGGCCTGCACGATGACCTGGACGCCTGGGAGCTGCTGCCCGACGGCCAGTACCGCCGGGTGCGCCCGCACGGCACACGGCCCCCGGTGAGCGCGCAGTCCGCGCTCGTGGCCCGCTACGGCGCCAGCGAATCGCGGCGCAGCAAGGCGTGACGCTCATGGACCTGGTCTTGTGGCGGCATGCGGAAGCCCATGAGGCCCAGCCGGGCGAGGCGGACAGGGCGCGCCTGCTCACGCCGCGCGGCGAGAAGCAGGCCGCGCGCATGGCCGCCTGGCTCGATCGCCAGTTGCCCGAAGGCACGCGCATCCTGGTCAGCCCTGCGCGGCGCACGGAGCAGACCGTGCTGCCGCTGGGGCGCAAGTACAAACTCCGCGAGGAACTGGCGCCCGAGGCCAGCCTGGAGCAGCTGCTGGCGGCGGTCCAATGGCCCGAGGCGCGCGGCACCACGCTGCTGGTCGGCCACCAGCCTGTGCTTGGCCAGGTGATCGCCCGGCTGCTGGGCATGCCGGCCGGTGCCTGCAGCGTGAAGAAAGGGGCGGTCTGGTGGCTGCGCCACCGCCTGCGGGACGGCCAGGCACACATCCAGCTGCTGGCGGTGCAGTCGCCCGAACTGCTGTAGCGGGCGTCGCGCGTCAGCCCTTTTTCGGCCGGCCGGTCTTGATGGCCGGCACGGCGCGCAGGGCCGCCAGCAGGGCCTTGTCGCCCATGCCGGCCAGGGCCTTGATGCCGGCCCGCAGCAACTCGCTCTTCTTGCTCGCCTGCCCCAGCGCTGCGCTGCGCTCCTTGAGCTGGGCCAGCACGGCGGCCTCGTCCTTGGGAATGGTGTAGCTGTCGCGCACCAGCTTGGGCTTCTTCACCTTCTCGGCCTTGGCTTTCTGCACCGCGCCCGGGGCCTTGGCGGGCCCCTTCTTGGCCGTGGAGGTCCTGGCCGCGCCGCTGGCGCCGCGGGGGGCGCGTGCCGGCGGCGCCGGGGCCTTGCGGGCGCCGCCCGCCGCCCGGCTGGACTTGCGACGGGGCGGGGTGGGGGAAGTCGGCACGGAGGGGGTCTGGCTGGCTGTGCTGTTCATCATGGTCCTGTCTGGTCCTGTCGGTTGTCGATGAAAACAGTCTATACAGTTTTCGGCGCCGGAACAATCGCGGGACGGAGGCTGTCATCAAAGCGAAATACGGCTGTCATGGGCCTGCCATGGCACGCCGGCACAGTACGCGCTGGATCAATGTCGTGAGGGGCGCAGACCCCGGGGAAACATGCTGGATGATTTGCTGGAATGCGCGGTCCTCGCGCGGGCGTCTGCCCCTGGCCAGGCGGCGCACGCCCTGCGCGTGTTCTCAGGCGGGCTCTGGACCCGCGCCGGAATGGGCCCGGGGCCGCTGGCGCAGCTGATCCGCGACGAGGCGCTGCATGCGGTGTTCCAGCCGATCGCCGACCTGCAGGATGCCTCCATGCATGCGCACGAGGCGCTGATCCGCGGGCCGCAGGACAGCCCCCTGCATGGCGCCGAGGCGCTGTTGCGGGCGGCCCAGGCCGAGGACCTGCTGCACGAGTTCGAGTTCTTCTGCATCTTCACCGCCCTGCGCCAGTGGGGCAGCCTGCGCCAGCCCGGGCGCCTGTTCCTCAACATCAGCGCGCATGCGCTCGTGCGTCTGGTGCAGCTCGGCGGTGCGACCAGCCTCGGGCGCTGCATGCGCGAGCTCGGCGTGATGCCCCGCAGGGTGGTGCTGGAGATCACGGAGCATGAACGGGTCGAGGACCTGGACGCGCTGGCGGCCGTGGTGCGCGAGCTGCATGGGGTGGGACTGTCACTGGCGCTGGATGATTTCGGGGATGGCCGCTCCAGCCTGCGCCTGTGGTCGCAGATCAAGCCCGACATCGTCAAGATCGACAAATACTTCAGCCGTGGCATCAGCAGTCACGCCGACAAGCTCAAGACCCTGCAGGCGCTGCTCCAGATTGCCGAGATCTTCGGCACGGCCCTCGTGGCCGAGGGCATCGAGAACGAGGCGGATCTGCGCGTGATCCGCGATCTCGGCATCGCCTACGGGCAGGGCTATTTCATCGGGCGGCCGTCATCCCGCGTGGCGCCTGTCATTGCGGCCGCGGCGGGCAAGGTGCTGCAGGATCCGCGCGTGGCCGTGATGCCCGAGCAGCGCCAGATGGCCAGGACCGGCCAGTTGCGCCATCTGGCGCTGATCCATGCGCCGGGTGTGAGCCGCAGCACCAGCAACGATGCCGTGGCAGCGCTGTTCCTCGAGCGGCCGGAACTGCATGCCCTGGCCGTGGTGGAGGACGAGCGGCCGCTGGCCATCATCAACCGGCAGCAGTTCATGGACCACTACGCCACCCTCTACTTCCGAGAGGTGTACGGCAAGAAGTCGTGCATGCTCCATGCCAACCTGCAGCCGCGCCTGATCGAGCGCCATCACGACATCGACGAACTCATCGGCATCCTGACGTCGCAGGACCAGCGCTACCTCAGCGATGGATTCATCGTCACGGAGAACGGGCGCTACATCGGCCTGGGGACCGGCGACCAGCTCGTGCGCTCGGTGACCGAGCTGCGGCTGGAGGCCGCGCGCCATGCCAATCCGCTGACCTTCCTGCCCGGCAACATCCCGATCAGTCTGCACATCCGCCGGCTGCTCGAGGGGCGGGCCGAGTTCGTGGCCTGCTACATCGACATGAACCACTTCAAGCCCTTCAACGACCATTACGGGTACTGGCGGGGCGACGACATGATCCGCCTGCTGGCGCGCCTGTGCGTTGCGCATTGCGATCCGCAGCGCGACTTCGTGGGCCACGTCGGCGGGGATGACTTCCTGATCCTGTTCCAGAGCGAGGACTGGCGCCGGCGCTGCGAGGCCATCGTCCGTGAATTCGCAGACCATGCCTGCAGGCTGTTCGACGAAGCCGATCGTCGCAACGGCGGTATCCATGCGGAAGACCGCCATGGGGTCATGCGTTTCTTCCCCTGCACCACCGTGTCGATCGGAGCGGTGCCGGTGGTCTGGCGCGACGATGCCGATGCCGAGGAGGTCGCCACCCGCGCGGCGCTGGCCAAGCGCGAGGCCAAGCTCGCGGGCTGCGGCCTGTATGTATGGCCGACCGACGGGGGCGAGGTGTCCTCCCCGGGCGGGTCGGGCACGGCAGCCGTCCGGCTGAACTAGGGCTCAGCAGGCCTCGAAGTCGAAGCGGCAGGGCGTCTTGAGCCAGGCCAGGGTTTCCTCGCCCAGCAGATGGCTGGACTGGGGATAGGCAGCCGTCCAGCCCTCGCGGCAGCGCAGCGCGTAGTGGCCGTGTCCGATGCGCTGCAGCTGCAGGCCCTGGAGATCGGGATCGCGGCGGGCGTGGCACAGGAGCACGGCCAGGCGCAGCGCCAGCAGCTGCATGACGAAGGATTCGTCGTCCAGCTCGACTTCCAGCTTGCGCAGCTTGCCGCGGTGGCCCAGCACCAGCAGGCCCAGGCGGTGCAGTTCGTTCATGGTGAAGCCGGCCGCATCGGCGTTGTCCAGAATGTAGGCGCCGTGCTTGTGGTAGTCGCTGTGCGAGATCAGGCTGCCGATCTCGTGCAGCTGCGCGGCCCAGCCGACCTTGCGCAGATGGCGCTCGTTCTCCTCGGTCTCGCCCGCGCCGATCAGCTGGCGCAGCAGGTGCCGCGCGACGCGCGCGACGCGCTGCGCCTGGGTGGCGTCGACCTGGAAGTTGCCGGCCAGGCGCTGCACGCTGGTGCTGCGCTGGTCGGTCTGCTCGTGCTCGCGGTCCAGCAGGTCGTAGAGCACGCCGTGGCGCAGGGCGCCCTGCGCCACGGCCATTTCGGTGATGCCCAGCAGGTCGAAGACCGCACGCAGCACGCTGACGCCGCCGCCGATCACGGCGCGCCGGTCGTCCTTCATGCCCTCCATGCGCAGCCGCTCGGCACTGCCGGCCTTGAGCAGGCGGTCGAGCAGCCAGTCCAGGCCGTCGCGGGTGATCAGCCCTTCGGGCCAGCCAGACGCCTGCAGCACGTCGCCCACCGCCCCGACCGTGCCCGAGGCGCCGTAGGCCACGTCCCAGTCGTCGGGCCGGCAGCTGTTGAGGGCTTCGTCGAGCACGGCCTTGGCCGCGATTTCGGCCGTCTCGAAGGCCTGGGCCGTGAAGCGCCCCTCGGGGAAGTGGCGCATGGACCAGGCCACGCTGCCCACGCGGTAGGAATCCATGAAACGCGGCTTGTAGCCGTGCCCCAGGATGAGTTCGGTCGAACGCCCACCGATGTCCACCACCAGGCGGCGCTCGTCGGACTGCGGCAGCAGGTGCGCCACGCCCTGGTAGATCAGGCGCGCTTCCTCGCGGCCCGAGATCACGTCGATCGGCACGCCGAGGATCTGCTGGGCACGGGTGAGGAAGACCTCGCGGTTGCGCGCCTCGCGCAGGGTCTGGGTGGCGACGGCGCGCACCTGGTGCTTCCTGAAGCCGGCCAGGCGTTCGGCGAAGCGGCCCAGGCAGTCCCAGCCGCGCTGCATGGCCTCGATGGTGAGGTTGCGGTCTTCGTCCAGGCCGTTGCCCTGGCGCACGGTTTCCTTGAGGTATTCCGTGCGCTTGAGCTGGCCGTGGTCCAGCCGGGCGATTTCCATCCGGAAACTGTTGGAGCCGAGGTCCACCGCGGCGAGTTCGATACCGTTTTTCATGTCAGGCAGGTGCGTCGTGGCGGCAGCATACACCGCGGCGCCGGCGGGCTCAGCCCACGATGCGGCCGTCGGCGGTCAGCATGCTCTGCGTCACGTAGGCGCTGGTGCGCCGCTGCGCCTGGAAATGGATGCGAAAGCCGCCGAGGTCCAGCGCTGTGCGCCGCTGGAAGGCCTGCAGCACCTGGGCCCGTGTGGGCAGGCCTTCGAGGGGCTGCAGGACCTCCTGCGTGTAGCGCGCGGCGATGAAGCCGGCCAGGCTCAGCGGGTTCGGTGGCTCGTCGAACAGCCGGGCCATGATCTCGCGGTAGCTGCGCACCAAGGGCTGGCCGGCCGTGACCATGGGCACCACCTGCGCGGCCATGACGGCGCTGTTGCGCACCCGGCCCAGCTGGTTGAGCGTGTGCAGGTTGACGTCGGCCAGGCCGATGACGTAACGCTGGCGGTCCTGCCGCGCCATGCCGGCGGAGAACTGGGCCAGCTCGGGCGTGCCGCCGATGAAGAGCAGGATGGCCGGCGTGGCCGGCGCCAGTTCCTGGCCCAGCTGCTCCAGCGAGCGCGCGGGCGTGTAGTCCAGCAGCCGCAGGCCCAGGCCGGCTGCGCTGCGGGCGATGTCGGCGTGGTAGAGCTCGCGCTCACGCGCCGAGGCGTAGACCGCGCCGAGTTCCATCACGCCGATCACCGACAGCGAGCGCAGCGCGTGGGCGATCTGTTCCTGGCGCGAGGCGAAGATGGGGAAGGTGCGCTCGTCGGTCGAGTCCGCGTCGTTGTGCAGCCAGGGGGCGACATGCGCGATCTCCAGCCCCTCCTGGCGCAGCAGCGCAGCCAGCTGCGCGGCGCAGCGGTCGCCGGCGGTGCCGGACAGGGCGATGCACTGGGGCAGCTCGCGCACGGCTTGCATGGCCTGGCGCAGGGCGGCGTTGCTGCCGTCCACCTCGATCACGGTGTGCTGCACGGCCCGCCCGCGCAGGCCGCCGCGGGCATTGAAATCCTGCCAGGCGGCGCGCGCGCCGATCAGGAAGTCGCGCGAGACGTCGAGCTGGGCGGTCGAACTGTCGATGATCTGCACGATTTCCGGCCCGCGTGCTGCGGCGGACGGCTTCAGGGGCTGGGCGAGGGCGGTGGTCGCAGGCAGCAGGGCGGCGGTGGCGCCGAGCACGAAATGGCGGCGGGACAGGGCAGTGGCGGACATGGGCAGGCGCGGGGGCCGCCGGCGGCGGCCTGGATGGGGAAGCGGATCAGCTTAGGGGCGCCGCATGTCATGCCCGTGAACGATTGCTTGCAATTTCATGACAGAATTACGACGCGCAGTTTCTGCGTGTGTTCCTGTTTTGTCACATGTCTGACATAAAAGCTTCTTAAAGTCTGCCTGTTCCTCAACCAACTCCCCAAGGAGATTTTATGAAGATGACATTCAAGCAGGCCGTGCTCGGTCTGGCAGCGACGGCCCTGATGGGCGGCGCCAGCATCGCCAGCGCCCAGAACGTGACCGGTGCTGGTGCCACTTTCCCGGCTCCCGTGTATGCCAAGTGGGCTTCCGAATACAACAAGGCCACCGGCATCAAGATCAACTACCAGTCCGTGGGTTCGGGCGCCGGCATCCGCCAGATCGATGCCAAGACCGTCGATTTCGGTGCCTCCGACATGCCGCTGACCGACGAGGTGCTGGCCAAGAAAGGCCAGATCCAGTTCCCGACCGTCATGGGTAGCGTCACGCCCGTGGTGAACATCAAGGGCATCGGCCCGGGCCAGCTCAAGCTGACCGGCCCCGTGCTGGCCGACATCTACCTGGGCAAGATCACCAAGTGGAACGACAAGGCCATCACCGCCCTGAACCCCGGCCTGGCCCTGCCCGATGCCGCCATCGCCCCGGTGCGTCGCGCCGACGGCTCCGGCACCACCTTCGGTTTCACCAACTACCTGAGCCAGATCAGCCCCGAGTGGAAGGAAAAGGTCGGTGAAGGCACCGCCGTGAACTGGCCCGTGGGCGCCGGCGGCAAGGGCAACGAGGGTGTGTCCGCCTTCGTCGGCCGCCTGCCCAACTCCATCGGCTATGTCGAGTTCGCCTACGCCAAGCAGAACAAGATGTCGCACACCCAGCTGCAGAACCGCGACGGCGTGTTCGTCCAGCCGGGCGACGACAGCGTCAAGGCCGCCGCTGCCGGTGCCGACTGGGACAAGACCTTCTACCAGATCCTGGGCAACAAGCCGGGCAAGAACGCCTGGCCCATCGCCAGCGCCACCTTCATCCTGATGTACAAGGTGCAGGACAAGCCCGAGAACGCGGCCCAGACCCTGAAGTTCTTCGACTGGGTCTACCAGAACGGCGACCAGGCGGCCGCCGAGCTGGAATACGTGCCCATGCCGTCCAGCGTCAAGGACGCGATCCGCAAGTCCTGGGCCCAGATCAAGGATGCTTCGGGCAAGCCCATCGCCTACAAGTAAAACCTGAACCGCCAGCACGCCATGAGTTCAACCACTTCTGCCGCCAAGTCCGCACGAACCGCCCGCTGGGCCGACGCCCTGTTCGGCTGGCTCGCCCGGGGGGCGGCGTGGTTGACCCTGGCGCTGCTGGCCAGCATCATGGCTTCTCTGGTGGTCGGCGCCTGGCCGGCCATCGAGCGTTATGGACTGAGTTTTCTGACCAATGCGGTCTGGGACCCGGTCCAGGAGGATTTCGGCGGCCTGGTGATGATCTACGGCACCCTGGCCACCTCATTCATTGCGCTGCTGATCGCCGTCCCGGTGAGTTTCGGCATCGCCCTGTTCCTGACCGAGATGTGCCCGGCCTGGCTCAAGCGCCCGCTGGGCACCGCCATTGAATTGCTGGCGGCCGTGCCGTCCATCGTCTACGGCATGTGGGGCCTGCTGGTGTTCGGCCCCATCCTGGCCACTTATGTCCAGGCCCCGCTGCAATCGCTGTTCAACGGAGTCCCCTATCTGGGCGCCCTGGTGTCCGGGCCCCCGGTGGGCATCGGCATCCTGTCGGCCGGCATCATCCTGGCCATCATGATCATTCCCTTCATCGCTGCCGTGATGCGCGATGTGTTCGAGGTCACCCCGCCGCTGCTCAAGGAGTCGGCCTACGGGCTGGGCTCCACCACCTGGGAGGTGGTCTCCAAGGTGGTGCTGCCGTACACCAAGACGGGCGTGGTCGGTGGCATCATGCTCGGCCTGGGCCGCGCGCTGGGCGAGACCATGGCCGTGACCTTCGTCATCGGCAACATGAACCAGCTCGACTCCCTCAGCCTCTTCGAGGCTGCCAACAGCATCACCTCTGCACTGGCCAACGAGTTTGCCGAGGCATCGGCCGGCATCCACCAGGCCTCGCTGATCTACCTGGGCCTGGTGCTGTTCTTCATCACCTTCGTGGTGCTCAGCCTGTCCAAGCTGCTGCTCACGCAGCTGCGCAAGTCCGAGGGAGCCCGTTCATGAGCGCACTCGACGAGACCCGTCGCGCGGCCTTTGCCCGGCGCAAGCGCGTCAACATCCTGGCCATGGCCCTGTCCATGGCAGCCATGGCCTTCGGCCTGTTCTGGCTGCTCTGGATCCTGTGGGAGACGCTTTACCTGGGCCTGGGGGGCCTGGCCTGGGCCACGCTGACCCAGATGACCCCCCCGCCCAACGAGGCCGGCGGCCTGGCCAATGCCATCTACGGCTCCTTCCTCATGGTCACGCTGGCCACCCTGATCGGGACGCCTGTGGGCATCATGGCCGGCATCTACCTGGCCGAGTACGACCCCAAGGGCTGGCTGGCCGAGACGACCCGTTTCGTCAACGACATCCTGCTGTCAGCGCCGTCCATCGTCATCGGCCTGTTCATCTACGCCGTGGTGGTGGCGCGCTTCAAGTCCTTCTCCGCCTGGGCCGGCGTGCTGGCCCTGGCCCTGCTGGTCATCCCGGTGGTGATCCGCACGACCGAGAACATGCTGCAGCTGGTGCCCTCGGCCATGCGCGAGGCGGCCTACGCGCTGGGCACGCCGAAGTGGAAGGTCATCCTCAGCATCACCCTGCGTGCATCCCTGGCCGGCGTCGTCACCGGCGTGCTGCTGGCCGTGGCCCGCATCTCGGGCGAGACCGCGCCGCTGCTGTTCACGGCGCTGAGCAACCAGTTCTGGACGTCCAGCCTGAACGACCCGATGGCCAGCCTGCCGGTCACCATCTTCAAGTTCGCCATGAGCCCGTATGAAAACTGGCAGCACCTGGCCTGGGCCGGCGTGCTGCTGATCACCGTCACCGTGCTCGGGCTCAACATCCTGGCGCGCCTGCTGACGCGCAACAAGGTCTGACGTCGTGTACACCAGCGAATTCCCTGCAAGGCAAACCATGGACATCCATCCCGCCCCGGTCCCGGCGCCCGCCCCGAAGCTGTCGGTGCGCGACCTGAACTTCTACTACGGCAAGTTCCACGCCCTCAAGAGCATCAACCTCGACATCCCCCAGAACAAGGTCACGGCCTTCATCGGTCCCTCGGGCTGCGGCAAATCCACGCTGCTGCGCGTGTTCAACCGCATGTTCGAGCTGTACCCGGACCAGCGGGCCGAGGGCCAGGTGCTGCTCGACGGCGAGAACCTGCTCACGAGCAAGCAGGACGTCGCGCTGCTGCGCGCCAAGGTCGGCATGGTGTTCCAGAAGCCCACGCCGTTCCCGATGTCCATCTTCGACAACATTGCCTTCGGCATCAAGCTGTTCGAGTCGCTCAGCACCACCGACCTGGAGGAGCGTGTCGAGTGGGCGCTGCGCAAGGCCGCGCTGTGGAACGAGGTCAAGGACAAGCTCAAGCAGAGTGGCTCCAGCCTGTCGGGCGGCCAGCAGCAGCGCCTGTGCATCGCGCGCGGCATCGCCATCAAGCCCGAGGTCATCCTGCTCGACGAGCCCTGCTCGGCGCTGGACCCGATCTCCACCGGCAAGATCGAGGAGCTGATCGTCGAGCTCAAGAACGACTACACCGTGGTCATCGTCACGCACAACATGCAGCAGGCTGCGCGCTGCAGCGACTACACCGCCTACATGTACCTGGGCGACCTGGTGGAATTCGGCGCCACCGAGCAGATGTTCTTCAAGCCCACGCGCAAGGAGACAGAAGACTACATCACCGGCCGCTTCGGTTAAGGAGTATGAACATGCCCGACAAGCACCTTTCCACGCAGTTCGACAGCGAGCTCAGCGCCGTCTCTTCCCGTGTCATGGAGATGGGCGGCCTGGTCGAAACCCAGGTCCAGCAGGCCGTACAGGCGCTCGCGCAGTTCAATGCCGACGCGGCCCGCCAGGTGATCGAGCTGGAGCACCGCGTCAACAACCTCGAGGTCGAGCTCGACCACGAGATCTCGTCCATCATCGCGCGGCGCCAGCCCACCGCGCGGGACCTGCGTCTGCTGATGGCCGTCTCCAAGGCCACCGCCAACCTCGAGCGCGCCGGTGACGAGGCCGAGAAGATGGCGCGCATGGTGCTGTCCATCATCCAGGGGGGCACGCCGCGCAACCTGCCGGCGTCCGAGCTGCGGATGGCCTCCAACCTGGCCTCGGGCCAGCTGCGCAAGGCGCTCGACGCCTTCGCCCGCCTGGACACGACGGCAGCGGTCTCCATCCTCAAGGAGGATGACCTGATCGACAAGGAGTTCGACAGCTTCGTGCGCGTGCTCATCACCTACATGATGGAAGACCCGCGCACCATCTCGTCCAGCCTGGATCTGCTGTTCCTGGCCAAGGCGATCGAGCGCGTGGGTGACCACGCCAAGAACATTGCCGAGCTGATCATCTACATCGTCAAGGGGGCCGATGTGCGGCATGCCTCCATCGAAGAGATCGAGTCCGTCCTCAAATGAAACAACAGCCCGCCGTACTGGTGGTCGAGGACGAACCGGCCATTGCCGAGCTCATTGCCGTCAACCTGCGTCACAACGGTTTTCGCCCGACGCTGGCGCTCGATGGTGACAGCGCCCAGCGCGAGATCGACGCGACGCTGCCCGACCTGGTGCTGCTCGACTGGATGCTGCCCGGTACCAGCGGGCTGTCCCTGGCGCGGCGCTGGCGCAGCGATCCGCGCACCAAGGCCGTGCCCATCATCATGCTGACCGCGCGCGGTGACGAGGCCGACCGCGTGGCCGGCCTGGATGCCGGAGCCGATGACTACATGGCCAAGCCCTTCTCCACCAAGGAGATGCTGGCGCGCATCCGCGCGGTGCTGCGCCGCCGCGCCCCGGAACAGACCGGCGGCCCGGTCTCGGTCGGTGAACTCACGCTCGATCCGGCAACGCATCGCGTGAGCTTCCAGGCCCAGCCGCTCAAGCTCGGCCCGACCGAGTTCAAGCTGCTGCAATTTCTCATGACGCATGCCGAGCGCGTGCACAGCCGCGGCCAGCTGCTTGACATGGTCTGGGGCGACCATGTCTTCATCGAGGAGCGCACGGTCGACGTGCACATCAAGCGCCTGCGCGAGGCCCTGGGGGCAGCCGCGACCATGGTGGAGACCGTGCGCGGCGCCGGCTACCGTTTCACGGCGCAGCCGCAGGGCTGAGACCTCTCAGGGCCTGCGCGCTCCATGCTGCTGCGACTCATCTCCTTTCTTCTGCTGCAGGGGCTGGGGGGGCTGACCGGCGTCCTGCTGGCGCCCGAGGCCCTCGAGATCCGCGGCGGCCTGGCCGGCATGCTGATTGCCGGCCTGCTGTGGGTGCTGGTGGACTTCACGCGCGGCCTGCGCCTGCTGCAATGGCTGCGGCAGGATGACGTGTCGGACGTGCCGCTCAGGCTCGGCCTGTGGGGCGCGGTGGCCGAGCGTGTGCGCCGCATGGTGCGTTCCCGCGAGCGCCAGACGCAGGAGAGCGAACATCGATTGCAGGACTTCCTGGCCGCGCTGCAGGCCTCGCCCAACGGCGTGGTGCTGCTCGACGCCGGAGGGCGCATCGAATGGTTCAACCAGACGGCGGCCACGCATTTCGGTTTCGATGCCCAACGCGACCTGCTGCAGCATTTCGGCAACCTGGTGCGCCATCCGGCCTTTGCCGACTATGTGGCCGCCGGCGACTTCAGCCACGGCGTGACCATGCAGGGTCGGGCCCACAGTGCGTCGCATCCGCAGCGCCTGTCGGTGCACCTGCACCCCTACGGCGAGGGCCGCCGTCTGCTGCTCTCCAGCGACATCACCGCGCTCGAGCAGGCCGAGGCCATGCGGCGGGATTTCGTGGCCAATGTCTCGCACGAGATCCGCACGCCGCTGACGGTGCTGACCGGTTTCGTCGAGACGCTGCAGACCCTGCCGCTCGACGCCAGCGAGCGTGCGCGCTACCTGGACCTCATGGCCCAGCAGGCCAGCCGCATGCAGACCCTGGTGAACGACCTGCTCACGCTCTCCCGCCTGGAGGGCAGCCCGCCGCCGGGCGCGGGGGAGTGGTCTTCGGTGCCGTCCATGCTGGTGCAGCTCGAGCAGGAAGGGCAGGCCCTGTCGGCCCTGCTGTATCCGCCCATGGTCGGCCCGGCGCAGCAGTTGCTGTTCGAGCCGGCGCCGTCGTGCGAGGTGTCGGGCACGCCGTCCGAGCTCTACAGCGCGTTCTCCAACCTGATCAGCAACGCGGTACGTTACACCCCGGCCGGCGGACGCATCGAGGCCGGCTGGCTCTCGCACGCGGACGGCCGTGGCGAGTTCTACGTGCAGGACAGCGGCCCGGGTATCGCGCCGGAGCACATCCCCCGCCTGACCGAGCGTTTCTACCGTGTTGACCGCAGCCGTTCGCGCGATACGGGTGGCACCGGCCTGGGCCTGGCCATCGTCAAGCACGTCGTGCAGCGCCATGGTGCGGAGCTGCAGGTGCAGAGCACGCCGGGCAAGGGCTCGCGCTTCGCCATCGTCCTGCCGGCCAGTCGCGTGCGCCAGACCTGAGCCGGCAGGCGCCTGCCGCGCTCAGGGGCGCTGCGCGCGTCGCAGCACCTGCCAGATCATGAGCCAGAAGACCAGCGCCGCCAGGGCCAGCGCCAGGCTGCCAGCCATCCAGAACGCCGCCGGTGTCTGCAGGGCCGGCCAGGGCCCGAGCCCCGCATAGGCGAGCCGGTAGCCACCGTACAGGCCCAGCCCCCACAGCAGCACCCCATAGATCGCGAAGGGCGCGAGCGTGATGCGCCAGCAGCGCAGCACGAACACGCCCAGCGCCTGCAGGCCGTCGAAGAGATGGAACACCGCCGTCCACAGCAGCAGCGGCAGCGCCATCGTCACCACCTCCGGGCTGCTGGCGTACAGCTGGGCCAGCGGCGCGCGCAGCAGGGCCAGCGTGCCGGCCAGCAGCACGGCAGCGCCCAGTACCAGCATGAACCCCAGACCGACCGCATGACGTGCCCGTTGCGGCTGGCCGGCACCCAGCCAATAGCTGGTGCGCGCGCTGGTGGCGATGCCGATGGCCAGCGGCACCATGTAGAGCACGGCGGCCAGGTTGGCGGCGATCTGGTGCGCTGCGGCGGCCGTGGTGCCCAGGCGGGCGACGAACAACGCCATCAGCGTGAAGGAGGTCACCTCGACCAGGATGGTCAGGCCGCTGGGCACGCCCAGCCGGGCGAAGGCTGCCAGCGTCGGGCCGTGCGGCGCCTCGGGCCGGCGCCACAGGCGCAGGGGCCGGTACAGCGCGCGCGTGCGCAGCAGCCACAGGGCCAGGGTCAGCATGCCGCCGTGCACCAGCAGCGTGGCCCAGGCGCAGCCCGCCGCACCCAGGGCCGGCACGCCGGCACCGCCGAAGGCGAACCAGACCGACAGAGGGACCTTCAGGCCCAGCGAGCCCAGCTGCAGCCAGGTCACCAGCTGCGGCTTGCCCAGGCTCTGGTTGAGCGTGCTGTAGAGGCGGAACATCAGTGCCGCCGGCAGCGCCAGGGCCAGCACGCCCAGGTAGTCCAGCACCTCGGCACGCAGGGTCGGTGGCACTTCGGCCCAGTCGAGCAGCACGCCCGGGTTGAGCAGGATGGCCATGCCGAGCACGACCAGCGCGGCCCACAGGTAGAGGGCCTGGCGGAAGGAGTGGCCCAGTCGCAGCGGCCGGCCGGCGCCATGCAGTTCGGACCACACGGGCAGCAGGGCCTGCAGCACGCCCATGAGCGCCACATACACGCTCATGTAGATGGCCGAACCGACGGAGAGCGCCGCCAGCGAGGCCTCCGCATAGCGACCGGCAACGATGGTGTCGGTCACGCCATAGGCCATGGTGGCCAGCTGGCCGGCCAGCACCGTCCCGGCGTGGCGTGAAATGGTCCGGAATTCCGACACGCGGGGGCTGCTCACGGGGCCGGGCGGCGGCGGTAGATCACCACGTCCTGTCCGCCTTCGCGCGGATGGCCCAGGAGCATCACGCGCTGCCAGACGACGGGGTTCACGATCTCGGGCGTCTGCGCCACGATGTCGCCTTCCATGAGCAGCCAGTCACAGCGGCTGCGGTCGGTGGCCGGCTCCAGCTTCAGTCCGGAGTGCAGCTGGATGGCGGCAATCAGCCCGCGGGGCAGGCCGAACTGCGCCGTGCAGTCGGCCGGGGGCACCACCTGCTCGATGCGACGCACCAGCGGGGCGTAGCCCAGGCCGTGGTCCAGGGCCGGCATCCACAGCGTCGTCAGCAGCAGCCAGCTCAGGGCGGCGCCACCCGATGGCAGCACCATGCTTTTCCAGAGGGCGGCACGGTGCCTGCCGATGCGCCATTTCACGAGCCAGCCCCAGGCCAGGGTGGCCAGCAGGGCGAACACGAAGGGCAGCAGATGGAACTGCGGCAGGAAGCCGGGCAGGAGTTTGGCCACGTTGGCCGCGGGCTGCGGTGGCAGGCCGGTCATCATGGCGATCCAGACCACCCAGATGATGATGGCGCAGCCGGTGAAGAACAGCAGCGTGAACCAGTCGATGAGTGCCGCCACGCTGCGTCCCAGTGTGGGCAGGGCAAAGGCCGCCAGCGCCGCGAGGGCCGGCAGGGCCTGCAGCAGCGCCCGGTCGCCCGCCGGGGTCATGAGCGTGGCCAGCACGGTCACCAGACCGAACCAGATCGGCACCGCGAGATGGCGGCTCGGGTTCGGTCCGAAGAGCTGGCGGCGCCAGCGCCACAGCGTCCACAGGACGAGCGGCCAGACCGGCCAGGTGAACCACAGCATGAGCCGCCCCAGGCTTTGCCAGGCCGACCAGGTCAGCGGCAGGCGGACCTGCCAGCGCCACAGCGCCAGTGCCGAGGCCAGCGCGGCGACCAGCAGCGCCAGGGCGATCAGGCCCCACAGGGCGCGGCGGTGGCGGCGCGGATCCTGCTGCGCGTGGGCGTGGTCGAGCGCATGGATGACGACGGCACCACCGGCCAGCAGCAAGGCCACCGAGGGCGCCCCCGACAGGGTCAGGCCGGCCAGACCGCAGACGGCCGCGACCACGGGCGTCCAGCGCCGGTAGGGCAGGGCGGCGAAGGCATAGAACGTCAGGGCGGTGAAGCACAGCTGCACCTGCGCCGGGGTGGTCTCGTGCGAAAGCTGCGCCAGGCCCAGGGTGGCGATGAAGGCCAGCAGGCCGCCATCGGCCATCGCGCGCGCGTAGTCGTTGGGCCGGGCCTCGCCGCCGAAGGCAAAGGCCACGGGTTGCGCCTGCGGGCTGCGGGCGAGGTAGTAGATGCCCTGCCAGACGGCAACGAGGGTGAGCGCGAGCAGCGCGATGAAGGGCAGGCGCGCAGCCAGGTCGGGCGGCACCCAGGACGGGGCCAGCAGCATGGCCCAGGCGCCCAGCCAGTAGGGCAGCAGGGTCTCGATCTCGGGCGGCATGCCCTGCAGCAGGGGGGTAAACCAGTCGGTGCGCCCTTGTGCCAGTTCGGCCATGTAGCCGTAGGCTGCGGCATCGGCACCGCGCCAGGGGCTGCGCCCGAGGAAACCCAGCAGCACGTAGGACAGGGAAAACAGCCAGAGTGCGACATGGGGCAGACGCCGTACGGCGCCCTGGGCAACGATGGCGGGGCTGGGCTGGTTCACGTCGCGATGATGCCAGACGACATGGTGCTCGGCGGCAGGAATGTGCGGGGCAAAGGAAAAGGGCAGCGCGGGTTACCGGGCTGCCCTGGTCTGGAAGACTGCGGCCGGATTACTTGGCGGCGGTCTTGCCGAAGCGGTTGCGGAACTTCTCGACGCGGCCGCCCATGTTGTCCACGGACTTCTGCGTGCCGGTGTAGAAGGGGTGCGATTCGCTCGAGGTGTCCAGCTTGAAGAGCGGCAGCTCGCGGCCGTCTTCCATCTTGATCATTTCCTTGGCGTTGGCGCAGGAGCGGGTCACGAACTTGAAGCCGTTGGACAGGTCCATAAAGCAGACTTCGCGGTAGTTCGGGTGGATGCCTTCTTTCATGATTTCTTCCTCAAGGTGCGGGAGCCGGGCCAGGCCATGTGCAACCTTTGCACATTGACGAGTCCTTGCCTACTTTCCGCAATAAAGCTAGCGATTATACAAATAAATCAAGGACCTGGGCTGGCCGGATCAGCCGCCGCGACGCATCATGTCGAAGAACTCGTTGTTGTTCTTCGTGGCGCGCATCTGCTTGAGCACCATCTCCATGGCCTCGATCTCGTCCATGTTGTAGAGAAACTGACGCAGGATGCGGGTCTTCTGCAGGATCTCGGGCTGCAGCAGCAGCTCTTCGCGGCGCGTTCCGCTGCGGTTGAGCTGGATGGAGGGGAAGACGCGTTTTTCGTAGAGGCGGCGGTCCAGGTGGATCTCGGAGTTGCCGGTGCCCTTGAACTCCTCGAAGATCACCTCGTCCATGCGGCTGCCGGTGTCGACCAGGGCGGTGGCGATGATGGTCAGTGAGCCGCCTTCCTCCACGTTGCGCGCGGCGCCCAGGAAGCGCTTGGGGCGCTGCAGGGCGTTGGCGTCCACGCCGCCGGTCAGGACCTTGCCCGAGGATGGCACCACGTTGTTGTAGGCGCGGGCCAGGCGGGTGATGGAGTCCAGCAGGATCACCACGTCCTTCTTGAGTTCGACCAGGCGCTTGGCGCGCTCGATCACCATCTCGGCCACGTGGACGTGGCGGGCGGCGGGCTCGTCGAAGGTCGAGGCGATGACCTCGCCCTTGACGGTGCGCTGCATCTCGGTCACTTCCTCGGGGCGCTCGTCCACCAGCAGCACCATCATGTGGCTGTCGGGGTAGTTGGCGGCGATGGCGTGGGCGATGTGCTGCATCATCACGGTCTTGCCGCTCTTCGGAGGGGCGACCAGCAGGGCGCGCTGGCCCTTGCCGATGGGGGCGATGATGTCGATCACGCGGCCGGTGATGTTCTCCTCGCTCTTGAGGCCGTCCTGCTCCAGCTTCATCTGCACCTTGGGGAACAGAGGCGTCAGGTTCTCGAACATGACCTTGTGCTTGTTGGTCTCGGGTGAGCCGCCGTTGACCTTCTCCAGCTTGTTCAGTGCGAAGTAGCGCTCGCCGTCCTTGGGTGTGCGCACCTCGCCCTCGATCATGTCGCCGGTGTGCAGGTTGAAGCGGCGCACCTGGCTCGGGCTGATGTAGATGTCGTCGGTGCTGGCCGTATAGCTCGAATCCGGGCTGCGCAGGAAACCGAAACCGTCAGGCAGGATCTCCAGTACCCCGTCGGCAAACACCTGTTCGCCGGCCTTGGCGCGCTTCTTGATGATGGCAAACATCAGCTCCTGCTTGCGCATGCGGCCGGTGTTCTCGATCTCAAGCTCTTCGGCCTGCTTGAGGATTTCGGACACGTGCAGTGCCTTGAGTTCGTTTAAGTGCATGGATGGCGCCCCAGAGGGGAAGTGGCTGACTATCGGGGGGAGAGGGGGCTGAGCAGACGCCGGGGTCTGGCCAGCCGGGAACTCGAACCGGATTCGTATCGAAACCGGTGATTTGCGCAGATTATGACAGGAAATGCGGCCGCCGCGGAGATGGCTTCCATGCTCGTCATTTCGTGCCCTGCGCTGCTCCCCGAGGGGAGCAGGCTTTGCCTCGGGGCAGCCCGGCGGCAAAACCGGACCGCCTGCGGCAGCCGGCCTGTAAAGGAATCAGGCCAGCTGCTGGTCGATGAAGGCGGTCAGCTGGGCCTTGCTCATCGCGCCGACCTTGGTGGCGGCGAGCTGGCCACCCTTGAACAGCATGAGCGTCGGGATGCCGCGGATGCCGAACTTGCCGGGGACCTGCTGGTTGTCGTCGACGTTCATCTTGGCGACCTGCAGCTTGCCCTGATAGGTGCCGGCAACCTCGTCGAGCACGGGGGCGATCATCTTGCATGGGCCGCACCATTCGGCCCAGAAATCGACCAGCACCGGCTGGGTGGACTTGAGCACGTCGGCTTCGAAAGACGCGTCGGACACATGTTTGATGAGGTCGCTCGCCATGGGGACTCCTTTGCTCTAATGCGGCTACAGTTGCGGCATTGTGACAGAAACCACGGCTTTCCGTTGGCAGCAGTGGCTTGCCGGCATCACCGATCACATGCGCGCGCGCGGCGCGCACCCTGCGCGTACCGTGGTCCTGCTGCCCTACGCGCAGCTCATGCCCGAGGCTGCGCGCCAGTGGGCAAGCCGCCATCCCGAAGGTTACGCCCCGCGGTTCGAGACCACGCAGAACTGGTGCCGCAGCCTGGGCGGCCACAGCCCTGCGCCCACCGATTACAGCGGTGACGCCGCGCTGGACGTGCTCACCGCGCGGGCCCTGCTGGAACAGGCCGGTCTGCGCGAGCGTGCCGAGGTCGCCTCGTCCCTGCTGCTGGCGTCGGCGCGCGAACTGGCATCCCTGGCCGCGGCCGTCCTCCCGGGGGAACGTGCCGCCTGGGGGCAGCGCGCGAGACAGTCCGTGCTCACGGGCCTGGATGCCGGCGCGCTGGCACTCGAAGCCCAGGTGGCCCAGGTCGCCGTGGCCTGGGTCGCCAACTCGTCCTATCCCAGCGATGCACTTTTTTCATCGCAGCTGATCACGTCGGTCGACGCTCTGGTCATCGTGCCCGGCCTGCAGCCCGACCCGCTGCCCGCCGGCCTGCAGGCGGTCTGGGGCGAGCGGCTGCGGGTACTCGATCCGCCGGCCATCGGTGCGACAACCTCGTCGCTCGTCTTTCACGAGGCGGCCGATGCGCAGGATGAGGCCCTGCGTGCCGCGGCCTGCGTGCTGCGTCACCTCGAAGCCGGGCGCGCGCCTGTGGCCGTGGCCGTGACAGACCGTGCGCTCACGCGCCGCGTGCGTGCCATGCTGGCGGCCCATGGCGTGCAGATGCGCGACGAGACCGGCTGGAAGCTCTCCACCAGCCGTGCGGGCGCCCAGCTCATGGCCGCCCTGCGCGCCGCGGCCTGGAATGCGAGCAGCGATGCGGTGCTGGACTGGCTCAAGCACGTGCCAGCCTGTGATGCGCAGGCGCTGCGCGCGCTCGAGGCCGCATTGCGCCGCCGCCCCCAGCGCGCCTGGCGCCATGTGCCCGACACACTCGATGAGCGCCCGCCCTCGGTGCTGCCCGAACTCCTGCAGCACATCGGGGCCTGGCGCGCCCCGCTGCAGGGCACGCGCGCCCTGGCCGAATGGCTGGGGGTCCTGCGCGAGCTGCTGCAGGCCACGGGGCAGTGGGCGGTGCTGCAGGACGATCTGGCGGGCGCCGATGTGCTGGTGGCGTTGCGGCTGGCCGATGTCTCGGCACTGCCGCCCGATGCCCTGTGGGCCCGGCGTCGCCTGAACCTGGCCGACTTCACACGCTGGGTGGACCAGGTGCTCGAATCCGCGAGTTTCAAGCCTGAGTACCCGGCGCAGGAGCAGGCGGTGCTGCTGCCCCTGGCCCAGATGCTGGGCCGTGAGTTCGCGGCCGTGGTGCTGCCCGGCTGTGACGAGGTGCGCCTGCCGGTCTCGCCCGAGCCCGCGGGCCTGTGGACGGCGGCCCAGCGCGCCGCCCTGGGCCTGCCGGCGCGTGATGCGCTCGAGGCCGCCTTGCGTGCCGCCTGGGCCGATGCGCTGGCCCGGCCCGCCGTGGATATGCTCTGGCGGCGCAGCGATGAGGGCGGCGAGCCGCTGCTGCCGAGCCCGCTGGTGCAACTGGCGCAGGCCGGTGCGGTCCACCCCGCGGCGGTCGATCCACTGGCTATGCGCACGCTGCAGCCCCTGCCGGTGACCCGGCCCACGCCGGCCGCACCCGCGCTGGCCCTCAGCAGGATCTCGGCCAGTGCCTACCAGGACCTGCGGCACTGCCCCTACCGCTATTTCGGTTTGCGCCTGCTGGGCCTCAAGGAGGCCGAGGAGATCGAAGGCGAACTCGACAAGCGCGACTTCGGCCTCTGGCTGCACGCCGTGCTGCAACGTTTCCATACGGGACTCGACAGCAAGGACCAGGCCCGCCGCCGTGAGCTGCTCGACGCCGCGGCCGCCGAGGAGGCCCGTGTGCAGCGCCTGGCCGAAGATGAATTCCTGCCTTTCATGGCCGCCTGGCCGCGGATGCGCGAGGGGTATCTGGAATGGCTGGAGAAACACGAGGCCGCGGGCTGGTCCTATGTCGAGGGCGAAAGCGACGCGAGCCAGCCGCTGGGCGAGCTGACGCTTTTCGGCCGCCTGGACCGCATCGACCGCGCGGCCGACGGCACGTTGATGGTGATCGACTACAAGACCGAACCGCGTGACACCACCAACCGGCGCATCAATGAACCCTACGAGGACACACAGCTGGCGTTTTATGCGGCGCTGCGACCCGAGGACTCGCTGCGCGCGGCCTACGTCAATGTGGGGGAGCGTGATCCGGGCAGGACCTACGAACAGCCCGAGGTGGTCGCCGCGCGTGATGCACTGATTGAAGGCCTGCTCAGCGATCTGGGGCGCATCGCCGAAGGCGCGGCCATGCCCGCCCTGGGCGAGGGCCAGGTCTGCGAGACCTGCGCCGCGCGTGGCCTCTGTCGCAAGGACTTCTGGGCAGAAGAGGGGGGCGCATGACGCCCGCCTACGAACGCAACGGCGCGCCGGTGGCGCGCGAGGATTTCTACCGCATCGCCTGCGACCCGCAGCGCCACGTCGTCGTGGAGGCCTGCGCCGGTGCGGGCAAGACCTGGATGCTGGTCTCTCGCATCCTGCGGGCCCTGCTCGAAGGCGCCGCGCCGCAGGAGATCCTGGCCATCACCTTCACCAAGAAGGCCGCGGGCGAGATGCGCCAGCGCCTCATGGAGTGGCTGGAGTCCTTTGCCCATGCGGACGATGAACAGCTGCGCCTGGAACTGCTCATGCGCGGCGTTGACGCGGCGCGTGTGCCTGCGTTGATCGACCCCGTGCGCCGGCTGCACCATGCCCTGCTGATGCAGGGGCGCGGCGTCCAGATCCGGACCTTCCACAGCTGGTTTGCGGCCCTGCTGCGCAATGCGCCGCTGTCCGTTCTGGAGGCGCTGGGTTTCCCCGCGGCCTACGATCTGCTGGAGGACGACGCGCCGGCGATTGCCCAGCTCTGGCGGCCCTTCCAGGCCCGCCTGCTGCGCGAGCCCGGGCTGCGGGCCGACTACGAGGCCGTTATTGCCACCCACGGCCGCAGCCAGACCGAGAAGGCGCTGGAGGCCGCCCTGCAGCGGCGCGTGGAGTTCATGCTGGCCGACGCGCAGGACGTGGTTGAAGCCTCGGTGCCGCCGGCTGATGCGTTGTACGCAGAATTTTCCGGCCTGGACACGCCGGCGCAGTGCCTGTTGCAGACGAGCGTGCGCGAACGCTGGCTGGCGCGTGCCAAGGTCCTGGGGCAGGAAAAGAACAAGACCCCGCAATCCGCAGCGGCGGACATCGTCGACGCCTATGCCCTGCTCGACCAGGGTGATGAGGGCCAGTTGGCGGCGGCCCTGGACATTTTGCGGTCCGCCTTCTTCGTCAAGGATGAAGACCGCCTGACCAAGAACCTGCAGAAGTTCGAGGTTGCCCAGGCGGCTGAGCCCGAGCTGCAACGCCTATGCGCCGCCCAGCAGCAGCACGAGGCGTGGCTCTACCAGCAGCGTCTCACGCGGCTCTCGCGCATGCTGATCGATGAATATGCCGCACTCAAGCGCGAACGGGGCTGGGTGGACATGAGCGACGTGGAACGCTCCGCGCTGCACCTCTTGTCCAGTTCCGTGCTCAGCGGCTGGGTCCAGGAGCGGCTGGATGCACGAACGCGCCATCTGCTGATCGACGAGTTCCAGGACACCAACCCCTTGCAGTGGCAGGCCCTGCACGCCTGGCTCAGCGGCTACGCGGGCAGCGGTGGCGGCGCAACCGCGCCGCGGCTCTTCATCGTGGGCGATCCCAAGCAGAGCATCTACCGCTTCCGCCGCGCCGAGCCCCAGGTTTTCGAGGCCGCCAAGGCCTTTGTGCTTGAGCTCGGCGGCGAGCAGCTGAGCTGCGACCACACCCGCCGCAACGCGCCCGAGGTGCTTGCTCTGGTCAACGACGCCCTGGGCCAGGCGCGCGAGGCCGGCGAGTACGAGGGCTTTCGCACGCACAGCACCGAGTCGCGCGAGGCGGGCGCCGTGCTGGCCCTGCCTGCCATTCCCCGGCCCGGGAAGGAAAAGAAGGAAGCTGCGAGCGCATGGCGCGACAGCCTGACCCAGCCGCGCCACACGCCCGAGGACACGCTGCGCGAGCTCGAATGCCGTCAGGCTGCGGGCTGGATTGCGCAGCAGATCGCCGCCGGCCTGCACCCCCGCGAGATCATGGTGCTGGCGCGCAAGCGCGACCGCCTCTCGGCCATGGAGGCCGAGCTGCGGGCCCTGGGCATTGCGGCCCTGCAGCCGGAGAAGACCGAGCTGGGCGAGGCACCCGAGGTGCAGGACCTCGTGGCCCTGCTCGATGCGCTGGTCTCGCCCGCGCACGATCTGTCGCTGGCGCGTGCGCTGCGCTCGCCACTATTTTCCCTGGGGGACGAGGCACTGATCGAGATCGCGCTGCGCCAGCGCGCGCAGAAGCTGCCCTGGTTCGACCTGCTGCAGCAGGAAGGCTGGTCGCCGGCCTTGCAGGGCGTGGGTGCGCGCCTGCGGCGCTGGCAGCAGTGGGTGGCGGCTTTGCCGCCGCATGATGCGCTGGATGCCATCTATGAGGACGGCGACGTGCTGGCGCGTTTCGTGGCAGCTGCGCCGCCCACGCTGCGCGCCGGTGTGCGCGCCAGGTTGCTGGCCCTGCTGTCTGCGGCCCTGCAGCTCGACGGGGGCCGTTACGCCACCCCCTACGGCCTGGTGCGCGCGCTGCGTGCGGGTGGTGTGCCCGCGCCGCAAGCCGCCGGGGCCGATGCCGTGCAGTTGCTGACCGTGCACGGCGCCAAGGGCCTGGAAGCCGAACTCGTGCTGCTGCTCGATACCGACGCGCCGCCGCAGCGCGCCCAGACCATGGGGGTGCTGCTGGACTGGCCCGGTGAGTCCGAGGCACCGGTTTCCTGCATTTTCCTGGCGAGCGAAAGCCGTGTGCCGCCCAGCGTGCGTGCCGCGCTGGAGCGCGAGCAGCAGGCGCGTGCGCGGGAGGAGCTCAACACCCTCTACGTGGCGCTCACGCGCGCCCGGCAAAGGCTGGTGCTGTCTTCGGTGCAGCCCCATGGCGACAACGGACGCAGCTGGTGGCAGCGCCTGCTGCCTGGCTGCGAGCGCTTGTCCGTGGACGACGGCGCGCGGGCCACGGGCGCAGTCGCGGCCGGAGCCCCGGCCATCGTGCTGCCCGTGCTGCCCGACGTGCGCTTCGAGGCGCCGCGTCCTGTGCCCAAGGCGCACGACGAGGACACCCCCGAGGCACGCATCGGACTGGCCATGCACCGCCTGCTCGAATGGACGGCGCTGGACCCGCAGGACTGGACCCCGGAGCAGGTGCAGCGTGCCGCGGCCGAGTTCGGCCTGGACGCCGCGCAGGCCCGGCAGGCCGCAGCCCTGGCGCGGCGTATCCTGCAAGGCGAGGGTGCGTGGGCGTGGCGCAGCGACACGGTGGCCTGGCAGGCCAACGAGGTGCCCGTCATGGTGCAGGGCAGCGTGCGCCGCATCGACCGCCTCGTGCGCCGGCACGACGGCAGCTGGTGGGTGCTGGACTACAAATCGGCCGTGCGGCCGCAGGCGCGCGAGGAACTGCTGGCCCAGTTGCGCGGCTACCGCGCCGCGGTGCAGGCTGCGAGCCCTGGCGAGACCGTGCGCGCGGCGTTCCTGAGCGCCCTGGGCCGGGTGGAAGAAATCGAATGACTGGACTGAAGAACAAGCGGGTGGCGGTGATCGGTGGTGGCCCGGCCGGGCTGATGGCGGCCGAGGTGCTGGTCGAGGCCGGCGTGGCCGTGGACCTGTATGACGCGATGCCGTCGGTGGGCCGCAAGTTCCTGCTTGCGGGCAAGGGCGGCATGAACCTCACGCATTCCGAGACCGCGGACCGCTTTGCCGAGCGCTACGGCACGCGCCGTACGCAGATTGAGGGCCTGCTGCGCGAGTTCGGCGCGGCGGAGCTGCGGGCCTGGGCGCAGGGTCTGGGCATCGCGACCTTCGTCGGCAGCTCGGGGCGCGTGTTTCCCACGGACATGAAGGCCGCGCCCCTCTTGCGGGCCTGGCTGCAGCGCCTGCGCCATCCGGTCCGGGGCGGCGGCGTGCAGTTCCACATGCGCCATCGCTGGACCGGCTGGGGCGAGGATGGCCGCGGCCTGCGTTTCGAGACCCCGCATGGCGAGGCGCGGATGCAGGCCGACGCCGTGGTGCTGGCCCTGGGCGGCGGCAGCTGGGCCCGGCTGGGCTCCAACGGGGCCTGGGTGCCCCTGCTGGCCGCGCGCGGCGTGGCCGTGGCGCCCCTGCTGCCGGCCAACTGCGGCTTCGACGTGGCCGTGCAGCGCGCACTGCCCCCCGACGGGCAGGCCCTGCCCGTGCAGGCGGTGATGCCCCGCGCGGGCTGGAGCGCGTTCTTTGCGAGCCGGCATGCCGGCCAGCCGTTCAAGACCGTGGCCATTTCCTTCACGAACGCGCAGGGCCAGCATTTCCAGCGCAAGGGCGAATTCGTCGCCACGGCCACGGGTGTGGAGGGCAGCCTGATCTACGCCGCCTCGGCGCTGCTGCGCGAGGAGATCGTCCGCACCGGCCATGCCACGCTGTCCCTGGATCTGCTGCCGGACGCGACACCCGAGCGCGTGCGGGCCGAGGTGGCGTACCCGCGCGGCTCGCGCTCGCTCTCCAGCCATCTCAAGAGCCGGCTGGGGATCGACGGCATCAAGAGCGCCGTGCTGCACGAGGTGCTGAGCCGGGAGGAGATGCACGATCCTGCCAGGCTGGCGGCCGCGATCAAGGCCTTGCCGCTGCGGCTGGTGGCGGCACGCCCCATCGACGAGGCCATCAGCAGTGCCGGTGGCGTGCTCTTCGAGGTGCTCAATGAAGACCTGATGTGCGAGGCCCTGCCCGGGGTGTTCTGCGCCGGCGAGATGCTGGACTGGGAGGCCCCGACGGGCGGCTACCTGCTCACGGCCTGCTTTGCCAGCGGGAAGAGGGCAGGGGAAGGCGTGCTGCGCTACCTGAAGCGCTGAACAGCCAGAAGAAAAAGCCGCAGGCGCTGCCTGCGGCTTCCTGATGTATGAGGTGACGGACCTCGACCCCGGCACTGACTCCACAGTTAGGGCTGCTTGGTTCCCCACCTGACCCGGTTGGCCGCTTCACCATGCGGGAAGGCCCGTCAGTTCCTATTGTAAGGGCTGGGGTGCGAAGTTAAAGGGCTGGGCGCAGAAAAATGCCGTGGCCCTGCCCGTAGAATCGCCTCATGTCCTACCTCGTGCTCGCCCGCAAGTACCGGCCGAAGAGCTTCACCGAAATGGTGGGCCAGGAGCACGTGGTGCGGGCGCTGGGCAATGCGTTGCAGACGCAGCGCCTGCACCATGCCTACCTCTTCACGGGAACGCGCGGCGTGGGCAAGACCACGGTCTCGCGCATCCTGGCCAAGTCTCTCAACTGCACGGGGCCGGACGGCTCGGGCGGCATCACCGACCAGCCCTGCGGCGTCTGCCAGGCCTGCACCGACATTGACGCCGGCCGCTTCGTGGACTATACCGAGCTCGACGCCGCGTCCAACCGCGGCGTGGACGAGGTCCAGTCCCTGCTGGAGCAGGCGGTCTACAAGCCGGTGCAGGGCCGCTTCAAGGTCTTCATGATCGACGAAGTCCACATGCTCTCGAACACGGCCTTCAACGCCATGCTCAAGACGCTGGAGGAGCCGCCGGAGTACCTCAAGTTCGTGCTGGCCACGACCGACCCGCAGAAGGTGCCGGTCACGGTGCTCTCGCGCTGCCTGCAGTTCAACCTGCGGCCCATGGCACCCGAGACCATCCTGGAGCACCTCGCGCACGTGCTGGCGGCGGAGAGCGTGCCGGCCGAGCCGCAGGCCCTGCGCCTGATCGCGCGTGCCGCGCGCGGCTCCATGCGCGATGCGCTGTCGCTGACCGACCAGGCCATCGCCTTCGGTTCCGGTTCGCTCGATGAGGCCACGGTGCGCCTCATGCTGGGCAGCGTGGACCGCTCGCATGTGTTCAGGCTCATAGCCGCGCTCGCCAATGGCGACGGCAAGACCGTGGTGGAGACCTCGGAGACCCTGCGCGTCAATGGCCTGAGCGCCGCCTCCACGCTGGAAGAGATGACGGTGGTGCTGCAGCGCATGGCGGTGCAGCAGGCCGTGCCCGACGCGGGCGATGAATCCGATCCGGAGGTGGCGGAAACCGCCCGCCTGGCCGCGTTGCTGCCCCCTGACGAAACGCAGCTGCTCTACAGCCTGTGCCTGCACGGTCGCGGCGAGCTGGGCCTGGCGCCCGACGAATACGCCGCGCTGACCATGGTGCTGCTGCGCCTGCTGGCCTTCAAGCCCGGAACCCGGCCTGCGGGCACGGCTGAAAAAAAAACACTGAAATCGGCTGAGGCGACTTCCTCGCCGCTTGCTGCTTCTTCTTCCGCCTCCCCCGCCACCCCTGCGGCAGCGGCGCCGTCGCCCCGGCCTGCCGTCGCGCCGGGGCCGGTCCGGGCGCCGGCGGTCGTTTCGGGCGCGGCGCCTGCGCCGCCTGTGGCGGCGCGTCCGATCCTCCCCGCATCGGTCCCTGCTGCGATACCGGTTTCGGCGCCCTCGGCGACGCCGCCGGGTCAGGTGTTGCCCGTGGTGGACGCCGCCCGGCCTGCGGCACCGGCCACGCCCGTGTCCGCCGCACCTGTGGCGGCCCAGGTGATGGCGGTGCCGGTGCGGGTGGCGCCCGAGTCGCGCGTCGATGTGCCGGCCCCCGGTGCCGCCCAGGCGACGACGCTGGTGCCGACCGAGGAGGGCGCCTTCTGGCACCTCACGGTGCAGCAGCTCGTGGCGGCCGAGGCCGTGACGGCGCTGGTGCGCGAGCTGGCACTGCAGTCGCAGCTGGTGGCGCGCGATGCCGACCAGTGGCTGCTGCGTGTGGAGCGCGAGTCGCTGAACTCGCCCTCTGCCCGCGAGCGGCTGCAGGCAGCCCTGCAGACCGCAGGGCATGCCGTGGCGCTGGCCGTGGAGATCGGCCGCGTGACCGACAGTCCGGCGCGACGCAATGCCGCAGCCGCGGCCGAGAAGCAGCAGGCGGCCGAGCGGCTGATCTTCGAAGACCCCTTCGTGCAGACCATGATGCGCGACTTTGGCGCGAAAATCGTGCCGGGCAGTATCAAACCCATCGAACCCAACGTTTAAGGATCCCCATGTTCAACAAAGGACAACTCGCCGGCCTCATGAAGCAGGCCCAGGCCATGCAGGAGAACCTCAAGAAGGCCCAGGACGAGCTGGCTTTCATCGAGGTGACCGGTGAATCGGGCGCAGGCCTGGTCAAGGTCGTCATGACCTGCAAGCACGATGTCAAGCGCGTCACCATCGACCCCAGCCTGCTGGCCGACGACAAGGACATGCTCGAGGACCTGGTGGCCGCCGCCTTCAACGCCGCCGTGCGCAAGGCCGAGGAGACCAGCCAGGAGAAGATGGGCAAGCTGACCGCCGGCATGCCGGGTCTGCCGGGCGGAATGAAGTTCCCGTTCTGATTCGTGTCCACCGCCCACTCGCTCGACGCGCTGATCCAGGCGCTGCGCCGGCTGCCGGGCGTGGGCGTGAAGTCGGCCTCGCGCATGGCCTTCCACCTGCTGCAGCACGACCGCGAGGGCGCACAGCTGCTGGCGCGCGCGCTGCAGGAGGCCGCCACCCACGTGCGCCACTGCGCGCGCTGCCACACCTTCAGCGAGGCCGAGGTCTGTGCGACCTGCGAGGACCCGGCGCGCGACGCCAGCAAGCTGTGCGTGGTGGAGACGCCGGCCGACCAGATGGCGCTGGAGCGCACCGGCGCCTACAAGGGCCTGTACTACGTGCTCATGGGCAAGCTCAGCCCGCTCGACGGAATCGGCCCCAAGGACATCGGCATCCAGCAGCTGCTCGCGCGTGCCAGCGACGGCACGGTGCGTGAGGTCATCCTGGCCACCAACTTCACGGCCGAGGGCGAGGCCACGGCCTACGTGATCGGCGAGGCGCTCAAGGCGCGCGGCGTGGCGTGCACCCGGCTGGCGCGCGGCGTGCCCATAGGCAGCGAGCTCGAATACGTGGACCTGGGCACGATCGCCCATGCGCTGGTGGACCGGCGCTGATGGCCGATCACGGATAATGCCGCCACCCGGCCGAGGCCGAACCCCATCCCCCTCATTCCTCTCCTCTCATCATGACCTTCGCCCGCTTCACCCTGGCCTACTGGTGTGTCCTGATCGCCGCGCTGCTGCCCATCGTCTGCGCCGGCATCGCCAAGTCGGGCATGTTCAAGGTGCCGCGCAAGCAGGGCGGCTACGACAACGACAACCCGCGGGCCTGGCTGGCGCAGCAGACCGACTGGCGCGCCCGGGCCAATGCCGCGCAGCACAACAGCTTCGAGGCGCTGCCCTTCTTCATCGGTGCAGTCATCATCGCTCACCAGCTCGGTGCCCACCAGACGCGGCTGGACCTGCTGGCCTTCCTGTTCGTCTTCCTGCGCCTCATCTACATCATGATGTACGTGGCCGGCATGGGAACCGCCCGCTCGCTGGCCTGGACGGCGGCCTTCCTGGTCAACATCGGCATCCTGTTCATCGGCTATCGCTAGGTTCTATCCCTTAGGTGGAAACCCGCTCGGGATGATTCCCGATGCGGGTTTTTTCTCGCCTGGTTAGGCTGGTGCTCAACCAAGAACAGAGCAGACCGGACGGGGAGAGACAGATGAACCAGCAGCCCATCAGCCGGCGGTCCTTCCAGACCGCAGCCCTGCTGGCCGCCGCCAGCCTGGCGGCGCCGGCCGTGCGTGCGCAGGCCCGCCCCGAGCAGAGGCAGGTGAGCATCGTCGTCGGGGCGCGGGCCTCGTTCTGCCATCTGCCGCTGACGCTGGCCGAGCAGCTGGGTTATTTCCGGGACGAGGGCCTGGAGGTCCAGGTCCTCGAGCTCGCTGCGGGCACGCGCGCGCAACAGGCGGTGCTGGGCGGGCTGGCCGACGTCGTCGGCGGCCCCTACGAGCACACCATCGGCCTGCAGAACCAGGGCCAGTTCTTCCAGGCCTTCGTGCTGCAGGGGCGGGCACCGCAGATCGCCCTGGGTGTGTCCAACCGGACGCTGCCGGGCTTCAAGTCGGTGGCCGACCTGCGCGGGCGCCGGATCGGCATCGCCGCGCCGGGCTCCTCGACCAGCACGATGGCCAACCTGGTGCTCGCGCGCGCCGGCCTCACGGCAGCCGATGTCAGCTTCGTCGGGGTGGGCACCGCGGCCGGTGCGCTGGCCGCGCTGCGCTCGGGCCAGATCGACGCCCTCAGCAGCGTGGACCCGGTCATGACCCTGCTGGAGCAGAAGGGCGATGTGCGCATCATCTCCGACGCCCGCACCCTCAAGGGCGCGCGGGAGGTCTTCGGCGGCCCCATGCCGGCGAGCTGCCTGTACGCCCCGCTGGAGTTCGTGCAGAAGCAGCCCGGCACCACGCAGGCCCTGAGCAACGCCATCGTGCATGCCCTCAAGTGGCTGCAGACAGCGGGGCCCGGCGATCTCCTGCGCGTCGTGCCCGAGGCCTATCTGCTCGGTGACCGCGGCCTGTACCTGGCATCCTTCGAGAAGGTGCGCGAAGCCATCGCGGTCGACGGGGTGTTTCCTGAAGATGGCCCCCGCACGGCGCTGCGCACGCTCGCTGCTCTGGATCCGGCCATCCGGGCCGAGCGCATCGACCTGGCCAGGACCTGGACCAACCAGTTCGCGGCGCGCGCCAAGGCCCGCTTCAAGGCCTGAGCGCGCGACCTGGGGCTGGCGCATCGAGCGCGGCGTGCGCCCACGTTATGCTTGGGTCCCCTGCGCCAGCAGCCTTCATCCACAACAACATCGAGAGGGGAAGCTTCATGAAGCAACATATCCAGCGCCTGTTCGTGCTGGCCTGCGCCGCCGTCCTGACCGCCTGTACTGGTGGCAGCATTGGCCCGGAACGCGACATCAACGATCCGACCAACTCCCTCGTGTTCGCCTATGTCGACATGTCGGATGCCCCGACCAAGATCGATGGCGCGAGCATCAAGCCGCAGGGTGAGGAAGGCTACTGGAGCATGGGGGTTGCCGACGACGGCCAGCTGCTGACCCAGCCCTACCTGCCGCCGGGCGCCTACCAGATCCATTCGCTGCGCGGCTCCGGCTTCTTCGCCGGGAACAACGTCTACCAGTTCCCGACCTACGGCCGCAACCAGACGGCCGTGCGCATCCAGAAGCCCGGCATCTACTTCATGGGGGCGTTCCGCTACCAGAAGGTCAAGACCGGATTCTTCGAGGGGGGCAAGTTCGCCATCGAGCGCGTCAACAGCCCTTCCGAGCTGGAACTGCTGCAGCGTGTGGCCAAGGAAGACTGGGTTCAGGGAACCCAGTGGGAGGCCCGCATCCGCAACCGAATCGCCGAGCTGAGAAAGAAATGAGTCAGCATCGCATGACGGCCCGCCTGCGGCTTGCCCTGGTCCTGGGTGCCGCCGCGCTGCTGGCGGCCTGCGTTCCCACGACCCGTATCCAGCCGGTCGGCAAGCTCTCCGAGTTGTCGTCCGGCCAGACGCTCGTCGTGGGGCGAATCGAGCTCGACCCGCCGCTCAGGCCCGGTGAGCAGCAGCTCAGCGAAAGTTATGCGGAGTTCGATCGCCTGGCGCTGGTGATACTGGGTGACGAACCGCGGGAGACCGAGCGCCTGGCGCTGGGTGATCTCAAGCAGCGCATCGATGCACCCTTCGACCAGCATTTTTTCGTGCAGCACCCGGCCGAGCCCTTCTACATCCTCAAGTCCTGGGTCGTGATGGACGCCAGGATCAAGGTCTACGGCGGGGGCTCGACCCCGCCTGCCGACACCAATGCGCCGCTGCATGGCCTGTTCCGCGTGGACGTGCGGCCTGGCGACAAGGCGGTCTACATCGGAACGATCCGCTACCACCGCGACGAGTTCTTCTCCACCACCAAGGTGGTGGTCCGGGACGACTACGCCAGCGCGAATGCGGAGTTCCAGCGCCGTTTCGGCAAGGGTGTGAGCCTGCGCAAGTCGCTGGCCGCCCCGGTGCGGACGCGCTGAGGGCACGTCCCAGGCCAGCGCTGCAGCGCGCGGGCTGCGAGGCTTCGGGGCAGAGGGCCATGGCCCACCCGGAGCCGCCCGCTCACATGTAGACCACGACCTTGGCGCCGGGCTTGAAGCTGGCCTTCTCGCTGACGTTGTTCCAGCGCGCCACGGAACTCACGGGCAGGCGGTAGCGCTGGGCGATGTTGGCAACCGTGTCACCGCGGCGGCCGACCTTGAGCACCGTGCGGCGGACCCCGTGGGCCGGGCGTGCCGAACGCTCGCGTGCCAGGTGCAGCTGGCCGTTGTCGGCCACGCGCTCGGTGACATCGCGTTCCTGGTGGGCCGGGCGCGGCACCAGCAGGGTGGAGCCGGCGCGGATGAGCATCCCGTGCGGAATGCGGTTGACGTAGCGCAGGTCGGCCTCGCTCATCTTCACGCGCCGGGCCGCCTCGTCCGGCTTCATGGTGCTGGGTGCGACCCAGACGGTCCAGCTCGCCAGCCGGGCCCCGGTATGGGCGTCGAGGTTGCGGCGGAAGATGTCGGCATTGTCCCAGGGCAGCAGGATCTGTGGCGTACCGGCGGCGAAGATCACCGGACGGTGCAGCGAGGGATTGAGTGCCTTGAAGTCCTCCAGCGGGACCTCGGCCAGCCTGGCGGCCAGGGCCACGTCGATGTCGCGCGTGATGGTGACGCTGTCGAAGTAGGGATGGTTCTCGATCTTCGGCAGCACCACCTCGTAGGCCTGCGGGTTGGCCACGATGTTTTCCATGGCCTGCAGCTTGGGCACGTAGAAGCGCGTCTCCATGGGCATGCGCAGGTCCAGGTAGCCAGTGTCCTGGTTCTGGCGCTTGTTCTTGGCGATGGCGCGCCCCACGCTGCCTTCGCCCCAGTTGTAGGCGGCCAGCGCCAGGTGCCAGTCGCCGAACATGCCGTAGAGGCGCTCGAGGTAGTCCAGGGCGGCCTGGGTGGAGGCCAGCACGTCGCGCCGGTCGTCGCGGAAGGCGTTCTGCTTAAGCTGGTAGAGCCGCCCGGTGCTGGGAATGAACTGCCACATGCCGGCGGCGCGCGCGCTGGAGACGGCTTGCGGGTTGTAGGCACTCTCGATGAAGGGCAGTAGCGCGAGTTCGGTCGGTAGGCCGCGCCGCTCGATCTCCTCGACGATGTGGAAGAGGTACTTGCGCGAGCGCTCCGTCATGTTGACGAGGTCTTCGGGGCGCGCGGCATACCACTTCGTGCGGTCCGTGACCAGCGGGCTGTCCAGGTCGGGCATGGCAAAGCCGCGGCGGATGCGCTCCCACAGGTCGGCCGGCGCCGACAGCGCCATCACGGTGCGCGGGGCCGGCTCGTGCACGGCGATCGGCGTGAGCTCGCCGCTCGGGTATTCGGGCGTATGGGCGGGGCGGGTGGCAGGCGTGGCTGCGATCTCGGTGGCGCCGGCCGACGGCGCCTGTGCGGCATCGTCGCCGGGCGCGCCGATGCCGGCGCAGCCCGCGAGCCAGAGCAGGCCTGCCAGGGAAGCGTAGCGTAGACGTGTCATCGGAACTCGTTCTTCCATTCGCGCAGGGCGGCAAAGACGCTGACCGCGTCGCCGGCCGCGCCGCGCGCCTGCATGGCCTGCGTGACGGCGGCTTCGCGCGCGCGCAGGAAGGGGTTGATGTCGCGCTCGACGGCCAGCGTCGAGGGCAGGGTGGGTTGCTGCCGTGCCCGCAGCGCCTCGCACCGGGCGCTGTAGCGCTGCAGCGCAACGTTGCCGGGTTCCACGGCGCGCGCGAAGCGCAGGTTGCCCAGCGTGTACTCGTGGGCGCAGCAGACCTGCGTATTGCCGGGCAGGGAGGCGAGCTTGTCGAGCGAGGCCAGCATCTGCGCCGGCGTGCCCTCGAAGAGGCGGCCGCAGCCGCCGGAGAACAGGGTGTCGCCGCAGAAGAGCAGCGGGGCGCCGTCGCCGCCTCCGCCGAAATACGCGATGTGGCCGGCCGTGTGGCCGGGCACGTCGAGGACGGTCAGGCGCAGGCCCAGGACGTCCAGGGTGTCGCCCTCGCCCAGGCGCTGCAGCGGCTCGGGCATGGTCTCGCCGGCCGGGCCGTAGACGGCAGCGCCCGTGGCTTTGCGCAGGGCATCGACACCGCCGACATGGTCGGCATGATGGTGGGTGACTAGAATCGCCTGGAGTTGCAGCCCGAGGGACTGCAGCGCCTGCAGCACCGGTTGCTCGTCGCCGGGGTCGACCACCAGGGCCTGGTGCCCGTCATGCAGCATCCAGATGTAGTTGTCGTCGAAGGCGGGCAGTGGAAGCAGGGTCATGAATGAACGGATTATAAGTTTGCAGGACTGGTTCGAGACCCCGCCGGGTCGCTACCTGCTGGCGTGGGAGCAACAGCAGTTCGAGCTGGCCGTGGCCGACATCTTCGGCTTCCATGCCCTGCAGCTGGGCCTGCCCGCGCTCGATGCGCTCGCGGCCAACCGCATGCCGCACCGCTGGCTGGCCACCGCGCACGCCGTGCCCGGCAGCCCGGCGGTGCTGCACACCGATTACGCGGCACTGCCTTTTCCCGAGGCCTGTCTCGACCTGGTCGCCCTGCCGCACGCGCTCGACAGCCACCCCGACCCGCACGCCACGCTGCGCGAGGTGGCGCGCGTGCTGGTGCCGGGCGGGCGCGTGGTGCTCAGCGGCTTCAATCCCCTGAGCCTGTGGGGCCTGCGCCAGTGGCGCGAGCGCCTGTGCCGGCGTTTCGGGTGGGGCACGCCCCGGCTGCCCGAGCTGGGCGACCCGATCGGCTACCGTCGCCTGCGCGACTGGCTGCACCTGCTGGACTTCGAGATCGAGGTCGGGCATTTCGGCGCCTGGCGCCCGCTGCTCGGGAGCGAACGCTGGCTCGAGCGCCTGGCCTGGATGGATGGCGTGGGCCGGCGCTCGTGGCCCTTCTTCGGTGCGGCCTACTTCATGGTGGCCGTCAAGCGCGTGTACGGTGTGCGCCTGCTGGAGCCCGCGTGGAAGAGCGCAGCGCAGCCCGCGACGGTCTCGGTGCCGCTGGTGCGCCGGCACGGCGGCGACAATCGGGCCCATCGCAACGAACAGGAACACCGCGTTGAACCGCATTGAAATCTATACCGACGGCGCCTGCAAGGGCAATCCGGGGCCGGGCGGCTGGGGCGTGCTGCTGAAGTCCGGCAGCGTGGAGAAGGAACTCTTCGGCGGCGAGCGCGCCACGACCAACAACCGCATGGAGCTGCTGGCGGTGATCATGGCGCTCGAAGCCCTCAAGCGGCCCTGCCACGTGATCCTGCATGCCGACAGCCAGTACGTGCTCAAGGGCATGACCGAGTGGCTGGCCGGCTGGAAGGCCAAGGGCTGGAGGACCGCCGCGAAGCAGCCGGTCAAGAATGTGGACCTGTGGCAGCGCCTCGACGCGCTGGTGGCCGGCTCCGGGCACGAGATCGAATGGCGCTGGGTGCGCGGCCACAACGGCGACCCCGGCAACGAGCGCGCCGACGAACTGGCCAACCGCGGCGTCGAGCAGGCCCTGCGCGGCTAAGTGTCCCTACGGATGGCGGCGGCCGCGGCCGCTGTTACATTGAACCTTTCGGCGGCGCCGGTGTCCTTCCTGTGCTGTCCCATGCGCATTCACGGTCATCCATGACATCCCGATTCGTCTATCCCGTTCTTGCCGTCGTCGGCATTGCAGCGGCCTCCGGGGCCGCCTGGTGGTACCAGCACCGCACCTTTGCGGACTCGCAGGCCCGTGCCACCACGGTTCCCGCGGCCCAGGTGGCCAGCCGTGCGGTCACGGTCGAGGCCGCCGAGGTGGCGCTGATGACACTGCGCGACGATGCCCAGACGGTGGGCAGTCTGCGCTCGCGCCAGGGCGTGATGCTGCGGCCCGAGGTCAGCGGCCGCGTGAGCGAGCTCAACTTCCGTGACGGCCAGCGCGTGCGTCGCGGCCAGCTGCTGGTGCAGCTCGACGACCGGCTGCCGCGGGCCCAGCTCAAGCAGAGCGAGGCCGAACTGTCGATTGCCGAGGCCAACCACAAGCGTAACCAGGAGCTGCTGGCGCAGAACTTCATCAGCCAGCGTTCGGTGGACGAGAGCGCGGCCAATCTCGAGGTGGCACAGGCCAGGCTGGCCCTGGCGCAGGCCACGCTGGCGCGGCTGCGCATCGTTGCGCCCTTCGACGGCATCGCGGGCATCCGCAACGTCAACGTCGGCGACTACCTCAAGGACGGCACCGACATCGTGAACCTGGAGGACATCGACACGCTGTACGTGGACTACCGCCTGCCCGAGCGCTACCAGACCAAGGTCCGCCGCGGCCAGGAGGTCATGGTGGAACTCGACGCGCTGCCGGGGCAGCGCTTCACCGCGAAGGTCGAGGCGGTCGATCCGCTGATCGATGCCGACGGCCGCTCCATCGGCGTGCGCGCGAGCATCGACAACCGCAGGCTGCAGCTGCGCCCGGGCATGTTCGCGCGCGTCACCACCGTGTTCGGCGTGCGCGAGCAGGCGCGCGTCGTGCCCGAGGAGGCCATCGTGCCGCAGGGCGGGCGCCAGTTCGTCATCCGCCTGGTGCCGGGGGACGCGGGGCGGGGTCTGAGGTCGCAGCAGGTGGAGGTGCGGGTGGGCATCCGCCGTCCGGGGCAGGTCGAGATCCTCGAGGGCCTGCAGGCGGGCGACCGCGTGGTGATCGCCGGCCAGCACCGCCTGCAGCGCGACGGCAGCCCGGTGCAGGTGCTCGACGTCGCGGCGGCGCGCTGACGGGGGCCCGCCATGCAGCTGCCCGAGATCGCGATCCGCCGCCCGGTGTTCGCCACCGTGCTGTCGCTGCTGGTGCTGCTCATCGGTGCCGTCAGCTACACCCGGCTGCCGGTGCGCGAATACCCCAAGATCGACGAGCCGGTGGTCACGGTGACCGTGCGCTACGCCGGGGCCTCGGCCGAGGTGGTGGAGTCGCAGGTGGCCAAGCCGCTGGAGGACTCGATCGCCGGCATCGACGGCGTGGACGTGCTGACCTCCCTCTCGCGCGCCGAGCAGGCCCAGATCTCGGTGCGCTTCCGACTCGAGAAGGACGCCGATGCCGCCGCCGCCGAGGTGCGCGACCGTACGGCGCGCGTGCGCAACAAGCTGCCGCAGGCCATCGACGAGCCGGTGATCGCCAAGGTCGAGGCCGACGCCTTCCCCGTCATCTGGATGGCCTTCTCCAGTGACACCCACACCCAGCTGCAGCTCAACGAGCTGATCAACCGCGTCGTCAAGCCCCGCCTGCAGACCGTCACCGGTGCGGCCGACGTGCGCATCTTCGGCGAGCGCAAGTACGCCATGCGCGTCTGGCTCGACCCCGACCGCCTGGCCGGCTACCGGCTGACCACGCAGGACGCCGAGGACGCCATCCGCCGCAGCAACCTGGAGGTGCCGGCCGGGCGCATCGAGAGCCGCTCGCGCGAGTTCTCGGTCACTTCCAACACCGACCTGGTGCAGCCCCAGCAGTTCGGCGAGATCGTGCTCAAGACCGTGAACGGCTTTCCGGTCAAGCTGCGCGACGTGGCGCGCATCGAGGAGGGCGCGGCCGAGGAGCGTTCCTCGGTGCGCTTCAATGGCCGCCCGGCCATCGCCGCCGGCGTGATCCGCCAGGCCACCGCCAACCCGCTGGAGCTCAGCGCCGGTGTGCGCGAGATGCTGCCGCGGCTGCGCGCCGACCTGCCTGCGGGCATCAGCATCAGCATCGCCAACGACAACTCGGTCTTCATCGACCGCTCGATCCGCAATGTCTTCATCACCATCCTCGAGGCGGTGGTGCTGGTGGCACTGGTGATCTTCGTCTTCCTGCGCACCCTGCGTGCCTCGATCATCCCCATCGTCACCATACCCGTCAGCCTCGTGGGTACCTTCGCGCTCATGGCCCTGGCGGGCTTCACGGTCAACACCCTCACGCTGCTGGCACTGGTGCTGGCCATCGGCCTGGTGGTGGACGACGCCATCGTGGTGCTGGAGAATATCTACCGCCACATCGAGGAGGGGCTCGATCCCTTCAGCGCGGCCATCCGCGGCGCCAAGGAGGTGGGCTTTGCCGTGGTGGCGATGACGCTGACGCTCGCTGCCGTCTACGCCCCGCTGGCCTTCACGCCCGGGCGCACCGGGCGGCTGTTCGTGGAGTTCGCGCTGGCGCTGGCCGGGGCGGTGATCGTCTCGGGCTTCGTCGCGCTCACGCTCTCGCCCATGATGTGCTCGCGCCTGCTGCGCCACAACCCCAGGCCCTGGTTCTTCGACCGCTGGATGGAGCGCGCGCTGACGGCCCTGACCCTCGGCTACGAGCGCCTGCTGCGCCGCGTGCTGCGCATGCGCTGGCTGGTCCTGCTGGTGATGGCGGGCGTGGGGCTGGCCATCTGGCTCGTGCTGCCGGGCATGAAGCGCGAGCTCGCGCCGCTGGAGGACCGCGGGGTGGTGCTCAACGTGGTCAATGCGCCCGACGGGGCCACCCTGGACTACACCGACAAGTACGCCACGGCCATCGAGCGCATCGGCATGCAGTATCCCGAGTTCGACCGGATCTTCGTCGTCAACGGCAACCCGACGGTGAGCCAGGCCAGCGTGTCCATGCGCGCCATCGACTGGGACGAGCGCAAGCGCACCACGCTGGAGCTCGCGCGCGACATGCAGCCCAAGATCAACGCGCTGCCCGGCGTGCAGGCCTTTCCCATCACGCCGCCCTCGCTGGGCCAGGGCTTCCGCGAGCGGCCGGTGAACTTCGTCATCCTGACCTCGGACAGCTACGAGAACCTCGACGCGGTGACGCAGCAGTTCCTCGACGAGATCGCGAAGAACCCGGGCTTCCTGGGCGCCAGCGTGGACCTGCGCCTGAACAAGCCCGAGCTCAAGATCGACGTCGACCGCGCGCGCGCCTCCGACCTGGGGGTGAGCGTGGACGCCGTGGCGCGCGCCATCGAGACCATGCTGGGTGGCCGGCTCGTCACGCGCTACAAGAAGGGCAGCGACCAGTACGACGTGATCGTGCAGACCCAGTCGCTGGGACGTGACACGCCCGACGACATCGAGCGCATCTTCGTGCGCGGGCGCAACGACACCATGATCCCTCTGGCCGCGCTGGTCACGGTGCGCGAATCGGTCTCGCCGCGCGAGCTCAACCACTTCGCGCAGCGGCGCTCGGCCACCATCACCGCCAACCTCGCCCCGGACTATTCGCTGGGCCAGGCCCTCGACTTCCTCGACCAGGTCGGCCAGAAGGTGCTCAGGCCCGGCTACACCACCGATCTCAACGGCACCTCGCGCGAGTTCCGCAGCTCGCAGGATTCGCTGACCATCGTCTTCGTGCTCGCGCTGCTGTTCATCTTCCTCGTGCTCGCCGCGCAGTTCGAGAGCTTCATCGACCCCCTGGTGATCGTGCTCTCGGTGCCGCTGTCCATGATCGGTGCGCTGCTGGCGCTGAAACTGAGCAACGGCTCGCTCAATGTCTATTCGCAGATCGGCCTCATCACCCTGGTGGGCCTGATCACCAAGCACGGCATCCTGATCGTCGAGTTTGCCAACCAGATGCGCGAGGAGGGCGCCGAACTCTACGAGGCCGTGGTGCGTGCCGCCAGCCAGCGCCTGCGCCCCATCCTCATGACCACCGGCGCCATGGTGCTGGGGGCCGTGCCACTGGCGCTGGCCACCGGCGCCGGCGCCGAGAGCCGGGTGCAGATCGGCTGGGTCATCGTCGGCGGCATGACGCTGGGCACGCTGCTGACCATCTTCGTCGTGCCCACCATGTACACGCTGCTGGCGCGCCGGCACGCGCCGGGAGCCGACAAGCGCGCGGTGACCGCCGCGCCGGCGCCCGACACCGACGTCCTCGCCCGGTAGCGCTGCTGTGCCCATGCAGCACAATCGCCGGCATGACTGCTCCCGCGACCGATGAAACGGGCCTGACGTCCGCCGAGGCCGCCCGGCGCCTGGCCGCCGACGGCCCCAATGCCCTGCCGGGCCAGGGCGGGCGCCGCTGGCACCACATCGTGCGCGAGACCGTGCGCGACCCGATGTTCGCCCTGCTGCTGGCCGCCGCCGGCCTGTACCTTCTGCTCGGTGACCTGCAGGAGAGCCTGAGCCTGGCGCTCATGGTGTGCGTGGTGATCGGCCTGACGCTTTACCAGGAAGGGCGCACCGAGCGGGCCGTCCAGGCCCTGCGCGACCTCTCGAGCCCGCGTGCGCGCGTGCTGCGCGACGGCCGGGTGCAGACCGTCGCCGGCATGGCGCTGGTGCGCGGCGACCTTCTGCTGCTGGCCGAGGGTGACCGCATCGCCGCGGATGCCCGGCTGCTCTCGGGCGGCGAGCTGCAGGTGGACGAGTCCCTGCTCACGGGCGAATCGGTGCCTGTAGCCCGCTCCGCCGCGCTGGCGCCGGACCTGCACGCCGGCACACTGGTGGTGCAGGGCCAGGGCCAGGCGCGCGTCACGGCCACGGGGGCGCGCAGCCAGATGGGACGGATCGGCCACGCACTGCAGACCGTGCAGGCCGAGGAATCCCCGCTACGCCGCCAGACCCGCACCCTGGTGCACCGACTGGCCTGGCTCGGCCTCACGCTGAGCCTGCTGCTGGTGCTGCTGCAGGGTGTGCTGCGCGGCGACTGGCTGCAGGCCCTGCTGGCCGGCATCGCACTGGCCATTTCCATGCTGCCCGAGGAGTTCACCGTGGTGCTCACGGTGTTGCCGGCCCTGGGGGCCTGGCGCCTGTCGCACCAGCAGGTGCTCACGCGGCGCATCGCGGCCATCGAGACCCTGGGCGCCACATCGGTGCTGTGCGTGGACAAGACCGGGACACTGACCGTCAACCGCATGCGCGTGGCCCATCTGCACGCGGCCGGGCAGGACCTGGCGCTCGAGGCGCAGGCAGGCGCGCAAGCGGGTGGCTTGCCAGAGGCCTTCCACACCCTGGTGGAGTACGCCATCCTGGCCAGCCGCATCGACCCTTTCGACCCGATGGAGCAGGCTTTCCATGCCCTGGGACGCGAGCATCTGGCCCGCACCGAACACCTGCATGGCGACTGGGCGCTGGTGCATGAATACGCGCTGACGCCCGAGCTGCGCGCCATGGCCCATGTCTGGCGCGGCGATGCGGCGGGGCCGCACGTGGTGGCCGCCAAGGGCTCACCCGAGGCCATCGTCGACCTCTGCCATCTCGACGCGGCCACCGCCCGGGCCGTAGCGGCGGCCGCCGATGCCATGGCGGCGCGCGGCCTGCGCGTGCTGGGCGTGGCGCGCGCGCGCCATCCCGGTCCGCCCTGGCCGGCGCTCGAACACGACTTCGATTTCGAGTATGTCGGCCTGCTGGGCCTGGCCGATCCGCTGCGCGCGGAGATCCCGCAGGCGGTGCGCGAGTGTCACGAGGCCGGCATCCGGGTGGTGATGATCACGGGCGACTATCCGGTCACGGCCCGCGCGATTGCCCGCCAGGCCGGGCTGGACGCGCAGGAGGTGCTGACCGGGGACGAGCTGGACGCGCTCGACGCCGCCGCCCTGCAGCAGCGCCTGCGCACAGCGGCCATCTGCGCGCGCATCACACCGGCGCAGAAGCTGCGCATCGTGCAGGCGCTGCAGGCCACGGGTGCCGTGGTGGCCATGACGGGCGACGGCGTGAACGATGCGCCGGCGCTCAAGGCCGCCCACGTGGGCGTGGCCATGGGCGGGCGTGGCACGGACGTGGCCCGCGAGGCCGCGGCCATCGTGCTCGTGGACGACAACTTTGCCTCCATCGTGCGCGCCGTGCGCCAGGGCCGGCGCATCTACGCCAACCTGCGCAAATCCATGAGCTACATCATGGCGGTGCATGTGCCGATCGCCGGCGTGGCGCTGCTGCCCCTGCTGCTGGGCTGGCCCATCGTGCTGTTTCCCATGCACATCGCGCTGCTGGAGCTGGCCATCGACCCGGCCTGCGCCATGGTGTTCGAGAACGAGCCGGCCGACGAGGACGTGATGCGCCGGCCGCCGCGCGACCCGGCCGCTCCGCTGTTCGCCGGGGCCACGCTGGTGCAGGCTTTGCTGCAGGGCCTGGGGGTGCTGGCCGCTGTGCTGGCCGTGTACGTCTGGGGCATCCGGCAACTGGGCGAAGACCCGGCGCGCGCGCTGGCCTTCACGACCCTGGTGCTGGGCAACCTGGCCCTGATCTTCTTCAACCGCGCCGGCCCGCGCGGCCTGTGGGCCTCGCTGCGCGTGCCCAACCGCATGTTCTGGGGTGTGTCCCTTTTCACGCTGGGCCTGCTGGGGCTGGCGCTGTACCTGCCGCCGCTGGCCGGCGTGCTGCACATGGTGCCATTGCCCCCCGCACTGCTGGCCCTGGCGGCCACTGCGGCTGCAGGCTGTGTGCTATGGTTTCGGGCGCTCGACCACCTCATGAAGAACCTGCGCGTTCAAGGCCCATGAATCGCTACCGGCCCAGCCTGGCGCGGCGCCCCCGCGTGCATGCCTTCATCGTGGCCGGTGTAGGCGCTGGCCTGGGCCTGCTGGCCTTCGTCCTGTTTCTGGCACAAGGCCAGCTAAGGTATCTCGACGAGGCCCAGTGGACCCTGAGCCGCAAGGTCCAGGGCATCACCAACGACACCCGCAATGTCCTGCGCCGGCTCAACGAGCACCACACCCCCGATTGCAGCGACGCCAATCTGCGGCGGCTGCGCCAGGAGATCTTCCACTCGACCCACCTCGGCGACCTGGGCGTCTTCGACGCGCAGCAGCGGCTCGTCTGCACCTCGGTCATGGGGGTGTTGCCGCGGCCGGTGCGCCTGCCGCCGCCGGACGCCATCGTGCGCACCCCCCAGGGCGAGGAGCACGCCCTGCATTTCAACCTGCCCCTGCGGGTGGCCGACGTGCGCGTGCGGGCGATGGTGGCCGCCTCCGGGCGCTACAACGTGGTGGTGATCCCGCTGGTGCTGGAGGATCTCTACGCCGTCGAGGAGGGGACCCTGCGGGTCCGGCGCCTCGATGGCGGCCTGCAGCTGGCCCACGCGGACCCGGCAACGCCCCCGGCGCTGCTGGCGCGTCTGGCCCAGGCGCAGTGGTTCGAACAGTCCTGGCACGGCTACAGCTGGCGCGACCGGGCCTTCGTCTCCTCGCGCCCGATCGAGGGGACGCCCTACGTGAGCCAGTACGTGGTGCCCCTGGAGCGTTTCGTGCAGGACCATGCGCAGCGCCTCGTCCTGGGTCTCGTTTTGGCCCTGCTGGCGGGCGCGCTGCTGTACGCGGCGCTGCTGCCCGTGCTGCGGCGCTGGGGAGAGCTGGAGCACCGGATCGCCGGCCTGCTGGATGCGCGCAGCATCCTCTGCCTGTACCAGCCCATCGTCGAGATGCGCAGCGGCAGGCCCGTGGGCTGCGAGGTGCTGATGCGCCTGCGCGACGGTGACGACGTGCTGACCCCCGACCGTGTGCTGCCGGCGGTGGCGCGCTGCGGGCTCTGGTGGGCGCTCGACGAGGCCGTGGTACGCCAGGGCCTGGGCGAGTTGTGCACCCGGCTGCCGGCTGGCAGCGACCTCAAGGTGTCCTTCAACTTCTTCCCCGGCAACATCGGGTGCGAGCCGCTCACGGCCCTGTTCGGCTCGGCGCTGGCGCCTTACCCCCAGCACGCGCTGCGCCTGGACATCGAGGTGACCGAGCAGTCCGAGCAGGGGGGGCTGGCGGCCGAGCTGGCCGGCCTGCGGCGAGCCGGCTACGAGGTGTCGATCGACGACTTCGGCACCGGCTATTCGAACCTGGCCAGCGTGAAGGCGCTGGCGCCCGACACCCTGAAGATCGACAAATCCTTCGTCTTCGAGATGGAGGACGCCAGCGTGCGCTCCTCGCTGATCCCGGAGATCGTGGGCATTGCCCGCGCCGTCGGGGCCCGGGTGGTGGCCGAGGGCATCGAGAACGAGGCCCAGCGCGAGCGCCTGCTCGCCTTCGGGGTGGACTACGGGCAGGGCTACCTGTTTGCCCGGCCGATGCCGATCGATGCGTTCATGGCCTGGCTGGGGCAGGCCGGGGCGCTGCCGCGGGCCGGGGCCCTCTAGATCGCGCCGTCGAACATCATCACGTCGACTTCGTCGCCGACGGCCACGCTGCCCTGGCCGTGGTGCAGCACGATCAGCCCGTTGCCCTGCACCATGGAGCTGAGCACGCCCGAACCCTGGTTGCCCGTGGTGCGCACCTGCAGCGTGCCGTCGGGCGCGGCGCTGACGATGCCGCGCTGGTACTCGGTACGCCCCGGCTTCTTGCGCATGGCCTCCAGGCTGCGCGCGCGCAACAGCGGGGCCGGGGCGGCGGTACAGCCCATCATCCGCAGCAGGGCGGGGCGCACAAAGGCCAGGAAGGTCACCATGACCGCCACGGGGTTGCCCGGCAAGCCAAAGAGTATGGCCCCCACGCTCCCCGAGGGGGCTGTTTCGCCTTGGGGCGGCCCGGCGGCGACACGGCCGGTCTCACGCAGGTTTTCTGTCACGATGCGGCCCACCGCCATCGGGCGACCCGGGCGCATGGCGATGCGCCAGAAGGCCACGTCGCCGAGCTTCTTCATCATGGCCTTGGTGTGGTCGGCCTCGCCCACGCTGACGCCCCCGCTGGTGATGATGGCGTCGGCTTCCTGCGCGGCGCGGCGGAAGGTGGCCTCGAGCCGGACGGGGTCGTCGCCGACCACGCCGTAGTCCAGCACCTCCAGCCCCAGGCGCGTGAGCAGACCGAAGACGGTGTAGCGGTTGCTGTCGTAGACGGCGCCCTCGCGCGGCGGCTCGCCCAGGCTCAGGATCTCGTCGCCCGTGGAGAAATAGGCCACCTTCAGGCGGCGCCAGACCCGCACCGTGGGGATGCCCAGGCTGGCCGCCAGGCCCAGCGCGGCCGGGGTCAGGCGGCTGCCCCGGCGCAGGGCCGGCTGGCCCTGCATCACGTCCTCGCCCATCAGGCGGCGGTTATCGCCGGGCTGCAGCAGCCCGGGGGGGATGGTGATGCTGTCACCCTCGGCCTGCACGAACTCCTGTGGCACCACGGTGTCCAGGCCCGCGGGCATGATGGCGCCGGTCATGATGCGCAGGCACTGGCCCGGGCCGACCTGTCCCTGCCAGGCCTTGCCGGCCAGGGCCGTGCCGACGGCGGTCAGCGTGAGCGGGGCGTCGGCGCGCAGCTGGGTGCCGTCGAAGGCGTAGCCGTCCATGGCCGAGTTGTCGTGCGGCGGCACGCTCACGGGCGAGATCACGTCCTGCGCGAGCACCCGGTCCAGGGCCTGGAAGAGGGGCAGCTCCTCGGATTGCGTGACCGGCTCGACCAGGCGGTCCAGGAACGCGTTGACGGCGGCGGCGCTCAGGGCCTGCGGGTCGTAGCCTTGCAGCTCGGCGGCGATCTGCTCGATGGACTTCATGCGCCGGAATCTTCCAGTTGCTTGAGTTCGGCCAGGGTGTTGGCGTTGGCAAAGGCCAGCGGGTCGTCGCCGGGCTGGTCGAAGGGCACGACCACAGTCCGGTGCTGGGCGGTCCAGGCGTCGATCTTGCGCCCGCCCTTGTGGGTGAAGTCGACCAGGCTTTCCAGCAGCGCCACGCGCAGCAGGCAGAACACCGGCTGGGTGCGCACGCTGAGCTGGCCATCGGGGCCCTGTTCGGGGGCCGAGGCCATGGCGATCTCGGCGTTGTCGCGCGCCATCGCCGCGGCCAGGCGCTCGACCAGGTCGAGCGGGAAGCGCGGCGAGTCGCAGGGGACCGTGACCAGGTAGGGCGTTTCGCAGCGCTCCAGCCCGGTGAGGAAGCCGGCCAGAGGGCCCGCGTAGTCGGCCAGCACGTCGGGCCAGACCGGCACGCCGAAGGATTCGTAGGCGGCGAGGTTGCGGTTGGCGTTGATGATGACCTGGCCCACCTGCAGCTGCAGGCGCAGCAGGGTGTGCAGCGCCATGGGCATGCCGTTGAAGTTCTGCAGGCCCTTGTCGACGCCGCCCATGCGGCTGCCGCGGCCGCCGGCGAGGATGATGCCGGTGATGTCTGATGCGTCGATCATGGAGAAGTCTTGTTAACGAGCGGAAGATTCGCTGCGTCTCGCAGCGACACGTACAGGGAGCCAGACACAGTGAGTGACCGTGGGGGCCACATGCTATCCGCCGATGTAACTCATCTCGACCCGGCGCTGCTGACCCTGGCCGCTGTCGGGCGGCTGGGCGCCGCGCAGCTCGGAGTAGCGGTCGTCGCGGGCCCCCCAGATGTGGGCTATGGCTGATTCGATGTCGGCGTCGCTGGCGCCGTCGCGCAGCAGGCTGCGCAGGTCGTGGCCCTGGGTGGCGAACAGGCAGAGGTAGAGCCGGCCCTCCGTGGAGAGGCGGGCACGGTTGCAGTCGCCGCAGAAGGCGTGCGTGACGCTGCTGATGACGCCGATCTCGCCCAGGGCCGGGTCGTGGCGGCCGTCGGCGCCGGCGTAGCCCCAGCGCTCGGCGGTCTCGCCCGGGGCGCTGGGTTCGAGCTGCACCAGAGGGAGTTCGGCGTGGATGCGTTTCACGACCTCGGCCGAAGGCAGCACCTCGTCCATGCACCAGCCGTTGGTGGCCCCCACGTCCATGTACTCGATGAAGCGCAGCACCATGCCCGAGCCGCGGAAATGGCGGGCCATGGACAGGATCTCGTGCTCGTTGGTGCCGCGCTTGACCACCATGTTGATCTTGATCGGGCCCAGGCCGGCCGCCTTGGCCGCGGCGATGCCCTCGAGCACGTCGGCCACGGGAAAGTCGACGTCGTTCATGCGGCGGAACACCGCATCGTCCAGGCCATCGAGGCTGACCGTCACGCGCTGCAGGCCGGCGGCCTTGAGGGCCCGCGCCTTGCGCGCCAGCAGCGAGCCGTTGGTGGTCAGGGTCAGATCCAGCGGCTCGCCGTCCGGGGTGCGCAGGGCGGCGAGCTGTTCGATCAGGATCTCGATGTTCTTGCGCAACAGCGGCTCGCCGCCGGTCAGGCGGATCTTGCGCACGCCGTGCGCGGCGAACAGGCGCGCCACGCGGGTGATCTCCTCGAAGCTCAGCAGCGCGTTGTGCGGCAGGTAGGGGTAGTCCTTGTCGAAGATTTCCTTGGGCATGCAGTAGTTGCAGCGGAAATTGCAGCGGTCGGTGACGCTGATGCGCAGGTCGCGCAGCGGCCGGCCCAGGCGGTCGGCCAGCAGGCCGGTGGCCGCAATGCGGGTGGCCGGGTCAAAGGCGGCCGCGGGAGCGCTCAGCGTGGGGATGCGCTGGTCGACCAGGGGGATGACGCGTTCGGACATACCCTTATTGTGGCCCAGCCGGGAGACCCCAGGCAGCAAGGCAGAATGCGGGCAGGGGATCCCAGACCAGAAAAACCGATCCACAGACCCACCCTCCATGAACCCAACCCGCAAGAAACCACTGCCGGCGGCCGTGGCCGCCGTTTTGTTGTGCGCGGCGGGCGGCCCTGCATCCGCCCAGGAAGCCGCCGAGCTGAGCGAAAAGGACTATCTCGGCGAAGTGCCCATCGTGCTGTCGGTGTCGCGCCTGCCGCAGCGGCTGGACGAGACGCCGGGCGCCGTCACCATCCTGGACCGCGAGCTCATCCGCAAGAGCGGGGTGCGCGACGTGGCCGACCTGCTGCGCCTGGTGCCGGGCTTCCGCGTGACGAGCTCCTTCGAGAGCAACACGCCCCAGGGCAGCTACCACACCAGCCTGAGCGACTTCTCCAACCACATGCAGGTGCTGGTGGACGGCCGCTCGGTCTACTCGGTCTACCTGCAGGGCTCGACCGGGGTGGGCCTGCAGACGGTCGCCCTGGAGGACATCGAGCGCATCGAGGTTCATCGCGGCTCGAACTCGGCCGCCTATGGCGCGCGGGCCTTCCTGGGCACCATCAACATCGTCACGCGCGATCCCGCAGAAACCGTTGGCGTGCAGGCCCAGGCGGCCGCCGGCGACAACCAGATCCGTGACGGCCTGGTGCGCTATGGCTGGCGCAGCGAAGGGGGCAATTTCCGCCTCACGGCCGACCGGCGGGCCGACCGTGGCCTGGAGGGCAGCGGCGGGCCGGTGCGCGTGAACCGGGTGAACTTCCGGGGCGATGTGCGCGTGGGCGTGGACGACATACTGGAGCTGCGGGCCGGCCACACCGGCATCGACGCCGGTGTCGGCTACGCGGACGACCCCGGCAATGCGCTGCACACGCGCACCCTCGACACCGGCTATGCCCAGCTGGACTGGCGGCGCAGCCTGGGCCCGGACGAGGACCTGGCCCTGCAGGTCTCGCGCACCGAGGAACGCATCAGCGACCATTTTCCCTACACGCCGGTGCCCGGGGTGCTGGTCGACTTCGGGGGCAAGGCCAGTGCCGACAACCTCTCCCTGCAGCACACCCTGCGCACCAGCCCCAGCCTGCGCCTGGTCTGGGGCGGCGAGCTGCGGCGCGAGTCCATCGTCTCCCGCCCCGTCTACAACACCGCGGACGCCTTCGTGAACAACTTCGTCCGCGCGTTCGGCAACGCCGAGTGGCGGCTGCACCCCGACGTGGTGCTCAATGCCGGCGGCCTGCTCGAGCGCAGCAGCATCGACGGCACGCATTTCTCGCCACGCCTGATGCTGAACTGGCGCGTGGCGGAAGGGCATACGCTGCGCTATGGCGTGACGCGCGCCTTCCGCCCGCCGAGCAACTACGAGAAGTACGCCGATGTGCGTTACTACCTGGGCGGTGTGCTGCTCGATTCGACCGACGTGGCCCGTGGCAACGTCACGGCCGAGACCATCGCCACGCGGGAGCTGGGCTACCTGGCCGACCTGCCGCGCTGGAACTTCAGCCTGGACGTGCGTGTCTTCGAGGAAAAGGTGCGCGGCTTCATCGAGCGCAATCCCTACACCCTGCCGGGCAGCGGCGTCGTCAACGACGACGTGTTCGATTTCGAGAACGACGAGGACTTCGACATCAAGGGGTTCGAGTACCAGCTCAGGTGGCAGCCCTGGAGCGGTGGCCAGCTGCTCTTCAGCCAGGCCATCGTGGACAGTGCGCAGTCCCTGAGTGCCGACACGGTGCCCCGGCTCTACCGCAGCCAGAGCCTGATGGTCATGCAGCAGCTGCCGGCCGGTTTCGATGTCAGCCTGATGTATTCGCAGGCCGACGCCACCTGGTTCCCGGCTGACAACTCGGCCCAGCCGGCGATGAGCCGCACGGATGTGCGCCTGGCGAAGGCCTTGCGCCTGGGCGGGCGTCGCGGCGAGCTGTCCCTGGTCGTGCAGAACCTGGGGCCCGCCTACCAGGACTTCGTGCCGGAGTTCCGCTTCCGCACCCAGGCCTGGGTCATGCTGCGACTGGAGAACTGAGACGATGCATCTGGCCCGGCGCTCCCTGCGGATCCTCCTGCTCGCGGGCCTCTGCCTGGCCGGCGGGGCCGCGCGCGCCGCCGAGCCAAGCTTCGTGATCGTCAGCAGCGAGCGCAGCCCGGTCTACCAGGAAGCCGCAGATGCGCTGCTGACCGAGCTGGCGCGGCTGGGCCAGTCGGCCCGCCAGGTGCCCCAGTTCACCGTGGCCGAGCTGGCGGCGCAGCCGCGCACAGCGCGGCTGACCGTGGCGCTGGGCACCGAGGCCTGTGCGGCCCTGGTCCAGCGTCCCGTGCCGGGGGCCGTGCTGTGCACGCTGCTGCCGCAGGCCAGTTTCGAGCGCATCCTGCGCGAGAGCGCACGCCGCGTCTCGCCCCAGCTCTCGGCGCTCTACCTGAACCAGCCGCTGGGACGGCAACTCGACCTGGTGCGCCTGGCGCTGCCCGAGGCCCGTCGCATCGGCGTGCTCCACGCGGCTGCGTCCGGGCCGCAGGTGCCGGCGCTGGCCACGGCGGCACAGGTACGTGGCCAGCGCATCGTCAGCGCCCGGCTCGAACCGGGCGAGCCGGTCTACAACCCGCTGCAGCAGGTGCTGGCCGAGTCCGACGTGCTGCTGGCGCTGGCCGACCCGCAGATCTACAACGCCGGCAGCATCCAGAACATCCTGCTCACCTCCTTCCGGGCGCAGGTCCCGATGCTGGCCTTCTCGCCCGCCTACGTGCGCGCCGGGGCGCTGCTGGCGGTGCATTCCACGCCGGCCCAGATCGGCCAGCAGGCCGCCGGCATGGTGCGCGCGGTGCTGCAGGGGCAGGCCCTGGGAGCGCCGGAGCATCCGCGGCTGTTCAGCGTCAGTGTCAACGAGCACGTGGCGCGATCCCTGGGGCTCAGGCTCGAGCCCGCGGCCCTGACCGAGCGGCTCCGGCAACTGGAGCAGGGGCCATGAAGTTCTTCGACATCCGCGACCGCATGCTGCTGGCCGCCCTGCTGCCGGTGACGCTGGTGGCGCTGCTGCTGTCCACGGTCTTCCTGTGGGGGCGGGTGGGTGATCTCGACGAGGCCCACCAGCAGCGCGCGCGGCTGCTGGCGCGCCAGCTGGCCAGCGCCAGCGAGTACGGGCTGTTCTCGGGCAACCTCGACAGCCTGCAGTCGCTGGCCACCGGCGTGCTGCGCGAGCCGGACGTGCGCTCCGTGGTCATCCTCGATGGCCAGGGCTACGCCATGGCGGTGGCCGGGCGCAGCGCGCATGCCGGCCTGTCGGGCCTGGGTCTGACGGAGCAGCAGTGGTTCGACGAGGCCAGCGGGCACGACGTGCTGGTGCAGCCCGTCACGGCCACCCGGGTCCCGCTCGACGACCTGTACACGGGCATGGAAGGCGCCGCGGACGCCGCCCCGCCGTTCCTCGGGCATGTCGTGATCGAGCTCGCGCGCGACAGCCTGGTCTCGCGCGAACGCGACATGCTGATGATCGGCCTGGCGGTCACGCTGGGTGGCCTGCTGTTCGGCGGCGTGCTGGCGGTACGCATCGGGCAGGGGGTGATCCGCCCGGTCCTGCGCGTTTCCGACGTGGTCGAGCGCATCGGCCGCGGCGAGCTTTCGGCGCGCGCACAGGTGCGTGACGACGACCCGCTGCGCGACCTGCAGCGCGACCTGAACCTGATGGCCGAGCACCTGGAGCAGGGCCGTGACGAGCTCGAACGCCGTGTGGCGCTGGCCACCACCGAACTGCGTGCCAAGAAGGAGGAAGCCGAGACTGCCACCCTGGCCAAGTCGCGCTTCCTCGCCGCCGCCAGCCACGACCTGCGTCAGCCCATCCATGCGCTGGGAATGTTCGTGGCACGCCTGGCCCAGTTGCCGCACGACCGCGAGACCCGCCACCTGATCTCCAACCTGGAGGCCTCGGTGCGTGCCATGCAGGACCTGCTCGATGCGCTGCTCGACATCTCCCGCCTCGACGCGCATGCGGTGAAGGCCCACGTGCAGGCCTTCCCGCTGGCCGAGATCCTGGATCAGCTGCGCGGGGCCTTGCTGCCGGTGGCGACCGAGAAGGGCCTGCGCCTGCGGGTGCGGACCAGCGCGCTGTGGGTCATGAGTGACCCGACCCTGCTGCATCGCATCCTGCTCAACCTGGTGGGCAATGCCCTTCGATATACCGGCAACGGCGGCGTGCTGGTGGGATGCCGGGGCAGCCGTGGCGGCACCCATGTCTGGATCGAGGTCTGGGACAGCGGCATCGGCATCGCCCCCGAACACCAGAGCGACATCTTCCGCGAGTTCTACCAGATCGCCAATCCCGAGCGCGACCGCAGCAAGGGCCTGGGCCTGGGCCTGAACATCGTCGACCGCACCGCCCGTCTGCTCGGCCACCCGCTGCAACTGTGCTCGATCCCCGGTCGCGGGACGCGCTTCCGGGTCGAAGTCCCGCTGGCGCCGCCCGGGGACCTGCAGTCGCTGGCCGGCATGGCCGACGTGCTTCCGGTCGACGACGTGCGCGGCTTGCGCGTGCTGGTGATCGAGGACGATCGCCAGTCGGCGCAGGCGCTGCGCGGCCTGCTCGACTCCTGGGGCTGCGTGGTGGCCGTGGTCGAAGGGCTCCAGGGCGCGCTCACGGTGCTCAAGGGTGGTTTTGCGCCCGACATGATCCTCAGCGACTTCCGCCTGCGTGCCGGCGAGAGCGGCTTGCAGACCCTGCAGGCGCTGCGCAGTGCCCTGGGCCGCCAGACGCCGGCCTGCCTGATGAGTGGCAATACCGAGGCGGAACTGATCGAGGCCTGCCGCGCAGCGGGCCTGCCGCTGCTGCACAAGCCCGTGCGGCCGGCCAAGCTGCGCGCGCTGATGCGGCGTCTGGCGCGCAGTCCGTCGGCGCCGGACGGCAGCGCGCCGTAGGCCTCAGGCCGGGTCGGCCTGCGTGGTGGAGGGCGGACGCCGCGTCCGATGGTAGCCGTGGCGGTTGGCCGCCAGCACCGCCTGCGTGCGGGTCGTCACCCCGAAGCCCCGCAGGATGCCGCTCACGTGGTTCTTCACCGTCTCGTCCGAGAGACTGAGCATGCGGCCGATCTCCTTGTTCGTGTAGCCGTCGAGCAGCAGGAACAGGACCTCCTCCTGGCGCGGCGTGAACTGGGGTGCGGGCAGGGACGCGACGGCGTCGAACGCCGGCCCGCACAGCGCGGCCGGCACGTGGATGCCGCCGGCCAGCACCAGCCGCGTGACCGACAGCAGTTCGTCGCTCATGCCGGATTTGGTGACAAAGGCGGCTGCCCCCTTGTCCATGACCTGTTGCATGACGCGCGGATTGACCGACCCCGACAGCACGATGATGGGCAGCTCCGGGTGCTGGCGTGCAAAGATGTCCAGTGCCTGCAGGCCGTTCATGTCCGGCAGGTGGTAGTCGAGCAGGATCAGGTCGAGTTCGGGGGTCTGCTGCGCCAGTTCGAAGGCGCGGGCGCAGGTGCCGGCTTCCAGGACCTGGACGTCCTGGGCGAGGCCCTTGAGCACCTGGCGCAGGCCTTCCCGGATCAGGGCATGGTCATCGACAATCAGGATCTTCAAGGGGCAGCTCCGTGCATGCCCGGATGGTAGCCCAATTGCCAGGCCTGCCCGGCCGGCCCCGCGGGTCCTGTCAGCCCAGCGCGCTGGGGATGGTGGGCGCGAAGTCGTCTTCTGGCTTGCGGAAGTCGCGTCCGGCATCGGGGAGGTCGAAGCGGGGGCGCGTCGCAGGGCCTTCCCAGAAGTCGGGAGCCGGCATGGTGGTCTGCGGGCAGCCGCAGTCGGCGGCGAACTTCCAGACCACGAGGTGGCCGCCGTGATCACTGGCTGGGTCGAAGCGCTGCAGTCCTTCCATGAACTGCCGCTGCAGCACCGGGGCATACGAGGGCAGGTCCGCGTGCCAGTGGTGCAGCACCAGCTGGATCAGCAGCGACCCCTTGCGCCTGGGATGGGACGACAGCTCGCAGCCTATCCAGTCGATGGGGATGCCGTGCAGGCGCAGCGTGTCACGCAGCACGACCCGCACAAGTTCGCGATGGGTGGCGGTGTGCGACAGCGAACTGTGCGCACCGACCGAAGCGGATGCCGGCGATCCGCCCGAAGGCTGGCTGTCAGAGCCGGTGGCCGCCTTGCGGCCACCCTTCAGAAAGCTGAACACCATGGGACTCCCTCTCGGACTGTTGCCTGGTCTGCATCCCCGGTGTGCCCCGGGTTGTTCGCGGCATGCGCGGCAAGTTTAGTGGGAACGGCAAACCGGCAGGCAAAAAAAAAGCCCGCGGCTGCGCGGGCTTCGATAGCTGCCGGCTAAGAGCGCCGGCGGGGATCATCCGTGGAACTTCATCATCAGCGGCACGATCAGCAGCGCCACGATGTTGATGATCTTGATCAGCGGGTTGACGGCCGGGCCGGCGGTGTCCTTGTAGGGGTCGCCCACGGTGTCGCCGGTGACGGCTGCCTTGTGCGCCTCGCTGCCCTTGCCGCCGTGGTGGCCGTCCTCAATGTACTTCTTGGCGTTGTCCCAGGCGCCGCCACCGGTGCACATGGAGATGGCGACGAACAGGCCGGTGACGATGGTGCCCATGAGCAGGCCACCCAGCGCGGCCGGGCCGAGGACGAGGCCGACCAGGATCGGCACTACCACCGGCAGCAGGGAGGGGATCATCATCTCCTTGATGGCCGCCGTCGTCAGCATGTCCACGGCCGTGTCGTACTCGGGCTTGCCCGAGCCGTCCATGATGCCCTTGATGTCGCGGAACTGGCGGCGCACTTCCACCACCACGGCGCCGGCGGCGCGGCCCACGGCCTCCATGGCCATGGCGCCGAAGAGGTAGGGGATGAGACCGCCGATGATCAGGCCGATGATGACCATCGGGTTGCTCAGGTCGAAGCTGATCACCTTGCCGAAGGATTCCAGCTTGTGGGTGTAGTCGGCGAACAGCACCAGCGAGGCCAGGCCGGCCGAGCCGATGGCGTAGCCCTTGGTCACCGCCTTGGTGGTGTTGCCCACGGCGTCCAGCGGGTCGGTGATGTCACGCACGCTGGAGGGCAGCTCGGCCATCTCGGCGATGCCGCCGGCGTTGTCCGTGATGGGGCCGTAGGCATCCAGCGCCACGACGATGCCGGCCATGGAGAGCATGGAGGTCGCAGCCACCGCCACCCCGTACAGGCCCGCGAGCTGGTAGGAGACCCAGATGGCGATGCAGACGAAGATCACGGGCCAGGCCGTGGAGCGCATGGAGACGCCCAGGCCGGCAATGATGTTGGTGCCGTGGCCGGTGGTGGAGGCCTGCGCGATGTGCTTGACCGGTGCGTACTGGGTGCCGGTGTAGTACTCGGTGATCCACACCAGGGCGGCGGTCAGCGCCAGGCCGACCACGGTGGCTCCGAACAGGCGCAGCTGGCTGCCCGAGGCGGCAATCGCGTTGTCCGGCATGATCCACTGCGTGACGAAGAAGAAGGCGACGAGCGACAGCCCGCCCGCCACGGCCAGGCCCTTGTAGAGGGCCGGCATCACGTTCTTCATGCCGGGCGCGGCCTTCACGAAGAAGCAGCCGATGATGGAGGCGATGATGGACACCGCACCCAGGGCCAGCGGGTAGACCACGGCGCTGGTGCCGGCGCCGGTGACGAGCAGGGCGCCCAGCACCATGGTGGCGATCAGCGTGACCGCGTAGGTCTCGAACAGGTCGGCGGCCATGCCGGCGCAGTCACCCACGTTGTCGCCCACGTTGTCGGCGATCACGGCCGGGTTGCGCGGGTCGTCCTCGGGGATGCCGGCCTCGACCTTGCCCACCAGGTCGGCGCCGACGTCCGCACCCTTGGTGAAGATGCCGCCGCCCAGGCGCGCGAAGATGGAGATCAGCGAGGAGCCGAAGGCAAAGCCGATGAGCGGGTTGAGCAGCTTGGCCAGGTTGCTGCCGGCGTTGAGGTTGCCGTTGCCGACCAGGAACCAGTAGAAGGCCGTCACGCCCAGCAGGCCCAGGCCGACGACCAGCATGCCGGTGATGGCGCCGCCGCGGAAGGCCACGTCCAGCGCCGGGCCGATGCCCCGGGTGGCGGCCTGCGCAGTGCGCACGTTGGCGCGCACGGAGACGTTCATGCCGATGAAGCCGCAGGCGCCCGAGAGGACGGCGCCGACGACGAAACCGACGGCGGTGTGGAGGTCGAGGAAGATGCCGATCAGGATGGCCAGCACGATGCCGACGATGCCGATGGTCTTGTACTGCCGTGCCAGGTAGGCGGCCGCGCCGGTCTGGATGGCCGCGGCGATCTCCTGCATGCGGGCATTGCCGGCATCCTGGGAGAGGATCCAGCCGCGGGCCCAGATGCCGTAGGCCACGGCGACGAGTCCGCAGACGAGCGCCAAGATGAGCGCTGAGTTGCCTGTCATATGTATCTCCTGAGTTGTTGTCTCGCGTAGGGGTGGCAACGCAGGGGGCGGAGCCACCGATGCGTTGCTTCCTCGTCGCGTTCAACCACTACCGGTCACACAGGACGATTGGCCAACGGGCGCAATGTAACTCCAAATCCGGTGCTTGCCGGGGGGCTGTCAGTGCTCAGCAAGTAAAATCAGGGTTAATACCGATCTCTTTTCGCCACAACTCAACCAGAACCATCATGTCCCTCGACAACGTCACCCCCGGCAAGAATGTTCCCGACGCCTTCAACGTGATCATCGAAATCCCGATGAACGCCGATCCCATCAAGTACGAGGTGGACAAGGACACCGGTGCCATCTTCGTGGACCGTTTCATGAGCACGGCCATGCACTATCCGACGAACTACGGCTACGTGCCCAAGACCATCTCCGGCGACGGCGATCCGGTGGACGTGCTGGTCATCACCCCGGTGCCCCTGATCCCCGGCGTGGTCGTGCCCTGCCGTCCCATCGGCATCCTCAAGATGACGGATGAGGCCGGCGAGGACGGCAAGGTGCTGGCCGTTCCCGTCGACAAGATCCTTTCCTTGTACACCCAGTGGCAGAAGCCCGAGGACCTGAACCCCATGCGTCTGAAGACCATCGAGCATTTCTTCGAGCATTACAAGGATCTCGAGAAGGGCAAGTGGGTCAAGGTGCAGGGCTGGGAAGGCCCGGAGGCCGCCAAGAAGGAAATCATGGACGGCATTGCGAACTACGCGCAGAAGGCACGCGGCTGATCCCGTTCATCCTCCGCAGGCGCCTGCCGGGTCACCGGCCGGCGCCTTTTTCATGCCCGGGCCCGCCCCGGAGACGGCCCGGATATCCATGCCATTTCGAGGCCCACACTCCGGGCGTCGGCGTGTATCATGAACAGAAATCCACTGCGGCCACAGCCACCCGAAGGAGCCAACACCATGCAGACGATGAGCGACAGCCAGGCCGGCAGCCGTGCCGGTGCCACCCAGGGCCAGGCACAGAAGGGCGCCGATGCCGGCCAGTTCCTGACGCTGCGGCTGGGCAAGGAGGAGTACGCGATCGACATCCTGCGCGTGCAGGAGATCCGCTCCTACGAGGAGCCGACGCGCATGGTCAACGCCCCGTCCTTCATCAAGGGCGTGGTCAACCTGCGCGGCGTGATCGTGCCCATCATCGACCTGCGCATGAAGCTCAATCTCGACAAGGTCGAGTACAACGAATTCACCGTGGTCATCATCCTCAATGTGCGCGGCACCGTCATCGGTGCGGTGGTCGATTCGGTCTCCGACGTGGTGACGCTGACGGCCGACGCCATCAAGCCCGCGCCGCAGTTCGAGGCCGCGCTGGACACGCGTTTCATCACCGGGCTGGCCAATGTCGGTGAACGCATGCTGATCGTCATGAACATGGAGGCGCTGATGAGCAACGCCGAAATGGGCATGCTCGCCTCGGCCCTGGGCTGATTCCCCGGGGCGGTCCACGCCCGGGGGCTGTGCCCGGCGCTGCGGAGGGGTAGGCTTGTAACCTGAGGAGCTGCGCATGGACCTGCTGAACCGCATGAGGATCGGGACCCGCCTGACCCTGGCTTTCGTGGTGGTGCTCGTGATCACCACCACCGTCTCGGTACTCGGGGTCTGGCGGCTGGGCACGCTCAGTGCCGCCAGCCAGAATATCGCCACGGTCGAATTGCAGCGCAGCCTGCTGGCGCAACGCTGGGCTTCGCAGATCGGCATCAACTGGGTGCGCGCCTCGGCGGCACTGAAGACCAGCGACACCACCTACATCGAGGCCCTGCAGAAGGACATGGCGGCCACGTCCAAGAGCATCAGCGAGGACCAGAAGCAGCTCGAGGCCATGGTGGTGGACGACGCGGGCAAGCAGCTGTTGCAGGAGGTGGCCCGGCACCGCAAGACCTATGTGGATGCGCGGGCCGAGCTGATCAAGCGCCAGAAGGCCGGCCAGGACATCATGGATGCCGTGGACCGTGACCTGCGGCCGTTGGCCGAGACCTATCTCAAGGCCGTGGATCGGGTCGCCGACTACGCGCGCCAGACCCTGGGCGAGGTGCAGGCGCAGGCCGAGGCCACCGCCGTGCGCAGCCAGATCGTGCAGGGGGTGGGGGCGGCCGTGGCCGTGGTGCTGGGGCTGGGGCTGGCGTTTCTGGTCACGCGCTCGATCGTGGTGCCGATCCGCGAGGCGGCCGAGACCACGCGGCACATCGCCGAGGGCGACCTGACGCGGTCCATCCGCGCCGGTGGGAACGACGAAGCTGCGCGGCTGCTGCAGTCGCTGGCGGCCATGCAGTCCAACCTGGCCGGCATCGTCAGCCGCGTGCGCCAGGGCAGCGAGTCGGTGTCCACGGCCAGCAGCGAGATTGCCCAGGGCAACCATGACCTGAGTGCGCGCACCGAAAGCCAGGCCAGTGCCCTGCAGGAAACGGCCGCGTCCATGGAGGAGCTCAGCTCCACCGTAAGGCAGAACGCGGACAACGCCCGCCAGGCCAACCAGCTCGCGCAAAGCGCCAGCACGGTTGCCGTCAGGGGCGGCGAGGTCGTGGCCCAGGTGGTCGATACCATGAAGGGCATCAACGACAGCGCCCGCAGGATCCACGACATCATCTCCGTGATCGACGGCATCGCCTTCCAGACCAACATCCTGGCGCTCAATGCCGCGGTGGAAGCTGCGCGCGCCGGCGAGCAGGGCCGCGGTTTTGCCGTGGTGGCCTCCGAGGTGCGCAACCTCGCCGGGCGCTCGGCGGAAGCGGCCAAGGAGATCAAGCAGCTCATCACCGACAGCGTGGGGCGGGTCGAGCAGGGCAGTGCCCTGGTGGATCAGGCCGGCAGCACCATGGACGAGGTCGTCAGCGCGATCCGCCGCGTGACCGACATCATGGGCGAGATCAGCGCAGCCAGCAGCGAGCAGAGCCAGGGCGTGGCCCAGGTGGGCGAGGCCGTGACGCAGATGGACCAGGCCACGCAGCAGAACGCCGCGCTGGTGGAAGAGATGGCCGCCGCCGCCTCCAGCCTCAGGGGCCAGGCCCAGGATCTGGTGCAGACCGTGGCCGTGTTCCGCGTCGGGATGCACGACAGTGGGGCCCTGTCGCCTTCGGCAGCGGCGGCGTCTAGCGTGCGCAGCCAGTCCGCGCAGCGCGGGCCCCATCCGGGGCAGGAGCGCCGCGCCCCGACGGCCGTGCGCAAGCCGGCGCAGACCAGCCCGGCAGCCCCCGTGCGCCGCGAGCCGCCCAAGCTCACGGCCCGGGCCGGTGGTGACGACGGCGACTGGGAAAGCTTCTGACCGGGGTGCTGCGCTGCGCGCAGCTCAGCCTGTCCGCCGCAGGGGCGAGTGGCGTTCCAGTTCGTCCACATAGTCTGCGATGCCTTGCGCTTCGCGTTCGAGAAAACGTGCCACGGCGTCGGCGAATTCCGGGCGGGCGAGATGATGGGCGCTGGAGGTGCGCACCGGCAGCAGCGCACGCGCGAGCTTGTGCTCTCCCTGCGCCCCGCCCTCGAAGCGCACGAATCCTTGAGCGATGCACCACTGCAGGGGCTGGTAGTAGCAGGCTTCGAAGTGCAGGCTGTCCACGCGCGCCAGGGCCCCCCAGTAGCGGCCCCAGGCCACCTGCTCACCGCGGATCTGCGCCACGGCGATCAGGCTGGCGGCGATGGGCTGGCCCCGGCGCTCGGCGATGAACAGCAGCCAGTTCTCCGGCATGTCCCGGGCCATGGCGTCGAAGAAGTCCCGCCTCAGGTAAGGCGGGTTGCCGTGCTCGAGGTAGGTGCGCTCGTAGCAGCGGTAGAAAAAATCCCAGTCGCACGGGCTGATCTCCGGCCCGCGGACAACGCGGAAGGTGACGCCGGCCTCGGCTACCTTGCGCCGCTCCTGCCGGATCTTCTTGCGCTTTTCCTGGTTGAGCGCGGCGAGAAAGTCGTCGAAGTCGCGGTAAGGTGTGACGTCCCTGTTCTTCCAATGGAACTGCACGGTGTGGCGCAGCATCATCCCGGCCCGCTCACAGGCGGACAGGTCGGTGGCGTCGCCGAAGAGCAGGTGGCATGAGGACAGCCCGGCACCATCGGTTTCGGCCAGCAGGGCCTCGACGAGCGCCGTGCGGGCTACCGCGTCGCGCGCCAGCAGCCGGCTCCCCGGCACGGGGGTGAACGGCACGGCCACCACGGCCTTGGGGTAATAGTCCAGCCCTTGGGCGGCGTAGGCCCGGGCCCAGGCCCAGTCGAACACGTATTCACCGCGGGAGTGCGGCTTGAGGTACAGCGGGCAGGCCGCCTGCAGCTTGCCGTGGGCATCCCGCAGGGTGACGAAACGCGGAGTCCAGCCGGTGGCGGGTACGGCGCTGCCGCTGGTGTGCAGGGCCGCGAGGTATTCGTGGCGCATGAAAGGGGTGGGCTGGGACTGGTCGGCCAGCAACGCATTCCACGCCGCGGCCTCGATCTCCAGCGGGGAGTCCAGGACCCGGATGACATAATCGCCCCTGCTCATGTGCTCCCCGTACACCAGTCTTCTTTCATGTCCCTGCGTCTAGCGATTGCCCAGTTCAACTTCGTCGTCGGTGACCTGGCGGGCAATGCACAGAAGATCATTGCCGCCGCGCGCCAGGCCCATGCCGATGGCGCCCACGTGCTGCTCACGCCCGAGCTGGCGATCTGCGGCTATGCGGCCGAGGACCTGTTCCTGCGCCCGGCCTTCATCGCTGCCTGTGATGATGCCGTGAAAACAGTGGCCCGCGAGCTCGCCGGGTTAAAGGACCTGAGCGTGGTGGTGGGCCATCCGGCCCTGCTGCCAGCGGCCGGGCTGCGCAGCCGCTCGGTGGCGGTTCCCGATCGCGTGAATGCGGCCAGCGTGCTGTGCGAGGGGCGGGTGGTGGCCACCTATGCCAAGCGTGAGCTGCCCAACTACCAGGTTTTCGACGAGCGACGCTATTTCGTCCCCGGGCGTGAGGTCTGCGTCTTCGAGGCCGGCCCTGCGGGTGCGCGCGTGAAGGTGGGCCTGCTGATCTGCGAGGACGCCTGGTTCGAGGCACCGGCCCGCGAGACGCATGCCGCCGGGGCCGAGCTGCTGGCCGTCATCAACGCCTCTCCCTTCCATGTGGGCAAGGGGGGAGAGCGCGAGGCCATGATGCGCCAGCGCGTACGCGATTGCGGCCTGCCGCTGGTCTACGCACATCTGGTGGGCGGGCAGGACGAGGTGGTCTTCGAGGGACATTCCTTTGCCTTGAATGCGGACGGCACGCTGGCCGCCCGAGCGCCGAGCTTCGAGGAAGCGTTGTTCGAAGTGCATATGCAGCCCGCTGCGGCGGGCGGGCCGGCCCTGCAGGGCCGGGTGGCTGCCGAACGCAGCGCCGATGCCGACCTGTGGGACGCGCTGGTCATGGGCGTGCGCGACTACGTGGGCAAGAACGGCTTTCCGGGGGCCATCATCGGCCTGTCGGGGGGGATCGACTCGGCACTGGTGCTGGCCGTCGCGGTCGATGCTCTGGGGGCCGACAGGGTGCGCGCCGTCATGATGCCGTCGCCCTACACGGCTGATATCAGCTGGATCGATGCCCGCGACATGGCCAGCCGCATGGGTGTGCAGTACGACGAGATCTCCATCGTGCCGGAGTTCGAGGCCTTCAAGGCCTCGCTGGCGCAGGAGTTCCGTGGCCTGCCCGAGGATACGACCGAGGAGAACATCCAGGCCCGCATCCGCGGCACGCTGCTGATGGCGCTTTCCAACAAGAGCGGCCGGATTGTCCTGACCACCGGCAACAAGTCCGAGATGGCCACGGGCTACTGCACGCTCTATGGCGACATGGCCGGCGGTTTTGCTGTCATCAAGGATCTGGCCAAGACCACGGTGTTCCGGCTGGCGCACTGGCGCAATGCGCACGATCCGCACGGCCGCGGTGCCAATCCGATTCCCGGGCGCATCATCACGCGGCCGCCCAGTGCCGAACTGCGTCCGGACCAGAAGGACCAGGACAGCCTGCCGCCCTACGAGGTGCTCGACGCCATCGTCGAGCGCTACATGGAGAACGACCAGGGTGTCGAGGAGATCGTTGCCCAGGGTTTTGCGCGGGCCGATGTGGAGAAGGTCACGCGGCTGATCCGCCTCAACGAATACAAGCGGCGCCAGGCACCGGTCGGGATCCGGGTGACGCATCGCAGCTTCGGCAAGGATTGGCGTTATCCTATAACCAACAAGTTCAGGGCCTGACGATAATCAGACGGAGCCCATCCGCAACCGATTCGACCGACAGAAAGTGCACAGACATGAAACAGATTACCGCCATCATCAAGCCGTTCAAACTCGAGGAAGTGCGCGAGGCACTGGCGGAATGCGGCGTGACCGGTCTGACCGTGACCGAGGTCAAGGGCTTTGGCCGCCAGAAGGGGCATACCGAGCTCTACCGCGGCGCCGAGTACGTGGTCGACTTCCTGCCCAAGGTCAAGGTCGAGGTCGTGGTGAAGACCGATGACGTGGACCGCTGCGTCGATGCCATCGTCAAGGCGGCGCACACTGGCAAGATCGGCGACGGCAAGATCTTCATCACCAGCGTGGAGCGCGTCGTTCGCATCCGCACCGGCGAGCAGGACGAGTCGGCGATCTAGATCCCGTCCAGTCGTGGCGCCGGTGCAAAGCCGGCCGCCTGCACCAGTTCGCGCAGCAGGGCTTCGGGCTCGTTCCCGGTGCGGATCAAGGCCATCTGCCAGTCGCTCAGGAACTGCTGCTGCACCGTGGCATCGAGGAAGGCCAGCAGGCCATCGTAGTACCCGGTCGTGTTGAGGATGCCCACCGGCTTGTCGTGGTAGCCGAGCTGGCGCCAGGTCCAGACCTCGAACAGTTCCTCGAAGGTGCCGATGCCGCCGGCCAGGGCCAGAAAGGCATCGGCGCGCTCAGCCATCATGCGCTTGCGGTCATGCATGGTCTCGACGATGTGCAGTTCGGTGCAGTCGTGCGACGCCCATTCCTTTTCCACCAGCGCCTTGGGGATCACGCCGACGACACGGCCGCCGGCGGCCAGCGTGGCTTCGGCGACGATGCCCATGAGCCCGGCCTTGCCGCCGCCATAGACGAGCTGGCCGCCGTGGCGGCCGATCCACTGGCCGACGGTGCGCGCCGAGTCGGCGAATTGGGGCTCGAGGCCCGGGCGCGACCCGCAATAGACGCAGACGGAAAAGGCGGGGCTGCGATCGGCGCTCATGCCAGGAACCTCTGGTAGAGGGCGGCGGCCCAGATTCCCGTCGCCAGCAGCAGGCTCAGCAGCACGGCGGCGCTGCCCATGTCCTTGGCGCGCTTGGAGAGGTCGTGCCATTCCGGGCCGATGCGGTCGATGGCGGTTTCGATGCCGGTATTGAGCAGCTCGACGATCATCACGAACAGCACCGCACCGGCGAGCAGCGCGGTCTCCACCCAGCTGCGCCCGAGCCAGAAAGACAGTGGCAGCAGCACGCAGGCTGCCAGGGCTTCCTGACGGAAGGCGGTCTCGTGCCAGCCCGCGCGCAGGCCCTCGAGGGAGTAGCCGAAGGCGTGCCGCACGCGGTTCAGGCCGCGCCGGGCTTTCTGCGGATTGGCCGCATGGGTGTGCAGATCAGGCATACCCCGATTGTCCTCCAGCCGGATGACACCTCAGGGGCGTTCGGGCCGGACGTCGATGAGCCGCGTGCCCGCCAGGGCGTCGTGCCAGAACTGACGCTGCGGGTGGAAACGGCTCAGCAGGGCCCAGACGGTGATCCAGCCCAGCACGATGACGCTGATCTCGGCACCACCGAGCTCAAAGGGGGCGACCGCGGCCACCGGCGGCAGGAACCACAGCCAGCTCAGCAGGTAGCGCCACAGGGCGCGCTGCTGGGAGACGGGCCGGCCAGCCCGGTCGACCAGCCGGATGTGCCAGGTCTTCATGGCCAGGGTCTGTCCCTTGGACCAGAACCAGGCGAAGTAGATGCCCAGCACCACGAACAGGAAGGCCTGCTGGAGATGGCGGTTGTCCAGGGCGTGGCGGGTCTGCGAGAGGGTGCTGAACAGGTAGCCCGCGATGAAGACGACGCCGAACAGCAGCATGCCCTCGTAGAGCCAGCAGGCCATGCGCCGCCAGAGCCCCGGGGCGGCGGCCGTGGAATCGAAGGGCGTGGTGCGGGCGGGAATGACGGGGGCTTGGGGCGCGGTCACTGGTCTTCAGGCGTATCGGAGTCGGTTTCGGTGGCGGCGGCCTCCGCCCGCGCGGCGGCCGGCGCAGGGGCCGGACGAGGCAACAGCGTTTGGGCATGAATGGGGGGGCGCGGCGCACCACTGGCCGCTGCCACCGGCCGCCCGGGCTGCACCGTGGCCACCCTGGTCGATGAGGCGGGCTTGACGGTGGCCACCCCGGCTGGCCGGGCGCGCGCATGGGCTGCGAGCCTGCGCTTTTCCTCCTGGCTCAGGGCCTGGTAGGCCTCCCATTGCGCCGCTTTCTGCTCGGCGCTGAGCGTCTTGGTTTCGCTGTAGACGCGACGGGCCTGGGCACGCTGCTGCTGGGTCAGGCTGGCCCAGTTGCTCATGCGCCGGTGCAGCTTGGCCTGTTCGGCGACCGACAGCCTGGCGTAGTTGCGCGAGATGACCAACCACTTGCGCTTGCGGTCATCGCTGAGCCGGTGCCAGTGGGGCGCCAGGGGCTGCAACGCCTCCTTCTGGGCGAGGCTCAGGTTACGCCAGGCCAGTGCTGCAGAGGAGGATGCAGGGCTCTGGGCGGCGGGCGCTGCTGTGGCAGCAGGGGCCGCTTCCATGGCACCAGCGCTGCCCATCAGCAGGCTACCTGCCATCACAGTGGTGACGGCGAACCGCAGCGGGACAGTGGAAAAGGGCTTCATGCGGAACAACATGCGGTCTTACTGGGCTTGCTCGCTGCGGGTCCGCAGGAACTGGACAAAGCCGGGGTCGGTGTAGGCCGCCGGCGGAAGGTCGTCGGTGAGGATGGCCGCGTCGATCTCGGCCAGTTCACGGGTGCGTTGATCATCGCCCAGCGCCTGGATGACAAACAGGCCGGCCGCCAGGGCCAGCAGGGGGACGAGTGCCACCAGGCGCGGCCACAGTCCACCATCGTCCTCGCTGCTGCCCACTGCGGCAGCCGTGGCCGGCTGAAGAACGGCGACCGGCGCCGGACGGAACTGGCCCATGGCCTGCACCCGGGCCGCCCGCAGGCGCTCGCTGATGTCATGCGGCAGGGCCTCGATCGAGGCGTCCAGGCAGGCTGCCAGCCTGCGGCCCAGGCGGTCCTGGGCAGATGCTTCGATGGTGATGGACGAATTTTTCATAGATGTATCCCTTTGGCACGCAAGGCCCTGCCCAAGGCCTGGACTGCACGGGAACAGTGCGTCTTGACACTGCCCTCCGAGCAGCCCATTGCTGCAGCTGTTTCAGCCACGTCCAGCTCCTCCCAGTAACGCATCAGAAACGCCTCCCGTTGACGCGCCGGCAGGTCCCGGATCTCGTTCTCGATCTCCCGCAGGACCTGGGCCCGCTGGGTGGTGGTCTCCGCGCTTTCGACCTGTGCCGACTGGGCTGAATTGTCCAGCGACTCGAGCAGATCGAAATCTCCGTCGTCGGTTCCCGATTCGAAGTCGCCCAGGTTGGAGAACAGTGCGTTGCGGGTCTTCTGGCGGCGGAACCAGTCCAGTGTGGCATTGGACAGGATGCGCTGGAAGAGCATGGGCAGCTCCGCCAGCGGCTTGTGGCTGTAATGCTCGACCAGCTTCATCATGCTGTCCTGCACGATGTCCAGGGCCGCCTCGTCATTGCGCACGTGGTAGACCGAACGCTTGAAAGCGCGCTTCTCGACGCTTTTGAGGAAGTCGGAGAGTTCTTGTTCTGTGGCCAAGGGCGGGAACCAGGGTGCGCAGGAGTCCGGATGCAGGCCGGGCCGGGGTGGCCGGTTTCGGGAAAATTATCGCATCCAGGGGCACATTTTGCGACCTCGGGGCGCAATTCGTTTGCTGCAATGCGATAATGCGCGCTGCAAATCTAAAGCAAACGGGTCACGGTCCGGCGCGGCTAACCATGGCGCCCATGGCCTTGACCTCAAGTCCCGACACGATGCCACAAGCGTTTGTGAAGGGGCACCCAAGGTTTTTCGTTAGAGAAATTCACAAAGGTTCATCATGGAAATTTCCAAGGCCGAAATCAAGTCGGCAGCGGCTGCGGGCGCTGCGCACACCGAGGAGCTGCGCGGAGCCGAGATCCTCGTCAAGGCCCTGCAGGCCGAAGACGTGAAATACGTCTGGGGCTATCCCGGCGGCGCCGTCCTGCACATCTACGACGCCTTCTACAAGCAGGACACCATCCAGCATATCCTGGTGCGTCACGAGCAGGCCGCCGTCCATGCGGCCGACGGCTACGCCCGCGCCACGGGGGATGTCGGCGTGGCGCTCGTGACGTCCGGTCCCGGCGTGACCAATGCCATCACCGGGATCGCCACGGCCTACATGGACAGCATCCCCATGGTCATCGTGACCGGCCAGGTGCCCACGGCGGCCATCGGCCTCGATGCCTTCCAGGAGTGCGACACCGTGGGCATCACGCGCCCCATAGTCAAGCACAACTTTCTGGTCAAGGATGCCAAGGACCTGGCCGAGACCATGAAGAAGGCCTTTCACATCGCACGCAGCGGCCGGCCCGGCCCCGTGGTGGTGGACATTCCGAAGGACGTCTCCTTCAAGAAGGTGCCCTACGCCGGCTACCCGGAGACGGTGGAGATGCGTTCCTACAACCCGGTGCGCAAGGGCCACGCCGGCCAGATCCGCAAGGCGCTGCAGCTGCTGCTGACGGCCAAGCGCCCCTACATCTACACCGGTGGTGGCGTTCTGCTGGGCAATGCGACGGCCGAGCTGCGTACGCTGGTGGACATGCTGGGCTATCCCTGCACCAACACGCTGATGGGCCTGGGCGCCTATCCGGCCACCGATCCGAAGTTCCTGGGCATGCTGGGCATGCACGGCACGATCGAGGCCAACAACGCGATGCAGAACTGCGACGTGCTGCTGGCCGTGGGGGCGCGTTTCGACGACCGCGTCATCGGCAATCCCAAGCACTTCGCGCAGAACGAGCGCAAGATCATCCACATCGACATCGACCCGTCGAGCATTTCCAAGCGCGTGAAGGTCGACATCCCGATCGTGGGCGACGTCAAGGACGTGCTCACCGAGATGATCGCGATGATCAAGGAAACCCCGGTCCGCCCCGATCCGAATGCCCTGGGCGGCTGGTGGGAGACCATCGAGGGCTGGCGCAAGCGCGACTGCATGAAGTACGACCGCGGCAACACCGAAGTCATCAAGCCGCAGTTCGTGATCGAGACGCTGTGGAACATGACCAGGGACGTCGACACCTACATCACGTCCGACGTCGGCCAGCATCAGATGTGGGCGGCCCAGTACTACAAGTTCAACGAGCCGCGCCGCTGGATCAACTCCGGCGGCCTGGGCACCATGGGCGTGGGCATTCCCTACGCCATGGGCATCAAGCTGGCCAAACCCGAGAGCGAGGTCTATTGCGTCACGGGTGAAGGCTCGGTGCAGATGTGCATCCAGGAGCTGTCCACCTGCCTGCAGTACAACACCCCGATCAAGATCCTGTCCCTGAACAACCGCTACCTCGGCATGGTGCGGCAGTGGCAGGAGATCGAATACTCGGGCCGTTACAGCCACAGCTACATGGACGCGCTGCCCAATTTCGTGAAGCTGGCCGAGGCCTACGGTCACGTCGGCATGCTGATCGAGCGGCCGCAGGACGTGGAGCCGGCACTGCGCGAGGCCCGCAAACTCAAGGACCGCACAGTCTTCATGGACTTCCGCACCGATCCCACCGAGAACGTGTTCCCGATGGTGCAGGCCGGCAAGGGCATCACCGAAATGCTGCTGGGGGCCGAGGACCTGTAAGGGTCGTCCACCCCGTCCCATCAACCCGACGAAGAATCTATTGACCGCCGAGCCGGATGGTTACCGCCATCCGGGGAGGGCGGCGAAAGCGCAAGCTTCCGCGAAGTCGAAAAGAGGAATCCATCCATATGAAACACATCATTGCCGTCCTGCTCGAGAACGAAGCCGGCGCACTTTCCCGGGTCGTGGGCCTGTTCTCGGCCCGCGGCTACAACATCGAATCCCTGACCGTGGCGCCGACCGAGGACCCCAGCCTCTCGCGCATGACCATCCAGACCACCGGCTCCGACGACGTCATCGAGCAGATCACCAAGCACCTGAACCGGCTCATCGAGGTGGTGAAGGTGGTCGACCTCACCGAGGGCGCCTACATCGAGCGTGAACTCATGATGGTCAAGGTGCGCGCCGTGGGCAAGGAGCGCGAGGAGATGAAGCGCATGGCCGACATCTTCCGGGGCCGCATCATCGACGTCACCGACAAGAGCTACACCATCGAGATGACCGGCGACCAGTCCAAGAACGATGCCTTCCTCGAGGCCATCGACCGCGGCGCCATTCTGGAAACCGTGCGGACCGGCAGCAGCGGCATCGGCCGCGGCGAACGCATCCTGCGCGTCTGATTTACCCCCGTTTTACCAAGGAGCATAGAAGTGAAAGTTTTCTACGACAAGGACTGTGACCTGAGCCTGATCAAGGGCAAGACCGTCGCGATCATCGGCTATGGCAGCCAGGGCCACGCCCACGCCCAGAACCTGAACGACAGCGGCGTCAAGGTCGTGGTCGGCCTGCGCAAGGGCGGCGCCTCGTGGGACAAGGTCGGCAAGGCCGGCCTGACCGTGATGGAAGTCAATGACGCGGTCAAGGCCGCCGACGTGGTCATGATCCTGCTGCCGGACGAGCAGATCGCCGAGGTCTACAAGAACAACGTCGAGCCCAACATCAAGAAGGGCGCTTCGCTGGCCTTCGCCCACGGCTTCAACGTCCACTACAACCAGGTCGTGCCGCGTGCCGACCTCGACGTGTGGATGGTGGCGCCCAAGGCCCCCGGCCACACCGTGCGCAACACCTACACCCAGGGCGGTGGCGTGCCGCACCTCGTGGCCGTGCACCAGGACAAGAGCGGCAAGGCCCGTGACCTGGCCCTGTCCTACGCCATGGCCAATGGTGGCGGCAAGGCCGGCATCATCGAGACCAACTTCAAGGAAGAGACCGAGACCGACCTGTTCGGCGAGCAGGCCGTGCTGTGCGGTGGCGCCGTCGAGCTGATCAAGATGGGTTACGAGACCCTGGTCGAGGCCGGCTACGCGCCCGAGATGGCTTACTTCGAGTGCCTGCACGAGCTCAAGCTCATCGTGGACCTGATCTACGAAGGCGGCATCGCCAACATGAACTACTCGATCTCCAACAACGCGGAGTACGGCGAGTACGTGACCGGCCCCGAGGTGATCAACGAGCAGTCGCGCGCCGCGATGCGCAACGCCCTCAAGCGCATCCAGAACGGCGACTACGCCAAGATGTTCATCCTGGAAGGCCGCACCGGCTACCCCAGCATGACCGCGCGCCGCCGCAACACGGCCGACCACAGCATCGAGAAGGTGGGCAGCCAGCTGCGCGCCATGATGCCCTGGATCGCCAAGAACAAGCTGGTCGACCAGACCCGCAACTGACCGGCATCTGTCCCATCCCAAGGCCACTTCGGTGGCCTTGTTTTTTTGCTGCTTGTGGGTATCTTGGCTGGCTTACACTTGCGGCCATGACGAATCAAGACACGCATACCTGCCCGGTGCCGGGCTGCCTGAGGAGGGCTGATCATGCACGACGGTGACAACGAACAGCATCCCGATGACGCGGTGGTGGTGCGCAAGCGACGCAAGGGCATCTACATCCTCCCCAACCTCCTCACGCTGGCCGCGTTGTTCGGTGGCTTCTACGCCATCGTGATGGCCATGAACAACCGCTTCGAACTGGCGGCCATCGGCGTGTTCTGCGCCATGGTGCTCGACAGCCTGGACGGCCGCGTGGCGCGCATGACCAATACCCAGAGCGCCTTTGGCGAGCAGATGGATTCACTGTCCGACATGGTTTCCTTCGGTGCCGCCCCGGCCCTGATCGCCTACGAGTGGGCCCTCAAGGACCTGGGTCGCTGGGGCTGGGTGGCCGCCTTCGTGTACTGCGCCTGTGCGGCGCTGCGGCTGGCGCGCTTCAACGTCAACACGGGGGTGGTGGACAAGCGCTATTTCCAGGGGCTGCCGTCTCCCGCGGCCGCAGCGCTGGTGGCCGGTTTCATGTGGATCATGACCGACCTGCAGGTGGCAGGCTCCCGGCTGTCCTGGCCGATGTTCGCCCTGACGCTTTATGCCGGCCTGACCATGGTCACGAATGTGCCCTTCTACAGCTTCAAGGACGTGCGCATGAAAAAGAGCGTCCCTTTCGCCGTGGTGGTGCTGATTGCACTGGGGATCGCCGTAATCACGATCGATCCCGCGCTGGTGCTGTTCGGCGTCTTCGTGGTCTACGGGCTCAGCGGCTACGGGGTCTATGCCTGGCGCAAGCTCAAGGGCCACCAGACCAGCGTCATCAGCACGTCCACCGACGAGCCGGACGAACGCGGCCTGCATCACTAAGACGGGCATAGCGAGCGTCTATGGTTGTTCCGGCCGTTTGTGATACATTGAAGCCATGAATTTCTTTGCGCTAGCCCTACTTCCCCTGCTCCAGAACGGGCGGAATTGCTAGCGCGCGCACATTCCCATTCAAGGCCCGTATGCACCCGCAGCGGGCCTTTTGCTTTGTGCGTCCCCGGATTGAGTGAACCAGGAGAACGAGATGACTGACAAGCTGATCATTTTTGACACCACCTTGCGTGACGGCGAGCAGTCGCCCGGCGCCTCCATGACCAAGGACGAGAAGCTGCGCATCGCCCGCCAGCTCGAACGGCTGAAGGTGGACGTCATCGAAGCCGGCTTCGCTGCCAGCTCGAATGGCGACTTCGAGGCGGTGCAGGCCATCGCCAACGCCATCAAGGACTCCACCGTCTGCTCGCTCTCGCGTGCCAACGACCGCGACATCTCGCGTGCCGCCGAGGCGCTCAAGGCGGCCAACCGGGCGCGCATCCACACCTTCATCGCCACCTCGCCGCTGCACATGGAAAAAAAGCTGCGCATGACGCCCGAGCAGGTGCTGGAGCAGGCCAAGCTGGCGGTGCGCTTTGCCCGCAACCAGGTGGCGGATGTGGAGTTCAGCCCCGAGGACGGTTATCGCAGCGAGATCGACTTCCTCTGCCGCGTGCTCGAGGCCGTGATCAAGGAAGGTGCCACCACGCTGAACATCCCGGATACCGTGGGCTATGCGGTGCCCGAGCTGTACGGCAACTTCATCAAGACCCTGCGCGAGAAGATCCCGAACTCCGACAAGGCGATCTGGTCCGTCCACTGCCACAACGACCTCGGCATGGCCGTGGCGAACTCGCTGGCCGGTGTCAAGATCGGCGGCGCGCGCCAGGTCGAATGCACCATCAACGGCCTGGGCGAGCGGGCCGGCAACTGCAGCCTGGAGGAGATCGTCATGGCCGTGAAGACGCGCCGTGACTACTTCGGGCTCGACGTCGGCATCGACACCACCCAGATCGTGCCCGCCAGCCGCATGGTCAGCCAGACCACGGGCTTCGTGGTGCAGCCGAACAAGGCGGTGGTGGGGGCCAATGCCTTCGCCCATGCCTCCGGTATCCACCAGGACGGCGTGCTCAAGGCGCGTGACACCTACGAGATCATGCGCGCCGAGGACGTGGGCTGGAGCGCCAACAAGATCGTGCTGGGCAAGCTCTCGGGGCGCAACGCCTTCAAGCAGCGTCTGCAGGACCTGGGCATCGAGATGGAGTCCGAAAGCGAGATCAACACGGCCTTCGCCAGGTTCAAGGAACTCGCCGACCGCAAGAGTGAGATCTTCGACGAGGACATCCTGGCCCTGGTCAGTGACGAGAGCGTGACCAGCGAGAAGGAGCAGTACGGCTTTGTCTCCCTGGCCCAGCACAGCGAGACCGGCGAACGGCCGCACGCGGCCATCGTCATCACGGTCGATGGCAAGGAAGTGCATGGCGAGTCCGACGGCAATGGCCCGGTCGATGCCTCGCTCAAGGCCATCGAGTCGCATGTCAAGAGCGGCGCCGAGATGGTGCTGTACTCGGTCAATGCCATCAGCGGTTCGACCGAGAGCCAGGGCGAGGTGACGGTGCGGCTGCAGCACGGCGGCCGGGTGGTCAACGGGGTGGGGTCCGACCCCGATATCGTGGTGGCGTCCGCCAAGGCTTATCTGAGCGCCCTCAACAAGTTGCACAGCAAAGCTGACCGGGTGGCGGCCCAAGGCTAGGGTTACTACCTAGATTTGTAAGTGGTTGTTTAGAAAACACACCCAAGTGATTGATCCTGCATGATATTTTCGGTATAACCCTGACCTAGGCGGTGTCATCGCGTGGTGACACCCGTTTTTTGTTGGGCGGGATTCATGCGGGTGCAACATTTGCAGCGTTTTTTCTGGGGGCTGGGGGCCGTGGTCATTGCCATGGCGGCCTTGGTTTCTGTTCCGCCCGCGGTCGCTGCCGGCAGCCAGGAGTCCCAGGCCAAGCGCAAGGTTGTCAAGAAAAGCCAGGTCAGCCAGCGCAAGCAGTACAAACGCGTCGCCCGGCGTGCGGCACGCCCGGTCCGTCTGTCCTTCGGCAACCAGGCCGGCCTGAACCGCACCCGTGATCCGCTTTCGCTGCACTCCAGCGTGGCCCTGGTTGTCGACCAGGAAACCCAGGAGGTGCTGTTCAGCAAGAACGAGGAGGCCGTGCTGCCGATCGCCTCGCTGACCAAGCTCATGACCAGTCTGCTCATCAGCGAGGCCGAGCTGCCGCTCGACGAGGTCATCACCATCACCCAGGACGATGTCGATACCGAGAAGGGCAGCGGCTCGCGCCTGCGCGTGGGCTCCAAGCTCACGCGTGGCGAACTCATGCACCTGGCCCTGATGTCCAGCGAGAACCGCGCCGCGCATGCGCTCGGGCGCACCTATCCCGGCGGCCTGCAGGTGTTCGTGGAGATGATGAACGCCAAGGCCCAGCTGCTGGGCATGCACGACACCCGCTTCGTCGAGCCCACCGGCCTCTCCAGCAAGAACCGCTCGAGCGCGCGCGATCTGGCGCAACTCGTGGACGCCGCCTCGGAGGACGAGCTGATCAGCGAATACTCCACCTCGCCCGGCTACCAGGTGGCGCTGGGGCGCCGCAAGCTCCAGTTCAGCAACACCAACAGCCTGGTGCGCAACCCCAACTGGGAGATCGGCCTGCAGAAGACCGGCTACATCTCCGAGGCCGGCAACTGCCTGGTCATGCAGGCGCGCGTGGCCGGCCGCAACCTGATCATGGTGTTCCTCGATTCCTACGGAAAATACAGCCGCCTGGGCGACGCCCAGCGCGTGCGCCGCTGGGTCGAATCGCTGCCGGCGAAGCCGGCCGAAGAGAGCACGAACCAGGACCAGGCCGGGACGGCCACGCCGCGCGAGCAGGCGCTCGTCGCGACGGCCATGCCCGCGTACTTCTGAGCCCTCGCCCGACCCCCCAAACACAGAGGCCGCCCATCGGGCGGCCTCTGTGTTTGGGGGGGCAGGCTGCGCTGAACCTCAGCGCTTGAGCTCGGGGCGATAGCCCAGCACGCGCGAGATCTCGTTCGCCACGGCCTGCAGCTTGGGCAGCCATTCCTTGTCCAGCCGGCCGGTGGGGGCCGAGATCGAGAGTCCCGCCACCAGCTTGCCCTGGTCGTCGTGGATCCCGGCGGCCATGCAGTGCACGCCCAGCTCCAGCTCCTCGTCGTCGTGCGCTGTCGCGTACTGACGCACCTTGGCCAGTTCGCGCTCCAGCACCGGCAGCTGGGTGATGCTGTTCTTGGTGTGCCCGGCCAGGCCGGTGCGCGTGGCATAGCTGCGCACGCGCTGCGGATCGTCGTCGGCCAGGAAGAGCTTGCCCACGGAGGTGAGGTGCAGGGGCGCGCGCCCGCCGATGGCGCGCACCACCTGCATGCCCGAACGCTCGCTGTAGGCGCGCTCGATGTAGACGATCTCGTCGCCCTGGCGCATGCTCAGGTTGACCGGCTGCTGGATCTGGCGGTGGAGCTCGCGCATCGGGGCGATCGCGGCATCACGCACGTTCAGCCGGGCCTTGACCAGGTTGCCCAGTTCCAGCAGGCGCATGCCCAGCCGGTACGTGCCGGGTTGCGGGCGGTCCACGAAGCGGCCGCTGGCCAGGTCATTGAGGATGCGATGGGCGGTGGAGGGGTGCAGCCCGGTTTTCTCGCTGATTTCCTTCAGCGAAATGGCTTCCTCCCGGGAAGCCAGCACGTCCATCAGGTTGAACATGCGTTCGATGACTTGCACCGTGGGCGTGGCCACGGCGTCGGGATCCTTCTTTTTCATACAGACTCCTCGCTTGAGTCGGTATTTTATCTCGTGAAATCAGGATTCGGACAAATTTGTGCTGCACTGCGTCAATTTTCGCACTCATCCGGCGCCTGCCAGCGGCCATGCCGCAACACCTCGTGCGGCTCGAAACGCGCCTTGTAGTTCATCTTGGGGCTGTCGCCGATCCAGTAGCCCAGGTACACGTAGGGCAGGTTCAGCTGGCGCGCCTGCTCGATCTGCCAGAGCACGCTGTAGGTGCCGTAGCTGTTGCCCTCGCCGGGCTCGTAGAAGGTGTAGACCGCCGACAGGCCGTCGTCGAGCACATCCAGCACCGACACCATGCGCAGTGGCCCCGGGCTGCCGTCGGCCTGCGGTTCGCGGAACTCCACCAGCCGAGAATTGACCCGGCTCTGCAGCAGGAACTGGGTGTACTGGTCGATGCTGTCCTGGTCCATGCCGCCGCCGGCATGCCGGCCGTTCTGGTAGCGCAGGTAGAGCTGGTAATGCTCGGGCACGAAGCACAGGCGCGAGACGCGGGCGACCAGGTCCTGGTGCTGCTTCCAGGCCCGGCGCTGGCTGCGGCTGGGCCGGAAATCGTCCACCTGCACCCGCAGCGGCACGCAGGCCTGGCAGCCATCGCAATGCGGGCGGTAGGTGAACATGCCGCTACGACGAAAGCCCTGCGCTACCAGCCCGGAATACACCGCGTTGTTGATCAGGTGGCTGGGCGTGGCCACCTGCGAGCGTGCCTGCCGCCCGGGCAGGTAGCTGCAGGGGTAGGGTGCAGTCGCGTAGAACTGCACGCTTTGCAGGGGCAGGTCCTTGAGGTGCGTCACGTCGAATCCGCGCGGGCAGGCTGGAGTTCGCGCCAGTATAGGGGCTCGAACTGCCAGCGCGGGCCCGGTTGCAGACTGGCCCGTGCGACATGGCGCAGGAAGTCCGCTCGGGAGATTTCATGCGCACCCATCGAGGCCAGGTGGGCCGTGTTCTGCTGGCAGTCGATCATCGTGATGCCATGCTGGCGGCAGAAGGCCACCAGTGCGGCCAGAGCGATCTTCGAGGCGTCCGTGCGCCGGGTGAACATCGATTCGCCGAACACCGCCTGCCCCAGAGCCACGCAGTACAGTCCCCCGGCCAGTTCGCCGTCGATCCAGGTCTCCACGCTGTGCGCGCAGCCGGCGCGGTGCAAGGCCTGGTAGGCCTGCACCATCTCCGGCACGATCCAGGTGCCCGACTGTCCCTCGCGCGGGCTGCCGGCGCAGGCGGCGATCACCGTGTCGAAGGCGGTGTCGATGCGCACCTCGCAGCCCGGCGTGACGACGAATTTCTGCAGCGTCTTGCGCAGCGAACGGTGCAGCCGGAACTGCGCCACCTCCAGCACCATGCGCGGGTCCGGGCTCCACCACAGGATGGGCTGCCCCTCGCTGAACCAGGGGAAGATGCCCTGCGCGTAGGCGGCCCGCAGCGTGTCCACGTCCAGCCGGCCGCCGGCGGCCAGCAGGCCCGGCGCGTCAGACGCCGGGCCCCAGGCGGCCGTGACGGGCGGAAACGCTTCGCCGGGGGCGAGCCAGGGCAGGGGCGGCATGCGGACGGACATGGCATGAATGTAGCGGAGCGCGAGGTCCTGGCCGCAGCAGCCCCGGGCGGCCCGGTAGAATACGCGGCTTGTCGGGGCGTAGCGCAGCCTGGTAGCGCATCTGCTTTGGGAGCAGAGGGTCGTACGTTCGAATCGTATCGCCCCGACCATTCTTCTTGCCGCCATTACAGCCCGTAGCTCAGTTGGATAGAGCAACAGCCTTCTAAGCTGTGGGTCGGGGGTTCGATTCCCTCCGGGCTGGCCAGCCTCACGATCTCTCCCCGGATGCCCGTTGGTCGTATGACCGCGCTGCGGATCCGCTGGTCCGTAACGATCGATCCGCTTCGATCAGACGGAAAGCCTGTCTACGGGGGCGTCCAGATGCAGCCAATTGGATGCGGCCGTCTGCAGTCGCTCCGCATAGCCCGTGGCGTGGAAGACGACGCTGCCGCTGCCCTCTGGCACGAGCCCCGGCCCGCCCTCCAGCAGCCGCCGCGCCTGCCGAGCCACCGGCGCTCCGCTGTCGATCAGGGCCACCACCTCGCCTGCCCGTGCCTGCAGCCTGTCGCGCGCAAACGGGTAATGGGTGCAGCCCAGCACCAGGGCATCGATCTGGCCGGGCTGCGTGCCGTAGGGGGCGAGGGCCTGGACATAGCGTGTGCACAGGGCCTCGATGGCGGCATCGTCCTGCCGTTCGATGGCATCGGCCAGGCCGTCGCAGGCCTGCAGCATGAACGCCACCTGGCCTTGCAGGCCGGCCAGCAGGGTGCGGAACTTGGCGCTCTCCAGCGTGCCGCGCGTGGCGAGCACGCCCACGCGCTGCGTGCGCGTCTGCTGCGCCGCAGGCTTGAGGGCCGGCTCCACGCCCACGATGGGCAGCTGCGGCCATTGCGCGCGCAGCAGGTGGATGGCGGCGGCGGTGGCGGTGTTGCACGCCACGACGAGCAGCTTGATGGCGTGCTGGTCGACCAGATGGCGCGTGATGGCGAGGCTGCGCTCGATCACGTGCGCGGGATCGCGCTCGCCATACGGGGCGTGGCCGCTGTCGGCCACGTACACGTAGTGCTCGTGCGGCAGTTCGGCACGCAGGGCCTGGAGGATGCTGAGCCCTCCCACCCCGCTGTCGAAGACGCCGACGGGCCGCTGTGTGCTCAAGATCAGGCCGTGGTGAGCGTGATGCCCTTGAACTCGCCGCTGGCGATGCGGCGGCTCCACTCGGCCGGGCCGGTGATGTGCGCGCTGGTGCCGCCGGCGTCCACGGCCACGGTCACGGGCATGTCCACCACGTCGAACTCGTAGATGGCTTCCATGCCCAGGTCCGCAAAGCCGACGACCTTGGCCGTCTTGATGGCCTTGCTGACCAGGTAGGCGGCACCGCCCACGGCCATGAGGTAGGCGCTCTTGTGCCTGCGGATGGCCTCGATGGCCTCGGGGCCGCGCTCGGCCTTGCCGATCATGGCGATCAGGCCCGTCTGGGCGAGCATCATCTCGGTGAACTTGTCCATGCGGGTGGCGGTGGTGGGGCCGGCCGGGCCCACGGCCTCGTCGCGCACGGGGTCCACCGGGCCCACGTAGTAGATGACGCGGTTGGTGAAGTCCACGGGCAGCTTCTCACCCTTGGCCAGCATGTCCTGGATGCGCTTGTGCGCGGCGTCGCGGCCGGTCAGCATCTTGCCGTTGAGCAGCAGGGTGTCGCCGGGCTTCCAGCTCGCCACTTCGGCGGCGGTGAGGGTGTCGAGGTTGACGCGCTTGCTCTTCTGGGTGTCGGGCGTCCAGGCCACGTCGGGCCAGAGGTCCAGGCTGGGCGGATCCAGATACACGGGGCCCGAGCCGTCCATGACGAAATGCGCGTGGCGCGTGGCCGCGCAGTTGGGGATCATGGCCACGGGCTTGCTGGCCGCGTGGGTGGGGTACATCTTGATCTTGACGTCGAGCACGGTGGTCAGGCCGCCCAGGCCCTGGGCGCCGATGCCCAGCGCGTTGACCTTCTCGTACAGCTCCAGGCGCAGCTCCTCCACCTGGGTCAGCTTCTCGCCTTTGGCCGCCTTGGCCTGCAACTCGTACATGTCCAGGTCGTCCATCAGGCTTTCCTTGGCCATGAGCACGGCCTTCTCGGCGGTGCCGCCGATGCCGATGCCCAGCATGCCCGGCGGACACCAGCCCGCGCCCATGGTGGGCACGGTCTTGAGCACCCAGTCGACGACGGAGTCGCTGGGGTTGAGCATGACCATCTTGCTCTTGTTCTCGCTGCCGCCGCCCTTGGCGGCCACGGTCACCTCGAGTTTGTCGCCAGCCACGATCTCGGTGAAGATCACCGCGGGGGTGTTGTCCTTGGTGTTCTTGCGCGCGAATTGCGGGTCGGCCACGACGGAGGCGCGCAGCGTGTTGTCCGGGTGGTTGTAGCCGCGGCGCACGCCTTCGTTGACGGCGTCTTCCAGGGTGCCGGTGAAGCCCTCGAAGCGCACGTCCATGCCCACCTTGAGGAAGACGTTGACGATGCCGGTGTCCTGGCAGATCGGGCGGTGGCCGGTGGCGCTCATCTTGCTGTTGGTCAGGATCTGCGCGATGGCGTCCCTGGCGGCCGGGCTCTGCTCGCGCGCGTAGGCGCGGGCCAGGTGGGCGATGTAGTCGGCCGGGTGGTAGTAGCTGATGTACTGCAGGGCGGCGGCGACCGATTCGATCAGGTCGGCTTGCTGGATGTGCGTGGTCATGGTCGGTACTCGGTCTCGATGGACAGCGCCCCGGGGTCGGGGCGCGTGGGGCGGACGGCCGGTGGGCCGCAGCCCGCTATTTTGACAGGCCGCTTGACGCCCCGCTGACGGCCAGCGAGGGGTAAACCCCCCGGGGGATCAGTCCGCGCGCCGCTCGGGTACGGCGTCGGCCGGCGGCTCGGCGCGGCTGGGCACGCGCAGGTGCAGCGCGGCCTGCGCCATGAGGTTGGCCGAGACCGGCGCGGTGACGAAGACGAAGAGGGTGATCAGCAGCTCGGCGAAGCCGATGCGGCCCTGGCCCAGCGCCACCACCATGCTGGCCAGCAGCACGCCACCCACGCCCAGCGTGGAGGCCTTGGTGGGTGCGTGCAGGCGCATGAAGAAGTCGGGCAGGCGCACCAGGCCGATGGCGCCGACCAGCGAGAAGAAGGCCGCCACCAGCAGCAGCGCCGCGGCCAGCCATTCGAGCAGGGGATGAAGATCGCTCATGTCCGGCTCCTCATTCGACCACGTCGCCGCGCGTCAGGTAGCGCGCCAGACCCACGGTGGAGGCGAAGCCCAGCATGGCGATGATGAGGGCGGCCTCGAACAGCAGCGGCGTGCCCAGGCGGATGCCCAGCAGCACCACCAGCGCCACGGCATTGATGTACAGGGTGTCGATGGCCAGGATGCGGTCGGTCGCGTGCGGGCCGCGCAGCAGGCGCCAGGCGCAAAGCACGATGGCCAGTGCGACGGCGCCGGTGGCGATGTCCAGGGCCAGGGGCAGGATGCTCATGTGGTTTCTCCTTGCGCGCCGGATTCGAAGATCTCGCGCAGCGGCGCCTCGTAGCGGACCTTCATGTCGGCGGCGGCCTGGGCCGGGTCGCTGCAGTCCAGGGCATGGACCCAGATCAGGCGGCGCTCCTCGTCCACTGTGCACGAGACCGTGCCCGGCGTGGTGGTGATGATGCTGGCGAACAGGGCGATGGCGGTGGGGTGCTGCAGGTCCAGCGGCACCGGCACCCAGGCCGGCTGCGGCCGGTCCATGCGGCCCAGCACCAGGCGGGCGACCGTGATGTTCGACATCACGATGTCCCACAGCACGACCCCCGTCAGGCGCAGCGCGGGCACGATGCGGATGCGACTGGCCGTGGGCAGCGCCTCGTGCAGCAGGCGCGGCACGACGAGGCCGATGAGCGCGGCCGACAGCAGGTGCACCGGCGCCAGCGAGTGCGACAGCAGCAGCCAGCTCAGTGCCAGCAGCGCCGAGAGCCAGGGATGGGCGAGCCAGGTCTTTTTCATCACTTCGCTCCCGGCAGGCGCACTTCGTCGGCTCCGCCGCGGTAGGGACGCGTGGTCGCGGCGGCCGCTCCGCCCTGGGCCTGCAGCACGGCGGCGGCGTAGGTGTCGCGCTGGGCCAGCTGCGCGGCGGCGGCATCGGTGTAGCGTTTCATGGGCGAGGCAAAACCGGCCAGCAGCAGGCTCAGGGCCAGCAGGCCCAGCGTGGCCGAGGTCAGGCGCCAGCTGCCGCCGGCAGCGGCCGGGGCATGGGCGCTGGGCACGGTGTTCCAGAACAGGAGGGTGCCGGCGCGTGCCAGCCCCACGAGCGTGAAGAAGCCGCCGAGCAGCACCACGGCCCAGACCCAGGCGTGGGCCGGCGTGGGCGCGGCGCTCTCGAGGATCATCAGCTTGCCGAGGAAGCCCGGCAGCGGCGGCAGGCCGGCCACCGATGCGGCGGCCAGCAGCATCATGAGGCCCAGCAGCAGTGGCTGCGCCACCGGCGCGGCGGGCTGCAGGCGGTCCTGCACGTCGCCGCGCTGCGCAGCCACCAGCTCGACGAGCAGGAACAGCCCGGCCATCACCAGCGTGCTGTGCACCATGTAGTACAGGGCGGCGGACATGGCCGCAGGCGTGAACAGGCCCACGCCGGCCAGGATGGTGCCCACCGAGGCCACCGTCAGGTAGCCGGCCAGGCGCGCCAGGCTGTGGGCGGCCAGGGCGCCCAGCACGCCGAGCGCGATGGTGCTCAGGGCCACGGGCAGCAGCCAGGGCTGGGCGGTGAGCGCCGCGTGGCCGGCGTCGGGGCCGAGCATGACGCCATGCACGCGGATGATGCTGTACACGCCCACCTTGGTCATGATGGCGAACAGCGCCGCCACGGGGGCCGTGGCGGCGGCGTAGGTGCCGGGCAGCCAGAGGTACAGCGGCACGATGGCGGCCTTGAGGCCGAACACCACGAGCAGCACCAGCGCGCCGATCTTGAGCAACACGGCCTGCCCGGCATCGAGCTGGGCCACGCGCAGCGCCAGGTCGGCCATGTTGAGCGTGCCGGTCAGCGCGTAGATCACGGCCAGGCCGATGAGGAACAGCGCCGAGGCCACCAGGTTGAGCACCACGTAGTGCACGCCGGCCTTGTAGCGCTCGCGCCCCTGGCCGTGCACCAGCAGCACGTAGGAGGCGATCAGCAGGACCTCGAAGAAGACGAAGAGGTTGAACAGGTCGCCGGTCACGAAGGCGCCCGACAGGCCCATGAGCTGGAAATGGAACAGCGCGTGGAAGTAGCGGCCGTGGGCGTCCCAGCCGCCACTGGCATACCAGAGCACGGGCACGGCGATGGTCCAGGTCAGCGCCAGCATCATGGCGCTGAGGCGATCCACCACCAGCACGATGCCGAAGGGCGCCGGCCAGTTGCCCAGGGGGTAGACGGTGAGCGCGCCGCCGGCGGCCTCGAACATGAGGCGCCAGGCCAGCAGCGCGCCGAAGACGGCACTGGCCAGGCTCAGCGCACGGGCGCGGCGCAGCTGCGCGCCGCCGTGGCTGGCCTGGCCGCCGCCGTCACCGAGCAGCAGCAGCGCAACGGCGGTGAACAGGGGCAGCAGCACCGGCAGCACCGGCAGGTGCGTGGAGAACAGGGTGTCGAGCAGGGCGGTCATCCTTGCGTGCTCCGTGCCGGCTGCTCTCCGGGCTCGTGGCCATCCACGTGGTCGGTGCCGGTCTCATGACGGCTGCGCAGGGCCAGCTCGATCACGAAGCCGGTGGTGGCAAAGCCGATCACGATGGCCGTCAGCACCAGGGCCTGCGGCAGCGGGTCGGCCACCTGACCTGCGGCACCGAGGATGGGCGCGGCGTCGAGCCACAGGCGACCCATGGCGAAGATGAACACGTTGACGGCATAGCCCAGCAGGCTCAGGCCGATCACCACCGGCCAGGTGCGGCCGCGCAGGATCAGGTAGATGCCGGTGGCCGTGACGGCGCCGATGCCGGTGGCGACCAGGAATTCGAGGCTCATGGCTTGTCTCCGACGGGGTGGGCAGCGGGCGTGCCGCTTTCGCGCGTGACCGCGCCCAGGGTGGACAGGGTCAGCAGGGTGGCACCGACCACGGTGATGTAGACGCCCAGATCGAATAGCGCCGCCGTGGCCAGCGGGAGTTCGCCCAGCACGGGCACCGCGGGGTAGCCGTGGGCGCTGGTCAGGAAGGGCTGGCCGAGGAAGAAGGCGCCCAGGCCGGTCAGCCCGGCGATGCCAAGACCGGTGCCGATCCAGCGCACGAAGCGCCGTCCGCCGCCGGCGTGCAACAGCGCCTCGGCGCGGGTCTGGCCCAGCGCCATGTACTGGAGCACCAGGGCCACGGCCGTGACCAGCCCGGCGATGAAGCCGCCGCCGGGCAGGTTGTGGCCGCGCATGAAGATGTAGATCGTGGCCACCAGCGCCAGCGGCAGCACGACGCGCGCGGCCACGCGCAGCATGAGCGGCTGGGCCGCGAAGGTCCAGGGGCGGCCGGCCGCATCGTGGGCCGGACGGCGCGTGCGCATGCCGTCCATGAGCGCGAGCACGCCGATGGCGGCGATGCCCAGCACGGTGATCTCGCCGAAGGTGTCGTAGCCGCGGAAGTCCACCAGGATGACGTTGACCGCATTGGTGCCGCCGCCAGCGATGGCCGACTGGTTGAGGAAATACCAGGAAATCGAGTCGTGGTCGCGCGTGAGCATGACCCAGGCCAGCCAGGCCATGCCGCCGCCGCCGCCCAGCGCCAGCACCGCGTCGCGCAGGCGGCGTGCACGGCTCGATTCGCGCGGGCTCTGACGCGGCAGCAGGGCCAGGCCCATGAGCAGCAGCACGGTGGAGACCACCTCGACGCTGAGCTGGGTCAGGGCCAGGTCGGGGGCCGAGAGCGAGACGAAGGTGAGGGCGGTGACCAGGCCCACCACGCCGGTGACCACCACCGACTCGAAGCGCTGGTGGTGCCGCAGCGCCAGCCAGGCGCAGGCCAGCAGCAGCAGGGCCCAGAGCACGAGGGCGGGCAAGGAAGCCGGCAGCAGGGTGCGCGTTCCGGTGCCGGGCGCGCCCGTGGCCAGCAGCGGGGCCACGGCCACGGCCAGCGTGGCGATGACCATCCAGGCGATGTAGCGCTGCAGCGAGGCGGTCTCCAGCAGGGCGGTGACGCGGCCGGCGCCGCCGAACAGGCGGTCCATGCCGCGCGTGAAGAGGTTCAGGCCGGTGAGCGCACCGAACCAGTTTTCCGAGCTGAGGCGGTGCAGGCGCCCGCCGCGCGCCAGCCAGAAATAGAAACCGACACCGGCGGCCAGGGCCAGGGCGCTGAGGAGCAGCGGCAGGTTGAAGCCGTGCCAGATGGCCAGGTGGAACTCGGGCGCGGCCGTGCCCAGCATGGCGCTGGCGGCCATCCGCACCAGGGGCTCCAGCGTCAGCGCCGGCAGCACGCCGACGAGCACGCAGACTGCGGCCAGCAGCATCACGGGCAGGCGCATGCCCAGCGGCGGGTCGTGCGGATGGGCCTCGCTCGGCAGGTCACGCGCGGGGCCGTTGAAAAAGACGTCGTGCACCAGGCGCGCCGAGTAGGCCACGCTGCACAACGCGGCCAGCGTGGCCAGCGCGGGCACGAGCCAGCGCCAGCCGCCGGCCTGGGCGAACGTCACGGCCTCCGTAAGGAACATCTCCTTGGACAGGAAACCGTTGAACAGTGGCACGCCGGCCATGGCGGCGGCCGCGGTCATGGCCAGCGTGGCCGTCCAGGGCATGGCGCGCCACAAGCCGCCCAGGCGGCGCATGTCGCGCGTGCCGGTCTCGTGGTCGATGATGCCGGCGCTCATGAACAGCGCGGCCTTGAAGCTGGCGTGGTTGAGGATGTGGAAGATCGCCGCCACGGCGGCCAGCGGCGAGCCCAGGCCGATGAGGAAGGTGATGAGGCCGAGGTGGCTGACGGTGGAGTAGGCCAGCAGGCCCTTGAGGTCGTGCTTGAAGATCGCGATGAAGGCGGCGAAGGCCACGGTGGCCAGGCCCGCCGCCATGACGATGCCCGTGAACAGCTCGGTGCCGCCGATCACGGGCGTCAGGCGCATGAGCAGGAAGATGCCGGCCTTGACCATGGTGGCCGAGTGCAGGTAGGCCGAGACCGGGGTGGGCGCGGCCATGGCCTGCGGCAGCCAGAAATGGAAGGGGAACTGCGCGCTCTTGGTGAAGGCGCCCAGCAGGATCAGGAGCAGCGCGGCGGGGTAGCGCGGATCGGCCTGGATGCGCGCGGCCTGGTCCAGCATCTGGCTGAGTTCGTAGGTGCCGGCAATCTGCCCCAGCAGCACGAAGCCGCCGAGCAGGGCCAGGCCACCGCCGCCGGTGACGGCCAGCGCCATGCGCGCACCCGCGCGGGCCTCGGGCTTGTGCTGCCAGTAGCCCACCAGCAGGAAGGAGGAGATGCTGGTGAGCTCCCAGAAGACGATGAGCAGCAGCACGTTGTCCGACAGCACGATGCCCAGCATCGCGGCCATGAAGAGCATGAGCGTGCTGTAGAACTTGCCCACCGGGTCGTCCACGCCGAGGTAGAAGTGGGCGTAGAGCACGATCAGCAGGCCGATGCCCGTGATCAGCAGCGCGAACATCAGTGCCAGGCCGTCCAGGCGCAGCCCGAGGTTCAGGCCGATCTCGGGCACCCAGGGGGTGTGGGCCTGCAGGACTTCGCCGCCCATCACGGCCGGCAGGGCCATGAGCAGTAGGCCGAAGCTGGCCGCGGTGACGGCGGCGGCGATCCAGGCAGTCCGGCTGCCACCCTGGGCGTCCGGTCGGGTGCCGGACCAGCCGGTAAGCACCGTGCCGGCAAGCAGGGGGAGGAGGATGATCAGGTAGAGCAAAACGGTGAGCGTCCGGAAAAACAGCCCCCGATTCTAGGCAGGCAGGCTGACTCGGGGCTTAGCCCGTCAGGCCATGCGGAAAAGGCCCGGCCCGGGCCGGGCCGTCATGCCCGTGGCGGCGCGCGGCGGATCAGCACCACGATGAGCGTGACCACGGTCAGCGGCAGCACGAAGCCCAGCATGGCCGCCGAGTAGGTGCCCAGGGCATCGTGCTGCTGGGCCGCCAGGATCAGGTAGGCCACGTAGGCGGCGTAGTACAGCAGGAAGACGCCGCCTTCCCAGCGCGCGATCTCGCGCCCCGTCATGAAGATCGGCAGGCAGGCCAGGGCGACGGCGAGCATGACCCAGATGTCGAAGTTCTGCACGGCCGCCGGCACCAGCAGCCCGGCATCGCCGGCGAGCAGCCCGGCCAGGCCCAGGCAGCCCAGGATGTTGAAGACGCAGCTGCCCACCACGTTGCCGACGGCGATGTCGCGCTCGCCCTTGATGGCGGCCATGACCGATGTGGCGACCTCGGGCATGGAGGTCCCGGCGGCGACGATGGTCAGGCCGATGACCAGGTCGCTCACGCCCAGCGACTTGGCAAAGGTGACGGAGGCGCTGACCAGCCAGTCCGAGCCCAGTACCAGCAGGGCCAGCCCGGCGACGATGAGCGCCAGCTGCACGGGCAGCTTCGCGTCCCAGCTGCCGGGGGCGGCAGGTCGCACCTCGGCGGCGTAGTCGTCACTGACGACGGCCCCAGCAGTTGCGGCGCGCGACTGCACGACCAGGAAGCCCGTGTAGGCCAGCATCAGCGCCATCAGCAGAAGCGCATCGAGGAAGCCCAGGCGGGCATCGAGCGTGAGGACCAGCAGCAGCAGCGAGGCGCCGATCATGATGGGCACCTCCTGGCGGATGAGCTGGAGGTTGACCAGCAGCGGCGTGATCAGCGCCGAGAGGCCCAGGATGAACAGCACGTTGAAGATGTTGCTGCCCACGACGTTGCCGATGGCCAGATCGGTCCTGCCGTCGAGCACGGCGCCGGCCGAAACCGCCATCTCGGGCGCGCTGGTGCCGAAGGCAACGATGGTCAGGCCCACCACCAGCGGCGACAGGCCGAAGGACAGCGCCAGCTTCGAGGCGCCCCGGACCAGCAGCTCGGCGCCGGCGACAAGCGCAGCGAGGCCGGCGAGGAAGAGCAGCAGCGTCATGGCGATTCCAGGTGAGGGGCTCAGTGATCCGCGTCGCCGGCGTGCGTGCTGGTGAGCAGCTTGTCGGTGTAGGCGATGGCCAGCGCGCTGAGCAGGAAGACCACGTGGATGATGGTCTGCCACATCAGGACCTTGAGGTCGTAGTTGGCCGCGTTGATGAAGGTCTTGAGCAGGTGGATGGAGCTGATGCCGATGATGGCCGTGGCCAGCTTGACCTTGAGCACCGAGGCGTTGACGTGGCTGAGCCACTCGGGCTGGTCGGGGTGGCCTTCGAGGTGCAGGCGGCTCACGAAGGTCTCGTAGCCGCCGACGATGACCATGATCAGCAGGTTGGAGATCATGACCACGTCGATCAGCGCCAGCACCACCAGCATGATGATGGTCTCATTGAGCGAGGTGATGTTGGTGCCGTCCTTGTAGCCGATGCTCGTGATCAGGGCCTGCAGGGCGGTCTGGCTGCCGAAGGCGGCTTCGAGCAGGTGCACCAGCTCGACCCAGAAATGGAAGACATAGACGCCCTGGGCCGCGATCAGGCCCAGGTACAGGGGCAGCTGCAGCCAGCGGCTGGCGAAGATGAAGGCGGGCAGGGGGCGCAGGGGCGAGGTCTTGAACGGCTCGGGCTTGGACATGAGGGGGAATCCGTGGAGGGTTCTGATCTATAAGGGACGACAGATTTTAGGCTGCATTTCCGCCCGGTCCCGGATTGGGTACATTCGCGGGTGGTGTCAAAAGTCAGTGACCTGTAAGCGCCAGCCCCGACATTCCGGGCGATACAAATTTCACAAGAGGAAACATGCCATGAGTTCATCTTCGTCCGCCATCGAGTCCGTCCTGGTCGAGAACCGTGTCTTTCCCCCTTCCGATGCCATCGTCAAGGCTGCCCGCATCTCGGGCATGGCGCAGTACCAGGCCATGTGCGAGACCTTCGAAAAGGACTTCCAGGGGACCTGGGCCAGGCTGGCGCGCGAGAACGTGGTCTGGACCAAGCCCTTCACCCGGACCCTGGACGAATCGAACAAGCCTTTCTACAAGTGGTTCGATGACGGGGAACTCAACGCCTCGGCCAACTGCCTGGACAAGCACATGGGCACGCCGGCCGAGAACAAGACCGCGATCATCTTCGAGGCCGACGACGGCGCCGTGACCAAGGTCACGTACAAGGAACTGCTGGCCAGGGTCAGCCAGTTCGCCAATGCGCTCAAGGCCCAGGGCATCAAGAAGGGCGACCGCGTCCTGATCTACATGCCCATGACGATCGAGGGCGTGGTGGCCATGCAGGCCTGTGCGCGCATCGGCGCCACCCACTCCGTGGTCTTCGGAGGCTTCTCGGCCAAGTCGCTGCAGGAGCGCATCATCGACGCCGGCGCCGTGGCCGTGATCACCGCCAACTACCAGATGCGCGGCGGCAAGGAGCTGCCGCTCAAGGGCATCGTGGACGAGGCGCTGGCCATGGGCGGCTGCGAGTCCATCAAGTCCGTGCTGGTCTACCAGCGCACCGCCACCGCCTGCAACATGGTGGCCGGCCGCGACAAGACCTTTGCCGAGGCCCTGGCCGGCCAGAGCACGGAGTGCAAGCCCGAGGTCGTGGGCGCGGAGCACCCGCTCTTCATCCTCTACACGTCGGGCTCCACGGGCAAGCCCAAAGGCGTGCAGCACTCCACGGGCGGCTACCTGCTGTGGGCCAAGCTGACCATGGACTGGACCTTCGACCTGCGTCCCGACGACGTGTTCTGGTGTACCGCCGACATCGGCTGGATCACCGGCCACACCTACGTGGCCTACGGGCCGTTGGCCGCCGGAGCCACCCAGATCGTCTTCGAGGGCGTGCCGACCTACCCGAACGCCGGGCGTTTCTGGCAGATGATCGAGAAGCACAAGTGCACGATCTTCTACACGGCCCCCACGGCCATCCGCTCGCTGATCAAGGCCGCCGAGGGCGACGAGAAGGTGCACCCGGCCCGCTCCGACCTCAGCAGCCTGCGCATCCTGGGCTCGGTGGGCGAACCCATCAATCCCGAAGCCTGGATGTGGTACTACAAGCACGTGGGCGGCGAGCGCTGCCCCATCGTGGACACCTTCTGGCAGACCGAGACCGGCGGCCACATGATCACGCCGCTGCCGGGCGCCACGCCGCTGGTGCCGGGCTCCTGCACGCTGCCGCTGCCGGGCATCATGACTGCCATCGTGGACGAGGCCGGCCATGACGTGCCCAACGGCTCGGGTGGCATCCTGGTGGTGAAGAAGCCCTGGCCTTCGATGATCCGCACCATCTGGGGCGACCCGGAGCGCTTCAGGAAGAGCTACTTCCCCGAGGAGCTCAAGGGCTACTACCTGGCCGGCGACGGCGCCGTGCGCAGCGCCGACCGCGGCTACTTCCGCATCACCGGCCGCATCGACGACGTGCTCAACGTCTCGGGCCACCGCATGGGAACGATGGAGATCGAGTCCGCCCTGGTGTCCAAGACGGATCTCGTGGCCGAGGCTGCCGTGGTGGGCCGCCCCGACGACCTGACCGGCGAGGCCATCTGCGCTTTTGTCGTGCTCAAGCGTTCGCGCCCGACCGGCGAGGAGGCCAAGGCCATTGCCAAGGAGCTGCGCGACTGGGTGGCCAAGGAGATCGGCCCGATCGCCAAGCCCAAGGACATCCGCTTCGGCGACAACCTGCCCAAGACCCGTTCCGGCAAGATCATGCGCCGCCTGCTGCGCTCCATCGCCAAGGGTGAGGCCATCACCTCGGATACCTCGACCCTGGAGAATCCCGCGATCCTGGAGCAACTCGCCCAGAACAACTGATCCAGGCCGCGCGAAAGCGCGGATTGCGCCTTCAGGCGCATGGTTGGGTTCGGGGTGCACTCAGGTTGCGCAGCGACAGGATGTGATCGCCAGAATCCGGCCCGCTGAAAAACAGAAAAGCCCGCAGTTGCGGGCTTTTCTGTTGTGCCGGAAGCGAATTACTTCTGGGCCAGGGACCAGGCCGCCAGTTTCTTGGCGTCGGCTTCGCTGACTTGCGGGTTCGCGGGCATGGGGACCGGGCCCCAGACGCCTGCGCCGCCCTTGATGATCTTGGCTGCCAGCTTGTCGGCTGCAGAAGCGTCGCCGGCATACTTCTTGGTGATGTCCTTGAAGGACGGACCGACCAGCTTCTTGTCGACGGCGTGGCAGGCCATGCAGTTCTTGGAAGTGGCCAGGGCCTGGTCGGCAAAAGCGGGAGCGGTCAGCGCGGTGGCTGCAACCAGGGCAAACAGAGCACGTTTCATCATTTCCTCGTGGGTTGGGTTAAATTACATAAGGAAACGCTATTGTAGTGTTTGCGGTTGACGCGCGTGGCCTATGGGCCTTTGGACTGACGGGAGAAATCTGCATGTATCTGCTGGGGCTGGGAATCGTATTTCTGTTGATGAAATACCTGGAGGTGGAGCCGGTGGCCGCCTGGAGCTGGTGGATCGTGCTGGCGCCATTCGGCCTGGCCGTCGTCTGGTGGGCGTGGGCTGATGCCAGCGGCTACACGCGGCGCAAAGCCATGGAGCGCGAGGACAAGCGCCGCCAGGACCGCATCGACAAACAACGCCAGAACATCGGCACCCAGCGCCGTCGGCGCTGAGCCCGCCAGCAAAAACGCCCCGGCATGCCGGGGCGTCTGCATGTGCGGCCGGCGGCTCAGTACAGATCGAGCACCGCGCCCTTGCTGGCCGAGCTGGCGTTGAAGGCGAACTTGGCCTGCACACCGCGGGTGTAGCGCGGCTTGGGCGGCGTCCAGCCCTGCTTGCGCTGGGCGAGTTCGGCGTCGGACACATGCAGCTCGAGCTTGAGCTGGTGGGCGTCGATGGTGATGCTGTCACCCTCCTGGACGAAGGCAATCGTGCCGCCCACGGCGGCTTCGGGCGCCACGTGGCCCACCACCATGCCCCAGGTGCCGCCCGAGAAGCGGCCGTCGGTGATCAGGCCCACGCTCTCGCCCAGGCCGGCGCCGATCAGCGCTCCGGTGGGGGCCAGCATCTCCGGCATGCCCGGGCCGCCCTTGGGGCCGAGGTAGCGCAGCACCATGACGTCGCCGGCCTTGATCTTGCCGGCCAGGATGGCCTGCAGCGCCGACTGCTCGTCGTCGAAAACGCGCGCGGGGCCGGTGATGACGGGGTTCTTCAGGCCGGTGATCTTGGCGACCGCCCCCTCGGGCGAGAGGTTGCCCTTGAGGATGGCGAGATGTCCCTGTGCGTACATCGGGTTGTCGATCGGGCGGATGACGCTCTGGTCGGCGCGCGGCTGGTCCGGCACGTCCTTCAGAACCTCGGCGATGGTCTTGCCCGTGATGGTCATGCAGTCGCCGTGCAGCAGGCCTGCATTCAGCAGGATCTTCATGACCTGCGGGATGCCGCCGGCGCGGTGCAGGTCGATGGCGAGGTACTTGCCGCTGGGCTTGAGATCGCAGAGCACCGGGGTCTTCTTGCGCACCCGCTCGAAGTCGTCAATGGTCCACTCCACGCCGGCGGCGTGGGCGATCGCCAGGAAGTGCAGCACGGCATTGGTGGAGCCGCCGGTGGCCATGATGACGGCCACCGCATTCTCGATGCTCTTGCGCGTGACGATGTCGCGCGGCTTGAGGTCCTTCTTGATGGCCTCGAGCAGCACGCGGGCCGACTCCTTGGTGGAGGCGATCTTCTCACCTTCCTCGTTGGCCATGGTGGAGGAGTAGGGCAGGGACATGCCCAGGGCCTCGAAGGCGCTCGACATGGTATTGGCGGTGTACATGCCGCCGCAGGAGCCGGTGCCGGGGATGGCGCGCTTCTCGATTTCGCACAGGTCCTCGTCGCTGAGCTTGCCTGCGGCGTTCTCGCCCACGGCCTCGAATACGCTGACGATGTTGAGTTCCTGGCCCTTGTAGTGGCCCGGCAGGATGGTGCCGCCGTAGACGTAGATGGCCGGCACGTTGGCGCGCAGCATGCCCATCATGCCGCCGGGCATGTTCTTGTCGCAGCCGCCGACCACCAGCACGCCGTCCATCCACTGGCCCTGCACGCAGGTCTCGACGCAGTCGGAGATCACCTCGCGGCTGACCAGGCTGTACTTCATGCCCTCGGTGCCCATGGCCATGCCGTCACTGATGGTGGGCACGCCGAAGACCTGGGCGTTGCCGCCGGCCTCCTCGATGCCCATCACGGCCGCGTCGGCCAGCTTCTGCAGGCCCGAGTTGCAGGGGGTGATGGTGCTGTGGCCGTTGGCCACGCCCACCATGGGCTTGCTGAAGTCGCCGGCTTCATAGCCCATGCCGTAGTACATGGAGCGGTTGGGCGCGCGCGACTTGCCTTCGGTGATGTTGGCCGAGCGGCGGTTGATCTTGATGACTTTGGTTTCCATGGTTCTTGACCTGTAGGACGGGAAGAAAAAATCAATGCAGCCCGTGAGTGTAAGCCGTGCGGGCCATGGTGCTGCTGCGGCACAATGGCGGCCATGCTGCTACACCCCTACATCGACCCGGTCGCGCTGCGGCTGGGGCCTGTCGCCATCCACTGGTACGGCATCACCTACCTGGTGGCCTTCGCCCTCTTCATGTTCCTCGGCCTGCGCCGGCTGCGGCACGAGCCTTACGTTTCGGCCACCGGCGCGGCGGCCTGGAGCCGGCGCGACGTGGAGGATCTGCTGTTCTTCGGTGTGATCGGGGTGGTCATCGGGGGGCGGCTGGGCTATGTGCTGTTCTACAAGCCGGCCTACTACCTGAGCCATCCCCTGGAGATCTTTGCCGTCTGGCAGGGGGGCATGAGCTTTCACGGGGGGCTGCTGGGCGCCACCGCGGCCATGCTCTGGTTTGCCCACGTGCGCAGGAAGCACTGGCTGCAGGTGGCCGACTTCGTGGCCCCCTGCGTGCCCACCGGCCTCGCGGCCGGCCGGGTCGGCAACTTCATCAACGGCGAGCTGTGGGGCCGGGTGGCGGACCCGGCACTGCCCTGGGCCATGGTGTTTCGTGGTGCCGGTGACGCGCCGCGCCATCCTTCGCAGGTCTACCAGTTCCTGCTCGAGGGGGTACTCCTCTTCGTGCTGCTCTGGCTGTACGCGCGGCAGCCGCGACGTACGGGCCAGGTGGCGGCCGCGTTCCTGGTGGGATACGGCGTGCTGCGCTTCGTCGCCGAGTATTTCCGCGAACCCGATGACTTCCTCGGGCTGCTCGCCATGAACCTCAGCATGGGGCAATGGCTGTGCCTGCCCATGATCGTCGGCGGCCTGTTCCTGTGGTGGTGGGCCGGGCGTCAGCCTCAGCGCGCCTGAATTTCGGATCGGAGAGGCTCTAGGGGTTTGTCCGGGATCTGTAATTACGCATAATTATGGAAAATTACGGACAGTCGCTGCAAGCCGAAGCCCGAAGCCCCGATCATGCGTGTCGTCCACAACTCCCTGCACGAACAGGTCGCAGACACCCTGCGCCAGGAAATCTTCAGCGGTGCGCTGGCGCCGGGAGGTTTTGTGGACGAGGCGGCCCTGTGCGAGCGGCTGGCCATCTCGCGCACGCCGCTGCGCGAGGCGCTGAAGGTGCTGACGGCCGAGGGCCTGGTGCGGCACGAGCCGAGGCGCGGCTGCTTTGTCAACGAGGTGACCGAGCGCGACCTCGACGAGATCTTCCCGGTCATTGCGTTGCTGGAGGGGCGCTGCGCCTTCGAGGCCGCCCGCAAGGCCAGCGATGCCGACCTGGCCGCCCTGGAGATCCTGCACGAGCGGCTGCAGCGGGCCGCGCGCGGCCGGCGCATCGTGGACTACTACGACACCAATTACGCCATCCACGAGGCCATCATCACCCTGGCCGACAACCGCTGGCTGGCACAGGTCATCGGTGATCTGCGCAAGATCCTCAAGCTGGCGCGTCTGCAGCAGCTGCATGCGCCCGGCCGGCTGGAGCAGAGCCTGAACGAGCACATGGCCGTGTTCGCGGCGCTCAAGGCGCGCGACGCCGAAGGGGCCGAGGTGGCCATGCGCACCCACCTGACACGCCAGCGCGAAGCCTTGCGTGAGCTCGCACGTCAACAGAGCCGGAGGCTGGCATGAACACCACGAGCTGGATCAGTCGCACGGTCGCACGCTTCCTGCCCGTGGCACAGGAAGGGCTGCCGGCGGAGCATGCGGGCCACGGAGCGGCACGCAGGGCAGAGGGGGGCAGTGCGGCCGAGGCGATGCAGGCCGAGCGTCCGACCCGCGAGCGGCTGGCCGCAAGCCTGCGCCACAAGGCCGAAGCCATGTCGCCGCGCATGCTGCGCCGCGTGCTCCAGGAACTCAAGGCGACCATCGATCCGCAGATCAGCGAGGTCGAGGGCGGGCGCCGAGCCCAGGTGCTGATCCAGCGCTATGCGGGGGCCACCGTGGCGCGTCGGCGCGACATCTGGCTGCTCATGAGCGAGATGTTTACCGCCGATCCCGAGCTGCTCAAGCGCGCCCAGGCCAAGTTCGCCGCCGCCGTGGGCACGCCCGACGAGGCGGCCGCCGAGGTCCAGTACCGACGCGCCACGGTCTCGCCACGCAGGCGCCTGCTGCAGCGCTTCAGTGTGCTGCCCGAGGGCATCCGCTTCCTGGTCGACCTGCGGGCCGAAATGCAGCCTTTCCTCAGGCAGGACAAGCGGCTGCAGGCGCTGGACGTGGAGATGGAATACATGTTCTCCACCTGGTTCGACGTCGGCTTCCTCGAGCTGCGCCGCATCAGCTGGGACTCGCCGGCCTCGCTGGTGGAGAAGCTCATCAAGTACGAGGCCGTGCACGACATCCGCAGCTGGGACGATGTGAAGAACCGGCTCGATTCCGACCGCCGCTGCTATGGCTTCTTCCATCCGCGCCTGCCGGGCGAGCCGCTGATCTTCGTCGAGGTGGCGCTGATCGACCACATGGCCGACAGCATCACTCCGTTGCTCGACGAGCAGGCGGCCGCGGCGGATCTGGACAAGGCGACCTGGGCGATCTTCTATTCCATCAGCAACACCCAGGTCGGCCTGCGCGGGGTGAGCTTCGGCGACTCCCTGATCAAGCGCGTCGTCGAGACGCTGAGTGCCGAGTTTCCACGCCTGCGCCACTTCGCCACGCTTTCGCCCATCCCGGGGCTGCGCAAGTGGCTGACCCAGAATGCCGCGCGCATGCTGGAGCTCACGCCCGAGAAGGATCGGGCCGAACTCGGGCGTGCCGCCGGTTTCGAGCCCCCCTCCGCCGTCCATGTGCTGCAGGCCCTGGAGCGGGTCGAGACGCTGGAGCCCCGGTCGCCCCTGCGGCGCTGGCTGCTGCAATGCGCGGCCCATTACCTCGGGCAGGAAACGGTCGATGGCAAGCCGGTCGATCCGGTCGCGCGCTTCCATCTGGGCAACGGCGCGCGTGTGGAGCGCCTGAACTGGATGGGCGATCCCTCGCCCAAGGGACTGCAGCAGTCCCTGGGCCTCATGGTCAATTACCTCTATGACATCAAACGCCTGGACCGGTACCGCAGCGAGCTGGCTCAGGGCAAAATAGCTGTGTCGGGTGATGTTGCCAGGCTTGCCTGGTGATTGGCACCTGCATATTTTTTTCGTCAGCCAAACCTATAGCCAAGAAGGAGACAACATGACTTTCAATTCCATCCCCGCCAGCCGTCGCGACGTGCTGCGCCTGGCCGCAGCCGGTCTGGCCGGCACCACCCTGGGCAGCCAGGCGCAGTCCGCCTGGCCGACCAAGCCCGTGACGCTGATCGTGCCGTTCCCGGCTGGCGGCGGCACCGATGCCTTTGCCCGCCCGCTGTCGGCCTCCTTTGCCAAGCTGACCGGCAAACAGATGGTGATCGACAACCGCGGCGGTGCCGGCGGCACGCTGGGCGCCAGCATCGCCGCCAAGGCACAGCCCGACGGCTACACGCTGTTCGTGGGTGCGGTGCATCACACCATCGCGCCCTCGATGTACCCCAAGCTGGACTACGACATCGAGAAGGACTTCGTGCCGATCTCGCTGATCGCGACCGTGCCGCAGGTGCTGGTGGTCAATCCCAAGAATGTCCCCGGTGACTTCAAGGCCTTCATGGAGCAGCTGCGCAAGAGCCCGGGCAGGATGAACTACGCCTCGGCCGGCAGCGGGACTTCGCACCACCTGGCCGGCGAGCTGTTCAAGCAGCAGACCAGCACCTTCATCACGCACATTCCCTACCGCGGCGCCGGCCCGGCCCTGCAGGACCTGATCTCGGGCAACGTGGACATGATGTTCGACGGCCTGGGTTCCTCGGCCGGCCACATCAAGGGTGGCCGCATCAAGGCACTCATGGTCGCGGGTGCCCAGCGCAACCCAGCCTTCCCGGACGTGCCGTGCGCGGCCGAGCTCGGCCTGCCCGAGTACACGGTGCAGACCTGGTATGGCATCTGGGCACCCAAGGGCACGCCCGCAGACGTGGTGGCGCGTGCGCATGACGAGATCCGCAAGGCCGGCGCAACGCCCGAGGCCAAGGCCATCTGGGCCAACCAGGGGGCCGAGTTCAGCCCCATGAGCTCGCAGCAGTTCGGCCAGTTCGTCAGTGCCGAGGTCAAGCGCTGGTCCAGCGTGGTCAAGCGCTCGGGCGCCAAGCTCGACTGACCCCCGTCCTGCCGAGCGTCCCGACCCCCTCCATGTTGCTGACTGAGCGATGAGCGGCACCGTCCAGTCCGTGCGGCAGGGGGGGGTGGCCTGGGTTACCCTGGGCCATCCTGGCAAGTTCAACGCCATGTCCCGGGGGATGTGGCGCGAATTGCGCGCCGTCTTCACGGCGCTGCAGGCCGATGCCTCCTTGCGCAGCGTCGTGCTGCGCGGCGAAGGGGGGCATTTCTGTGCGGGCGGCGACATCGCCGAGTACCCCGACTTCCGCTTCAGCGAGGCGGGGCTGCGAGATTTTCACGAGAACGATGTCTGGGGCGGCCTGCAGGCCATCCTCGACTGCGACCTGCCGGTGGTCGCGCAGATCGAGGGCAACTGCATGGGCGCCGGCGTCGAGATCGCCTGCTGCTGCGACATCCGCATCGCCACCGCGTCGGCCCGCTTCGGGGCCCCGATCGGGCGCCTGGGCTTTCCGATGGCGCCGCGCGAGGCCGCCCTGGTGCTGCGCGAGGCCGGTGTTGCCACCGCGCGCGAGATGCTGCTCGAGGCCGGCGTGCTGACGGCGGCCCAGATGCAGTCGCGCGGTTTCCTGCAGCGTGTGGTTGACGAGACCGTCCTGGGCGCAGAGATCGCCGCCAGTGTGCAGCGCATCGCGACGCTGGCGCCACAGGCGGCGCGCCTGAACAAGCAGGCCCTGCGCGCGCTGCAGGCGCCCTGGCCCGAGGCGCTGGAGGCCCTGTGCGCACGGGCCTATGACTATGCCGCCGGTGCCGAGCACCGCGAAGGCATCGACGCCTTCCTGGCCAAGCGGCCGGCCGCCTTCATCCATTCCACTTCCTGATCCTGACAACCTAGCCATGTCCCGACCCAACGCCAACCTGTTTGCCGCCCTGCGCGCCGCCTTTCCGGCCGACCTCGATGCCGTGGCGATCGAAACCGACAACGGCCTGTACTATTCCTGGCGCGATCTCGAGCGCGCCACGGCCATGCTGGCCAACCTGCTGGTCTCGCTGGAGCTGCCCGCGGGCTCGCGCATCGCAGTGCAGGTGGAGAAGTCCGTCGAGGCCGTGCTGCTGTACCTGGCCACGCTGCGGGCTGGCTTTGTCTTCCTGCCCCTGAACACCGCCTACCAGAGTGCCGAGATCGAATACTTCATCGGCAACGCCGAACCCGCCGTGGTGGTCTGCAGCAGCAGGAGCTTCGGCTGGGTCAGCAAGCTGGCGTTCCAGGCCGGCACCAGGCATGTCTTCACGCTGGACGACAACCGCAGCGGGACGCTGCTGGAGCGCGCCGCGCACTGCTCCGACCGGCACACGCCGGTGGAGCGCCAGGCCGACGACCTGGCCGCCATCCTGTACACCAGCGGCACCACGGGTCGCAGCAAGGGCGCCATGCTCACGCACGGCAACCTGCTGAGCAATGCCCTGGTGCTCAAGGACTACTGGGGCTGGAAACCCGGCGACGTGCTGATCCACGCGCTGCCCATCTTCCACGTGCACGGCCTGTTCGTGGCCCTGCATGGTGCGCTGCTCAACGGCAGCAAGATGATCTGGATGGCGAAGTTCGACCCTAAGAAGGTGATCGCGAAGATGCCCGAGGCCACGGTCTTCATGGGCGTGCCCACGCTGTACGTGCGCATGCTGGCCGAGCCGGCGCTCACGCGCGAGGCTGCCAGCCACATGCGCCTGTTCATTGCCGGTTCGGCGCCGCTGCTGATCGAGACCTTCGTGGCCTGGCAGCAGCGCACCGGCCACACCATCCTGGAGCGCTACGGCATGAGCGAGACCATCATGCTGACCTCCAACCCCTACGATCCGGCGCACGGCGAGCGCCGCGGCGGGACCGTGGGCTTCCCCCTGCCGGGCGTGAGCCTGCGGGTCTGCGACGATGCCGGACATTCCATGCCCACGGGCGAGATCGGCGGCATCCAGGTCAAGGGGCCCAATGTGTTCAAGGGTTACTGGCGCATGCCCGAGAAGACGAAGGAAGAGTTCACGGCCGATGGCTACTTCAGGACCGGCGACGTGGGCAAATACGACGAGCGCGGCTACGTCACCATCGTGGGCCGCAGCAAGGACCTGATCATCAGCGGCGGCTACAACGTCTACCCGGCCGAGATCGAGGGCTATATCAATGAACTGCCCGGTGTGGCCGAGAGCGCGCTGGTCGGGGTGCCGCATCCAGACTTCGGCGAGGTCGGCGTGGCCGTGGTGGTGCCCAGGCCCGGCGCCGCCCTCGACGGCGAGCAGATCATTGCCACGCTGAAATCAAAGCTGGCGAACTTCAAGATCCCCAAGAAGTGCTTCGTGGTCGACGATCTGCCGCGCAATGCGATGGGCAAGGTGCAGAAGAACGTGCTGCGCGAGCAGCACAAGGGGCTCTTCAGCTGAGTGGTGGCCTTGCGCCACCCTGCATAACGCCGGCAATGCCGGCGTTTTTTGTGGTCGCTACCGGGGCTCAGTTGAAGCGGTACTTGAGCATCACGCCCACTTCCCGGGTGGTGTTCTGCGGCTCGTAGACCGAGTCGACCAGGTTGGGCGCGATGGTGTAGGTGCCGACATCCGAGTCGGCGATGTCCCAGTAGTGGACGAAGACCCCGGCGGACCAGCGGGGCGTCTCGTAGGCCAAGTTCAGGCGCAGACCGTAGCCTCGGCGCTGGAGGTTGTCTGCATCGCTGGTGACCAAGGGGCTGGTGTCCGTCAGGTAGGAGCGCTGTCGTCCCTGCAGCAGGAAGTCGTATTCCAGCGTGGTGGCGAAGCGGGCTTCGCTGTCGAGGCGGAAGCGGTGCGTCACGCCCAGCGGGATGTAGATGTATTCGCTGGTGCGCCGGTAGCCGATGGCACCGGTGCTCGTGAATCCCCGCAGGTCGTTGTTCAGATGGCGGTAACCCAGGCCGGTGTAGGGTGCCCAGACCTGGCCGCTCGACTCGAAGTCCTGGCCGAAGGTCAGGCGCGCATCGACGTAGTAGTCGCGCACGCCGCTCATCTCGCCGGTGCCGGCGCTGCGGTACTCGACGTGCCCGCTGGCGTAGCGGATGTCGCCGCCCCAGAACCAGCCGTCCTCATGGGCCTGGGTGAAGCTGCCGCTCAGGCCCAGTTTGTTGCCTTCTGTGGACATGAAGAAGGCGCCGCCGACCTGTTCTTCGTACTTGTAGCCCGAGAGCTGGATGCCGATGTCCGAGCCGGTGGTGGTGGCCAGGGGCATGCCCTGGGCATGGGCCGTGCCGGCGAGGAGGGCCAGACCGGCCAGACTGAGGGTGACGAGGGTTTTCAATTGTTTGCTCCGCGGCAGGCTGCCGGTCATTGGAAGCGGTAGCGCAGCTGGAGGCCCAGTTCGCGCGTGACGTTCTCGGGATGGCGCGCGGTGTAGACCGTGCCGCCGTCCACATAGGTTCCGGGGTCGGAGGCGTCGAGGTTCCACTGCTGGTAGAACAGGCTGGTGGACCAGCGGGCCGTCTCGTAGGCCAGGCGCAGGCGGGCGCCGGAGCCCTTGCGCTGGGTGGTGCTCAGGTCCTGGGTGTAGCCGACGATCTCCGTGAGATGGGTCTGTTGCTGGGCCTCGAGCAGGACATCGTATTCGAGCGTGGTGGCAAAGCGGGCCGTCTCGCCGACCGCGAACCGGTGGGTCACGCCCAGCGGTAGGTAGACCAGGTCGCGGCTGCGCGTGGTCGAGGCGGCGCCCAGGCTGGTATAGCCCTTGAGGTAGCTGGTGACCCCCTGGTAACCCAGGCCGGCATAGGGCGAGAGCATCTGCGTGCCGACGGCGAAGTCGGTGCCGATCGTCAGCCGCACTTCGGTGGTGGTTTCGGGGTCGCCGCTGCGTTGCCCGGCCAGCGCGTTGTCGAGGCTGGTGCCGCCGGTGGCGATGCGGGCGTCGCCGCCCCAGAACCAGCCCTGCTCCAGCGTCTGGGTGAAGCTGCCGGCGATGCCCAGCTTGCGGCCCTTGATCGACTCGAGGAAGGTGCCATTGACTTCCGATTCATAGGCGCGGCTGGAAACCTCGAGGCCGATATCGCCGCCGGTGGTGGTGTTCAGGGGGAGGCCCTGGGCGTGCACCAGCAGCGGTGCGAGGGCGATCAGCCAGCCGGCTGCCAGTTTCTTCATCGGGGTTCTCCGGGGGAATGTCCTTGTTGCGGCGCGGGATGCGAGTGTGCGGGGGCAAGCCTATCAGTTGCGGACCCTCGCCCGGTGCAGGCCCGGTGGTCTGTCTCGGGAAAGAGACAGACCACCGGGGTGAACGCAGCGGTCAGATGACGGCTTGCGGCTGCGTCAACGCAGCACCAGCACCGGGATGTGGGAGTGCGTCAGGACCTGCTGGGTCTCGCTGCCCAGCAGCAGGCGCTTGATGCCGCGACGGCCGTGGGAGGCCATGACGATGAGGTCGCACTTGTTCTTCTTGGCCGCGGCGATGATGGCGTCGCTGACCAGGTCGGACTTGGCGGTGATGGCCTTGACCTTGACGCCCTTGGACAGGGCTGCCTTGGCCACGGCGTCCACGATGGCCTGGCCATGGGTGGCCCACTGCTTTTCCACCTTGGCGATGTCGCTCGCCGGCAGCGCCAGGCCGCCTTCGAAATAGCTTTGCGGGTAGCGCGGCACCACCTTCAGGGCCACCACTTCGGCGCCACTGAGCTGGGCCAGCGCGATGGCGCTGCCGACGGCCTTCTTGGAAAGGGTGGAGCCATCGGTGGCGACGAGGATTCTCTTGTACATAGTGATCTCCTGGGTGGTGTGAACAGGCTCTAGATTACTACTGCCGGTTCTGATATGGTCTTGATCCATATCAAGTCGGAGGCGGGTCCCCCCCGGTACGCTTGCACACCATGCAATCAGCCAGCCTCGCCGCATCGGCCATCACGCCCGTGCGCCACGCGCCCGCAGCCTTTCCGGCATCGCGCATGGATGGGGAAGCCGCGTGCGCTGCGGGCGGCGGGGGGCATGATGCGGTAGCGCTGCTTGACGATCCGCAGGAATGGTCGGCCTTCAGCCGGCCGCTGCCGGACGCCCCCGACCGCTGGGAGTCCCATCTGGTCATCGAGGGCATGCACTGCGCCGCCTGCGCGCTCACCATCGAGGATGCACTGCGCCAGGTGCCGGGCGTGGCCAGTGCCAGCGTGAGTGCAGGCAGCCATCGCGCCCGCGTGGTCTGGCAGGCAGACGCCGTGCAGCCTTCGGGCTGGATGCAGGCGGTGCGTCGCGCCGGCTACCAGGCCGTGCCGGCGCAGGACGCCTTCGCCAGCGAGCGTCGGCGCAAGGAGACCCGCAAGGCACTGTGGCGCTGGGCGGTGGCGGGCCTGTGCATGATGCAGGTCATGATGTATGCATGGCCGGCCTACGTGGCCGAGCCGGGCGATCTCTCCGGCGAGATGGAGCGGCTGCTGCGCTGGGCCTCCTGGGTCCTGACGCTGCCCGTGATGCTCTTTTCCTGTGGCCCCTTTTTCAGTGCAGCCTTGCGCGACGTGGCGCGCCGCCAGATCAGCATGGACCTGCCGGTGGCGCTGGGCATGGCCATCACCTTCGTGGTCAGCACGGCGGGCACCTTCGATCCGCAGGGCATCTTCGGCAAGGAGGTGTACTTCGACTCGCTGACCATGTTCGTCTTCTTCCTGCTCACCGGGCGCTGGCTCGAGCAGCGGCTGCGCGAGCGCACCGCCGGCGCGCTCGACGCCCTGATGAACCGTCTGCCCGACAGCGTATTGCGCCAGCGCGCCGACGGCGAGTACGAGCGTGTGGCCGTGCGGCGCCTGCAGCGTGGCGACGTGGTGCGCGTGCTGCCCGGCGAATCGTTCCCTGCCGACGGCCTGCTGCTCGAGGGCGACACCCTGGCCGACGAGGCCCTGCTGACCGGCGAGTCGCACCCGCAGCCACGCGGCGTGGGCGCGACCGTCATCGCCGGCAGTCACAACCTGGCGGCAGCGGTGCGCATGCGCGTGGAGCGCACCGGCGGAGAAACCCGTTTTGCCCAGATCGTCACCCTGATGGAGCAGGCGGCCGTCAGCCGCCCGCAGCTGGCCCAGCTGGTCGACCGCATCGCCAGGCCTTTCCTCGTTGCCGTGCTGCTGGCCGCCGGCGGCGCTGCCGTCTTCTGGTGGCCGCACGATCCCGGCCATGCCCTCATGGTGGCCGTGGCGGTGCTGATCGTGACCTGTCCCTGCGCGCTGTCGCTGGCCACGCCGGCGGCGATGCTCGCCGCGGCGGGCCGGCTGGCGCGCCAGGGCGTGCTGGTGCGCCGGCTCGGCGGTCTGGAGGCGCTGGCCGAGGTGGACACGGTGGTGTTCGACAAGACCGGCACCCTGACCCGCGACGCCATGGTGCTGCAGGCCGTGCGCACCCGCGCCGGGGTCGACGAAGGCCAGGCGCTGGCCATGGCCATGGCGCTGGCGCAGCAGTCGCTGCACCCGGTCTCGCGTGCGCTGGTGGCGGCTGGGCAGGGCAGGGGGCTGCAGCCCTGGCAGGCGCAGGCGGTGCAGGAAGTCTCCGGTCGCGGCCTGACGGGCGAGGTGCAGGCGGCACCGGGCGAGGTGACGCAGGCGATCCGCCTGGGCTCGCGGACTCACTGCGGCGTGGACGTCCCGGCCCCCACGGGGCCGCATGCCGTGCTGTGCGATGCGCACGGCTGGCTGGCGACCTTCGAACTGGGCGAAGACCTGCGCCCCGATGCACTGGAGACGGTGCGGGCCTTGCAGGATGCCGGCCTGGCGGTGCACATCCTTTCGGGTGACAACCCGCCGGCCGTGGCCCGGGTGGCCGCGGCGCTGGGCGTCGCGCAGGCGCGCGGGGGCTGCACGCCCCAGGACAAGCTCGATTTCCTGCGCCAGGCGCAGCGCGAAGGCAAAAAGGTGGCGGTGGTCGGCGATGGCCTTAACGACGGCCCCCTGCTGGCCGGCGCCCATGTATCCTTTGCCGTCGGCCAGGCCGTGCCGCTGGCACGCGCCCAGGCCGACTTCGTTCTGCTCGGCAACCAGCTGGCCACTGTGGCGCAAACGCTGCAGCTGGCCTGGCGCACATTGCGCATCGTGCGCCAGAACCTGTGGTGGGCGGCGGCCTACAACGCCCTGTGCGTGCCGCTGGCCGTGGTGGGCTGGATGCCGGCCTGGCTGGCCGGCCTGGGCATGGCGGGCAGCTCGTTGCTGGTGGTGCTCAATGCCCTGCGTCTGGCCGGGACGACACGTCACGAAGGAGCCATCTGATGGACATACTGTATTTGCTGATCCCGCTCTCGGTGGCGCTGGTGTTCTTCATCCTGGGCGGCCTGTGGTGGGCCATCGAGCGCGGCCAGTTCGAGGACATCGAGTCCGAAGGCGAGCGGATCCTGAGAGATTCTTGAAACCGGTTGATATGTGTCAAACCGGCGGCGGGAAGAAAAGCGGAAACTTGACGAGCAATCAAGAACAGAGGTGCACATGACATTTCCAAACACTCAAGCCACGACCTACAACGACACCGTTGTTCGTCAATTTGCCATCATGACGGTGGTGTGGGGGGTGGTCGGGATGCTGGTCGGCGTGATCATCGCCGCCCAGCTGACCTGGCCCGAACTCAATTTCGGCATTTCCTGGCTGAGCTACGGCCGGCTGCGACCACTGCACACCAATGCGGTGATCTTCGCCTTCGGCGGCTGCGGCCTGTTCGCGGCGGCCTATTACGTGGTGCAGCGAACCTGCCACGTGCGCCTCTTTGCCGAGAAGCTCGCGGCCTTCACCTTCTGGGGCTGGCAGCTGGTCATCGTGCTCGCCGCCGTCTCGCTGCCGCTGGGCTTCACCCAGGGCAAGGAGTACGCTGAACTGGAGTGGCCGATCGACATCCTGATCACGCTGGTCTGGGTGGCGTTCGCCGTCGTGTTCTTCGGCACCGTAGGCACCCGCAAGGTCAAGCACATCTACGTGGCCAACTGGTTCTTCGGCGCCTTCATCATCGCCGTGGCCCTGTTGCACCTGGTCAACAGCGCCGCCATCCCCGCCGGTCTGATGAAGTCGTACTCGGCCTACGCGGGCGTGCAGGACGCCATGGTCCAGTGGTGGTACGGCCACAATGCCGTGGGCTTCTTCCTGACGGCCGGCTTCCTGGGCATGATGTACTACTTCATTCCCAAGCAGGCCGAACGGCCGGTGTACAGCTATCGCCTGTCCATCGTGCACTTCTGGGCCCTGATCTTCACCTACATGTGGGCGGGCCCGCACCACCTGCACTACACCGCGCTGCCGGACTGGACTCAGTCGGTCGGCATGGTGTTCTCGCTGATCCTGCTGGCACCGAGCTGGGGCGGCATGATCAACGGCATCATGACCCTGTCGGGCGCATGGCACAAGCTGCGTGACGACCCCATCCTGCGCTTCCTGATCGTCTCGCTGTCCTTCTACGGCATGAGCACCTTCGAGGGGCCGATGATGTCGATCAAGACCGTCAACGCCCTGAGTCACTACACCGACTGGACCGTGGGCCACGTGCACTCCGGTGCCCTGGGCTGGGTCGGCCTGGTGACCATGGGGTCCATGTATTACCTGATCCCGCGCCTGTTCGGCCAGAAGCAGATGTACAGCATGAAGGCCGTGGAGGTCCACTTCTGGACCGCCACCATCGGCATCGTGATCTATATCGCCGCCATGTGGATTGCCGGCGTCATGCAGGGCCTGATGTGGCGCGCCGTCAATCCGGATGGCACCCTGACCTACACCTTCGTGGAGTCCGTCAAGGCCACCTACCCGTTCTACGTGCTGCGCCTGCTGGGCGGCCTGCTCTACCTGGTCGGCATGCTGATCATGCTCTGGAACGTGGTCAAGACGGCCACCGCCGGCCGCGCGACCACGGTCAACATCCCGGCAGCCGCTGCCCACGCCTGAGAAGAGGAACAACATCATGGCTAACCAGAAATCGAGCGGCCTGTCGCACGAGACCATCGAGACCAACAACTTCCTGATGATTGTGCTGATCCTGCTGGTGCTGCTGGTCGGCGGCCTGGTCGAGATCGTGCCGCTGTTCTTCCAGAAGTCCACGACCGAGCCGATCAAGGGCATCCAGCCCTATACCGCGCTGCAGCTGGCCGGACGCGACGTCTACATCCGCGAAGGCTGCTACAACTGCCATTCGCAGATGGTCCGGCCGTTCCGTGCCGAGACGCTGCGTTACGGCCACTACTCGGTGGCCGGCGAGTCGGTCTATGACCATCCTTTCCAGTGGGGCAGCAAGCGCACGGGCCCGGACCTGGCGCGCGTGGGCGGGCGCTACAGCGATGAATGGCATCGCCTGCACCTGATCAACCCGCGCGACCTGGTGCCCGAGTCCAACATGCCGGCCTATCCCTGGCTGGAGAAGAACCTGGTCGACCATGCCGACATGCCGACCCGCATGAAGGCGCTGCGCACGGTGGGCGTGCCCTATACCGACGAGCAGATTGCCAAGGCGAGCGAGGAGGTCAAGGGCAAGACCGAGATGGAAGCCACGATCGCCTACCTGCAGGTGCTGGGCACGGCCCTCAAATAAGAACGGAGCGCAACATCATGGACGTCAACACCCTTCGTTCCCTCGTCACGGTGGCCGGCCTGATCACCTTCATCGGGATCGTGCTCTGGGCCTGGTCGCGGCGCAACGCCGCCGATTTCGAGCAGGCCGCCCGGCTGCCGTTCGAGCAGGATTAACGCGCCGTCAAAGGAAGAAAAATGAGCGATTTCACAAGCAACTTCTGGTCGGTCTATGTGGCGGGCATCACGCTGGTCGGGATCATCGCCTGCCTGCTGCTGCTCTGGTTCAGCGGCAAGGCCAAGGCCATGACCGCCAACGACAACACCACCGGTCACGTCTGGGACGGTGACCTGCGCGAGATGAACAACCCGCTGCCGCGCTGGTGGGTCTGGCTCTTCGTCATCACCGTGGTCTTCAGCCTGCTCTATCTGGTGCTCTACCCGGGCCTGGGCAGCAGTGGCGGCAAGCTGGGCTGGAGCCAGCAGGGCCAGTACGAGGCCGAGATGGCCAAGGGTGCCAAGGAGGTGGCCCCGCTGTATGCCAAGTTTGCGGCCATGCCACCCGAGGAGATGGCCAAGGACGCCCAGGCCATGGGCATCGGTGAGCGCCTGTACCTCAACAACTGCGCCCAGTGCCACGGCTCCGATGGCCGCGGCAGCAAGGGCTTCCCCAACCTGGCCGACGGCGACTGGCTCTGGGGCGGCGCGCACGACAAGATCAAGGAGACCCTGGTGCAGGGCCGCATGGGCAACATGCCGCCCATGGGGGCCGCCGTCGGAACCCCTGATGACGTCAAGAACGTGGCCCACTACGTGCTGAGCCTGTCCAACAGCCCGCACGACAGCCTGCGCGCCTCGCTGGGCAAGACCAAGTTCGGCGCCTGCGCGGCCTGCCACGGCATGGACGGCAAGGGCAACACGGCCATGGGCGCGCCCAACCTGACCGACGACGTCTGGCTGCATGGCTGGGGCGAGAACGCCATCGTCGCCATCATCAACAATGGCAAGGTCAACCAGATGCCGGCACAGGCCGACAAGCTGAACGAGGCCCAGATCCATGTGCTGGCCACCTATGTCTGGAACCTCTCGGCGGCAAACAAGGTGGCGGCCCAGTAAGGGTCGGGAGTTGCATTGAGCGATACCCAGCAAGCGGGCCAGAAGGTCATCCCCATCGCCCCGGCGGTACCCGCCGCCGGTGACGATGAGGTGATGGTCTCCCTGTACGAGGCCCACAAGAAGATCTATCCGCGCAGCGTCTCCGGCCTGTTCACGCGCTGGCGCTGGTTGTTCGTCTGGCTGACCCAGCTCGTCTTCTACGGCCTGCCCTGGCTGGAGTGGGGCCAGCGCCAGGCGGTGCTGTTCGACCTCGGCGCGCGGCGCTTCTACATCTTCGGGCTCGTCCTGTACCCGCAGGACTTCATCTATCTCACGGGCCTGCTGGTCATCTCGGCCCTCTCGCTGTTCCTGTTCACGGCCGTGGCCGGCCGCCTGTGGTGCGGCTATGCCTGCCCGCAGACGGTCTACACGGAGATCTTCCTGTGGATCGAGCGCAAGCTCGAGGGCGACCGCTCGGCCCGCATCCGGCTCGACGAAGGTCCTTGGAACGCGAAGAAGATCCTGCGCAAGGGGGGCAAACACCTGGCCTGGCTGGCGGTGGCCCTGTGGACCGGCTTCACCTTCGTCGGCTACTTTACGCCGATCCAGGAGCTAGGCCTGGCTTTCGCACACTGGAACCTGAGTGGCTGGGAGTCCTTCTGGGTGATCTTCTACGGCTTTGCGACCTATGGCAATGCCGGCTTCATGCGCGAGCAGGTCTGCAAGTACATGTGCCCGTATGCGCGCTTCCAGAGCGCCATGTTCGACAAGGACACGCTGATCGTCACGTACGACGAGGCTCGCGGCGAGCCCCGGGGTGCGCGCTCGCGCAAGGCCGATCCGGCGGCGCTCAAGCTTGGCGCCTGCGTCGACTGCAGCCTGTGCGTGCAGGTCTGCCCCACCGGCATCGACATCCGCAAGGGACTGCAATACGAATGCATAGGCTGTGGCGCCTGCGCCGACGTCTGCGACACCGTGATGGACAAGATGGGCTACGAGCGTGGCCTGGTGAAGTACTCGACCCAGAACGCGATCAAGAACAAGTGGACGCAGGCCGAAACCTGGAAGCATGTGTTCCGGCCCCGCGTGCTGGTCTATACCGCCATCCTGTCGCTCATCTGTATCGCGATGCTGGTCAGCCTGGCCCTGCGCACGCCCTTCAAGGTGGACGTGGTGCGAGATCGCGGGGTGATGGCGCGCATCGTGGCCGGCGGCATGATCGAGAACGTCTACCGCCTGCAGATCATGAACGCCACCGAGTCGACGCAGCACTTCCGCATCACCGCCAGCGGCCTGCCTGGCCTGAGCGTGCCCGAGCAGGAAACGGTCCAGGTCGAGGCCACGCAGGCGCGCTGGGTGGCCGTACGTGTGCAGCTGCCCTACGACGCGGCGGCAGCCGGCAGCCATACCATCCATTTCGACATCACCTCCGAGGAAACTCAGGCCCGCATCCGGGAAAAGTCCGCGTTCCTGGTCCCCCGTTGAAACGTCTACGAGGAGCAGACACATGAGCAACAGCGCCCCCATCGCACCACAGCCCTGGTGGAAATTCGGCCACGTCTGGCTGGTGATCGCCGGCCCGGTGGTGGTGGTGATTGCCGGCTTCGTCACCCTGTATCTGGCCGTGCGTACGCCCGACCCGGTGGTCACGCCCGACTACTACCGGCAGGGCATCGAGATCAACAAAACGCTGCAGGCACCGGACATCCGGGAGGCGCCGGCCATGCAGGCGCGCAATCATGCGGCCACCGGCACGCTGCCACCGGTCAGGCCCGCGGCAGCGGAGCAGTCCCGATGAACCCCGAGTCGATCATCCGAGGACCGCACGCATGAAGCTGCAAAAACTGATGTGGATCGCCTGGCCCGCCTTCCTGGTGGCGGGCTTGCTGGAAATGCTGGTGTTCGCGATGGTGGACCCTCATGATCTGCACTGGTTCGGCCAGCCGGTCGAACTCTCGCGCCAGGGGGTCTACACGATCGCCTTCTTCGTCTTCTGGGCCATCACCATGCTCTCCAGCGCGCTGACCACGCTGCTGGCCATGTCGCCCTTCGAGGTCAACCAGTGCCCTTTGCCGGCCAACGAGCGCCCGGAGGGCTGCCCCAAGCAGGAAGGTGGCTGCTGCTAGCCCCTGTCAGAAACTGCGCCGGGCGTTAACGCCCGGCGGTTCACTGGCATTCGGCCTGGTGGTTCACGAGCCGTGAGAGGCCTTCCGTGTCGAGGATGCGCACATGGCGCTGCTTGACCTCGACGATGCCGTCCTCGACGAACTTCGAGAAGGTGCGGCTCACCGTCTCCAGCTTGAGGCCGAGATAGCTGCCGATCTCCTCGCGCGTCATGCGCAGGATCAGTTCGGACTGCGAAAAGCCGCGCGCATGCAGGCGCTGCACCAGGTTCAGCAGGAAGGCCGCCAGGCGCTCCTCGGCGCGCATGCTGCCCAGCAGCAGCATGACGCCGTGCTCGCGCACGATCTCGCGGCTCATGATCTTGTGCACATGCCGCTGCAGGCCATTGATCTCGCGTGACAGGTCCTCGATGCGGTCGAAGGGCATGACGCAGACCTCGGCGTCTTCCAGGGCCACGGCGTCACAGGTGTGGTGTTCGTTGACGATGCCATCGAGGCCGATGATCTCGCCGGCCATCTGGAAGCCCGTGACCTGGTCGCGCCCGTCTTCGGCCGCCACGCAGGTCTTGAAGAAGCCGGTGCGGATGGCATAGAGGGAGGAAAACTTCTCGCCGTTGCGGAAGAGGGCGGCACCACGCTTGACCTTGCGCCGGTTGGCCACCATGTTGTCCAGCCGGTCCACTTCCTCGGGCGTCAGCCCCAGGGGCATGCAGAGCTCGCGCAGGTTGCAGTTCGAACAGGCGACTTTGATCGTTTCCGGATTCATGCGCTGTATTTTGACATCTGCCACGGACACCCCCCTTCACACTGGTCTTTGCCGCAGCCTCCACCTTACCAGTTTTTGATGCACATCAAGGCGGTTTCGTCGCTTTGCCGGCACAGTCAGGCCCATGAATGCCGTCACCGCCGAGCCTGTTTCTGCCGACCTGCTGCGCCGCTACGACGTTGCCGGACCGCGCTATACCTCCTACCCGACGGCCGACCGCTTCGTGGAGGCCTTCGGTCCGGACGACTACCTCCGGGCCCTGCAGCAGCGCCGCTCCGGTGCCGCAGCCCTGGTGCTGCCGCTGTCGATCTATGTCCATGTCCCGTTCTGCGAGTCGCTGTGCTACTACTGCGCCTGCAACAAGATCATCACCAGGCACCACGAGCGGGCAGCCGAGTACCTGCGCTACCTGAGCCGCGAGGTCGATCTGCACACGGCCCAGCTGGGGATCGGCCAGACGGTCAGCCAGCTGCACCTGGGAGGCGGTTCGCCGACCTTCCTCAGCGATGACGAGCTGCGCGAACTCATGGCCATGCTGCGCCGCAGCTTCACGCTGGCGCCTGGGGGGGAATACTCGATCGAGGTCGACCCGCGCACCATTGATGCCAGCCGGCTCGACACCCTGGCGGAGCTGGGCTTCAACCGCCTGAGCTTCGGGGTGCAGGACTTCGACCCCGCCGTGCAGAAGGCCGTGCACCGCGTGCAGCCGGCCGAGCAGGTATTTGCCTTGGTGCAGGCTGCGCGCGAGCGCGGTTTCGAGTCCGTCAACGTCGACCTGATCTACGGCCTGCCGCAGCAGACGCCCGAATCCTTCGCCCGCACGCTGCAGCAGGTCTGCGAGCTGCGACCGGACCGCATCGCCCTGTATGCCTACGCCCACCTGCCGGAACGCTTCAAGCCGCAGCGGCGCATCGCCAGTGCCGAGCTGCCCGGCGGTGCGGCCAAGCTGGCCATGCTGTCGGATGCGTTGTCGCGCTTCATGGGGGCAGGCTATGTCTATGTCGGCATGGACCACTTCGCCCTGCCCAACGACGCGCTGGCCGTGGCCAAGCGCCAGGGGCGGTTGCACCGCAACTTCCAGGGCTACAGCACCCAGCCCGACTGCGACCTGATCGGCCTGGGGGTCTCGTCGATCGGGCGCATCGGCGCGACCTACAGCCAGAACGCCAAGACGCTGGAGGAGTACTACGACGCCATCGACCACGGCCGTTTTGCCGTCGTGCGCGGGCTGGCGCTCTCGCGCGACGACCTCGTGCGCCGGGCCGTCATCATGGCGCTGATGTGCCAGGGGCAGGTGCAGTTCGAGTCCATCAACCTGGCCTTCCTGCTCGATTTCCGCGGCTACTTCGCCCAGGAGCTGGAGGTCCTGCAGGGGCTGGCCGAGCAAGGCCTGGTCACGCTCGACGATGCGGGCATCCAGGTCACGGCCAACGGCTGGTTCTTCGTGCGCGCCGTGGCGATGGTGTTCGACCGTTACCTGCAGGCCGACCGCAACCGGGCCAAGTTCTCCAAGATCATCTAGGGCGCGGGCCCTACACTCGGCGCATGCAAACCTCCCTGGCCGTCACGGCCCTGCTCATGGGGCTGGCCGGCGGCCCCCACTGCATCGCCATGTGTGGCGCGGCCTGTGCCGGCATCGGTCAGGCCGCTGGCGAGCACAGGAATTCCGCGCTGTGGACCTTCCAGGGCGGGCGCATCATCGGCTACTCCGTTCTCGGCGCGCTGGCCGCGGCGTCCATCCAGGGCCTGGGCTGGCTCACCGTCCAGTCGGCCGCCTTGCGACCGGTCTGGAGCCTGTTCCATGTAGCGGCGCTGCTGCTGGGCCTGCTGCTGGTCTGGAAGGCGCGCCAGCCGGTCTGGCTCGAGGGCGCGGCGCGCCGCCTGTGGCAGGGCGCGCGGGCTCTGGCGGCCGGTCGCGGACGCGGCGCGCCGCTGGTGGTGGGCATGCTGTGGGCACTGCTGCCTTGCGGCCTGCTCTATTCGGCGGTGCTGGTGGCGGCCATGACCAGCCACCCGCTGGAAGGCGCCGCCGTGATGGCGCTGTTCGCGCTCGGCACCAGCGTCTCCATGATGGCCGGCCCCTGGCTCTGGCTGCGCCTGCGCGGCGACCGAACGGGCGACTGGGGCGTGCGCCTGGCGGGCCTGGCCCTGGCCGCCAGCTCGGCCTGGGCCCTCTGGATGGGCCTGGTCCACGACACGGCCCCCTGGTGCGTGGTGCCCGGCGGGTGATACGGTCCCGGCCGCGCCCCGGGCGTTTGCCATAATCGCGGCCCATGTCACCTGCCTACGACGCGACGCCCTCGCGCACCCACCTGGTCCTGATCCCCACCTACAACGCCGGCGCCAAGGTGCTGGAAACCGTCCAGGAGGCCTTGCATCACTGGGCCCCGGTCTGGGTGGTGGTGGACGGCAGCACCGACGGCAGCGCCGCACAGCTGCAGGCTCTGGCCGCGCAGCAGCCGCAACTGCGGGTCATGGTGCTCGAACGCAACCAGGGCAAGGGCGCGGCCGTCCTGCACGGGCTGGCGGCGGCCGAGGCGGCCGGCTACACCCATGTGCTGACCATGGATTCCGACGGCCAGCACCCGGCCCATCTGATACCCGCCTTCATGCAGGCCTCGCAGCAGCAGCCGGGCTGCATGGTCCTGGGCAAGCCCGTATTTGACGCCAGCGCGCCGGCCATCCGCGTGCAGGGACGCAAGGTGTCCAATGCCTGGGCCAACCTGGAGACGCTGTGGATGGGCATCGGCGACTCGCTCTACGGCTTCCGGGTCTACCCGGTGGCGCCGCTGCTGCGGATCATGCGTGGTCAGCGCTGGATGCGCCGTTTCGACTTTGACATCGAGGCCGCCGTGCGCCTGTGCTGGGCCGGCGTCTGGCCCGTGAACCTCGACGCGCCCGTGCGCTACCTGCGGCCCGAGGAGGGCGGCGTCTCGCACTTCAATTACCTGCGCGACAACGTGCTGCTGACCTGGATGCACACCCGGCTGGTGCTGGGCTTCCTGCTGCGCCTGCCGCTGCTGCTGGTGCAGCGGCTGCGCGGGCGGCGTTGCTGAGCGGTGGCTAGGCCATGCCGCCGTTGACCGAGATCACCTGCCCCGTGATGTAGCTGGCCTGCTCCGAGGCCAGGAAGGCGACCAGATCGGCCACCTCCTGGGGACGGCCGCTGCGCTGCATGGGCACGATCTGCCGGATCTTCTCGGGCGGGAAATTGTTCTCGAGCATGGGCGATTCGATGATGCCCGGGGCCACCACGTTGACCGTGACGCCGCGGCTGGCCAGCTCCTGCGCCAGCGACTTGCTCGCGCCGTGTAGCGCCGCCTTGGCCGCCGCGTAATTGACCTGGCCGCGGTTGCCCATGACGGCGGCGACCGAGGAGATGTTGATGATGCGGCCCCAGCGCGTGCGGATCATGGGCAGGGTCAGCGGCTGCGTGACGTGGAAGAAGCCGTGCAGCGAGACGTCGATCACCTTGTGCCACTGCCCCGCGCTCATGCCGGGGAAGACCGCGTCGTCATGGATGCCCGCGTTGTTGACCAGCACCTGGATGGGGGCGTCCTGCAGCAGCTTTTCCAGCGCCTGCTGCGTGGCCGCCGCATCGGTGACGTCGAAGGCCAGGGCGCTGGCTTGCAGGCCTTCGGCCTGCAGCTGACGGGCCAGGGCCTCGGCCGCGGCCAGGTTGTGGTTGGCGTGGACGTGCACATGGTGGCCGGCGCGGGCCAGGCTGCGGCAGATGGCCTGGCCGATGGCGCCGCTGCCGCCGGTGACGAGGGCGTGGCGAAGGGTGTTCATGGGGCGGGCAGCAGGACCACCGAGGCGCGGCCGCTGAGCAGCAGGGCGTCCCCGGCATGGATGTCGAAGTCGTAGACCATGCCCGCATCATCGCCGGAAATCCGGCGTGCGTGGATCGCGAGATCCCCGGCGACGCGGTCCAGCCAGCGCACGTGGCAGTGGACGGCGCGCGTGCTGGCCAGACGCCCGGCGCGCGGCGCCCCGCCGTCGTGCAGTGCCGCAAGCAGGCTGCCGTGCACGGCCATGGCCTGGGCGGCGTATTCGATGCCGGCGGCAATGCCCAGGCCCCCGGGGCCGCGCAGCGGGTTGTCGGCATCGCGGTGGCTGATGGCGCTGGCCTGGATCTGCTGCGCGTCCCAGGCGGTGACCTCGTGCAGCAGGCACATGCGGTCCGCGTGCGGGATGCGCGCCGCGATCGCGGCGTGGTCCAGGCGGGTGGGCGGCGGGTTCATGCGGGCCCGATGCCGACAGCCAGCGTGCAGCCGTCCAGGTAGGGCAGCGTGACCGTGCCGCGGGCGGCCGCCGCCAGCGCCTGCAGCAGGGGCAGGGCGCGGGCCGAAGGGTTGCCCAGCCGCAGGGCCTCGAGCGCGGCGGCCGGCAGCACGGTCGGGGCCGGCCCGCCGGGCAAGAGGTCCAGCCGCGCCAGGGTCCGCGGGCCGGGCGCGGCGGCCACGACCAGGGCCACGCCGAAGCCGTGCGCCAGGGGCCGCACCGCGTGCAGTGGCTCGGGATAGGGCATGTCGGCGCAGACCAGCAGCGCGGCCGACTCCGTGGCCCGGGCCTGCAGGCCGGCCTCCAGCAGGCCGGCGGCGAAGCTGCCGTCGTGGGCGCACAGGCTGGTCGAGGGCGCCATGCACTTCATCGCGATGCCCCAGTAGCCGGCCGGCGCGTTGTGCACCGAGTTGTGGAAGCGCGTGGGCGAGAGTGCGCGGTCCTCGCTGGCCAGGGTCTCGCAGATGGCGTGGCAGTTCTCGCCGTCGCCCGCAGACGCACTGAAGACGCTGGCCAGCGTGGCCGGGTCGCGCTGCGCATGGGCCGCGGCCTCGCGGCCCACGGCCAGCGCGAGCTTGATCTGGGCGCCCACGCGGCGGCGCTCGGCCGGCGGCAGGCAGTCGGGCGCCGGAATGGCCAGCGGCGCCGGGGCATAGGCCTCGGGCCGGGCCAGCCGCGGCGCCGCGGCCGCCCAGCCGTCCAGGCCGGGGCCGAGCAGGCCGATGCCTTCGAGGTAGACCTTCAGCGCGTTCATGGGGAAACCTCCGCGCCGGGCGCTGCGGTGCGAGCCCCTGCGGGCGGCCGGGCGGGGCTCATGGCGCCAGCCCCAGGATGAGGCAGCTGTTGGAGCCGCCGAAACCGAAGGAATTGCTCATGGCATGGCGCAGCGCCGCGGGGCGGTTGGCGAGCAGGTAGTCCGTGCGCAGGGCCGGGTCCGGCGTGCCGGTGCCGCAGCCGCCGGGCAGGGTCTGGTGCTGCAGCGCCAGCGCGCAGATCACGGCCTCCACGCCGCCGGCTGCCCCCAGGGTGTGGCCGGTGTGGCCCTTGGTCGAACTCGCGGGCGGCGTGGCCGCGCCGAACACGGCGCTCACGGCCTGGTCCTCGGCCGCGTCGTTGCTGGGCGTGGCCGTGCCATGCAGGTTGAGGTAGTCGATCTGCTGCGGGCTCAGGCCGGCCATGCGCAGCGCCGCCGTCATCGCCCGCTGGGCGCCCAGCCCCTGCGGATGGGGGGCCGACATGTGGTGCGCATCGCTCGACTCCCCGGTACCCAGCAGCAGGACCGAGCCGGGCGCCGGCCGGGCCGGCGCGCGCGTGAGCAGCGCAAAGGCCGCGGCCTCGCCGATGGAGATGCCCTTGCGGCCGGCGCCCCAGGGCCGGCAGGGCTCGGGCGAGAGCAGCTGCAGCGACTGGAAGCCGTAGAGCGTGGTCAGGCACAGGCTGTCCACGCCGCCGACGATGGCCGCGTCGATCAGGCCGGCTTCGATCATGCGCTGGGCGTTGGCAAAGACCTTGGAGCTCGACGAACAGGCCGTCGAGACCACGAAGGCCGGGCCGGCCAGGCCGAAATGGGTCCGCACGAAGCCGGCCACCGAGTAGGTGTTCTGCGTCTGCGCGTAATGGAACCAGGCCGGCAGCGGGCCGCGCTCCGCATGGCGCGCGCGGTAGGCCAGCTCGGTCTGCAGCATGCCCGAGGTGCTGGTGCCGAGGAAGACGCCCACGCGGTGCGCACCGCAGGCCGCGACGGCCTCGCGCACCGCGTCCTCGAAGCCGTCCTGCTGCAGGCCCAGCAGCGCAAGGCGGTTGTTGCGGCAGTCCCAGGCCTGCAGGCCCGCGGGCATGGCCACGGCGTCGACACCCGGCACCTCGCCGATCCAGGTGTCCAGCGCCACGGTCTCGAAGTCGCAGCGCTTGAGGCCGCTGCGCTGAGCCTGCAGGGCCTGCCAGGTGGCGGCCAGCCCGACGCCCAGGCAGCTGCTGGCGGTGTAGCTACTGAGCAGCAGGCTCATCGCGCGCCCTCCTGCGGCAGGCGCGCCACGAGCAGGATGTTGGCAAACGGCGTGCCGGCGTGCATGGGGATGGCCTCGACCGCAAAGCCCAGCGCCTGCAGCCCTTGCTGCCACTCGGCCAGCGACCGGCAGTACAGGCGTGGCAGGCGGTGGCCGCGCACATAGGTGACGACGGCGTCGACCCAGTTGCTGATGCGAAAGGGCAAGCCGGCGGCGGCGTCGCCCACGCGCAGCAGCAGGGTGCCGCCGGGCGTCAGGGCCTGCCGCACGCGGCGCAGCACATCGTCCTGTGCCTCGTAGCGCACGTAATGCAGCACGTCGAGGATGACCACCACCTCGGCCTGGCCGAAGTCGGTGCTGCACATGTCGCCCAGCGTGAAGCGCGCGCGTTCACCCAGCGGCGCCAGGGCCTGGCGGGCACGTTCCACGTCGCGCGGCATGAGCTCGATGCCGTGCACCTGCACGCCGGCGGGGGCGGGGGCCCAGCCGGCGGGCCAGGCGCGCTCGGCGGGTGACTGGCCCGTGAGGCTGCCCAGCAGGGCGGCCAGCAGACCCTGGCCGCAGCCGATGTCGAGCAGGCGGGCCCGCGGCGGAATCAGGCCGCGGCGCAGCAGGCCGGCAAAGACGGGGTCGCCACCGAGCTTGCCGCGGGCGAAATGCCAGGCGAACTTGCCGAGGGGGCGATAGGGAGCCGTGGCCTGTTCCAGCAGGGCCGCCGGCAGCGTGTCTGCAGACATGGGGAGGTGGGTATGGAGCAGGCGGAATTCTACGTGGGGTGCCCGCTTCCTGCCGGCGCCAGGCGCACGGTCTGCAGCCCCTGCGCGCGCAGGGTGGCCAGCAGCGGGGGCAGCACGTCCAGGAGCACCGGCCGGCCCTGCGGCGTGCGGGCCGCGTGGTGGTCGTGCAGCAGCAGGATGTCGCCGGCGGCCAGGCCGCGCGTGAGGCGTCGCAGCACGAGGGCGGCGTCCCCGGTGCGGGTGTCGAAGCCGCGCCGCGTCCAGCTCGCCAGCTGCAGGCCCAGGCCGTGCAGCACCGGGTCGAGGAAGACGTTGCGCAGGCCGGCGGGGGCGCGGAAGTACTGCGGCGCCACGCCCGTGACCTGGGCGATGCTGTCCTGCGCGGCAGCGATCTCGCGCCGCAACTGGGGCGGCCCCATGAGCGAGAAATGGTGCCGGTGGTGCTGGCTGTGGTTGCCGATGGCGTGGCCCCGGCGCACGATCTCGCGCGCCAGCGCCGGGTGCCGCTGCACATGGGCACCGATGCAGAAGAAGGTGGCCACGGCCTGCTGCGCCTCCAGCAGGTCCAGCACCGCCGGGGTCACCTCCGGGTCCGGGCCGTCGTCGATGGTCAGGGCCACCTGCGGCAGGTCGCGCGGCAGGTGGGTGAGGTTGGGGCCCAGCCAGGTGCTGCGCGGCCACAGGCCGGCGACGGTGATCAGTGCATGGTCGGCCACGATGGCACCCAGCGCCCAGGGCCAGGCCGGGGTGAGCAGTCCGGCGGCGGCCACGGCGTGCAGCCCCAGCGAGGCCTGCACCAGCGCGCTGGGCTGCCAGCGCGGGCGCAGCGGGGTGTTGCGGGCCTCAGGCATGGGCCGGCTCCCGGCTGAAAACCGCGGCGCACAGCAGCGCGACGATGGCCCCGGCCCCCACCGTGCTGCCGATGGCCTGCAGCACCGGGACCTCGGAGAACGCCAGCAGGCCGAAGCCGGCCACGGTGGTCAGGTTGGCGAACAGCAGCGAGGCCAGGGTCTGCGGCGGCTGCGGGCCGGCGGCGCTGTCGAAGAACAGGGCGTAGTTCGAGCCCACGGCCACGACCAGCAACAGGCCCACGAGGTGCAGCAGGTTCAGGCGCACACCCGCCAGGTGCAGGCCGGCTGTCACCAGCAGCACGGCCGCCGCCAGCGGCAGGCTCACGGCGAGCACGCGCCGCGCGCTGCGCAGCTGCCAGGCCAGCAGCGCCACGATGCCCGCCAGGCCCAGGGCGCAGAGCTGCAGGGCCTCGTGCAGGTACTGGCGGTACAGATTGCCGGAGGCGACCTTGAGGTCGAGCAGCACGGTGCGTTCGTCCAGCAGGGGGCCGAGCGCATCGCGCACGCGTGTGGCGTCGATGTGGTGCGCGCGGGCGCCCTCGGCGGGCGCACGCAGCTGGACCAGGGCGCTGACGTGGGTCGGCGTCTCGGTCAGGGTGGCGTTGAGTGCCGAGGAGAAGGAGGCGGCCTGCACCTCGGCCGGCGTGAGCAGGGCGCGCGTGCGTGCCGCCTCGACCTCCTGCAGGAAGGGGGCCAGGAACTCGGCGCGCAGGGGCAGGCCCACGAGGGCCTGGTCGAGGCGGCTGCGCAGGGTCGGCGCGTCGGGCAGGGCCTGCTGGCGCGCACGCTGCGTGGCCAGGCTGGGCAGGTAGGCGCACGGCGCCACGTAGCCGGCGAGCCCGCCTTCGTCCACGAGGCGGTCGAGTGCGGGCAGCAACGCCTCGCAGCGCTGCAGGGCGGCCTGCACGTCGGGGGCCTGCAGCACGATGAGATGGCGCACGTCGGGCGCGGCCATGTCGGCGCGCAGTTCGGCGTCGAGCTGCTGCGTCGCCGCCGGCACCGGGCTCAGGGCCGCGAGCTCGTGGTTCCAGAGCGCACCCTGGCGCAGCCCCAGCAGCACGGCGGCGGTGGCAGCCAGCCCCAGCAGGAGGAAACGGCCGCGGCGCAGCCTGTGCACGAGGTGCTGCAGGCGCATCCCGAGCGCGGTGACGTCGCACACCCGGAACCCCGCGGGCAGCAGGCCGGGCAGCACCCAGCGCGTCACCCCGGCGGCCGCCAGCAGGCCGGCGAGCGAGAACAGCCCGAGCTGGGCCAGGCCCTGGAAACCCGAGAGCAGCAGCGCACCGAAGCCGCAGACCGAGGTCAGCACGCCCAGGCGGATGGTGGGCCAGAAGCGCTGCATGAAGTCCTCGTCCGGCCTCGTGCTGCTGCGCTGCACGAACAGGTAGATGGCATAGTCCACCGCCTCGCCGATGAGCGTGATGCCGAAGCCCAGCGTCAGGCCGTGCACCATGCCGAAGCCCAGGCTGACGGCGGCCACGCCGGCCAGCGCGCCGCTGGCCACGGGCAGCAGGCCCAGGGCCAGGGCCGTGAAGGAGCGGTAGATCGCGTAGAGCAGGCCCACGATGAGCAGCAGGCTCACGAGCGACAGCCGCGTGGCCTCGCTGCGGATGGTGTCGCGCGCGGCAACCGCGAACACGCCCGGGCCGCTGAGCAGCAGCCGCGCCTCCTGCGCCTGCGGGTGCTGGGCCGCCACGGCCTCGCGGGCCTGCGCGAAGGCGGCGTGGACCCGGGCCATGGCCTGCTCCTGCGCGTCCATCTGCGCGCCGCTGGCCTGGGTCTCGACCAGCAGCAGCGCGCGGTCGCCCGGGGCATTGAACCAGTGGCCGTGGCGCAGGCGCGGGCCGTCTGCGGGCAGCAGCTGGTCGAGCAGGGCCAGCATCTCGCCGGTGGGATCGCGCGCGAGCAGCTCCTTGCCCAGCAGGCCGGTGGCCGAGCTCAGTTCGTCCAGGCCGTCCTGCAGGGCCTGGTGCAGGCCGGCGGCGCTGAAGCGCTCGGCCGTGACCCGGGGTGAGAGCAGGTAGCGCGCCGAGTAGAGCAGCGCCTGGTCGGCCGCATAGCCGGCGCTCTCGCCGTTGTGCACCTGGCGGATCTGCGGGTCGGCACGCAGCCGGGCTGCCAGGCCGCGCCCCAGGGCTGCGAGCGTGGCCGGCGGGCTGCCCTCGATGCCCAGCAGCAGTACGCGCGCGCCCGCTCCTTCCTGCAACTGCTCGACGAGGAGCTGCTGCTCGGGCGTGGGCTGGCGCGGCAGGAAGGCCGAGAAGTCGGCGCGGAATTCGGTGCGTGCCACCACCGCCGCACACAGCAGCAGCGCCAGCGCCCAGAGGGCACGGGCGAACCGGGGCGAGGCGAAAAAGCGGCGCATCCTAGCGACCCGCCTGGGGCCGGGCGATGCGCGTGAGCGACGAGTCGCCGTCGGCCAGCAGCACCTGCACGCTGCGGATGTCGCCCTGCTCACCCCCCAGGGTGATGGCCTGGACCTGGGCCGCGGCCCGGGCGTCGCGCGGCACCAGCGTCAGCTGCCACTGCGCCGCGCTGCCGGCGAGCGACGCGCGATAGTGGCGCAGCAGCGTGTCCAGGTCGCCGGCCAGGCAGGCGCGCAGGCCCTCGACGTGCACGGCGATCTCCGGGTGGTCTTCGAGGGCGACGGTGCGCTGCCGGTTGCCGCGCGCCACCGTGGCCTGGCCGCCGTCGAGCATCAGGGTCTCGGGCCGGGGCTGCAGCGTGCGCTTGACCATGCGCGCGGGCGCCTCGAACAGCAGTTCGCCCGAGGACTCGACGGGTGCGTCCAGGCCCTTGATGAATTTCTGCTCGGTGAAGGTGGTCGCCAGCCGCTGCTGCCCGGCCATGAGCGCGAACAGCTGTTCCACGGAAAAGGCGCCCTGGGCCGATGCCAGCGCCGGGCCGGCCAGCAGCAGGGCGAGCAGAAGGCGGCGCAGGCGTTCAGTCGGAGGCATGGGGAGCATGGCCGGTGTTCCAGAAGTCGTAGAAGTTGAACCAGTTGTACGGGCTGGCACGGCAATGGTGCTCCAGCCGCGCGACGTAGTGCGCCAGCGCCTCCTCGATGGCCTGGCTGCGGTCCAGGCCCGGGCGGGAGAAGTCGGCCAGCAGTTCGAAGTGGATGTCGTAGCGCCGGCCGCCCTGGTACAGGCCCAGCATCAGCAGCAGCGGGCGGCGCAGCAGGGCAGCCAGCCGGAAGGGGCCGACGGGGAACGGCGCGCGCTGGCCGAGGAAGGGCAGCCAGCGCACCTCGTCGCTGCGGAAACTCCGGTCGGCCAGCATGCCGATGAAGGCGCCTTCGTCCAGGCGGGTCTGCACGCGCAGCATGGCGTCGAGCTCGCCCAGGGCGATGATCTCCTGCGTGGTCGCGGGGTTGATGGCGCCCAGCACGCGGCGCATCTTCTGCGCATTGGCCTCGTACATCAGCAGGGCCACGGGCGGGGCATCTGGGATGTGGTGGCCGATGGCGCGCACCGCCTCGAAGCTGCCCATGTGCGCGCCCAGCACCAGCCGGCCCTGGCCACCGGCATGCGCGGCGCGGGCATGTTCCTCGCCGTGGATGCGCAGGTCGAAGAGGTCGAGCCGGTCATTGAGCAGGTAGATGCGGTCCAGGATGGTGGCCGCGAAGGTGTGGATGTGGCGGAACTGTTCGCGCCAGCGCGGTGCGCGCCCCAGCACGCGCGTGAGGTAGGCGCGACCGGCGCGCCGCGGCGCCGGCGCGAAGCCCATGAAATACAGGCAGATGGGATAGAGCAGGGCGCGCGCGGCCGGTCGGCCCAGGCGCAGGCCGATCCAGACGATCAGGCGCATGAGCGCCACGCTGCCGCGCTCGGGCTGCTGCGTCCAGTCGGCGGCGTCGCGCGTTGTCATGGGGTGGGCCCCGTGCGGCGCAGGCTGCCGCTGGCCACGAGCCGGCCGTCCTGCTGCAGCTGGAAGTTCAGCGTGCCGGCGCCCTGGCCCGCACTCAGAACGAGGGCCAGCGTGGCACCCGGCTGCACGGCCTGCACGAACTTGCAGACCGGGATCTCGAGCGGACCGTCGGGTGCGCCTGGCCAGTGCGGCAGGGCTTCGGCCGCCCGCAGCACCTCATCGAGCAGGACCACGCCGGGCACGATGGGCTGGCCGGGGAAGTGGCCGGCGTAGCTCGGATGCTCCCGCGGGATCTGCAGGGTCAGGCGGATCTCAGTCATGGGCCGGGCGGCGCAGGGTCTGCGCGAGTTCGGCCAGGGCCTGCTGCGGCAGCTTGCCGGTGGCATTGCGGGGCAGCCGGTCGACGAAATGGACGGGGCGGGGCAGGAAGGCCGGGTCGATGCGCGTGCGCAGGGCGTTCAGCAGCGCCGCCTCGTCGAGGCCGGGCGCGACCACGAAGGCGATGGGGCGCTGCACGCGTGCCGCCTGGTCGGCGGCCTCGTCCTGCGGCCAGTACAGGGCGCCGTCCTGCACGCCGGGCAGGCTGGTGAGCTGGTGGTTCAGGTAGGCCAGGGAGGTGCGCTTGCCGGCGATGTTGACCAGGTCGGCCTGGCGCCCGAGCAGCGCGAATCGGGTCGGGCCGTGCAGTTCGAGCACATCGCCCAGCGGCACCACGCCTTCGACATGACCGCCGTGGGCGACGAAGCCGGGCGCGCCGTCGGCCCCGGGCCGCGCGCTGACCTCGACGCCGTCGAAGGTCTGCCAGAGCTCGCCCAGGGCACAGCGCCGGGTCGCGATCTGGCCGGTCTCGGTGCTGCCGTAGATCTCCAGCAGCGGGGCGCCGAGCTGTGCCTCGGCCTGGCGGGCCAGTGGCGGCGCCAGCGGTGCCGTGGCCGACAGCACCAGCGCCAGCGGTGGCAGCGCCACCTGCGCCTCCAGCAGCGTGCGCAGGTGAAACGGCGTGCTCACGAGCACGCGCGGCGCGGGAACACCTTGCAGCGCCGCGGCGATGTCGGCCGGGTAGAAAGGGTGGGAGGGGTCGATCACGCCCTCGTTGAGCAGCGGCAGCAGCACGGTGGACTCGAAGCCGTACATGTGCTGGGACGGCACCGTGCCGGTGACGCAGAAGGGGGCGTCGCTGCCCAGCCAGGCGCGCACGCGCCGGCCGGCGGCGCGGGCGTCGTGCACCAGCGGCCCCCAGTGCTTGGCGTGCGGCACGGGCTGGCCGGTGGAGCCGGAGGTGAAGACATAGGCCGCCGCCTGACGGTCGTCGATCTCTGGCACTTCAAAAGGTGTGCCGGGTGCCGGGATGGGGCCGCGCTCGTAGCGGATCTGAGGCAGGCCGGCGGTGTCGAGGTCCTCGTCGAGCACGGCGTGCAGGCCAGGATACTGGCGCGCGAGTTCCTTCAGCATGCCCGGCGTGCGGGTCGAGGGCAGCAGCAGTGGCAGGCCGCGCAGCAGCGCCGCGCCCAGCACCACCGCGAAATGGTGCCGCCGGCCGCACAGGTTGAGCACGGGCGCGCTCGCGGGCAGACGGGCGGCCATGTGCCGCATGGCGGCGAGCATGTCGCGTGCCGTGATGGCACGGCCGCTCGACCAGGCCATGACGGCGTCGGGGCTGCGGTGCGAGATCAGCGCGGCCATGGCGATCCGGGGGCGCTGTCGGGGGCGGGCCGCTCCCAGTACAGCGCCACGCTGCGGCGCAGCGAGACGTGCGGCACACCGCGCAGGCGCCAGCGGCGCACCGCGTATTCGCCGGCGAACATCAGCCCGAGCAGCACGAAGGACAGGAAATTGACGAACCAGGACCAGAGCGCCAGCGGCGCCGCGACGAAGAGCAGCACCGAGGCCAGGCCCATGGCGAGGAAATAAAGCGTCCAGGCCCAGGTGGCCTGGCGCGCGTAGCGGGCGATGCGCGGGCTGTAGTCGGCGCCGTGGATGCGGCGCGCGAACTGCGCGATCAGCGGCTCCTGCCCCGGCAGCAGGGTGCGGCCGAACACGGCGGCCATCAGGGCCTGCATGCCCAGGTTCTGCAGCAGATAGATGGCGTCGGGATGGCGCAGCAGGGCGCCCCCGCCCCAGGCCGCGGCCGCCAGCAGGGCGGCAAGCGCCAGCAGCGCGGCCCGGCGCTGCCCGGCCACCAGCAGCATCAGCGGCCCGAGGCCGAAAGGCAGCACGGCCAGCAGCAGCGTGAGCGCGGGCCAGCGGTTCGAGGTCAGCAGCAGGTGCATGGCCAGGGGATAGCCTGCGACCACCGCCAGCGCCAGCAGCGCCTTGATCCAGGAGCGCCAGGAGCGGTGTTTCATGGGCGGGGGAGGGCCGGCGCGCGCACGGGCGCCCTCAGGCGCGGTGAGCGGCGATGTGGGCGGCCAGGTTGCGCAGCGAGGCGAAGATGGTGGCGTTGTCCGGATCGTCCGAACGCATCTGGAAGCCGTACTGCTTGGAGACGGCCAGGGCGACCTCAAGCACGTCGATGGAGTCCAGGCCCAGGCCGTTGCCGTAGAGCGGCTCGAGCGGGGCGATCTCCTCCGGCTTCACGTCCAGGTTCAGGGTGGAGACGATGAACTGCGCAATCTCGCGCTCGAAAGTGCTCAGGGTGTCGGGAGACGTCATGTTGGGGTGTCAGGCTGGAGGGCACCCCCGGCATGCAGGCTCGCAGCGCCGGGGGCAGAACCCGCGATTTTACCGGCCCGCCTGAGATAATCCGGCCATGTCCGAACCCCAGTCTGCCGCCGCCGGGCGCTGGCGCCTGTCGGTCGCGCCCATGATCGACTGGACCGACCGCCACTGCCGCTATTTCCACCGCCTGCTCAGCCGCCACGCGCGGCTCTACACCGAGATGATCACCACCGGTGCGCTGCTGCATGGCGACGTGGCGCGGCACCTGCGCTTCAACCCCGAGGAGCACCCAGTGGCGCTGCAGCTCGGCGGCAGCGAGCCCGCGGACCTGGCACGCTGTGCGAAGCTGGGCGAGCAATGGGGCTACGACGAGATCAACCTGAACTGCGGCTGCCCCAGCGAACGCGTGCAGCGCGGCGCCTTTGGCGCCTGCCTGATGGCCGAGCCGCGGCTGGTGGCCGACTGCGTCAAGGCCATGGCGGACGCGGTGTCGGTGCCCGTCACCGTGAAGCACCGCATCGGCATCGACCGCATCGAACGCTACGAATTCGTGCGCGACTTCGTCGGCACCGTGGCCGAGGCCGGCTGCAGCGTCTTCATCGTGCATGCACGCAATGCCTGGCTGCAGGGGCTCTCGCCCAAGGAGAACCGCGAGATTCCGCCGCTGCGCTACGAACTGGTGCACCGGCTCAAGCGTGAGTTCCCGCAGCTCACGATCGTCCTCAATGGCGGCATCACGAGCGACGCCCAGGTCGGCGAGCAGCTGCAGCAGCTCGACGGCGTGATGATCGGCCGCGAGGCCTACCACAACCCCTGGTGGCTGGCGTCCTGGGACGAGGCCTACTTCGGGGCGGCAGCGTCCAGCCTCACGCGCGAGGCGGCGGAAGAGCAGATGGTGGCCTACATGCTGCGCGCTGCGGCCGAGGACGATTGCCCCTGGTATGCGATTGCACGCCACATGCTGGGCCTGCGCCACGGCCTGCCCGGTGCGCGGCGCTGGCGCCAGGTCTGGAGCGACCACAGGCTCAAGCCGCTGGACCCGCGCGAGGTGCTGGCGCTGGCGCGTCAGGGACGCTGCGCCTGACGCGCGGGGCGCGGGGCGCGCGGTTGCCTGTCGTGTTGCGAGGGGCTCAGTGCAGCCCAGCCTTGCGGCTGCCGAGATAACGCCCGAGTTCTTCGGCTGGCATGGGAGGGGCGAAATGGTAGCCCTGGGCCTCGTCGCAGCCGAAGGCATGCAGCCGTTGCAGCAGGTCCGGGGTTTCCACGCCTTCGGCGATGGCGCGCAGCCCCAGGCTGTGCGCCATCTGGATGATGGCGCGCACGATGGCCGCATCGTCGGCGTCGACGGCCAGGTCGCGGATGAAGCTCTGGTCGATCTTGAGCTTGTCGATGTCGAAGCGCTTCAGGTACGACAGGCTGGAGTAGCCGGTGCCGAAGTCGTCGATCGACAGCTTCACCCCCAGCTGCTTGAGGTGGCGGATCGAGGCCAGCACCGGGTCGAGGTTCTGGATCAGGGTGGTCTCCGTGAGCTCCAGCTCGAGCGCCGAGGCATCGAGCCCGGCGCGCCCGAGCGCCTGGTGCACGGTGTCCTCCACGCTGCCGCGACGGAACTGCGCGGCCGACAGGTTGACCGCCATGAGCAGGGGAGGCAGGCCTTCGCGCAGCCACTGTGCAGCCTGGCGGCAGGCTTCGTGCAGCACCCATTCGCCGATGGGCACGATCAGGCCGCTGTCCTCGGCCACCGGGATGAAGCGCGCCGGCGGCACCAGACCGAATTCAGGATGCCGCCAGCGCAGCAGGGCCTCGACGCCGACCACGCGCCCGCTGCCGATCTCGACCTGCGGCTGGTAGTGCAGCACGAACTCGCCGCGCTCGAGGGCGCGGCGCAGGCCGCTGCGGATGAGCAGGTGCTCGACGGCCTCGTCGTTCATGGCCTCGTCGAAGAATCGGTAGGCGTTGCGGCCGGCCTCCTTGGCGCGGTACATGGCCATGTCGGCCTTCTTGCGCAGGACCTCGAAATCGGTGCCGTCCTCGGGGTACAGCGCCACGCCGATGGAGGCCGAGGTCGTGAGTTCGTTGCCCTCGTAGCGGAACGGCTCCTGCAGGGTCTCCATGATCTTGGCCAGGGCCGGCAGGCAGCTCTCCGCCCCGTGCAGTTCGCGCAGGATGAGCACGAATTCGTCGCCGCCCTGGCGGCTGAGGGTGTCGGTGTCGCGTACGCAGCGCTTGAGCCGCGCGGCCACCTCGCGCAACAGCGCGTCGCCGGCGGCGTGGCCCAGGGAATCGTTGATCTGCTTGAAGTTGTCGAGGTCGACGAAGACCAGGGCCAGGCCGCTATGGCTGCGCTCGGCCTGGGCGATGCCCTGTTCGAGCCGGTCCTCCAGCAGGACCCGGTTGGGCAGGCCGGTCAGGGGGTCGTGGTAGGCCAGGAACTCGATCCTCTCCTCGGCCTGCTTGCGCTCGGTGATGTCGGAGCCGGTGCCGCGGTAGCCCTTGAAGACGCCATGCTCGAAGACGGGCTTGCCCGCGATCACGCACCAGCGCAGCTCGCCCGTGCGCGAGCGCAGCCGGTAGACGAAGTCCTTGAAGGGCTGGCGCGCCTCCATGAGGCGTCGGTGCTCGTCCCATTGCGCGGGCGTGACCCCTTCGACCGGCAACTCCCAGCGATGCTTGCCCAGCGGGCTGTCGGGGTCGGAGGCGGGGCCCAGGGCGAGCAGGCCGGTACCCGAGATGTCGGTGAAGCGGAGGTCTGCGTCCATCTCCCAGAACCAGTCGGAGGACATCGACGAGAGGTCGCGAAAGCGCGCTTCCTGGATGCGCAACTGCGCATTGGTCTGGGCCAGCTCCCGGGTCCGCTCCTCGACCCGGCGTTCGAGTTCGTGCCGTGCCTCGGCCAGGGCCCGCTGGGCGGCCTTCTGGGCGCTGATGTCCTCGCTGATCCAGATCGCGCCCTGGCTGCCGTCCTGGCCGGGCAGGGCCTTGGCCAGATGCCGGCTCCAGATGGCGATGCCGTCGCTGCGCCGCGTGTGGCGCCACTCGATGTCCACCAGCTCGCCGCGTGCCAGGGCCGGGCCGACGGCGGCGCCGAAGGCCGCATAGTCGGCCTCGTCGGCAAAGAAGACCCGCGCGGATTCGCCGACCAGGCTGCCGGGTGCCCAGCCGTAGATGGCTTCCATGCGCGGGTTGCAGTGTGCGATCTGCCCGTTGCGCGTGAACAGGATGCCGACCGAGGCATTCTCCAGGATGGCCTGCTGGCGCTGCAGCAGCTCGGCCAGCCGGCTCTGCTCCTCGCGCTGCAGGCTCACGTCCTCGGCGATCCAGATCGTGCCTTCGGCCGTGTTCGCCGGGTTGATGGCCTTGGCGCGCAGCCGGCAGAGGAAGGCACGGCCGTCCTTGCGGCGCATCGGCATCTCGACGTCGAACAGCTCGCCGCGTGCCAGCACAGGGCCGGCCTGCCGGCCCAGGGCCTCGTAGTCCTCGCGGCTCAGATAGAAGACTTCGCCGGGCTGGCCTGCCAGCTCGCCGTGAGGCCAGCCGTAGATCTCCGAGAAGCGCGGGTTGCAGTGCAGGACCTTGCGGGCGCGGGTGAAGAGGATGCCGACCGAGGCGTTCTCGAGGATGGCCTGGTACTCCAGCAGGGTGTGCTGCAGCCGGGCGTCGTTGCCGTTCTCGATGGTTGCGGTGGACATGGGAGGAGGATAGGGCAAATCCACCGGTCCAGCCCGTGCAAAAGTCTCAGCTTGCCGCTTCCAGTCCGCTGTGGAAGTGCTTCTGCATCTCCTGCCGGGCGGCCTCGGCGTCGCGCGCCAGCAGCGCGGCCAGGATGGCGCGGTGCTCGGCCAGCGACTCCGTGATGCGGCCGGACTTGAAGAGCGAATGGTGGCGGTTGAGTTTCATGACCTTGCGCAGGTCGCCCACCATCTGGCTGCGCCAGCGGTTGTCGGCGATCTCCAGAAGGCGCAGGTGGAAGCGTTCATTGAGTTCGAAGAAGCGTTCACGGTCCGGGGTGCCGGTGGCAGCCGCCTCGAGTTCGGCGTGCAGGGCCTGCAGTTCCTGCAGCTGTTCGGGCGTGGCCGCCCGGGCCACGGCGGCGGCGGCGTCGGACTCCAGCAGGCCCAGCAGGTGGTAGATGTCCACGAGGTCTTTCTCGTTGACCTCGGTGACGTAGGCGCCGCGACGCACCTTCATGGTCACCAGACCCTCGGCGGCCAGCACCTTGAGGGCTTCACGCAGGGGCGTGCGGCTGATACCGTAGGCCTCCGCGATCTTGAGCTCGTCGATCCAGCTGCCGGGCTCCAGTTCGCGCCTGAAGATGCGCTGGCGCAGGAGTTCCGCCACTTCCTCGTAAAGTGCGCGATGGGACAGGGAGACGGCGGACATGGTCAGGATTGTAAGCTCAATCGAATATTTTGCATCAATAATTATGAATGATGTAAACTCGTTCCAACCCAACACAGGGCGTGCCTGCGCGCCCGCACGTCCCGTATGAGCTCGAAAAAACCCGAATTCCAGAGCGCCAGCCTCGAGGCCTGGCACCAGGCTGCCGCCAAGTCCGCCCCCGGCGGCAAGGTCGAGGCCCTCAACTGGGTCACGCCCGACGGCATCACCGTCAAGCCGCTGTATACCGCGGCCGACACGCAGAACCTGCCGCATGCCGACACGCTGCCAGGCTTCGAGCCTTACCTGCGCGGCCCGCAGGCCACCATGTATGCCGTGCGGCCCTGGACCATCCGCCAGTACGCGGGCTTCTCCACGGCCGAGGAATCCAATGCCTTCTACCGCAAGGCCCTGGCCGCGGGCGGGCAGGGCGTGAGCGTGGCCTTCGATCTGGCCACGCACCGCGGCTACGACAGCGATCATCCGCGCGTGACCGGCGACGTGGGCAAGGCTGGCGTGGCCATTGACTCGGTGGAGGACATGAAGATCCTGTTCCACGAGATCCCGCTGGACAAGGTCAGCGTGTCCATGACCATGAACGGCGCCGTGCTGCCGGTGCTCGCGGGTTATGTGGTGGCGGCGGAAGAGCAGGGCGTGAGCCAGGACAAGTTGAGCGGGACCATCCAGAACGACATCCTCAAGGAGTTCATGGTCCGCAACACCTACATCTACCCGCCCGAGCCGAGCATGCGCATCATCGGCGACATCATCGAGTACACGAGCAGGAACATGCCGAAGTTCAACTCGATCTCGATTTCGGGTTATCACATGCAGGAGGCCGGCGCCAACCAGGCGCTGGAGCTGGCCTTCACGCTGGCTGACGGCAAGGAGTACGTGAAGACGGCGATCGCCAAGGGCATGGACGTGGACGACTTCGCGGGTCGCCTGTCCTTCTTCTGGGCGGTCGGCATGAACTTCTACCTGGAGATTGCCAAGATGCGCGCGGCGCGCCTGCTCTGGTGCCGCATCATGAAGGGATTCAACGCGAAGAATCCCAAGAGCCTGATGCTGCGCACCCACAGCCAGACCAGCGGCTGGTCCCTGACCGAGCAGGACCCGTACAACAACATCGTGCGCACCACCATCGAGGCCATGGCTGCGGTCTTCGGTGGCACGCAGAGCCTGCACACCAACAGCTTCGACGAGGCGATCGCGCTGCCCACCGAGTTCAGCGCCCGCATCGCGCGCAACACCCAGCTCATCATCCAGGAAGAGACCCACATCACCAGCGTGATCGACCCCTGGGCCGGCAGCTACATGATGGAGAAGCTGACCCAGGACATGGCGGATGCCGCCTGGAAGATCATCGAGGAGGTCGACGCCATGGGCGGCATGACCAGGGCGGTGGACAGCGGCTGGGCCAAGCTCAAGATCGAGGCCGCGGCCGCCGAGAAGCAGGCGCGCATCGACAGCGGCAAGGACGTGATCGTCGGCGTCAACAAGTACAAGCTTGGAAAAGAAGACCCGATCGACATCCTGGAGGTGGACAACGTCAGGGTGCGTGACGGCCAGATCGCACGCCTGAAGGCCATCCGCGCCCGGCGCGACGGCAAGGCGGTGCAGGCCGCACTCGATGCGCTGACCTCTGCGGCCGAGTCCGGCAGTGGTAACCTGCTCGACCTGAGCATCCGGGCCATCCGCCTGCGCGCCACGGTTGGCGAGGTTTCGGATGCCCTGGAGAAGGTGTTCGGGCGCCATCGCGCCGATACGCAAAAGGTGACCGGTGTGTACGCTGCTGCCTACGACTCGGCCGAGGGCTGGGAAAACCTCAAGAAGGAGATCGCGGACTTCGCAGACCAGCATGGTCGCCGCCCGCGCGTGATGATCTCCAAGCTCGGCCAGGACGGCCACGACCGCGGCGCCAAGGTGGTGGCCACGGCCTTTGCCGACCTGGGCTTCGACGTGGACATGGGCCCGCTGTTCCAGACCCCCGAGGAATGCGCGCGCCAGGCCATCGAGAACGACGTCCACGCCGTGGGTGTCTCCACCCTGGCCGCCGGCCACAAGACCCTGGTGCCGGCCATCATCAATGAGCTCAAGAAGCAGGGCGCCGACGACATCATCGTCTTCGTCGGCGGCGTGATCCCGCGCCAGGACTACGACTTCCTCTACGAGGCGGGCGTCAAGGGCATCTATGGCCCCGGCACGCCGATCCCGGCCAGCGCGAAGGACGTGCTGGAGCAGATCAAGCTCGCGCACAAGGCCTGACGGTGGCGCATCCGCCTCTCCTGGACGGCATCCTGCAGGGCAACCCCGCCCAGCAGCGCCGCGCCATGGCCAAGGCCATCACGCTGCTGGAATCGACCCGGGCCGATCACCGCGAACAGGGCGATGCGCTGCTCACGGCCCTGCTGCCGCACACGGGTGGCGCGTTCCGGCTCGGCATCAGCGGCGTGCCCGGCGTGGGCAAGTCCACCTTCATCGAGGCACTCGGCCTCTATCTGATAGCACACGGGCATCGCGTGGCGGTGCTGGCGGTCGATCCCTCGTCCAGCGTCTCGGGCGGCTCCATCCTCGGTGACAAGACCCGCATGGAGAAACTCTCCGTGCACGACCAGGCCTACATCCGCCCCAGCCCCAGCAGCGGCACGCTGGGCGGCGTGGCCGAAAAGACGCGCGAGGCCATGCTGGTCTGCGAGGCCGCGGGCTACGACATTGTCATCGTCGAGACCGTGGGCGTGGGCCAGAGCGAGACCGCCGTCCACGGCATGACCGACATGTTCTGCCTGATGCAGCTGCCCAATGCGGGCGACGACCTGCAGGCCATCAAGAAGGGCGTGATGGAGCTGGCCGATCTCGTGGTGATCAACAAGGCCGACATCGACGCCGCCGCGGCCACGCGTGCTCAGGCGCAGATCACGTCCAGCCTGCGCCTGCTCGGCCTGCATGGCAACGCCGAGCATGCACACCACGACGAGAAGATCTGGCACCCCAGGGTGGTCCAGCTCAGTGCCCTGCTGGGCCAGGGCGTGGACGCGTTCTGGGCGGCCGTGACGCACTTCAGATCGCTGCAGACCGCCAGCGGCCGGCTGGCGGCGCGGCGCGAGCAGCAGGCCCAGGCCTGGATGTGGGAGCGCATCGAGGCGGGCCTGAGACAGGCCTTCCGCGCCCACCCGGCGGTGCGCAAACTGCTGCCGATCCTGAGCGGCGAGGTCATCAGCGGCAAACTGGCGGCCTCCACCGCGGCACGCCAACTGCTGCACGCTTTCGGGCAGGCGAACTAAAGAACATCGACACAGAGGACGAACCATGCACGACATCCTGGAACAACTGGAGAAGAAGCGCGCTGCGGCGCGCCTGGGCGGTGGCGAAAAACGCATCGCTGCGCAGCACGCCAAGGGCAAGCTCACGGCACGCGAGCGCCTGGAGGTGCTGCTCGACGAGGGCACCTTCGAGGAATGGGACATGTTCGTCGAACACCGCTGCGTGGACTTCGGCATGGCGGACAACAAGATCCCGGGCGACGGCGTGGTCACCGGCTACGGCATGATCAACGGCCGCCTGGTCTTCGTCTACAGCCAGGACTTCACGGTCTTCGGCGGCGCGCTGTCCGAGGCGCATGCCGAGAAGATCTGCAAGATCATGGACCAGGCCATGAAGGCCGGTGCCCCGGTGATCGGCCTCAACGACTCGGGCGGCGCGCGCATCCAGGAAGGCGTGGCGTCGCTGGGCGGTTATGCCGAGGTGTTCCAGCGCAATGTCTGCGCTTCGGGCGTGATCCCGCAGATCAGCCTGATCATGGGGCCCAGCGCCGGCGGTGCCGTGTACAGCCCGGCCATCACCGACTTCATCTTCATGGTCAAGGACTCCTCCTACATGTTCGTGACCGGCCCGGACGTGGTGAAGACCGTGACGCACGAGGAGGTGACGGCCGAGGAACTGGGTGGCGCCATCACGCACACGACCCGCAGCGGCGTGGCGGACCTCGCCTTCGAGAACGACGTGGAAGCGCTGCTCATGCTGCGCCGCCTCTACAACTACCTGCCGCTGAACAACCGCGAGAAGGCGCCGGTGCGCAAGAGCGGCGACCCGATCGACCGCATGGAACTGAGCCTGGACACCCTGGTGCCGGACAACCCGAACAAGCCCTACGACATGAAGGAGCTGATCGTCAAGACCGTGGACGACGGCGACTTCTTCGAGATCCAGCCCGAATACGCCAAGAACATCCTGATCGGCTTCGCCCGCATGGACGGCCAGACCGTGGGCATCGTGGCCAACCAGCCCCTGGTGCTGGCCGGCTGCCTGGACATCAAGAGCAGCATCAAGGCTGCGCGCTTCGTGCGCTTCTGCGACGCCTTCAACATCCCCGTCATCACCTTCGTCGACGTGCCCGGCTTCATGCCCGGCACATCTCAGGAGTACGGCGGCATCATCAAGCATGGCGCCAAGCTGCTCTACGCCTACGCCGAGTGCACCGTGCCCAAGATCACGGTCATCACGCGCAAGGCCTACGGCGGCGCCTACGACGTGATGGCCTCCAAGCACCTGCGTGGCGACGTCAACTTCGCCTGGCCCAATGCCGAGATCGCCGTGATGGGCGCCAAGGGGGCGGTGGAGATCATCTTCCGCGAGGACAAGGCGGACCCGGCCAAGCTGGCGGCCAGGGAAGCCGAGTACAAGGCGCGCTTTGCCAACCCCTTCGTGGCCGGCGCGCGCGGCTACATCGACGACGTGATCCTCCCGCACGAGACGCGCAAGCGCATCTGCCGCTCGCTGGTCATGCTCAAGGACAAGAAGCTGGACAACCCCTGGCGCAAGCACGGGAACATTCCGCTCTGAAACTGCTTTCCAGTCCGTCATGACCAAAGCCCAGCACGCCGAGCATGTGCGCACGCTGACCGATATCCCGAATATCGGCAAGTCGCTGGCTGCCGATCTGCGCAGCCTGGGCATCGCCACGCCTGAGCAGGTGAGGGCCATGAATCCGCGCAGTGCCTACGATCAGTTGCGTGGTCCCATGGGCAAACGCCACGACCCCTGTGTGCTGGACGCGTTCCTGGCGGCGCACGATTTCATGAATGGCGGGCCGAGCCAGCCGTGGTGGAATTTCACGGCCAGGCGCAAGGCCCTGCTGGCCGAACAACATTGAGAGAGAACAGGAAGACATCATGTTCAAGAAGATCCTGATTGCGAACCGAGGAGAGATCGCGTGTCGTGTCATCGCGACCGCGAAGAAGATGGGCATCGCCACCGTGGCCGTGTATTCCGAGGCCGACCGTGATGCCCGCCATGTGCTGCTGGCCGACGAGGCCGTGCTGCTGGGCCCGGCGCCGAGCCGCGAGTCCTACCTGGTGGCCGACAAGATCATTGCCGCCGCCAAACAGACCGGCGCGCAGGCCATCCACCCCGGCTACGGCTTCCTGTCCGAGAACGAGGACTTCGCCAGGCGCGTGGAAGAAGAGGGACTGGTCTTCATCGGCCCCAAGCACTACTCCATCGCGGCCATGGGTGACAAGATCGCCTCCAAGAAGCTGGCCGGCGAGGCCAGAGTGAACTGCATCCCGGGCTGGAACGAGGCCATCGAGTCGGCCGAGAAGGCGGTGGAGATCGCCAAAGGCATCGGCTACCCGGTCATGATCAAGGCCTCCGCCGGCGGCGGCGGCAAGGGCCTGCGCGTGGCCTTCAACGACAAGGAAGCCCTGGAAGGCTTCACGAGCTGTCGCAACGAGGCGCGCAACAGTTTCGGCGACGACCGCATCTTCATCGAGAAGTTCGTCGAGGAGCCGCGCCACATCGAGATCCAGGTGCTGGGCGACGCGCACGGCAACGTGATCTACCTGAACGAGCGCGAGTGCTCGATCCAGCGCCGCCACCAGAAGGTGATCGAGGAGGCGCCCAGCCCCTTCATCAGCGAGGCCACGCGCAAGGCCATGGGCGAGCAGGCGGTCGCGCTGGCCAAGGCCGTGAAGTACCAGAGCGCGGGCACCGTGGAGTTCGTGGTCGGCAAGAACCAGGACTTCTATTTCCTCGAGATGAACACCCGCCTGCAGGTGGAGCACCCGGTGACCGAGTGCATCACCGGCCTGGACCTGGTGGAGCTCATGATCCGCGTGGCTGCCGGCGAGAAGCTGCCGCTCACGCAGGCAGACGTGAAGCGCAACGGATGGGCCATCGAGTGCCGCATCAACGCCGAAGACCCGTTCCGCAACTTCCTGCCTTCCACGGGCCGGCTGGTGCGCTTCATTCCGCCGGCGCAGACCATGTGGCAGGCCAATACACGGGATCTGCAGGGGGTGCGTGTGGACACCGGCGTGCAGGAGGGCGGCGAGATTCCCATGTATTACGACTCGATGATCGCCAAGCTCATCGTGCACGGCAAGGACCGCCATGACGCGATTGCCAAGATGCGCGAGGCGCTCAACGGCTTCGTCATCCGCGGCATCAGCTCCAACATCCCCTTCCAGGCGGCGCTGCTGGCCCACCCGCGTTTTGTGGCGGGCGATTTCAACACCGGCTTCATCGCCGAGCACTATGGCAAGGGCTTTTCCTCCGAGGACGTGCCGCACGAGGATCCGAGTTTCCTGATCGCACTGGCGGCGTTCGTGCGCCGCAAATCGCGCGAACGCGCGTCGGGCATTTCCGGCCAGTTGCCGGGCTATGCCGTGGAGGCCGGCCGCGACTACGTGGTCATCACGCTCTCGGCGGACGGCCAGCATGTACACACCCCGGTGCACGTGGACGAGTTCGTCGGCGAGACCGGCCGGGCCCGCGTGCGTGTGAAGGACAGGAGCTACGAGATCTGCAGCACCTCGCGCCTGAACGACATCATCATCGCCGGCACGGTGGATGGCCGGCCCTTCGTCACGCAGGTCGAGCGTGGCACGCTGAAGAACCCGCTGGCCCTGCGCCTGCAGCACAACGGCACGCTGATCGAAGCGCTGGTGATCTCGCCGCGCATGGCCGAGCTGCACAAGCTCATGCCCTACAAGGCCCCGCCGGACATGAGCCGTTACGTGCTCTCGCCCATGCCGGGCCTGCTGGTGGACGTGGCCGTGCAGCCGGGCCAGAAGGTACAGGCCGGCGAGCGCGTGGCCGTGATCGAGGCCATGAAGATGGAGAACGTGCTGTTCGCGGCGGCTGACGGCGTGGTGGCCAAGGTGCTCGCCGGCAAGGGTGAAAGCCTGACCGTTGATCAACCCATCGTCGAGTTCGAGGCATGAGTACCAGACCCTTCAGGGTGCTGGGCATCCAGCAGATTGCCATCGGCGGGCCCGACAAGACCCGGCTGCGCCAGCTCTGGGTCGAGATGCTGGGCCTGGAGGTCACGGGCACCTTCCGCAGCGAGCGCGAGAACGTGGACGAGGACATCTGCGCCATGGGGCAGGGGGCTTACAAGGTCGAGGTCGACCTGATGCAGCCGCTGGACCCGGACAAGAAGCCGGCCGTGCACGCCACGCCGCTCAACCATGTGGGCCTGTGGATCGACGACCTGCCCCGGGCCGTCGAATGGCTGACAGCCCAGGGCGTGCGCTTTGCACCCGGCGGCATCCGCAAGGGCGCCGCGGGCCACGACATCTGCTTCCTGCACCCGAAATCGAACGACGAGTTCCCCATTGCCGGCGAGGGCGTGCTGATCGAGCTCGTGCAGGCGCCGCCCGAGGTGATCGCGGCGCTTTCTTGATAGGGGCAAACCCGCTAGGGGGTCGACCGGCGGATTCACTATACTGAATACCGTAGGGGGGACCTTCATTTCCGGCCTCGCGGGCCGATGTATCGGAATGGGGGGCCCCCTCTTCCTTTACCGACCCTTCGATGCATCCAATCAAACAACTGCTGGGGCCCGGCGCGTGGCTCATGCGGCGCCTGACGCTGGCCCCGAAACTGGCGCTGCTGGTGCTCGTCATGCTGGCGGCCTTCGCCGCGCTCGAGCTCATCGGGCCCGTGACTGGCGGCATCGTGCTGGCGGTGCTGCTCTATCTGACGCTGGCCTTCTATATCAGCTTCATGTCCGACCTGCGGCGCGTGATGCGTTTCATGGAGCAGACCGCGCACGGCAACCTGCGCGACAGGCTCGAGGTGCGCGGGCGGGACGAGATTGCTGAAATGGCGGTGGCCATGCAGGGCATGGTGGGCAGCCTGTCGGCCATGGTGGCCAGCATCCGGAGCAATTCGGCGCTGGTGGCGCATGCCGGGCAGAGCCTGGCGGCGGGCAACCGCGAGCTGTCGGACCGCACCGAGCAGCAGGCGGCCAACCTGGAGCAGACCTCAGCCAGCGTGCAGGAGCTGGCCGGCACCGTGCAGCAGACTGCGCAGACCACCCAGCAGGCCAGCGGCCAGGCCATACGCGTGCGCGACGAGGCCGACCGCGGCGCCCAGGGCATGGCGCAGGCCGTGCAGTCGGTCGAGGCCATCCAGAGCAGCGCGCAGCGCATGAACGAGATCATCGGCGTGATCGACAGCCTGGCGTTCCAGACCAACATCCTGGCGCTCAATGCCGCCGTCGAAGCCGCACGCGCCGGCGAGGCCGGGCGCGGCTTCGCCGTGGTGGCGGCCGAGGTGCGCTCGCTGGCCCAGCGCTCGGCCGAGTCGGCCAGGGAGATCCGCCAGCTCATCGGCGCCTCGTCCAGCCAGGTGGCCACCAGCGTGGCGCAGATCCGCGGTGCGGGCGGCAGCATCGGCGAGATCGTCACCGGCATCCGCGGGGTGGCCGACACCATGTCGCACATCTCGGTCTCGAGCGCGGAGCAGAGCACCTCGCTGAGCGAGATCACGGCGGCCGTGCGCCAGCTTGACGAGATCACCCAGCGCAATGCCGCCATGGTGGAGCGTGCGGTGGAGCAGGCGGTCAAGCTCGAGCAGCGTGCGTCGACGCTGGCGCAGGCCGTGGAGGCCTTCCGCCTGCAGCAGGGCACGGCCGACGAGGCGCTGGCCCTGGTCCAGCGCGCCATTGCCTTTCGCCAGCAGAGCGGGCGCGACGGTTTCCTGCGCGGCCTGACCGATCCTGCCCAGGGTTTCCACGACCGCGACATGTACGTCTTCGCGCTCGACCGCGACGGCCGCTACGTGGCCTTCGGTGGCAACCCGGCCAAGGTGGGCACGCGCGTGCAGGACATCCCGGGCATCGACGGCCAGGGCCTGCTCGATGCCATCGTGACGCAAGCCGAGCACGAGCCGGGCTGGGTGGAGTACGACATCACCAACCCGGCCACGGGCGCGGTGCAGACCAAGATGTCCTACGTGCAGCAGGTCGACGACGTCTACGTCGGCTGCGGCGTCTACAAGAACCTGGTGGCCGCCTGAGGCTTCAGGCGCGGCCCTCCCGGCGTGCGCGGGCCCGCTCCAGCGCCGCTTCGATCACCGCGCGCTTGCGGTCCAGCACCGCCGGGTCGGTGTGTTGCGAGTGGGCGGCCAGGTCGGCCAGCTTCAGCCTGGCCTTGGCCTGCAACCGTTCTTCGTTCTCCGTCCTGTCGCGCTGCTGGCGCAGCACATGGAAGGCATATCGGCCACGCGCCAGGTCGGCCTGCGGCTGCGACCAGGAGGCCCAGCCGGTGCGCTCGCCGCTGATGTTCTCCATGCGTATGCAGTCCACCGGGCAGACGGGGATGCACAGCTCGCAGCCGGTGCAGTAAGGCTCGATCACGGTGTGCATGCGCTTGTTGCCGCCGAGGATGGCATCGGTCGGGCAGGCCTTGAGGCAAAGCGTGCAGCCTATGCACCAGTCCTCGTCGATCACGGCCACGGTCAGCGGGCCTTCGATGCCGAATTCGGGGTTCAGCGGCAGCGGGGCCTGGCCGGTCAGCGTGGCCAGGCGAGCCACGCCTTCGGCACCTCCAGGCGGGCACTGGTTGATGGCGGCCTCACCGCCGGCGATGGCCTGCGCATAGCCCGCGCAATCCGGGTAGCCGCAGCGGGTGCACTGGGTCTGGGGCAGGGCGTCGAGGATCTGGGCGGCGGTGGCAGGCATGGCAGGGCGCGGAACGTGCCCCGATTATCCCGGCTCAGGCGGCAGACCTGGCCGGCTTCTTCGGGCTGCCGGCCTTGAGCGGCGTGTTGTGCTGCAGGATGAAGTCCCTGACCGCCGGGTAGACGATCTCGCGCCAGCGCCGGCCCGAGAAGATGCCATAGTGGCCGGCACCCTTGGCCTCCAGGTGCTGCTGGCGGGACCGGGGCACGCCGCTGCAGATGACGTGCACGGCCTCGGTCTGGCCCGAGCCCGAGATGTCGTCGAGCTCCCCCTCGACCGAGAGCAGGGCCGTGGTGGTGATGTCCTGCGGGCGCACGCGCTCGAGCTGCCCGTCCTCGCCCCGGACGTCCCAGGTGCCCTGCACCAGACTGAAGTCCTGGAACACGGTCTTGATGGTTTCCAGGTAGTAGTGGGCGTCCATGTCGAGCACGGCGTTGTACTCGTCGTAGAACTGGCGGTGCGCCTCCGCGCTGGTGTCGTCGCCCTTGATCAGGTGCTGGAAATAGTCGTAATGGCTCTTCGCATGGTGGTCGGGGTTCATGGCCACGAAGCCCGCATGCTGCAGGAAGCCGGGATAGACCTTGCGCCCTGCGCCGGGGAAGTTGCTGGGCACGCGGTAGATCACGTTGTGCTCGAACCAGCTGTGGCTCTTGGTCATGGCCAGGTTGTTCACGGCCGTGGGCGACTTGCGTGCGTCGATCGGGCCGCCCATCATGGTCATGGTCAGGGGCGTCTTCTCGCCGCGGCTGGCCATCAGCGACACGGCGGCCAGCACGGGCACCGTGGGCTGGCACACGCTCATGACGTGGCAGTTGCCGTATTCCTTCTGCAGGTGGCGGATGAACTCCTGCACGTAGTTCACATAGGTGTCCAGGTGGAACTCACCCTGCGACAGAGGCACCATGCGCGCGTTCTTCCAGTCGGTGATGTAGACCTTGTGGTCCTTGAGCAGGGTGCGCACGGTGTCGCGCAGCAGCGTGGCGTAGTGGCCCGACAGCGGCGCCACGACCAGCACCACGGGCTGGGTCTTGAGTTTGGTCAGGGTGGCCGGATCGTCGGAGAAGCGCTTGAAGCGGCGCAGTTCGCAAAAGGGCTTGTCGATCTCCACGCGCTCGTGGATGGCCACGTTGACGCCGTCCACGGCCACGGTGCGGATGCCGAATTCGGGCTTCTCGTAATCCTTGCCCAGCCGGTGCAGCAGGGCATAACCGGCCGCCATGCGCTGGGCATGGGGCAGGTGGGCCAGCGGCGACAGCGGGTTGTTGAAGGCCTTGGCCGTGGCCTGGGCCAGATCGGCAAAGGGCTCCATCAGGGAGCGCTGGGTTTCGTAGAGCTGGTACAGCATGGGGGCCTCGCTTTCAGCGGATTGCTGCGGTGCAATATAGCAGCAACACGGGCTCGCAGTCTGGGGAATAACACCTAATCCACCGCCTGCCACGTCGATGGCGACAATCGGGGTATGTTTTCATCTTCTCTCCAGGCCAGTGTGCGCCTGCCGGTGCTGTTCGTCGGCCACGGCAGCCCGATGAACGTGATCGAGCCCGACAATGCCTTCCGCGCGCAGTGGGCGGCCCTGGGGGCGGCCTTCGGCAGCGGGGTGGGGGCGCGCTGGCCCAGGCCGCAGCTCATCCTGTGCATCTCGGCCCACTGGCTTACGCGTGGCTGGTGGCTCACCGGGATGGCGCAGCCGCGCACCATCCACGATTTCGGCGGTTTCCCGCGTGAATTGTTCGAACAGCAGTACCCCGCGCCCGGCGCGCCCGCGCTGGCGCAGGCCCTGGCGACCGGGCTGCGCGAGCCCGGCAGCGACGCCTCCCTGGGCGTGGACCTGTCCGAGTGGGGCCTGGACCATGGCTGCTGGGGCGTGCTCAAGCCCATGTTCCCGCACGCCGACATCCCGGTGGTCCAGCTCAGCATGGACTATGCGCGGCCGGCGACCGAGCACTACGCCCTGGGGCAGCAACTGCAGGGCCTGCGCGAGCGCGGGGTGCTGATCGTGGCCAGCGGCAACATCGTGCACAACCTGCGCACCATCCAGCGCAGTGCCCGCGACGACCAGGCCTATGACTGGGCTCTCGACTTCGACCACCGGATCGCGGTGCTGATCGCCGAGGGCCGGCTCGACGCCCTGGCCGGTTTCCAGCAGCTGCCCGGGGCCGCGCTGGCGCATCCGGGCCACGAGCATTTCCTGCCGCTGCTCTATGCGGCTGGGGCGGTTCATCCGGATGACACGCCGGGCTTCTTCAACGAGAAGTTCCAGGGTGCCTCGATCTCCATGCGCTCGGTGGTCTGGGCGTAGCGTCGGGACCACGCCGGGGGCCTGGCGGGCGACATTTCCGCGCGACATTGACAAATGCCAAGTGGCGAGCCGGGCTGCGTCCGTAAGCTTGTGTAAGCCGACGACAATTTGTCGCTGGCCACTCAAACAACACAAGAGGACACAATGAATCGAATCCTGAAAGCGCTGCTCCTTTGCCTGGGGCTGCTGGCCGTGGGGGTCCAGGCCCGTGAGGTCCAGGGCATCCAGTACGCGGAACGCATCGATCTGGCGGGCAGCGGGCTGCTGCTCAATGGTGCCGGCACCCGGTACAAGGCCGTCTTCAAGGTCTACACGGCCGGCCTGTATCTCGGTCGCAAGGCCGGCAACGCGGCCGAGGCGGTGGCAGCGCCGGGCCCCAAGCGCCTGACGCTGACCTTCCTGCGCGAGATCAGCTCGGAGGAACTGGGACGTCTCTTCATCCGGGGCATCAAGGCCAACACGCCGAACGAGGAATACACGCGCATCGTCGGCAGCGTGATGCGCATGAGCCAGATCTTCTACGAAGCGCGCAAGATGAAGGTGGGTGAGGTCATCAACATGGACTGGATCCCGGGCAAGGGCACGGTCATCAGCATCCGCGATGTGCCGGTGGGCGAACCCTTCCCCGAGCCCGAGTTCTACGGTGCCCTGCTGGGCATCTGGCTCGGGCGTGATCCTGCCGACTGGCAGCTCAAGGACGCCCTGCTGGGCCAGGCGCCGCGCTGAGCCGTTTGCCCTTCAGACGAGCGAGCGCACGAGCAGGCTGCTGCCGGTGAGCAGCAGCACGCCGTGCAGCAGCTGCAGGAAGCGCCGCTTGTCCAGCCGCAGGCTGACGTGGTGGCCGATGTACAGGCCCAGCGCCACGGCGGGCAGCAGGCACAGCACGAGCCACAGCAGCTGCGGCTCCAGCAGCCGGCCGGCCAGCAGGAACAGGGCCACGCGCACCACCGAGCTGAACATCAGCACCGCGGTCTGCGTGGCGCGGATCTGCTGCACGTCGTCCAGGCGGCGCAGCAGGTAGAGCGAATAGACCCAGCCGCCGGCGCCGAACAGCGCACTGAACACGCCGCCCACGCTGCCGTACCACCAGGCCCAGCGCGGCGACAGCACGGTCCTGGGGGCTCGCATCGGCCGCAGGCCATTGAGCGCGTACAGCACCACGAAGCCGCCCAGCAGCGGCATCAGCAACTGCACCGGCAGGGAGAACAGCAGCCAGGCCCCCAGCGCACTGCCGGCCAGCAGCGCCGGCACGAGGCGCCAGAGCTCGCGCCGTGCCACATGCTCGCTCAGGCGCCAGCCGTTGGACCAGGACGCCACCATGTCGGTCAGGGCCAGCGTGGGCACGACCGTCGAGACCGGCAGCAGGTGCGCCAGCAGCGGCGCACTGACCAGCGTGGAGCCGAAGCCGACCAGGCCGAAGACCACGTAGGCCACGGTGATCACGGGCTCGGCAAAGAGCAGGGTCTGGAGATCGGGCATGGGGACTACTGTAAGCGGCGTAGCAGATGCTATCGTGCTACCCCTGTCAGATCAGCCTGGAATACGCCCCATGAACCCCTACCGTCCCCGCAAGATCGGTCTCGCCCTGGGCAGCGGCTCGGCGCGTGGCTGGGCGCATATCGGTGCCATCCGCGCGCTTGAGCGTGTGGGCATTGCGCCCGACATCGTCTGCGGCACGTCCATCGGTGCCCTGGTGGGGGCCGCCTATGCGGCCGGCGAGATCGATCGCCTGGAGCCCTGGGTCAGGAGCCTGACCTGGCAGTCCGTGCTCGGCCTGATGGACTTCAAGATGGGCGGCGGCCTGATCGAGGGCGGCAAGCTGGTGGATTTCTTCCGTTCCCGCTTCGACGACCAGGGCATCGAGCGGCTGGGCAAGACCTACGCCTGTGTGGCCACCGAGCTCTACACCGGGCGCGAGGTCTGGCTGCGCGAGGGCCCCGTGATCGATGCCGTGCGCGCCTCGATCGCCCTGCCCGGGCTGTTCACGCCCTCGCAGCAGGACGGACGGCTGCTGGTGGACGGTGGCCTGGTCAATCCGGTGCCGGTTTCGCTGTGCCGGGCCCTGGGCGCGGACGTGGTGATCGCCGTGGACCTGAACTGGAACCTGATCGGGCAGCGCAACCGCATCGCCAGCCAGGCCCGTGAAGCCGAGGCCGAGGCGGGGCCCGGGCTGCCAACGCCCTCCGGAAGCGGGGGCCTGCTCGACGCCCTGCTGGCCAAGTTCCGGCCCGCACCGCGCACGGCAGCCGGCCCGGGCGAGGCTCAGGAGCGGCCATCCATGCTGGACGTGCTGAGCACCAGCCTGAACATCATGCAGATGCGCATCACGCAAAGCCGGCTGGCCGGCGAACCGGCCGATGTGGTGGTCCGCCCGCGACTCAACGACGTGGCCGCCATGGACTACCACCTGGCGGCACCCGCCATCGCCGAGGGCGAGCGCGCCGTCGAACTGGCGCTGCCGCAGATCCGAGACGTGCTGGGTGCCGCATGACCCTGCAGTACCTGGACTTCGACGACAGCGAGGACGGGCACGGCCACGGCACGTTCGAGGCCATGGCCTCGGTGCCCAGCGCACGCCTGCCGGCCCTGCAGGCCGAGATTGCGCAGGTGCTGGATTGGGCGCATGCGAACTTTCCCGGCCAGCGTGCGCCGCTTGAGGAGGGCGGGGAGTGGGATTACCAGCTCGACAGCCAGCAGGAATGGGTCGTGCCGGAAACGCTGGACTACGACGAGGCGACGCGGCAGTTCCGGCGCCAGCCGGGTGCGCCCGGCGAGCCCCGGCATGTGGTGAGCCTGGCGCTGAGCGGCAGCGCACAGTTCTGCGAGGCGCTGCGCGCGCGTTTCGGCCTCTGAGCGGCGGGCCGTTCAGGTCATGGACTGGGGGTCCTCGATGATCTTCTGGTAGACCATGCTCTTGAGCAGCATCTGGTCATGGGCCGGCAGGTCGACGAACTCGAGGCCGAAATGCACGAGCGATGTCCCGCTCTGCTGCAGCCGCTCGTCGCTCAGCACGGCGCGCACCACGGCCTGCACGTTCAGGGTGTTTTCGATGTCGTGCAGGCGCAGGCGGAAGCCCAGGGTGAGGCGATCGCCTTCCTGGGCCAGGTTGCGCGGTCCGTCGAGGAGTGCGCCATTGGCGCTCAGGTTGGAGATCACCCCGGTCAGCTCCTGCCCCTGGGCCCGCGGACTGCGCACACTGGCGCTGATCTTGGTGCGCACACGCGGCGCCTTGCGGATCACGGTGCCCTGCACGCTGGCGGGAAAGGCCAGATGCAGGTAGTTGTAGGGGACGCGGCAGACCCGCAGGACATCGCAGGCAAAGGCGAAGGCGTTCTGGCCGGAAAAGGCGCGCAGGACCAGGCTGTCGCCCTCGGCCAGTGGCAGGGTGCTGCCCTGGCTGGTCCTGGGGGCGGTGATCAGCAGGCTGTGCCCCTGCAGATGGCCGATCAGGCGCACGAAGCAACGCTCGGAACTCATGCGGGCCGGAGGCTGCACCTGCAGGCGACTGCCGACCTTGAGGTTCATGGCCTCGAAGGGGAAGTCGCCCGGCGCGGCGGTCGCCGCCGCAGGGACTGCGGTATCGGCGTCCCGGTCCTCCGCGTCCAGGGGCAGCCCGCTGGCAGGAAAGTCGGATTCGGCGCGGTCGCTGCTCATGGTCGTGCTGGGTTCGGTCCGTTCGGTGGCGCACCTGCTGGGTGTCTGCCGGGCATGATAAGGGCAGGGCGGAGATCCGGCCGCCCCGCCGGCCAGCAAAAAAGCCGCCCGCAGGCGGCTTTTCTCACGGACAGCAGGGTTTACATCACCTTGGCGATGGCCTGGCAGACGTAGTCGATGTTCTTGCTGTTGAGCGCGGCCACGCACATGCGGCCGGTGTCGGTGCCGTAGACGCCGAACTCGGTGCGCAGGCGCACCATCTGGTCCTTGCTCAGGCCCGAGTAGCTGAACATGCCGATCTGCTGGGTGATGAAGCTCATGTCCTGCTTGACACCGGCGGCCTTCAGGCCGTCGACCAGCTTCTGGCGCATGGCCTTGATGCGCACGCGCATCTCGCCCAGCTCCTTCTCCCACAGGGCGCGCAGCTCGGGGTTGTTCAGCACGGCGGCCACCACGGCGCCACCGTGGGTGGGCGGGTTGCTGTAGTTCGTGCGGATCACGATCTTGAGCTGGCTCAGCACGCGGTCGGCTTCTTCCTTGCTCTCGCACAGCACCGACAGGGCGCCGACGCGCTCGCCGTACAGGCTGAAGCTCTTGGAGAAGCTGGTGGAGACGAAGAACACCAGGCCGGCGGCGACGAACTTGCCGATCACGGCGCCGTCTTCGGCGATGCCGTTGCCGAAGCCCTGGTAGGCCATGTCGAGGAAGGCGACCAGGTTCTTGCTCTTGATGGCGGCGATCACCTGGTCCCACTGGGCCGGCGTGATGTCGTAGCCTGTCGGGTTGTGGCAGCAGGCGTGCAGCAGGATGATGGTGCCGGCCGGGGCGGCCTGGATGTCGGCCAGCATGCCGGCGAAATCGACGCCGCGCTTGGCCGCGTCGTAGTAGCGGTAGCTGCCGACCTCGAAGCCGGCGTTGCTGAACAGGGCGCGGTGGTTTTCCCAGCTCGGGTCGGAGATCAGCACCTTGGCCGTGGGGTTCAGGCGCTTGAGGAAGTCGGCGCCGATCTTCAGGCCGCCGGTGCCGCCAATGCCCTGCACGGTGGCGACGCGGCCGCTCTTGACGGGTTCGCTGTCGGCGCCGAAGACCAGGCCCTTGACGGCGGCGTCATAGGCGGCGATGCCGTCGATGGGCAGGTAGCCGCGCGCGGTGGGCTTGTCCATCATGGCCTTCTCGGCGGCCTGCACGCACTGCAGCAGGGGCAGCTTGCCGTTGTCGTCGAAATACACGCCGACGCCGAGGTTGACCTTGTTGGGGTTGGGGTCGGCGTTGAACTGCTCGTTCAGACCCAGGATGGGGTCGCGCGGGGCCATTTCGACGGCGGAGAACATGGACATGACGGTTCCTTGATGCAGAGTAGTTGGGAGAGGTCTGGTCATCCCGGCGGCAGCCGCTTGCGGGATGGCGTATTCTTGCTGGCTGGGCGCAATTTTAGCGGCCCGCGACAGCCCGGCCGGGCCCCATCAATCAGCTCTCCATGTCAGACGTATCAGACGCCCCCATAGCCGAGCCCGGCACCCTCGATGGCGCGCCACAGGGGCGCTTCGTCACCTTTCCCGGCTCCCCCTTCGAGCTCTACCAGCCCTATCCACCGGCGGGCGACCAGCCCGAGGCGATCGACCGGCTGGTGGAGGGGGTGGAGAATGGCGAGGTCTACCAGACCCTGCTGGGCGTGACCGGCTCGGGCAAGACCTACACCATGGCCAACGTGATCGCCCGCCTGGGGCGCCCGGCCATCGTGTTCGCGCCCAACAAGACGCTGGCGGCCCAGCTCTACAGCGAGTTCCGCGAGTTCTTCCCGCGCAATGCGGTGGAATACTTCGTCAGCTACTACGACTATTACCAGCCCGAGGCCTATGTGCCGCAGCGCGACCTGTTCATCGAGAAGGACAGCGCCATCAACGAGCACATCGAGCAGATGCGCCTGTCCTGCACCAAGAGCGTGCTCGAGCGGCGCGACGTGGTCATCGTGGCCACGGTCTCGGCCATCTACGGCATCGGCAAGCCCGAGGCCTACCACCAGATGGTCATGACCCTGCGCGCCGGCGACCGCATGGGCCAGCGCGATGTGATCGCCCAGCTGGTGCGCATGCAGTACCAGCGCAACGACATGGAGTTCGGGCGCGGCAAGTTCCGCGTGCGCGGCGACACCATCGATGTCTTTCCGGCCGAGCATTCCGAGCTGGCCCTGCGCATCGAGCTCTTCGATGACGAGATCGAGAGCCTGCAGCTCTTCGACCCGCTGACCGGCCGCATCCGCCAGAAGATCCCGCGCTTCACGGTCTATCCGAGCAGCCATTACGTGACCCCGCGCGAGCAGGTGCTCCATGCCGTGGAGACCATCAAGGTGGAACTGGCCGAGCGCCTGAAGGAGCTGGTGGGCATGGGCAAGCTGGTGGAGGCCCAGCGCCTGGAGCAGCGCACCCGCTTCGACCTGGAGATGCTCTCCGAGGTGGGTCACTGCAAGGGCATCGAGAACTACACCCGGCACCTCAGCGGCGCCGCCCCGGGCGAGCCGCCGCCCACGCTGACCGACTATTTGCCGAAGGACGCGCTGATGTTCCTGGACGAGAGCCATGTGCTCATCGGCCAGTTCGGCGGCATGTACAACGGCGACCGCGCCCGCAAGACCACGCTGGTGGAATACGGCTTCCGCCTGCCCAGCGCGCTGGACAACCGGCCGCTGAAGTTCGAGGAGTTCGAGACCAAGATGCGCCAGGCGGTGTTCGTCTCGGCCACGCCGGGTAACTGGGAAAACGAGCATGCCGGCGCCGTGGTGGAGCAGGTGGTGCGCCCCACCGGCCTGGTAGACCCGGAAGTGGAGGTGCGCCCGGCCACGCACCAGGTGGACGACGTGCTGCAGGAGATCCGCATCCGCGTCGAGAAGCACGAGCGCGTGCTCATCACTACCCTGACCAAACGCATGGCCGAGCAGCTGACCGACTACCTGACGGACAACGGCGTCAAGGTGCGTTACCTGCACAGCGATGTGGACACGGTGGAGCGGGTCGAGATCATCCGAGACCTGCGCCTGGGCGCCTTCGACGTGCTGGTGGGCATCAACCTGCTGCGCGAGGGCCTGGACATCCCCGAGGTCTCGCTGGTGGCCATCCTGGATGCCGACAAGGAAGGCTTCCTGCGTTCCGAGCGCTCGCTGATCCAGACCATCGGCCGGGCGGCGCGCAACCTCAACGGCAAGGCCATCCTGTATGCCGACCGGGTGACGGATTCGATGGCCCGGGCCATCGGCGAGACCGAGCGCCGCCGGGCCAAGCAGATCGCCCACAACGAGGCCCACGGCATCACGCCGCGCGCCATCGTCAAGCAGGTGCGCGACCTGATCGACGGTGTCTACAGCGAGAAGGCCGGCCGCGAGGCCGAGCGCCTGGAGCAGGAGGCCCTGGCGCGGGCCCAGGTCGAGGAGATGAGCGAGAAGGACATCGCGCGCGAGGTCAGGCGGCTGGAAAAGCAGATGCTGGAGCACGCCCGCAACTTGGAGTTCGAGCAGGCCGCCCGGGTCCGCGATCAGCTCAACCTCCTCAAGGCGCGCGCCTTCGGCGCCGCCGTGCCCGACCACCCGCCCGAGCTGGCCGCGGGCGCGCCGGCGCGCTAAGCCCCGGCCGGGAATTCCCGGTTTTCCCGAGCGCGGCAGTCGGCTTCTCTGCTATACTTGACGCAATTACTCGGAAAAGGAGTCTGCCATGCGTCTTACCACCAAAGGCCGGTTTGCGGTCACCGCGATGATTGACCTGGCCCTGCGCCAGAGCAACGGCCCCGTGACCCTGGCGGCGATCAGCCAGCGCCAGCAGATCTCTCTCTCCTATCTCGAGCAGCTGTTCGGCAAGCTGCGCCGGCACGAGCTGGTCGAGTCCACCCGCGGCCCGGGCGGCGGCTACACCCTGGCGCGCAAGGCGGCGGACATCACCGTGGCCGACATCATCCTGTCCGTGGACGAACCCATCGATGCCACCCAGTGCGGCGGCAAGGAAAACTGCCTGGGCGACGGTGGCCGCTGCATGACGCACGAGTTGTGGGCTTCGCTGAACACCCGCATGGTCGAGTTCCTGGATTCGGTGACCCTGCAGAAGCTGGTGGACGACCAGCTCGCCAAGGGCATCACCATCGAGGACAAGCCGGCCGTCAAGCGTGCCATCTCCAGCACCCCGGTCGTCAAGCCGGTGCGCGTGAACGCCCCCAATTCGGTGTTTGCCCTGGGCAATGCCTTCTCCAAGAGCTGATCCTTTCTGTTGACTGTTTGAGACATCGAAGAGCCTGTATGGACATGACCCCGCATTTCCCGATCTACATGGACTACGGCGCCACCACGCCCTGTGACCCGCGTGTGGTGGACGCCATGATTCCCTGGTTGCGCGAACACTTCGGCAACCCGGCCTCGCGCAGCCATGCCTGGGGCTGGGAGGCCGAGGAGGCCGTCGAGAAGGCGCGCGGTCACGTGGCCGACCTGATCGGTGCCGACCCGCGCGAGATCGTCTGGACCTCCGGTGCCACCGAATCCAACAACCTGGCGCTCAAGGGCGCGGCGCACTTCTACCAGGGCAAGGGCAAGCACCTGATCACGGTGAAGACCGAGCACAAGGCCGTGCTCGACACCACGCGCGAACTGGAGCGCCAGGGCTTCGAGGTCACCTACCTCGACGTGCAGGAAGACGGCCTGCTCGATCTGGACAAGCTCAAAGGGGCCATCCGCCCCGACACCATCCTGATCAGCGTGATGTTCGTGAACAACGAGATCGGCGTGATCCAGGACATTCCGGCCATCGGGGCCCTGTGCCGCGAGAAGGGCATCCTCTTCCATGTCGACGCGGCGCAGGCCACCGGCAAGGTCGAGATCGACCTCAAGACGCTGCCGGTCGACCTGATGAGCCTGGCCTCGCACAAGACCTATGGGCCCAAGGGCATCGGCGCGCTCTACGTGCGCCGCAAGCCGCGCGTGCGCCTGGAGGCCCAGATGCACGGTGGCGGCCACGAGCGCGGCATGCGCTCGGGCACGTTGCCGACCCACCAGTGCGTGGGCATGGGCGAGGCCTTCCGCATCGCCAAGGCCGAGATGGCGCAGGACCTGGCCAAGGCCCGCAAGCTGCAACAGCGGCTGCTCGACGGCCTCAAGGACGTGGAGCAGGTGTTCGTCAACGGCAGCCTGGACAAGCGCGTGCCGCACAACCTGAACATGAGCTTCAACTTCGTCGAGGGCGAGTCGCTCATCATGGGCATCAAGGGCCTGGCGGTGTCGTCCGGTTCGGCCTGCACCTCGGCCAGCCTGGAGCCCAGCTACGTGTTGCGGGCCCTCGGCCGCAGCGACGAACTGGCGCACAGCAGCCTGCGCATGACCATCGGCCGTTTCACGACCGAGGAGGAGATCGATTACGCGATTTCGACCATCAAGCTCAACGTGGCCAAGCTGCGCGAGCTGAGCCCGCTCTGGGAGATGTTCCAGGAAGGCATCGACCTGAGCACCATTCAATGGGCCGCCCACTGAGGGGCGGCTTGCAGGAGCAAAACCATGGCATACAGTGAAAAAGTCATCGACCATTACGAACATCCGCGCAACGTCGGCTCCTTCGACAAGGGCGACGACACGGTCGGCACCGGCATGGTGGGCGCACCGGCCTGCGGCGACGTGATGAAGCTGCAGATCAAGGTCAACCCGGCGACGGGGGTCATCGAGGATGCGCGCTTCAAGACCTACGGCTGCGGTTCGGCCATTGCCTCGAGCTCGCTGGTGACCGAATGGGTCAAGGGCAAGACCCTGGACGAAGCCTCGGCGCTCAAGAACAGCCAGATCGCCGAGGAACTGGCGCTGCCGCCGGTGAAGATCCACTGCTCGATCCTGGCCGAGGACGCGATCAAGGCCGCCGTCGAAGACTACAAGAAGAAACACGCGAACTAAGGTCACCCGCGAGGCACCTGCGGTGCCTCCTCTCCAGGGTGGGACGCCCGGTCCGGCGTAGCCGGTTTCCCGGGGGCCCAGGACTGGTGACGCATGGGTGTATGGGAAGAAAGACAGAAATGGCAGTGACCCTGACTGAAGCCGCGGCCCGGCACGTGACCCGCTATCTCAGCAAGCGTGGCAAGGGCGTGGGCGTGCGCCTGGGCGTCAAGACTACCGGCTGCTCCGGCCTGGCCTACAAGCTCGAGTACGTGGACGAGGTGGCTCCCGAGGACATCGTGTTCGAGGGACACGGGGTCAAGGTGCTGATCGACCCCAAGAGCCTTTCCTACATCGATGGAACCGAACTCGACTACGTGCGCGAGGGCTTGAACGAGGGCTTCAAGTTCAACAATCCGAATGAGCGCGACCGCTGCGGTTGCGGCGAGTCGTTCCGGGTGTAAAGCGACGGCGTGGCGTGACGTCCCTGCAATCGAACGACTTCGAACTCTTCGGCCTGCCGCAGCAGTTTGCGCAGGACCGCGGCGCCATCGATGCGCGCTGGAAGGATCTGCAGCGCGAGGCGCATCCCGACAAATTCGCCGCCCAGGGCGCGGCGGCACAGCGCGTGGCCATGCAGTGGTCGGTGCGCATCAACGAGGCCTACCAGCGCCTGAAAGATCCGCTAAGACGCGCGGCCTACCTGTGCGAGTTGCACGGCGCGCCGGTCAACGCCGAGAACAACACCGCCATGCCGGCCGAGTTCCTGATGCAGCAGATGGCATGGCGTGAGGCGCTGGACGAAGCCGGCGACGCCGGGGCGCTCGACGCCCTGAGCGACGAGGTGAGCCGCCAGAGGCGCGAGGTGCTGCAGCACTGCGGGCAGCTGCTGGATGTGGCACACGATTACCCGGGCGCCGTGGCACAGGTCAGGGCGCTGATGTTCATCGAGCGTTTTGCGCAGGACATCGAAGCCCGCTACGAGATCATGGAGAACGGGCAGGGGTGACAATCCCGGCCTGGAAACGAACCGAACGACGATGGCACTGCTGCAGATTTCCGAACCCGGACAGACTCCCGACCCGCACCAGCGGCGCATTGCCGTGGGCATCGACCTGGGTACCACCCATTCCCTGGTGGCCGCGGTGCGCCATGGCGTGGCCGAATGCCTGCCGGACGCGCAGGGCCGTGTGATCCTGCCCTCCGTGGTGCGCTACCTGCCGGGCGGCGGCCGTCAGATCGGCCTCGAGGCGCTGGCGCATCAGACCGCGGACCCCGGCAACACCATCGCCTCCGTCAAGCGCCTCATGGGCCGTAGCCTGGCCGACATCACCAACGCCGCCAAGCTGCCCTACGCCCTGGTCGACGTCCCCGGCATGGTGCGCGTGCGCACCATCGCCGGCGAGAAGACCCCGGTCGAGGTGAGTGCCGAGATCCTGGCCACCCTGCGCTACCGTGCCGAGGACACCTTCAATGACGACCTGTACGGTGCCGTCATCACGGTGCCGGCGTACTTTGACGACGCCCAGCGCCAGGCCACCAAGGATGCCGCGCAGCTCGCCGGCCTCAACGTCCTGCGCCTGATCAACGAGCCTACCGCGGCAGCCATCGCCTACGGCCTGGACAACGCCAGCGAGGGCATCTACGCGGTCTACGACCTCGGCGGCGGCACCTTCGACATCTCCATCCTGCGCCTGTCCAAGGGCGTGTTCGAGGTCATCGCCACCGGCGGCGACTCGGCCCTGGGCGGCGACGACTATGACCGTGCCCTGGCCGACTGGATGCTGGCCGAAACGGGCCTGGCGGCCGACACGCCCGAAGACCAGGCCCGGCTGATGGCCGAGGCCCGTTCGGCCAAGGAGGCGCTCTCGGATGAGGAGATCGTGACGGCCGAACTGGAGCTCTCCGGCGGCGCCGTGGATCTGTCGCTCAACCGCGACCAGTTCGAGGCCTGCACGGCTGCGCTGACCGCGCGCACCATGAGCGCCGTGCGCAAGGTGCTGCGCGATGCCAGGCTTTCGGTGGACGAAGTGCAGGGCGTGGTCATGGTGGGTGGCTCCACGCGCATGCCGGTGATCCGCCGCACCGTGGGCGAGTTCTTCGGCCGCGAGCCGCTGACCAACCTGAACCCGGACGAGGTCGTGGCCCTCGGAGCTGCCATCCAGGCCAACCAGCTGGCCGGCAACAACCCGGCCGGCGACCTGCTACTGCTCGATGTGATCCCGCTCTCGCTGGGCATCGAGACCATGGGTGGCCTGGTCGAGCGCATCGTGCCGCGCAACCAGACCATCCCCACCGCCATGGCGCAGGACTTCACCACCTACAAGGACGGCCAGACGGCATTGGCCCTGCACGTGGTGCAGGGCGAACGCGACCTGGTGGCCGACTGCCGCAGCCTGGCGCGGTTCGAATTGCGCGGCATTCCGCCCATGGCGGCCGGCGCCGCGCGCATCCGCGTGACCTTCACCATCGATGCCGACGGCCTGCTGCAGGTGTCGGCGCGTGAGCAGACCAGCGGTGTCGAGGCCCGCATCGACGTCAGGCCCTCCTATGGTCTGGGTGACGAGCAGATCGCGAAGATGCTGCAGGAGAGCTTCAGCACGGCGCAGGAGGACATGAAAGCCCGCGCGCTCGTGGAGGCCCGGGTCGAGGCCGAGCGCATGCTCATGGCCACGCGCAGCGCCCTGGCCGCCGACGGTGACCTGCTCTCCGGCGAGGAGCGTCGTGCCATCGACGGCCTGATGGCCGCGCTGGAGGCCCTGCGCACGCAGGACGACGCGGCTGCCATCGATGCCGGCACCGAGGCCCTGGCCAAGGGCACTGAGGCCTTTGCTGCCCTGCGCATGAACCGCGGCATCCAGCAGGCCCTGGCCGGCAAGAACATCGAGACCGTCTGAGACGAACCCCCACCGAGCAAACGCATGCCTGTCATCAAGATCCTGCCCCATCCCGAGTACTGCCCGCAGGGCGCCCAGATCAGCGCGCCGGCCGGCACCTCGATCTGCGAGGCCATGCTGGACAACGACATCAACATCGAGCACGCCTGCGACATGAGCTGCGCCTGCACGACCTGCCACGTCATCGTGCGTGAAGGCTACAACTCGCTCAACGAGCCCGACGAGAACGAGGAAGACCTGCTCGACCGCGCCTGGGGCCTGGAGCCGCAGTCGCGCCTGAGCTGCCAGGCCATCCTGGCACAGCAGGATGTGGTGGTGGAGATCCCCAAGTACTCCATCAACCACGCCAAGGAAAACCACTAGGGCCTGCGCCGATGGCGCATCGTGGACAGCCCCCGCGCGGGGCTGTCCTGCTATGAAGACGGTCTGCAGGCCGCTATGATCCAGACCATGCGCCAGATCGTTCTCGACACCGAAACCACGGGCCTGTCCGCCGAAGGCGGCGACCGCATCATCGAAATCGGCTGCGTGGAGCTGTACAACCGCAAGCTCACCGGCAACAACCTGCACTTCTACCTGAACCCGGATCGCGACAGTCACGAGGACGCGCTGCGGGTGCACGGCATCAGCAACGAGTTCCTGCGTGACAAGCCCAGGTTCTCCGAGGTGGCCGAGGAGATTCTGGCCTACCTTCAGGGCGCCGAAATCATCATCCACAACGCGGCCTTCGATGTCGGCTTCCTCAACAAGGAACTCGAGCTGATCGGCAAGCCGCCGTTTCGCCAGTTCGTGGCCCAGGTCACCGACACCCTGGCCATGGCCAAGGAGATGTTTCCGGGCAAGCGCAACTCCCTGGACGCCCTGTGCGACCGGCTCGGCGTCGACAACTCGGGGCGCACGCTGCACGGCGCACTGCTGGACGCCGAACTGCTGGCCGATGTCTACATCAACCTCACGCGCGGCCAGGACGCGCTGCTGATCGACGTGGCCGATGCCGGCGTGGCCGTGGGCGGGTTCGAGCGCGTGGACCTCAGCGCATTCCAGCTACCCGTGCTGCAGGCCACCGAGTCCGAAGTGGCGGCCCACGAGGACCTGCTGGCCCAGCTCGACAAGGCCAGCGGCGGCAAGACCGTCTGGCGCGCCCTGGGCTGAAGAGCGCGTCAGAACTTGTGGCATAATGCTGGTTTTCCTGAAGACGCGAATGCAACGCGCACGGATTCAGGGCGATTAGCTCAGCGGTAGAGCACTGCATTCACACTGCAGGGGTCACATGTTCGATCCATGTATCGCCCACCAACACTGGCACGCCAGTGCCCCGAAGCCCGCAGTCCCCTGAGACTGCGGGCTTTTTCTTTGCCCGTGTCGGCGTCAGTGCGGTGGTGGCAGCGGCTGGCCCAGCATGCGGGCCCACAGCCAGGGCAGCGCGCGTTCCAGCTCGGGGCGCGTTCCACGCGCCAGTGCGGTCTGCGCCCCCGCATCAGGGCCCTGCGCCGGGCCGATGTCGAAGGTGAAGCTGAACGTGGGGGTCTGGCCCATGCGCAGGTCACTGAGGTGGGCCCGGCCGTCCACGGCACGCATGGCTACCAGGCCCTTGGCAAAGCGGTTCAGGCGCTCGAAGGCGGGCGTTCCTGCATAGGCCTGCAGCAGCGCAGCATCCCGGTCGTGCTGCTGCCACGAGGGCTCGCGTCGTTCGTCGAGCAGTGAATAGAAACCCTCGTGGTAGTGCGTGGGCGTCGTCGCCACGATGCGCCAGAGCACGCTGTTGAAGGCCGTGGGCGTGACCAGTAGGGCCTGGGCCTGCACGCCCTGGCCCGCCAGCGAGTCCCGGGCCAGATCGCCCACGTGCTGCTGCACCGCCACGCCCCAGGCGAGGTAGGCGGTGCTCAGACCCAGCCCGATGGCATTGGCCCGCAGCGCCCGCACGGGCTGGCGCCGCCAGGCCAGGGCCAGCAGCAGGCACAGCAGCAGGGGCAGGGTGTAGAGCGGGTCGATGATGAAGATGCTGCCGACGCCGAACGGATGGTCGGTGAAGGGTAGTGCGAGCTGCGTACCGTAGACCGTCATGGCGTCGAGCAGCGTATGCGTGATCAGCACCAGCCAGACGGCCAGCCACCAGCGCCGCCAGTGGTCCCATTCGCCATGCAGGCGGGCGATGCCGGCACCGATCAGCGGAGCCGCCAGGCTCAGCCACGCCAGTGCGTGGCTTTCGGCCCGGTGCAGGGTCATGTTCAGCAGGGCATCGCCGTGGTCGACCACCACATCCAGATCGGGCAGGGTGCCCAGCACCGCACCCCAGGCGGCGGCCCGCGGCAGCGCCGTGCGCCGGCCCATCACGGCGACCCCGACCGCTGCCCCCAGCGTGATCTGCGAGAGCGAATCCATGCGCCGATGATGTCAGAGCGGGCCCGCCTTCGTGGGCCGTGGGGTCATGCCCCCCGCTCAGAGTGCCAGGACGATGGGGAACTGGGCCTGCAGGCCGTCGCGGCCCGGCACGAAGGGCACGGTCAGCGCTGCGCGCTCTTCGTCGCTGCGCAGGCGTTGCCAGAGAAAGTCGCGCGCATTGTGCGGGTCACCGGCCACGTACAGCTGGGTGGTCAGCAGCGCGCGCTCGCCGAGCCGGACCTTGACGTGAATGTGCGGCGTGCGGCTGCCGTAGGGCACCGGGCGCAGCGTGCGGAAGCGGTAGCGTCCGTCGCGGTCGACCGCCACCCGGCCGTAGCCCTGGAAGGCCGGGTCGGCGCGGCCATCCTCTGCAGGATGGTGGTAGCGCCCCTGGTGGTCGCACTGCCAGATCTCGACCTGTGCGCCCCGAACGGGGACGCCGCTGGAATCCGTCACCACACCCTCCACCCAGGCCGGTGTACCCTGCGTGTAGTCGAGGTGGCCGTTGCGCAGGAGGTCGGCATCGGTGTCGTCGGGCAGGTCCAGCGGGTAGAACGGGCCTTCGGTCTGCGCCGGCGTCGGGCGCAGGCGGCCCGCCGCCGGCCGGGCCAGCGCGGGGGTGAGCCAGGCCGGTGCGGCCAGGGCCGACGCCAGGCCCAGGTGCACCAGATGGCGTCGTCGGGGGTAAGCGGGGCGGGGCATGGTGTGGCTCCTTGTCGGACGGACTCTACTGCAGTCGGGCGGGGTTTGAAAAACCCCTGTACGAGTATTAGACTCATCAGTCTAGTAAGATCCGCCGTCCTGCTGCAGCCGCAGCCACGCCCTTCCTCCACCCAGACGCACCGGCATGACCGCAGACACACGAGAGCGCATCCGCAGCGCGGCGCTGGATGAATTCTGTGACAAGGGTTACGGTGCCTGCGTCGATGACATCGCGCGCCGCGCCGGAGTGGTCAAGCAGACGCTCTACCACCACTACGGCAGCAAGGATCGCCTGTTCCGCGAGGTGCTCAATGGCCTGGTCGAGGAGCTGCTGATCGACCTCGAGCGCCAGGGTGGCTCGCTGCGCGAGAACCTGCTGCGCTTTGCCCAGGCCTACCGTAACCGCATCCTGGGCGAGCAGGGCCTGGCGCTGCACCGCATGATGGTGGCCGAGTCGCCGCGCTTTCCCGAACTCTCGGCGGCGGTCTTCGAGGCCGGCAACCTGCTGGTCTCGCACGGGCTGGTTCAGTTGCTGCGCGATGCCATGGCCCGCGGCGAACTGCGTACCGACGATCCGGAATTCGTGGCCGACATGCTGCTGAGCATGCTGGCCGGTCAGGAGCACAACCGCCGGCTGCTGGGCCTGACGACGCCGGGCCATCCGGGCGGCTGGCCCATGGAGCAGACCATCGACTGCTTTCTGCGCGCCTTTGCCCCGCCGCCATCATCCGAACGTGTCCAAGGAAAGAAGAAATGAAACACCATCCCCACCGTTCCCTCCTGGCTGCGGCCGTGCTGGCCGTGCTGCTCAGCGCCTGCGGCAAGTCCGAGGCGCCCAAGGGCGCGCCGCCCGCCGGTGCCACGCCGCCGCCGCCCGAGGTGGCCGTGGTCGAGGCGCGTCTGGGCGAGGCGCTGCTGACCAAGGATCTGCCCGGGCGCGTGCAGGCCTGGCGTACGGCCCAGGTCCGGGCCCGGGTCGAAGGCATCGTCGAGCAGCGCCACTTCGTCGAGGGCTCGGACGTGCGGGCCGGCATGCCGCTGTACCAGATCGATGCGCGCACCTACCGCACCACGCAGGCCGCGGCCCGGGCCGATGTGGACGCGGCGCGCGCCGTGGTCAACCGCTACCGGCCGCTGGCCGAGATGAAGGCCGTGAGCCAGCAGGAGCTCGACACCGCCGAGGCGCGCCTGCGCCAGGCCGAGGCCGCGCTGGCCCGCGCCCAGCTCGACCTGGAGAACACCACCGTGCCGGCCCCGATCTCGGGCCGCATCGGCCGCTCGCTGGTGACCGAAGGGGCGCTGGTCGGGCGCGGCGAGGCCACCCAACTGGCGACCATCGAGCAGATCGACCCGATCTACGTGAACTTCACCCAGAGTAGCTCCGAGCTGCTGGCGCTGCGCGAGGCCATCGCCAGCGGCCGCTGGCGCAAGGCCGACACCCAGCGCATGGAGCTGCTGCTGGAGGACGGCAGCGTCTATGCCCAGCCGGGCAAGCTGCTGTTCTCGGATCTGGCCGTCGATCCCAATACCGGGGCGGTCTCGATGCGCGCGCAGTTCCCGAATCCGAAGAAGGAGCTGCTGCCGGGCATGTTCGTGCGCGTGCGCTACGCCCAGGCCCGGGCCGACCAGCTCGTGTCGCTGCCGCAGCGCGCGGTGCAGATGTCGCCGGCCGGGGCCTCGGTGCTGGTGGTCGACGCCGAGGGCAAGGTGGTGCCGCGTCCCGTGAAGCTCGGCGGCATGAGCGGCAGCAGCTGGACCATCACCAGCGGCCTGTCCGGCGGCGAGCAGGTGATTGTCGAGGGCCACATGAAGGCCCGCCCGGGCAGCGTGGTCCGCACCGTGCTCTGGGTCCCGGCCGCCGGCCCGGCAGCGGCCCCCGCAGCGCAGGGGAAGTAAGCCATGTTCGCACGCTATTTCATCGACCGCCCGGTCTTCGCCTGGGTGATCGCCCTGGTGATCCTGCTGGCCGGCGCGCTCGCGCTGCGCCAGCTGCCCGTGGCGCAGTACCCCGAGGTGGCGCCGCCGGCGCTGGCCATCAACGTGACCTACCCCGGGGCCTCGGCCAAGGTGGTGGAGGACACCGTGGTGGCGCTGATCGAGCAGGAGCTCAACGGCATCGAGAACCTGCTCTACATGGACTCGGCGTCGGAGCAGGGCACCGGCACCATCAACCTGACCTTCCGCACCGGCACCAACATCGAGATCGCCGCGGTCGAGACCCAGAACCGGATCAAGCGCGTCGAGTCGCGCCTGCCCGACGAGGTGCGCCGCCTGGGCGTGAACGTCACCAAGACGCGGCGCAACTTCCTGATGTTCATCGCGCTGTACTCGCCGGACAAGAGTCTGCGCCAGGTGGACCTGGCCAGCTATGCCGCGGCCAGCGTGCTCGACGACCTGCGCCGCGTGCCGGGTGTGGGCGAGGCGCAGCTGTTCGGATCGGAGTATTCGATGCGGCTGTGGGTCGATCCCGACAGGCTCGCGGCCTACCGGCTGAGTCCGGGCGACGTGACGCAGGCCGTGCGCGCCCAGAACGTGCTGCTGGCCGTGGGCGAGGTCAACCAGCCGCCGGCGCCCAGCGGCATGGAGTACGCCGCCACCGTGATCACGCGCGGGCGCCTGGCCACGCCCGAGGAGTTCGGCGCCGTGGTGGTGCGTGCCCAGCCCGACGGTTCCGTGGTGCGCGTGCGCGACGTGGCCCGGGTGGAGCTCGGCGCGCAGGACTATTCCATCTTCGCGCGTCTCGACGGCCAGCCCTCGGCGGCCGTCGGCATCAAGGTCGCCCCCGGGGCGAACGCGCTGGACACGGCCAAGGCCGTGCGCGCGCGCATGGAGGAGATCTCGCGCTTCTTCCCTGCCGGCATCGCCTGGGAGGTGCCCTACGACACCACGCCCTTCATCGACATCTCGATCAGCGAGGTGATCAAGACGCTGCTCGAGGCGGTGCTGCTGGTGTTCATCGTGATGTACCTCTTCCTCGAGAATTTCCGCGCCACGCTGATCCCCACCATCGTGGTGCCGGTCTCGCTCGTGGGCGCGGCGCTGGGCCTGTACGCGCTGGGCTATTCGATCAACGTGCTGACGCTGTTCGCCATGGTGCTGGCCATCGGCATCGTGGTGGACGACGCCATCGTCGTGGTGGAGAACGTCGAACGCATCATGAGCGAGGAGCACCTGCCGCCGCGCGAGGCCACCCACAAGGCCATGGGCCAGATCGTGGGTGCCATCATCGGCATCACGGTGGTGCTCTCGGCGGTGTTCATACCCATGGCCTTCTTCTCGGGCTCGGTGGGGGCGATCTACCGCCAGTTTGCCGTCACGCTGGTGCTGACCATGCTGTTCTCCGCCCTGATGGCGCTGACGCTGACGCCCGCGCTGTGCGCCACGCTGCTCAAGCACCAGCCCGGCGGCCATGACGTGCTGCCCAGCACGGGTTTCTTCGGCTGGTTCAACCGCGGCTTCGCCGCCACCACGCGCGGCTACGTGCGCAGCGTGAGGAACATGCTGGGGCGCCCCGGGCGCTGGCTCATCGTCTACGGTGCGATCGTGCTGGCCGCAGTCTGGATGTTCAGCAAGCTGCCCGGCAGCTTCCTGCCGGAGGAAGACCAGGGCTACTTCATCAATCTGGTGCAGTTGCCGCCCGGGGCCACGCAGGAGCGCACGGTGCAGGTGATCAGCGAGGTCGAGCAGTACTTCCTCAAGCAGCCCGAGGTGGCGCACACCATCGGCGTGGTCGGCTTCTCCTTCTTCGGCCGCGGCCAGAACGCCGGCCTGATCTTCGTGCGCCTCAAGGACTGGGACGAGCGCCAGGGTCCCGGCAGCAGCGCGAAGGCCGTGATCCAGCGTGCCAACGGCGTGCTGTTCGGCCTCAAGCAGGCCTTCATCTTCAGCATCAACCCGCCGGCGATTCCTGAGCTGGCGGCCGTGGGCGGCTTCGACTTCCGCCTGCAGGACCGCGGCGGCCTGGGCCGGGAGAAGCTGGCCGAGGCGCAGGCCCTGGCCATGCAGATGGCCGCCGCCAACCCGGCGCTGGCCGGTGTGCGCGTCGAAGGCCAGCCGCCCGGCCCGCAGCTGCTGCTGCAGGTCGACCGCGAGAAGGCCCAGGCCCTGGGCGTGGACATCGCCGCGCTCAACGAGACGCTGCAGACCCTGTTCGGCACCGCCTACATCAACGACTTCGAACGCCAGGGCCGCATCCTGCGCGTGCAGATGCAGGCCGATCCGCAGGTGCGCACCAGTCCGGAGGCCATGCTGCGCGTGCAGGTGCGCAACCGCAACGGGGGCATGGTTTCCCTGGCCGAGATCGTCAAGCCGCTGTGGATCGTGGGTGCGCCCAAGCTGGACCGCTACAACGGCGTGCCCTCGGTCAAGCTCTCGGGCAACCCGGGCCCGGGGCGCAGCACCGGCGAGGCCATGCAGGCCATGACCGAGATCGCCGGGCAGCTGCCTGCGGGCGTGGGCTACCAGTGGTCCGGGACCTCCTACGAGGAAAGCCTCTCGGGCTCACAGGCGCCGCTGCTGTTCGCGATCTCGCTGATCGTGGTGTTCCTGTGCCTGGCCGCGCTGTACGAAAGCTGGTCCATCCCGTTCTCGGTGATGCTGGTGGTGCCGCTGGGCATCTTCGGTGCACTGCTGGCCGTGTACCTGCGCGGTCTGCCCAATGACGTGTATTTCAAGGTCGGCCTGATCGCCATCATCGGCCTGTCCTCGAAGAATGCGATCCTGATCATCGAGTTCGCGCGCACGCTGCAGGACAAGGGCATGGAACTCAGGGAAGCCATCCTGGAGGCCTGCCGCCTGCGCCTGCGCCCCATCCTCATGACCTCGATCGCCTTCATCGTCGGCGTGCTGCCGCTGGCCATCTCCAGCGGGGCCGGCGCGCAGAGCCGGCACGCCATCGGTACCGGCGTGATCGGTGGCATGCTCGCGGCCACGGTGCTGGCCGTGTTCCTGGTGCCGGTGTTCTATCTGGTCGTCAGCCGCCTCTTCCCGGGGCACAGGCGCGGCGGCGGTGCCACGGCCGGGGAGGCGCATCATGACTAAGTCCTTCATGCCCGCCGTGCTGGCCGCTGCATTGCTGGCCGGCTGTTCCCTGACGCCGGACTACGAGCGCCCGGCCGCGCCGGTGCCCACCGCCTGGCCTGACGACGCGCGCAGCAGCGGCGCGCGCAGCCTGCGCGGCCTGGACTGGAATGCCTTCTTCCCGGACGAGCGCCTGCGAGCGCTGATCACCCTGGCGCTGGCGCACAACCGCGACCTGCGCATCGCCACGGCCCGCGTGGCCGAGGCGCGCGCGCTCTACGGCATCCAGCGTGCTGACCGCCTGCCTTCGGTGGCGGCGGGGCTGTCGCAGTCGGCGGCGCGCACGCCGGCGGATCTCTCGCCCGCCGGGGTGTCCACGGTCAGCCGGCGCGTGGACGCCAACGTCAGCCTGCTGCCCTTCGAACTCGACTTCTGGGGCCGCGTGGCCAGTCTGGGCGAGGCCGCGCAGGCCTCCTACCTGGCGACGGAGCACGCGCAGCAGGCCTTCCGCCTCTCGCTGGTGGCCAGCGTGGCCGATGCCTACCTGGCCGAACTCGAGGCGGCCGAGCGCCTGGTGCTGGCCCGCGAGACGCAGGCGTCACGGGCACGCACGCGCGAGCTCGTGGACCGGCGCCGTGCCGCCGGCCTGGCCGGCGACATGGACTACCTGCAGGCCGACGCCGCCTTCGAGGGCGCGCGCGCCGAGGTGGCGGCGCTGACGCGCCAGTACGCCGCAGCCCGCAACTACCTTCAGGCATTGGTCGGGACCGGGCCCGTCGGGCTGCCGCCGGGGCGCACGCTGGCCGAGCAGGGCCTGCCGCAGGACCTGCAGGCCGAGCTGCCCTCGGAGGTGCTGGTGCACCGTCCCGACATCCTGGCCGCCGAGCAGCGGCTGCGCGCTGCCAATGCCAATATCGGCGCCGCACGGGCGGCCTTCTTCCCGCGCATCACGCTGACCGCGGCCGTGGGCACTGCCAGCCGCGAGCTCGACGGCCTGTTCGAAGGCGGCAGCCGGGCCTGGACCTTCGCCCCCAGCCTGAGCCTGCCGATCTTCAACCACGGCCGCAACCGCGCCAGCCTGGACCTGGCCGAGGTGCGCCGGGACATCGCCGTGGCCGAGTACGAGCGCGCCATCCAGCAGGCCTTCCGCGAGGTGGCCGACCTGCTGGCTGCGCGCGAGCAGCTGGCCGAGCAGCAGCAGGCGTTGCAGGCGCAGGAGCGCGCCCAGCAGCGCGCCAGCGACATCGCCGAGGCCCGCTACAACCAGGGCGTGGGCAGCTTCCTCGAGGTGCTCGACGCGCAGCGCCAGCTGTTTGCCGTGCGCCAGACCCTGCTGCAGGTGCGCCGCGCGCTGTGGTCGTCCTCCGCTCAGCTCTACAAGGCCCTGGGCGGCGCCCAGGGCTGAGCCGCGGCTCGCGTATGCTCCGGGCCTGATCATCGAGAGGAGGGCCGGGTCGTGGAGCAGGTGGATGCCGTGGTGGTGGGGGCCGGCGTGGTCGGCCTGGCGGTGGCCCGCGCGCTCGCGCTCGCCGGGCGCGAGGTGCTGGTGCTCGAAGCCACGCAGGCCATCGGCACCCAGACCAGCTCGCGCAACAGCGAGGTCGTCCACGCCGGCATCTACTACCCGCAGGGCTCGCTCAAGGCACGCCTGTGCGTGCAGGGCAGGCAGATGCTGTACGACTACTGCGCCGGGCGCGGCATCGGCCACCGGCGCTGCGGCAAGCTCATCGTGGCCACGTCGGAAGAACAGATTGGCCAGCTGCAGGGCATCGTGACCAAGGCCGCGGCCAATGGGGTCGGCGACCTGGTGCTGCTCACGCGCGAGCAGGCCCGTGCGCTGGAGCCGGCGCTCGAGTGCGTGGCCGCTGTGCATTCACCCAGCACCGGCATCGTCGACAGCCACGGCCTGATGCTGGCACTGCAGGGCGACCTGGAGAACGCCGGCGGCATGGTGGCCTTCAATTCGCCGCTGGCGACCGCGCGCGTGACCCCGCAGGGCATCGAGCTGGAGGCGCACGACGGCACGCAGCTGCGCGCGCGTGCGGTGGTCAATGCGGCCGGTGTGCACGCGCCCACGCTGGCGCGCCGCTTCGAGGGCCTCGACGCGCGTCACATTCCCGGTGAGTACTATGCCAAGGGCAATTACTTCACGCTCGCGGGGCGCTCGCCCTTTGCCCGCCTGATCTACCCCGTGCCCGAGGCGGCCGGCCTGGGGGTGCACCTCACGGTCGACCTCGGCGGCCAGGCCCGTTTCGGCCCCGACGTGCAGTGGGTGGACTCGGCCGACGATCTGGTGGTCGATCCCGCGCGCGGCGACGCCTTCTACGCCGAGGTGCGCAAATACTGGCCGGCGCTGCCAGACGGTGCCCTGCAGGCCGGCTACGCGGGCATCCGGCCCAAGATCAGCGGCCCGGGCGAGGCCGCGCGCGACTTCGTGATCCAGGGGCCGGCCGAGCACCGCGTGCCCGGCCTGGTCAACCTGTTCGGCATCGAGTCCCCGGGGCTGACGAGCAGCCTGGCGATCAGCGCGATGGTCGCCGGTCTGCTATCGAATCCGTAGCGGTTTTCAAGTCTCAGGCGCGGCGGTTCCTGATCGCCAGCGCCGCTTCCTTCACCAGCTCCGGTCCCCGGTAGATCAGACCGGTGTAGATCTGCACCAGGTCGGCCCCGGCCTCGATCTTGCTCACGGCATCGGCCGCGCTCAGGATGCCGCCCACGCCGATGATGGGGTAGCCCGGGCCCAGCGCGGCGCGCAGCTGGCGGATGACGCGGTTGCTCGGCTCCAGCACGGGTGCGCCCGAGAGACCGCCGGCCTCCCCGGCATGGGGCAGGCCCTGCACCGCGTCGCGGCTGAGTGTGGTGTTGGTGGCGATCACGCCGTCCATGCCGTGGCGCTGCAGCGTGGCGGCGATCACCTGGACCTGCGCCTCGTCCAGGTCCGGTGCGATCTTCACGAAGACGGGCACGTGTCTGCCGTGCTGCTGTGCCAGCTGCCCGCGCTTGGCGGCAATGGCGCCGAGCAGGGCGTCGAGCGCCTCGTCGCTCTGCAGCGCGCGCAGGTTCTTGGTGTTGGGGCTGGAGATGTTGATGGTGACGTAGTCGGCGTGCGGGTAGACGCCGGCCAGGCCGATGAGGTAGTCATCGGTGGCCTTTTCAATCGGCGTGGCGGCGTTCTTGCCGATGTTCAGGCCCAGCAGCAGCGGGGCGCCGGCCTTCTTGCGGAAAGTGGCGCGCTGCACGTTGGCCAGGAAGGCCTCCAGCCCGTCGTTGTTGAAGCCCATGCGGTTGATCAGCGCATTCGCGGCGGGCAGGCGGAACATGCGCGGCTTGGGGTTGCCGGGCTGGGCCAGGGGCGTGACGGTGCCGACCTCGACGAAGCCGAAGCCCATGGCGCCCAGGCCGTCGATGCAGCGCGCGTTCTTGTCCAGGCCGGCGGCCATGCCGACGCGGTTCGGAAAGTTCAGCCCGGCGAGGGTGACCGGGTCGTCGACCCGGGCCGCGCTGTAGGTGCAGGCCAGGGGCGTGTTCTGCGTGCGTGCCAGCAGGTCGATGGTCACGTCGTGGGCGGCCTCGGGATCGAGGCGGAAGAGGACGGCGCGGGAGAGGGCGTAGGGGATCAGGGACATCGCATAATTCCGGTGTTGCCATAATTGTCCCAGATCATTCCTTCACCTTATAGATAGAGCGAGACATGCTGACTCAAGACGAACTCAAGGCTCTGGTGGGCCAGGCGGCCCTCCAGTACGTGGTCCCCGGCGAAATTGTCGGCGTCGGGACCGGCTCCACGGTCAACAAGTTCATCGATGCCCTGGCATCCATGAAAGACGAGATCAAAGGCGCCGTCTCGAGCTCGGTGGCCAGCACCGAGCGCCTGCTGGCGCTGGGGATCCCGGTCTTCGGGGCCAACGAGGTGGCCGAGATTTCGGTCTACATCGACGGTGCCGACGAGATCGACGGCCAGGGCTGCATGATCAAGGGCGGCGGTGCGGCGCTGACGCGCGAGAAGATCGTGGCCGCCCAGTCGCGCCGCTTCGTCTGCATTGCCGACGAGTCCAAGCAGGTGGCCGTGCTGGGCAAGTTTCCGCTGCCGGTGGAAGTGATTCCCATGGCCACGCAGCGCATCGTGCGCCAGTTCGCCGCGCTCGGCGGTACGGCCCGGGTGCGCATGAAGGGCGCCGAGCCCCTGGTGACCGACAACGGCCAGCACATCCTGGACGTCACGGGCCTGCAGATCCGCGAGCCGCTGGCCTTCGAATCCGCGGTCAACCAGTGGCCGGGCGTGGTCACGGTGGGTGTCTTCGCCCACCAGCGTGCCCAGGTCTGCCTGCTGGGCACGGCCAGCGGCGTGAAGACACTGACGTACTGAGCGCGGAACTACGGAGAAACAACAAGGGGCCTCACGGCCCCTTGTTTCGTTGGCGGATCAGAAGACGATGCCGCCCGGGTTGTCGGCCGACGGTGCCGGCGGCGGTGGGACGGCCGCGGGGGCCGGCTCCGCAGCTTCAGGTGCAGCCGGGGCCGCAGAGGCGGCTTCCGCCAAGGGGACCAGCGGGGCGGGGGGCGGATTGCGGTAACCCGAAGGCAGGCGCGAGGACGCGGGATAGCCGGCCGCATCCAGGTACTGGGTCCATTCGGCGTTCGAATAGCCCCGCAGGCGCTGGCCGCCGATGGTCAGGGCCGGGACCGTGACGTTGCCATTGAGGCGCTGCAGTGCCTCCACGTCCATGGGCGTCTTGATGGTCCGTTCGGTGAAAGGCACGCCACGCAGCAGCAACATGCTGCGCCCGGCGTTGCACGGCTCGCAGTCATCGCCGGTGTAGAGCGTGACCGGGTAGCGGCTGACAATCTGGCGCAACTCGAAGGGCAGGCCGCCGGCGCTGCTGTCCTCGGCCGGGGCGCGCCCCCCGGGTCCCAGCGGCGTGGTCTTCTCGCTGCCCACGGGCGGGCGGTCGGAGAAGGTGACCCGGCCATCGGGGCTGACGATGCGGTAGATGGTCTGGGCTGCCGACAGGGCCGGCAGCAGCGCCAGCAGGGCAGAGGCTGCAAGGACCTGGACCCGGCGAGAACTGGAGTTCTGTTTCATGGAAACATTATTGCCTATAAGTTCGCCATGCCCTGGTGCCGCAGCAGGGCATCGAGGCTGGGCTCGCGCCCACGGAAGGCCTTGAACGACTCGATGGCCGGACGGCTGCCGCCGGCTTCCAGGATGGCTTGCCGGTATTTTCGCCCGGTTTCCACGCTTGGCAAACCGGTGTTACCCGCGGTTTCCTCGAAGGCGGCATAGGCGTCGGCGCTGAGCACCTCGGCCCATTTGTAGCTGTAGTAGCCGGCCGCGTAACCGCCCGCAAAGATGTGGCTGAAGGTGTGGGCGGTGCGGCTCCAGGCCGGCGGCTGCAGTACGGCCACCTCGGCGCGCACCAGGTCGAGCAGCGGCAGGAAGTCCTGCGCCGGGTCGTGCTCGGTGTGCAGCAGCATGTCGAAGAGGGCGAACTCGATCTGGCGCAGGGTCTGCAGGCCGCTCTGGAAGTTCTTCGCTGCCAGCATCTTGTCGAACAGCGCGCGCGGCAGCGGCTCGCCGGTCTGGACGTGCGCCGTCATGTGCCGGAGCACGTCCCATTCCCAGCAGAAGTTCTCCATGAACTGGCTGGGCAGTTCCACCGCGTCCCATTCCACACCGCTGATGCCAGAGACGTCGCGCTCGTTGACCTGGGTCAGCAGGTGGTGCAGGCCGTGGCCGAATTCATGGAAAAGGGTGATGACGTCGTCGTGCGTCAGCAGCGGCGGCTTGCCAGCCACGCCCTCGGCGAAGTTGCAGACCAGGTGGGCGACCGGCATCTGCAGCTGCCCGTTGTCCGGGCGCAGCCAGCGCGAACGCACGTCGTCCATCCAGGCGCCGCCGCGCTTGCCCGGGCGGGCGGGCTGGTCCAGGTAGAACTGGCCCACGAGGTGGCCATCCCGCTCGATGCGGTAGAACTCCACGGCAGGGTGCCAGACGGGCGCCGCGTCGCGGCGGATGGACACCTCGAACAGGGTCTCAACAATCTTGAACAGGCCGGCGATGACGCGCGGCGCCGTGAAGTACTGCTTGACCTCCTGCTCGCTGAAGGCGTAGCGGGACTCCTTCAGCCGCTCCGAGATGTAGGGCCAGTCCCAGGGTTGCGGGTCCGCGATACCCAGCTCGTCTTTCGCATAGGCGCGCAGGTCGGCCACGTCCTGCTCGGCGTAGGGCCGTGCCCTGGTCGCCAGGTCGCGCAGGAAGCGCACCACCTGCTCGGGAGATTCAGCCATCTTCGGCACCACCGAAACCTCGCCGAAATTCAGGTAGCCCAGCAGTTTTGCCTCCTCCTGGCGCAGGGCCAGGATCTCGCGGATCAGGGCGCCGTTGTCGAACTTCTTCCCGTCACCTTCGGCCTGGTCGGAGGCGCGCGTGGTGTAGGCGCGGTAGAGCGTGTGGCGCAAGGCGCTGCTGCGGGCGAACTGCATGACCGGCAGGTAGCAGGGCATTTTCAGCGTGAGCTTGTAGCCCTCGCGGCCCTCGGCCTCGGCGGCCGCGCGGGCCGCGCCCTGGACGTCGGCAGGCACGCCTTCGAGTTCGGCGGCACTGGCGTAATAGGCCCAGTGGTCGGTGGCGTCCAGGGTGTTCTCGCTGAACTTCTGGCCCAGCTCGGCCTGGCGTTCCTGGATTTCGGCATAGCGCTGCCTGGCCGCGCCGCGCAGCTCGGCGCCACCGAGTACGAAGTTGCGCAGGGCATTCTGGTGCGCCTGGCGCTGCTCGGCGTTGAGCGTGGACGGGTCGATGGCCTTGTACCTGGCGTACAGCCGCTCGTCGGCGCCCAGCCGGGTCCAGAACTCGGTCACGCGAGGCAGGGCGGCGTTGTAGGCGGCACGCAGCTCGGGCGTATCGGCCACGCTGTTGAGATGGCTGACCGCGCCCCAGGCGCGGCCCAGCTTCTCGGTGGCGACATCCAGTTCACGGGCGATGGCCCCCCAGTCGGCCGGGAAGTCCGCCGCCGTGACGCGCTCCAGCGCGGCTTCGGATTCCTGCAGCAGGGCGTCGAGCGCCGGGGCCACGTGTTCCGGACGGATCTGGTCGAACAGGGGAAGGTCGGAAAAATCGAGCAGGGGATTGGTGGTCATGGTGCAAATGTTAAGGCCGGCGCTGGTTGCTTCAACCAGGCCGGCCATGGGAAATGCCTATGGGGGCGATCAGCCGGCGGCGCGTTCCGCGGCTTCCAGCGTGTTGACCAGCAGCATGGTGATGGTCATGGGGCCCACGCCACCGGGCACCGGCGTGATCCAGCCGGCCACCTCTTTCACGCGCTCGAAGTCCACGTCGCCGCAGAGCTTGCCCTCGTCGTTGCGGTTCATGCCCACGTCGATGACCACGGCCCCGGGCTTGACCATGTCGGCCGTGAGCACGTTGCGCTTGCCGACGGCAGCAACGATGACGTCGGCCTGCAGGGTCATGGCCCTGAGGTCCTTCGTGCCGCTGTGGCAGATGGTGACGGTGGCGTTCTGGCCCAGCAGCATCATGGCCATGGGCTTGCCCACGATGTTGGAGCGGCCGATGACCACGGCGTGCCTGCCCTTGAGGTCGTAGTGGATGCTCTCCAGCATCTTCATGCAGCCGTAGGGCGTGCAGGGCCAGAAGCCGGGTTGGCCCACCATGAGCGCACCGGCGCTGGCCACATGGAAACCATCCACGTCCTTGGCGGGAGAGATGGACTCGATGACCTTGTGGGCGTCGATGTGCGCCGGCAGCGGCAGCTGGACCAGGATGCCGTGGATGGACGGATCGTTGTTCAGCGCCTCGATGCGGGCCAGCAGCTGCGCCTCGGTCATGGCAGCGTCGTACTTCTCCAGCACCGAATGCAGGCCGCTGTCTTCACAGGCCTTGACCTTGTTGCGCACGTAGACCTGGGAGGCCGGGTTGTCGCCGACCAGGATCACGGCCAGACCCGGCGTGATGCCGCGTGCCTTGAGGGCGGCGGCGCGCCGGGCGACGTCGCCGCGCAGTTGCTTGGAAAGGGCGTTGCCGTCGATGAGTTGGGCAGTCATGTTCAGATTAAAGCGAAAACGCCCGCAGGGCGGGCGTCGGGGTTGGTGATGCGGGTGTCAGGCCTTGGCCGCCTGGCCGAGCGCGATCTTGAGCAGGTCGGCCACGGTGTTGGCGTTGAGCTTTTCCATGATGTTGGCGCGGTGCGCCTCCACTGTCTTGATGCTGATGCCCAGGTCGTCGGCGATCTGCTTGTTCAGGCGACCGGCGACGATGCGCTCGAGCACCTGGCTCTCGCGCAGCGTCAGCTTGGCCAGCAGTGCGTCGCGGCTGGCCGCCTGCTGGTGCACGCTGAAGGTGTCACGGGCGCGCCCCAGCATGCGCTCGACCAGGTCGACCAGCTGGTCTTCCTTGAAGGGCTTCTGGATGAAATCCATGGCACCTTTCTTCATGGTATCGACCGCCATGGGCACGTCGCCGTGGCCGGTGATGAAGACGATGGGCAGCGGGGAGTGGGCCTCGATCAGGCGGTTCTGCAACTCGAGCCCCGTCATGCCTTCCATGCGGATGTCGACGATCAGGCAGGCGACTTCGCGCGGATCGTAGCGGCTGAGGAAGGATTCAGCGGATTCGTAGCAGCGCACCCGGTAGTCCTTGCCTTCGAGCAGCCATTGCAGGGAATCGCGCACGGCTTCGTCGTCATCGACCACATAGACCGTGCCTTTTTTTGGAATCAGACTCATGCTTCAACCCGGGATTTTTTCTGCGTTCGGTTGCGACGGCGTGGGCACCTTCACATCCAGCGGCAGCCAGAAGGTGAAGCGGCACCCGGCCACGTCGGGGCCATTGTAGAGGTTCTCCGCGCGCATCCGGCCCTGGTGCGACTCGACGATGGAGCGGCACAAGCCCAGGCCGATGCCCAGACCCTCGGCCTTGGTGGTGTAGAAGGCTTCGTACATGCGTTCCATGAGCTCGGGGTCGATGCCACGGCCGGTGTCGGTCACGGTGAACTCGACCACCGGCCGGCCCTCGACCGTGGCCGGCAGCACGTGCAGTTCGACGCGGCGCATCTCGTTGGGCCGCCGGGCCTCGACGATGGACTCGGCGGCATTCTTGAGCAGGTTTACCAGCACCTGCTCGATCAGGATCGGGTCGACCATGATGGGCGGCAGGTCCGCCATGAAGTAGCTCAGGCGCACGTTGTAGCGGCGCAGCTCGATCTCGGCGAGTTCCACCGCCTCGCCGACCATCTCCGCCACCTCCGACAGCGTACGGTTGGGCTCGCTGCGCTTCACGAAAGCGCGGATGCGCTGGATAATCTGCCCCGCGCGCTGGGCCTGGCGGGCGGTCTTCTCCAGGGCGCCGAGCAGGTCCTCCTCGGAGATCTGCTTGGCCTTGATGCGCGAGACCATGCCGTTGCAGTAGTTGTTGATGGCCGTCAGCGGCTGGTTGAGTTCGTGCGCCACGCTGGAGGCCATCTCGCCCATGGTGATCAGGCGGCTGGCGGTCTGCGCGCGCTGGGCCTGCGCGGCAGCCTGTTCCTCGGCCAGGCGGCGTGGCGTGATGTCGGTGGCGATCACCATCTGCGCCAGCCGTCCGTCCACCCAGGTGAGGTAGCGCGTGCGCACCTCGAGCCACTTTTCCAACTCCTCGACGTAGACCTCGGCGTTCTCGGCCTCGATGTCGGGCAGGTTGCCCGTGGGCATGCCGACGAAGGAGTCCACGCTGTCGTGGCCGTCGTCGCTGGCCACGCGCGGCGGCATGCCCGCCTGCGTGGACAGGCGCACATGGCCGCTGCTCTGGTCGTGGAACCACAGGCGGTACATCTTGTTCGCGAACAGCAGCTCGTCCGTGCCCAGCGGGGCGACCGAGACCGATGCGTCCAGCGCGTCGAGCACGGTAGTGAAGCGTTCGTGGGCCGCGGCGAGCTGCTCGCGCACGCGGTTGGGCTCCGTGATGTCGGTGATGGCCGTCATCCAGCCGGTCTGCACCCCGCGTGCATCGATCAGCGGCGAGACGTAGATGCGGGCGTCGAAAAGGGTGCCGTTCTTGCGCTTGACGCGGACCTGGAAGCCGCCGGGTGTGATGCGGCCGCTGAGCTCGTCTTCGAGCCGGGCGATCAGCATCTCGCGGTCCTCCTCGGGCCAGTAGGGGAATGGCGCAGTCAGCCCGACGAGCTCCTGCTCGCTCCAGCCTGTCATCTGGCAGAAGGCCGCGTTGACATAGGTGATGCGCCCGTGCATGTCCAGCGCGCGCATGCCCGTGGGCATGGAGTTCTCCATGGCGCGGCGGAAATTGGTCTCCGCGACCAGGGCCTGCTGGGCCTGCATGCGCCGGCGGGTGTGGCGCCAGTTGCCGATCAGCATCCAGGCCGTCATGCCGCTGAGCGTCATCACCAGCCAGAAGAGGCCACTGCCGATCACGCCCAGCGAGGTGCGGTAGGCCTGGGCGCGCAGCACCAGGCCGTTGCCCACCGGCGAGACCGGCACCTCGTATTCGTTGGCCTGGCTGGCCCAGGGCACCAGCTGGGTGGCCGGGTTGCGGCGCGGGATCACGCTGCCGGCCAGCACTTCGCCGCGCGAGTCGCGCAGCGAGATGGCATAGCGTGCCGAGACCTCGGCCGGCACCCCGTAGCGGTAGAGCGTGTCCACCGAGTACTCGGCCAGCACCACGCCGGCAAACTGCGTGCGACTCTCCAGCGGCACGTGCAGCTCGAGCAGGTTGTTGCCGTCGGCGCTGGCGAGGCGCTGCACGTAGATGGGCTGCTTGAGCTCGCGCGCCAGAGCATAGGCGTTCTCGGTATCGGTCGGTTGCTGCGGTCCGGACTCGTTGCGCAGCAGGGTGGCCGTGAGGCTCTGGGCCAGGACGGTCTGGCCCGCACTGGCCCGGATGCGACGGCGCTCGTCCAGCCAGCTCAGGCCGACAAGTTCCGGGAACTGGTTGACCAGCAGGTTGGCCCGGCTGCGGAACTGCTCGGCGTCGATCTGCCGGCCCGAGATCTCCTGCGCCAGCTGGACCAGTTGCTCCTGGCGCTCCAGCAGCCGCAGTCGCATGCGCTGCTGTGCGTACTCGACATCGCGGCGCACGGCCTCCTGCTCGCGCTCCATCTCCTCGAGCCGCAGGTAGGCAAAGGCTGCGCCGATGGCCGCCACGAAGAGCATCACGGCCATCAGCGGCGCCAGCATGGCGTAGCGGTCCTGCCGGTGCGGCGCCTGGCCGCGCCACCACTGGCGCCAGCGCACTACTGCGGGGACGTCGCGCAGGGACGGGATCACGGCGGAGAGCTTGGAGATCAGACGGGTCAGCACAGGTGTGGAGTGTAGTGCGCCGGTTCTTGTGCGGGTTTGCTGTGATTCGCATTATGAAATTGAAAAGCACAGAATAAAATTACCTCAAAAATATGCGAAACTCGCGACTCGTTCTAAATTAGCTACAGGCCTAAACCTAGAGGAGCCCTGCATGTCAGCCCTACCCCAGAACCAGATGGGACCCGGCGCCAACGACGCCGACACCCAGGAAACCCGCGAGTGGATGGACGCGCTGGCGGCCGTGATCGAACAGGAGGGCCCGGAGCGCGCCCATTTCCTGCTCGAACAGCTGCTGGAGCACGCGCGGGAACACAGCATCGACATGCCGTTCTCGGCCACCACCGGTTATGTGAACACCATCGAGCCCGAGCAGGAGGCGCACAGCCCCGGCAACCTGGATCTCGAGGGCCGGCTGCGCGCCTACATGCGCTGGAACGCCATGGCCATGGTGGTCAAGGCCAACCGCCTCGATCCCGCGGATGGCGGGGACCTGGGCGGCCACATCAGCTCCTTCCAGTCGCTGGCCCACATGTTCGCGGCCGGCTTCAACCACTTCTGGCATGCCGACAACACCGATGAGGGCGGTACCCATGGCGGCGACCTGCTCTACATCCAGGGCCATTCCTCTCCCGGCATCTACGCCCGCGCCTTCCTTGAAGGCCGCATCACCGAGGAACAGATGCTGAACTTCCGTCAGGAAGTCGATGGCAAGGGCCTGCCGAGCTACCCGCACCCCAAGCTGATGCCAGGCTTCTGGCAGTTCCCCACGGTGTCCATGGGCCTGGGCCCGATCATGGCGATCTACCAGGCACGCTTCCTCAAGTACCTGCATGCCCGCGGCATCGCCGACACCAGCCAGCGCAAGGTCTGGGTTTTCTGCGGCGACGGCGAGATGGACGAACCCGAAAGCCTGGGCGCCATCGGCCTGGCCGCGCGCGAGAAGCTGGACAACCTGGTCTTCGTGGTCAACTGCAACCTGCAGCGCCTGGACGGTCCGGTGCGCGGCAACGGCAAGATCATCCAGGAGCTCGAGGGCGAGTTCCGCGGTTCCGGCTGGAACGTCATCAAGCTGATCTGGGGCAAGGAGTGGGACGGCCTGCTCGCACGCGACAAGGACGGCGTGCTGCGCAAGATCATGATGGACACCCTGGACGGTGACTACCAGGCTTTCAAGGCCAACGACGGTGCCTTCGTGCGCAAGAACTTCTTCGGCCGCGATCCGCGCACGCTGGAGATGGTGTCCAGGATGAGCGACGAGGAGGTCTGGGGCCTGCGCCGCGGCGGCCACGATGCCCAGAAGGTCTATGCCGCCTTCCACAAGGCCCACAACTCCAAAGGCAGCCCCACCGTGCTGCTGGTCAAGACCGTCAAGGGCTGGGGCATGGGCAAGGCCGGCGAGGGCAAGAACACCGCCCACCAGACCAAGAAGCTCGGCGATGACGACATCCGCTACATGCGCGACCGCTTCAACATCCCGATTCCCGACAGCGAGCTGCCCAAGATCCCCTTCTACAAGCCGGCCGACGACACGCCGGAGATGAAGTACCTGCACGAGCGCCGCAAGGCTCTGGGGGGCTACCTGCCCAAGCGCCGCGAACGCTCCAGCGAGAGCTTCACCGTGCCCTCGCTTGAAACCTTCAAGGCCGTGCTGGAGCCTACGGCCGAGGGCCGTGAGATCTCCACCACCCAGGCCTATGTGCGTTTCCTGACGCAGCTGCTGCGCGACCAGGCGCTGGGCCCGCGCGTGGTGCCCATCCTGGTGGACGAGGCGCGCACCTTCGGCATGGAAGGCCTGTTCCGCCAGATCGGCATCTACAACCCCGAGGGGCAGAAGTACACCCCGGTCGACAAGGACCAGGTCATGTACTACAAGGAAGACAAGGCCGGCCAGATCCTGCAGGAAGGCATCAACGAGGCGGGCGGCATCAGCAGCTGGATCGCTGCGGCAACGTCGTATTCGACGAACAACCGCATCATGATCCCGTTCTACATCTACTACTCGATGTTCGGCCTGCAGCGCGTGGGCGACCTGGCCTGGGCGGCCGGCGACATGCAGGCGCGCGGCTTCCTGCTGGGCGGCACCTCCGGGCGCACCACGCTCAACGGCGAGGGCCTGCAGCACGAGGACGGCCACAGCCAGATCCTGGCCAGCACCATCCCCAACTGCGTGAGCTACGACCCGACCTTTGCGCACGAGGTGGGCATCATCCTGCACCATGGCTTGAAGCGCATGGTCGAGAAGCAGGACAACGTCTTCTTCTACATCACCCTGCTCAACGAGAACTACCCCATGCCGGGCCTCAGGCCCGGCACCGAGGAGCAGATCATCAAGGGCATGTACCTGCTGCAGGAAGGCGCGAGCAAGAAGGCGCCGCGCGTGAACCTGCTGGGCTCGGGTTCCATCCTGCGCGAATCGATGTTTGCCAGGGAGCTGCTGGAGCAGGACTGGGGTGTGGCGGCCGATGTCTGGAGTTGCCCGAGCTTCAACGAACTCGCACGCGACGGCCAGGATTGCGAGCGCTGGAACCTGCTGCACCCGACGGAGAAGGCACGCGTCCCCTTCGTCACGCAGCAACTGGAATCGCATGCCGGCCCGGTGATCGCGTCGACCGACTACATGAAGAACTTCGCCGAGCAGATCCGGCCCTTCCTGCCGAAGGACAAAGGGGTAGGCCGGACATACAAGGTGCTGGGGACCGACGGTTTCGGCCGCAGCGACTTCCGCAGCAAGCTGCGCGAGCACTTCGAGGTCAACCGCCACTACATCGTCGTCGCCGCGCTCAAGGCGCTGAGCGAGGAGGGGGCCGTGCCGGTGGCCAAGGTGGCCGAGGCGATTGCCAAGTACGGCATCAGGACCGAGAAGATCAATCCCCTGTTTGCCTGAGGCGCAGGAACCTACGCAGGAGACAGGAATGTCCACAATTGAAATCAAGGTGCCCGACATCGGTGACTTCGACGCCGTCGCCGTCATCGAGCTGCTGGTCAAGCCGGGCGACACCGTCAAGGCCGAGCAGTCGCTGATCACGGTCGAGTCCGACAAGGCCTCGATGGAGATCCCCTCCAGCCATGCCGGCGTGGTCAAGGAGATGAAGGTCAAGCTCGGTGACCAGGTCAGGCAGGGCTCGGTGGTGCTGCTGCTCGAGGCGGCCGACGCTGCGGCGGTGGCCGCAAGCCCGGCCCCTGCTGCCGCGGCCGCTGCGCTGCCTGCTGTTGCTGCGGCGCCCGCAGCCGTTGCAGCGCCCCAGGCGCAGCCGGCGGCCGTCCCGGCGCCTGTAGTGCCTGCGGCTGCCGTGCCGGCCCATGATCCGGCCGCGCCCAAGGGCCGCCTGCCGCACGCCAGCCCCTCGGTGCGCAAGTTCGCGCGCGAACTCGGCGTGCCGCTGGAAGAGGTCAGGGGCAGCGGCCCCAAGGGCCGCATCGTCGACGAAGACATCAGGAACTTCACCCGCTCGGTGATGAGCGGTGCGGCGCGTACCCAGGCCATGGGTGCGGCGCCCGCCGGTGGGGGGGATGGCGCCGGCCTGGGCCTGCTGCCCTGGCCCAAGGTGGACTTCGCCAAGTTCGGACCCGTAGAGCGCAAGGAGCTCTCGCGCATCAAGAAGATCAGCGGCGCCAACCTGCACCGCAACTGGGTGATGATCCCGCACGTCAACAGCTACGAGGACGCCGACATCACCGAGCTCGAAGCGCTGCGCGTGCAGCTCAACAAGGAAAACGAGAAGGCGGGCATCAAGTTCACCATGCTGGCCTTTGTCATCAAGGCGGCGGTGGCGGCGCTGAAGAAATTCCCCGAGTTCAATGCCAGCCTCGATGGCGATCAGCTGGTGCTGAAGAACTACTGGAACATCGGCTTCGCGGCTGACACGCCCAATGGCCTGGTGGTGCCCGTGCTCAAGAACGCGGACCAGAAGGGCCTGGTGGAGATCTCCAGCGAAATGGCGGAACTCTCCAAGAAGGCGCGCGACGGCAAGCTGAGCGCGGCCGACATGCAGGGTGGCACCTTCTCTATCTCGTCGCTGGGTGGCATCGGTTCCACCTACTTCACGCCGCTCATCAATGCGCCGGAAGTGGCCATCCTGGGCCTGTCCAGGAGCGCGATGAAGCCGGTCTGGGACGGCCAGGCCTTCCAGCCGCGCCTGGTCCTGCCGCTGTCGCTGTCCTACGACCATCGTGTGATCGATGGCGCCGCCGGTGCGCGTTTCAACGCCTACCTGGCCCAGGTGCTCGGCGATTTCCGCCGTGTGATGCTCTGATATGCGGGAGACGAATTTGTACCCCCAAGCTCATATTCATTCGCTGCCCCCCCAGGGGGCGCAAGCCTCCTTTGAGGCGGCTCGGCAGGAGGCTTGACATGGCGCTCGTAGAAATCAAGGTTCCGGATATCGGTGACTTCGACTCGGTGGCGGTCATTGAGGTGCTGGTCAAGGTGGGTGACACCATCAAGCCCGAGCAGAGCCTGATCACCGTGGAGTCCGACAAGGCCTCGATGGAGATCCCGTCCAGCCAAGGGGGGGTGGTCAAGGAGCTCAAGGTCAAGCTCGGTGACAAGGTGAAGGAAGGTTCGGTGGTCCTGCTGCTCGAATCCTCCGAGGTGGCAGCAACTCCGGCTGCTGCCTCCGCCGCGGCGCCGGCTGCTGCTTCCGCTGCGCCCATGGCCCCTGCATCTGCTCCGGTCGCCGCGAGCTTCGGCGGCAGCGCCGATATCGAATGCGACCTGCTCGTGCTCGGTGGCGGCCCGGGTGGCTACTCGGCCGCTTTCCGCGCCGCCGACCTCGGCCTGAAGGTCGTGCTGGTCGAACGCTATGCGCAGCTCGGCGGCGTCTGCCTGAACGTGGGCTGCATCCCGTCCAAGGCCCTGCTGCACGTGGCCGCCGTCATGGACGAGGTCAGCCACCTGGGCGACCTCGGCGTGGACTTCGGCAAGCCGGTGGTCAACATCGACAAGCTGCGTGGCCACAAGGAAAAGGTCATCGGCAAGCTCACGGGCGGCCTGGCCGCCATGGCCAAGATGCGCAAGGTCACCGTGGTGCGTGGCTATGGCGCCTTCGTCGGCCCGAATCACGTCGAAGTGGAAGAGACCAGCGGTACGGCGCAGGAGAAAACCGGCAAGAAGCAGGTCGTGTCCTTCAAGAAGGCCATCATCGCCGCCGGCTCGCAGGCCGTGCGCCTGCCCTTCATGCCCGACGATCCGCGCGTTGTGGACAGCACCGGCGCGCTGGCGCTGAAAGAAGTTCCCAAGCGCATGCTGATCCTGGGCGGCGGCATCATCGGTCTGGAGATGGGTACGGTCTACAGCACCCTGGGCGCACGCCTGGACGTGGTGGAGATGATGGACGGCCTGATGCAGGGCGCCGATCGCGACCTGGTCAAGGTCTGGCAGAAGATGAACGCACCGCGTTTCGACAACATCATGCTCAAGACCAAGACGGTCGCGGCCAAGGCCACCCCGGCCGGCATCGAGGTGACGTTCGAGGGCGAGGGCGCGCCGGCGCCGCAGACCTATGACCTGGTGCTGCAGGCCGTGGGCCGCAGCCCCAACGGCAGGAAGATCGCCGCCGAGAAGGCCGGCGTGAGCGTGACCGAGCGCGGCTTCATCAACGTCGACATCCAGATGCGCACCAACGTGCCGCACATCTTTGCCATCGGCGACATCGTGGGCCAGCCCATGCTGGCGCACAAGGCGGTGCACGAGGCGCATGTGGCAGCCGAGGTCATTGCGGGTGAACTGCAGGGCAACAAGGAGCTGGCCAGCGCCGCCTTCAACGCCCGCGTCATCCCCAGCGTGGCTTACACCGACCCCGAAGTGGCCTGGGTCGGCCTGACCGAAGACCAGGCCAGGGCGCAGGGCATCAAGGTCAGGAAGGGCCTGTTCCCCTGGGCGGCCTCGGGCCGCGCCATTGCCAATGGCCGCGACGAAGGTTTCACCAAGCTGCTGTTCGACGAGGAGACGCACCGCATCGTCGGCGGCGGCATCGTCGGCACGCACGCGGGCGACATGATCGGCGAGATCGCGCTGGCCATCGAGATGGGGGCCGACGCCGTGGACATCGGCAAGACCATCCATCCGCACCCCACGCTGGGCGAGAGCATCGGCATGGCAGCCGAGGTGGCGCACGGCAGCTGCACCGACGTGCCGCCCGCGCGCAAGTAGGCTTGCGGGCAAGGGCCTCAGCACATAGCCGCCAGGCGGGGAACGCCTGGCGGCTTTTTTCGTCCGTGCTGCGGCGTCATCCGGTGGACGGGCTGCGCCGCACGAAGGCCTCGAAGGCCTCGATCGGCAGGGGGCGGCTGAACAGATAGCCCTGGTAGCTGTGACAACCTTGTGCCGCCAGGGCCTCCTTCTGGGCTTCGGTCTCCACGCCTTCGGCAAGCACCCGCAGCCCGAGGTTGTCGGCCAGCAACACCACCATGCGCGCGATGGCGGCGTCGTTGGTGTCGACCAGGATGTCGCGCACGAAGCTCTGGTCGATCTTGATCTGGTCCAGCGGCAGACGCTTGAGGTAGGACAGCGAGGAGTAGCCCGTGCCGAAGTCGTCCAGCGAGAAGCCGACCCCGCGGCCCTGGAGCTCGGCCATCTTCGCGGTCACGTCGTCGATGCTGGAGATCAGCATGCTTTCGGTCAGCTCGAGCTTGAGGCGGTGCGGATCGGCGCCCGTGCGCGCCAGCACGGCCAGGACCTGGCCGACGAAATCCGCCTGGTGGAACTGGCTGGCGCTGACATTGACCGACAGGCTCAGGCGGGCGAAGCCCGGGTCCAGGCTCCAGCGGGCCAGCTGGGCGCAGGCCGACTCCAGCACCCAGTTGCCGATCGGGATGATCAGGCCGGTTTCTTCGGCCAGTGCGATGAACTCACCGGGCATGACCAGGCCACGCTCGGGATGCTGCCAGCGCAACAGCACTTCGGCTCCCGTGACCTCGCGCTCGCCCTGGATCTGGGGCTGGAAGTGGAGCGTGAAGTGCTGCTGCCCGAGCGCCTCACGCAAGCCCTGTTCCAGGCTGGTGCGGGCGGCGACCACGGCCTGCATCTGCGGGTCGAAAAAGCGGATCGTGTTGCGGCCGGCGGTCTTGGCCTGGTACATGGCCAGGTCGGCGCGCTTCAAGGGGGCCTCGACGTCCTCGGCCTGCTCACCGAACAGGGTGACGCCGATGCTGGGGGTGCTGTGATGCACATGGTCCTTCAACGGGTAGCCCTGGTTCAGCGCGGCCAGGATCTTCTCGGCCACATGCTCAGCCTGGGTCACCGCGACGACCGGGTCGGCACTCAGGTCGTTGAGCATCACCACGAACTCGTCACCACCCAGACGGGCCACCGTGTCACCCGAGCGCACGCTGGCCGACAGGCGGCGGGCGACCATCTGGAGCAGCTGGTCGCCCTGGTCGTGCCCGTGCGTGTCGTTCAGGCTCTTGAAGTTGTCCAGGTCGATGAACAGCAGGGCGCCCAGGCTCTGGTGGCGCAGGCCGGCCGCCAGCGACTGCCTGAGGCGGTCCATCAGCAGGCGGCGGTTCGGCAACTCGGTCAGGGGGTCGAAGAAGGCCAGGTTCTGGATCTTCTCGTCCGCCAGCTTGCGTTCGGTGATGTCCTGGCAGATGCCCACGGCACGCAGCACGAGGCCCTGCGCGTCGGTCTGCATTTCCGCCTTCTGTCGTATCCAGCGGATCGTGTCGCCGACACGGATGCGATGCTCGTGGTCGAAGGGGTGGCCCCGGAGTGCGACCTGCCAGGCCAGGCTCAGTTCGTCCCGGTCATCAGGCAAGGTGAAGGCAAGGTAGTCGCCGGCACGGCTGACGGTGCCGCCGGGCAGGCCGAAGATGCGACAGGTTTCATCCGACAGCCGGATGGTGTCCGTGCCCAGGTCGTACACCCAGCTGCCGACCCGTGCCACGGCCTGGGCCTGGTCCAGTTCGGAGCGGGTGACTTCGAGCTCGCGTGTCCGCTGGGCATAGTTCTGGCTGATGGTGTCGAGTTCCTCAAGCCGGGTCTTGTAGGCCTTGACCAGATAGATGACCAGGGCGGCGGAGAGGATGTTGACGAAGGTCTGCGCCACGGCGAACAGCATCAGCGGCGCTTCCGGTGGCTGCCGCAGCAGGCCCTGGGTCTGGGCCAGCACCAGCCCTACGCTGGTGAGCGAGGTGAGGACGGCGATGCGGATGGCGGCCTGTGCACTGATGAGCCAGCCCGTCAGCAGGATGACAAGGGGGTAGGCATAAAGCAGGGGAACCTTGATGCCGCCATTGATCAGGGCCACCGTGGTGATCGTGGCCCACGCCCCGTAGGCCAGAAAGTGCAGGGCTGCGGAGGTCTTGCCCCTGGACAGCAGATAGCCCCCTGTCAGCGCCACCAGGGTCATCAGGACGGGGCCCGATGCGCGGAACCACTGCTCCGGGGACGTGGTGAAAAGGACTGCGAGATAGACGGCTTCACCGGCCAGGATGGCCCAGACCGAGTAGCGCAGAAACGCCTTCGACGGCGCCCAGCTGACCGGGTTGGCGCTTTCCTCGGCAGGGCGGGGGGGCGTGGTGTCCGCGGGGCCGGTCCGCACGACGGTCGGGGCTGGGCCATCATCAAGCATGGTGAGGCCCATTTTGGTTCGGATTGCCCGGAGGTGTACAGGGGTGGGGGCGGAAGTTTCGGGTTTCTCCGGCAAATTCCTCATGGAAAGGTCTGGCCTCCCTGCGGACTCCTGCGTGGTGCTAGATTACAGCCGGTGATCTCTCCTGCGCGATGCCGCAGGGGCGGTCAGTCAAGTTCCTAACCCCACAATGTGAGTGATGAAGACAGCGACTTACCTATTCGTGCTTCTCGGTGCGCTGGCAGTGCCGCCCCTGCATGCCGAGGAGCCTGGCGTGATGGACAAGGCCGGCCGCGCCATCCACAAGGGGGCGCAGGCCACGGCCACCGGCATCGAGAAAGGCGTCGAGGCGACCGGGCGCGGCGTCAACAAGGGTGTGGAGGCCACCGGCCGGGTGTTCCAGAAAGCCGGCAACTGGATCGATGGCAAGCTCAACAAGGGGGGCGGCGCCAAGCCGGCCAACCCACCGGCCCAGTCCGGCAACCTGGCGCCCTAGAACGCCGCTGCGACCAGGCCCGTCCGGGCGCACCGGGACCGCGCGGGACGTCGGGCAGCTCCATGAAAAAATGCCGCCGTCAGGCGGCGCCGGTCTGGCCAGCGGCGTCCGACCGATGCTGGGCTTATTTGGCCTCGTCGATCATCAGCGTGGTCTTCTCGTCGACCTCCTTGGCCACCTGCGTCAGGGCCGGGTCTTGGGACAGCATGGCCAGCATGTCGGAGGGCTTGATCATCCCGATCAGGGTCTTGCCGCTCTGGGTGTAGACCGAGATGCGGCAGGGCAGCGCCATGTTCATCTGCATGTCGCTGGCCAGCACACGGGCGGCCTGGGCCGGGTTGCAGACCTCGAACACGCGGCACTGCTCGGTGAAATCCTGGCCCTTGCTGCGCAGGGTGTTGCCGATGTCGTGCACGTGCATGACGCCGAAGCCATGGCGCTTGACGGCCGCGTCCAGGTCGGCAGCGGCCTGTTCGAAGGATTTGGAACTCTGGACGGTGTAGTACATGGACATGGTGCTCTCGCTTGGTGGGTGTGACGGGAGTAGCGGATTGTGCCGCATGGCCCGTGGGGCATGAGGGCCTCCCGCAGTCCAGCGCCGGGGCCGGTCAGTAGCCGGGCAGATCGGACCGGGGTGGCGTCGTGGCCGCGGCGGCCTGCAGCGGCTGCAGCCGCTCGCCACTGTGGGCCACCACGCGGCGCGCGCCGTCGAAGCGGCGGTTCCAGTAGTTCACGCGCATGTCCTCGATGCGCACCACCGCGCCGGGCCTGGGGGAATGGATGAACTTGTGGTCGCCGACATAGATGCCGACGTGGCTGTAGGCGCGCCGCAGCGTGTTGAAGAAGACCAGGTCGCCGGGTTGCAGTTCGCCACGCCCGATTTCCTGTGTCGCGGCGGCCTGCTGGGCCGCCTGGCGCGGCAGCATCACGCCCATGTTCTGCGCGTACATGGCGCGGACGAAACCGCTGCAGTCGTAGCCCGAGTCAAAGGTATTGCCGCCCAGCCGGTAGGGCACGCCCAGTGCGCCCATGGCGGCCACCACCAGTTCGGCGGTCCTGGCCGGCGCCATCTCGCCGTCGCCGGCCTCCGGCGCCCCTGCGGGCGCAGGCGCAGGAGCCAGACCGCGTTCGCTCAGGAAGCGGTCCAGGTCGTCGCTGCTGGCGGTCGCGGTGGCCGGCAGCGCCACGGCAAGCAGCATCAGCAATTGGACACAGAGGCGGTGCATGCGGTTAGGATAGGACGCGTAAACGTCGCAGTATTTAAAGTTTTTTCGCGGAAATCGAAATAACTGTTTGATTTATAAAGAACTCTGGAGGTGATGTCACCATGTTTCAGGCTCTGATGTTGGACAATGCCAACGGATTCTCGGCCGCCGTCCAGTCGGTGGATGAAAGCCGGCTGCCGAGCGGCGACGTGACGGTCGCGGTCCGCTACTCGACGCTCAACTACAAGGATGGCCTGGCGATCTGCAACAAGGCCCCCGTGGTGCGCAGCTGGCCCATGGTGGCCGGCATCGATGGGGCCGGCACGGTGCTCGAATCCAGCCATCCGGACTGGAAGGCGGGCGATGCCTTCGTGCACAACGGCTGGGGCGTCGGTGAGACGCACTGGGGTTGCCTGGCCGGCAAGGCCCGCCTCAAGGGCGAGTGGCTGGTCCGGCTGCCCGCGGCCTTCACGCCAAGACTGGCCATGGCCATCGGCACCGCGGGCTACACCGCCATGCTGTGCGTGCTGGCGCTCGAAGACCACGGGCTGACGCCCGACGCCGGTGAGGTGCTGGTCACCGGGGCCACTGGCGGCGTAGGCAGTGTGGCCGTGGCCCTGCTGGGCCGGCTGGGGTACAGGGTGACCGCGGCCACGGGCAAGGCCGCCGAGGCGGACTACCTCAAGGCGCTGGGTGCGGGCACCGTGATCGACCGCGCCGAACTCGCCGCGCCCGGCAAGCCCCTGCAGAAGGAACGCTGGGCCGCCGTGGTGGATGCCGTGGGCTCGTACACGCTGGCCAATGCCCTGGCACAAACCCGTTATGGCGGCGTCGTGGCCGCCTGCGGCCTGGCCCAGGGCATGGACCTGCCGGGCTCGGTGGCTCCCTTCATCCTGCGCGGGGTCACGCTCGCCGGCATCGATTCGGTGATGGCACCCCTGGCCAAACGCCAGCGCGCCTGGGACCGGCTGGCCCGCGACCTGGATCCGGCCCTGCTCGAGCGCATGATCGACGAGGTGCCGCTGGAGGGGGCCATCGCCAAGGCGCAGCAGCTCATGGCCGGCCAGGTGCGCGGCCGCGTGGTGGTGCGCCTGCCCGACTGAAGGAGAGAACATGTTGCTCGAACTCGACGATTCCCAGCTGCTGCTGGTCGACTACCAGGCCCGGCTGATGCCCGCCATCCATGAGGGCCCCGCGGCGCTGGCCAATGCCCTGCGTCTGGCGCAGATGGCGCGCCTGCTCAAGGTGCCGCTGTTCGTGACCGAGGAGAACCCGCAGGGCCTGGGTGGCACCGTGCCCGAACTGCAGGCTCTGATCGCGCAGGCCGACGGCAAGACCTTCCACAAGATGAGCTTCAGCGCCGTGGCCGATGGCCTGGCCGAGCTGCTGCGACCACCGGCGCGGGCACCGCAGGGCAATGCCCGCAGCCTGCCCAAGCACCTGCAGAAGCCGGCCCAGCCGGCGGCGGCGCGCAACACCATCGTCATCGCCGGCTGCGAGACGCATGTCTGCCTGCTGCAGACCGCGCTCGAGCTGCTGGACGACGAGTTCGACGTCTGGGTCGTGACCGACGCCTGCGCCTCGCGCACCGAGCGCAACCGCGACGCCGCCTTCGACCGCCTGGCCGGTGCCGGGGCCGAACTGGTGAGCACCGAGATGGTTGCTTTCGAATGGCTGCGCAGCGCCGAGCATCCGGCTTTCGCCGAGGTGCTGCGGCTGGTCAAGTAGCGCGGCACTGCAAGCCACCGAGGCCATGGACTGCCGAACCACAAGCCGCTGGATGTCGGCCGCGCTGCTGGCGCTGGCCGCCCTGCCGGCTTCGCCGGGCGAGGCCGACCCCCTGCCTGGCCTGGTCCTGACCCGCGACGGGGCCCATGTCGTCGACGTGGGCAGCAAGCTGGCCTGGCCGCGCTGCGTGGAGGGCATGCGCTGGAATGGCCAGGCCTGCATGGGCGAGCCGCGCCTGATGACCCACAGCGAAGCCAGCGCCTGGGCAGCGGCGCGGGCCAGGGCCGATGGCGTGCCCTGGCGGCTGCCGCGCGTGACCGAGCTGCGGCGCTGGGCGGCTCGCAGCGGCAAGGTCGGCAGCGCGGCAGCCCGGCTCTTCCCGGCGGCGCCGCTGGACTGGTACTGGACCATGACCACCAGCATCGAGACCCGCGAGGCCAATCCCTACAGCTACGACAACATCACCCAGGGCCGCACGGGCGGCACCAGCCTGGGCGTGAAGCAGGGCTGGGCGGTGAACATGGCCAGCGGTGACGCCGAGGGCAATGTCTCGCGGCAGTCGCGCCTGGTGGTGCGGCTGGTCGCCAACCAGTAGCCGCACGGCGCTGCAGCCGTGCAGGCGGTACCTGCAAAAAAAGCGCCCCGCGGGGGCGCTTTTTGCGAGGCGCGGGCGCTCAGGCCTTGCCGTGCTTGGCGATGAGCGCCTTCGCCGTATCGAGCAGCTTCTTGCCGTCGAAGCCGCGCTTGTCCATGTCCTTCACCCATTCGTCGTCGACCTGGGCGGAGAGCTTGACGAACTCCTGGGCCTCGGCATTGCTCAGCGTGTAGATGCTGTTGCCGCGCTCGACCGAGGGCTTGCGGCCCGGCACGTCGCTTTCCTGCTGCTGACGGCCCAGCCAGGCCGAGGTGGCCATGCCGGAGTTGTTGTCGATGACCTTCTTCAGGTCCGGCGCCAGCGAATCGTATTTGGCCTTGTTCATGGTCATCACGAAGGTCGTGGTGTACAGGCCCGGGTGGCCGGCCGGGAACTCGGTGTGGAACTTCGTCAGCTCATGGACCTTGACGGCGGGCACGACCTCCCACGGGATCACGCAGGCGTCGATGGTCCCCTTGGACAGGGCGTCCGGGATCTGCGGCAGCGGCATGCCCACGGGCGTGGCGCCCACGGCCTGCAGCAGCTTGGTGACCTGGCGGGTCGGGCCGCGCACCTTCATGCCGCGCAGGTCGGCCGGGCTCTTGATCTGCTTGTTCTTGGCGTGGAACATGCCGGGGCCATGCACGTGCAGGGCGATCGGATGCGTGTCCTTGAACTCGTCGACGGCCACGGTCTGCACGTACTCCCAGTAGGCCTTGGAGGTGGCTTCGGCGTTGTTGAGCATGAAGGGCAGTTCGAAGACCTCGATGCGCGGGAAGCGGCCGGCGGTGTTGCCCGGCAGGGTCCAGACGATGTCGACCACGCCGTCGCGGGCCTGGTCGTAGAGCTGCACGGGGGTGCCGCCGAGCTGCATGGCGGGGTAGGCCTCGAACTTGATGCGGCCACCCGATTCCTTCTCGACTTTCTCCATCCAGGGCTTGTGCATGGTCAGCCAGACCAGCGACATGGGCGACATGAAGGTGTGGAACTTGAGCGTCACGGACTGCTGGGCCAGGCCCAGGGTTGGCACGCCCAGGGCCGCGGCGGCAGCGGTGGTCTTGAGCAGGGTGCGGCGTTGCAGCATCTCGGGGTCTCCTACGGTTTGGATGCCGGACACGTTACCTGAAAACATCCGCCCGCCGGGCTGGGGCTAACCCTCAACCCACGTACTGCACGAGCCACAGCGAGAGCGCCGGGAAGAACAGCAGCAGCAGCGTGCGCAGCACGTCGCTGGCCAGGAAGGGCAGCACGCCGCGGTAGCTCTCGGCGATCGGGACGTCCTTCGCCATGCCGTTGACCACGTAGACGTTCAGGCCCACGGGTGGGGCCAGCAGGCCGAAGCCCACCGTCATCAGCACCATGATGCCGAACCAGATGGCCACGGATTCCGGCGGCAGGCCGAAGTCCAGCCCCATGACCAGCGGGAAGAAGATCGGCACGGTCAGCAGGATCATGGAGAGTTCGTCCATCACCGCGCCCAGCACCACGTAGAGCAGCAGGATGCAGCTGACCACCATCAGCGGTGGCAGGCCCCAGCCGCCCACCACGCTGGCCAGCTGTGCCGGCACCTGGGTCAGCGCCAGCGCCGAATTCATCATGTCGGCACCCAGGAAGATCATGAAGATCATGGCCGAGCCCTCGGCGGTGGCGTAGAAGCAGTGCCTGAGCCTGGCCCAGGTGAGTTCGCGCTTGAACAGCGCGGCGACGAAGGTGGCCGCCGCACCGACGGCCGCGCCCTCGGTGGGCGTGAACAGGCCGCCGTAGATGCCGCCGAAGACCAGCAGGAATATCAGCGCGATCGGCAGCACGCCCAGCAGCGACGCCGGCGTGACGCGTTCGGTCACCTCGTCGTGCTCGGGAGCGTGGCCGGGCACCAGTCGCACGTAGACCGCGATGGCCGCCATGTAGCCCAGCAGGGCGATCAGCCCCGGCACCATGGCCGCAGCGAAAAGCTTGGCGATGTTCTGTTCGGTCAGGATGGCGTAGATCACCAGCGGGACCGAGGGCGGGATCAGGATGCCCAGAGTGCCTCCGGCGGCCAGCGTGCCGGTGGCCAGGCGGCCCGAGTAGCCATGGCGCTTCATCTCGGGCAGGGCCACCGAGGTGATGGTGGCGGCCGTGGCCACCGAGGAGCCGCAGATGGCGCCGAAGGCCGCGCTGGCCATGACCGAGGCCATGGCCAGGCCGCCGCGCAGACGCGCCATGAGCGCGCTGGCAAAGGCGAACAGGGCCCTGGAGATGCCGCCCTGGGTGGCGAAGTGGCCCATCAGGATGAACAGCGGGATCACCGACAGGTCGTAGCTGGCAAAGCGCGCGAAGGCCTGGGTGTTGAGGAAGTTGGCGTACGGCAGCCAGCCAGCCTGCAGCAGGTAGCCACCGCTGCCGGCGATGAACATGGCGATCGCGATCGGGATGCGCACGGCCATCAGCACGAGCATGACGGCGAAGATCAGGAGTGTCAGGAACAGGGGGCTCATGTGCTGGCCTCCACGCTTGCCACTGCGTGTGCTGCGCTGCCCCCCGAGGGGGCTGGGTCCCGCGGCTCCACGCCTGCCTGCGCAGGCTTGGACGGGACGAAGAGGCGCTGGCGTCTCGCCACGCCACGTATCGCGTCTTGGGACGGCCCGGCGGCGCTCATGCCTGCACCTGCGGCTCGAAGCCCTGCAGCGCCTGCCACAGGCCGATGAGCGCGGTCAGCACCAGCGGCGGCACCATGCCGGCGTAGACGATCCACTCGGGAAAGCCCAGCATCATGGTGGCCGACTGCGTGCGCCAGGCGCTCAGCCCGCCCAGCACGGTGCGCCAGGCCAGCAGGCCCATGACGCAGGCCAGCAGCAGCGCTCCCAGGCGGTCCAGCCGCGCGACGCTGGCCGCGCTGGCGCGGGTGGTGAAGAAGTCCACGATGATGTTGCCGCGCCGGTACTGGCACCAGGGCAGGAACAGGGCGATGGCCGCGCCGGCGGCCACGCCCGTGAGCTCGAAGTCGCCCACCAGGGTGTCGCCGGTGGTGTTGCGCCCCAGCACGCTCAGGCAGGTCATGAGCGTGATGCCCGTCAGCAGCACGCCGGCCAGGATGGCGCAGAGCCCGGCCAGTCTTCCCAACAACTTATGGATCATGGGCGGGGATTGTAGGGGCCGGGCCAGGCCGGCCTGACGTGCGCCACCGTGCCGCAGTTCAGACGACCTGCAGCCGGATGGGGGTCAGGCCGGCCACGCCGCCTTCCAGCACGTCGCCCGGCACCACGGCGGCCACGCCCTCGGGCGTGCCGGTGTAGATCAGGTCGCCGGGTCTGAGCTCCCAGGCGTTGCTGAGGTGCTCGATGATCTCGCCGATGTTCCAGATCAGCTTGGAGACGTCGCTGCGCTGGCGGTCCTGGCCATTGACCTGGAGCCAGATCTCCGCCTTCTCCACGTCGCCGGCCTGGGCCGCGGGGGTGATCGCGCCGATGGGCGCGGCCCCGTCGAAGGTCTTGCCGATGCACCAGGGGCGCCCCAGCTTCTTCTGCTCACCCTGCAGGTCGCGCCGGGTCATGTCCAGGCCGACGGCGTAGCCCCAGATGTGTTTCTTCGCGTCGGCGGCCTTGATGTTGCTGCCGCCGGTGCCGATGCACGCCACGAGCTCGATCTCGTGATGGAAGTCCTTGGTGAGGCTGGGGTAGGGCAGGCGGGCGGTCTGGCCGGGTTCGATGACCAGGCAGTTGTCCGCGGGCTTGATGAAGAAGAAGGGCGGCTCGCGGCCGGTGAAGCCCATCTCCTGCGCATGGGCCACGTAATTGCGGCCCACGCAATAGATGCGGCCGACGGGAAAACGGTCGGAGCTGCCGGCTACGGGCACCGAGACCTGGGCCGGGGCGGGGATGACGAAACTCATGCGAGCCTTTCTTCCTTGTGGATGCCCAGGGCCTGATGCACCGGGCGGTCTGAATAACTGAAGAGCACGCAACCGGCCGTCGACTGCAGGCGCAGCGTCTGCCAGGACGGCACGACGAACTGGTCGCGCGCTTCGAAGTCGAATCGTAGCGGGCCGGCAGGCCCCTCGACGTACGCAGTCCCCGCACCCTCGACCACGCTGTAGACCGCGCCGTCGGTCTGGCGCCAGGCCCGGCCGTCGAAGCCTGCCGGCAGGCGCTGCAGGAAGGGCTGCAGCGTGGGCATGGGCGCGGCGCCGGTCAGCGGGTTGATGTAGCGCAGCTTCCAGCCGTCCCACGGGTCCGGCGGCGCGCTGCGTTCGAGCTGGTGCAGCGCCTCGCGGCTGCGCGCATAGGGGTAGCTGAAGAGGGGCGAGGTGGCGCCGAAGGGGGCATCGCCGCGCACCGGCGCCATGTTGTGGCCATAGCGGGCCAGGCTGCTGCCCTCGGGGCGCGTCACGGCCTGCGACGGCGCTGTGCCGTTCTCGGCAAAACCGGCGTCGAAGAAGCGGATCATGGGGATGTCCAGGCCGTCGAGCCAGACCACGGGTTCGCCGGCCTCATTTCCGTGGGTATCCGCAGGACCCCGGCCAGGATGGCCGTGGTCGTGCCAGGTCCAGCTCGGGGTGATGATGAAGTCGCCCGGGTGCATGGTGCTGCGCTCGCCGTCCACGGTGGTGTAGGCCCCCGTGCCCTCCACGATGAAACGCAGCGCGCTTTGCGTGTGGCGGTGGCTGGGGGCCACCTCGCCGGGCAGGATGAGCTGCAGGCCGGCGTAGAGCGACTGCGTCACGGCCGACTGGCCGCGCAGTGCCGGGTTCTCAAGGATCAGCACGCGGCGCACGGCTTCCCCGGCGGTGATGAGTTCGCCGGCGCGCATGAGGTAGGGCCGGACCTGCGCGTACTTCCAGTGAGCCGGCACACAGGGTGAAGCCGGCTGCGGCGGCACCAGCGTGTGCAGCACTTCCCACAGCGGGCTCAGGTGCAGCGGCGCCATCTCGCGGTAGAGGGCCTGGCGGGCCTCGGTGGCGGGATTCGCAGCAGGGTGGGGGGCGTTCATGGCGCTTCCTTGGGGGCGGCTGGATTGTGACACTGCGCGGCCGGACGGCGGAGCGGCGGTGGTGGCCGGGGTGCCGGTCATTCATTTGTACACATATCAACGAGGGCCATCGAGCCGGGTAAACCCGGGGGGCGGGGCGAATAAACTCGGGCCAGGACACAACGCCATGAGCAAGAGCTACGACTTTCCACACGCCCCGGGGCACCTGATCCGCCGGGCCCACCAGGTCTCGGTGGCCCTCTTCATGGAAGAGACGGCCGGCTACGACATGACCCCCGTGCAGTTCGCGCTGCTCAATGCGCTCATGGACACCCCGGGGGCGGACCAGGTCACGCTGGCCGCGCGCGTGGCTTTCGACCCGGCCACCTCAGGCTCGGTGATCGGGCGCCTGGAGGCCAAGGGCTGGGTGCGGCGCGAGTCCGACCCGAACGACCGCCGTCGCAAGCTGCTCTGGATCACGCCCGAGGGCGAATCGACCGTGCTGCAGATGAAACGCGCCGTCGCGCGGGTGCAGACCCGCATCCTGGGCCCGCTCAATGCCAGCGAGCGCGAGCAGATCATGCGCCTGCTGGGCAAGCTCGTGGCCGGCCACGACGCGAGAGACTGAGGCGGCGCCGAACTTGCTTCCCCGTTCGGGCTGGACCTGTCGAAGCCCGCTGCAGGCGAGCAGCGTGGCGGCCTTCTGACAAGCTCGACGTGAACAGACTCAGTCAGATTTCGCGAGCAGGGTGAAGTGCTCGACCTGCGGCGGTGCCGCGAAGAACGGTCCCACGATGGCGCGCCATTCGGCGAAGGCCGGCGACTGGCGGAAGTGCACCGTGTGGTCCTCCAGCGTCTCCCAGAAGATCATCAGGATGTAGCGGTCCGGGTGCTCCACACCCTTGTTGACCTTGAAGCCGCGGTAACCCTGCGCCTTGCTGATGACGGTGGCCAGGCCGCGCTGGATGGCCTCGTCGAAGGCGGCCTGCTGGTCGGCGTGGATGCGGATGTCGGCGATTTCGAGAATCATGGTCGGAGTCCTGTTGGGTTCGATGGGGCGATTCTCTCCCAGCTCCGGGTTCGCGGGCTTTGCGTTTATCCTCCCGGGCATGAAGCTGCACAACTACTACCGCTCCTCGGCCTCCTTCCGCGTGCGCATCGCGCTGGCCCTCAAGGGCCTCAGCTACGACTACGTCCCCGTGCATCTGGCGCGCGGCGAGCACAGGGAGCCCGGCTATGCGGCCCTGTCGGCCGACCAGCTGGTGCCACTGCTCGAAGCGGACGGCGAGCAGTTCTCGCAGTCCATGGCCATCATCGAATACCTCGACGAGACCCGCCCGCAGCCGCCGCTGCTGCCGGCCGATGCGGTCGCCCGCGCCAGGGTGCGCGCGCTGGCACAGATGATCGCCTGCGAGATCCATCCGCTCAACAACCTGCGCGTGCTCAAGTACCTCACGGGCGTGCTCAAGGTGGACGAGGAGGCCAAGGGCATCTGGTACCGGCACTGGGTGCGCGAGGGCCTGGAGAATTTCGAGCGCCAGCTCGCGTGCCTGGCCGTGCAGCGCCAGCAGGCCGGCCTGCCGCCATCCGTCTACTGCTGGGGCGACGCGCCCACGCTGGCCGACTGCTGCCTGGTGCCGCAGATCTTCAATGCCCGGCGCTTCGACACCCCGCTCGACGGCCTGCCGCTGACCATGGCCGTGTTCGAGGCCTGCATGGCGCTGCCGGCCTTCCAGCAGGCGCAGCCCTCGCGCTGCCCCGATCACGAGTCCTGATGCATCCGGACTGGCTGATTCCCGAGTGGCCCGCGCCCGATTCGGTGCGCGCGGTCTGCACCACGCGTGCCGGCGGCCGCTCGCAGCCGCCCTACGACAGCCTGAACCTCGGCGACCACGTCGGTGACGACCCGCTGGCCGTGGCCGCGAACCGTGCCGTGCTGGCCCAGGCGCTGGGAGGCGCCCGGCCCGTGTTCCTGCAGCAGGTACATGGCCAGGGTGTGGTGGCGCTGGACGCGCACACGCCGCAGGGCACGCAGGCCGACGCCTGCCTCACGCGCGAAGCGGGCGTGGCGTGCACCATCATGGTGGCCGACTGCCTGCCCCTGCTGTGCACCGACGCGCAGGGCAGCTTCGTCGCCGCCGCGCATGCGGGCTGGCGCGGCCTGGCCGGCGCGGGAGGGGGCGAGGGCGGGGTGATCGAGGCGCTGGTCGCCGCCCTTGGCGTGCCGGCGCAGGAGATGCTGGTCTGGCTCGGGCCCTGCATCGGGCCGCAGGCCTTTGAAGTGGGAGACGAAGTCAGGGCGGCCTTCGAGGCCCACGATGGCCGGGCCTCGGCCTGTTTCAGGCCGGCGGGCCGGGCCGGCAAGTGGCTGGCCGACCTGCCGGCCCTGGCACGCCAGCGGCTCGCGGCACTGGGGGTCGCCGGGGTCCATGGCAACGACGGCTCGCCCGCCTGGTGCACCGTCGGCAACCCGTCACGGTTCTTTTCGCACCGGCGCGACGGTGTCAGCGGCCGGCTGGCCGCCTGCATCTGGCGAACCTGAGTCCGTCGCGGTGGGCTGTTGCGCCTGCCAGGCCGCCAGTTCCCGGGTCTCGCGCTGCCGGCGCAGCTTGCGGCGTCCCGGGCCGCCGAGGATATAGAGCACCAGCGCCACCGGCCCCACGCCGTAGAACACGAAGGTGATGATCGCCCCCAGCACGCTGCCCACCGGGCTGGTGGCTTCGGCCACCGCCATCATCAAGGCCACGTAGAGCCAGCCGATCGCAATCAGTATCAGGAACATGGGTAAATTGAGCTTTGTCAGGATGTCGAAGGGTCAGGCCTGAGATACTGGGTCAAATTTCCAGTGCAAGGAGACGGTGTGACACAGGATACCCCCGATTACTGGGCGCAGGCGGCGCAGCAGTTCCAGCAGGTCTTCGGTGAGAGCTGGCTCAAGCTGTTCCAGTCCTTCCAGTCCCTGGACCGGGGGCCGGGCCAGGCGGGCTGGCCCGTCGCCGAACACCCGGTGTCCATCCCCCCGGACAAGCTGCAGGCCCTGCAGCAGCAGTACTTGCAGGATCTGGCGCAGCTCATGCAACAGGGCGCCAGCCCGGCATTGGCGGGCGACCGCCGCTTTGCCGCCGAGGCCTGGAGCGAGAACCCCTATGCGGCCATGACGGCCGCCAGCTACCAGCTCAACGCCCGGCTGCTGATGGCCATGGCCGACGCCGTGCAGGCCGACGCCAAGACGCGCGCGCGCATCCGCTTCGCCGTCGAGCAATGGGTGGCGGCCAGCGCCCCGAGCAATTTCCTGGCGTTCAATGCCGAGGCGCAGCGCAAGGCCATCGAGACCCACGGCGAGAGCATTGCCCAGGGGCTGCAGAACCTGCTGCATGACATCGGCCAGGGCCACGTGAGCATGACCGACGAGCGCCAGTTCGAGGTCGGGCGCAACGTGGCCACGACCGAAGGCGCCGTCGTGTTCGAGAACGAGCTGTTCCAGCTGCTCGAGTACAAGCCGCTGACGGCCCAGGTCTACGAGCGCCCCCTGCTGATGGTGCCGCCCTGCATCAACAAGTACTACATCCTGGACCTGCAGCCCGAGAACTCGCTGATCCGCTACGCAGTGGCCCAGGGCCACCGCACCTTCGTGGTGAGCTGGCGCAACCCGGACGAGAGTCTGGCGCACAAGACCTGGGACGACTACATCGAGGACGCCGCCATCCGCGCCATCCATGCGGTGCAGGACATCAGCGGGGCCGGGCAGATCAACGCGCTGGGCTTCTGCGTGGGCGGCACCATCCTGGGCACGGCGCTGGCGGTGCTGGCCGCGCGCGGGGAGAAACCGGTGCACAGCGTCACCCTGCTGACCACCTTCCTCGACTTCGCCGAGACCGGCATCATGGACATCTTCATCGATGAGGCCATGGTGCGGCTGCGCGAGCAGCAGATGGGGCAGGGCGGCCTGATGGCCGGGCGCGACCTGGCCTCCACCTTCAGCTTCCTGCGCCCCAACGACCTGGTCTGGAACTACGTCGTGGGCAACTACCTCAAGGGCGAGACCCCGCCGCCCTTCGACCTGCTCTACTGGAACAGCGACAGCACCAACCTGCCCGGGCCCTTCTACGCCTGGTACCTGCGCAACACCTACCTGGAGAACAACCTGGTCAAGCCCGGCAAGCTCACGGTCTGCGGCGAGAAGCTGGACCTGCGCCGGGTCGACCTGCCGGCCTACATCTATGGCTCGCGCGAGGACCACATCGTGCCCATCGGGGGCGCCTACGCCAGCACCCAGGTGCTGCCTGGGAAGAAACGTTTCGTCATGGGCGCCTCGGGCCATATCGCCGGCGTGATCAACCCGCCGGAGAAGAAGAAGCGCAGCCACTGGATCCGTGGCGACGGCAAGCTGCCCGGGACCCTGGACGCCTGGCTTGAAGGTGCCGACGAGCACGCCGGCAGCTGGTGGCCCGACTGGGCGGCCTGGCTCAAGGCCCAGGCTGGCACGCAGATTGCTGCACCCAAGCGCTACGGCAAGGGCAAATACAAGGTCATCGAGGCGGCACCCGGCCGCTATGTGAAACAGAAGGCTTAGGAGTACATCATGGAAGACATCGTCATCGTCGCTGCCGCGCGTACCGCCGTGGGCAAGTTCGGCGGCGCACTCGCCAAAACCCCGGCCACCGAACTCGGTGCCCTCGTCATCAAGGCCCTGCTGGAGCGCAGCAGGCTCGCACCCGAGCAGGTGGGCGAGGTCATCCTGGGCCAGGTGCTCGCGGCGGGTGCCGGCCAGAACCCGGCCCGCCAGGCCCTCATGAAGAGCGGCCTGCCCAAGGAAATCCCGGCGCTCACCATCAATGCCGTCTGCGGCTCCGGCCTCAAGGCCGTGATGCTGGCCGCGCAGGCCGTGGCCACGGGCGACAGCGAGATCGTCATCGCCGGCGGGCAGGAGAACATGAGTGCCGCGCCTCACGTGCTGCCCAATTCCCGCGACGGCCAGCGCATGGGCGACTGGAAGCTCATCGACACCATGATCGTCGACGGCCTGTGGGACGTCTACAACCAGTACCACATGGGCATCACGGCCGAGAACGTGGCCAAACAGTACGGCATCAGCCGCGAGATGCAGGACGCGCTGGCCCTGGCCAGCCAGCAGAAGGCGGCTGCCGCGCAGGATGCCGGCAAGTTCAAGGACGAGATCGTGCCGGTGCTGCTGCCGCAGAAGAAGGGCGACCCGCTGGTCTTCGACACCGACGAGTTCATCAACCGCAAGACCAATGCCGAGGCCCTGGCCGGACTGCGCCCCGCCTTCGACAAGGCCGGCGGCGTGACGGCGGGCAATGCCTCGGGCCTCAACGATGGCGCGGCTGCCGTGATGGTCATGACGGCCAGGAAAGCAGCGGCCCTGGGCCTCAAGCCCCTGGGCCGCATCGCCAGCTATGCTACCAGCGGCCTGGACCCCGCCACCATGGGCATGGGCCCGGTGCCGGCCTCGCGCAAGGCGCTGGCCCGTGCGGGCTGGAAAGCTGCAGACCTGGACCTGCTGGAGATCAACGAAGCCTTCGCCGCCCAGGCCTGTGCCGTGAACCAGGAGATGGGCTGGGACACCAGCAAGGTCAACGTCAACGGCGGGGCGATCGCCATCGGCCACCCCATCGGTGCCTCCGGCTGCCGCATTCTCGTCACGCTGCTGCACGAGATGCAGCGTCGTGACAGCAAGCGCGGCATCGCCAGCCTGTGCATCGGCGGCGGCATGGGCGTGGCGCTGACCATCGAGCGCTGAGTATCGACAGGCGTCCACACGCGGGTTTTGCCTAGGGGCGCCGGCAGTGCCCAAACGTTAGATTGAGAACGAGTTCAAAGAGGAGAGCATCATGAGTCAGAAAGTAGCCTACGTCACCGGCGGCATGGGGGGCATCGGCACCGCCATCTGCCAGCGCCTGCACAAGGAAGGCTTCAAGGTCATCGCGGGCTGCGGCCCCACGCGCGACTTCAACAAGTGGCTGGCCGAGCAGAAGGCGCTGGGCTACACCTTCTACGCCTCGGTGGGCAATGTGGGCCTGTGGGACTCCACCGTCGAAGCCTTCGGCAAGGCCAAGGCCGAGCACGGCCCCATCGACGTGCTGGTCAACAACGCCGGCATCACGCGTGACCGCATGTTCCTCAAGATGACGCGCGAGGACTGGGACGCAGTCATCGAGACCAACCTGAACTCCATGTTCAACGTGACCAAACAGGTCGTGGGTGACATGGTGGAGAAGGGCTGGGGCCGCATCATCAACATCTCTTCCGTGAACGGCGAGAAGGGCCAGGCCGGCCAGACCAACTACTCGGCCGCCAAGGCCGGCATGCACGGCTTCACCATGGCGCTGGCACAGGAGCTCGCCAGCAAGGGCGTGACGGTCAACACCGTGAGCCCGGGCTACATCGGCACCGACATGGTCCGCGCCGTGCGCCCCGACGTGCTGGAGAAGATCGTCGGCTCCATCCCGGTCAAGCGCCTGGGCGAACCCAGCGAGATCGCCTCCATCATCGCCTGGCTGGCCAGCGAGGAGAGCGGGTATTCCACCGGGGCCGACTTCTCGGTCAACGGCGGCCTGCATATGGGCTGAGCAGCAGGGCTGCTTTCAAAAGACAAACCCCGCTGCGGCGGGGTTTGTCTTTGCTGCTGCAGCAATGGCCGTCCAGGCATCGTCTCTGCTGCTGGATCAGGCCTTATCGGCCATACCGCGACGGCCCGAGGGTTGCGCGCACCATCACGAAGGCCATCAGCGCCGAGCCGGCGATGCCCGCCACCATGGGCAGGGCCGTGCCGTCCACGAACAGGCCGACCAGGGCCATCACCGCCGCGCCGGTGGCGAACTGCAGGGTGCCCATGAGCGCGGAGGCGGTGCCGGCGATGGCGGCGTGCGATTCCAGCGCCAGCACGGCGGTGGTGGGCATGACCAGGCCCAGGCAGCCGTAGCCCAGGAAGAGCAGCACCAGCAGCACCTCCAGCCGCTCGACGCCGAGCGCGAACAGCAGCAGGAGCAGCAGCATGAAGCCCGCGTAGGCGCTGGCCGCCGCGCGCACCATGGGGGCCATGCCGAAGCGCCGTCCCAGGCGGCCGGTGAGCTGCGACATGGCGATGAAGGCCGCGGCATTGATGGCGAAGACGATGCTGTACTGGCGCGGGCTCAGGCCGTAGTGGTTGATGAGCACGAAGGACGAATTGGCCAGGTAGGCGAAGAAGCTGGCGATGCCGAAGGCACCGATGCCCACCAGGCCCAGGTAATGCCGGTCGCGCAGCAGCGTCGCGTAGCCGGCCAGCGCGCTGCGCCAGCTGCTGCCATGGCGCGCGGCGGCGGGGCGGGTCTCCTGCAGCCGCGTGGCCACCAGCAGCAGGCCGACGGCGGCGGTGGCCGTCATGGCCCAGAACACGCTGCGCCAGCCCTGCCAGTCGATCAGCAGGCTGCCCACCAGCGGCGCCAGTATGGGCGAGACGCTGAACACCAGCATGAGCAGCGACATCAGGCGCAGCGCATCGTGCCCGCTGTAGAGATCGCGCACCACGGCGCGCGGCACCACCGTGCAGGCGCAGGCGCCCAGGCCCTGGAGGAAGCGCATGGTCACCAGGGTCCGGATGTCGGGTGCGAGTGCGCAGCCCACGCTGCCGACGGCGAACAGTGCGAGGCCGAAGTACAGCGGCGGCTTGCGCCCCACCTGGTCGGAGACCGGGCCATAGACCAGCTGCCCGATGCCGGTGGCCAGGAAATACACCATGAGGCTGGCCTGCACCGCGCCGATGGAGGTGTCCAGGCTGCGGCCGATCGATGGCAGGGCCGGCAGGTACATGTCGATCGCGAAGGGACCGATCGCCGAGAGCAGTCCCAGCAGCAGGGCGGCACGCAGGAAGCCGGTTTTCATGGGTGGCTCAGGAGGCCGTGGCCAGGCCGCGGGAGGCAGGAAATCACCGGGTGCGCGCGGCCATCATGCCGCGTAACCCAGCACCGCGAAGTAGTGCAGGCCCGTGCCGGCCGCCACGAAGGCATGCCAGACAGCGTGCGCGTAGCGCAGCCGCGCGTCGAGCAGAAAGAAGATCACGCCCACGGTGTAGGCCAGCCCGCCGGCAACGAGCAGGGCCACGCCGGCCGTGGGCACACGCTCGGCCAGCGGCACGGCCGCGATCAGCACGATCCAGCCCATGGCCAGATACAGGCCCGTCGAGAGCCAGGGATGCGAGAGCCGGTCGAAGGCCTTGAGCGTGATGCCCAGGGCGGCCATGGACCAGACCAGGCCGAACAGCGTCCAGCCCCAGGGGCCGCCGAGCGCGCCGAGCGCAAAAGGTGTGTAGCTGCCCGCGATGAAGAGGTAGATGGCGCCATGGTCCAGCCGGAGGAAGACGCGCTTGGCGCGGCCCGCAGGCAGGGCATGGTAGAGCGTGGAGGTGAAGTACAGCAGCACCATGGTGGCGGCGAAGACGGCGGCACCGACGATGCTGGAGGCGCCGAGGCGGTTGGCCGACAGCAGCAGGAAGGGCGCGCCCACGAGGGCGCCCAGCAGGGCGACGCCGTGGCTCACGCTGTTGGCGATCTCCTCACCCGGGGTTTGTGCGCGTTCCGTCATGGGGGAGATTGTCCCATCACGGGCCGGGTGGCCGCCGGTTGCCTGTGTCAGGCCCGCTCGCGCCAGGCGATGTAGCGCGAGCGCTGCAGCGCCAGCAACTCCAGCAGGCCCAGGGTGAGTGCAGTCCCCACGGCCAGCCAGCGGATCGGCCTAGGCCTGGTGCACCGGCAGATCCGCATCGTCGCTTCCACGGCACTCACCACCCAGGGTCAGCCCCATGCCGAGCCAGCCGTCGTCGAACAGCGCATCCAGCAGCTCCTGCAGTTTGAACAGTTTCCAGAACATGTCGTGCTCCTGTCTTGAATGACGACACAGCGAAGGTAGCCTGCGACCGTGACGGTTTCGTGTCAGCCGCATGACGTGCGCACAGGATGCAGGGGCTGCGCTATGCTCGAAACCACTTCACCACCGTCATTCACCAGCGTCCCGAGTCTCGTGTCCAAGCACCCCTTATCCGAGTTGGCGGAGCTGGAGAACATCCTCGAACTCGGCGGGCCCGCGCTGGAGGTCCGGGTGCTGCAGCAGGTGGCGGCGCCCGGCAGCGGGCCGCTGCCCATCCATGCCATCAGCCTGGGCAACCCGTCGCCCGAGGTGCCGGCCATCGGTTTCTTTGGCGGCGTGCACGGGCTGGAGCGCATCGGCACCGAGGTGGTGATGGCCTATCTGCGCAGCGTCGTGCGCCGGCTGCAGTGGGACCAGCCCTTCCGCCGGCAACTCGAATCGGTACGGCTGGTCTTTGTCCCCATCGTCAATCCCGGTGGCATGTGGCAGGGCACCCGGGCCAATCCCGCCGGGGTGGACCTGATGCGCAATGCGCCGGTGGAGGCCGCAGACCGGGTGCCTTTCCTGGTCGGCGGGCAGCGCCTGAGCAACGCCCTGCCGTGGTACCGCGGCAAGGCGGGGGCAGCGCTGGAGCCGGAGAGCCAGGCCCTGTGCGACATCGTCCAGGAGGAGCTGCTGTCACGCCGCTTCAGCCTGGCGATTGACTGCCACTCCGGTTTTGGCGTGCGCGACCGGATCTGGTTTCCCTATGCGCACAGCGCGGCGCCGATCGAGCATGTGGGCGAGGTGCACGCGCTCAAGGAGATCTTCTTCCAGACCTACAGCCATCACCAGTACGTCTTCGAGCCGCAGAGCCTGCAGTACCTGGCGCATGGTGATCTGTGGGACCATCTGTACCTTCAGTCACTGCGCGACCCGCAGCGGACGTTCCTGCCGCTGACGCTGGAGATGGGCTCCTGGCTGTGGATCAAGAAGAACCCGCGCCAGCTGTTCTCGCGCCTGGGCATTTTCAATCCCCTGATCGGACACCGGCAGCAGCGCGTGCTGCGCCGGCATATCTCCCTGCTGGACTTTCTGGCCCGCGCGGCGGCCAGCCATGCACTGTGGCTGCCCACGCAGCAGGAGCGGGCCGCACACCGTGCGCGGGCGTTGCAGGAGTGGTATGCCTGAGGCCGCACCCATGACCTGGCTGCTGCTGCGTGGCCTCACGCGCGAGCGTGCACATTGGGGTGTTTTCCTGGACACCTTGCAGCAGGCCATGCCACAGGCGCGCGTCATCGCGCTGGACCTGCCGGGCAACGGCGAGTTGCATGCCATGCGCAGCCCCACGGACATCGCCGTCATGGTGGCCTGGTGCCGTGCGGAACTGGCCCGGCGCGGCGTGCACGGGCCGGTCCATCTGCTGGCCATGTCGCTGGGGGCCATGGTGGCCACCGAATGGGCCTGCCGCGCGCCGCAGGAGCTGGCCGCCTGCGTGCTGGTCAACACCAGCTTCGGCGGCCTCAGTCCCTTCCACCGCCGGCTGCGACCGCGCAACTACGCGCGGCTGCTGGGTCTGGTGCTTTCCGGCGCCGGTCCGGCGGCGTGGGAGCGGGCGATTCTCGAACTGACCAGCAACCGCGCCGCGGAACTCCAGGGCGTGCTGCCAGGGTGGACCGCCGTGCGCCTGCAGCGCCCGGTCAGCACGGCCAATGCCATGCGCCAGTTGCTGGCGGCAGCGCGCTACCGCGTGCGGCCACAGGCACCCGCCGTGCCCTTGTTGCTGCTGGCGAGCGAGCAGGACCGGCTGGTCGATGTGTCGTGCTCCAGGGCCGTCGCCCAGCGCTGGGCTGTCTCCATCGGCCTGCACCCCCGTGCCGGCCATGACCTGCCGCTGGACGATCCCGCCTGGGTCGTGGCACAGGTGCAGGCCTGGTTACCGGCCGCCACGGGCAAGGCTGGCCGATGACGGGTGCGCCGCCCCCAGTGTCCAGGCCAGGCCGAACGGCGCCCTGCCGGGCGGGTCCTGTGGTCTACTGCAGGCCCGGCACTGTCCACGCCATTCTTCCGAAAGGTCGTCATGAACGCCAACCTCAGCGAGATCCTGGCGCGCATCGCGCGCCTCGAGGAGGAATTCGAGGCCGAACTGCAACGCCGCCGCCTCGAGCTGCAGGTGGATTACCGGCACCGGCGTGTGCATTTCGGGGCCGCCGCGCTGGCGCAGCAGCGGCGTTTCAGGACGAGTCTGCTGGGCTATGTGCTGGGCGCGGAGTTGCGCCATGTGGCCAGCATCCCCTTCGTCTTCGGGCTGTTGGTGCCCATGGCCGTGCTGGATGTCGCCGTTTCGCTGTACCAGTGGATCTGCTTTCCCCTGTACCGCATCCCGATCGTGCGCCGCCGTGATCACTGGGCCTACGACCGCAGCCAGCTCGGCTATCTGAACCTGGTCGAAAAGGTCAACTGCGCCTACTGCTCCTACGGCAACGGGCTGGCCGCGTACTTCGCCGAGATCGCCGGCCGGACCGAGCAGTACTGGTGCCCGATCAAGCATGCACGGCGCATCCGCGGTGCGCACCCGCATTACCGCGCCTTCTTGGACTATGGCGATGCCGAGGGCTACCGCAGGGAACTGCAGGCCCTGCGCGAGCAGCTCCGCGAGCTGGATCCGGCACGGCGTCCCTGAGGTGCCGCTCAGCCGCCCGCAAGCTTGCGGACCCGCTGCCCCTCCTGCAGCGAACTGGGCGGGAAGAGCACCACCTCGGTACCCGCGGGCAGGTCGCTGCGCAGGCTGGCCTCGCTGCCATTACGTGCGAGCACCGCCACCTCGTGCCGGCGGGCGCGGCCGTCTTCCACCACGTACAGGGCCGCGCGGCCGCCGGCGGGGAAGAGGGCGCTGACCGGCACCTTGAGCGCATCGTCCACGCGCTGCACCACGATGCGCACGTCGGTCCTGAAGCCGTCACCCAGGGCCCGCCACTGCTCCGGTGGCGAGAGGATGTCGAGCACCACGTTGACGCGCTGCTCCTCCACGCCCAGGGACGAGATCTTGGTGTAGGCGGCGGGCTCCACCAGGCGCACGCGCGCCTGCAGCACGTCGGGCCCGCCCCAGTTGGACAGGGTGGCGGGCGTGCCGGGCTGCACCTGGGCGGCGTCCTCGGTGAGCAGGTCCACCACCACCTCCAGGTCGGCGGGGTCGCCGAGTTCGAGCAGCGCAGTGCCGGCCTGCACCAGCCCTTCGCTTTCCTGGTTGACCTTGAGCACCTTGCCCGTGATCGGGGCCTTGATGGCCCAGCTGCGCTGGGTGCCGCCCCCCTGGCTGAAGGTGCGGATGGCGATGCGCGCCTGCTGCAGCTCGTGGCCCGCGGCATCTTCCTCCTGGCGTGCGCTGTCGAGTTCCTTCTGCCGCAGGCGCACGGTGAGGCGACCCGTCTCGTTCTGCGTGGGCGAGACAAAGCCCTGCTGTGCCAGCGCCTCGCTGCGCTTGAGATCGGCCACGGCCTGGTCCAGCGCAGCCCGGGCGCGATCGACGTTCGCGGCGGCGCGCCGTGCGGCGGCCTCGAGCGCCGCGATGCGCTCGCGCTGCTCCTGGCGCGTGCGCTCGTCGAGCAGGCCGGGCAGCACCGGCCACAGCGTGGCCAGGGTGGCGTCGCGCGCCACGCTGTCGCCCTGCTTGAGCACGATGCGCTGCACGCGGCCGGTCAGCGGCGTCGAGACCACATAGCGCTCGCGCAGCCGGGTCTTGCCGTCCTCCTGCACGGTGCGCTCGAAGGCGCCGCGGCTGATGCTGCCCACCTCGACTTCGGTGGGCTGCGGCCAGAAGGCCCAGACCAGCAGCAACACGGCCAGCAGCACGGCGCCGGCGATCCATGCCTTGTTCTTCATGGTTTGCATCATGTTCCTATTCTCGTGTTTTCAGGACGCCCACCAGGTCCAGCGTGTCGATGCGCCGGCGCACGATGAGCGCGCTGGCCACGCCGGCGGCCACCACGGTGATGGCGGCGTAGGCGTAGGTGGCCGGCTGGATCACCAGCGGAAAGTAGAACTCGTCGGTCTTGATCAGCTCCACGATGCCGGCGGCCAGCCAGTAGCCGGCCACCAGACCCAGCGGGACGGCCAGCAGGATTTCCAGCGCCAGTTCGCCGAGCAGGAAGGTGGAAACCTCGCCGCGCGTGAAGCCCAGCACGCGCAGGCTGGCGAGCTCCCAGGCGCGCTCGGCCAGGGCGATGCGGGCATGGTTGTAGACCACGCCCACGGCAATGACGCTTGCAAACACCGTCAGGATGGCGCTGAACACCAGCACGTTGCGCGCCGTCACCTCCTCGATGTTGCGCAGCATCACGGCCTTGCTGAAGGCCGCCGCCACGCGCGGCAGGCTCTTCAGCCGCTCCAGCAGCTCGGCCTCGTGGCCCGGCATGACGGCGGCCGTCACCATGTTGACGCTGTCGCCTTCCTGCAGCAGGCGGTTGAGGCTGCGCCGCTCGATGTAGGCACCCATGCCCATCATCTCCGCGACGGTGCCGGTCACGGGCAGCTCCAGCACCTGGCGCCGGCCTTCGAGCACCTCGACCCGCACGGTCTGCCCCGGGCGGATGCGCAGGCGCTCGGCCAGGCGGTCGGTGAGCAGCAGCCCGTCCTCGGGCGGGCGGTAGCTGCGCTGGGCGGCATCGACGATGCGCTGCAGCTGCGGGTCGGCGGCGCGACCCTGCACGCTGCCGCGCCAGTGCTGCTGGCCATGCACCAGCCGCACCGGCACCGTGCGCACACCCTCGACGGCGGTGACCTGCGGCAGCCGTGCGACCTCGTGCGTGATGCGCGCAGGCGTGCTCTCAACCAGGCTGATGATGACGTCGCCGCGCAGTACCAGACGGAACTGGCTGTGCAGCAGAAGTTCGATGGTGTCGCGCCAGAAGGTGCCGCTGATGACGATGGCCATGGAGGCGGCGATGCCGAAGATGGTGAGCAGGGTGCGCAGCGGGCGGCGCTGCATGGTGCGCAGGACCATGCGCACGGCCGGGCTGAACCATCGACGCAGGCCCCAGGCCTCGACGAAGCTGGGCCTGAAGCGCCCCGGCGCCGGCGGGCGCATGGCCTCGGCCGGCGCCAGCCGCACGGTGGCGCGGATGGCATGCCAGGTGCCGCCCAGGGCCGCGGCCAGCGTCAGGGCCGCGGCGGCCAGCACCAGCGCGGGGTGGACCCGGTGGCGCAGGTCGGGGAAGCGGAACACCTCGGCATACAGGTCCATGAAGCTGCTGCCCAGCCAGGTCCCCACGCCCACGCCGATGACGATGCCGAGGATGACGATGAGCAGCACCAGCTTGAGGTAGTGCCAGGCGATGTCGCGGTTGTCGTAGCCCAGGGCCTTGAGCGCGGCGATCTGTTCGCGCTGGGTGGCGATCTGGCGGCTGAGCACGACGTTGAGCAGGAAGGCGGCCACGGCCAGGAAGATGCTGGGCAGCACGGTGCCGAAGACGCGCTGCTCCTTGATCTCCGAGCTCAGCAGCTTGTCGGACATCTGCTCGTCGCGGCCGTGTGCACTGATGCCGCCATAGGGCGCGAGCAGGCGGTCAAGGCTGTCGATGACGCGGCCCTCGCCGGCGCCGGGCGCCAGGCGTACGGCCACCTGGTTGAAGGCGCCCTCCATGTCGTAGGCGGCCGCCAGGGCCTGGCGGTCCAGCCAGAAGACGCCGAAGCCCCGCAGGTCGGGAGAGCCGCCGGCGCCGGCGAACACGAACTCGGGCGAGAGAGCGATGCCCGTGATCTGCAGTTCCTCGCGCTTGCCGTTGACGAGGGCGCGGATGCGGTCGCCCGGCTGCAACCCGCGGGCGATGGCAAAGGCCTCGGAGACCAGCGCCTCCAGCGTGTGGTCGCGCCGCGCCGTGGGCATGCGCCCGGCACGCAGGTGCAGGCGGTTGAGCTGCGGCGGATGCTGCGGGTCGATTCCGATCAGGCGCCCGATGACGGGATCGGACACCAGCGGGAGGTCGATCTGCACGATCTGCGTGAGCGAGGTCTCCACGTGCGCGGCGCCGGGCAGGGCGGCCAGCTGGCGCTCCAGCGCCAGGGGTGCGCGCTTGAGGCCGGCAAAGACGTCGGCAAAGCGCGATTCGGTGTAGTAGACCTCGCGCGACCAGGACAGGGAGTCGTAGGCGCTGAAGGTGGCGATGAAGCCGGCCACGCCGCTGGCCACGACCAGCGCGATGGTCAGAGCCTGGCTCCACATCAGGCGCAGGTCGCGCAGCAGCTTGCGGTCCAGGGCTTTCATCACACCGTGCTCACCATGAAAGTTCCGACGGGCTGATCTTGCGGGTGTTGACGTCGATGCGCTGGATGCGCCCGCCGCCCAGGTGCAGCACGCGATCGGCCATGCCGGCAATGGCCGCGTTGTGCGTGATCACGATGGCCGTCGTGCCCAGTTCGCGGTTGATGCGCGCGATGACCTCCAGCACCAGCTTGCCCGTCACGTAGTCCAGCGCGCCGGTGGGCTCGTCGCACAGCAGCACCTCGGGGCGCTTGACGATGGCGCGCGCGATGGCCACGCGTTGCTGCTCGCCGCCCGAGAGCTGCGAGGGGAAATGGTCCATGCGCTCCTCCAGGCCCACCATGCGCAGCGCCTCGGCCGCCGGCATGGGGTCGTGCGCAATGTCGGTGACCAGTTCGACGTTCTCGCGCACGGTCAGGCTCGGGATCAGGTTGTAGAACTGGAACACGAAGCCCACGTGCTCGCGACGGTAGCGTGTGAGCTCGGCATCGCTGGCACCGGTGAGTTCGTGCTCGGCAAAACGCGCGCTGCCGCTGCTGGGGCGGTCCAGGCCGCCCAGGATGTTGAGCAGCGTGGACTTGCCGCTGCCCGAGGGGCCCAGCAGCACGATGAATTCGCCGCGCCGGATCTCCAGGTCGACGGACTGCAGGGCCTTCACCTCGACCTCGCCCATCTGGTAGGTCTTGCAGAGGTCGCGCGCGGTGAAGACCGTCTCCGGGCGGTTCGCAGCAGTGTTGTCCATGGGCATGGCGGCCATTGGCGCATGATATTCTGACGCCGCCATGACGGACATCGTGACCCTGACCCCAAACCCCTGCGTGGACGTCTCGACCACCACCCCCCGCGTCCAGCCCATCCGCAAGCTGCGTTGCACCGAGCCCCGGCGTGAGCCCGGGGGCGGGGGCATCAACGTCGCGCGCGTGCTGCAGCGCCTGGGCAGTGAGGTGCTGGCCGTGCACACGGCGGGCGGCACCAGTGGCGCACGGCTGGTGGAACTCCTGCGCGCCGAGCGGGTGGCGGCCCTGGCCCTGCCGATCGCGGGCGAGACGCGCGAGAGCTTCCATGTGCATGCCATCGAGGCCGCCCAGGAATACCGCTTCGTCATGCCGGGCCCGACCTTGCAGGCCGCCGAATGGCAGGCCTGCCTGGACTGCGTCGCCGCACTGCAGCCGGCCCCGCGCTGGCTGGTGGCCAGCGGCAGCCTGCCACCCGGGGTGCCGGAGGATTTCTATGCCCGTCTCGCGCACCACTGCCGCAGCCGGGGCGTGCGCCTCGTGCTCGATGCCTCGGGCACGGCGCTGGCGGCCGCGCTGGCCGAGGGTGTCTACCTCGTCAAGCCCAGCCTGGGCGAGCTGCGCGGCCTGACGGGGGAGGCCCTGGCTGAGCCGGCCCAGTGGCGCGCCGCGGCGCGGCGGCTGGTGGACCAGGGGCGTGCCGAAGTGGTCGTGCTGTCGCTGGGCGCCGGGGGGGCGCTGCTGGCGGCCCGCGATACGCTGGTGGAGGCGCCGGCCCTGCCGGTCGTGGCACGGGGTGCCATCGGCGCCGGCGACAGCCTGGTCGCCGGGCTGGTGCACGGCCTGGCCGGGGGCGCCAGCCTGCGCGAGGCTTTTGCGCTGGGCATGGCGGCCTCGGCCGCAGCGGTGCTGAACACCGGCACGGCGCTGGGCCAGCCGAAGGACGTCGAACGTCTGCGGCCGCTGGTGGTGCTGCAGGATTTGTAGCAAAGCTGCGAAATCTTGCCGCTTTGGCGGGCTGCTGTCGCGCCGTGCTTGGCATAGAATCGACCGCAGGTGAGGTCCGCGTGCGCTGCGCGGGCGCAGCCCCGCCCACACGCTGCCGCATGAACAAGTCCGAGTCCGAACTGATCGCCGTTTCCGAGTTGCGTATCGGCATGTATGTCGAGCTTGAGCTCGGCTGGATGGCGCATCCCTTCCCCACCGGCAGCTTCAAGATCACCACGCAGCGCCAGGTCGACATCATCCGTGACCTGGGCCTGAAGGAAGTGCGCTATGTGCCGGCGCGCAGCGACCTGCCGGTCGAGGGCGCCCCGCGGCTGCCCGAGGCCGACCAGGCCGCGCGCCAGCTGGCGCAGGAACGCGAGATGCGGCGGCGCCGTACGGCCCAGATCGAGCTGCAGCAGCGCAACCTGCAAGCCTGCGAGCGCAAGTTCGCCACGGCCCAGCGCGAGTTCAAGCAGGTGCAGGAGCAGGCGCTGGAGCGTCCGCAGGCCATGCGGGACCGGGTCACCGCGCTGGTCGACGGCTTCGTCCAGGAGATGAACTGCGACGGCGAGTCGGCCATCCGCCTGCTTTCCGAGGGCATGGGCGAGCGTGCAGCCATGCATCCTGTCAACGTGACCGTGATGTCCCTGCTGCTGGCCCGGGCCATGGGCATGCAGGGCCAGGACCTGCTGGACCTGGGCGTCGGCGCCTTCCTGCACGACATCGGCAAGCTGCAGCTGCCTCAGCGCGTGCGCTGGTTCGAGGACGGCTTCTCGATCGACGACTTCAAGCATTACCAGGAGCACGTGAGCAAGGGGGTGGCCATCGCCAACCGCATGCAGCTCAGCGAAGGCGCGCTGATGGCCATTGCCCAGCACCACGAACTCATGGACGGCAGCGGCTTCCCCATGCGACCGCCGGCGACGGAGTTGACGCTGGGCGCGCGCATCCTCGCGCTGGTCAACCGCTACGACAACCTGTGCAACCCGGTGCGGCTGGTCACGGCCATGACCCCGCACGAGGCGCTGTCGCTGCTGTTTGCGCAGTACAAGGCGCGCTACGACGGCATGGTGCTCAGTGCCTTCATCCGCATGATGGGCGTGTATCCGCCGGGCTCTGTGGTGCAGCTGCTCGACGGTCGCTATGCGCTGGTCGTGTCGGTCAACTCCGTACGCCCGCTCAAACCGCGCGTGATCGTGCACGAACCCTCGGTGCCGCGGCACGAGGCCCTGATCTTCGACCTCGAGGACCATCCGGGCATCGGCATCCGCCGCAGCCTCAAGCCGGCCAGCCTTCCGGCCGATGCGCTCGAATATCTCGGGCCGCGCCAGCGCATCGCCTACTACTTCGAGAATTCGGGACCGGCGCCCCTGGACGGCGCCTGAGACACGGCCGCCACGGAAGAAAAAAGCCAGGGCAGGCCCTGGCTTTTTTCATGCCCGCAGCAAGGCGGGCAGACGGTTTGACCGCTCAGATCGCCTTGGCGGCGCGCAGCTCGTCGAGCTGGGCCGGGGTGTAGCCCATCTGCAGCAGCACCTCCTCGGTGTGCTCGCCCAGCAGCGGCGAGCGCGTGACCTCGGTCGGGCTGTCCGAGAGCTTGATCGGGTTGCCCACGCTCAGGTACTTGCCGCGCACCGGGTGATCGATCTCGACGATGGTGCCGGTCTCGCGCAGCGACTGGTCCTCGGCGATCTCCTTCATGGACAGGATGGGGCCGCAGGGGATGTCGAACTCGTTGAGGATGTCCATGGCCTCGAACTTGGTCTTGGTCTTGGTCCACTCCTCGATGCGCGCGAAGATCATCTTCAGGTGCGGCAGGCGGGCCTGCGGCGTGGCGAAGTGCGGGTTGGTGATCCAGTCCTCCTCGCCGATCACCTTGCAGATCGCCGGCCACACGGCCGCCTGGGTGATGAAGTAGATGTAGGCGTTGGGATCCTTCTGCCAGCCCTTGCACTTGAGGATGGCGCCCGGCTGGCCACCGCCCGAGGCGTTGCCTGCGCGCGGCACGGCCTCGCCGAACTCGATCTCGGGGTACTGCGGGTACTCCTTGAGCACGCCGGTGCGCTCCAGGCGCTGCTGGTCGCGCAGCTTGACGCGGCACAGGTTGAGCACGGCGTCCTGCATGGCGGCCAGCACCTTCTGGCCACGGCCGGTCTTTTCGCGCTGGAACAGCGCGGTGACGATGCCCAGGGCGAGGTGCAGGCCGGTGCCGCTGTCGCCGATCTGTGCGCCCGTCACCATGGGAGTGCCGTCCGGGTCACCGGTGGTGGAGGCAGCGCCGCCCGTGCACTGGGCGACGTTCTCGTAGACCTTGCAGTCGACATAGGGGCCGGGGCCGAAGCCCTTGACCGAGGCCAGGATGATGCGCGGGTTGATCTCCTGGATGCGCTCCCACGAGAAGCCCATGCGGTCGAGCGCGCCGGGGGCGAAGTTTTCCACCATCACATCGCACTGCTTGATCAGGTTGACCAGCACTTCCTTGCCCTTGGGATTCTTGGTGTCCAGGGTGATGGAGCGCTTGTTGTGGTTGAGCATGGTGAAGTACAGGCTGTCGGCGCCTTCGATGTCACGCAGCTGTCCGCGCGTGGCGTCGCCTTCACCGGCCTTCTCCACCTTGATCACGTCGGCGCCGAACCAGGCCAGCAGTTGCGTGCAGGTCGGGCCCGACTGCACATGCGTGAAGTCGAGGATGCGGACTCCTTCGAGAGCCTTGGTCATGAGTGAACTCCTGGTTTCAATGATAAGAATTTCTTATGAAAAGACCGGCAGGGTCTTGTATATAACTTTCCATTTTAAAGGGTTTCACCTGCTTGAAATATTGTCTTTTTTGATGTTCTGCGTCTGAGTCACTGATACTTCTCGCCGTGTCGAGGGTCGGGCGCGCCGTGGCAAAAAAAGCGGCGCCCGAAGGCGCCGCAGAAGTTCGTCTGAGGGGGAGGGAAGTACTCAGACGGCTTTGTTGGCGTGCATGGCCGCAATCTGCTCCTTGCTGTAGCCCAGTTCGGCCAGCACCTGGTCGGTGTGCTCGCCCAGCAGCGGGGAAGCCTTGATCTCGGGCTTGAGATCCGAGAACTTGATCGGGCTGCCGACGGTGAAGTAGCTGCCACGCACGGGGTGCGGCACCTCGACGATGGAGCCGCTCTTGCGCAGCGATTCGTCGCGCAGCAGTTCCTTCATGGACAGCACCGGGGCGCAGGGGATGTCGAACTTGCGGAAGATGTCCACTGCCTCGTACTTGGTCTTGTCCTTGATGAAGTCCTCGATGGTGGCGAAGATCTCGGTGATGTGCGGCTGGCGCGCGCGCGGCGTCGTGTAGGCCGGGTCGGTCTTCCACTCGGGCTTGCCCAGCGCGTCACAGATCGGTTCCCAGGCATGGCCCTGGATGGTGAAGTAGATGTAGGCGTTGGGGTCGGTCTCCCAGCCCTTGCACTTCAGGATCCAGCCCGGCTGGCCGCCGCCGCCGGCATTGCCGCCGCGCGGCACGGTGTCGCCGAATTTCTCGTGCGGGTACTGCGGATACTCCTCAAGGTAGCCCACGCGCTCCAGGCGCTGCTGGTCGCGCATCTTCACGCGGCACAGGTTGAGCACGGCGTCCTGCATGGACACGGCCACCTTCTGGCCCTTGCCGGTCTGCTGGCGGCCGATGATGGCAGTCAGGATGCCGATGGCCAGGTGCATGCCGGTGTTGGAGTCACCCAGGGCTGCAGCCGAGATGGTGGGCTCGGAGTTCTCGCCCTTCCACCAGCCGGTGGTCGAGGCCGCGCCGCCGGCACACTGGGCCACGTTCTCGTAGACCTTGAGGTCCTCGTAGTGATGGCCTTCGCTGAAGCCCTTCACGGAGGCCAGGATCATGCCGGGGTTGAGCTTCTGGATGTAGTCCCAGGTGAAGCCCATGCGGTCTAGTGCGCCGGGGCCGAAGTTCTCGACCATGACGTCGGACTGCTTGATCAGCTTCTCCAGCACTTCCTTGCCTTCCTTGGTCTTGGTGTCCAGGGTCAGGGAACGCTTGTTGCTGTTGAGCATGGTGAAGTACAGCGCATCGGCATCCGGGATGTCGCGCAGCTGGCTGCGCGTGACGTCACCAGCGCCCGGGCGCTCGACCTTGATCACGTCGGCGCCGAACCAGGCCAGCAGCTGGGTGCAGGCGGGACCGGCTTGCACGTGCGTGAAGTCGATGATCTTGATGCCGTTGAGAGGTTTGGTTCCAGACATGTGCGTATCTCCTTGTGGGTTGCGCGTGAAAAAACTTATTTCTTGAGGGCTGCAGCCGGGTTCAGGCTCGTGATGCGGCCGCTCTCGGTGCCTGCGGTCTCGTCGATGATGGCGTTGATCAGGGTCGGCTTGCCGGTCTTGAGGGCTTCCTCGATGCCCTTGCGCAGCTCGGCCGGGGTCTGGGCGTAGACGCCCACGCCGCCGAAGGCCTCCATGAGCTTCTCGTAGCGGGAATCCTTGACGAACACGGTCGGGGCCACGTCCTTGCCGCCCGAGGGGTTGACGTCCGTGCCGCGGTAGACGCCGTTGTTGTTGAAGATCACCACGCACACGGGCAGGTTGTAGCGGCAGATGGTCTCGACTTCCATACCGGAGAAGCCGAAGGCGCTGTCACCGCAGACGGCGATGACGCGCTGGTTGGTCTCGACAGCCGCCGCGACGGCGAAGCCCATGCCGATGCCCATCACGCCCCAGGTGCCCACGTCCAGGCGCTTGCGCGGTTTGTACATGTCGACGATCGAGCGGGTGAAGTCCAGCGCATTGGCGCCTTCGTTGACCAGCACGGTGTCCGGGTGCGCCTTGAAGATGTCGCGCACGACGTTGAGCGCGCTGTGGAAGTTCATCGGCTTCGGATCCTTGGCCAGGGTCTCGGCCATCTTGGCGATGTTCTTGGTCTTCTTCTCGTTGATGGCGCCGGTCCACTCGGCCGGCGGCTTGGTCCAGCTGTTGCCGATGCCGGCCAGCAGGGCGGCGACGCTGGAGCCGATGTCACCCGCGATCGGCGCGTCGATGCGTACGTTGCTGTCGAACTCGGTGGAGGCGATGTCGATCTGGATGAACTTCTGGCCGCCCCAGTCCTTGTGGTCCTTGCCGCCCCAGGTCTTGCCCTTGCCGTGCGAGAGCAGCCAGTTCAGGCGTGCGCCGATCAGCAGCACCACGTCGGCCTCGGGCAGCACGAAGGAACGTGCGGCGGCAGCCGATTGCGGGTGCGTGTCGGGCAGGATGCCCTTGGCCATGGACATGGGCAGGTAGGGGATGCCGGTCTTCTCGACCAGGGCCTGGATGTCGGCGTCGGCCTGGGCGTAGGCTGCACCCTTGCCCAGCAGGATCAGCGGCTTCTTGGCGCCCTTGAGCAGGTTCAGCGCGCGCTCAATCGCGTCGGGGGCGGGGATCTGGCGCGGTGCCGGATCGACGACCTTGATCAGCGAGTTCTTGCCGGCCAGCGCGTCCATGGTCTGCGAGAACAGCTTGGCCGGCAGGTCCAGGTAGACACCGCCCGGGCGGCCGGAGACGGCGGCACGGATGGCGCGCGCGATGCCCACGCCGATGTCCTCGGCGTTGAGCACGCGGAAGGCGGCCTTGCACAGGGGCTTGGCGATGGCGAGCTGGTCCATCTCTTCGTAGTCACCCTGTTGCAGGTCCACGATCTCTCGCTCCGAGGAGCCGGAGATCAGGATCATGGGCCAGCAGTTGGTCGTGGCATTGGCCAGCGGCACCAGGCCGTTGAGGAAGCCGGGCGCGGACACCGTGAGGCACACGCCGGGCACGCCCTTGGCGCCGTTGAGGAAGCCCGCAATCGCGGCAGCGTTGCCGGCGTTGGCCTCGTGGCGGAAGGAGATCACGCGCATGCCCTCGGCCTGCGCCATGCGGGTCAGGTCGGTGATCGGGATGCCCGGCAGACCGTAGATCGTGTTCAGGCCATTGAGCTTGAGGGCATCGAGGACGAGGTGGAACCCGTCGGTCAGCTCCTGGGATTCGGTCTGGTTGGTCATGATGTTGTCTCGTTTCATAGGGCTACGGAATAGTCAGTTGCAAGCAAGTTGTCAGCCCGTCAGTGCGGCAGCGGGATCACACCCGTTCGTGTGGCAAAGCGCTGCGGGCTGACTGCGACCCACCGGTCATTTCAACCGTCGAGTTATGATAGGCAACGATTCAGCTTATGCCATTGACCCGGGTCAATTTTCGGGACATTTGGCGGCTCTCGCAGAGACCTCAGGCGACGTACGCCTATGACCGACCGTCCATGACCTCCATCGAGAATCACCCCGAAAAGAACATCATCCGCGTGCAGCTGCGGCAGAACCAGGTGCTCAAGGGCATGGATGCGGCCTCGCACGAGGAGCTCGAGCGTCATCTCACGGTGGTGGAGTGCCACAAGGGCGATTTCCTGCTGCACCAGGGCGTGCACGAGATGGAGCAGTACTTCATCCTCGACGGAATCCTCAAGCGCGTGGTGGCCAATCCGCAGGGCAAGGAGATGATCCTGCGCTTCGCCGCCGAGCGCGAGATGGAAACCAGCTATGCCGCATGGTCTCTGAAGACGCCCACGCCCTACAGCATCGTCTCGGTCACGAAGGCGAGGGTGGTCAAGCTGCCCATGCCCGAGTGGATTGCCTTCATCGACCGGCACCCGGAAGAGAAGCGCCTGTTCGAGCTGTGCGTGATGAATCTCATGAGCGAGATCATGGCGCACACCATCACCCTGCACCTGCTCGATGCGCCGGGCCGCGTGCACCGTTTCCTGCGCAAGCACCCCGAGCTCTTCGACCGGATTCCGAAGAAGGAGCTTGCGGCCTACATGAACCTCTCGGCCGAGACACTGAGCCGGCTCAAGCAGCGCGGCAAGATCTGATGCGCAGGGGGAGGGCGCCGTGCCGACGCGGGGTCCGGCACGGCGCGAGCCCGGTCAACGACGGTGGGTGGGAAAGTGGCGTGCGTCGGTGATCGCGCGCAACTGGTTGTCGACGGATTTCACGCCTGCCACGCCCTGTGCAACACGTACGGCCGCAGCCTTCTCTGTGTCGTCGGCCACGATGCCGCGCAGCGTGACGTTGCCGTCCGCGCACTCGATGGAGATATCGACGGCGTGTGTTTCCGCGTGGGTACTCAGGGCGACCCGCACCCGGGCGCTGAGCGCCATGCACTGCAGCAGGGTCTGAGACGCCGGAGTCTCGGTGAACTCGGGACGCTTGAGCAGGTTCTTGATCTGCTCGACGCAGGTCTCGACGGAAAGGCGCTCGGTGTTGAGCACCATGTCGAACAGCACCGGATCGCCCCAGTTCACGCCGAACTGATCGTGCATGCGTGCCGCATTGGCCTGGTCGCTGCGCTGGATCTCGGCCCTCGCCAGGTCGCGGTCATCCGTGTCCAGCTGCTTCATCAGCCAGTCGACGCGCTGCTCGAGCGGACGCATGATGCGGATGCACGGGACGTGGGGCACCGCGCGCAGCAGCTGCGTTGCGCCCCAGCCGCGGATGACGACATTGCCGCGTGCGGCAGCGTCGAGCACTTCCTCGGCGGTGTAGATCGCCATGGCTTCCTTGTCCGCGCGCAGGCCTTCGATCAGGCCGGCCTTGCCGCTGCGCAGCCGGTTGATCAGGCTCTTGGAGACGTGCATCTTGTCGGCCACCCGGGCCGCCACCTCGTGCTCCAGATTCTGCAGGCCGAGGTCAGCCGCGAGTTTCTCGGCAACGTCCTGGGCCAGCGAGCCCATTCCTTGGGTCAGTGCAATTACGGGCATGATGTATTTCTCCTGTCTTGTGTCAGTCCACGCCACGCTGCTCGGCGAACTCGTCCTTCTTGGGCGGCTTGATCAGGGCGATCAGCTTGGAGATGACCGGCCAGAACAGCAGCACCAGCGCCAGGGTGGTGATCGAGCCCACCAGTGCGTTGGAGAACATGATCGACAGGTCACCCTGCGAGACCAGCATGGCCTGGCGGAAGGAGTCTTCGGCCTTGTCGCCCAGCACCAGGGCCAGCACCAGCGGAGCGATCGGATAGTCGAGCTTCTTGAAGACGTAGCCGATGATGCCGAACAGCAGCATGAACCAGATGTCGAGCATGGCGTTGTGCACCGTGTAGGCGCCGATCGCGCAGATCACGATGATCACCGGGGCAATGATCGAGAAGGGGATGCGCAGGATCGAGGCGAACAGCGGCACGGTGGTCAGCACCACGACCAGGCCAACCAGGTTGCCCAGGTACATGGAGGCGATCAGGCCCCAGACGAAGTCCTTCTGCTCGGTGAAGAGCAGGGGGCCGGGCTGCAGGCCCCAGATCAGCAGGCCACCCAGCAGCACGGCGGCTGTCGGCGAGCCGGGGATGCCCAGTGCGAGCATCGGCAGCAGGGCACTGGTGCCGGCGGCGTGGGCCGCAGTCTCGGGAGCGACGATGCCCTCGAGCTGGCCCGTGCCGAACTTGGAGCCGTCCTTGGAAACCTTCTTGGCGATGCCGTAGGCCATGAACGAGGCCGGGGTGGCGCCGCCGGGCGTGATGCCCATCCAGATGCCGATCACGGAACTGCGCAGGGAGGTCGCCCAGTAGGCGGGCAGCTTCTTCCAGGTCTGCCAGACGATCTTGGGATCGATCTTGGCGCTCTTGCCGGAGAAGGCCAGGCCCTCTTCCATGGACAGCAGGATCTCGCCGATGCCGAACAGGCCGATCACGGCGATCAGGAAGTCGAAGCCGCGCATCAGTTCATGGAAGCCGAAGGTCAGGCGCAGCTGGCCGGTCACGGTGTCCATGCCCACGGCGGCCAGGCCGAAGCCGATGGTCATCGAGGCCAGGATCTTGAACGGCGAACCCTTGCCCATGCCCACGAAGCTGCAGAAGGTCAGCAGGTAGACCGCGAAGAACTCGGGCGGCCCGAACTTCAGCGCGAACTTGGCCACCATAGGAGCCAGGAAGGTGATCATCACGACGGCCAGGAAGGCGCCGACGAACGAGGAGGTGAAGGCGCCGGTCAGGGCTTCTCCGGCATGCCCCTTCTGTGCCAGCGGATAGCCGTCGAAGGTGGTGGCGACCGACCAGGGTTCACCCGGGATGTTGAACAGGATCGAGGTGATGGCGCCGCCGAAGAGGGCGCCCCAGTAGATGCACGACAGCATGATGATGGCCGAGGTCGGGTTCATGCTGAAGGTCAGCGGCAGCAGGATGGCCACGCCGTTGGCGCCGCCCAGACCCGGCAGCACGCCGATGAGCACGCCGAGGATGATGCCCACCACCATGAGCAGGAAGTTCATGGGCGTCATCACTGTCGCGAAGCCCTGGAACAATGCGTTGAGTTCTTCCATTTTTTATATCTCCGTAATTCCGGATGCGTGCGTGCTCAGTAACCGAGGAAGGCCAGAGGATCGAAGGCGCCCTTGAACAGCGGCACCTTGAACCAGACCTCGAACATGAGGAAGAAGATCGTGTTCACGACCAGGCCGAGGACGATGCTCTTGAAGGGGCTGAACTTGCCCAGGATGACCATGAACAGGGCGATGTACACGGCAGAGGCCACGTAGATGCCCACGAGCTGGATGAAGCCGACGTAGACGGCGGCGGGAATCAGCACGGAGAGCACGCGGCCGAATTCGGTGCGGTCGACGAAGACTTCGGTGTTCTTGTTCTTGCCTGCGACCGCCTGGTAGAAGATCCCCAGGGCCGAGATCACCAGGATCAGGCCGATGTAGAAGGGGAAGTAGCCGGCGCCAGGGCCGTCGGAGGTCCATTCGGAACCGAGCTTGCGGCTGCCGTAGATGATGACGCCACCCAAGATGAGCACGAGGACCGCGACGATGGCGTCAATGACGTTGGTGGCAACGCCGGTGCGTGTTTCTTCGTGTGTTTCCATGTTCGGTTCCATGACGAAAGATTGCTGAAAGATTAATTTTGGCCGGCACCCGTCCCGGAACGACCGCCGTTACGGCAGCCATCCCAGTCAGGCATCTTTTTCTGGGGGGAAACCGGGCCCGGGCGGAACCGCCGGGCCCGTGGTGGATTTACTTGGCGAGGAAGCCGGCTTCCTTCATGAGGTCGCGGTGGTTGTTCTCGGCAGCGGTGAGCCACTTGTCAAAATCAGCACCGGTCATGAAGGTCTGGTTGAAGGCACCCTTTTCCATGTACTCCTTCCAGTCGTCGGTCGCGCGGATCTTCTGGAGCAGGTTCACGTAGTAGGCCTTCTGCTCGGCCGTGATGCCGGGAGCGGCGAAAATGCCGCGCAGCATGACGTAGTCGGCCGGGACACCGGCTTCCTTGCAGGTCGGGATGTCGTTCCAGGACATCGTGTCGGTCACCTTGGTCTTGTATGGCATGCGCTGGTCATCGAACACGCACTGGGCACGCAGCTTGCCGGCGCGCCACTGGGCCACGGCTTCGGCCGGGTTGTTCACGCTGGAGTCGACGTGGCCGCCGACGAGCTGCACGGCCACCTCGCCACCCCCCTTGAAGGGCACGTAGATGAACTTGGTGCCAGTGGCCTTTTCAATGCCGACCGTCAGGATCTGGTCTTCCTGCTTGGAGCCCGTGCCACCCATCTTCATCTTGTTCGGGCCGGCGGCCTTCACGGCGTCCAGATACTCTTTGGCCGACTTGTAGGGCTTCTCGGCATTGGTCCACAGGACGAACTGGTCCAGCGCCATCATGGCCACGGGGGTCATGTCCTTCCAGTTGAAAGGCACGCCGGTGGCCAGCGGGGTGGTGAACAGGTTGGACAGGGTGATGATGATCTTGTGCGGATCGCCCTTGGCTTCCTTGACCGAGAGGAAGCCCTCGGCGCCGGCGCCACCGGACTTGTTCACGACGATCAGGGACTGGTTCATCAGCTTGTGCTTGACGATGATGCCCTGCATCAGGCGGGCCATCTGGTCAGCGCCACCGCCGGTACCGGCGGGCACCACGAACTCGACCGGCTTGGTCGGCTCCCAGGCGGCGGCCGGGGCTGCCACGGCGAGGGCCGCCACGGCAACCGCACCGGTCATGGCCTTGGCCAGGCCGGAGCTGAATTTCATATGCATCGATTTGAGCATGTTGTCTCCTGTTGAAGTTGCGTTCACTGTCACTTGATCCAACCGGTTCTCTACTGGAACCTCACGAGGCGGATGGTCGAATTATTCCCAAAAATTTCTCTTGATGGCGATCAACTTTCCGGAATTTTTCGTCGACCCGAGGGTTTCCACGGTTGGGGGTTTTGCGTACCGCTGTGCCTGCACAGTCGGAAGCGAGATAAGGCGTGCGGCAGGGTGTACTGCCTCGCGCCTCATGCGGGACAAGGGAGCTGCGAGGCATGCGCCTGGGTGGACCTGGTGGCAGGCCGCGCGCATGGAGCTCCCTGTGTGATCTTGGTCGATGGAAAACGCTGCCGATGCGGCTCGTTGCGATGGTCGGGTCGAGGCGTACGCAGGCGCCGGCCTGTCGACTGGCCGGCGGCATGCCTTCGGTATGAGGGTGTCGTCGCCGTCCGGCCCGCAAGTTGCGGCGGCTGTTCAGAGGGCGGTGGCGGCAACTGGGCATGCTCGGGAACGGGGCGAATTTCTCGAAGTTCTGAATGCTAGTTCAGCGCAGCGACGGTGAATAGTCAGAAGATTTGTCGCAAAAATAATTGTGTGCTTATGTGTGCTGCCGCGCCGTCCCGTTTCATGGCTGCGAGCGGGCGGCAGCCTCACGCGCAGCGCAACCGGCAGTTCAGGCCTTGGGGGTCACGGCCACGAGGCCGCGCTCACGCGCGAAGTCTGCCGCCCCCATCTTCTTGCCACCTTCGGGCTTGAGGCGCAGCACCTCGATCATGCCGCCCTGGGCATTGATGAAGATGGCGTTGTCAGTGATGTTCGCCACTTCTCCGGGCTTGCCGCGCACGGCACCAAAAGTACGCACCGGGTGCTTGCGGGCGTCGAAGAGCGAGACCTTCACGCCCGCGAGTTCGCACCAGGCCCCCGGCGCCGGATTGCAGGCGCGGATCAGGTTGTAGACCTGGTCCACGTGGTTGGCCCAGTTGATGCGCGACTCCTCGACCTTGAACCAGCCCTCGTAGCTGGCCTGGGCCTCGTCCTGCACCGTTTCGGTGTGCTTGCCGGCCACCACCAGGTCTGCGGCTTCCAGCATGGCGGCGACGCCCTGCGGAAAGAGCTGGTTGAAGTAGACCTCGCCCAGCGTGTCGTCGGGACCGATGGCGCAGCGCTTCTGCAGGATCACCGGGCCCTCGTCCAGGCCGTCGGTGGGGCGGAAGATGGTCAGGCCGGTCTCGCTGTCGCCGCGCGCGATCGGCCAGTTGATCGAGGACGGGCCGCGGTACTTCGGCAGCAGCGAGGGGTGGTACTGGATGGTGCCGTGTTTCGGGATGTTCACGAAGGACTGCGGCGCGAACTGCAGCACGTAGGCCATGATGCCGATGTCGACGTTCAGCTCGCGCATGGCCTGTTCGGCCTCGGGACCCTTGAGACTGGGCAGCTGGAACACCTTGAGGCCGCGGGCCTCGGCGGCCTCGCGCAGGGCATCGGGCTTCTCGCCCGGCTTTTCCGGCTTGCAGAACACGCCGGCGACTTCGTCGCCGCGCGCCAGGAAGGCTTCGAGCACGGCCTTGCCGAAATCCTGCTGGCCGATGATGGCAATACGCATGATGGGTCCCTCAAAAATCAGTGTGAGCTTATGTGGCCCGCATTATGCGGGGCTTACACGACCGACCCATCAGTTGGGCGCTCTCAACGCATCAGGGCACTCAGCGCATCAGGAAGTAGGCGGCCAGCATGTAGAGCACCACGGCGAAGGCGCGCTTGAGCGGACGGATGTCCATGCGGTGCGCGGTGCGCGCGCCCAGCGGGGCCGTCAGGATGCTGGTCGTGGCGATGACCAGCAGGCCGGGCAGGTAGAGGTAGCCGAAGGCGCCCGGCGGCATGTCGGGCAGGTTGCGGCCGGCCCAGATGTAGCCCAGCGTGCCGGCCAGCGCGATCGGAAAGCCCAGCGCCGCGGAGGTGGCCACAGCCTGGTGGATCTTCACGTTGCACCAGGTCATGAAGGGCACGGAGACGAAGGCGCCGCCGGCGCCCACCACGGAAGAGAGCAGGCCGATCACGTTGCCCATGCCGAACATGCCGGTTGCGCCGGGCAGCACGCGCGTGGGCTTGGGCTTGCGGTCCAGGAACATCTGCGCGGCCGAGTAGGCAATGAAGAGCGAGAACACCAGCCCCAGCACGCGCGTGGGCAGCGCAGCGGCGATCTGAGCACCGACCAGTGCGCCGACCAGGATGCCCGGGGCCAGCACGCGCGCCACCGGCCACAGCACGGCGCCATGCCTGTGGTGGGCGCGCACCGAGGAGAGTGAGGTGAAGCAGATCGTGGCCAGCGAGGTGGCCACCGCCATCTTGACCACGTACTCGTCCGGAAACTGCTTGGCCTCGAGGATGATGGTCATGAAGGGCACCATGATCATCCCGCCGCCGATGCCCAGCAGCCCCGCGAGGAAGCCGGCACTGGCGCCCATGAGGGCCAGTTCGACGATCAACTGGGGTTCGAGCGCGAGCATCGGAGAAATGTAGGGTGTCTGCAATGGTCCACCGGACCGGCATCCTGAACCGGGGTTCAGGTGGGCGAGGTCAGCGTTGGCTTTGGGTTCATCTGACGCGAGACGATCACGCTAGCCAGGCGATGTTCCAAGCCCGGGCTCAATGAGCATTGGTTCAAGGAAATATAAAGCCCGGCGGCATTGCAGACAGCGCCATTGTAGGCGCAGCCGTCGTTGCGTGCGGTGTGAGCGCGGAGAAAATTGCGACCGCCGGCTCAGATGAGCCGGCCATCGACACCCAGGGTGGCGTCGAGCCGCTGGATCAGGGCGGCGAGCTGCGCATCGTCGCCCTCGGCGTGGCCGGCGCGCGCAGTCGGCGGGGTGGCAGGCGCCGCCGGCGCGTTGTTGCGGTCGGTGAGGTCGAAGGCCAGGTTCAGCGCAGCCAGCACGGCGATGCGGTCGCGCGCCTTGACCTTGCCGCCGTCGCGGATCTTGCACATGGCGGTGTCCACGCGCTCCACGGCATCGAGCAGCCGGGCCTCGCCGCCCTCGGGGCAGCCCAGCAGATAGCTCTGCCCCATGATCTGCACCTCGAGCTGCTTCATGCGCCGCCCTTGGGAGGTTCGTGGTCGGCCGGCTCGGACAGGCGTTCGAGCAGGGCGTCGACCCGGGCGCGCGCGGCATCGAGGCGCGACTTGAGCTGGTTGCGCTCGCTGGTCAGTTCTTCCACCTGGTCGCCCAGCAGCTCATTGGTGCGCTGCAGTTCCTCGTAGCGCACCAGCAGGCGCTCGACACGTTCGATCAGCTGCTCGATTTGGGTCGGGTTCGACATAAGTCTTGTGATTGTAGGGTTTGCGCAAGACTTCGAACGTAAAATCCCGGACGTTGGTGCTCGCGGTGTGGTTCACACGCCGCAGTTCAACGGGAAGCAGGAAGGCGCGCCGCACGCGGCAAGCCCAACCTGCGCTGCCCCCGCAACGGTAAGTGGACGTGTCGCAAGACGCCGCTTCCATCAATCGGCCACTGGCTGCCCTGAACAAGCAGCCGGGAAGGCGATGGAGGTCGTTTCCACCAGCCCGGATACCGGCCAACGAGGTGGCATCACGCCCGCGTGATGCCGTGCCGCCCATGCGCTGTCGGGGAAGACGGCGAGGGCAGATTGTCATCCTTGTTTCAACATGAGTATCCGTTCCACGCAGACGCGCCTGGCCGTCCTGTCCCTTCTTGCCGGCCTGCCGCTGGCCACCCTGGCGCAAGCCCCCCAGCTCACCGAGACCGTGGTCACGGCCACCCGGATCGAGCAGCCGCTGACCGACGTGGTGGCGGACGTCAGCATCATCGAGCGTGCCGAGATCGAGCGCATCGGTGCGAGCACCGTGCCGCAGCTGCTCGCGCGCCTGCCGGGGTTGCAGATCGTCTCCAACGGCGACGTCAGCCGGGTCTACATCCGCGGGGCCGATTCCCGCATGACCGCGCTCTACATCGACGGCGTGCGCGTCGATGCGCAGGACGGCACCAGCCTGCTCGGCGGCGGCGTGCCGTGGGCGCTGATTCCGGTGGCGCAGATCGAGCGCATCGAGGTCTTGCGCGGCCCGGCCAGCGCCGTCTACGGTTCCGACGCCATGGGTGGCGTGGTGCAGATCTTCACCCGTCGGGGGCAGGGCGCCCTCAGCCCCTACCTCAACGCTGGCATCGGCAGCCTGGGCACCCGCCGCACCAGCGCGGGCCTGAGCGGTTCGCACGAGCGGCTGGACTACGCGCTGGGCCTGGGCTACGAATCGACAGATGGCTACAACACCCGGCCCGACCTCGTCCACACCCCTGAGCGCGAGGACAGCGCGCTGCGCAGTGCCAGCCTGCGCCTGGGCTACCAGCTTGCCGCGGCGCAGCGGCTGGAGTTCACCGGGCTCGACAGCCGCACCGATTCGCGCTACGTCCCCTGGAGCGGCGGCACCGACATCCAGGCCAAGGGGAGTCTCAACACCTCGGCGCTCAAGTGGCATGCCGCCTGGAGCGAGGCCTACAGCACCAGCCTGAGCCTGGCGCGTAGCGTCATCGCCAAGCAGGACGACGAGCCCCACGACTACCGCACCATCCTGCAGAGCACCCTGTTCGAGAACCGGGTCCGGCTCGGCGGCGGCACGCTGTCGGCCGTGCTGGAGGACCGGCGTGATGACTTCGAGTCCCAGGCCACCACCTGGGATCCCGCCTTCAGCGGCGGCCGCACGCAGCGCGCCCTTGCACTGGGCTACGGCATCCAGCGCGGCGCGCATACGCTGCAGCTCAACGCGCGCCATGACCGCGACAGCCTGTTCGGCGCGCACCAGAGCGGCGCCGTGTCCTACGGCTATGGCTTCGCGCCCCGCTGGCGCGCCACGGCCTCCACCGGCACGGCCTTTCGCGCGCCCACGCTGGAACAGGTCTACGGCCCCTACGGCAGTGCCGCGCTCAGGCCGGAGACCAATCGCAGCCATGAGCTGGGCGTGGCCTACAGCGCCCCGGGCCAGGCCTACAAGGCCGTGCTCTACCGCAACGAGATCGCCGACATGATCAGCTCCAGCCAGACGCTGACCACCTGCGCAGCCGGATGGTTCTGCTACTACAACGTGGGCGAGGCCGTCATCCGGGGCCTGACCCTCAGCGGCCAGCAGCATCTGGGCCGCTACCGGCTGCGGGCCGCCTTCGATGTGCTCGATCCGAGGGACGCCATCACCGGGCGCGACCTGAGCCTGCGCGCGCGCCGTACGGCCAGCCTGGGTGTGGACCGCGAATTCGGCCAGGGCCATGTCGGGGCCGACGTGCTGGCGGTGGGCCAGCGCTACGACAACGCGGCCAACACGGTCGTCCTGCCGGGCTACGTGCTGCTGGCCCTGCATGCCGACCATGCGCTCAGCGCCGAATGGCGCGCCGTCGCGCGGGTGGACAATGCGACCGATGCCACTTACCAGCAGGTCGCCAACTTCGCCACCCCGGGCCGCACGTTCTTCGTCGGCCTGCAGTGGCGGCCGCAGCCCTGAGAGCCTGAAGGGCTTCGGATGAGCCGGCAGGACCACGGCCCGCAACGCATCGTCTGCCTCACCGAGGAGACGACGGAGTGGCTGTACCTGCTGGGGCAGGAGCGGCGCATCGTGGGCATCTCGGGCTACACGGTGCGTCCGCCGCGCGCGCGCCAGGAGAAGCCGCGCGTCAGCGCCTTCCTGAGCGCGAAGATCGACCGTATCCTCGCGCTCGAGCCCGACTGCGTGTTCGGCTTCTCCGACCTGCAGGCCGACATCGCCTCGGCGCTGATCCGCCACGGCGTACAGGTCACCGTCTTCAACCAGCGCAGCGTGGAACAGATCTTCGCCATGCTCTACCAGGTCGCGGCCATGGTGGGGCAGGCCGAAGAGGGCCTGCAGCGCATCGCCGCGATGCGCGCCCGGCTCGACGGGATCCGTGCCGCCGCCGCGGCCCTGCCGCGCCGCCCGCGGGTCTACTTCGAGGAGTGGGACGAGCCGCCCATCAGCGCCATCCGCTGGGTCTCGGAGCTCGTGGGCATCGCTGGCGGCGACGACATCTTTCCCGAACTCGCGGCCCGGCCGCTGGGCCGCGACCGCATCATTGCCGACCCGCAGGAGATCGTGCGCCGCGCGCCCGACCTCGTCATCGGCTCCTGGTGCGGCAAGAAGTTCCGTCCCGAAAAGGTGGCCGCGCGGGCCGGCTGGCAGGACGTGCCGGCCGTGCGCACGGGCCAGCTGTTCGAGATCAAGTCGGCCGACATCCTGCAGCCCGGCCCGGCCGCGCTGACCGACGGCGTGGCGCAGCTGCACCGCCTCGTCATGGCCTGGGGGGCTCGGGCATGAAGCCGGCGCGCATCCGGCCTGTGTTCTGGCTCGTGCCGCTGCTGGCCGCCGCCGCCGTGGCCCTGGCGCTCGCCGGTGCCGCGCCCGAGGTGCTCTGGGGCCTGCGCGTGCCGCGCGTGCTGGCGGCCTTCAGCGTCGGCGCGCTGCTGGCCCTGGCCGGACTGGCCATGCAGGTGCTGCTGCGCAATCCGCTGGCCGACCCCTATGTGCTGGGCACCTCGGGCGGCGCGGCGCTCGGCGCGATCGCCGCGCTGCTGCTCGGCGGCCTGCTGTGGCTGGGCGCGGCCTTCGGCGCACTTGGCGCGGGCCTGCTGCTGCTCGCGCTCTCGCACGGCCGCTGGCTGGGCGGCGTCAATACGCGCGAGGACGACGCCACGGCGCGGCTCATCCTGGCCGGCGCCATGCTGGCGGCGATCTTCGGCGCCCTGGCCACGCTGCTGCTCACGCTGGCGCCCGATGCCGGCCTGCGCGGTGCCATCTTCTGGCTGGTGGGCGACCTCTCGGGCGCCGGCGATGCGCGCGGCGCCGCCGCGCTGGTGCTGCTGCTGCTGGCCTGGTACGGCTGGCGCGCGCGCGCCGTGGACCGCCTGCTGCTGGGCAGCGAGGCGGCCTGGCTGCTGGGCGAGCCGGTACGCCGGCTGCGGCGCGAGCTGCTGTTGCTGGCCTGCCTGGCCGTGGCGGCAGCCGTCTCGGTGGCCGGGGCCATCGGCTTCGTCGGCCTGGTGGTGCCGCAGGCGCTGCGCCTGGCCGGCGTGCGCGGCACACGCGCGCTGGCCGTGCTCAGCGCGCTCGGTGGCGGCGCGCTGCTGGTGCTGGCCGACGCCGCCGCGCGCACGCTGGCCTGGCCGCTGGAGCTGCCCGTGGGGGCGGTGATGGCGCTCATCGGCGCGCCTCTCTTCGTGGTCTTCCTTGCGCGGGAGGGCCGGCGATGACCCCGGGACTGGCGATGCCCGTGCTCGCGGTGGAGCAGCTCGGCCTGGTGGCGGCCGGGCGCGTGCTGGTGCATGAGCTGTCCTTCGAGGTCCGCGCGGGCGAGCGCTGGTGCGTGATCGGCCGCAACGCCGCGGGCAAGTCCACGCTGCTGCGGGCGCTGGCCGGACTGGCGGTGCCGCTGCAAAGCGGGCGCATCACGCTGCAGGGCGATGCCGCGGCCCTGTGCGATGCGCAGCGCGCGGCCATGCTGCGCGCCTATCTGCCGCAGCAGGCGCAGGACCGCTTCGAGCTCACGGTGTACGAATGGCTGCAGCTGCACCGGCGCACGCCGGAGGCCGCGGCCGTGGAGGATGCGCTGCTGGTCGCGCTGGATGTGGCGACGCTGCAGGAGCGCCCCGTCACGCGCCTGTCCGGCGGCGAACGCCAGCGCGTAGGCCTGGCCGGGGTGGCGCTGCAGGACGTGCCGCTGTGGCTGCTTGACGAGCCCGTGAGCTTCCAGGACCCAGCCCACCAGCGCGCGGTGGCGCACTGGCTGCGCACGCAGACGACGCGCGCCATGGTGCTCAGCGCACACGACCTGAGCTGGGTGCAGCAGGTGGCCACGCACGTGATTGCGCTGATGGACGGCGGGGCCTGGCAGGCCGGTCCGGTGGACGCGGTGCTCAGCGCGCAGACCCTGCAGGCGACCTACGGCTGCGCCTGGCAGTGCGTGCAGGGGCGCTGGCTGATTCAGGACTGAGCGCGCAGGCTCAGCGCGGCGCGGACAGGCGCTGCCGCGCGGCGTCGATCACCGCGCACAGCCCGGCCGCTGCCGGCACGAATCCCGGGCTCATGCGCGTGAGAGCGTCGCCGTCGACGCGCACCAGCTGCTCCAGCCGCACGGCCTCGAGCTGCGGCCAGGCGCGCCAGGCCTGCAGGCTGGCGATGCCCGGCTCGCTCTGGCCGGTCAGCAGCAGCTGCGGGTTGTAGGCCAGCACGGCCTCGCGGCTCACGGTGGGGGTGAGCGGGGCCAGCGCGTCGAAGCCGCCCACGCCGCCGCAGGCGCGCATGGCCTGGCTCACCAGGTGCTGGCCGTTGAAGGTCATCAGCGGCGCGTCCCAGACCTGGTAGAACACGCGCACGGGCGCGCCGCCGCGGTAGCGCGCCTGCAGCGCCTGCCAGTCGCGCAGCAGGGCGCTGGCCGCGGCGTCGGCGGCGGCGCTGCGGCCGGTCAGCGTGCCCAGGCGGCGCAGCGTGTCGGCCATGGCCTCGACGCTGCGGATCTCGCTCTCGAACACCGGCAGGCCCAGCTGGCGCAGCGCCTCGCGCTGGCGCTGCGGCGTGCCGCTCTGCCAGGCCAGCACCAGGTCGGGCCGCAGCGCGGCGATGGCCTCCAGGTTCAGGCTGTGGGCGTCGCCGACCACGGGCCAGCGCGCGGGGCCGGCCACGCTGTGGCGGCTCACGCCGACCAGCTTCCCCTCGGCCCCGATGGCCTGCAGCAGTTCATAGAGATGGGGTGCCAGCGCGACGATGCGCTGCGCCGGGGCCGGCACGGTTACGGCACGGCCGGCGTCATCCCGGACCTGCAGTGGCTGTGCGGCCAGCGGCAGGGCGAGCAGGGACAGCGCCAGCAGGCGCAGCAGCGGCCTCATGGCGCGGGCGTCTTGGGCTTGAAGTCGCAATACGCGGCCACGCTGCACTGCCAGCACAGGGGCTTGCGCGCCTGGCAGACGTAGCGGCCGTGCAGGATGAGCCAGTGGTGCGCATCGACCCGGTATTCGGGCGGCACGCGCTGGAGCAGCTGCATCTCGACCTCGTAGGGGGTCTTGCCATTCGCCAGCCCCGTGCGGTTGGCGACGCGGAAGATGTGGGTGTCGACCGCCATGGTCGGCTCGCCGAAGGCGGAGTTGAGTACCACGTTGGCGGTCTTGCGGCCCACGCCCGGCAGGGCTTCGAGTTCCTCGCGGCTGCGCGGCACCTCGCCGCCGTGGCGTTCCACCAGGATGCGGCAGGTCTCCATGAGGTGGCGGGCCTTGCTGCGGTACAGGCCGATGGTCTTGATGTAGGCCTCCAGCCCTTCGAGCCCGAGCGCGAGGATCTTCTGCGGCGTGTTGGCCACGGGGAAGAGGCGGCGCGTGGCCTTGTTCACGCCCACGTCGGTGGCCTGGGCCGAGAGCAGCACGGCGGTGAGCAGTTCGAAGACCGAGGTGTACTCGAGTTCGGTGACGGGTTGCGGGTTGGCGGCCTTGAGCGTGGCGAAGAAGGAGGCGATGGCGGAGGGGGTCATGCGGGGCAGGGCAGGCGGGCGGCCTTCAGAGGCCGCTGAGGTCGAAGAAGCTGTCGCGCGCGGGCAGGCGGCTGCGCATCCAGTCGGGGCTGAGGTCGAGCGCGGAGATCACGTCGGCGGGCAGCGCATCCACGATCTCGGGCTCGCCAAAGGCCATGTCGGCCAGCCGGCTGGCCAGGTGCAGCACGCCGGCCAGCGGGCACAGCGGCGGCGTGGCCAGCGGGCTGGAGGCGCTGTTGAGCCCACGCACGATGCCGGCCGGGAAATGCCAGCGGTGCGCCAGTTCGGCCGTGACCTGCGCCTCGGTGAAGCCCAGCGCCTGCTGCTCGCGGCTCCAGCGGTCGCCAGGGATCTGCGGCTGGCGCTCGATGACGGCCAGCGTGTCGGGCCGCGCCTGCAGGATCAGCAGCTCGCCCAGGCGCAGCATCATGCCCGCGAGCCAGGCCTCCTGCGGGTCCAGGCCCGTGCCGGCGGCCAGCCACTGGGCATAGCCGGCGCAGGCCATGCAGTTGCGCCAGAACTCCGTGCGGTCCAGTCCGGGGATGGCGGGGAAGGCCACGTTCATGCAGGCCGTCAGTGCCAGCGTGCGCACCTGCGACAGTCCCACCATGGCGATGGCCGCGTCCAGGGTGCCGATCTCGCGGCGCAGGCCCATGGCCGCGCTGTTGGCCGCGCGCAATACCTTGGCCGTGAGCACCGGGTCCTTGGCGATCAGGTCGCGCACCTGGGCGACGGTGACGTCCTCGTCGTGCAGGGTGCGGATCAGCGCGTGCGCGACCTCGGGCATGACCGGCAGCTTGACGGACTGGAAAAAGGCGGAGAGGTCGGACATGGTGCTTCCTGTGGGCGGGGGCCGGAGTCGCCAGTGTGCGGGCCGCGCGGCGGGCGGGCAAGCAAGGAAATCTCCGGTTACATGGCGCGATTGTCACCCAGCCTGCTGGCCCCGGCGCGGGTTTCCCGCGGGGCGGGGCCGCCCGGTTTCATGGGATGATCGCCGCCATTGCCCACGCTGCGCCGCCTGCCGATTTCATGACGACTCCCGCCCGCCCGTTCCCGGCCCGCCCGATCTTCCCGCACCTGCGGTGGCGCTGGCTGCCGGTGCTGCTGGCGGCCGTGCTGGCCGGCTGCCAGGCGCTCGCGCCGCAGGGCGAGGCGCCAACGGCCGCCATTCCCGGGGTGCCCGCTGCCGCGCCGGCCCCCCAGCCTGTCGCCAGCCCGGCGGCGGCGCCGGTCGCCGAGCCGCCTTCCACGCGGCCGAGGCTGCTGGTGATGCTGGTGGTCGACGGGCTGCCGCAGCGCCAGGTGCTGGCCTACCGCGACCAGCTCGCGCCGGACGGCCTGGCGCGCTTCCTCGAGCATGGCGCCTGGTACGCCGATGCGCACCACGGCCAGGCCCACACCGTCACCGCCGCCGGCCACGCCACCCTGCTCACCGGGGCCTATCCGCACCGCAGCGGCATCGTGGCCAACCAGTGGCGCGATCCCTACACCGGCGAGCCCGAATACTGCACCGGCGACACGGCGGCACAGTACATCGGCCACGCCACCCGGCCGCTGGACGGCACCAGTCCGGCCAACCTGAAGGTCGAGACCGTGGGCGACGTGCTGCGGCGCACCGATCCGCGGGCCAAGGTCATCGGCATCGCCGGCAAGGACCGCGGCGCCATCCTCGCCGCCGGCCACGAGGGCACGGCCTACATGTACATGGCGACCAGCGGCCAGTTCGCCAGCAGCACCTGGTACATGCCGCAGCATCCGGCCTGGGTGGACGCCTTCAACGCCGCCCGTCCGGCCGAGCGCTGGTTCAGGCAGGAATGGAAGCCGCTGCTGCCCGAGGCGGCCTACGCGCGCTCGCTGCCCGACAACCAGCTCTGGTACGGCCAGCGCGCGGCCAGCCTGCCCATGCTCATGGGCGCGCCCGAGGACACGGCCCCGGGGCCGGCCTACTACAGCCAGCTCCTGCGCAGCCCGTTCATCGACCAGCTCACGCTGGACTTCGCGCGGGCCGCCATCGAAGGCGAGGGCCTGGGGCGCGACAACGTGCCCGACATCCTGGCCATCAGCCTGTCGGGGCACGACTACGTCAACCACCGCTTCAGCGCCGAGTCGCGCCTCTCGCACGACCACCTGCTGCAGCTCGACCGCCAGCTGCAGGCCTTCTTCGCGCACCTCGATGCCACCGTGGGGCGCGACCAGTACCTCGCCGTGCTCACCGCCGACCACGGCTTCATGCCCGCCCCCGAGTTCACCGCACGGCAGGGCCTGGTCACGGGCCGCATCAACACCACCCACCTGCTGGCCCGCATCAACGCCGCGCTGGAGTCCGAATACGGCCCCGGCCCCTGGGTCAGCTTCTCGGGCCCCACGCTGCTCATCAACCGCGAGCTGCTGGTGGAACTGGCCGAGGACCCCGACGAGGTGGCCGAGACCGTGCGCGCGCTGCTGCTCGAGGAGCCGGGCGTGGCCGCGGCCTACACCCGGCGCGAGCTGTTCAGCGGCAGCCGCATCGATGCGCCGTTCTTCGGTGCCGTGCGCCGGGCCTGGCATCCCGACGTCTCGGGCGACGTGCAGTTCATCCTCAAGCCCTACTGGATGCTGGGTGCCACCAGCGCCGTCACCACCCACGGCTCACCCTATCCCTACGACACCCAGGTGCCGCTGATGGCCTGGGGGCCGCGCTGGGTCCAGCCCGGGCGCGTGCAGCGGCGCGTGGAAGTGGTGGACATCGCGCCCACCGTCGCGCGCTGGCTGGAGGTGCCGGCCCCGGCGGCGTCGGAGGGCCAGCCGCTGCCGCCGGCCCGCTGAGCGGCCCGTGACCGACAATCGTTTCTTTCCGTAGCCCTGAACCCGCCATGCAATTCGCCGCCCGCCTCGACAACGTCGAAACCTCCGCCATCCGCGAACTCTTTAAGCTGCTGGGCAAGCCCGGCATCATCTCCTTTGCCGGCGGCTTCCCCGACAGCGCCATGTTCGACGTCGACGGCATCCGCGAGGCCTCGCAGAAGGCGCTGAGCGAGGAGCCCGGTGCCGCGCTGCAGTACGGCGCCACGGAGGGCTACAACCCCCTGCGCGAACAGCTGGCCGCCTTCATGGGCGCCAAGGGCGTGCAGGTCAACCCCGATGGCCTCATCGTCACCACCGGCAGCCAGCAGGCGCTGGACCTGATCGGCAAGACGCTCGTCGATCCGGGCGCCAAGGTCATCGTCGAGGCGCCCACCTTCCTCGCCACCATCCAGTGCTTCCGCCTCTACGGCGCCCAGGTCATCGGCGCGCCCGTCGATGCCGACGGCGTGCAGGTGGACGCCCTCGAAGCCTTGATCGCCGAGCACAAGCCGCGCTTCGTCTACCTCATCCCCACCTTCGGCAACCCCAGCGGCGCCACGCTGAGCCTGGAGCGCCGCAAGCGCATCCTCGCGCTGGCCGTGAAGACACAGACCGTGGTGATCGAGGACGATCCCTATGGCGACCTGTATTTCGGCGCGCCCCCGCCGGCGAGCCTGCTGGCCCTCACGGCCCAGGTGCCCGGCAGCCGCGACTGGCTGGTGCACTGCGGCTCGCTCAGCAAGGTGCTCAGCCCCGGCCTGCGCGTGGGCTGGATGATCGCGCCGCCCGCGCTGCTCGCCAAAGCCACCATGTGCAAACAGTTCAGCGACGCCCACACCAGCACCTTCGCCCAGGCCACGGCCGCGCAATACCTCAAGGCCGGCCGCATGCCCGCGACGCTGGCGCATGTGCGCGAGGTCTACGCAGGCCGCGCCAGAACCATGGGGGAGTGCCTGAAGCAGGAGCTGGGCGATGCCATCAGCTTCACCCAGCCCGGCGGCGGCCTGTTCTTCTGGGCCCGCCTCACGGGTGCGGGCGGCAAGCTCAAGGATGCGAACGAGCTGGCCAGACGCGCCATCGACAAGGGCGTGGCCTTCGTGCCCGGTGCGCCATTCTTCGCCACGAATCCCGATCTGTCCACGCTGCGCCTGAGCTTTGCGACGGTGGGGGAGGACAAGATACGCGAGGGGGTGGAGAGGTTGGGGAAGGCTCTATAACAAGGGACTGCTGTGGCTATTGAAACATTTCCTATCTACAGCATTCTTCGCAGCCTGATCCGTTGGCTGCCATCGTTTGTCTTGAGGCGTTACTACACTGCTGAAAGGCTTGGACAACTGATTTATCTCGATGTGCATCCCCGAGGAGATTCGGTGGCATTGAACCTTGGGCAGATCGCAGATGCACAGGTTGCGCTTCAAATAATTAATCTATCTCCATTCATTGTTGAGATTGATCGTGCGAAATTTGAATTGATTTGTGCTGGCGCACCCATTGAGTTGGCATATTTGGATAGAAAAATAATTGAACCTGGTGAGATCACCAATCTTTTTCTCAGAGGGTCGATTCAGGATGGAGTCGCAACTTCAATTGCAAATTCGCCTGAAATGAGAGTTAGCGCTTGGCTTAATGGGAATGTTGAATTCAATTGCGATGTCAGGAATTTTGGGAAGCGGATAGGCGCACTAATGAACATTTATCCGCGTGTATTCAATGGCAACGCCCGGATGAGATCTGGGTAATCTGATACCGAATTTGGCCACTTAGCCCAATGCGCGTTAGATACAAAATCCCGTTTAAGAGTGAGGTAATCTTTCCTGATCATTGGGATATCCCTCTTCAAGGGGGAGTGTGTCGGGTCATTGAAGAGGCAGGGCGCGCGAAAGCACTGGAGGTCGAATTTGTTGGTCAGCCTCTTTCTCGTGCGCCTCGATTGGAAAAGACGTTGGGTGATCTGGCACATTTTTCAATCACAGATCGCGATCATCAAATGCCATTTGTATTGCGGCAATTGGAAGACGCGATGACTTTTCTTCAGTGTTATTTCAACATCGATTTGATGACCAACGAGGCAGAAGCCATCTATGAAGGTGAAACGCCAGAAGAAGAGGCGCTAATTCCTGTTAAATCTTTGGGCGTTGGTGATTACCTTCCGCCGTTGAATCTAAAGTTTGACATGCTCACGCGGGCAATCATGGCTGCAGAGAAGTCTAGAGGCCCCAAGTTTGAAGCGACTCTCGTTGCTGCAGCAAGAAGATCTTTGGAGGGAAAAGAATGGATTAACTCTTTTCGCTACTCGTTTCTTCTGATTGAGTCGCTATACGGTGATGGTCAGTTCAAGTCGGCAAGTCTGAAAAGCGCCTTAAAAAACAATGATGCATTCGTATCGATTCTCAGAGAAGTTTTGGAGGCATATCCAAAACTGAATCCAGGTGACGTATCTGATACTGCCGCTCTTCTTTTGACGAGGCCGACACCATTCGATGTGATAGATCACCTTGTTGATAAACGAGGCTTCTATTTTCATGGCAACACGAAGCGGAAAGATGCTTGGAAGCCACATGAACAGGATGCTGCAAAGGAGTTGGCGTTTCTAGCGATAGGAATTTCGCATTCAATCGCGGAGCAATCTGCTGCGCCATTATTTGAAGAAATCCACAACAGGCGTCACTATGAGGATGCCATTAAGGTGGGGGCTGAAATCGTGTACCAAATCAATTTCGAATATAGGCAGGACGATGAATCATTCCTGCGAAAAGGACAATTAGATGTTTCGACGCCAGGGACGAAAGTTGCAGCAAGATCCGCCCAGGAAATAGCCCAGCACTTTCTTCGGGATTTCGAGGTGCGTCTGCCGACAGCAGTGCTCAGAAGCGCGACATGTATTGCTCCTAAGACTGGGCAAAAGGTGTTTGACATACATTTTCATATTGGTACGGAAGCTGAAGATGGTTGACTGAGCAGGAATTCGCAAGCCGGGCAAATCCAAAGTCTCTATCCTCATCCCCGTTGCACACGCAAAATCCCCCGCGTCTCCAGCTCCTTGAGCAGCTCGCCTGTCGTCCGAGGGCACACACCCCGGGCATTTGATCCAGCTTCGCTGTGTGCCAGGTCGTATGCATCCTGAAAAGCAAAAGGCCCTCGTCGAGGGCCTTTTGCTTTGGGGCTGGCGCTGGACCATGCCAGCGTGGGATCAGCCGCCTTTCTTCGAGCGCTTGCCCGGGTTCTTCTTGCTGCGGGTGGCTACGCCACGCTCCAGGCTCACGCGCTGGCCGCGGCCCGGGGTGGGCAGGCTCATGCCCGGCATCGGCTTGGGACGCGGGGTGGCTTTGCGGTCTGCTTCGGTGACGATCTGCTTGCCCATCTGGGGTTCCTTTTCAAAATAAAGGCATCCATCGTAGCCCATCCGCCGGCCCTATGATGGTTGCAGACCCAATTCCGCACCCGAAGCGCCATCGACATGTCCTCCCCCCACACGCTACAAACCGGCCCGGCCCGCTATCCCCATCTGCTCGCCCCGCTGGACCTCGGATTCACGCAGCTCAAGAACCGCGTGCTCATGGGCTCCATGCACACGGGCCTGGAAGACGGGCGCGACCTCAGCCGGCTCGCGGCCTATTTCCGCGAGCGGGCCGAGGGTGGGGTGGGGCTGATGGTCACGGGCGGCTTCGCGCCCAACATCGCGGGCTGGGCCAAGCCGTTCGCGGGCACGCTGGCCACCTCGGGCGCGGCGCGGCGGCACCAGGTGGTGACGCGCGCGGTGCACGAGGCCGGCGGCAGGATTGCGCTGCAGATCCTGCACACGGGGCGCTACGCCTACCACCCGCTGGCCGTCGCGCCTTCGGCCATCAAGTCGCCGATCTCGCCCTTCAAGCCTTTCGAGCTCTCGGCGCGCGGCGTGGAGCGCCAGATCCGTGCCTTCGTCAACTGCGCGGTCAAGGCGCGCGAGGCCGGCTACGACGGCGTGGAGATCATGGGCTCCGAGGGCTATTTCATCAACCAGTTCCTCGCCCGGCACACCAACCAGCGTGACGACGCCTGGGGCGGCGACTACAGCCAGCGCATGCGGCTGCCGCTGGAGATCGTGGCGCGCACGCGCGAGGCGGTGGGCAAGGATTTCATCCTGATCTACCGGCTCTCGATGATCGACCTCGTGCCGGGCGGCAGCTCCTGGGACGAGATCGTCACGCTGGGCAAGGCGGTGGCGCAGGGCGGCGCGACGATCATCAACACGGGCATCGGCTGGCACGAGGCGCGCGTGCCCACCATTGCCACCAGCGTGCCGCGCGCGGCCTTCGCCTGGGTGACGCAGAAGATGAATGCCGAGTTCGCGGCGGCCGGCCTCACGACGCCGCTGGTGACCTCCAACCGCATCAACACGCCCGAGGTGGCCGAGCAGCTGCTGGCCGGCGGCTGCGCGGACATGGTCTCGCTGGCGCGCCCGCTGCTGGCCGACCCGGCGTTCGTCAGGAAGGCCGCCGAGGGCCGCGCCGACGAGATCAACACCTGCATCGCCTGTAACCAGGCCTGCCTGGACCACATCTTCGTGAACAAGCTCACGAGCTGCCTCGTGAACCCGCGCGCCTGCCACGAGACCGAGCTGGTCTACCGGCCCGTGGCGCGCGCCAGGCGCATCGCCGTGGTCGGCGCGGGCCCGGCCGGCCTGACGGCGGCGACGATTGCCGCCGAGCGCGGGCACGAGGTGCACCTGTTCGATGCGGCCCCCGAGATCGGCGGCCAGCTCAACATGGCCAAGGTGATCCCGGGCAAGGAGGAGTTCCACGAGATGCTGCGCTACCTGAAGCGCCGAGTCGAGACCACGGGCGTGCGGCTGCACCTGAACACCGTGGTGCAGGCCGCGGACCTTCAGGGCTATGACGAGGTGGTGCTGGCCACGGGCGTGACCCCGCGCGACCCGAAGATCGAAGGGCAGGAGCACCCCAGGGTGCTGGGCTACATCGACGTGCTGCGCCACAAAAAGCCCGTGGGCCGCAAGGTGGCCATCATCGGCGCGGGGGGCATCGGCTTCGACGTGGCGGAGTATCTGGTGAATGAAGGCCACTCGACCACGCTGGACCTGCCCGCCTGGCAGGCCGAATGGGGCGTGACGGACCCGGCCGCCGCCCCCGGCGGTCTGCGCCCCGAGGGCCCGCAGGCCACGCCGCCCGCGCGCGAGGTCACGCTGCTGCAGCGCAGGGCCGGCAAGCTCGGCGAGTCCCTGGGCAAGACCACGGGCTGGATCCACCGCGCGGCGCTCAAGATGAAGCGCGTGAAGATGACCGGCGGCGTGAACTACGAGCGCATCGGCACGTACACCGAAGGGACCACGCAAGGGTGGGGGCTGCTGGTGAGCTATGGTGAGAAGCGCGAGAACCCCACGTGGATCGCCTGTGACACGGTGGTGCTGTGCGCGGGCCAGTTGCCGCTGCGCACGCTGGCAGACGAACTCGAGGCCAGGGGGATGAAGCCGCACCTCGTGGGCGGCGCGCTGGAGGCCGGCGAGCTCGACGCCAAGCGTGCGATCGACCAGGCCGCGCGGCTGGCGGCGAGGCTCTGACTCAGTCCGCCGCGGGCCAGTCGCTGAAGGGGAAGGGGGCTTCCTCGCGCGCGAAGCCCAGGAACTCCGTCATCTGCCGGAAATACTGCGCCAGGCTGCGGCTGAAGTGCTGCAGCCTCTCGTTGGGGCCGCCGGCCACGAGGGCCAGCAGCAGCTGCACCAGCGCCAGCACGCCCAGCAGCGTGGCGGCCAGGTGGAAGGCCAGCGCCATCAGGATCATCAGCAGCACGCGCACCCAGAGGCTGCGCTTGGCAGGGGTACCGGGGATGTCGGCCATGGTGTCCTCCAGTCGGAAAGGGGCGGTTCAGGGCGAGCGGTGCAGGCGCGGGGCGGCCAGCAGGGCCAGGTTTTCCTCGATGGCCAGGTCCACGTTGCGCCAGCGGCCCTTGAGCTGGGCCTTGTCCATGGCGGCCTGCAGTTGCTGCAGCTCTTTCACGGTGGGCGCCACCTTGATCTGGGCAATGGCCGCAGCCGCGTTGCCGCCCTTGATCAGCATGAGCACCTTGCCCGGCCATTCGCTTTGTCTTGCCATCCTTGCACCTGTCCAACGGTCGAGGCCTGACTGTACACACAAGTTATGCTCGCGCGCCATGTACACCGTGAAACTGTTCGACGCCGAAGGCGCCAGCGAGGCCCAGCACCGCGAGGCCGAGCGGCGTTTCCGTCGCGCCCTGGAAGACACGCTGGGCGACGCCAGCCTGGTGCTGCCTGTCTACCAGGCCTACCTGCGCATCGTGGCCGCCTACGGCGAGCTGCCGGCGCCCGAGGTGCTGACGGATGCCGAGCGCGAGATCGTCCAGCAGTGGCAGGCGGCCGAGGCGGCGGCCGTGACGGCCGTCTTCGGCCCGCTGCGCAACATGGGCGACGGGATGTACGAGCTCAGGCCGGCCTGAGCGGCGCGCCCGTGCCCAGCCCCAGCGCGTGGAAGACCCGGATGGCGGCCCAGGCGTCGTTGGCCGCATAGACCAGTTGCGCCTCCGTCAGGCGCGGGTTGGCCCAGTTGGAGGTGGCCGCCTTCTTGGATTTGAGGTAGCGCCGGTTGAACAGCAGCGCGACCGCGGCCTTGACCCCCATGTCCTTGCGGTAACCCTGCTGACGGAACACCGCGTTGAGCTCCAGCACGCCGCCGGGCTCCACGCCGAGCTTGGCGACGATGCGCTTGCGGTCGTCGCCCAGGCCGAAGCCGGCCTTGGTGATGCCGGGCTGGGCCAGCAGCTCGGCCACGCGGGCGCGGCAGCCGGGGTCGTGCAGCTGGAAGACCCAGGCCAGCTCGGCCGTGGCCAGCTGCACGATATGCGGCCCGTCCGAGGCCTCACCGACCCTGAAGGTGGGGCGGGATTCGGTGTCGAAGCCCAGGTGCGGCACCGCGGCCAGCTCCCGGCAGGCCTGCTCGGCCTGGGCGGCATTGCTGACGAGGCGGATGCGGTCCAGCCCCAGGCGTTCGAACGGTTCGAGTTCGGCAATCTCGTCCTTGGCCGGCGTAGTGCGGGTGGTATGCATGCCGGGATTCTGCGGGATTGCAATCTGTAACAAAATGTATATTCTTCAGGACAGATGATTTCCGGGGGAGGGCAGGATGAACGACGAAGACCTGGAGCGTGACATGACGCTGGAACAGCTGTCGCAGCTGCTCTCGGCGGTGCAGGTCATGGGCCGCAAGCTGGCCAACGAGTCGCACGGGCGCAGCTACGACCGGGTGCGCGAGTTCAACGAGATCCTCCACCGCGCCCGCATGCACCTGCACCTGATCGAGCGTGACGCGCCGACGCAGCCCGGGCAATTGCTGGAGCGCCGGCGCACGGCGCGCCGCCAGAGCGGCAGCGATTTCGGCGCCCTGGGCGGGGGCGCGCGCTGAGGGCGGCGTCCGATTCGTGCCAGACTCGGCGCATGAACAGATCCGGATCGGGTGGTGGACTCGTCTATTCCACCGAGGGTGGGCGCATGTGCCCGCAATGCCGCCAGCCGCAGGCGCAGTGCCGCTGCCGTGCCCGGGCGGCGGCGCAGCCGCTGGGGGACGGCCGGGTGCGCGTCTCGCGCGAGACCCAGGGCCGTGGCGGCAAGGCCGTGACCGTGGTGCGCGGCCTGCCGCTGGATGCCGCCGCGCTGGCGCAGCTGGGCCGGCAGCTCAAGGCGGCCTGCGGCACGGGCGGCACCGTCAAGGACGGGGTGATCGAGATCCAGGGCGACCATGCCGACAAGCTGCTGGCCCTGCTGCAGGCGCAGGGCTGGCAGGCCAAACGCGCGGGGGGCTGATGCTCGATCCCCATCTGCTCGAACGCCTGCTGAGTACCGAGATGCCCTATGGCAAGCACAAGGGCCGGCGCATCGCCGACCTGCCGGGCAACTACCTGGCCTGGTTTGCCCGCGAAGGCTTCCCGCCCGGCGAACTGGGTCGCCTGCTGGCGCTGATGCACGAGATCGACCACAACGGCCTCGGGGCGCTGCTCGCGCCGCTGCGCGCGCGGGGGCGATAATTCCCCGGCGCCTTTCTGGCGCAGACCCCGAAAGCGCCATGGCCCTCTTCATCGATCCGAGTACCGTCACCCACGGCATCCAGCTGGCCGTGGCGCCCGTGTTCCTGCTGACCGCCGTCTCCGGCCTGATCGGCGCCGTCGCCAGCCGCCTGTCGCGCATCATCGACCGCGGGCGCGTGCTGGAGGAGAAGCTGCGCTCCCGCGCCGAGCCCGAGCTCGACGCCCGCTGGGAGGACGAGCTGGCCATGCTGCGCCGGCGCGGCCTGCTGGCCAACACGGCCATCGGCCTGCTCTCGCTGTGCGCCTTCATGATCGGCCTGACCATCGTGGTGCTGTTCCTGGGCGAGACCACGGTGTATCGCGTCGAACAGCTGGCGATCTACGGCTTCCTGGCCGGTGTGCTGTGCTTCATGGCCGCGCTGGGCTGCTTCTTCGCCGAGACCCTGATGGCCACGCGCACGCTGCGCTTCGGCCGGCCCGAGGACTGACGGTCCCGTCCCGGCCGCGCGGCATGCGTGCTAGCGGCGCAGCAGGTTCTTGAGCTTGTCGGCGCCTTCGTCCTTCAGGCGCTGCTCCAGCCTGGCCTTGCCTTCGTCCACCTTCTGCTTGATTTCCTGCTTGCGCTCCTCGGTCACGGCCTTGGCGCGGCTGCCGGCCAGGGCGGCGAGGTCGATCTTCCAGCCGAGGGCGGTGTAGGGGCCGCTGAGCCGCACCGGGATGGTCAGGCCCTTGAGCTGCTCGAGCTCCGGGCCGCCCTGGCCCTGCAGGGTGGGCACCACGGTGGCCTTTACGGTGTAGTCCAGCCGATCTTCGGCGAGGAAGATGTCGCCCGCGCCGCCCAGGCGCAGCAGCGGGGTCTTGGCCGAGAGGTCGTCGTTGTGCGCCACGCCGTCCTTGATGCGCAGGCTCGCGGCGAATTCGGTGAAGTCGGTCTTCTCGTCGGCCGCGGCGCGGCCCTCCTGGGTGCCGCCCCCCAGCTTGGCCTTGACGTTGCGCAGGGTCGCCGCGAGGTTGATGCCGTGGATGGCGCCGTCGCGCAGCAGCACACTGGCCGTGCCGTTGAGGCCACGCTTGAACTGCATCACGTCGGCACCCTGTGTCGTGAGATTCAGCGCCACGTTGCCGCGGCCGTCGATGGGCTGCTGGTCCAGCGCGTCCTTGAGCAGCGGGCCGATCTCGATGCCCTGCAGGTCCAGCTTCGCGCCCAGGCGCTGCGGCTGGCCGGCACTGGCCGAGAGCGCGCCCGCGAGCTTGCCGCCATACAGCGTGGCCGCCAGCGGGCTGATGTCGGCGCGGCCGTTGGCGAGCGTCAGGTCGAGCCGGATGTCGCTGGCCTTGAGGCCGGCGACCCGCAGCGAACCGATCTTGAGCTTGCCGCGGGCGTCGAGCGCGTCGAGGGCCGACAGATCCACGGGCTGGGCGGCGCCAGCCTGGCCGGCGGGCGCTGGCGTGGCGGCCGCCGGCGAGGTCCTGGGCAGGTAGCGGTCGACGTCGAGTTCGCCCAGCGTGAGGTCGAAGTCGACCGCGGGCCGCGCAAAGCGGCGCAGGCCGGCCTGCAGGTCCAGGCGCGTGCTGTCGAGCTGGCCGCCGAGCCGGGCCTGGACCTGTTCGCGCCCGAGGTCGGCCGTGACCTGGCCCTGGAGCTGCAGGGCCAGCGGGCCGCCGCCCGGGTTGGGCATCTGCAGCTCGGCGCGCAGCTGCTCGAGCACGAAGCGGCGTGCGGCGAGGTCACCCTCCAGCCCCGTGCCAAGCTTGGCGCTGACGGGCCCGCCGGCCGAGGCCATACCCGCCTCCAGTGCCAGCGTGTCGCTGCGCAGGTGCGTGGGCGAGAGCTCCAGCGTCAGGGCGCCGAGCTTGAGCTGCAGGTCCTGCAGGCCGGCCGCGCGGCCGTTCACGCTGGCCTGCAGGTTGTCCAGCACGACGGTGCGGCGCTGCAGGTCCGGCGTGAAGCCGGCGTCGAGCCTGAGCTGCAGCGCGAGCTGCGGCTGCTCGCCCTCGACGCGGGCGGCGAATTCGAGCCGGCTGCTGCGGCCCTGCGCGATCGGGCCGGTCTGCAGCTTCAGGTCCGAGACCGAGAGCTTCTGGCCACTGGCCTCGTCCTGGAAGCTCAGGCGCGTGTTCGTGACCGAGATGCCGCCGATGTCGAGCAGCGGCGCCGGTCCGGCAGCCTCGGGCGCGGACGGGGCGGCATCGTCACGGCCGCGCGGGACCAGGTCGTCGTAGTTACTGCGCCCGTCCTTGCCATGGCGCAGGCGCACGTTCAGGCCGTCGACGCGGACCTGGTCGACCACGACCTGCCTCGAGAACAGCGGCAGCAGCGCCACCGAGACCTGCACCTGCTCGGCCGAGGCGAAGCGCTGCTCGCTCCGGGGCTCGCTCAGCGAGATCTGGCCCAGGTCGGCGCCGATGCGCGGGAAGAAGGTGAGCCGGATCTCGCCCGGGATGGCCAGCGTGCGCTGCGTCTTTTGCTGCACCAGCTCCACGAGCTGCGGCTTGTAGTCGTTGGGGTCGAAGGTGGCGGCGATGTAGGCCGCAGCCGCTCCCAGAACGGCGAGCAGCGCCGCGAGTGCAATGAGCAGGTACTTGAGGACTTTGGGCATGGCAGACACCGTTCGGGCAAGGCGAAAAGCATACTCCACCCGAATGACGGGCGCATGCTGTGCGCCCCCGGCTCAGCCCTGGTGCAGACGCCCCTCGCGTGCCAGGCGGCCTGCGAGTTCGCTCAGGGCCGCGTAGGCCTCGCCCGCGGACGCATCCCACTGCGCCACGGCCTGGCCCTGGCGCTGCACCAGCGCCGTATCACCTCGTGCCGCGGGGCCGGTCAGCGCGGCGGCCGGGCCCAGGGCCAGCACGTTGTCCACGGCGTTGCGCAGCAGCGTGGCGCGCAGCTGCGGCAGCAGCGCGGGTGGCACGCCGCTGTGCTGCCAGAGTTCCTCGGCCAGCGCCTGCAGCACGGGCAGGAAGTTGGTGCCGAAGACCGCCGCCGCGTGGTAGAGGACCTTGTGCTCGGCCGCCAGCGTGAAGCACTGCGCGCCGATGGCGCCAAAGAGCGGCGCCAGCGCCGGGGCCGCCTCGCCTTCGAGCCCGCAGGCCGTGCCGTCGAACTGCTGCACGGCGGCGGCCGGCGTGGCGAAGCTCAGGATGCAGTGCGCGCTGGCGGTCTGCCAGCCCCGGGCTGCGAGTGGCTGCAGTTCGGCCGCGGTGAGCGCGCCGCTGGCATGGAAGGCGGTAGCTGCGGGCAGGGGCAGCTGCGCCAGCAAGGCCGCGCTGGCGGCGATCTGCCGGTCCGGCACGGCCAGCAGCCAGTAGTCGGCCGGACGCAGGTCCGACAGCGCGGCCACGGCACGGCCCGCGCCGATGAAGTCCACGGCGGCCCGGGCGCTTTCAGGGGAGGTGGTCAGCACGTCCTGCACCTGCAGCACGCCGCGCGACTGCCACAGCCGCCCCAGCGTGCGGCCGACGCGGCCGCAGCCCACGAGGTTGAGCGTCTTCATCTCAGAGCCATCCGAACCAGCCCAGCAGGCCGCCGGCGCCCAGCAGCCACAGCAGGTGCAGCCGCGTGCGCCAGACCACCCAGGTGCTGGCCAGGGTCAGCAGCCACAGCGGCCAGTGGCGCGCGGGCTCGCTGTGCGCACTGGCCAGGATCCAGCCCGTGGCCAGCAGCAGGGCGATGACGATGGGGGCCATGCCCTGCTTGAAGGCGCGCACGGCGCGCAGTTCGCGGTTGGCGTGGCTCCAGCGTGCGGCCAGGTAGGTCAGGGTGGAGCTCGGCAGCAGGATGCCCAGCAGGGCCAGCAGCACCCCGAGCAGCGCCGGCCCTGTGCCGCCCGCATTGAGCCCCACGTTCCAGCCCATGAGCGCGACGAACAGCACGTTGGGGCCGGGCGCGGCCTGGGCGATGGCGATCGAGGCGTTGAACTGCGTCTCGCTGAGCCAGCCCTGCTGGTTCACCAGGTAGCGATGCATGTCGGGGGCGGTGGTGATGGCGCCGCCCACGGCCAGCAGCGAAAGCGCGAGGAAATGCAGGAAGAGCTGCAGCCAGTCGCCGCTGGCGAAGTCCGGCAGCGGGTTCATCGGCCCAGCCTCCGGTAGGCCAGCGCCCAGGCCAGCGGGCCCAGGCCCAGCAGCACCCAGGCCAGCGGCCAGCGCAGCACGGCGATGGCGCCGAAGCAGGCCAGCCCGAGCGCGGTGCTGGCGTGGTGCCCGAGGACGTTCTTCCTGAGGGCCGGCAGCAGCTTGAGGCCGGTGGCGACGATCAGGCCTGCGGCCACGGCCCCCATGCCGCGCAGCGCACCGGCCACGCCCGGGTGGCTGGCGTACCGGGCGTAGAGCAGGGCGATCAGCAGCACGATCAGCAGGGGCGCCAGCAGCATGCCGGCAAGGGCCGCCAGCGCGCCGCGCCAGCCGAAGTGTCGCCCGCCGATCATGAGCGCGAGGTTGATGATGTTGGGGCCGGGCATGATCTGCGCCACGGCCCATTCCTCGACGAATTCCTCGTTCGTCATCCAGCGCTTGCGCTCCACCAGCTCGCGCTGGGCCACGGCCAGCACGCCCCCGAAACCCTGCAGGGCCAGGACGGAAAAGGAGAGGAAGAGGTCGCCCGGGGAGCGGGGCTGACAAGGAAACGACGAATCTGTGGAGGAATCCATGGATTGATTATCCGTCCCGCTTGCCGGCCTGCAGCCCTTGTGCGAGACTTTCAGAAATACTTATGGACGGCGTCCGGCTGTCCCGCGCATCGGTTCTTTCTGAGTCTCAGGCAAGGGCAAGGGTATCGACATGACGAAGTGGGGGAGACGCGCCGGCCTGCTGGCCGGGCTGGGCTGGCTGGGACTGTCGGCGCTGCCGTTGGCGGTCCGTGCCCAGCAGGGGGCGGCCGTGCGGCCGCTGCAGCTGGGCCTGCTGCCCATCACCAGCACGCGCATGCTCTTGCGCAACTACCTGCCGGTACAGACCTACCTCGAGCGCGAGCTGCGCCAGCCGGTCGAGCTGGTCACGGCGAGCGATTTCCGCAGCTTTCACGCCAACACGCTGCAGGGCCAGTACGACCTGATCGTGACCGCCTCGCACCTGGGTCGGCTGGCCCAGCTCGACGCCGGCTGGCTGCCGCTGGCGCGCTACCAGGGGATGCATCGCACGCTGCTGGTCACGGCCCGGGCGCGACCGATCAAGCAGGTCGAGGAGCTGCGAGGGCGCAGCCTGGCGGGTCCCGACGGCCTGACGCTGGCGTCCACAGAGGCCCAGGAGTGGTTGCAGGCCCGGGGCCTGCAGCCGGGCCGTGACTACACCTTCCTCGAGACGCCTACCCCGACCAGCGCCGCCCATGCGCTGCTCAACGGCCAGAGCGTGCTGGCCGTCAGTTCGCCGCAGGGCCTGAAGAATACGCCCGAGAATCTGCGCGAGCAGCTGGAGGTGTACGCCACCCTGCCCGAGCTGCCCAGCCTGCTGTGGCTGGCCCACCCACGCCTGGCCGCGCAGCTGCCGCAGCTCAAGGCGGTACTGCTGGGGCTGACCGACGCAAGCGCCGAAGGTCGGGCGTTCTTCGAAGCCACCGGCTACCAGGGCCTGCGCGAACTGCAGCCGGCGGATCTGCGTGCCACCGAGGCTTACATGCCTCGCCTGCGGGAACGCCTGAAAGCCGACCGATGAAGTGGTTTCGTACGCGGGCCCTGCGCACGAAACTGCTGCTGGCAAGCCTGCTGGTCCAGCTCCTGATGCTGGGCCTGCTGGTGGTCAACAGCGTGCGCATTGCCGGCAGCGCCCTGCAGGAGCGCGTGGAGCTCTACAACGCCGAACTGGTCACCCTCTTCAATGCCGCACTGGCCGCGCCGCTGGCCGAGCGTGACTACGCCACCCTCGACGAGATCCTCTCCGAAGTCAGCCAGTTCGGCGAGGGCGTGGCCTACCTGGTGCTCAGTGACCGCGCAGGCCAGCGGGTCGCCGGAGCCGGCTGGCCGGCCAGCCTCGCATTGCCCGAACCGCAGGCGACCCTGGACTTCGGGCAGGCGCGCGGCGGGGTGCTGGACCTGAGCCTGCCGATCCGGCTCAACGGCCAGCCCTATGGCACCCTGGCCTACGGCCTGTCCATCACGCACGTGAGCCGCGCGCAGGCCCACCTGCTGCAGCAGAGCCTGCTGATCGGTGCGGCCGGCGTCGTGCTCTCGCTGCTGCTGCTGTCGGCCCTGGCCTATTTCCTGACCCGTCACCTCAGTCGCCTCACCGAGGCCTCGGAGCGGGCGGTCGAGGGCGACTTCAGCCTGCGCCTGCCGGTGCAGTCCGGGGACGAGGTGGGCCGGCTCACGCAGACCTTCAACCGCATGGCCGAGGCGGTGCACAGCCGCATTGCAGCGCTCAGCGCGGGCGAGGCGCGTTTTCACGCCATTGCCGACTACACCTATGCTTGGGAGAGCTGGTTCGACGCGCAGGGGCGGCTGCTCTGGGTCAACCCCTCGGTGGCCCGCATCACCGGCTACACGCCCGAGGAGTGCCTGGCCATGGCCGACTTCCCGGTCAGTCTGGCCGAGCCGGGAGACTGCTACGCGCTCGCGCAGGCGCTGCAGGCCGCCCTGCAGGGGCGCAGCGAACGCTTCGAGTACCGCCTGCGCCACCGCGACGGACGGCTGGTCTGGATCGCCATGTACTCGCAGACCATCCTGGGCGCGCAGCGCGAGAACCTGGGCGTGCGCACCAGCATGCTGGACATCACCCAGCGCCGCGAGGCCGAGATGGCGCTGCAGGTGGCGCTGGTGGACCTGAAGGTGGCCGACGAGTCGCGCCGCCAGTACCTCAACGGCCTGGAAGAGGAGCGGGCGCGGCTGCTGGCCCTGCTGGGCGCGATGAACCTGGGCATCCTGTTCGTGACGGCCGACAACCAGGTCAAGTACTACAACGGCACCTTCCTGCGCATCTGGATGATCGCGGAAGACATCGAGCTCGTCGGCAAGTCGGCCAACGAGGTGCTGGACTTCTCGAGCAACGAACTCTCGCGGCCGGACCACTTCTCGCGCCACCTGCTCGACGTGCTGGAGACGCACGAGATGTCCAGCAGCTTCGAGATCGCGATGAGCGACGGCCGGGTGGTCACGCAGCTGTCCTATCCGGTGCGCGACGCCGAAGGCCGCTTCATCGGCCGGCTCTGGGTCTACGAGGACGTCACGCGCGAGCGCCAGACCGCCGAGCAGCTGATCTACCTGGCCGAGCGCGATGCACTGACCGGCCTGTACAACCGGCGCCGCTTCGAGGATGAGCTGGCACGCTTCCTCAAGGAATCGGACCGCCACCAGCGCCAGGGCGCGCTGCTGTTCTTCGACCTCGACGAGTTCAAGTACATCAACGACACCTTCGGCCACCGCGCGGGCGACTCGGTGCTGATCCGCGTGGCCGGCGAGGTGGGGGCGCTGACGCGCAAGAACGAGATCTTCAGCCGCCTTGGGGGCGACGAGTTCGGCGTGCTCATGCCCGACGCCACCGAGGACGACGCCATGCACCTGGCCGAGCGCATCGTGCGCGCCGTCTCGCAGATCCCGTTCCGTCTCGAGGGACAGAACCTGCGCCTGACCACCAGCCTGGGCATCGCGCACTACCCGAAGAACGCGAGCAATGCCGAGGACCTGATCGCGCATGCCGATGCCGCCATGTACCAGGCCAAGGAGACCGGCAAGAATGCCTGGAGCCTGTACCGGCCCGAACGCGACGCCTCGCGCGAGATGATCACGCGGCTGAACTGGAACGACCGCATCGCCCGCGCCTTCGAGAAGGATCTCTGGCGCCTGCACTACCAGGGGGTCTACCATGCCGGGACCGGCGCCCTGTCGCACCTGGAGGTGCTGATCCGCCTGGTCGACGAGACCGACTCGGGGCGCCTGATCATGCCGGGTCATTTCATCGGCTATGCCGAGAAGAGCGGCAAGATCCTGGACATCGACCGCTGGGTGCTGCGCGAGAGCATCGCCCTGCTGGCGCGCCGGCCCGACATGCCGCCGCTGGCCGTGAACATCTCGGGCCGCTCCTTCGACCAGCCGGCCCTGCCGCATTTCATCGCCGACGAGCTGCAGCGCCAGGGCGTGGCACCCGGGCGGCTGCTGGTGGAGCTGACCGAGACTTCGGCCGTCTCGGACCTGCAGGACGCGGAACGTTTCATCGAGGCGCTGCGCAAGACCGGCTGCGGCACCTGCCTGGACGACTTCGGCACCGGCTTTGCCTCCTTTGCCTACCTCAAGCACCTCAAGGCGGATGTGCTCAAGATCGACGGCCTGTTCATCCGCGACCTGCCCAACGACCGCGACAACCAGGTGTTCGTCAAGTCCATCGTCGACGTGGCGCGCGGCCTAGGCAAGCGCACGGTGGCCGAGTTCGTCGAGAACGAGGAGACGCTGGAGATGCTGCGCCACTTCGGCATCGACATGGTGCAGGGCTACCACCTGGACATGCCGCAGGAGCGCCATCCGGCCCTGGGCCTGTCGCTGCGCGACTGAAGGCCGGGCCGCGCGATCACCCTGTGCGGGCAGCGGCATTGCCGAAAACGTACACTTCGGGGTTGCCTGCAGGGCTGCCAGCCCCGACCCCATGAACGCTCCCGTCGACGTCTCCTTCTTCCCGCGCGCCGCCAAGCCCCTGACCAGCTACCGCAAGTACTGGGCGGCACGCTTCGGCACGGCCCCCTTCCTGCCCATGAGCCGCGAGGAGATGGGACAGCTCGGCTGGGACAGCTGCGACATCATCCTCGTCACGGGAGACGCCTACGTGGACCATCCGAGCTTCGGCATGGCGGTGATCGGCCGGGTGCTGGAAGCCCAGGGCTTCCGTGTGGGCATCATTGCCCAGCCCGACTGGCAGAGCGCCGAGCCCTTCAAGGTGCTGGGCAAGCCCAACCTGTTCTGGGGCGTGACCGCGGGCAACATGGATTCCATGATCAACCGCTACACGGCGGACCGCAAGATCCGCAGCGACGACGCCTACACCCCGGGCGACGTGGGCGGCAAGCGGCCCGACCGCGCGGCCATCGTCTACAGCCAGCGCTGCCGCGAGGCCTGGCCCGACGTGCCCATCGTGCTCGGCGGCATCGAAGGCTCGCTGCGGCGCATCGCGCACTACGACTACTGGAGCGACAAGGTGCGCCGCTCCATCGTCGTGGACAGCAAGTGCGACCTGCTGCTCTACGGCAACGCCGAGCGCGCGCTCGTCGAGGTCGCGCACCGCATCGCGGCGCGCGAGCCGGTGCAGGAGATCACCGACGTGCGCGGCACGGCCTTCGTGCGGCGCGAGAGCCCGCAGGGCTGGTTCGAGATCGATTCGACCGAGGTCGACACGCCCGGCCACGTGGAAGAGCACATCAACCCCTACCAGACCACGGCCGAGCAGGCCGCGGCCAAGGGCCAGTCCTGCAGCAAGGAGGAGGGTGCAGCCGCCCCGGCGATGCCGGCCATCCAGCCGCTGACTTTCATGGCCAACCCGGCGCTGCAGGGCAAGGGCAACATCAAGCGGCTGCCGCGTGACCATACGGTGATTCGCCTGCCCAGCTACGAGCAGGTCAAGGCCGACCCGGTGCTCTACGCCCACGCCAACCGCGTGCTGCATCTGGAGACCAACCCCGGCAATGCGCGCGCGCTGGTGCAGGCGCACGGCGAGGGCACGACGGCGCGCGACGTCTGGATCAACCCGCCGCCCATCCCGCTGACCACGGCCGAGATGGACCATGTCTTCGGCCTGCCCTATGCGCGCAGCCCGCACCCGGCCTATGCGGACGAGCACGGCAGCCATGACGGCGCCACGAAGATCCCGGCCTGGGAGATGATCCGCTTCTCCGTCAACATCATGCGCGGCTGCTTCGGCGGCTGCACCTTCTGCTCCATCACGGAGCACGAGGGCCGCATCATCCAGAGCCGCTCGGAAGATTCGGTGATCCACGAGATCGAGGAGATCCGCGACAAGGTCACGGGTTTCACGGGCGTGATCTCCGACCTGGGCGGGCCCACGGCCAACATGTACCGCATCGGCTGCAAGTCGCCCGAGATCGAGGCCGCCTGCCGCAAGCCCAGCTGCGTCTACCCCGGCATCTGCCAGAACCTCAACACCGATCACAGCGCGCTCATCCACATGTACCGGCGCGCCCGGGCGCTCAAGGGCGTGAAGAAGATCCTGATCGGCTCGGGCCTGCGCTATGACCTCGCCGTGAAGTCGCCCGAATACGTGAAGGAGCTGGTGCAGCACCACGTGGGCGGCTACCTGAAGATCGCGCCCGAGCATACCGAGCAGGGTCCGCTGTCGAAGATGATGAAGCCCGGCATCGGCAGCTACGACCGCTTCAAGCAGATGTTCGAGAAGTACAGCGAGGAGGCGGGCAAGAAGCAGTACCTCATCCCGTACTTCATCGCCGCCCATCCGGGCACCCGCGACGAGGACATGATGAACCTGGCGCTGTGGCTCAAGCGCAATGGCTTTCGCGCCGACCAGGTGCAGACCTTCTACCCCAGCCCCATGGCCACGGCCACGGCCATGTACCACACGGGCCTGAACACCCTCAAGGGCATCCACCGCGACGAACGCGCCGAGAGCGTGGACATCGTGCGCGGCGAGAAGCGCCGTCGCCTGCACAAGGCCTTCCTGCGCTACCACGACCCGAACAACTGGCCGCTGCTGCGCGAGGCGCTCAAGGCCATGGGCCGCGCCGACCTGATCGGCAACGGCAAGCAGCACCTGATCCCGACCTACCAGCCGCTGACCGACGGCGGTTACCAGAGCGCGCGCCGCAAGAACTCGACTCCTGCAGCGGCAAAACCGGCTTCGAAGACGCCCGCCAGAACTCCGGCCAAAGGGCGCATCCTGACCCAGCACACCGGCCTGCCGCCGCGCGAGACCGGAGCGCCCAAGCCCAGGGCGGCGCGCAAGCCCCGCTGAGGGCTCAGGCCCGGGGCAGGGTGTGCAGCGGCAGGTCCAGCCGCTGCGCGAGCGCGTCCAGCGTGCGCCGCGTCTGCTGCGCAAACCAGGCTTCCAGCGCCTTGCGGGTGGCCGGTGCCAGCATGTTGGACGTCTTCAGTCCGGCTGCCGCGCACAGGGCCTGCGCGAAATGCGGCTCCAGTGCGGCCGCGGCCACGCGGCCATCCTTGCAGGCATAAACGCGGTAGCCGGCATGGGCGCCGCCCACCGATCCCTTCGCCGTGGTCAGGCCCCAATGACGTGGCCGGGCCAACCAGGCCGCGGCCTCTGTAAGGGCCACTTCATGCTGCGTGCCCATCCCGCTTTTCTGCCGCAGCATCAGGGCCAACAACACGGCTTCGCTGGCGAGCAGGGCGCCACCCATGTCGGCAAACAGGGTGGGGGGCAGGTCCAGGCCGCTGAGCAGATCCTGCTCGGCCATATAGGTCAGGTCATGGCCCGGGATCTCGGACAGGGGGCCCGGTGCGCCGACGATGCTCACCAGGCACAGGGCCGGGTACTGACTGTGCAGTGCGGTCCAGTCCAGACCCAGGCGCTTGAGCGCCGAGGGACGGAAGGAGGTCAGCAGGACGTCGGCGCGGGCCAGCTCGCGCTGCAGGATCTGGCGGCCGGCATCCATCTTGAGGTCGGCCTGCCGCACGCGCACGCCGGCATGCAGGTCGGCATAGGCCTGCGCCTGGTAGGCCTGCATGGGATCGCCGCTGGGCGGCTCCAGCTTGACGCAGCTCGCGCCCATGGCGCGCAGGCGCATGAGAGCGGCGGGGCCCGGCAGGTTGAGTGCCAGGCTGAGGACACGGATGCCCTTGAGAGGTTTGGAGGACTGGGCCATGGTCGGCCCAGTGTACCCAGCGCGTCAGTGCTGGCCGAAGTCCAGCGGCAGACCCACGTAGTTTTCGGCGATGCTGCGCGCGCCCGCCTCGCTGTGGATCAGGTAGTCGAGCTCGGCCTCCTGGAATTTCTGGGCGATCTCTCCTTCGTTCGGGAAGCGGTGCATGAGGCTGGTGAACCACCAGGAGAAACGCTCGGCGCGCCAGATGCGCTTGAGCGCGAGTTCGGAGTAGCGGTCGATGCCCGCCTCGGACTTGTCCCGGTAATACTCCACCAGGCCGTTGAACAGGTATTTCACGTCGGTGGCCGCCAGGTTCAGACCCTTGGCGCCGGTGGGCGGCACGATGTGACCGGCGTCACCGGCCAGGAACATGCGACCGAAGCGCAGGGGCTCGGTCACGAAGCTGCGCAGCGGGGCAATGCTTTTCTCGATGCTGGGGCCGGTGACCAGCTGCTCACGCGCCTGCGGGTCGAGGCGCAGGCGCAGTTCCTGCCAGAAGGCTTCGTCGGACCAGTCCTCGACCTTGTCGGTCAGCGGCACCTGCAGGTAGTAGCGGCTGCGGGTGTGGCTGCGCATGGAGCACAGGGCGAAGCCGCGCGGGCTGTTCACGTAAATCAGCTCCTCGTGGACCGGGGGCGTATCCGACAGCAGGCCCAGCCAGCCGAAGGGATAGACCTTCTCGTACTCGCGGATCGCGTTGCGCGGGGCGCTGGCGCGGCAGACCCCATGGAAGCCGTCGCAGCCGGCGATGAAGTCGCAGGCGATCTCGTGCGTCTTGCCGTCCTTCTCGTAGGTCACGCGCGGGTTCTTGGTGTCGAAGTCGTGTACCTGCACGTTGGCGGCCTCGTAGACCGTGGTCAGGCCGGCGGTGGCGCGGGCGTCCATCAGGTCCTTGGTCAGCTCGGTCTGGCCGTAAACCATGACGTTCTTGCCGCCGGTGAGCCGGTGCATGTCGATGCGGTGGCGCTCGCCCTTGAACAGCATGTCGAAGCCGCCGTGCACCAGCCCCTCCTTGTGCATGCGCGCGCCAACGCCGGCCTCGTCCATGAGGTCGATGCAGACCTGCTCCAGGATGCCGGCGCGGATGCGCGTGAGCACATAGTCGCCGGTCTGGCGTTCGAGGATGATGGCGTCGATGCCGGCGCGGTGGAGCAGCTGGCCGAGCAGCAGGCCCGAGGGGCCGGCGCCGATGATGGCAACCTGGGTACGCATGGATGGTCTCCTGGGGGGTGATTCGGTGCCGCAAGCTTAGGCAGGGTCGACACGGATTTCGAGCCTTGACTTGCGTCATTGCGCGATGATCGCCATAAATGTGCGATGATCGCGCAAAAATAGGGGTGCGCATGATCGCCAAATCCGACCTGATCGAAGGCATGGCCAAGGGCATGGCTGTGCTCGAGAGCTTCGACACCGAGCGCCAGCGCCTCAACGCCACGCTGGCGGCGCAGCGTGCGGGCATCACGCGGGCGGCGGCGCGCCGACACCTGCTGACCCTGGCGCACCTGGGCTACCTGGAGACCGACGGCAGCCATTTCTGGCTCTCGAGCAAGGTGCTGCGCTTCTCGGGCAGCTATCTCGCGTCCTCGCGCCTGCCGCGCGTGCTGCAGCCCGCGCTGGAGCGGCTGGCCGCACAGACCGGCGAGGCCTTTTCGGCCGTGGTGCTCAATGGCGACGAGGTCGTGATCGTGGCGCGCAGCAGCGACGTGCGGCCGGCCGCCGGCGAGGGCCTGCCCCAGGTGCTGGCCTATGGCCTGCACCTGGGGGCCCGCCTGCCAGCCCACGCCACCTCCACCGGCCGGGTGCTGCTGGCCGCCCTGGGCAAGGCCGAATTCAATGCCTGGCTCAAGCCGCGCAGCCTGGCGCGCCTGACGCTGCACACGGTGACGGAACATCGTGCCTTGCGCGCCGTGATCGAGCAGGTCCGGCGTGACGACTGGTGCCTGAGCAGCGAGGAGCACGAACTCGGCGTGCACGCCCTGGCCGTTCCCTTGCGAAACCTGAAGGGCGAGACGGTGGCGGCACTCAATGTGGTGGCCTCGACGGCGCGCCTGTCGCCGGCAGCCATGCAGCGCAGCCTGCTGCCGCTGATGCTGGAGGCAGCGCGCGAGATCCGCACGCTGCTGTGATGCCGCCCGCGTGCGCCGGCCGCCACAGTCCGGGCGGCGAACTGTATGCAATTGCAACAAAGGCGCGGCCGCGGCGGGACAGCCCGCATTGCGGGCTATAGTGGCGGCGGTTTTCCCGGACGACCTACCCCACCCGAGAAGGAGCATTCATGAAACGCCTGTCCCTGCTGCTTGCCCTGACACTGGCCCTGCCGGCCGCCTGGGCCCAGACCAAGCCCTGCGAGGAGCTCAAGGCCGAGATCGCGGCCAAGATCGACGCCAACGGTGTCAGGAACTACACGCTGGAGATCGTGCCGAACGAGCAGGTCGGTGACCGCAAGGTCGTCGGCAGCTGCGAAGGCGGCACCAAGAAGATCGTCTACACGCGCAACTGAAGCGCAGCGGCCCGCGCCGCCCGTCGCCGCCAGGGAACTGGCGGCGATTTTTTTTGTCGATCACAGCCGCGCGCCTTACAAATTCACACCACGGCAGGCTCCGTGCTGCCCTGCGGCGCCCGAGAATCGGCACACCATGTTCTCCTTTTTTCGCAAACGCCGGGACACGAGCCCGGAGACGATCGGCCCCGACTCCCTGACGCCGCGCCGCATGGATCTGGTCGAGCGTCAGGCGTTTCGCCGCGAGATGCTCGAGCAGGTGCTGCACGACACGCTGGCACAGCTCGAGCTGCTGCCGGCCGTGCAGCGCTGGCGCCTGTTCCCGCAGGACGAGCGCCATCACCGCTTCATCGCCGTCGTCGATGTCGCGGCGGATTTCGGTCCGCGGTGCGCGGCCGCCTCGCTGCAGGAGAACGCGATCGAGGCGGCCCTGCGGCGCAACGCGCTGGAGCGTTGCGGGCTCGGGCTGGAAGCGGTGTACTGGCGCAGCCGCGCACTTTCGCGCAGCGCCGGTGCGGCCGCGCCGGAGCGCTCGCAGTACCAGCTGGTGTCGGAGGAGGAGAAGCAGGCCCTGATGGAGGCGATCCGGCAGGGCGCGGAGCTTCCGGTGCTGCACGTCGGCGAGCTCGAATACCAGACCGACATGGCCCCGCTCGACGACGGCCTGCCGCGCCCCGGGCAGGCCGGGGACTGAGCCCGCGCTCAGTGCACCGGCGTTGCCGCGGGCCGCGTGCGGTAGAACTTCAGCGGCACGGCCTCGGCCTCGCGCGCTGCCTGGTTGAGCACAGACTTCTTGATCCTGCCGACCACGTGCATCTCGCAGGGCTTGCAGTCGAAGCGCAGCGTGAGCTTTTCCTTGCCGTTGATCAGCGTCAGCGGCTCGGCGCGTACCGTACCCTGCACGCCGGTCACGCCCTTGGCCTGCTTGGGGCACAGGCTCAGGGAATACCGTACGCAGTGCTTGGTGATCATGAGGCTGACCTCGCCCTGTTCCTCGTGGCTTTCATAGGCTGCGGCGATCACCTTGACGCCGTGCCGGGCATAGAAATCACGCGCCTTCTGGTTGAACACGTTGGCCAGGTAGGTGAGGGTGTCTTCGGGGTAGGGCACGGGCGGCTCCACCGGCACCGCCCGCGGCAGGCGCACCCAGGCGGCGGCGCGCGCCGCTTCCAGCGCGGCCACGGCGTCGCGGCGCAGGGCGTTGAGCGTGGAGGCGGGGATGAACCAGGGCTGGCTCAGGGCCAGCCCGATGTCGATCGTCTCGAAGAGCGTGGCGCCGAAACGCCCGAGCTGCTCGCGCAGCGTGGCCTCGGCCTGGGCGGGGTTCCTGGCGGGCTCTTTCGGGGCGCCGACCCGGGCGCTGGCCGTGTGGCCGTCTTCGTCGGTCAGCTGCAGGGCAAAGCCGTCCGGCGTTTCTTCCAGCCGGGCCCAGGCGCCGATGCGCCGTTCGCTGGATTTCTTCTCCAGCATCCGCACCCAGTTCATGTCGCGGTTGCGGTTGAGCTCGGTGCCACGGCGCAGATCCCTGAAGCCGGCGACCGGATCCTTGGGGTACACACGCCAGGTGTCGACGGACATCGGTCCGGCCGGTTCGGCGCGGTTGATGGCCAGACCCACGAGTTCCTTCTGCAGGTCGTAGTAGCACAGGCCGTCGCCGTTGTGCAGCACGGTGCCGGGCTCGCTCACCGTGAGCTCGACGAAATCAGGCCCGACCTTGCTGACGTAACCCAGGTGGCGGCCCGGGTTCTTGGGGGTGTCGAAGGCGCCGATGTCCTCCTTGCGGCCCTGCACGAAGTAGTCGGTGAACTCGCGGTTGAAGTTCTGGTCCGGGTCGGGTGTGAAGCTGAAGGTGGTCCGCCCGCTGGAGGCCCGGGCCAGCTCGGGCCGCTGCTCGATCAGCTCGTCGAAGAGCTTGCGATAGTGCGCCGTGATGTTCTTGACGTAGGCCAGGTCCTTGTAGCGGCCCTCGATCTTGAAGCTGCGGATGCCGGCATCGACCAGGGCGGCCAGGTTGGCGCTCTGGTTGTTGTCCTTCATGGAGAGCACGTGCTTGTCGTGGGCAACGAAACGGCCCTGGCTGTCCTGCACCTGGTAGGGCAGGCGGCAGGCCTGCGAGCAGTCGCCGCGGTTGGCGCTGCGCCCGGTGTGGGCGTGGCTGATGTAGCACTGGCCGCTGTAGGCCACGCACAGGGCGCCGTGGATGAAGAACTCCAGGCTGCAGCGCGCGGGATCGACCGCGGCGCGGATGGCCTGGATCTGTGGCAGCGTGAGTTCGCGTGCGAGCACGATCTGGCTCAGCCCCGCGTCCTGCAGGAAGCGGGCCTTCTCGGGTGTGCGGATGTCGGTCTGGGTGCTGGCGTGCAGCTGGATGGGCGGCAGGTCGATCTCCAGCAGGCCCATGTCCTGGATGATCAGCGCGTCCACGCCGGCGTCATACAGCTGCCAGGCCAGCTTGCGCGCGGGTTCGAGCTCGTCGTCGCGCAGGATGGTGTTGAGCGTGACGAAGATGCGGCTGTTGAACCGGTGCGCGTGCCGCACCAGGCGGGCAATGTCCTGCACGGAGTTGTCGGCGCTGCTGCGCGCGCCGAAGGACGGGCCGCCAATGTAGACGGCATCGGCGCCGTGGTCGATGGCTTCGATGCCGATGTCGGCGGTGCGCGCCGGCGAGAGGAGTTCGAGCTGGTGGTCGGGCAGGGACATCCCGTGATTATCCCAGCGCGGGCCGGTTTGTGCAGGCGCGGAGGGCGGCGGCCCCGGTGCGCCGCCGCTGGACGCAGGGCCGTGAGGCGCTAGAACTCGACCTTCTCGCCCGGGTTGACGATCAGCATCTTGCCGGCTTCGTTGCCCAGCGCCACGGCGAACTCGGCCGGGGTGCCCTTGAGCACCGGGATGGTGCCGTAATGGATGGGCAGGGCGAACTGCGGCTTGAGGTAGTGCTTCACGGCGTAGGCCGCATCGGCCGGGCTCATGACGAAGTGGCCGCCGATGGGGATGAGCACCAGGTTGGGCTTGTAGTACTCGCCGATGAACTTCATGTCACCGAAGAGGCCGGTGTCGCCCATGTGGTAGATGCGAAAGCCGTTCTCCATCTCGAGGATGAAGCCCACCGGCTCGCCGCCCACGTGCACCTCGTCCTTGTTGCTGGCCGGGTTCTTCCAGACGAATTCGGAGGAGTGTTCGGCGCGGGTGGCGGTGATCTTCACGCCGCCCGGGCCGAAGGGCGTGATGGTGCCGCCCTTGCCGAAGCGTGGCGACAGCTCCACCGGCAGCACGCCCAGGGTGGACAGGGTCTGGTTCAGTCCGGCCGGGCCGTACAGCGGCACCTTGTGCATGCGGGCCAGGTCGGGGGCATCGGCCACGTGGTCGAAGTGGCCATGCGTGACCAGCACCAGATCCACCTTGCCCAGGGCTTCGAGCGGCTTGAAATTGGCGGGCGTCTTGGGGTTGGTGCGCAGCCAGGGATCGATCACGATGACCTTGCCGCCCGGCGTCGTGATGCGGACCGTGGCCTGGCCCAGCCAGAGAACCTCGGTCTTGCCATGCGGTTGCGCGCTGGCGCCCAGGGCCGTGCAGAGCAGGCCGGCCAGCAGCGGGCGCAGCAGGGAGGGGAGGATGCGGAACATGGGGACTCCTTCGCAGGGGTTGGGGTCCGTCCGATTGGACACAGGGCCGCCACCGGCGTCAAGCCGGGGCCCAGGGGCACGCCGGGCAAAAAAAATCGCGGCCGGGGCCGCGATGTTCCTGGGCAGGCTGGCGACTTACTCGATCTTCGCCTTGGCGCGCAGTTCTTCCTGGAACTTCATGAGCTTCTGCTGGCCGAGCTGCTGGACGATCTGGGGCCGGACCTCCTCGAGCTTGGGCAGCTGCGCGTCGCGCACGTCGTCCAGGCGGATGACGTGCCAGCCGAACTGGGTCTTCACCGGGGTCTCGGTGGTCTTGCCCTTGCCGAGCTTGACCATGGCCTCCGAGAACTCCTTCACGTAGCTGCCGGCCGCGGCCCAGTCCAGGTCGCCGCCGTTGGCGCCGGAGCCCGGGTCCTTGGACTGCTTCTTGGCGATGGCCTCGAACTTGGCGCCCTTCTTGAGCTGGGCGATGATGGACTTGGCTTCCTCCTCCTTGTCCACCAGGATGTGGCGGGCGCGGTATTCCTTGCCGCTGTTGGCGGCGACGAACCTGTCGTACTCGGCCTGGATTTCGGCGTCCGTGACCGGGTTGCTCTTCTGGAAGCTCGAGATCAGTTCGCGGATCAGCAGGGCATCGCGCGTGAATTCCATCTGGGTCCTGAACTCGGCGCTGTTGTCCAGGCCCTGCTTCTGGGCTTCCTGCACCAGCACCTCGCGGTCGACCACGGCCTTCTTGAGCTCTTCCATCATCTCGGGCGTGACCGGGCGGCCCGAGCGCTGCACCTGCTGCGCCAGCGCATCGACGCGCGACAGCGGGACCGGCTTGCCGTTGACGATGGCCAGGTTCTGGGCCAGGGCCGGCGTGGCCAGGGCGCAGCCCAGGGCCAGCGCCAGGGCGGAGTACATCTGCTTGTTCATCATGGTTCCTAGAGGGGAAAACAGCGTGGAAGGGAGGAGAGCCGGGTCGGGGAAGGCGGTCAGAGGGTCTCGATGGCGATCGCGTGTACGCCCTGGTCTATGAATTTCTGCAGCGCATCATACACAAGGCGATGCCGGGCCACGCGGCTGCGCTGCGCAAACAGGGGCGAGGCGATGCGGACCCGGAAATGCGTGCCCCAGCCCGTGCCGTTGGCCCCGGCGTGGCCGGCGTGCGCGGCGCTTTCGTCGATCACCTCGAGCGCGGTCGGCTGCAGCGCGGCGCGCAGCACCTCGGCCATCTGGTCGGCCAGTCGGGACGGGTCGGAAGGGGCCGCGCTGCTCATGAGGTCCCGGCTTCGTCGGACTTGAGGTGGCGGGCGATGTACAGGCCCTGCGCCACGATGAAGACCAGCGGGAAGGCATAGCCCCAGAGCTTGAAGTTGACCCAGGCCTCGGTGCTGTAGAACGCAGCGACGTAGCCGTTGAGCGCCGCCATGAAGGCGCAGTAACCGATCCAGGCCAGATTCAGCCGCGTCCAGACGGCGGCGGGCAGTTCCAGCTGGCTGCCCAGCAGCAGCTGCAGGAAGTTCTTCTTGTAGAACCAGAGGGCCACGGCCAGTGCCAGGGCCATCGCGGCGTAAAGCACGGTGGGCTTCCACTTGATGAAGCGCTCGTCATGCAGGAAAAGGGTCAGGGCGCCGAACACCAGGATCAGTACCAGCGTGATCTTGTGGATGGTCTGCAGCCGGCGGTCGATGGCGTAGATCAGGCCCATCTGCAGCACGGTGGCGGCCATGAGCACGCCCGTGGCGACGTAGATGTCGTAGAACTTGTAGGCGCCGAAGAACAGCAGGATGGGGAAGAAGTCGATCAGGATTTTCATGGGCGTATCGGTTGCAGTCCCGATTATCGCGGGCGCGGCCCGGGGCGCCGTTTCAGGGCTTGAATTCCAGCGCCGCCGAATTCATGCAATAGCGCAGGCCGGTGGGGGCCGGTCCGTCCTCGAACACGTGGCCCAGGTGGGCGCCGCACTGGGCGCAGACGGTCTCTGTGCGGACCATGCCGTGCGTGGTGTCGCGGCGCTCCTCGATGGCGTGCGGGTCGGCCGCCTCGTAGAAGCTGGGCCAGCCGCAGCCGGCGTCGAACTTGGTGCCGGACTCGAAGAGGCGGGCGCCGCAGCAGATGCAGCTGTAGTAGCCGGGCTGCCAGAAGTCGGCGTACCTGCCCGTGAACGGGCGTTCGGTCGCGGCGTGGCGCGTGACCTGGTAGGCCACAGGCTCGGCGTGCTTGGCGGCCAGCAGGGCTTTCCACTCTTCGGCGGTCTTCTGGATGGGATAGGTCATGACGGGACTCAGGAGGAACAGCTGATCTCGATGGAGGATGCCCACTCGGGCGGGAAGCCGGCCTCGGCGTCATGGCCGGGGTGCTCGTCAAAGGGGTGCTCCAGCAGGGCCAGCAGCCTGGCGACGCCGGAAAAATCCTTGCTCCGGGCCTGGCGGATGGCCAGCTCGCCCAGATGGTTGCGCAGCACGAACCTGGGGTTGACGCGCAGCATGGCCGCGCAGGCGGCACGCGTGTCCTCCAGGGCCAGCCGGGCGTCGTAGCGCCGCAGCCAGGCGTCGCAGGCTGCGCGGTCGAGGAACAGGTCGCGCACCGGCGCCGCCTGGCCGTCGGCGGCATAGTGGCTGAGGCGGCGCCAGAAGATGGTGTGGTCCGTCTTCTCGGCCGCCAGCAGGCGCAGCGTGTCCTCAACCAGTTCCCGGTCGCCGGCCTCCTGGCGCTGCAGGCCCAGCTTGGCACGCAGCCGGGCCTCGAGCTCGGCCGGGTAGCGCGCGCGATACGACTCCAGCGCGGCCAGCGCGAGTTCCTGATCCCCGATCAGCGGCAGCAGGGCCTGGCCCAGGCAGAACAGGTTCCAGTAGGCGATGTTGGGCTGGCGCGCAAAGGCATAGCGGCCCTGGGTGTCCGAATGGTTGCAGACATGGGCCGGGTCGTAACCGTCGAGGAACTGGAAGGGGCCATAGTCCAGCGTGAGGCCCAGGATGCTCATGTTGTCGGTGTTCATGACGCCGTGGCAGAAGCCCACGGCCTGCCACTGGGCGAGCAGCGCGGCCGTGCTTTCGCTCACCGTCTCCAGGAGTGCGGCATAGGCGTTGCCGGCAAATTTCTCCGTCCCGCGGCAGGCCGGGTAATACGTGTCGATGACGAAATCGGCCAGGCGGCGCAGCTCCTGGAGCTGGTCGTTGGCGGCGAAGTGCTCGAAATGGCCGAAGCGGATGAAGCTGGGGGCAACGCGCGTGACCACGGCGGCGGTCTCGATCTCCTCGCGCCGCACCGGCGCATCGGAGCCGGTGACGCACAGGGCACGTGTGGTCGGGATCCCCAGGCCGTGCATGGCCTCGCTGCAGAGGAACTCCCGGATGCTCGAACGCAACACGGCGCGACCGTCCCCCATGCGGGAGTAGGGCGTGCGTCCGGCCCCCTTGAGCTGGATCTCCAGCCCGCCCTCGGTCTCGCCCAGCAGCAGCGCGCGGCCGTCGCCGAGCTGGCCGGCCCAGACGCCAAACTGATGCCCGCTGTAGACCGTGGCCACGCTCTGGCTGCCGGCCAGCGGACGGTTGCCGCTCAGGGCGTGCAGGAGATCGTCCGAGGTGGTCCAGTCCGCCGGCAGGCCGAGCGCCTGGCCCACGGCACGGCTGTGCCCGACCCAGTAGGGCGCGGGCAGGGGCTGGGGCGGCTGGGCGGTGTGGAAGGCCGGGCCGAGGGCGGCGTAGCGGTTGCGCCAGCGCAGTCCGGCGGCGACCGGTTCGGCAGCGGCAGGGACGGCTTCGGTGACGGAGGTCATGGCGGGATTGTCACGCACCGGACTATCTCCGGTCCCCATCAGGGACTTACCCTGTGCCCACAGGCCCGGGCTTGGGCCATACTGATCCGCTTGAATGTGTGAGCGACAACGAAACGGAGACCTGCCCATGCTCGGATTGATGCAAAGCCAGCCGCTGCTGATTTCTTCCCTGATCGAGTTCGCCGAACGGCATCACGGCGACGGCGAGATCGTCTCGCGCCGCGTCGAAGGCGACATCCACCGCTACCAGTGGCGTGACGTGGCCGCGCGTTCGCGCCGGGTCGCCAACGCGCTGGACGCCATGAAGCTGCAGTTCAGCGACCGGGTCGCCACGCTGGCCTGGAACGGCTACCGCCATCTCGAGCTCTATTTCGGGGTCAGCGGCTCGGGCCGCGTGCTGCACACCATCAACCCGCGCCTGCACCCGGACCAGATCGCCTGGATCGCCAACCACGCCGAAGACCAGGTGCTGTGTTTCGACCTGACCTTCCTGCCCATCATCCAGGCCGTGCACGCCAGATGCACCACGGTGAAGCACTGGGTGGCGCTGTGCGAGGCAGACAGGCTGCCGGCCGACAGCGGCATCCCGAATCTCAGGAGCTATGAGGCCTGGATCGGCGCCCAGCCCGATGCCTACGCCTGGCCGGAATTCGACGAGAACTCGGCGTCGAGCATGTGCTACACCAGCGGCACCACGGGCAATCCCAAGGCGGCCCTGTACAGCCACCGCTCCACGATCCTGCACGCCTACGCGGCCGCGCTGCCCGACGTGATGTGCCTGAGCGCGCGCGACTCGGTGCTGCCCGTGGTGCCCATGTTCCACGTCAACGCCTGGGGCATCCCGTACTCCGCCGCGCTGACCGGCGCCAAGCTGGTCTTCCCGGGCCCCGTGCTGGACGGCAAGTCCATCTACGAGCTGATCGAGGCCGAGCGCGTGACGTATGCCGCGGGCGTGCCCACCATCTGGCAGATGCTGCTGGGCCACATGAAGCCCGGCGGACTGAAGTTCAGCACCCTCAGGCGCACGGTGATCGGCGGCTCGGCCTGCCCCCCGGCCATGATCACCGCCTTCAAGGACGACTACGGCGTGGAGGTGCTGCATGCCTGGGGCATGACCGAAATGAGCCCGCTGGGCACGCTGTGCACGCTCAAGAACAAGCACCTGGGTCTGCCGGAGGCCGAGCAGATGAAGATCCGCCTCAAGCAGGGGCGGGCCATCTTCGGCGTGGACATGAAGATCGTCGACGGCAACGGCCGCGAGCTGCCCTGGGACGGCAAGGCCTATGGCGACCTGCTGGTGCGCGGACCCTGGATCCTGCGCGAGTACTTCAAGGGCGAGGGTGGGGATCCGCTGCGGCGCGATGCGCGCGGCCAGGGCTGGTTCCCGACCGGCGACGTGGCCACCATCGACCCCGACGGCTACATGCAGATCACCGACCGCAGCAAGGACGTCATCAAGTCCGGCGGCGAGTGGATCAGCTCGATCGATGTGGAGAACATCGCGGTGGCGCACCCCGCCGTGGCCATGGCGGCCTGCATCGGCGTGAAGCACCCCAAGTGGGACGAGCGCCCGGTGGTGGTGGTGGTGAAGAAGCCCGGCGCCGAGGTCAGCCGGGAGGAACTGCTCAAGTTCTACGAGGGCAAGACCGCCAAGTGGCAGATTCCGGACGACGTGGTCTTCGTCGAGGCCATCCCGCTGGGAGCCACCGGCAAGATGCTCAAGACCCGCCTGCGCGAGTCGCTCAAGGATTACCGCCTGCCGGGCGTGGAAGGGTGAACTGAATGTGGCACCCCCGGACGGCATGTCCGCGGGGGCGAGTCGCGTAGGCGATAGTTCTAGGGCAATCCCTAGCGTGGCCCTGAAACGAATGCCTGTACGCTGATGTGGTTTCGTCAACGAGGAGATACAGATGAACTTCACCGTGAAAATCGTCGCAGCCTCGGCTGCATTGGCCTTCGCCGGCATGGCCTTTGCCCAGAAAGGCGAGACCGTCAAGATCGCCTTCATCGACCCCTTGTCCGGGCTGATGGGGCCGGTCGGCAGCAACCAGCTCAAGGGTTTCCAGTTCTTTGCCGAGAAGTTCAGCAAGACCAACCCGGCCGGCGTGAAGTTCGAGATCGTCCCCTTCGACAACAAGCTCAGCCCGGTGGAAAGCCTCAACGCCCTGAAGGCGGCCACCGACCAGGGCATCCGCTACATCACCCAGGGTGACGGCTCCTCGGTGGCCGGCGCGCTGATCGACGCCGTCGCCAAGCACAACGAGCGCAACCCGGGCAAGGAAATCGTCTTCCTGAACCACTCGGCCATCGACCCCGACTTCACCAACAGCAAGTGCAACTACTGGCACTTCCGCTTCGACGCCGACACCTCCATGAAGATGGAGGCCCTGACCACCTTCATGAAGGACCAGAAGGACGTCAAGAAGGTCTACCTGCTCAACCAGAACTACTCGCACGGCCACCAGGTTGCAAAGTTCGCCAAGGACCTGCTCGCACTCAAGCGCCCCGACGTCCAGATCGTCGGCGAGGACCTGACGCCGCTGGCCCAGGTCCGTGACTTCTCGCCCTACATCGCCAAGATCAAGGCTGCCGGCGCCGACGCCGTGATCACCGGCAACTGGGGCTCCGATCTGGCGCTGATGATCAAGGCGGCCAACGAAGGCGGCTACAACGGCAAGTTCTTCACCTACTACGCCGGCGTGACCGGCACGCCCACGGCCCTGGGCCAGGGCGGCGCCGGCCGCGTCTACCAGGTCTCCTACAACCACTACAACATGGGCGGCCAGATGGGCCAGTGGCAGGCGGAGTACAAGGAAAAGATGAAGGATGACTTCTATACCGGCTCCATCATCCACATCCTGACGGCGCTGGGCGAGTCCATGGCCAAGGCCAAGTCCACCGATCCGGTCAAGGTGGCCGCGGCACTTGAGGGCATGAAGTTCAAGAGCTACAACGGCGACGTCGAGATGCGCAAGACCGACCACCAGCTGCAGCAGCCGCTGTACCTGACGGTCTGGCAGAAAGCCGACAAGAAGTTCCCCTACAGCGTGGAGAACACCGGCATGACGCTGGCCCTGGTCAAGGAGTTCCCGGCCTATGTGGCCAGCACCCCCACCAGCTGCCAGATGAAGCGTCCCTGAGCCACCACTGCCTGCAGGTTCGCGCGGGGCCCGATAGCCTTCGGACGATCGGGCCCTTTTCATGTCTGACGACTGTGTCTTGAGAATTGCCGCACCGGCACGGAAGGTTGTCCCCTGATGGAGTTCTTCATCATCTCCATGCTCAACGGCCTGAGCTACGGGCTGTTGCTGTTCATGCTCAGCTCCGGGCTGACGCTGATCTTCAGCATGATGGGCGTGCTCAATTTCGCCCATGCCAGCTTCTACATGCTGGGCGCCTATGTCGGCTATTCCGTGGGCCAGCTCGTGGGCTTCTGGCCGGCGTTGCTCGTGGCGCCCCTGGTCGTCGGCCTCATGGGGGCGGTGTTCGAGCGCCTGGCGCTGCGCAAGGTGCACAAGTACGGCCATGTGCCGGAGCTGCTGATCACCTTCGGCCTGTCCTACATCATCCTCGAGCTGGTGCAGCTGGTCTGGGGCCGCACGGCGGTGGAATTCCGCCCGCCCGAACTGCTGCAGGGCCCCATGTTCACCCTGGTGCACCAGGCCAGCGAGGGCATTTCCCTGCTCTGGGGCAAGGCGCCTGCCGAGCTGTGCCAGGCGGCCGCGTGTTCGCCGTTCCCGGCCACGCGCGGCTTCATGATGCTGGTCGCGCTGTTCATGCTGGTGTCGCTGTGGCTCATGCTCACCCGCAGCCGCATCGGCCTGGTGATCCAGGCTGCGCTGTCCCACCCCGAGATGGTGGAGGCGCTGGGCCACAACGTGCCGCGCGTCTTCATGCTGGTCTTCGGTGCCGGTGCCGCGCTGGCCGGCCTGGGCGGGGTGATCGGCGGCAGCACCTTTGTCACCGAGCCGGCCATGGCCGCCACGGTGGGCTCGGTGATCTTCGTGGTCGTGGTGGTCGGCGGGCTGGGCTCGCTCTCGGGGGCCTTCCTGGCCTCCGTGCTCATCGGCGTGATCCAGACCTTCGCCGTGGCGCTGGACTACTCGCTCATCACGCTGGCGCAGCAGCTGGGCATCCAGCTCGGCGCGGCGGCGCTGAACAACTCGGTGCTCAAGCTCACGCTGTCGCAGGTGGCGCCCATCCTGCCGTATCTCTTCCTGGTCCTGATCCTGATCTTCCGGCCCAAGGGCCTCCTGGGCACGCGGGACGAATGAGGACATGAAACACCCCCGAAGCGCCTTCGGCGCCTCCCCCTCAAGGGGGCGCTACCAGCGGACCGGCGAAGCCGGTTCCGCGGTCGCCCGCGGTTTGCACCGTGGCGTGCCTGAGTCTTCGCAAATGCGTCGTGCCATAGGAATCGCACAGTGAAGCAGTATTACGAATTCAAACCCTACAACGTCGGCCGCTGGATCGTCTGGGGCTTCTTCGCCCTGGTGCTGTTGCTGGCGCCCAAGGTCTTCACCACCAGCTTCGCGGTGACCATGCTGTCGCAGATGGGCATCGGCATCATCGCCTGCCTGTCCTATAACATGCTGCTGGGGCAGGGCGGCATGCTCAGCTTCGGCCATGCCGTGTATTCGGGCCTGGGCTCCTACGTGGCCATCCATGCGCTCAACGTGGTCAGCAAGGGGACCCTGCCCATCCCGGTGAGCCTGCTGCCCATCGTCGGCGGCCTGGCCGGCATGGGCTTCGCCGTGCTCTTCGGCTACGTCACCACGCGCAAGGCCGGCACGCCGTTTGCCATGATCACGCTGGGCATGGCCGAACTGGTGTTCGCCATGTCCCTGATGTTCTCCGAGTTCTTCGGCGGCGAGGCCGGCGTCTCCGGCAACCGCGTGGCCGGCCAGCCCTTCTTCGGCATCACCTTCGGCCCCGGCACCCAGGTCTACTACCTGATCGCGGTCTACACCTTCGTCTGCGTGGCGCTGATGTTCGCCTTCACGCGCACGCCGCTGGGCCGCATGCTCAACGCCGTGCGCGACAACCCCGAGCGGGTGGAGTTCATCGGCTACAGCACGCAGCGCGTGCGCTACCTGGCCTTCATCCTCTCGGGCTTCTTCGCCGGAATCGCCGGCGGCCTGGGCACCATCCTGTTCGAGATCGTGACGGCAGAAGTCGTGGGCGCGCACCGTTCGGGTGCCTACCTGCTGTTCACCTTCCTCGGCGGCGCGACCTTCTTCTTCGGCCCCATCATCGGTGGCGTCCTGATGGTGCTGGCCACGGTGCTGCTGTCGGAGATCACCAAGGCCTGGCTGCTCTACCTGGGCCTGATCTTCCTGTTCATGGTGATGTACGCGCCGGGTGGCATCGCGAGCCTGATCATGATGAACCTGCGTGTGGCCAGCTTCGGCTACCTGCGGCGCATCTGGGTCAGCTACCTGGCGCTGGGTATCGCGGGGCTGACCGTGCTGCTGGGTGCCGCGGTGATCATCGAGATGGTCTACCACCTGCAGCTCAACCTGGCGCTGGGCCCGACCCTGCGCTTCGTCGGCCTGCAGCTCGACGCCAGCAGCGTCGACCACTGGTTCGGTGCCGGCTTCGTGCTGCTCACGGGCCTGGGGCTGTTCGAGCTCTGCCGCCGCCATTTCCTGCATGAATGGGGTGAGATCCAGGAGGACATCGAGAAGGAAATCAAGCGGAGGGAGACGCTATGAGCGGGGCTTCCGAAATGAATACGACCATGAGCGCCGCCGGGCCGTCCCAAGGCGCGAAGGCCCCCTCGGGGGGCAGCGCAGTACACGCAGTGACAAGCGTGGGGGCCAACATGTTTGCCCTGGAGCTGAAGAATCTGCGCAAGAGCTTCGGCAAGACCGAGATCATCCGGGGGGTGGATCTGGCCGTAAGGCCGGGTGAGCGGGTGGCCGTGATCGGGCCCAACGGTGCCGGCAAGTCCACGCTGTTCAACCTCATCAGCGGGCGCTTCGGCCCGACCAGCGGGGAGGTGCTGCTGCACGGGCGGCGCATCGACGGCAGGAAGCCCTACGAGATCAACCGCATGGGCCTGTCCCGCAGCTTCCAGATCACCAACCTGTTCCCCAAGCTCAGCGTGTTCGAGAACCTGCGCTGTGCCGTGCTCTGGAGCCTGGGCTACCGCTACACCTTCTTCAAGTTCCTGGCCGGGCTGGAGGATGCCAACGACCGCACCGAAGCGCTGATGGAGATGATCCGCCTGGACAAGAAGCGCGACGTGCTGGCCATGAACCTGACCTACGCCGAGCAGCGCGCCCTGGAGATCGGCATCACCATCGCCGGCGGGGCCAGCGTGATCCTGCTCGACGAGCCCACGGCCGGCATGAGCAAGAGCGAGACCACGCGCTTCATCAAGCTGATCCGCGAAGTCACCGAGGGCAAGACCCTGCTGACCGTGGAGCACGACATGGGCGTCGTCTTCGGCCTGGCCGACAAGATTGCCGTGGTGGTCTACGGCGAGGTGCTGGCCTTCGACACGCCGGACGCCGTGCGCGCCAATGCCCGCGTGCAGGAAGCCTACCTGGGCTCGGTCGTGGCCGAGGCGCAGGCCGGCGGAGGGCACTGACATGCTGAAAATCCAGAATCTCCACGCCTTCTACGGCAAGAGTCACGTCCTGCACGGCGTGCATTTCGAGGTGCAGCCCGGCGAGATCGTGGCCCTGCTGGGGCGCAACGGTTCGGGCCGCTCCACCACGGCCAAGGCCATCATGGGCCTGGTCGACTGCGAGGGCAGCATCGTCTGGAAGGGCCAGGAGATCCAGGGCCGCAAGGCTTTCGAGATCGCCCACCTGGGCCTGGGCTACGTGCCCGAGAGTCGCGACATCTTCCCGGACCTGACCGTGCACCAGAACCTGATGCTCGGCGAGAAAGGCAAGGGCCGCCAGAGCCGCTGGAACTTCGAGGACATGTACGCCATGTTCCCGCGGCTGCGGGAACGCCAGCACACCGAGGCCGGCGTGCTTTCGGGCGGCGAGCAGCAGATGCTCACGCTGTGCCGCACGCTCATGGGCGATCCGGATCTCATCATCATCGACGAGCCCACCGAGGGCCTGGCGCCCAAGATCGTCGAACTCGTGGGCCAGTACCTGCAGAAGCTCAAGGAGCGCGGCATCTCGGTGCTGCTGATCGAGCAGAAGCTCACGATCGCGATGAGCATCTCCGACCGCGCCCTGGTCATGGGCCACGGCTGCATCGTCTTCGAAGGCAGCCCCGAGGCGCTGCGCAACGACAGCTATACCCGCAAGGAGTGGCTGGAGGTCTGACGCTGCCGGGAAGTCCCCCGGGCCCTTGTCCCTGCCGTGACAAGTCCGCATTGCGCTGCAGCACGGTGCTTTTACAATCAAAATCGAACGATCGTTCTATTTCCGATCCACCCGAGGAACGCCCCATGAGCGCTGAATACCAGGTCCGCGGCGATGTCGCCGTGATCACGCTGAACAACCCGCCCGTCAACGGCCTGGGCTACGAGACCCGCCGGGGCATCACCGATGCGCTGGCGCGCGCCAATGACGATGGGGCCGTGAAGGCCATCGTCATCACCGGCGCCGGCAAGGCCTTCTCGGGCGGTGCCGACATCAAGGAGTTCGGCAGCCCCAAGGCCCTGCAGGAACCCAACCTGCTGAGCGTCATCCTGGCGCTGGAGAACTCGGCCAAGCCCGTGGTGGCGGCCATGCACACCATTGCCATGGGCGGCGGGCTGGAACTGCCACTGGGCTGCCATTACCGCATCGCCGCGCCGGGCTGCAAGGTGGCCTTGCCCGAAGTGAAGCTGGGCCTGATCCCCGGCGCCGGCGGCACCCAGCGCCTCCCGCGTGCGCTGGGCGTGGAGCCCGCACTCAACATGATCGTCAGCGGGGAGCCCGTACCCAGCGAACTGCTGGCCCAGGTGCCGGGCCAGCAGCTGTTCGACAAGCTGGCCGCCTCGAACGAAACCCTGATGGACGAGGCCATCGCGCTGGCACGGGAGAAGGCCGACGTGCGCCCTCTGCCCCTGGTGCGCCACCTCAAGGCCCAGCATCCTCAGGGCGACGCCTACTTCCAGTTCGCCCGCAACATGGTGGGTGGCATGAGCAGGAATTTCCCGGCGCCGCTCAAGTGCATCGACGCCGTGGAAGCCGCCACCAAGAAGAAATTCGACGAGGGCCTGGCCTACGAGCGTGAGACCTTCATCAACCTGATGTGGACGCCCGAGTGCCGGGCGCTGCGCCACGTCTTCGCCGCAGAGCGTGCCGCTTCCAAGATCCCCGACGTGCCGGAAGATACGCCGAAGCGCGAGATCAGGTCGGTCGCCGTGATCGGTGCCGGCACCATGGGTGGCGGCATCAGCATGAACTTCCTCAACGCCGGCATCCCGGTGAAGATGCTGGAGATGAAGCAGGAGGCGCTCGACCGCGGCCTGGCCACCATCCGCAAGAACTACGAGGGGCAGGTCACCAAGGGCAAGCTCAAGCAGGACAAGTACGAGCAGCGCATGGCCCTGCTGTCCACCACGCTGAGCTACGACGACATCAAGGACGCCGACCTCGTGATCGAGGCCGTGTTCGAGGAGATGGGCGTCAAGGAGGCCGTGTTCAGGAAGCTCGACGAGGTGATGAAGCCCGGCGCCATCCTGGCCTCCAACACCTCCACACTGGACGTCAACCGGATCGCATCCTTCACGAAGCGGCCGCAGGACGTGGTGGGCCTGCATTTCTTCAGCCCGGCCAACGTCATGAAGTTGCTGGAGGTGGTGCGCGGCGAGAAGACCGCCAAGGACGTGCTGGCCACCGTCATGGCCATGGCCAAGACCATCAAGAAGACGGCCGTGGTCTCGGGCGTGTGCGACGGCTTCATCGGCAACCGCATGATCGAGCAGTACAGTCGCCAGGCCGGCTTCCTGCTGGAGGAGGGCTGCACGCCCGAGCAGGTGGACCGTGCGGTCGAGAAGTTCGGCTTCGCCATGGGCCCGTTCCGCATGGGAGACCTGGCCGGCAACGACATCGGCTGGGCCATCCGCAAGCGCCGCTACGTCGAGAAGCCGCACATGAAGTACAGCAAGACGGCCGACCTGCTCTGCGAGCTGGGCCGCTACGGCCAGAAGACCGGTGCCGGCTGGTATGACTACAAACCCGGCAAGCGCGACGCCATTCCCAGCCCGCTGGTGGTGGACATGATCGAGAAGCACCGCAAGGAGCTCGGCATCACCCCGCGCAAGATTTCCGATGAGGAGATCGTGCAGCGCCTGGTCTACGCCCTGGTCAACGAGGGCGCGCACATCCTGGAGGAGGGCATCGCCTCGCGCGCCAGCGACATCGACATGGTGTACCTGACCGGTTACGGTTTCCCGCTGCACCGCGGCGGCCCCATGCAGTACGCCGACACCGTGGGACTGTTCAACGTGGCGCAGAGCATGAAGCGCTTCGCGCAGAACCCGCTGGACGACGCCATGTTCTGGCAACCCGCACCGCTGCTGGCCCGTCTCGTGGCCGAAGGCAAGACGTTCAACGGCTGAGCCGCATCACGGAGAAATAGAACATGACGAACGCCGTTATTGTTTCCACCGCCCGTACCCCCCTGGCCAAGAGCTGGAAGGGCGCTTTCAACATGACCCATGGCGCCACGCTGGGCGGCCATGCCGTGCAGCACGCCATCCAGAGAGCCGGCATCGAGGCCGCGGAGGTTGAGGACGTACTCATGGGTTGCGCCACGCCCGAAGGTGCCACCGGCTCCAACATCGCACGCCAGATCGCGCTGGCCGCCGGCTGCCCGGTCACCGTCTCCGGCGTCACCATCAACCGCTTCTGTTCCTCGGGCCTGCAGACCATTGCCATGGCGGCGCAGCGCATCATCGCCGGCGAGGGCGATGTGTATGTTGCTGGCGGTGTCGAGAGCATCTCCTGCGTGCAGAACGAGGCCAACCGCCACATGATCACCGACCCGGCGCTGCTCAAGGCCAAGCCCGAGATCTACTGGAACATGCTGCAGACGGCTGAGCAGGTGGCCAAGCGCTATCAAATAGGTCGCGACGCCATGGACGAGTACGGAGCCGCCAGCCAGCAGAAGGCCTGCGCGGCCCAGGCCGCCGGCCTGTTCAAGGACGAGATCGCTCCCATCACCGTCACGGCCGGCGTGGCCGACAAGACCCTGGGTTTGATCACCAAACAGCTTACCGTCAGCGTCGATGAAGGCCTGCGCGAAGGTACCACCAAGGAAGGCATCAGCGGCATCAAGCCGGCCATTCCCGGCGGTGTGATCTCGGCCGGCAATGCCAGCCAGTTCTCCGACGGTGCCGGTGCCTGCGTGGTCATGAGCGAGGAACTTGCGAGCAAGCGCGGCCTGCAGCCCCTGGGCCGCTTCCTGGGTTTTGCCGTGGCCGGCTGCGAGCCCGACGAGATGGGCATCGGCCCCGTCTACGCGGTCCCGAAGGTACTGAGTCGCCTCGGGCTCAAGGTCTCGGACATCGATCTCTGGGAGCTCAACGAAGCCTTCGCCGTGCAGGTGCTGTACTGCCGCGACAAGCTGGGCATCCCGGCCGACCGCCTCAACGTCAACGGCGGCGCCATCGCGGTGGGCCATCCCTATGGCGTCAGTGGGCAGCGCCTGACCGGCCACGCCCTGATCGAGGGCAAGCGCCGTGGCGCCAAACGCGTGGTGGTCACCATGTGCATCGGCGGGGGCATGGGCGCCGCGGGTGTGTTCGAGGTCTTGTGAACCGCTGAGGCTTGGTACTGTGGGCTACCGGCAGACCCTCGACTTCCTGCTCTACCAGTGGCTCGCGGCCGATGCGCTGAAGGAACGCAAGCGCTTCGAGGACCACAGCCGCGAAACCTTCGACGCGGTGCTCGACACCTGCGAGCGCATTGCGCGCGAGAAATACGCCCCGTTCAACCGCACGGTGGACACCGAGGAGCCGCGTTTCGACGGCGAGAAGGTGATCCTGCCGCAGGCCACGTACGAGGCCCAGAAGGCGTACGCGGCCTCGGGCATGCTCGGCGCCGCGCAGGACTACGAGATGGGCGGCATGCAGCTGCCCTACACGGTGGAAGCCGCGGCCAATTCCTTCTTCGCCATGGCCTCGGTGAGTATCGGCTCGGGGCTCCTGACCTCGGGCAATGCCAACCTGCTGATGGCGCACGGCACGCCGCTGCAGAAGGAGGTGTTCGCGAAGAACGAGTTCGCCGGGCGCTTTTCGGGCACCATGTGCCTGAGCGAGCCGCAGGCAGGCTCCTCGCTGAGCGACATCGCCACCCGCGCGGTGCCGGACGGGGCTGATTTCCAGAAAGATCCACTCGGGCCTCGCTACCGCCTCAAGGGCCACAAGATGTGGATCTCGGCCGGAGAACACGAGCTGACCGAGAACATCATCCACCTGGTGCTGGCCAAGATCCCCGGCCCGGACGGCAAGACCATCCCGGGCACGCGCGGCATCTCGCTCTTCATCGTGCCCAAGAAGCTCGTGGATGTGCAGGGCCGTCTCACGGGCGAGCGCAACGACGTGGCGCTCGCCGGCCTGAACCACAAGTGCGGCTGGCGCGGCACCACCAACACGCTGCTGAACTTCGGCGAGGGCAGGTACCCCGTGCGGGGTGAGGCCGGCGGGGGACTCGATGGCGCCGGTGCCGGCGCCGTGGGCTATCTGGTCGGCGAGCCCGGCCAGGGCCTGCGCTGCATGTTCCACATGATGAACGAGGCGCGCATCGCCATCGGCATGGCCGCCACCATGCTGGGCATGGCGGGCTACCAGGCCAGCCTCGAGTATGCGAAAAATCGCCCCCAGGGAAGATCGATCGGCCCCGCGGGGAAGGACGCGAGCCAGCCCCAGATCCGCATCATTGAGCACGCCGACATCAAGCGCATGCTGCTGGCGCAGAAGGCCTGGTGCGAAGGTTCTCTGGCCCTGCAGCTGTATTGCGCCCGCCTGGTCGACGAGCAGCACACGGGCCTGCCCGAGCGGGCCGACGAGGCGCGGCTGCTGCTGGAGGTGCTGACGCCGATCGCCAAGAGCTGGCCCAGCGAATGGTGCCTGGAGGCCAATTCCCTGGCGATCCAGATTCACGGCGGCTACGGCTACACGCGCGACTTCCCCGTGGAGCAGTACTGGCGCGACAACCGGCTCAACATGATCCACGAGGGCACGCACGGCATCCAGGCCCTGGACCTGCTGGGGCGCAAGGTGCTGATGGAGGAGGGCCGCGGCCTGGCCCTGCTGGCCGACCGCATGGGCCAAACCATCGACCGTGCGCGCCGCCAGCCGGAGCTGCTGGCGTATGCCGAGGCGCTGGAGCAGGCGCTGCAGCAGGTGGCGGTGGCCACGCGTGCCGCCTGGGCCACCGGGGTGCCGGCCGAGGCGCTGGCCAATGCCGTGCCGTATCTGCAGGCCTTCGGCCACACCGTGCTGGCCTGGATCTGGCTCGACGTGGCACTGGCCTCGCACGATGCACCGGCCGATGCGGCCAGCCGGGGCCGCCTGCTCGCCACGCGCTACTTTTACCGCTATGAATTGCCGAAAATCTCCGCGTGGCTTAATGTGGTGCAGACGCGCGACATGACCTGCGCGGATTTTCCCGAGGAGGCATTCTGATGGCAACACAAAAAACACTGACCTGGGTCGAGCGGCTGGTCTGGATCTGTCTGTACGCAGGCCTTCTGGCCATCTCGCTGAGCCTGTTCCTGGCCGACGCCGAACCGCAGCAGGCCGCCGGCATCCAGGCCGCGGGCATCGTGCTGGTGATCGCCGGCGTGCTGCTGATCTACGTGCGCTCGCGCCTGCGCGAGCCGGCGGCGCCCCCCACGTCCAAACCTCCCTCGGCCTGAAGGCCGCGAACACGTTTCCAGAACAGGAACCCGCATGACGCGCACCCTCCAGCAACTTTTCGACCTCCGGGGCAGGAATGCCCTCATCACGGGCGGCTCGCGTGGCCTGGGCCTGCAGCTGGCGCACGCGCTGGGCGAGGCCGGGGCGCGCGTCATGCTCTGCGCCCGCAAGGCCGACGAGCTCGAGGTGGCCGTGGCGGACCTGCAGGCCGCGGGGATCGATGCGCGCTGGATCGCGGCCGACTGCGCAAGAGAGGACGACATCCATCGCCTGGCGAGCGAGACCCTGCAGCGCATGGGCGACGTGGACATCCTGGTCAACAACGCCGGCGCCGCCTGGGGTGCACCCGCCGAAGACCATCCCGTCGCGGCCTGGGACAAGGTGATGAACCTCAACATCCGCGGCTACTTCATCCTCAGCCAGGTGATCGGCAAGCAGAGCATGATCCCGCGCAAGTCCGGGCGCATCATCAACGTCGCCTCCATCGCCGGCCTGGGCGGCAACCCGCCGCAGATGACCACCATCGCCTACAACACCTCCAAGGGCGCGGTCATCAACTTCACCCGCGCGCTCGCCGCCGAATGGGGCAAGTACAACATCAACGTCAACGCCATCTGTCCGGGCTTCTTCCCCAGCAGGATGACGGCCGGCACCCTGGAGGCCTGGGGGGTGGAGGAGCTCAAGAAGCATGCGCCGCTGCAGCGTCTGGGCGACGACGAGGACCTCAAGGGCCTGTGCGTGCTCTACGCCTCGGACGCCGGCAAGCACATCACCGGCCAGTGGCTGGCGGTCGATGGCGGCGTGAGCTGTGTCACGGGTGGATGAGATGAGCATCCCCTTCGGCGTGCGCATTCCCTTCGTCGAACATCTGGGTTTCACCCTGGAGCGTTTCGAGGATGGTGAGTCGGAACTGCACTACGAGCCCAGGCCCGAGCACCTGAATTCTTTTGCCGTGACGCATGGCGGCGCCACCATGACGCTGATGGACGTGACCATGGCCACGGCGGCGCGCAGCGTGCAGCCCGACATGGGCGTGGTGACCATCGAGATGAAGACCAGCTTCATGCAGGCCGCGCGCGGCAGGCTCACGGGCAAGGGGAGGCTGATCCACCGTACCGCGACGCTGGCCTTCACCGAGGCGACCATTTACGACGCCGAGGGCAGACCGTGTTCGCATGCCACCGGCACCTTCAAGTACGTCCGGCGCCTGCCTGTCGACGCCAGGAGCAGCCATCCGCTGAACGTGATTTCCACCGACTGAGAGACCCCCACATGCCCACGAACCGCCAGATCCTGCTCGACAACCGCCCGGAGGGCGAGGCCAGCACGGGCAACTTCAAGCTCGTCACCACGCAGACGCCGACGCTGGCCGATGGCCAGGTGCTGGTGCGCCACCATTACCTGAGCCTGGACCCCTACATGCGCGGCCGCATGAACGACAGCAAGAGTTACGCGCAACCCCAGCCCCTGGGCGAAGTCATGATCGGCGGCACCGTGGGCGAGGTGGTGGAGAGCCGCCATCCCAAGTTCAATGTGGGCGACAAGGTCGTGGGCATGGGCGGCTGGCAGGAGTACAGCGTGGTCGACGCGAGCCTGCCCGGCGCCGTGCGCAAGGTGGACACCACGCACGTGCCGCTGAGCCATTACCTGGGGGCCGTCGGCATGCCCGGGGTGACGGCCTGGTACGGCCTGGTAAAGATCATCGACCCCAAGGCCGGCGAGACCATGGTGGTCAGCGCGGCTTCAGGCGCGGTCGGCAGCGCTTACGGCGCTCTCGCCAAGGCACGCGGCTGCCGTGTGGTGGGTATTGCCGGTGGCAAGGACAAGTGCGACTACGTGGTGAACGAACTTGGCTTTGACGCCTGCATCGACTACAAGCAGCACAAGGACGCGGGTTCGCTCTCCAAGGCCCTCAAGCAGGCCTGCCCCGGCGGCATCGACGGATATTTCGAGAACGTGGGTGGCATGGTGCTGGACGCCGTGCTGCTGCGCATGAACGCACACGGCCGCATCGCGGTCTGCGGCATGATTGCCGGCTACGACGGCCAGCCGCTGCCGCTGGCCAACCCGGCGCTGATCCTGGTCAGCCGCCTCAAGGTACAGGGCTTCATCGTCAGCGAGCACATGGAGGTCTGGCCCGAGGCGCTCAAGGAGCTCGGCATGCTGGTCGGCTCGGGCAAACTGCGCCCGCGCGAGAGCGTGGCCCAGGGCATTGAATCGGCACCCGAGGCCTTCCTGGGCCTGCTCAGGGGCAGGAACTTCGGCAAGCAGCTGGTCAAGCTGATATAGGCACCGCGATGAAGCTGGCCCCGCAGTCTCAGTCAGGCGACGGCGCGGGGCCGCCCATCGCGGCACGCGGCGAGGAGTTCCGCGACGACCTGCGCGCGCCCGGCAGCCGCAACACCGAGGCCCGGCGCCTGCTCACAGCCGCGGAACTGGCCCCGCTCACGCAGCTCTCGGATGCCCGCTCCCTGCTGGCCGTCGCGCAGACGCTGCTGCTGGCCGCGGCCGGCATGCTGCTGGTCCTCTGGAGCTGGACGACTCAGTGGTGGTGGGGCGGGGCGCCCGCCGGGCTGGTGCTGATCGGCGTGGCCCAGCACGGCCTCTTCATCCTGGCGCACGAGGCGGCACATTACCGCCTGCTGTCGAACCGCATGCTCAACGACCTGCTGGGCCGACTGATCGGCATGAGCGGCGGCGTCTCCATGTGTACCTACCGCGTCACGCACCGCCTGCACCACAACAACCTCTACGGCCCCGAAGATCCGGACACGGCCATCCACGGCGGCTATCCGCGGGGCAGGGCCTATCTGTGGAAGAAGCTGGTGCAGGACCTGCTCGGCTGGAATGCCTGGAAGACCTTTGCCTATTTCTTTGGTGCACCGGCGATCAACGCCGACACGCAGCGCCGGATTTCCCCGCTGGACGACACCTCGCCCCAGCTGCGCGCCGCCGCGCGCCGCGACCGCTGGGGCGTGGTGGCCTTCCATCTGCTGGCGCCCCTGGCCGCCTGGGGCCTGGGCGGCACGGGCGGGCTGCTCGGCTATCTGGGGCTATGGACACTGCCGCTGCTGACCGTGCTGCAACCCATCCTGCGCCTGCGCGCGGTCTGCGAACACGGCGCCGTGCGCGACCTGAGCTCACCGCTCACGGCTGCGCGCACCAACCGTACCTGGGGCAGCCTGCTGAACTGGCTGGGCCGCTTCTTCCTGTTCCCGCACCATGTGAACTACCACCTGGAGCACCACCTGTACCCGGCCGTGCCGCATTACCACCTGCCGCGCCTGCACCGGTTGCTGGTGGAGCGGCAGGCCCTGCAGGCGGCCGAGGTGCGGGACCTGCGCGAAACCTGGGCCCGGGTGTTCGCGCCCCGCCAACCCAGAACCTGAACGAGGAACACGCATGATCAAGGACTTCGCCGGCAAGACGGCCGTGCTGACCGGCTCCGGCTCCGGCTTCGGCCTCGAGTGCGCGCGCATCGGTGCCCGCCTGGGCATGCGGCTGGTGCTGGTCGATGTGCAGCAGGATGCGCTGGACCGTGCGGCGGCCGAACTGCAGGCCGCGGGCGCCGAGGTGCTGGCCCTGCAGGTCGACGTTTCCGACGCGGCGCAGATGGAACACCTGGCGCACCGCGTGCAGGATCGTTTCGGCGCGCCGCATTTCGTCTTCAACAACGCCGGTGTGGGCGCCGGTGGCCTGGTCTGGGAGAACACCGTGCAGGACTGGGACTGGGTGCTGGGCGTGAACCTGTGGGGCGTGATCCACGGCGTGCGCCTGTTCACGCCCATGATGCTGGCAGCGGCCGAAAAGGACCCGCAGTACCGGGGCCACATCGTCAACACGGCCAGCATGGCGGGCCTGCTGGCGCCGCCCAACATGGGCATCTACAACGTCAGCAAGCACGCCGTGGTCGCCCTGAGCGAAACGCTGTACCAGGACCTGGCGCTGGTGACGGACCAGGTGGGCGCCTCGGTGCTGTGTCCGTATTTCGTGCCGACCGGCATCCACCAGAGCGAACGCAACCGACCCGGAGAACTGGCATCCCGGCCCACGCGCAGCCAGCTGATCGGCCGCGCCATGAGCGACAAGGCCGTCACCTCGGGCAAGGTAACCGCGGCCGAGGTGGCGCAGAAGGTCTTCGAAGCCGTCGCCGCCAACCAGTTCTACATCTACAGCCACCCCAAGGCCATCGGCGCGGTGCAGGTGCGTCTGGAAGACATCCTGCAGGCCCGCAACCCCAGTGACCCCTTTGCCCACAAGCCCGAACTCGGCGCGGAGCTGCGCCGCGCGCTGCGCGCCGGCGCCTGAGGTCAGTGGATCTTGCGCGGGCCGTCGCGCTCGGCGTCGAGCATGAGGTCGAGCTGGGCCAGCGGGTTGTTGTCGCGCTCCAGCGTCTGCAGCAGCTGCAGCAGGTCCGCATCCTGGATGAAGCTGGCCGACGAGCTGCCCTGCAGCAGGCGCTGCGGGTCCATGGGCCGGGCGACGGCATAGCCCTGCACGTAATCGACCCCGATTTCCGCCAGGGCCTGCACCGTGGCCGTGTCCTCGGCCCATTCGGCGATGGTCTTCATGCCCAGGTTGCGCGCGAGGTTGACGATGGCCTCGACGATGGACACGTTGGCCGGGTGCTGGTTCATGTTGACGATGAAGCTGCCGTCGATCTTGAGCAGGTCGGCGGGCAGCTCCTTGAGGTAGGAGAAGGAGGTGTAGCCGGCGCCGAAGTCGTCCAGCGCCACGCGCGCGCCGTAGCCGCGCACCTTGTCGATGAAGCGGCGCGTGTTCTGCAGGTCGTGCAGGGCCACGCTCTCGGTGATCTCGATGCTCAGGTAGCTGCAGACATGGCTGTTGCGGCGCAGGACGTCGAAGACCTCCTGCATGAACTCCTCGTCGTTGAGCGAGGCGCCGCTGAGGTTGATGCAGACGAACTGCGTGCGCGGCAAGCGGGCGCGGTGCTCGTCCAGCCAGGCCAGGGTGGTGGAGAGCACCCAGCGGTCGATCACGCTCATGCGCCCGCTGTTCTCGGCTGCGGCAATCACACGGGTGACGGGCACCAGCTGGCCGGCCGGATCACGCATGCGCAGCAGCACCTCGAAATTCAGCGCCTCGCTCGGGTGGCTCAGCGACATGATGGGCTGCATCTCCAGGAAAAGGCCTGCGATGGTATCGTGCGCGGATAGATGCTCGATGAGCCGGATCTCGGCCTGGTGCTCCTGCTGCGCCGGTGAGTCCTGCTCGTAGACCACTAGGCCACGGTGCTGGCCGGTCTTGGCTTCGCGGCAGGCGCGATCGGCCGTGGACAGTACGTCCTTCATCTGCGCGTCCGCGCTGATCTCGATGAGGCCGATGGAGCCGCGCACGTGGAAGGCCTTCTCGCCCACGCGGAACAGGGCCTCGTTGATGCTCTCGATGATGCCGCGGCTGATGACAGTGGCCAGCGGCATGCGTGTGCCCGGCATCAGGATCACGAATTCGTCCCCTCCCACGCGGCCCAGGCGCATGCCTGGCGAGAGCAGGCTGTTGACGCGCTGGCAGACCTGCTTGAGCACTTCGTCGCCGGCGTTATGGCCGTACAGGTCGTTGATGAGCTTGAAGCGGTCCAGGTCCAGGTAGGCCAGCGCCATGGGATGGTCGGCATCGATGCGGGTCACGGCCTGGGCAAACTCGCGCTCGATGCCGCGCCGGTTGAGCACCTTGGTCAGGGCGTCGTTGTTGGCCAGGAAGCTCAGTTCCTCGGTGGCGATGGACTTGTCGGTCACGTCCTGCAGCGAGCCCTCGATCGTCTCGCCCGCCAGTGCCGCCTTGATCAGGAAGCGGCGCGGCCCCTCCTTGCCCGTCACATCGAGTTCGCTGTGGACTTCGAGTTCACCGTCCTGCTGCTCGTGAACCAGCTGGTAGAGCTGCTGCCAGACATCGGCTCCGAAGTACTGCTGCCAGGTGTTGCTGCCGTTCTTCAAGGCGCGCGGTCCCAGCATGCGGCGCAGGGCCGGGTTGATGCTGGTGAAACGTCCCTGCAGGTCAAGGGTGAACATGCCGATGGGGATGACGTCGTAGGTGTGCTGGAGCTGGGCCTGGGCGGCCAGACGTGCTTGATGTTCCTGGCGCATCTGGGCCGCGATGGCCAGTGATGCGAGCAGACTTGCGGCGAGCGCTGCCGTGACGCTGTTGAAGACATGGATCAGCCCCTTGATGCCGTACGCCGCCTGCAATATCTCGGACATGCCAGACAGGAATGTGACAGTCAGCGAAGCTCCGTACCAGATCGCAACCAGCGAGCGCGTCTTGATGATGATTGCACCAAGACTCAGCGTCATCAAGACGAGCCCCGGGCCAGCAAGAATCCATACGGTAGGAATGAACTGACTTCTGGGCAATACAAAGGCAAAGGCAACGAGAGGGATGCAAAGCCAATGCGTGTATTTGATGAGCGAGTCGAATTTTGTCTTGGCTAGCTCGATGCGAAACAGGGCCCGGTACAGGCTCAGTGTCAAGAGCGCATAGGAAGCCATCGTCAGGGACCTGCCGATCGGCAGCCAGTCGGCCGGAATGGTGTTGCCCAACCATTGCGAATCCCAGCCGCCAGAAGTGGAACCGACCCTCAATCCAAGGATGAGCCAGACGCCAAAGATGAGATAGATTCTCTCTCTGTTCATGAGTGCCGTGATGAGCACGAACAGAGCGAGCACAATGATCCCCCCGTCCAGCAGGCCAGATTTCCTGTGAAATTCCTTTGAAGACTCCTCAAGCCGGTCTGGCGACCAGAGGAATGCCGTCAGTCTGGCCGGCCCAACAAACCTGGCTCGACAAATGACCCTGGTCGTCGAGCCCTGCAACTTGAGCTGGTAGCCGGATTTGATGGCGCTGATCTGCCCGTCAGGTGTACCGCCGGAAAGGTGGCCGAGATAGGCGGTACTGTCGCTGTCCCAGCACGCAAGGCTGACCAGGTGACGCGATGGAATCTCGACGGTCTGGTTCCCGTCCCAACTGCCGTTCAGGCTGAAGCCGAACCACAGGGGCTGCTCGGACAGCTTGGTTTCAAACTGGTGGGATATCGGAGCTGCGGCCAGCCTCGCCCTGGCCAGAGCCGGCGAGAGCTCCTCTTCAGATTCAAAGAAAGCCTGAATACCCAGCTGCTTGTCAGCAGTCGACGAGGAATCCTGATCCCATACAAGCAGCGCCATGAGGGTGGCCAGGCCAATGGCAATGGGAACGACATAGAGAGCCAGCGCCGAAAGAATCCTCTCGGCAGGCTTCTCAATCGTCCAACGGAAGTTGCTGCTTGTTTGCCTCAAGACCAAACCCCTCGCTCGGCGCAGAATAATTTCTTGCGCCGGTAGAGGGAGAGTCTATCCTGAAGCGGAATGAAAAGATCGCTGGCACAGCCTGCGGAGCATCCCGGCGCAGACGCGATGTTGCATGGTCCACGAAAATGCGCAGTGGGCCTTGATATGACCAAGGCCCACTGCCTGAGGGTGATTATTGAACGCTGATCATGGGCTGGGCGACAGGGTCGCGACTCAGCGGCACTCCTGCATTGATCTCATCGACCACATCAATGTCCGGATGGTAGGTGTTGCAGAAGAAGCCCAGCAGGGGGTGCTTGGCTTCTGTCCAGCGGGCTTTGCCAGTCTCGATTTCAAAGCCCATCACTCGGTGGGGAACGTTGTTCATGTGGGGCAGGGGGACGAATCCGGCCTCCGGAAAGATGTCCTCGAAGAGCAGCGCGGCATACTGCCGATCAAGTGGCGTCCTCGCGGCAACAATTGCCCAATCTATGCCGTTGGCCTCGCAGTACTGAAAGCTTGCCTTGATCAGAACTGTTTTCACAAGACGTCCAGATAGCCCTTGGGCCACCCCGAGTCGACTGACATGCGCCAGGACTTTGCCCTGGAGCCAAGTGGGGAAATCGACGGAGCGCTCCAGTGCCAGCGGCTGGTGCCGATTCGACTGCAGGCGTATGGTGCCCAAGGGCGAGCCGTCCACTCTCGATTCAGCCAGGAGCACCGCCGAGTCAGCAGCGAGATCTAACGGCTCGGGGTCCCTGAGTGTCTTCGCCACTTCGGGCATGTGGCGTGCATACGCCGCGTGCCTGATCTCCACGGCCTTTCTCAGCTCGCTTTCACTGCGGACCAGCCTGACAGTGAACGGCAGTCGTTCCACAGATACGCCTGGGATACCGGCCGTGAACGGAATGGTTGCAGAGGCATTCGCCGGCGCAAAATGCGATGTCAGGGTAGCAGTGCTCGGGATGTTCATGATCTCGCCTCCAAGTGAGTTGAATGGGTACGACAGGCCGGGCCTGCTTCCTCCTGCGGTCTGGTCAAGGACATTTTTCCCGTAGCTGCGGAAAAATTAAGTCGGAATTTGTCTAATCCTCGTGTAGGAATTTGCCTGACATGCGCCGCGCCCGCCGTTCCGCCTGTGGCACACTCGCTGACTTTCTTCGGGATGGCCGGATGTGCCGGCCAGTAGTGGTCAGAGAGTCATGCAGAAAATCATCGCGCAGATCGCGCAGGAAATCCGGGTTCGTGAACAACAGGTCGAGGCCGCCGTGGCTCTGCTCGACGGGGGCGCCACCGTGCCCTTCATTGCGCGCTACCGCAAGGAGGCCACAGGCGGGCTGGACGACGTGCAGCTGCGCGAGCTCGAGGGCCGGCTGGCCTATCTGCGCGAACTGGAGGAGCGCCGTGCGGCCGTGCTCAAGAGCATCGCGGAGCAGGGCAAGCTCACCCCCGCGCTGCAGGCCGCCATTGCAGCAGCGCCGACCAAGCAGGAGCTCGAGGACCTCTACCTGCCCTACAAGCCCAGGCGCCGCACCAAGGGCCAGATTGCACGCGAGGCGGGCATCGAGCCTCTGGCCGACCGGCTGTTCGCCGACCCGGGTCTGAACCCGGCCACCGAAGCCGAAGCCTATGTCCTGAAGGACAAGACCGAGTCCGGCGATGATTTCACCACCGTGGCCGCCGTGCTCGACGGCGTGCGCGACATCCTGTCCGAGCGCTGGGCCGAGGATGCCGCCCTGGTGCAGGCCCTGCGCGAGTGGCTCTGGCAGGAGGGCCTGTTCAAGTCCAAGCTGGCCGCCGGCAAGGACGAGAACCATCCCGACGTGGCCAAATTCCGAGACTACTTCGACTATGACGAACCCATCGGCCGCGTGCCCTCGCACCGCGCGCTGGCGGTCTTCCGCGGTCGCGCGCAGGAGATCCTGGACGCCAAGCTGGTGCTGCCCGTGGAGCCCGAACCGGGCAAGCCGTCGATTGCCGAGGGCAAGATCGCCCTGCACCTGGGCTGGAGCCACAAGGCCCGGCCTGCCGACGACCTCATCCGCAAATGCGTGGCCTGGACCTGGCGCGTCAAGCTCAGCCTCTCGACCGAGCGCGACCTGTTCGCCCGCCTGCGCGAAGAGGCCGAGAAGGTGGCCATCAAGGTCTTTGCCGACAACCTGCGTGACCTGTTGCTGGCCGCACCCGCCGGGCCGCGCGTGGTCATGGGCCTGGACCCCGGCATCCGCACCGGGGTCAAGGTGGCCGTGGTCGATCCCACCGGCAAGCTGGTCGACACGGCCACGGTCTACCCGCACGAACCGCGCAACGACTGGGACGGCGCGCTCCATACCCTGGGCCGGCTCGTCGACAAGCATGGCGTGAACCTGATCGCCATCGGCAACGGCACCGCCAGCCGCGAGACCGACAAGCTGGCGGCCGACCTGATCAAGCTGGCCGCCAGGGTGGACCGGCAGATCGAGAAGGTGGTGGTCAGCGAGGCGGGCGCCTCGGTCTATTCCGCCAGCGAATTTGCGTCTCAAGAGATGCCCGATGTCGACGTCAGCCTGCGCGGTGCGGCCAGCATCGCCCGCCGCCTGCAGGACCCGCTGGCCGAGCTGGTGAAGATCGACCCCAAGTCCATCGGCGTCGGCCAATACCAGCACGACGTCAACCAGAGCGAACTGGCACGCACGCTGGACGCGGTGGTGGAGGACTGCGTGAACTCGGTGGGGGTGGACCTCAACACTGCCAGCGTGCCGCTGCTGTCGCGCGTCTCCGGCCTGTCGGGCAGCGTTGCCAAGGCCGTGGTGCGCTGGCGCGAGGCCAACGGCGCCTTCAGGAGCCGCCAGGATCTGCTCAAGGTCACCGGACTGGGTGCCAAGACCTTCGAGCAGAGCGCCGGCTTCCTGCGCATCCGCGGCGGCGACAATCCGCTGGACATGACCGGCGTGCACCCGGAAACCTACCCGGTGGTCGAGCAGATCATCGCCAAGACCGGCAAGCCGGTGGCCGAACTCATGGGGCGGGCCGAGATGCTCAAGACGCTCAAGCCCGAACTCTTTGCCAACGAAGCCTTCGGCGTCATCACGGTCAAAGACATCCTGGGCGAGCTCGAAAAACCGGGCCGTGACCCGCGCCCGGACTTCAAGGTGGCGCGCTTCAACGAGGGCGTGGACGACATCAAGGACCTGCAGGAGGGCATGGTGCTCGAAGGCACCGTCAGCAACGTGGCGGCCTTCGGCGCCTTCGTCGACCTCGGGGTGCACCAGGATGGCCTGGTGCACGTGAGCCAGCTGTCCAACAAGTTCGTCAACGACGCCCGCGAGGTCGTCAAGACCGGCGACATCGTCAAGGTCAAGGTGCTGGAGGTGGATGTGGCGCGCAAGCGCATCAGCCTGACCATGAAGCTCGACGCCGCGCCGGCCCGGCGCGATGCCCCGCGCGAGAACCGCTACGAGGGGGCGGGGCGCGGCCAGCAGCCCCGGCGCCACAATGACCCGGCGCCGCAGTCGGCCATGGCCTCGGCCTTTGCGAAACTCAAGCGCTGAGGCCGGGGGCGCCGCCGGCCGGCTGGCGCGTGCACAGACCGCACTTCGCGCCATAATCGCCCCATGCGCACGGTAGACCATCTGGGGCGAACGACATGGAGCTGAATGCCCTGCTGGCATCGCCCATCGTGCTGCCCAGCATCCCCAAGGTCATCGCGCTGCTGCTCAGCGAGCTCGACCGCCCGGAGCCGGACCTCAAGCAGATCACCCAGCTCATCAGCGCCGACCCGGTGCTCACCACACGGGTGCTGCAGACGGCCAACGCGCCGCAGTTCCGCCTGTCGGGCAAGGTCCACAGCGCCACCGAGGCGCTGGCCATCCTCGAGCTCTCCCACATCAAGCAGATGGCGGCCCAGGCCGCCTCGGCCGCCTCGCTCAAGGGCGTGCCCGGCATTCACCTGCCCCAGTTCTGGGCCTACAGCCTCAACGTGGCCAAGCTGGCGCGCTCGCTGGCGGGCGTCACGCGGCAGAACCAGGGGGCCGCTTTCACCTGCGGGCTGATCCATGCGATCGGCGAACTCGTGATGCATGCAGGCATGCCGGCCGAGATGGGGCCGCTGGACCGCGAAGTCGGGCCGCTGGAGCTCAAGCGCGCCAAGGCTGAGTTCTACCAGTTCGGCTACTGCTACGCCCACGTCGGTGCCGGCTATGCGCGCCAGTGGCTGTTCCCCCAGCCCATCATCGATGCGCTGGAGCACCAGTACGCCCCCTTCGACAACAACGTCTACGAGCCCCTGGCCGGTGTCATCCATCTGGCCGCCTGGCGGGCCCGGGCCCGCGAGGCCAACCTCAGCGAGCGCGCCCTGGCCGTGACCTTCCCGGGCGAAGTCGGCGAGGTGCTGGACCTGGACATCGACATGGTGCTGCAGCAGGACCCCTTCGACTGGTCGGCGCATACCTGAGCCCCGGTTCGTTTCCTCTCCATGAAAGCTCTCCGCCTGTATGCGGGCCCCGTTGCCCGGCAGCACATCGCGCAGCATGGCCTGCGCCCGCACGACATCCACACCATTCCGGCGGCTGCCGGTGGCCCCAAGGGCCTGATCCTGGGGCCCCTGGACCGTTTCCTCTTCGGCCAGTGGCTTCCCCGATCGGATCAGCCGCTGCATCTGGTCGGTGCTTCCATCGGGGCCTGGCGCATGGCCACGGCCTGCCTGCCGGGCCCGGTGGCAGCCTTCGAAAGACTCGAGCACGACTACATCCGCCAGCACTACGAGTTCCGTCCCGGCAACCGCCTGCCGCTGCCCCAGCGCGTGAGCGAGCAGTTCGCGCAGAGCCTGCGCGACTTCTACGGTGGCCGGGTCCGTGAGCTGCTGCAACACCCGCGCTGGCACCTGCACATCGTGACCTCGCGCGGCCGCCACCTGCTGGGGCGCGAGCATGGCCTGCGCACGCCACTGGGCTACCTCGGCGCCTTCCTGACCAACAGCGTGCAGCGCAAGGCCATGGGCGCCTGGCTGGAGCGCGTGGTGTTCTCCAGCGCCGGTGCGGAACTGCCTTTCTCGGCGAACGACTACCGCACGCGCCAGGTCGCGCTGACCGAGGTCAATTTCTACCCGGCCCTGCAGGCCAGCTGCTCCATCCCGTTTGCGCTGCAGGCCGTGCACGACATTCCCGGCGCGCCGCCCGGCGCCTACTGGGACGGCGGCATCACCGACTACCACCTGCACCTCAACTACGCCACCCGGCCCGGCCTGGTGCTGTACCCGCACTTTCAGCGCGCCGTGGTGCCGGGCTGGCTGGACAAGGGGCTCAGGTGGCGCCACCGGGCCAGCCATTTCCTCGACAACATGCTGCTGCTCGCGCCCAACCCGGAATGGGTGGCGACGCTGCCCGGCGCCAAGCTGCCGGACCGCCAGGACTTCACGCACTACGGCAACGACCTGGCCGGCCGCACCCGCGCCTGGGGCGCCGCCGTGCAGGCCAGCCGCCAGCTGGCCGAGGAGTTCGAAGCCTGGCTGGAGCGGCCCGACCCTTCGCAGCTGCAGCCGCTCTGATCCCCGCCGGGACGCAGATCACATCGCCTGCTGGAGCATGGCCCGGTAGTCGTGCGCACTGGCGATGCGCGGGTTGGTCTTGTGGCAGTGGTCGGCCAGCGCGCCGGCAATCACCTGCTCGAACTGGTCTTCGCGCACGCCCATGGCGTGCAGGCCGCCAGGCAGGCCCAGGCGGGCGTTCATGTCCCGGATGGCGGAGGCTATGTCGCCGGCCGTGTCGAGGTTCATGGCCTGCGCCATGCGCAGCAGCCGGCTTTCCTTCTGGATCGACTCGGCACCGGCGTTGAAGTCGATCACGGCCGGCAGGAACATGGCATTGAGGGTGCCGTGGTGCAGGCGCGGGTCGACACCGCCCAGGCTGTGGCTGAGGCTGTGCACGCAGCCCAGGCCCTTCTGGAAGGCCATGGCGCCCTGCATGGACGCGCTCATGAGGTTCAGGCGCGCTTCGCGGTCGTTGCCGTCCTTCGTGGCGCGCTCGATATGGGCCCAGGCGCGCTGCAGGCCGTCCAGGGCGATCCCGTCGGCGGGCGGGTTGAAGGCCGGTGCCATGAAGGTCTCCATGCAGTGCGCGATGGCGTCCATGCCGGTGGCCGCGGTCAGTTTCGCTGGCAGCCCCAGCGTGAGTTCGGGGTCGCAGATGGCGGTCTTGGGCACCAGGTGCCAGGAATGGAAGCCCAGCTTGCGGCCGTCGTCGACGATGAGGATGGCGCCACGCGCCACTTCGCTGCCGGTGCCGGCCGTGGTGGGTACGGCGATCAGTGGCGCCACCCGGGACGTGATCTTCGGGGAGCCACCCTCGATGGTGGCGTAAGTCTTGAGCGGGCCCTCGTGCGTGGCGGCGATGGCCACGCCCTTGGCGCAGTCGATGGCGCTGCCGCCGCCGACGGCGATCAGGCCGTCGCACTGCTGCGCCTTGTAGAGGTCGGCCGCGGCGCGCACGGCGGCTTCGGTGGGGTTCGACGGCGTCTGGTCGAAGACGGCCGGCTGCAGGCCGGGCAGGGCGTCGAGCGCCCTTTGCAGCAGGCCCGCGGCCTTGACGCCGGCATCGGTCACGATCAGCGGGCGCCCGATGGCGTTGCGTTCGCACTCGGCCTTGAGCAGTCCGATGGCGCCGAAGTCGAACTGGACCTGGGTGATGTAGTAGATGAGGGCCATGGTGGTGTGTCTCCGCGGTGTACGATTTGTGCAGCCACTTTAGCAAGCAATTCTCCCGACATGAGTCACCGACGCAACCCGCGCGCGCTGCTGACCCCGGCCATGCACCATGTGCTGGACCGTATGGCGCGCAGCCGCCAGCTGCCCCTGCATGCGCTGACGCCGCAGCAGGCGCGCCAGGTCTACGAGGTGGGCTCGGGCATGCTGGACATTCCCGGCCACAAGCTGGCGCGGGTGCAGGAGCTGCAGATCCCGGTGCGCGATGGCACCGCCATCGCGGCCCGGCTTTACGCCCCCTCGCAGGAGAAGCTCCCCGTGCTGCTGTACTTCCACGGCGGCGGCTTCACGATTGGCAGCGTGGCCACGCACGACACGCTGTGCCGCCACCTGAGCCATCTGGCGCACTGTGCCGTGGTCTCGGTCGACTACCGGCTGGCCCCGGAATACAAGTTCCCCACCGCGGCCAACGATGCCTGGGATGCGCTGCAATGGCTGGCGCGTGAGGCGGCGGCCCTGGGTGTGGACGGGAGCAGGGTGGCCGTCGGTGGCGACAGCGCCGGTGGCACGCTGGCCATCGTCAGCGCCATCGAGGCGCGCGACGCCGGCCTGCCGCTGACCCTGCAGCTGCTGTTCTATCCGGGCTGCGCCGCGCACCAGGACACGCCCTCGCACCTCACCTTTGCCGAGGGCTTCGTGCTCGAGGAGCCGCACATCACGTATTTCTTCAACCACTACGTCAACACCCCGGCCGACCGCGACGACTGGCGCTTCGCCCCGCTGCTGGCGCCGGACGTGGACGGCGTGGCGCCGGCCTGGATCGGCCTGGCCGAATGCGACCCGCTGGTGGACGAGGGCGTGCTGTACGCCGACCGGCTGCGCGCCGCCGGCGTGGCCGTGGACCTGGAGATCTACCGCGGCGTGGTGCACGAGTTCATCAAGATGGGCCGCGCCATTCCCGAGGCGCTGCAGGCCCACGCCGACGCCGCGCGCGCCCTCCGACATGCCTTTGCCACACCATGACCCAGCACACCCTCTCCCGCGCCGATTTCCGCTTCTTCCACCGCCTGCGCGTGCGCTGGGCCGAGGTGGACATGCAGAAGATCGTCTTCAACGCCCACTACCTGATGTACTTCGACACCGCCGTCGGCGACTACTGGCGTGCGCTGGCCTTGCCCTACGAGGCGGCGATGCACCAGCTGGGCGGCGATCTCTATGTGAAGAAGGCCGGCCTCGAGTACCACGCGTCGGCGCGCTACGACGACCAGCTCGACATCGGCCTGAAATGCGAGCGCATCGGCAACTCCTCCCTCCAGTTCCGCGGTGGCGTGTTCCGCGGCGCGCAGCTGCTGGTGGCGTGCGAACTCGTCTACGTCTACGCCGACCCGGCCACGCAGAAGTCCCGGCCCGTGCCGCAGGCCCTGCGCGACACCCTCACGGGCTTCGAGGCCGGCGAGGCCATGGTCGAGATCCGCCTGGGGGCCTGGGCGCAGCTCGGCGACGCCGCCCGGCCGCTGCGCACCGAGGTCTTCGTGCAGGAACAGCAGGTCCCTCAGGAGCTCGAATGGGACACAGAGGATGCCACGGCCCTGCATGCCGTGGCCTTCAACCGCCTGGGCATGCCCGTGGCCACGGGCCGCCTGCTGCAGCACGCGCCGGACGTGGCACGCATCGGCCGCATGGCCGTCACGCGGGTGCTGCGCGGCGGCGGCCTGGGCCGCGACATCCTGCAGGCCCTGATGCGGGCCGCGGCCCGGCGCGGCGACCGCGAAGTGCTGCTGCACGCCCAGCGCAGCGCCGAGGGCTTCTACGCGCAACAGGGTTTCGTCGCCCGCGGCCAGCCCTTCGACGAGGCCGGCATCCCGCACATCGAAATGGCGCGCGCCTTGCCCTGAGGCGGGCTCAGATGTCCTCGAGCAGGGGGTAGGGCAGGGGCAGCAGCTGCAGCGCCGGGCCGTCGGCCTGGCGCAGATGCAGGCTGGCGCCGGACGCCGCGCTGGTCTGCAGGGAGACGATGGCGTCGAAGCCGCCGCCGGGGGCCGCCGCGGCCTGCGCCACGAGGCCGCAGGGCTGGCTCGCGTCGGCGGCATCGAACACTTCGTCGCCGGCCTGCAGCGCGCTTTCGCTGTGCGCCAGGTAGGCCCGGCGCTTGAGCGTGCCGCGGAACTGGCTGCGGGCCACGACTTCCTGGCCGGGGTAGCAGCCCTTCTTGAAATTCACGCCGCCCACCGATTCGTAGTTGAGCATCTGCGGCACGAAGGCCTCGACGATGGGCTGGCTCACGGTGGCCACGGCGCTGCGCACCTCGCCCCACTGCCAGGCTTCGGGGCTCAGCGCCGCACCGGCCGGCAGGGCCTCGCCCGCGGGGGCCAGCCACAGGGCGCGCGGCGTCCCGTCGGCCGGGTAGAGATGGACGATGCTGGCCGCACCGGCGTCACTGCGGCTCCAGGGGGCGCGTGCGCCACCGTAAGGCTGCAGGGCCGAGCCGGCCAGCCCCAGCAGGGTGAACTCGGCGCTGGCATCGCTGAGCCGGGCCTTGGCGCGCAGCACGAACATGGACAGGCGCTTGAGCGTCGCGGCGAGCAGGTCGCGGCTGCAGACCAGCAGGATGTCGTGGTGGCTGCGCTTGAAAGCGATGAAGCTGGCCTGCATGCGCCCCTTGGCCGAGCAGAAGGCGGCGAGCCGCGCTTCCGACAGACCGAGCAGGGCGAAATCCTGGGTCAGCTGGCCATGCAGGAATCTGGCCGCATCCTCGCCTTCGGCGCGGATCACGCCCAGGTGCGCGAGGGGGGCAATACCGTCAAGAGTCTGGTTCATGGGGTGAATTATCATCGTCCATCGAACACATGGAGTCAGTAGGGCCGTGAGATTCATCCTGTCGCTTTTGTTTCTGCTGGCCAGCCTGGTGGTGGCCGCCGCCGCCTGGTGGCTGCAGCAGCCCCTGCCGCTCAAGTCTGAGCCCGTGGAACTGGTGATCGAGCCCGGCATGCACGCGCGGGCCGTGGTCCAGGCCACGGTGAATGCGGGCGTCGAAGTCGACCCGCGCCTGCTGTTCTGGTGGATCCGGCTTACGGGTCAGGCCCGGCAGATCAAGGCCGGCAGCTACGAGATCACGGCCAACACCTCGCCGCGCCGGCTGCTGAGCAAGCTGGTACGGGGCGAGGAGGCACAGCGTGTCGTGACCCTGGTCGAAGGCCTGACCTTCGTGCAGCTGCGCGAGGTGCTGCGCACCGCTCGCCAGCTCAAGCCCGAGACCGAGGGCCTGTCCGACAGCGTCATCATGGAAAAGCTGGGCCGCCCCGGGGTGCATCCCGAAGGCCGTTTCTTTCCCGAGACCTACGCCTACACCCGAGGCTCGAGCGACCTGGCGCTGCTGCGTCGGGCCATGCACGCCATGGACCAGCGACTTGAGGCGGCTTGGGCCCAGCGGGCGCCGGACAGCCCGCTCAAGAGTCCCGAGGAGGCGCTGATCCTGGCCAGCATCGTCGAGAAGGAAACCGGCCGCCCGGCCGACCGCGGGCTGGTGGCCGGCGTCTTCAACAACCGGCTGCGCATCGGCATGCGGCTGCAGACCGACCCGACCGTGATCTACGGCCTGGGCGAGAAGTTCGACGGCAATCTGCGCCGCCGCGACCTGGAGACCGACACGCCCTGGAACACCTACACCCGTGCCGGCCTGCCGCCCACGCCGATCGCCATGCCGGGCAAGGCCTCGCTGCTGGCCGCCGTGAAGCCGGATGCGACCAAGGCGCTGTACTTCGTCGCCCGCGGCGACGGCACGAGCGAGTTCAGCGAGAGCCTCGAGGCGCACAACCGCGCCGTGCGCAAATTCCAGCTCGGGCAGCCCTGAGGCATGAGCGGCCTGTTCATCAGCTTCGAGGGCATCGACGGTGCCGGCAAGTCCACCCACATCGAAGGGCTGGCGCAGGCCTTTCGCGCCGCCGGCCGCCAGGTCACGCTCACGCGCGAGCCCGGTGGCACGCCACTGGCCGAGAAGCTGCGCACGCTGGTGCTCAACGACCCGATGGATGCCATGACCGAGGCGCTGCTGGTCTTTGCGGCCCGGCGCGACCACCTGCAGCAGTGCATCGAGCCGGCGCTGGCGCGGGAGGAGGTCGTGCTCTGCGATCGATTCACCGATGCCACCTACGCTTACCAGGGCAGCGGCCGCGGATTCGACCTGCGGCTGCTCGACACCCTGGAAGCCTGGGTGCAGGCGCGGCCCGACGGCGGCCTGCGCCAGCCTGACCTGACCGTCTGGTTCGACCTCGACCCCGCCATCGCCGCCGGGCGCCTGGCCGGTGCGCGCCTGCCCGACAAGTTCGAGGCCCAGCCGGTCGAGTTTTTCCGGCGCGTAGTCCAGGGCTACGGCCAGCGGCTGGCCCGCGATCCGCAGCGCTTTGCCCGCATCGACGCCGCGCAAAGCCGGGAGGCCGTCTGGCAGGACGTTCTGGCCGCCCTGCGCCAGCGGGAATGGCTGCCATGACGGACCAGGCACCCTGGATCACTGCGCAGACGCGTCAGTTGCTGGCGCAGCGCGGCCACGCCTGGCTGCTGCAGGGGCCGTCCGGCCTGGGCCAGTACAGCCTGGCGCTGGCGCTGGTGCGGGCCTGGCTGTGCGAGGCACCGGGCGAGGAGGGGGGCTGCGGCAGCTGTGCGTCCTGTCATGCCATCGACGTGCGCACGCATGCCGACCTGTTCGTGCTCATGCCCGAAACCGCCATGCTCGAATTGGGCTGGCCGCTGGGCGAGAAGGCCCAGGCCGAGATCGACGACAAGAAGCGCAAGCCTGGCAAGGAGATCCGCGTCGAGGCCATGCGCGAGGCCATCGAGTTCTGCCAGCGCACCAGTGCCCGCGGCCGCGGCAAGGCGGTGCTGGTGTATCCGGCCGAGCGCATGAACCATGTCACCGCCAATGCCCTGCTCAAGACCCTGGAGGAACCGCCGGGGGACGTGCGCTTCGTGCTTGCCAGCGAGGCGGCCCACCAGCTGCTGCCCACCATCCGCAGCCGCTGCCTGACCCACGCCATGACCTGGCCTCCGGAGTCTGCGGCGCTGGACTGGCTGCAGGGGCAGGGCGTGGCACCGGATGCCGCCCCCACCTTGCTGCGCGCGGCCGGCGGGCGACCCGAGGATGCCCTGCTGTTTGCCCGTTCCGGCCGCGAACCCAAAAGCTGGCATGCCCTGCCGCGTGCCATGCAGCGGGGCGAGGTGGCCCTGGTGGCGGAGTGGACGCCTGCGCAACTGATCGATGCGCTGCACAAGCTGTGCCATGACCTGATGGCGCAGGCGGCCGGTGGGCTGCCGCGCTACTTCGCTGCGACGGACCTGCCGTTCCAGGCGCCGCTGCCGGCCCTGGCGGCCTGGCAGCGGGAACTGGCGCAAGCCAGCCGGACGGCCGAGCATCCCTTCAATGCCGGGCTGATGCTCGAAGCGCTTGTGAGCCGGGCCCAAACGGCTCTAAACTCGGAACCCCGTGCCTGAAACGACCATGTCCACTGCTCCCGCCGCCACGCCACGTCCCAGCGTCATCCAGCTGGCCATCAAGGAAAAGGCCGCCCTCTACGCGGCCTACATTCCGCTGTTTGCCGAAGGGGGGGTGTTCATCCCCACCACGCGCGACTACCGCCTCGGTGATGATGTCTACGTCCTGATGTCGCTGCCGGACGACAACCAGCGCTACCCGATCGCAGGCAAGGTGGCCTGGGTGACCCCGGCCAAGGCGGCCGGCTCGCGCACCCAGGGGGTCGGAGTGCAGTTTCCGGCCGACGAAAAGTCGCGCCAGCTCAAGCACAAGATCGAGGACATCCTCGGCACCCATCTCTCGTCCGACCGGGCGACACAGACCATCTGACCGGCCGCCGCCGGTGAACCGCCTGCCGGGTATCCCGCGCGGGCCTTGCCCATGTACACCGATTCCCACTGCCATCTGAGTTTTCCCGAGCTGCGCGAGGACCTGCCGCGCATCCGCCAGGCGATGGTCGAGGCGCAGGTCACCCGGGCCCTGTGCATCTGCACCACGCTGGAGGAATTCCCCGAGGTGCATGCGCTGGCCCTGGCGCACGACAATTTCTGGGCCACGGTCGGGGTGCATCCCGACAACGAGGGCGTGACCGAGCCCTCGCTGGAAGATCTTCTGACCCGCGGCCGCCTGGCTCGCATCGTCGGCATTGGCGAGACCGGGCTCGACTATTACCGCCTGGGCGATCGCAGCGTCGCCGACATGGAGTGGCAGCGCCAGCGCTTCCGAACCCACATCCGCGCCGCGCGCGAGCTCCACAAGCCGCTGGTGATCCACACCCGCAGCGCTTCCGACGACACGCTGGCCATCCTGCGCGAGGAGGGCGAGGACGGCTCGCCGGGTTCGGCCGGCGGCGTCTTCCATTGCTTCACCGAGACCCTGCAGGTGGCACGGTCGGCGCTGGACCTGGGCTTCTACATTTCCTTCTCCGGCATCCTGACCTTCAAGAACGCCGGGGACCTGCGGGACGTGGCCCGCTTCGTGCCCCTGGAGCGCATCCTGATCGAGACCGACAGCCCCTATCTGGCCCCCGTGCCTTACCGCGGCAAGACCAACAATCCCTCCCATGTACCTTACGTTGCGGGATTGCTCGCCCAACTCAAGGCCTGCTCCCAGGAAGCCGTGGCCGAGGCCACCAGCCACAATTTCGATCGCCTGTTCAAGGGTGTGATGTCTGCGGCCTGACCTGAAGTGATGGGTGAGATTTGTTTTAGATCTTATTGATTTAAAACGTTTTATTTGACTACCAAGTCAATTTTTCACTTCGTCTGTCCGTTCCATAAAGTTAATACGATGTATATTATGTTAAGTATCAAGCAGATGCCCGAATCACTAGGTCAAACGGCTCTCTTCTCCTCAATCACACGATGCTGCGCCCAGCCGGCATGCCTTCTGTGACACCAAGTCGCCGCACTGAAAAGCTTTCCGGCATTGCGTGAAAAAATGGGCAGCCGCTTGCGGGGGCCGCGCGCCGCCTCGTCCAGAATCGGGGCAAACGTCGCATGAGACCCCCATGACCACCGAGCTTGTCCATGACCACCCCAGCGCCCTGACGGCCTACCTCAAGCTGATGGCCCTGCATGGCGCGTCCGACCTGTTCCTCAGCGTCGGGGTCGCGCCCACCCTCAAGATCCAGGGGGCGCCGCGGCACCTGAGCATGCCCCCGCTGGCGCCGGGGTCGGTGAAGGAACTCGCCGAATCCATCATGAGCGAGGCCCAGAAGCAGCGCTTCGAAAGGGATCTCGAATGCGACTTCGCGGTGGCTCTCAAGGATATCGGCCGCTACCGGATCAACGTGTTCGTCCAGCGCGGCCAGGTCGCCATGTCGGTGCGCTACGTGAACTTCCGGATCCCTGCCCTCGATGAACTCCTGCTGCCGCCGGTCATCCCCCGGCTGGCGATGGAAAAACGCGGGCTGATTCTGGCCGTCGGCGCGGCCGGAGCCGGCAAGTCGACGACGATCGCCGCCATGCTCGAATGGCGCAACCAGCACGGCGAAGGCCACATCCTCACGGTCGAGGACCCCATCGAGTACCTGCACAGGCATCGCAACTGCATCATCAACCAGCGGGAGATCGGCCTCGACACCCATTCCTACCGGGAAGCGCTGAGCCATGCGCTGCGCGAAGCCGCCGATGTCATCATGATCGGCGAGATCCGCGACCTCGACACCATGCAGCACGCCCTGAACTATGCCGAGACAGGGCTGCTGTGCATCTCGACCCTGCACGCCAACAACGCCTACGAGGCCATCGAGCGCATTCTCGGCTTCTACCCTGACGAGGCGCGCAAGCAGGTCCTGCTCGAACTGTCGATGAACCTCAAGGCCGTGATTGCCCAGCGGCTGGTCCGCGGAGTGCATGACCGGCTCGTGCCGGCCGTCGAGGTCATGCTGCCGACCGCCCGCATCTCCGACCTGATCCGGCGCGGCCAGGTCGACCTGATCCGTGAGGCCATCGCCAAGAGCGTGGAGCCCGGGGTGCAGACCTTCGATCAGTCGCTCTTCGACCTCTGGCAGCGGGGCGCCGTCACGATGGAACAGGCCATCGAGAATGCCGACTCCAAGACCGACCTGGCACTGCGCATCCGGCTCGCCACCAGCCAGAGCCCGGACATTTCCAGGATGGAGATCCAGTGACGGGCGATGCAATCGATCTGGGGCCGGATTTCCCCCCTACGGCGCCCAGTCCGCTGGAGCCACTGCACTGGAGGGACGCCGATCTTGAAGGCAGCGACGTCGAGGTGGTGGTGCGCACCTTCAAGGGTGACATCGTCCACGGCAGCCTGAGACACGAGGAGGCCCTCGATCTCCACGGTAATCTGCTGCCCGTCCACCTGCGCTCCAGCGAGCTGATGATCTCGCTGCATGACATCCGGGCCGTGGAAATGCAGGCCCTGCTGACGCCGGGCCATGGGAGCGTGAGCGCATCGGGACGCGCCGCCCTCGACCTCGTGGCCTTCCGGCTGCAGTTCGTCGACGGGGTCGAATGGACGGGCACCACCCTGGGCCACCGCCTGCGGCATCGGGGGCTGCAACTCTATGTGCGCCTGCCCCAGGGCAGTTTCAAGCCGGTCTGGATTCCACGTTCGGCCCTCAAGGGCATCCGCTTTCACGGCGACGTGGCCAGCCTGACGGAACGGGCGGATGGCACACCGCCCGCCCCGGCCGCCCCACTCGCCGGTGCCGACGATGACAGCGGGCCCGCCCGAAATGTGGCGGAACTGGCGCGGCAGGTGCAGCGCAGTCATCATGTTCCATTCAAGGGCCTCGAGGAGGTCCTGCTGGAGTTGCGGCTGGTCGAGCGCGAACAGATCGAGGCGCTGCGGCGCGAGATGCCCGATGCGCTGCACGGCCATGGAGAGCAACTGCTGCGCATGGGCCTGCTCAATGCGGACCAGGTCGGCCATGTGCATGCGCGCATGGCCTGCCTGCCGGAAGTCGATGCCGCGGGATTCCAGCTCGACGAACAGGCGTTCGAGCGGTTGTCGCTGAAGGATGCCGGCCGGCACGAGGTGCTTCCGCTGGGCTGGCTGGACGGCGCGCTGTATGTCGCCGCGGCCAATCCCATGGACCACGGGCTCGAACGCCAGCTCCGGGTGCTGACCAATGGCACGGTCTGCCTGGTCTGGGCCGCCAGGGCCCAGATCCTGCAGCGCCTGTTCCGGCAGATGCATCCCCATGCCACTCCTGCCGCCCACGCGCAGGCGGCGCCCGTTCCCGGGGGCAAGGATGTCTACGCCCTGCTCGACGCGGCGATGACGGAGTTCAAGGTCCAGGGGGCGGAGGAACGCGATGTCGCGGTCGATGAGGGATCGAGTCTGGTGCGGCTGGTCACCCGGATGATCACGGACGCCTATGAGCAGAAGGCTTCCGACATCCACATCGAGACCAATCCCGGTGAGGAGTTCCTGCGTATCCGCCTGCGCAAGGATGGCGAGCTCGAGGATTACCTGCGCATGCCCGGGTTCCTGCGTGCGTCGCTGGTCTCGCGCATCAAGGTCATGAGCCGCCTCGACATCTCCGAGCGCAGGCGTCCCCAGGACGGGAAGATCAATTTCCAGGACTACGGCCCTGTCCCGCTGGAGCTGCGGGTGGCCGTCCTGCCCACCCACGACGGGCTGGAGGACGTCGTCATGCGCCTGTTGGCCTCCAGCAAGCCCACGCCGCTCAAGCAGCTGGGGCTGTCGGAGCATGATGATGCGCTGATCAAGCGGCTGGCCGAACGTTCCTACGGCCTGCTGCTGGCCTGCGGACCGACCGGCTCAGGCAAGACCACGACGCTGCATTCGATCCTCGCGCACATCAACACCGACAACCGCAAGATCTGGACGGCCGAAGACCCGATCGAGATCACCCACCCCGGCCTGCGGCAGCTGCATGTCAACCCGAAGATCGGCGTCACGTTCGCGTCGGCCATGCGCGCCTTCCTGCGCGCCGATCCCGACGTCATCATGATCGGCGAGGTCCGCGACGAGGAGACCGCCTCGATCGCCATCGAGGCTTCGCTGACGGGACACCTGGTGCTCTCCACGCTGCACACCAACAGCGCCGCCGAGAGCGTGGTGCGCCTGCTCGACATGGGGATGGATCCCATGAACTTCGGCGACTCCCTGGTCGGCATCGTGGCCCAGCGGCTGGTGCGCACGCTCTGTCCCCGCTGTGCGCAGCCATCGAGGCTGGCCGGTCCCGACCTGGAGGCACTCCTGCTCGAATACATCGAGGGCAGCGAAATCGGCCGCGACGCCGGCTGGGCGCGCCTGCTGGCGGCCGCCGGCGTGAGCAATCCCGACCAGCTCCAGCTCAGCAAGCCGGGCGGCTGCGAACACTGCCATGGCACCGGTTACAAGGGCCGGATGGGCATCTACGAGATCCTGGAGAACACGCAAACCATCAAGCGGCTGATCCAGACGCGGGCCGGCACTGGCGAGATCCTGCGCGAAGCGCTGCGCCACGGCATGCGCAGCCTGCGCCAGGATGCGCTGGAAAAGGCCGTTCAGGGCAAGATCGACCTGAAACAGGCCCGCGCGGCCTACCTCTGAGTCGCCGCGCCTAGCTCACCCGGAACGAGACCACCGGCACGCTCGAGTCAGAAAACGGTGCACCCAGGGCGATCATCCCCTCACCATAGAGCGCGCACTCCTCCCGGCGCAGCAGAACATCCGTGCGCGCACCGGAAAACCGGATCCAGGTGCCATAGCTGCTGACATCCACCAGCAGCAGGCGGCCGTTGCGCCACTCGATGCGGCAATGGGTACGGGAAACGCGGGGGTCCGCCACGATGAATTCGCAATGCCGGATCCGGCCGACGTGGATGGGCAACTCGAAGGATTTGTAGGATTTGCGCAGGTCCTGCCAGCTCAGCTCGATCTCCTGGCCCAGGGGATCTGCGGCCCCCTCATGGGCCAGGCGCCCGAGGTCGCCCTGCATGGTGATGAAATCGGTGGACTGGTCCTCGTGCCACTCGACCTGGTGCACGATGCACGGCTCCAGGCGCCCGCGCACGCTGATAGGGCCGAGTTGCCGGTAACGGATCCCGTAGGCCCGGCTGGAGAAGTCCACCTCCCCACTGCTGACCCAGATCTCGTGGGGCCCGGCCAGATCGCACAGGCGCGAGGCAACGTTGACCGCATCTCCGTAGCAGTCGCCATTGACGATCTCCACCTCCCCCGTGGCAACGCCGACACGGATCGGCAGGTGCTCGGCCAGGGGCTGCTGCAACAGGTTCATCTGGTGATTGCGCTGCAGGTCCACGACGGCATGGATGGCCTTGGTGCCATCCGGAAACACCGTCAGAACGCCATCTCCCAGCGTCTTGATGATCTTCCCTCCCTTGGACTCAAGCACCCCGCAGATCCAGCGCGTCAGCTGCGTCACGGCCCGGGTGGCCCGGGTATTTCCCAAAGTTTCGAATACGGATGTGCTGCCGGTCAGATCTGTGAAAACGACGGTGGTGTTGACACCCATGCGGAATTTCTAATTGATTGCTTCTGCTGACAGTTTAGGGCATCGGTCCCGGCTTGCCTACCGTGGATGCACGATCCGCGGGCATGGCGCCCATCCGCGCGGCCGCGTCCGGTGCTGTGCGGCTTTGGCCGGCACGAGTCCTGCATGGGATACCGCAGCCGCCCCGATTCGCCAGCGTCGCGAGCCCCGCCGGGCTGGAGGTGTTGCGTGATGTATCTTGGGTAAACGATTGATTTTTATGTTGTTTATGCTGCAGATATCGTGGATAACCCTGTTGCCGCTTGCGTGCCGGGTACCTAACCTATGGGCGTCGTTGAGTTAACTGAAGCCTAAGAAGAGCATCCAATGAACAGATTGGCCACCCATTTCATCAGCAGCATGCAAGGCCTGCTGGGCTTCGCGGCGCCGGATGAATCGCGTGTGACTTTCCGCATCGAGGACATCCGCCAGGCCATGCTGGATTCGCTGGGTGACGAGGGCTGCGCCAGCTACCCTCACATCGAGCGCCGCGTGCTCTTCGCCCCCGATCTCCAGGGCCTGTGGTACCTGCGCAGCGACATCATGGTGGCCATCTCCTCGTTGCAGGGCGAGTCCGTGGCCAGCCAGCGCATACGCCAGATCACCGGCATGTTCGAAGGGCTGCTGCCCCGGGGCATGGTGTCCCGTCCCGGTACCTTGCGTCGCTAGTTGGTCCGGCCCGATGCCGGGCCCTGGCGCCCGGAGAGCTAATCCCCCCAGACCAGCAGCACGTCCCGCCCCTGCACCTGCAGGTCGCAGCGCTTGCCCACTGGCAGCAGTACCTTGGTCGGCACGTGGCCGAACGGCAAGTTCGTCAGCACCGGAACCTTGAGCTGGCTGCGCAGCCAGTTGATGACGGATTGCAGCCTGAAGCCACGGTCGTGTGGCACCAGCCGGTAGTCGGTGAATTGCCCCAGCACGATCGCCTGCTGCCGTGCCAGCACACCGGCATGGAGCAACTGGGTCAGCATGCGCTCGATGCGGTAAGGATGTTCGGCCACATCCTCCAGGAACAGGACGCCCCGGTTGAGCTCCGGAAAGTACGGCGTTCCAAGCAGCGAGCACAGCACCGCAAGGTTGCCGCCCCAGAGCACGGCATCCTGCAGGGTGAAGTCCGCAGACTCACCGATGCGGCGCGCATGAAAGGGGCCCGCCTGTTCAATGTCGGCGTCCTTCTCCTTGTACTGGCGCCAGCCCGTCCCCTCCCCCTGCCCCAGGATCATGTCCTCGAAACACGCCTCCATGATCTCGTCCGGGCCGCCCCGCCCGCCATTGCCGTGACCGTCGGCTTCGCCGGCCTCGTCGCTTACGCCAAAGCCTTCGCACAGGGAGGGGCCTGCCCAGGTCGCTGCCCCGGTGCGGGCCAACACGGCCAGCTGCAAGGCCGTGAAGTCGCTCAGGCCGACGAACTGCGTGCCGCGCTCGATCGCCCTGGCCACCTTCCTGTAGGGGATGCCGGGCAGGATGCGGGTCAGCCCGTAGCCGCCGCGCGAGATCATCGCCACATCGGCCCCGCTGGCTGCTGCCCGGCCGATGGCCGCCAGCCGCGTGGCATCGTCCCCGGCAAAGCGCAGGTGACTCGCCAGCGCTGCCTCGTCGACTTCGACCTCATGCCCCAGGGCCTGCAGGCGCTTGATGCCGCGGCGAAACGCGGCCTTGTCGCGCACTGCGCCGGAGGGCGAATAGATGTAGATGTGTTTCTTCATGTCGGCTGCCGATTATCCGGGTCGAAATGGCGCACGGCCGCCTCGGCAATGCCATGCCCCCACTCCGGCAGGAAATGACCTCCCTGCTCCACCCGGATCGGCTCGGGGCAGTTGCGGATCGCAGCCTGCAGCCCCTGCATGACCGGCCAGCCCAGCACCGGGTCCTGCATGCCCACGGCCATCAGGCTGCGCCCCTGCCAGCGCTGCCGCCAGAAATCGCGCGCCTGGCATGAGACGGCAGCGCCGTCGGCATCGGGCGTCTGCGGCACGAGGTTCGGGAAGGCGCGCAAGGCTGCGCGGTGGCCGCGATCGGGAAACGGGGCGTTGTAGGCCTCGCATTCGGCGCCACTGAGCTGCGGGTTGCCTCGCGCCAGCAGGCGGCCGATGTCGTAGTCCGGTTTTCGGGCGCACATCTCGCGCCAGGCGAGGAAGCCGGGCGTCAGGGGCTCCTCGCCCGTGGCCAGCAAGGTGTTCATCACCAACAGGCCGCCGTAGCGCCGCGGCGACTCCATGGGCAGGGTCAGCCCCAGCAGGCCGCCCCAGTCCTGCACCACCAGCACGACATTCTCCAGGTCCAGCCGCTCGACGAATTCCAGCAGCACCTGCCGGTGCCAGCTGAAGCTGTGCGCAGACTCTTTTTTCAGCTTGTCGCTGCGGCCGAAGCCGATGAGGTCGGGAGCCACCACCCGGTGACCCGCCGCCAGGAAGACCGGGATCATCTTGCGGTACAGGTAGCTCCAGCCGGGATTGCCGTGCAGGCACAGCCAGGTGAGCGGGGCGTTGCGCGGCCCCTCGTCGAGGTAGTGCAGGCGCAGGCCGGCCAGGGCCGGGAGGTCGCTCAGGTAGTGCGGGTTCCATGGATAGCCCGGCAGATCGTCGAAGCGCTCCTCGGGCGTGCGCACGGCATCCTCACGCACGGGCTGGCTGAGCTGGCGCTGCAGCGCGCGCTTGCGCTGGAAGAAGTCCTGCAGCAGTTCGCCGCATTCGGCACCGAGGACGCCGCCCTGCACGGCCGTCTGGTGATTGAGACGACGCTCGGCGAAGAGGTCGAGCACCGAGCCGGCCGCGCCGGTCTTGGGGTCGGCCGCACCATAGACGACGCGCTTGAGGCGGGCATGCAACAGGGCCCCGGCGCACATCGGGCAAGGCTCGAGCGTGACGTAGAGGTCGCAGTCCTCCAGCCGGTAGTTGCCCAGACGCCCGGCTGCCTCACGCAGGGCGCGGATCTCGGCGTGGGCCGTGGGGTCGTGGCTGCCGATGGGCGCGTTGTGTCCGGTGGCGACGACCTCACCCCGGTGCACGAGCACGGCACCGACCGGCACTTCGCCCGCTTCGGCTGCCTGGCGCGCCAGCGCCAGCGCCTGCCGCATGTACTGTTCCTCAGCGGCCATGCAGCCCCAGCCTGTCCATCCAGGCCGCCAGCTCCCGCGCCGGCTCGCCACCGTCCGCATAGGCCGCCTTCATTGCGGCGTGCGCTTCGGGCCGGTGCTGGTTGAGCTTGAGCTTGCACTGCAGCCCGGTGATCCGCAGCTCGAAGGCGACGATGCCGGCGAGCATCTTGTGCGCGAAGTCCTCGCCCAGACTGCGCCATTGGGCGGCATAGGACGGCTCATGGTCGCCGATGAGCTTCTTCAGCAAGGCGTCCTTGGCCGCAGCGTCCTCCACCAGCGAGGCCTCGACGGTGCAATGCACGGCCAGGTAGTTCCAGGTGGGGACCCGGGCCGCATCCGGGTAGACCCGGGGCGACATGTAGGCATGGGGGCCGAGAAAGGTCACGAGCGAGCGCGGCCGGGCCTGCAGCAGACGCCAGTGCGGGTTGGGCCGGGCCACGTGGCCCAGCAGCACGAGCTCCGGCCCCTCCGCCTGCACATGCAGGGGCAGGTGCGTCACGAAGGGCAGTCCGGCCTCGTCGACGCTGATCAGGCTGGCAAAGGGGTGCGCGCGCATGAGTTCCAGCGCATGGGCACGGTCTTCTGAAGTGAACTGGGGCGGGAGGTACATGGCCGGCCTACTTTAGCAGGACGGGCCGCCGCGCCGCTGTGGTGCCCTGCCGACCACCGGAGCGGGAATTTCTGCTAACTTCGGGGCGACGGAGACAGCGACATACACGACGGACAAGGGCATGGGCGGCGCACTGGTGGGCTTGCGGGTCGATGGCGAAAAGAAGCTGATGCGCCTGCACGGCGAGCGCAGCTGTGAAAGCGTGCTCACCGAGCTGCTGGACTTCCTGCGCGGCGTCGGCGACGCCCGCCTGCTTGCCTATGCGCGTGGCCTGCGCGTGGTCGGCCCCGGGCGCGGCCTCTATCCCGGGGAGTCCGAACAGGCCATCATGCAGTCCTTCTGCGAGGACCATCTCGGCGAAAGCTGCCGCCTGCCGACCTGGGCCGAGGCCTTTGCCGCCTTTCCCGGACTGGAAGGCTGGCAGGCCGGCTTTCCCTTCATGCCGGACGCCGGCATCGAAACCTGCGGCGATGTCTCCTGGGGCTTTCTGGTCGACCTCGATGCCGGCGAGCTGCAGATCTTCGTGAACCGCAACAAGCGCTTCCAGTGGCACGACATGGCCTGCGGCCAGCCGGCCTACTGCACGCTCACGCTGGACCATGCACGCGCGCTGATGCCGGCAGACCTCTCGGCCCTGCACGGCCTGCTGCACCAGCACTCCTATTCCGACGGCATCGACCCCGTTCTGCCGCTGCGCGACGGCCTCTCCGATCCCTTTCCCGGCCCCGGTGCCTGGCAGGCCAGGCTTGAACTCACGCGCGGGCGGGTCCGGGTGGTGCTGGAACTCGGCCGCCTGCGGGCCCGGATCCGGCAGGTCGGCGAGCTCAAGCTGGACGATCCGCATTGCGGGCCGTGGCTGCGCGAGGCCCTCGCCCCGCCCGTACTGGCACTGGCACTGGCGATCTACGGGCCCGGCGCCAGCCTGGGCCAGGTCGCCCATGTCGCCGCCCACCTGGACGAACTGCCCTTCGGGCCCGACGCGGGCGGGCTGCCGCTGCTCGACCTGGGCCTGCACCCGGCCTCGGGGCTGGGGCTCCTGCCGGGGCCCGCCTTTTTCGAGGAGGTCCGGGCCTGCTTCCTGTCCGCAGGCATGAGCCCGCAGGGCTGGCGCTTCCTGGTCAAGCAGGACAATGCCGCGCTGCGGGCCCTGCTGCAGTTCTTTCCGCCCTCGGCCCGCATCCTGCGCGCCTTCGCCGAGTTCATCAACCTGCTGGCCAGTGCGCTGCAGCACGAGGCCCTGCGGCCGGAGCGCTGCCAGCCGGCCTTGCGGGGGGTGGAACGCATCCTGGACCGGACCCGGGGCCGGCCCGGCCCGCTGCGCGAGGAGAACGCCCGGGTGTTCCTGCGCGCCATCATGCGCGCGCAGCTTTCGAGCCCGGACGAGGCCAACCTGCCGCACGATGCACAGGACGTCTCCGATTTCGTCTACGCCCATGCGGCGGTGCTCAAGGGCGTGACCTGGCGCTCCCTGTGCCGCCGCTCCGACGCCTGGCACCGCGCGCTGCTGGTCACCGTGGACCCCGAGAAGGATGTGCGCTGGCCCGCCCTGCTGCCGCGCTACGCGGCCGGCCCCTTCCTGGCCGTTGAACTCGACACCGGCTCGCTGCTGGCCGAAGAGGGCCTGGAGCAGCGGCACTGCGTCGGCACCTACGTCAACGCCTGCGCCAGCGGCGCCACAAGGGTGTTTTCATTGCGCCACAACGGCAAGCGCACGGCGACGATCGAGCTGCAGCGCAACCGCGACGGTTCCTGGCGCATGGTCCAGATCCGGGGCAAGGCCAATTCGGTGGTGCAGGATACCGCCGCACTGCAGGCCGCCGAGCAGGTGGCGCAGGCCTATACGGAGGCTGCGCGGACCTGCATGCCGGCCGGCAATTCCCGCCGCGTTGCCGGCTCCATCCACACGGCGCAGCCGGGCTACCTGATCCACCGGCAGGAGCACTGGACCGGCTAGGGCCGGCTCACTCCCATTCGATCGTGGCCGGGGGCTTGGAGCTGACGTCGTAGGTCACGCGGTTGATGCCGCGCACCTCGTTGATGATGCGACCCGAGACCTTCTTGAGCAGGCTGTAGGGCAGTTCGGCCCAGTCGGCGGTCATGAAGTCGCTGGTCTGCACGGCGCGCAGCGCCACCACGTAGTCGTAGGTACGGCCGTCGCCCATCACGCCCACGCTCTTGACCGGCAGAAAGACCGTGAAGGCCTGGCTGGTCAGGTCGTACCAGGTCTTGCCGGAGATGGGGTCGATGGTCGAGCGCAGCTCCTCGATGAAGATCGCGTCGGCGCGGCGCAGCAGGTCGGCGTACTCCTTCTTCACCTCGCCCAGGATCCGCACCCCCAGGCCGGGGCCCGGGAAGGGATGGCGGTAGACCATGTCGTGCGGCAGGCCCAGCGCCACGCCGAGCTCGCGCACCTCGTCCTTGAACAGGTCGCGCAGCGGCTCCAGCAGCTTGAGGCCCAGCTGCTCGGGCAGGCCGCCGACGTTGTGGTGGCTCTTGATGGTGACGGCCTTCTTGCTCTTGGCGCCGCCGGATTCGATCACGTCCGGGTAGATGGTCCCCTGCGCCAGGAAAGTCGCGCCCTTGTGACCTGCGCCGCTGGCCTTGAGCTTGGCGGCTTCGGCCTTGAAGACGTCGACGAACAGGCCACCGATGATCTTGCGTTTTTGTTCGGGATCGCTGACGCCGGCCAGCTTGCCCAGGAAGAGCTCGCTGGCATCCACACGGATGACTTTGGCATGCAGCTTGCCGGCAAACATGTCCATGACCATGTCGCCCTCGTTCAGGCGCAGCAGGCCGTGGTCGACGAAGACACAGGTCAGCTGGTCGCCGATGGCGCGATGGATCAGCGCCGCGGCGACGGACGAGTCCACGCCGCCGGACAGGCCCAGGATCACTTCCTCGTCGCCCACCTGCTGGCGGATGGCCTCCACGGCCTCGGCCACGTGGTCGCGCATGACCCAGTCCGGGCGGGTTCCGCAGATCTCAAGCACGAAACGCTCCAGCATGGCGCGCCCCTGCACGGTATGCGTGACCTCCGGGTGGAACTGCACGGCGTAGAAGCGGCGCTGCTCGTCGGCCATGCCGGCGATGGGGCAGCTCGGCGTGCTGGCCATGAGCTTGAAGCCGGGCGGGAATTCGGTGACCTTGTCGCCATGGCTCATCCAGACCTTGAGCATGCCGTGCCCTTCGGGCGTGGTGAAGTCGGCGATGTCCTTGAGCAGCGCCGTGTGGCCGTGCGCCCGCACCTCGGCATAACCGAACTCGCGCTGGTGGCCGCTCTCGACCTTGCCGCCGAGCTGTTGCGCCATGGTCTGCATGCCGTAGCAGATGCCCAGCACCGGCACGCCGAGCTCGAAGACGGCGTCGGGCGCCTTGTCGGTTGATTCCTCGTAGACGCTGGCATGGCTGCCCGAGAGGATCACGCCCCTGAGCTGGCCATCGGCCGCGTACTGGCGCACCCAGTCGTCCGTCACGTCGCAGGGGTGGACCTCGCAGTACACATGGGCTTCGCGCACCCGGCGTGCGATCAGCTGCGTGACCTGGGAGCCGAAATCGAGGATGAGGATCTTCTGGTGTTGCATGGCTTGTAAAAAGCTAAGGCCCGAACGCCGCGAGCAGTGTTCGGGCCTGGGGTTGCCGGACCTCAGTCCAGCCTGTAATTGGGGGCCTCTTTGGTGATCTGCACGTCGTGCACATGGCTCTCGCGGATGCCGGCCGAGGTGATCTCCACGAACTCGGCCTTGCTGCGCATCTCCTCGATGCTGCCGCAACCGCAGTAGCCCATGCTGGCGCGCAGGCCGCCGGCCATCTGGAACACGATGGCCACCATCGAGCCCTTGTAGGGCACACGTCCCTCGATGCCCTCGGGCACGAGCTTGTCAGCATTCGGGTTGCCGCCGGCAGTGTCCTGGAAGTAGCGGTCGGCGCTGCCCTGCTGCATGGCACCGATAGAGCCCATGCCGCGGTAGCTCTTGTAGCTGCGGCCCTGGAACAGCACGATCTCGCCCGGCGCCTCCTCGGTGCCGGCGAACATGCCCCCCATCATGACCGTGCTGGCACCGGCGGCGATGGCCTTGGCGATGTCGCCGCTGTAGCGGATGCCGCCGTCGGCGATCAGCGGCACGCCGGTACCCTGCAGCGCGGTGGCCACGTTGTCGATGGCGGTGATCTGCGGCACACCCACGCCGGCCACGATGCGCGTGGTGCAGATGGAGCCGGGACCGATGCCGACCTTGACCGCGTCGGCGCCGGCTTCGACCAGTGCCAGGGCCGCGGATCCGGTGGCAATGTTGCCGCCGACCACGTCGACCTGCGGGTAGTTCTTCTTGACCCAGCGCACGCGGTCGAGCACGCCCTTGCTGTGGCCGTGCGCCGTATCCACCACGATGGCGTCGACGCCGGCCCTGACCAGGGCTTCGACCCTCGCTTCGGTGCCCTCGCCCACGCCGACGGCCGCGCCCACGCGCAGGTGGCCGGCAGCGTCACGCGCGGCGTTGGGGAAGTTGAGCTGCTTCGTGATGTCCTTGACGGTGATCAGGCCCTTGAGTTCGAAGGCCTCGTTGACGACCAGCAGGCGCTCGAGCTTGTGCTTGTTCAGCAGGGCCTTGGCCTCGGCCGGGGTGGTGCCATCGGGCACGGTGATCAGGCGCTCGCGCGGCGTCATGATCTCGCGCACGGGCAGGTCGTAGCGGGTCTCGAAGCGCAGGTCGCGGCCGGTCACGATGCCGGCCACCTTGCCGCCGTCGACCACGGGAAAGCCGGAGACGCCGAGTTCGTCGGAAAGCTTCATGACCTGGCGCACCGTGGTCTCGGGGCTGATGACCACCGGGTCGCGCAGCACGCCGGACTCGTAGCGCTTGACCTTGGCCACCTGGGCAGCCTGCTCCGCGACGGTCAGGTTCTTGTGAACGATGCCGATGCCGCCCTCCTGGGCGATGGCAATGGCCAGCCGGGCTTCGGTGACCGTGTCCATGGCGGCGGAGACCAGGGGCAGGTTCAGGGCAATGTTGCGGGAGAAACGGGTCGCGAGGGACGTGTCCTTGGGCAGGACCTGGGAGTACGCCGGCACCAGCAACACATCGTCGAAGGTGAGCGCTTTACCGAGTAGGCGCATAGAGAAAGCTCCAAAAGAAGAATTGTACCCGCCCCCCGGGACGGGCCGCCGGCGCCGGGGCAGAGGAAAGCAAATGCAAGGGGCTTGGGAAACCGGGCCGGGCGGCGCTACACTGCGGCCATGAAACCGATCCGCCCCCTGATCTTCTTCGTGGCCGGCCTGCTTTCCCTGGCTGCGTCCGCGCAATGGCAATGGCTGGACAAGGACGGCCGCCGGGTCTTCAGCGACCTGCCGCCCCCATCCGACATTCCCCAGAAGAACATCCTCAAGCAGCCCGCCATGCGCAGCCTGGCCGCGCCGCCGGCTGCTGCGCCGGCAGAAGGCCCCGCGCCGTCCACTGCCGGCAGCCCTGCGGCGGCCGCTGGCGTCGACAAGGGCCTGCAGGACAAGAAGAAGCAGGCCGAGGAAGCCGAAGCCGCCAAACGCAAGGCGGAGGAAGAGCGGGTTGCGAAGGTCCGGGCTGAAAACTGCAGCCGGGCCCAGCAGGCCAAGGCCGCATTCGACTCGGGAACCCGGCTGAGCCGGGTGAACGAGAAGGGGGAGCGCGAATTCCTCGATGATGCCGCCCGCGCCGCCGAGGGCGAGCGCCTGCAGTCCATCATCAGCGAGAACTGCCGCTGAGCCGCAGCCCTCAGTAGCCGGCCTTGCCGCCGGCCCGCCGCCGCGCGAAGAGGCCCGCCGTGCGCGCGCCCTGACGGGCGAAACGCTCGCGCCGCGCCACCTTGGGGTCGACCCGCAGCCCCCGGTAGACCTCCACCCGGTCACGGTCCCGCAGGATCTGCGCGCCATCGGCCTTGCGACCCCAGACGCCGACGGGGGCCATCGCCAGATCGAGCCCCGGGTGCCGGGCGGCCAGCCCGCTGGCCTGCAGCGCCTGCGCCACGGTACTCCCCTGAGGCAGCCGCAGCGCCGTTTCATCCACCCGGCGTGCCGAGGGCGAATAGACCACCACGATGTCGATGTCCACGCTCAGGCCCCGTACACCTGTTCGGCACGTTTGACGAAGGCATCCACGAGACTGGCGGCGATCCGGTCGAAGACGGGCCCTACCAGCTTGCCCAGCACGGCGTTCGAGAAGCCGTAGTTCAGCACGAGCTCGACCTTGCAGGCGCGCTGCTCCCCCTCGCCCACCGGCGTGAAGGTCCAGCGACCTTCGAGCTTCGAAAACGGGCCGCTGACCAGCTGCATCGCCACCTCGCGCCCCGGCACGTGTTCATTGCGCGTCGTGAAGGTCTGCCGGATGCCGCTGAACGCGATGCCGACTTCCGCGGTCACGCCGCCCTCGTGCGCCTCGAGCACACGGGCGTGATCGCACCAGGGCAGGAACCTGGGATAGTCGGCCACGGCAGTGACCAGGTTGTACATTTCCAGCGGGCTGTACCAGATCAGGACGGACTTGTGGACAGTTTTCATAGAATGCAGGGCTGGCACTCGCCCAGCCACCGCACATTGTAAGTTTGCGGTGCGTCCCCAACTCCTCCCCATGGCCAAGAAACCCGACACCCCTGCCCGCATTGCCGACAACAAGAAGGCCGTCTTCAACTATTTCATCGAGGAACGCTTCGAGGCCGGCATGGTGCTGGAGGGCTGGGAGGTCAAGGCCGTGCGCGAGGGCAAGGTTCAGCTCACCGACGGCTACGTCGTGATCCGCGACGGCGAGATGTACATCATCGGCTGCCAGATCAACCCGCTCAAGACCGCCTCAACCCATGTGCGCCCCGACGCCGTGCGCACCAAGAAGCTGCTGCTCAAGAAGGACGAGATACGCCGCCTGATCGGCAAGGTGGAGCAAAAAGGCTACACCCTGGTGCCGCTGAACCTGCACTGGAAGAACGGCAAGGTCAAGTGCGAGATCGGGCTGGCCAAGGGCAAGGCAGAACACGACAAGCGCGACACCATCAAGGAGCGTGAGGGCAAGCGCGAGGTGGAGCGCGCCCTGAAATCGCGGCAGCGCTGACACGAAATTGACATATGCGCGACATATAAACCCGGGTAACGCTGCACCACATCACCGCAGCGTGTTGTTCAACCCTAGGAGTATGTTCATGAAGAAATCGATCGCCATCCTGACCGCGCTGTTGATGGCCACCCTGCTGAGCGCCTGCGGCACCCTGCAAGGCGGCCCGGCGAGCACCATGCCGGCCCTGGCTGCCGACGGCACGCTGGTCGGCGCCAAGGGCATGACCCTGTACACCTACAAGAAGGACGGCAAGAACACCGGCGCCTCCGAGTGCTACGAGCAGTGCGCCATCAACTGGCCGCCCGCCGCGGCCCGGGAGGGTGAGGCGACGACCAAGGAGTTCACTCAGATCATCCGCATGGACGGCAGCCGTCAGTGGACCTACAAGGGCCAGCCCCTGTACTACTACGCCAAGGATGCCAAGGCCGGCGACAAGCTCGGTGATGGCGTCGGCGGCAACTGGAGCGTTGCCAAGTAAGGACACGAACGCACGAACGCCGGCCGGAGGATGGAGGCCGGCCCTGCAGACTCGTCCAAGCCGTGGCTCGCCACGGCTTTTTTCATGCGAGGCCGGCCAGGGGATGCGCGTGCGCCGGCCAGGGCGAGGTGAAGAAGCCCTCCACCATCGCGGGCGTGACGTCTTCCAGCCGGGACGGATTCCATCTTGGCTGCCGGTCCTTGTCGATCACCAGCGCCCGGATGCCCTCCATGGTGTCGGTCGCAGCCATGAACCGGTCGAGGTGGCGGGTGTTGAAGCAGTGGCGGACCATGTCGCGCTCCATGCGCAGTTCGTCGGCCAGCGTCATGGCGGCGCCCCTGCGGATCTGGGACAGCGTGACTTCCAGCAGCAACGGTGAATGGGTGCGCAACGCCCGAGCGGTGGCGGCAGCCCAGTCGCCCGGCTCGCGCTCCAGCGCCTGCACGATGTGCAGCACGTCGGGCTGTTCGAAGCAGCGTGCCAGGGTCTGCAGCGGCAAGGTGGCTTCGGGTGCCGTGGCGCCATAGGCCTGCTGCCAGGCCTGCAGGCTGGCCTCGTCATAGAGGTCCAGTCCGGCCAGCGCATCCCAGGATTCGCCCAGGCGTGCCGCATCGAAGCAGGCATCGGCCAGCTGCAGGGCCAGGGCGTCGCCCGCACCGATGACCTCGCTGGTCAGGGCCAGCCACTCGCCGCCGTGCGCCGGGCAACGGGCCAGGAACCACCCACCGCCAACATCCGGAAAGAGGCCGATGTTGGTCTCGGGCATGGCCATCTTGGTACGCGGGGTGACGATGCGCAGCCTCGCCCCCTGGCTGATGCCCATGCCGCCGCCCATGACCACGCCGTCCATGAAGGCTAGGTAGGGCTTGGGATAGTGGTGGATCAGATGGTTGAGTGCGTATTCCTCGGTGAAGAAGTCCTCAAGCTCGCCATCGCCGCGCAGCATGGCCTGGTGGAAGAAGCGGATGTCGCCGCCGGCGCAGAAGGCGCCGAAGGGGCCTTCCTTGCCCATGCCGCGGATCGCCACGGCCTGCACGGCCGGATCGTCACGCCAGGCCAGCAGCGCCGCGGCCAGGGCCCGGATCATGGGCAGCGACAGCGCGTTGAGCGCCCGCGGCCGGTTGAGCGTGATGCAGCCGAGCCGGCCGCGGACTTCGGCCACGACCTCGGGACAGGTGTAGGGGATTGCGTGCTTCATCGTTTCTTCTTCCAGACCATCAGTTCGTTGCCCACCAGCGCCAGCAGCACCAGCGCCCCGCCCTGCAGCACGGCCGTGCGGGGGGCTTCGCCGGCGCCGATCCACACCAGCAGGATGCCGAACAGCACCTCCAGCTGCGCCAGCAGTGAGATCTCGGGCGCCTTGAGCACCCGGGCACAGAGCACCAGCAGCGTGCAGGGAATCGCCAGTTGTACCAGACCCAGCAGGCCCAGCAGGCCGATGTCATGCGCGGTGGCCTGCAACGGCCAGGCCAGCGGGAGCGTATAGGCGCTCGAGAGCAATGCCCCGAGGAGCACCGAGGGCACGAGATCGACATCCTCGCCCCTGGCGTGCGCGTGCTGCACCACGATCCAGTTGATGGCCGCCGACAGCGGCACGCACAGGGCCACGAGGGAGCCCAGTCCGTTGCCGCCGCCGCGCGCCTGGGCCCCGAACATCCAGAGCATGCCCAGGCCGGCCAGGGCAATGGCCAGCCAGGTGTGCGCGGCGATGCGCTGGCGCAGGAACCGGCGGGCCAGCAGCGCGGTGAACAGCGGGCCCAGCGCCGAGATCACCAGCACCTGGGCGACGCCGGTCATGGTCAGCGCGAGCATGAAGGAGGTGAACATGGCGCTCCAGCACAGTCCGGACCACCACAGCGCCGCCGGGCCGCGGCGCAGGGCCTGCCAGGTGGCGCGGCCCCGCCACAGCGGCAGGATCACGAGCAGGGACAGCGCCGTGAAGAAGCTGCGCCAGAAGGTGACCTCGAAGCTGCGCGCGGCCTCGAGCTGGCGCGTCACGATCCCGGCGGTGGACCACATCAGGGTCACCGCCACCATCAGCCAGACCGCGCGCCGGTGTGTGAGCTTCATGGAATAGGAAAACGATGCGACGTTTGTCCGGGACCAACCGCGGGACGCCATGGCCCCCGCGGCCGTCAGGCCGACTCAGGCGGTCGCCTGATCAGGGGGCTTACTCCCTGGAAGCGCGCTTGCGCTCATGCTCCTTCAGGAAACGCTTGCGCAGGCGGATGCTCTTGGGCGTGATCTCGACCAGCTCGTCGTCCTCGATGAATTCCACGCCGTACTCGAGCGTGAGCTCGATCGGCGGGGTGATCTTGATCGCGTCCTCCTTGCCGCTGACGCGGAAGTTGGTCAGCTGCTTGGTGCGGGTGGCATTGACCACGAGGTCGTTGTCGCGGCTGTGGATGCCGACGATCATGCCTTCGTACACGGGGTCGTTGGCCTTGACGAACATGCGACCGCGGTCGTCGAGCTTGCCCAGGGCGTAGGTGAAGATCTCGCCGTCGTCCATGGAGATCAGCACGCCGTTCTTGCGACCGGCGATCTCGCCCTTGTGCGGCTCGTAGCTGTCGAAGATGTTGGAGATCAGGCCCGAGCCCCGCGTCAGGTTCAGGAACTCGTTGGTGAAGCCGATCAGGCCACGGGCCGGGATGCGGTACTCCAGGCGGACCCGGCCGCGGCCGTCCGGCTCCATGTTGACCAGCTCGCCCTTGCGCTCGCCCAGGGCCTGCATCACGCCGCCCTGGTGCTGCTCCTCGATGTCGGCCGTCACGAGCTCGATCGGCTCGCATTTCACGCCGTCGATCTCGCGGAAGACCACGCGCGGCTTGGACACGGCCAGCTCATAGCCTTCGCGGCGCATGTTTTCCAGCAGGATGGTCAGGTGCAGTTCGCCGCGGCCGGAGACCTCGAACACGCCGTCCTCGTCGGTCTCCTTGACGCGCAGCGCCACGTTCGATTGAAGCTCCTTCTGCAGACGGTCCCAGATCTGGCGGCTGGTCACGAACTTGCCCTCGCGGCCGGCCAGCGGCGAGGTGTTGACGCAGAAGTTCATGGTCAGGGTCGGCTCGTCGACCTTGAGCATGGGCAGCGGCGCCGGGTTGGCCGGGTCGGTGATGGTCACACCGATGCCGATGTCGGCAATGCCGTTGATCAGCACGATGTCGCCCGGGCCCGCCTCGGTCGTCTGCACGCGGTCCAGGCCCTGGAAGGTGAGCACCTGGTTGATGCGGCCCTTGAGCGACTTGCCATCCGGGCCTTCCATCACCAGCACATCCATGCCGGGCTTGATCGTACCCTGGCTGACACGGCCCACGCCGATGCGGCCGACGAAGGAGGAAAAGTCGAGCGCGGAGATCTGCAGCTGCAGCGGCGCGGCCGGGTCGCCCTTCTGGGAGGGAACGTGCTTGAGCACGGTCTCGAACAGGGCCGACATGTCGGGGCCCCACTGCTCGCCCGGCGCGCCCTCCTCCAGCGAAGACCAGCCGTTGATGCCCGAGGCGTAGACCACGGGGAAGTCCAGCTGCTCGTCGGTCGCACCCAGCTTGTCGAACAGGTCGAAGGCCGCATTCACGACCTTGTCGGGATTGGCGCCCGGCTTGTCCACCTTGTTGACCACGACGATGGGCTTGAGGCCCAGGGCCAGCGCCTTCTTGGTCACGAAGCGGGTCTGCGGCATCGGGCCTTCCTGGGCGTCGATCAGCAGCAGCACGCCATCCACCATGGACAGGGCGCGCTCGACCTCGCCGCCGAAGTCGGCGTGGCCGGGGGTGTCGACGATGTTGATGTGCGTGCCCTTCCAGCTCACGGCGCAGTTCTTGGCCAGGATGGTGATGCCGCGCTCGCGTTCGATGGCGTTGTTGTCCATCACGGTGTCGACCACCTTCTCGTGCTCGGCAAAGGTGCCGGACTGGCGCAGCAGCTGGTCCACCATGGTGGTCTTGCCGTGGTCGACGTGGGCGATGATGGCAATGTTGCGGATCTGTTTTTGGCTCATGATTGGTTTTCCAGGATCTGTTGGATTTCGATCGGGCTCAACAGTCGCCCGGGGATGAGTTCGCCGCCCTCGACATGCGCCGTGCCCAGCAGGGCATGCGGCTGCGTGCCGAAGACGGCGGCTTGGCGGATATCGGCCCAGCGGCCGCGACGCCGCATGCCGCTGAGGAAACGGCCCGCATTCTCGCTGTCGAGCGTGACGGCGGCATGACCCTCGAGCAGCGTCTCGACCGGCTTGAGCTGCCTGAGGCGGGCGGACTCGTCCAGCGCCTCCAGCTGCTCCAGCGTGATGCATTGCGCCACCTCGAACGGGCCGGTGGCGATGCGGCGCAGCGCCACCAGATGGCCACCACAGCCCAGGGCCGTGCCGATGTCCTCGCCCAGGGTACGGATGTAGGTCCCCTTGCTGCACTTCACGCGCAGGCGCAGGAAGGGCGACTCGCCCTCCAGCCGTGCCTCCAGCAGCTCGAGCTCGTGGATGAGCACGTCGCGCGCCTCGCGCTCGACGGTCTCGCCCTCGCGGGCGTATTCGTACAGGGCCTTGCCGTCCTTCTTCAGGGCGCTGTGCATGGGCGGCACCTGGCGGATCGGCCCCGTGAAGCGGTCCAGCACCTCGACCACCTGGCCCAGGGTGCAGGTCACCGGGCGGGTCTCGATGACTTCGCCCTCGGCATCGGCCGTGCGCGTTCGAACACCCAGGCGTACCGTGGTCTCGTAGGTCTTGTCGGCATCCAGGTGCAGCTGGCTGAACTTGGTGGCGGCGCCGAAGCAGATCGGCAGCACCCCGGTGGCCAGCGGGTCCAGCGTGCCGGTGTGGCCGGCCTTTTCGGCACGCAGCAACCACTTGGCCTTCTGCAAGGCATGGTTGCTCGAGAGTCCGAGCGGCTTGTCCAGCAACAGCACCCCGTGCACAGGGCGCCGTTGCACCCTGGTGCGTGGCGCGTGCATCTCTACTCCTCGTTCTTGGAACGCGACGCGACAGCCTGCGCGATCAGGGCATTCATGTCGGCGGCACGCTCGGTGGTGCGGTCGAACAGGAAATGCAGGGTCGGGACGGTGTGGATGTGCAGACGCTTGAACAGGCCGTTGCGCAGGAAGCCGGCGGCCTGGTTCAGCGCGTCCTGGGTCTCCTGCGGATCACCGATCAGCACGCTGAAATACACCTTGGCATGCGCATAGTCAGGCGTGACCTCGACACTCTGCAGCGTCACCATGCCCACGCGCGGATCTTTCAACTCGCGCGCGATCAGCTCCGTCAGATCCCGCTGGATCTGATCGGCGACCTTGAAGCCGCGGTTCGGAGTGGATGACTTCTTCGCTGCCATGGCGCTTACAGGGTGCGGGCGATTTCCTTGACCTCGAAGAACTCCAGCTGATCACCTTCCTTGATGTCGTTGTAGTTCTTGAGCTTGATACCGCACTCGAAGCCTTCCTTGACTTCGCGCACATCGTCCTTCATGCGCTTGAGGGAGTCGAGCTCGCCGGTGTAGATCACCACGTTGTCGCGCAGCAGGCGGAAATGCGCGCTGCGGGTGACGTGGCCGCTGGTGACCATACAGCCGGCCACCGTGCCGATCTTGGACGCCACGAAGACGGTGCGGATCTCGGCCATGCCGATGACCTCTTCCCGTTTCTCCGGTGCCAGCATGCCGGACATGGCCGCCTTCAGCTCGTCCACGGCGTCGTAGATGATGTTGTAGTAGCGGATCTCCACGTCATTGTTCTCGGCCAGCTTGCGCGCGCCGGCGTCAGCCCGGGTGTTGAAGCCGATGATGATGGCCTTGGAGGCAATCGCCAGGTTGACGTCGGACTCGCTGATGCCGCCCACGGCCGCATAGACGAGCTGTACCTTGACTTCATCAGTCGAGAGCTTGAGCAGCGAGGCCGCCAGCGCCTCCTGCGAACCCTGCACATCGGCCTTGACGATGATGGGCAGCGTCTTGACCTCGCCCGCCGAGATGTCGGAGAACATGTTCTCCAGCTTGGCGGCCTGCTGCTTGGCCAGCTTGGTGTTGCGGAACTTGCCCGCGCGGTAGGTGGCGATCTCGCGCGCGCGGCGCTCGTCGGCCAGCACCATGAACTCGTCGCCCGCCTGCGGCACTTCGGTCAGGCCCTGGATCTCCACCGGAATGGAGGGGCCCGCCGACTCGATCTTGCGGCCATTTTCGTCCAGCATGGCGCGCACGCGACCATAGGTCTGGCCGGCCAGCACCACGTCGCCGGTCCTGAGCGTGCCGGACTGCACCAGCACGGTCGCCACCGGGCCGCGGCCCTTGTCCAGCTTGGCCTCGATGACCAGGCCCTTGGCGGCGGCATCCACCGGCGCCTTGAGTTCCAGCACCTCGGCCTGCAGCAGCACCTGCTCGAGCAGCTCGTCGATGCCCTGGCCGGTCTTGGCCGACACGGGGACGAAGGGCGACTCGCCACCGTATTCCTCGGGCACGACCTCTTCGGCCACCAGCTCCTGCTTCACGCGGTCCGGGTTGGCGTCGGGCTTGTCGATCTTGTTGATGGCCACGACGATCGGAACGCCGGCCGCCTTGGCGTGCTTGATGGCTTCCTTGGTCTGAGGCATGACGCCGTCGTCGGCCGCCACCACCAGGATCACGATGTCGGTGGCCTGCGCACCGCGCGCGCGCATGGCCGTGAAGGCCTCGTGGCCCGGGGTGTCCAGGAAGGACACCATGCCGCGCGGCGTCTCCACGTGGTAGGCGCCGATGTGCTGCGTGATGCCGCCGGCCTCGCCCGCGGCCACCTTGGCGCGGCGGATGTAGTCGAGCAGAGAGGTCTTGCCGTGGTCCACGTGGCCCATGACGGTGACGACCGGGGCCCGCGGCAGCGCTTCGGCGGCGTGCGCCTGCACTTCTTCCTCGGTGAAGGCTTCCGGATCGTCCAGCGAGGCCACGATGGCCTTGTGCCCCATTTCCTCGACCACGATCATGGCCGTGTCTTGGTCCAGCGGCTGGTTGATGGTGACCATCTGGCCCAGCTTCATCAGGTGCTTGATGACCTCGGAGGCCTTGACCGCCATCTTGTGCGCCAGCTCGGCCACGGTGATGGTCTCGGGCACATGCACCTCGATGATGCGTGCTTCCGCAGGTGCGGCCTGGGCCTGCTGCTCGTCGCGGTCACGCTCGTGGCCACGTCGGCCCTTGGGGCCGCTGCGCCAGCTGCTGCGTCCCACGCCGCCGCTGGAATCGCCGCGGGTCGGGATGGCCTTCTTCTTGGCCGGATCGCCAGCCCAGCTGCTCGACAGCTTGGCCGACTTGACTTCCTTGCCCCCTGCCGGGGCCGCGGGCGCGCCCGCGCCGGCCGGCTTGGCGGCCGGCGTGCCGGTCGCCGGCTTGTGCAGCGTGCCCTTGATGGCCGCCTTCGGCTCTTCCTTCTTGGGCGGGGGCGGTGCCTTCTTGGCCGGCGTCGACATCATGGAGCGGATGGCGGCGGCCTCAGCCTCGGCCTTGCGGCGACGCTCGTTCAGGTCCAGCGCACGCGCGGCTTCTTCCTCGGCACGGGCCCTGGATTCGGCGGCTGCCTGCTCGCGCGCCGCGACCTGTGCCGCAGCACGCGCGGCAGCGGCATCCGCCGCTTCGGCGCTGGCTTCCGCCTTGCTCGTCGACGCCTGGGCCTTCTTCTCGATTTCGGCAGAAGCGTAGCTGGCCGCACGTTCCTGGGCTTCGCGTTCGCGCTTTTCGTTCTCCTCACGCTGGCGGCGTTTTTCCGCCAGGTCCTCTTCCTGACGGCGGATCAGCTCGGCCTGACGGCGGGCTTCTTCCTCGCGGCGCACGAGTTCTGCATTGTCGACCGCGGGGGCTGCCGGGCTGGCCGCCTGGACCTCTTCGACCGGCTCGGCGGCACTGCTCTCGGCCACCTCGGCGCCGTCTTCACGACGAATGAAGGTGCGCTTCTTGCGCACCTCGACCTGGATGGTACGGGCCTTGCCACTGGCGTCGGCCTGCTTGATCTCGGTGGTCGACTTCTTGGTCAGGGTGATCTTCTTGCGCTCGGCCGAAGCCGTGCCGTGGCTGGCCTGCAGGTAGCTCAGCAGGCGCTGCTTGTCGGCCTCGGTCAGGCTGTCGGCCTCCGAGGCCTTGGCCACGCCGGCGGCCTTGAGCTGCTCAAGCAGCGTGTCGGTTGATTTCTTGAGTTCGCTGGCAAATTCCGCGACGGTCGTACTGGACATATCGTGTGTAACCTTTCATGACCGTTACTCTTGAGAAGCGGCTTCATTGGTGAACCAATGCTCGCGCGCCTTCATGATGAGTGCTTTGGCCTCGTCCTCGGACTGGCCCGTGATCTCGGTGAGCTCGTCGACCGCGAGGTCGGCCAGATCGTCGAGCGTGTGCACGCCCGCCTCGGCCAGCTTGGCGATCAGCTCGGGGGTGAGGCCTTCGAGGTCGCGCAGGTCCTGCGAGACCTCTTCCACGCTCTCCTCACGGGCGATTTCCATCGTCAGCAGGGCGTCCTTGGCACGGGCGCGCAGCTCGTTGACGGTGTCCTCGTCGAAGCTCTCGATCTCCAGCATCTCCTGCAGCGGCACGTAGGCCACCTCTTCGAGGCTGGTGAAGCCCTCGGCGATCAGGATGTCGGCAATTTCCTCATCCACATCGAGCTTCTCCATGAACAGCTTGCGCAGCGTGCCGGTCTCGTCGGCCTGCTTCTGGGCCGATTCAGCCGCGTCCATGATGTTGATCTTCCAGCCGGTCAGGTCGGACGCCAGGCGCACGTTCTGGCCACCGCGGCCGATGGCAATCGCGAGGTTCTCCTCGTCCACCACCACGTCCATGGCGTGCTTCTCTTCGTCCACCACGATGGACTGCACGTTGGCCGGGGCCAGCGCGCCGATCACGAACTGGGCCGGGTCCTCGCTCCACAGCACGATGTCCACGCGCTCGCCGGCGAGTTCATTGGTCACGGCGTTGACGCGGGTGCCGCGCACGCCCACGCAGGTGCCGATGGGGTCGACGCGCTTGTCGTGCGAGAGCACGGCGATCTTGGCGCGCGAGCCGGGGTCACGGGCGCAGGACTTGATCTCCAGCAGGCCCTGCTCGATCTCGGGCACTTCCTGGCGGAACAGCTCGATCATGAACTCGGGGGCCGAGCGCGACAGGATGATGGGGGCGCCGCGCAGCGTCAGGTCCACGTCCATGATCATGGCGCGCACGCGGTCGCCGGTGCGCAGGTTTTCCTTGGGGATCATCTCGCTGCGGCGCAGACGGCCCTCGACGCGGCCGGACTCGACGATGATGTCGCCCTTGTCCATGCGCTTGACGGTGCCCACGAAGATCTTCTCGCCGCGCGACATGAAGTCGTTGAGCAGCATCTCGCGCTCGGCGTCGCGGATCTTCTGCAGGATGACCTGCTTGGCGGCCATGGCGCCGATGCGGCCGATCGGCACGGACTCCACCGGCTCCTCGATGTATTCGTCGACCTCGATGTCGGGGATCTGCTCCTTGGCTTCGAACAGCAGGATTTCCTGGTCGGGCAGCTGCAGGCCGGCCTCGTCGGGCACCACGTGCCAGCGGCGGAAAGTCTCGTAGTTGCCGGTATCACGGTCAATGGCCACGCGGATGTCCACGTCGCCCTCGTAGAGTTTCTTGGTTGCCTGTGCCAGCGCCGCCTCGACGGCGGCGTACACCACGTCGTGCTCGACGTTCTTCTCGCGCGAGATGGCTTCCACCAGCATCAACAGTTCGCGATTCATGCCTATACCCTCCAATGCCACTTAGTTAGCTTGGGCCGCGTCGCGACCCTTGAAATTCACGATCGGGGCAAGCCGCGCCTCGCGCAGCTCCTCCAGCGTAAAGCCCAGCACCTGCAGCGGTGCCGGCGCCCGTTTCTTGCTGACCTTCTGTCCCGGCTTGACAGCCGGCGCATCGCTCCAGACGATCTGCCAGCCCGAACGGCCATCGGGCCCGGGCTCGGCACGCTCGAGCGTGCCGCGAAACTTCTTGCGGTTGGCGCTGACCTGGCCGGCCGCTGCCGCACCCATGGGCGCCTTGAGCGTGATGTCGACCACGTGGCCGGCAAAACGCTCGAAATCCTGTTCGTTGCGCAAGGGGCGATCGATGCCCGGGGAGGACACCTCGAGCCGCTTGTACTCGATGCCGTCGACCTCCAGCGCAAACTGCAGCTGGCGCGTGACCTTCTCGCAGTCCTCGACGTTGACGTACTGCTCGCCGGCCTGCGGGTTCCAGGGCAGGTCGATCGTGATGCGCAGCAGGCCTCCAGCGGAGCGTTCGATCTCCACCAGGTCGTAACCGAGCCCGGTCACGGTTTGCTCCACGATCTGCTGCAATGTCACCCCTGCCTGCCCCTTGTGTCCAGTACTGATAAAAGCGATTGACCAAAAAAAACGGGCGGTTGGTATCCGCCCGTTTGGTCGAGAATGCGGCATTGTAACCGAAAATCGGGACTAGAGCCTTGATTTTCAAGCGCTTTTCACCCCCTGACGCCAGCCGCCTCGACCAGGGTACGGGTGTAGGGATGGGCCGGCGCGTCCAGCACCTGCGCCAGGGGGCCCGATTCGACGATTTCGCCGGCCTTCATGACCAGCACCTCGTGCGCCAGGGCCCGGATCACATCCACGTCGTGGGTGATCAGCAGGTAACTCAGGCCCCGCTCGCGCTGCAGGCGCTGCAGCAGCTGCAGGACCTGCTTCTGGATCGTCACGTCCAGCGCGCTGGTGGGCTCGTCCAGTACCAGCAGGCGAGGCTCGACGATCAGGGCCCTGGCAATCGCCAGGCGCTGGCGCTGGCCGCCGGAGAACTCGTGCGGGTAGCGCTGCAGCAGGCCGGGATACTGCCCTTCCCCAAGACCAACATCCGACAAGGCTCTCTCCACCTTGCTGCGGCGCTCCGATTTCGATAGCGACGGCGCATGGATGGACAACCCTTCGCCGACGATTTCCTCCACCGTCAGACGCGGCGAGAGGGACGAAAACGGGTCCTGGAAGACCACCTGCACCACCCGGCGCAGCGCCTTGTTGCGGGCGGCATCGCGGCTCCAGGCCTGGCCGTCCACCTGCAGCTCGCCCGTGAACGGCAGCAGGCCGAGGGCCGCCAGGGCCAGCGTCGACTTGCCCGAACCGGATTCGCCGATCACGCCCAGGGTCCGGCCGGGCGCGATGGCAAAGTCTGCCGCCTGGACGGCCACAAACTCGCCGCGGCGAAACCAGCCGCGCACCCCGGGAATGGGCACGGGATAGCCCACGCGCAGGCCCCGGGCCTGCATCACGGGGGCGCCGCCCGGCGCCGCCTGCTCCTGCACGTCGCGTGTGGGCCGGCTGTCGATCAGGCTGCGCGTGTAAGGATGCTGCGGCCGCGCAAACACCTGGGCCACCGGCCCCTGCTCCACGATGCGGCCGTTCTCCATCACCAGCACGCGCTGCGCGAAACGGCGCACCAGGTTCAGGTCGTGCGTGATCATCAGCACCGCCATGCCGTTCTTCTGCTGCAGGCTGTCGAGCAGGTCCAGGACCTGCCCGCGCAGGGCCACGTCCAGGGCCGTGGTCGGCTCGTCGGCCAGCAGCAGGCGCGGCTGGCAGGCCAGCGCCATGGCGATCATGGCGCGCTGGCGCTGCCCGCCGCTGAGCTGGTGCGGGAAGGCCGTGGCGCGGCGTTCCGGCTCGGGGATGCCGGTCTCGGCCAGCAGCCGCACCGCCTGCTGCCAGGCCTGGGCCCGCGGCAGGCCGAGCTTGAGCTCCAGCACCTCGGCAATCTGGTCGCCCACCGTGAACAGCGGGTTGAGCGCCGTCATCGGCTCCTGGAAGATCATGGCGATGTCGCGGCCGCGGATGGCGCGCATGTCGCGCTCCGGCAGGGCCAGCAGGTCCGGGCTGCCGTCCGTCCCGGCCAGCCCGGCAAAGCGGGCCGACCCGCCGATGACGGCGTTCTGCACCAGCCGCAACAGGGCCAGCGCCGTCACCGTCTTGCCCGAGCCCGACTCGCCCACCAGGGCGACCTTCTCGCCGGGGGCGATGCGGAAACCGACCCCGCGCACCACCTCCTTGCCTGCGAAGGCGACGCTCAGGCCTTCGACCTCCAGTAGCAGCTCGCTCATTTCTCGGCCTTCCTGGGGTCCAGCGCGTCGCGCAGCGCATCGCCCATGAAGGTCAGCAGCAGCAGGGTGATGACCAGCACGCCGAAGGTGGACAGGGAGATCCACCAGGCGTCGATGTTGTTCTTGCCCTGGGCCAGTAGCTCGCCCAGCGACGGCGTTCCCGGCGGCACGCCCAGGCCCAGGAAATCCAGCGAGGTCAGCGCCAGGATGGCCGCGCTCATGCGAAACGGCAGGAAGGTCACCACCGGCGTCAGGCTGTTGGGCAGGATGTGGCGCCAGATGATCTGCCAGTTCGACAGGCCCATGGCCCGCGCGGCGCGCACGTAGTCGAGCTGGCGGTTGCGCAGGAACTCTGCGCGCACGTAGTCCGACAGGCCCATCCAGCCGAACAGGCTCAGCAGGATCAGCAGCAGCGCAACGCTGGGGTCGAACATGGTGGAGAAGATGATCAGCAGGTAGAGCTCGGGCATGGAGCCCCAGATCTCGATGAAGCGCTGGAACCAGAGGTCGGTCCTGCCGCCGAAAAAGCCCTGCAGGGCCCCGGTGACGATGCCCAGCAGCACGCCGATGAAGGTCAGCGCCAGGGCGAACAGCACCGAGATACGGAAGCCGTAGAGCAGCCGCGCCGCCACGTCGCGCCCGCGGTCGTCGGTGCCCAGCCAGTTGTCGGCCGAGGGCGCGGACGGGTTGGGCTCCTTGGCGAAGTAATTGATGGTGCTGTGGTGGTAGGGGTTGGGTGGATAGAGCGCGAAGTTGCCCTCTTTCGCGAACTGCTGCTGGATGAAGGGGTCCAGGTAATCGGTGGGGGTCTCGAAGTCGCCGCCGAAGTGGGTTTCCGGCACGTTCTTGAGGATGGGGACGTACCACTGGCCGTGGTGCCGGGCCAGCAGCGGCTTGTCGTTGGAGATCAGCTCGGCCCCCAGGCTCAGCACGAACAGGGTGCAGAAGACAAGCAGGCTCCAGTAACCCAGCCGGTTGCGCCGGAAGCGCTGCCAGGCGCGCTGCGAGGGAGAGAGGGATACGCTGGCCATCAGTCGAACTTCACGCGGGGATCCACCCACACGTAGCAGAGATCGGAGATCAGCTTGGTCACCAGACCGATCAGCGTGAACAGATAGAGCGTGCCCAGCACCACGGGATAGTCACGCCGCATCACCGACTCGTAGGACAGCAGCCCCAGACCGTCGAGCGAGAACAGGGTCTCGATCAGCAGCGAGCCGGCGAAGAAGGCGCCGATGAAGGCCGCCGGGAAGCCCGTGACGATGGGGATCAGCGCATTGCGGAACACGTGTTTCCACAGGACCTTGTTTTCGCTCAGCCCCTTGGCGCGCGCCGTCAGCACGTATTGCTTGCGGATCTCTTCCAGGAAGGCGTTCTTGGTCAGCATCGTGGTCACCGCGAAGGCGCCCAGCACGCTGGCCGTCACCGGCAGCGTGATGTGCCAGAGGTAGTCCACGATCTTCGCACCCCAGCTCAGGGTCTCCCAGTTGCTCGAGGTCAGGCCGCGCAGCGGGAACCACTGCAGCTGCCCGCCGAAGACCACCAGCAGCGCCACGCCCAGCACGAAGCCGGGGATGGCATAGCCCACCAGCACGATGAGGCTGGTCAGGGTGTCGAAGCGCGTCCCTGCGCGCACCGCCTTGGCGATGCCCAGCGGAATGGAGATCAGGTAGCTCAGGAAGAAGGTCCACAGCCCCAGGCTGATCGAGACCGGCAGCTTCTCCTTGACCAGCTCCCACACGCTCTTGGGGTAGTAGAAACTCCTGCCCAGGTCGAAGCGCGCGTACTGGCCCAGCATCTGCCAGAAGCGCTCGTGCGCGGGCTTGTCGAAGCCGTAGAGCGCCCGGATCTCGGCAATGCGCGCAGCGTCCACGCCCTGGCGGCCCCGGTAGCCGGCCCCGGCGGCGGCGGCACCCTCGCCGCCCGTGTCGCGGCCCTGCAGCTGCGCCACCATCTGCTCGACCGGGCCGCCCGGCACGAACTGGATGACAACGAAGGTCAGCAGCAGGATGCCGAACAGCGTCGGGACCATGAGCAGCAGCCGCTTGAGAATGTAGGCGGTCATGGCCGGCGCTCCTGCGCAGTCTGGGCGGCCAGGCCGGCGCGGTTGGCTTCGCTGGCCCACCAGACCGAGGTGACCCAGCTGTCGGGCTGGTAGTAGCGCGGCGTCACGGCCGGCTGCTCGAAGCGGCCCGCACGCCAGGCCACGCGGTGCACTCCGCTGTACCAGTGCGGCACGGCGTAGTGGCCGTGCCGCAGCACGCGGTCCAGGGCACGTACGCGCGCCACCAGCTCGGGCCGGGTCCGGGCCGAGAGCACCTGCTCCAGCAGCGCGTCCACAGCCGGGCTCTTGAGGCCGATCACGTTGCCCGAGCCCTCGGTGTCGGCCGCCTTCGAGCCGTAGCGCTCCAGCAGCTCGGTGCCCGGCGCCTCGCTGCCGATGGTGCGGTTGCTGATGATCTCGAAGTCGAACACGTCCATGCGCTTTTGCAGGATGGCGAAGTCGATGACCTTGTAGTTGACCTGGAAGCCCAGCTTCTCCAGGTTGCGCGCATAGGGGGTGACGACCCGGCCCATGGAGCCCGAGTTGTCGAGGAACTCGATGGTGAAGGGCTCGCCCTTCGCATTGCGCAGCGCGCCGTCGCGGTAGGTCCAGCCCGCGGCGGCCAGCAGGTCGCGCGCGCGGCGCAGGTTGTCGCGCAGGGTCTGGCCCGAAGCCGGGTCCAGGCTGGTCGCCGGCGGCTGCGGCACCTCCTCGTCGAAGACCGCGGGAGGCAGCTGACCGCGCAGCGGCGCCAGCACCGCCAGCTCCTCGGGGCCGGGCCGGCCCCGGGCCTCGAAGTCGCTGCCGGTGAAATAGCCGCGGACCCGGCTGTAGGCGTTGTAGAACAGCTGGCGGTTGAGCCATTCGAAGTCCATGGCCAGGGCGATGGCCTGGCGCACGCGCACGTCCTGGAACTTCTCGCGCCGCAGGTTGAACAGGAAGCCCTGGAAGTCGCCCGCATTGCCGTGCTGCAGCTCCTGCTTGATCAGCTCGCCGCGCTCGAAGGGCTTGCCCGTGTAAGCCCGGGCCCATTCGCGGGCGATGAAGGCCTGGATGTAGTCGAACTCGCCGGCCTTGAAGGCCTCGAGCTGGGCCGTGCTGTCCTTGTAGATCCGGTAGTGGATGCGGTCGAAGTTGAACAGCCCGCGGCGCACGTTCAGGTCTCGCGCCCAGTAGTCCGGGTCGCGCTCGTAGCTGATGTCCTTGCCGAAGTTGACCCGACCGATGCGGTAGGGGCCGGAGCCGATGGGCGTGTCGGTCACGATCTGGTCCAGCGGCTTGCCCTCCCCCCACTTGCGGCTGAACACGGGCAGGCTGCCGGCGATCAGCGGCAGTTCGGCGTTGACACGCCTGAAGTCGAAGCGCACGCGGCGCTCGTCCAGCACCGTCACGCCGCGGATCTCGCCGAAGAGGGTGCGGTACTGCGGCGCGGCCTCCTGGGAGGTCAGCTTGTCGAAGGAGTGCTTGACGTCGGCCGCCAGCACCGGGTCACCGTTGTGGAAACGCGCCCTCGGGTCCAGCGTGAAGACGGCCGAAAGCCGGTCACGCGCCAGCGTCACGTCCTGTGCCAGCAGGCCGTAGGCCGTGGTCGGCTCGTCCAGGGTGCCCGTCAGCAGCGACTCGAACACCAGCCCGCCCAGGCCGGGCGGCGCACTGCCCTTGAGCGTGAAGGGGTTGTACTTGTCGAAGTTGGACAGCCGCGTGGGCGGCACCAGCGTGATCTCGCCGCCCTTGGGCGCTGCCGGGTTGACGTAGTCGAAGTGCGCGAAGCCCGGTGGATACTTGATGTCACCGAACTGGGCATAGGCGTGGGCGGCCCAGGCGGGCAGGCTGCAAAGGAGCGAAATCAGGGGCAGCAGAAAATGGCGCATCCGCATGCGACAATTCTGCACAGAATTTTTCCTTCCCCAGACCTACCGAGAAAAAATATGGGCTTCCTGACCGGCAAGAAATTCCTGATCACCGGCGTGCTGAGCAACCGCTCCATCGCCTACGGCATTGCAAAGGCCTGCCACGACCAGGGGGCCGAACTGGCCTTCAGCTACGTCGGCGAGCGCTTCAAGGACCGCATCACCGAGTTCGCCGCCGACTTCGGCTCCAAGCTGATCTTCGACTGCGACGTCGGCGACGACGCCCAGATCGACCAGCTCTTCAAGGACCTCTCGGTCCACTGGCCGAAATTCGACGGCTTCGTGCACAGCATCGGCTTCGCGCCGCGCGAGGCCATTGCCGGCAACTTCCTCGACGGCCTGTCGCGCGAGAACTTCCGCATCGCCCACGACATCAGCGCCTACAGCTTCCCGGCCATGGCCAAGGCGGCCCTGCCCTACCTGAACGACAAGGGCTCCCTGGTGACGCTGAGCTACCTGGGGGCCCTGCGCGCCATCCCCAACTACAACACCATGGGCCTGGCCAAGGCCAGCCTGGAAGCCTCGGTGCGCTACCTGGCCGAGGCCGTGGGCCACCTGCCCGACGGCCGCTGCATCCGCGTCAACGGCATTTCCGCGGGCCCCATCAAGACCCTGGCCGCCAGCGGCATCAAGGACTTCGGCAAGCTGCTCAACGTGGTGGCCTGCGCCTCACCGATCCGCCGCAACGTGACCATCGAGGACGTGGGCAACGTCGCCGCCTTCCTGCTCAGCGACCTGGCCAGCGGGATGTCCGCCGAGATCACCTACGTGGACGGCGGCTTCAGCCAGACCGCCGTGGCGGTCGTGGACATCTGACCGTTCGTTTCCCCACGAAAAAATGCCCCGCATTGCGGGGCATTTTTCTTGCGGGCACTTGAAAGGCCTCAGGCCTTCACGCAGTCCGCGTAGTAGTGCTTCTTGCCGTCCGGCCCCGTCTCCTCGACCAGGCCGTGGATGTCGGTCTCGAAGCCCGGGCACTGGGCGTTGAACTCGCGCGCGAACTTCAGGTAATCGACGATCTTCTTGTTGAAGACCTCGCCCGGGATCAGCAGCGGGATGCCCGGCGGGTACGGCGTGACCAGGCCCACCGTGATGCGCCCCAGGAGCTGGTCGATCTCCACCCGCTCGGTGGTGCGGTGGGCAATGTGGGAATAGGCCTCGCTCGGGTTCATGGCCGGCGTCAGGTCGCTCAGGTACATCTCGGTGGTCAGGCGGGCGATGTCGTACTTGGCGTACATCTCGTGGATGAACTGGCACAGGTCGCGCAGGCCCATGCGCTCGTAGCGCGGCTGCTTCTTGCAGAACTCCGGCATCACGCGCCACATGGGCTGGTTCTTGTCGTAGTCGTCCTTGAACTGCTGCAGCGCCGTCAGCAGCGTGTTCCAGCGGCCCTTGGTGATGCCGATGGTGAACATGATGAAGAAGCTGTACAGGCCCGTCTTCTCCACCACCACGCCGTGCTCGGCCAGGTACTTGGTCACGATGGACGCCGGCAGCCCGGACTTGTCGAACTTGCCGTCCAGGTTCAGGCCGGGCGTGACGATGGTGGACTTGATCGGGTCCAGCATGTTGAAGCCGTCGGCCAGCTGGCCGAAGCCGTGCCACTTGCTGCCGTTCTTGCCCCGGCCGTCGCTGCGGATGATCCAGTCCTCGGCCGCACCCACCCCCTCCTCGACCAGCTTGTCCGGGCCCCAGACCTTGAACCACCAGTCCTGGCCGTACTCCTCGGCCACCTTGCGCATGGCACGGCGGAAGTTGAGCGACTCCAGGATGCTCTCTTCCACCAGCGCGGTGCCGCCCGGAGGCTCCATCATGGCGGCGGCCACGTCGCAGCTCGCGATGATGCTGTACTGCGGACTGGTGCTGGTGTGCATCAGGTAGGCCTCGTTGAAGAGGTGATGGTCCAGCTTGGTGTTCTCCGAATCCTGCACCAGCACGTGGCTGGCCTGGCTGATGCCGGCCAGCAGCTTGTGAATGGACTGGGTGGCATAGACCATGGAGTTCTTCGGTCGCCCGCGCTTCTTGCCCATGGCGTGGTAGCGCCCGTAGAAGGGGTGGAAGGCCGCATGCGGCAGCCAGGCTTCGTCGAAGTGCAGGTTGTCGACGTAACCGTCGAGCAGGCTCTTGATCGTCTCGGTGTTGTAGAGCACGCCGTCGTAGGTGGACTGCGTGATGGTCAGGATGCGCGGCTTGACCTTCTTGGCATCCACGCCCTTGAGCAGGGGGTTGGCCTTGATCTTGGCCTGGATGGCCGCCGGCTCGAACTCGCTCTGCGGGATCGGGCCGATGATGCCGAAGTGGTTGCGCGTGGGCTTGAGGAAGACCGGCACCGCGCCGGTCATGATGATGGCGTGCAGGATGGACTTGTGGCAATTGCGGTCCACCACCACCACGTCGCCCGGCGCCACCGTGTGATGCCACACCATCTTGTTCGAGGTGCTGGTGCCGTTGGTCACGAAGTAGCAGTGGTCGGCGTTGAAGATGCGCGCGGCGTTGCGCTCGCTCTCGCCGATGGCGCCGTCATGGTCCAGCAGCTGGCCCAGCTCCTCCACCGCGTTGCAGACGTCGGCGCGCAGCATGTTCTCGCCGTAGAACTGGTGGTACATCTGGCCCACCGGGGTCTTGAGGAAGGCCACACCGCCCGAGTGGCCCGGGCAGTGCCAGGAGTAGGAGCCGTCCTCGGCGTAGTCCAGCAGCGCCTTGAAGAATGGCGGCTGCAGGCCCTCCAGGTAGCTCTTGGCCTCGCGGATGATGTGACGCGCCACGAATTCGGGCGTGTCCTCGAACATGTGGATGAAGCCGTGCAGCTCGCGCAGGATGTCGTTGGGCAGGTGGCGGCTGGTCTTGGTCTCGCCGTAGATGTAGATCGGGACGTCGGCATTCTTGAAGCGCACTTCCTCGATGAACTTGCGCAGGTTCAGCACGGCAGGATCCATGTCCGGCCCGCCCGAGAATTCCTCGTCGTCGATCGAGAGGATGAAGGCGCTGGCGCGGCTCTGCTGCTGGGCGAACTGCGAGAGGTCGCCGTAGCTCGTCACCCCCAGCACCTCGAAACCCTCGGCCTCGATGGCCTGCGCGAGGGCCCGGATGCCCAGTCCCGAGGTGTTCTCGGAACGGAAGTCTTCGTCGATGATGACGATGGGGAAACGAAATTTCATGTGGAGCTCCAGCCGGGGGCACGGAAAAGAAAAACAGCCGCGAAGTGTACGAATTAATTCGCGGCCCGCCCGGCCGGGTGCCGGGAATTGCCGCAAAATGTCGCAATTGAAACACACCCACCGAAAGGAGCGTCATGGCAGCTTCGACTCTCTGGTGGCTGGTCACGGGCCTCGTGGTCGCCGCCGAACTGCTCACCGGCACCTTCTACCTGCTGATGCTGGCCCTGGGCCTGGCCGCCGGGGCCCTGGCGGCACACGCCGGCGCCAGCACCCCGGTGCAGCTGGTGGTGGCGGCCCTGGCCGGCGGCGGGGCCGTCGCGGCCTGGTACCTGGTCAGGCGACGCCGCCCGGGCGACCCGTCGGCGCGCGCGCAGCGCAGCGTGAACCTGGACGTGGGCGAGACCGTCCACGTCGAGGCCTGGAGCGCCGATGGCACGGCCACGGTCAAGTACCGTGGCGCCAGCTGGACCGCCATCCACCGCCCCGGCGCGACGCCAGAGCCCGGCGCACACCGCGTAGTCGAACTCGTGGGCAGCCGCCTGCTCGTCGAAAAAACCTGAAGGAAGCCCTCATGGAAATCTCCATCCTCGTCCTCGTCATCGCCATCATCTTCATCACGCGTTCGATCAAGGTCGTGCCGCAGCAGAACGCCTGGGTCATCGAGCGCCTGGGCAAGTACCACGGCTCGCTCACGCCGGGCCTGAACTTCCTCGTGCCCTTCATCGACAAGGTCGCCTACAAGCACAGCCTCAAGGAGATCCCGCTGGACGTGCCCAGCCAGGTCTGCATCACGCGCGACAACACCCAGCTCCAGGTCGACGGCATCCTCTACTTCCAGGTCACCGATCCCATGCGCGCGAGCTACGGATCGTCCAACTACATCATGGCCGTGACCCAGCTGGCCCAGACCTCGCTGCGCAGCGTGATCGGCAAGCTGGAACTGGACAAGACCTTCGAGGAGCGCGACATCATCAACGCCCAGGTGGTCGCGGCCATCGACGAGGCCGCGCTGAACTGGGGCGTCAAGGTGCTGCGCTACGAGATCAAGGACCTCACGCCCCCGAAGGAAATCCTGCACGCCATGCAGGCCCAGATCACGGCCGAGCGTGAGAAGCGCGCCCTCATCGCCGCCTCCGAAGGCCGCCGCCAGGAGCAGATCAACATCGCCACCGGCGAGCGCGAGGCCTTCATCGCCCGCTCCGAGGGCGAGAAGCAGGCCGTCATCAACAAGGCCCAGGGCGAGGCCGAATCCATCCGCGCCGTGGCGCAGGCCACGGCCGAGGCCATCGAGCGCGTGGCCTCGGCCATCCGCCAGCCCGGCGGCGAACAGGCCGTGCAGCTCAAGGTCGCCGAGAAGGCCGTGGAGGCCTACGCCAATGTCGCCGCCGATGCCACCACCACCCTCATCGTGCCGGGCAACATGACCGAGGTGTCCTCGCTGATCGCCTCGGCCATGACGCTGGTGCGCCAGGGGAAATGACGGCGGCGGACCGATGACGCCCCGCCACCCGCGCCCCCTGCTGCCGGTGCTGGCCGCGGCCCTGGGCCTGGCCTGGATGCTCGCCGGCTGCAGCCCCGCGACCAATGCTCCCGATGCCCCCATTGCGCTGAGCCCCGAGGCAGCCCTGGGCGAGAAGGCCTTCAACGACCCCGGCCTCTCGGCCTCCGGGCGCATGTCGTGCACCACCTGCCATGCCCCGGCCTTCGGGCAGGCGGCGCCCAACGCGCTGGCCGTGCAGCTCGGCGGCCCCGCGCTGGACCGCCCCGGCGTGCGCTCGGCCCAGCCCCTGCGCTACCTGGTGGCCAGCGGCCCCTTCCATTTCGACGACGAGGGCAAGGCCCGTGGTGGCTTCTTCTGGGACGGCCGGGCGGATTCGCTGGCGGCACAGGCGGCCGGCCCCCTGCTCAACCCCGTCGAGATGGCCAATCCGGACAAGGCCAGCGTGGTGCGCAAGATCGCCGCGGCCCCTTGGGCGGACGAGTTCAAGGCCGTCTACGGCGCCGACGTCCTGCAGGACACCGACCGGGCCTTCGACAAGCTCGGCCAGGCCCTGGAGCGCTTCCAGGCCGAGGACAGCGACAAACGCGGGTTCACCAGCAAGTACGACGCGGTCCTGCGTGGCCGCGCCGAGCTGACGGCCCGGGAAGCCCGCGGCCTGCAGCTGTTCAACGATCCTGCCAAGGGCAACTGTGCGGCCTGCCACACCTCGGAAAAGGGCGCCGACGGCAGCCACCCCCTGTTCACCGACTTCAGCTACGACAACCTCGGCATCCCGCGCAACCCCGAGATTGCCGCCAACCGGGATCCGCGTTATTTCGACCTCGGACTGTGCAATCGGGCCGAGCTGCGCTCGCGCAGCGAACTGTGCGGAGCCTTCAAGGTGCCCTCGCTGCGCAATGTCGCGCAACGCCAGGTCTATTTCCACAACGGCCGCTTCAAGTCGCTCAAGGACGTGATGACCTTCTATGTCCAGCGCGACACCCATCCGGAAAAGTGGTATCCCCGCGGTGCCGACGGCCGGATCCGCAAGTTCGATGACCTGCCGGCCCGCTACCACGGCAACGTCAACATGACCGAGGCCCCGTACGACCGCAAGCCGGGCGAAGCCCCGGCCCTGAGCGACGCGGAGATCGAGGACGTCATCGCCTTCCTCGCCACCCTGAGCGACGGCTGGACAGCCCGCTGACCTGCCCGCTCCGCGCGCCGGCCTAGGGGCGATGCCCCTTGCGGTAGTCCCAGGGGGCGATGGGCCGTTCATCGCTCCACAGCCCCTGCCGGCTGGCCCGCGCCTGGCGTTCAGCCTGCGCGTAGGCATGGCGCTCGCCGGCGGGCTGTTCACGTTCGTAGGTCTTGTAGTGCCAGGCCAGGCCGCGGCGCAGCAGCTCGAGGTTGACATCCATGCCGTCGACCCGCACCCGCCCGATGGCGCGCCCGTAACGGTCCATCTTGCTGACCTCGATCTCCACCACACGACCGAACACCAGCTCGCCGAGCGACTGGCGCGCGCGCTGGCCCCAGGGCTGGCGTTTCTCGGGGGCGTCGACGCCGGCCAGGCGGATCTTGTGCTGGCGTCGGTCGGCATCGAGGACGGTCAGCGTGTCACCGTCGGAGATGGCGACGACGCGGCCGGTGTAGGTGGCGGCGGTGGCGGACAGGGAGAAGCAGGCGAGCAGAAGGGTCGCCAAGGCAAACCTCCAGACCAGCCCGAATACACGCACCTGTGCTGCCGGTGCACCCCAACGACTTGCTTGCTCTGACACTCTCTCACCAACGACCTTGCATCCCGCCTGCATCGGGCGGGATGGCTCGAAATTTGTCTTGCGCGAATTTCCCGGGGCTGCGCCCCCGCGCTACGCGCGTCCTAAAAAAGCAAAACCCCGCCGAAGCGGGGTTTTCTTTTTATTGGCGGAGAGGGCGGGATTCGAACCCGCGGTGAGTTTTACCCCACGCACGCTTTCCAGGCGTGTGACTTAAACCGCTCATCCACCTCTCCGAAGCCCGCTATTGTAGCCGACCCGGACCCCGCCCCGCAGCGCCCCGGGTCGAAACGGCCAAAGAAAAAGCGCCCGCAGGCGCTTTTTCCGGGTACGGGCTGGCCTGATGATCAGCGGATCACGGCGAGCTGGGTGCGCTGGCCGCCCTTGTAGGTGAAGAGGGTCAGCGCGCCGTTCTTGATGTCGCCCTTCTCGTCGAAGGCGATCGGGCCGGTCACGCCCTGGTAGTCGGCCGTGGCCGCCAGCACCGGCAGGTACTTGGCCGGATCGGATGAGCCGGCCTTGACCATGGCGGCGACCATGACCTTGGTGGCGTCGTACACATAGGGCGCATACAGCTGCACATCCACGTTGAACTTGGCCTTGAAGTCGGCGCGGAACTTGTCCATGCCGGCCTTGGCCTCGCCCTCGACACCGCCGGCCTCGGCGCAGAACACCTTCTCGTCGCCGATCGCGTCGCCGGCCAGCGCGGGCAGCTGCGCCGTGCAGACGCCGTCGCCGCCCATGAACTTCGCTTCGATGCCCAGCGCCTTCATCTGCTTGAGCATGGGGCCACCCACGGCGTCCATGCCGCCGAAGAACACCACGTCGGGTTTCTTGCCCTTGATGCTCGTGAGGATGGCGTTGAAGTCGGTGGCCTTGTCGGTCGTGAACTCCTTGGCCACGATCTTGGCCCCGGCCGCCTCGGCGGCCTTGGAGAACTCCTCGGCCACGCCCTGGCCGTAGGCCGTGCGGTCGTCGATCACGGCCACGGTCTGGGCCTTGAGCGTGCCCACGGCGTACTTGCCCAGGGTGCTGCCCAGGTGCACGTCGTCAGCCACCACGCGGAAGGCCGTCTTGTAGCCCTGGCGGGTGTAGGTGGGGTTGGTCGCAGAAGGCGAGATCTGCGGGATGCCGGCGTCGCTGTAGAACTTGGAGGCCGGGATGGTGGTGCCAGAGTTCAGGTGTCCGATCACGCCGGCCACCTTGGCGTCGATCAGCTTCTGCGCCACCGCCGTACCCTGCTTGGGATCGGCGCCGTCGTCCTCGGCCATGAGCTCGAGCTTGACCTTCTGGCCGTTGATGGTGACGCCGGCGGCGTTGAGCTCGTCGATGGCCATGCGCGCACCGTACTCGTTGTCGCGTCCCAGGTGGGCAATGGGGCCGCTGACCGGGCCGACGTGGCCGATCTTGACCACCGGCAGCGCGGCGGCGCCGCTTGCTGCCTCCTCCTTCTTGCCGCAGGCGCCCAGCAGCGCCGCCACGGCGACCACGGTCAGGACACGATAGACAGGTTTGAATTGCATGCAGATCTCCAGGAATGGTGTTTGTGGGGAAAAAACAGGGTGCAAACCGGCGCCCGCAAGCCTACCGCAAAAACGGCGGCTGCGGCATGACCCCGCGACCCTTCCGGTCAGTTGCTGCGCCCGGGCGTGGCCCGGACTTCCTCGGCCACGGCCTGCTGCACGGCCTTGCGCACCGCGTTGTCCACCCGCTGGCGGATCCGCGGCGCGAGCTCCTTCATCTGCTCCTGCAGCACGTCGTAGATGACCTGCTGCACCCGCGCGTCCAGCGCCAGGTCCAGCCGCTCCAGCACGCGCGCGACCAGCGCCTCCTCGGCCGCCGAGGCAGACGCCCCGGCGCCGCTCGCCGTCGCGAGCTCGGCGGCAAAGCCCGGTGCCGCGGCCGGGGCCGGTTGCGGTGCTGGCGCTTCGGGAACGGGCGCGTCGGCTGGTGGCAGCGGGGGCGCGGCCACCACCTCGGTCAGGGTCGGCAGGGAACGCAAGAGCTTTCTGGGTAGCGTGGCCACCATGGCATCACCCCTTGAGGTTGAGGTCGTGTCGGACGATGTCGTAGCCCTGGCCCGCGTACTGTTTCCAGCGGCCCCGGGCGCGCTGGCGGTCGTCCTCGTCCAGGCTGACGACCTCGATCACGCGCTCAAACTGCTCGAATCCGGCGGGCATGGCGTCGCCCAGGTTCACCAGAACCTGCCGGTGCGGCGCCTGGGCCGGCTGCCCGGTCAGCACCACGGGCGATGCCATCACCACGCTGTCCGCGCCGTCGGGCTGCAGCGCGTGGGGGATGAAGTCGGTCTGCGAGAAGGTCCACAGCAGCGTGTCCAGCCGGCGCAGCGCATCTTCCTGCGCCGTGACGACCACCCGCGCGCCGCCCCCCACCGCCTTGCGCAGCAACCGGCAGGCGTAGGCCAGCTTGTCCGGCGCATTGAAGTGGAAGGCGACCTCGGTCATCGCGGGCCCGGAGCTCAGGTGCGGCGGGTCTTGCCAGCGGCCTTGCCGGCGCCCGTCTGGGCCAGCAGGAACTCGAGCAGCAGCCCGACCGGCCGTCCGGTGGCCCCCTTGGCCGCGCCGCTCTTCCAGGCGGTGCCCGCGATGTCCAGGTGGGCCCAGTCGTACTTGGCCGTGAAGCGCTGCAGGAACTTGGCCGCCGTCACGGCGCCGGCCGAGCGGCCGGCGATGTTGCCCACGTCGGCGAAATTGCTCTTGAGTCCTTCGGCGTACTCGTCGTCCAGCGGCATGCGCCAGCACGGGTCCTGCGCCGCCTCGCCGGCCGCGAGCAGCCGGGCGGCCAGCGCATCGCTGGCGCTGAACAGGCCGCTGCGCACGTGGCCCAGCGCGATCACGCAGGCACCGGTGAGCGTGGCGATGTCTACCACGGCGTGCGGCTTGAAGCGCTCGGCGTAGGTCAGCGCGTCGCACAGGATCAGGCGCCCTTCGGCGTCGGTGTTGAGGATCTCGATGGTCTGCCCGCTCATGCTGGTCACCACGTCGCCCGGCTTGACCGCACCGCCGTCGGGCATGTTCTCGCAGCTCGGGATCAGGCCCACCACGTTGATCGCCGGCCTGAGCTCGCCCAGGGCGCGGAACACGCCCAGCACGCTGGCCGCGCCGCCCATGTCGTACTTCATCTCGTCCATCTCGCCGGCCGGCTTGATGGAAATGCCGCCGGTGTCGAAGGAAATGCCCTTGCCCACCAGCACCGTGGGCGCCTGGCTGGCCGCCGCCCCCTTGTACTGCAGCACGATGAAGCGCAGCGGCTGCGCCGAGCCCTGGGCCACCGCCATGAAGGCGCCCATCTTGAGCCTGGCCACCTCGCGCGGGCCCAGCACCTGGCAACTGATGCGGGGCAGCTTGGCCAGCGCGCGCGCGGCCTGCGCCAGGTCGGTGGGCGTGGCATGGTTGGCCGGGCGGTTGGCCCATTCCTTGGCCAGCTCGATGCCGGCCACGGCGGCCACGGCCTGGGCGAACTCGCCCTGGCCGTCGGCCGGCTTGGGCACCGCCACGGTCACGCGCGCGAGGCTGCGGCCCTCGGCCCTGGACTTGGTCGTGGTGTAGACATAGCTGTTCTCGGCCACCGTCTGCACGGCCGCGCGCACGGCGCCGGCCTGCGGCGCCTGGGCGAAGCCCAGCAGCAGCTTCTTCACGGCCGGCGTGCCGCTGCGCAGCGCACCCAGCGCAGCATGGAGCGCCTTGCGCACCTGCGATGGCGAGCCGTCACCGGCCCCCACCAGCACCACGCGCGCGGCCTTGGCCTGGGTGGGGCGGTACAGCGCCAGCAGCTTGCCGGTCTGGGTCTCGAGGTCGCCCGCCTTCAGCGCCTGCCCCACCAGGGCCGACAGGCCCTCCTTGCCCGGCTTGAAGCCGGCCGGCACCAGCACCACCAGGGCATCGCCGGGCTGCGCCGCGATGCCCGCAAGGTCCAGAGTCTTGAGTTCGAAGTTCATAATGGCGTTTTTCCTTCCGTCCGATGTTATTCGATTCCTCCCTCCGCAAGGAGCTGGCGCGCAGCTTCGGCGCCACGCTGATCGTGCTGGTCACGGTGGTCATGACCATGACCCTGATCCGCACCCTGGGCCTGGCCTCGCGCGGCAGCTTCAACCCGTCGGACGTGATGCTGGTGATGGGCTACACGGTGCTCACCTTCCTGCCCAACATCATCAACCTGGGCCTGTTCATCGCCGTCGTCATGACGCTCTCACGCCTGTACGCCGACAGCGAGATGGTGATCTGGTTCTCCAGCGGCCGGGGCCTGGGCAGCCTGCTCAAGCCCCTGCTGCGCTTCGCCTGGCCCATCCTGCTGGCCATTGCCGTGCTCGCGCTGTTCGTGCGCCCCTGGGCCAAGGAGCAGATCGACGGCATGCGCGCCTATTACGAGAACCGCGGCGACCTCGAGCGCGTGCAGCCCGGGCAGTTCCAGGAATCGGCCGGCGGCAAGCGGGTCTTCTTCGTCGAGAAAAGCCCGCAGCCCGACGACCTGAGCGCGCGCAACGTCTTCGTCGCCACCACCGAAAAAGGCAAGGAGACCGTGACGTCCGCGCGCAGCGGCCATACCGACCTCATCGGCAGCGACCGCTTCCTCATCCTCGAGGACGGCTACCGCCTGGAGAGCAGTGTCGGCCAGGACGACATCAAGGTCAGCGAGTTCGAGCGCTACAGCATGCTCATCGCGCAGGACCCCTTCATCCGCTCCCTCAACACCTCGCTCAACAGCCGCCCCACCCTGGAGCTGGTGCGCCAGCCCACGCGCGAGAACCAGGGCGAGCTGACCATGCGCATCGGCTTCGCCATGGCCTCGCTCAACCTGCTCGTGCTCGCGCTGGCCGCCACCCGCATCAACCCGCGCGTGAGCCGCACCGGCAACCTCATCTTTTCCCTGCTGTTGTTTCAGGTCTACCAGAACCTGCTGATCCTGGGCCAGAACTGGATCAGCCACGGCAAGGCCGATTTCCTCGTCTTCAATTTCATGCTGCACGGCCTGATGCTCGGCGCCGGCCTGCTGTGGCTGGCCAAGCGCCACAACAACTGGCACTGGACGCTCGTGCCCGCCGGGCTGTTGCGCCGGCGCCCCGGCGGCAGGCCGGAGGCCGTCGCATGAAGACCATCCGCCGCCTGATCCACCGCGAGGTGTTCTTCTCCGTCGTCTTCGTGACGTTGGCCTTCCTGGGCCTGTTCGCCTTCTTCGACTTCGTCGACCAGCTCTCCTCCATCGGCCGCCCCCACATGCCGGGCTACCAGGTGCCGCAGGCCGCGCTGTACGTCGCGCTGCTGGTGCCCAGCCATCTCTACGAACTGCTGCCCATCACGGTGCTCATCGGCACCATCTACGTGATGACGCGGCTGGCCCAGAGCTCGGAGTTCACCATCCTGCGCACCAGCGGCCTGGGGCCCTGGCGCGCGCTGCGCATGCTGCTGTCGGCCGGCTTCACCTTCGCGCTGCTGACCTTCGTCATCGGCGACTACCTCACCCCCCTGGCCGACCGCAACGCCCAGCTCCTCAAGGCGCGCTACCAGGGCAACATCACGGTCGGCCAGACCGGCGCCTGGCTGCGCGAGCGCGAGGCCTACGCCCAGTACGGCGTCAACGTCGGCTCACTCGCGCCCGACGGCAGCCTGCGCAAGGTGCGCATCTTCGAATTCGACAACCAGAACGCGCTGGTCTCCCTCACCCAGGCCCCGGTGGCGCACTTCAGCGGCGACGACGCCTGGGAACTGATCGACGCCGAGCGCACCGAATTCATCCACCCGCCCGGGGGCGAGAGCCGGGTGGAGCGCACCCGCGTGCCGGTGTTCCGCTGGCCCAACGGCATCTCGGCCGAGATGATCTCCGCCGCCGTGCTCAAGCCCGACCGCATGAGCGCGCTCGACCTCTTCCAGTACATCCGCCACCTCAAGTCCAACGCCCAGACCGCCGACCGCTACGAGATCGAATTCTGGAAGAAGGTCTTCTATCCCCTGTCCTGCCTCGTGATGGTCATGATGGCGCTGCCCTTCGCCTACCTGCACTTCCGCAACGAGGGCATCTCGCTCTACGTCTTCGGCGGCGTCATGGCCGGCATCAGCTTCTTCTTCCTCAACAACATGTTCGCCTACATCGGCGAGCTGCGGCAGTGGGTCCCCTGGATCACCGCGGCCGCCCCGGGCATGCTCTTCATGTTCATCTCGCTGGCCGCCTTCGGCTGGCTCGTCCTCCGGAGGTAGTCTTCATGCAGACAGCAGCACCGCAGCGCGGCGTCATCCTCTTCGCCCATGGCTCGCGCGACCCCCTGTGGCGCGCACCCATGGAAGCCGTCGCCGCGCGCGCCGCTGCCCTCGACCCGCAGGCCCGCGTGGCCTGCGCCTACCTCGAGCTCATGGAGCCCGACCTGCCGGCCTGCGCCGCGGCCATGGTGCAGCAGGGCGCCACCACCATCACCATCGTGCCCATGTTCCTCGGCGTGGGCCGCCACGCGCGCGAGGACCTGCCGCAGATCCTGGCCGGGCTGCAGGCCGGCCACCCGCAGATCCGCTTCGAGCTGCGCCCCGCCATCGGGGAGGACGAGCGCGTGGTCGAGATGCTCGCGCGCATCGCCCTCGCGCCCGCCTGAGCGCCGGCCCCGGCCGCGCTGCTTACAATCGGCGCGACCGCCCATGACCCAAAAGCCGCTCGCCAACCGCACCGTCTTCCTGCTGCTGCTGGGGGCCTCGCTTGCCGTGGCCATGCTGCCGGTCCTCTGGCCCCAGCTCGACCTGGCCGTCAGCGCCTATTTCCTGCAGCCCGCGCCGGCCTTCAACCCCGCCGCCTGGCCGCTGGTGGTGCTGCTCAATGACCACCTGCCCACCCTGTTCCGCACCCTCACCGTGCTCTGCCTGGCCGGCTGGCTGCTCGTCACGCTGCGCCCGCGCTGGCGCCACCGCGCCCTGGCACTGACCTTCCTCGGCTTCTCGCTGCTGCTGGGCCCGGGCCTGGCCACCTGGGCCATGAAGGAACACCACCAGCGGGCCCGCCCCGCCCACGTCGTCGAGTTCGGCGGCGACCGCCAGTTCACCCGCGCGCTCGTCCCGGCCGACCAGTGCCAGCACAACTGCGCCTTCACCAGCGGCCACGCCGCCTGCGGCTTCTTCCTCGTCTCCCTCATGCTGCTCGACCCGCGCCGCCGCTGGCTGTGGATCGGCACCGGCGTGGCCCTCGGCACCCTCGTGGCGCTGGCGCGGCTCTCGGTCGGGGCGCACTGGCTGAGCGACACGCTGTGGGCGCTGCCCGTGACCCTCATGGCCAGCGGCCTGGTCTGGGCCCTGGCCGCCCGCGTCTATCCCCCGGCGCCCCTGCCGTTGCCCCGTTGAGCCCATGCCCGCCCTCCCAGCCCTGATCCGCCTCATGCGGCCCCACCAGTGGGTGAAGAACGCCTTCGTCTTCGCCGGCCTGCTGTTCGCCCACAGCTGGGACCAGCCGGCCCTGCTGCAGCAGGTGCTGGCCGCCTTCGCCGCCTTCTGTGCCGTCTCCAGCCTGGTCTACATCCTCAACGACTGGCGCGACCGCGCCAGCGACGCTCTGCATCCGGCCAAGCGCCGCCGCCCGCTGGCCAGCGGCGCCGTCGGCCCCGGCGCCGCGCTGGCGCTGGCCGCCGTGCTGCTCGTGGCCGGGCTGGTGCTGGCCTGGGGCAACCGCGTGCTGCTGCTGCTGCTGGCGCTCTACGTGGCCCTGAACCTGGCCTACAGCTGGCGCCTCAAGCACGTGCCGGTGGTGGACGTCTCCATCATCGCCAGCGGCTTCATGCTGCGCCTGCTGGCCGGCACCGTGGCCGTGGGCATCCCGCCCTCGCGCTGGCTGCTGCTCACGGGCCTGTTCATCGCGCTGTTCCTGGGCTTTTCCAAGCGCAAGGCCGAGACCTTCCACGAACCCGCGCAGCGGCGCGCCGTGCTGGAGCACTACCCCCCGGCGCTGCTCGACACCTACATCGCCACCACCATGACGGCCACCGTCCTCACCTACGGCCTGTACGCCACCAGCGACGAGGCCCTGGTGCGCCACGGCGAAGGCCTGGTCTATACCGTGCCCGTGGTGGTCTTCGGCCTGCTGCGCTACGCCTTCCAGGTCCACCGCGGCCGCGGCGAGGACGTCGCACGCGACCTGCTGCGCGACCCCTGGATGCTGCTGGCCCTGGCGGCCTGGCTGCTGCTGTTCCTGGGCACGGTGCTGTGACCTTCCGCGCATGAGTTCCCCGGCCCCCGCTCCCGCCCCCGCGTTCCCCCTCGCGCGCTGGCTGCTGGCCGCGGCGCTGGCCTCGCTGGCGCTGCGGCTGTGGATCGGCCACGGCCTGCCGATCACCGGCGACGAGGCCTACTTCTACTGGTGGGGCCGCATGCCCGACTGGAGCTACTACGACCACCCGCCCATGGTCGGCTGGTGGCTCGCCGCCCTCATGCCGCTGCTGGGCGAATCCACCCTGGCGCTGCGCCTGCCGGCCGTGCTGCTGCCGCTGGCCACGGGCGGCCTGCTCTGGTGGGCGCTCAAGCCGCTGGACCGCGAGCGTGCCGCCTGGGCCGTGCTGCTGTTCTGGCTCGCGCCGCTGAACTGGCTCAACAGCCTCATCACCACCGACACCCCGCTGATCTTCTGGTCCGTGCTCTCGGTGGCGCTGCTGCTGCGCGCCGAGCGCCGTGCGCTCGACGCCCGGGCCTGGGCCCTGTACGCGCTGGCCGGCCTGTGCCTGACCGCCGCCTTCCTCTCCAAATACTTCTCCGCCGTGCTGGGGCTGGCCTATGCGGCCTATTTCCTGCTCTACCGGCGCGACCGCTGGCACGCCTTCGCGCTGCTGCTGCTGTGCGCCCTGCCCGGCCCGCTGCTCAACCTGTGGTGGAACATGGAGCACGGCTGGGCCAACATCATGTTCAACGTCTTCAACCGCAACGAGGCCGAGGCCTTCACGTGGAAGAAGCCGCTGCTCTATGCCGGCATGCTGCTGTACCTGCTCACGCCCGCCGCCGCCTGGCTGGGCTGGAAGCACCGCCAGGGCCTGGCCGCCGCCGCACGCCAGCAGCCGCTGGTGAACCTGCTGGTGCTGGTGCCGCTGCTCTTCTTCGGCCTGCTGACGTTCAAGAAAGTGGTGGGCCTGCACTGGGTGCTGGCCTTCTACCCCTTCGTCTTCGTGCTGCTGGCCTTCGGCCTGCCGCACGCCGCGCTGCGCCGCTGCGCGCAGGGCCTGGCCGTGTTCACCGCGCTGCATGCGCTCGTGGTGGTGGGCCTGTCCTTCACCCACCTGGCGCAATGGGAAGGCAAGCCGCGCTACCAGACCCTCGTGCGCGCCTTCCGCACGGCCGAGCTGCTGGCCCAGGTGCGCACCCCAGACAGCGTGCTCATGGCCGACGGCTATTCCCCCGCCTCGGTCTACGGCCACACGCTGCGCCAGCACGTGCCCGTGTTCGGCCCGGGCAGCTTCCACGCCCGCCAGGACGACCTGCACGTCGACTTCTCCGCCTACGAGGGCCGCACGATCCGCGTGCTGCTGTCGGACGCCCCCAGGCTGGACGACTTCACCCCCTACTTCGACAGCGTGCAGCCGCTGCGCTTCGTGCAGGACGGCGTCACCTTCCACGCCGTCGAGGGCCGCAACTTCCACTACGAGGCCTACCGCCAGGGCGTGCAGGCTGACATCCTGCGGCGCTACCACGCCGTGCCCGCCTGGCTGCCCATGACGGGCTGCCCTTACTGCGTGCGCTACTGCGGCCAGGTCCGCTGCCCGACGCCATGACAGACGCCACCGAGGCCCGCCCGGACGCCGGGCGCCACGTCGTGGTGGCGGCCTTCGACTTCGACGGCACCCTGACCTGGCGCGACACCCTGCTGCCCTTCCTGCGCCGCCTGCTGGGCCTGCCCGCTTTCCTGTGGGTCCTGTTCGTCTGCAGCCCCTGGCTGGCCGGCTACGCCCTGCGCCTGGTCAGCAACCACCGCGCCAAGGCCGTGCTGCTGCAGGCCGCCCTGCGCGGGCGCCGCGTCGAGGCCGTGCAAGGCTGCGCGCAGGACTTCGTGGGCCGCTACCTGCCCGGCCAGTGGCGGCCCTGGGGCCTGCGTCAGCTGCTGCAGCACCAGCACGCCGGCCACCGCTGCGTGCTGGTGTCCGCCTCCACCAGCCTCTACATGCACCTCGTGGGCCAGAGCCTGGGCGTGGATGCCGTGCTCTGCACCGAGATGGAGGTGGTGGACGGCTGCTACACCGGCCGCCTGGCCACGGCCAACTGCCACGGCGAGGAAAAGGTGCGGCGCCTGCAGGCCTGGCTCGCGGCGGAGTACGACACGCAGTCGGCGCCGGAACTCCACGCCTACGGCGACACGAAGGGCGACCTGCCCCTGCTGCGGCTGGCCCGCCAGGCCTGGTACCGGGAGCGGCCATGGCCGCGGAACCGAAGCCGGCCGTAACCGAAACAACCCGTAACCCAAACACACGGGTCGTCACACTCTGCAATCTTCCGTCACCAAATAGGTGCCCGGAGCGCGTCTTTGCACGCAGACCGCTTCCTAGAATGGTCCCGACAGCGGCCCGCCAGAGGCCGTGTTGGGAACCGCCAGCACCCAGACCCACTAGGAGACCGGAAGATGAGGAAACTTCTCGCCTGCGCCCTGACCGTCATGGCCGCAACCCTGCCCGCCCGGGCCCAGGACATCGTGATCGGCCAGTCGGTGCCGCTCAGCGGCTCCAACGCCGACATCGGCCGCGACATGCGCGACGGCGCCCTGGCCATCTTCGCCAGGGTCAACGCCGGCAACACCCTGGGCGGCCGCAAGATCCAGCTCGTCACGCTGGACAACGCCAACAACCGCCAGCGCGCCGCCGAGAACACCCAGCAGCTGATCAGCCAGCACGGCGCCATGGTGCTGTTCGGCTACAACTCGGCCACCAACAGCGTGGACGCGCTGCCCCTGGCGGCGCAGAACAACATGCTGTTCTTCGCACCCTTCACCGGCTCGCTGAGCATCCGCAGCCATCCCAACGTCTACACCATCCGCGCCTCCTACGAAGACGAGGCCCAGAAGATCATGGAAGCCAAGCGCGACGTCGGCGCCAGCCGGACCGTGGTGGTGTACTACGACGACGCGGTGGGCCGCAGCAATTACGAGGCCGTGGCCAGCGTCTTTGCCCGCGCCGGCGCCGACAAGCCGCGCGGCGTGGCGGTCAAGCGCGGCGCGGCGCTGGACGCCGCGGCAGTCGACGCCATCGTCAAGGACAGCCCGCACTACGCGCTGGTCACCACGCAGTACAGCGTCGTGGGCGACCTGCTCAAGATCGCCAGCCAGAAAGGCACCGAGGTGCCGGTGGCGGCGCTGTCCTTCGTCAACCCCGACGAGCTGGTCGCCTCGCTGGGCAACCTCGCGCGCGGTACCGTCGTGGCCCAGGTCACCCCGTCGCCGCGCGCCTCCAACCAGATCGCCGTGCCCCTGGTGAAGGAATGCGCCGATGCGCTCAACGCGCTCAATGGGGCCCAGCTCAACTACACCTCGCTGGAATCCTGCATCGCTGCCAAGGTGCTGGTCGAAGCCATCCGCAAGGCCGGCCCCCAGCCCACGCGTGCCGGCATCCTGCAGGCCATGGGCACGCTGGGCCGCATGGACCTCAAGGGCTACACGCTGAACTTCGGCCCCGGCCAGCGCCACGGCAGCACCTGGGTCGAGCTGACCATCCTCTCGCGCGGCAACCGCTTCGTGCAGTAGGGCCGGCACGGCGGCAACACCGGGCCATGCGCGCCCGGTCGCCAGGCTCCAACCCTCCCGGGTGCGCAGGGCCCGCGCGAGGCCCGCGTGATAGATGCCGGCGGCATAATAAAGCCCGGCTTTATCCGAAAAACATCATGAACCTGCACCAGTTCCGCTTTGTCCAGGAGGCCGCGCGGCACAACCTGAACCTGACCGAGGCGGCCAAGGCGCTACACACCTCGCAGCCCGGGGTGTCCAAGGCCATCATCGAGCTGGAGGAGGAGCTGGGCATCGACATCTTTGCCCGGCACGGCAAGCGGCTCAAGCGCATCACCGAACCGGGGCAGCAGGTGCTCAGGAGCATCGAGCTGATCCTGCGCGAGGTGGGCAACCTCAGGCGCATCGGCGAGCAGTACAGCAAGCAGGACAGCGGCACGCTGTCCATCGCCGCCACCCATACCCAGGCGCGCTACGTGCTGCCCGAACCGGTGGCCAAACTGCGCGCAGCCTGGCCCAAGGTCAACCTCTCGCTGCACCAGGGCAACCCGGAGCAGGTGGCGCGCATGCTGCTCGACGAGGTGGCCGAGATCGGCATCGCCACCGAATCGCTGGCCGACTACGACGAGCTCGTCACCCTGCCCTGCTACGAATGGCAGCACATGCTGGTGCTGCCGGCCAGCCACCCGCTGGCGGCCAGGGAACGCATCTCGCTGGAAGACCTGGCCGCCGAGCCGCTGATCACATACCACCCCAGCTTCACCGGCCGCACCCGCATCGACCAGGCCTTCGCGCAGCGCAAGCTCACGCCACGCATCGCGCTGGAGGCCATCGACTCCGACGTCATCACCACCTACGTGAAGCTGGGCATGGGCATCGGCATCGTGGCCGAGATGGCGGTGCGCACGCTGCCGCTGCAGGCCGCGGCCGACGAGCTGGTGGTGCGCCCGCTGGGCCACCTCTTCGGCCAGAACGTGGCCCGCGTGGCCTTCAAGCGCGGGGCCTACCTGCGCAATTTCGTTTACCAGTTTGCCGAACTGCTGAGCGAGCGCCTCAAGCGCGAACTCGTGGAACGCGCCATGAAAGGCCATGTGGCCGACTACGAGTTATGACGCGCATCCATACGCCCCCCCTCCAGAGCCGGCTGCCCAACGTGGGCACCACCATCTTCACCGTCATGTCCGCCCTGGCCACCGAAAAGGGCGCCGTCAACCTGGGCCAGGGCTTCCCCGATTTCGAGGGCGATCCGCGGCTGGTGGACGCCGTCACCACGGCCATGAAAAACGGCCTGAACCAGTACCCGCCCATGACGGGCGTGCCCGCGCTGCGCGAGGCCATCGCCAAAAAGAACCAGGCGATCTACGGCCATACGTATGACGCCAACACCGAGATCACCATCACCGCCGGCGCCACCCAGGCCATCCTCACCGCCATCCTGGCCATCGTGCACCCGGGTGACGAAGTCATCGTGCTCGAGCCCTGCTACGACAGCTACGTGCCCAACATCGAACTGGCCGGCGGCGTGGTGGTGCGCGTGCCGCTCACCCCCGGCACCTTCCGCCCGGACTTCGGCAACATCGCGGCCGCCATCACGCCGAAAACCCGCGCCATCCTCATCAACAGCCCGCACAACCCCAGCGGCATGGTGTGGACCAAAGAGGAAATGCTGCAGCTGCAGGAGCTGCTGGACCCGACCGACATCCTGGTGATTTCCGACGAGGTCTACGAGCACATGGTCTTCGACGGCAAGCAGCACGAAAGCGCCGCGCGCTTCCCCGCGCTGGCTGCGCGCAGCTTCATCGTCTCCAGCTTCGGCAAGACCTACCACGTCACGGGCTGGAAAGTGGGCTACGTGGCCGCGCCCGCGCCACTGAGCGCCGAATTCCGCAAGGTCCACCAGTTCAACGTCTTCACCGTCAACACCCCGGTGCAGCACGGCTTGGCCGCCTACATGGCCGACCCGCGCCCCTACCTGGACCTGCCCGCCTTCTACCAGCGCAAGCGCGACCTGTTCCGCGAAGGCCTGAAGAAAACGCGCTTTCGCATGCTGCCCGGCGAAGGCACCTATTTCCAGTGCGTGGACATCTCGGCAGTCAGCGACCTGAACGAGGCCGATTTCTGCAAGTGGCTCACCACCGAGATCGGCGTGGCCGCCATCCCGCTCTCGGCCTTCTACGGCAAGGGCTTCGACCAGAAAGTGGTGCGTTTCTGCTTCGCCAAGAAGGACGACACCCTGAACACGGCGCTGGAGCGCCTGGCGAAGCTGTGATGCAGGACCCGCGCCAGCTGCCCAGCGTGCTGCTGGTGGCCCTGCAGTTCGGCCTCCTGGGGCTGCTGGCCTGGCTGGCCCTGCCCGCCGTGCTGGCCTGGCGCATGGCACCGGCCGCCTGGGCCGCTGCCGCGCTGGCCGTGCTGCTGGCCCTCTGGGCCTTCACGGCCAACCGGCCCGGCAACTTCAACATCCGCCCCATACCCAAGGCCGGCGGCGAACTCGTCACCCACGGCCCCTACCGCTGGATCCGCCACCCCATGTACACGGCCTTCCTGCTCGGCGCGTTCGCACTGGCACGTACGGCCGACAGCGGGCCGGGCTGGCTGGCCTGGCTGGCGCTGCTGCTCGTGCTGTGGGTCAAGTCCGGGCTGGAGGAACGCTGGATGGTGGGGCAGCATCCGGGGTATGCGGACTACCGCGCGAAGACAGGGCGATTTTTGCCTGGGGTCTACTGATCAGCAATAGCGCCGGACTGTTAATCCGCAGGTCTCTGGTTCGAGCCTAGTTTGAGAAGACAAACACCTCATAGGACACTGATTCAGCCAAAATTGCCGAAACCAGTGAGATTCTCGGGCTAGGGCATACCCTAGCCAAGGGAGAATTCAAGATCGATAAACTTTCTGAATTGAGACCTGTCACACCTGTTACACGCAGGACAGACATTGCGAAGTGTGTTCGGGCCGCCAAGTGCAGGGGGACGATTGAATAAGAATGAACTGGAGCTCAAGAAGCTCGTCATAGGTGCCGAAAAATTTGGCACTGTTATGAACTTATTGCAGCATGCGCTCTCCATGGGAACGGTGCTTGGCAGTATTTACTTAATTGTTTCAGGGTTACAGCGCATGGTAGAGTCGCAGCCAGAGGCTCTGGAAGCGCTTGCAGTCGTCATTGAAAAGCTGCAAATTAATTCTATTCTGGGTTACGTAATTGCTGGCTGCACTACATTGGGCTACGTCTATGAGCGACGCGGCAAGAAGCGTGCCATTCGGAAGTTAGATCAGTTCCGAACCGACAAAGAGAGAAACGATCCTTACCGGGGATCCAGCGATCTCGACGAAAATGGGCATACGCCAAAGTGAATGGAGGTTTCTATGGAGCTAACCATATTTGGTGTCAATGTTTTGCTGCTCCTCCTCTCGTGGAGGCTAATGCTCCGCAAGACAATTTTGGATCACACGAGAGACAAATTGTTTGATCTCAGAGACGAGGTTAGGGAGACGTTTATCCAGAAAAAATGGGATATGAATTCGCCCATTTACAAAAAATTGCGGGATCTATTGAACGGTCATCTTCGTTTTACTGAAGAGTTCTCCATCTGGAAGATCACTTGTTTAGAGGTAGAGATCAAGAAGAATCCTGACGCTCTCGACGAATTGCACACTCGTGTTCAAAAGACGTTTGCGACCGACAATCCAGAACAGCAAAAGTTCATTGAGGGCATACGCGCTCGTGCATTAGCTACTGTAATGAACTACGCAGTTTTCAGCTCCGGCTTTCTTCTCTTGGTTTCAATTCTGCTATCCCCGTTCGTGGTGATCGCCGAAATAGCGCAAACGGTGGGCAGAGGACTAGGTTTTGCCATGAGATCGTTCATCTTTTCGATTTACCACTCAAGCAGGACTGCTTCGAAAATCATGTCGACGTCTGCGGCAAAAATTTCTGACAAGCTATTTCAAGCCGACGTATTTGAGTCCTATTCTTACCGAATCGGATCGGCTTAATACTTTAGAGTTCAGCCAAGAACTATAGGTTAGTACTCCGGTTCATTTAACACTGGATCGGATTCCTGCAAAACTTTTCCAGCTCCCGCACCGCCGCCTTGCCCGCCACCGCGTGCTTCGCCTTCGGCCCCACGTCCAGGCTGAGCTTGAACTCGTACTTGCGGAAGAACTCGTCGAACAGCTCACCGCCCAAAGTGGCATAAGCCGTCAGCGTGTCGGCCTTGGCGTCGTGTTCCAGCAGCACGGCGCACAGGGGTTGTTCGGCCGGGCCGCTGAGCACGCGCGCGCCCTGGGCCGGGTCGTACTGGCTGTGTTCGGCGCAGCAGTGGATCAGGTTGTCGGCCACGCCCTTCTTGGCCTTGCTCTTGCGGAAGCTGATGAAGCTCACCTGCTGCGTGGGGTAGACCAGCTGGTGCGCGCAGATGGCACTGAAGGCCACGAGGTTGCGCTGCGGCCCCACGCCGCCGGGCCAGACATAGCTTTCCTTGGCCTTCGTGCTCAGCGGCTGGGGCAGCGCGGGCTGGCCCAGGTTGAGCAGGAAGACCGGCGTGGCCTCGAAGGGGTAGTGGAAGACGTAGTTGGTGCGGGCCTTGAGCTGGCTGGCGCGCAGCGGGTCGCCGAACTCGTCGGTCAGCAGGGTGCGGGCATAGGCCCGGGGCCGTGCATCGGCCGCGAGGGCCGGCAGCGCCGCGGCCGCCGTGAGGCAGGCCACGCCCGCGGAGCAGGTTTCGACGAAGTGGCGACGGTCCATGCAGGCCTCCGGATCGGGTGTCTCGACGTGCCCCAATCTAGCGGCCGGCCCGGCCAGCGTCAAGCCGCTAGACCTGGCCGAAGCGCGAGGCCGGCTCGTTCGGGTCCTTGGGCGGGCGGTCCACCTCGGGCAGGCGCAGCAGCTGCAGGTCGGCCAGCGAGGCATACAGCGGCGCGCTGATCAGGCGCGAGATGCCGCTGGCCACCAGCGCGCAGGCCATGAGGCTGAGCACCAGGGCGTGGCCGTCCACCATCTCCATGACGATGATGAAGGCCGTCATCGGCGCCTGCGTCACGGCGGCCAGGAAGCCCACCATGCCCAGCGCGATGAGCGTGGTGCGGTCCACGTGGGCCGTGAGCAGCGCGATGTCGTGGCCCAGCGCACCGCCGATGGCCAGCGAGGGCGCGAAGATGCCGGCCGGCACGCCGGCCCAGGCCGTGACCCAGGTGGCGATGAACTTGAGCAGCACGTACAGCGGCGAGGTGTCCTGCCCCGCCCCTTCGAGGATGGCGCGCGTGGGCGTGGTGCCGCTGCCGAAGGTGGCCCCCAGGCTGACCAGGCCGATCACGGCCACCACCAGCCCGCAGACGGCGGCAAAGCGCACGGGGTAGCGGCGGCGCCATTCGGAAAAACGGTCGCGCCCCAGGCCCGAAAGCGAGACCACCAGCAGGCGCGCGAACAGCCCGCCGGCCAGGCCGCAGCACACGGCCACCAGCAGGCCGGGCCAGAGCAGCGACATGCTGACCGGGTTGACGCGGATGACGCCGAAGTAGTTGCCGTTGCCGTAGACCGAGACGGCCATCAGGCCGCCGAGCACGATGGCCGCCATGATGAGGCCGGTGTTGCGCTGCTCGGGCCGGCGCGAGAGCTCCTCTATGGCGAACATGATGCCGCCCAGCGGCGTGTTGAAGGCCGCGGCGATGCCGGCGGCGCCGCCGGCCACCAGCAGGCTCTGGTCGGACACGCCGCTGTGCCGCGGCAGCCACAGGCGCGCGCTGTGCATGACGCCCGCGGCGATCTGCACCGAGGGCCCCTCGCGCCCCAGCGAAAGCCCGGCCAGCAGGCCCCAGGCCGTGAGCAGCATCTTGGCCACGGTGAGGCGCACCGAGACGAAGAAGTGCCGCACTCTGGAATCCAGGCCCGGCGTGAGCGCGGCCATGACCTGCGGGATGCCCGAGCCGGCCGCGCCGGGCGCGTAGCGGCGCGTGAGCCAGACGATGGCGGCCGTGCACAGCGGGGTCCAGACCAGCGGGGCCCACCACTGCCAGGCGGCGAGTTCGTGGAAGGTTTCCTGGGCCAGCTCGCTGAGCCAGGTGAAGAAGACGACCGTGAGGCCCGAGAGCACGGCAAAGGCCAGCACCACGCCGCGTGTCATCCACGGACGCCAGTCGTACAGCTCCTTGCGGAACGAACGCTGGACATCGGGATGGGATCGCATGCAGTCGGTCTTGGGTGGCGGGTGCTGCGCGGCGGCCGCAGGACGGAGCGGTCTGGCGCGCGGTTGGACCGATGATAAACCCGTCCGCGGCCGCTGGGCCCTTGCGCACAAAAGCCCGGGCCCGGCGATTCAGTTGCCCGTCAACTGGTCAACTGGGCCCAGGCTTTCTCGAGCCGCTTGATGCTGACAGGCTGCGGGGTGCGCAGTTCCTGGGCGAAGAAGCTCACGCGCAGTTCCTCCAGCAGCCAGCGGAACTCCTGCAGGCGCTCGTCCATCTGGCCCTTGCGTTCGGCCACCAGGCGCCAGTAGCGCTGCTCCTGCGGACGCAGCTCGGCCAGACGGGCGGCGTCGCGCGCGGGGTCGGCACGGTATTTGTCCAGGCGCAGGGTGACGGCCTTGAGGTAGCGCGCAAAGTGCTGCAGCTGCGGCCAGGGCGTGAGGGCCAGGAAGCGTTTGGGCATGAGGCGCTGCAGCTGCTGGGTGCAGTCCGCGGTGGCCTCGGGCGCGTTCTTCGTGTCCTTGATCTTGCGGGCGGCCACGGCGTATTCGGTGAGGATCACGCCGGCCAGGCGCGCGACCTCGTTGGCGATGAGCGTGAGGCGGCCCCTGCCCTCCTCCAGCCGCTTCCTGAAATCGAATTCGTCGGCTGGCAGCGGCTCCAGCAGGAACGCGCGCTCCAGCGCCACGTCGAGGATCTGCGCGCGCAGCTCTTCCATGGTGCCCAGCGGCATATAGGCAACAGCCATCTTCTGCAGCTCGGGAATGTTCTTCTCGAGGTACTTGAACGCGTCCCGGATCTGCAGGGCAAACAGGCGGCGCAGGCCGCCACGGTGCTTCGCGGCCGCGACCTCGGGCTCGTCGAAGACCTCGATGCCCACGGCGTCGCCCTGGTCGATCAGCGCGGGAAAGCCGATCAGCGTCTGCCCGCCCTTGCGGATCTCCATGAGCTCAGGCAGTTCGCCGAAGGTCCAGGCGGTGTAGCGCTGCTCGGCGGGAGCCGCGGGAGTCGATGCGACGGGCTTGCCGCTCTTTTGCGGGGCCGACGCCTCGGCCCGGGCCGGCACCTCGGGCGCGGCGGCCTGCGGCGCCAGCTTGAGCCCGGCCAGGGCCTGGAAGGCGCCGCGCGCCTGCGCCCCGAGCTCGGCCTTCAGGGCCCCGAGGTTGCGGCCGTGCCCCAGCTGGCGGCCGTGCTCGTCCACCACGCGGAAGTTCATGAACAGGTGGGGGCTGAGCATGTCTAGCTTGAAGTCGGCGCGCTTCACATCGAGGCTGGTGATGTCGCGCACCTGCTTCAAGAGCGCGTCGGTCAGGCCACCGCGGCCGAAGGCCTCGGGCGTGCCCAGGGTTTCGGCGATCTTCGCCGCCGATTCGGGCAGGGGCACGAAGCGGCTGCGCGGGCGCTGCGGCAGGCTCTTGAGCAGGGCCTGGATCTTGTCCTTGAGCATGCCGGGCACCAGCCATTCGCAGCGCTCCTCGCTGACCTGGTTGAGCACGAAGAGCGGCACGGTGACGGTCAGGCCGTCCTTGGGGTCGCCGGGCTCGTGCAGATAACTGGCCGCGCAGTCCACGCCGCCGAGGCGGATGGTCTTGGGAAAGGCGCTGGTGGTGATGCCGGCCGCCTCGTGGCGCATGAGCTCCTCGCGCGTGAGCTTGAGCAGCTCGGGCTGCTTTTTCACCTCTTCGCGGTACCAGCGCTCGCATTCAAAGCCGCTGCACACGTGTTGCGGCAGCTGCTGGTCGTAGAAGGCATAGATCAGCTCGTCGTCCACCAGCACGTCCTGCCGGCGCGACTTGTGCTCCAGCTCCTCGACCTGGCGGATCAGCTTCTGGTTGGCGGCCAGGAAGGGCAGCTTGGTCTCCCATTCGCCACCCACCAGGCCCTCACGGATGAAGATCTCGCGCGCGGCCACGGGGTCCACCTTGCCGTAGTTCACGCGCCGGCCGCTGTAGACCACGATGCCGTAGAGCGTGGCACGCTCCAGCGCCACCACCTCGGCGGCCTTCTTTTCCCAGTGCGGGTCCAGCAGCTGCTTCTTCAGCAGGTGCCCGGCCACCTGCTCGATCCACTGCGGCTCGATGTTGGCGATACCGCGGCCGAACAGGCGCGTGGTCTCCACGAGCTCGGCCACCACGATCCAGCGCCCCGGGCGCTTGCTCAGGTGCGCGCCGGGATGGCGGAAGAACTTGATGCCGCGTGCGCCCAGATACTCACCCGCGCTGGCCTCTTCCTCCAGCTTGCAGCCCACGTTGCCCAGCAGGCCGGCCAGCATGGACAGGTGCAGCTGTTCGTAACTGGCAGGCGTGCTGTTGAGCTGCCACTTGTGCTCAGTCACCACGGTCAGCAGCTGGCTGTGGATGTCGCGCCATTCGCGCACGCGGCGGATGTTGACGAAGTTCTGGCGCAGCAGCTGTTCGTACTGGCGGTTGGACAGCTTGTGCTCTCCGTGCCCGCCGCGCGCGTCGTTGATCCACTTCCAGAGCTTGAGGTAGCCCGTGAATTCGCTCTTCTCGTCGTCGAACTTGGAGTGGGCCTGGTCGGCCTGGGCCTGCGCTTCCAGGGGTCGGTCGCGCACGTCCTGCACGCTCAGGGCACTGGCAATCACCAGCACCTCCTCCAGCGCGCCGCGAGCTTTCGCCTCCAGGATCATGCGGCCGACGCGCGGGTCCAGCGGCAGCTTGGCGAGTTCGCGACCGATGGGGGTGAGTTCGTTCTGCTCGTCCACCGCGCCGAGTTCGGCCAGCAGCTGGTAGCCGTCGGCGATCGCGCGGCCCGAGGGCGCCTCGAGGAAGGGGAAGTCTTCCACCACGCCCAGGTGCAGCGACTTCATGCGCAGGATGACGCCGGCCAGCGAGGAACGCAGGATCTCCGGCGTGGTGAAACGCTCGCGGCCGGCAAAGTCCTTCTCGTCGTAGAGGCGGATGCAGATGCCGTTGGCCACGCGGCCGCAGCGGCCCGCGCGCTGGTTGGCGGCGGCCTGGCTGATGGGCTCGACCAGCAGCTGCTCCACCTTGCTACGGAAACTGTAGCGCTTGACGCGCGCCGTGCCAGCGTCGATCACGTAGCGGATGCCGGGCACGGTGAGCGAGGTCTCGGCCACGTTGGTGGCCAGCACGATGCGCCGGCCACTGTGGCTGTCGAACACGCGGTCCTGCTCGGCCTGGCTCAGGCGGGCGAACAGCGGCAGCACCTCGGCGTTGCGGGTGATGGGGTTGTGACTCAGGTGCTTGCGCAGGTGGTCGGCGGCCTCGCGGATCTCGCGCTCGCCGGGCAGGAAGACCAGGATGTCCCCCGCCGTATTCCCCTGCCAGAGCTCGTCCACGCCGTCGGCGATGGCGTCGTTGAGGTCGTACTCGCGGCTTTCCTCGAAGGGGCGATAGCGCTGCTCCACCGGATAGGTGCGGCCCGAGACCATGATCACGGGCGCCGGACCGTTGCGTGAGGCAAAGTGGTTGGCAAAGCGCTCGGCGTCGATCGTGGCCGAGGTGACGACGATCTTGAGGTCCGGGCGGCGGGGCAGGATCTGGCGCAGGTAGCCCAGCAGGAAGTCGATGTTGAGGCTGCGTTCGTGCGCCTCATCGATGATCAGCGTGTCGTAGGCCTGCAGCAGCGGGTCGGTCTGGGTCTCGGCCAGCAGGATGCCGTCGGTCATGAGCTTGACGGAGGCGTCCTTGCCCAGGCGGTCGTTGAAGCGCACCTTGTAGCCCACCACCTCGCCCAGCGGCGTCTTCAGCTCCTCGGCAATGCGCTTGGCCACCGAACTTGCGGCAATACGGCGCGGCTGAGTGTGGCCGATCAGGCGGCCGCGCTGGCCAGCGGGGTAGTTCAGTTTCCCGCGCCCCATGGCCAGGGCGATCTTGGGCAACTGGGTGGTCTTGCCCGAGCCGGTCTCGCCGCAGACGATGATGACCTGGTGCTGCTGCAGCGCGGCCATGATTTCGTCGCGTTTGGCCGACACCGGCAGCGACTCGGGGAACTCGATTTTCAGGGGGGCGGAACTCAAGGGGGAGACTTCAGACACAATCCGCAATTATCCCCGTCCCGAAGCCTACCGCCTCCATCCCAGCATGTCCGCCGTCTTCAACTTCACCTTCGTGCCCTGGTTCCGCTCGGTGGCGCCCTACATCCACATGCACCGCGGCAAGACCTTCGTGGTGGGTGTCTGCGGCGAGGCCATCGCGGCCGGCAAGCTGCAGCACCTGGCGCAGGACCTGGCGCTGATCCAGAGCATGGGCGTGAAGGTGGTGCTGGTGCACGGCTTCCGGCCGCAGGTGAACGAGCAGCTCAAGGCCAAGGGCCACGAGGCCAGGTACTCGCACGGCATGCGCATCACCGACAGCGTGGCGCTGGACTGCGCGCAGGAGGCCGCAGGCCAGCTGCGCTACGAGATCGAGGCCGCCTTCAGCCAGGGCCTGCCCAACACGCCCATGGCTGGCGCCACGGTGCGCGTCATCTCGGGCAACTTCATCACGGCGCGCCCGGTGGGCATCCTCGACGGCGTGGACTTCCAGCACTCGGGCCTGGTGCGCAAGGTGGACGTGGCCGGCATCACGCGCACGCTGGACATGGGCGCCATGGTGCTGCTCTCGCCCTTCGGCTTCTCGCCCACGGGCGAGGCCTTCAACCTGACCATGGAAGAGGTGGCCACGAGCGTGGCCATGGCGCTGCAGGCCGACAAGCTGATCTTCGTGACCGAGATCCCGGGCATCCGCATCCACGCCGACCAGCCCGAGAGCGACGACAACCCCATCGACACCGAGCTGCCGCTGGCCGCGGCCGAGCTGCTGCTGGCGCAGATGCCGCCGGGCCAGCGCCCGACCGACACGGCCTTCTACCTGCAGCACTGCGTGAAGGCCTGCAAGGGCGGCGTGGAGCGCAGCCACATCATCCCCTTCGCCGTGGATGGCGCGCTGCTGCTGGAGGTCTACGTGCACGACGGCATCGGCACCATGGTGGTGGACGAGAAGCTCGAGGAGCTGCGCGAGGCCACGGCCGACGACGTGGGCGGCATCCTGCAGCTCATTGAGCCCTTCGAGAAGGACGGCACCCTGGTCAAGCGCGACCGCACCGAGATCGAGCGCGACATCGGCAACTACACCATCGTCGAGCACGACGGCGTGATCTTCGCCTGTGCCGCGCTCTACCCCTACCCGGAGGCCAAGACCGCCGAGATGGCCGCGCTGACCGTCTCGCCCGAGTCCCAGGGCCAGGGCGACGGCGAGAAGGTGCTCAAGCGCATCGAGCAGCGCGCGCGTGCCATGGGCCTGGAGAGCATCTTCGTGCTGACCACGCGCACCATGCACTGGTTCATCAAGCGCGGCTTCCAGAACGTGGACCCGGACTGGCTGCCCGAGGCGCGCAAGCGCAAGTACAACTGGGACCGCAAGTCCCAGGTGCTGGTCAAGAAACTTTGACCTTCGGGCTCAGCCGAGCTCGGCCAGCCGTCTTTCCTGCCGTGCCGTCAGGCGCGCGATGTCGGCCACGTCCTGCGCCGAGAGCTTCGGCCCGGGCTTGCGCACTGCCTCCGAGGCAATGACGCCGCGTTTCATCAGGATGTGCTTGCGTACCGCCAGGCCGATGCCGGCCTGCTGCTCGTAGCGCGCCAGCGGCAGGTAGGCGTCGAACAGGTCGTGCGCGCGCTCCACGTCGCCGCGCGCATGGGCGGCGCAGACATCCACCATCATCTCGGGGTAGGCGAAGCCGGTCATGGCGCCGTCGGCGCCGCGCGTGAGTTCCTCGGGCAGGAACAGGCCGCCACCGTTGCCGGTGAGGATGGCAATGCGCCGGATCTCCCCCCCGTCGCTGGCGGCGCGGATGGCGGACAGTTTGGCCAGGCCGGGGCTGTCCTCGTGCTTGAGCATCACGCAGGTGGGCGAGTTCTTCAGGATCTTCAGGATCACGCCGGTGGACATCTGCACGCCCGTGGCCACAGGGTGGTCCTGCAGCACCCAGGGCACGTCCGGCCCCAGGGTCTCGGTGACCATGTCGAAGTAGGCGCTGATCTGGTCGTCGGTGCGCACGGTGGACGGCGGCGCCACCATCACGCCGGCCGCGCCCAGGTCCATCACGCTCTGCGTCAGTTCCTTCATGGGCGCGAAGCCCGGCGCCGAAGCGCCCACCACCACGGGCACGCGGCCGGCCACGCGCGCGAGTACCTGACGCACGAAGCTGCGCGACTCCTCCATGGTGAGCTTGGGCGCCTCGCCCATGATGCCCAGCACGGTCAGGCCCGTGACGCCCTTGTCCAGGCAGAAATCCACCATGCGGTCGGTGCTGGCCAGATCCAGCGCGCCGCTGTCGGTGAAGGGGGTGACGGCGATCAGGTAGACGCCTTTGGCGGTGGTGTCGAATGTGTGGCCCATGCTGTGTACTCCTGGCTGTCCGGGGCGTGAGCATACAGGCCCGCGCCGGCCCGTCACATGAAAAACGGCACCCGCAGGTGCCGTTCAGGATGCGAGGCGCTGCGCCTCAGAAGGTTTCCCACTCGCCGTCGTCGGCCGCCGCCGGGGCAGACCGGCGCGCGGGCGCCAGGGCGGGCGCCGGGCTCGCGGGCCGGGGAGCCGGTGCGCGCGCCGCCGGGGCCGAAGCCGGCTTGCCGAGCTCGCCCTTGAAGACGGTGATCAGGCGCGTGACCTTCTGCGAGGCGCGCGAGAAGGGGGTGTCGCTCTCGAGCATCTTTTCGGCCGCGTCGGCCGCACCCTGGTTGATGGTGCGCGCGACCTTGCCGGCCTCCTGGTGGAATTCACGGTGCGCTTCAAGCAGTTCGGTGAACATCGGTTTGCTGCCGTAGTTCGACTGGCCGCGGCCATGGAGCCACTTGCCGAGTTCGCAGCAGTCGTCACGGCCCACGGTCTCGGCATCGAGCTGCTCGCGGTTCATGGCGGCCGAACGCAGCTTGCTGCGCCAGTCCACGTGGGCCTTGATGGCGTTGTCCAGGTTGATGCCCGGGCCGCTGTCGGCAACGGCCAGGGCCCGCGGGGGCTCGCGCCGCGCGGGGGCGTGGCTTGCGGTGTAGCTCCTTGCTGCCTGGGGGGCCGCGCTGTGCGCCGTGGCGGCCCGCGTGCCACCCTGCTGCGCATCGAGCTTGAAGACCGCCACCGCCTGCACCAGCTCCTGGGCCTGGCTGCGCAGGCTGCCGGCGGCGGCGGCCATCTCCTCGACCAGCGCGGCGTTCTGCTGCGTGGCCTGGTCCATCTGCGTGACGGCCTCGCCGACCTGGGCCACGCCGGCGCTCTGCTCGCTGCTCGCAGCGCTGATCTCGCCCATGATGTCGGTGACGCGGCGGATGCTGGCCACCACCTCGTCCATGGTGGCACCGGCCTGGTCGACCAGGGCACTGCCCTGCTCGACGCGCGTGACGCTGTCGGTGATGAGCTGCTTGATCTCCTTGGCGGCGTCGGCACTGCGCCCGGCCAGGGAACGCACCTCGGACGCCACCACGGCAAAGCCACGGCCCTGTTCGCCCGCGCGCGCCGCTTCCACCGCCGCGTTCAGCGCCAGGATGTTGGTCTGGAAGGCGATGCCGTCGATGACGCTGATGATGTCGGCGATCTTGCGGCTGGAGTCGTTGATGCCCTTCATGGTGTCCACGACCTGGGCCACGACCTCGCCGCCTTTCACGGCCACGGTGCTCGCACTCTGGGCGAGCTGGTTGGCCTGGCGCGCGTTGTCGGCGTTCTGCTTGACGGTGGAGCCCAGCTCCTCCATGGAGGCGGCGGTCTCCTCCAGGGCACTGGCCTGGCTCTCGGTACGGGCGGACAGGTCCTGGTTGCCCTGCGCGATCTCGGCGCTGGCGGTGGCCACGCTTTCGCTGCCCTGGCGCACGCGGCCGACGATCTGCGCCAGCCGGTCCTGCATGGCCGTGAGGGACTTGAGCACCGCGGCCACCTCGTCCTGGCCGCGCGCGTCGAGATGCAGCGTCAGGTCACCCTGGGCCACGGCGTCGGACAGCTGCACGGCGCTGTGCAGCGAGCGCGAGATGCCGCGGATCATGGCCAGGCCCAGCACCCAGGCGAAGGCCACGCCGGCCACGATGGCGATGATGGCCGCCACGAAGATGAAGTTGTAGCGGGCCACGGCAGCCTCGTACTCCTCCTTGGCGATGCGCTGCTGCAGGTCCTGCAGCGCCTTGGCCAGGTCGTGGGCCTTGTCATACAACACAGGCAGCGCATCGCCCACCAGCGAGGCCAGCGTTGGGATGTCGTCCTCCCGCATTGCCTTGACAGCCGTCTTGAGACCCTGATCAAGGTAGCGAGCCTTGGCCTCGGCAAAGTCTGAGGCCAGCTTGGCCTCCTCAGGCGTGAGCGTGGTGGCCATGTAGGCCTTCCAGATCCGTTCAATCTCGGCGATGTTCTTTTCGATCAGCACCGAGTTCGTCTTGACCGTCTCCTCGCCCGGCGACATGAGCGTGAGCACGACCAGGATCCGGTTGCGCTGCAGGTAGTAATCGATCTCGGAGAGCTGGCCGAGAGGTACGGTCCGGTCCGCGTAGACCGTCTGCAGGGCCGCATTGGAGCGGCTGATGCCGAACAGGCCGACCGAGCCGATCACGACCAGCAGGGTCGACAGGATGGCCAGCAGCAGCAGCAGCCGGGTCGAGATCTTGAGCTTGTTCATACGGGAAGGTCTCCTTCTGTTCTTATCGTCTGTCCGTGCCGGGACGCACACACCCGGCCGATTATGGCCGCCGGCAGCGGAACCCAAGCGTGGAAAAGGCTCAGTTTCTCGGCCGTATCCCGCGCCACAGCAGCGCGAGGGCCACCAGGGCGATGGCCAGGAACCAGAGGAAGGACCAGTTGGCGATGGTGCCGCCCAGGAAGGTCCAGTCGATGGCCGTGCAGTCGCCCGAGCCCTTGAAGATCATGGGAATGGCGCGCTGCAGGGGGAAGGATTCGACCATGCCGTAGAAGTCGCGCCCGCAGCTCACGATCTCCGGCGGGTACCACTGCAGCCAGCTCTGGCGCGCGGCGACGAAGGCGCCGAAGGCAGCCAGCAGCACCAGCAGCGCGGCCAGCACCGTGTGCACGCGCGGCGCGGCCACGGCCAGGCCGAGCAGTGCGACCAGGGCGATCAGCACCATGGTGTAGCGCTGCACGATGCACATCGGGCAGGGCTCCAGGCCCACGACGTGCTGCAGGTACAGGCCGAAGGCCAGCAGGCCGAGGCAGACCAGGACGATGGCGCCCATGGCCTGGCGGGGGGTGTAACGATCCAACATGGTGACTCCAGCAAAAACGGCCTGTGTCGGACATCGCGCGGGCGATAGGGTTTCCGAAAACCGACGACAATTTCGCCATTATCGTTTTCGAACCAAGGAATCTACGCATGGCACGCATGGTCAACTGCATCAAGCTCGGACGGGAAGCCGAGGGCCTGGACTTTCCGCCCTATCCGGGCGAGCTGGGCAAGCGCATCTGGGAAAGCGTGAGCAAGGAGGCCTGGGCCGCCTGGCTCAAGCACCAGACCATGCTGGTCAACGAGAACCGCCTGAACCTCGCCGACGCGCGCGCACGCCAGTACCTGGCGCGCCAGATGGAAAACCACTTCTTCGGCAGCGGCGCCGACCAGGCCGCAGGCTACGTGCCGCCGCCCAGCGCCTGACCTGCCCCCCGCCGTGATCGCCGCGGCGCGTTCCCTGTTACCGCCGCCAGCGCCCGGCCGGGCGGTCTGGCGCGTGCTCGACACCCGCTTCGACCCCGCCCGCCTGCTGGCCCTGTGGCAGGCCTGGCGCGCGCAGGCTCACGCCCCGGCCCTGCTGCACCTCGTGGTGCTGGCTCCGTCGGCGCCGGCCTGGGCCGCACTCGAGGCCGCCGCCGGGCCTGCCCATGCCGAGCTGCTCGCGGAGCTGGCCCCGCAGTGGCGCGCGCTGCTGCCGGGCTTCCAGCGCCTGGGCCTGGCCGGCGGCCGCTTCCAGCTGACCCTGTGCCTGGGCCAACTGCAGCCGCTGCTGCGCGAGCAGCAGTTCGAGGCCGACAGCGTCTGGCTGGACCCCGCGCTGCCCTGGGACCGCTGGTCCCTCAAGGCGCTGGCGCGCTGCTGCCGCCGCGGCACGCGCTGCGTCACCCCCGTCACCGGCACCCCTCTGGCCGAAGCGCTGGCACAGGCCGGGTTCCGCAACAGCCCCGAGGGCCTGCACTACGACCCGCCGTGGACGCTGAAGACCGGGCGGGAGGCGCTGCGCCTGGACGCGGCGCCCCCCGCAACCTGCGCCGTCATCGGTGCCGGCCTGGCCGGCGCCAGCGTGGCCGCCGCGCTGGCCCGGCGCGGCTGGCAGGTGCAGGTGCTCGATGCCGCGCCTGCGCCCGCGGCCGGCGCCTCGGGCCTGCCTGCGGGCCTGCTGGTGCCCCATGTCTCCGCCGACGACAGCCCGCGTTCGCGCCTCACGCGTGCCGGCCTGCGCCTGATGTGGCAGGAAGCGCAGCGGCTGCTGCAGGCCGGGCAGGACTGGCAGGCCTGCGGCGTGCTGGAGCGCCGGCTCGACGGCCGGCCGGGCCTGCCCGGCGACTGGCCCGCGGCCGCAACGGCACTCAGCACGCCGGCCCCGGATCTGGCGGCCCAGCCCTGGCATGCCGGCACGCAAGCGGCGCCCGCGCTCTGGCACGCCCAGGCGGCCTGGATCAAGCCGGCGCGGCTGGTGCAGGCCTGGCTGGCGCAGCCCGGGGTGCAGTTCCTAGGCCAGGCCCGGGTGGAGCGCCTGCAGCGCGGCGGGGGGCAGTGGCAACTGCTGGACCGCGAGGGCCGGGTGCTGGCCACGGCCAGCCAGGTGGTGCTGGCCAACGCCGGCGATGCGCCGCGCCTGCTGCAGGGACTGCCGGACGTCGCGGCACTGCCGCCGCTGCACGCCCTGCGCGGCGTGCTCACGCGCGGGCTGCGCCGCCCGGGTGACGAGGCCGCGCTGCCGCCCTTCCCCGTCAACGGCCTGGGCGGCCTGATCCCGGCCGTGCCCACGGACGAAGGCCTGGCCTGGTACGCCGGCGCCACCTACGAGGCCGCCGAAGAGCCCCCCGCGCCCGCCGAGGAACACCACCGCGTCAACCTGGACAAGCTACGCATGCTGTTGCCGGCCGCGGCACGGCAACTGGCGCCGGACTTCGCGCCCGGCCTGGCCCTGGGCTGGGGCAACACGCGCTGCGCCAGCGCCGACCGCCTGCCGCTGGTGGGCCCGCTGGACGAGGGCGCGCAGCCCACGCTGTGGCTCAGTGCCGCCATGGGCTCGCGCGGCCTGAGCTTCGCGATGCTCTGCGCCGAACTGCTCGCCGCCCGGCTGGGCGGCGAGCCCTGGCCGCTGGAGGCCAGCCTGGCGCGCTTCCTGCACGCGCGGCGCAAGGCCGCTGTTCAGCCCGCCCCTGTGCAGGCAGAATCGGCGCCATGATCCTCGTTGCCGGCTCTGCCAACCTCGACTACGTCGTGCGCGCCCCGCACATCCCCGCTCCCGGCGAGACCGTGCTCGGCCACGGCTTTGCCACCTACCCCGGCGGCAAGGGCGCCAACCAGGCCGTGGCGGCCCGCAAGGCCGGCGGCCACACCACCCACATGCTGCTGGCCCTGGGCCACGATGCCCAGGCCCAGCCGATCGAGGCATCGCTCAGCGCGGCCGGCGTGCACCTGCACCGCGTGCTCGTGACCGACGCGGCCACGGGCTGCGCCTTCATCTGCGTGGACGACCACGGCGAGAACGCCATCACCGTGGCCCCCGGTGCCAACGGCCGGCTGCTGCCCGCGCACCTGCCCGCGCTCGAGGGCTACAGCCATCTCATGCTGCAGCTCGAGATCCCCATGGACACGGTGCTGGCCTATGCACGGGCGGCGCGCGCACATGGCGTGAAGGTGGTGCTCAACGTGGCGCCGGCGCGGCCGCTGCTGCCCGAGCTGCTGGCGCTGGTGGACATCCTGCTGGTCAACGAGGGCGAGCTCGCCACGCTGGCCGGCGCCCGGGGCAGCATTGCCGCGCAGCTGCAGCGGCTGGCGGTCCCCGTGGTGGTGGTGACGCTGGGCGCGCGCGGCTGCTGCGCCAAGGTCAACGGCGCGCTGAGCGTGCAGCCCGCCTTTCCCATCACGCCCGTGGACAGCACCGGCGCCGGCGACACCTTCTGCGGCGTGCTCGTGGCGCGCCTGGCGCAGGGGCACGGCATGGCCGACGCACTGCGCCACGCCACGGCGGCCGGCGCGCTGGCCTGCCTGAAGCCCGGCGCACAGGCCAGCATCCCCGACGCCGTGGCGGTCGAACTGTTCCTGGCCCGGCAGCCGGCACCCGCGCGCGAACAGGACGCCGCGCTGCGCGCCTACTGCGGCATCGCATGAGCGGGCCGCACAAGATCGTCCTCGACTGCGATCCGGGCGTGGACGACGCCATGGCGCTGTATTTCGCGCTGGCGCACCCGGACATCGAACTGCAGGCCCTCACCACCACCTTCGGCAACGTGTCGGTGGCGCAGGCCACGCGCAATGCGCTCTACCTGTGCCAGCTCGCCGGCCGCACGCTGCCGGTCTGCCCCGGCGTGGCCACGCCGCTGCGCAAGGCCCCGCGCAGCCCGGACCCCGAGGTCCACGGCGCCGACGGCCTGGGTGAGCTGCCCGAACGGGCCGCGCTGCAGCACGGCCCCGACGAGCGCACGGCCGCGCGCGGCATCGTGGAGCTGGCCCGCGCCCGGCCGGGCGTGCTGACGCTGGTGTGCACCGGCCCGCTGGGCAACCTGGCGCAGGCGCTGCGGCTGGAGCCGCAACTGCCGCAGCTGCTGCGCCAGGTGCTCGTGATGGGCGGCAGCATCGTCGAGCCCGGCAACGTGTCGCCCGTGTCCGAGGCCAACGTCTGGCACGACCCGCACGCCGCCGACATCGTGCTCACCGCCGGCCTGCCGCTGACCCTGCTCGGGCTGGACGTGACCCACCGCCTGGCCCTGCCGCTGGCGCTGTTCGAGCGCGTGGCCGCCCGGCAGCGCCACCCGGCCACCGACGCGCTGCTGCATGCGGTGCGCTTCTATGCAGCCTTTTACGGTCGCAACCACCCCGAGCTCGCCGAACGCCAGGCCTGCTACGGCCACGACCTGCTGCCGCTGCTGTACCTGCTGCAGCCCGGCCTGTTCCTGACCCAGGCCGGCCGTGTGCGCGTGGCCACCGAAGGCCTGGCCGAGGGCCAGACCCTCATGGACCGGCGCGAGCAGCTGGCCTATCCGCAGCCGGGCTGGGAGGAGCAGATCCCGCGCATCCGGGTGGCGCTGCAGGTGGACGCAGCGGCCTGCGCGGCCCTGGTCGAGAGCACGCTGATGGGCGACTGGCTGCCGGCCTGATCACGCCCCGGCGCGCACGGCGCCTGCCTTATGCGCCCTGCATATAAGGAAACAAGAAAAATGTAGTTTGGGATCCGGATCCCCGCTCCTACAGTCGCGTCCATGCATGACGTGGCATACATCTTGGCGGGTTTCGGGGTCGGGCTGGTCGTCGGCCTGACGGGCGTGGGCGGGGGTTCGCTCATGACGCCCATCCTGATCTTCTTCTTCGGCGTCAAGCCGCACCTGGCCGTCGGCACCGACCTGCTGTTCGCGGCCTTCACCAAGCTGGGTGGCACGGTGCGGCTGGCGCGGGCAAGGCTGATCGACTGGCGCATCGTGTTCGGCCTGTCGGCCGGCAGCATCCCGGCCGCGCTCGCCACCCTCTACGTCCTGCACCGCGTCGGCCCGGCCAGCGCCGCGGCGCAGGGCCTGATCACCGGCACCCTGGGCGTGGCCCTGCTGCTGACCGCCGCCGCCACGCTGTACAAGGCGGTGCGCGGCCGCGCACGGCCGGCCACCCTGCGCCCGGGCGAGCAGGCGCGTGCCGCCAGGCCGCGCCACTGGAGCCTGCCGCTGGCCCTGGGCGCGCTGGTCGGCACCCTGGTGACGCTGACCTCGGTGGGCGCAGGCGCCATCGGCGTGAGCGTGCTGCTCCTCATCTACCCGCTGCTGCCGCTGCCGCGCATCGTCGCGGCCGACATCGCCTACGCCGTGCCGCTGACCTTCGTCGCCGGCCTGGGCCATGCGAGCCTGGGCTCGGTGGACTGGCCTCTGCTGGCCCTGCTGCTCACGGGTTCGCTGCCCGGCATCTGGCTGGGCAGCCACCTGATGCACCGCATCGACGAGCGCGTGGTGCGCTCGGTCCTTTCCATCCTCCTGGCGTGGGCAGGCATCAAGCTCATCGCCATCTGATCCACGGGACGCCACCATGTACCACTACACCGACTTCGACCGCGAGTTCGTGCGCCTGCGCGCCGAACAGTACCGCGACCAGCTCACGCGTCATCTGGCCGGCCAGCTCGGCGAGGAGGAGTTCCGTCCGCTGCGCCTGCAGAATGGCTGGTACATCCAGCGCCACGCCCCCATGCTGCGCGTGGCAGTGCCCTACGGCGAACTCTCGAGCGCCCAGGTGCGCGTGCTGGCAAAGGTTGCGCGCGACTACGACCAGCCCTCGCACGCCGTCTTCCAGGGTGCGGTGGCGGCACAGAACCGCCTGGGCGCGATCCAGCTGCGCGACGGCCGTGCCATCGGCAGCCGGCTCACTACCGGCTATGCCCATTTCACGACGCGCCAGAACGTGCAGTTCAACTGGATCCCGCTGGAGCGCAGCGCCGCTGTGATGGACCTGCTGGCCAGCGTGAACCTGCACGGCATCCAGACCAGCGGCAACTGCATCCGCAACATCACCAGCGACGCGCTGGCCGGCATCGCCGTGGACGAGGTGGCCGATCCGCGGCCGTTTGCCGAGATCCTGCGCCAGTGGAGCACGCTGCACCCCGAGTTCGCGTACCTGCCGCGCAAGTTCAAGATCGCCATCAGCGGCGCGCGCGAGGACCGCGCGGCCACGGCCTGGCACGACGTGGGCCTGCAGCTCGTGCGCAACACCGAGGGGCAGCTCGGCTTCAAGGTGCTGGTGGGCGGCGGCATGGGCCGCACGCCGGTGATCGCCACCGCCATCCGCGAGTTTCTGCCCTTCGACCAGATCCTCAGCTACGTGGAGGCCGTCGTGCGGGTCTACAACCGCTGGGGCCGGCGCGACAACAAGTACAAGGCCCGCATCAAGATCCTGGTCAAGGCCGAGGGCCAGCGCTTCGTGGACGAGGTGGAGGAGGAGTACCGCCAGATCGTCGGGGTGGATGGCGCGCCGCACACCCTCAGTGCCGCGGAGTTCGAGCGCGTCAGCGCCTCCTTCGTGCCGCCTTCCTTGCGCCACGGTCGCAAGCCCGTCGGGGCCAAGGTGGCGGGGATCCTGCGGGCCGCCGCCGAGGACGACCTCGAGTTCGGTCGCTGGCTGCAGCGCAACGTGCAGCCGCACCAGGATCCGGACCTGCGCGCCGTGACGCTGTCCTTCAAGCGCCTGGGCCAGGCCCCGGGCGATGCCACCGCGGCCCAGCTCGAGGCCGTGGCCGACCTGGCCGAGCGCTACAGCGCCGGCGAGCTGCGCGTGACGCACGCGCAGAACCTGCTGCTGCCCTGGGTGCGCTGCGACCAGCTGGCCGAACTCTGGCGTGAGGCACGCCACCTGGGCCTGGCCCGGCCCCACATCGGCCTGCTGACCGACATGATCGCCTGCCCCGGAGGCGACTTCTGCGACCTGGCCAACGCCCGCGCCATCCCGCTGGCCGAGGCCATCCAGCAGCGCTACCAGGACCTCGACGAACTGCACGACCTGGGCGAGATCGACCTGCACCTGAGCGGCTGCATCAACTCCTGCGGCCATCACCACAGCGGCCACATCGGCATCCTGGGCGTGGACAAGGACGGACGCGAGTGGTACCAGCTCACGCTCGGCGGTTCGGACGGCGCGCGCCGCTCGGGCGAGGCTGTGCCGGGCCGGGTGATCGGCCCCGCCTTCTCGGCCGACGAGGTGCCGGACGCGGTCGAGGCCGTGCTCGAGGTCTACCGGGAACAGCGGCTGCAGGGCGAGCCCTTCATCGACACCGTGCGCCGCCTCGGGCTGGAGCCCTTCAAGGCCGCGGCCAACCTGGCGCGCCACCCGCTGGCCAGCCCCGCCGACATCACGGCCAGAACGGAGAAACCAACATGGAACTGCTGAGCCCCCACCAGCACATCACCCGTCCCGAAGGCCTGCACGTCGTCGAGCTGGCCAACGACGCCGACCCCCGCGCCCTCGCGCTGGCCAGCGTGCAGCGCATCGACCTGCACTTTCCCCATTTCACCGATGGCCGCGCCCACAGCCAGGCCCACCTGCTGCGCCGCCGCCTGGGCTTTGCCGGCGAGATCCGTGCCACCGGCGACGTGCTGGTCGACCAGATCCCGCTGCTGGCCCGCAACGGCTTCACGCACGCCGTGCTGCGCGCCGACCAGGACCTCGCCGCGGCACGGCGCGAACTGGCGCGCTTCCAGAGCTTTTACCAGGGTGACGCGGTGCAGCATCACCCCCGCTTCGCCCAGGTGACCCGATGAAAGCCACCGAACTCCACGCCCGGCCCAGCACCGACTTCGAGGCGAAGCTGGAACGCACCCATGCCCTGCTGCGCCAGGCCGCCCGGGAACACACAGGCCAGGTCACGCTGGCCTGCAGCCTGGGGGCCGAGGACATGGTGCTGGCCCACCTGGTGGACGCGCTGCAGCTGGACATCGGCATCTTCGTGCTCGACACGGGCCGGCTGCATACGGAAACGCTGGAGCTGCTGGACCGCTTGCGCACCACCTCGCGCGCACAAGTGCAGGTGCTGCGGCCGCAGACCGAGGTCGTGGTGACCTTCGTGCAGCGCGAGGGCCGGGATGCCATGTACCGCAGCATCGAGCTGCGCAAGGCCTGCTGCCAGATCCGCAAGATGGAACCGCTGGCGCGCGCCCTGGCCGGCAAGACCGCCTGGATCACCGGCCTGCGGCGCGAGCAGTCCGGCGCGCGCGCCGAGGTGCCCTTCATCGACACCAGCGACGCGAAGCGGGTGAAGTTCAACCCGCTGGCCGACTGGACCTGGGGTGACGTGTGGCACTACATCGGCCATCACGGTGTGGCCTACAACCCGCTGCACGACCAGTTCTACCCCAGCATCGGCTGCGAGCCCTGCACGCGCGCGATCTCGCTGGGCGAGGACTTCCGCGCCGGACGCTGGTGGTGGGAGGACGAGGCCGCGAAGGAGTGCGGCCTGCACATAAACAAGACCGAAGGAACGACGACATGAACGCACGCACGGAACACCAGTTGCTGGACCATCCGGCCCACCAGCTGGGCAATGCACACCTGGATGCGCTGGAGGAGGAGACCATCTTCATCCTGCGCGAGGTGGTGGCCGCCTTCGAGCGCCCGGCGCTGCTGTTCTCGGGCGGCAAGGATTCGCTGGTGCTGCTCAGGTGCGCGGAGAAGGCCTTCGGCGCGGGACGGATTCCCTACCCGCTGCTGATGATCGACACCGGCCACAACTTTCCCGAGGTGACGGACTTCCGCGACCGCCGCGCGGCCGAACTCGGCGCCGAGCTCATCGTGCGCAGCGTGGAGGACTCCATGGCGCGCGGCACGGTGCGCCTGGCGCATGCGGGCGAAAGCCGCAACGCGCACCAATCGGTCACGCTGCTGGAGGCCATCGAGGAGTTCCGCTTCGACGCCCTGATCGGCGGCGCGCGGCGCGACGAGGAGAAGGCGCGCGCCAAAGAGCGCATCTTCAGCCACCGCGACAGTTTCGGCCAGTGGGCACCGAAGGCCCAGCGCCCCGAACTCTGGACCCTGTTCAACACGCGCCTCGCGCCGGGCGAGCATTTCCGCGTCTTCCCGATCTCCAACTGGACCGAGCTGGACGTCTGGCAGTACATCGAGCGCGAGCACATCGCCCTGCCCTCGCTCTACTACAGCCACCCGCGCGAGGTGGTGGAACGCCGCGGCCTGCTGGTGCCGGTGACGCCCCTGACGCCGCCGCGCGAGGGCGAGCAGGTCGTGCTGCGCGACGTGCGCTTCCGCACCGTGGGCGACATCACCTGCACCTGCCCGGTGCCCAGCCTGGCCACCTCGGCCGGCGAGATCGTGATCGAAACCCTGGCCGCCGAGGTCAGCGAACGCGGCGCCACGCGCATGGACGACCAGACGTCCGATGCGTCCATGGAGAAACGTAAGAAGGACGGCTATTTCTGATGAACGCACTCAAATTCATCACCTGCGGCTCGGTTGACGACGGCAAAAGCACCCTGATCGGCCGCCTGCTGGTCGACACCCGGGCCGTGCTGCAGGACCACCTGGCCGGCGTGCAGCGCCAGGGGCAGACCGACCTGGCCCTGCTGACCGACGGCCTGTCGGCCGAGCGCGAGCAGGGCATCACGATCGACGTGGCCTGGCGCTACTTCAGCACCGAGAACCGCAAGTTCATCATCGGCGACGCGCCGGGCCACGAGCAGTACACGCGCAACATGGTCACGGCGGCATCGGGGGCCGACGCCGCCGTGGTGCTGGTCGACGCGACCAAGCTGGACTGGCGCAATCCCGCGCTGGCCCTGCTGCCCCAGACGCGCCGCCACAGCCTGCTGTTGCAGCTGCTGCGCGTGCCTTCCATCATCTTCGCCGTGAACAAGCTCGACGCCGTCGAGGACGCGACACTGGCCTTGCGCCACATCCATGACGCGCTGCAGGCCTTCGCCCGCAGCGCCGGCCTGGACGTGCGTGCCACCGTGCCGGTCTCGGCCCTGCAGGGCTGGAACGTGGTGGATACACCGGCCCAGCCGGGCTGGTGCGGCTACCACGGGCCCACGCTGCTGCAGCTCCTCGAGACGTTGCCCGTCACCGCGCCCGATGCCGGCCTGGCGCTGGCCTTCCCGGTGCAATGGGTGGAGAAGTTCGCCGCCTCCAGCGACACCCGCCAGGGCCGGCGCGTCTTCTGGGGCCGCGTGGCCGCAGGCAGCGTGCAGGCCGGCGACCGCGTGACCATCTTCCCCGGCGGCCAGGGCGCCACCGTGGCGCAGGTGCTCGACCCCGTGCGCCAGCCGGCCACGGTGGCCGCCGGCCGGAGTGCCGGCATCGTGCTCGACCGCGAGGTGGACGTCTCGCGGGGCGACTGGCTGCTGGCCGAGGGCGCGCCGCCGGCGCCGCGCGAACTGCGTGCCACCGTGGCCTGGCTGGACGAAGAGCCGCTGGTGGCCGGGCGGGTCTACTGGGCCCTGCACGGGCACCGCTGGGTCAAGGCCCGGGTGCAGCGCATCGTGCACCGGCTCGACATCCACACCCTGGCCGGGGAAGCGGCCGCGCAGCTCGAGCCCAATGCCATCGGCCACGTCGAGCTGGCCCTGCAGCAGCCCCTGGCCGCCCTGCCCTTTGCCCGCTCGCGTGCCCTGGGCGCGCTGATCCTGGTGGACACGGCCAGCCACCGGACCGCCGGGGCCGTGCTGGTGCAATGAGGACCCGGCGGGGGCGACCGGGCCGGCGAAAAGCCGCCCGGACGGGCCCGGGCCCTTGATCCATCTCAACAACCCTCCCGATGGCAAGGGCGACAATCCGCAGCGTTCGCCGAAACCCAATAAAATCAAGCACTTTTAGTCCTGCGCCAGAACTACAAATGACCCACGTCGTCACCGAATCCTGCATCCGCTGCAAATACACCGACTGTGTTGATGTCTGCCCCGTCGACTGCTTCCGCGAAGGTCCGAACTTCCTGACCATCGATCCGGACGAATGCATCGACTGCGCCGTCTGCATTCCCGAGTGCCCGGTCAACGCCATCTACGCCGAAGAGGACGTGCCGGCCGACCAGCAGCACATGACCAAGCTCAACGCCGAACTGGCCAGGTTGCCGGGCTGGAAGAGCATCACCAAGCGCAAGCCCGCCCTGCCCGACGCGGACGAGTGGAAAGACAAGACCGGCAAGCTCAAAGAGCTGATTCGCTAAATGGAACCCAAACTCAGTCCCGCCGTGATCCAGACCGCCCAGGCCCATGACGGCCCCATCGAAACCGATGCCGTCATCATCGGCGCCGGCCCGGTCGGCCTGTTCCAGGTCTTCGAACTCGGCCTGCTCGAGATCAAGGCCCATGTGATCGACTCGCTCGCCTACCCCGGCGGCCAGCCCATCGAGCTCTACCCGGACAAGCCGATCTACGACATCCCCGCCATTCCCGTGTGCACGGGCAAGGAGCTCACGGACGCGCTGCTCAAGCAGATCGAGCCCTTCGGCGCCACCTTCCACCTGGGCCAGACGGTCACCGTGGTGCAGAAGCAGGACGACGGCCGCTTCTTCGTCGAGACCAGCAAGGGCACGCAGTTCCTGACCAAGACCATCTTCATCGCCGCGGGCGTGGGCGCCTTCGAGCCGCGCACGCTCAAGGTCGAGGGCCTGGACAAGTTCGAGGGCACCCAGCTCTTCTACCGCGTCAGGAACCCGGCCGACTTCGCCGGCAAGAACCTGCTCATCGTGGGCGGCGGCGATTCGGCGCTGGACTGGACGCTCAATTTCACCGCCGAGGGCCCGAACAAGGCCGAGAGCGTGATCCTGGTGCACCGCCGTGACGGCTTCAAGGCCGCGCCGGCCAGCGTGGCCAAGATGAAGGAGCTGTGCGACGCCTACGAGATGCAGTTCATGGTCGGCCAGGTCACGGGCTTCGAGGAGAAGGACGGCAGGCTCACGGCCGTCAAGGTCACCGGCGGCGACGGCGTCACCCGCGTGGTGCCCATGGACGTGCTGCTGGTCTTCTTCGGCCTCTCTCCGAAACTCGGGCCGATTGCCGACTGGGGCCTGGAGATCGAGCGCAAACAGCTCGTGGTGGACACCGAGAAGTTCTCCACCAGCGTGCCCGGCATCTTTGCCGTGGGCGACATCAACACCTACCCCGGCAAGAAGAAGCTCATCCTCTCGGGCTTCCACGAGTGCGCGCTGGCCGCCTTTGCCGCCGCGCCCATCATCTTCCCGGACAAAGGCAAGATCCACCTGCAGTACACGACCACGAGCCCCAAGCTGCACAAGGTGCTGGGGGTGGAGACGCCGGTGTTCGATTGATACGGTCAGTATGAGCCCATGAAAATGCCCGCTTCGCGCGGGCTTTTTTGCGTCTGCGGTGGGTATCGCCGATGCCTGAGAGTCACAAATCCTTAGGCGTCAGACCCGTGTGCTTCGCGATGCGGGCCAGCATGCGCGGGCCGGTCTCTTAGCCATCGTGAAAGGCAAAGACAAAATCAGGCCAGCCGTCATGGGACAGGGTCTTGTGGGAGCCCGACTGTCTCTTGAGTTTCCACCCCATGCCAAACAATGCTGCGAGCAGACGCTTGGAGGCCAGCGGCCGCCGAAGGCGGTCTGATGGGCCGAAATGTTATCCCGCATTCGACACGGCCCTCAACCTGAGGAATGCACCAAGCGCAGACAGTAGGATGAACGCCACTCCATAGGCCAGATACAAAAGCCAAGGACCACGGATCCACAGCACAGAGGAAAGCAGCCCAACCGCCGTCACCAGCGCCACGTGCAACTGTGGCAATTGCCGAGAGTACTTGGCGGTGAAGTAGCCAGCCAATACCGGAGGAAGCAGAAAAAAGGCGAGTACAACAAGAGTGGAAGTGGTCTCACCCAAAGACCCCATGTCCTTTGTCATCAGGATCGAAATCGTACCGACGACCAGCCATGGAACGGCGAAACAACCCACAAGCGCAAATATTAAGACCTTCAGGTCTAAGGCACGTAGATAGTTACTCATGCGGAATAACGTTTGAGATGAGTGGCAGCCGTAGGCGATCCACTCTCGATGGATGGGTTAGCAGCCCTGCTTTTCATAGGACCCCTTTGATACCTTGCCACTTGAGAGTGCCTTACCAGAGACGAAATAGGCTGCATAGCTACGAACATCGCAATCAATTGCGGTTTGATAGCCCGTAATCGTTACTTGCGCTTCGACTTCGGCGGATGAGATTCGCCGTGCAAGTAGGTCCCGCCTGATGTCTGCGGTAAGAAGCCGCGATAGCAGTGTTCCATTGTCGTAGAGCCAAAGTTCTTGTACAGGCCCCCGCTCTGCATCGTATGGCAGGAGAACAGCAGATACCTTTGTTGGGCGAATAGCTGTGAATAGGCGTGGTTTTTCATCATCATCAGATTCCCAGCGGGCGATGAATTGCCCAGTAAGCATGACCCTTCCTTCGAATTTGGAAAGCCCGGCGCCATGATCGCGCACAAGCTTTAGTGGAGTTGGGCCGTCCACTTTGAAGGTGCCGGCCCAGGTACAAGAAGCTGAAACAGCGAAGAGAAGTACGATTGCGTATAGCTTCTTCATGGCTGCTAACGTTTGAAGTAAGCGGATGCCGTAGGCAATCCGCGATTGACTGAATGGTTAGGCGGCGCACTGAGCTCTTGCAGCGCCGACACCTGGCTGGCGTGATTCTGCTCGAAGGGGCTAATCAGTCGTGCCTCTGGGCCGCCGGCTTGAAGGACTGTCGTGGTGACTGCAGGGACGGAATAGCGCTCGAAAAAGGGCAGCCCGACTTGGTTGAATTCGGCGAGAAGCGACCGGGCGGCCTCAGTAGCCGTTGCCGGCGAGAGGACCGTGTGTCGGGTTTGGCCCACGCCAGCAATGTTGCCAAGCTGTGCCCCAACGATTGCGACTCGCCTCTGACCCGCCAAGAACTCTATGGCGACGTTGCCGATGGCATCAAAGTCTTTTTCGTGGTTCACGAAGGCTACGTGCAGCAGCCAGTTCGCAGCGCCCACAGTGCGCTTGAAGTGGCGCTTGCTGGCAACGAATTTCCAGTCTGGCAGCAGTGAGCCGAGCTCTTGAAGGAATGCTTCATGCAACTCAGAGACTTTCATAGCCGCCTAACGTGAAGGTGACGGGCACGTTGCGGCAAGGGGCCGCAACGTGTCCGAGTCGACCGACCAGTTAGACGGCAGCGGCGCGCGTTTCATTGCTTCTCGGATTCCCCGCGTGTTATAGGAAATCGCTGTTCCAGAAAGGGAGCAAGGATGAACGCGGCCACGTATACGGCCACGCCATAGAGCGGATTCATGATCCAGTCGAACGAGCGAGCCGGAAGAACGGCGATCGCGTCTGCCGACAGCAAAGCAATGGCGAGGGATAGCGCGGCACCCCCTACCGCAGCGGCATAGAGCGCATAGCGCAGTCGATGAAAAAGGGCCATGGCTTCTGCCGTCTAACGTAAAGGTGACCGGCACGTTGCGGCAAGGGGCCGCACGGCGCCGTTGGAAATCGTGCACCGTGCGGCCCCTTGCCGCAACGTGTCCGAGTCGACCGACCTGTTAGGCCGCAGCGTCAACACACTACTCTCGGGGAGCATTGAAGATCCCCTTGAAGAAGCGAACCACTGCGCGGAAACACGTCTCAAGCACCCAACCAGCTACCCAGATCACCGACTCGACGAGCAAGCTGATCGCTATGTAGCCGAGGGCCACTAGAGGCGCGCCAACGAATATCAGCAGCGCCAGGAGGAACAGCAGCCTAAGAGGAGTGAGGTCGCCAAAGTCGAACAGGCTGGGCGCAAACTCCAGGAGAACGCCGATCCCCAAGCCCGCGAGCACCAGGTAGGCAGTCCCCACCTTCGCCAAGCGGGTTCGGCTCCAGGGCGGGCGGGAGCTCGGGACGGCGGGTTTCTCAACGGGCGTCATTCTGCGGTCTAACGTTGGAGGTAAGCCGACGCCGAAGGCGATCGGCGCTTGACTGAGATGTTGGGCCTCACGATCCCCTTACCTCCAATGCGATGGTTG